>Ga0265297_10000014_pt1 | contig 784296 bp, 856 predicted proteins | sample Munlanlwell13791_FD_192502 | JGI IMG/M metagenome (GOLD analysis project Ga0265297, IMG submission 192502) | Leachate microbial communities from a municipal landfill in Southern Ontario, Canada - Leachate well 137-91 | ecosystem: Engineered > Solid waste > Landfill > Unclassified | place... | reverse complement strand
GTCACGCTCTACTAATGCGCCTAACGGCCGCAGTCCGCGCGGAGTACCGCGCTCCCGCACCCAGCCTAGGCTAACGCCGTAGGCTCGACCGATTCGGGCCCGGATTCTTTGGCGGTGGGCTCAGGGAGGATACGTAATTCAGATACAATAGAATTGAACAAGGGCATGTTGCCCTCGTAAATCATTGCCGTCTTGAAAAGACGACAATCGTATTTCTTGCCATCGAGTGCACACTCAAACATTACTTGTTGAGGCGCACTCGCTTCATACCCTTCGGGTGGATTTTCATCGAGGACACCACCCGGCAATTGATTCACTTTCCAACCGTGCAACCAGTACTCTGCTTGTGCGACAGAGATGCCGTCGCGAACTGCCATGTCGCACCAAACTCGGCGCATGTTATCGTCAGTGATTTGAACAAGCGCAAGTGCTGCGCCGAGTTTCATCGCGCCTGTCTTGATGTGAGTTTGCATGTAGTCTGGCATTTCACCAACAGCAAGGCGAGTCTCAACATACGAAATCGAACGTCGCAAAGCTTTCGCGACTTCGGGAACACTCTGATGTGTTTGCTCGATGTACTGTGAAATAAAAATAGCTTCATCAACAGGATCTACGTCAGCACGCTCAAGATTTTCTGCTGCCATGACTGCAAAAGTTTGCGCGTCATCAAGCTCTCTCACTACGCACTGTATTTTAATCTTGCCCGCAATTTTGCACGCACTAAAACGACGATGACCTGCTACAACTTCATAGCGTCCATTCTTTGGTCTCACTGTGATTGGGTTGATGAGTCCATTCACTTTAATATTATCTGCAAGCTCAAAGAGTTCGTTGCGGTCGAGCTCGGTACGCATTGCATGTTCTGGGTCGTCGATTTGGTCGATGAATATTTCTTTGATCTCGTTCATGATGATGATGTAAAAATTAGAGTGTAATATTTTGTGGCTTCATTGCGCGCAAGTCTTGCTCAGTGAGACGTCGGACACAAAACTGATTTTCGGAAAAGACAGCATACACAATCTGGTCACCACGCTTAATATCCAAAGCACGCGCGAGTTCTGCGGGAACAACTATCGCGAGCGATGAACCTACCTTTATAACCTTACCTACTTTGATATTTTCCATATTATAATAATTAGTATACACACTATGGGGCCCCGTGCAAAATGGAGTTATCCACAGGCAACACACAACTGTGATTTGCAAAGAAAAAAGATGAGCATATAATGTGGGTAGTACGTTTTAAATCTAAAAAGAGGGGGTAGTCGCACAACATGATATTGTGCGACGTGCATATATAACGAAAGCCTATATAAATTGGACCCTCTCCCACTACCCCCCCCTTTTTTTTACTTCCAGAAAGTACAGTGCAGAACTAGACGCGCTTGTCTTGCATCTGATGTGTAGCTGACAGTGTCACGAATACGAGCGACGCGAGTGCCCCAACAATAAATGTCCACTCGAGACTTATAAACATGAGCAGTACTGCCACTGACCCTGTTCCGATGACCCTGCCGATATTTATCGCCATTTCGCTCAAAACGGTATATTCGTCAATATAGTGCCCTTGATCGGCTGCTGTCTCGTAGAAGATCGCATCATACGAGGTGTCTGTAAGGACCTTGGTGATCCTGTGGTAAAGTCCCGCTACGAAGACCTGTATTGCGGTCGCAACGAAGATTTTGATAATCCACCCGAGCGCGTACAAGATGCTGCTTGTTTTAAGCATTTTGTGTTTCTTCCCCATGCGGTCGAGGTAGTGGCCAAACATTAATTGCAAAAGCACGGTAATGCCGACGATGAAACTTTCGAGTGCGCCAACTTGGAAGTAGTTGCCTTTGAGGAGTATGAAAATAAAAATAGGCCAGATGGTAAAACCGATGATGTCTTCCGCGCCAACAGCCATCGATGCCCACACGATTCCCCTATTCTTTTTTGCAAAAAGTTCGCGCCATACTTTTGCATAGCTCCAACTGAAGCGTTCGTTTGTGCGAGGTACCATTCTAAATGGAATCATGCTCAAGAGGTATATAATGACCGCAATAGAAAAAAGCACCTGCATCGATGAGCTTTGAATAATGTAACCTGCAATCATTGGTCCTGCGATGCCGACGAGTGTCATGGTGCCGAGCATGAGCCCTACTTGCCCACCCTTTTTGCCTTTATTGGTAAAGACTGCGAAGTCTACGTGATATGGGATCCAAAAGAACATACGAAAAAGTACGAGCGAGATAAGTGCGAGCGACAAAAGTATCAAAGCATTTTCTTTTGTCGTAAAGTAGTAGGCTGTGTTGACTGCTGCAGCCAAGAAACTTCCAAGTACGAGCGACTTGCGAAAGCCAAACTTATTTAAAAATTGCGCCCCGAATGCGACAAGGAAAACATACGTGATCCCTGCGAGCGCGTAATATCCCATGATGAGCGACACATTTCCCTCGAGGAGGTTGTAGAGAAAAATAGGAAGGAATATCCCAATAAGGCCGTTGGCAATAGACATTGCCATGCGACCAAAATAGAGACCAAAAAATCCCCTGCGAAGCTCTTTGTTAGTAAGTAGATTGTCTGAATTTTCCATAAAGTCTTTATATTCTAGCACATTTTGCGAATTCTTTCAGCGGGCAATCAATGTGCTTACATCGCGCAGTGCAGTATTCCCGTCCGTAGAGTATGAGCATATGAGAAAATGCCACCCAGTCCTTCTTGGGAACGATATGTATCAAATCCTCCTCAATCTTTTTTGCGTCGGTATGTTTAGTGAGTCCAAGGAGACGTGAAAGACGAATGACATGTGTATCGACAGCGATACCTTCGGCCACTCCATAAAGCTCACCGAGGACAACGTTGGCAGTCTTACGACCAACCCCCGGAATCGTGATCATCTCCCCCATCGTTTTTGGAATTTTCCCACCGAAATTATTTTTAACTGTGTGCGCAGCTGCGAGAATATTTTTTGTCTTTGCGCGATAAAATCCAGTTGCATGGATGTCCCCTTCAAACTCTGCAGGCATCGCATTTACGTAGTCCTCGAGTGTCACGTATTTTTTAAATAGTTCCTTTGTTACTTCGTTTACTTTTTTGTCAGTGCATTGCGCAGAGAGGATGACTGCAACGAGGAGTTCCCACGGTTTTTTGTAATGCAGTGCACACGCAGGAGTAGGATAAAGCTCGTTGAGCTTCTTTAAAATTTTAGGCAAGTTTGTATTTTCTTTTTTCATAGGTGATGAGACCGTCTTTTGTGAGTGCCTCGATTGCTTCTTTTGTTCGCTCGTCATTGTCGCATGCACGTTTGAGAGATACAAGTGTTTTTGATTCTTCGCCGAGCGTGCGAAGAATCTTCCCGCGAAGCTCCCTGAGGGACCCCTTGAACGTGCTCTGCCGCACATAGTGTTTGCTTCGTGTGTTTGAATTATTTTTCGTCACCTTGGGTAGGTGTGAACCGTAGTCCATCAGCGCCCAGTACCACTCACGAGGTCGTGTGCGGTCGAGTGTGGCTTCAACAAGCAGCGCAATCTCTTTGTCACTGATCCCCTCTTTGTTTTTAAAAAAATGATGAATGAAAATTCTGCGGATGTTGGTTTCGATAAAAATTTCTGGCTCATTAAATGCAAAAGCGCGTACTGCGCCTGCTGTGTACGGACCGACCCCAGGAAGCGATTCAAGGTCATGGCGTTCACGCGGAACTTTCCCTTTAAACTCAGCCATCACTTTTTCTGCCATACGCTTGAGTGCGAGACCGCGTCGGTTGTACCCCATCCCCTGCCATACTTTGAGGACTTCAGACAAAGGCGCCTCAGCGAGTGTCTCAACAGTAGGAAAAGCCTTTAAGAATTGAGGGTACTTTTCGAGGACCCGAGAAACCTGGGTTTGCTGGAGCATTACCTCAGAAACCAATATTTTGTAGGGGTTATTGGTCTTTCGCCAAGGCAGATTATGCCTCCCTGAATGCCCGTAAAAGGCCCAAATTTGAGCCTGGAAGGCCTTTGCCTGTGCGGGGGTGAGTTTGGGCTGTTTCGCCATAATCCCCCTATTTTAGCACATGTATATGACGGCGCTTTTTAAAGAAAAACACCGCATGTTGTGCGGTGCTGATTTCAACCTAGAGAGTCAGAAAACCCTTCTTTTTTGCAAGGTGTTCAATAAAATTATTACCATATTTATTCTCGCGTGCAGAAAGAAGAACTTCAGTCATCACAGAAAATGATTTTTCTGCATTACGGTAAAGTCCTTCTAACCCGCGAAGCTTTTTGAGTGCAAACAAGTTTGCAAGATCGGTAAAAGCCATTCGCCCCATCTGAGAAAAATATGATGCTGGGACATTTAATCGATGCGAACGCTCTGGGAAGAGCCCAGCAAAGATAAGACTGGTATCTCCAACATCAGTAAGTGCCTGTTCTTTTCTCTGTCCTGTGTATTCTGTTGAGGCCTTGAGATACTCAAGTGCAAGAGTAAGAGCAAGAAGGTCAGTGCGCTGTTCAAAACGCATAAGTGTAAACACGAGAAAGCTCTCAATTTCTTCGTCAAGAAAGTGCCTCGAATGTTCTTCGCCCTTTTTAACAAATTGTACCCATGTAGCCGTTGCCGTCGGTTCGATCATTGCATCAAATGCAAAATCGGGGTCGTGTGGCAAAATAATTTTCCGCATCGCGGTCTCCTTCACTAAAATGAACTCCTCTTTCAGTATATTCTTCTTCGTGAAATTTTCCAGTATTACTCTACCGTCACTGATTTTGCGAGATTGCGTGGCTTGTCGACGTTGTTGCCGAGGGCTACCGCATAGTGGTAGGCAAAAAGTTGGAGCGGGAGGATCTCGAGGAGCGGGTAAAGGAGTGAGTGCTTGAGTGTGGGGATGACGATGGTATCCACGTTTTGCTCTTTGAGGTTTTGTGCACCCACCTCGTCCGTGATGACGATAACGTTGCCTCCCTTTGAAAGAATCTGCTCAAGAGAATTTTTGTTCTGCGCAAAGAGCTCATCGTGTGGCATGAGAATCACCGAAAGAGAGTTTTCATCAATAACCGCAATCGGCCCGTGTTTGAGCTCGCCGAGTGGATAGCTTCCTGCCTCAAGATAAGTAAGTTCCTTAAACTTGAGTGCGGCCTCAGTTGCGATGTGAACATTGATGCCACGCCCAAGGAAATTAATAACACCAATATTTTTTGAAGTGTATCTCTCGACGAGGGCGACAACCCTTTTCTCAGTGTCTGCAAGTGTTTTGTTCATGAGATCAGGGATCTGCTCGAGCTCGGCGATGAGCGCCTGCCCCTCCCCTGTGGTCATCCCCCTTTCTCGTGCGAGCTTGATCGCGAGGAGGTAGAAGATGGCAAGTTGTGCCGTGAATGCTTTTGTGGAAGCAACACCGATTTCGACCCCTGCGCGCGCATATACGCCAGCGTCGACTTCCTCAGCTATGGCGCTTCCAACTACGTTAACAATGCCAAAGGTTTTAAATCCTTTTTTCTTGGCTTCCTTGATTGACTCAAGAGTATCTGCTGTCTCTCCGGATTGGCTTGTGGCAAAGATTACGGTGTCCTTCGGATCAAGAGGGACTTTTTTGTAACGATACTCAGATGCTATCTCGTTGCGCACAGGGATACCTGCGAGTGTTTCGATGAGCACGCCTCCAACGAGCGATGCGTTGTGTGCTGTCCCGCAAGCGACTGTAATAATATTTTTTGTTGTACGCAGGGTCTCTTCGTGGTCAATAAGTCCACCAAGCACAGCATCGCCTGTCTTCTCGTTATAGCGACCTAGAATGGTAGTGCGAAAAACAGATGGCTGCGCGTGGATCTCCTGCTTCATGAATGAACCATACTCCCCCTTTGATATATCAGAAAGAGAAAAATCAGTAATGGTTTCAATTGACTTGGTAATTGATTTGTTTTTGTTAAACGTAGTGCCAACATGATAGGTCACTTCGTTATCCTTAATCCCAAACTCCGCATATTCACAATCAGTGAGTGAAATAAATGTGTTGGTATGTGAGAGGATTGCATTAGAGCTCGATGCTGCAATGATGGTGTTTTTTGAAATACCAAAAAGAAGTGGGCTCCCTCGCTTTACGATAAAAAGTTTCTCAGGTTCTTTGACTGAGATGGCCGCGAGTCCAAAGCTTCCCTCGAGAAGCCCTGCTGTGTCGAGGAACGCATCTCTAAATGATACCCCCTCTTTCATCTTTTGTTCGATCATGTGAGGGATCACCTCGGTGTCTGTTGTTGAAGTAAAGACGTGACCCTGCGCAATGAGTTCATTTCGTAAACTCTCGTGATTTAAAATGGTGCCATTGTGTACCACCGCAATATCGCCTACACAGTCAAAATGCGGATGTGCATTTTCGACAGAAGTTTTTCCGTGTGTCGCCCAGCGGTTGTGCCCTATCGCAAGAGAAATTCCCTCATCAGCTACGTCGAGCTCTTTCGTGATTTCCTCAGGAGGAAAGACATCGCTCGGCGCACCTACGCGTCGAACACGCTTGAGGGCTCCACGGTCAAGGATGGCGATACCCGCGCTGTCATAGCCACGGTACTCGAGATTTTTAAGCGAAGAAATAATCTCGGGGACAAGATTGCGTTTTTCACTGGTGATGATGCCGACGATGCCACACATAATATTAAAAATGAATTATTGGATACTGAGTAAACTCTGGTAATAAATTTTTGCCGTAGAGGATTCGAGAAAACGCCTCGGCTTCCATCTTTGCGCCCATGAGGCCGTGATGAGGTTTTGGTTCTTCGGGAAGTCCAACGTATTTGAGAATAGTATCAAGGCTGAGGTCAGCACGACTGTTTTTGTGTTGGATAGGAAGTCCACGCCTGATCATGTCCATATAGGCCATCGAGTTGAGATCGAGTGTGCGATAAGAAAAATGCCAACCAATACTTGCGCGTGCAAATGAACTATTGAGAAAGTCTCGATCAAATGATGGATTTTGTCCTGCGAGTGTTTTGTCTTCACTTTCTTCTACCCACGCGAGGAAGCTACCCATAAGTTCTTTGAGGGATTGTTTTCTAGGGTCAGTACAATTTTCTTTTGAAAATCCATTGACCTTGATAGCGTCGGTCATGATACTTGCACCGTCCCAGATGCGACATTCGCCATAAAACTGTCGTTCTGGTTTTTCAAAATCAACTGCCCCAATACTTAAAATCGAGTGTTTGTTGTAGTCGAGTCCCGATGCTTCAATGTCTGCGACGATCATAGTGACTCAATTATATCACATTTGACCTATATCGAAGAAAATTCTTTACTCACTTTTCCTGTTGAAAGGATGCTTGCGGTAAAGCCTGTCGCTTCACGAGAAAACCAATCATTTTGTACGTAGTACTCGAGGTCCTCTCGGGTGTGCGCATCTGAGCCCCCTGCGATGATTGCGTCGTGGCGTTTTGCCATCTCGCGGAGAGCTTCCCTTTCGCGCGTGATTTCCTTTTCGCCATCGGTCCCGTACTCGCGTATTCCGTACACTGTCTCAATCCCGTCGATTCTTTTTTCGGCGAGAAGTTTTTCGAGCACCTCAAGCGGCATTTTGTTGCGAATGGTAAAGTAGTGCGCAAGGATTGCTACACCTCCCGCCGCGCGAATAATGCGCACTGCTTCGTCGAGGTCGGGCATGTATTCGTGCTCTGCGTACCCATCTCGATACGCCTCTGGTGAGAGATAGAGCTCGTAGGGATACTGTCGCTCCCCTTTCTGCATCATATGTGTGTAGCGTTCTTGAATCTTTGAGTCACTTGAAGCTTCGGCGGCCATCTCGAGACGAATTTTTTCTGTAACTAAATTATTTTCTGGATATTTCGCGAGTGCCTGTACGATGTGTGGACGCCCCACTGATTCACCCCCCGACATTTCGAGGCAATCCTCCGCAGTGATTTTAAATCCGAGCTTTTGAAGTTTTGAAACCATCTGATCCATTCTCTTTACGCGAGCGATTTGTGCGCGGTGACAGTGGTCGAGTAGAGTTTCGTTTGATGGATCAAGGAAGAGTCCGATAACGTGGACGGTCGCTTCTTTGGGAGCAAGCTCTTTGGGAAGTGCTGAAGTTACTTCACTTCCGATGATCCACTTGGTTGTCCGATTACGAAATGACTCAAGCTCGGCAAGAATCGTAGGAGGTGGCACAGAGTCGTGGTCGGTAAATGCAATCACGGAAACACCAAGTGATTCAGCAAGATCAAACATTTCTTTGTGTGAGAGTCTGCCGTCAGAAAGTGTGGTGTGCGTGTGGAGAGTTTCAATGGTAGTCATAGGTTGTTATTGTAGCATAGTGATATATAAAAAGTTACATAAACATTGACTTTTTGTACTAAACATGCTATACTTTTTTTAGAACTGAATATAATGATTTGACGAGCGAAAGCTTAAATCTCATCGATTTTTGACACAAGGAGAAGAAAATGAAACAAGCATTGTATGGTGGATATCAAGTCACTGCCGAGCATGATGGAAATATTTATCGCATCAAGGTAGCCGAAGGTGTCAGGGGGATGAATATCCCTGTGAGTGCCCAGGTTATTGATGGGGTATGGCACATATCACACAAAGGATGCCCCCTCACTGTTGTCGAGGTTACAATGCTCGTGCCAGAGCATTCCGTAGCAAGTTTTTCCTTCAAGCCTTCTGATGTTGTGAAGCCTCTGTTTGATACAGTTTGGCAGAACACTGAGAAGGAAGTCGTGGCAAGTAATATCTGCAAACTGTCGCGGTTTAAAAATGGCGATGACTGGAAGCCGTTCACCTGGGAAGACTACGTCGCTTTTTGTTCTCATCATGTAACACTAAGCGAGTGCGCTGTTCTCTGTTGGTTTGTTGAGGCCGGCTATCTTGAAAAAGATGCAGCAGGAACATATCGTTTTACACGCAAAATCCTCGGTGTCTACATGCAGTACTCATAGACCACACGCCCGCCAACGAAATAATGTTGGTGGGCGTTTTTTAATTATTTATAGACCCTTACATGTTGTTGACGGAGTGTATCCCCTTGTCTCGGCCTCTGACTTTGAAGAGAAATGAATGAGGTTTGCGGGTGAAATGTTTTTTACGCCAGAGCACCATGGGTAATAATATTTCGTGCCGTTTTTTGAGCCAACAAGTTCTGTCCCCGCTGTAGTTGCGTTGATAACAGATGCTCCCTGGGTGCTTTGAGAAGATTTTTGAGGTTTTGTCTCAGAACCCGAAACATACTCAAGGTTTTCAAATCGTACGGGGGTCTTTGCGCCCTCTATTTTGGAGAGTCGCCCGAGTCCAAAAGAGCCAAAAGCCACAAGGACTATAATTAACCCGAGAAAAACGTCGTCGGGGATAGTATGCAGATTTGGGGCCTCAAAGTCCTTTAACCCCTTGATTTTTTCCTTCAAATCATTTATACTGCGCATTACTTATAGATTATAGGCGTTTTATATACATTTACCAAATTTAAACCATGGCACATCGAAAAGCTGGCGGATCCGCCAAAAACCTAACAGATTCAGGACCACAATACCTCGGTACCAAGCTTTATGCTGGTGAGGTTGCAAAGGCTGGGTCAATCATCGTGCGTCAGCGCGGTACAAAGATCCTTGCAGGAGCCAATGTTGCTATTGGTAAGGACCACACACTCTACTCTCTCAAGGATGGAATCGTAGAGTTCTCTGAGAAGAACAAGCAGAACTTTGACGGCACAAAGACTCGTCGTAAGGTTGCAAGCGTAAAGTAAATCTCAAAAAGAAAACCGCCCAAAAGGCGGTTTTCTTTATTCTTCATAATATTGACTTTTTGTACAAAACTGGTATAGTTTTTTACAGATCAATACACCAAGAGAGGGCGTGCCATGTTGACTCATGAAGTTATGTTGAATCAGGACAACGTCCTGCCATTCAATGAATTTTTGAAAAGAAAAAATAATTTTCATCTCCATTTTGCTGGAGAGCCAGGCACTCATTTAGTTGGAGATATATATCGTCAGCAAAATGCATATGTTGAATGCAAAAAGGCAAACCCACGAGCATTTGCAAACATTACTCGTGAGCTGACGAGTGCCTCTGATCACGACTCCCCTGACTATCTCAGGAAATTATACGCAGCATATTTGATGATGTATCAGTATGCTGAGAGAAATCGAGATATGTTTATGTAGTACAAAAATCAAAACCGCGTCAGCAATGACGCGGTTTTTTTAAATTGTTACTGTTTTTTCTATCGGAATATATATCAGTAACAATCGTGCTCATTTTACGCCTTGTAAATAGTTACAATCTTTGAAGCAAGTGGTCCGTCTTTAAATTGACTCTTCGGTCCCTCCTTGAAATCTACCTTATGCCCAGCTGTCTTTAGTTGCTCTAAAAAGACCTGTAATTTTTTTGCGCCCTCGTATCTGTTTCTTAGCCAGACTTTTGTTTTCTCGTCCGTTTCTTCGTTTAGTTTGGCTAGTTCCTTCTCTGGGGTAGCGATATCGCCTACTATTTTGCCACCCGTTGTAGTGACACGAATCAGCTCGTTTAATGCTTGTACCATCTCGTCTTCATTGTTAACAAATTGTGGTAAATAATGTTTAGCTGTAACTATATCAAAAGCACAGTCTTTAAAGGGTAAGTTAAATCCATTTGCCTGCACCGCTCCCTCTTTGGGTGACCCAAGTTCTCCTGCCCTCATTTCAACCCCGTATGCTTGCTTGTTCCCCAAAACGCTTCTTAAGTATTGAATAAATGCGGTATCTCCAGCCCCAACGTCTAAAAGTGGTTTTTGTAAATCCTCATTTGATAAATCAAGATATTCCATATAGGAACGAAATTGCCTCTCGTACTTATCTTCTTTTGCTAGGCTGTCTTTTTGTGCGAATGGTATTTTTTCCATCATATATGGCTTACAGAGCACCGACGACCACCTTAAACGTCACGCGATTATTCTCAACCATCACAGGGATGTCATATGTGCCGACTTCCTTGATTGGGCGAACGAGGATGACGTAGTCGGGGTTCATGTCGAGGCCTGTGGCGCGCTTGAGCTCAGCAAGAATTTCTTCTTTGTGGATACTTGCAAAGAGGTGCCCCTTTTCATTTGCTTTGCCATGGAGGGTGATTCCTGCGCCAGAAATGGCATCAAGGTTTTTCATCAAAAGCTCAGTATGAACTTTTTTCATTGTCGCATCCGTTGCCATTTTGTTTTGGATACGAGCGAGTGCTTCCTTGGTTGCTGGCTCGGCAATCTTTTGCATGACGAGGTGGCGTCCATATCCATCGGCGACTTCTTTTGTTTCGTACTTTTTCCCAACTTTTGGTACGTCTCTGAGGAAGATGATTTTCATAATATTATCGTTTAAATTCTGGATCTCGTAAAATTTCGGCTGCCTTCTCTATTTGGGGGTCAAGCTTTTTCTCAATATCTTTTTTTGTAATCGGTACTTTTACGTCTGGTTCAAGTCCATTTTCAGATATTGATTTTCCTTTTGGGGTAAGCCATTTTGCGATGGTTACCTTGAGTGAAGTTTCTGGGGTGATTTCGATAAGTTCTTGCACTGAGCCCTTGCCAAAACTTTTCTCCCCTACGAGTTTTGCTATCCCATGCTCATTGAGAGCCCCTGCGAGAATCTCTGAAGCAGACGCTGATCCACTATCAATCAAGATTGCCATCTTGAGTTTGTCCGTAAAAACATCATAGCCCTTGCTGCGAAGAGATTTTTGCTTACCTTCTACACCGCTGTCTTCTATTACGATTGTTTTCCCGAGGGGAAGGAAGAAGCTTGCCATATCTACTGCAGACTCAAGGTATCCACCAGGATTACTGCGAAGATCGAGGATAAGTTTGTCACTCCCTGACTCAATGAATTGACGAAGTGCATCACGGAAGAGATTTGCTGAGTTTGCTGAAAAGTTATATAGGGAGATTACAAAGATGCCATCGTCACGTAGCTTTGTTTCAATAGTCGGGATATCAATGATGTCACGCACAACTTTTATATCCTCTACTCCCCCGTTTCTTTTAACTACGAGAGTTACTGCCGTGCCACGTGGCCCACGAATTATTTTTATTGCATCTTCTACCTTCATCCCACTCGTAAATGTTTTATCGATTTTCAAAATCTGATCCCCTGGCTTCATTCCTGCACGCTCTGCGGGTGTGTTTTTGAGTGGAGCTACGACCGTGAGAACGTTGTCTTTGATAGCAATTTCCATACCAACGCCTTCAAAGTTACCACGAACTTCCTCTTCAAATGCAGTTGTTTCTTGTGGTGGGAAGAAAACAGTATAGGGGTCACCATATGATGCGGCGAGTCCCTCTATTGCACCAAATACTTTTTCTTTATTGGTGGGAGTAGATGACGATGCTGTTGTTGCTACAAATCTCGCATCGAGGACATCGATCGCTTTCCAAAAAGGGGCAAGATTGAGCGCTTCACTCGATGTCTCTCCTTGAGCTACAATCTCAACAGTCTTTCCTTTTTGCCCCGTCTGCACACCAAGCATAAAAGAGCCCAGGAGGGCGACGACAGAAAGAGTGATAATATAGGATTTACGAACAGGGGTCTTCATCCCGTTAGAGGTAAGAAATGCAAAGCATTTCCGTAGTTATTTTGTAGCTAGTAAGAATTTCGACGAATCACATTATAAACCCCTCGGAGGTCTCAACATAACTGAGTGACCTCTAACGGGATTCATTTGGTCTAGTATCGCAAAAGTTTATGGTCTGGTCAATGTGGAACCAAAGTCCAATCATCTGTCTTGGTTGTAAACAAGAGGATATGGTACAATAAATGTCATACAACTATTATGATTTCGCGATATAACTACAAGGATCTTGTCTGGGTTGATGTTCAGTCCCCTTCGCAGGAAGAAGTTCGTTCTTTGATGGAAGAGTTTAGTATTCACCCACTCGTCGCGGATGAACTTTTGGGACCAACCCTCCGTCCAAAGGTTGACCTCTATCATGATTTTATTTATCTCATTTTGCGTTTCCCTACACTCACGCACAAGCACGACGGTAAGGAAGATCAGGAAATAGACTTCATCATTGGTAAAAAGTTCATTATTACGGCTCACTATGACCTTGTGGATCAGCTCCATGAGATTGCCAAAGTGTTTGAAGTAAATAGTATCCTCAATAAAACAGATATGGGAGACCATGCAGGTTTTATTCTTTATCACATTCTTAAAAAGCTTTACGGCTCTCTGGATGGCGAACTTGAACATATCAATCACTCATTTATGGACATTCAGTCCAAGATTTTTAGTGGCAAAGAACGCGACATGGTGAACTCCATTTCTCATCTCAATCGTGACCTCCTGAACTTCAAACAAACTCTTCGCCCTCACAAGGAGGTTCTCGAATCTTTTGAGATTGCCGGTACAAAACTTTTTGGAACCGATTTTTCGTATTACTTGCGCACCATTGTTGGTGAGTTTTATAAAATCTCATCAATCCTCGATGGGCATCGTGAGACCGCTCTCGACCTCCGTGAGACCAATGACTCGCTCCTTACGACCAAGACCAACGACATCATGAAGTTGCTTACGGTGATGTCGTTTACATTTCTCCCGCTCTCGTTTATTGCCTCAGTGTTTGGGATGAATGCGGCGGGGATGCCAGTAGTTAATAGCTTGTACGCTTTTTGGAAAATATTAGCTGGCATGTTTGTTTTAGGTATGTTCCTCCTTGTCTTTTTTAAGTTCCGTAAATGGCTGTAAGACTATACAATACCCTCTCACGCTCTCTCGAGGAGCTCAAACCGCTTCACGACAACGAAGTGCGTGTGTACTCGTGTGGTCCTACGGTGTATGACTATGCGCATATAGGCAATCTCCGCACCTTCATTGTAAACGATATTCTTCGTCGTACTCTTGAGTACGCGGGCTACAATGTTGAGCATGTTATGAATATCACCGATATTGATGACAAGATGATTGCCCGCGCAAACAAGGAAAGCACCACTATTGGAGCGCTCTCACAGCAATATGAGAATTTTTTACTGGCAGACCTCAAGTCGCTCAACATCCTCTCTCCTAAAAAGATGCCTCATGCGACAGATCACGTCGGTGGGATGATTGCGATGATTGAGAAGTTGCTCCGTGAGGGATATGCATATACTGCATCTGATGGTGTGTATTTTGAAGTTACGAAGTCAAAGGATTATGGTACACTCGCTCTCCTCGATCTCAACGCTGAGACCGAATCTCGTGTAGAAGGAGCAGAAGACAAAAAGTCACCACGAGACTTTGCGCTTTGGAAATTTGAATCAGAGGATGATCATGGTGCTGCCTATGATGCGTCGTTTGGTCGTGGTCGCCCAGGGTGGCATATCGAGTGTTCTGAAATGTCACGCGATACACTCGGTGAGACAATAGATATTCATACCGGAGGCGTTGACCTCGTGTTTCCCCATCACACGAACGAGATTGCTCAGTCAGAGGCATTCAGTGGCAAGAAATTTGCAAATATGTGGGTACACGCGGAGTTTGTGATGATTGATGGACAAAAGATGTCCAAGTCGCTTGGCAACCATACGACACTCAAGACAGTGATTGAACGCGGGTTCTCCCCTCTCGCCTTTAGATATTTTGTACTCGGTTCACACTATCGTTCAAAGCTCAACTTTACATGGGAAGCACTAGAGGGGGCAAAGATAGCGCTCAGTCGTCTTGAAGGTCACATTGGTGACGAGGTTGGCGTGGTGGGTATTGATTATCAAAATCGCTTTACTGAAATAATCGCGAATGACCTTGATACTCCACGCGCGCTTGCTCTTGCGTGGGAACTCGTAAAAGATACTTCCCTTTCGCCCGCTGACAAGACTGCAACACTTCTTGATTTTGATAAGGTGTTTGGGTTTGGGTTTGCGCCAAAGGTTCGCGAAAGCATTCCTGAGCACGTGGCAGCACTCGCTCTCAATCGCGACGAAGCTCGTGAAAATAAAAATTGGGCAGAGTCAGATAAAATTCGTGATGAAATAAACGCACTTGGCTGGGAAATTTTGGATACAAGCAAAGGGCAGGAACTCCGAAAAATGAAGTAAAAAAACGCCGCACAATTGTGCGGCGTGGTGTTATGCTGACCTTTACGAAATCATCCGGAATAAGCAGTCTTCCTCGTTCATCCCCTGTGCAACCTTGAGAGCTTGCTCGTAGAGACTCTTGCGACTACTGACCCATTCCTCAGTGATCATCTTGAAGTACATCCAGATGAGCGTTGGCTCAATTTCTGTTCCTTCAAGAATAATTGAGAGATTGGTGCGAGTTACTTCAACTGAAAAAGCTTTCTCGTACACACCGCCCCTGTTTTCTGGAGTGTAGCATGTTTTGACGAGCAACCAGGAATTATGGTCAACTCCAAAAGTGACACATTCCCAGGGGAAACCCATTCTTTTACAAAGCGAATTCCCGGCAAAGAAGCCTCGTGAATCCAGTCTGAACTCATTGTCAAAACTGATAACACGCGGGCCATCTTCTTTGAGCTCATGAAAAAATCCATTCCCGGAATCAAGACAAGCAAGTTGCCCGAGTGTCTTCTGGGAGAAATTTTTTGTACATCGAGTCAGGATACTGCGGCGTTCCTCAAGCACGCGCATCAATTGTTCCTTGCTTGCTTTTTTGCCTTCCAAAAGCTCCTTAAGTACTACAGACGCTGGGGCTGCTGAATTCTCAAACATGGGCGTACCCTCCTTCTTTCGTTTATGAGGGGCGTACCCCTCGGACTTTTACTCTGTCATTTTGTATGAACTTTGTCAAATAAAAAGAACACCGCACAAGTTACTGTGCGGTGCTTTGTTAACGGCAGCGGAAGTTTCCTCGAGGGTGTTTGAGAACCCTTGGGTTAAGGCTGAGGCGCTTGATTTCCTGTCGTGCGCGAACGGTGTGTTGTTTGCGTAGCGCTGGAAACTTGTAGTTATCAATTTGTTGAGGTTTCAACATTTCAAGCTTGATATCAGTGATATCGAACATCCTTGACCCGAGTACCCCGAGAGTTGTGACTACATGTAGAAGTCTTTTGTGTTGAGGGTCAGGGGTTGTTTCAAGGTCTATGTTGTTGCGTTGAGTAACAACAACCCCCATTTCAGTGAGCCTGTTTGCGATGCGCGCAATACGCCCCGCTTCTGATAGGCCCCTGCTGTCAACCACAAGATAGATCACGTTCCGTATCATCATTCCCCTCCTTTGAGTTCAATGTTGGGATTCTTGTTTCCAAGGAGGCGCATAAAGCACCTTAGGATTTCGGGATGGTCCTTTTTTACGAGGGCATCATCATACTTCTTGAATGTTTCAATAAGTTCGTCGATACTTCCCATCCCGATATCGTGAAATGTTTTCCTAACAAGCGGGAGTGGAGAGTATGGAGCAACGGCCTCACCTGTCTCAATATCTCTTCTGAGAAAATATGGGATTTCCAGCGGTTCTGTTTTGCAGCCCTGCGCTGTTTCGTGCAGGATACTGAGACGTGCTTCGGCAGCACGCCCCTCTGGGGAAATATCGTCACTCATGACGCTCTCCTTGTATTAAAGATCAAAGACTACTTCGCCCATACTCTCTCAAAATATGAAAAAAGTCAATAATTTCAAGGACTGTGAAGTTTGAAGAAATATTTTTGTGGTCTAATGTAGTATCCACCGCTTTTCCACCATTCTTCCCACAGAAATCAAGTACCGACACATAGGCAGTCGTGCTAAAATAACATTCATGACAAGCAAATCAAACACTCCTGAGCGACAATTTAAATCCCGCGACTTGCGCATCCCGCCTCAGAATATTGATTCTGAAAAAGCGCTTCTTGGATCCCTTATGCTCCGTCCTGAGGGTATGTACGACGTGAGTGACCTCGTCACGCGCGAGACATTTTATGTAGACAAGCATCGCATGCTCTTTGATGCGATGATCGAGCTTCACACTCGTCACGAGCCCATCGATCTCCTCTCTGTGTCATCGCGCCTCAAGGAACGTGGCAAGTTTGATAGTATCGGTGGCGGTAGTTATCTCGCCGAGCTCGTTGATTCTGTCCCCTCTTCTACAAACGCAAAACACTATGCAGAAATAATTCAGCGTAAATTTATTTTGCGTTTACTCATTGATGCCGCTGCGCACATTTCAGAGCTTGGCTATAACGAGGCTGAGGAGATCGAAAATGTACTCGATGAAGCAGAGAAGAAAATTTACTCTATCACCAACTCAAGCGTTTCAAAAAAGTTTGTGAGCCTCAAAGACACACTCGAAGAAGCATGGGAGCGACTTGATAAAATGCATAAAGACGGCGCCGAGCTCCGTGGCGTACCTTCTGGATTCCCAGCTCTCGACACCCTCCTCTCTGGCTTCCAAAAGTCAGACCTCATCATCCTCGCGGCACGTCCTTCTATGGGTAAGACAACACTCGCACTCGACATTGCGCGCCAGGCAGCAACGATGCACAATATCCCTGTGGGAATCTTCTCTCTCGAAATGAATACACAGCAGCTCGTGGACCGTATGCTCTCCGCAGAGGCACGTGTAAACGCATGGAAGCTTCGCACAGGCAAGCTCTCGCTCGATGAGGACTTTGACAAGCTTCGTGGATCCCTCGATCGACTTTCGAAGGCACCTATCTTCATTGACGATCAATCAGGTAACACCATCATGAAGATGCGCTCCGCCGCACGCAAACTCAAGAGTGAGCACGGGCTCGGGCTCATCATCGTGGACTACCTTCAGCTCATGAATACGTCAAAGCACTATGATTCGATGGTGAACCAAGTGACAGAGATTTCTCACTCGCTCAAGGGGCTCGCAAAGGATCTTGATGTTCCTGTGATTGCGCTCTCACAGCTCTCTCGTGCTCTCGAATCACGTGGGGGTAAGCCAAAGCTCTCTGACCTTCGTGACTCTGGTTCTATTGAACAGGACGCGGACGTTGTTATGTTTATTCATCGCGAAGACAAGATGGATAAAAATCTTGAAAAGAACAACATCGCTGAAATCATCATCGAGAAGCATCGTAATGGTCCCGTCGGTATGGTGGAGCTCTATTTCGATGAAGAGAAATCTACGTTTATGTCTATCGATAAGCACGCAGACTACGGCGGAGCATCTCGTCAGGCGGGGGGTAATTTTGACGAGTTTTAATTAACTACAAAGGCCCGACCTTCATTGAGTCGGGACCCAAGGTCGGACCTTTGTAGTTAAATTTATTTGCAACATACAATTATGAGCTCAATCGACAATCTCGCACAATCATTTATGAAGTTCCCGGGCATCGGAACGCGCCAAGCAAAGCGATTTGTGTATTTTCTCCTCGCTCAAGACCCGTACTTTGTGGAGAGTCTTGCTCGCGAGATAGCAGCTCTCAAGCGTGAGATTGTGCAGTGTACTGCGTGTTACCGTTTCTACCCCAGATACGGTGAGGGCACACTCTGTAATGTGTGTGTTGATGATGCAGACAGTGCGACTCTCATGGTAGTAGAAAAAGATACCGACTTTGAAAGTGTGCGACGCAGTGGGAGCTATGCGGGAAGATATTTCATTCTTGGTGGCACTATCCCCGTTCTTGAAAAAGATCCTGCCTCAAAGATTCGTATCAACGAGCTCCTTGCGCGTATCGAAGGTGACGCAGCAGATGGCCTCACTGAAATAATACTTGCGCTCTCAGTGAACCCTGAAGGCGATTTCACACGTGACTATGTCATTAAGGCACTCAAACCTATATCAGAACAACTCGGTATTACGATTACCACACTTGGTCGTGGGCTTTCTACGGGCACTGAGCTTGAATATTCAGATGGTGACACGCTTCGTCATGCACTCAAAAACAGAGGTTGATTTACTTTCCCGGTGTGCTAGTCTTTTTGTAGGAAGTTTTGTACCTAAATAAACCAAAAGGAGAACGAGATGGCAATGAGCGTAACTGAGTTTCTGAACAGGGAACCAGCGCCTGCGGAGCTTTGTGGCTGTGGATGCGGGAAGCCGCTTGAAATGAATGACCCCCTTGGTCCGCACTGGATGAAGATTGGCGAAACGCGAGTGCTTGTCAACGAAGATTGCTACTTTGAAAAAATTGGCAAATTTATCGACGAACACCCCATCGGTGGCCCTGGTGTCCATGGACCGAAAAACAGTGGGCCGATTGATTGATTCAACAAGGAGAACGAGATGAACAAGAATGATTCTCGAGCACCACAGATTTGTGGTTGTGGATGCACTTGTCCATTGAGCACGGACCACCTGCGTGGGGTGAAGTACGTGACAGTCGAGGGTAAGCCTGTTTTGATTAACATGACTTGCTACAAAGCTGCATATGGCGAAGAAGCAGATATCTTACCTATTACTACGAAGGAGAGTAATCATGCTTAAATGGCTCGCATCGTTTTTCAAAAGAAAACCGAAGGAAGAACCAGTGTGTGAACATTGTGGCGGCTTCATGAAGTATCATGCGTGGTCAGACTGCACCAGCGATCGAGCAATGCTTCACACAATGTCGACTACGCCAAGCCCCAAGGCCAAAGCGTTCTACGATAGCATTGACGGCAATAAGGGAGTTGATACAATCGCTACTCCGGGAGGGCATGGTTTATGCGGTGGCGGTAGTGGTAACTAATCAAACGAAGTAAATAAAAAACCCGCATCACTGCGGGTTTTCTTTTTTGCGATTTACTTAATCGCGTCGATGGTTACTTTCATAAAAGGCTGGCGATGGCCGTTCTTCTTGAAGTAGCGTGACTTGTTGCGGTAACGGATAACAACAACTTTCTTTCCCTTTCCTTCCTCTGCGAGAGTTGCATGTACTGCTGCTCCTGCTACGGTTGGTGCGCCAATGAGAGTCTTTGAGCCGTCATTAACGAGGAGAACCTGATCAAAAACGATCTTGTCCCCTACCTTTGGCTCGCCAGGGAGCTTCTCAATAACGAGTGACTGTCCTGGGGCTACCTTGTACTGCTTTCCGCCTGTTTGTATTACTGCAAAATTCATAGTCCTTGTATTCTACACTATATAATAGAAAATGCAATAGCCACTGTGTTTTTGGAGCCTGCCCACTTATTTCATGCTTGGTTAAAATCATTAAATTTCGAGCGAAAATCATACAATTCAACGAATCATACTGAGGTATGGTAAGGAGAAGTGGATGATTTGTAGCCGAAATTTAAAGATTTTAGCAGGCAAGCTGTATTTTTTTGTTTATTTCGCGGTGAAATAGTGGGAAGGCTCCCAGGCTAAAATACTAAAAAAGTAGCTATTATTCTTCAGTAAGGGGTTTTTCGATGAGAAGTGGGTCAATACTTGCTGTTTCCCCAGTAATTTTGACCATATCTTTGTCCACTTTCTTGAGCTCTTTGTAAGCGGTGTTGTAGTGGTTTACGGTCGTCCCCAGGGTGTTTCCGAGCTTCTTCATATAGTCCTCATAAGCCACCAAATGCTTTCTGAGCTCTTCGACTCGACCAATGATAAGCTGCGCGGACTCCTCGATTTTGAAAGCCCTAAAGCCGTATAGGACGGACTGGAGGTATGCCGCAAAAGTCGTTGGCGACACGATAATCACCTTCTTCTCGTTGGTTGCATAGTCGATGAGGCTGCGGGTGTTTACCTTGACGGCGCCAACTTCATTGACGAGGAGGTCATAGTAGATTCCCTCAGCAGGGATAAACATAAAAGCAAATGGAAGTGTACCTTCAGCCGGGCGGACATATTTTGCGGTCTCGTCGATGCGCTTCTTAAGGTCGTTGCGGAAATCTTTTTCGAGTTCCTCTTTGCGTGCGGGGTCTGCCTCGTTGACTACACGGTTGTAGTTGTCGAGAGAAAACTTTGCATCAACAGGGATCATTCCGTCTTTGGTGATGATGACCGCGTCGACGACTTCCCCACTTTTGAACTGGTGCTGAAGTTTGTAGGCGGTCGGTGGCAAAATATTTGAAAGGATGAGCTCGAGTGCTGCCTCACCGAGGTTTCCTCTTTGCTTCTGGTGTGTGAGAACCTTTTCAAGATTCTTGAGTTGGTCGGTGATGGTGAGAACTTGCTTCGACGTCTCATTAGCAGAAGTCATCTCTTTTGCAACGTTGGTGAGATTTTTCTCCATGTTCTCGTTAATCTCACGGATGAGTTTTTGAGACTCGCTAAATTGTAGATGCACCGCCTGTTGCATCTCTTTATTTGAAGTGCCAACTTTTGCGTCGACGGTTTTCATAAAGTCTCCGAGTTGAGCCTGGAAGTTCCCAAGCTGATTTTGGATGAGGAGAAGTGCGTCGCTCTGCGGTTCTGCCTCTTGTTCATTTTGCTTGCGCATAAGCATCACAACAACGAATGCAACAATCGCACCCAAGATAAGCCCGATGAGAATGAAAGTGATTGGTTCCATGATTATAGTCCGTATAAGCTACTCATTGATGAGAGAAGTGCGGGGATGGCAATAGCAAGGAGAACGAGCGGTACAATAAAAAGGATGACCGTAATCCAAAATGTCCATGCGAGATATTTGCGGGTCTTTTCTGTCGCAATATCAATTTTTTTGAGGAGTTCATCCTGTGCTGCGAGGCGATTTAAAATTTCTTGTTCCATCCCGACATTATATCATAAAAGAAAAACAGGCTACCAGTTTATGGTAGCCCGTGAATTTGTTGTTTAAATTATTGGGAGGTTGACCAAGCTTTGGCCTTTCTCTCGAATTTGAGTTCACTCATGCGAGAGTCTGCCGCCTCGATAATTCCTTCAAGCGTCACAAAGCCCTCAGAGGTGCTTGCCGCCCCCGTTGAAGCTGACAAATACACGGGAATGTCCCTTGGTTCACCAAAACGGTATTCCTTGAGACCTTGTTGGATATTTGTACAGATTTCTTCGGCCTCCTCCTTGGTAGTACTCGGCGCAAGGATGAAAAACTCATCACCCCCAAACCTTGCCACGATATCTCCGGGACGAACCTCTGCTTCGAGGAACCTTGCAAACTCGACAATCAGCTGATCTCCAAAGAGGTGGTCAGCGTCATTGAGTTTTTTGAAACCATCGAGATCAACAAAGATTACGGCGCAGTGTGTGTCAGGATTATGGAGATGTACATCAAGACGATTTTGAATTTCATGATTCATTCGATCCTTGTTTGCGAGACCTGTCATTTTGTCAGTTCTCGAAAGTTTATCGCGCTCCTCCGTTACTTCTTTTAGTTGGCGTTCAAGCTCGATAATCCTCATCCGCATTTGAATCCTGAAGAGACAATTCAGGCATTCAGGTTTACTGGGGACAAATTCTGACGAATTCATTGTTGTTCTCCTATAATTTGAATGTTCAAAATATTACCTAATTGCATTCAAACATACTTTGTGTACTTATGTCAATAGTGGAAAGATATTGAAAAAAAAGTATACTGTACTGATTAATTTAGTAATAATCATCAATATGTCCCTACACGAACAAATCAAAGGAGAAATAAAAGAAGCTATGAAAGCAAAGGACGCAGTACGTCTCTCGGTCGTCCGCGGGATGGTTTCAGCCTTTGTTAATGAACTTGTTGCAACAAGTAAGGCTCCTGATGCAATCCTTGATGATGAAGGTGTTCTCAAGGTTATCAAGCGTCTTTCAAATCAGCGCAAGGATTCGATCAAGCAGTTTACTGATGGTGGACGTCCTGAGCTCGCAGAGGGGGAGCAGGCTGAACTCGCAATTCTCGAGAAGTACCTCCCTACTCTTATGTCTCGCGAAGAGATTGAAGTTGTTGCTCGCGCAAAGAAGGACGAGCTCGGCGTGACAGACAAGGCAAAGGCAGGACAGCTCACTGGTGCTATCATGAAGGACCTCGCAGGTAAGGCAGACGGTGGTGATGTGAAAGCGGTAGTGGACGCACTGTTCAATTAGCAAATTGATGGCTCGGACATAAGCATAAGCGAAACCATAAAAGAAAAGACCCGGTTTGCGCGTTGCGCAAACCGGGTCTTTTCTTTTACACTATCTTCCCTCTCAACTGCCTATGGAATCCTATAGCAAAGCGATGCGCCTCGCTGTTGGCAAGGAGGATTGGGCGTTCTTGTGCCTTTCGTGATTTGTCATCCCCGATGATTTCGCGCGCGCGGTGGTGTTCGTCTTTCACGACGCCCACAACAGGTATACTAATCCCCCACGCTTTGAGCGCTTTTTCGGCAGTGTTTACTTGAGCTTTGCCTCCGTCTACGACGATGAGTTTTGGCATTGGCCATTCACTGTGATTAAATCGCCTCTCGAGCATTTCAAAGAGTGACGCATTGTCGTCATTGGTGCTGGTGCGGATTTTAAACTTGCGATAGTCGCTCTTTTTGGGCTCTCCTTCTTCGACTACCACCATGACACCCACTACATTTGTGCCAGAGATGTGTGCTACGTCGTAAGCCTCAATACGAAAGCCGTCATCATTTTTAATCTTTGATTCATATCCTGCCTTCAAGAGCGCGACATCATGAATATGATTAAGCGCAAAAATCATTTTCTTGATGCGGTTTGCTTCTTCAAACTTGAGGCTCTTTGCTGCCGTTTTCATATCACGCTCAAGTCCGCTGATAAGCGTCTTCTTTTTGCCTTCAAAAAAGAGTTTGATACGTCGAATATTTTTTGCGTATTCAGTTTTTGATGTAGTACCTGCGCATACCCCAGGGCAAAGTCCAATCTGTGCGTTGAAACAAGGCTTGCCCTCTTTGGGCTTACACTTGTCACGAAATGGAAAAATTTTGCGTACAATATTGAGAGCTTCGCGAAGAACACTCCCTTGCGGAAATGGTCCAAATGAATATTTAATGCTAATTTGTTCACGTCCAAGACGCGAATCAGCTGATTCGAGCTCGCGCCCACGCATCGTGATAACACGCGGGAATTCTTCTTTGGTAATGACTACATAGTTAAAGCTCTTGTTGTCTTTTTCTTTTGTATTAAATGGCGGTTGATGTTTTTTGATGAGGTGTGCCTCAAGGATGAGCGCCTCGAGAACAGAGTCAGTTTCAACATGATCAACACTTTTTGCTGCTTCAACCATTCCTACAAGTATAGGCCCGCGAGTTGCAATGAGGTCACGTCGAAAATAGCTCGCAACGCGACTTTTGAGAGAGGTAGCTTTCCCGATATACAAAATCTCCCGCTTTGGTCCGCGGAATATGTATACACCCGGGTGGTCAGGAAGTTTACGAATCAGCTGATTCGCGTCTTGGACGTAAGATTTGTTCATACTTTACATTCTATATATTTAAGCGTAGCATAAAAAGAGGTAAGTTCTTCAATATTGAGGGAGGCTATCATGAAAAGAAAATCTCGTGAAATTCCTGTTCTTGCTCAGCTTCTGTTTCCTGAGACTTATCAGGATGCCGTTGATGCGCTCTTGAAACATATGCCCTATCTCCGACCACCCGAGAAGGTGTCTAAAGAAAATGCAGCTACTGCAAAGGAAATGAGCAAGCTGCTCGCCCAAAAGGCATCTTTTGTTACCTTTCTCGCAATGGGTAGTTCTTGTGAGATTGATTGGGACATCAAGGAAGAGGCGGGAGAAGAAGTTGAAATGTGTATCTTTTTGCCCGATGAATCACTTTCTGGGGCAGAAAAAATTTCAGATGAAGAGCTCAGAATGTGCACCAACTACTCGTTTGTTAACAGGATGGTTGCTGACCATGCACATTCTTTTGGTCGACCAATTAAAAGACTCCCTCACTATAAGTAGTTTAGTACTTCAAATAGCCACCTTGTGTGGCTATTTCTTTTTCAATACTTTCTTCAAGTACTTCCCCGTGTGAGACCCTGCTGTCGCGGCGATTTGCTCTGGGGTGCCACGTGCGACGATTTGTCCCCCACCTTCTCCGCCTTCAGGTCCGATGTCGATAACATAATCAGAACACTTGATGACATCCATATTGTGTTCAATAAGGATCACGCTGTTTCCTTTGTCGACGAGTTTCTGCAAAATCTCAATGAGCTTGCGTACGTCTTCGTAGTGGAGACCAACGGTTGGCTCATCGAGGAGGTAGATTGTCTTTTCGACGTGCGGACGATAAAGCTCGGAAGAAATCTTCACACGCTGCGCCTCGCCACCAGAGAGTGTGGTTGCCGACTGTCCTAGTTTTAAATATCCGAGACCCACTTCGTTGAGTGTTTTCAAACGATCATAGATGGCAGGAATATCAATAAAGAAATCAGTCGCCTCTTCTACGGTCATATCGAGAACCTCCCAAATATTTTTCTTTTTATACTTAATTTCAAGAGTGTCTTTGTCGAAACGCTTTCCACGACAAACATCACAGGTCACGTATACGGTTGGCAAGAAGTGCATTTCGACGGCGATGGTGCCGTTGCCCTGACATGTCTCACATCGCCCACCCTTTACGTTAAAGGAGAATCGCCCAGGACCCCACCCGCGGAGGCGTGCCTCAGCAGTTTCCGCAAAGAGGTCACGAATAAAAGTGAATGATCCTGTGTAGGTCGCAGGGTTTGAGCGCGGAGTACGTCCTATAGCTGATTGGTCAATAAGCACAACACGTGAAAGGTATTCCGTTCCGGTAAAACTCTCGCAATTAAAAATATCGGCAGTGCGGTATTTGAACTCAAGACGAGCTTGAAGATTGCGGTGGATAAGCTCGTACATAAATGTCGATTTCCCTGAACCTGAAACTCCCGTGATGGTTACAAATTTCCCGAGAGGGATATCAGCGTTCAATTGTTTAATATTGTAGATACTGCCGTTTTTGATACGAAGGTGTCCCTTGTCGGTATCGCGACGCTTTGGGATTTCTACTGCGACATCCCCACGCAAATAGTCGAGGGTAAGTGATTTATATTTCTTTGGGTTGGTGATGAGCTCGTCGAGGTCCCCAGAAACAACAATGTTACCACCATGCACTCCTGCCCCTGGTCCAATATCAACGAGATAGTCAGCAGCAAAAATAGTATCTTCGTCGTGCTCAACCACGATAATAGTGTTGCCGATGTCACGAAGCTCTTTGAGAGTCTTGATCAGACGGTCGTTGTCACGCTGATGAAGTCCGATGGTTGGTTCGTCGAGTACATAGAGCGCACCTACAAGACGTGAGCCAAGCTGTGATGCGAGGCGGATACGCTGACCTTCTCCTCCAGAAAGTGTCCCCGCTCGGCGGTTGAGGGTGAGATAATTGAGTCCCACTTCGAGCATAAATGAAAGACGGTTTTGAATCTCTTTTACGACAGGGACGGAGATATCTTTGTCGCGCGCAGAGATTTTGAGATCAGCAAAAAAGTCAGATGCTTCTTGGATAGACATATTGACCACCTCAGAAATATTTTTTCCGTTTACAAAAACATTGAGGGCTTCTTTGCGAAGACGCGCACCTTCACAATCAGGACAATTCTCTTTCCCAAAAAAGTGTTTAGTTCCGAGTCCGTTACAGAGCGCGCAGGCACCGTACGGTGAGTTGAAAGAGAAAAGACGTGGCTCTATCTCTGGATAAGAAAAGCCATCATTGGGACACGCAAAGCGGTTAGACATTATGAAGTCCTTGATATCGCCCTTCTCGTTTGCGAGCACGATGCGTACAAGACTCTGTGATTCATCGATAGCTTTTTCGACGGCTTCACCGAGACGCTCTCTTCCCTTCTCCTTTCCTTTAAAATCCGAAAGTAGAATTTCATCTACGAGTACATCAATCTCATGCTTCTTTGTTTTTGAGAGTTCAATTTTCTCACGGAGGTTTTTCATCGCGCCATCAATGCGCACCATTAAAAATCCTTTGCCGAGGAGGTCGTAGAGCATTTGGTAGTACTCACCTTTTCGTCCGCGCACAAGAGGTGCAAAGATGCGGACCGAAGCAGCTTTCTTGCCTTCGGGCCCTTTGATTTCGTCCATAATGAAATTCAAAATTTCCTCCGTTCCGAGACGCTTGATTTCTGTGCCACAAACGAGACAATGTGGCTTGCCGATGCGTGCGTAGAGTACGCGCAAGTAGTCATAAATCTCCGTGATGGTCGCCACTGTTGAACGAGGGTTTGAAGAGTGAGATTTTTGGTCGATAGAAATAGATGGCGAAAGCCCCGTGATCTCATCCACGTCTGGCTTTTGCATTTGGTTCAAAAATTGACGTGCATACGCAGAGAGAGACTCCACGTAGCGGCGCTGACCTTCGGCAAAGATGGTATCAAAAGCAAGCGAAGACTTCCCGGAGCCTGAGAGCCCAGTAAACACAATCAATTTTTCGCGCGGCATCTCAACGTCAATGTTCTTGAGGTTGTGCGTACGAGCGCCACGAACGGTGATTTTATCGAGTGCTTTCTGTTTTTTTGGTTGGTTCATATTGTGATTAGGTGTTTGATTATACCACGAAAGTAGCAATACTACAACATAGTGACTTATGATTCCCTGTGGTAGGCTTAATAGAGTTCTAGGTCTTTAAACAGAAAACAAGGAGGTCGCAAATGAAACAATTCATCGCTATGTTGTTTCTGTTTGCGCCATGGTGTACGCAAGCAGAGGAAACCCCGTGTCGTTTTGAAGCCACAAAAGGTTGGATTGGAATCCCTGAGGGTTTCAAGAAAACTGAGACCGAAAAGCTTATTGAAGCAGAGCCGGGTGTGGTGTCTCAGCGCGAAGTGCACAACACGTCGGAGGTCACTGAGTTGTCGCTTGGTTGTGAAATCAGCGATTCATGGCGCGTAAGGATCGCGTATTTGAACAATGTGCACTTTTCGATTGTGAACCATGTGACATTGCCACGGAGCTCTATTCCCAATCTGGAACTTCGCGCTCTCCTCACGGGAGACGTGACCGCGACAGTCCTTCGTAAGGGGGAGCTCGCGGCAACCGGATTTTTCTTGTCGTATTGTCATCGCACAAAAGGAGACCTCGGACTTTTTGTAGAAGCAGGTGCATACCGTGCTTCCGCGACCCTGGTTTCTGAAGTGCGCATCGACGATGGAGTCGGTGAATCCTTCACCCTCCTTGGTCCAAAAGAAAAACGTGAAGAGACTATATCTGTACTTTCTTTGGGCGCTGAATATCCGCTCACAAAAAAAGTCGATATTGTTGTTCGCCTCTTTCCCTATTCAAAAGTGAATATGTATTTGATGGGAGTCGCTTGGCGATTCTAGTTAAATTCAAACAGCGATGTGGTCCACCACATCGCTGTTTTTCTTGACTTGAGCGTCTAATTAATCTAGTCTGAGCAAAGGTCAACAGAGAACAAAGGAGAAATGAGATGAACGCAAAAGTATCGCAAAAAGTTCCACTTGAGGATATTGTGCAGATTGCAAAAGATTCACACAGGTTTGCACAAGCAACGCACGAACTTCTTTTAAATGCTATACCTCCTAAGGAGGAAAAGCTAGCCTGGGGCCATGACCAGAACGCAGTCGAGGAATTGATATCTCTCGGCAAGGAACTGGCGAGGCGTGCGTATTACGAAACGCCCGGTGAACGAGCATACGTTCTTTCGAATGGCGAATGGAAGAAAATAGTAGAGTCCTGCAAAAACAATGACTTCGCTATCTATCTTTCTCAACACGGGTGTGGCTTCTCAGTGTACGTGTATGCATATTGCGTAACTGAGAAAAAGGCAAAAGCATTACTCGGGTTCGACTCATCCCAGCTTCCTCGTAGTCTGATCATAAAGACGCGCGATAAAAAATATTGGGACGAGCACGCAACACTCAGAGCGCTTTCTCAGGTCACTCACACAGATAGAAACAAGGCGCTGATTGAAAAGTATCACCTCAACCCCCTCAGGGAAGATGTCACGTACTATTCATACACATAGCAATATTCAAAAGCCCGCACAGTGCGGGCTTTTCTTTTACTTCAGCAACTGTTCGCGAAGCATTGCTATCTCATCGCGGAGGATGGCTGCTGTTTCAAAATCGAGTTCCTTTACTGCCTTCGACATTTCTTTTTCTTTGAGCTTGAGAAGTTTCTGGGGATTCTTTGCAAAGATTTGTCCGTCGATATCGAGATTCATCTTTACCGCCTTCATATGCTCTGTTTCAAGATGCTCAGTAATGTCTTTGATTTCTTTGATAATAGTTTTTGGAGTAATCCCGTGCTCCTTGTTGTGTGCGACTTGGATTGCACGACGACGATTGGTTTCGCCGACAGCGCGCTCTATAGAGCCAGTGATGGTCTCTGCGTAGAGAATCACACGACCCTCCGCGTTACGCGCTGCACGGCCGATAGTCTGGATGAGAGCAGACTCTGAACGAAGGAAGCCCTCTTTGTCCGCGTCGAGGATGCCAATGAGCGTTACCTCTGGAAGGTCGAGTCCTTCGCGGAGGAGGTTTACACCCACAATACAATCAAATGTCCCCTTGCGGAATGCAGTGAGAATCTGAATACGCTCAAGCGTTTTGATGTCGCTGTGCATATATTCAGCCTTGATCCCCTCTTTCTTTAAATACTCAGAAAGGTCCTCAGCCATTTTCTTGGTGAGTGTGGTTGCAATGACGCGACCGCCTTTTGAGATAGCAATTTTTGTTTCCGCGATGAAGTCCTGAATCTGACCTTCATACGCACCTTTCTCTTTGCTTCTCATAGAATCTTGCTTCTCGCCCTTTGCCTTTTTGAAACTTGGGCTTGTTGCAAAGTTGGGACGCGCGAGAATAGGACGGATGGAAATCTCAGGATCAATGAGGCCTGTAGGACGAATCACTTGCTCGACAACCTGCTCACTGTTTTCTTTTTCGTAGTGTGATGGAGTTGCGGATGTAAAAATCATTTGCCCTACGCGCTCGTGGAACTCACTGTCCCGAAGTGGGCGGTTGTCCATTGCAGATGGTAGGCGAAAACCAAACTCAACAAGAGTTTTCTTTCGCGACTGGTCGCCCGCGTACATGCCGCCGATTTGTGGGATGGTCACGTGAGATTCATCGATGACCGTGAGGAAATCAGGCTTACCATCTTTCGTCTTGGGGAAATATGAAAGCAGTGTATCAGGTGCGGATCCCGCAGGGCGTCCTGACATGGGGCGAGAATAGTTTTCAATACCATTGCAGTAGCCGACTTCACGAATCATCGCGAGGTCGTACGTGGTGCGGCGCTTGAGACGTTCAGCTTCGAGGAGTTTCCCTTCCTTCTCGAACTTCTTGAGCTGTGTGTCGAGTTCCTTTTTGATATCCTTGAGTGCGCGCGTTTTCTCTGCTTCGTTGGTGATGAAGTGCTTCGCAGGGAAAATAAAAATTGATTCTGGTGTGTCGACAATTTTCTGCGACACAGGGTCAACTTTATTGATGGTCTCAATACCTTGCGCACTGAGTGTAATGCTCCAGATAATCTTTTCAGATACGGGCATGATCTCAATGAGCGAGCCGATAGAACGAAATGTTCCCGGGGTGAGATCGGCATTGGTACGCGTGAAGTGAATAGCAATAAGATTCTGCATGAGCGCCTTGCGGTCAATTTTCTGGCCAGCAGTGAGCTTCATGTTTACTTTTTCGTATTCCTCTGGAGAACCCAAACCGTAGATGCATGATACCGAGGCAACGATGATGACATCCTTGCGGGTAAGAAGAGCTTGAGTGCAGGCATGACGAAGACGATCAATCTCTTCGTTGATCTGCGCATCCTTTTCAATATACGTATCAGTAGTCGGCATGTAGGCCTCTGGCTGATAATAGTCGTAATACGAAACGAAGTAGTGCACCGCATTATCAGGGAAGAATTCTTGATACTCTTGAGCGAGTTGAGCGGCAAGAGTTTTGTTGTGGGCGATGACGAGCGTAGGCTTGCCCACTGAAGCGATCACGTTCGCCATGGTGAAGGTTTTACCCGATCCGGTAACACCAAGAAGGGTCTGCGCGCGCATCCCCTTCTTGAGCCCTTGGAGGAGCTCCTTGATCGCCTTGGGCTGATCTCCTGCTGGTGGCCAGTCTGACTTTAAATTGAATACTGACATTAGGTTGACAATATACCATAAAATTGTTGTTTTGGTAAGTATTGGCTCTGGCGCAAGGTCGTGCTACTTTTAATGTAGACCATTCTTTTGAGGAGACGAAAATGGAAACGCTCGATTTTCTCGAGATTGAATCACTGGTAATCAAAGAACGTTTTTTTGAACTGGCGAATGAGGGACTACTTCTTCCTGTTTTTGACCGCACAGGTCAGTTAAACGTTAAATATGCCAGTGAAAACGGTTTTACTAAAAGGCATATTTTTGTTTTGTATGACATTTTTAAATCTCATATGGAGGTCAAGAAGACCCCTGAAGAGATTCTGGATTTCGCAAATGAAATCTTGTATCAAATTCTCCGCAGGAGAGAAATATACGAGAAGCTCGATTCGATCATCGCCAAGAAAAAAGAAAATGGAATTTACTAAATCATACAACCAGCGCACCTCATGCGCTGGTTTTTGTTTGACAATCTATTGCAAAATGCTAGTTTTAGTGAGGATAAATTCGTTAAGGAGCGGAGATATGCGATTAATATCGGCAGGGTTGGTGATTGTGCGTGTTTCTGGGGGATTGCGGTTTCTGCACCCAACATTTTCCAGAAGGGTGTATAAAAAACTTCTTATGCATTTTGGAATTCGCTGCATTTGCGGTACGTGGTTTCCAAGAGGCCTTTGCACATCACTTGAACGGAAAGAATTTGGACCTCCTTTTGCTGGTCAATACCCAGGACTTTATCGTCAAAGAAGACCTTATCATGACCTTGTGTACTACTGCCAAAGTTGCAAACAGGTCTTTAAGGTAACGAAAGAATTTGACGAAGAACGATACTGGGCTTTTGTTAGAAAGGCGGTACGGCAGTACAAATGCGAAAATTAAAATCGAGTGTCTGGTAATACATCTTCACTCTTAAAACAACCAGCGCAAAATTGCGCTGGTTTTTGTTTGACAATATTTTTTGAAGTGGTAGTTTAGTGAAAGATTTTGTTGTTAATTTAGTTGAAAGGAGCTTCAAATGAAACAATTCCTGCGTATCTTTGCGCGTATGAAAAGAGTTTTTTCTCGAAAAGCAAAACTGCCTCCCCAAGACTTCCCTGGTCATTTGTTCGAAATATGAAAAGCCCCAACAGCTGGCGAAATTCGCTAGCTGTTTTTGTTTTTTGTGTATCTTTCAAGAAACTTCGTCTTGAATTCTGAGAACGTATCGTTCAAAATCGCTTCGCGCATATTTTCGCTGAGCGAAATGAGGAAGCGAAGGTTGTGAATGGAACCGAGAGTTCCTGCGAGCATTTCGTTTGATCGAAAGAGATGAGCCACATATGCGCGAGTATAGTTTTTGCATGTGTAGCAATCGCACTCACTGTCGATAGGTGTGAAGTCACGAACAAACTTCGCATTGCGCAAATTGATTTTCCCGTCTCTTGTGTGGAGGGTACCATTGCGGCCCATACGTGTGGGTGCGACGCAGTCAAAGATATCGCAGCCATTTTCTACTCCACCAAAGAGATCCTCTGGTTCGCCGATACCGAGGAGATGACGGGGCTTGTCCTCGGGGAGAAGTGCGTTTACCCACCCTACGGCAGTCCCCATATCATCTTTATCAAATGACCCACCGATGCCATAACCGTCGAAATCCATCGCGCCAAGCACGCGTGCGCTTTCTTCACGAAGGTCCTGATGGCGACCACCTTGCACTACCCCAAAAAGCCCTTGCTTAGACGCTGCTTCAGTATTTTTCTTGTGCGCATTGAGGCTTCGCTCTGCCCAGCGATGTGTGCGCTCCATTGCCTCCTTTTGATATTTATATGGAGCAGAGGGGGATGTACATTCATCAAATGCAAAGAACATATCAGCGCCGAGGTTGTGCTGGATTTCCATTGAGCGCTCTGGTGTGAAGCGATGTTCACTACCATCCTTGTATGATTTGAATGTTACACCATCTTCGTCGATCTTTGCGAGTTTCCCTGCTTCTTCTCCTTTTTCTAGTTCATCAGAAACGACTATTTCCTCTCCCTGAGTCACCTTGGACAACTTCCCTTCTTTCGAACCAAACGCGGCACCGAGTGAAAATACTTGGAAGCCTCCAGAGTCTGTCATTGTCGGACCCTTCCAGTTCATAAACTTTGCAAATCCTCCCGCGTCACGTACGAGCTCGTCACCTGGTTCGAGATAGAGATGATAGGTGTTTGCGAGGACCACCTGTGCACCAAGGTCCTTCACCATTTCTGGTGTGAGTGCTTTCACGGTCGCCTTGGTCCCCACGGTCACAAACGCAGGAGTTTTGATGTCGCCGTGCGGTGTTGAGATGGTCCCTGCGCGCCCGAGAGTTCCCATTTTTTTCTCGATGGTAAATTTTATTGGTCGTTCGTCTTTCATGTTTGTGTATAGTAGCACACTTGCCCGTCACATTCATTCTCGCATCATTTCTTGCTTTTGTAATGTGCAGACAGGATAGTATTTCTTTCCGCTATGCCAAATTTTTTTCAGAATTCATTTATACAGTATAGCAATGCGAGAATGGATGATTGGGATTGACAAATTCATCAAACATTGGTAGCGTGAAATATAGGTAAGTTCTCAACAATTCACAAGGAGGAAATAATTATGACGATCAACCTCATTGTGGCTATGGATCACAAAGGACAGATTGGCAACAAAGGTGGTCTCCCTTGGGAGAATATCCCCATAGATCAGAATCATTTTCGCAATGTTACAATCGGAGATGACCCCACGCGTATGAACGTCGTTATCATGGGACGTTTGACTTGGGAGTCACTTCCGAAGCCTCTGAAAGACCGCGTCAACGTTGTTCTCTCTGAAAATATGGATTTCAAGATTCCCGGCATCCTTGTGCTCAATTCTTTCGAACAAGTTCGGTTGTTTGTGCATGAGCTCGACCCGACATTTTTTGGTGATGTATTCATTATCGGTGGAGCAAAACTCTACGAGAAATTTCTTCCTGAGGCGGAGCGCGTCTATCTCACGTACGTTGCAGGAGATTTCGAGGGAGATACACTCTTCCCTGGTCACGATACCAAAAAGTGGCAGGTCACTTCTTGCACCCCTTATGCTAAAGGCAGCGAGAGTCCCTATGATCTGGAATTCATAATCAGGGACCGCATCAAACCTGAAACCCCTTCTGAGTAATTTAGTTATTCAAAACCCCGCACCTGAGATGGTGCGGGGTTATTTTTTTGAACCTAGTAGTGCATTCTTGCAAATGCGAGGGAGCCATAGAGTCCGCCGAAGTCTCCTAGTTCAGCTTTTTCAATAAAGGGCATTGTGGGGAAAATCTTTAGAGTCTCAGCGAGGTGTTTGCGGACGCCTTCGATGGGGATACCCACCTCTCTCATCATTGAACCTCCTACCACTACGATATCAGGCGACCAATGTACGATAGTGTTGTTGAGACCATACGCAAGAAACTTTGCAAGCTCGTCCCAAACTGCCTCATCGTGAATCTCGTAAGGCTTTACCCCAAAACGTTTCTCTATAGAAGTCCCTGAGACATACGCTTCAAGGTCATTACCTTCACATGTAGGACAGAGTGAATTGTCGGGGTCAATTACTTGGTGCCCTGGTTCAAAGCCAAGAGACGAGCGATCAATCTTGCCATCAATTATACGAGCTCCGCCAACACCAGTGCTCACCGTAATGTATGCGACGATAGACTTCCCTCTTCCTGCTCCAAAATGCGCCTCTCCGAGCCCCACGAGCGCTGCGTCGTTCTCGAGATTGATAGGGACCTTGTACGCCTCGTGAAGTGCGTTTTTAATATCATGACCCACCCAGCCACTCAAGTTTGGGCTTCGTACGAGCATAGTTTGCTCATTATCAATAGGGCCTGCAATCCCGCCCACTATTGCGGTAACGGCACGGTCTTCCGCGGCAAGTTTTTCTGCAAGATTATCAATAATGCGCTTCAAAGTTTCAAATCCCTCACTAAAATCTTTTGGGGTCGAAACAACCACAGGTTCCCCGAGGAATTTCTCTCGGTCAGCTGCCACAACACGCATTTTTGTCCCGCCAATATCAAAAAGGATATACATATACGTACATTCTATCAGGCAGCGACCAAAAAGCAAAAAAAGAAAAAGCCGCGCTTGGAAGCGCGGCTTTGGAGAGAAGAATGATTGCCTAGAAATTTGCAGCTTTATGCATGATTTCATAAACCTCGCTTCTCAAGTCGAGGTAAGCACCAAGCTCGTTTCCGTGAATAATGATAAATGCTTCAACCCCTTGGTTTACAACCATAGGGACACCATCAAGCGTCGTGTATCCGCGAGCCTGTGCTTCTTTTAAAAACGGGCTCGGGCTCGTGCGCAAAACAACATCACTCAAGATTGCAGATTTTGGAATAACCTCAAAAATTCCCTTCGCTACTTCTAGATTTTCCCTGACATTTTCAGGAGTTGCAGGGAGTACTGCTTTCGCAAGGGCAGAGTATTCTTCAAACGCTCCTGTCGCTCCTTTTGTTGAAACATTAATGACAACTGAAGCGTCCCCGATCTCTTCGTTGATCGCGTCTTCTCCTTTTGCCCACGCTCGTCGTTCTCCAACAAAATCATTGATGCGATCAGCGAGCTCCGCTGCTTTCTCAATGGTTCTGTTTAAAATAGCGATACGTGCTCCTTTTTCAGCAAGTGCAAGAGCGATTGCGCTCCCTGTTCCGCCAGCACCGAGCATCACAATCTTCGCGCCATTGAGCGCAATCCCTTTTTCAACAAGAAGTTTCTCTAAACTTTGTCGGTAGCCGATTCCGTCAGTGTTCCATCCTTTGAGTTTCCCCGTAGGAAGCTTCTGGATGAGATTAATAGAACCGATGGCATTAGCAAGTGGATCAAGCTCATCAACGTATTTCACATTTTCATCCTTGAAACCAACTCCCGAACCGCCACCAAAATATTTCGAGTCCTTTTTGAGGATATCGAGGATATCCTGAGCTTTTTGAGGGTCACCAACCATCATTGCCACAGCGCAGTCCATTCCAAAGTGAGTATAGGCTGCATTCCACATTGCTGGTGTTTTCCCGGGGTAATCATGTTCGATTAGGGCAACTCCATAGCGTTGGTGATTTTCAAAACTCGATATGGTTTCAGGATTATTGACGGGTAGTTTTGCGAGATGTAAGAATCCGTTGCAAAATTTATTTTGTTCGCTCATGTTTGTTTCTCCTGTTGTCATTTCTGTGTTTATATTTAAGAACTACTTTTTTGAGCGTATCACGAGTGGTTAATGTTCGCAAATGTTGTTTATAGGTTTAGTTCTATAAATACATGAAAGTCGTTTTGGTAATAATACAATCGTCAGTTAATTCTGATGGTGGTAAGTTATAAACAACCCCGAGGTTGTAGATAAGGGACTGTTTGTCAAAAATGTCAGGGCTAGCACCAACAAAATCAGCTTTCGTAAAAGCCCCTATTTCTTTGTTGACTGTGCTGAGTATCAACGCTTTTTGGTTGAAGGTACTCGTCTCGGGTGGCAACGTAGCCCAGTCTGCTCCGACTTTCTCAATAATTTTTATATTAACTATCTCCCCTTCGCAAAATCCTTTATTTAGGTTGCACAGTCTCTCTCCTGGGCGAAAAATGGTTGTAATTTTTTGCTCACGAACTAAGTCAGAGTATATTTTCCTAAAACCAATCTCATCTCGTGGGGTCACTGCTGCCCCTCTTGCTTGAGTATTATCTTCTTGTTTTGTTTTGAGTATTTCCATAAATATTTACTGCCTATATGGCATAAGACGAAACTAAACCCAAGAATCTTACTCCTAACGTATTTCTATGATATTGAAATCCTTGTGGGATTCGTAAAGTTCGATAACATCGTCTTTTTGAAGTTCGATAGTTTCTTCTTGATTGTCAGCAAAAAGAATTGCAGGGCCACGGTTGATGGTGATACAGATGTGACGATCATTTTTGAGAACAATGTGATCAGATTGTTCCGTAGAGTTATTGAAAGCGAGACCAATCCCCACTTCAAAATATGAATCAGTGATTGAGCGATAGTACCCCGTGGAGCCGAGGCTGTTGCAGACAATGACGCCATCTCCGATTAGTTCATGATGGATCTGCTCTTTGTCGATTTTTACCGTGTAACGCACTGCAAATCTTGGATCACTATTGTGAAGTGTCACCTCTGTTGCTCCAAGGATTTTGTGCTTGCCGTTTACGAGTGCTTCAATCTTTTTTACCTTTTTAATGTGGTAATCACCCGCGATAAATCCCTCGAGGATTTCATCATTCTCTCTTTTTTGTGCGAGCTTGCCAATCTTTGTGTTTTTGATAAAAAGTTTGGGTACTCCCGGGAATAATGTTTCGCTACGAAGTAGTGTCCCATCGCCACCATAACTTACGACGAAATCAGGCTTATCCCCACTTAGGATAAAACCTTTTTCAAGAAAAAATTGTTTTATTTTCTCGTTATGGTCGCCGACAATGGCGAAGTATTTTTTGTGCGTGTGTTTGTTTTTTGGCATACGGGGACACTATAATACAAGACGAATGAGAGGTAAAGAATCTTACTCCCCGCTATAAAGCGGATTACATTTGAGACAAATTCCCAATTCCTCAAGGCGGTTGAGGTATTTTAGTACCGTCATAATATATTCTGAATGGCTCCACGTGAGCGGAGTTGCAGAGATTGGTTCTCCTGTGTGCGGGTGAAGTTGCTCTGAAAAAATGCCAGACTCAGTGGTGTGTTTTGTTGCCCACTCGAGCCATTGATGTACTGGCGCAAAGTCAGCATCTTTTTTTGCGAGCTCTATATAGTACTGCGCAAGCCAGAGACTCGTGATGATCCACGGGTTTCCTGGGCCATCTGCGACACTACGGAAATACTGATCTCCCTCATATCGCGCCACTCCGCCAACTGGAGTTTTGATCATGATACGATCTTCGACAATTTTTATTGCGCGCGCGAGGCGTGCATCGTCAATATCAAGAACATTGAATGCAAAGACGCTATACATACTCGACATGTCGAGGGTGCGGTCATACGAGATATCCCCCTTGTCGTCGACATTAATCATCTTTACAAAATAACCACGCTCTTCATCGTAAAGATGCGTCAATATTGCTTGTCGAATTTCAAAGGCAGCAGTGCTGTATATATGCTCACTCTTTTCCTTGCCGAGAAGTTTTGCAAATTTTGCAGAAACTGAAAGTGCCCAATAGACTGATGATGCCGTGTAGGTGTGAATCCCAAATTTTTCTTCCCATAAATCATACGATGCCTTTGGGAGGCGTGTTTTCTCGTCCCGGTAACCGACCATAAAGTCCGCAGCTTTTTTGATAAGAGAGTTATATATTTTTTCAATATACTCCAAATCTTTTGTTTGCTCGTAGTGGTTCCAAAGTGCAATGATGACCAGAGCCGTTTCGTCTTCCTGGATGGGAAGCTCTATCTTCCCGTTCCTCATCCATGGATGCCACGAGCTTCCCATGGATTCGTCAGGGCGATACTTGTGCATAAGGTATCCCTCGTCGGTAATCACATGTTCGCAAAAATCAAAAAAGCGTTCTGCGATATTGAAGTCTCCGGCCATATCAAACGCCATAGCAGAAAGGGCTCCATCGCGTGGCCACATATAGCTATATGTATCACGTCCATTTTGGAGCATATCAGAATCAGCAGAAGCGAGAATAGCTCCACGGTTATCTGCATGAGTGCGGATGGTTAGGAGTGAACGCTTAAAAAGCGCAATCTCATCTTTCTTGAGCCCATAAAAAGTAAAATTATATTTATTAACCCATGCGTGCCAAAAGTCGCGCGTAGACTTGAGAATATACTCTGGTGTTTTTTCGAGGGTGTAGGCATTGAGCTCGAGTGCCTCTTTTATAGATTCTCCTGCAGCAATCCAGTAGTAAACAGTTTTCGATTCGTGTGGTTTTATGTCGAGATAAAACCCAATTACTGAATCAGATGGTCCGTGTTCTATGAGGTTTTTTGAAAGTAGTCCATCCTCTGCGTCTTTGTAGCTCCCCTCTCTTCCTTCAATTCTGAAAATGCCCGCCGTGTAGTCATCAAAACTTCCTTTTTCCGAGGTTCCGTTTACAAGGAAAACTCGCTTTCCATTGTAGTGAACAACGGTGTGATGAATGGGGTCAAAGTACGAAGTGTCTCCGCGGTGAGATTCGTAAATTTCAAACTCGTGACCAAAAAAAAGTTTGATCTCTCGTGCGTTATCAGTGTCGTTGGTCACAACGACCTCACGAAGAAAAAGATTTTTCTCGTTATAGACAGTGTCGGAAAAATTGAGAGTTACACCAAGCGCTCTGTTCTTTGCGACAGTTTCCCCAATCATTGATTCATCTGCTGCGTGGACTTTGATATCCCAGTTGTGATGATCAAACCAGTTGAGTTGGTTGTCTGCATAGATCCCCACTCGATGAGTGAAATGCCCGCCAATGTGGTTTTCAAGTCCGACATAGGGAAAATAAAAGTCCCGCACCTGAGCACGCTTGTCCATGCAGACGAGAATATTTCCATTACCAAGTGAAAGGGACTTTGACATAAGTTAATTATACTAAAAAGTATTTTACAAAGATAGCAGTACAAAAAAATTTATGACAATTCCTTCACTTTTATCTTTTTTGCGTATGAGGGATGTCCAATAACACGGAGGCGGAGATCCTGGAGCGCATTCATGTAAGCGATAAATGCTTCATAGGGTGTGTTGTAGGGGTTAAAGTACTTGTGTACATCGCCGTCGTTGAACCATTTGGTACACATATAGTAGAAGTGGTCTGAAGTTTGGAGTTTGCGCCAGTCATCAATGAGTTTATTGTCACACGTGGAAAGAACCTCCTCTTCAAGCGCGTAGACAGTTTTTATTGCATCGTGTTGCATTGGGTTGGAGAGCCATGCCGAGAGGTCGCGCTCTACGTCAGCCCATGACATGAAATTATGCACATCGAGTTCGGCGACCGGCTCATAGCGCTCTATTGCCTCAGATGGGGTTATAAAGTCATTGTCGGGGTGCTTGTAGATTTCCTCAGGGAGATGGCGGAGGAAATTGAAAATCCCGGTGTCTTCCCATTGATGTTCGCCAAAGGTCTCATAGTCCATAAAGAGATTTATGATTTGCCCGTTGCCGTTGACCTGATTTGCCCACTGCGCAAACTTTGGCGCTGTAAGGGGAAAGTCCGCCCAGTCTCTTGATGAAAAACGAAAAGCAATATCGTCAGAAAGGCGATAGTTTTTTAGCAAAAGTTTGAGGTGCTCAGTCCCCTTTGGTTTGTATAAAAAGTTTGGACTCTGCCATCCGAGGACATGGTCTGCGCCTTCTGCAATGATGCCTTTGTATCCCAGCTTCTCCACCTCGACAGCGAGCGCATTGTTGTAAATGAGCTCGGTGTTGCGGAAGACAGTTGGAGTGACACCAAAAAGTTCCTGTACTTTGTCGCGATGCATCTTTACTTGTCGACGAAACTCTTCTGGTGAGTAGAGAAATGAGAGTGAGTGATAGTATGTTTCTTCAAGCACTTCTGCGCGACCAGTTGCAACGAGCTTTTGAAATGACTCAAGTGTCTCAGGACTAAACATCTCAAGCTGCTCGAGAAATACACCAGAAAAAGAAAAACTAATCTTAAATTCAGGATATTTATTGAGAAGCTCAAGAAGAACAGCATTTGCAGGCAAGTAGCACTTATTTGCAACCTTGTTAAGAATCTTCTTGTTATTAATAGAACGATCAGAATCGTCGTTAAAGTACTCGCTATCACGACCAATATCAAAAACACGATAATCCTTTACGCGAAATGGTTGATGAACTTGGAAGTAGAAGCAGATTGATGCCATAAGAAGTATTGTATCAGATATTATTTAAATATGGCGAGTCTCTGACGGGATCCCGCATGCACAAAGGATTTTCTCGTAGTAATCAATACATTTTTTACTAGCGACGTCCCAGTTGACCTGCTTCACCTCCTCACGACTGTTCCCTCTCAGGGTTTCCCAAAGAGAACGATGAGAAACAACGCCAAGAATTTTGTTGGCCATATCTTCGGTGTCCCAAAAGTCAGTTTTAAGTGCGTGAACAAGAACCTCCGAAACCCCTGATTGTTTTGAGATGAGAACTGGTGTCCCTGCAATAATGGACTCAAGCGGGGTGATGCCAAAAGGCTCCGATACAGAAGGCATTACAAAGAGGTCTGCCGCGCGATAAACGGCATTCAGGTCGTCTCCACGAAGGAAGCCGACAAAAACTACACGATCAGAAATACCCAGCGAGGCTGCTTCGAGAATCATCTGTCGCTCCATGTCTCCTGATCCCGCTACAAGGAAAAGTACATTAGGGTTCATTTCGAGAACGCGTTTTGCAGCACGAATAAAATACTCAGGCCCTTTTTGGATGGTGATACGACCTGCAAAAAGTACAATTTTTTGTCCTGAGTGTTTGAGTTCAGAAAGTTTGTCAGGAATATTTACATAGTCGCACTCTTCAATGCCATTATGGACAACAATAATTTTCTCTGCAGGAATCCCGTAGTGCTCAACAATTTTTTGCTTAGTAAAATTACTAACAGCGATTATTCCATCTGCATAGTGCATCGACGCACGTTCAATTTCATACACGTCTTGATTGACCCCCTGCCCTCCTGTGCGGTCAAACTCTGTTGCGTGCATATGGAGGATGAGTGGCTTCCCAGAAACTTTCTTTGCTTCGACTCCCGCGAGAAAGGAAAGCCAGTCATGAGCATGAATAATGTCAAAAGACTCTTTTTTTGCGAGCTCGTGTGCGCGGAGAGCGTAGCGACGCACTTCTTGCATAAGTGTGTTGCCATAAATATCTGAGACGACCTTATCTCGCTCACGCACATAGCCTTCCGAGGTGACATATGGTTTGAGTGTGGTCTCAATCTCCAAAAACTTTACCTTGCGTTCGTCGGCAAAAAGAATATTCATAAACGACGCTGCTACTCCAACTTTTTTTGGTAGCACAAAAAGCACGTCGATGTTTCGATTTGAAAGAGCTCGCGTCAAGCCAAAGCACGCCGTGCCGAGGCCGCCGCTATTGTGGGGTGGGAATTCCCATCCGAACATAAGTACGCGCATGTGTATGTTTAAGAACTTGCACATATTGTAACATAGATACTTGTTGTGGCGGGCACCTTTTGGGGTGTGGATAACTTCCTTCGCTCGGATGGTATACTGAGGAAGTCGAATAGTTTAAATATAATATACAAAAATGCTTAATAACCACGTTTACAACTTACTTTCACAAGCAACACAGGAACATCGCAGCCTTTGGCGTATCAAGGACTCTTACAAAAAAGATGCTGACAATTGTCCAGATTGCAAAGCATTTTGGGAGAAGATGGAAAAAGACAAAGAAGAACATGTTGCTGAACTTGAGGCAATGATCAAAAAACATCTTTAGCTTTTGATAGTTCTCTCGCTATTTAAAAATGAAACCCCCGCACAGTAGCACTGTGTGGGGGTTTTGGTTAGGGCGGACAGTTGCCCTGGAGATCGAGTGGTTCGCCGCCGTAGCTGCAGACGATTTCGCCATGCGGAGTGTACGCTCCATGTGTGGCGATGATGAACGTGCTATGGAGCTTGCTCGGAACAACAGGGATTGCTTCTCCGCAGCTCGGACAGTGGCTGATCATGTACTTGGTGTTCGGGCCGTATGCGTTTTTTTCGACAGGGGTTACCCTGCGGAGGATTGCGCGGCGTGGCTCGACATTAACACCCTTGGTGACCACCATTATTTCCATGACAGTCTCGGTCGTTGCTGGTGCGCATACGTCGTTCATTGCAGAGTCCTTTCTTCTTCGAGGCTGTTTTCGGGGAGAAATTTCAGGGTAACGCCACCGAATTCACAGTAGGACGTCGTACCAGACACAATGTGGTGTCCCACAAATGTCAGCCCGAATTCCTTGTTTTCTGTCGTGTGAACCTCGTTTGCTCCACAGCCGGGGCAGAGAGCGATTTTGCCGTCGCGGATAGCGACTTCATGGCCGCTGAGCCCCTCTTCTGTGTCGTCAGTAATAGCGCGCAGGATGGTCATACTATGCCTCTCTTTCTCAATATGGTTTTGAAGAACTGCTACTAAAAATATAATAACAAAAAGTACCTACTTGTCAAGTGTGGAGGAATAGTGTAGGATACGAGAGCTACAGTATTTTACAAGCAATCGCTGCGAAGCGCACGTATATAATAAAATCAAAATGGAAAAGAAATATAAGCCGAGAACAACAAGAGTAACGAAAAAAACTGAAACAAAACGACCTCAGGCTACCTCAAGCAGTTCTGATGGGGCTCTTGAGTTCCCTGTTCGTCTCAATCGCTACCTCGCCCACAAGGGTTTTTCTACTCGCCGTGGTGCTGATGAACTCATCACAAAAGGGCTCGTAAAGATAAATGATAAAGTTGCTGTCCTTGGCGACAAGGTAGAAAGTGTTGATGATAAGGTTGAAGTATCAACAAAAGTTATTGCAAAAATGGAAGGCTCATATCGCTACCTCGCTTACTACAAGCCTCGTGGTATCTCTACTGATGTGCAGGCCGAAGGTGAGAGTATCAAATCTTCCCTCCCTGCTCTCCGCGGACTCTTTCCTCTTGGACGCCTCGACAAAGATTCAGAAGGGCTCGTGATCCTTACCAACGACGGTCGTTTGACTGACCGCGTGCTTTCTCCTGACCGTGTGCACGAGAAGGAATATTTGGTAAAGGTAGATAAATTTATTACTGATACATTTATTCGTCATCTTGAGAGAGGAATCCTTATCGAAACCTACAAGACCAAACCATCACAGGCGCGCCGTGCTGGAGAAACACTTTTCCGTATCGTGCTTACTGAGGGCAAGAAGCATCAGATCCGTCGCATGTGTGCAGCAGAAGGTTTCCAGGTGCTCGAGCTCAAGCGCTTGCGCATCATGAATATTAAGCTGGGCAATCTCACTTCGGGTGAATATCGTGATATTGTGGGGACCGAACTCGCAGAACTCAAAAAAAGCATCGGGCTTTAATTATACAAAAAACACCTCTGATTCTGCGCATGCAGAATCAGAGGTGTTTTTTTGTTTTGTAGTTTAAAGGTAGTTTGAGAAAACGATAAGCCCGACAATGAGTGATGTCACTGAAACGATGAGTACAAAGCCACTCATGATATCCTTTACCTTTCCTATCACGGGGTCGTGTGATGGCTCTATGCGGTCGCAGAGGTCTTCTATTGCGGTGTTGACCATTTCCGCTGAAAGAACAAGGCCAATACATCCAATAATAATGACCCACTCGAGTTGAGAAAATCCAAGATAGATTCCGAGCATTACAACACCAAACCCCGCCAAGGCCTCAATGCGAAAATTTGCCTCTTCGCACCACGCTGTAGATATGCCATTCGTAGCCCAGTCAAAACTTTTAATCAATTTATTCATCGGTGATATTTCGTAATTAATAATTCCTTATGCCCTCTTATTATATCAAATTAAACACGGGCAACAGAGAGTGGTTGTTTTTTGTATAATCGGTAGACCAATTTGCGAACTTCCTCAACGATGATAATAGATGACGCCACGCCAAGGATCATTACCCACTCTGCAAATGAAAGAGGTGTGAGGTGTAAGAGATTTTGTCCCACAGTGGTATACATCGCGGCTATTTGCAGAGAAACAACAATAAAGAGTGCACCAATGAGGTAGAGGTTTGAGAATGGATTCATCTCAAATATGGATAATTTATGTGAGCGACAGTTGAGAGCGTTGAACCACTGGAACACCGCAAGAAGGGTCAATGAGATGCTCCATGCTTTAACTTGGTCATCCTGATATCCACCAAAGAGATAAAGAGTTCCTACTGCCATCACGCTAGCCATAATGATGATGCGAGTCATCATGAGGCGATCAACGAGGCGACGAGATTCCCTCGTGCGTGGTTCCAAGAGAAGACCTTTTTCTTTTGGTTCCATGGCGAGTGATGTGTCGAGAAACCCATCAGTAACAAAGTTGAGCCAAATGATTTGAGCAGGCAAGATGGGTACCATGTATCCCAAAACAATAGCTCCCGCAATAGTGAGGACTTCCCCAGCCCCTGTAGAAAATAGATAGAGAATAACTTTCTTTACCGTTCTGTAGATACTTCTCCCCTCTTCTGTGGCTTTTATAATGTTGCCAAAATTGTCATCAAGAAGAACAATGTCAGCTGCTTCTTTTGCGACTTCAGTTCCTATCCCCCCCATCGCAACTCCTAGATCAGCAGCAGAGAGTGATGGCGCGTCATTTACTCCGTCACCTGTCATACCAACAATATTCCCTGCAGATTTATATGCACGAACAATGCGGAGTTTATGTTCGGGGGTTACGCGTGCAAAAACAGAAACATGAGGAACTCTGGCTGCAAGTTCTATGTCGGTAAGGTGCTCCATTTCACGCCCTGTTAGGATGAGGTCACCCTCGTGAAATATTCCAGCTTCACGTGCGATAGATTCAGCGGTGACACGATGGTCTCCAGTAATCATCACGGTGCGAATCCCTGCTTCACGCGCTTCATCAACAGTTTGTCGCACTTCTGCACGGAGTGCGTCGTGCATCCCGAGGAAACCAACAAACGTCGCATGAGGTTTGCTCTCTGTGTTTGGTAAGTCTTTTGCCCCTTCGAAAATCGCAAGCGCAATAACACGCAATCCTTTTTTTGACATCGAAAGAAGTGCTTCCTCGACCTCAGGAAGAGTTTTTGAATCAAGGGGAACATTTTGCCCATCAACCCATATTGTATTGCAATAATCAAGAATTATTTCAGGAGCGCCCGCAAGAGATAAAACACTTGTGTTGCCAACTTTATTTAGCACGGCGTGATATTTTAAAGTGTAATCAAATGGCATCTCCGCAAGGACAGGAGACTCGCCCTCGAGAACATCTTTGTGAAAACCAAGCTTTTGAGAAAGCACAAGCATTGCAGCTTCTGTTGGGTCCCCCGATATGTTCCATTGATGCTCTTTATTGCTCCATACCACACGCGCTGCGGCAGTAAGAGAAGATATTTTCCCAGCGATGATAAGTTCGGGATGAAGGGCTGGTTCTATTTCGTGATCGTTTAAAGATATTTTTCCATGTGGTTCGTATCCGACGCCTGCTACATTAAAATACTTTTTGTTTGCATATACTGTTTGGACCACCATTTCATTTTTGGTAAGTGTCCCTGTTTTATCAACAGCAAGAATATCAACTTGCCCAAGAGCATCAACGGCGTGCATCTTTTTTACGAGAGCATTTTGTTTTCCCATGCGATATACTCCTGTCGCGAGCACGAGAGTGAGAACAATAGGGAGACCTTCTGGAATGACAGAGACCGAGAGTGCTACCACAGTGAGGAACATTTCACTAGGAGCTTTCCCCATCATGATTCCAACCGTAAAAAGAGATGACGCGATAAGTGCGGTGACAAAAATAATCAATCGTGCCAATTTCTCTATGTCCTTCTTGAGGGGGGTATCGCTCGTGATGGATGCTATTGCACGCGCAATCGTTCCAATCTCTGTATTGAGCCCAGTTCCTGTTACGATCGCATGGCCAGTTCCCGTCCGCACGTGAGTCCCCTTAAAAAGCATATTGCGTCTTTCCGCTACGGCGAGGCTTGCTCCCTCGAGAGGATTTATGGTTTTTCGCACAGGACTTGATTCACCAGTAAGAGCTGCTTCGTCTATGCGAAGATTGCGTAGCGAAATAAGGCGTGCATCTGCGGGGATGCGCTCGCCTTCTTGTATGATGATGATATCTCCTGGCACAACTTCTTTGTCTGCGATAATAATCTCTTGCCCATCACGCAAGACGGTTGCACGTGTCTCAACAAATTTCTTGAGGCTTGCGAGGGTGTTTTGTGCGCGACCCTCTTGCACTGAACCAATGATTGCGTTTATAAATATCACCGCAAAGATGACCGCTGCGTCGAGCGTCTCTCCCAGCACGAGAACTGCGCCACCTGCAGCGATGAGTACATAAATAAGTGGGCTCTGAAACTGTCGCAAGAAAACAACCAGGAGACTGTCCGAAGCGGTTTCGGGGAGTTTGTTCTCTCCGTACTTGATGAGTCGCAAAGTTGCCTCGGAGTCCCCGAGTCCACTTCCGTCTGTCCCAAGCAAGCTATATACTTTTTCGGGAGTTTCAATGTGCCAAGGATGTTGCGTCTGGTTGTTACCGATCATTACTCTTTATTGTAGCAAATTTTTTGCTATGCAAGTCAAGAAATTTTGTTTTTTCTTCACGCGACCATCTTTTAAATTCAGCTTCTCGCGCGCGAGCTGTAGCAAAGTCGAGAACCTCCTCAGAGTATTTTAAAATCACCGGACGACGAATCTTTGTATAATGAGCACCACTTTTTAGGTGGTTGTGTGCGTGCAACCTCTTTTCGAGATTATCTGTACTCCCTGCATAAAAAGTTCCATCGGCACACTCGAGAATGTAAGCAAAATACGCCATAGTTACTTGATCATTTTATAAAGGTGCGCCCAGATCGCATACATAGCATAGGTGTCGAGTCCGCAATATATCTTGAGGTCCTTTGAGATCTGCGTGCTTATGTCAGGGTGCGTCCCTGGAGAAAGCATCTCCCACCATGAGTTCGAAGCTTGCCCGCCTTCCTTGATGCCCAGTTCTTTGTAGGAAAGCTCAGGAACGAGTGCTGGCAATACTTTTTTAATTGAGGTACTCCCTTTAAATTCAGGGTGTACGTAGTGTTGTTTCTTAAAAACATCCATAAGGTCATAGAGAAGTCCATTTACACGATCAATAGTCGCCTTGTGTTCTGGAAGGCGGAGCGCGAGTTCTTTGTTGACGCCAGCCTCAAAGGACTTGTTCCATGTGATGACAGATCCCTTGTCGCCGATATGCTTTTCAAGAAGATTGGCCACGTGTGGCGATGGGTCACTGAGTTCTTCGTGGAGATATTCGATATGCTCCATCTCCTCTCCTTCGTCATCAGGGTTTCTCAAAATGTGCAGAGAAAATTGAAACGGGATACGTTGATAAGGGCGATAGCCATCAAAGATAGGAATCGCTGGCGCGTACGTCTCATAATCAAAAAAATATAGTGGAAACTCTAGCCCATCGAGCTCTCCATTAATCCCGTCGATATCAATCATTGATTTTTGTTTACGATACGAAATGATTTGATTCATTTGAACATCAGAAAATTCCATATCCTCGGGGATATCAGCAATATCAAAAATACGTGACTCAACGAGCGCCTCAAGTTTTTTCTTGCTCGTGCCAATGCGTGAGATGTCGTGGATAGAATAGTCCGGCACTTCGGGGTTTGAATATTTAAACGTCGTACAGTGCTTGCTTCGTCCATTGTAAACACACTCGCAACCACCAGCAGGTTCCTTATCGCTGGTTAGATATTCTTTTGCGGTCTTCATTTGTTCTTCAACAAGGAGTAGCCCCATAAGCACTGTTTCAGTTTGATCCTCGACCGTAAAAAGTGATTTGATGTCAATGGCCCCCATGCGAACATAATCCTTGTTTAAATGCACGAGGAAGTATCGCCCCACACTGATACCAGCACGCTTGAGCACAGATGCCTGAAAGGTAAGGTCATCGATATGGTTGTGGTCGCTCCCACTTTCCTTAAGAGAGTTGGTGCCTTTTATTTCATATAGGTCCCAGCAATTATTCTGTGGATCCCATACGAGTGCGTCATTGCGTGCAATATAACCATCGACAATAAATGTTGCTTGGAAAATAGCGGGCGCTTTTGCGGTCATGAATCGAGTTGTCTCCTCTACTGCTCGTTCGCCAGTCTCTACAACCTCGATTCCTCCAGGGAAAAGATTACGAGCGTAGGATTCTACAATATTCCCCTGCTCCATCAAGTTGAGCTCAAAGGCAGATGGCGTAAATTGGTCGTAAAGTTCTTTTTTGTGAAGCTTGAGCCAAGTGTTTTTGGGACAAAAAATATAGTCAAGAAAAATTGTCTTGGAGATAATCATGTTCATTATTCTACCACAAAACAAAAAACACCTTCAGGTGCTTTTTGTTTGTGCTAACGAGTATGATCAACTATCCCCTTATTTACCACACCAACAGCGTTTGATAGACGTTTCCAATCTTTTTTGATTTTCTCGTACCTTTCATCAGAAATATCTGTAGCGTCTTTTATCTCTTTTAGTTTTATAAAAATTGGCTTAAGTGCTTCCTTCGCCGGGTCTCTCAATGGATGCTTGCGCTCTGGGTCTGCAGAGAGGTCAGTGATGGCATTTAATTCCTCAAGCGAGTATGTTGCCTCAAAATCAGCAATCATATTCTCGAATTCCGCTATTCCCTGCTCTGGACTTTTTCTTGTTTCGATTTGGACTGGATGGTCATTTAGCCACTGTTCCGCAAGTGCAATTTCCTGTGCGGTTGCGGGAACCTGCCCATTTTCATTTTTGACAGGGGCGCTCTCTGGTGTCGTTGCTGATGTTTGGGGTTGGTCGAAGTTCATCTAAATATTTGTTCTTAAAATTACTCCGTATTTCTTGGTAGCCAATCCATCAATTTCTTGCGGTGCTGATCGAGAGACCAAAGATCACCGTGTGTGAAAAGAGCCGTGTGCTCACTGCGAAACTTTTGAAGTAGCGTTGCGGTAGCCTTTGGCCAGCCAGCGGGCATATGTTTGTTGTAAGATTCAAGAAATTCAGAAACAGAAATCAGGACAGGGCCCTCATTCATTGTCTTTTTCTTTTTGGGAGGGAGACTTATCATATGTTTATAATACCATAAATCTTTGCCAAAATCAAGGTTAAATGAAACGAGTGTTTTTACATCAAGTTTCTCAGTACGCTCACGATGGTGATAGGACCCACACCTCCGGGGACTGGAGTTATTGCGTGTGCAACACTCTCGCATGAGGGGTCGATATCTCCAACGAGTTTCCCCGCCTGCTCACTGGTCCCTGCATCAATGAGAATTGCGCCCGCTTTAATCATCTCGGGTTTAATACTGTGTGGGATTCCAACTCCTGAAACAATAATGTCTGCATCTTTAAAAAGAGACAGCTTTTCCTTCTCGTCCGTCTTTGAATCAATGAGGGTGTACGGAAGCTTCATTCTTTTAAACATGAGACCCACAGGCTCGCCTACGAGGCGCCCTTTCCCCACAATGACAATCTTCTTTCCTTTTGTTTTAGTATTACTCTCCTCAAGTATTTCAAATACTGCTTGAGCAACAGGTGGGGTCCTGTTTATTTTTCCACTCGCGTAGCTCTCTTTTAGAGCAGTGCCGAGCACATCAATATCTTTGATGGGGTCGATTGCGTCGAGAACAGTTTGTGTATCAAGTCCAGATGTTAGAGGTAGTTGCACGACAATGCCGTCATAGTTTTCTTTATTAATTTCTGTTATTACATGGACTGCATCTTCTGTCTTTATTACTTCCGGATATCTCTTGATCTCAGCAATAATTCCTACTCGCTCTGCGACGCGTGATTTCATTTTTACAAACTGTTCCGTCGCCGCATTCCCGCCAAAGACCACAAAGCAAACTTTTTTGGGTACCGAAAAGAGAAGCTCTGTTGTGAGTTTCTCTTCGAGTCTTCTTGCTATAGCGTTGCCGTCAATTTTCATAAGTTATTTTCGTCCTGCGAGCGCTCGCTTCCCTGGCCAGCGGTAGAAAAGTACCGGAATAAGGATAAGGGTGAGGGTCATGGCAAACGAAAGACCAAACATAACTGCAAACGCGAGTGGTGCCCAAATATCTGAGGCTGTAGTAAGTGGTATCATTCCAACTACGGTAGTGATAGTAGTGAGAATAATTGGACGAAGTCGTACGGTCGCCGCGTCAATAACAACATCAATAAGCGGGAGGTCAGGTTTTGTGGTGACGAGATGTTGCATCGAGTCCATGAGGATGATGGCATGATTGATGATCACACCCGCGAGCGCAATGAAGCCCAAAATCGAAGGGAATGAAAGCGGCTCCCCTGTAATAGCAAGCCCAGAAAGTACACCAACAAGAGAGAGTGGAACCACAAGAAGAAGATATGTTGTGTAGCGGAACGAGTTGAACTCAAGGACAAGAATCGCAAACATGAGTGCGAGTCCTGCAATAAGCGCGAGGAGCATATCAGTAAATGATTTGTCTACATCCTCATTTTCTCCACTGAAAACAATGCGGACCCCTTCTGGAAGGTCGAGAGAATTTCTAACCGCGTCAAACTCCGTCTTAATTTCTCCAGCCGTAATACCAGGAGCAATATAACTTGAGACCGTAGCAAATCTCTCCTTGTCCTCATGACGGATCAATGCATTGCTCTTCTCGAGCGACTCGGTGAGTACAGAACCCAAAAGGATTGGGCCGTTTGCTCCCTGTATGGTGAGTTGGCGGATAGAGTCCATATTTGCCCAACTTGTTTGCTCGGGGGTTGCATATTTTGTGTTGAGATTTGTTTTTACAACAACATCAATATCTTTGTCGGTGGTGTGAATAGTTGTTGCAACAGTGCCGTTTACTGCCGTGCGCAATACAGACGCAATAATCGATGGATTGAGTCCAAGCTCTGCTGCTTTTGTTCTGTCTACGGTGACAACAAACTGCGAACCGTCATCTTTGGTGCTCGTAGTTATGTCGGTGGTCCCATTGATGCCGCGCAAAGCTTCTTCGATACGGGCAACACCGCGTTCGATGTCACTCAGGTCATCACTAAAAATTTTGATAACCACAGGAGCACCTGAAGGAGGTCCACTTGCTGGCTCGATGACACGGATTTGCACATCATGAATAGGGACGAGCGATTCCTTTACTTGCTGCTTGATCTCCGCACTGGTGTGCGCTCGGTCTTTTTTGAGATTGAGTGTGATGTTTGCTAGTTTTGAGTTTGCGCCACGCGAGCTCTCATTAAACTGCGACGCTTCTCCAATCGTGGTAACAAAAGAATCGACATCTGTACGCTCGTAGAGGATTTCCTCGATAGCGCGTACTGACAAATCAGTCTGAGAGAGTGTTGTCCCTTCTGCCTTTTCAATATCAATGTAGATAAAGTCGTTGTTTTCTCCAGGGAAGAAAATCACTTTTACATATCCAAGAGCAGGAAGTGTGAGCGCAATAAGAAACGCTCCAACGATAATTCCCAAGAAACGATTTTGCAGCTTCCTGTTTTCAAGAAGAAAGCGCAATTTATCGCGGTACCATGTCTGTACCTTCACCGTGTACTCCTCCTGTTTCTTTTCAAAACGATTTTGTTCCCCCTTGGTAAACAAGATCGCAATCAATGGCACAATGCCGAGTGCCACAAAAATAGAAGCGACGAGAACGAAGATAACAGTAAACGGAATACTTGCGATAAACTCCCCTACCACGCCTGAGATAAAAAAGAGTGGTACAAACACAGCGATGGTCGCCATTGTCCCCGCTATGAGTGGCCAAGCGTACTCTCTGAGCGAAGCGATGGCTGCATCGTATGCGTTGCCGTATATTTTAAATCGCGTATGTATTGCTTCGGTGACAACAATACCAGAGTCGACCAGGATACCGATAGCAAGAATGAGAGAAAAGAGGCTGATAAAGTTGATGGTATTTCCTGAAGCCCAGAGCCCGATAAATGCAATGAGGAACGAGAGCGGAATAGAAATACCCGCTACAATTGATTCTCTCCATCCGAGAGTAAGGAGGAGCGAGAGCATGACGAGCCCGACAGTTTCGAGCCCAACTTGGGTAAGTTTCGTAAGGTCCTTTTTGACGAGTTCACCACGGTCAAAGGTCACCACGACGTCTGCGTCTTTGATAATAGTACTTTGAAGTATCGCGAGCTCTGCGCGAACATCCTTTGCGATGGCGGTCACGTCTCCCCCAGATGTTTTGTAGACAGCGAGCCCGATAGATTGTTGTCCGGGGGTACCTGCAACACTCACACGAGAGATTGTTTTTTCTTTCTCAAGTCCATCAGAAACAAAGGCGATGTCGCGTACATACACAGGGAGGCCACCTTTGTAGCCTACGGGGATACTGCCGACCTGTGAAGGGTCGGTGATGTCACCGCGAAACTTAACAGCATAATCAACTCCATCAATAGTGATAGAGCCAACAGGAAGCGAAGCATTGTTCGCTTGGAGTGCCTGGATTACATCAGAGAGACGGAGGTTGTAGTCAGTGAGCGCTTCTTTGCGTACGATGACGTTTGTCTCGCGCTCACGGACCCCCGAGGCGATTACCTTTGACACCCCTTTTACATTTTTGAGCTCATCCTCAATCTGTTTTGAAAGTTTTGTTATTTCTGAAGGAGGCGCATCGAGGGTGACCGAGATGATGAGGATCGGCTGATCAGCAAAGTTTATGCGTGTCACGATAGGCTCCTTCGCCTCATTAGGGAGCTTTGCTTTTGCGCGGTCGACGGCATCCTTGAGGTCTTGGATAGATTTGTCGAGGTTTGCACTCGCGAGAAACTGTACCGTGACACTCGACACACCCTCTTGAGAGTACGAGGTTAGACTATCGATATTTTCGATAGTGTCGATTTCGTCTTCGAGTTTTGTGGTGATAAGCTGCTCAACATCAGCAGATGAAGCTCCAGGGAGAACAGTCGTCACGATCCCCATTGCGATCTCCACCTCGGGAGAGGATTCTTTTGGGATACTAAAGATTGTATAAGTACCCATAAGAACCAGCACCATGATGAGGAAGATGCTAAATTGCTGTTTCTTGAGAAAAAAGGTCCAGAATGGGATCATGGGATTAAAATTATTTTACAATTACTTTTTGTCCGTCCTTGAGGCCTCGCGCGTCGGTCACGATTTCCATTGTGGGAGTTATCCCCTCTGTCACCATGATGCGATTACCGAGGAGCGACCCAATAACAACAGGGTGAGCCTTCAGGGTATCGTTTTCAGCAGTGAAAACAACGGGGCCGTCAGGAGTAATCTTAAGTGAGACGATAGGGATAGAAAGAGGTCCTTGCTCTGCATCTTTTTTAGCAGAAGAGACACCACCTACGCGCTCGATAGAGAGGCTTACTGACTGACCATTGAGAAGTGAGCCAAGTCCTTTTGAAACACCGATGCGAACTTCGATTTTCTTGGTAAGTGGATCGAGTGCTGGCGCAATCCTTGTAACGACACCCTGTGCAACATCTTGGATTTCAACTTTGTTGCCAACTGAAATTTCTTTACTATCAGATGCCGTAATGTAAGCAATAATTTCGAGTGCGCCGTTGTTAGAAACAGTCGCAGCGGGTTGGAATTGTGTTACATAATCCCCTTGCTCAATAGATAGACTATTGAGTGTCCCAAAGATCGGCGAACGAATAATTGTTTTCTCGACTGCTACACGAGCGAGAGCAACCCCACTTTCAGCTTGGGCGATAGCTGCCTCCCCCGTAGTGAGTGTGCTCGAAGTGCTACTTCCCTGCTTCTGTGCTATTTCAAACGAGGCAGTTTTAGAGGTGAGGTTATCCTTGGTCCCAGAAAGTGTCGCGAGTAGTGTGCTCCAGGTTGTGCGAGCTGTCGACGCGGTGGTTTTATAAGTATCGATAGTGGTCTGCGTGATACTCGATGAAGGGAGTGCGCTCATGAGAGTTGCGTTTACAAGGTCGATAAGTATTTTGATATCACCGAGTTCTTGTTCGGTGAGTTTGATCTCGTCCAAAAGATCATTATCAAGCGAAAGATTATTTCTGCGAACTTGCTCAGCATTAAGAATACGCTGGATATTGAGACGCGCAGAATTTGTATCGGTAATGTACTGACTGTTGTAATTTGAAGTAATAATAAAACTTGGGTTCTCAAGAGTTGGGTTTGAAAACATTGGATCAAGCTTATTACGAATGACATCCTCGATACCATCGTAGGTACTGCGGAGTGTGTTTACAGCGCCATTGCGCGCCTCTGCGAGGAGGGCTGCAGAACTCCCTTGGCTTATTTCTGAAATGTTTTGGCTGGCGTTTGCTGATGCCAAAGCTGCTTTTGCCTGCGCCAAAGCCGCTACTTCACGTGAGTTTTCTATTTCTGCGATAACCTCGCCAGCAAAAACAGTATCTCCAATTTTCTTGTATACGTTGGTAATGCGTCCTACTGCTTCTGTCTTGATGTTTGCCTCAGAAATAGATTTCACCTCACCCGAGAGCGCGAGTGGTGAGCCGTCGTTTGCGAGCGTGGAGACAGATGCGATGACGACTGAGCGAATATCAGAAGATGCAGCTTCGCCAGTCTCCTCTTTTGGTGTCGCAATAATATTTCCAAGAACAACAAGTAGTGCTACTAGTGTGGTAATTGTAACTACACGCTTTTTGTTGGAGAGTCCGAAAAACCACGCCTGCGTCCCTTGAAAATATTTTTTTATAACGTTCATATAATTTGCTCTGCTTTCTTCTGATAATAACCAAACGAATTACCAATATAATAACATAAAACATCGTATGTTACATAAGGGTGTGATGTGTTTTTAGGGCGATTACAACCAGACTTTGAATTTCTTGAGGAAAATAATCTTTGCAACCTGAGTAAGAGCTGCATAAGAGAGAAGAATCGCCGTTAGGTACCAGAAATATTTTGCAGGGAGTGGGATTAATCCGACGCTCGCCCCTATTCCAGTAAATGGTATTGCGATACCAACACTAACGATAAGTATCGTCATAATAAGCACAGGGAGGCTCGCACGGCTTTGAATAAACGGAATCTTCTGGGTGCGAATCATGTGAATAATAAGTGTTTGTGATACGAGACCCTCAATGAACCATCCTGTTTGGAAGAATGACTGCATTTCTGGGACGTTTGCAGCAAACACGAACCAAAGGACAAGGAATGTTGCAATGTCAAAGACGGAACTAATAGGCCCAATAGCGAGCATAAACTTTGTGATTCCTCCCGCCTCCCACTTGCGTGGTGTTTTCAAAAAGTCAGCATCCATGCGGTCCCAAGGAATCGCAATCTGTGAAAAATCATAAAGAAGGTTCTGAATCAAGATTTGTACCGGAAGCATGGGGAGGAATGGCAAGAACGCACTTGCGGCAAGGACAGAAAGCATGTTGCCGAAGTTTGAACTCGACGTCATCTTGATGTATTTTAAAATATTTCCGAACACGAGGCGCCCTTCTATAACACCACTGTCCAAAACGTGCAGATCATTTTTAAGGAGAATAATATCCGCTGCCTCTTTTGCGATGTCGACGGCTGTGTCGACGGATATACCCACGTCAGAAGCGCGCATCGCGGGCGCATCATTGATGCCGTCTCCCATAAATCCAACGGTGTGTCCATTTGCTTTGAGAGCGCTGATGATGCGCGCTTTTTGCATTGGCTCAATTTTTGCAAAGATTGTTGTCGTCTCGACACGCTTTGCGAGATCTTCGTCTGAGAGAATAGCAATATCACTACCAAGAAGTATTTCACCTACGAGTCCGACGTCTTTAGCGACTCGTGCAGTCACGACTTCGTTATCCCCCGTGATAATTTTCACTTGGATACCATGATCTCCCAAAAGCCTGAGGGCTTCTTTTGCAGAGGCCTTTGGTGGATCGAGAAAACCAATGTACCCAATGAGAGTAAGTTCATTTTCGTCATCAACAGAATAAATATCTTTCTCAAGAGGAACATCTTTATAGGCCACTGCCACCACGCGGAGGCCGTCACCGTTTAGGTTTCTTGTGAGGGTTGCGGCTTCTTGTTGCGAAAGTTCCGTGATAGGGACACGTTTGCCGCCCATCTCTATGTGCGTGGTGTGGCTCAATATTTCTTCGACGGCACCTTTACAGATGAGTACGCGGTGCGTGTCTTTTTCTACAACGACCGACATACGACGACGGGTAAAGTCGAATGGCACCTCGTCTATCTTGCGATAGGTGCGCTCCTCTGCCCCACCTTTTTTCTCGTCCATACTGTCAATAACTGCCTGATCGATAAGGTTTTTGAGACCTGTTTGAAAGAAGCTATTGAGGTATGCTGTGCGAAGGACGTGTTCGCTTTCATCACCCAGAGCATCAAGGTAGCGCACAAGCACTACTCTGTTTTCCGTGATCGTGCCCGTCTTGTCAGTACAAAAAACATCCATCGCACCAAAGTTTTGAATAGCGTTTAGCTTTTTCACAATAACCTTCTTCTTACTCATGCTAATCGCGCCTTTTGCGAGATTGGTTGTCACGATGAGTGGCAGCATTTCGGGAGTAAGACCCACAGCTACCGCAAGCGCAAAGAAAAATGCCTCATGCCAGTCGTGCTTAGTGAGTCCGTTTAAAAGGAACACGAGCGGCACCATTACAACGATAAAGTAGATAAGTATCCAGCTCGTTTTATTAACTCCCTTGTCGAAACTCGTCGCATCGCGCTCACCGGTAATACTCTGTGCGAGTGTGCCAAAGTATGTGCGGTCGCCCGTAGTCACGACGACACCAGTCGCGTATCCGCTCGCCACGTTGGTCCCCAAGAAACAAAGTGTGTTGAGATCAAGAGGGTTGTTGGTTGCCGTATCTTTTTCTGCCTCATCGTGTTCGCTCTTGGTAAGAGGAAGTGCAAACTTTTCTACAGGGACTGATTCTCCGGTGAGTGACGACTGACTTACGAAAAAGTCATCAGAGGCAATGAGACGAATATCTGCAGGCACCATATCTCCCGCAGAGAGATGCACGACGTCACCAGGGACAAGCTCGGTGACGTTGATTTCATACTTTCCCTCCTTTCTTCCGTCTCCCCACTCCCTGCGTGTTACCATCGCTTTGTTTTGGATGAGTGCGCGAAGCTTCTGTGCCTCTTTTTGTGAACGAAACTCCTGCCAGAAGCGCAATGCTCCACTCAGGATAATCATCGTCGAGAGAATGACAACTTTTGTCCAATCGTTTTCTTCTGCAAAAAATACATCAGTAAAAAATGATGTAGTAACAATAACCACAAGAATGAGGGTAAAGGGCGTGATAAATGCCTTTATGAGTTGCACCCACCAAGCAGGAGGTTTTGTGTGAGCAACGCGGTTCTTGCCGTATTCCTTGAGGCGCTCCACGACTTCGCTTCCCGTAAGTCCATCTTTTGACGTGCCGAGTTTTTCAAATATGCGCGATGGGTCGTTTTTCCCAAGCTCAAGAAGAAGCTCGACAATCTCGGGCGACTGTCCTGTTTTTGTGTGCGCACTCGTATTGGTATTCATTAGGACATTCTATCATCTTCTTTTGTGAAAAAGAAAAACACCCACGATATAACGTGGGCGTTTTGTGTTTTGCAAAAGATTACTTTCTGTCCGAGACGAGAGACATCGCAGCAGCTTGGGGTGTCTGCTTGTAGACGCAATATTTTTCGTGAAAAAGCGGGACAGAATCTTGGATGCGCGAGAGCATCGACTTGCTGACTTCTACTACATCGCGGCCTTCTCCCTCGATATCCCGTTTGCCGAGATAAATTTTTTCAGGGCTTGCCTCGCATGTCTGCGCGAGTGCCTCCATCACACTTTCATTTGCAGCGACATTGCGGGGCCCCAGAAACCAACGGGTTCCAGTACTTTTTTTCATAACGAATCCTCCACCTAGTTAGTCAGAACAAATACCCTTAGCTACCCTATCATATGTTGACGTAATAGCAAATATTCTGTATATTACCGAACGGTTTCAACCCAACACACAAGGAGTTGTTTATGCCCGTTTGTAAAAATCGTTCTTTCCCCGATAAACTTTCAATCCACGTGCGCATCATTGCGCGCAAAGCAAAGAGACTGCGTCGTGGACGGAGTGTTTGCTTTGTTGCGGGGGTCTGTTCAGGCCTTGCGTACCAACTCGAATGCCCTCTGTGGGTGATGCGCATTATTTGGTTCTTCCTGATCCTTTTGGCGCCACAACTCTTTGTCCCGCTCTACGTTTTACTCTGGGCTGTAGTCCCCGAGTACAAAACAGAGCCGAGCAACTTTACTGAAGTTATCGATACCGATCCTTTATGATCAAAACCCCCACCATGGCACCATGGAGGGGGTTTGTTGTTTTACTTTGCCAAAAACTTTTTACGCTCGAGTTCCGAAAAATGTTCTATCGCATAGCGTAGTGTTGTGCGAGGCATATGAGGAGTGTGCATTTCGAGGAACGACACGAGTGCGGGGCGTGAGACACGCTTCCCTACTTCGCGTAGCATCCAGCCGACTGCTTTGTGGATGAGATCGTGAGTGTCAGTGAGGAGAATCTCAGCAAGAGCAAATGTATCCTTGTATTCACCTTTTCGAATAAACATATGTGTCGTGATGATGGCAATGCGACGCTCCCAAATATTCTTGGACTTCACAAGTTTATATAGGACCGCGCGATCTTTATCAAATAAATACTCGCCAAGAATATAACTTGCCGACAAGTCTACTAAGTCCCAATTGTTGATGTATTTTGTATGTTTAAGGTAAAACTTCGCAATCTTTTCCTTCGTGGGCTCGTTACCCATTTTGTATTGATGTACGAGGATGAGAAGTGCGGTGAGTCGACACTCGTGGTACTTGTTTGCGAGAAGTTTTGATATTTCTAGAAGTGGTAGGTCGCGATATTCTTTGGATACCTTTCTTTGTTCTGGCACGGTCACACCGAGAAACACATCCCCATGTCCGTATTGACCGACTCCTGTTTTAAAAAACCACGCTGAAGTCTCAGCCTTCTTTTTTGAGCCGAGTTTTTTGAGTTCTTGTTCAACTTTTTCTGCAGTCATCATAACGAGCTACTTCACGTACTCTTTAAATTTATTTTCTTCATCAACGAGGATTACGGTTGGCTCGATGGGGCTGTCAGCGAGCTCAAACCCCATGATCACTACGATCTCACCTTTTTTGATGAGGTGCGCGGTGGGCCCGTTCATGCACACCACCCCTGAACCAGCTTCTCCCAATATCACGTATGTTTCGAGGCGAGCCCCAGAGGTCACGCTAGTTACCATTACTTTTTCGCCCTCCATAAGCCCGACTTTCTCAACAAGCTCGCTATCGATAGTCACACTGCCGACGTATTCGAGGTTCGCCTCGGTGACGGTTGCGCGATGAATCTTTGAACGAAGTAAAAATCTCATAGAAATATTGTAACATCGTTTAATAGTTAAAAGAAAATTTTGAAATCATTTACTTAGATTATCCACATGTCGTTGTTGACAAAATGCTCAAAAAGTAGGATGATGTGCACAGCACATTTTGGTATGTAGTTCTTCGTAATTTAACTTTAATTTTAGGAGACCACCATGAAGCACATTCAGGAATGCAGAGCTGCTGCCCTGAAGTGGCTCGAGCATCTTCGCAACGACAGAGCAGGGTATCATGAAAATCTTGAGTTTTTTCAGCGGTATGTCAAAGAGGGTGGACTCAACCTCGTGTCCCTCGGCACAACAGACGCTGAACTTGAAACGCTCCGCAAAAAGCACCACGTGCATGGCGCTCTTCTGACCCTTGGTCTCATCAGTAAGATGAAGAAAGAAGATCAGGTCCCTGGGAACCCACTCTTTGATCTCTATCAAGAGGAGCTCCACAAGGATATGCGCGCAGGGCACTTCTCGGAGGGTTTTCTCGCAAAACTCGTTGAGAGTAAACGTGAGTCTGATTACTTTGCTGACAAACGCACCGCCCCCCCTCTTCCTCCCCTCGGTACTCCCGAGCGCAAAAAGGAAGAAGATCGTCGCGATGGTTGTTTGAAGGATGCAAGGCGTTGGCTTGCGAAAATTCGTGAAGATAAAGAGATGACAGAGGATGTCTATCAGCACTATCTGCACAATCTTCGCCTCGTAATGAAGGCTGGCTACATCACTCTTCAGGACGTCGACCCCAAAGCTACGCGCATTGAACTCGATCGTCTTCGCCCGAAATAATTGTTACACTTCAACAAACCCGCTTGCAGAATCGCAAGCGGGTTTTTCTTTTTTTTGGGTTCCTAGTTTGCTGTGCGATGCGCGCTTACAGCGAGAGCAAATGCCATCAGCGCGATAGAAAGGTCACGAAAAAGAATTTCAAAGTTATTGAGATTTATAAGCACGATACCTACAAGCATGAGCCCCGCTGTGAGTGACGGCAAAAATATTTTTCTCCCTGAGAGTATCCACATAGCGATGATAATCTCGATGACTCCAAAGCCATGCAAAAGGACAAGATCAGGAACGAACCCATGTACGAACGAAGGGAAATATCCTATCCATGAGTCAGGATAGAAATACGCATTGATGGGAGGAAAGAGAAAAGCAAACGCTACTCCGATGCGCAAAAGCAAGTTCGCTATTTTATCAGAAGCCATACTATTATTCAGTCACTACGACCACGCCCTCATCGTTTGCCTTTGCGTGGTTGTGATAATTCCAGCTCCCAACTTTTTGAAAAGTAAAAGTAAATGACTCTCCCGCTGAACATTGGTCAAAAGCCGTACCTGTGGCGTCAGGACAGTGCTCCGTGCGACTTGTACCGTCATACCCGAGATGCGTTGGATGTTCGTTGCTCCCAACCCACATGCGACTTCCGTCAATACTTTTAAATGTAACAGCAGTTCCCTTTTTGACGCTGATTGTTTTTGGATAAAACCCGTTTACAGAGTAAGTAACGACAGTTTCTGGTGACACCGCTCCAGAAGTTTCAGTGTTTAACGCTGATGGGGCGACCGCTTTTGGAGTCGAGTATATGTACCATCCGCAGAGCATAATAAGGACCGCAACCGCTGATAGAACGAGACTGATTGTTTTGTTCATAATGATGTAAAAGTATTATCTCCAATAATCTCACAGAAACTAAACTATATTAATGGTATCACGCTTTTCGTGAAATATACACATCTCTTAAAAATAAAACCCCACTCGTGCTGAACGAGCGGGGTTGATGCTGCCGCATCAAGTGCGACGAACAAAGACTATTTGAGAAAGCGGCATACTTTCGACGAGCCTCAGAAGTTTGCTTTCGTCGATGGCGCGCACAAATTCCTTGCAACGCCCGGACTTGGTGCTTCTGGAGCCCGATATACCGCCTGCCTGGTAGTGGATGCGGAGCTCGCCCCCGACGATGGGTTCGACAGACATGATGACCGCCTTTGCCCAGCCATGGACCGTATTCCCTTGATAGAGATTACTGATGTCCATGAAGAACGTATGGAAACGCCCCATTTGGCTGAGTTCGGCCTTGCCTATGGACTCAAACTGATTGTCGAAAGCGTCTGTTCTGAAGCCTGTGTATTTACTGTCGGCGATCACAAGCGCTCCGATTTCGAGCTTCGCCTTGATTTTCGGCAGTTCTTCGATGACTTCCATGATGACTTCCTTTCTCTGAGTTGATATGAGATACGTACTTCTGGTATGGACACTACTATGTTTTTGACAAATAGTCAATGTTACGTTCTTGATTGCGTTGCTCTATAATATGACGAATGACTAGATACATTCGACTCATCTCTATAGTCCTCGCTGCCTCGTATTTTTGGTATTATGCGCGGACGTACACCGAGTGGCATTTCATCGACAATGTAAACCTCATTTTTCACGAGGCTGGACACACAATATTCTTTTGGTTACCAGAGTTTTGGGGTATCGCAGCAGGAAGTATTTTCCAAGCATCACTCCCCCTCTTTTTTGCAATATATTTTTTCTTTCATGGTCAGCGGGTGTCTGGTGCGCTCACGCTCTTGTGGGTCGGGCAAAATCTTCTCAATATTTCTGTGTACGCAGGTGATGCAATAGTGATGCAGCTGCCGCTCCTTGGTGGCGACTCGGTCATTCACGACTGGAACTATCTTCTCAGTATGATGGGCATCCTCCGCCACACACCACTGGTTGCAGCGACACTGTACACCTTTGGTCTCATCGTGATACTTTTGGGGATGGTATTGAGCTTGTATTACGCGTGGAGGGCAGATAGTGAGCCAAATGGTCGTCAAATCATATAGATTGACATTGGAGCAAAACTGTATTATACTTGTAATAGTTTGTTCACAGGAGAAAACATGCAATTAATCAAAGTTCGCCTCAAGGGTTCTTCCTTGGGCGCAACCCGCAATATCCGTTGCCCCCTACCCGAAGTCCGTGTCCTCGATATTCTCGAAGGCACCGATGGTATGACGGGCACACAGATCAGTCGTGCATCAGGTGGTACGATATCAAGAGCGCGCGCAAACAGACTCATCGAGAAACTGAAAGAGCGTGACCTCGTGAAGTCGTTTGCAAGGTTCGTGGATGGAGATGATTTGCCCGTACGGCGAGTATTTCACGTCCCCACCTTCGAGCGGATCGAACAGTAATACATCAAAAAACAAAGAGCGACCTCACGGCCGCTCTTTTTCTATTCGATTTCTTCTTCTGAAGCGTAATATGTCCTACCCGTTTTGTAAGCATCGAAGGCAAGTTTACAGAATGTAAATGTTGGACCTTCAGGAAGGTTATTCAAATCATACCATTCCCAACCTTCTGCTTTTTCGGGTTCGAGAAGCTGTGGCTCCCCACTTGCCCACTCTGCGACGACACCGATATGCACATAGTGTTTTGGTGCATACTTCATCACGTTGGTCACATAGAGAAATTTGATATTCTTGATTTCGAGTCCACACTCCTCGCGTGTCTCACGTATTGCGCAGTCTTCAAACGACTCCATATACTCGAGGTGTCCTCCTGGGAAACTATAGTCTCCCGCACCGTGTGAGCCCTTGCGCTTGGTCATAAGCACTTTGCCATCCTTGAGAAGCATTACGCCCACGCCTACTTTTGTTATTTCAGAATTGTTCATACAGTTTTTATTTTCCCGCCAAAATCCACTCCACGAGCACAGGCACCCATTTGTCTTGGGTCACGAGGAGTCCTACGCCGATTACGATTAAAACCAAAAGCACGATACGCACCACACGTATTGTCGTACTCGCATTATCTTCCCATTTTTTATAATTGCACCACATATTGTTTATTTTAAAAATTACTCCTCACACGCTGCTTTTTCTCCTGCCACACATCTGCGCTTTCTCTCGAGTGCATCAAATGCACTGTCGGCGATGAGTGTGTGATTTGGTGCATCAATGATAAATTGATTGTGCTTTCCTTCGACGACGTAGAATCCATCCACCATCTCAGAAGTTATCGTCTTTTGCATACGGTCTGAAGGGAAAGCCTCGTCGTCTACTCCACTCACAATGACGACACCGATTCCCTGCTTGCGTAGATTGAGGATAAACTCAGGCAAGTCAGCGTCTGCAATGGCGAGCACTTGTTTAAACGCCTGCACGGGAGACTGAACAATAGACCCCATCATTACTTTACTTGCACGGAGTGATGGCTCTGAGAGTCCACCCGCTCGTATCTCCTCGATATATCCCTTCACAATATCCGAAGTAAACCCAACCATCAGGCGTGGCAGACTATCCTTGCCGATCATTCCTGCGGGGTTTACGAGTACGAGATCTTGGAAACATTCCGGGTAGAGTGTCGCCGCAAGTACGAGGTCGAGACATCCCTCTGAATGTCCGACTGCATCCACCTTTTCGATTCCCTTCTCTTTTATGGTGTTTATCATTGCTGCAATCTTGCGCAAGATAGCATCAGGGATTTTCTCATAGTCGGCATCAGGCATTTCAGCGTTATTGAAATCAATCCCGTGTGGTGCATCGACACCAAGCACGCGACGGTCCTTGCTCACGAGCGTTTTGATATTGTCGCGGTACATCAGTGGAGCCCCCGTCCACCCTGGGGCCATCCATACAGGCACAGAAGTTTTCTCATGCTCTGGCTTGATGTCGTACACGTCGACCTCTTCGCCCGAGAGCGTCATTTTCTCAGGATTTTTCCATTGGTCCTCAAAACTCGGCACCACCTCCTTTTTAGTAAATGATTCAAACATAGGATTATTGTAGCATGAATATTCAAATGCAATGTAGCTCTATTTGCTTGGTGGTGTTTGGGTATTTAACTTTCTCAATCCCATTAAATTTTCGGTGATTACCATATTACATTGATTAACATACTCATCAACATCAACACTTGGCAGGCTTCCAAATCCAAGATAGATATCCTTCTTTAGTGACAATATCCTATCTGCAAGAATAATAACAATATAATCACTGTCTTCGTATGCAGAACACATGAGCACTGTTTGAATTTTAGAGGCACTTGCTATCCCAAAATTCTCTAAATATGCGATATTTTGTTCCTCTCCAATTATAGATATAAATTTGGGCTGTCCCCCACCTAGATATCCTGGAATCTTTGGAAAAATGAAGAACGAAAATAAGAAAATAGAAATAATAAAGATTGTCGTATAAAAACTAAATTTCCACGCATCGAAATTTTCTTTGTTCATCTTTACGATTGTGAGATTCGAAAAAGCAGAAGGGAGAGCCTTCTCTAGTGATTCTTTGAAAAATAGGAGCGCGCTTACGATACTTATCCCGAGAACGAAGAATAACATCCCAGTAAGTATGAATCTTCCCTGCAATAAATCAGGATAAAAACCAAGTGTCTGTAAGTATATGTTCCAAATTATAAAACCTAGGGCATAGGAAATACCAACAAATATCGCGATAAACTTTGTAACTACTTCGAGTTTTGATTCAAATTTCTTCCAGACCATTTTTGTATTATTAGCTTGTTATATTATTTCTTCCCATATCCCCTCAACACCCCCAACGATTCACTAAATGCCCTCAACTTATTTTCAGTTACTTTAGGAAGAGGGAGTCGTTCAAGAAGTTTCTTTTGTTCGTCGATTGACCCGACGAGCAGAGAGAAAAGCTTTTGCTCAAGCGCGGTTGGCTCTTTGTCGAAGTTTTCGAGCAAGTCATTGGCGAGATTTTCGAGGTCGGTACTCTTGAGCTCGAGATAAAAGACGGGCACATTTTGAAGTGCGCTTCGTACGAGCTTGTCCCCATCGAGTGCGATGCCATACTTGGCTTGCTTGCCGCCACTCAGTGCATGCTTCTTTATCTTGTCGAGTTTCTTTGATGCGCCTGGCTCGTCACTTTCATTGCGGAGCACTTCGTCGAAAGCACAAATGACCGCACCTGTCTCGCGGTCGAGGATGAGATTGTCCATACCGTGCATATAGTCGTCGAAGGTCGATGCACGCACGACGATAAAGCGGTCTTTGAGAACCTTGTGGAGGAGCGCCGTGATAGCCATCTCGGCTTGGTTGCTCTTTTGTGCGTCTTTGTTCTTGAGATACTGCTCGACGACACTCTCGGGAGTACCCGAGATGCCATACTGCTTTTTGAAAAAGTCCTGCGTATTGGGATCATCAGCACCACTGTTAAATCTATTTTGCCCATCCACGAGTGCCTGATCCTCCTCGATTACCTCTTTAGTATAAATACCACCACTCTCGCCGAGCTCATACCTATCTGCCCTGATACGCCCCTCCTCGTCCACGAGCTTCCTGAGGCCATACTCATTCTTAACCATACTATTGACCTCACTCGACATACGCGCCATAACCTCGTTCAATTTCTCAAACGAAGTCTTCTTTGTTTCAGGGGTTACTGGTCGCGGGAAATTTTCCATATGGCTATATCGTAGCACTTTTAGTACGCTCGTGCCATTTTGGTATTACGAGACCCAAGAGAACTACAACTGCCTTAGTTTGTCTTGGTTTTCTCTAAACTCCACTCCCTGTCCTCCATTGTTTACATTTCCCTTACTGCTCAAAGTATTTTGAATGTTTGGGAAACAAGAAGCGATATCATCCCAAGCTGTTTTCCAGACAGAAAGTGACATTGTTCGCACTTTTGGAACAAGGATAATTTCAATTCTATCGCCCGACTCTTTCACAAGAATTTGCTCAAAAATCCTTTTGTTTTCTGCACCAAGGTTGTCGTTAATGCTATCTACTATTTCTTTGGGATGCACCGCATCCAACATTTCAATAAATATAGCCTGCGACCCTGTAATCGCATCAAAAAAGCCAGATCCAACAGGAGAATATCCTTTATGTTGCAACTCAAAGACGGCATCTCTTACTTGCGATTCTATCGCTTCTTTGTAAATCCCCAAGCGATATTCTTCATCGGTCGCAAGTGGGTTATCAGCTTTTCTCCTACTAAGTTCCTGTTGATTTTTCGCAATTTCCCTACTCCTCATGTTGTTGTTTTTTACAAGGGCTTCAACATCTTTTGGATCATCAATAACCTTAATCCCAAGGTCAAAGAGCAGGTGACCTGTCAGTGGCGCTCCGTCACGAACCAGCTCAATAAGTTCACGATGCTTATGTACGTTTTGAAAAAGATTTTCAAATTCGTTTTCTTCAAACCCAACTTCAGTCAAAAAAATATAAAGAGGTTTGATATCCTCCATCTGTTCTGTCCCTCCAAAAAGCTCTTTTGCAAAGCGGTCTTCAACAAGTCCTCCATCCGCCACCTCTGGCTGACCAATACTTTTCTCAGTAACTTGGTTGCGACTCTTTTCAAAATTTGCGACTGCCTCATCTTGCCATGAATCAGCAGTTGCCTGAGTAGTGGGCTCTTTTTCAGGAACTACAGCTATCGTATTTTGATTTCCAAATGATTCAAGCATGGTAATTGATACTAATGTTATCCCTTAGTTTCTTCCTCCGCCTTCCCTTCTTCTTTTTCTACGACGACTGAATAACCGAGGATGAAGAGCACGAGCGTGATGATGATCACAGGTTGAGGAATAAGGATCGCGATGATAACTGCAATAGAGACCGTGATGCTAAAAAGTTTCTCATCGTCTTTGTTCTTAAAAACAATATGGCGAAGCATCCCCGCATGAAAAAGCTCCTTGATCTTCTCCCAGACCTTGCCACCATTGATGCGAAAAATCTCCTTGTTTCCTGTGTTATTTGTCATAGTAAGCGTATTATAGCTCTTTTGTGTAAAAACAAAAACGCCAGAGACAAATGCCTCTGGCGGTGTTTAAGAGAACCCTATTTTTTTCGTTCGGGCTGCCCATAAAAGAAGTTGGCAACAACAAACACGTTGACCCACTGTGAGAAAGAAATCAGGTCCGGGAAAAAGAACCAGACGTGCGACGCGCCAAACATGAAGAGCTCGCCCGCATATCGCCCGAAGGTTTTTGTCCTCCGGTCTTTGGGGACAAAAAGTTGCTCGTAAATATTGAGAACCACGGTGATGGCGGCGAGGATAGTCCCTGCAACCCTGGCTATCAGCTCAATGGCAGGATAACCCGCAAAGTTGCCAATGGCCACCATCGTTTCAAAGGCGATGATAACGACGAAGACTGCGAAACACAAACCCAAGCCTTCGCATGAAGACTTATCTTTTCTTGCTGTCATACACCCTCCTTGTCATAAGTACGAAAGTAGCCACCATGACTACCTCAAGTTTCTAGGCAACACTATAGCAGGTTTTGTCTGTATTTTCTATTTTGATATCCCTACGCTGTACCGTTTTTCTTTTCGTATTCTCGTATGCCGTGTTCATCAAAACCGAGGTGATGTCCAACCTCGTGACGTACGGTGTCAAAGACAATTTTGCGTATCGTTTCGTGGTCGTGACCGGCGAGCTCCTCAATAGGCTCTTGGAAGATGGTTATCTTGTCAGGCAATGCGCCAAAGTATGAGTCGCCACGTTCCGCAAGGGAAATCCCCTCGTAGAGACCGAGGAGAATGTCGTCGTGTGTAATGCCAATCTCACTTTCTTTCTTTTCACGTACTTGTGGCTCGACAAAAAATGCCACGTTCGTCATCGCTTTTTTCCCAGCTTCAGGGAGCGCATCGATAGCATCCACTACGAGTTGTTCAAAATCACGTTGCTGCATAAATATATTTTACTCGATTATTGTCCCCATACGAAACATTGAGAAAATTTCAGAAATATCTTTTATGTTTTTTGCATCAGTCGAGGGAAGGAATTCTCCCGTGAGCATCTCAGCGCGGTCGAGAGTTTCTTCGAGGAGACGCTTGCCGCCTGATGCGAGCTTCACATAACTGACGCGGGCGTCACCTTCACTTGCTTCTTTTTTTACCAAACCGATTTTCTCCATAGGGATGAGCATACGCGTAACTCCCGACGGTGACAATGAAACTTTTTCTGCTAGGTCGATGCGACGCATTTTTTCATCTGGCGCTTGGCTCAAGTAATACAAGATCACAAAATCATTGAAACCGACCCCGCCCGTGAGGCGTGAGTCAAATGTTTTTGCGAGGATCCCTTGCACGCGATTCAGCTTCAAGAAGAATTCTAATTGTTTGCTTGTTTTGATCATATTCGATATTTGATTAATGTTTGACTAATCAAGTATATTTCAAACATAAACTTTTGTCAAAAACATGCGAAGAGGCAGTCTTACAGGAACAGTAGGTCTCTATCGAGGTCGTCCGAGTCGGTGCCGAGCTTCTTGTGTTTGAGTGCCCCCTGTGTCGAGCCAAGGTGTATCACGCGTTTGCCGAGCTTGTCCTCGAGTGAATCAATCTGCTTGTGAATCTCTTGAAACTTGTCAGCTTTTATCGTGCCTCCAAACAAGTCTTTTTGAGAAATGAAATTTGGCATCAAGTCTTCGAGTGTCACTCCTGTAGTGCGATACACAATCCCCTTCTGGTGCATCTTTTCAAACGCTGCGTGCGCAAGTGTATTGAGTATCTCAGGAGAGTTGGACGGCGTAGGAAGCGATATAGAGGTTGCGACATATTGAAAGTCCTTTGTCTTTAGAAAAATTGACATCTTTTTGGGCACGAGCTCATAGTAGCGCGCTTTCGCACACGCATCCTCGATGTGTTTTGAGAGTTGCGACCAGAGAAATGTCTTATCGTTTGTTTGTGGATGAAAGGAACGAGTTTTTTGTATTGATGAATATATTGTTTTCTTTTCAACATCGACATCGAGGAGCGACTCACCGTTCAGCTCTTTCCAGATTGTCACATAGGGCTTTGAGAAATACCGCTCGACCCATTTGAGGTCCTTGGTACTAAAACCAATCGCCGTGTTTATGCCACTCCCCGTAAGTTTCTCCGCAGTCTTGGGGCCCACACCCCAGATTTTCTTCACGGGGACTTTTGAAAGAAATGTACTGATGTTGGTCGGCAATATTTCTGTGAGACCGTTTGGCTTCACCCAGTTGGACGCAACCTTGGCAAGGACTTTTGATGGCGCGAGGCCGATTGATACCGATACACCGAGCTCGTCATTAATTTCTTTTTTGATTTGCGCTGCTATCTCTACGTAAGACTTTTTGAGCGTACGGTCGAGCCCTGTAAAATCAGCAAAGCATTCATCGATACTATACTCCTCGACTCCATACGCGTATCTGCGCACGATCTCAAACATTTTTTCCGAGTACTCCACGTACGCGCGATAATCCCCCGGCAAAATAATCACGTGAGGGAATTTCTGCTTGAGCTTAAAGATTGGCATCCCCCGCACGACACCGAGAGCCTTGGCTTCGTATGAGAGTGCCGAAACAATCCCCCTCTCCTCTCCTGTAACCACGGCGAGACCTTTAAGCTTTGGATTTTTGGCAACTTCAACACCCACAAAAAACGCATCTCCATCGATATGAAAAATAACCTTGGATTTTGGGGATATGGGAGAGAGTGAGGCGTCCATACTCTCATTATACCGCATATAGAAGTGGGTCCGAAAAATGCTATTTGTTATAGATTTCTACTGTCGTACGCCCAGTGGAGTACTGCTTGGCGCTGTTTTCTGTGGCAGTTATAGTCTCCTAGTTTGCAAGAATTAACAATCTGAGAAATGTGTCGACGCATAGCAACCCAACGTTTTATCTGTCGCTTGTCATCCTCACATCTTCTTCCTGTGTAATAGCGACAGTACCACTGGAACCACCCTCGTGGGTCCTCTGAGCGAATCCAACCTTTTGCACGCCACACAGAGAGAGATTGACTGGCATGTACGCTAAAATAATTTAATGCTGGGTCTGGAGTACGAGAATCTTTCTTTTGAAGCTTTGCTTTCGTAAACCAACTCTTTGGAAACTCATTTGTACAATCCCTCATATACACACCACCAAAGACGCCGAGCGCGAGCATCTCCTTTGGTGTGAGCTCAGGCTTGAATCGTGGATCAAAGTTTCTCCCCGCGGATTCGGAGAGTTCGTAGCGATACCCTCGTTGCATCTTGTCGTTCACGAGAATGGTTTTCTTTTTCATTTTTGTATACTAAAGAAATAGCATCAGTCCTCCTATAATTATCATTGGTATTCCAACAGGTAATCCAAAAAATGTTAAACATGCAAGTGTCCCAAGAATAACAAGAAGGAGTCCGATCGTCTTGCGCATAGGTTTAAACAAAATGGCCAGAACGACGAAAAGACTGGATACAATAAATGGCATGCTGTTCGAAAATTTCGTAATGATCTGAGGATTAACCAAACAGTATGCAAGTGTAATTAAAATCAAGACAAAAATAATTGCACCAATAGTCATCCTCGTCTCTTTATTTAGTGTCTTCATATTAAAATTGTAGCACGCAAACGCAGTAACTTACAAAAATACGAATAAATTATAGAGCAACGAGATATACTGCCCCCAAAACGAGGAGTGTGAGGATCGCAAAACTACCGACTGTTTTTAGAAAAAAATGAACTGCTTCAGTTTTCTTGTTTTCAATAAAGAGGAGGATTGGCTGATAGAAAAATAAATACGCCATTACTGCCACAGAGAGCACGAGAAGTGAGAGTATTGCAATAGGCATGATTATTGAGCCAACATGCTCGGCGTCATTGGGTGAGTTAAAAACCGCCGAAACAAGGGCAACAATGTACGACATTGCCAGAAGCGCATTGATGACAGGATTTTTGATCATGAGTCTATAATAACATAACATCTGGCAAATACTGCCCTTGGCGAATGGTCATTTTTGGTGTATTCTGCACAAGTATTACCATATTGGGAGATCGTCTAATGGTAGGACAGTGGCCTTTGAAGCCATCAATCTAGGTTCGATTCCTAGCCTCCCAGCTAGTTTGAGATAGGTTCAGAGTCTGAAAAACATATGAATGAAGAAATATATAACAGCCTAAAAGAAGCAGTGAAAGATAAGCTTCTAATTACTGATCAAGAAATTGAGACAGTTAATTTTGTTTTCTGGTTAACATGTTTAATTGAGAAAGAAATTTTCACAAAAACAGTTTCAAGTTCTATTTCAGAGTGGGCAAAATTATCTGGGATGAAAAACAGTGACGAGTATCTACTTTTTGTGTTTGATGAGATAAGTTTTATGGGAAAAATTAAAATTATGGAGAAAGGTTTTGAGTTGTATGGTCCAGGTAATCCAGGATTGAAACCATTTCTTAATTACTGTAAAGAATTAAGCGATCTTAGAAACAAGATTGCGCATCATAAATTTACAAATTTGCTATGGCGTGGGCAAAACCTTAATGAAGAAAAGGTAAAATCATTAATGATTGAAGAATTTGAGTCTCTTGCAGAAAGTTTTAATAATGGAGCAATTCATCAAGAAGATGTTTACGGAAGAAATCCAGAAACTAGCGTATAACGAAGTCCGAGCAGCATTGAAATCAAGACACCGTAAATACTTCTGGAAACGTTTATGGGGTGAGACATAAAATTTTACGAGGCCGAAAAAACCAGCCAAGTAGCGAAAGCCCTCACCTTATTTATATAAGGCGAGGGCTTTCGCTTATTTACCTGCGATACGGAGGAGAGCAAGCTCTAGCGCAAGGCCCGGTACTACCGCCACCCTCACACTCTCGTACGCACGGAGAACCTCAGCAAGCTCACGTGACGTGAGTGATGTAGTCGCATCCTTTGCGAGATTCTCAATAAGCTCCATATCTTCTGTGGGGAAATCAGCGGGCATTTCTTTGCGGGCTTCGGCAACAAAGCGGTACATCATCACAGCGCGCATCTTGCGGAGGAGAAGATCAAGAAATACTTTTTCATCCACTCCGTGCTCGGTCGCCTTGCTCAAAGCAGAGAGTCCTGCCTCAATATCACGAGCAACAATGGCGTGAAGAAATGCATTTACGAGGCGACTGTCTGGTGCCCCTGTGATAACCTCAACTTCCTGGTGCGTTATCTTTTTGTCACTTGATGACGCAATAACTTTCTGGAGGATACCAAGCGTATCACGGAACGAACCGTCACCAAGAAGCGCAATGAGTTCTGATGAAGCAGGCTCGAGCGCATACCCTTCTTTCCTTGCTACATCTTCAACGAGTGTCTTGAGAGTTGTCTGTGATGGCTTTTCAAAGCGAAAACTCTGACAACGAGAAACGATGGTCTCAGGGATCTTGTTTTCATCGGTCGTCGCGAGGATGAATACGACGTGGCGTGGGGGCTCTTCAAGAGTTTTCAGGAGTGCGGGAAACGCCTCGCGTGAAAGCATATGAGCTTCGTCGATGATGTACACCTTGTACGGCGAATGCATGGGCACAGTGTGTACCGCGTCGCGGAGTGCACGAATGTCATCGATACCACGATTAGACGCCGCATCTATCTCGTAGATGTCATCATTGTGCGCACCGATGGCTCGAGCAAAAATACGCGCGATAGAAGTCTTGCCCGTACCACGAGACCCTGAGAAAAGATATGCATGGCCAATAGAGCCAGTCTTGATAGCACCCTCGAGGCCTTTGACGACCTGCTCCTGCCCAATGACGTCCTCAAAGGACTTTGGACGGTATTTTGTATAGAGTGCAAGGTTGGATGACATTGGGGTGGAAGTTAGGATTTGGGATTTAGAATATGGAATCAAATTCGATAATTTTCATTATATCACAAAGAAAAAACCCCGCGAAGTGCGGGGTTTAAACTACGTCTGTCATCATATTTGAGTCTAGGAGTAAGGACGTTAACAGTGGCCCATGAGTATGGACGCCACTGCCTTTCGAATTTACAAATTCCATTTCACACAAAAGATTCATTGTTTTAATTTCTGCTGTCCGTAACTCCTGCGTAAGAATTTCCAACCTTTGGCTCAGTCCGATTCGTTGCTTGAGCAAAGGAAATTCCGACATCTCCAATTTTACGAGAGTTATTTGTTCACGAAGAGACTCTTCATGCTCATAAGCTACCTCATAAAGATCATCCAAATTACCAAACCGTAATTGAGCCATCGCGCCCCCCGCTGTAAGATATCTACCCGTAGACTACCATGATGGCATAGTGCCGTCAAAACTAGTTCACCTCTCCAAAATCTTTGAGAAATTCCCGCACAATAGCTTCCACTTCATCTGCATTTTTTGCATCCATCATTTTTACGCGCAAATCTTTTGCGCCATCAAAACCATGCACGTATGCTTTGTAGTGCTTCTTCATGATGGCAAAGTTTTTGATATCACCGAGGAGCTTCTCGTAGAGTCTTGTGTGTTCGATAAGTATTTCAAACTTCTCACGGATAGTCGGTGACGTGGTGCGGTTGTGATCAAAGAACCACGGCGTTCCAAATATTGCACGACCCACCATCACGCCGTCTGCTCCAGTCGCAAGTGCTTTCTCTTTTCCGTCAGCGAGACTCAAAACATCGCCATTACCGATAATGAGTGTCCCTGTCCCCTCTGCGAGTTTCTTTGCACGAGCAACATAGTCCCACTGCGCAGGGACAAGCGAGAGCTCTTTACGTGTACGTGCGTGCACCGTGATGACCGCAGGCTTGGTCTCGAGGATCGTGGTGATCCATTCATCGAGATTTTCTTTGTTATAGCCAACACGAGTCTTCACTGACACAGGGAGTCCTCCTGCGCCTTCCATCGTAGCGAGGATGCACTCCTTTGCGAGCGCGGGAGTCTTCATCATTGCTGACCCAGCTCCCTGCTTCTCAATACTCTTGTCGGGACATCCCATATTGATATCAATACCATTAAAACCAAGCTCTTTGATGAGTTCAGCGGTCTTCTTCATATGCTCTGGTGTAGAGCCAAAGATCTGCGCAACAATAGGATGCTCGCGGTCGCTAAATGCGAGATCGCGCTTGATGATATCGCGACCAGGACTACAGAGTCCATCAGCGGAAACAAATTCCGTCCAAAAAACGTCAGGCCCACCACCCTCCTCGCCGTGGCGACTATATTTCGCAATCATCTGACGAAAAGCCGCATCAGTTACATCCGCCATGGGTGCAAGCACAAAAAATGGCTTCTTGAGGTTTGCCCAAAATCCCATGATTGGTTTTTGTGAGTCATTATTCATAGCCGATACTTTAGCATAAATATTACAATGTGCGCCATAGACAATCCAGTTAATTGTGATAGGCTGAACAAAGTTCAATTTTGACAGGGGAAATTATTGTGGTGCCAAAAATCGGAAGCAGATATCTCAAGGGGTTTGATATTGCGGAGATGAATAGCGTGGAAGAATGGGATGACGATCCAAAAGATTCCATCATCAAGCGCTTATTTGTTAAGGCAATAAAAAACGAAATTGGAGAATGGGAACTTGTTGCTTGTATTGAAATCGAGGTCATCAGTGTTAATGATGATGGCATAGATAAGGGATTTATTGCTCTCGGTCATGGCGCCGAGGTATATCGCGTGCCATTCCCCTTCAACCCAAAATTCCGCAAAGAACTAATCAGATCTTTTATTAAGTTTCCAAAATTCTTTGTGACATAAACAAAAGAGGCACAGTATGTGCCTCTTTTTTAATTTTCAAAACCAAAGATTACTTTATTCCCAAAACGCATATCGATATAAAGAAGCTTTTTCTTGAGTGCAATATTCCCCGGGAACTGCGCTGGGATTGCTGTTATGATATTTTTTACCAAAGCTTCTGGCTTTGCTTCGTCTTTAAAACGCACATCGACATCAGCGAGAAATGGATACTCTACGCTCGACATCAAGGTCACACTCTGCTCGCCATCATCCTTTAGCTCTATTTGAAATGGTTTCCCTATTTTTTCTCGTGCGAGCTTTGAAAATCCATCCGCGACGGCAAAGCGTGCCTGAGGAATATTTCCGCGTAGAGCCTCGCCTTCGTTTTTTGCTATGAGCTTGCTGTATACCACAACGTAGACACCGCGTGAGAATGTTGGAGAGTGGTCAAACACAAAACCATCACTATCGATGAAGTAACACAAAGGAAAAGAGGATAGTTCGGGGCGGTATTTTTCTCCGCACCAGAGTGCGTATGGCTCACGCTCAGCGATTGTCACCATAATGGTGTGATCATCAGTGCGCATCACCTCAACCTTTTTAATGCGTGGGAATGTTTCAAGAAGCATGTCCTCTGTCTCACTTTTTGGGTAGAGGAAACTATTGTTGCGTGCATACACAAAAAAATAATTACCCTCAAGTTTCTGGCGTACGAGCGAGCGCACTGTGTCAGCAGTGGCAGTGTCGGTCCCTGAAATATTTATTTGATCAATCCTCCATTTTCCTTTGTGAGACACCCCACCGCCTGCAACAAAAAATAATAGCGAAAGGACCCCGACAATAAGCACGACTCTAGCCCAAGCCCCAAAGTGCTCTCGAAACTTACTGATAGCATGTGAGAGTCTTTCCATAAAAATGCGGAGCGTGTGGGATACTATCCAATCCTTTCCTTCCCTCCCATATATGGACGGAGAACTTCTGGGATAATGATACTACCGTCAGCTTGCTGGAAATTCTCAACGAGAGGAACGAGAATACGTGGTGCTGCAATAGCGGTGTTGTTGAGAGAGTGCGCAAAACGCATCTTGCCCTCAGCATCCTTGTAACGAATATTCAAACGACGTGTTTGGAAATCGTGGAAATACGAAGCTGAGTGTGTCTCACGATAAGTGTTTTGAGATGGTACCCAAGCCTCGATGTCATACTTCTTGACCTGACCGAGTCCGAGGTCGCCACCACAGTTGAGTACAACATGGTAAGGGATGCCGAGCTTCTGCATAAGTTTCTCAGAGTTTGCAGTGAGGTATTCGTGGAATTTCACACTTTCCTCATGACTAGCTTCACAGAGGATCACTTGCTCCCATTTGTAAAACTCGTGCACGCGGATAAGACCCTTGGTGTCTTTACTGTGACTTCCTGCTTCACGGCGAAATGCTGGAGAAAATGAAATATACTTTTTTGGAAGTTCAGAAGCTGAGAGCACTTCGTCCATGTGGTATCCCATCGTTCCAACCTCTGCTGTCCCTGCGAGGAAATCGCCATCCTGTGTCTTGTAGAGGTCTTCTTCTCCCTGTGGTAAAAAGCCTGTCCCCGTGAGCGGCGCACGACGCACGAGTGATGGCACGATCATCGGTTCAAATCCTTCCTCCGTGAGCTCATTGAGGACAAACTGTGAGAGCGCAAATACAAGACGTGCCCCATCTCCTTTCAAGACGTATCCACGGAAACCTGCAATCTTGGTCCCGCGCTCAAAGTCTGCCATACCATGCTTTTCAAAAAGCTCGATATGATCCTTGGGAGCAAAATCAAACGTAGGGATAGTTCCCCATGTGCGCACCTCAACATTGTCGCTATCCTCCTTACCCTCAGGCACAGACATGTCAGGAATATTGGGCACCTGCACCATGAGACCGTACCAAGTCTTCATTACTTCTGCGAGTTCCTCTTCTTTTTTCTGGAGAATTTCTTTTGCAGACTTTGATTCATTGATGAGCTTCTCACGTTCCTCAGGGTTTGCAGCACGTGGCACCGCTTGGGCAATCTCGTTTTGCTTGCTGCGCATTGCTTCTACGTCTGCGAGGAGTGCGCGGCGAGAGTCATCAGAAGCCAAAAGCTCAGTAACATCAAAATTGATGTTCTTTCTCTCGGCTGCGTTCTTTACGAGCTCTGCATTCTCCCTGATGAATTTGATGTCTAACATATGGATTAGAGTATATCAGACATGCTAGAATGAGTAAAATAATGATTGACGCACATTCGTATACTATTAGTACACTTCCTGAAGAGGACTTCCCTCCTTCACTTCTTGAGATTCCTCAGATTCCTAAAGAACTTTTTGTAGCGGGGGAACTTCCTGACCCTACCGAGTACTACTATTTAGCAGTAGTTGGTTCGCGCAAATACACCAACTACGGGCGTGAGGCGGTTGAGCGCATTATTTCTGGACTTGCTGGGTATCCTATTTGTATCGTCTCAGGGCTCGCTATGGGTATCGATGGTATCGCACATCGCGCAGCACTCGATGCAGGACTCCCTACAGTAGCCGTGCCTGGCTCAGGACTTGATCAATCCATCATCTATCCGCGTGTGCACGCTGGACTTGCGCGAGAGATTGTCGAAAACGGTGGCGCACTCCTCTCTGAATACGAACCCGACTTCAAAGCAACGACATGGAGCTTCCCTCAGCGTAATAGAATAATGGCAGGTCTCTGTCAGGGGGTACTCGTGATTGAAGCAGAAGAAAAATCAGGCACACTCATCACCGCACGTCTCGCGACAGAATACAGCAGAAATGTATTCACTGTGCCTGGGCCAATATTCTCAGCGACTTCAAAGGGTACCAACAATCTCTTGCGACAAGGGGCGACACCTATTACCTGCGCGAAGGATCTACTCGAGGAGATTGGCTTAGTGGAACAAACATTTGGTAATGAAACAGAGTCTGGACAGAAACTCGACCTCACGATGTATACGCCGGAGGAACAAGCAATCCTCATACTATTAGATGAACCACGCGAGCGCGGAGAGATCCTGGCAGCATCAGATATGCCCTCAGCAGAAATACTCTCAATTCTGACTATTCTTGAAATCAAAGGTGTGATTCGGGAGCGTCTAGGGAAAATTGAGCGTATTTAAACATTATCCTAAATATTTGACAAATTGCATTAAAAGTGCTAATATAGTTGAGAATCGCAACAAACGTTGTGAATGTCATTGAACCTTCTGAGGAGCTATTCATGAACAAACGCGAAAAGATTTTCTGGAAATTGATCACGTTCGTTATCCTGGCACTGGTAATTATCGCAAACACTACAACAACCAAGACCTTCGTGATATCGGTCTGCGCGAGTGTTGTGGTCTTGATCCTTGTGGCAGCGTGGGTCGATGTGATGAAAGTCCTCGATCGCGAACGACAGTTGTAAACGGCCTCAAACCACCCCCAACAGTTTCCAAACTGATGGGGGTTTTATTTTGCTCATATTTGCAAAAAAAATTGGTTCGTAGTACTAATGTAGCTTAATGGCAACCAAATCATACAAACTCCTTATTGTCGAGTCACCGTCAAAAGCGAAGACGATTGGCAAATATTTGGGCGATGAGTACGTCGTGAAGGCGTCTGTCGGACACATCCGCGACCTTCCAAAGAGTAATAAGCAAGCTATCGATATCCCTGGTGGCTTTGTTCCCTTTTATGAGATATCAAAGGGCAAGGCTGACGTCGTGCACGAGATAGATTCCCTCGCAAAGAAAGCGAGCGAGGTGCTTCTTGCAACCGACCCCGACCGTGAAGGAGAGGCTATTGCGTGGCATATCAAAGAAGCCTGCAAACTCAAAAATCCAAAACGTGTTACGTATCACGAGATCACCAAGAGTGCCATCGAAGACGCTATCGCACACCCACGTGAGATTGATGCAAACCTTGTGAAGGCACAGGAAGCACGTCGTGTACTCGATAGACTTGTAGGCTACGATCTCTCTGGCCTCATCTGGAAGAAAGTTCGCTACGGCCTTTCAGCTGGACGCGTGCAGTCCCCTGCCCTCCGTATCATCATGGAGCGCGAGCGCGAGATCCGTGCATTCGTCCCCGAGGCATACTGGACACTCACCGCAAAAGTAAAAACAAAAGGCGGCGCCGAGCTCGAACTCGCTTGCACCGAAGAACCTCGCGATGAATCAATTGTAAAAAATATTTTAAAAATTGGTAACGCAAATCAATGGGTTGTGCGTGAGGTAAAAGAAAGTGAAGTAGGTCGTTCCCCAAAGGCGCCGTTTATCACTTCTACGCTTCAGCAAACTGGGTCATCACGTTTCGGCTTTGCGCCATCACGTACGATGGGTATCGCACAAAAGCTTTACGAAAAAGGTTTTATCACCTACATGCGTACTGACAGTACGACACTTTCAAAAGATGCGACAGGGGCCATCCTCGCCGAGATTTCAAAGCGCTACGGACCACAGTCTGCCGAAGCTCGTGTATACAAGACAAAGAGCAAGAATGCGCAGGAGGCGCACGAGGCTATTCGCCCTACCGATATGAGCAAAGACAATCTCGGTATCAACCCCGAAGAACAAAAGCTCTATCGTCTCATCTGGGCACGCACTATCGCATCGCAAATGGTGGATGCAAAGCTCGCAAGAACAACCATCCTCGCAAATGTTCGCGAGAACTTGATACCTAACTTTTCTGTCACAGGTTCACGTGTCCTTTCTCCTGGTTGGCTTGCTGCGGACCCTGACTCGCGTGGTGAAGATGTGGAGCTTCCCAAGGTAACTGAAGGTGAGTCTCTCATCCTCCTCTCTCTCGGAGACGAGGCCAAGTTTACTGAACCACCAGCTCGCTATTCGGAAGCAGGTCTCATTAAAGAGCTCGAGAAGCGTGATATCGGTCGTCCTTCTACCTATGCGTCTATTATTAAAACTATTCAAGACCGTGGCTATGTTATCAAGGACGGCAAGGCGCTCAAGCCTACTGACACGGGTGATGTGGTGAGCTCATTCCTCGAGGAACATTTTGCAAACTATATTTCAGATACCTTCACCGCAGAGATGGAGAACAAACTCGACGACATCGCAAACGGCGAGCGTGAATACGTGAAGGTGCTTAAAGAATTTTACGGGCCATTCACAAAAGACCTCAAAGCAAAGGACAAACTCGACAAGCAAACAACACTCGGCGATGCAGACCCACAGCACAAATGTCCAAAGTGCAACAGCTCAATGGTCATCAAGCTTTCAAAGAATGGGAAATTTCTCTCGTGCAAGAACTATCCTGATTGTGATGGGGCGCGCATGCTCGACGGCACAGAACTCGCAGGGCCACGCGACACGAATGAGCTTTGCCCAAAATGTGGGAAGTCAAATCTCTTTGAACGTGATGGTAGATTTGGAAGATTTATCGCATGTGGAGCATATCCAAAATGTAAGTTTATTAAAAAGGATGAAACCGCAGCACTCCTCAATCACACGGGCGTCCCCTGCCCTATGTGCAACAAGGGATTTATGACTGAGCGAAAAGGTCGCTTCGGTATCTTCTATAGTTGTACGAGCTACCCAGACTGCAAGAATGCGATTAAGGCGCGTCCTACTGGCAACTACTGCAAGTATCCAAAACTTGAAGGTGGCGAATGTGGTGCGCTTATGATGGATGGCACAAAAACGATTCCAGAACGTTGCTCAAATAAATTGTGCCCAAATCATAACCCTCACAAGCTAGAAAAAGCCAAGTAGAAGCAAAGAAAAAAAGCCGCACATGTGCGGCTTTTTGATATAAAGCACAACTAAGCATCTTCTGTTCCGCCGCCACCGGGCTTACCTACACGTTTGAAGACAGAGAAAGAATCATCCTTCGTCTCCTCGCGATTATTCCTGATCTCGTGGATCTCAACACGTGCCACATCCACGATTACTTCGTCGCAAACGCAGCAGTAGCGGGTTTCCACAAATTCATGAGGTACGAGGGCATTCATCTCGAAATGCGGACGCACTTCAGAATCCCAGCTTCCACATTTTTTGCAGTGGAAATTTACAAACGCATAACGTACTCCATAAATCGCCAAAGCGATCAGGGCGAGGCCGTAAAAATACACATCGTAACCCATGGTCGTTCTCCTTGAATGTTCAAAAATACTGCTACTTCAATACAACCATAGTCAAAAAATATTGTAAAGTCTAAATGAAAAATCAGCGTGCTTTTGCAAGCGACGCTGATTTGGGGTTGAAGAGTTTTTAGCCCTTCTTGTTTTTTGCCTTGCTGTAGGCGTACTTCATGGCGCGACCCACAACATAGAGCAGTACGCCGCCCATGAGAGCAACGACAGGCAGCAGAGCAACAGTAGTATTCGTATTCATGACAATCTCCTTAAAGATCATGACATCCACCGGCGGTGGTTCATATAAGTACAGTATATCACAAATACACATTTTGTCAATATCATTCGATTGACGAGAGTATCGTAAAAAGGTAGTCTTGGAACAGACACATTCTTTAAGGAGCCTCCTATGTCTGCGTTTATCACTGGGATTATCATTCTTCTTGTCTCTCTCGTTTCCTTTGTTGTTATGATTGGGATTTGTATGATCATAATAATCTGGTCTGCTGATCCAGACAAAATCGCGGAAATCATCCGCATGAAAAGAATCGCTGATCTTGCAAACAAAAACGCAAACAATGTGTTTAATAATGAAGAGGCTCGAGTTGAATGCGAAGCAAATCCTCAAATCAAAAAACACATTGTTTATACTGACGACAGGGGTTTCAAAATTCGCTACTCCGTCAGAATGAGTGCGAAACTCGCTGCGTTTGGTTTTTGTTAACCACCGTCCCCTTTTGTACTTTGTACGAAGGGGACGTTTGCTTTTCCGTCGTTCTTCACATAATATGAAGAGATGACACATCCTTCGTACCCTACTGCAGAAGAAATCATCAAGCTCATGAAAGAACCGAGCAAGGCTGACCGCGAGCTCATTCAAAAAGCTTACGCATTTGCAGAGAAGGCTCACGAAGGACAAAAGCGCTACTCAGGGGAACCCTATTTCAACCATGTTGCACACGTAGGCGCAAACCTCGCAGGTATCCATGTTGATGCTGCCACCGTCGCAGCAGGAATCCTTCATGACACTATCGAAGACGCGGGAGTGACCGCGGAAACCATGGAGAATGAATTTGGCAAAGAGGTGCTCACCCTTGTTGAAGGTGTGACTAAACTCGGCAAGCTCCGCTATCATGGCGTCGAGCGTCACGTAGAAAGTTTGAGAAAATTCTTCATCGCAATGTCAAACGACATTCGCGTGCTCCTCATCAAACTCGCCGACCGCCTCCACAACATCCAAACACTCGAACACGTCCCCGAGGCAAAGCGTGCGCGCATTGCACTTGAGACCCTCGAGATTCACGCTCGTCTCGCAGACCGCTTTGGTATGGGAAAATGGAAAGCAGTTTTTGAAGACGCTGCATTCCCTTATGCGTATCCAAAAGAGCACGCGCAAGTCCTCTCCATCATCAAACACAAGCGCATCAGTGATGAAAAGTATGCGGAGAGAATCCATCGCTCTATTCAAAAAGAGCTCGCAGAAAACGGGCTCAAGCACGCTCGTGTGGACTTCCGTGTAAAAAATCTTTTTAGTCTCTGGAAGAAGCTTGCGCGCAAAGACATGGACCCTGACAAGGTGTACGACATCCTCGCTGTGCGTGTAATTGTCGACACTGTCGAAGATTGTTATCGTGCACTCGGTGTCATTCACAAACATTGGCGTCCTGTTCCTGGTCGTATCAAAGACTACATCGCTATCCCAAAGGCAAACGGCTATCGTTCTCTCCATACAACGATTTTCCGTGGCGACGGCGGTATTATCGAGGTACAAATCCGTACACTCGAAATGCACGAAGAAGCGCAATACGGTATCGCTTCGCACCTCGCTTACAAAGAAAAAGGTGGAAGTATCCCTATGGAGACTGATAAAAAACTTGCTTGGGTCAAAGAACTGGCCAAGTGGCAAAAGGAAATCGCAGGAACAGAAGAATTTATGGAGAACCTCAAGATGGACTTCTTCAAAAATCGCGTATTCGTGTACACACCAAAAGGTGATGTCATCGATCTTCCCGAAGACTCAAGTACTATCGACTTTGCATATGCCATCCACTCCAACATCGGCAATCACCTTTCGGGCGCAAAGGTCAACGGCAAACTTGTGTCTATTGAAACGAAGTTGAAAAGTGGCGACATTGTGGAGATTGAAACGAAGGAATCAGCCTGTCCAAAACGCAAGTGGCTCGAGCACGCAAAGACGACGCTCGCGAAGAGACACATCCGCACCTATCTCGAAAAAACAAGTTCCATCGGCACTCTTGCACAAAAGTTTTTCGGAGGAAACTAGTTTGACAAAATACATTTTGTATACTACTATGAAAGTAGTAACATTGTTAACAAAAGGAGGAATCACATGAGCGAAGCAGAGCAGGGCACTGGCATTCCTGTTGGTACACCGATCATCTACTACAACCTGTGGACGGGGTTTGAAACAACCGCATTTCAGGGTCAATTCAAGCAACTGACTGCAGGGGAGATCCAGCAACTTGACAAGGGCGATGTCGTCTATGTCGACATTGACCCCCTCCATCCCCAGGGTAAGGTATATGGCCGTATTAAGTCGATTGTGACTATGGTGGAACCAGTTTCGGGTTCGGAGGTACGTATCCACTACCGTGGTGGAAGTTGGTCTGGTTTCAAAACCACCCGAAATGGTCTGTGCCACACCATCTTCATGTCTACTGACGAAGGGGTGCTCGCAAAAATTGTCGCGGAGAATCCGAAGTCACAAGTAATCGATCCGCGCAATACGAATCAGTGAGCATGACAAAGCCCAAAAGCCACGACGCAAGTCGTGGCTTTTTATTACAGCGAGAAATTCTTTACGTTGTAGAGATCCTCATCGGGATCTTGCTCCATCGCTTTCTCGTCTCCTGCTTCTGCGAGTTCTCCTGGTTCTGCAGGCTGTGCTGCTTCTGCTATAGTCTCACCAAGGGGTATCGTAGCCTCGGGAGCAATAGTCGCAGTTTGCATTTCTGCATGTAGGCGCTTCATAAAGTTACGGACATCATCATTTGAGAAGAAGTCGATAACGATTTTGCCTCCCACCTCACGCTTTTCGATCTGAACACGAGTCCCCAATCGCTCGGTGAGCTCTGCCTCAAACTCGAGGATTTCTGGATCGAAGCCACGATCTGGCTTGCGCACCTTCTCTACTGCGATACGACGTGCGATGCGCTCTGCTTCGCGTACGTTGAGCTTCTTGAAAATAATTTCTTTAAATAGAGTGGATTGTTCTTCTGCGCGACCAGAGAGCATGAGGAGTGGTCGTGTGTGTCCTTCGGTAATTTTGCGCTCTGCGAGTGCTGTTTGCATCTCTTCTGGAAGAGCGAGGAGGCGGAGTGTATTTGATACATATTCACGGCTCTTACCCACCTTTGCAGCAATCTGCACATGCTTGAATCCAAAGTCATCAGCAAGACGCTGAAATGCTTTTGCGCGGTCGATGGGATTCAAGTCCTCACGCTGGAGGTTCTCGATGATAGCAAGCTCGAGCTTCATGCGATCCTCTTCTTCTTTGCCTTCTTCGCCAATGCGGATGAGTACGGGCACCTGCGTGAGCCCAGCAATCTTAGAAGCACGGAGGCGACGCTCTCCTGCGATGAGCTCGTATTCTACAGCGAGTCCACCCTCAGGCTTCTCGATCTCTCGACGTGTGACAACAAGTGGCTGAAGGATACCGTACTGCTTGATCGAGTCTGCGAGGTCACGGAGTTTGTATTCATCAAATTCCTTACGTGGCTGGAAAGGGTTTGCCTTAATCTTTTCAGTTTCAATCCAGAAGATTGCGTTTTGGTACATTTGATGATTTGCCATAGAGTAAAAAATTAATTCGTATGGGCACATCTTAACATATGTTGTCTCGAGCGCAAAAATTCGCACATGCTTTGAATGCATGGTAAAATATTTTTACATCATAACCACACTCATATGGAAAAATTCAAACCAGTTTACGATATGACCCCCGAAGAGAACGCGGAAATTCATCGCATAGCCGTCGAGAAACAACAGGAACTTCTTCAAAAAATTGACGAGCATCGAGCTAAAAAAGCGATAATACCAAACGAAGATTCAACGCTAGTCATTACACCTCTCATGCGCAAAGAAGCCACCCTTCGTGAGCAAGAACTGAAAGATACTCTTTCTGACCAAGAATAGCCCTCCCGCATTTTGCACCTTGCATTTTCTTGGTTTTGTGGTATAATTGTTTTAGTTGAACATTACACAAGGAGGGCGCAATGCCTGATATCATCAAGAAAATTGCTGACATGGTAATTGGGTCCATGCGTGCAGATAAATGCGATTTTGACGTGGCGTACACAGCGGTGATGAAAAACAATCGCAACCTCGACTGGAAAGAAACCAAGAAACTTGTAGGAAGCGAACTCGGCAAACGCAGAAAAACTAGGAAGCTCAAGCCGACTCCTTCCCCGTATCAAATGGAACTCTTCCTTGGTATCTCTCGCACGCAGGCACTTCGTGACGCAGCAGAGCATGAAGCATCGCTTTGTGTCGGCCTTTCCGAAGAAGACCGTTCATGATTCACTCCCCCACCTACTCGGTGCGGGGAGTTTTGTTTTGCACTCACGCACCTGAGGTGCTACCATATACTCAAGTGAAATTAGTTTTAAGTAAGAATGTAAGAATATACGTGACCTTTACGTCAACAAACAAATAACAATGATGACAACATTTTTCGGATTCGGACTCGTGTGGTGGACAGGGATAATCGGTGGATTTATTTTCCTCCTTCTTGTGGGCACTGCGTGGATCAAACAATACAATTATAATCTTTTTATGAAGTTCCAAGTGGCATTTACTCCATTCCACCACTGGTTCGGCTGGCTTGCGTTTGGAATGCTCCTCGTACACTTCATTCTCGCTCTCTTCAGTTCAGTCTTTTATGTCTATTTCTAAAAAACTAAAACATTGGTTTGATGAGGCTCCACATTTTGAAGGGACCATCATCGCATCTGAACGCATTGGTTCTCGTATCCAAAAGGTAACCATCGCGCTCCCTGAGCCCGTCGACTACCCTTTCCCTATTGGGTGCTATGTGCAACCAATGACATGGGGGTGCGTGCCACGCGCATATTCTGTTGCGCTTGCTGACCGCAATTCATTTACGCTCTTGGTGAGTTTTTCTGGTGGCGGGTGTGGTTCTCGTTTTTTCCGTGATTCAAAAGTAGGTGACAAAGTTGTTTGCTATGGTCCATATGATGACTTCCCTTATCGATATCGCACGGGACGTTCAAAAGTATTTTTTGCAACCTCAACAGGTGTTGCCCCTTTTCGTCGCATGATCGACGAAGCTATCGGAGAAGGGGTCGACGTTGCGCTCTATCTTGGTTCACCCAAGGAAGGCGACGTAGCATTTAAAGCAGAGCTTGAGGAACTTTCGCGCGCGCACCCATCATTCACTTTTTGCCCAACACTTTCAAACCCTGATCCTGACTGGACGGGTGCGCACGGCTATGTCACGGACCATATCGTAAACAACCCAGACCTTATGCGGAAAAGCGATATATACATATGTGGGATCCCTATTATGACGATGGGAGTGCTCGAAGCTCTTGAAAAAGTCCACGTTCCAGAAAAACAAATCTTTGTGCAAAAGTTTGGATAAAATGAGGTATAATTAACAAAGCAATAACCAACAATAAATATGGGAACACGAGAAGAAGCAATAAGCAGAGGATTGGGAGACGTACGCAAGTACGGCATTGCGGTGCTTATCGCACTTTTGTTCCTCAATGTCGTTGTGCTCGCTGCGCTCCACTGGGTCGAGAGTAGTGAGATCCGTGATGAGCTCACGAGCTATGCAAAGACACTTCCTGTACACGACATTAACAAACCAGAGCAAACAGTAAGCCTCCCTGAAGATATCATCGCTTTGCGCGCAAAAGATGAAACGCGTGTTGGTTTTTATGAGACTTCTATTGGGGGTCAGGATTACCTCGCATACTCCGACCCTGCCTCTAGTTATATTCTTATGAAATCTGAGGAGGGTATCCAACGTGAGACACGCATCTTTTCCTTTGCTCTTCTTGGGCTCTATCTTGGGGAGGTTCTGTTCTTGCTGGGGTGGTGGTTCTTTATTCGCGCAAAGGTTCGTGAAATGTTTGAAGCAATCTAAAAAATATTATGCTATCTTTTTTCTTTTCAAAAAATATTCAGAAGTTTCTCGTATTCTTTTTCTCCGCGATTTCCATCATCTTGGTTGTGATGGGGATTTCACGAATCAAGAAACCTGAGATCGTTGCCGAGACCCCTCAACCAACACCCATTGCACCACCCACAGACACAGCAAACGCACTCAGGGTTGCGGGCAACAGCTATCAGACCCCTTGGGGTGCTGCTATTGCGTCAGTAACAGTCAAAGACGGCAAGGTTATCGCTGTAGAAATGCCTTCTATTCCCCCTTCCCCTCCCTCAGAATACGCAGTGCCATTCCTCGTAGATCAAGCCCTCAAGGCTGGGGGTGCAAATATCCAAGGTGTGTCAGGAGCGACCTATACAAGCCTTGCTTTCAAATCTTCTCTCGAAAGTGCAATCGCTAAAGCAGCAACCCAAGGACAAACTATCACACCCGTAACCACAAGTGCGACAACAGTTGCAGCCCCAACCGCAAAACCATCTGTCCCTCGTCAATACCGTGATGATGATGAGGACGAAGGGGAAGAAGATGGATTTGAGGATGACGACGACAATGAAGACGAGTGGGACGATTAGTTAATATTCCCAAACAGTAAAAAGCACCAGAAATTGGTGCTTTTTTGTATTAACAATGTTTGTAAGAAATAATCAGAATCCCCGTCTTCCATAGAGTAAGGGTAAAATAACTGTAATTTTAATTATATAACCATGAGACTACGGAAGAAACTTGAAAAATATTTTGTATACTTTTTTACCGGAGTATCTATTATGTTGGTTGTTATGGGGGTGTCTCGAGTCAAAGGAGTAAACGCACTCGGGGCTGATTCCACAAATGACAAGCATGGGGCCGAGGCAGAACAAAACAATCAAGAAGCCAGCGTTATTGGTGCGTTCTCAAAGGGAGCGGGAACTAGCGTCCTTGGAGCATCTGAGACAATTTCCGCAGAAGGGAAATTGTTCAACACGCCATGGGGAGATGTAGGGACGTCAATCAAAGTGAAAGATGGGAAAATTATTTCTGTTGATATCTCAACACTTCCCGACTCCCCTCCCTCCATTCAGGCTAAAAATATTTTAATACAAGAAGCTCTCAGTGCTGGCTCGGCAAATATTCAATCCGTAACAGGAGCGACTATTACCAGTAAGGCATTTATCGCATCACTTGAAAACGCTTTGTCTGTTATCTCTTCAAAAAAAGGACAAACATCTCAGGTGGGCAACAAATCATCAGTCTCTCCCGCTTCCACAGCAAAAACATCAGTTATCAGTAAGGTAGTTGCCACACTTGCGCCAACAGCAACAAAGAAAACCACAGCTACCACGAGCACAACTACTACTGACACATCAACGAGTGGCGTTTCAGGCACATTTACCGGTAATGCGTATTCAACCCCATGGGGTAACGCGGTAGCGTCTATTACCCTTGTAAATGGCAAGATTACTGCGGTCACAATGCCTCAGGTCCCTGACTCACCTCCTTCTGTGTACGCACAGCCCTATCTCATTGAGCAAGCGCTCTCCGCCGGGGGCGCAAACATTCAAGGTGTTTCTGGTGCGACCGTCGTAAGTGATGCATTTAAGGCATCGCTTGAGAGCGCCCTCGCAAAGTCAAAAGGACAAACAACTACAGCAGAGGCGACTACCCCAGCGGCGCCAAAGCCAAAAGTGCCCCTCTCTCCAGCACAACTCGCTGCACAAGCAATGCCATCTGGTCTATCAGGATCATTTATTGGTACTTCGTATCCTACTCCTTGGGGATATGCGTCAGCCGAAATCACATTAAAGAATGGAAAGATTACAGGAGTATCAATGCCACAAGTTCCAAACTCATCTCCCTCACTCTACGCACAGCCATTTCTTGTAGCGCAGGCATTGGCGGCTGGGAATTCAAATATTCAAGGTGTAACTGGAGCAACTGTTGTAACCGACGCATTTATCCTCTCTCTTGAAAGTGCTATTGCAACTGCGAGATCATTAGGGAACACATCAATCCCCGCCGCTCCTGCTCATACTCCTGCTCCTGCAGTTTCTCAGACACCAGCACCGACAACAACTACCCCACCCCCAGCCTCAGCTCCCACTACTGTAAACGGGACATTTGCAGGAACGCCGTTTTCTACAAAATGGGGAAATGCTGCAGTGTCAGTGACATTTACCAATGGCGTGATCACGGGAGTAACGATGCCCCAGATCCCAAACTCGCCTCCTTCTGTTCAGGCAGCACCAACCCTTATTCAACGTGCACTCGCAGCAGGCAGCGCAAATATTCAGGGTGTTTCAGGGGCTACCGTAGTTAGTAATGCCTTCAAGGCTTCTCTTGAAAGTGCTATAGTAGCAGCAAGTGCTACTGGAACTGTTTCTGCTCCTGCGCCCACTACTACTACAACCACCACGACAACATCATCACGAAAGAAACATCATGATGATGACGATGATTAAAGAAAATACTATGCCAGAACACCACGTTTTTCATTCGATGGGGATACCCGTCCACATTACTCTCGTAGGTCTTTCGCCCGAGGAGTCTCTTAAGACTGTAAAAAAAGCTGAAGAAATATTTCATGAGTACGACTTGCGCTTTAGTCGCTTTAAGCCAGAGAGTGAACTCATGGCACTCAACGGAAGTAATGGAACTTGGCACAAAGTAAGTGTCGAAATGTTTCAAGTAATCAAACGTTGTGTAGCTCTTGCTGCAGAGACCGATGGAGCATTTGACCCATCAGTAGGTGGCATCCTCGCGTCGTATGGTTACGGTTTGCCAGAAAATTATGTTGCACCATCAACGATGCCCACCTATCGCGACCTCGCTTTCAATGAGCGCGAACTCCTTGTTCGTCTTGCTCTAGGACAAATCCTCGAGCCTGCATGCATTGTAAAAGGCATGGCCATCGATGCCGCAGGGAAAGCTCTCGAAGGGGTGCCGGGTTTTATGATCAATGTTGGTGGCGACATCATCACAAAGGGAGATTTTGAAAAAGGAGAAACTTGGAACATCGCGATTCAAGCACCCGAGAACCCCGATGCTATAGTTGCCGTAGTTGGCCTCAAAAACGCCGGTATGGCGACTTCAGGGGTATATCAGACCAAAGGTGAGCGCAATGGTAAAAAGTGGCACCACTTGGTAAATATGAAAAACAAGCGGCCTTCAAACGGAATTGTGAGCGCTACCATCGTCGCAAAGACTTGCGAACAAGCCGACACAGAAGCATCACTCGCGATACTCTTGAACCCAATCGAGGCAACGGCACGTCTTGAGCGTAGTGGACTTCCCTATTTTCTTATTGACGACGAAGGTATGGTACACAAAAATGCAGCGTTTGCTGCACTTGAAGTTCCTGTCGAAAGTGTAATAGAGAAATAATGTAAAAGAAAAAACCGCTCGAAATGAGCGGTTTTTGATTTAGGCCAATGAAGCTTTTAGGGGTCCATTTCGTCGCGGACCTTTTTTGCATAATCTGGTTTAATAACCGCGCGAGCCCCCTCCACAATGGAGTAAACAGCAGCGCGTAGAGCACAGAGAGCATCCCCTCCATAGCCCAGAATAGCGATTGCCAGACTTCGTAAAGCACCCTTGCGGTTGCGATATCCCATGACATTTCCTCCCTATTGATGTATCCAATCCAAATATGACATAGGAGTCAAAATTTTGCAAATATGTGCCAGCGGAGCTTATTTTTTCTCGGGTGCACGGACGATGTACATTGTCACCACGACAACGATCGCGGTCAAGATAACCGCATACAAAAACTTCGCAAAAATACCGTTTGCGCTCGTAAGTGGATAGAAGTAATCAATGAGTGCCTTGATGGCTTCGTTCCATGCGAGACCTACAACGATACCAAGACCGCCGGCAATGTACGTCATTGATCGTTCGCGGACCTCGCTCGTGATACGCTCTCCTTCGTTTTTCAAATTATTTAGTGGTTCCATAATTTTGCTTTGAGTTAAGTTTATAAATTACATCTTTCCTCTCGACGACTGCTTCCCACCCTGCTTTCATTGCATGCTCGTAGAGTTTCAAATTGGGATTAAAACAAATTGGTCGCTCAACAATCTCGAGCATTGAGATGTCCCCTTCGGTATCACCCACGCCTACCGACCCCTCGAGTGTGAGGCCTTCTTTTTCACACGCACGACGGACGATATTTGCCTTGGTGGCGATAACATCCTCGTCTACTATTCTACCCGTGAGTAAACCCTGTTCATCAGTCTCATAAATCCTCCCATATGTCTTGTCGAACCCAACATCCTTACAAAAGTAATCAAGTGTTGTCTTTGGTGACTGAGAAATGGCCAGGAGGAAATAACCTTCCTCTTTGAGCTCTTTGATGAGCTCCTCGGTATACTTGTAGGTACGGTGACGATAGCGTGCAACGACGAGTTCTGAGGCGCGTGCGAGCTCATCGTAGGGCATTCCTTTGATATTTTTTACAAACACTTTCACCACAGCCATGATGTATGATTCGTAGTCCCCTTTGCGCTCGAGCCACTGCACCTTCTGATCCTCGTAGTCTTGTCGCACAGAAACGGGGAAATGCCCCAGCTCAATAAGCATCTCAACGAGCTCGATGAGGAGCGATGAGCGGAAAATAGTGCCGTCGATATCGAATATTGCTACCTTACGAAGTGGTTTTGTTGATTCGGTCATTTGATTATTGTAACAGAATTTGGCGACCAAGAAAAACAAAAGGGTTCGCTTTGCAGCGAACCCTTATCTCATTTTTGCTTCTTCGGCTTCCATTCGTCAAAGGCCTTGAATACAACCGTAACCCCCAACCGACTCAGCGGCACAAACAGTGCCCGTATGTCCATCGGCAGATCGGAGTAAACAATGACTTCGTCGGGGCTTCCGCATTCGCCATGAACGTGGACCCGGGCAAAGACATTGTAACCTTCACTCTCTACGACATAGAACTCTGCACAGGTCTCTTCAGGATTGAATCGGACATATGCATTCTGCTTCGGGAGCCACATTTTGCCCGCGACGGCCGTGAGCTGCTCGCGAAACGAATAGATGTAGTCACCAGGGACACAACCATGCCATGCCCCAAATTGAAGAACTCGACCAGTGCGAACCACCAATACGTAAGCAATGTACACTGCTACCAAAACACCCAGAATCACCAAGATAGTTTGAAGCATTTATCACCTCTGCAAAGAAAAGAATCAAATATTTAGCATCAGCTAAACAACCTTCGCTCAGACTATCACGCTGTAGTAGTTTTGTAAATAAAAAAGCCCACTGGTTGGCGGGCTTTTGAGGTTCGTTTGTTCAAAACGAAAAGTTTTTATACCTGATAGGGAACACGAGGCGACGAGCGAAAATATCTTTCGCTTGCTTGGGTAGATCTGACCACAAAAAGATAACGGGTGGGTCATCTAACATTGCGTCTACCTTTGAAACCATGACTCGCGCTATGACCACACCAGAATCTGTAACGAAGTCTGCGGTCCCTCGGTCGAGATTATAACAACAAGAAACACCCTCTCGTCCGTCTTCGCTAAGTTCAATGGCTATCTCAATAAGATCTCCACGCCAGAGCAAAAGGTTACATGCATGCCCACACATCTCCCATGAGGCCTGACTGATTCCAGACGGTGAAGCGTCGAAGTACGAGACATGTTCTTCAACCTTTTTGGTTAGCGAAGAAACCTTCACGACTATGTATGCAAGCAAGGAAAAGACACAGAAAAGAAACAACCCCTCAAGAATACTCATTATTTAACCCCTTTTGAAAATAACAGGAATACCCAAATACCACACTACAGCGAAAATATGCTCTTGTAAAGGACAGGGTGCCATACTAAAGAGCCCAGAATTGCATCGCAATTCTGGGCTCTTTCCTTAGACTTTCAGCTTATAACTTTGACTCCTACATCATCTCCTCGTCCATGTTGTCACGCATCACATCTTCATCCCCAGAATCAGGAAGCTCCTCGTCGGGAGCGTATTCATCGCGTGCGCGGAATCGATCCACGAGCTCAAAGTCGTGTTCCTCATCCTGAGTAGCGGCATCGTCATACACGAGGGCGAGGTTTTCGTTTTCAAAACGCTCGAAAAATTCTTCCCAATCCATCTCCTCCATGTTGGCATCATTGGGATCAAACGAGATGTGGAGCATATCAGCACTCTCATCCCCCTCTTCCAACGCCCCCTTGAGTGTTGCGGGGACTCCGCCACGCTCTTCGATCCAGCTGCGGATTTCGTCATTATCGATTGTGTATGTTATTGCCATAGTGGAAGTATAATACCAGAGTATGAAATATTTTCAAATCAACAAAATTCATCTCAACGCAGTAACGTATAGTGCGCAGAAAGCACACAAGAACAATGGCCCTGAGCACCTAGAAATCTCCATTTCTTTACTGACGGTCTTCTCAGTACTATAGTACTGAGAAGACCGTCAGTAAAAAATACAAAATACCCCCTCAGATGACTAAGGGGGCATGAAAGCCAGGTGCGAACACCAGGCATGTTTATTTGAGCTTACTCAGATTGATCTCGCGCTTGATCGTGCCCACCCCTGAAATACTGTACGTCACGAGGAGGTAAAACGACAAAGCGACATTGGACCAACACGCAGCAGTCTGTGCATTCGGGAAGATATACCCCACCCCCGAAGTAACAAAAAGGATAAGTGCGACAATATCGAGGAGCACCTCTGCACTCGTTGCTCGACGCTCTCTCTTTTCGTCTGCATCCTTCACGCGACGATATATCACGTAGAGCCACAAGGTGAATCCCAGCATCATGACTTTGCTGGTCATGTGGACAAAGAATTCAAGCTGCATGGCAACTACGAGTTGAAATGCAAAAAACACCAGATGAAACAAAATCAGTGCTGCAACCACACCGACAGCAACGAGGGTGCGGATGCTTCTATCACGTTTTGAGTTCATTTCATTTCTCCTCTATATTGTGATTGAGAATGCATGAATCAGGAATCACGCCTATCGGTAGGACGTTCGATCTTGTCAGGACAGTCTGCGTCCGTAAGGACACGCTTCTTTGCAAGCCAATCATCCACATACATAGAGATGACTTCGTAGAGCCAGCGAGACAAGATGAGGACATTGACCCACAAAACAAACTGCGGGACGGGATCAAAGAAAACACCAAAGAGCGAGATGACAAAGAAGACAGAACACACAACCCTGTCTGCTGTATGCAGAATGGTCCGCCGACTGCGATATAGTGGGTCAAAGAGTTTCGCGGTGATGTGGAAGAATACGCTCGCTCCGCCAACGAGTGTCGCAAGAGCGGGTGCTGCAACCTCGAGTGTGCGCGGAAGTGGCACCCCGAGTGCAGCGAGTAACTCGAGCACAAAGAGTACGATAACGCCATCGCGGATAGCGAAAAAAGTTAAACCTTTTGCAACGGGTTTTTTCTGGTTCGGGTGCGGATATTTGCGTTTCATCACGAAATTCCTTTCAGAAAGTGTTGAGACAAAAGCTCTATATATTCAATGAGCTAACCTTTCTTCATACTGCCTTTTGAATCGCATTTTGTCAATTTTCTTTAGTAAATACTACCTGCCCCACTGACTATGAATACGGTACTATAGTACCGTATTCATAGTCAGTGGGATTAAAGGAAAAACTCTCCCCCGAGAATCGGCTGATTCTTGGGGGAGAGTTTTTGAATGCTTTTTACAAAATCTACTTAAACGTCATTGAGCCTTTGCTTCCCATTTCGATAATGAGCTCCCCTTTCCCCGTAAAGTGATACTTTGTCGCCGCCCGGAGTGCCCCCGTAAACTCTCCTTCTTTCGAATCCACACAAGCCATCATGGTAGAAATCATCCCCTCGCCAAAAGTGATTATGTCTCCCTTGGCTGTATAAGGACCGCCGACACTATTACAATCAGTCGTCGCAGAAAAACTTTGTGGACCAAAGGTGATGACGAAGCGCGCAGGATCAGCAGGCTTCACTTCTGTTCCATTGCTATAGGTCGTCCCCATCCAATTCCACTTCTTCATACCGAGAGACATTCTCGCAGGATCAGCCTCGCCCGTGAAGTCTGGCTCTACGATACCAAACTGCATCGTAGCAGGATCAAGGAGGAGCCACATACTCTTGCCCTGTGAGGGCTGTGTGGTAAACGGCTCACCGCGCTGCCTGTCCGCATAATTCACAACAACGATGTTGCCTTTACCCATGTTGGTTGACTGTGGCGCGATACGATCGCCGAGAAGCACCGCATCCTGAGAACCCACAAATCCAGTAGCCTTATTGAGCGCTCCAACTACATAGTAGAAAATGCCACTCCCGCCCGTTTCCTGAGAGACGAGGAACACAACATCTTCACGACCATCGCCATCAAAATCATGACGTACTCCATTCCCAAAGTAACGCGTAATTATTTTTGAAGCAGAACCAGGAGCAGCCTCGACTTCAGACACACCATTTTTGAGTGTGACCAACATACCATTGATTTTGTACGTTGCATCCTTCTCGCTACGTACTACATCTGTTGCCACAGGAGTGGTGTCTTTTTTAATAATATTTTGCGAAGGGCAAAAAGCCACATACACACCAAACACCGCCAGCCCAACTGTGACTACCCCAAAAAGTATTTTCTTGTTCATATTACAAATATTGTATCACAAAATATATACAGCCAAACTACGCGTTGAGATACGTGATGGTGAGCTGTAGGAACGTAGCAAATGAAACCCAGAGGAGATATGGGATGTTGGCGTATACTACCCACCTGAGGTCAGGTGATGCGTGCCAGACGGCATAGAGAGCCCATACGAGCGTGCCAAGGATGAGGACGATGTCTATAGCTGCAAAGAGGTTGTTCTTGAGCCCAAACTGCAAATATGTGAAGGAAAAGTTAAAAAAGAGATTGAGTGCAAAAGGCAGTGCCACTATCCACCCGAGTTTACCTGTAAACGCTTTGTAAAATACAGTACCAAACGTAACGGCAATAATCGCGTACAGCACCGACCACACGGGGCCAAAAACCCACGATGGCGGCGCCCAAGTGGGCTTGATAAGTTGTGAGTACCAATTGTAAGTGTTCATAACCTAATTATACCTCTTTTTCGAAATCATTAGTAAACTCTTCTTCAATATGAATTTGCATAACTATCAACAAAGCGAACACTTTGCAAAAACAGCAAAACTGTGCTATATTGTTTTATAAGCGCCAAAGGGCGCTTTGAAATTAGGTAAAGAATAAAGGCCTTATCGTCTAACGGCTAGGACACAGGATTCTCATTCCTGTAATCGGAGTTCGATTCTCCGTAAGGTCACAACTCGCAAAATACAAAGAACCCCCACAATTTTGGTGGGGGTTCTTTGTATTTTAGAAAAGCAAACTGCTTTGCTTTTCGGCGAGTTGTGAAGGCGCAGGCATATTTTTGCGGGCACTATGAGCAAAAAAAAAACCGAGCCGAGGTCTACAAGCACTTATATAGATTTTTGCCACGCAAGGGCACAAATATATTTAGTGACTTGAGACCACACAGATTTAGTCGAGCTCTGCTCGTCAATATTCGCCCCCAGCCCTACTCAACCTTAATCTGAAAATTATACATTCCCATTGAGCAGACTCCTTGGATCTTTTCGCCTGATTTTGGTGTGCCGAGATCAATGACTTCTTCCTGTGTTGGAGCAAGCACTTTCTGAAAGCCAAGCGAACGCATCACGAGAGAGGCCGAGCAGTCATACGTGCTACTCGTCTTGATGATGAGCTTTGTGGGGACATCAGACTTTATGGATGACAATTTTGGGGAATAGCCACCTTTTGCGGTAATCGTCACATACTGGACACCGTCTCTCATCTCAGCATTTTGCATCTGAGCAACCTCTGTGTCACCAGAAGAAACGTCAGGGGTTTTACTCACCATATAAAAAGCTCCGCCTACAATCGTGATACTGAGAATTATTGATACGATAGTATTCTTTTGCATATCTTAAACATTAAAAAGTGGCTCAATAAGTCCGAGGCCAACAAGCCCCGCAAGAAGTGCAAACGTACCAAAACCAAGCACGACGACACCTACTGACTTAAAGAAAAGAGGTGCGTACTTTGACTGAGCAAACGTGACCGATCCAAACGACAATACGAGGAGCACAGGAAGTGTCCCGAGTGCAAACATAAGCATTATCAAAAACCCTGAAACAAACGAACCGCTCGAGAGCGCCGCAACCTGCATAGACTGTGTGAACCCACACGGAAGAAAAAATGTCCCCACACCTATGATAAGCGGTGCAAATGTTTGATGCTCAACTTTTCTAAAATAATCAAACATTCCTGAAGGAAGGGTAAACGCACTTTTATGTAGTAAGCCAACAAGATTGAGCCCAAGAATGATCATCACGAGCGAAGCGACAATACCGAGCACGGCACCAAACGTAAAGCTCACTCCGACAGCCCCACCGAGCGCGCCCAGTACTCCGCCCAAAAGCGCAAATCCCACAAGTCGCCCAATATGGAATAAATAAAACGGTTTTTTGTTGGTCTTGTCGTCCTCGGCAACTTGCGCAGACAGAGACAAGACGAGTCCGCCCACCACCGCGAGACAACTCGAGACCGAAGCTACGAGCCCAACAATTAAACTGGTAACGGGTGTTACTGCCCCACCTAGTCCGAGATTTAAAATGCCCGACTTTTGCACTACGAAGAAAAGCGCAAGAAACGCAAGCCCAATAGGGATAGCCTGCCAAATGTCTCCATCGTGCGTACCATTTTCTCGTTGAGTAATTTTGTTCATACTAGTATCATCATACTATCATAATCTTCTTCCTGTCCCCAGATACACAAAGGACCGACCTTCGCGAGTACGCGCAAGGTCGGTCCTTCTTTTCTCCACCCACTCGTAAACACATCACGCGCCACCCTCGGGAAATCTAAAACGGTTAATTTCGATGCAGTACACGGAGCAAGTTTTGTTGTTCGAGAGAGCTGTATATAAATACAGTGACGAGACAACAAAATGAAGCGACAAAGTAATGCGCTAAATTTACCGTTTTAGCGATTCTTCCACTCGGGATCCTGGCGAACTAATAGCTCCGCAGCTCGTTCCGGCTCCGCCATCACCTCCTCCACGATACGCTCCATGCGCACACCCTGTGAGCCTTTCACGAGGACGATGTCATCTTCTTTGATAATACTTTCGAGATATTTACCTGCCTCCTGTGAATTATCAAATTCAAAAATATTTTTCTCACTCATGTCATTGGCGAGAGCACCCTCAACAATATATTTTGCACGAGGTCCAACTGCGATGAGCATATCGACGAAGCTTGCTGCTTGCGTACCAAGTTTTTTGTGCTCGTCGATAGTATATTTACCAAGCTCAAGCATATCACCGAGGACTGCAATGCGACGACCCTTGGTCTTGATGCTTCGCAACGCCTCTATAGCAGCCTCTGCGGCCACAGGAGATGCGTTGTAGGTATCATCGATAAGAGTAGCGCCACGAAGCGCTGGGATGAGGTGCATGCGCCCAGGAGGCCCCATGTGTGTTGAGAGGCGTCCGAGAATGTCGATAATATTGAACTTGAGGTATGCCCCTGTCGCAATAGCCGCAAGCGCGCTATATACAGGCTGCACACCGAGAACGCCACGCATCTCTACCGGGAAAACATTGCCATCGTATTCGAGCTTGAACGTAGTACCAACAGGAGAGTTCCCCACATACGCAGTCTGAATATTTGTCGCGCAGAACATCGCACCGCTACCCAAACCATACGTGAGAGACTTGGCCTTGGTCTTTTCGCGAAGCGCGAGCACGCGCTCATCGTCAGCGTTTACAATGAGGACGCCAGTGTTTTTGAGTGCTTTGACCAAGTTTGCTTTTTCATCAAAAAGATCATCAGGGGATTTAAAAAACTCCACATGCACAGGCACTTCACTAAAGCGTGTCATAACCACGATATCTGGGGTGACGAGCTTGGTCGCACGCGATATATCTCCTGGCTTGCCAGCACCAAGCTCGAGCACGAGCCATTTTGGATAGTGTGCAGGTGTGACCACAAGGAGAAATCCTTTTATAATATTTTTGAGCCAGAGCGCAGGGTTTGACCAAGCGTTTTCACAATTGAGAATCGTGAGGGGAAGTCCGATTTCGCTATTGAAACTCTTGAGACTCTTGCGCGCAAGGAGAGGCTCCCCCACCACTGCAAAAATAGCATCCTTTGTAGACGTCTTGCCGACACTCCCTGTCACCGCGATAATCTTTGGATGATACTTTTTAAGTACGAGCTTTGACTCGACTTCGAGAATTTTGGTGATGGTATTTTTAAAAATTTGTTTGAGCATAATGTATTCTGTATTTTCTATATTCCAAATCCTATATCCTATATCCTATATTCTGCCCAATTATCTGTCTGGCGGTATTTCATAATAGTTTAACAAAAATTTCGCTATTTGCATAAACGGCTCCGAAAGCGTATGCGATGCATATGCTTCTCCGCGCGGGTTTTCTAGGGTTATAAGTACAATAAATTTTGGGTCATACGATGGGAAGTATCCAAAGAACGTGTGCAGGTAGTCAGTCTTTGAGTACGCACCGTCTGCAACGAGCTGTGCAGTACCTGTCTTTGCAGCAATACTGTAGTGCTCCATCTTGAGCGTGCCACCGAGGAGGGCCTTGTCTACCACGGTCGTGAGCATGCGCGTGATTTCCTCTGATGTTTCTTTTTTCAGAACACGGCGTGTATCCCCAGGTACATACTCGCGAGGCAACCCGAGGTTGTACTCAGTGCTCTTGACCACGTGAGGTTCCACGAGCACTCCGCCGTTTGCGAGTGATGCAAGAGCACGAATGGTCGCAATAGGCGTCATCGAAATACCCTGCCCAAATGATGCCGTCGCGTACTCAATGTCACGCGGGCTCTCAAGGTTGCGCACGTCTCCCACACGCTCGTTGGGAAGATCAATCCCTGTCTCTTCTCCGAGACCATATGCTTTAAAATAATCACGGAAGCGATCCTTGCCTAGACGCTCCATCACAAACATCGTCCCCGTGTTGAGAGACTGATTGAGAATCTCTTGCATAGGCACAACCCCGCGCGCCTTGCCGTCGTAGTTGGAAATGCGCTTTGTGTTTACGACACGATACCCCTTGTCGTCATAGGTTGTATTTGCCGTGATGACTCCTGCATCGATACCTGCAGCGACTGTAAGGGGCTTGATAATAGACCCCATCTCATACACACCATCTACGAGTGGGTTTGCAAAAACGCTTTGATCTTTTTCTTTTGAAAAACTATTGGGGTCAAACGATGGCACTGTCCCCATCGCATATATTTCTCCCGTTTTTGGATTCATGATGATAGCACCCGCGCTTGCTGCGTTGTATTTTTTGAGGACATCATCCTCAAGCGTGCGCTCGAGAAATCCTTGCACGGTCGGCTCTATCGTCGTTAAAAGGTCCCCCTCACGACCGCGATCAAAAAGTATTGCGGCCCCTGGCTTCAAAAAAAGATCAGCAAAGAAGCTCGATGAATCATTGTTGCCTGTGCGTACAAGCGTCTCATCATAATAGCGCTCGAGTCCATAACGCCCTGCAAAGGCTGCTCCTGAGTCTCCTCCCTGACTCACAAAGCCGAGTACCTGTGCAGCGACACGTCCCCCAGGATAAAAACGTTTTTTGTCTTTTTGTAAAATGATGGCCTTGTCTCCGATAGCACGGATACCCTCTACGTCTTTTTCTGATAAATGTTTTGCAACTTCTTCGTATTGATCATTCGCGCGTCCCATACGTGCGACGAGATCAGCACGATCAAATTCTATATACTGAAGAAGCTTGTCTGCGAGGGCACCCTTGTCTGCTACCTTGGTCGGGTCGACAGCGAGCGTATAGTCAGGCACGACCGTCGCTGCAGAAATCTTGCGTCCTGACTTTTCTTCAAAGAAAATTGTTCCGCGATCAAAGTTGCCAAGATTTGAAACAAGGTATTTTGACTCGGCGCGCGCCTTGTAATACTCACCCTTGCTTATCTGAATATAGCCAAGCTTTGCAATCAAAAGGAGTGCTATTAAAAGCACTCCTATATTGATAAACCATGTGTTCTTTAAAAATCGAGATTTGGTTCCGTTTGAATTTTTATCGCTTGACCTGCTCATACAAAATCACAAACTTAGCGAGCCATCGAAAGTTTTGCACCAAATGTTTCTCCTGCAAACTTCTTTGAAACCTCCTGAAAGCCAAGATCTTCAGCATACGCAAGCGTGATTGTGTTTGCCTGTGCGAGATACTCTGCCTCAAGAGTTCCTGAAGTTACTGCAAGCTCGTGCGCAGCACGGTTCATATTGTTGCGATCCACCACCGCAACCGTGAGCGTGAGCACTGAGTACAAATAGAACGCAGCCACAAGCCCAAGAAGTGAAGCGAGAGCCCAGAAGATTTTTCTTTCTATGTTGCTGAGGTCGAGTGTTTTTGTGGTCATGATATTGGTGGTTAGTTTTTGATTATGATTCTTAATTTTGAACTTCTTGATTTTGGATTCTCTTTGATTTCGTCGTCGCTTGGAATGATGGGTTTTTTTGTAACGAGTGTCCCTGTTCCCTCTTGTGCCTTTTGTCTAAAAAATTCTTTTACGATGCGGTCCTCGAGGCTATGAAATGAGATGACCGCCATCCTTCCGCCCGTTCCTAAATGTTCAAACCCTTTTGCGAGACCTTCACGGAGAGCTCCGAGTTCGTCGTTTACCGCTATGCGGAGCGCCTGGAATGTTTTGGTTGCAGGATGAATCTTGCTGAAGCCAAACTTGGGAACGTTTTGTTTTACTATTTCAGCGAGCTGCCCTGATGTTTCGATGGGAGCAATCTGCCTTGCTTCTACGATGGCTCGTGCTATGCGGCGAGAGTAGCGATCTTCGCCATAACCGTAGATGATGTCCGCAATACTTTCTTCTGCCCATTCATTTACGATCTCGCGTGCCGTGAGACCTTCCCCTGACGAACGAAATGTCATAAGGAGAGGTTCATCGCGCATAAACGAGAATCCGCGTGGCGCTACTTCGAGCTGACGATTGGATAGACCGATGTCGAGCAAGATGCCATCGACGCTTTCTACGTGAGCAGACTCGAGCACGATATCAATATTGCGAAAGTTGTCGCACACAAAGAGTTTCTTGCAAGGGAGGTCACTCAAGCGCTCTTGAGCTATATTGAGTGAATCTTGATCAGCATCCGTACCAATGAAGAATCCTGTCTTCCCTATCTTTTCGCAAAGGATGCGACTATGTCCGCCGAGACCAACGGTCCCTTCAAACACAACATCACCTTCTTTGAGCGCGAGCCCATCTGTTGCTTCATGTAAAAGAACTGTTACGTGGCGATCCATAATTAAATAACGCCAATTTCACCAAGCTTCTCTGCAAGCGCATCTGCGCCTTTTTGAATGCGTGCCTTGTATCCACGCCATACCTTTTCATCCCAGAGCTCAACACGTGTGGATACTCCCACAACGGCGACTTGAGTCTTTAAGTCTGCAAAATCTTTCAAAAAATCTGGGACAAGGATACGGCCGATACTGTCGACATCTGTTTCAACGGCGCCCGCAAGCATAAAACGTCCAAATCCACGTGTGTCTGCCTGACCCATAGGAAGTGAAGCAAGCTTCTCTGCAACTTTCTCCCATTCCTTCATAGGGTATACGAAGAGACAGTTGTCGAGACCATGCGTGATGACCACCTTCTTGCCAAGTTCCTTACGAAACTTGGCTGGGAGCGCGAGGCGCTTTTTTGGATCGAGTGTGTGGATGTGTTCGCCGATGAGCATTTTTTTGTTTCGTGAGACGAAGTGGCGAATCTGTTATTTATGGCCAAATAGCAGATTTCCCACTTCATCCCACTTGAGTACATTATATTACACTTCGCCCCACTGTACAACACTTTATATCAATAGTTATCCACACCTCGATATTTTTGAACAAAGAAAAAACCCAGCATTTAACTGGGTTTTTTGGAATCCTCATTGAGGAAATTTTTACTGATGCGAAGAGATCGAAATTTCAAGCGAAGCATCAAGTGCTTTGAGATGATTTACAAAATCGACAAACACTTCGCGAATTTTTTCAGGAAGAATCACTTCTCGCACACTGTGCATGCCGTACTTTTTCTTTGCAATAAAATGTATCGCGTGGAGCGCATGGCATGTGTTGCGCAGGTGTGCGTTACTCGCGACGACGGGAGCAATGTTGTGATTCCTGAGCACTGTGGATAGGTCACTGAAAGTGATCCCCTGTTCGGGAGTTTTAACATTTTTCATGCTAGGCCTCCTCTCGCATGGCTGTAGGAAGGAACGGCAGCTCGAGTGACGGATTCTTGTCTTTGAGTTCCACGGCGAGCTCTTCGTAGAGTGCATAGAGATCTCGAGGGACAGGGTCGCTGAGGTGTGCTACGCCGATGCGAAAAATCTCACCATCGAGGTGGCGATAGATGCTCTCGCGAACACCGTCCTGCCCGCAGTGTTTTGCTGCAGTGATTACCTCGTTTGACGTGAGCACATCAATGAGCTCATAGAAGCTCGGCGATGGTCGCGAACTATGCGACACCAGGGTGTGCAGAATGTGGGTATGGTGCGGTGACTTCATGTGTCTATCTCCTGTGAAAGATCAACGAATATTAAGACATGCCAAAGCAATGTCTTTTCCAAAATGAACACTATCATTTTGATGATGAAATGACAAGAAAAAACCACCATTCGCCTGAGCGAATGGTGGTTGTTGTTAAACCCGACTGGAAGTGTTCACAGTATCGGGAACTGTTCACGAATGTGGTTGGCGGAATTCTTAGACGTTGGCCAACTCGTGACGTTTTGTTCTTTATTTGCCTTCTTTTTCCTTTGCGATTGCAAGCTCGATGATCTCACGCTGGAGAGCATCGTAATGTGCCCTCACCACAGGATCAATAGTCTCTTTTTCGAACTCTGCAGGTGTCTTGTGAGAAACCCGATTGAGACGATCTCGCTCGTTTCTCATCACGCGGAACAGATCCTGACGCAGTGAAATAAGGGCGGGATTGGCATCAATGAGCTCTTTTTGAGCCCTGAGCGTTTCGTAAATGCTCGCGTTGTTGCTCATGGCACACCTCCCTTTCAAAGGTTATCTAAAGCAAGTATAACACAACCAATATTTTTGTCAATACCGACGTTTACTGGTTCGACTCGGGGCGCATCGTAGGGAAAAGCACTACTTCGCGGATATTGCGTGTGTTGGTGAGGAGCATTACTACTCGGTCGATACCGATACCGACGCCACCTGCTGGAGGAAGGCCGTATTCAATGGCTTCAAGGTAGTCCTCGTCTGAAGGAGATACATCCCCTTCTCCACCTTTCTTTTTGATATCTTGCTCTTCGTAACGAGCCTTCTGCTCGAGAGGATCGTTGAGCTCTGAGAATGCGTTTACCATCTCAATGCCGCCAACAACGAGTTGGAAACGGTCGATGAACGCAGGGTTCTTTTCCTGCTTCTTTGCAAACGGAGAAAAACCAGCTGGGTAGTCAATAATAAAAGTAGGCTGAATCATCTTTGGACGACACGTCTTCTTATAAACATTGTCCATGATCTTTTCGATAGAATCATGTGGCTCTACACGTACTCCTGCACGCTCTGCGGCGAGCTTCCAGTCATCACGAGACATTGTCTCAGGACTTTCGATAGACGCGTAGCGCTTGAACAAATCCAGGAATGACGTCACAGTAAATTTGGTTGCAAAATCAATCGTGTCTTCTCCTGAAGCAACGGTTGTTTTTTTGTTAACATTCTTTACCAATGTCTTCATAAGCTTTTCTACAAAAGCCATCTGTGAGGCACATGTCTCGTAGGCTGCGTAGAACTCGAGCATGGTGAACTCAGGGTTGTGTGTCATGTCGATACCTTCATTGCGGAAGTTGCGACCGAGTTCGTACACGCGAGGGAAACCACCAACGACAAGCTTTTTCAAATAAAGCTCTGGTGCGATACGAAGATTGAGATCGATATCGAGCGCATTGTGATGTGTAGTAAATGGCTCAGCAAGGGCTCCTCCTGCGAGAGACTGAAGGAGTGGGGTTTCAACTTCGAGATAATCAGCTGCATTCAAAAACGCGCGAATCTCGGTGATAATCTTTGAACGAAGTTTGAAACGGGCACGCACTTCCTCGGACATAACCATATCCAAATAACGCTTTCGAAAACGTTCCTCAACATCCTGAAGACCATTCCATTTATCAGGAAGTGGGCGAAGGCTCTTTGAGAGCATCTTCCAGTCCTTGACCTCAATAGTGCGCTCCTTGCGCTTGGTCATAAAGAGTGTACCGGTGCACTCAATAAAATCACCAATATCTACGGTGTCTTGGAAAAGAGCAAAAAGCTTTTCATCCATTTCATCACGCTTGAGAAAGCCCTGTACCGTCGCCTCTTCATCATGAAGATTAAAGAATACGAGTGCCCCCTGTCCACGAATAGCCATCACACGTCCTGCGAGTGTGATCTTCTTGTGATCCTTGGAAAGCTTGGTAAATGATGCGAGGGCATCCGCGACAGAAAGCGAGCGCTTTGATGCGATCGGATATGCGAGCATTCCATGCTCTTTAAGAAGCTCAAGCTTCTTAATACGCTCTGCGCGAACTTCTTCAAGTGAAGCCATTGGGGTAGTTATTTAGTAGTTAGCCAATAGTAGTTAGGAACAAGAATACAAATACGAATACAAGCGGAGATTATTCAACGTTAACGACAGTACAAGTGATCACGCCGAGCGGAGTCTCGTAAGAAACTTTTTCACCCTTGCTCTTTCCCATGAGGGCTTCACCGAGAGGAGATTTGTTTGAAATCTTGCCCTCCTTTGTGTTTGCCTCTTCAGAACCAACAATCTGGTAACGCTTCTCTGTCTTTTCTCCCTGCTTTACGCAAACAACAGTTGAACCGATGTTTACCATTCCACCCTTAGACTTTTCAGTGATTACTGCGTGCTTGATCATCTGCTCAAGCTTTGAAACACGGTCTTCGGTTTCTGCCTGGTTCTGGCGAGCTTCGTGATACTCAGCGTTTTCTGAGAGATCTCCGAGGCCCTTTGCAAACTCAAGCTGCTCCGCAATTTCCTTGCGACGCACGCTTTTCAAGTAATCTAACTCTTTTGTTAATTCCTCAAATTTCTCCTTGCTTAAATATTCTTTTTCTTCTGACATATGCGTGCTATTGTACCCTTTCCAAGGCAGAAAGTCAATTTATCCTTATTTTACTGGGCTAATTTCAGCTTCGAGACGTGAAATTTGCTCCTTTGCAAATGCAATATTGGCCTCTTTGTGGGGGAAGAGCTTTTTTGCTTCATCGGTATAAAACTGATGATTTGAGAGAAATGGCACCTGTCCACGTGCCCATGCGAGTTCGTCTTCGAGAGATGGAGTCTCCGTGTTCTTCATTTCCTTGAGGAGAGCTTGCGCGGCGGCCCAATATTTTTCGGGAGGCTGACCAAGAGCTGAGAGGTCTGCGTCGGCTATTATCTGTGTAAGATATTCCTCGGTAGCAGACTGCTTCATGACACCACCTTCAAATGAAACTTTAGTCGCAGAAATCATCCTTTCAACTTTTTCTACCTCAGGGATTGCAAACTCATGCGTTGACTCCATGTCGATTGCTGTTTCTCGAGCACTCTCCTTCTCGTTCTCACCACTACCGAGATCTTGCTCAATGTCGTGACCCGCGGCAGCAATCTCTGCGAGGACAACCTCGCTTGCGACAAGATTGCCGTTTTCAAACGCGAGTTCGGCAATTTTGCGCACCGCTTCAACTGCACTCTTTGTATGATTGAGATTGTGGTAAAATTTTGGGCTCTCCCCGTCACCTATTCCTGTGCCGTATTTTTTCTCAACAAGCGCAAAGGCGCCATTGATAACTTCGAGCGCTGCCTTTCTTTTTTCTTGAGTCCCCTTCTCTTCGAATAGTTCGGGCTTATTGTTCCCAAAGTTAATAATCGCTTGTGGAATCTTCTTCCAAAATCCACTATCTTCCCCTATTTGTTCCATATTACCCATAGTAGTTTACAGTATACACCTTGCGTTATTATTTCAAATACTCTGGCGTGTTTTCGTTCATCCAGTCGAGAAGCTGGCGCATCACGTACACACCTCCGATGGTATTGTCGTGAGGACCACGCTCCATTACGACCGCAAACGCATAGCGAGGTTTGTCATAAGGGAAAAATCCCACAACCCAAGAGTTGATGTATTTCTTGCCGGCGTCGATCTCTGCAGTACCTGTCTTACCCGCTACGTCGACGTACCAAACACCAAGACCAGTCACCGTTCCCTCCTTTACGGCCTGGCGCATACCCTCGCGTGCAACCTTGAAATACTGTGCAGGGAGTTCAATCTGTGATGACACAAACTCCTGCGCTGGCTCTTTCAAAAGGTGCGGCGTAACGAGGGTTCCTCCGTTTGCAATACTAGCGACCCCACGCACCGCCTGAAGAAGTGTTGTCTGAAAACCATACTGACCAATCACCGTATGGTACGTGTCGCCGAGGCGCCACTCACCGTCTTCAAACATCTTTGCTTTCCATGCTGGGTTTGGGATGGTACCTGATTTTTCGTCAGTAATATCAATCCCCGTTGCTGAGCCAAAACCAAACATGCGAGAATACTTTTCTATATTCTCAATGCCTATACCTTTTTGATTTTCAAATCCACCACCTATCTCATAAAAATATACGTCAGAAGAAACAGCGATAGCACGTCGCATATCCACCCATCCGTGCGCCTTCCAGTCATTAAATACTGATTTAATATTTGGATAATACGGATGCTGAATAGAAATAGATCCTGTACTCAAGATTTGTTTCTCAGGCGTGATGACGCCCTCTGCGAGAGCTGCTATCGACATAAACGGCTTGATGATTGAGCCTGGCGTATACACACCCGAGACGGCACGATCGAGAAACACTGCACGCTTGTCGAGGTTATAATTTTGAATAAGTTTTTTGTTTTTTCCCTCTGAGAGTACGCCACTTTGGTATTCGGGATAACTCGTCATTGCGAGGAGCTCCCCCGTAGTAACATCCATGATGGCTCCCGCTCCCGCCATATAACCAAAATCATTCGCAGTAGAACTAATGGTTGTATGTAGCTTTTCTTGGATACGCGCATCGATACCGAGTGTGAGCGCGGCGCCGTTTTTGGGAGCCTCTACAATACTCCCCTCCTGTGATTCACCAAGAGCGTTCGTTTCGACTATCTGCAATCCGTTTTCTCCTGAAAGACTCTCATTATAGTATTCTTCAAGCCCATCTTTGCCAATAAACAAACTCTGGTAGTAACGGCCACTTGTATCACGTTTTGGATAACTCACATAACCAAGCAGGTGCCCAAACCCAGGCGCAGAAATATATGAACGATGCGGAAATGGCATCGCCTCGGTCGTCGTGCTCGTCTCAGACATAATGAGTGCGGTGCGCGCTGCTTCGTCATCAAAAGAATTCCACGCAAGCGGGACATTGTTACGGTCCGAAACTACGCCGCGCATTGCAAAGAGTGGCTTGTGGTCGAGACGGTTATTCTCACTCTTCTTTAAGTATTCCTCTCCATGCACAAGCTGAAGGTCTACAACCTTTACAAGAAAAATGATAGCTACTATTAAAAACGCAGCAAAGACCCCCCAGATAGAGCTACGACTTATTGGCTTTTCGATACGCCCCTCAAACTGATCTCTGTCGAACCCCGGAAGGTTTTTTGAATCAAGAAAAATTTCATCGGGATCAATATCACGTGACAGTTGCTTTAGAAATTTTGATGAAACTCTTTTTGACATGGAGTTAATCTTAACGAACAATCTTTTTTATATAGAGACCAGCAAAGAAAATAGCGATCGCTAGAGCAAGTCCGTACACCCCTCCAAATGGAAAACTACTTGCCCCATACAAAATATCAACAAGGACACCGAACGCAACTACTTCATAATACGGCGCACAGAGAAATGCCCCAAAAAGCGCAAGAGGAGCAACGACCCACCATGGTGTGTAAAAAATAGCCGCTACGAGGACCAAGTTGAAAATAATACGCTTCCTCATAGTATTATGAACGCTTATCGATAATAATTTCTACAGAACGAATCTCTGTCGTGTTGAACGGTGCGCGGAAAAAGATGCGCTTGAACGGCTCTGCCGGCTTTTCTTCGATGAGTGAAATAACCCCAAAAATAAGATTTCCTTTTGTTGAAACAACAGTGTCCCCAAGAGCCACAATGCTCCCCTCGGGGACCTTTGCCTCAAAGTTGCCCATACCACGACCGAGAGCATTGGCAGGGATATAGTGTGCTCCCACGAGCACAGCGCGCTCACTTCCTGGTGAAGAAAAAAGTTTAATCTTCGAAGAACCGCTTGTTGTTTCGATTACTTCACCAATAATTCCTGAGCCAGAGTACACCACTTCGTTCCCCACTACGATGCCCTCGTTTTCCCCAGCATCAACGACGAGCGTATCATAAGGAGACTGACGATGATCAACAATAACCTCAGCAACAACTCTATTGTCGCTACGCACACGCCCAAGAGCTTCTTCAAGTTTTGTCACTTTCTCAGCAAGTAAATTTCGATCGAGAACCTGCGCTTGTACCCGATCAAGCTCTGCAACAAGTGTTTCGTTTTCACTAATTAGTCGCTCTTTGTCACGGAAATTCGTCACAAAAGAATTCCATGTATTTACCGTGGCGTCACCTAAACCCCAAACCCCCGTCGCAACCACATAGACTCCATTGGTAAGCTTGCTCCTCGTGGGCGCGTACAGAAGAGCAAAAACACTAGCTCCAACAAAGAGAGCGAGTGCAATATTTTTTGTATTCCAAAAACCTTCACGGTGATTACCTTGGTGGTATAACATTTTCGTGTTCGATAAGGACCTCCTTGAATCCTTCCATATCTTCAAGGATTGCTCCCGCTCCACGCGCTACTGCAGTGAGGGGGTCGTTTGAGATATATACAGGAACATGAAGTGTCTGAGAGAGAAGCTCGTCGAGACCACGAATAAGGGCGCCGCCACCAACAAGAATGATCCCGCGACTCATCACATCAGAGAGGACTTCAGGTGGAGTTGTCTCAATAACTTCCTTTACCGCTTCAACGAGTCCTACCACTGACGCACTCATAGCCTCACGGATATCAGTATCGGTAACTACTACTTCACGAGGAAGGCCGGTCACGAGGTCGCGTCCGCGGATTACCGCTTCTGTCGGGCTCGCTCCTTTCTTTGCTGAACCGATAGCGATCTTCACGCTCTCTGCAGTGCGCTCTCCAATGAGGACACGGAATTCATCACGAACATACGTAATAATGTCATCATTCAAGCGATCTCCAGCAATATGCAAATTTTTTGAGCGGACAATGCCACCAAGAGAAATAACTGCGATGTCTGTTGTGCCACCACCAATGTCGATAATCATGTTACCTACAGGGTCTTTTACGGGAAGCTTGATACCAATAGCAGCGGCCATAGGCTCCTCTACGATGTGCACCTCGCGGGCGCCAGCGTTCTTTGCGGCGTCATAAACCGCACGGACTTCAACGTTGGTAATACCTGATGGCACACCGATCACCACTCGTGGGCGTACTGTTTTCTTGCTCACCTTGTTTGCCTTACTAATGAGATACGAGAGCATTTCCTCGGTTACTTCAAAGTTTGAGATAACACCATCAACGAGAGGACGAATAGCTACCACGTGCCCTGGGGTACGTCCGAGCATTTGTTTTGCCTGTGTGCCGAGTGCAACCACCTGCCCTGTCTTTTGATTAACCGCAACAACGGAAGGCTCGTTGATTACGATGCCGTGGTCACGCAAGTAAACAAGCGTGTTTGCAGTACCGAGGTCGATACCGATGTCATTGGAAAAAAGTTGGTAAAATTTATCGAACATAGTGGGGTGGGATTTAAGATTTGGGATTTAGAATATTGAACAACTCAGTGTGGTCGACCATAGAGACTTCTCCTGTGCTTCGCGCCTTCATTTCAAATTTTCCACTCTCGATTGTCTTCTTAGAAACAACAACGCGTAGTGGGATACCAATGAGGTCGCTCTCGGCAAACTTTTCTCCTGGGCGAAGTTCACGGTCATCCCAAAGAACCTCTGCTCCAGCGTTTGTAAGCTCATCATACAACTTTTGCGTTTCAGTGCGAACAGACACATCGTCCTTACTGCCGAGCTCCACGAGATGAACCTGAAACGGTGCAATCTCACGTGGCCATACAAGACCTTGCTCATCTCCGTGCACCTCGACTACCGTACCAAGTACACGACCGAGTCCGATACCATAGCAGCCCATAACCACAGGCTGATCCTTCCCTTCCTCGTCCTTATAGGTGAGATTGAATGGTGCAGAAAAACGCGTCTTGAGATCAAAGATGTTACCCACTTCTACTGACGTCTCTGTACGTAGCTCCTTACTGCCACACTGTGGGCATGCATGATGTTGGTCTTCAATAATTTCCTTATTGAGTGCGATGCGACACTTGTCACAAATATAAATAGTATCTTCACCCGCAGATGTAAGTGTCTGAAACTCATGAGAGTACTTTGAAAAACTTCCACCTGATGCAAAGGTAAGAAATGTTGTTGCTCCAATACCTGCGCGCTCAAACACACGAGTATAAGCCTTCTTTACTTCATCATAGTATGGGAAAAAATCTGCTTCATCGCGATGAAACGAATACATATCCTTCATGATGAACTCACGCCCGCGGAGGATGCCCGACTTTGCACGAAGCTCCATGCGGAATTTATTTTGAAACTGGTAGGTTGCAAAAGGAAGATCACGATATGAAGAAATAAATTGTTTTGCAAGAGGCACTACGATCTCCTCATGCGTAGGACCAAGAGCATTCTCACGCCCTGATGTGTCACTCACCTTGTAGAGGTCATCCATCGTGTCCCAACGTCCAGTCGTCTGCCAGTTTTCTTTTGGCTGGAGTGATGGCATCAAAATCTCCTGCCCACCAACTTGATTCATCTCTTCACGGATAATGTTTTCAATCTTTTTGAGAACACGGAGCCCGAGAGGAAGATAGGTATACACGCCGGCTTGGAGCTTGTCGACAAACCCTGCACGAATAAGGAGTTTTGCGTTTTTTGCAATTTCGTCTGAGGGAGCGTCCTTTAAAGTTTTAGTAAAGAGTTGTGACTGTTTCATGTCACTGTATATTACCTTAAAAATCATATACCACCAAATCGTTTGACTTTCTCCTCTAAATATCCCATAATTATATGAGTTATCAACAGCGGGCCCACGGGCCCTATTTTTAATGTTCTTTATAGAGCAGGAGCATATCATGTCTCATATTAACGGAGGTACTATCATTGTTGTACTTGCGGTCATCGGACTCCTCTTCCTCGGATACTCGTTGCGAAATGGTTGGCGACAAGTTTTCGTACGCGATGATTCCCCTCTCGCACAAGCAAAGCGGGATTGGTGCAAAGCATGGAACGGAACATCCGAAAAACTTCAAGCAGAAAAAGAGTGGGACGAGCTCGGCATTGCAGAATTCAACAAAGCAACATCTCTCGCTGAACTCTGCAATGCTCACGAACGCGTGTTCGACTACTGCCATCACTGGAAACACAAGAAGAGAGAAAGCGAGGTGCTTCTCAAGGCTTATGCAGAGAGGAAGAAGGACCTCAAGGAAGAACTGAGAGAAAAGGATCGGCGAGAAGAAGCTTTGCGTGCCGAACAGGCACAAAAAACAAAAAATGAGGGACGGCGCCATGCACCACCCCTCAAAAAACTCCCGAGTGCTGGAAATAATTTTCATTTCCATTCGGGGCATTAAAACCAAAGGAGGAAGCTTGCGCTTCCTCCTTTTTTGTTTGACTTTTCCTGACTTTAGTGGCAATATCGCAGCAGGCAGGCGAAAGCCTTTTTAAAATGTTCTTCAATAAACGGAGGTTTCAACATGAATATCTTGTATTTTATCCTCGCGCTCTCTGTAGTATTTGCTGTCTATGTCTGGCATAAACGCTGGCAACACTACAAAGGCCTCCCTGTCTTTGAGCGTCTGTGGGAAGACTATATCCGCACCAAAGGCAAGGAGCCCGCACTCGCCATCGCTGAGAAAAAATTGAGTGACTACATATGCGGGATGCTTGAGACCGCAGAGGACTCCAACAACCTGCACACACTCAAGAAAGAACTCATGAGTTACTGGCGGGATAGGCCCTATGAAATATCGGGCTGGTGGGGTCCGTTCTCCTCTCCGGAAATGGCTGAGTGTGTCGAAAAGATGGAGAACAAGTTTGCAGAAGTGCGAGCTGAAGCAAACAAGAAAGCCGAAGAAGTGGAAGCGGGAAAAGAAGCCGAGCGGCTCAAAGCAGCACAAGACGCAACAACATGGGAAGAAGCCCGAGCAGTTATTAACGATAGCTATTGGGTAAATCCATCAAGAAAACTTGCGCTCAAAAAAATGAATCGCTTCTCCCTCTTTGAGGTTCTCGCCGCGAAAACCTTCGATGAACTCGAGATAGCAAAAGAGCGTGCACGCGAAGACAGCCTCGCAAGAAAGTACGTGCCGTTCATGTACGAGAAGATTGCGAAGTCCATGGTCGAGCATGCTGATACGATCGATGACCTCATCGTAGCAGCAGAGCTCGCGCCGACGGTCTCACTCGCATGCAACACCGCTCTCTACATCTCGTTTCTGAAAATCGAAGCGAGGCGACACCAAGAGAAAAAGTGAAACTTCCTGCCACAATATCAAAAGACCACACGGAATGTGTGGTCTTTCTTTTTGTATGCCTTATCTCTTCTAGTGAAGGAGCTTTGCTATGTCGTGATACGTCACCACAACCATAAGGAGGATAAGGAGAATGAAGCCAATGCCGTTGGCAGTATTGGCAACAACAGGCCTAATTGGAGAACCTTTAATCGCTTCAATAAGGAGGAAGAAGAGACGCCCACCATCGAGAGCTGGAAATGGCAGAATATTGATAATAGCAAGGTTGATAGAGATAATAGCGACAAGTGTGAGGAGGTTTACAAAACCGAGCTCTGATGCGTCCCCAACCACACCTGCAATACCCACTGGTCCCGCAACTTCAGAAAAGTTTGCTTGTCCAATAAAAATATTTTTGAAAAAATCTATGAGACCAATAGCAGTCCCCCATGTGAGGTTTGCCGTCGTAAAGATGCCTGCATAAAGTGCCTCATGGACGGGAAGCGTCAGTGTCCCTGCAAAATCCATTGAGATTCCTACTGCGCGGCGCCCATCCACAATACCCTCCTTTGGAGCAACACTGGTTGTTGCGACTTCGTTATTGCGAACGTATGACAACTCGATTTCTTTGTGGGAGGCGATAAACTCTTGAGTAGTCACAACCGATGGACTTTCAAGAACGTCTTTACTGCCAGAGAGAGACACAATACTATCCCCCGCCTTGAGGCCTGCGAGAGCAGCTGGTGATTCTGGCAAAACTTGAGTAATGACAACTGCCGCACCTTCTACGCGCGCACCATACTTTTCATCATCAGCAGAAAATGGGAGCCCCATCATAAAACCAAGAGAGACCAGGAGCCACGCAAAGAGAATATTGAACGTGATCCCCGCAACGAGCACCCATGCCTGTATAAGCTTTGGCTTATGGGTGATACTACGCTCTTTATCTGCTCCCTTGAGTGACTCATCATTTGGGTCTTCTCCAAAAATCTTCACGAAGCCACCAACAGGAAAAGCGTTGAGAGAGTACACGGTCTCCCCTACTTTCTTTTTGAAAAGCGCTGGTGGGAATCCGATACCAAACTCATCTACTCGGATGCCCGACTTCTTTGCGGCAAGAAAATGCCCAAGCTCGTGGACGAACACGAGGACAGTGAGAACGATGATGAATAAGATAATGTTCATGCTGGATTGAATATATAGTATTTTGAATGTTGAATATTGAATGGGTTCAGGATTGAATTTGAATTATTCTATATTCAAAATTCTACATTCGATATTCTGTCCTTTTACTCACCCATTATTTCCTTATCCTTCTTCTCTCCAATGAGCCCAAGAGTGCTGTTTGTTTCGTCAACAAGCTTCTGAAGAGTCTCGAGGGCGAGCGTTTTTTCGTCTTCACTCATACCACCGTCTTTTTCAGTAGCGATGATGTCATTCTTGGTATTTTCGCGAACACCCTTAAAAGAAACACGGGCGTCTTCTACTTTGTCACGTACAATCTTGGTAAAAGCGACTCGACGCTCTGTCGTAAGAGGTGGGAAGAACACACGAAGACCTTCCGCGTCTGCAGATACAGAGATCCCGAGATTTGCAGCATTGATTGCTTTTTCAATCTCCTTTCCGTTTGATTTTTCCCAAGGCACAATACGGAGAGTGCGTGCGTCTTCGCTCGCAATCGTAGCTACGTGCTGAATAGCAAGTGAGGCACCGTACGACTCAATGTAAATGCCATCAAGGATAGCGCTTGATGCACGTCCTGTGTGGATAGCCGAGAGCTCTTTCTGTAAACGCTCTGCTACTTCGCCTGCACCCTTTTTAAATTCTGAAAAATCGTATGTCATATGTCGAATAGTCTAGCAAATACCTGCATCAAATTCAACGCGACAAAACTATCGCAATGTGTTCCAGAAGCATCTTGGGTGATGAGCCACGATTGGCGATGTAGGTCTTTGCTTGGAATATCTCCCTAAACATGTTCGTAATTTTCTCATCTCTGCTGCCTGCACTTCGTGTGTAGAGGATGCGCTCAATGTGGTCGAGCATCGTACGAAAGAGCTCGCGATCTACGGTCTCCCCTGCTTTCTTTTCTGCCATCTTTTTTGCTATTGCAAAGCGCCCCTCGAGTGATGCGTCAACAAATTTCTCTGCGAGGATCCTTGCTTCGTCCTCTACCCCCATCGACATATTCTGCACCACGAGCACACGTGAACGAAGTGTCGGGAGGAGCATCTCAGCATGAGGAATAATTATGAAAAAATGCGTACCCTCTGTTGGTTCTTCAAAAGTCTTTAGGAGCGCATTTTGAGCCTCAGATGTAAACGACTCCGTACCAATAATAAAAATCTTGCGTCCATCAAACCCTGCGCGTGTCTGCGCACTTTTGAGCTCATGCGCCTCATCGACTCCGAGAGAATCATAATATTCAATAGTCACATCTGGATTGCCCTGTGCTTCAATATTCAAATGCTCACGAAGAGCCTCCACGAGAAGCGGTGCAATAGTCTCGTGCATCCCCTCAATGACATGAGCGTGGTGGAGGTAGCCTGTTTTTTTGTAGTGTTCGAAAATGGAGTGCATGGCTGATTATATAGGAGTGCAACGACTAATATAATCGCCACCCTGTTAAATACAATTTGAAGGGTTCTTCAAATTGTGATTTCAAATTCAATACAAAACAAAGATATTATCACCTTAAATACAAATCTAATAATACCACAGACTATATAGTAAGATTAATTTGAAATCATTTAACGGGGTAAATAATCCAATGTCGCTGCGCTCGTTGTCTTATTTATTTCTTGGCGAGGATACTTTTCTTGTACGTATCCAAGTGCTCGAGAGCAATACCAGTACCTTTCACCACACAGTAAAGTGCCTCTTCTGCAAGGACTGCTTTTACCCCTGTCTTACGCTCTACAAGCTCGGGGAAATTGCGAAGCTGAGAAGAACCTCCCGTCATAATGATGCCTTGATCAATGATGTCCGCGGCAAGCTCTGGTGGTGTCTCCTGGAGAACATCCTTGATGGCGCGTACGACCTCTTTGAGCTCGCGGTCGATAGCCTTTACAATCTCGTTGGTCGTCACCTGTGCGGTACGAGGAAGACCAGTCACATAGTCGCGTCCTTTAATAGTGAGGAGGAGTTCGTCATCAATAGCAACAGCAGAGCCGATGCGCACTTTGATCTCCTCAGCAGTGCGGTCACCAATAGCGAGATTAAAAGTCTTTTTGATATGATCAGCGATGGCATGGTCAATCTTGTTGCCTGCACACTTCACTGAGGTCGATGCTACGATACCCCCAAGAGAAATCACCGCAACATCTGTTGTTCCTCCTCCGATATCTACCACCATGTGGCCACGTGCTTCATAAATAGGAATACCTGCGCCGATAGCAGCAAGAATAGGCTCCTTCACTACATACACGTTCTTTGCGCCAGCTTTGATAGTCGCCTCAATCACCGCACGACGCTCTGTCGATGACACACCAGCAGGAACAGAGACCATGACATCTGGTTTGAGAATATTCCAATTGCCGAGTGCCTTATTCATGTAGTAACGGATCATCGCCTCAGTCACGCGATAGTCTGCGATAACACCATCCTTCATAGGGCGAAATGCAATGATGTTGTCCGGTGTGCGTCCAATCATTTGCTTTGCCTCGAGCCCTACCGCGACGACGCGATTGGTTTGCTGATCAACAGCAACTACTGATGGTTCATTGAGCACTATCCCCTTACCAGGAATATACACGAGCGTGTTTGCTGTACCGAGGTCGATACCGATTTTTGTAACAAAAAATGACATAGTATTAAATAGTTGGGGTATTATCTTCTGGAACCGTCTGAGCACGCTCTATGTCTACTCCGATAGCGCGCAAACGATGCTCGATGTCTTCATATCCACGATCTATTGTTGTGTCCACATTATGTATGACTGACTCACCTTTTGCAACTATAGCAGCGATAACGAAAGCGAGGCCCGCACGGAGGTCAGGACTCATGAGTTTGCGTCCACGGAGCGGAGACTTCCCACGAATAATCACGCGGTGAGGGTCCATCATGGTGATAGACGCCCCCATCGCAGCAAGTGACTCTGTATAGTTCAAACGTCCTTCAAAAATAGTTTCAAATACTTTACTCTCTCCTTCAGCCTGTGTAAGGAAAACAGTCATCGGTGCCTGTAGGTCTGTGGGGAAACCAGGGTACTCATGTGTCTTGATATCCACCGCCTTCAAGTGCGACGATGCACGCACAATAATTTCTGTTTTCTTTACCTCAATAGGAACCCCCGCACTACGAAGTGTCTCAATGGGTGACTCAAGATGAGCGGGGTTACAATTTGTAATATGAAGTTCACGAGCGGCAAGTGCACCAAGAACAAGGAAACTTCCTGCTTCAATGCGATCTGGCATCGTCTTGTATGTGTGGCCTTTTCCTGTCAAAAGCTTGCCACCCTTGATCGTGATCGTTGGCGAGCCGGCTCCAGAAATCTTGGCGCCACAAGTATTGAGAAACTCAGCAAGATCAACAATCTCAGGCTCCATCGCAGCGTTCTTGATGGTGGTTGTTCCCTTTGCGAGGACCGCAGCCATCATAAATGTTTCCGTCACGGTCACACTCTGATTTTTAAGGAAAAATTCTGCTCCCTTGAGCCCGCCCTTTGCCTCCACAACATACCCAGTCTCTGACATCACCACTTTTGCTCCCATCTTTTCAAAACCATCAACAAAGAGATCGAGTGGACGAGCACCAATAACGCAACCACCTGGATGAGGAAAAGAAACTTTTCCATAACGCGCAAGCACTGGACCCGTGAGCACCACTGATGCACGCATTCTCTTTGCAATCCCTGGTGTGAGCTCTGTAGCAAACCCTCGCGCAGGGATAGTAACGTTGTATGTTCCCTTTTTCGGATTCTCCACATCTGCGCTCATATCTTTCAAAAGATCAAACATACGGAGCACATCGTTAATCTCGGGAATGTTGGTGAGAGTGACCGTGTCTTTAAAAAGGACTGTTGCTGCAATCGCCTTGAGTGCGGCGTTTTTTGCTCCTGTTACCTTCACTGTGCCGTGAAGCTTGCGCTCTCCGTCAAATCCTTTTATTACAAATGTGTTGCTCATGAAATATAAAAATAGATGAATATGAGCCTTATCTTACCACCCATATTCGTCTTTGACCAAATGAATACATTGTGAGATAGTTAACTCAGGACATCTTCAAAAGGAGACCAAAAATGAAGACGGTATTTGCGTACGTTCGTCTCGTATTTATGGTTGTAGTTCTTGGGGTAAGCACACAAGCAACAGCATTCAGTGAAGCCTCATTGGGTGACCCATTCCCCGCAAAGACCTTTCGCGTAATGGATGTCACGGGATACTGCTTTACTGTCCCCTACTCCAGAGAAGAAATATCAACCAAGTTTGACTCAATGATGGCGCTTGATATTAGCCGGATTGCGGAAAACAGTGTTCCTGCATCGCTCTTTAACAGAGTGCACATCAACACCAGGTATTACACTGACGAAGATTCACCATCTTCTACAGTATGCTATTTTCATTTAACCATCATGACAATCTCCTACTAAACCGCCCCTCCTCCGGGCGGTTTTTTCTTTTCTCCACTTTCGCGTTACTATAAGAGTATGCAGATTATCACAGTCGCCCCAGTCGTGCGTGGAGCACTCCAGCCAGAGCTCACCTACTTTTCAAAAGACCCTATCGCAACAGGGATGGTCGTTATTGTCCCCGTGCGCACGCGTGAGATCCCCGCGATAGTCCTCAGTTCAAAAGCAGTTAGCGACTCAAAGAGCACACTCAAATCTTCTGATTTTACAATACGCAAGATTACTCGTGCGCGTCCACGACGAATCTGGTTACCAACATTTCTCAAGGCCCTTGAAAGTGCTTCGGACCTCGGAGCTCAAAAACTCGGTGAGACACTTCTCGCCCTTACCCCAAAAACAATCCTCGACGCGCATATCGAAGGAAATCTCGCCGAGCCAAAAGTTTCAGAGACAACAGGAAGATTTGAACCTCTCGCCATCCAGGGGAGCACCCAAGTGCGTCTCGAGGCCTATCAGCGTCTTGTGCGTGAATCATTTGTTAAGAATGAATCCGTTTTTGTATGTGTTCCCACAGAAGAAGACGTGCTCCGCATCTCGACAGACCTCGGGCGCGGAATCGAGGATTACACTTTCTCCTTTCATAGCACGATAACAAAAAAGAAAATACTCGAGCGTTGGGAAAAAGTATCAAAAGAAAAACATGCGGTTCTCGTCGTAGGGACGGCTCAATACCTCGCAATCCCTCGACACTTCAAAACGGTCGTACTCGACGAAGAACAATCGCATGCATGGAAAATGATGACGCGACCCTTTCTTGACCTTCGAGTTTTTGTTGAAGAATATGCGCGAGAGAGTAAAAGCATGTTTGTCATTGGTGCGCCAATCCTACGAGCAGAAACTCATCACCGTTTACAGGATGGCAGTATTGGGGAGTTTGGACGAGTTGCCCTTCGTGCACACACTGAGACAAATACTCTATTGGTCGATCCACGTATCCAAGAAAAGCAGTTGCGTGAAGACACAGGGCGACGTGAAATGGCTCTTATCTCTAAAGAACTACAGCTACTCATTGAAACAGCACAAAAAGAAGGTAAGAATATTTTTCTTCTGACCGCTCGCAAGGGCCTTGCCCCAGTGACCACCTGTGGCGACTGTGGAACCCTCATCAAATGCCCAGAGTGTGAGGCTCCTCTCGTTATCCATAAAAAAGAATCTGGACATCTCTACATATGTCACGGATGCGGACTCATGCGTATCCCTGAAAACAATGTGCACGAAACTTGCCCAAACTGTGGGGGGTGGAAACTCCAAGGTGTCGGTATCGGTATTGATCTCGTGGATGGCGAGGTTTCAAAACTGTTTCCCAATGCTCCAAAATTTATCCTCGACAGTGAGCGTGCCAAGACGCGTACACAAGCGAAAAAGATTGTAACGCAATTTGAAAAATCAAAGGGTGGCATACTCATTGCGACACAAATGGCGGTACCCCTACTTTCTTCTGCTGAGAACTGTGCCGTCGTTTCTATTGATTCTCTTTTTGCTATCCCTGACATACGTATGTCGGAGAGAATTTTTGCACTCATCCTCTCACTGCGAGAAAAGACAAAGGGCACTTTGCTTATTCAAACACGTGCCGACGACACGAGTATCTTCGACCAAGCCCTCACGGGCAACCTCATCGAATTTACACAAAATGAACTTGCCACAAGGAAAGCATTTTCTTATCCACCCTTTGGAACAATTATTAAAATTACCTTACGAGGGAAAAAAGATGAGGTGCTTTCAGAGATGAGCAATCTTAAAACATTCCTCGCTGAATACTCTCCCATCGTGCCTGGCAATATGGCAAAGGAACCAAAAAACATTTTCCGTATGCACATGATTTTGAAATTAGCCCAAAACGATTGGCAGAACACCAGCATTCTTGCAAAACTCCGTGCCCTCCCTGCGCAGTTTACCGTCGAAGTAAATCCAGACCATCTCCTTTAAAATCTAGAGAAAATAGGTTATACTCGCCCAATATGATATCTATCGTTCAAAAAGAAGACCCCGTACTTCGTGGTATTGCTCAAGAGGTTGGCGCAAAAGAATTTGGAACCCCAGGGCTCAAAAAAATTCTCAGAGACATGTCAGAAGCTATGGAGAAAGAGGAAGACGGGGTAGCTATCGCAGCACCTCAGATCGGAGTACCCCTTCGCATTTTCGTCGTATCACACCGCGCATTTGAATTTATGGACACAGAAGAACGTAGTTATGATGCAGAAGAAGGAACACATCCTGCAGGGCATGAAAAAATCAAGCGCAGTGACATGGTGTTTATCAACCCCGTCATTACAAAACTTTCACGCAAAAAGCGCTGGATGCCTGAGGGTTGCCTCTCGGTGAGATGGCTTTATGGTGAAGTCGCTCGCTCAGAGAAAGCCACCGTCCGCGCGTATGATGAAAATGGAAAAATATTTACCTGGGGAGGAAGTGGGCTCATGGCACAAATCTTTCAGCACGAAACTGACCACTTGAATGGTTCGCTTTTTATTGACGCAGCACGCAATGTCGAGACTGTTACGAAGGAAGATCAGGAGCGCATGCGTCGTGAAGACGAAGGATATCATGACTAAAGAACAGCGCATCGCTTTTTGGGGCACCTCACGTATCTCCGTCATCGTCCTTGACGAAATGGCGCGCGAAGGCATGCTCCCCTCACTTATTGTGACCGCACCTCCACGCCAAAAGGGTCGCGGACTTGAAATGTCCCCAAGCGAGGTGAAGGTCTGGGCTGACGCGCATAGCGTACCAACCCTCGAACCAGAGGAGATCAAATCGAAAGAATTTTTAGCATCACTCGGCACAGAGTGGGACCTCTTTGTCATTGTGTCGTATGGGAAGATAGTTCCTCGTGCAGTACTCGACCTCCCCAAGCACGGCACGCTCAATGTGCATCCATCACTCCTCCCTGAGCATCGTGGGGCTTCCCCTATCATGTCAGCTATCCTTGAGGATGGCTCTGTCGGCGAGTCACACGACGCAGGTGTGACCATCATGCAGATAGACGAAGAAGTTGATCATGGCCCCATCGTTGCACAAGAGAAAATTTCAATACCAAACTGGCCACCAAAAGGAAGTGTGCTCGAAGAGACTCTCGGCACTCTCGGCGCAAAGCTTCTCATCAAAACAATTCCTCTTTGGATTTCTGGCGCCATCACCCCATGCGAGCAAAACCACGACGAAGCAACGTTTACAAAAAAGATTACAAAAGAAAGCGGTCATATAAGTCTTACCGATGACCCAGCAGAGTCACTTCGCAAAATTCGCGCATTTGATGTTTGGCCTCGTGTCTATTTCACAACAGAGCGTGGCGGGCGAGACATCCGTGTCGTGATTACCGAGGCACACATCACTGATGGGACACTCGTCATTGATCGCGTCATCCCTGAAGGGAAAAAGGAAATGGAGTATGAGGCGTTTATGAGAGGACAGAAGGATAGTAAATAGAAAAACGGCACGAGGTTGTCGTGCCGTTTATGTGGTGCGTTTTACGATTTCTTGAGAACATCAAGAATATCAGTAAACAGTTCTTCGAAAATAATTGCGGCGAACTGGGATATTTCTTCGGTGCTGATGTTGAGCTTTTTTGCGTTATCGGCAATGGAACTCATAACTTTTTTCGGGTCCATGCAAAGCGACTCATCCCGAAATTTCATCTTCAGCATCATTAGAGCTATTTCTCCCATGCGTTGTTGCGACATTTGATTATTGTCATTTGCCATATCTTCTCTCCTCTTTGGTTATTGTTTCTAATACAAGTATAGCATCAATACTGTGTTATGTCAATGCTATCACTTGTTGCCATTCCTCTCTTTTGTGCTAAGGTACAAACAGGCACATTCAACAGGAGAAGATTATGAAATTCTTGGTTGCTGTTATGACATCGCTGTACCTTTGGGACATCGGGGTGCTTAAAGGCCCAATAAATGCAGTCCTGTTCTTCTTCGGTCTCATGCTCCTCTGGGCACTGTGGTGGGTTTTTACAACCAAGAAAATCTACGAGCAGAATCTTGGTTTGATCCAAACAGTAAGCGATTCGGTTCCACAAGGGGACCCTATTCGCCTTGAAATCGTTTCTGAGAGACGTAGCGCACTCCGTGCTGCAATTCGCGGGGTCAGGTGGACAAATACGCAATAACAACACAAAAGCGACCGTTCGGTCGCTTTTTCTTCTTTTAAATTTTACGAAGAAGAAGTATTTCAATGAAAAACCGGATACTGTCTCTCGACATGATCCGGTTTTGCGTTGAAGATTATTTATCTTGGACAGGGGGATATCCCGAGCTTGATCCACATAACCCATCGTGTGCCTTCTGTGACATCACGACAGTCAGAGGTTGTAGCCTCATCAGTAGAATAAACTCTCTTCAACAACCTGCCACTCCTTCTGCTTTTAAGGCGGAGTGCTACCTCAATTTAAAGAACTCGCATCCTTCCCTCCTTTTTCGTTTTAGTGTACAACACGCCATCTAGTTTATCGCTTCGATGTCGCGACGTATTTTGCGTTCTTTTGCAGTCTCTCCAATGTGAATGAAGTCGCCCATCGCTTGTCCGATGACATTCATCCATCCAAAACACATGCAGTGTAATGCCTTGATCATGATTGCCCCCTATAAAATTGAAACAAAAATATTCTAAATTAACTATATCATATTGTACATATTTGTCAATAGCAAAAATCCCCTTAAAATTAAGGGGATTTTTGCTATAACTGCCTATGTTCTAAAAGCTACTTGATTTCAATCTTCTCGATGATCATATCCTCCGCTGGGCGATCTTGTGCACCAGTCTTGGTGTTCTCGATCGCGGTCACAACTTCCATCCCCGCTACTACACGACCAAAGGCGGTGTGCTTTGGATTAAGAAATCCATTGTCGGCTGTGTTGATGAAGAACTGGCTACCGTTCGTATTGGGGCCCGCGTTTGCCATCGAGATACTGCCGATAACATTTTTGTTGTCGGTACCAATCTCATCTGCAAAGTGATATCCAGGGCCACCTGTCCCCCAGTAAGCCTGCTTGGTCATATCCTTTGAAAGTGGGTCTCCACCCTGGATCATAAATCCTTTAATCACACGATGGAAACGAGTACCGTTGTAAAATCCTTCGTTTGCAAGCTTCACGAAGTTTGCTACTGTGTTTGGCTTTGTGTCTGCAAAAAGTTCAAGGGTGATCACGCCCTTATTGGTTGTCATTACTGCTGTTGTCATTGGTTTCTTTGAATTAGTTTCTGATATTGATTCTTCTGTTTGTGTTGTCGTCGGGGTTGAGGTCGCAACAACTGGTTGTTCATTTGTTGGCGCCTTTTTCGTCCCACCCATCACAACAATAAAAAGGATAAACGCTACGGCAACTACCGTAAAAATAATATTCTGTGTAGACATAATAAATCTTCTTAATTATTTTCGCGACCAAAACGAAGCATGTTTTTGATTGCTCCTGCGCCACGGCGGAAGAGTGTGCGCGTCTTGTCTTTATCTGAAGAAAGAACACGAACAAGTTCATTACGCATGTCATCTATTGCAGCGTACAAATCTGATGTTTCTGATGTTGCACGGAAGTGCTTGCCACGAACAACGAGGTTTGCCTCTGCGCGGAATACGTCTCCTGAGTGATGATGATTTGTACTCTTCCCAATCTCAACTTCTACAACAGGGTCTTCGCTCTTGTGTGCCAAAGCAAACTTTTCAACACTCTTAATTTTCTCATCTACGTACGACTCAATTGCGCTGGTAAGTTCGATATTTGTTGTTGTAATTTTGATCTTCATAGGTATAGTATATCGCCAAATGAAAAGCACCGCAAATTATTCCCTATCTGGGATTGAGAGCATTTTGCTTGGAGAATGATGCCCCGAAATAATGCGGATTTGTTTTGGATTTATACCGAAATGCTCAGCCACGAGCTCAAGCACGCGAGTATTTGCTCGGTTCCCCTCAGCGGGTTCTTTCACAGACACCAAAAAGGAATCATCTGTCTTTATAACGAATGATTCCTTCTTGATATCTGCTGCGACGCGGACTCGGATGTACATATGCACAGAATATGGGATATAAGATTTAGAATCAAGGGAAAGGGCGCGTTACCTCCAGCAACGCGCCCTTTCTATATCCCAAATCCTGCGTCCCTATATCTTCTCCACGAGTGTCATATTGGTACCACCAACATGCCCAAATGGCACACCTGCGACAATAACCACTTTGTCTCCCTTCTTTGCAAGTTTGTACTTGAGGACAAACGCGCGAACTTCTTTGATTGCTTCATCGAGGTTAGTAATCTTTTCTACCTGTACTGGGTAACAACCAAATGAGAGAGCAATCTGTTCTATTACGTGTGCCTTTGAGCTCATCACTACGATAGTCTGCTCTGGGCGATAACGTGACACCATACGTGCAGTGTGCCCTGTCTCCGTGAGTGCAACAATTATCTTTGCTCCCACTGTTGAAGCTGTCCCCACTGCAGCAAACGTCACTGCATCAACAATCTCACGGTAGCCATCATCTTCTCCTTCGACAGTAAACATGTCGCCATATAGTGCCCCCTGGTGTGGATAATTTGCCTCTACTGACCCCGCAACGCGCGCCATCATGGTTACCGCCTCGACAGGATATTCACCGAGAGCTGACTCTTCTGAAAGCATCACTGCATCTGCACCATCGAGAATCGAGTTTGCAACGTCAGATACTTCAGCGCGCGTTGGCACAGGAGTTTTGATCATTGATTCCATCATCTGTGTTGCCACGATAACAGGCTTACCAAGTGCCTTACACTTTGAAATAATCATCTTCTGAAGAAGTGGCACCTGCTCTGCAGGTACTTCCACTGCGAGGTCCCCACGAGCAACCATCACACCATCGGTCTCCATAATAATAGCGTCAATATTTTCAATAGCTTCTTCTGTTTCAATCTTTGCAATGATCTTTGCAGTTGAATTATGTTTTGCGAGGATGCGGCGAAGCTCCACAATATCCGACGGACGACGAACAAATGAAAGCGCAAAGAAATCAACCTTGTGCTTTACACCAAAGAGCAAATCTTTTTTGTCCTTGGCTGTGAGGCATGAAATCTTGAGTGATACACCAGGGAGATTTACTCCGCGGCGACCCTTGGTTTCCCCTCCTACCTCCACACGACACTTGATCTCATCGACGCCGTTTGTCGAGAGTACGAGGAGACTTTTCTTTCCGTCATCAAGAAGAATGTGATCACCCTTTTTAATTTCTTTTGGAAGAGCAGCATAGTTTACAAACGCCTTGGTCTCATCCCCTACGCATGCCTTTGTGGTCAATGTAAAAGGAGAACCCTTCTTGAGCATCACGCGCTCCTGGTAGAAATCACCGATACGAATCTTTGGACCCGAGAGGTCTTGGAGAATAGCGACAGGTCTTCCAATCTTTTCAGAAACCGCGTGGATGTTTTTCACGCGCACTTCGTGCTCCTCGTGTGAACCGTGTGAAAAGTTGAGGCGGCACACGTTCATTCCTGCATTTACAAGGTTTTCGAGCATTACTTGGCTTTCTGAAGCAGGACCGATGGTCGCCACAATCTTCGTCTTTTTCATTGTCATATCGTGATTTTTATTTTAATTAGTGAGGACACATCGTAGCAAAATTTTGCTTTTTTTCCAAATCTTGGTATGATGACTTTCGTATTCCGCGGTAGCTCAGTGGTAGAGCAAGCGACTGTTAATCGCTTGGTCGTAGGTTCGATCCCTACCCGCGGAGCAATAAAAGAAAAGGCCCTCATCCTGAGGGTCTTTTCTTTTATATAACTACCGCATGTGTAGGGATCGAACCGCGGGCCGCAGTGCGCGAAGAGCGCACGTAGGTTTCGAGCTCAGCAGAGCGAGAGGCGATCCCCCAAAATACAATAGTGGTCGACCCGAAGGGGCAATCCCGATTCACCAGAATCGTGGCTTTGCCATAAACTTTTTAAGCGTAAAAATCATGTCTGGGGCAGCAGAGCCACGTCCTGGACGCTGATTAGTAAATTTCGGCCAAAAGCCGCGGAGCTTTCAGCTCTAGAATTATGTGTGATTTTTGTTGCCACGCGTAGGAGGTCGAACCTACTTTACGCAAAAATCACAGAGGAATCATATAACCACGACAAGGATTTTGTTCCTCGCACGTGATAATCTCACCACAAGAAGCATCAAAATACCCTGAATACGTAGGTGTCACCCTAATAAATGCGACGTACACCAAATACCCAATAAAAATTAATATTGAGGCTGAGAATAAACCCCATACAAAAATCTTAATAATCTTGGTTCTAAAACCTGTGAAAATATTTATTGTGTATTTTTTGTAAACAAGAATAACTATGACGCTCACAATTAACAACAATACCGGTAGGGGGCTTTCATGAACTGGACAGGCTTTAATTGCCGCCATAGCAGTTACTTCATCTCTGTTGTCTAAAAACGGAGCGGCAATGATAGTCATCGGGAACACCAAAAGCGATGCTATTATTAATAATAATATTTTTTTCATTACATAAAGTGTATCACTATATCAGTAACCTACAAATGATTTTTAATACCATTAATAATCACACTCCGAACTTTGCACCTCATCGCCCCCCTCCTCTCGACAACCCCACAAAAGTAATATAGATTGACACTAGTTACATTCTTTTAATTTTACAGGGAGGAAGTTATGTCTAATCAAAGGTATGTTGCTCGAAAAGCACAGGAAGACGAGGTCCAACTAATCAGAAAGCTTGCCAATCAAAACCGCTATTTTTTAGGCCAACTTCTTCCTCTTTGGATTCACAAATCCATCCAAGACAACGAACTTGATGTGGTCTGCGATACGGGAGGGAGTATCGTTGGCTTTATTCAATACCACAAACGTCGCGATGGCTGGACAACTATATACAAAGTTTGTGTTGCAGAAGAACATCGTAGGATAGGCCTAGCCACCGCGTTGATACAAGGCGCGACAAAAGGCCCGGCATCACTCCGCTGCTCAAGCAAAAACCCAGCAATCAAACTGTATAAGAAACTGGGATTTAAAATTCAGCGGGGCAAAAACAAGCTGAGCAAAAATGGCCACAAGATTTATTATCTAGCTCGCGCGAAATAGAATTACCCCACCACATATGGTGGGGTTTTATTTTATAATCCCCCAAATTGACAAGTAACCAGCCGAGTGTTAGTTTTACGAAAGTTGAACATTCAAAAAGGAGCCAATCATGAAAGGACTCAAGCTGAGTTCTCTCAAGGGAGAGCTCAAAAAAGTTGACGCAAAGCACCAAAAAGAACCAGCGAGGAGCATTAAACGTCCTGGAGCAAAAATAGACGCGGAGTGGAAGCGCGCACTCAAGGAGCGAGGGTATTCTTCGCGATTTTCTAACTACTCATCTTGTCTCCCCCTGCGGGCATTCAACAACTTTTCATTTGACGAACTCTGCAAGATAAAGTACTCAAGTATTTTCACAATGCACGAGTCGGTGAGTAAACTCTTTGAGATAAAAGCTCGTTATGAGATTGTTAGGAAGATCAAGAACTCGATGTGGCGCTGGGGCTGTGGGTCAGGAGTGTGGAACGAAGTAGTAGACGCATATGAACATATCCGCAATTTTGTTTTCCACAGCAACTCTGACTTCGAAGTCAGGCTTGATCATTCGACATATCACAACGAATACGGCTACGCAAAGTACAGCCGACTGTTCATCGATGGCGTCTTTGCCTACTTGATCTATTACAAAAAGAAACACGTAATGACCATTGGGTTCTCTGTCATGGAGGGTCGGCAAATCCTCATACAGCAGGTGCAGAGCGCCGAGCGATCAGGGAACAGGTTTCTCTATCGGCTCCCCGCAAATCGCATGGAATTTGTCATTGAACTTTTTCAAAGAAACTTTCCAGGGTACATACTGTATGTGATCGACGCAAAGTTTCTCATTGGCAAAACACTTCGTGGCTACCGTCATGCATTGGAGCTTGCTATCATCCGCACAAAGAGACTTCGAACAGAAGTTATCGGCGCTACGGGGGCTGAAAAAGTAACCGCTCTTGAGAGGCTTAAGAAAGCTAATGACGATGTGCGGTTGACCAAAGAGAGTATAAAACATCTCCGCGACGACCATGATCGTATCGTTACATTTTACAAAAACACAGGTAGATTCAAACTTGATTCTGAGAAATTCATTATCAACAACCTTGTCCACTACCGTGTATTAAATTAATCCGCCCCCAGCACGACGCTGGTGGGCGGTTTCTTTTGCGGTAGTTTACACATTGACTTCCCTGCTCTTTACTGTTAGTTTTTTGCTAGCTGTACATCATTACAAATTCACAAGGAGACTCGTATGGATATCAACCTCAAGCCCGTGCAAGCAGAGGACCACGCCCTGTATTCCAAACTCCTCATCGGCGCCGCTCAATGCCCCGTATGCACAGTAAACAATGTGCGGGTTTTCAATCCCCACGGGGACAAAGGAAACCCTTCCGAAAACTATTTCGAAGAACACCGTGAAAGCTTGGACAACAAGACCTGCGACGCGAGCAGGATACCCTTTGGCGAACTGGAAACACTCTACGTGTGAACGTAGCCCCCCGCCCCCAGCACTTCGCTGGTGGGCGGTTTTTGTTTCCCTATTCTCATTTGACACCACTTCCCCACAATGCTAGTTTTTGATTAGTTGCACATCACACAAACCGAGAGGAGGCAGTAATGAATATCAAACTGATCGATCACACTGAAGCCTATGTTGATCTTGTGCTTCAAAGCTTCGAAGCACAAATTCGTATTCTTCATAGTCTGGGGCATCATTCTGAAAGGTCGCAACACATCGAGAACCTTCGCCAAATGGCTGTCGCGCTTCTCAAAATAATTGATGAGGACAAGAAGGAACGCTTGGAAGGAATCGAGAAGATTGCCAACGCCTGCGTTAACGAATTTGAAGCGATGCATGATACGCTCGCCGCACTCGCGGCAACGAGTAACGATTCATCAGTGCGAGGATCTATAACACAGATGGATGACGCACAAAATAGGGTCGTTCACAATGTTGGCAAAAAAGAAGCTGAAGTAAACAATACGTTGATACAGCGTTACAATGCAATGCGAGAGAAAGTTGAACTCACTCTTGCTCAAGTTGATGCACTAAAATGCTAACCCCCGCCCGCGACTCCACGTCGTGGGCGGTTTTTGTTTTAGTTCGCAATCATAGACACTTTTAATGTATAATATAAGGATGAAAAAAATAATTATTGCATTAGCAGTTGTTCTCCTTATTGGCGTTGGTGTATTCTTTTTTATTAGTACCACAAAGGCCCCTGTCGCCGAAGCCCCTGTTCCTGTTGTTGCGACTACAACAAAGGACACAACCCCGAAACCTGTTGTTAAAGCTCCCGTCGACACCACAAAGACCGTTATGGGTACGTCTGTTGAAAAGCGTGACATTACTGCATACCACTACGGTACCGGCGCAAAAGAAGTTTTGTTCATTGGAGGTGCCCATGGAGGATACGAGTGGAACACATCTCTCGTAGCGTATGAGCTTATGGACTATCTAAAGGCAAATCCTAGCGCTGTGCCTGCTGGGGTAAAGGTGACTGTCGTCCCCGTACTCAACCCAGACGGTCTCAACAAGGTTGTCGGCACAACTGCAAAATTTGCAAAGGCTGACGTTTCAACATCAGATGAAGTCGTGATCTCTGGTCGTTTCAACGGAAACGGCGTTGACCTCAACCGTAACTTCGACTGCGATTGGCAGACCAAGGGTCTCTGGCAAAACACAGAAGTGAGTGGTGGAAGCGCAGCATTTTCTGAGCCAGAAAGTCAGGCAGTAAAAAACTATGTAGACACACACAAGCCTGTTGCTGTCATTGCGTGGTATAGCTCAGCAAACGGTGTATTCTCTTCGAGCTGTCACAATGGCGTGCTCCCTGAGACTACAACTCTCACCAACCTCTATGCTGCCGCATCAAAGTATCCTGCATATGCAAGTTATGATTTCTACAAACTTACAGGCGATATGATGAACTGGCTCGCAAAAGAAAAGATTCCTGCAATCAGTGTTCTCCTCACAACGCACCAAGACACAGAGTGGGACAAAAATCTCGCTGGAATCAAAGCAGTTCTCAATCACTATTCTAAATAATGATTCTGTTTGTTAGAAAGCACCCCCTCGCAATCATCGGTGTTCTCGCTGTGCTTTGTATTGGAACAATAATCATTGTTGGTCTATCAAAAAAAACCGTTGATCAGGTAGCCCCCACCCCCGTGGTACCAACGAAAACACCTGACGCACAAATGCTCCCTGTGCATGCGATTATCGGCAAGTCAGTAGAAGGAAGAAACATCGAGTCATACACATACGGCAACGGCAAAACACATTTGCTGTTTGTTGGAGGTATCCATGGCGGATACGAATGGAATAGTGTCCTGCTCGCGTACAAGTTCATAGACTACTTAAAGGAAAACCCGACCGTCATCCCCAAAAACCTAAGCATCGCAATAATCCCCTCTGCAAACCCTGACGGCGTCTTTCGAGTCACCGGCAAGAGTGGTCGCTTTACTGAGAGCGATGTGACAACAACTTCTCTACCAGACGGAGCGGGGAGATTTAACGCACGTAACGTCGACATCAACCGCAACTTCGACTGCAAGTGGAAACCAAAAAGTACATGGAAAACAAACATAGTGAGCGCGGGGACGCATGCATTTTCTGAGCCTGAAGCGGTTGCCGTTCGTAATTTTGTTGCGACCTTCTCCCCTGCTGCTGCGATATTCTGGCATAGTAAATCAAACGCGGTGTACGCATCAGAGTGCGAGTCTGGGATCCTCCCTGTCACACTTGATATCATGAATGCCTATTCGGTTGCTTCTGGGTATAAAGCAATAAAATCATTTGACGCATATGAAATATCTGGAGATGCAGAAGGATGGCTCGCATCGATCAACGTCCCTGCAATCACTGTAGAGCTCAAAACTCATGAGACCATTGAGTGGGAGAATAACCTTGCAGGATTTAATGCACTTTTAAATTACTTCAAAAAATACTAAAATGAAGAACTATGATATTTCCAGAAATTAACAAACGCACGGGGCAGTATTGGACTGAAGAAAATTTTAAAGCACTAGAAAAAGCGCAGACTATTCAGGAAGTACTTGAAGTAGCGCAAGATATTATTTCTCGTATGCCCGACAACCTAGCTCAAATCTGCGGTCCAGTCACGAGTGGTGGCAAGGGTTCAATAGAGGAAAATCTCAAATTTCTCGACAGTGTGATTGACGAGCTACACGAACAAGGTGTTCATATTTTTGATCAAATGCCTTACGAAGAGACCTTTCAACGTATTGCATACAGCAAGACATCAAACGAAAACCACGATGACATCCTCACGGGTTTTTATGAGCCAATTTTTGAGTCTGGCAAAATTAAGACTTTGTATTTTGTCCCTGGTTGGGAAAGTTCAAAAGGTTCAAACTGGGAATATATGAAGGCCAAAGAGCTCGGAATGGATATCAATCTTATATAAATATCAAACTTAGTATTTCAAGCCACCCACCAGCACAACACTGGTGGGTGGCTTCTTTTTGTGTTATATGGATTACCATATATCGTCAGCACTCGGACACTATAAATATTGGTATATTTGTGGTGCTCCTCGTTTGACGATATAATGAATCCATCAGTTCTTTAACGAAAAGGAGGTCAATCATGACAACAGCAAAACAACCATCGCAAGCTGAAATCCCAGAGGAGCACGAACGCCGTTTCGTCCCAGATATGCGGACTTTGCCGTTTGACTATGCGCCTCACCCAATGGAGTCTATCCTCCAGGGGTATATCGACGATGAGTTTGGGACACGGCTTCGCGACACGATGCAATTTCTTACGGGTCACACCTACACCCAAACCCGCAAAATAGGCAGTGGTGTGTCACGAAAAGAGGACGAGAACGAACTGTCCAAAGAGGAATTCATCTCTGAATGGAAAAATGTTGATTGTCGCCTCACCAAGGATCGCTACTTCATCAACTATGACGGCACCGAGATACAGCTCAACATCTATCATGGTGCTCTCGAGGGGTACTTCCAGATCGAGGTCGAGTTTGATTCGCACGAAGAGGCGGTGCGATTCAACCCACCTTGGTGGATTGGTCGTGAAGTGACCGATGACAAGGCACACAACAATTCAAGCCTCGCGAAGCACGGCATTCCGAAAGATTAGTGCCACTACCCCGTCAACAACTATGTTGACGGGGTTTGTTTTTTGAGGAACGTTTTATGGTACAATTTATACATTAGTAATTAAGAAATTTAAACAATGACCAAGAAAATTTTTGTGCCCGTTATAGCACTCAGCTTGTTTATGTTCTCGACTGCAGCTTTTGCAATAACAGAAACTTCAATCGTAAACACTGCCGCTATTTCGAACTACGGAGAAGAAGAGCTTGTGGCACTCATCGCCAAGCTCCAGAAGCAACTTGAGCTCGTAAGGCAAAACCAAGTGGCCTGCACCCTCGCAGAAGCTGATCTTTCTCTCGGCGACGGAGAAGACGCAACTTCAAAAGAATACACCAAGAATCTTCAGAGCTTCTTGAAAGAAAAGGGTTATTTCACCCTCTCTCCTACTGGATACTTTGGTAAAATCACTCGTACCTCACTTCAAAATTTCCAGCGAGCTAATGGACTCAATGAGACAGGTGAGCTCGATGCAACAACGAGAACATATGTAAAAAGTCTCAAGTGTCGCAAGGCACCTTGGACACCAGTCAAGACTGAGGTCAAGACAGAAAAAGTTGAAAACAAAACAGAGTACAAAGATTCTGCAAAAGTTTCTGGTGCTCCTGTCAGCGGACTCACCCTTGCAGGCGAAGGCAATCTCGTGAAGTGGCAGTGGACAGGATATGCAAAGGAAGGATTCAAAATTGTGTGGTCAAAGAATCCTAACCCAACCTACCCTACGCGCGATGGCGACAAGTATATCCACCTCACTGATCCCAACGCATACAACACAAAGCTTGAGGCATGGAACGGCTCAGGAACTTACTATGTAAGAGTTTGTGAGTATGTAGGAGGAACTTGCGGAGCCTACTCAAACGAAATCAAACTTTCACTCTAAAATCTAGCGTTCTCAATTTAAAACACTCGGCCCGACTTTTCTGCAAAAGTCGGGCCGAGTGTTTTTTTGTTCATCAACCACCATTACTCCTTGTACATATAAATAGTAAAATCCCACGGCAAATAATTTGAGGCAACGACGACGTGCGGAGAGATTGATTTACAATAACGCACTACCTCATCCCTGTCATACGCGATAAACGTGTCGTCAGATGGGTGCTCGCGAGCATCGAGCATGTTAAACGCAAGGCCAATTTTTGCATGACCAAACATTGTTTTAATCATTCCAAAATAATGCTCTTTTGCGTTAGGAATTGCGAAGCTCAGCACTCCAGACGCAAGCACGTAATCATAATCATTATTGAGAGTGTCTGCGTCACCACAGAGAAACTTCGCACCAGGGAAACGCTTGCGTGCTTCCTCGATAAACGCGGGAACAATGTCTATCCCCGAATAGTCAACAGAAATTTTTCTTGCTGCAAAAAATTTATAAAGATCTCCAAGTCCCGAACCAATATCGAGAATGTATTTGTTTTCCAGGGGACCAATTTTAGAAAGGGCCTCAAATCGTACTTCTTGAGTGTGCGCGTCAGCCCAATGAACACTGCGCGGGTCATTACCAAACTCCGCGAGAGCTTTTTCGTAGAAACCAAGAATTCTTTTTTTGTCTTCGTGGTTCATATATCTTAATGGTACTCCATATTTAAATAAATGCACTCAAAACAAGACGAGTTATCCACCTTTAATTTTAATCCATACACAGATTGACAATATTCCACCACCGTACTAGTCTTACGGAAGACAACTACAACTGAGGAGCACATGATGGAAAAAGGATATAGAATTGTAATCTGTCCTGGTTCGCCAGCGCAACGCTGTGGACAAAAGATTCGACTTACGATTACTAAAAAGAATTATGGAAAAGAAGTAAGTGTACGATGCCCAAAGTGCGACCTTACCTTCGAAACAACGATTCCAACACCAGCAATGCGACCAGCTGGGAAAGCTTCAGACTCGATTAACGAAAAGGGGCCCTTTGATTTCTTTAAAACAGTCGACGATGTCTTCGGCTCAAAGAAATAATTCGTACCGCCAACGAGCAATCGTTGGCGGTATTTTATTTACTAGCCAAAATTAAAAAATTATAGTAGATTCAAACGAGCAAGGTTCCTTTTAAACAACTATGTGGAGGCCCTATGAGCCCAACTTTGAAAATACCGAGTAGTGTCACGTTTGTTCGGCACGGCGAGTCGGCATACAACGCCCTCGCCAAGCAAAAATTCTCCGAGCCTGATTTTCAGAAGCTCGTAATCGCGTACGACAAAAGCATGACATCCCGTCGCACGCGCGACCTCGCAAAAAGGGTAATGGAAAAGCTGAAGGCCCCCTGGGGCGATCATGACACACCTCTTACTGAGCACGGCAAGGGGCAGTCGATAGAGACGGGTTCTGAACTTGCGCTCAACATCCCCCGCCCAGACGTCATCCTCTGCTCACCTTACTTGCGGACACGCGACACCCTGACACACCTCGTGCACGGTTGGGCGTTAACAGGCGACACAGAAATTTTTGAAGTTGAAGTCGTTTATGAAAATCTCCTCCGTGAACAAAACTACGGGGTCGGGATCCTCTACAACGACTGGCGTGTGTTTCAAGCACTCAACCCTGAGCAAAAGCGTCTTCGCGACATCAAGACACCCTACTGGTATCAATACCCACAAGGAGAATCGATCGCGGACGTCGTCGATCGCATGCGCGCCTTTCATGACAGCATTTTGTCGAAGTACGCAAGGAAAAACGTCCTCATCGTTTCTCATCATCGGACGATCCTCGCGTATGCCGCACAGCAAAAAAAGATGCAGTCCGACGAAGTGCTCAAACTCGATGACACAGAAAAGCCAATCAACTGTGGTGTCACCATGTTCCAAAGAAAAAATTTCGATCTCGCGCTCACTTGTTACAACAAGCGGCTCTGGGAAAAATCGGAATGAGAACCAGAGCAAAAAATTAAAGCCCGCGATGTTACATCGCGGGCTTGTTCTTTTGCTTGACAGACGTGTGTACTGCATGGTAAAATATAATGAGTAAGTTCAACAGACCAACGGAGGTTATCATGAACAATGAAATGACCTGCGCACACTGCAAGAAAAAACTGTGTGGCCCCTACCTTACTATCATCGTAGACGCCATAAAGCAGGATTTCTGCAACGAAGATCACGCAGCAAAATTCTTCAAAGAGCAGGACCGTGTCATTCTCGAAGAATACGCACGGTCGCAAGAAGCACAAGAACAGAAATAGGGAAAAGAAAAAGGCCATCCTCGGATGGCCTTTAATTTTTTACGGCTTCGTAATGATGCCATCGGCAAATCCCCTTCTCACCGCCTGCTGCGCAGTCAAGTAAAGAGTCTTGTCTGTTTCTGCGTGAAGAAGTTTTTTGTCGGCTGACTTACCAGAACGCTCAATTCTCTCCACATAAATTTCAATCAGACGCGCATCCAGTCGATTAATTTCCTTGATGCGAGAATTGCGCTCTTGGTTTCTCATGCTTTCAATCGTATCTTCAACATAATGAATCATCAGCGATGCATCTTGTGCAAGATATCCCTCGTCGGCAGCTGCAAAAATGATTGACCCCCCACTCATAATCGGACCATAGCCATGAATCACGATGTGGCAGGGCGAAATCTTAAGCCGGTTATAAATAGCGAGAGCATAATACACCGAACCACCAAAAGTCGACAAAACAATCTTGATTGGCTTTTTGGGGTCTTGCTGTTCGAGCAGCGACATCCCCTTCATTAAGCAAGCATACATGTGCGCATCTGTCCCACTCTCATCGTCACCGTCCTCAGACGTATAAACACTCTGGAGGAAAATAGTTCTTCCAATAATATCTACGTGCTGATTGAAAAGAGTTGCAAGATAGTCTTCGTGCGGTAACGTCTTCGCAATGCGTGGACGACCCGCTCCTTGGGGCGGGACTACTTTTTTTGTAACCCTCCCGACCCTTTGCGGTTTTGGATTTGGTTTCTTCTGTGGTTCTCCGGGTTTCGGCTTTGTGTTTCCACTCCCCCGAGGAGGAGTTTTCTTTCCGCCATTACCAACCATGACATTCCCCTTTCGTGAGAAATTGTTTTTTGAGAGTACTGCTATTCCAAAATGAATGCTACCCTATTGGCAAGAAAAAGGCAAAAAAGGAATGTCCGACTCTTGGCGAGGCGGACATTAAGGTTCATACTTTTCTTTGAGCGGAGGGCACTCAATATGTTTATAGCTCGTCGCACCCGTTTGCACATTTGAATGCCTGACGAAATTCCCCGCAGTAATATCTATCATTCGACAACACTTTTCGCAAAGGTGAAATTTGAGAATGTGCGTCACCTTTTTCCCTTGTCCTTGCCCGGTCATCATTCTTCTCCTTGCGCAGTTTTCGGATAACCATGAATACTCGCGACGAGCTTTGGATCTTCGAAAAGACAAGCGAGGTGGTAGTAACACGGCTTACTCTCAACCTCGTCAATGATAGCGACAGGGTCATCGGGGGCGATATCTTGAAGACACAAACCACAAAAATCTGGGCGGTATTCGTACTCAGCCATGATGCTCTCCTTTCCAATAGTAAGGTTCAAAATCCTACTTGGAATGGTACTCCTATTTTCTACAACAGTAAAGGTTGCTCTAATTATTTTTTATGCTAAACTTCGAGTAATTAAGTTCGTACTTTTTGTTGCTTGGGGAAAGGTGAGATTCATTCCATGAGCAATCTCCCCTCTCCCCAGTCAATGAGGCTGGATGTTCTTTCACAACAGGAGGTCACAACGACTCCATTGCGTAATTGAATCATCGAGCCGTATTATTTTCATTTCAATAAACCTACAAGGAGGCAGAAATGTCTACGAATGAAAAAAGTATTACAACAAAGCCTTCCATCCGGAAGTTGCTTCCGCACTCGAAACGATACATCATTACCGCAGCGCAAAACGCAACACCGATTCATGTACCCTTTTGGGCTGCACTCAAAAAATGTGCGGAGTATTACCGCGCAGAACTCATTGTCATTCCGGGTCGCTACAAAAACCCCACGAGTATTTGGACTCAAAACAACGAGGACAACGAATGGTGGGCACCCGAGGTTACACCACATCTCTTCGCTGGCCGTCGCAATCTCAATAGTCGCCTCATGATTTTGGGCGACGCAAAAGTGGAGTGGGCGTCAGGTGCCCCTCTCGCTGGATTCGACTCTCTCACACAAGACAAGAGTGGCATCATCGGGCATGGCAATCGTGCACTTCGCTCTGTGGCAACACCGCAACACAAGCATCCCAAGATCATGTTTACAACGGGTGCTTGTACGATGCCAAACTACACAGATACGAAACGCGGTACCATTGCCAAGTTCAATCACTGTCTTGGGGCGCTCATCGTAGAGCTCAATGGAGACATCTGGCACACACGGCAACTCAACGCATGTGACGACGGAAGCTTCATTGATCTCGATACTGAGTTCACCGCAGAAGGTGTTCACTCGGCAAAGCCCGCGCTCTCGCTCGTCATGGGAGACTTGCACCATCGGTTCATTTCGCCCGACGTCGTCAAAGCGACATGGACAGCAAAAAACAGCATTGTGAATCTTCTCAGGCCTTTTCACCTCATCGGGCACGATGTCCCCGATGCGCACGCACGCAACCACCACCACCGCGACGACTGGATAACAGGCTACGCAAAATGGAAAGAAGGGATGGAATGTGTGCGCACCGAAATCGAGGAATCTGTTCGCTTCATGATAAACAAAACACCGCCTGGATGTCAGTTTGTGGTAGTGTCGAGTAATCACGATCGAGCAATTGCTCGCTGGCTCAGAGAAGTTGATTTCCGTAAGGATCCCGTCAACATGGAGTTCTATCTTGAGATTGCGCAAGCTGTCCTCAAGACAGCAAGAAGGTATTCTGGGGGCGTCACGTACGAAGACCCCTTCATCCTTTACGCTGAAAAATTCGCAAAAGGGAAAATTCGCTTTCTGAGAAGGGGGCAGAGTTTCGTCCTTGCGGGAGTTGAGCATGGTCTTCATGGCGACCTGGGTCCAAACGGAGCCCGCGGAACAACCAAAAACCTCTCAACAATTGGGGTCAAGGTTACCAAAGGTCACACACACACTGCGGAAATCGTCAACGGATGTTACAGCGCAGGAACAAGCACGGGACACCTCGAGTACGAGGATGGCCCAAGCAGTCACTCCAATGCGCACGTTGTACAATACGCAAATGGAAAGCGCGCGATCTTGTTCATCATCAAAGGTCGCTACTGCCTTCCGCGCCCACGTAACAAATAATTGTCGCATCTCCTGTTTCATTTCAAAGCCCCCGGTTCTGGGGGCTTTTTCTTTTGTTCTGCGCGACACTTGACTTTTTTAGTCAAGTATGCTATCTTTAATGTACAAAAGTAGTAGGAAGAGGTTGTAGGGAGAGAAGATATTTTTTTCACACGAGTCTGTCGCTAATTTTGTATATTATAAAGTTTGTTTTAAGTAAATAAAGAAATATGAAAGGAGTAATTAAGAAGGTAACTGACAAGGGTTTTGGTTTTATCACCGCAGAAGGTATGGAGAAGGATCTCTTCTTCCACGCTAACTCACTCGTAGGCGTATCATTTGATGACGTTCGCGAGGGTGATGAAGTAACATTCGAAACTGAGGACTCTCCAAAGGGTATGTCAGCAGTAAACGTAGAGCGCGTATAACATACCGCTTCACGCAAAAGCCCCGACCGCAAGGTCGGGGCTTTTGTTATTGTGTGTGTACAAAGAAATTCTACTTGTAATTGCACTTCCCCACACTACTTGTTTAGTGATACAATTAGTACGAACAATACTATGTACAAAAAATCATTTCACAAACTTTTTATCAGCGCATTGATTTCGGTTTTTGCTTGTTTCTTTTTTCTTTCGGAAGTTTCTTTTGCTCAGACGGCTGAAGTCTCTGTGACCGCAAGTGAGCCCACCCAAGAAATCCCCGAGCGTACGAGCCTCCTCTTCCTCGGAAACAAAAACCTTACACACATCATCTCTCATGACGGGATGACACCAAACGGGATTGCTATCGACATAGTAAAGGCAGTTTCAAAGCACCTATCAAAACCCGTAGAGATACAAGCAACTGATTGGACGGATGCTCAGAGGCTTGTCGCAGAGGGAGCCGCTGATGCCCTCATCCAAATAAACGCAACTGATGAGCGAAAAAAGATTTATGATTTTTCTGGACCTCTTCTTGAAACACAGATCAGCATTTTCACAAGATCAACCCAGGGGATTTTGGATTTTGAAAGTTTGCACGAACTCAGGGTCGGAGTCGAAGCAAACAGTATCCCCGAGCACCTCTTGAGAGAGCATCCTGAGGTTTTAAGTCATTCGGAAATGAATATTGTGACCATCAATAATTTTCTTGATGGATTTAATCTATTAAAATCAAATTTACTTGATGCGGTTATTGTTGATCGTCGTGTTGGCGAATACATACTTGCTACCAACAATATCACTGGGATCAAAGTCTCTGGCGATCCGATCTATTCTTCGTATTCTGCGCTTGCGGTAAAAAAGGGTAATCAAAAACTTCTCGATGAAATAAATGCAGGACTGAGCGCCATCAAAACCGACGGAACCTATCAAAAGATTCTAAGCTCATGGGCTCCTCATGATGTTATATATCAGACGCGTGATGAAATAACTCGCGAAATCTACGCGATTCTCCTTACCACACTTGGAATCCTGCTTTTCATTAGTCTTGCTTGGCTTTTCCTCATTAAAAACGAGCTCAAGAAGAGAAGATCTGTAGAGGCCGCGCTCAATGACGCACAACGTGTGGCAAAAATTGGAAGCTGGGAACTCGATATCACCTCAAACAAGCTTTTGTGGTCAGACGAGATTTATGAAATATTTGAAATTGATCAAAGCAAATTTGGAGTATCGTACGATGCATTCCTCGAAAAGGTCCACCCAGATGACCGCGAAATGGTCAACCTCGCCTATGCAAACTCTGTCAAAAATCACGAACACTACACAGTAGAGCACCGCCTCCTCATGCAAGACGGACGTATTAAGTATGTCAGAGAACAAGGAGAAACAGTCTACGACGACAACGGAGAGGCTACTCACTCAGTCGGTACTGTTCAAGACATTACCAGTGAAAAAAGCGCCGAGATCGCTGTACACACAAGCGAAGCAACCCTTCGTCAATCCATTGACACAGCTCGTGATGCCATTGTTGTAATGGGCCCCGACAAACGCATTATTTTTTGGAATAAAGCAGCAGAAGAAATATTTGGGTACACAAGCGAAGAAACAGTAGGAAAAGATTTGCATGAACTACTCGCGAGTCCCGAAGATCAAGAAGCATTTGCAAAAAAGTTTCCCGCATTTCTAGAGTCTGGAGTAGGTCCTATCGTAGGAAGAGTCCGCGAGCTCATAGCGATACACAAAAACGGCAAGCACTTCCCTATCGAGCTTTCTGTATCGGCGACAAAAATTGAGGGTAGTTGGCTCGCAACAGGAATCGTGCGCGACATAACCGCTCGCAAAAAGGCTGAGGAGGACATCCAGAGAAAAAGTAGAGCTCTCAGGATTCTCAATAACACCAATCAGGCTCTTATCCATGCAACAAGTGAAGCAGACTTTCTTAAAAAAATATGCGAGGAAATTATGGTAGATGGAAAGTATCGCTTCGTTTGGATTGGTTACGTAGACAATAAGAACCTTAACAATACTGCGCAAGCAGGGCTCGATGAAGGGTACATCGAAACAACAAACAGAAAGGATGACATAAATATAGCAAACACTCTGGAACAAAGAGCTGTACAGACAAAAGAGACTATTATTGTTCACGAGATAGAAACAGACTCCCCTAATGCTCAAACATGGGAAGCAGAGGCTCTCAAGCGTGGATACCAATCTGTTATAGCAATCCCCCTCTTTGATAATGATAGAGTATTTGCAGTACTTACTATTTACTCCCCGATCATTAATTCTTTTAACCAAGAAGAGGTTTCTATTCTCCAAGAGATGGTTGATGATTTATCGTTTGGGATTAGGTCACTCCGCCTCCGCGCAGAGCGTGAAATAAGCGAGGAAAAATTTTCTGCGACCTTCCATGCGACACCTGATATTATTGTTATCACTCGCGTGTCAGACTCTGTAGTTCTTGATGTTAATGAAAGTTTTTCAAGAATTTTAGGCTACTCTCGAGAAGAGGTAATCAATAAGCACGCAGACAGTATCCCTGTTTGGGGTGACGGTATTGATCGCGAATCAATCATAAAATCAATACAGGAAACAGGTGCTGTTACAGGATTTGAAACTACCTTGAGAAGCAAGGATGGTTCAACAATTGTTGGCCTTGGATCTGCGCGCACTATAGAGCTTGGCGGAGAAGCTTGTGTCCTTTCAATCATTCACGATATTACTGACCGAAAAAAGGCAGAGGACAGTCGCACTGCAAGTCTCAATTTTATGCAAAGCCTCGACGAGGTGAACAAGACCATACTAAAAACAGCGGACCTTGACGAAATGATGAGAAATGTACTTGATCTTGTTATTGCGATTTTTGATTGTGATCGTGCGTGGCTTATTACCCCCTGTGACCCATGGACCTTGTCATATCGTGTACCAATGGAAAGAACAAAGCCTGAGTACCCAGGAGCTTCTACTTCAGGAATGAATATCCCCGTAGACCCTGACACCACAGCTCTGTTCCAAAAGACTCGAGCAGTAGATGGTGCTGTCGAATTTAACTCAGAGACTGACCCTCCCCTTCCTGCAGAAATTACAAAGCATTTCCAGGTACAGTCACAGCTTGTCATGGACATCTATCCAAAAGTAAATGATTCATGGATGTTTGGTATGCACCAATGTTCGTATGAGCGCACATGGACCAAGGACGAGAAAAGACTATTTGAAGAAATTGGGCATCGTCTTTCAGACGCACTTACCAGTCTTTTGATTTCTGTTGACCTCAAAAAAAGTGAGGAAAAGTATCGTCGCATTATTGAGACAACCAGCGAGGGGGTCGCAATGCTTGATGAAAACCGTATACTCACCTTTGTAAATACTCGTTTTTCCCATCTCCTCGGTTATGAAGAAAATGAGATGCTTGGTAAAAAATTTGATAACTTCCTATCACAGGGAGAATTACAAGCTCATGAACAACAAATGAAAGAGCGTCATGAGGGCAAATCATCAGTTTACGACAGACAATTTGTTCACAAGAATGGTGGGATAGTTTGGTGTACTGTCTCAGCAACTCCAATTTTTAATGAAAAAGGAGAATTTAATGGCTCATTTGGTATGTTTATCGATATTACCGAACGCAAGAACACAGAGAAGAGGCTGCTCGACCAAGAACGCTACTCTCAATCTCTTCTCCACTTTTCTCGCAAAGTAGAGCAGTCGCAAACCTATGAAGAGATTCTGAGCGCGGCACAAGAGGAGATCGGCACAATCCTTGGCTACACCAATGTGTGGGCATATCGATTTAGCGAAGGCGCCAAATATGCTCACTCGATAGCGGCCTTTGGATCAACTTCTGAGAAGGTTATGTCTGAGGAATATTCAGCAACACTCACCATCCCCGGAGACCCAATGCTTGAAGCAATCGCTGCTGCAAAAGAAATCGTCGTCGTCGCAGATGCGCAGACTGACCCAAATGTAAATCATGAGATTGTTGCAAAACTTGGCAACAGAACGATTGTAAACGTACCTATTATTCTTTTTGACCGTAACCTTGGAAGCATCGGTATGGGTACTTTCGGTGACGAAGGAGTACGCGTCCCCACCCCAGAAGAAGAGGCTTTCTTGATTGCTATGGCAAGTCACATCGCAGTTGGATTTGACCGTGTCCGCCTCCTTAAGGAGCGTGAGAAAAATGAGCAAGAACTTATGGAGGCTCAACGTATCGGACGTTTTGGTAATTTCGAATGGGACATGAAGACCAATGTCGCTGTTTGGTCTCCTGAGTTCTATCACATTTATGGACTTGACCCATCGCATCCCGCTCCATCAAGTGATGAATACTTAAAATTGCACACCACCGAAAGTGCAGAAACTATGAAAAAAGCCATCGAGAGCATCATTAAAACTGGTGAATCATACAGTCTCGACCTAGAGCATGTACGCCCAGATGGAACAAAAGGGTGGGTAAATCTCCACGGCGAAGCAAGGTATGATGCGCACCATAATTTCATTGGCGCGCGAGGCACCGTGCAAGATATTACTAAGGCAAAAGAAGTAGAGAGGATGCGCGTGGATTTCCTTTCGCTCGCTTCGCATCAGCTCCGCACTCCACTCTCGGGGACCAAGTGGCTCATAGAGACCCTTGAAAAAGGGATTCCCGGACCCCTCACAACAGGGCAAAAAGAATACCTCGAAGAAATCTACAAGATCAACGAGCGTATGACACGACTTGTTTCTGATATGCTTATTGCACTTCGTGTAGACAGTAGCGAGTCTGTATTTACCAAGAGACCAATTTCTATCTCACAACTCTTTGATGATCTGATGCTCAGCGTAAAGGCAGCGGCAGCAAGTAGAAATATCACAATCCGCAGCAAAGCAGGGGAGCACCCTATTCCACAAATAGAGTCTGATATGAATTTCTTGAGCATCATTCTTGGAGCTCTCATAGCCAACGCTATCAACTACTCACCTGACGGCGCGGAAATTGTTTTTGATGTAAGCGAAGAAGAAAATGGTGCAGTACTAAGCATACAAGATTTTGGAATTGGTATTCCTGAGGACGAGCAGCCCCACCTCTTTGAGCGTTTCTTCCGTGCCGTTAATGCAAAGATGATTCGCCCAGAAGGCACAGGGCTCGGACTCTACATCGCAAAAATGATTGCAGAAAAACTTGGAGGGACCATCTCCTTCGTCTCAGAGCAAGGAAAGGGGTCAACCTTCTCGCTTCACATCCCCAATCACAACCTCGCATCAAAAGGAGGAGCGACCAACTAATTCACTATCAAAAACATGAAAGCCTCCTATCACAAAATAAAAAACTATATCAACACTCCTTTTGGGGTTATTGCTACTGTTGCGGCAATTGTATTCGGTATTGAACTACTCATTATGCAGTTCTTGTTTGTGGTTCTCCCTGTAATACAAGAGAATATTCCCACTATCGCCTTCAACTTTATCGACGCAATCATCCTCACGGTTGCCGTCTCCCCCGCTCTCTACTTCTTGATATTCCAAAGGATCCGCGCGGACGCCGAAAAACTTCAAAAAATTACCGAGTCTGCACAAGACGCAATTATTGTAATGGATCCTCGCGGACGTGTTACCTTCTGGAACAGAGCAGCAGAAACGATTTTTGGCTATACAAAAAATGAGGCAATAGGAAGAGAGCTTCACAAACTTATTGCTCCCGAAAAATCACTGAATGCTTTCAACCACAATTTTAAGCAGTTTCTAGAGACAGGATCCGGCCCCATCCTTGAATCAGTACGTGAGGTCATAGCGCTCCGCAAAAATGGCGATGAGTTCCCTGCAGAACTCTCCGTTTCCGCGCTCCCCATCAATGGCGCATGGCATGCCGTAGGAATCGTGCGCGATATCAGTGCCCGCAAAAAGCGTGAAAATCTTCTTCGTGAGCGAGAGCACGAGCTCCTTGAAATAAATACGTATCTCATGAACAAAGAAGCGAAGGAGCAGGCACTCCTCGCGAGCCTCGGCGAAGGAATGATTTCTACAGAGATAGGAGGAGAGATTATTACCATGAACCGTGTTGCAGAAGAGATGCTCGGATGGAAAGAAGCGGAAGTCCTAGGGAAAAAACTTATTGACGTTATACCCGCACTCACAGAGGCAGGAATTACTATCCCCCCAGAAAATAGAGTTTGTCTCAACGTTACCGCCGGCGCGTGCGTGGGCCCCCTCACTGACGACTCGACAGCCTTTGTAAAAAAGAACGGAGAATCTGTTCCTGTTGCCATCACTACCACGCCGGTTATTATTGGTGGAAAGTGCAGTGGTGCGGTAATTATTTTCCGTGACATTACCAACGAAAAAGAACTTGAGAAAACTCGTCGAGACCTCCTCTCTCTCGCATCACACCAGCTCCGCACTCCACTCTCGGGAACCAAGTGGCTCATCGAAACACTGAGGCGTGGTGTCCATGGGACTCTAACAGAAAAGCAAACAGAATATCTTGACCAAATCTATAAGATCAATGAGCGTATGACCAATCTCGTACGTGACATGCTCGGTGTCCTTCGTATGGAAGGAGATATCAATCCAGCAATAAAGGAGGATGTATCTTTGCAAACACTTTTTGGAGTTATGATCGAAACCCTTGGTAACACTGCAAAGAGTAAGGAGGTTGATCTTCAGATTTTAAAAACGGACGAATCCACAATCCACACCGACCCACTCCTTCTTCGTAATATACTCGAGTGCCTTATTTCTAATGCCATTAATTATTCAAATGAAAAAGGTACGGTTATTGTCGAGACAAAAAAAGATAATGAAGATATCGTATTTTCAGTAAAGGATTCCGGTATTGGTATCCCCGCTGACGAACAGCGACAAATCTTCCAGCGCTTCTATCGCGCCACAAATGCCAAAACATTCGACACAAAGGGTACAGGGCTCGGACTTTATATAGCCGCAACGCTTGCAAAAAAGATTGAGGCGAAGCTTACCTTTGAATCCACAAAGGACGTGGGGACTACATTTTACCTCCGAATTCCAGTTTCTAAATAGCCAAAGCCTTGGGTATTGCCAGAAAATGACGCTAATGTATAATGAAGTTATATGAACCATGTATTAATTGTAGAAGATGAAGACTTCCTCGTGCGCGCCCTCAAGGACAATCTCGTTTCTGAGGGTCACAGCGTGGCAGTTGCGATGGATGGCGAAGCAGCTTTTGAAGAATTAAGGAAGCAGAAGCCAAATCTTATTTTGCTCGACCTCCTCCTTCCAAAGAAAAATGGTTTTGATGTTTTAAAGGAGATTCGCCAGAGCCCTGAGTGGCAACTTATTCCTGTTGTCATCCTCTCAAACCTCGGCGAGGACTCAGAGATCAAGCGCGCCCTTGAACTTGGTGCAAATGACTACTTTGTAAAGTCTCAACATCCTATCCAGGAAGTTATCGAAAAGGTTCGTGAGTATCTCGAAGGAAAGGGCTCGACAAAGGTAGGATTGTAAAAGATTCTAGGAACAAAAGAAAACGGGGCGCGAAGACTTTGTCTTCGCGCCCCGTTTTCTTTTGTTTTCCCTTGTGTACTCAACCCAATACGCGGTATAATTATTATATAAATGCCTGTAATATTTTCAAGGTTTACTAAGTTATTTTTTGTCGCCACATTCACGCTGGTTGCAGTTTTCTTTTCGCAAAATATTGCACTCGCAGCAGTCGCTCATGACGTAGCAAGCGAGAGTCACACGGGGACAACAGGGTCAACCAATCAATCCTCTTTCTCGTGGACACACACACCGTCAGGGACACCACGTGGCGTCCTTGTATTTGTACACACCGTTAACGACATAAAAAGGGTTACGGGCGTAACCTACGGCGGAGTAACCATGACAGAAATAGCAGGCGGCGCAGCAGTAGATGCCAATGGCGAACAAGGCCGCATTGATACATTCTTTCTTGGTGCAAGTATCCCCACAGGAGCACAAACAATTGTTGTTAGTAGGTCCAACAATGGCGATGAGATGTACGCATCTGCTTCAACACAAACAGCAAGCGTGAATACCGAAGTTTACACCACGGGAATTGTTCTTCTTCAAGAACAGGGCTCATTCTCTGTACAATCAGTAACAGATGGAAGCACAGGAGTAAACAGCCTTCGTTATGCTTCTGGATTCCACGGAGCAAATAATCCACTTTCCGCAGGAACAGGGAGTACTGTTCTTAACAGTATAGACTACGGAAGTCAGACGAGTACAACCGCACGTGAGACAACCGCAGGACAGGGCGCTCGCAATGTAGGATTCACAAGTAGTTCTGACGACCGTGCAGGTGTACATCTCGCCGTACGTGAGATTCCCGCAACGGGCACCGTTTCTGCTTCCCCTACTTCTTGCACAATCTCGTCAGGAGCAAGTACGTGTACTGTCCCCTTTACGTGGAGTATTTCAAATGCGACGTCACCCAATCTTTACAACGCAACCACTGCAAATCAATACTCAACCTCAGCTTCAGGAACAGGGGTCTCCTACTCTATTACGAACGGTTCAAATACTGTCCAAGCACGCAACAGCTCGACCATTCTTGCGACTACTGTTGTCACAGCAAGTTGCACGGGGGGGACATCATGGAGTGGCAGTGCTTGTCAGCCTGTAAACACACCGCCGGCTCTTTCAATATCAGAGCCAAATGGCGTCAGCGATAGTGTAAACGTCGGGGCATCATATAATATTACATATAGTCTCTCTGATACAGAGGAGGCTGTGACGGCAGCATTTTATTACGACACGAATGCATCAGGCCTCGACGGAACAGCCATCTCTGGTGCATGCGCGACAGCTCCTGAGGGTTCGGGAGTAACCTGCTCTTGGAACACGACCGGAGTAACACCAGGAAGCTACTATGTGTATGGGCTCACCAGTGATGGTATCGCTTCACAAGTAAGTGCATACTCGACAGGAACAATCACTATCAACGCAGTGCCAACTTTTGCTATCACAGCGTCATCGGGAGTAAATGGTAGTGTCACACCAGATGGAGTGACAAATGTACCACAAGGTGGATCACAGGCTTACTCGATAACTCCAGACTCTGGATATGGCATAGCAACCCTTGTTGTCGACTCTGTATCTATTGCCACCTCAACATCTCACACCTTTACCAATGTGCAAGCAATACACACCATCAGTGCGACGTTTGCACTTCTCCCCACGCCGCCAGTCACCCATACGATCACCTCAAGTGTGGGATCGAATGGTTCAATCACTCCCCTAGGTGCAACTATCGTCACAGAGGGAAATTCTCAGGGATTCACCATTACCCCCGACAACGGATTCACTATTGCAACACTTGTTGTTGACGCAGTGTCTATCGCGACGTCAACCTCATACACATTCAGCAATGTTTTAACTGATCATACTATCAGCGCAACGTTTGCACTTATCCCCGCTCCACCTGGATCGTTTACAATTGTTGCCACATCAGGCACGGGCGGGACCGTCTCTCCTTCTGGCTCGACTGTGGTCACGCAAGGCGATTCTCAGGCTTACTCTATCACTCCTTCCTCAGGGTACGACATAGCAACTCTTATTATTGATAGTATTTCCATCGCAACATCAACCTCATACACATTCAGCAACGTACAAGCAAGTCACACGATAGAAGCGACCTTTGTTGCGCCCGCTGCTGAAGTAGTCGGTGGTGTAATACTTGCAAGTATCACCTTTGACGGCAAGGCATTTCCTGGAGGCACAGCATCTATCGTTCACAGAGAACTCGACGCACAAGTGATCGACGCACAAGTAGATATCTCAAACATAACTGGTTCGTTCCATGTTCGTTTTGTTGATTTACCAAAAGCAATTCACACCTTTGGTCTACTAATAAAAGACAAGGAGGGGCGCTTGTCTCAAACAAAGTTCTACACCATAGATGCCAATGCTACCAATGCGCTATTTGAGAACATTGTTGCTCCACCAACAGTCGATGTACTCAGTGGGCAAGTTTCTCGTGGTGGAAAAGTTCGTGTATTTGGTTTTGCTTCTCCAAGCCATACCGTCCGCCTCTACATTAATGATATACTATCAAAAGAGACACTCGCAGGGAACACAGGTGTTTATTCATTTGATATTCCCACAGGAGCACTCGATTTTGGACAATACACAGTACGTGCAAAACAAATCAATCTTGATGGGGGGAAAGAAAGTGAATTTTCAACATCAAGAACATTTATTGTTTCAAAACTTACTGTTGTAAAAGCTGACCTTTCTGGAGACGGTAAAATTGATATCAAAGACTGGAGTATTTTCTTGGCACGCTTCGTCTCACGTGACAGTGAAATAAAGAAGAGTATCGACCTTACAGGGGATGGGAAGGTTGATATTTCGGATTTTAGTGTTTTTATTAGAACTATTAGAAAATAATATTATGTTACGAACAATACCACTTAGCATTATTCTGGGAATCATATTTTTCTTGGCCCCTCAAGCACATGCGGCCTCCCTCTTTTTTACCCCAGCAAACGGTGAGGTAGGTATTGAAAAAGAGCTTGTGGTTGATATCAAAATCAACAGTGACGGTGTTGGCATTAACGCAGCCCAAGCAACACTTCGCTTCCCTAAAGATCTTCTCTCTGTTAAATCCATAGATAAAACAGATTCTGCTTTTAATTTCTGGCTTGAGGAGCCTTCCTTTTCAAACGAGAACGGTGCAATTACGTTTGTTGGTGGTACTCCCTATGGTATTTCTGGCGCATCAATCCAAGTCCTCCATATTGTATTCACCACAAAAACAGCAGGGAGCGCTCCTGTGACTATTGTAGATTCTGCAATAACTGCATCTGACGGCAGCGGGTCAAATGTTTTAACAAAAACAACTGACGCAGTTTTTACAATCACCCCAACAAAAGACCAAGCAACTGCTGTTGTGGCGACCCCAACAGCAGCTCCAATTGTAATCGTCCCTCCTGTTCAAATAATTCGTGAACCAGTGATCACAAAAGGTCTCCCCGTAAAACCTACCATAAATGTTTCTCTCTACCCCAACGAAACAAGTTGGTCAAATCAATCAAATACTTTCACTGCGACATGGGACCTCCCGCTCGACATCTCTGGAGTATCTGCAGTTGTCAATAAAGAACCAAATTACAAAGGTGGAAAAAACGAAGGACTTTTTGACAGCAAGATGTTTGAAGCGCTTGATGATGGTATTTGGTATCTCCACGTGCAGTTTAGAAACAATGTCGGCTGGGGTCCTGTCACCCACTATCGCATCGCCGTTGACACAAAATCTCCACTCACTTTTGATATCGCTTCACTAGAAAGTGAAGCGAGCGACAACCCAGCACCATCGATTACATTTAAATCAAATGATGCACTTTCAGGGCTTAAAGAATATTGGGTAAGAGTAGACAATCAGGACTGGATTACGGTCTCTGCTCAAGATTTTAGTGGCTCATACAGACTAGTAAATCAAACCCCAGGAACACACCTCGTCACCGTTCGCGCAATAGATAATGCAGAAAACGGTATTGAGAGTAGTTTGGACTTTGAGATTCTTCCCCTCCCTCTCCCTACGTTTACTTTTGTAAAAACAAAGTTATTTTCAAATGAAGTAAACGGATTACTTACTCGAGGGACAGGGGTTCCATCAACTGAAATTATTTTTACACTCAGAAAAGGGTCTGCGACCGTTCTTAATCAGGTGGTCCCCGTAAACGCAAATGGTGGTTGGGAGCTCTCTTCAGGGGATGCCCTCCTCAGTGGAAACTACACCGCGACAATCCAAAACAAAGATTCTCGTGGCGCACTCTCGCTTACGGTCACTTCAGAAAAAATCAAAGTTGTCGGCAGATACACAAATATTATCATTGCTCTTTTTGCGGTACTTTTCGCCGCGCTTATCACTCTCTACACATTCAATAAAAGACGTCACGCTCAAATAGCTTTACGCGTCCAGATGGCAGAGCGCGATGCAGCAAATGTCTTCAAGATGATTGAGAATGACATTCAGAAACTTCAAGACGCACAGAAGACCCCCACTCCGGCCGACGATGAGTTTATCACCGCAAAAATAAAGAAAAACGTTGAGAAAATGGGTGCATATATCAAAGACGAAATATCAAGGGCACGAAAGTAGCTTCCCTCTCACCACAAATAGAAAACCGCGATTCATTGAATCGCGGTTTTCTATTTACTTTAGGCTTATTTCTTCGCGGTCTTCTCTTTGCAAGGCACGCATCGACAGCCATATGGCTTTATGTACTCATCGACATACTCCTTACCGTAGTCATAATTGAGCTCCTCCCCTGCTGCAATATTCTTTTTTGCTTGAACAAATACTCTCCAAGCCTTAATCTCTACTTCGCAGTTCGGCTTGTGAGAATGATTGATGTAGCGAGCGGTATTTGAGCGAGCACTACCGTCAATCATGCGCGTTTTACTTGTCTCAAAAAGATATTTATTTTCTGGGTATTCTTCCACTTCTTTTTTGCCAATAATAATCTTACCGACGTACTCAATGATCCACGTCCCCTTTTTAATAGGTTCGACGGCAAATAGTCCCAACCCTGCATCCGAGCGACCCACTCTGTATTTTACGTCACCAATTTTTGGAATTGCCATAGTTTGAGCATTGTACCAAATACCGAAATTGAAGTAAACTAGAGGAATGAAAAATACTGACTCAAAAAAGGAGCTTTTCTGCGATGTTGCCATAGTTGGTGGTGGTCCCGCAGGGATGATTGCAGCTATCCATGCCGCAAAAGAAGGAGCTGAGGTAATCCTTGTCGAAAAGAATGCAACTCTTGGAAAAAAACTTCTCATTACAGGAGGTGGACGTTGCAATATTACCAATGCTATTTTTGACAATCGTGTACTTTCACAAAAATACGGCAAAAAAGGAAAGTTTCTTCTTTCTCCTTTTTCAAAGTGGAGCGCACAAGATACTATCAACTTTTTTGAGAAGCATGGCATGCCTACAAAGACTGAGGCTGAGAACCGTGTTTTCCCGAGAAGCAACTCGGCCCAAAGCGTGTGGGATGTTCTTGTTGATGAGATGGAAGAATTGGGGATAACAATAATTACTAGCTCCCCTGTGACAAAAGTACACTCGTTGAAAAATGTACTCACCGATATTGAGACTGAGGACAGCATCATTAAGGCAAAGTCATTTATCATTACTACAGGAGGCACAGCGCGCCCTGAAACAGGATCTTCTGGTGACGGATTTAAGTGGCTTAAAAAACTAGGACATACTATCAGTGCCCCAAATGTCGCACTCGTTCCCGTAAAGGTAAAAGAGGATTGGGTTCACAAAGCACAGGGGCTCTCTCTCCCTAATGTAAAGATTACACTCGTTGATGGAGCAGTTCGTTCTCTTCCTCGTGCTGGGAAAATTCTTTTTACTCACTTTGGTCTTTCGGGCCCACTCATCCTCAACATGAGCCAATCAATCAAAGAATCATTAAATAATGTTGGTTCTCATGGTGGCAATAGCACCACCCTTGAACTAGATATTTTCCCCGCTCTCGACACCACAGCACTTGATGAAAAACTCCGTGAGCACCTAGGAACCATACAGAACAAAAAATGGATTAACGCGCTATCGGGTTTTGTCCCACCACTTCTCATTCCACACTTGGTTGAAATATCTGGTATAAATCATGGGACCCTCGTGAACAAGATCTCTCGTATCGAGCGTCTCGCGTTCATCAAGAAACTCAAGGCCCTAACAGTGACACCGACAGGACTTCTTGGTGTTGAAAAAGCGATTGTTTCTTCTGGCGGTGTTGCCCTTGAGGAAATTGATTTCAAGACAATGCGCTCACTTAAAATCGAGAACCTTTACCTCGCGGGAGACATCCTCGATTTTGACCGTCCTTCGGGAGGTTTCAGTCTTCAAATATGTTGGGCAACGGGGTTTGTTGCAGGTACTTCGGCCTTCAAAAAATAGTTCACATTTTGAAAATATTCTTACATAATAATTTTCAAAATGTTACAATATAGATATGAATCCCGTTAGAGGTCCTCAGTTATGTTCTGGTCTCACTGGGATTGTAAAGTAATCTGTCAAAGTTTTGCCAATCATTAATTAACTACGGAAACGCGTGTAGCGTTTCCTACCTTTAACGGGATGAAACTATCTAAAAAACATTATATTTGGGGCAGCATTATTGTTGCAGGGGTTATTATCTTCTTCCTCTCGAGAGGCGGGAACGAAACCACTCCTCCGGGTACTTCAATAATCAAGCGTGGAGACCTTATTCAAGAAGTGAGCGTTACGGGTCGCGTCAAATCAACAAGCGAAGTCAATCTCAGTTTTGAAAGAAGTGGTCGTGTTGCGCAAGTCTACACGAGAGTAGGACAACACATCGAAGCAGGCAAAATTCTTGCAGAGATTGAGTCATCGGCTGCTCGTGGCAGCCTCGAAGAAGCAGAAGCTCGTCTATCTGAGCTCAAGCGTGGCGCTCGCCCAGAGGAACTTGCGGTAAAAAAAGCTGAACTTGCAAAATACACTCAGGATATTGAAAATACGTATCTTGGTGTCACTGATATTTCAAACGATGCGTTTACAAAAGCCGATGACGCCCTCCACACAAAAACGACAGGGATCTTTTCTGGATATAAAACATCTTCATACAAGTACACCTTTTCAATCTGTGATAGCCAGCTCACTACTGACGGAGAATCACTCCGCTACTCGAGCGAGCTTGAACTTGATGCATGGCGCAGTGAGAACGACATGTTCCCGTCTGCCTTAGGAGCAACGGAGTTGGCTACGGTTTTGTCACAGACAGGTGCACATCTTGAAAAACTACTTACGTTCTTCGATGGTGTGAGTCGCGCACTTACTCTCGATTGCACGATAAGCAACACATCACTCGACACCTATCGCACAAACATCAATACTGCGCGCAACAATCTGAACACAGCACTCGCCACCGTAAATACAAAAAAGCAGGCAATCTCAGCTCTTCTTCTCACGGTAGAAAAGGTTCGCAATGAGCTTACACTCCTTGAAGCAGGCTCCGCATCAGAAACCATTGCCGCACAGGAGGCACGTGTGCTTTCTGCTCGTGGCGAGCTTTCAAAACATCGTGTGGTCTCACCCATCTCTGGTGTAGTAACAAAAGTCGACACAGAGATAGGAGAAGGGGCTGCTGTTGGAGTAAATGTATTTACTATTATTTCTGATGCATCATTTAAGATTGAGGCATATGTCCCTGAGGCAGATATCGCAAAAATAAAGATTGGTGACCAGGCAAATGTTACCCTTGACGCATACGGGCCTGATGTAATCTTTAAGGCAAAAGTTAGCAGTGTTGACCCCGCGGAAACTATCATCGACAATGTTCCAACTTACAAAACGACCCTCCATTTTATTGAGAACGACCCTCGTATCAAGTCTGGGATGACATCAAATACTGATATTCAAACGGCATCCCGCGCAGGGGTATTATTTGCTCCAGGTCGCTCTATCATTAGCAAGAACGGCAGCAAATACATTCGTGTAGTTTCTGCTGACAACACAACAAACGATGTCTCAGTGACCACGGGACTCAAGTCCTCTGATGGTACTATCGAAATCCTGATGGGACTAGCAGAGGGAGACACCATTATCACCACTCCTACCGAATAAATCTTTGTGTTGTTGCGAGGGCGTTAGCCCGTAGCAATCCAGAGCCTCATTCAATATTCTAAATTCCATATTCAATATTCTACCCCTATGCACCTCATTGAACTCAATCAATTAGTAAAGATATACAAGAACGACGAGGTTGAAACTCCCGTTCTTCATGGTCTCACCTTTTCGATTGACAAGGGGGAGTTTGTCGCCATCATGGGTCCGTCAGGGTCAGGCAAATCAACCCTTCTTCACGTCATTGGATTTCTTGATGAATACACAAGTGGGTCATACCGATTTGAAGACCAGGAAGCAAACACCTACACAGGGGACGATACGGCACACATCCGTAACAAAAAACTTGGCTTTGTGTTTCAATCATTCAACCTCCTCCCCCACGCTACGGTATTTGAAAACGTTCAACTTCCCCTTCTTTATTCAGATATTCCTGAATCTGAGTGGGAAAAACGAACACGAGAATCAATAGAAAAAGTCGGGCTCTCTCATCGTACTGATTTCGACGTGACGCGCCTTTCTGGAGGAGAGAAGCAGCGTGTTGCTATTGCGCGCGCACTTGTCTGCAGCCCTGATGTTATTTTTGCAGACGAGCCCACGGGAAACCTTGATTCAAAATCAGGGGGTAGTGTTATGCAAACTCTCCAAGACCTCAATGAAAAACACGGACACACCATCATCCTCATTACTCATGAGACATACACAGCAGAACACGCAAAGCGCATCATTCGCATCAAAGATGGGCTGGTCGAAAGCGATACAGAAGTTTCCCAGAGACGCCACACCGATGGTGGAATTTTAATGAAATAATATATCATGCGCTTTAAATACAGCTTAAAAACAGCGTTCAAAGGTCTTGAGCAAAATCGTGCTCGTTCGTTCCTTACTATTCTCGGGATCGTGATTGGCGTCACGTCTATTATCCTCGTAATGTCTCTCGGTCAAGGCGCGCAAAATCTCATCCTCGACCAAGTAAAAGGTCTCGGCTCAAGGACAATTATTGTAGGAGCAGGACGTGAGCCAACAGGTCCATCTGATGCGGGGCAAATCTTTAGTGACTCGCTCAAGCAAAAGGACTACGACCTTTTGCAGCGCAGAGAAAATACACCGAGCGTTAAAATGATAATGCCGATTGTCTTTGGCTCCGCGAGCGCTGCGTACCAAAGTGAAACATACAGTCTTACTATTTTTGGAGCTTCTCCCCTCTTTGGGAATATTTTTGATCTATCACTTAAGTCGGGAACATTTTTTACCGAGGAAGATATCCGTGCAAATTCAAAGTACGTAATCATCGGCAATAAAGTTAGGGAACAACTTTTTGGCGCAGACGACGCTGTTGGTCAAACTATCAGAATGAAAGGTTACAATTTCCGCGTTATCGGTGTTCTTGCCGAGCAAGGACAAAGTGCATTCAATTTTGACGAAGCAGCGATCATCCCCTACACCACTGCCCAAAACTATGTCCTCGGTATCAAATACTTTAATCGCTTTGTCGCAGAAGCAACAACAGACGCTCTCGTGGATAGCGCTGCAGATGAAATCAAACTTACCCTGCGTGAGTCACACAATATTACTGACACCACAAAAGACGACTTCTTTGTTATCACACAAGTTACACTCGCAAGCAGTCTTTCGGCTATCACTTCCGTCCTCACTATTTTCCTTGCTGCGGTGGCCGCAATATCACTCGTTGTAGGAGGTATCGGCATCATGAATATCATGCTTGTTTCCGTAACCGAGCGTACAAAAGAAATCGGTCTTCGCAAGGCACTCGGTGCAACCTACCGCAACATCCTCACCCAATTCCTCTTGGAGGCGGTCATGCTCACAGGGATAGGTGGTATCACAGGAATCCTTCTTGGAGCGGCCCTATCGTGGGGTATTTCTACAGCAATCAGGAGCTTCTCTACAATCGCCTGGACGTTTAGTTTTCCTGTTTCTGCTGCAATCCTCGGGTTAGTCGTTTCGGGCGCTATAGGGCTCATTTTTGGGCTTTATCCAGCACGTACAGCCGCCCGCAAGAGCCCTATTGATGCACTTAGATACGAGTAAAGGCAGCCAAGAGAAAAGGCGGACGAAATTGTAATTTCGTCCGCCTTTTCTCTTACCTAGTTTGTTATCTCAGACCAAGAGGTGTTGGTGATGGCTCCATCTGCGTCGAGTGTAGCTGAGACCTGAAGGGTGCGCGTACTTGCCTTCATAATCCCCTTTGATGTAATAGTTTTCGTCGTGTCATTTCCCGTCACCTGCACCTTTGCACAATCATTCCCTGTTGTGCAACCATTTGTTGAGAAATCAATTTGATAACAATCAGTCGTTGCGCAAAGATAAGTCTTATTGCGCGCAACTTTGATAAGCGCATCACGAGCTCCAGCTTCGGCATAAAAATGTGCGCGCGAAGACTGCGCACTCCCCTGTGATATAAAAAGTTCTGTAAATGATAACGTGGTTACCGAGACTGCCACCAATAGTGCCATAACGCCAAGCACCATCACTGTTGGAAGTGTGGCAACACCGCAGGATGGGGAACATTTGACAAGTGACATTTGACAAGTGACACCAGATTTTCGCACAGCGAAAATCTGGTAGAAACTTGCATGTATTTTTTTGTTAATTGTTAAATGTTTCATGTAAATTGTTCTTCAATCTATCTTAATGTTGCAGTAGTGCGAAGCGTGTCGACATATGCCCAATCGCCACTTGAGGAGTTATAACGCATGGTCATTACCACCTGTATTGCAGTTGTTGTTGCCCCCGAAGCCCCAATGTTGGGATTAAAGTTCTCTATGCGTGTAAACGTTGGCACATCAACAGAAACCGACCCCCCTGTCACATTTTCTGGAGTTCCACCAACCGAGCGACGGAGAATACCACCTGTTATATCGTACACAATGGGTACTCCGCCAACAGTAAGAGTGAGTGCACTCCCAGGAGTCCCCAGAGACGGACTTATTACTGCAGTCGCGTTCTTTATGTCTTGCTTGATGATGTCACTCGCGAAACGAATAGCACTATTGACCTCGCTGCGAGCCTCAGACTGCCCACGACCTTTTGAAAGTGAAATAAATGCATCCGACACTACAACCATGAGACCCGAGAGAATAGCAATGTAAATCAGGAGCTCAAGGAGAGTAACACCGCAGGAGCGCGAAGCGCTACCGCTGACAACTGACAACTGACCCTTACGAGCAGATTTTCGCACAGCGAAAATCTGCTCGTTCTTTGTGGGCTGTAAATTGTAAATTGTAAGTTGTTTCATGTCAGTTGTTCTCCTATGGCGCCCAGTTTACTACGACATCGTCGACAGTGGGAGTGAACACACCAGCGGTAGTACAGTCATTTGAACAAACACGGATCTTGTAGCGGAAATATCTTTTGTTGTTCCACGCGTCACGACAAGTAGCATCATTATCAACGTCTCCGTGTAGCTCGATAGGAGTGTTTGGGGCCGCTGATTCAAACCAGTCGCCTATCTGACATGTTGCTCCACCAATATATGTCCATGGACCAGACGATGAATCAGATGCCGCAAATTGGAATCTCACTTTTCCTTCGTTTGTCCCTGGTCCACCAAGTATCCCCTTCCATGTTACTGAGTTGTACCCAGCCCCCTGAGCATCCCCAGTAGAATCAAAAATTGCCGAAATGAGATCTCCGTAAATTGGCATACCCCCACACGCCGGCGGCGCATAACGATGTGTTTCTGTCATTTTGACCCCGAGTCCATAGATACTAATTCCAGACGGAATCACATTGAGCGTGTATGCATACCCGCCAGCTGACGCAGGATTAATCAACCCACTTGGGTCTTGGTACTCTATCTCAAAAGGTGTTGGTGTTGAGCCAACATTGGGAAGGGTAAATTGCTTTTGTGTCCCTGCGTCACTATCTATCGTAAACGTCACCGTACCACTCCCTGTATATACTCCCGAGGCTGTGAAATGGAGGGACTTGAGGGGACTCGTGACAGGTGACAAGTTGTCCCCAATATATAATGTAAAAGAATAATCCTGCTGTGAATTTACCATTGCGTCCGAACCTCCAATCATCGACTCAGTAGTCTTGACCTTTTGGTTTGTAGGGGCTCCATCAATACATACAGGAGGTGCATAACGATGCGTCTCAACCATCTTCACCGCGAGCCCGTACACCGTAACACCTGACGGTGTCATATCAAGCGTATAGGTGTACTCCCCAGCGGAAGTCGGACTAATTTTCCCAGATGGGTCATTATAAATAAACTCAAACGGAGTTGGGGTCCCGCCGACATTAGGAAGCGTAAACGTCTGAAGTGTGCCACTGTCGCTATCGAGTGTAAAGGCGAAGGTACCGTTGCCTGTATACACTCCCGACACAACAAAATATACTGATTTTATCGGTGATGTAACAGGAGATAAATTATCGCCAACGTAAAAATTTACCGTTGCGCTTTGCGCAGTAGTAACAACAGCATCAGAAGAGAATATTATTGACTCTGTAGTCTTGATCTGGTCAGCAGCAAGAGCCGCGTACGCCAGTGCGCCAAATCCGACAATCAATAATGTAATCCTAAGTATTCTCATAAATAAAATTAGCGAACAAGCATTGTTGTGTTTCCCCTTGAAGTTGCAATCGCGTATTGCCAAATTTTTCCATCTTCACTGTAGAAAAAAATGAGTGAATTTAACGTTGCATCTGAAAATTGCGACAAAGATTGCAACGACTTAATAGCCCCCCCCGAATCATACCAGTTCTTTGGCAACGCAAAACCGTAGGAAGTTGATGAAACTTCTTTTTTCTCTATTATATCCTCGCCGACAGTTGTAATTACATATCCCTTCTTTTGTCTCTTCGAGCCAAATGCCAACTCCCAGCCGCTTGAGACCCCTTCTACTGTGACTGTACCCAGAGAATTAATATACACAAGTTTCGCATCTTCTGCCCACGCACGAGCAGTAGCTTCTGCAATTACATAGCTCTCCTTTAAAGTTTTTCCCTTTTCAATAATAACTCGCTCGTTACTAATAAAAGGGATATCCTCCCCTATTGAAATTATTTTCCTACCACTTGCGCTAGAAACACGATCGACTGTGCGAGGAGTAAGTGTCTCACTCACAATACGCTCATTGTTAAAAATCGCTCGTTTTGCATTTTTAATGCCGCCATAATAAACAACAGAGACAATGGCCACCAGTACGAGAATAAAAATCGCTAAAGAAATATATTTATTTTTATTAATTAGTTCTTTCATATTATGGGGTATAGGTGTAGTTGACATAGATGTCTGCTGATAATATCGAGAAGTTTGTGTTTGCTTCTGGGGTAACGGTGAGAGTGTTTGTCGCAGGGTCTACATCAAGCGCCGTTACTGGATGCAAAATTTTTACAAAGCTCACACTTGATGCAGGTATCACATATGTCTTTGCTGTTTCTCCATTGACTTGTACTGCAATATCTTTTAATGATGCTCCTGATGAATAAATCCCCTTTATCTCAACAAAAATACTTCTCGTGGTTGTTGCGTTTTCAGGGATTGAGACAGTGAATAGCTGAGACAATGGTGAACCATTGGTTATGAGACCTGTTTGGCCTGTGATATGGAATTTTGTTGTCTTTGCAGGCTGAGAAACGCTCGATGTCGTGAATGAATAATTGCTACTGATGGACTCATTACCAGCTGCATCTTTTGAGCGCACGCGGTAATAGTAGAGTGTGCCAGAATTAAGATTAGAAATCCCTACCGAATGGGCATTTACCATACTTAAGTTGAGCGTAGTACAGTCCCCTGCGCATGCGCCAAATGTCCCCGAGGTATTGTATTGGACTTGAGAAGTAGACACTTCTCCCAGAGTGCTCCACGTGATCGTCGCACTATTTGTCCCAGGTGAACCAGAAGAAACACTGGTAATAGACGGTAATGTTGTGTCAATCTGAAAGTCTGTTGATGTTTCTGGATTGATGTCGTCATATGAAACCCATGGCCCCCAGTAATCATTCGCCCCAGTATTAAAGTGTACACGCGCCTGCCAATGATACACATCATCAGTTGGTGTTATTGAAATAGCACATGCGTTTCCAGCGACTCCACAATCAATAGGTCCAGGAGCGACACCTGCATTTGGTCCTGAAACAGCGTCAACGCAAGTAACATTTGGCGTTGTACATGCAAACGCCGTCCCAATAGGCTTATATTCTATTTCTGGATACAACGCTCCTCCTGTTGCAAAACTATCCTCCATGATCATAGTGAGATATATAGGAGTAGAACTTGCGACTCCACCAATACCAATAAGTTGTGTAAGGGAAGCATCTTTCCATTGTTTCAAATCAGTTGGAGCATTTGGTCGCAGTGTATTCACTGTGAAGACCGACGAATTCGAATCGAGTAAATTTGAAGTAACCACCACGTCTCCACTCACAGAGTTTGTGGGGACTTGTGTTGTAATTGATGTATCGGTCCACCCTCCCCAAAAAGTAGCGGTTTTGTTGTTTGTGAATGTTACAAAATAATTTGCATTAAAAGCACCTGGGCACCCAGCCTGACAAAAGTGGTTACCATCTACCGTCACGGCCGCACCCTCTGCAGCGTTTGTTGGGGTAAATCCTGTTATGCGAGGGAATATGCGAAAATTAGTTGTCGTGTAGGTATGTGTTTTATTATTTGAACCTTGTCCTTGCTGAACAACAAGACTCCCTGTGTATGAAGCTGATGAAGGAACATGCGCACGAATGAGCTCATTCCCCCACGATGGAGTAGTTGCCCCGAGGCCAAATATCTGAACATATCCACCAGTAGATGCAGAACCAAAACGCGTACCATTAAGGAATACTTCTCCGTCAGTAAGTCCATTTGGACAAGCGCTATCACCCGCATCATACTCACGACCACCATCGCCAATTGGAAATCCTGCTTTATTACATGAAGTAATTGATGTAACCTGTGGGAATACATAAAAATTGAGAGCGTTACTTCCTACCCCTCCCGACGTTACAACCAAAGAACTTACTCCCCCAAACTCTGCCCCCCAGTCAGTATCAGTATCTCCCGTAATCGACGAATCTGTTTCAAAAACTATCGTCGTTGGTGTCCACGAAATCACATTGGCATCTGCAATTTGATGCGCTCCGATTTTAATATTTTCTGTTGCGGTCGAACGATTCCCTGCCCCAGGATCTGCCCCAAAACCACCCCCAGAAATAGTTATGGCTTGCTTAAACATAGCCCCGCCACCAATACGCGCACCACATGTCGTACATGCACCAGCATAATCAAGTGCCACCTCAGTATCATTGGTATAACTCGTGAGCGAAAGTGGGACAGCAGGAGTAAAAGGTGAACCCGTTGGAACTGTTCCTAAATCGTAGTTTCCACGTAAATCTTTTGTAAAAATAGAATAGTGATACGGAGTGCCGTTCACAAGCCCCGAATCAAGACACGTTGCAGCGGGGTCCAAAACCACACAAGCGACTGTCGCAGTACCAATAGTGTTCCCCACAATATACGTCGTGCCTTCTACAGGAGTATCAGCAACCGCACTTGATGCACGACGAAGAACAATCGTGCTGTGATAGTCGGCGTTACCTGGATTGGTCCAATTCAGAGTGACCGTACCATCTCCAACGGTCCCGCTTGTCCCCGAAACGCTCCCAGGAGAGAGGTTATCGATGGTGAGAATTGAACTCCCAGTATCTGTTCCCGCCTGAACATTGGTACTTGTAAACGCGCTTATAGTTGCCGTCGTAGGATAATCTCCCCCCAGTGGAGCGGGCATTGAGGCATGCGAGTTTGGAGTAATTTTTATTTTAAATTGAGTATTTGTACTCGTGACAGGGATGGTACAGCCAGTAAGTGTAGCCGTGTCCCCCGTTGGTGCCGCACTACAATACGTGACCGTATCGCCATCATTTACGATAGCAACAGTCGCAACATATGCCCCAATCCCCGCAGAAAGTGGGATAGTAACCCCTGTCACAGTATCAGTGCCATGATTAGTGCCAAGTCCAAAAGAATCAACGAGTCCTGAAGCCCCGGGGGCAACAGATGAACTCCCTGGCTCTCCTGTGACAAAATTTGAAAGAGTTGTAACGGGTTCTGGGCGAATAGCAAGAGCCACAGCTGCCCAGGAGTCAGAAGTTGATGTTGTCCATCCTGTCCACGCAGCCGCGTCTTCCACACCTGCCCCGCTCCATGCCTTTGAGGCAATACCCACAGTGGAAGCACTTCCAGGGTCAACACTAATATCTGCCTTGTTTATATATCCCGTAGGTTGCGTCACTGTTGTATCTACTGCGGCCCCAGTCCCAAGACCGAGAGATAGGACTATTGCTCCTTGGGTTACGGGGGTTATCGCAGGACTATTTGGGACTGCAGAGTTTGTTGCAACCGCAGTAGTTGAAGTGACATCAAGAGGGGTCACCTTATCAGTATTGCGCCAGACATGAACTTCACACACAGCACCCATTGTAGTAGTCAGGCTTCCAAGACAGTTTACAACCGTATCAGGGGTTGCTGGCATAATCTTCCAGTTCACAGAGAGATTAGCATCACGCGTGTCATTCGCATACAAATCAGCGACTTCAGTATACCCAGCTGTACCAACTCCAGGGTTTCTGTTTACAGTACTCACAAATCCAGTCGCTACAACAACGAGATCCCCAGCTTGGGCAGCACCACCTGATCCACCAGTAAGTGACGTGAGGGACACGTTGAAGGCAGCACTATTCCCGCTCGCCTCAGCAGCACCAACATACTGAAGCGCTGCAGCGTGAGCCTCATGGACACGTGCTTTTTCAATCACGTGGCGATATGACGCAAATTTATCAACTACGTTTTCGTCTTGAGACAAACGCCATGCTTTATCGACAATGTTGTTTGCAGCGATATATGAATCAAGAAGTTTGTTTAAAGTATAAAAAGGAACATTAGAAAATGAAATACCCAGAAGAGCCAGAAACAAAATACTGTTGCGGAGAACTCTAAGTGTTTTTCTAATGTATAAATTATTCTTCATAATCACTAACGTAATTATACGCTTTTTTTGAAATGTCAGCCATTATTTTTTGCGCTGTTTCATAATTTTTATTTTTTGTCATTACCGTAAGCAGATATGGTCTCCCTTTTGTATATATAATACCAGAATCTAGGTACACTTTTCTGTCGTCGTCCACTCCAATCTTGTGTGCAAACGTAACATCGTCAGGAAGTCCCTGCTGAACATATTGCGAAAAAGGAGATTGCGAAAGGTATTTCAAAAGCTTTTGAGAGTTTTCTTCACTAAGATATGAAGCGGCATAAAGGGCACGCATCATTACTGAATATTTCTTTGCACTTAGACTTCCCTCGGTTTTCAAAAATCCATCAAGACCCATGTGGTCATACACGTCATTCATTTCATTCATTTCCAAATTACGAACAAGAATAAAGTGTGCAGAATTGTCAGAATCCGACAAGGAGCGTCTCACAATTTCTTCAATCGTAAACTTAGAATTGGATGGCTCCTTGTAAAGGGTTCCAAATTTATTATCTTTATCAGTTGGCATAAGAACGAGCTCGTTACTCCACTTCCACTCTCCCTGCTCGATCTTCTTTGCGACAGCCATAGCAACGGGCACCTTGAGGAGTGACGCTGGGTAAAACTCTGCATCTTTATTCAAAGAGATATTAGCCCCTGTTGGTAGGTACTCAAAATAAACAGAGATATCTTTATCATTCTCATACTCAATATTAATTGAGTCGCGAAGAGGCTGAATATTAACAATAAGATCTTTTTGATTTACTAAACCACGCGCTGGATCAAGGAGTGTGAACGAATCGTTCCACATGTTAACATTTTTGCTTGCTCCAAAAAAATACGCAGCAATAACTATTAAAACAACAACACCAAAAAGCAATCCATTTTTAATTTTTGAATTGAAAAGATATTCTGTATTGTTTCCTTGTTTCTTTTTCATAATTACTGAAGTTTAATCGTGCCACCTGATGTGTTAATAGTTCCTGAGGGGGAAATTGACTCATACGTTGTATCAGGACAATTCTTGACACCACTCCCCGCCCCACCTGACCAGTCGGTCTGGGTGCACACCTTATTGCGCCATCTTGAAAAATAATCACTGATGACCACAGGGCTTCCTGAACCTTGCCACGAGACAGTGACGATTACTTTCTGGGTCGATGGATCGTCAGAGTAATTATTTGCAGGCACACACGTAGTACTGCTTGCAATGGTGCGACTGGTGTCATTACAACGGTTTACATTTTCTACCGTAAAATATCGTGTGTAACTCGCGGTGTTAAGCGCAACGAGCTCGCTCGCGGTCGATGTCGCCCATTTGGTCCCCGACAGCACTGCGTGATATTGAGCACCCTTGGTAAGGTCATAAATATTTTGCCACTTTTCATCTGAGATGGCGCGCACTGCTTCGAGAGTTTCATTGGCGAGACCGACCGCCACATCACTCTCGCTCGACGTCTTACCGCTCTGCATGCTGACGTACACAGATTCAGACCCAATAGAGAGAATAATAGCGAGAAGTGATATCGCCACGAGGAGTTCTATCAAAAGGGCGCCGCGATTGTGGACAGAATGTAGAGCATTAAAAGTTGAATGTTGAATGGGTTTCATATTCTATTCTAATTTATTGCACCTATTGAAGTAATGACAATGCTTTTTGTGGAACCCTCAGAAACTACCGTGATTGTCTCGGGTGTTGTGGTGCCAGAGATCCTTGTAAAAATAATATCCTTACTTGCCCCAGCCGCGGGGGCAGAAAAAGCGACGCCGAAAGGTAGTGTGGTGGTCGAGACAACCGTGCTTGCGGCGTAGTTGGTTGCAGTGGAGAAAAGCTCGTAGTACTGAGTGCTTCCTGCCCCACTGTTTACGACATGTGCTCCCCACTTCAGCCCCTCTTCGCCTATCATTGCCTTTGAGCGAGCAGTGCGCAGGTCCCCCGCAAGGACTTTTGTTATTGATTCAACTTCCACGTTTTTTACAAAGTTACGGTAAAAACCTGCCCCCGCCGCACCAAGAAGCGCCATAATTGAAATGACAATAAGGAGCTCCAGGAGAGAGAATCCCCTTGTTCTGAGTGATGGATAAAACTGAAAAATCATACTAGGTGAAGTGCCCCACAAGCTGATAAATAGGGAGAATGATAGAGAATGCAATAGATCCGACAAGAAGGCCCATGATGAGGAGGAGCACCGGCTCAAGAATAGCGGTTAAATCTTTGAGCTTATTATCGACGTCTTCCTCGTAAAAATCAGAGAATGTAATAAGGATATCTGAAAGCGTCCCCGTTCGCTCCCCTACCACAATAAGACTAAGAAGGAGTCGGGGGAAAAGCTCGGGGAATTTACTGAGGGCTCCTGAAATAGGGAGACCATTTTTAACATCATCTACCACTGCAACAATCGCAGCCTCATACTTTTGGTTACCGATTGAGTTTGCTGCTGATTCGAGCGACCCTACTGCGGTGAGCCCACTCTGCATCAAGTTGCCGAGCGTGCGGGTAAAGCGAACGAGCGCAACCTTTTTTACCAAGTCACTCGCAACAGGAATCGTTGACAACACCCAGAAAAAGAATTTCTTGCCAAGCTTTGTAGTACGGAAAAAGAGGAAAAACCAAATGAGAAATACAAGAACGATTCCATCCAAAATGAAACTATAGGTCATCATCTCTGAAAGACCAAGAAACATTTTGGTGATCCACGGGAGCTTCACCCCACTTGAGGCAAACGCCTTAGTAAGACGAGGGAGTACGAAGATAAGGAGAAGTGAAACAACGCCCACAGACGCCACAAGGAGGATGATTGGGTACGTCAATGCTGACTTTACCTTTGCACGGAGAGCAAACTCCTTTGAGAGGTATTGCCCAAGCTCTGATAATGTGCGATCGAGCTGACCCGATACCTCTCCTGCACGAAGCATTCCCAAAAAGACAGGTGGAAATGAATTTGCATAATTTGAAAATCCCATTGAAAGGGTCTGCCCATTCTTTACGAGTGCCTGCACCTCGCGAAGCATGTTCTTGAGGATCTTTTTCTCCGTGTCAGCAATCAAGATATCGAGGGCTTCAACAACAGAGAGCCCCGCCTTGATGGTTGCCGAAAGGTTGCGAACAAGAAACAAAATATCTACAGAAGTGATTTTTTCAAAAAGTGAAATTTCGAGACTGAGTCCAGTCTTGCCACTCCCGTCAAGGGTTTGTACAAGGATAGGATTGATGTCACGACGCATCAAATACGCCACAGCCTCATCGCGTGATACTGCTTCGTACTCCCCGCGGACTATTGCTCCCTCGCGATTGTATCCTTCGTAAATAAAAATTGCCATGTTGTTGGATAAATTACTCCTTGACCACTCTAAGAATTTCTTCGATTGTCGTTACTCCACGCTCAACCTTGTTCAAACCATCTTCAAACATTGGTGTCATACCGTCTTCGATAGCTTTCTTGCGCACCTCTGCGACGGTCGCCTCACGGAGGATAAGCTCGCGGATAGCGTCCGTAACGCGGAAAAGCTCAAAGATGCCGATCTGCCCCTGGAAACCAGAGTTTCCACAGACCTTACATCCTTTTCCACGATAAAGCGTGTCAGGGATTGTGGTTACGGTGTTCCCTGACAATTCAATCTGCGCCTTGATAAGGCGTGTGATTTCTGGACTTGCAGGATATGACTCTGTACACGAAGCGCAAATACGACGAACGAGTCGCTGTGCGATGACAAGATTGACCGTAGAAGAAAGAAGGAATGCTGGCGCACCCATGTCGAGAAGACGTGGGAGAGCTGACGTTGCGTCGTTGGTGTGGAGCGAAGACAACACGAGGTGTCCCGTGAGCGCTGCATGGATAGCAATCTCTACTGTTTCATTATCGCGGATTTCTCCAATCATAATGATATCAGGGTTTTGACGAAGCAGTGCGCGGAGTCCGTTTGCAAACGTGATACCCGCCTTTGCGTTTACCTGTGTTTGGTTTACACGAGGAAATTCATACTCAACAGGATCTTCAATCGTTGTAATGTTTACGGTTGAAGTATTGAGAATCTGCAAAATCGCGTAGAGCGTCGTCGTCTTACCGTGCCCCGTAGGTCCTGTCACGAGGACCATGCCGTGCGGTTTTTTGATCTCATCCTGAAGAATCTCTGTTGCGCTTTCTGAAAAACCAAGGTCCTTGAGTGTGAGTGGGCGTGCTGCGCCTTTCAAAATACGCATTTCTACTTTTTCCCCATGGAACACTGGCATAATGTTTACACGCACGTCGATAGAACCGCCGTCGTCCATCTCGAAACGGAAACGACCGTCTTGTGGTGTTCGGTGTTCATCGATCTGCATCCCTGCAAGAATCTTCACACGAGCAACGAGGACCGGGGCAATGGCCTTTGGGAGACTCACAATCTCTTGCATAATGCCATCAATGCGGAATCGAACGAGGAGCTCTTTTTCGAGTGGCTCAAAGTGAATGTCTGACGCATTCAAGCTTGAAGCATGGTCAACAACGTTGTCGAGGATAGAAATAATAGGTACGGCTGCTGCACCTTTTGCAACATCAGCCTCGGTCTCCCCCGACACTTCGAGTGACTGCTCGACGTTTTCAGAAATGATTTGATCAAAATTGATACCAACTTTTTTCTTGTACTGCTTGAGGCCATAGCGAAGACTTGGTACGGTCGTCAAATATACTTCAACCCAAGCATTAAGTTTTGCACGCACATACTCAATAGTGTCGTAATCATACGGGTCAAGCATCGCGAGTTTTGCAATCCCCTGCTCCTTGTCATACGCAAAAAGAACTACGTTTTTTGATTTTGCGTAGACTTCTGGGATAAGCTCGAGAATCTCATGGTCAATAGTCTCTGAACCCTCTTTTTTAAGATTTACAATCTGAGCACGATAGTAAGGGCTAATGAGCTCAGTAAAATAATCCTCAGGGATCTTGCCTCTACCAATAAGAATATTTGAAATTGACTGTCCGGAGCGACGCGACTCCTCGGCGGCCGCAGCAAAATCCTCTTCGGTCACAAGACCAGACTCGAGGACGATTTCTTTTAATTTCTCTTTGGTGATGTGCATGGGTAGAATGTGGGATATGGGATTTAGGATATGGGATGAAGAGAAATACGAAAAACACTTTTTACAATTCCATTCAATATTCTAAATTCTACTTAATCAGTATACCACAGACATTATACATATATCACTAGTCCACTGTGGATAAGAGTCTCTTAGAGCTTGAGGAGTGGGTAGAGTCCGAAGATGGCAAGAAGTGGGACCGCAAAGATAAAGGCGACTGGCGCCATAAAAAGAAAAACAAGGGAGAGATCAACAGGTGTCATATCTTTTTTCATCGTGCGGAATATAGTGACAACACTTGCAAAGACGAGCGCAAGTGGTGCAAGAATGATAGACCCGAGATATCCAGAAATGAGAAATGCAAGCGCGATGAGCGAGATATCCCCTTCCTTAAAAAGTGCTGGGCGCTGCTTTTTATAAAATTTAAAGAACCCCACAAAAAGCGCAGTGATAAAGAAGAGTACGATGGTACTCAAAAAGAAGTGTTGAAATACATAAAACGCAAAGTATCCATGCGCTCCATCAAAAACTGGACGCATCCACTCCAAAAATGCAGGGAAAGGAACTTCCTTAGGGAGTGCAATAGTGGTAAGCACTTTACCAATCTCGCTACTGCCAAACGCGATATACTGCAATGCGGTCGCAAAGATACCGTACAAAAGATGAATGGCAAGCGCTCCTATGACGAGACACTGGTAAGAAATATTTTTAACAGCATTTAGACGAAACGCGCGCGCTACAACAAGAGCAAAAAAGATTGCCCATATCGAGAGCATAATAATATTAAAGTAGGTGGCAAGAAAGTTGAATATCATAGACATTATAGTAACAAAAAAACACCCAGCCTGTCCATGGACAGGCTGGGTGTTTTTCAAGAGATTTTTGATTAACTAGAAATCAACTCCTGTAGGCAAAAGGTTTAGACTATTACCTGACTCATAGAGAGCGGCGTTATCACCACCGTCCTTTGCGCGCTTGTCGTCCTCAGAAGTATATGCATTACTTTCAAGTTGAGCATCGATCTCAAAGACATATGATGGCTTTGATGACGCAGCTGTTCCTGATGTACCGTTCTGGCATGCATAACGATATACAAGGTCAGTAGAAGCAGGGGTTGTTACGCTTGTGGTATTCACAGGATCAACTGGGAAACTTGCAATAGGAGTACCTCCCGTAAGTGCCTTGAGATTTACTGGGATCCAGCCAGTACCATCAACTTTTCCTGCGTTAGCCGCAGTAGTACTACGACACCATGCATTAACAGCGCCAAATGTTCCAGCGGCATCAGTTCCAACAGTTGCAGGGACTGTAGTACATGCAATAGATGCAGCACTATAGGAAATCTTTGCAGCTGTAGCGGCAGTATTTGCCCCAGCCCATGTTGATGAAGTCAAACAAACAGGAGATGCTGCAAGAGCGAAGTTGTCGAGACTTGGAGTTGAAGATGCAGTGAGCATAATGCCGAGCGCTGTCTTCACTGACTTCAAGTCAGAGATACGCTGTGCGTCACGTGCCTTCTTCAAGGTTTCCGCAGGGTTCAACATGAACACGAGGGCGATTGAGAGGATTGCGATGATCGCAATAACGATGAGGAGTTCGAGGAGGGTAAATCCGCCCTCGCGCTTTGTTTTAAGTGAATACATAATAATTAAGAAATGATTAAGGATAATTTAGAGGTCAGTTCCTGTTCCAAGAATTCTGAGATTTGTCCCAACTTCGTAGAAGTTTGAGTTATTGCCACCATCTGAAGTGAGCTTATTGTCTGAACCTGTTGTATATGCATCACTTTCGAGCACTGTATCAATTTCAAATGTAAGTGGACTTACTGAACATGCATAACGATATGACAGAGTTACGTTAGTAATATTTGTTGCATCATTACCGGTACCATAAGCATTCACTGGATCGAGTGGGAGGTTTGAAATTGGAGAACCACCAATCAAAGTATCAAAGTTTACAGGGATCCAACCAGTACCATCAGTAAGAGAAGGAGATGCTACGTTTATAGGATCTGGGATACTTGTGCTTCCGCCATCAATAGTGGCGTCTGTGATTGTTCCTGCACCCACAAGTGAGTAGTAAACAATATCACCTGCCGCGTACGCCCCTGTTGGTGTTGCCTTACAAGAAGTGTTTGCGGCTACCCCACCCAAGTATGGTGTTGATGTACTGGTCAAATAAAGTCCGAGGGCTGTCTTCATGGTACTCAAGTCTGAAATACGCTGTGCGTCACGAGACTTCTTGAGCGCTTCTGCTGGGTTCAAAACAAGCACGAGGGCTACTGACAAAATTGCGATGATCGAGATAACGATCAAGAGTTCGAGGAGGGTGAAACCCTTCTCTTGCCCATTTTTATTATTCATTGAAATCATATTCTTAAAATTACTAAATTACTTAATTGCTATACCGAATCATTATACCAATATATTCATAAATAGCACAATAGGGTGTGGATAACTTTGGGTGGGATTTTGAATTTTGGATTCAGAATTTGGAATAAATGCAAAATACTGGGGGCGACGCGAAGCGTCGCCCCCAGTATTTTCTTCTAAATCCCTGAATCAGCAGGTTCACGTCTTGGACGCTAATCCCATATCCCAACTTCTACCCCAAGTATCCCTTCACCTTGTCCACTACCTCCTGAATAGACGTATTCACTTTTACCAAGTATTCATTGGCGCCGAGGGCAAGTGCGCGTTCTTGATCGCTCTGCTGTCCGAGATTTGAGAGTACAACCACGGGGATTTTTGCAGTGTCGGGGTTTTTCTTGATATCTTCGAGTACTCCAAAGCCGTCCTTCTTTGGGATCATGAGGTCGAGCAAGATGAGGTCTGGCTTTTCATCGGTGATCTTCTGAACGGCGTCTTCGCCATCGCGCGAGACTAGCGAAGAAATCCCCTCCTTGGTGAGCTTTATTTCGTAGACACGTGAAATATGCTCATCATCCTCAACAATCATTACTTTTTTATTGATATCGGTCATGTTTTTAAAATTGCTTTACCCAAGGTGCTCACTGTTCTTGTATTTTGCAAGAGCTTCATTGAGCTTCGCGATCTCCTCTTTGAGCTCAATCATTTTGAGTTCACGATCAACGACAAACTTATTCATCTTCTCAAGTTCTTCAAAGTGCGCTCGCTCCTTCTCCTCAATTAATTTTCTATCATCGATGACCGTGCGAAGTGCGGCGTAGTTTATAATCTTCCCGTCTTTGTTGAACACAGGGACGATGGTCGCATCCACCCAATAGTATGACCCATCCTTGGCGCGATTTTTGACCTCCCCGCGCCAGATCTTGCCACTTGAAATCGTGGTCCAAAGATCAGCAAATATCTCCTGAGGTTGGTGCCCTGACTTCAAGATACGGTGATTTTGCCCGATGAGCTCCTCGAGTGGGTACTTTGAAATTTCAACAAACTTATCGTTTGCATATACAATATCCCCTTTTTCGTCGGTAACCGAGAAAATAGCATTTGAAGAAAGTGCATCAATAATAGCGCGATACACGTCACCCGTGAGTTCTATTTGCTTAAGATTGTCGTTGTTGATTTCTTCCATGATTATATTTATTTAGTGTGTCCCGTACCCAGAAAATTCTTCTGTACGTACTTGCTCATCTAGTATAGCAAATCCACGCAAAATATCTTGTACACGCTCGACCATGGCTGGGGCACCTACAATATACCAAGGCGTATCCTTAAATACCGAAGCGGGTGTTGCAAAAGTCTCTCGCGTCGGAACCCCAAAAAACTCTTCAAGGGTGAAGTTGGGATTTTGCTTGGCAAGAGCCCTGAGCTCGTCACGGTATGCAGTGGTCGATTCCTTTGTATTTAAGTAGAGGAGCTTAATCACCTGTGGAGAGGCAGACTCAGCTGCAAAACGTATCATACTGAGAAACGGTGTAATCCCTATTCCCCCTGCGACAAAAACAAGTGGGGTGTCAGGAATAGTAGGAAGATTGAAGACCCCCTTGGGGCCACTGATGGTCACCGTAGCGCCAATAGGCATCTCGAGGAGCGCCGTTTTAAAAGCACTCCCAGAGACTCGGAACGCAAGCGAAATCTGAGAAGGATTTGCAGGGGATGACGCAATAGAAAAATCATGACAGCGAAGCGGGACAGGAAGCTCTGCGAGGGCTGCTATTTCTACTGATACATACTGACCAGGAGTAAAGGTAAAATCTGGCGCAGCAACATCAAACGTCACCTCAACAGTATTTTCTGCGATTTCTTTTTTACTAATGAGCGTGATGGGGAAATTATGAAGCATAGATAATTATTTTAAATCGTTGTAGTCATTGCCACGGGCACCGTGAAAGAGAACTTTGTTCCTTCATTTTCCTTACTTTCGAACCACACTTTCCCTCCCCATGATTCTACCAAGTCCTTTACCAAGGCGAGTCCGAGCCCTGAACCATCGGGAACTTGCTTGCGTGCATTTTCTGCACGGAAGAACTTTGAGAAGATGCGGTTCTTTTGGTGTTCGGGGATTCCGATACCATTGTCTCGCACAGAGTACACAACCTCCTTCCCATCATCACTAATATTCCATGTTATTTCGAGAGTGCCCTTTGGTGGGGTGTAACGAATAGCATTTGAAACAAGATTGAGGATAACCTGACGCAAGATAAGCGGATCGAGCCACACTGCGACAGGAACCGCTTCAGATGGACTTACGGTAAGCGCTAGAGTCTTTTCATTTATCTGTGAAGTAAGCTCCTTGATAATATCATCCGTAAATGAACCAAGATCAACGACGCTCCTGTTTATCTTTGACTTCCCACTTTCTACACGCGAGATACCAAGGAGGAGGTCTACTGTCTGATAGAGGCGCTGTGCCCCTCCGTGGATTTCTTTCATAAAATCTTTCTGCGCATCATTGAGAAGCCCCGCATCCTCAGACAACAACATTTCTGAATACCAACGAATAGACGTGAGTGGTGTACGGAGCTGGTGCGAAGCAACAGAGATGAAACTAGACTTTGCCTCATCGAGCGCGCGGTCTGAAGAAACATCACGCAGGACAATCACTGCCCCCGTAAAGCGGCCACTGATAGGCGCGATAGACAGCGTGACAGGGATTTGCCCTTCGTGCCCTTTTATAAGTATGTAGAAATTGTCCTCGAGAGTAGAGACGATTGCCTTTTTGGTGCGGAACATCTCTTCAGTTGGCCAGTCCTTTGGCTCAATGTATATCTTCTTTTTGTAAAACTTCATTACATCGCGCAGATTCTTGCCGATAAGTTCCTCGCGCGTTAATCCAAAAATTTCAAGAGCCTTCGTGTTCACAAGACTGATTCTGTAGTCCAAATCAATAAGAACAAGCGCATCACCGATAGATGCAAGAATGGTCTGAAGTTTGTTCCCCTCCTCTTCAAGTTTTTCTTTTGACTTCCATGAGTCTTCGAGGAGGTTGAGCGTTGCGCGCTTTGACTCTTCGAGGAATTTTTCCTGCTTCTCGTGCTCTCCCAAATCTTTTTCAAGAATATCGGCCTTCTCTTTGACGAGGCGACTCGACTCCTCAAGAGCTTTTTGGTTCTTGCGGATAGAGTCCACCATGGTGTTGAACATCATCGCAAGGCGCCCTGTTTCATCTTTTGATACTACGGGGACGCGCACATTGAGGTCCCCCTTCATCACACGCTCAAGCGCAGCGACCATCTCATCCACGCGACGAAGTGGCCAACGTACAAAAATAATAATTGCGAGGACACCCCCTAAAAGAAGGAGGCTACCCGCAAAAACGGACTTATATAGAAGCATCGTAAGGGGAGCGAAAATTTCACTTTCGCTTACCTCAACAAGAAGCACGAGCCCTTCGTGCTGTAAACACATCGACGCTCCAAGAACACGCTCACCACGATAATCGGTATACTCAGTTGCGATCTCTTTTTTGTTTTCGAGACATTCGCGTACAGGGAGAGTATCCACGGACTGACGAACTTTCACATCTTTGACATAGCGCGACGGTGTCACCATCACACGGTCGCTGTTGACGAGATAAATTTCAGAAGTGTTGTATCCCGAGAGGAGTGCGTTGCCTGTCTGCGCCCCCTCTTTCACTTGGGCTTCCCCGCTCAACACTTCTGCAATATCATCAATGCTCAAATAGTGAATCATGAGGACTGCGTCGAGTGGGGCAAACTCCCCGGTTGTACTCTTAACAAAAAATCGTGTCGTTGCATACGACATTGGCTCGGGTGACTCAGATGCTTCAAAAATAACACTCTTCACAAAAGATTCACCTCTCCCAGCTGTAATAGCACGAGAAAATTGCGAAACCCCCATAAGTGATTCTTCTTCTGACTCATCCATCCCAATACGCTCATTGTGAGTCGAAGCAATCACGAGTCCGTTTTTATCAAGAAGGTCAACAAAGAGAACAGAGTCATCGTAAGGCATCTTCTGCCCAAGCATATAACTCGCAAACTTTCTCTCAAGAATTTCTTTTTCAGATGAGCCATCTTTTGTAGTGAGAATCGTGCTCACTATGGTCTGCAGGACTGGATCAGACGACCAATCAACAACACGGTTCTTCATTGACTTCAAAAGTGTAAAATAGGCCCCCTCGCTTTGCTCTGCAAAAATACGGAGATCGTTTGTTGTTTGTTCTTCAAATGTTCTACCAACAACAAGAAGACCAAAAGAAGCAACGAGTGACGCTGTCACTAAAAAAGAAATTCCAAAAAATAAAATTGTTTTTGTGCGAAGCTTCATCCCGTTAGAGATAGGAAACGCTTGAGTCTACTTTTTAGATAGCGCTTTCCCATTCCCGATTTTAAATATATCTCTCGTGACCGAGCATCTTGCTCCTGAGTACACGCCTCATAATAAATAATCTTCCACTCACCTTTTCCTTTTGTCCATGTGGACTTACCTTGGTTGTGCTCTCTCAAGCGTTTCCGTAGGTCCCTCGTGCTTCCAGTATACCATGTACCTTTGTTGTTCTGAATGACATAAACGTAATACATAACTGTGTGATCTCTAACGGGATTCATTTCGTTAATGTTCTTCATTATTGTAGCACGCAAAGAAACAACTTAGTACACCCTTCAGCAAGGAACTGTGCATAAATATGCTATACAAAAAGTAGGTGTAGAGGTATACTACTTAAGAACAAGAGCTCGACACTTCATGAACATTCTTAATCTTCTTACAAAAGAAAAACGTGTTGCCGGAATAGAGATAAGTGATTCGGTTGTCCGTATCGCATTTTTCCGCCCCGCTCAAAAAAACTCACAAAAGAAGAGTACATCTCCAGATATCACAAAGGGTTCGTCTGCTGAACCCAAACAAGCAGGGCTCGCGGGAGAAGATAGTGTGTCCCCCAATGATGAACTTATTCTCATCGAAGAACCTATCGCAGCAAACATTATCGCGGATGGCGTTGTGATTGATGTAGAGCTCCTTGAAAAAACGCTACGTAATATCTGGGCAAAAGCCGAACTCGATACCGAGTATGCTATCGTCGCAATTCCTGATGACAAGATTTATTCAAGAATTTTTTCTTTTCCAAAATCCGTGAACGAAGCTCGCATCACTGAGGCTATGCGACTCGCTATCGGTTTTCAGCTCCCGATGAAGACCGAGGATGTTTATCTCGACTGGGAGCGTACCACTGGGGCCACAAATACCAACGAGATACTCCTCTCTACTGCGCCTCGCGCCGTTGTACAAGGATACATCACGGCTCTCGAAAAGGCAGGTATAAAAACACTCGCTCTTGAAAGCCATCTCTCTGCTATCGCACGCTCAGTAAAACTCAATCCTGGGGCCATCAATCTTTTTTCAAAAAAAACTCCTGATGGTGCGACCATCTTTGCGCTCAAGGATGGAATATTGCGTTTTTCAAGAACACTTCCTCTTCGCTTCGTACCAGAAAACAAGATTGCAGAGGAAATACAAAAGGTAAAAGAGGCACTTACGACAGAGGTGAATGAAGCAATTATAGAGCAAGATTATCTCGATGCAACAATCCGTGATGAGTATGCAAAGCATCCCGAGATCACAAAACCAGAATCAAAGTGGCTCATAGCTCTCGGCGCTGCTATTCGTGGGAGGATTCCTGAGGGAGAGGACAATCTCGTTTCCCTCTTGCCTATTGGGACAGAGGAGGCGTACGCATACCAGCGCGCAACGACATTCATCGTGCTTATGAGAAACCTCATTATTGGTGTTTCCCTTTTCTTTATTGTTGCATATCTTGCGACCTATCTTTTTATGTTCTCTCTTGCACGAGAAACAACAGAGAGGATCACAACACTCTCCGCAGAAGTTCTCCCGCCTGAAATTTCAGAAAAGGAAGTACTTGTAAACGACGTCAATATGCTCACAGAAGCAGGAGCACTCCTCCTCTCACAAACACCACTATGGAGCAATGTGTTGACCGAGATTGCCGCGCGTACCCCAGACGGAATAACCATTTCGATGTTCACAGCTCCTTCGTTTACAGACAAAATTACAATTACTGGAGTTGCCACAAGTCGCACAATCCTTAATAACTACAAAACAAGCCTTCAGGAGTCCTCGCTCATTTCTGAAATCGAGCTTCCTCTCGCAAATCTCGAAAAGAGAGAGGCTATCCCATTCTCGGTGTCGTTTCGCGTCAAAGACCCGAGTACGGTATACTATAAGTAAATTATAGTTTTTCCCACGCAAAAACATGTTCACAACAAAAAATCTTTTCAAAATTGCCGGCAAACACTTCCTTATTGCACTAGGTTTTATTTCTATTGCTTCAATTGCTGTTTTTTTTATTGCGGGACAAATTTCCAAGATCTCTGACAATGCAGCAAAAGACCGTCAGGTCGCAGCAGACCTCAGCGAGAGAACATCTCTTCTTTCTAATCTTAAGTACGAATCAGAGCTGATTGGAAACAATGATGATACTATCAGACACGCATTTATTCCTTCAAATAACATTCTCGCCTTTGTTTCCATACTTGAAAGTCTCGCACTTAAGAATGGCGTTACTCAGTCATTTCATTTCTCTTCCCCGTCGCCAAGCACAGGAGAGACGGCTTTTCCTTATTCTATGATTATTTACCAAAACACCATCTCGTCAAATGTGCCAACATTTATCAATTACCTTAAGGATTTTGAGAAGCTTCCCTATTTTACAAAGATTGACTCCATAAATATTTCCGCTGCATCTACCGCTGACTGGCGTACGAGTGCGATGATATCTTTTGGGGCAACCGTAGCAGCACAAACAGCTCAATAATCAACATGACAGAACCTACTAAAAAAACCTTGCGCGAAAGTCTCGCAGAAACAAAGCCACGCGATTTGATTTACCCAGGTGTTGTTTTATTGTTTGTTATTATTGTTCTTGTTCTCTTTTCTCTTTCAACGAAATTTATTACCAACAATATCAACAAAGCTTTTTCTGGAGACGCAGGCGGTGAGTCTCGCACGCTCAATATGGACAACTACATCCTTGTTGCGAAAAAGCTGGGGATAGAGGTTGATAGAAATAAATCTGTAAGCACCGCAGTAGAACCAAGCCCCCTCCTCGCCATAACGACAACAGCGACGACCACAGCGACAACAACAATGACTGATGTCAGAAAAGAAGATCTGACCCTTGAGATTCTCAACAGCACCACAAAGAGCGGTGTAGCAAGTGCTCTCTCAAAAAAACTTACGGCGGCAGGATATTCGCCAGCAGCTCTCGGGAACCAGAAGAAACTTCTCCCTAATACAACCATTCTCATAAAGGAGAGTAAGGCGTCATTTGGACCAGCGATCCTCGAAGAGGTGAAAAAGGTATACGGAGGAGCTACCGCAACCACAACCACAGAAACAGCCGACTTTGATGTCACGATTGTGATTGGAACCAAGTAACACTTGCTTTTGTTCATTAAATGTGTTAAAGTAAATAAAGCCTCCTGTGAGCCAGTCTGGCAAACAGGAGTTACCGACTAAGCGCTTATTGGGCGCTTTTTCAATTTCAGTTCTTTAATATTGAGGAGAATAGCTATGGCAATAAAGATCATTAAAGAAATCCCAATGGGCCGCCGCCTTTGCGTCACTGGCTCGAGGATCAAGCCAGCAACAGCTGCGATCTGTATGATCGAGCACGAAGACGGCAAGGTGGTGCGGGGGGTGGGAATCCTCCACCCCGACACCAAACACCTCTTCTTTGCTCCAGCGACAGAACTTGCTCCCGACACACTGTCGCGCGGTATGTACATCGCAAGCAAGATGTTTTGCATTGGCGATGAAGCTGTGCGTATCGCTGTCATGATCGCAGAAGGGGTCAACAAAGACGACCCGCGCCTCAAAGATGCAAAGAAATATCTGTCATGCGACTACGACATCGAATCCGTACGCAAAGAAGCAGCAGCGCAACAACTCGTTCCCGACGAAATGATCGGCATCATCAACAAGATGCGACTCGAGTATTCGGCTATCGAAAAGAAGGTCTCACCTTTTTTCCCGAAACGCCGTAATGAGGAGCAGTGTGAGCACTTCCCCATTGCGGCTTAAACCATGACTCACAAAGCCCCACAACGAAACAACGTTGGGGGCTTTTTCTTTTCTTATACACTGCTATAATTGGGGATATGGAAAAAAACATTCAGACAGCAGAACTTATCCGCAACGCAGGTTTCGAGGGTGAGATATTGAGTGACACCACAAGCCTCATTCACTACGAGAATGACACAAGTTTGCTTGAGCTTCGTCCCGAGATTGCCGTAAAGCCAAAAAGTGTAGAGGACATTAAGAAACTTGTTTCTGTTGTTTCTTCCCAGAAGACAGTTGACCCATCGCTTTCTTTAACGGCACGTGCTGCGGGCACAGGGATGGCGGGCGGCGTGCTCAATGAATCGATCATCGTTGATGTTACAAATCTAAACAGTGTAAAGAGTGTCACAACCGAGCGCGTAGTGACAGAGCCTGGTGTGTATTATCGTGACATGGATACAGAAACAAAGAAGCTCGGTGTCATCATGCCATCCTTCCCTGCTTCGCGCGACCTCTGCGCAGTAGGAGGAATGGTGGGAACAAACGCATCTGGAGAAATGACACTCTCATACGGAAGCACTGATAGTTGGGTCCGACGTATCAAGGCAGTGCTTTCTGATGGTAATGAATACGAATTCAAGCCGCTAACCACTTCAGAACTCGACGAGAAGAAGAAGCTCGCGGGATTTGAAGGAGATCTCTATCGCAAGATGTACGACCTGCTTGAAAATAACTACGACGTTATCAAGGCCGCAAAGCCAAAAGTTTCAAAAAACTCGACGGGCTATGCACTCTGGAATGTATGGGATAGGAAAACTTTTGACCTAACGAGACTCTTCACCGGATCCGAAGGGACGCTTGGTATTTTCACAGAAATAGAATTTGCACTCACCAAACCCAAGGAATACAAAAAACTTATAGTACTTTTCCTCCCCGACCTTACCAAACTTACCGAAGTTGTGGGGACTATCCTCTCTCATAACCCAGAAAGTTTTGAAACATACGATGACCGCGTGATTCAGTTTACAATGCGCTATCTTCCTGAGTTCGTAAAAGTCATGAAAACTGGTTTGATAAAACTTGGCTTGTCATTTATTCCTGAAGCGCTCATGGTACTTCGTGGAGGTGGTATGCCAAAACTCGTACTTCTTGCAGAATTTACTGGCGAGACTGAGGAGGAAGCTCTCAAAAACGCCCAAGAGGCGTTTGAGGACCTGAAGCAATACAAAATGCAGATGGAGATAATGCAGACTGAGAAACAAGCTAAGAAGTTTTGGACGATGCGTCACGAGAGCTTCAACATCATGCGCAAGCATAGTGGCAAAAACAGAACTGCACCACTCGTTGATGACATCATCGTAGACACAAAGAGGCTCCCCGAGTTTCTCCCAAGGCTTGAAAAGATCATGAGCGCATACAAAGTTGTTTACACCATCCAGGGGCACATCGGAGATGGCAATTTCCACATCTTCCCTCTTATGGATCTTCATGAGCAGGGTTACCGCGATATGATTATGGAAATCACTGAGAAAGTATTTGCTCTTGTATTTGAGTTTGGCGGTTCAATGTCCGCTGAGCACAACGACGGCATCATTCGTACCCCTTATCTTCGTCAAATGTACGGAGACAACGTAATGAGCCTCTTCGAAGAAACCAAGAATATTTTTGACCCACAAAACATCTTTAACCCTGGCAAAAAAGTATACGGCCACGATCTACAGTATGTAAAAGATCATATCGATAAAGACTATTAGGAACAAGAAATAAAGAATACACCCTGAGGCCTTTGGCCTCAGGGTGTATTTCGTTTAATATTCTAAATCCCCCCTAGTCCTTCCCCGCTTTGATAAACACGATACTAAAGAGGAAAATAATAAGTGCCACCAACACAATTGCACCACCAGAAGCGAGATTGAAGTAATATGAAGCGAAGAGTCCAGCAATTACAGAAGTGATTGAAAAGACTACTGACAAAACCATAGTGGTAAAAAATCCCCTACCGTACTGCATTGCAGAAATCACCGGGATAACCATGAGCGCACCAATAAGGAGCACACCGACGATACGAATAGAGATAGCAACGGCTATAGCTGCGAGCATCACCATCATAAAGTTAATAGCCTTTACAGGGAGACCACTTGCTTGCGCAAGCTCTGGGTCAAGTGAAGCAAAAAATAATTCCTTGTAGAGCAATACAATATCGAGAAGCACGACGACAGCGAGGGCTATCGTGACCCACAAGTCTGTGTTTGAAACGGTGGAAATACTTCCAAACAAATAACTAAACAAATTGGCATTAAAACCATTTGAAAGCGAGAGGATGATGACCGCGATTGCTAGTGACCCCGAAAGAAAGAGAGCAAGGATAGACTCTCCAAAAATGCGACGTGAATTACGAAGTGCCTCGATGCCAAACGAAGCAAGAACAGAGAGTCCAATAGCCGTGAAAACAGGATTTACTTTGAAGAAAAGCCCAATAGCGACACCCGCAAATGACACATGAGCCAACGTGTCTGCCATAAGTGAATACCTACGCACAACAAGAAACATACCGATGAGTGGCGCAACAATACCGATAGCTATTCCTGCTTCGAACGCGCGCACCATAAAGTCGTATTGAAAAATTTCAAGCATAGTTTTATTTGTGGTCTACCAAGTGTGTGTGCTTGCCATAGAGACGCTCCAAGACGTGTTCGTTCAAAAGGTCTCGTGGCAGCCCATGACAAACAAGGGTGTGATTGAGGCAAAGTACGGTTTTAGTCTCCTGAGAAACTGCATCAATATCGTGTGAAATAAATATAATCGTGAGATTGTGATCCTTGTTGAGTGATGCCAAAAATTCATAGAATGTTTTTTGTGCGCCGATATCAACACCCACGGTAGGCTCATCCAAAATAAGAACATCCGGTTCTCCCGCAAGCGCGCGAGCAATATATACACGCTGACGCTCCCCCCCAGAAAGATTGCCAATAAGTGTATCTCGATATCGTTCAATCCCTGCGGTCTTCATTGCGCGCTCAACAATCTCGATATCCTTTGCAGTAAACCTTTCAAAAAACCCAAGACGAGGAATACGCCCCGTACGCACAACTTCAAACACGGTCGCCGGGAACTCACGATCTGTCTGAGTCACTCGTTGAGGAACATAGCCAATACGGTGCTTTTCTTTAAAATCGTGACGATCCTTACCAAAGAGCATCACTGCGCCCTCGGTAGGATGAAGGAGCCCGAGAATCACTTTGATAAGGGTTGTCTTACCTCCTCCGTTTGGTCCAATGATGCCGAGATACTCCCCTTTGCGCACCGTAAAAGAAAGCTTCTCAATTACTGGATTATTGCCATAAGAAAAGCTTACATTATTTAACTCAATATAGGGTTCTGCTAATTGTTGCATGACATTGCTTGTTTGAGATTTATTAAGTTTGTCTCCATTATGGAAACGTAATCTTCTCCTGATTGTACCTCGTCTGGGGTCAAGCTTTCAAGGGGGTTGAGTACGAGGGTTGTCCCACCAATCTCACGTGCAATGAGCTCAGAAAACTTTGGGCTTGCCACGGTCTCAAAAAAGATAGCTTTTACTCCTCGATCTTGAGCAAGAGTAACAATATTAGCAAGATCTTTTGGTGAAGGCTCCTCGTCAGGAGAAATCCCTTCAATAGAAGTCACCGTGATGCCATACTGACGACCAAGATAATTGAAAGCCTCATGAAGAACAACAATGTCACGGAGAGAACACTGAGAGAGCTCGCTATGGAAACGCTGGTCAAGGGCGTCGAGCTCAGTCATAATGCGTGCTGTGTTTTGATCAAAAATATCTTTTTGATCTGGAGCAAGAGCAATAAGCGCGTCGCGCACGACAAGAGCCTCTGTTTTCATTATCATCGGATTGAGCCAAAAATGCGGATCAATGACCCCATCACGCACGGCGAGTGGTGCAGTGCGTTCTGTAAGCATTTTTGCCATATCGATAACTTGCTTTGGACGTACGGATGACGAGTCTTCCCACTTCTTTACCCATGGCTCGAGAGCCGCGCCATTATAGACCAGAAGATCCGCATTCCCAATATCAACAAAGTCTCTTGGGGAAAGTTCAAAATCATGTGGCTCAACACCAGCGGGAACAAGATTGCTTACCAAAACAAGGTTCCCCCCAATCGCATTTACGAGATATGAAAGCGGGTAAAAACTTGTAACAACGTGGATTCTACCATTTTGCTCAAAAGTATTTTTTCCGCGCGCCATATAAAGAAGTGTCGACCCCAACAAAATAACAACGAGGGTTACTACAATAATGAGACTTCGATTTGACGTAATTTTTATCATGTTATTTTAATAATTATTGACACTTCGCACACAAACCAAAAAATTCAAGAGAGTGATCGAATACCTTAAACGACGTTTTCTTCATAATATTCTTCTCATATATCATCATATCATTTTCCATAGAAATATCTTCTACGCTTTCGCATTTTGTACACACAAGATGATGGTGATGCCCAAGTGAGGTGACCTCATACACACGACGGTTGAGACCGAGCTGTACTTCCTTAATAAATCCCCCAGCGCTCAACGTGTCGAGCTCGCGGTAAATCGTCGTTTTGTTGGGGTGCATTTTCTGTGAGGCAAGTTTCTTTATAAGGCAGTCTGCAGAAAGTGGCTTGGCCTCATTTACCAAAATCTCAAGCACCGCCTTGCGTGTGCAGGTAATGCGATACCCCCTGTCTTTAAGCGCACGAAGTGTGTCGTCGATCATTTGTACATATTAACGCAACTCAGTTGCATTTGTCAAACAGCTGTGCTATCGTGACACAAGATTATAACCAAAGGAGGTACAAAGTGTCCCCCAAACCTTGCCATACTCAGTGTTCTCGCAAAAGGAAAGATTCCAAATTGCGAGACAGGATTGCCGTTTTCTTGTCGATACCATGGTGTTGCGTCGTGTCGCTTGCTATTGCTGGACTCACTACCACAGGCTCGCTTCTCGGCTTCTTTTTTGACGAGTTAATGCACGACGTAATCCCATTTCTTGTAGCATTTCACATTTATGGGATTATTCGCTACGCGAAGCACAGCGACAAGACCCGCGGACGTACTGTGTTTTTGATTACTACCACCCTGCTCTTTTTTGTGTCTGTGGGTTTTCACTTTACAGAACTACATGACCATATCATTACAGCGCCCTAGTGGGCGCTGTTTTTTTGTAACTATTTGATTGCCTCTTCAACAACACTGAGTAGCTCTTCTCTCCCCTTGTGCATACGTGCCGAGTACGGCAGAACCTGAGCTCCCAAAGCTGACTCTATCGCCTTCATGCTATGAGCGCGTTCTGTTTGGTTGAGGCGATCGATCTTGTTCGCAACAACAACAAACGGAATATTTTCCGCACGAAGAATATCCGCCATTTCCTTGTCGTATTCCATCGGCTTCACACACGCATCAACGATGAGCGCCACGAGGCGGACGCGTGCTTCTCCACTACCGAGATACCAGAGAATGAGCTTGCGAATCTTTTCGGCCCCTTTTGCTCCCATGCGGGCAAACCCATATCCAGGGAGATCGACAAAATAGAACTTTTTATTGATGAGGAAGAAGTTAATCTCACGAGTTTTTCCTGGCATTGAGCTAGATTTTACGAGATCCTTGCGCATTACAAGCGAGTTAATCACGCTCGACTTTCCAACGTTTGAACGCCCCACAAACGCCACCTGGCGGCGTGCATCACCCAAAATTGGGTCGGAACCTATGATTCCCTTCATGAATTCTGCACTCGTGATTATCATGTTGGTAGTCTAGCACAAAAATCACAGGAAGTGATATACTGTAGAAACTTACTAGAATTAATTTACATATTATGGAAGGAGAAACCACACAACAAGCACCCATCAATAACGGGGCTCAGAACTACGCAATTCCGTTTGCTATTATTATCGCAGGCCTCGCAATCGCAAGCGCCATTTACTTTAGTGGAGAGAAAGGAATCACAGCACCACAGGAAGTCACCTCTATCCCCCCCGTCACGAAAGCTGATCATATTCTTGGTGACTCTAACGCAAAGATTGTTATTGTAGAGTACTCAGACACGGAGTGCCCATATTGCAAAACCTTCCACCCCACAATGCAGCGCATTATGAATGAATACGGTAAGGACAGTAAGGTAGCGTGGGTATATCGTCAGTTCCCCATCGCATCTCTCCACCCTAAGGCTCATTACGAATCACAAGCAACAGAGTGCGCAGCAAAGCTTGGCGGAAACACAAAGTTCTGGGAGTATCTCAATAAAGTTTTCGAACTCACCCCTGGGAATAACCGCCTCGACGAAGCTGAACTTCCAAAGATTGCTGAGAGTATCGGACTTGATGTTACTGCCTTCAACAAATGTCTCACAAGCGGTGAAACGAAAGCGACAGTAGACGCTCAAATGGCTGGAGGCTCAAAGGCGGGAGTTACAGGCACCCCTTACCCAATCGTACTTATCAATAAGAAAGTAGCAGGTACAATCGGAGGAGCCCTCCCTTACGAAGACCTCAAGAGATCAATCGACGCAACCCTCGCAGAGCAGAAGTAAAAACCACAACAAAAGGCCCGTTCGCAAAGCGAACGGGCCTTTTGTTGTATTCATACCAAACCTCCAATTCAACTCTTTAGTAGTTCCTGAGCTTGTCTACCTTCTCATGAGAACGAATCTTTTCGATTGCCTTCGCTTCAATCTGACGGATACGTTCGCGGGTAACCGCAAACTCACGACCCACCTCCTCGAGGGTGTGTACCACGCCGTCTACGAGTCCGTGGCGAAGTTCGAGAATCTTGCGCTCCTTCTCTGAGAGGTCTCCAAGGATTTCCTTGACTTGATCTGAGAGGATACGCTGAGCTGAATCCTGAGCTGGCGAAAGAATCTTATCATCGGCAATAAACTCACCGAGTGTTGATTTGTCATCGTCATCGCCAATAGGCTTCTCGAGCGACACGGTATCTTGGTCAATCTTTTTGATGTTGTAAATCTTTTCAACGTCGAGACCCATCTCTGTGGCTACCTCACCTGGAAGCGGCTCGCGGCCGAGATCCTGAGACAAACGACGTACAACCTGCTTGTATTTTGAAATAGTCTCTACCATGTGCACAGGAATACGGATCGTGCGTGACTGATCCGCGAGAGCGCGGGTAATAGCCTGACGAATCCACCATGTTGCATAGGTTGAAAACTTGTAACCCTTTTCCCAATCAAACTTTTCTACGGCCTTGAAGAGACCGATGTTCCCCTCCTGAATGAGATCGAGGAGTGTGAGGTCAGCAGAGCGACCAACATACTTCTTTGCAATAGAAACAACAAGACGAAGGTTCGCACGCGCGAGAAGGTTCTTTGCTTCTTCATCGCCGAGAGCAATACGCTGAGCAAGGTCACGTTCATCTCCTGCCGAAAGGAGTGGGTACTGACCAATTTCTTTCAAGTACATCTGAATTGAGTCGTATGATGAATCACCGCTCTTGTAGGTATACTTTTTGTGCGTAAGGATCTCCTCTGGCTCCATATCGAGAAGTCCGCCGCTCTCAAGGATATCAACCCCTGCATCGCCGAGCTTTTCGTAGAGGGTATCGAGGAACATAACGTCCTGCTCAACCATTGGAAACTCCTTCAAGATTTCATTGTAGGTAATGAAGCCACGTCCGCGACCCTTGAGGATGAGAAGTTCTGCTTTTTGTTCCCAGCCTTCTGTTGATTTCTTTTTGCTCACTGATTTTACAGGAGCACTCTTTGTGGTAACCTTCTTAGTAACCTTTTTGGGAGCAACTTTCTTGGCAACCTTCTTAGCAACCTTTTTAGGAGCTACTTTCTTGGGAGCAACTTTCTTTGGTGTTACTTTCTTGGCAACCTTCTTGGGCGCAGCTTTCTTAACTGCTTTTTTTACCACCTTCTTTGTTGTTGTTTTTTTCGGCATAATTTATAGTGTGTTTTTTGTTAGGGTGTGTAACTCTTTTGAAATTACCTGACACTCGGCCAAGAGCTTTTCTGCTTTTGGAATGTCACCAGAAGATTCTGCTTGTTTGAGCTCCGCCATCTTCGCAGAAAACTTTTCTCGCAATTGTTCTTCTTCAAGTCCCTTCAGTAACCCATCCAACTCTTCTTCAATCCTCTCGCTCCCCTCTAGTCTCGACTCTGCTTCAAAGATGAGGGCTTCGCCATCTCCTACTTCAGGTGGGCTCTCGAGAAGCTTTGCAAACTTCGCACGGTAATCAGAGATATTATTAAGAGTACCATCCTTCAAACCTTCTTGCCACCTGAGGATCCCCTCTATTGTGCGTGCAATGCGTGCTTGGCGTGGGAGTGGCGTCGCGGTACGCTCGAGTGTTTCAACTTTTTGGACGAGACTCGCCATCCCTGCACGTTTCTTTATTTCGTCCCAAATTGCATCCTCCTTAACACCGAGAAGCTTTGCGATCTCGCCAGTGTAGTGTCCTTGGTCTATTGAGCTCTTGAGGAGAGCTACAAACGGGATAATAATCTCTGAAACTTTTGTGCGGAGTTCTGCTTTGTCTTTATGGAGTTCTGGCAAAAGCTCAAGGTACAAATCAATCACTTGCTTTGCGTCCTTTACGGCACTCGTCCAGGCTGCGGGGTCTTTGCGTGCGACATCCGCTGGATCCATCCCTGCTGGTAGGTGTGCAATACGCACTGTCATGTCTTGCGAGAGCGCGAGCTCTACGGCTCTATGTGCTGCTGCAATACCTGCACTATCTGCGTCAAATGCGAGAACGACGTTCTTAGTAAAGCGCTTGATCATCTCGAGGTGCTCTGATGTCAAAGCTGTCCCCGATGATGCCACGGCATTTTTTACCCCCGCCTGGTGGGACATAATGAGATCCATTTGCCCTTCCACGAGTACGCATGAGTCTTCATGACGAATAGCATCGCGTGCCTGCGAAAACCCAAAGAGTGCTCGAGACTTATGAAATACTTCAGTCTCAGGACTGTTAACGTACTTTGCACTCGCTGATGCGCCAAGGGTCTTCCCTGCCTCCTCCTTAAGGATACGCCCCGAGAACGCAATCACGCGCCCCGAGCTATCCGTAATAGGAAACATCACGCGACCACGGAATCTATCGTAGAAACCTTTTGGTGAACGCACGATGAGTCCTGCACGCTCCATCACGCTTTCGGGAATCCCCTTTTTTGCAAGGAAGTCGCCGAGTGAGCGCCACTCATCAGGAGCAAACCCAACACGGAAACCTTTTATTGTTTCTTGTGTGAGTCCACGCCCCGTAAGATATGAGACTGCGTCGGGAAACTTTGGCAACACTGCTTCATAGAACTTTGTGGCAAGCTCGAGTGTGGTAAATATCGCATCACGCTCGTCCTTTGCTCCAGGACGTTCACGCTTGAGCTCCACTCCCGCACGCTCGGCAAGCACCTTGAGTGCTCCCTGGAAATCGAGTCCTTCGATCTCTTCTACAAACGAGATAACATCACCACCTTTGTTGCAACCAAAACAATGATAGGTCTGGCGCGAAGGCGAAATCATAAACGAAGGTGTGCGCTCGCTATGAAACGGGCAGCACGCCTTAAAATTCCCCCCAGCTTTTTCAAGCTTGAGATAACCGGCGGCCACATCAACTATGTTGAGTCGTGATTTTATATCTTCGATGATAGACGACATTCGATTTTGTGAAGGTTAACTCGCACACACGCACGCCTCGAACTAACGTACTACTTTGACTCTACTTCCTCCTCTTCAACTTCTCCTGGAAGTTCTTTCTTTTTACCGAAGCCAGTTCCCGCAGGAATAAGGTGACCGATAATAACATTTTCCTTGAGACCACGGAGTGTATCTACGCCACCACGGATAGAAGTATCAATGAGAACACGAGTTGTGTTTTCAAATGACGCAGCTGACATCCAGCTCTTTGTTGTGAGTGCCACAACAGAGATACCGAGTACAACCACTTCACCCTTTGCCTTCTCTCCTCCTTCTGACTCAATACGCTCGTTTTCAAGAGCGAGTTCACCCTGCTCAACGACGTCACCCATGTTGAACTTGGTATCACCAGCATCCTTGATCTTGCGACGTGAGAACATCTGACGAATAATCACCTCAATGTGCTTACGTGAGATTGACGCACCCTGGAGTTCGTAAATCTTGAGAACCTCAGTAATGATGTAGTTTTCTGCTGCATCCTTTCCTGCGTACTGGAACACCTCCGCGATATCTGCAGAACCATCTGAGATGAGCTGACCCTTGGTAACAGCGTCCCCTACCTTTACGTACGGTGTACGCTTTGCTGATGTTTCGTACTCAATAGCATCACCCTTCTTCTTGCCTTCACCTTCTGCAGGGAGAACCTTGATGATGAGCTCTTTGTCGTTACGAATAACCTCAGTCACAACACCATTGGTGTGAGAAACGATTGCGAGGCTCTTTGGCTCACGCTTTTCGAAGATTTCTTCAACACGTGGGAGACCCATCGTGATGTCTCCGCCTGCTGACGCAATACCTCCAGAGTGGAACGTACGCATAGTAAGCTGAGTACCTGGTTCACCGATAGCCTGTGCCGCGATGATACCTACTGCCTCACCGAGCTCAACGAGTTCGTTGCGACCGATATCAAGACCGTAACACTTACGACAAATACCATGAGCTGTCTTACATGAAAGTGGTGAACGAACAGCCGCTTCGGTAATACCACGCTCTTCTGCCATCTTTGCATCTGCCTTTGACATGAGGTGTCCCTTCTTGAAGAGTACTGTACCATCAGCAAGTGCGAGATCCTTTACGAGTACGCGACCCTTGAGGTTACGTGAGAGGAGGATATCAAATCCAACAAGGTTTTCCTTGCGAATCATCTTACCTTCCTTGTCTCCACAGTCTTCCTCGGTGATGATTGCATCCTGTGCAACATCAACAATACGACGCGTGAGATAACCTGCCTTCGCTGTTTGGAGCGCGGTGTCGGCGAGACCCTTACGTGAACCGTGAGTAGTAATAAAGTATTCTACTGGTGACAAACCTTCCTTACTTGAAGGAATGATCGGGAAGTCAATCGTACGTCCTGCTGTGTTGATAATCATACCCATCATACCTCCCATTTGGAGAATCTGTGCGATAGAACCGCGGGCGCCTGACTTCAACATGTCCTCTACAGAACCGTTCTTCTCGAGTGTGCCTGGCATCAACTTTTCAATCTCTGCGCGGGCTCCCTGCCAACATTCAATAGTACGACGATAACGCTCATCTTCTGAGAGGAGACCCTCGTTAAATTCTGAACGAATCTCTTCTGCCTCTACGCGTGCTGTTGCAATGATTCCCTTCTTCTCAGGTGGAACCATGATAGCGTCGATACCCCAAGTGATACCAGCCTTGGTTACATACTTGAAACCGAAAGCCTTGATCTTGTCGAGGATTGGAGGTGTTGCATCGATACCGTACTTATTGATGAGCTCATCAATAATAGCTTCGAGCTCCTTCTGAGTAATAGTCTTGTTGACGTACTCATAGTCCTTTGGAAGAACACTGTTAAAGAGGAGACGACCGATAGTAGTCTCAAATGGCTTACCTTCAAAGATTGCGTACTTTGGAGAATCAGTTCCCATCACCTTGATCTTTGCGCGGTAGCTCACTGCGTCAAAGTCGTATGCGGTGATAGCACTGTTTGGAGTTGGGAAAATACTTCCCTCACCCTTTGCTCCCTCAACAATCTTTGTCATTGAGTAACATCCGAGAGGAATATCGAGCTTTGGCTTTACGATTGGGTCACCGTTACCTGGCCCGAGCAAGTTCTTGTTTGCGGCCATGAGTTCTCCTGCTTCTTTTTGTGCAGCTTGTGAGAGTGGTACGTGGACCGCCATCTGGTCTCCGTCGAAGTCCGCGTTGAACGCAGCACAAACGAGTGGGTGAACCTGAATAGCGTTACCTTCGATGAGCACAGGGTGGAAGGCTTGGATACCGAGACGGTGAAGAGTTGGCGCACGGTTCAAAAGAACGTACTTACCCTTGATCACCTCTTCGAGAATAGCCCACACCTCTGGTACTGAATCATCAATGAGCTTGTTGGCGCCACGAATGTTGTAGGCAAGTTCGCGCTCAATAATCTTTGAAACAATAAATGGACGGAAGAGCTCGAGAGCCATGTGCTTTGGAAGTCCACACTGATCGAGGTTGAGCTTTGGTCCAACCACAATAACAGAACGTCCAGAGTAGTCTACACGCTTTCCGAGAAGGTTCTGACGGAAGAGACCCTGCTTACCCTTCAATGTGTCAGCAAGTGACTTCAAAGTACGCTTCTGTGCAGCGTTCATAGCAACAGACTGTACACGACGAATAGAGTTGTCGATGAGTGAGTCTACTGCTTCCTGAAGAATACGCTTTTCGTTGCGGAGAATAACATCTGGCGCGCCGATAGCCTGGAGCTTCTTCAAACGGTTGTTACGGTTGATCACACGACGATAAAGGTCGTTCAAATCTGAAGTTGCGTGACGTCCTCCTTCGAGCGCAACCATAGGGCGGAGCGCAGGAGGGATAATAGGAATAACGGTGATGAACATCCACTCAGGGCGAACACCAGAGTTAATCATAGACTTTACGATACCGAGACGCTTGTGGAGCTTTGCGCGCTCTACAGCACCAGCTTTTTCAAGCTCAGTCTCGAGTCTCTCGCGGAACTTTACCAAGTCAATCTTTTTGAAGATGTTGTAGATTGCCTCTGCACCGATACCTGCTTCAAAAGCCGTACCGTATCTGAGAGCAAACTTGTGGTAGGTCATCTCATCGAGAACCTTACCCTCAATAAGTGACTCGATCTCCTTCTTTGAAGTGAGGAGGAGCTCCTTGAGCTTCTCCAAACTCTTCTCATCAGTGAGAGTCTTTGACTTGTTCTTGTACTCCTGATCGAGCTCACGCAAGATTCTCTCGCGCTCTGCTGCGTTGACGCTCGTAATGATGTATCCCGCAAAGTAGATAACCTTCTCAAGATCCACAATAGGAAGATTGAGGAGGAGACCCATGCGTGAAGGGATCGAACGAAGGTACCAGATGTGTGCAACTGGTGATGCGAGCTCGATGTGTCCCATGCGCTCACGACGAACGATAGAGCGAGTTACTTCAACTCCACACTTCTCACAGATAATGTTCTTGTAACGAATACGCTTGTACTTTCCGCAATAACATTCGTAGTCCTTTTCAGGTCCGAAGATACGCTCGTCAAAGAGACCGCCGCGCTCACTGCGCTGGGTACGATAGTTGATTGTCTCAGGCTTTGTTACCTCGCCAAATGACCACTCCTTGATACGCTCAGGTGATGCGAGCTTGAGGAGAATTGCGTCGAAATTCTGTTGTTCACGTAGTGTTTTCATAATGATTTAAGAATTAGGCTTATTTATTCTCTCCTTTTTTCAAGAGTGAGACATCGAGTGAGAGCCCGCGTAGATAATTGAGGAGCACGTTGAATGATTCTGGGATGTTGGTATTGAGAATATCGTTACCCTTCACAATAGAATCGAATGCTTCTGAACGTCCTGTAATATCGTCTGACTTGATCGTGAGCATTTCGCGAAGTACGTTTGACGCACCGTAACCTTCGAGAGCCCACACTTCCATTTCTCCGAAACGCTGTCCTCCGCCCTGCGCCTTTCCACCAAGTGGCTGCTGCGTAATGAGAGAGTAAGGCCCAATCGAACGCATGTGAATCTTGTCTTCAACCATGTGGTTAAGTTTCAAGATGTACATGTAACCCACTGCAATGTCCTGGTCAAAAGCCTCTCCGTTGCGTCCGTCAAAGAGTTTCATCTTTCCGTCTGCGCGGTATCCAGCGTTTACGAGTTCGCCCTTGATCTCATCTACAGTCGCTCCCATAAATGGAGGCACGATAGCCTGATAACCAAGTGTGTGTGCTGCGAGACCCAAGTGGAGCTCGAGAATCTGTCCGAGGTTCATACGTGAAGGCACACCGAGTGGTGTAAGCACAACATCGATAGGAGTACCGTCTGCCATGTAAGGCATGTCTTCTTCTGGGAGAATAACTGAGATAACACCCTTGTTACCGTGACGTCCTGCGAGCTTGTCACCCACAGAAATGTTACGTACCTGAGCTACTTCAATGTGAATACGCTTGATGATACCACTGTCGAGTGCGTCACCCTTTTCGCGTGAGAATACTCGTACACCGATAACGCGACCGCGCTTGCCGTGGTCCATACGAAGTGAAGTATCCTTCACATCACGTGCCTTGTCTCCGAAAATAGAACGAAGGAGACGCTCTTCTGGAGTGAGTTCTGTCTCACCCTTTGGAGTAATCTTACCTACGAGAATATCTCCTGGGTGCACCTCTGCACCAATACGGATGATACCGTCTTCGTCGAGATCCTTGAGCTTTGCTTCACCCACGTTAGGGATGTCGTGTGTTGTCACCTCGGGCCCGAGCTTGGTGTCGCGAACATTTACGACAAACTCGTCCATGTGAATAGATGTGAACTTGCTGTTCTTTACGAGACGCTCTGAGAGAATGATCGCGTCTTCGTAGTTGCTACCTGCCCATGACATAAATGCCACGAGAGCGTTTTGACCAATAGCGATCTGACCCTTGTCTGATGACGAAGTGTCCGCGAGTACGGCACCCTTCTTTACCTTGTCGCCTACGTTTACAATAGGACGCTGGTGGAATGCAGTGAAACCGTTGGTACGTGAGAAAGTCACGAGATTGTATACGTGTTCCTTCTTCTCGCCCTTGAGCACAATCTTCTTTGCATCTGAATGTGTCACCGTACCATCTTCTGGAGCGATAATGAGACGACCTGTGTCGCGTGCTGCCATACCTTCCATACCGGTCGCAACAAGCGGAGCCTCAGGTACGATCACAGGGATCGCCTGCTTCTGCATGTTAGAACCCATGAGTGCGCGGTTCGCGTTGTCGTGTTCGAGGAATGGAATCATCGATGTTGCCACAGAGTAAGCCTGGTTCGCAGCAATATCCATAAAGTGCACATTTGCACGATCTACGAGCTCTGGATGTCCAGCGCGACGTACTTCTACTTTTTCCTCTACAATCTGATCACCATCCATCTTGAGAGATGCATGCGCAATGTTGTACTGCTCTTCTTCGAGAGCGTCCATGTACACGATTTCTTTTGTAATCTTACCTTTCACTACCTTTACGTAAGGAGTTTCGATCATACCGAAATCATTGATACGAGCGTAGCAAGAAAGACGGAGGATGAGACCGATGTTTGGACCTTCTGGGGTGTGAATAGGACAAAGACGTCCGTAGTGCGATGTGTGCACGTCACGAACTTCGATACCTGCACGCTCACGTGTGAGACCTCCCGGCCCGAGAGCTGAGAATGTACGAAGTGATTCAATTTCTGAAAGCACGTTGTACTGTGTCATGAACTGTGAGAGCTGGTTTGTCGCAAAGAATTCCTTGAGACGAGCCTGGAGTGGGCGTGGAGAGATGAACTGTACAGGGAGGGTCGCATCGGTGTCGATAGTCGACATACGATCCTGAATGTTACGCTTCATCTGTGTCATACCTACACGGATCTTCTGCTGGAGCATTTCTCCTACAGAACGAATACGACGAGAACCGAGGTGGTCGATATCGTCAGGGAGTGCGCGAGGGTCGGCATTGAGCTTTACGATGTGTCCAACGATTGCAGCAACATCACTTGCGTCAACAGTACGACGTGCGATCTCTGCCTTCTCGAGACTCTTTCCAAAACGCTTGTTGAACTTGAAACGACCTACTTCTGAGAGGTCATACTTCTCCTTGGCGAAGATAGAGTTTACGAAACCACGAGCGTTTTCAGCTGTTGCGAGATCACCATCGCGGAGCTTCTTGTGGATTTCAATAAATGACTCATCGGGAGTCTGTGCTGGGTCCTTGGCGAGAGTTGCCTCAATAACCTTCTTTACAGATTCATCTGCCTTTGCAAATGCCTTCAAGATAGCATCATTGTTCTCAAGTCCGAGAGCGCGGAGAAGTACGGTCACAGGGAACTTGCGCTTCTTGTCGATGCGTACGTATACTGCGCCGTCTGGATCTGACTCTACTTCTACCCATGCGCCACGGCCTGGGATAATCTTTGCACCGAAGTAGCGCTTGCCCTTGAGTTCCTCAACGGTGAATGATACACCGAATGAGCGAGAAATCTGTGGAACAACCACGCGTTCAACCCCGTTCACGATAAAGGTACCGTGCGAGGTCATCATAGGGAAATCTGCCATAAAGATTTCCTGTTCTTTCTCACTCTTAAAAGTCTTGTTGATAAGCTTTACGCGCGCCTTGAGAGGAGCTTCGTATGAGAGCTTGTTTTCTTTTGCAAAATACTCGTCGTACTTTGGCGCTGAAAGTTCAATGCCAACGAATTCGAGTTCAAACTTTTTCTCCGAGTAATCCTTGATTGGAGAAAATTCTTTAAATGCTTCTTTGAGGCCTTCGTTCAAGAGCCACTCGTATGACTTCAAATGTGTCTCTACGAGATTTGGCATCTCGATTTGCGGCTTCTTGTAGCGCGCAAATGTTTTTTGTGGTCGCATATGGTGATATATGTGTTTAATATCAAATGCTTTACATCCCCAAGAGTTGAATTGGACTGGTCGGTTTAGTAACGAAAAGAATTCTTCTCGCTCGCCAAACGTAAGGTCGCAAGTAAACAGCAAAAATCAAAAAGGCTTGGAATATTCCACCTTTCTGTTAACTAGGGTAAATAAAGACACTTAAATACCTTCTTAATAAATTGTTTCTGTCTACGGCGCCAAGTACGCAATCAAATTACCGTTGAAAAGAGTATACCACGTAGGAAAATGGTGTCAAACGGGGTGCAGTTGATAGCCAATAGCCCATAGTCAACAGCAAGAATGCGGGTTTTTCCTTCGGCAAAACCCGCCCAAATAGCCTTATTTTGCAAGTTCCATGAAGACTGACCTTCTGGGCTTCTATTTTTGCCCTGGGATCAATAGCTCCTTATCGATTAAAAAAGAAAAGGATAGTGACAAGATTGATTTTGCAATTTGGTTGGTAATTGCGACATCATTTGGATGAGCAGAAAAAATTCTGTATATATTTAGCATTTCCAATAATGGTTTATGTTTAATCGGAAGTATTTTTTTTAATGGCTGGTATTTCTTATCTAAATATTGCCCATCTTTGAAAAGAGCGATGATTCCACCAAGCGTTGCTTTTTCAAAATCCTTTCTGTAGATTGTTTTATTCTTTTTCGAAATTAACTTGTGAAGCCTGTACTCAACTGCTGACACAGACATGACAACAGAAGAAAGGTTGCACCCATGGTCAAGACACATCATTGCTTCATCTAATCTTATACATTCAACTCGACTGAGCAATTTAAGTCGATCATAAATTTTACCATCTGTTCTCGACAAAGTCCTTAGTAAATTACCAAAAACCAAAGTAAAATCTTTTTTTGTTCTATTTGCTAGCGGCGTTGACAGTGTCCAATATGACTGTTCAAGAGAACTGAGATCACTCGTAGAAATATCGAGGTAACTATAAAGGTCTATATAAAATTTTAAGCGATGTCGCAGACCCGCTATTCTATAGGAATAAGTGTGAGAAAAAAAGTGTGCGTCAGTTTCTGTTGGAAATGCCTTTAAGAAACTATTCCCAAGCTTTTCAATTACAAGATTGAGTCCTTTATTTTCCTTTATAAAGCCAAGGTGTCCATAATCTGAATTAACTATTATTTTTTTTGGGGGGACTACAGCTTTTTTCATGTTATTTATCAATATCGTACTAACAATGGTACTCCCCTTTCCAACAATAAGCAACTACCCCAGCTTACTCTTCCTCCACTCCTCAATCTCCTTATGATTACCGCCGAGGAGGACCTTGGGGACTTTGTACTTCTTACCCTTCCATTCGAGGACTTCAGGGCGAGTGTACATTTCGGGCGATGCTGTGCGCTCTTCTTCGAGTGACTCAAACTTGCCGAGGACACCAGGGATCTGGCGCGCGCAGGCATCCACAAGGAGCATTGCAGGTACTTCCCCGCCCGTGAGCACGAAAGGTCCCACAGAAACTTCCTCTGCTTTGAAAATCTTCTTCACACGTGCATCGATACCTTCATAGCGCCCAGCAATGAGGACGATATCGGTGTACTTGGTCACGAGATTTCTCGCATACTCGTTCGTAAACTGCTTCCCACCTGGCGCGAAGAGGATAACCTTGGTCTTCGTACCCTTGCGACGAGCGATACCTTTTGCAATCTTCTCGAGCGTGCGGAGGAGCGGCTCTGCAGTCATCACCATACCAGGACCGCCTGCGTATGGTCGGTCGTCTACCTTGCCCCACTTATTACCAGCGTTCTCACGAGGGTCGTGATACGTGACGGCAATGTGCTTGCTCTCTTGAGCACGTCCAAGGATAGACGCCTCCATATATGGGCGCACGGCTTCAGGAAAAATGGTTACGACGTGAAATCTGATCATGTTATTACTATACACGAAAAACAAAAGAGCGCCATTTGCCGAAGGCAAATGGCGCTCTTTTGTAATCCATACTTACTTATTTTGAAGCCTTATTCAGCAATAATATCTTCAACTAGGGCTGTACTGATACTAAACTTCTTACCTTCAATCTCAAAAGAAACACGCCCATCAGAAACATCAACAAGTTCTGCTTCTATTTTCTTTGTTCCAAAAATTTTATCAAGCACGGGGATATCAACAACAAGAATCTTACGAGTGGAGCCCTGAGCAACCACTGGATTTGTGAGCAGGATAGTTACTCTCTCCCCAATTTTATCCTGATACTTCTGAGCAAATTCTTTATTTGCAAACGACTCTTCCATTTCCGCATGAGCCTCTGCCTTCTGCTCAGGGGTAGCGATAATTTGAATCTCGCCATTATCTCCCACAACAACCTCGGCTCCCCCTTGCACAAGATCCTTTACGTCTTCTGCTCGCTCTTCATTTCGAGAAACAATTTCGTCCGGTACGGGGAATCCTTCCATGTTCATATGAGTAATATTATTAGTATCTACTAAATCTTCAACCCGTCGATAACCTCATCGACAGTCTTTGTTGCGCTTGGGCTCTTGCCTCCTGCTGGTTCTGCGATCTTCAAGTTTACGCGAGCGTTGTTCTTCATTCCCACTACGCGAAGAAGTGTGCGGATCGCCTTTGCGGTGTTGCCATCGCGACCGATGATCTTGCCCATATCGCCTGGATTTACATCGAGGGTAATGAGTACTCCCATCTCGTCTACGACACGCACTACTTTTACATCGCTCGGATGATCTACGAGTGCTTTTACTACATATTCAAGAAATGTTACATCTGGTTCCTGTGTTGTCATGTTGGTCGGTAGAACCTGTCTAGAATCTCATGCCTGTTCAGAACATTAAAATTTTCAGCGAAAATCATGAATTTTGACGAAACGTATTTTCGATACGTTGAGGCAAAATTGGTGATTTGCAGCGGAAATTTTAATGTTCTGGACGGCAAGCAATGGGCCTGCTGTTCTTTTTTGGCGGTGAGATTCTAGACAGGTTCTTAAATCTTATCTGTAATTATCTTTTAACATTTAAACTGTAATATCTACCTCAAAATATCCTACTACATTTCAGCGCCGCTGACAACAGCGGCTTGGAATATAGGATATGGGATTTAGGATATGGAAGAAATACACAGAGCTCGAATCGCGTAGCGATTCGAGCTCTGTGTTCGTTCTTTATTGGTAATTAGTTAAACTTACTCAAGAACCGCCTTCACCCTTCTAATTCCGGAGGAAGACGCTTCTTCTTTCACGATCTTGAAGTGTCCCATCGTGCCTGTCTGCTCGACGTGTGGCCCCCCACAGAGCTCTTGTGAGTAAATCTCTTCGCCGTCCTTCACGGTGTAGACCGTCACCTCTTCTGGATACTTCTCCCAGAAACTTCCTTCTACTCCCATTGCCTTTGCTTCTTCTTTCTTCATCTGCTTCTTGTCGACGATGCATGCTTTTGCAATCGCATCATTAACATACGCTTCTACTTTGTCGAGAATGTCACGCTCTACTTTCTGAGGATAGGTGAAGTCAAAACGAAGACGCTCTTCGGTGATGTTTGAACCAGCCTGATGCACGCCGTCGCCCAAGTACTTGCGGAGTCCTGCGAGCATGAGGTGTGTTGCCGTGTGAAGCGCGGTTGTCTTTTCCCCACCATCAGCAAGCCCACCTTTAAACTTCTGCTCAGCGCCTGCACGTGAAAGTTCTTGGTGCTTCTTCATCTCTACATCAAACGATGCGCGATCTACAGAAACCCCCTGCTCTGCAGCGAGTTCTTCGGTCATCTCAATAGGAAAACCGTATGTTGAAAAAAGTGTGAATGCATCAACCCCAGAAACAGAACCACGCGCAAGAAGTGTCGCGAGTTCTTTTGTGCCACGCTCAAGTGTCTTTCTAAATTTCTCCTCTTCTTCTGAAATCTCTTTTACAATAGTGTCGCTCATAGCGGCAACGTTGTCATAAATACCCTTGTACTTCTGGGCAATCACAGGTACGAGCTCTGAGAGCATCCCCTTTTCAACACCGAGTACATCTGCATAACGCACAGCGCGACGGATGAGGCGGCGAAGGATGTAACCCTGGTCGGTGTTTGAAGGACGCACACCATCAGCAATCATCATTACGGATGTGCGGATGTGGTCTGCAACGATACGCTGTGCGCGAATATCTTTTATCTCTGCACTTGCGAGCTCGACAATCTTATCCATAATATGAGTAAAGAGATCCGTTGCAAACACATTGTCCTTCCCTTGGATTGCCATCACAATACGCTCGAGACCTGAGCCCGTGTCTACGTTTTTCATAGCGAGCTTGCCGATGACTTTGCCATCTTTTTTCTCGTATTCCATAAACACATCGTTCCAAATCTCTACGACTTCCTGACGATCATCGGCAGCCATATATTCATCGCGACTCGTGAGATTGAGACCGCCCTTCACGTCGTAAAACATTTCTGTATCAGGACCACAAGGACCGTTGTCTCCCGGGCTCCACCAGTTCTTCTTTGCGAGGTCGCCATCCATCCAGTAGATATGATTTTCAGGCATACCGAGAGAGCGCCAAATGCGATGCGACTCCTCGTCCTTTGGAGCGTCTTCATTACCACCAAACACCGTCACATAGAGACGTGCGGGGTCGAGGCCGAGACCTTCTTCTTTTGACGTGAGGAACTCGTAACTCCACTTGATAGCATCCTCTTTGAAATAATCGCCGAGCGACCAGTTGCCGAGCATTTCAAAAAATGTGTCATGAGTCTTGTCCCCCACTTCTTCGATGTCTTGCGTGCGTACACACTTCTGACTGTTGGCGAGACGCTTGCCACTTGGGTGTGGTGTGCCCATGAGATACGGTACGAGTGGCTGCATACCTGCAGTATTAAAAAGCACCGAAGGGTCGTTCTCAGGAACGAGTGGTGATGAAGGGATAATGGCGTGTCCGCGCTTCTCAAAATACTTCAAGAATCGGGCTCTGATTTCTCGTGAATCCATAGTTTATCTATCTTATACCAAAATCCGCCTTTTCGCCAATTTGATTTATTTTACAAACGTGAGAATGAGAATGTAAAAAACGATAAAAATTACAGGTACGAGCCCATCCACAAGGGCACGACGAGGGCGACCATAAATAGTCTTCATGAGCATCCACTCAGTCTTGTAGAGAGATAATGGAAGATGATCTTCAATGCAGTGAAGGATCGAGAACTTTGCAGCGAGAACGTTGTTGTAGGTACGCAAGTTGACCCACCATACAAGAGAAATAAAAATCCCAATAACAAGAATAAGCCCATGAGCAGTCTCAGGAAGTGCGAGTTTCTCGCGCGAAAGAGAGAGGCCGATCGCTGCGAGGAGGACTGTATTGATTGCGAGGTAATAACTATTTACGGTGTGTTTCCACTTACTCGTGTAGTCGATACCTTGGATTGCAGCTTTATATTGCTCCAAGAAATGATCAAAGTAAAACTTGCCGTACTCACGTTTCGTTTTGTTGAAAAGTGTCGTGTCGCAAATATTCTGCCGAAGAATCGAGTTGTTAGATTTTTTAGTCATTGTTGTCATTTCCAAGTGAGCGTGCAAATACTTTTACCTTGTTCTCAACGTACCAGAGTCCAGTAAAAGCAAAGAGCGCTAGTAACGTAGTTATCGTAGCGAGAGAATAAAAGCCATACCCAATAGCAGCGCCGACACCTGCAGCTATCCACACGCCTGCAGCCGTTGTAATACCACTAACTTTTGTACCTTTAAAAAAGATGAGACCTGCGCCAATAAAACCAATCCCCTGAATAATAGCTGCGGTGATACGAGCTGATGAGTCCGTAAATACTGAGTTACCAACCTGATAGCCACCAGTCGCAAGTACTCCAATAATCACAAAAAGAGCAGAGCCCATAGTCACGAGTCCGTAGGTACGCATCCCTGCAGTCTTGCCTGCTATGGCGCGCTCGATACCGAGAGACATCCCAAGGAAGAGTGCGGTGAGTAATTTGAGAACTATCTCAAAACTTTGATTATCTAAAAAAAATGTTGATTCCATCTCACCATTGTATTACTTTCTCCTATTCCTGACAAACTTTTTTCGCTTCATCGATAACCTTGTCTATTCTCTCGTCGGGGAGGCCGACAGCCTTGAGAAGTTCCTTGCCTATCGTAATATCCCGACACATTACCACACCTTGCTCAAGAAGATTTTTCTTGTCAGCCTGACTCAGTGACGTGAGGAACGTGAGTGGATGCACTCCTGTTTCAAGGATAAGATCTTGAAGATTGCCTACCTCGGGGTAATCCCAACCAATCACCGTAAGCCCCGCACAATTTGCATACTGAATAGCGTCGAGGGAAAGCTTGGTATTGGTGATAAGCCACCCTTCGTGCACTTTTGGCTTCTCCTCCCCTTTTGCATCATGTGCTTTCTGTAAGTCCAAAAATCGAGCGTTCACATAGAGCGCAACTTTCACATCAGTCTTAATCCCCTGTTGGTTGTGAAATTTACATTCTGCAAAAATATGTCGGTCGCCTTTTTCAAGGAGAATATCGACCTCGTGCGATACACAGAACCCCGGAAGAATAACCCCTGTTTCTGCCTTGAAACCTTTTCTCTTCATAACCTCCGCAACATATTTTTCAAAAGGAAAACCACTTGGCCCGAGTTCCATCACTGCCTTGCGGAGAGAGTAGCGGATAGCAGCAGGATATTTTTTCTTCTTGAGAATAGAGTAGGCGTGCTTGTATATCTGCGCAGTCTTCATTCCATCATGAAGCTCGGGGATGAGGTGGTCAATAATGCGCTTGATGGTTTCCTCGTCGGCATTTGAACGCACGAGTGAACGGCGAAGTTTCTCGAGAGAAAATTTTTCCTTCTCGCCTGTGCTCTTTATTACCCAAATATCTTTACCGAGTTCTTTACTTACCTCATTTGTCATTTATATAGTTTATCACACCAAACAAGCAAAAGAAAAAGGTCGTGTTGCCACGACCTTTTGAATTCAGTTTATTTATCAGGCGGGAAAATTTGAGGACCCCAGCGAAGATACGGGTGCGTTACACGTATATTCGTGCCGGAGATTACAACGAATGCCGTTCGTTCGTCTTTTGTCGGCTCCACTTCAATGGGCTCCCATTTACCGCCAGCCCACTTCATCCAATACCAACCACCACTATCATCAGGAATCATTCGAGAGTTACCACCATCAATAAGTGCCATAACTTCCCCTTCGTAAAAAATGAAAATTCTCTTCTTGAAAACTACCACGCCAACCTCGGTGCGTCAAATTCGATGTTCTATTCTATAATTCCCCCACCCAAGCATTCCTCCCTATCATAGAGTACTACCGACTGCCCCGCATCAAAAATAGCTGGTTTGTCGAGGTGTAGTGTATAACTTCCATCTTTCAGTTCTGCAATTTTGCATTTATATTGCTCGCCATGATAGCGCACCTGCACGGTGTATTTCTTTTTTATATCAGGAGTGAAGCCAGCGCAGAATGTTGCATGAGATACTTTGATATCACATGACGCGCACTCAAGTGCGCCCTTCTTGGACGCATGTGCGACGGTGATGGTATTTGCTTCAAAATCTTTTGCCACAACATAGAGCGGCGCATCGTCGGTTCCCTTCTTCGTTATCGTAAATCCATGACGCTCGCCAAGCGTGTAGAAATATGCACCGCGATGAGTACCAACCACTTCACCTTGCTCGTTTAAAACATTCCCCGTTTTCTCCTCGATAAAATGCGCAAGGAAATCCTTCATATCGAGCTTACCCACAAAACAAAGCCCCTGACTATCCTTCTTCTCTGCGACAGGAAGCTCAAACTTCTTCGCAAGAGCACGCACAACAGACTTCTTGTAACCACCAATAGGGAAAAATGTTTTTAAAAGTTGAGTCTGTCCAAGTGTCCACAAGAAATACGACTGATCCTTCGCATCATCTACACCTTTGAGCATCTTTGTTATTTCTGTTTTTTTATCGTGCTTAACTTGTGCATAATGCCCCGTCGCAACAAAGTCCGCACCTTCCTTCATCGCACGACGAAAGAACGCACCAAACTTCACCTCACGATTACACATCACGTCGGGATTGGGCGTGCGACCTGCCTTGTACTCACGAAACATATAATCTGCAACGCCTTCTTTGTATTCTTTTTCAAAATCCCAGGTGAGAAGCGGGATGCCGAGATGCGCCGCGACACGCATTGCATCAAGTCGCTCTTCACGCCACGTGCATGGCAAAAAATCCGGTTGCCACACCTTCATAAAAACGCCAGTGACGTCGTAGTCTGCTTTCTGGAGAAGTGCTGCGGAAACCGAGCTGTCTACCCCGCCCGACATGCCGACATACACTTTGCCTTTAAACTTCTGTTTCATAGTTTTTTAAAGAGACAAATTATTATCTTCTTAAAAAACTATCCGAGCAAGAAAACAACTCGGATAAAATCGCCAACTATACACCAAAAAGGTGACGATCAGCTGCCCAAAGAAATCTCACTATCCGAATTTTGAACGGAATCTTTCGCTTATTTGTAGTCGCAAGTTCAAAATGACCAGGTGAGAGAGAATATGATCCGCCCTCAAATCGAACAGAAGACAATTCTGACCCATGCACAGCAGGGACGATATCAAAAACTTCTATCGCATCCCCTTGAAGCAACCTCTTGGTAATCGGATTTGGGACGTAATCTTTATTGCCAAGACCTTCTTTGCCCAAGGCGGCATCAGTCAAACACACCAAATCACCCTTTTTGAATCTCATCGTGTTCTCCTTTTAAATAGCAAACTTCCAATTCGAAGAATTACATATTTCAACGGGGATGTCAAAATCCTACCTCAAATACTTCGCCTTGTTTGCCTTGTGTTCGTCAAACGTCTTTGCATAATGCATCACGCCATCATTATCTGAAAGATAATAGAGATACGGTGATGATGACGGATGAATAGCTGCGCGGATAGAGTCAATCCCAGGGTTCCCAATAGGTCCATACGGAAGACCTTTGTTTTGATACGTGTTGTACGCTGACTTCATCTGCAAGTCACCAAGTGTGAGCTCGCTCGATTTCTTGCCGAGGAGATACATAAATGTGGCATCCACCTGGAGTGGCATACCAATAGACATGCGCTTCCAAAGAATACCCGAGACGAGCGTACGGTCTTCTGCGGTCGTCGCCTCCTTTTCAAGGATCGATGCCATAGTGACTACGTCACACAGCGCACGCCCAGAGGCTTCGACTTCTCGCGCTAGAGGTGCCAACTTCGTATCAAAATTTGCACGCATCTTCATCACAACATCTTCAGTTGTTGCACCTGGAGAAAAGAAATATGTATCAGGGAAAAGATACCCCTCCTGAGAATAGTATGTTTCAAAAAATATATTGCGATTAAAATTAGAGAGGCTTTTTGACAACACTTCCGCAATTTCTTGATTTGTCATCCCTTCGGGGATGGTGACACGAACAGACGGTGCTCCCGAAACTCCACGCGCGATACGTATCGCAATAGCACACGCAGGGGTGGGTTCTTTAAACAGATATGTCCCAGCAGTAATTGGCTTCTCGCCTCCTACAAGGCGTGAGCAGATTGCAAAAAGCGTCTGCGAACGAATCATCCCTTCGCGCGCTAGTTGGTCTGCTACCTCATCAAGGTATGCACCCTTTTCAATAGTAATAATTTTATTCTCAGGAAACACTAGTGGGGGCATCAAGAGAAATGAAATTGTTGCTGCTACAAGCACAATAACAAGCGCCACAAATAGCATGATTTTTGATTTTGTTTCCTCTACGCCAATCGATGACAAGAATGAGGAAATGCGGCTGAGGGTTTTTTCTTCTGAAGGAGATTCCATGTAAAATAAGTGTCTGAGGGATATTATATTGGCAAGTTGACTGGAGCTTCTGACTTGCGAGATGTGATGCGACCAAATGTTGGCGTCTGTACAACACCTCCAGGGAAGTGATAAATAGTAGCAAGCTCTTCTGTGGTGAGTACAAATGGCTTTTGCTTGTTGGGTGCATGGAACCACGCGCGCTGCTTGTATGCATCAAAAAATTCCTTACGAATTTTATTCATACGAATATCCTTGTAATCCTGCCATGGAAAATCAAAACCAATAGCGCTTCCCGTCATTTTAAAACTATTGAGGTGATTACTCGTAAAAGGTCTGAGGAGCGCACCGAGTGCTTTAATGTTGCTTGCTTGGAATTTGTCTTTCTTTGCAAGATAGATTGCGCGGATACCACAATCATAACCATACTTACCGAGACTGCGCTCGATGGCAGTGATGACCTCCTGTTCACCCTTGGTAAGTTTCATCACCTGGAACTTTGAATCAGGGTCGTCCTTTTTGTCACGGCCCGTGAGTTTCTCTATGATGTCCTTACCTTCATCTTTCCAATCGCCAATCTTGCCTTTGTTCTTTCCTGTCTTTACATGATAGTGATGCTTGCCTGCAGCCTGAACAACAATCTGTATCCAGAACTGCTCACCCTTGCCCATTGTCCCCAAGTATTCAATCACTGCACCAAGTGGGTCAATCTTGAATTCCTCTTTTGGATCTTTGTCGAGACCGTAATCAACATACGTTTTGATAGGATACGGATCTTCCTTACTCAAACCATATTCAGCACCGAGCATTGACCACTCACCTACGTATGGACTGTAGTCCACATAGCGTGCGTAGTCGGGAACTTCATAGATCTCCACATCGGGGTACTGACCATAGAGCTGCGCTTCGATGATGTTGCGATACGCTGCGGTGGTACGAATAAAAAACTTGATATGTCCTTCGAGAGAAACAATTTCGAGAGAAAACCAGTCTTTGACTTTACCCTTCCACCATTGGTCATACCACGTGCCGACACCAGCCTGATAGAGAGCGGTGAGAACAATCTCCATAGCGAGTGGTGACTTGAAAGTCTCCTTGGGAAGTTTAATCTCGAGCATCACCCACTTCATGTTTGCCATAAAGCGATGCTCTACGTAATGCTTCCACTGATGAAGAAAGACGTATCCGAGCACGAAAGGCCCCCAATAAGGGAACCATGCAAAAAAGACAATGAGCACCCCCGAGACACGCTCGTAGAGCCCCCCAAGGTCGAGTATCTGCAGTGCGGTGTTGAGCATTTCCATACCACCCTATCATACCACGAGGCAGAACAGCGTCCAAGACGTGAACCTACTGGTTCAGGAATACGGGATTTAGGATATAGGATATGGAATGGGCTCAAAACAAAAGGACGTCGCTTTGCGACGTCCTTTTGTTTTTCTTAATCCTAAATCCCATCCTTACGCCAATGCGTACTTTCCATCCTTGTTCTTCTTGAACATCTTGGTGTCCTGAAGATTTACGAACACGGTGTTTTCTTTTACATGACGCTCCTTGAGGACGCGATCGATGATGTCTTTCTTTGCGAGAGGTCCTTCCTTTTTGAGCACCTTTGCAATAACATCCTTTACTACACCTTTTTCATATCCCCATGTTGAGAGCGCGTAGAGACCGCGACCAACGAGTACGAAACGATTGTCCTTGATAAGCTCGTTGTGACAAGTAGCTACGTGAGCCTTCTTTCCAAAAATATTTGTGATTGACTTTGCAACTTCGGTGAAGTGCATTGGTGATCCGTGCTTACGGATGATGAGGTAAGCATAGTCACGCATACCACGAGCGTTCACATTGTGTGACTGCGCAACCCCCCACTCGCCGAGCGGATTCTTTGCAATAGTCTTTGAAAGTGCGAGCCAACGCTTTGTGATTTCTTCATTCTTGTATTCCTCTGAGACATCTTTGAGGTGATTGAGGAAGGCCGCAACGATCTCACCTTCAGGAATCAAGTCTTCATGAGAAAGAGTCTTAAAGAGGTCACGGATTGCTTCGTGAACCTTCATTGAAACCTTGTCGTCAACAATCCAGCGATGACGGAAGTGTTCATCTTCTTTTTCACGCTTAAACTGATCGCCGAGCACAAGGAGGAAGTAGAGATGATTTTGTGTGCTTACGTCTTTTGAAACGTGCATCAAGAAATCTTCTTCACAAACAACGCCACCCATCGAAATTACGAGCTTGTGAAGTTCATCAAACACGGCTGCTTCTTTTTTGAAAACATCAGACTTCTTGATTGCAGCAAGTGCAAAGTTTTCAATCTGACGTACACGCTCACGAGTGATGCCATATGTCTTGCCGATGCCCTCGAGGGTCATACGCTCAACATCATCACCAAGACCGTAGCGCTTTGTCATCACATCAAGTGCGCGCGGAGAAAGAGTCGCGAGAAGGCGCTTTACTGATTGTTTTGGTTTAAATGTGATCGCTGGCATATGTAATAACTATTAAAATATCGTGTTAATTAATTGTTTTTCTTCTACAAAGTACTTACTTTCTATCATTAAATACCCAGGAAGTCAAGTAATTCCTGAATATTATGGCGCATTTCATTTTACCCTTATTTTATAAGGGTTTATTCCCCCACTACCACACTCACCAACTTGCCCTTTACGACAATAATCTTCTTAATTTCCTTTCCTTCAACCCATTTTACAACATTAGGCAAGGTGAGGGATTTTGCCTTTATGGACTCGTCGTCCATATCCACAGAGACCACCATCGTGTCACGAACTTTGCCATTGATCTGGATGGCGAGCGTGATTTCACTCTCAACACACTTTGACGCGTCATACGTCGGCCATGAGGCGAGGTGCACTGAGGTGGTGTTCCCCATTTCATGCCAAAGCTCCTCAGTGATATGTGGCGCAAACGGCGCGAGGAGGATGAGGAGTGTCTCGTACGCAGACTTTGAAAGCGAGTCAACTTTTTCTAAGTCGTTCACCAAAATCATGAGTGCGGAGATAGCAGTATTAAAACCAAACGTCTCAATATCATCACCAACTTTTTTAATTGCCTTATGAAGCGAGGCGTCAGTTGCTTTCCCGTCAGCACCGTCAGCAACTTTTTCTTTTAACTTCCACACACGGTCGAGGAAGCGACGTGGGCCTACGATACTCTGCGTACTCCATGCGACTGATTGATTGAACGGTCCCATAAACATTTCATAAAGACGAAGCGTATCTGCGCCGTGTTCGTGCACGACGTCATCAGGGTTCACCACGTTGCCCCATCGCTTACTCATCTTGCGACCATCCTCTGCCATGATGAGTCCCACATTTTGCAAACGTGAAAATGGTTCTTGGTAATTCACAACACCAATGTCATACAAAAACTTGTGATAGAAACGCGCGTAGATAAGATGACGTGTCGCATGTTCTGCTCCACCGACATACATATCGACAGGTGACCAGTATTTTTCTTTTGTCTTGTCGACGAGTGCCTCACTGTTTTGAGGGTCAATGAAACGGAGGTAGTACCACGAAGAACCTGCCCACTGAGGCATCGTGTTGGTCTCTCGCTTGCCAGCACCTCCGCACGTAGGGCATGTTGTGTTCACCCACTCTGCAATATCAGCAAGTGGTGACTCCCCTGTGCCTGTTGGCGCATAGGACTCAACCTGAGGAAGCACTACGGGTAACTCTGATTCTGGAACAGGAACGACACCACATTTATCACAGTGGATAAGTGGGATAGGCTCACCCCAATAGCGCTGACGTGAAAATACCCAGTCCTTGAGGCGATAGCGAACTACTTCTTTTGCAGCCCCCTGGTAACTCAACTCGCCGATGATTTCAGGTCGTGCATCTACACTCAATAATCCATCCAACCAAACAATCGAATTAATGACGATTCCATCCTCTGTATACGGCTTATCTTTTGGATAGAATTCCGGCGTTTCAATAACTTGTTTAATCGGCAAATTAAATTTCTTTGCAAAACCCCAATCCCTCTCATCGTGCGCTGGCACTGCCATTACTGCCCCCGTGCCATAGTTACCAAGTACATAGTCTGCGGCAAATACGGGGAGCTTCTCATTATTCGCAGGATTAATAGCAAAGACTCCTTCGAGCTTTTTTCCTGTCTTCTCCTTCCCTTCTGCGGTACGCTCAATCTCCGTGCGACCCTTGGCCTCCTCGCGATACGCGATCACGTCGCTCATGTTTGAAATATTTGAGGCAAGCTCATCAATGAGTTTGTTCTCAGGAGCGAGGACAACATACGTAGCACCAAAAAGTGTATCGGGACGCGTTGTAAATACTGTGATAGTCTTGTCACTGCCCTCAATCTTGAAATCGATCTCGGCCCCTTCACTACGTCCAATCCAGTTCTTCTGAGACTCCTTGATAGATGTCGGCCAGTTAAGCGCATCGAGGTCCTCAAGCATGCGATCTGCGTACTGCGTAATACGAAGCACCCACTGACGCATCGGCTTCTTTTCTACGGGAGTATCACAGCGCTCACACGAGCCGTCTTCAAGGTCTTCGTTGGCAAGTCCTGTCTGACATGTTGGACACCAGTTGATGGGCTCGTACGACTCATACGCGAGACCTTTCTCAAACATCTTGAGGAATATCCACTGTGTCCATTTATAAAACTCTGGGTCGGTCGTATTGACCTCACGCGTCCAATCATAGTCACATCCAATCCACGAAAGTTGTTCTTTATAGCGCGCAACATTTTTTGCCGTCATCTCCATTGGATTTGTCTTCATCTTGATGGCGTAGTTTTCTGCAGGAAGACCGAACGCATCAAAGCCCATAGGGTGAAGCACGTTAAACCCCTGCAAACGCTTCATGCGTGAATATACATCCGTCGCGATGTAACCCTTGGGATGACCAACATGGAGCCCCTCCCCTGATGGATACGGGAACATATCAAGGACATAGCACTTTGGCTTCGACGAGTCATCGGAAGAAACATAGAGCCCCGCCTTCTCCCAAGCGGCCTGCCATTTGCTTTCAATTTCCTTATGATTGTATTTTCCTGCCATATTGGGTCCAGTATAGCAAAACCCCCGCCTTTGCTCAAAGACGGGGGTTTTTGCGTAAAATTCTACTACCTTACCAGAGACTTTTGTGAAGGATATCTCTCGGGATCAATCGTGCGGTCGAAACACACGTGACCTGCTTCATGATGCCACTTCTCAACAGCCCCATCCTTTGCTTCCTGATATGAAAGCATGACGGGAGCTGTAGGCTCTATTCCTTCCATTGTCTTACGTGAGACAGCATTAAAGTCTGCGCAGAGCTGGAATGAAGTTTTGCCCTTTACTACATATTCATACGAAACCTTCGTCTGTGGATCAGTAGGAAGATTTGAATACGAGATAGGATCTGCGAGCTCAGTGAGACTTGCAGGAAGCTTTTCTTTTGCCTGCCAGTAGCTCACAATCTGCCACTGAATATTCTGGAGATCGTTTACCTTTTGGTTATCATAACGTGCGAGGCGGGCATCACGTGGAGAACCTACAATAAAGAATCCAGAGAATACCACCGCAAAGACTACGACCAAAACAACATAACTTATGTTTCGCGAGAGCGTTGGATTTGTCGCCCATCGTCCTTTGATATCAGCAAAGAAATACGCAAACGCAGCTCCCGCTACGAGTACAACAGAGAGAATCTTGAGAAGGAAGCGCATGGTCATCTCTTCCCCATTCAAAAATGTTGTAAGGAGTACAATGAAAGTAACAATCACCGCAGCCGCAGATACAAAGAGTGTGAGCACGAGCGCCCAACGACGCACCCATAGATCCTGACGGGTCACATCCTCGGTAATAGTCTTGCGGATAAGACGCATCAAAACAATAAACAATGGGAGCGCGACAATCACGGTCGCCATAAACGCACTGATGCCACTCTGGTAAGGGTCTACCCAATAATTATTGAGGGTGTCGGGATAAAGATAATTGATATAACTAAAAACAAGATTCAAAAACGCAATAACGCTTGTATATAATGCAATCATGGCTCCTGCCCAGAGGAAGAAATCCTTGGGGGTTACCGACGGTTTGTTTTGTTCCATCTCTACAGTATACCATCAAAAACGATGCCCAAACAACACAAAACCCGCACGAATGCGGGTTTTGTGTTGTTGCGTGCTGAGAGTCTGAGGATTAGATCTCGCGGAGGAATTTGAACGAATCTTCGAAGTTCTTGAAGATAATATCCGTAATTGATTCTGTTTGGCGAGGAGTAATGATGGTGCGTGGTCCAAATGAAGCATTGTTATTGCTATCATCATTTGAAGTAACCTTGATGCGATAAATCGTGCCAGGCTTCAAGTTTGGAAGAATCACACTGTGATTGAGTACATATGCATCAAGTGCTTCATTCTTGTTTGCAAGCTCTTTCTCTTCTCCTGCGACGCCTGTACCTTCTTCGTAGTATACCGTGGCGTTTGCAGGCTCATCAGTGGTCCACGATACGATTGTCTGGATACGATCTGTGCGTCCTGGGACAAGAGCATTATCAACCTTAAATCCTGAGATTGTTGGTGCTGTTGTGTCACGCGATGTAGTAACAGTGAGTGGAGCACCTGCTTCTACGGTATTACCCTCTTCGTTTACTCCTGAAATTTCAACATCATACGTTGTACCTGATGGAAGATTCTCAATCTTCATAGAGTGCGGTGTAGACTTGGTATTATCAGTGCGACGCTCAGTAATACCAGTCTTCTTGTTTTTGAACTCGACAATCGATGATGTCTTTTTGTCTGTCGTCCACACTACAGTAAACGAATCCTTCTTGCGCTCTACAATCGAACCCTGAATCTTTGCTGCCTTTGTAACAAAGGTGACATCCCCTGCTTTGCCGATAACCTTTGGCAGAGAGAACGCACGTGCATCAAGATGGTACTTGGTATTCTGCTTGAGCCCGGTGAGCTTAATACTATGATCTGTTGCTTTTGCTTCAGTATCTGCAACCTCACTCGTGTATGGATTTTCTTTTGTCGCGTCATACAAGCTGTCCTCTACAAATGCAACGATTGGATACGACTTAATGTTTGTCTTGAATGTCACAGTTGCTCCACTCTCTGTGATCTCACCTATTTGTGGTTTTGAAACAAACGGTGGCACGAGAGAAGGAAGGATTGATTCAATCGCGTTTTCAATCTCTTTTTGGAACGCTTCAATATTGTCGACGTTTGCAAGATCGAGAAGGTTCTCTGAAATAAAACTGGTCTTAAGAAGTTGATCAGCAGACGTGCTCATGTTGCCACCATGATCTACTGCTTTCACACGAACATGGTAGTCGGTCCCCATCGTAAGCCCGCGAAGCTTCACGGTGTGGTTGTTTAAGTATGAAGAACTTCCTGCACTGTCGCCGTATGCAGTATCCTTGCCATACTCAACAAAACTGATTGCCTGCTCATTGGTCTCAAACGTAACCGTAGCTCCAAACGGAGTAACTTCTTTCACGTTAACATTCGCAATAAATGGCGGGGTTGCATCAACTGATGAACCACCTCCTCCCCCACCCACGCTCACCGTAACAATAGTGACCGCCCCAGTCTCTGAAGTCGTAACTGTTTGTTCGGCCGATGTCGTGATATTTCCTGCAGCGTCCGCTGATTTCACCACATAGTAATACGTAGTACTTGGAGCAAGCTCGTTTGTGCCGCCAGCAATACCTGAGTTGTTTGTCGCTGAGGAAAGTGTCACTACATGATAAATAGACTTTGTTACATCATTTGCAACGAAGCGCGAGCGGTCTCCTGAGCTTGTCCCATAGAGCACCTGCGAGGTCGAAGGTTCATCTGTCTCCCAGACGACCACAACTGCGGTCGAGGACTTAACGGGAGTAGCGATATTAGAAACGAGAGGAGATGTCGTGTCTACTGTTGTGACAAAATCATAGTAAGCACCATTCTTTGTGTCCGTCGTAATGTTACCCAAGCTATCTGTCGACTTTACGAGGTAGTAGTATGTCGTCCCCGCTGTAAGCCCAGAGAGGCCAACCTGATGCTGAAATACTCCTGGTGTCGCCGACTCGGAAACCATAGTTGCACTGCCGGCAACCTTGGGCTCAGAAAGTGAGGGGCTTGTTGAATAATAGACATAGGAATCCGAGCTTGTAGATGAGTTCCAGAAAATTGTTGTCGAGTTGTCAGTCGTGTTAGTGTCTGCAACAGAAGTGATAACAGGGCCACCAAGTGTCGCAAATGAACCACTATCAAGAGGTGTGCTCATGTTCCCCAAGACGTCTGTAGTCTTTACGCAATAATAATATGTAGAATCTGAGGTGAGCCCCGTGAGAGTCACACTCTGCGCCGTTACATAGTATGCAGTCTCGACTGACGCTGCATAGTTACAGCTTGCGTCATACACCGTGCCATAAAATACTTTTGCAGTAGCAAGTTCGTTTGTTGTAAATTCAACAACAGCAGAAGTGTTTCGGATGGTTCCAGACGGAACACTCACTGACGAAACCGTAGGAGCTGACGTATCAGCAATTGATGTACCAAAACTATCTGGCACATCTCCGTTTGACATTGCGGTGGTGAGATTTGAAACGTCACCGTTTGAGTTTACTGCAGCAACACGATACCAACGCGCGGAGGTTGTAGCAGTAGTAATGTTGTGGTTATACATATTTGCCACAGGGCTTGCGAGGAGGAGGTATGAAGCAGGAGGAGTGCTAGCATCCGCAGACGCACCACTATACAAACGATAGGACACTGCACCAGGAACAACCATCCAGCTCACTGTCTCACCAAACGATCCCGCGGTTGGGTTTGATACGTCGGCCGCGAGAAGACTTGTTGGGGTAGCAAGAGCAGTAATAGTCCTTGAGGTTGTGTTCCCAAACTGATCACGCACCTGTAAATACACCGTCTCAGCATTGGGAGCACCAGTCGCAGTCCAGTTTACAGGAGTAGCAACTCCCGATGTGATCGGTGTCCATGCGACACAAGGAGCGAAGTCGGCTGCATTACAGAGACGATACTCAAGTGTGTTTACACTTGTTGCGGTAATAGTAACAACGTCTTGCGTGCCAGATGAGTCGAGGGTTGCACTCACTGCTGGCTGAATCGTACTCAACGTAAATACATTTGAAGTACCGTAACCAAGACTGTTTGCAATAGCATGATCATCTGCCTTTACGCGCATTTTTTGAATGCCGTCCTTGAACTGCCCTGGGTAGTCAACTGAGGGGCTCCACTGAATACTCCTCCCTGTCCCAAGAGGAACACCCGTGCTTACATTACCCGACACTGAAACCGCTGTTGCCCAAATCTCTGCTCCCGTAGCACAACTTGCACTACAATACTCAAGCGTTATATCAACAGTGTTTCCAAGAGTATTATCACTGTCAGCAACATCATAAGTGACCGTCACAACACCGTCTGCCCCTTGGCTGGCAGCAACATTAGCAATCTCTGGTGGAGCATTTACAATATATTGAAGCGAAACAGACGTAATCGTCGGCGTTATAGCTCCCGCTGAAGTAAGAAATGCTTTGTATTGCAAGTAGCGATCATTCCCTCCTGTGATAAGGGGGTGTCCAACAGAAATTCCTCCAACAACTCCAGTGCTTACCGTGAAGTAGTCATTGCCATCACATGTGTTTGCGACACCGCACCACCCCGTCCATGTAGCACCATCGGCAGATGAACGAACTTGAAGCTTAACCGTCTCGGTCACACTCGTGTTTGTTGCAGTCCACAAAATATTCGAGAATACGTTTGCAGATGACTCAGTGTCGTATTTTGACGAAGTAAGGTCGGCGCTTGCAGCAGAAATCTCATATGAAATAACGACAGTGTTGAGTGTTGGTGTAAGTGCAGGATTTGCTGTAGAAAGATTTACGCGATACTGGATATATTGATACCCAGAAAAGGCAGCGAGGCTCGCACCACTCGCGATACCCGTCTGCCATGCAGTCCACGAACCATCAGGGGATGCAGTGCTTCCCGCACGTACATCCATAGTAAGTGTCTGACCGTTCAACGTTGTGGCATAGGTAATATTTGTAGGAGACGCAGCGCTTCCCATGTTGAACACCTGAGAAGTGAACGTGCCTGACGTAGACGCAGCACGAGAGTACTGTGAAATCGTGTTTGCTCCGTAGTTTGCTGTATATACCGATGTACCATCTGGGGAAATACCAATTCCTGTTGCTCCAGTACTAGCAGCGACAGTAGCTGGAGAAAGAGCCGTGAGAGCACCCGTTGTTGTATTGCGCGTAAACTGAGAAACAGTATTCCCTGTTGCGTCTGCTGTGTACACAGAAGCTCCATCGGGAGAAACTATAATCCACTTTGATCCACCACCCGCAGCAACCGTTGCAGGGGCAAGGGCAGTGAGGACACCAGTAGTAGTATTTCGTGCATACTGATAAATAGTACCGTAACTTGAGGCGTATGCAGACGCACCATCAGGAGAAACTGCAACGCCATACACATTAGTACTTGCAACAACTGTTGCTGGAACCATTGCAGTGAGGAGCCCCGTTGTTGTGTTGCGCGTAAACATATTAAGAGTTGTTGCCGATGAGTTTCCAACATATACCGACGTCCCATCAGGAGAAACTGCGGAGCTCTGAGGGTTGGTCCCTGTTCCAATAGTTGCTGGGACCATCGCAGAGAGCATGCCCGTCGATGTGTTGCGTGCGAGCTGATATACGGTATTGTTTGCTGACCCAATACTATGTGTTACATAAATAGAAGTTCCATCTTGTGCGATCGAAAGACCCGACGGACCATCTCCAGCCACAGCAGCACCAAGGGAAGCGAGTTGCCCCGTGGTTGCGTTGCGACTAAAGATAGAGACGCTGTCTCCGCTATAATTTGCAGTATAGACATACCCACCATCTGCAGAAATAACAACACCCATTGGAATCGACCCTGTCACAACCGTGGGGGGAGAAAGTGGGGTTAGTGCTCCCGTCGAAGGATTGCGTGAGTACTGAGAAATACCAGCACCATAGTTGGTAGCATAAGCATGTAGTCCATCAGGAGAAACAACAATACTATTTGGTCTGTCCCCTGCTGCAACCGTCGCAGGTGAAAGTGGCGTCAGTGTGCCAAACGTATTGAGCCCAACTGTAGCCCCAGCCCCAGCGCCATTTACCTTTGTCCCAGCGTGAGTTCCTGTCGTAAAAGCATCATCAGTTACTGAGTTGCTTGCAATAGCCAAGCTCACACCGGCACCATTAACGGCAATCGATGTTGATGTTGCAGAGTACTCCAACCAATTTGAGCGATTACTGGTATGAGTAGGCATGTTTGCCGTAAGTCCACCAAGCCAGCTTGACTGTGTGAATGTGTATGTCGCCGCCTCGACAATCCCCTGGCGAAACGTATACACCGTCCCACTGGCCACAACAAGAGCGAGAGCAATAAGTGCCACATGGTGATGACGTTTATGCTTTGCGACCCACTCTGTAGAACGATGAAATATGCTCATGATTTTTATTAATATTAATTACTCATATTGTATCACTCTCAGAGGTAAAAAAATACCAAAAAAGAGCTGTGGATATCTTTTTGGGATCCCAAAATCATGTTGCGATAACCCTCTCCCCTTGATACAATATCGATATATGAACCCTGCAAAAAAGAAGATTCTCCTTGTCGATAATAATGAATTTACCCGCTTGATGTTTTCTGACATTTTTTGGCTTCATGGGCTCGATGATGAGTGTGAATTTTCTGTCGCAACAACCGTCGAAGAGGCTCTCCCGATTATCAACGCCGAAGCAACGCGCCCCGATGTTGTTTTCACAGGACTTGTTATGCCTATTGAAAAAAATGGCAAAACAGAGATAAGCGCTGAAGCTGGGTTCTCTCTTATTGAAAAAATAAAATCAAATCCAGAGACAAAATCGGTGCGCGTCGTTGTGTTTTCTGATTACGACGAAGAGGGATATCGTGAACACGCGAAAACTCTTGGCGCCGAAATGTATCTCAAAAAAGATAGTAGTATCCCTCAGGACCTCATACGTATTGTTCACTCACTCGACACCACATCAGCAATATGAGTAACCCCCTCGTAAAACTAGAAGGAATCAACTTCTATTATAATCGCGGCAAGACTTCCGAAATGCACGCACTTAAAAACATCAATCTTGAGATTGAGCGTGGGGGTTATGTTGCTTTTTTTGGTCCATCTGGTTGTGGTAAGACCACACTTACGTATTTGATCGGTGGGATTGAAACAGAAAACGCAGACGAGGGACACATCATCGTCAACGGGCGCGACCTTCGTGGGCTTTCAAAAAAAGAACTTGCGATTTATCGACAGGTGGGCGTTGGGATTATCTTTCAACAGTTCAACCTCCTCCCCTCACTTTCCGTCATCGACAACGTGGCGCTTCCCATGGCGTTTCTCGGAGTAAGCACCGAGCGCCGCAGAGAGGAGGCAATGAAACTCCTTGAGAGATTTGGCATGGAGCAGTACGCTGAACGTTTCCCCTCTGAGCTTTCTGGTGGACAACAACAGCGTGTCAGTATCGCCCGCGCTCTCGCCAACAATCCACCCATCATCATTGCAGACGAGCCACTCGGCAACCTTGACTCAGAAAATGCGAACAAGGCTCTCGAGATACTTAAAGAGCTTAACGAAAAGGATGGTCGCACAATCATCATGGTTACCCACGAAGCGTGGAGCCTCCGTGACGCAAAGACTATTTTTTACCTAAAGGATGGCGCGGTCACCAAAGAAGAACAGAAAACAAAGCATGAAGATATTTCGAAAGTTACCACACTTCATCCCTACAAAGAACTTCATCCCGAGGCAACACCAGAACAACTCGCGGCGCGCTCCCTTTCTTCAATGCTTCTCCGTGGGTTTTCTGGACAGGAAATCAAGCGCCTCGAGCTTTTCCTCGAGAAGCGACTTTCTGGTGAAATAGACACAAAAACATTTATTGATTTTCTCGACAGCCCGTTTAAGGAAGGTGGTGCTGGTCTCTGGAGACAACGCGCAGAAAAAATAGCGAAAACGATCGAGGACATTGTAGAAAAAAGAAAACACGTCGAAGACATCTATAAAGAGCTCAGCGAAGACCCCGAAACACCTCTTTATGAAGAAATCGTTAGGATGCGCACATGGCTTCTCGAAGACTACAAAGGTACGCTCTCTGAAATCCAACGCATACGTTTTGATGAAATACTCGAGGAGAGACTACGCAACATCATCACCCCTGAAAACTTCCGCCATGTACTCGAACTCCCCCGCTCAAACTACGGCGTAGGACTGAGTGCGCGAGCAACACAGATTACATCGGAGCGCCTCGAAACTGTTCTCACTAAAAAACAAAATTAATTCTTTTACACAAAATGGAAAACACAAACCCACAAGAAACTACTGTTCCAGAAGAATCTCCTAAACAAAAAGGATGGAGGAAAAACAGTTTGTCTGCGTGGGACCTTGTGAAGCTTTCTCTCCGTGTATTCCGCACCAAGCCCACCCGCACCATTCTCACTGTGCTCGGCATGTCTGTGGGTGTCGGTACTGTTGTCTTCCTCGTGTCTCTCGGATATGGACTTCAATATATTTTGATCGGAAATCTTATGACGAGTGAGGATTCCTTGATGACACTTGAGGCTTCGTATCCGAGCGAGAGTGGTAAAGGTATTACACCCGACAAGATGAATGAAATATCGTCGCGCACAGCAGTCGATGCAGTGAGCCCAGTGACCGAGTTTTCAGGTGAGCTCGCTATTTCTGGTGGCGCACCGGGTATTGTCCCCATCATCCGTGTCGTACGTCAAAATTATTTTAAATTTGCGGGCGTGTCCCCCAACATCGGTGATTCGTTTACTGATGCAGTCCCAGGAGCGGTCCTCTCTGCACAAGCTCTCAAACTCCTTGGACTCAGCTCAGACATCTCTATTATTGGAGAAGAAATCTCAGGTAAAGTATATTATCCCAAAATCGAGACTGATAGTTTACGTCCGGGACGCGAATCTGCTGATTCGGAGGTTCTCATTTCAAAACTCAAGATTATCGGCATCCTCACTGACGAGACTGAACCCCCCCTCGCATTTATTCCCTACTCTTCTGTAGCCCGTGAGCCCACCGTGCTCAAGAGTCTTCTTATCAAGGTGCACAACGTTGGCTTTGTGGAAACACTACGAGACAAACTCGAAACCGAAGGATTCCTCATTAGTGCAAAAGTTGACCTTGTAAATCAAGCACGCAAAATAACCAACGCAATCACCGTTGTTCTCATGGTGTTTGGTACCGCAGCACTCGTCGTGTCTGCTATTGGTATGTTCAATACTATGATCGTCGGGTTTCTTGAGCGCATATACGAAGTGGGTGTCATGAAGTCTCTTGGGGCAACCGACAGTGATGTGCGTAACCTTTTTTTGATGGAGTCTTTTCTCATTGGATTCCTGGGAGGAGCGTCGGGTATCCTCCTTGGGATTGGTGCGGGGTCGCTCATCAACTTCATTATGAGCACGCTTTCCCAAAACCTCGGAAGCAAGGCACTGACTCTATTCATTACACCGACATGGCTTATTCTCGCAACTATTATTCTCTCCTCATGCATCGGTATCATTGCGGGTTATTGGCCAGCGCGCAACGCGTCCAAACTCTCTCCCCGAGAGGCATTTGTTCGCAAGTAATACTCATTGTGTGATACTATACCTTCCATGATAGCCAAGAAAAAAGCTTCAGCTAAAAAGAGCACCGCAAACCCCCTCCTTGAAAAGGTGTCTCATGGGGCGACGAGATGGATTGGATCCATCCCCTCTCTCGTCGTGCACACTGTTATATTTGCGAGCGTCATGTCGCTCCCCCTCTTCGGTATTAGTTTTGATACAGTACTACTCGTCCTCACCACTATCGTTTCGCTAGAGGCAATCTATCTCGCCATCTTCATCCAGATGACCGTCAACAGAAACACCGCACAACTCCATGAGGTTGAAAAAGACATTGAGGAAATTTCTGAAGATATTGAAGACATTCAAGAGGATGTGGAAGAGATTTCGGAAGATATCGAGGACATTCAAGAAGACGTAGTAGAAATCTCAGAAGATATTGAAGACATTCAAGAGGATGTGGAAGAGATTTCGGAAGATATCGAAGACATTCAAGAGGAAGACGAAAAAGAAGTAGTGCTCGAGAAAAAGAACAACGACCTCGCACTCGCAAAACTAGAAAAAACTCTAGCCACCCTCCTCAAGGAAATTGAGGAATTAAAAAAGAAGAAATAGTAAACATCGATCGGCTCATTTCCTAGGAAATGAGCCGATGGCCTTCTCTACTTGTTTAGGTTTTAAATTGCTTTAGATTCAAGGCCCCAAACTCGTTTAGGGTCTAAATTACTCAAGATGCGAGGCGTAGAAAATTTTTACGACCAAAATGTACAAAAGTACATTGCGTGGAGGAAAAATTTTCTACAACGAAGCAGATTGAGAAAATTTAGACTCTAAACTCGATGACGTCGCCATCTTTAACAATATATTCCTTCCCCTCAATCCTCATCAGTCCCTTATCTCTCGCATTTGCAAAACTGCCTGCATCGAGCAAATCCTTCCAAAAGATAACTTCTGCACGGATAAATTTATCTTTAAAATCAGTATGGATGGCCATCCCTGCAACAGGTGCAGTGCTTCCCTTCTTTATCGTCCATGCACGTGTCTCTACCTCACCTGTTGTGAAGTACGTCTCAAGTCCGAGCATGTCGTAGCCACTCTTGATAAGGTCATTTATGCCGTCGTTTTTTGAGCCAAGCTCTGCACGGAACATTTCTTTCTCCTCGCCCTCAAACTGAGAGAGCTCGTGCTCTACTCCAGCGTCTACGACTACATAGTGTGCCTTACGCTCCTTGATATACGCAAGAAGTTTTACAAAACGCTCATCGTTCATCTCGTCGAGATTCGTACCTCCTGCTTTCTTGTTGAGCACGTACAAAATAGGCTTCATCGTAAGGAGATGAAGTGAACGCAATACTGCCAACTCTTCTTCGTTAAATGACAACTCATTGGCGAGCTTCTCAGCTTCTAGAGACTCATGCACGTGGAGAAGAACCTCTTTTTCCTTTATAGCATCTTTGTCGCCACGCTTTACATCCTTCTCAACATTTGCGAGACGCTTGGTCACTGTCTGCATGTCAGCAAGAATGAGCTCGAGGTTGATCGTGGTGATATCAGAAACAGGGTCAATCTTGCCATCAACGTGGATGATATTGCTATCCTCAAAAATACGCACCACCTCTGCAATAGCATCCGTCTCGCGAATATGTGAGAGGAACTGGTTCCCAAGTCCTTCCCCCTCTGATGCACCCTTCACGAGTCCTGCGATATCCACAAACTCCACTGCTGCAGGAACAATCTTTTTAGTATTTGAAAATGTCGCAAGAAGCCCTAGGCGTTCATCAGGTACCGCAACAACACCCACTGATGGGTCGATGGTGCAGAACGGATAGTTCTCTGCGGGAACTGACTTCTTTGTGAGTGCATTAAAGAGAGTCGACTTACCTACGTTGGGAAGTCCTACGATGCCGATTGAGAGTGCCATAAAATTACTGTTGAAGGACTTTCTGAAGCTCAGACTGATGAGCCCTCATCACCTCCATAGAAGCAGCCATCTGTGAACGACCAGCTTTTACCTTTGCTTGGATTTCATCACCAATCTTCTTAAAAAGCTCAGGATTCTTTTCCACGAGGGCAATAATGCGGTCAACTTCAGCCTCAGGAACCCCCTTGAGCTGGCGCTTAATAACTTGCTTGAGTAAAAATTCTTTTATCATATGAGGGCATAGTAGCAGAAAAACGTAAAAATGACAAAAAGAAAAGGCGACGGGGTTGTCGCCTTTTTAAGCACATCATTCACTAGTCCAAATCGACTAACTTTATCTCACCGAGGAGTACCACCTCGAGGGATCGCCATATTTTCCGATCCTGGTCCCAACTGCGCATAAGTTTATTCTTGTGTCGACTCATTCGAGGCATCATCATCGCCATTGTGTTAAACCACGCACGAGGATTTGAGGCGAGGAGGACAGAGCACGCATCGACTGCGTACTGTCTCGGCATCCACTTCTTTTGCACGAGACACATAGTCGCCTGATAAACACCCATACTTTCCCCGACCCCACTCAACGATGACAGAAACATGTGGGCAAGGATATTGCGCTCCTTTGCGTTGCGCCAAGCAAACATAAACGAGCGCGCAAACATTTCTGCAAACGCGTCCATCTTGTCGATGAGCGCAACAAGGAGAAGTAGTGTGTCCATCGATTCCACTGAGAGCCCATACTTTTTTGAAAACGGTATCAGCCGAGCAAGCTCAAGAAGAAATTCTTCCTTTTCTTTGTCGTTGCAATAGCTCGTGTACACCTGAGCAATCGCATCAGCAAGAGAGGCGAAGCCATGAGGCTCCTTCCCTGTCATTTTTGCGATATACGTCCACGCCTTAGCTCGTTCAGACTCTTCACTACTCTGAAAACCAAAGAGTACTTGCCTGAGCCAATGTTCAGTCTCGTTGTTCATCTCTACCTCCTGTCAATTTCACGCAAGACGCGCATAACAAATCTTCCTGCAAATTACCACAGAAAAAGTACTTAAGCAAACCCTAGTGTGTCGAGCCGCTTGTTGCCCCAGCGTCTGCAATACAAGCATTGAAAGCCTGGACTCCGCCGTTGTATGTGGTCACATTAAAACGGTTTGTCTCTACAAGATTATTGTATTCAGGAATAAGTGCATTAAACTCATTTACATACGTATTGTAATTTGGGTCACTTGTTGGAGTAGAGTCAATGAGTGCTTTTTTGGTATCAAGTCCTGTCTTGAGAGTTGCAATCGTTGCATTATTTTCGGCAATTTTTGCTTTGAGTCTCGCATCTATTGCTGGACATGCTGAGGTGGGCATGCCAAACGCCTGCACCGCGAGCCATGTCTCACGCCCTTCATACATCCCCTTCCCGACCGCAACACCAATCTCCTGGAAGTGAACATTCAAAATATTTGCACGGTGCCCGGGGCTATTCATCCATGCAGTCACCACACCAACATCTCCAGCAAAATCCCCGAGCGCAAGATTCTCTCCGACAATCACATATGCATAACCAACCATCTGCGCAAGATCAGAAGGCCCAACTCCTGTCGGTGATACGTGTTCAAAATATTGCTTGGTAAACATATCGCTCAACTTTATTTGTGCATCTTGATTTAGGAGGACATTTTCTGAGAGCGCAGGGAGTCCGCCATTAATCGCACGTTCCTTGTTGGTGTTCTCGATTACCCCTTGTATTGAAAGTGTTGTACCACTTTTTGCTTGTGTTGTAGCACGAAGAGGTCCTGGAGTAACGACAGTTTTTTCTGTTGTTGCCGTCTTGGGAACAAGGTTACCATTTGCCTTTGCGGGTGTTGCCGTTTTTTGAGTAACTGATGTCGTGGGCTTTGTACTCGTCTCAACGACAGCAACTTCACGTGGCCCCATTGTGTACTCAAGATAAACATACGAAAGCGCTCCAGCCCCCACAAGTCCGAGAATTCCTACAAAAAATGTTATTAGTCTTCCCCACATAAAATTATTTCTTTACAATTTCCAAAAAGAGGAAAAGTGGTATTTCCTTACGTGCGAAATCCTCCGCTTTCTTGCGCGGTCCGAGTTCACTCTCGCGATGCGATAGCCACTCCTCGAGGCGCGCTACAACAAATCCACTGTTTGCAAGTGTCTTAAAATAATACTGAAGTGGGCGATGAAATGAAATAGTCGTAGGACCTCCACGCTTGCTAGGGTTCATCTCTATCTCTACTTTTGATTCTGACATATAGCTATCGATGCGACGATACTGCGACTTCGTCTCTTCGTCATATCCCCACGAGCTCGCCTTGGGGATACGGAACGAGGGATGATTGAGCACCACAAAGAGTTTGCCTCCCGGCACGAGCACGCGTGCGCATTCTTTGAAAACTTTATGAGGAGCTTCAATATTTTGAATCGCAAGTACGATAGAAATCTTCTCAAATGAGCCATCCTCAAACATCGAAAGATCTTCTGCTGAATGCGCAAAATACTGAATGTCCTTTGGAGACTCCTTCTTTGCGATGAGTACGAGTTGTTTCCCGAGGTCTACCCCTGTAGCCGTAGCACCCTCCTTGTGAAATGCACGAGTAAAGAATCCCTGCCCGCATGCGAGGTCGAGGACCTTCTCATCTTTCTTGATAGCCATCGCACGGAGAAGGTTAGGCAAGATAACGTGCGCTTGATAGGTGTCAGTCCCCGCAAGAAGCGTGTCATACCAATGAGCCACCCCACCCCATGATGTTGTCTTTGCCTTCTTTCCCGCTTGTCCCTTTGGTTTCTTGTCGGTCATATGTGATTGAATATACCACAGAATTGTGACATTATGAACCAATGAAGTGGATACTTTTTACGGGGACTTGGAGACTTACAAATAGTGAAGTTGAGCAAGACGTGCGCAAGGCAGCACGAGAAGTTATTGAACGTGGAGACGGAGTACTCACAGGAGGAGCAACGGGAGTAGATTATTTTGCGATGGACGAAGTTCTTAAACATAACCCAACCGCAACTCATCTCCGTGTTATTATTCCTGCACTTCTTGATAGCTATATTCACGACTATTATACCAACTGGTGCCATGACCCCATCACAAAAGAAGACATAGATAACCTTGCAACACTTTTAAAAAAGATTAAAAAAGTTAACCCAGCAAGTCTCCTTGAGATGCCATATGAAATAATCACTCAGGAACACTACAACCTCCGCCACGATCAAGAAGTAATGTACTCAGACGAAGTACATGCTTTCCAGGTAAACGAGAGCACGGGGACTCAGGATACTATTGATAAATCTGCAAAAGCAGGATTACCTACTACGCACCACAAAAAGTACAAGATATAGAAATGTGGTAAAATCGGTTTATGACCAAAACTGAGGAACTGCAAAAACTCAATACAAAATGGCTCAAGGAATGCGCCTGCGAGCTGAGAAAGACAGCCACCCAAGGTGTGACTGGGTTTGGCAACGCTGACGCACGAATAGTGTTCGTCGGCGAAGCCCCTGGCGCGAAGGAGGACAAAGAGGGTCGTCCATTCATCGGCGCTGCGGGGAAATTCCTCGATGAGATGCTCGAGAGCATCAAAATGAAACGTGAGGATATTTACATCACCAACATTGTGAAATATCGCCCACCAGAGAACCGCGACCCAACACCCGAGGAAATCGTGAGCTGCTCGAAATGGCTTGAAGAGGAATTATCACTTATTGACCCACTTCTTATTGTTTTCCTTGGGCGACACTCTATGAATCATTTCTTCCCCACAGAGAAAATATCCGAGTCTCACGGTGTTCTCCTTACGGGGAAATACTTTGGCAAACTCCGTCGTTTCCTCCCCCTCTATCATCCTGCTGCCGCACTCTATAATGGCTCACTGCGCGAAACCCTCAAAGAAGATTTTAAAAGAATACCCAAGGTTATCAAGATGCTCGAACGTGATCGTCTCTGTGATAGTCCTATCTAATACCATCCCTAAATAACCTCTCCACAATAATCCAAAAATTTCGGCTACAACCTTGAGAAAAATGTTCGAAATATCTCGATATTCCTCACATTTTTCTCTTCGTTTCGCTCGAAATTTTTGAATTTTCTGTGCAAGAGTAATTTAGAGATGGTATAAAAGAAAACACCCTGTAGTTTATGCAAACTACAGGGTGTTTTCTAAATATATTTTTTACAAAATCACAATCACTTCATTGTCAGCAACCTCGAGCACCCCATCAAATACAGGAATGATTGTTTCCTTTCCTTCCTTATCGACAACCTTGAGCTCTCCTCTCTTGAGAGGAGTCACGAGCGCTGAGTGATGAGGGAGGATAGTGATATCCCCCTCTCCCCCCGTGCATGACAAGCTCGCAGCCTCCCCTTTGAAGAGGACTTCGTCTACTTTTGCTATTGTGAGCTTCATCATGATTGGTTTAATTACTTAACTTCGTCGATTGTTCCCTTCATATAGAAGGCTGCTTCGTTTACATCATCAAGCTTACCAGCAAGGATCTGCTCAAAACCTTCGATAGTGTCCTCGAGTTTTACATATTGTCCTGCGATCCCCGTGAATGCTTCACCCACGAAGAATGGCTGTGAAAGGAAACGCTGAATCTTACGTGCGCGATTTACCGCGAGCTTGTCATCATCTGAGAGTTCCTCGATACCGAGAATAGCAATGATATCCTGTAGGTCCTTATAGCGCTGAAGCACCTTACGTGTCTCCATCGCCACTTTGTAATGACGCTCTCCCACGATCTGTGGATCAAGCGCGCCTGATGCAGAGTCGAGTGGGTCGATAGCTGGGTAAATACCGAGTGACGCGAGGTTACGCGAGAGCACAACAGTTGAGTCCAAGTGTGAGAATGTTGTCGCTGGTGCTGGGTCGGTAAGGTCGTCAGCTGGCACGTACACCGCCTGTACTGAAGTAATAGAACCCTTAGTGGTTGATGCAATACGCTCCTGGAGCTTACCCATTTCCTCTGCGAGTGTTGGCTGATAGCCCACCGCTGACGGCACACGTCCAAGGAGTGCTGACACTTCTGCTCCCGCTTGAATGAAACGGAAAATATTGTCCATAAAAAGAAGAGTGTCCTTTCCACTCGCATCGCGGAAGTGCTCTGCCATCGTGAGACCTGAGAGTGCCACACGTGCGCGAGCACCTGGCACTTCGTTCATCTGGCCAAACACGAGCGCAGTCTTCGCGAGAACCCCCGATTCTTTCATCTCGTGATAGAGGTCGTTACCTTCACGCACACGCTCACCGATACCCGCGAACACAGAGTATCCACCGTGCTCGGTAGCCACGTTACGAATGAGCTCCTGAATGAGCACAGTCTTACCCACACCTGCTCCTCCGAAGAGACCAACTTTACCTCCCTTGATAAATGGCGTCATGAGGTCGATTGCCTTGATACCTGTTTCAAAAATTTCAGTCTTTGTCTTCTGCTCTTTGAATGCTGGTGGCTTGCGATGGATTGAAAGTTTCTCAGTCTTCGCAGGAAGCTGTGCGCCACCATCGATGGTCTCACCAAGTACGTTAAAGAGGCGGCCAAGGACTGCCTCACCCACAGGAACCATCACAGGAGCACCAGTATTCTTGACCTCGACATCACGACGGAGCCCCTCTGTCGAGTCGAGCGCAATGGCACGTACGCGCCCAAGACCCAAGTGCTGAGCAACCTCGAGCGTGATCTTGCGCTTCTCACCATCTTCCCCCACCCACTCCACAATGAGTGCGTGTTCTACTTCGGGAATGTTTTTTTCGAAGTACACGTCTACGACTGGTCCGACGATTTGTTTGATTGTTCCTGTGTTCATAATATTATTTATTAAATTTCCTGTGATTGATAATTACTTCATTGCCTCGATGCCTCCAATAATTTCACTCATCTCTCTCGTGATCGCACTCTGACGTGCCTTGTTGTATTCACGCGTGAGATCGAAAGTAACTTCTTCTGCCTTGTCTGATGCATTGCGCATTGCGACCATTCTCGCTGAGTGCTCAGATGCCTTCGATTCGAGAAATGCATGGTGAATCTCTATTGCAAGAAGACGCGGGAGGAGTGTTTCAAACACAGCCTCAGGAGACGGCTCAAAGAGGTAGTCTGCCGCACGTTCTTCTTTTTTAATATTTGCACTCGTCTCTGCGAAGGCTCCCTTTTCTGGCACAATACCTTTAATCATGGTGTTGAGTCCCTCAATAGAGAGTGGGAGGAGTGTGCGCGACACAGGCTCTTGCTCAAACGTTGAACGGAAGTTGGTGTATGCGAGTATACACTCATCATATTTACCTTCTGTAAAAAGTTTCATCACGAGTGAGACAACTTCGGAAAACTCACCAATAGCGCTCTCGTCCTTCATGGTCTTGATATGCTTCTCGAGGATGTATCCACGACGTGCGAAAAACTCTTCCCCTTTGCGACCAATAGCGAGCACGCCAATACTCTCCTTTGAAACATTGCGCTCCTCAAGAGCTGCAACAGCCTTCTTGGTAACACCAGAATTCAAGCCTCCCGCAAGACCTTTGTCGCTGGTCACTACGACAAGAAGAACACGGTGCACAGGGCGCACCGCTACAAGAGGATGATTAGCGATATCCACTGAGCGCGTGATGCGTGAAAGGATACGGAATGCAGCCATCGCATAAGGACGTGCCACAATGGCCAACATCTGTGCCTTGCGCATCTTCACACCAGAAACAGCCTCCATGGCTTTTGTAACCTGATGGGTCTTTTGAACAGAGCGAATCTTTTCTTTTATCGCGCGGAGGTTGGACATTTTTGATAGTAATTATTAAACCAAAGAAGATGTTTACGCGTGCGCAATAAAGAGTTCATGGTGTGTCACCACGAAATCTGCAAGCGCAGCCTTGAGATTCTTCTCAGTATCCTCTGCGAGTGCATGACTTGTGCGGATAGCCTCAACAATACCTGACGCATGGTGGTCAAAATATGCAGAAAGTTTTTCCTCAAAGAGGTGCATGTCTTCCACTTTAACCTTATCAATAACGCCAGAAATACCTGCATAAATCACAATCACTTCTTTCTCAAATGAAAGTGGCTTACCATTGGTCTGCTTCAAAAGCTCAGAAAGACGACGTCCCTTCTCGATACGCTCCTTGGTCTCTTTGTCGAGATCAGACGCAAACTGCATAAACGCCTCAAGTTCACGAAACTGCGCAAGTTCGAGACGAATCTTTCCTGCAACTTTTTTCATTGCCTTTGTCTGCGCGGCAGAACCAACACGTGACACCGAGAGACCTACGTTTACCGCTGGACGCATACCCTTGTTGAAGAGATCAGTGTCGAGGAAAATCTGTCCATCCGTAATCGAAATCACGTTAGTAGGGATGTACGCAGAAACGTCACCCTGCTGAGTTTCAATAATAGGGAGTGCGGTGAGTGACCCTCCTCCGAGTTTGTCAGAGAGTTTTGCTGCGCGTTCGAGAAGACGTGAGTGGAGGTAAAAAATATCTCCTGGGTACGCCTCGCGTCCAGGTGGACGACGAAGGAGAAGCGACATTTGGCGGTACGCCACTGCGTGCTTTGAGAGGTCATCGTACACAACAAGTGCGTCCTGTCCTTTCAGCATAAAAAATTCTCCGATGGTTGCACCCGTAAATGGTGCGAGATACTGGAGCGCAGCAGCTTCTGATGCCCCTGCAACCACAACGATTGTGTAGGCCATAGCACCGCGTTCTTCGAGGTCACCCACGATGCGAGCAATCTTGGACTCCTTCTGTCCAATAGCAACATAAATACAGATAGGGCGAGTCTCCTTTGGTTCGGTAATCTGGTTGTAAATAGTATCGAGCGCGATAGCAGTCTTGCCAGTACCACGGTCGCCAATGATGAGCTCACGCTGTCCGCGACCAATAGGGATCATCGAGTCCACTGCCTTGAGTCCTGTGTGAACAGGAGTATCAACTCCAGCACGCTCAATAACACCAAACGCAATACGTTCGATAGGCATTCTTCCCTCTTCCTTGATAGCACCCTTGCCATCAATAGGCTCTCCAAGTGCGTTCACTACGCGACCAACCATGCCATTTGAAACAGGGATCGAGAGTGTCTTGCCGGTACCTTTCACGATCATACCCTCTACAATGCGATCAGCTCCAGACAAAATAACAGCCTTAACAAAATCCTCTTCAAGGTTGAGCACGAATCCCACGATAGGCTCTGCATCAAGAGTATCCTTGAGATGCTTCTTTCCCGCATCCTCAAACACAACCATTTCTGCCATCATCGCATTCTGAAGACCATCGATTTCAGCAATACCGTCACCCGCCTTTACGACAGTACCGATACGCTCCACCGAAGTTGCGGGCTCGAGGGCTTCAATTTCTTTTCTGATTTTTTCTATAAGAATAGTATTCATGGTTGTTTCTAATTAGTGATTTTGCGATAAAGTTCAACGAGGGATTTTTTGTAACTGCCGTCAATCAATGTATCTTTTGTTCGAATCTGGAATCCTCCCACAATCGTTTCGTCGACCACATCACGGCGTGTCGCACTCTTTTTTATTATCCCTTCCCTTTCGTAATGGTCATACGCATGGGACCACTTGCTCTCATTTTTACCATCTGCAGTAACAAGGAGAACTTCGTTGTTGTTTTTTTCACGAACGAGAATCTTTTCCAGCTCGCGACCAACAAAAGGAAGAAGTCTTTCATGCCCGCGGGAAGCAAGGACTTTACGGAAATGCGAGAAAACTTTTTTTGAGTCACTTTCTGTTTTCACACTTTTTTCATTAAGTGCTCCGTACAATGCCTCCGCGTACCATGATGCCTTCATATTGATTATGCCTTACGAAGAATCTTCTCAGCAGAAAGAATAGCCATGCGTGCGACTTCACGCTCAGCCTTCTGCAACATTTCATCATGCTCGCGATTCGTGCGACGCTCAGCCTCGTTCAAGAGGTGTACTGCCTTACGATGTGCATCCTTCAAAATGTTGTGCTCTTCTGTTTCTGCGTGCTTTTTTGCAGCATCAATAAGGTCATCGCCCTTTTTTGTTGCCTCACGCAAAATGTGTGCCTTTTCTGCTTCTGCCTCTCCAAGCTGACGCTCAGCCTCATCAGCATCATGAATGGCGCGCTCAATCTTCAAGCGACGAACGTCCACCATATGAAGAACTGGCTTATAGAGGAACTTATAAAGGATAGCGAGAAGCAATCCAAAGTTTACCCCTTGAATAAGCAGGAGTTTCCAGTTGATTCCAAATACGGTGACGATTTGTTCCATAAAGGTTTTGTGGAGTGATTATTATGCGAACTTTACGATAAACGCGATAACGAGCGCAAAAATTGCGAGCGCTTCAGTAAACGCAATACCGATAAACATTGTTGCCTGCACCTTACCTGCAGCATCTGGGTTGCGACCAATAGCCTCAAGAGCCTTTGCAACAATAAGACCAATACCAATACCAGGACCGATAACGCCGAGACCCACTGCGAGTGCCATACCTAATGTTTTTGCTACTTCAATATCCATATTATTTTTTATTATTTAATAAAGGTTAAAGCTGTTATATGTCAGCTTTTAGATTTCAAAATATTTTTAAAAGCTAAAAGCTAACACCTAAAAGCTGTGATTCTAGTGCGCTTCGGTAATCGCCATCTTCACAAAGAACAGTGTGAGGAGGGCAAAGATCGCCGCCTGAATAAAACCGACGAAGACCTCAAAGAGCATAATAGGAACCGGGAGCACCATAGGGACGAAGTGCTGGATAACCAAGATCATCACTTCACCTGCAAAGATATTTCCGAAGAGACGGAACGAGTACGAGACCAGTCTCGCCACCTCAGAAAAGAGCTCAATTATTCCCACCATAAACCCTATGACCGAACTAAGATTAACAAATTTCTTACCATACCTCAAGAAACCAAGGGTCGCCACACCCACCACTTCAATAACCACAAACGCAATCAATGTGAGCGCAAGTGTGGTATTGAGATCAGTGTTCATCGAGCGAAGAAGTGGTGTGAATTCCCCTTCTGGATGTGTCCACCCAATACTCCCAATCCCAGGAGTAAACTCGATGATGTTGGCGGTAAAAATAAAGAGGAAAATAGTGAGCACGAGAGGAAAAATCTGACGAGCAAGCTTTGCGTTCTCGAGAGTTTCTGTCATATAGTCGAGAATCCCCACAAAAAGTGTCTCAACGAGTGTCTGGAGTCGCCCCGGAACAAGAGAAAGATTCTTGCGGACAACAAAAGCGAGGGATACAAGAATAGCTACAACCACAAAACTCATCAACATTGTGTTGGTAATAGGGACACCCAAAAAAGTGCCAATCTGCTCTGCTGCCAAGGAAATGTGGATACCTGTTTCTTCCATATGGATAAGATGCGCGCATTCTACCAGAAATATGAGCTTCTTTCAATGATAATCGCTGGAATGCAGATTATGAGACGCTCGCCTCCTGCGACTCTCAAAAATAACAAAGGCGCGATTTTGGATTACCAAAATCGCGCCTGATGAAGCTTTCGTCAGCTACCCGACGATCTTCCCCGAAACAACAAGGAAGAGATATGTGACAAGCGCCCCCACAATGAAGGCCGAAACGGCAACTGCGAGAATCGCCGAATTGAGCTGATGCCTTGTGAGGACAACCGTCGGAGACATGGGAGCTTTCTTTTCCTTTTTCCCCTGCAAACCGCGCAACGTACGCAGACTACGCGGAGAACCTGGAAGTGTGCGGGTAAATGCGTAAATCATGACAACTCCTTCTCTAGACGTTGAAGATTACTTCTTTTCGATGGGTCTGTTCCTCGTCACCCAATAGCGACGTGCCAGGAATAAAGCAAGACCACCCAACCACAGAATTACCCAGAATTCCCAGTTCATTTCTTCCCCTTCTGTTTTGTTTAAAGATCACTACACTGCTAAAAAAAGTATAGCATAAAATCGAGTTTTTGTACAGTCCCTGCTTCTCGCCATCAGACTAAACTCCGAGGATCCTATAGACAGCTATCCCAAACGCTATCGTCACATTGAGTGACTCTTTTGTCCCCACCATGGGGATTTCTGCGATAACATCAGCTTGCTCAAGCACACCAGAGAGAACCCCGTCTACTTCATTCCCTATCACAAAAGCCACGTTGTTTTCTTTTGCAATATCCACACTCTTGTAATCTACTGAGTTGTCACCTTGTTCTATGGCGACGATAAAATACTTTTCTTCTCTCAGTTTCTCCACACACTCAAGAGTACTTTCAAAATATTCCCACGACACAGTGTCTTCTGCTCCGAGTGCAACTTTTGCAAAATCCTTTCTTCTCTCACCCTTTTTGTCGAGAGGTGTCGGTGTTGTCCCGCACAAAAATATCTTTTCAATACCTACCGCATTTGCAGTACGAAAAATAGAACCAACGTTGTAGACACTACGGAGATTATCAAGAACGACAACAGCTCTTACATTACCCATTTCTCTCTTTCTGAATAAGTGAATAGATCTCAAGAAGCGCGAGGAGGAGGCTCAAGGTCAATGGTCCCAAAAGAAAACCGAGTGGTCCAAAGAAACTTACGCCACCCAAAATAGAAAGGAGAATGAGGAATGGGTGGAACTGTACTCCGCGACCAACAAGCTTTGGTCCCAAAATATTATCCACGAGACCGACCGCGAGGAACCCCCACGCAAGGAGTCCAGCCGCGGCAGCAGTTGCCCCCGTGAAGAAGAGGAAGAGGATGGAAGGGATAAGTACGAGGGATGTACCAATACCAGGGATGAGCGCAACTATAGAAGCGACGGTCCCCCAGAGAACCGGGTTTGGTACTCCGAAGATTGCGAGACCAATAGCCGTCAAAAATCCTTGGATAAGCGCAACTGAGATACTCCCCGTCACAACTCCATTGATGGCGCGCTCAAGTTTTGCAATAACCGTTTCGTCGTACTTGTCCTGAAGTGGACTTATAGTGATGACAATCTTCCTGAGGGTGTCGCCATCGCGAAGCAAGAAGTACATAGCAATCAAGAGAATGAAGAGATCAAGTGTTATAATTGCGACGTTAGAAAAAACTGAACCGACGTTTTGAAGAAGCCAACTAAGTCCTTGTCGTGCGTATTGATCAACATCAAGAGGTCCCTGTGGGAGAAACGGGAGTCCGAGGTTTCTTATTGCAGCTTCTATGCTTTGCGAAAACGTTACCGTGCCACTATTGTTCACAATAGAAGAATAGAGACCAGATGCTTCTGCAATGATTTGTGTTACCAGAAATGCTACAGGAATAACAATAACGAGGAGCACAGCAAATGTTGTCAAAAGCGATGCTACCCCACGGCGACCACGCACAAGGGTGAGGATCCTTTTGTATGCTGGAGTAAATACCGTAGCAAAAACAATAGCGAGAATAAGGGGGAACAAAAATGGTTCAAAAACAAAAAAGAGGATGACTCCTATTACTGCAATCGTCGCGAATAAAAAGTATGTTTCAGTGTTTTGAGCTTTCATCCCGTTAGAGGTAGGAAATTATTGAAAATTTCCGCAGTTAGTTAATAATTGATAAAACTTCGACAAACCACCATACAACCTGCGAGAGGCCAGTATATAACTGTGTGACCTCTAACGGGATTCATGCTGATAATTATACAACGGGAGCAGGAGTATTGCTATTCATTTTATTCTCAGCAACCGAGCGCCAAAAGAAATACCCCACCACACCGAGTGTCACGAGCGGCGACACCCATGACTGAATATGTGCACCAAAGGCCTCTAGTACCATCACGAGGCCAAGGAACCCTATCGAATACATTGCGCCATTTTTCAAATATGCGTATGAACGAATGCGGTCCACGTTCATAACCGTGAGCTGACGTACCACAATAGCCCCAATACCATTACCAATGAGGATCAGGGGGACGACAGTCGTAAAGGCAAACGCACCAATTACACCATCAATACTAAATGCAACATCGAGAACTTCAAGGAAGAACACCTTCGCCCAGTCCGACATCGTGCTGTGCTCCCCTGACTCAATGAGACGCTCCTCAATCTTTTCTGCATTATCTTTAAAGCCTTGCGTCACAAAGAACACACAGAAGCCTACCGTAGCTGCTAATGCGAGATGCATTGGGTTTTCAAGTCTATTATTACTAATCTCGTAAATTACCCCAACAAGGAGAAGTGCTGCAAGAGAATAGAACCATACTGCCCCATACGTCTGTACGTAATACTCGTGAGGAAGACCGAAATTCTTGTCCTCCATAAAAAGCCAGTGTGCCCACAGGAGCACCAGGAACATTCCTCCTGCGATCATGATGACGGGAGTTACTGCTTCTACTGCCGCAGTTACCCCAGAATCAGTTTGCCAAATTGCCTGAAGGGCTCCAAAAAGACCAATACTTGGGTCAGCAAGGAAGACAATTACCGAGGGCAAAAACCCACGAACAACGAATACCGCAAAAAGGATTCCCCAAGTGAGGAAAAATCGCTTTGCGCGACGACTCTTCATCGTCGAGAGAACATCAGCGTTTACAACTGCGTTGTCGATACTTGAAACAATCTCAAAAACAACGAGACCTAAGAGCGTAAAAATTATAGCGAACATTGAAGCAATAATAACGCATTACAGAGAAAAAGAAAAACCCGGGAAGCACCCGGGTTAAAACCTAGTGAAGCATGTCGTCTCTTTGGCAATATTGCTGGACATTATCCCAGAGTTTTTTGATTTCAGGACCCTGCGCAGCGATATCATCGTCAACAGGAGCGAGCGTTTCATAAAAATCATCAAGAAAGAGCATCCCGAATTCAAGGTATCCAAAGGAAAACACGAACGCATTCCCCTCCTTTGGTGAAAGAGGGCGTTCATAAAAGAATTCGGGGGACAAAGGAACATGCATATTTAGTTCTGGCGCCCTTTCAAGGAGTTGCTTCAAAACAGTCACCGCAGTTTCTATCTCTCTTTGCTTGAAGTGAACTACAAAATCTATAGACTGAGGATAGTATTCAATGTTCATGATACACCTCGCTTTCTATTTGAAATCTGGAGGAATGCGACTGATATCTAAAATTAAGTGTAGACCTTTGGGGGGAGGAAGTCAAAAGGGATCAGAGGAGAGTCGGGGTCAAGTTTCTAAGCTCGCAAGCTCGCTAACTCAATATTGACGAGCAGAGCTCGAGACTAGCGTGTGGTCACAAGTCACTAAGTATATTTCTTCGCTTTGCTCGAAATCTACGTAAGTGCTCGCGACCCCGGCTCGTGGTTTCGTCTGGTGACGAAACATCACTGCGCCTTCCACAAACGAAAAACCTGCCGCAGGGCAGGTTTTTTATTCGTTTGTGGACCCGAGGAGAATCGAACTCCTTACCTCCGGAGTGCAAAACCGGCGCTCTAGCCAAGTGAGCTACGGGCCCAGATACTTTCTATGCACTGGGATATAATACCTTATTTTTTCTGTAATGCAAGCCCAAGAACATAATCTACGAACTCAGGGAGGGAAAGCCCATGAAGTGCGAGGGATTTTGGCAGGAGCGAAGTATCAGTGAGTCCAGGGAGCGTGTTGACCTCAAGGAGGCATGGGCCTTCGTCCGTAAGGATAAAATCATATCGAGCATAGTGACGTGCCCCGAGATGAATATGCGCCCGGAGTGCTGCCTCCTCCAGAGCTCGGCGCTCGCTATCCCCCATGCGTGCTGGGCCTACGGGGTGCGAGAGATTTTTGTACTTTTGGTCATAGTCAAAAAGTTTCCCCTCGGGCAAGAGGATTTCAAGAGGAGGTGTCGAATACGAGCCTGCCCCTCGCGCTGCATCTACAACACCGAGTGTCACCTCCCTCCCCCTCACATACTCTTCGATAATTGCTCTCTCTGAATATGCGAGCGCCTTCTCAATAGCCAACACTAGCTCCTGCTCGTCTTGTGCGAGAGAAAGCCCCACCGAAGAGCCACCAGAGAGAGGCTTCACGACATACGGTGCGCGAATCTCTGTCCCCACGCGAGAAAGCACATCCCCCACTTCTTCGCCACGAGAAACTACGAGACCCAGAGGAACCTTGATGCCCACTGCAGCAAAATATTTCTTTGCAAGATCTTTGTTCATCCCAATAGCGGACGCAAGCGACGTTGATCCCGTGTAAGGAATATTAAAATTCTCAAGAATTTTTTGCACCTTGCCATCCTCGCCGAATTCACCATGGAGTGCATTAAATATTACGTCCACATGTTGTGAAAGTTTTGCGGGAGTTGTTGGTCTCCCATCAATGTGCCACTCTCCCATGTTTGAAATGAGGATATCGTGTACTTTGTATTTACTATCCCCAGAGAGCGCCTGTATTACATTTGCGCCAGTACGAAGAGAAACGTGGTATTCACTACCAAGTCCGCCACGCATAACACCGACCCGAAGTTTTGTCATAGTTATAGTATACAAGACAAACTTTCTTTACCAAAACAATTTTTGTGCCGAGAAGTTCTCGGTCACGAGTTACTAAGTCGCTTCGCTCCTAAGTACTCTCGACCCCGGCTCGTTGTTTTTGATTACAAAAACATACTCCGCCCTTCGATTCTCTCACGCAAGGCAAGCAGTTGCCTTGCTTCTCGGCACAAAAAAAGAAAAGCCCTTTAAAGGGCTTCTTTTTTGTGCCGAGAGAGAGAATCGAACTCTCATGGGTTACCCCGCACGATTTTGAGTCGTGTGCGTCTACCAATTCCGCCATCCCGGCAATCAATTTAAATACTTGCCCATATTAGCAAAGCAGGAGGAAAAATGAAAGCATTCAAATATTTCAAAGTGACTCACTTGCATGTTCTAAATTACCGTGCTACAGTACTCGTCCCTTGAAATTATCTAGGTGTGTAAGATTCTGGGAGCAGAGTCGTCATTAAATACACCAAGGGATTCCTGGGAAATAGTAGTTCTTTAAAACAACAAAAGAGGAGCCGCATATGGCGAAGAATCAAAATAAGTTTGTAGCACTCATACTGGTAAACACCGCACTCGTGCTCGCGTTTGCCACAGGAGCAGCACTTATGTACGAAGCTGTTGTACGCAATAATTTCAACCTCAACCTCTACATGGTGAGCACAGGAATCATGATGACGACATCCTTCATCGCGGTTCACACCTTCCCCTCGCTCCGGAATCTCATCTGGAACACGAGGAAGGTAGTCAAAAACTTTGCTGAACAAACGGGGAAATTCCTGGCACACGGGAACGACCACAAAAAAGCTGATCAGCAAGCGTAGTTCCCCTAAACCAAAAGCGCGACCACAAGGTCGCGCTTTTTTCTTTTCCATATTCTAAATCCTATATCCCAAATTCTACCCTAGATCTTCCCCACCAAATCGAGTCCTGGCTTCAACGTGTCGTCACCTGGTTCCCAACTTGCAGGACATACATTGCCACCGTGTTCACGGACAAACTTCGCAGCCTGAATCTTGCGGATAAGCTCCTTTGCATTGCGACCGACACTGTTGTCGTTTACTTCTACGATGCGAAGGATGCCATCTGGATCTACAACGAACGTGCCACGAAGAGAGAGCCCCTCTTCAGGAATGTAAGTACCGAACATTTCGCAAAGCTCATGACGTGAATCAGAGAGCATAGGGAATTTAATCTTCTTGATTGAATCAGAAGTATCGTGCCATGCCTTGTGTGCAAACACGGTGTCTGTCGAAACAGAGAGCACCTCAGCCCCAAGTCCCTGAATAGTCTCGTAGTTATCTGCCATCTCTTCGAGCTCTGTAGGACATACAAACGTAAAGTCCGCAGGATAAAAGAAGAGTACGAGCCACTTACCGCGATAATCAGAAAGATTAATCTTTTTTATTTCTTCGTTATGAAACGCTTCTGCTTCTGCATCAGGGATAACGTGCCCGATCTGAGCAAAAAGTGGTTCATCATGCACTCCACACACATTTTCATGGTCCATAAGTTTATTGAATTTGAATTATGTTTACTAATATTTCGTATAAATGTAGTATATCAGGAATGGAAACAAAGCAGAAAATTATCGCTATTGTCGGACCCACTGCCTCTGGTAAAACTTCACTTTCTATTGAAGTCGCCCGCCTTGTCGGTGGCGAGGTTATTTCTGCTGACTCCCGCCAAGTCTACACAGGGCTCGATATAGGCTCTGGGAAGGTCACCAAACGAGAAATGCGCGGTGTCCCCCACCATCTCCTCGATGTTGCCAGCCCCAAGCGCACCATATCTGTTGTACAGTATGAGCGCCTCGCCACACGCGCAATCAAGGACATCTTGAAGCGTGGCAAAATCCCCATCATTTGTGGCGGTACAGGGCTCTATATTGATGCCATTCTTACGAATGCTTCTTTCCCCGAAGTCCCCCCAAATGCCGAGCTTCGCAAAAAACTCGAGAAACTTTCAGTCGAAAAACTTTTTATAAAACTTGAGAAGCTCGACCCCTCTCGTGCAAAAACTATCGACTCACAAAATCCTCGTCGTCTCATCCGTGCTATCGAGATAGCGACTGCGCTTGGCAAAGTCCCCGAGCGCACAGCACCAACACCAAGATACAACACTCTCTGGATCGGACTCACGATGCCAAAAGAAGAACTCGAGGGGCGCATCCACACTCGTCTCATTGCACGTATGCGTCATGATATGGTCGCCGAAGCAAAACGCCTTCACGAGGGTGGCCTCTCTTGGAAGCGAATGGACTCACTCGGACTTGAGTATCGATTCCTTGCACAATTCCTACAAAAGAAAACAACAAAGAGAGATATGATTGAGCTTTTAAATATTGCCATCCGTCAATTCTCAAAACGCCAAATGATGTGGTTCAAAAGGAACTCAAATATAAAATGGTTCCACCCAAAGGAAACAAAAAAAGTTTTGCAGGTGGTGCAAAACTTTCTTAGAACATAGTCGCCATCTCATGCCTTGCTAAATTCCTTAAATTTCGAGCGAAAATTATACAATTTGACGAATCATACCGAGGTACGGTGAGGAGAAGTGGATAATTTGCAGCCGAAATTTAAGGAATTTAGCAGGCAAGATGTATTTTCTTCTGATAACTTGCGGTGAGATTGCGACTAGGTTCTCAATTAGTGAAGTGTTGGTTTCTTAATTTCCCCCGTAGAATCGTCCTCTTCCTCCCTTCTAAAAATATCGAGAGCCCCTTCAATATCTGAAATCGAGGGCTTGTGTTCTTCGTGTTCTTCAACTGGAGCAACAGCTGGCTCAAGGGGAAGTTCAAAAGGGTTTTTCTGGTTCATAATGATGTATTTCTTATTATTTAGAATCTTAGCATGGCACAATCACAAAAGAAAACCCCAAGCTAATCAGCTTGGGGTTCTACAGGTACTTCTGAAACAGCTGAGGCAGGAGCGCTCTCATACATTATGTTTTCAGAAACCACCAATGATTCCATTAGAAAAACGGGCTGCTCTGGAAGAACAAAAACATGGAAATGATTCCCTTTCCTCTCGAGAATGACGAGGATGCGACCGTCTTCTCTGTCTTTCAAAAGACGTTCCGTGAGAAGTTTCCGTTCCTTCTTTGTCACTCCCCGCAGAGAAATATCGATTGCGGCACCCGTGAGATGTGTCGAGCACACCGCACTACTCGAGCAATCAGCAAAACTTCGTTTCTTGCTCATCCTTATTTTTATCTTGCCTTTGATCCGACGATAAAACTTTTTCATACCAGAGAGTCCATCCTGATCAGCACGTGAACGCACCAAGGATGCGACACGCAGTTTTTTACCACCAGAGATTTCTCTAAAGTACTGTGCTATTTCAAAGAGATAGTCGCGAGTCCAAGGACGAGACACGTGTCGCTCGCGCGGGACGCCATTGTTTACAACCACGAGAGGCGCAGTGACAGGAATAAGATTCACCCCATCATCTGCAGCAACAATCTCATCGAGGTCCTTATAACGCAGAAGCCCAAGGGTATCAGCAATGCAGTTCTCCTGTGCTAACTTCTTGGATCCACCATTGAGAGAAGTTCCCGCCTGCTGATCTCGCACATAAGAAACTACGCCAGAGATACCAGTGTATTTCCCAAGAAACATGCAGTGCTCATACTCGCGCGCTGCCTCCTCCTTGCGCTCTGAGTCTGTCGGTCCAGGGACTGCAAGAGATATCGTCGAGAAAAGCAAAAGGGATGCAAATGCCACCAAACGTATGATGTTCATAACACTGCCCTCCTATAAGTTACATATCTATATCAAGGCTAGCATATTAGTGTATTTATGCAAAAAGGGGCACGGGGCCCACGAGGAACGCTTACGCTTCTCTCCCTCGACTAAAACTTTTTCGTCTAAAAGTTTTGTCTGGGCACCGCCTCGTGATTTCACAAGCTTGTGAAATATACTCCGGCGTTCGAGTCCTCGGCGCAAGGCGTGCGGACGCCTTGCTTGGGCCCGCAAATGAAAACACCCGCTTTAAAGCGGGTGTTTTCATTTGCGGGCCCACGAGGACTCGAACCTCGGTCTGCGCGTTTGGAGTGCGATATTCTACCACTGAACTATAGGCCCAAAAGGATGCGACAACACCCATATGCCCAAGGGCAATATTTCAAGGGTGGCTCTTCGATAACCTGGCGGTTACGCTTCATGGCCTCTTGCCTATCCTACACATTTGCATAGGGGTGATGTCGCCAAACCACTATAGCAAATTTAGTCCAAAAAACAAAAAACCCTTTCGGGTTTCTTTATTTAAACTATTTCTTCGCTTCTTTGTGCGTAGTATGAGCACGGCATGAATTGCAGTACTTATCGAGCTCAATCTTGCGCTCTACAAGCTTCTTGTTCTTGCGAGTCCAATAATTGAGACGCTTGCACTTCTTGCAGGCGAGTTTTATAAGTTGGTCTTGTGACATAGTTTTCATATCCTACTACACCCTGCCGAAAAAGGCAAATCATGCTGGAATCCGCTTGATATATATACAAAAAGGAGGGATCTGAGACCCCTCCTTTGTCACGCCGTAACATTACGTTTTTCCAGGATATCCTGGCGAAGCTTTGAGAGAATCCTCCTTGCTCTTGTACGGATAGATTCATTGGTGTCGTTGTCGTGAATGACAATAACCCCGATGAACGAATGATGTTTGCAATGCTTACCCTTCAGAAAATTTTGCGCACCTGCGTACGAACTTTTAATCTGAATGAAAAGCTTCCCCACGTCCTTCGTTTCTATTATCGCATCCTTCCCTTCAAAGAGATCTTCTTTCCTTGATGCGTGATATGCGCGGACGAACCATTTCGGCATTTCCACCGAGGAATCCTTTGCTTTCATTGCTTCAAAAAATCGCTCTTTGTTCCTTCTCCCTCGCTCAAGACTTATGTCATGGAGGGCGCGCCTGATATTGCCCATCTCCTCCTCCTTTTTATAGTTTATCTTTTTTCAGACTAGCTGATTATCGAAACAACGTCAAATATAAAAGAAAAGGAGCGGACGACTAATCCACTCCTTGAAATACTTCACTTCTTACAAAAACTTTGCCATTTCATCGATTGCCTCACGAGCACGCTCGCGCGCGGATTTCCACTTAGTGAAAATGTAACCATGGTCGGCCTGTGGATTCTTTCTGAAAGTGCCAATAAGTTCCAGTGCTTCAAGAAGCGTAGGATGCCCCCTGGGGATTTCACCTGAATAATGTTGCGAAAGTTCCTCGTGGCAAGAATCAAGAATCAAGCTATTCTGCGCAACCACAGGGGAAATGAGTCCAACAAAGAAGAAGTCTCGTGCTGTATCTTTTCGTCCAAGCCTTTTTTCTGCAAGCTCAGCAAGGACAATTGCCAGCGAATAGGTATCGACAGTCTGAGCACAAAAAACTGATTGTTCCCCCTCTGGGATACCTTGAGCTGCAAGACACTCACTGATGGTACGAACAAGACCTAGGCCATTGATGACCCCCTGGATACTTTTTGGCTTCGCAGATGAACCATATTCATCGCAGTAACGATTTGCTTCCCGCAAGAGATGTGCGACGAGATAGGGCTGATATACTAACATCTGCCCAATATCCTTGAAACTCACGTTTTCATCGGCCGTAACAATCGCAAACTTCTCCAAAAAACCAGTAGTCACATAGATTGGCTGCTTTTCTTGTTGTACATTCATGATTATCTCCCGTGTTGTAATATGAACAAACCTGTTGTGACAATACTGCGATTTTGATTGTTTGTCAATGATTACTAAATTAACAAAAGGAAGGATTCGCCTCTCCCTGCGGTCGAGACCATCCATTTTAATAGTCGCGTTGCTCCTTTAAAATGGTGGGCCTCCGGTTCGAATCCTTCCCGGCGCTACAAAAATCAAAGCCCCAAACTTTTACAAGTTTGGGGCTGATTTTTGTGCGCCGGGAAGGAATTTCTCCCTCGACTCTCACCTCGTCGCCACTCGGCTCGGTCTGGGCACCGCTTCGCTGTCTCGCAAGCTTGCTCGACATGCTCCAGCGTTCGAATCCTTACGCAACTGACGCAGGTCAGTTGCTCCCGGCGCACAATTAAAAAACTCCCTCAATTGAGGGAGTTTTTTAATTGTGCGCCGGGAAGGATTCGAACCTTCGAAGACCGAAGTCGAGAGATTTACAGTCTCTTGTGATTGACCACTCCACCACCGACGCAAGTAGTAAACGGGCGCCACATTGGCGCCCGTTTACTCTAACACGTTTTTTATCTCAATTCAAACTTAATTCTAAACCGTCGCTTTCGCTCTTGGCTTTGACGTAACTGCCTTTTTCTCTACCTTAACAGCCACTTATCCTTATTCGATGTTTACCGACACTCGTCCCCCTTTGAGGACTCCTGATGAAATCATGAGCGACGCCACAGGGGTGAGAATCTTGTTTTGAATCAAGCGCTTGAGAGGGCGTGCGCCATAGTGTGTGTCATACCCCTTCTCTGCGAGGTAACTGAGGACGTCCGCAGTAACACTGAGTGTGATTTCTTTTTCAGCAAGACGTTTCTTCACAATATCAACTTGGAGACCCACGATACTCTTGATGACCTCTGGTGACAAAATATCAAAGAGAATTATTTCATCAAGGCGATTCAGAAACTCAGGACGGAAGAAGTTTTTAAGTGACTCCATCACACGGTCCTTTGCATCAGTATAGTCAGCCTTATCACTTGAGTGCGCATTGAACCCGATAGACTGCATCTTGTCGATATGTTCAGAACCGATGTTCGACGTCAAAATAATTACCGTGTTCTTGAAGTTCACCACGCGGCCCTTTGAGTCAGTGAGATGCCCGTTGTCGAGAACCTGAAGAAGGATATTGAACACTTCAGGATGTGCTTTTTCAATCTCGTCAAAGAGAAGCACTGAGTATGGGCGGTGACGCACGGTCTCAGTAAGGTTGCCACTTTCTTCGTGCCCTACATACCCTGGAGGTGAGCCGATAAGTTTTGAGACAGAATGCTTCTCCATGTACTCCGACATATCAACACGCACGAGCGCTTTGTCGTCATTAAACATAAACTGAGCCAAGGCCTTTGAGAGTTCAGTCTTACCCACGCCAGTAGGTCCAAGGAAGAGGAACGAGCCAATAGGACGGTTGGGATCAGCAATCCCCGCACGTGAGCGCTTGATAGCGTCAGATACCTTCTGAATGGCATCACGTTGCCCCACAACACGCTTCTCGAGTTCTTCCTCAACATGGGCAAGCTTCCCAGCCTCCTCTTCGAGCATCTTTGTTACGGGGATACCTGTCCAACGAGCAACCACTTCAGCAATATCCTGCTCTACTACTTCCTCCTTGAGGATACGACGTGATGACTGTAGCTTCTTGAGACGAGCCATCTTTGTTGCCACCTCCTTTTCAAATGCTGGAATGCGTCCATAGCGAATCTCCGCCGCAACAGCGAGATCTGCTTTCATCTCTGCGGTCTCCGCTTCAAGACGTGCAGTCTCCATTTCTTTTTTAATAGCGCGGATTTCAACCACGAGCTCCTTTTCATTTTTCCACTTGATTTCAATCTCGCGTGTCTTCTCACGAAGGTCACCAATCTCTTTATCGATTTTCTTTGTACGAGCCTTCGCATTCTTGCCTTCTTCTCCACCGAGAGATGCCTCCTTCTTGAGCGCCTCCTTTTCTATCTCAAGACGCATAATGCGTCGGTGAGCATCCTCGAGTACGGGGGGCTTGTTTTCGAGAGAAATACGAAGTGATGACGCAGCCTCATCAATGAGGTCGACAGCTTTATCAGGGAGAAAGCGGTCGGTGATATAACGACTTGAAAGATTTACTGCGGCCATGATGGCATCATCAGTAATATGCACACCGTGAAAAAGCTCGTACTTCTCCTTGAGGCCACGGAGGATTGCGATAGCATCTTCAATGGAAGGCTCATTAACATGCACTGGCTGGAAACGACGAGTAAGCGCAGGGTCCTTCTCGATGTGCTTTTGATATTCTCGAAGTGTCGTTGCTCCAATAGCACGGAGTTCTCCGCGCGCGAGTGCTGGCTTCAACATGTTTGATGCATCCATAGAACCTTCGGCAGCCCCTGCCCCCACGATGGTGTGTATCTCATCGATGAAAAGAATTATCTTTCCTTCAGAGCGCTCAATCTCCTTCATGATTTTCTTCAAACGATCTTCAAATTCACCACGATACTTTGTCCCTGCGATGAGCGAGCCGAGATCAAGAGACACAAGCTCTTTATCCTTAAGAGATTCTGGGACATCCCCCTTTGCCATGCGGATTGCGAGACCCTCCACAACAGCAGTTTTGCCGACCCCCGCTTCTCCAATGAGGATTGGATTGTTCTTGGTGCGACGCGAAAGAATCTGAATAATGCGCCCAACTTCATTGTCACGGCCAATCACAGGGTCAAGCTTGTCCTGTGCGGCGAGAGCAGTGAGGTTTCTTGTATATTTATAAACTGACTTGAGTTTCTTCTGCTGGGTGTTATCAGTAATGTTTTGTGTACGAAATTCAGCAAGAATGCGCAACACGCTCTCACGATCAACATTCTGACGTGCCAAAAATTCACGCGCTTGTCCTTCTACGTCAAAGAGCGCGAGAAACAAATGTTCACACGAAATTTGCTCGTCCTTCATCTCAGAAGCCAATCGGGGAGCAACCTCTCCGAGGACTTGCCCAAGCTCAGGAGTAAGGTAGAGCTGATACGATGCAGCTGCTACGTTTTGTGAAGTGGTCGGCTCAATGATAGCAAGGAGGTCCTCAGCGAGTGCCATTGTGTCCACTTCAAGTCGCTCAAGGATAGACACAACAATACTCTCATCGTCGAGAACAAGTGCAGTCAAAAGGTGCACTGGGTTAACATGATTTTGCCCACGTTCCACTGCGAGCTCGTGTGCGCGACGAATAATATCGCGGGCTTTTGTTGTGAAATTATTGAATGGAGGCATATAAATAATGTTTAAAATACTAAAATCGCAGGGACAATGTACAACAAGGGATACACGATGTCAAACACTTAGATAAGACTGGACACCCCTCCTCTTCCCTGTATATGTTATTAAATTTTCTTTACTTCCTCAACAGTTGTTGTGGTTACCTTGAGTGCAGCCTCAATGAGTTTTTTTGCTTCAGTTGCAGGGATACCCTTTTGTGTTCCGGTGTTTTCATTAATACTCAAGAAACCAACAACGTCCCCCCCGAGGGTGATAATAGGGGCACCATTTGAAGACTCTGCAAAACGAGTAGAGACGCCAATACTATCCAACACTTTTACTTCTGTCTTTGCCTCTTTGTCTGTCACCATACGAGTGTCGAGGTTATTGACGAGGCCTGTTGTAATAGTCTTGCCATCACGCCCACCGATAACAATAGACGTTTGTCCAAGACGCAGGATATCTGGGTTACCAAACGTTATCGCAGAAAATGCAGGAGTTGAAGTTGCAGACACGGGGACAAGACGCGCGAGACCAAGGGTATTTGCTGCATCATCAGAAACAATCTCAAGAGTGTACAGAACACCATCTACGGTTGTCGAGAGTTTACCAAAACCAAAATTGCCACGGTCGGTCACCACGAGACCATTTGATGAAACAATAGTCCCCACACCAGAATGCACAACGTCTCCGCTTTCAAGCGTGACCCTGAGCGCAAGCGTGCTTTTTACATTGCGTTCCACCGCAGACACAACAAGATCTTCGTCTTTTATAACAATCTGCTTTCCTGGCTTCTCGATTATTGTCGGAGTAATCTTTTCAATAGTACGCTCCACAACGTTGGTAATAGTCTGAGGAACGAGATCGGGTGACTGTTGCATGAGCGTCACCACCACAATACCAGTTGCCATCGACGAAACAAAACTCGCAAAAAGTGTAAGTAGGACAATTTGTGATTTTGTAAGATGTTCCATATATTCTCAATATTACCTCAGAGTTTACTTCCCTGCAAACCTATCTGCGACAACTTTCCAATCAATCGCCTTCCAGAACACATTTATGTAGTCTGCGCGCTTGATACCGTAGTCGAGCGCAAATGCATGTTCAAAAACATCCATCACAAGAAGAATACTTGCGCCAGCGAGATGTCCTCCATCATGCTCTCCTATCCACACATTAAAAAGTCGTCCTGACTCAGCGTCGCGCGCGAGCACCGCCCAGCCAATACCACGCATAGCACCCGTAGCACGAAAATCTTTTTCCCAACTCTCAACAGAGCCAAACTCGCTCACAATCTTTTTTGAAAGCGCACTCTTTGCGTCGAGGGCAACCCCGCCTTTCGCCATGTTTCCAAAATAGAGTTCATGAAGACGCATCCCGTCCCATTCCCACCCAAAGCGACGCTTGAGCTCGTTGTATGCAGGAGTCCCTACTTCTGTGGTTTTCAAAAGATCACTTACTTTGTTTGTGTTTGAAACATATCCCTCGTAGAGTGTGAAGTGATTGCGCAAGAGTACATCAGAAAATCCTTCGGTCCCCAAGAGTCGTTCAAAGTTTTTTGCTTCGTACATGATATTTATTATAAAAATTAATTACTATTTTCCTGCATTGCACGGAGGAGCGGGACCAAACGAATCACTTCATTTGCCACACGCACGATATCCTCGTTCTTCGTTTCTCTACCTAATGAAAAACGCACTGAACCAGACTGCCCGTCACTCACTTTATCTATAGCAAGTATAACATGTGACGGACCTTCACTGGAACTCTTACAAGCACTCTTACCTGAGACAGCGATTCCCGCCGCGTCGAGATAGAGCACGAGCGCTTCGCTCTCCACGCCATCAAATGAGATATTGAGAATATTTGGCAAACTATACGCCAAATCGCCGTTTACTGACGTGCCCAAAACTTTCTTTAATATTTTCGTCGCGAGCGTGTCACGAAGCTTGGCAACACGCTTCGACTCTTTCACGCTCATCTTGCGCGCCTCGGCGAGCGCCACAGCGAAGCCAGTTGCGAGCGCCACCGACTCTGTCCCTGGGCGACGGCCACCCTCGTGTTCTCCTCCGTACATCAGAGGACTCATCTCGACACCACGCTTTACAAAGAGCGCACCAATACCACGTGGGCCGTATGTCTTGCCTGATGAAATAGTCATGAGATCTACTCCAAGACGAAGCACATTGAGGTCGAGATAGTTTGCAGCCTGCGATGCATCGGTATGAAAATACGGATACACACTGCTGTTCATCTTGCGTGCATGACGAACTTCACGAGCGATGTCGGTGATGGGCTCAATAGCGCCTATCTCATTGTTGGCATACATAACGGACACGAGCACCGTCTCTGGAGTAATGAGTTTGCGAAGCTCCTTCGTATCAACAAGCCCGCGACTGTCGACTGACAGATAGTCCACACGCATCCCATATCGCTCGAGTGCCTTCATGGTCTCAAGTACTGACGGATGCTCAATCGCTGAAATGATAATATGCGGACGAGCAAGCCCACGAATACCCGCACTCTGTACGACTCCCATAAACGCCATGTTGTTGGACTCAGTTGCACCACTCGTAAATATGATTTCATCAGGGCGGGCTGCGAGAGCATCCGCAACCTGGGCGCGCGCCGACTCCAAAGAGGCGCGCGCTTCCTTCCCCTCCTTATGTATCGCACTCGGGTTCCCAAAAACTTTCTTAGAAGTTTCTACGACGGCCTTTTGCGCATGAGCACTCACGGGAGTTGCAGCTGCATAATCCATATAGATTCGTTTCATGTCAATAATCATAGCCTGCCATCCATACTTTTGCAAAAATGCTGAAAATATGGTACTGTTTCAACCATTATGGTACTTACCCCATCCCAAATCCTCACCATCGTCCTCCTCACAACCACACTCCTTCTCGCAGTATGGGTTTTCATCTTGGAGCGTCGCATGAAGAAGCTCGTCGCCGGCAAAGACGCGCGCAGCCTTGAGGGCACGATTGTTGCCCTCACTAACGATATTCGCGCTCTCGAAAAATTCCAAGGCGATACGACAGCGTATCTCACTGACGCCGAGAAACGTATCAAGAGAAGCATCCAAGGTGTTGAGACTATTCGTTTCAACGCATTCAAGGGAACAGGCGAAGGAGGAAACCAAAGCTTCGCCATCGCTCTCCTTTCTGAAGAAGGAGACGGCACGGTAGTCTCGAGCCTCTATGCGCGCGATCGCATGAGCGTATTCGCAAAGCCTATCAAGAATTTCAAATCAGAATTTGAAATGACCGAAGAGGAACAAAAGGTCGTAAAGCAAGCCGTACGCTAATCTAATTTTTTTATACTATGACCAAAAAGACTCCATCAAAAATCATTGCTCGTCCACCCATCGTTGTTATCATGGGGCACATTGACCATGGCAAGTCGAGTCTTCTTGACTACATTCGTAAGACAAACATAGTTGCTGGAGAAGCGGGCGGTATCACCCAGCACCTTTCTGCATACGAAGTTGATCACAAGACCAAAGAGACGAGCACGGCGGAGCGTATCACCTTCCTCGACACTCCAGGACACGAAGCATTTTCAAAGATGCGTGCTCGTGGCGCAGGCGTAGCGGACATTGCTATCCTTGTTGTTTCTGCTGAAGACGGCGTAAAGGAGCAGACAAAGGAGGCTCTCCGCGCCATCAAGGAGGCGGGTGTCCCTTACATTGTCGCAATCAACAAAATTGACAAGCCAAACGCAGATATCGAACGCACAAAAATAAATCTCGCAGAAAACGAAATTTATCTTGAAGGGTTTGGTGGTGATGTTCCCTTTGTGCCTATTTCTGCAAAGATCGGTACGGGCATCCCAGAGCTCCTCGATATGATGCTTCTTGTTGCTGAAATGGAAAACCTCGAAGGTGACACTTCTCTCCCTGCAGAAGGTATCGTCGTTGAGTCACACATCGACACCAAGCGTGGCACATCAGCAACGCTCATCATCACCAACGGAACCCTCAAGAAAGGGATGTTCATCCTTGCAGAAGAAAGCCTTTCTCCTGTACGTGCGATTGAAAACTTCCTCGGCAAGCAGGTCCCAGAGGCAACATTCTCATCCCCTATCCAAATCACCGGGTTTGATAGCCTCCCCGCAGTGGGCACCACCTTCCGTGCATACGACAACAAAAAGGATGCGGAAAAAGCACAGCTTGAGATTCGCGAGGCACACGCAAAGAACCCTATTGCAAAAGCTGTCCGCACTATCCCCCTTGCAGACGATGCCCTCGTTGTACCTATTGTTTTGAAATCAGACGTAGCAGGAACCCTTGAGGCACTCGAGAAAGAGCTTGGCAAAATCGAGCGTGAGCGTATCGTTATTAAAATCATCGCAAAAGGTGTGGGTACTATTGGCGAAAACGATGCAAAGCTCGCCTCAGGCTCCGACAGTGCTATCATCCTCGGTTTCCACACCAAGGTAGAGCGTGGCGCACAGGACATCGCAGAGCGTTTTGGTATTACTATTAAAACATTTGATATCATTTACAAGCTTTCAGAATGGCTCATCGAAGAACTCGACCGTCGCACCCCAAAGACGATGAGCGAGGATATTGTAGGCACCGCAAAGATTCTCAAAACTTTTAGTGCCACCAAGCACAAGCAAGTCGTGGGAGGAAAGGTTCTCACTGGATCCCTTGAGGTTGGCGCGCAGGTAAAAATCATGCGCCGTGAGGTTGAGATTGGTCGTGGAAAGATTGAGGGCCTCCAGTCACAAAAGATTGCCGCAAAGAAAGTTGATGAGGGCAATGAATTTGGCATGATGGTTGAATCTAAAATGGAAATCGCAGGAGGTGACGTACTCGAAGCATTTGTAATGAACGAAAAATAATATGACCACTCCACGACAAGACAAGATGCGCGCATTCCTCCGTGCTATCGCCGCAGATTTTTTCACGCGCGAGGCTGGAAAGAATTCACTTATCACCATTACCGACGCAACTATTTCGCCTGATTTCAAGCGTGGGACCATTTACTTTACCTGCTTCCCTACCAGCGAACAGGAGAAGGCTCTCGATTTTGCAAAGCGCAAGCGCACCGAGCTCCGTGAATACATCAAGGATCACGCACATTTAAAAAATCTTCCTGTCCTCGAAGTAAAAATCGATGAGGGTGAGCGCAATCGTCAAAGAATTGACGAGCTCGAGCAAGAAGCTGAGAAATAAGCCTGTTTGACCATGTTCGTGAATATGGTAAGATTCGTTTCGTAGAAAGAAAATAATTAAAATTTGCGTCCAAGACGTGAATTTGCTAATTCAGGCGTGGTAGCCAAGTGGTAAGGCGGTCGTTTGCAAAACCTCTATACGCGAGTTCGATTCTCGCCCACGCCTCAAAAATTGCGAAGTAATTTGTGCGAGAATCGAAGGGCGCAAGCGGTATACAAGACGAGTGAAGCGAGTGCTTGTCGCTGAGCCGGGGTCGAGAGTACTTAGTCCGCGCAGGGTGTAATCACCTGAGCAGACTTAGTAACTCGTGACCGATCTCACCCACGCCGTAATAATTTGTTTGATAAATATAATTAAGGGTGTAATATAACCCTATTGTCCGGGTGGTGGAATGGTATACACAGGAGACTTAAAATTTCCCGCCGCAAGGCTTATGGGTTCGAGTCCCATCCCGGACACAAAATTAGGGCCCGAAAAGCAAATGCTTTTCGGGCCTATAATTTTGTAGTCCGGGATGGGACTCGAAAGGCGCAGGTGGGCACATCGTGTACCCACGAGGTCACCGAGCCGGGGTTGAGAGTACTTATGAGCGCAGCGAATTAGTAACTCGTGACCGCGGACCATCCCTATTTACTTAGTAACTTGTGACCACACAAAAACAGTTCCGCCTCCCCACTTCACATTTTTCTATATTTGTGTATAATGTTCCCACATGCATCCATAGCTCAGTTGGTAGAGCAGCTCGCTCTTAACGAGACGGTCGTAGGTTCGAATCCTACTGGGTGCACAGACAAACTAAAAGGCGCTCCTCGTGAGTGCCTTTTAGTTTGTCTGTATCCAACGGATTCGAACCGCGGGCCGCAGCACCCGAAGAGGGTGCGTAGGTTTCGAGCTCACCAGAGCGAGAGGCGAATCCTGCCACTCGCATTTTTTGTAATTTTAGTGTACCTTATGTCTTACATGCCGGGATGGCGAAATTGGTAGACGCACTTGCCTTAGGAGCAAGCGGGGCGACCCATGGAGGTTCAAGTCCTCTTCCCGGCACAAACAGCAAAAGACACCCACACGGGTGTCTTTTGTTATTTGTGAGTATGGGGAGACTTGAACTCCCAATCCTTACGGAATGCGCTTCCAAATCAGCAGATTTGTGGCTTGGCCATAAACGACGCACTCTTCTGAACTGAGTGGGCGTGGGGAGACTCGAACTCCCAACCCTCGCAGGATACGCTTCTGAGACGTACGCGTATACCAATTCCGCCACACGCCCACTCAGCACACAAAATTTAGATTTTTACACTCTGTTCCGCCACATACTCAACCTCCTCCAGTCCCCCATTCTACCATATTCCACAAGCCTTTCTCGCCACCCTCAGACCTTGACTTTTCTGACAAAAAGTGTATAATATTAGTAGAGATTATCGGTTCATTGATAATTGCAAATTAACCTATTTAAGGAGAACACCATGTTCGCACTGATTGTTGGACTCGTGGTTGTGGCAGTAATTGCAACCTGCATCTGGCTCCTCTACGGAGCACGTTACGAAAAACAAACTTGCTATGTCCCCACCGGGGAAATCAAGTTTGTGGTTGCTGGCGAGTCGTGTGAAAAAGTAATCCCGAACCTTAAGGGGACGGGTTACCATTACGACTACAATACTGGCCTCATCACTGAAGGAGAGAACGGGAACTTTTCTCGCCCCTTCAGTATTCTCGGCGTGTTTCTTGTGAGCTTGCTGTATCCGCTCAAGGAAATTCACATATGGCACTTTGATTGGGACAAGTTGACTAAAGGCGATTCATCGAAAGACGAAGAAGGTTTTGACATCGTCCGCAAGTCGGAGTATGTGAATTCGCTGTATTTCTTGTCTTCCTACCCCATCCTTGTTGAAGGGGTTGATCTCAAGGGAAACTTCAAAATCAACCTCCTCGTCAATGTTACATACCGAGTCGTGAACCCCATCAGGCTTGTCTTTATTTTCAAAGGGAAATGGCTTAACAACGCCAACGCAACCGTGAAGGGGGCCATTGCAGACTTTGCACGTGGCAGAACATACGACGACTTCCGTGCGCTCGACAAAGAAGGTGAAGGGAGTTCTTTCTCTTCTGATATCGAAAAGGTAAACAAAACTTCTGGCAGTACGCTGGGAGTGATCGATACCTTCGGTGTTGCTGTTCACAAGGTTGACTTCGTAAGTTTTGAACTTGTAGGCGCAAGCGAAGAAGAAAAAGCGGCCACTACGGCAGTTGAAATCGCGAGACTCGAAGCAGATGCAGCAGTACAAAAAGCACGCGGCATTGAGACCCTCGGAGTAGCGCAAGCCAAAGCCCTCGAGGCTCGGCTCAAGGTTGCTGAATCGATAACTGGCGGCATGGAAATCCTGCAGCGTGAAATCGACGCAGGGGCGGTATCAAACTTCAAAGGCGATGTATTGAGCCTTGGAGAAAGATTACCTATCGCCATAACCCACAATAAGGAGCACAAAAATGCAACGCAAAGTTGATGCAATGAACGGGAGAGTGCCCACACCCTCCACGAAGTCCGGAGAAAAGCCCACCACGACAACTACAAAGAAGTCGTTGTGGGACAAGCTCTATGCAGGTAAGGACGACGATGGCAAGAAGTTGACTCTGTATATCATCGCCATCCTCGTCGCGTACGCAGCGGCTCGCATTGCTCCCATACTAAATGGGGACGGAGTCGTTTATCGTGGGGTGGCAGCACTCATCGTGCTCCACTTCATCTGGACGTTCTCCCCTGGCAAGGCAGGCAAAATGACCTGGTTCATCGTTGGCGGCATGTTGGCATACTTCGTACTCGCCTGGGCCTACCCCAAAGACGCTCCGCGTGCACTCGATGCAAGTTGGAAAATCTCAGGGAAGGTGATGGCGAGCATAGCGAACGGTCTCGAATCCACCAACGACAACTACGGCAAAATATCAGCAGTAGCAGACAGTGGCGATTCTCAGCAAGAAGAAGGGATGTGGATGTTGTTCGACCCTGAAATCTACACACTCGCAAGACCTGGGGACAGGGAGTCAATCTTCATTGATGACCCCGAGACGTGGGTACAACTCCCCGAAGTCCCCGATGGCTTTGAGGCTGAGGTCGCCTGCGGTAGTGCTTCTATGAAAATCTACTGGAAGGGCGGACCTCGATATGGGCAAGAGGTGGTGTGTAAAGACCTGGTCCTTAGGGGCCTCGAGAAACTCATCATCACTGTGTCCCCTGTCACAGAGGACGGAGAAGTTATCTCTGTCCGCCTCAAGCCCATCAAAAAAGCTTAATTTGCAATTAACACTCACAAAGCTCCATAGCGCAACGCTGTGGAGCTTTTTTCTTGATGTATCAACCCAAAAAGAAAAGCGCCCGCACATATCGTGCGAGCGCATTTCTTGAAATGGACTTTAATTAGAAAATCCCATTACGAAGGAATTGATAAAGTTCAATATCCCCCAAACAGAAACCATAATGAAAAGACCAATAATTCCCCACATCATATGCTTCTTCCCTTCTACTTGAGATTCTTCGCTGCCTTGATCTTTCACAAACTTCATAACACCAAACAAGAAATATGCGACCGCTGCGGCCATAAGAAGTGAGACGATTGGCTGAAGAATAGCCTCATTGATTCTCTGCATAATATCCATAGTGGTGTTGTTTAAAAAAAACGAATTAGAGTGAGAGTGAAGGTGCTGTACGAGTTGTCGTATCAAGCTTTGCTGATGAAGTAAGGAAGTTTACGAGACCCCAGATAGATACCATCACTGCGATACCGATAACACCGTAGATGATACCACTCTGCTTCTCTGCACGCTTCTCAGGGTCACCTGCTGCCATCACAAAGCCAAATACGTTCCAAAGGAAGTATACGACGGCTGCTGCGAGGATAAGCACAGTTGCAGTACTAAGTGCGTCCTTCAAAAATGCGATGAGACCTGGCACAGTACTTGCTCCCTGAGCTATCTGTGCAGAAGCGATAAATGGTGCAAAAAAGGCACCCAATGCAATAACTTTTTTCATGTTTATTAATTTATTAAATACTAATTATGATGTACGAATACTAATTGATCGTATGGTGTAATTATACGAAAACAACGACAAAACTACAAGGTTTGATCGAAACGATCCAAGTTAAGAGAGTTGTTGGAATCAAGCCTGAGTGTACCCGAAAAGAAGTTTACGAGACCCCACATAGAAACCATAACCGCAATGGCGACAATCCCCCATATTGCCTTTTCCTTCATTTTTGCGAGCTCCTCTGGTTGGTCATTTTTCTGGATAACACCCATCATATTCCAGAGGAAGAACACAACAGCTGCTCCGAGAAAAATAGAGAAAAGCGGAGTAATGAGAGTATCGATGAGGAATTTAACAAAATCTTTAAAATCCATAGTATTACTGGGTTATTGTTGACACTGTCTGTCCAATAATCTGCGCAAAGCCCCATGCTCCCAGAAGGATGAACGCTCCGATCAAACTGTACCAGATAGCCTTCTTTGCTTCCTCGAGCTCCTTTTCGTTGCCCTGTGCTTTCACAAAGAGGAATCCGGAGTAAATGAACGCAAGCACGATAAATGGGAGGAGTACCTGAACAGCGGTCTTGGTCACTGCAGCGGCAAACTCAGAAAAAGTAGAGTACTTAATAGGGTTCTGGAGCTTTGTATTTGCTGACAGAGACCCCCCTACGGTGTTTCCACTCCCCCCAGAAAGAGAGGCAGTATTACAGTAAGCGCTTATATATGACTCTTGAGCAGCAGCAGGCAGATTGTTCCACGCATCCTTGTACTGCTGTGGCATAGCTGCACACGGAGATACTGCTGAAACCACAGACGCTACAGACAGAAACATTCCCCCAAATACCAACCCGCCAAGAATTTTTTTCATCATGATTGTAATATTATATACCCAGTTGCTTATTATTGGAACATGAACTGCATAAACGCCTTTTGATCATCAGTAATAAACGCATAAAGAATGGTTTTTACGACAACGTATGCAGCAAGCATAATGAGGAATCCCATAATAATGTTACCGAAGGCTTCCTTTGCTTCTGTCTTTGCTGACTCTTTATTTGAAGAGAGGGCCATCTTTGCTCCTACAAACATAAACCCAATAGCCGCGAGTGGCACCGCTACGCCAAACATAAGGAACTTAATGATTCTATTTACAAGCTGGATAAGTGAATCAAACGTACAGTCTGGACCATTACAAGGGATACCGACCTGAGCCAACGCAATAAAAGGAAGGAGAACTAACGATGAGGCAATGATAGCGGTAGTAATTTTTTGAGTCATTATCTTTAATATTATTGTTGCTGGTAATCCTGGAAGAGTTTCGCGAGACTGCTGTGTGCAACTGCGATTGCTTCATTCATACTACTTCTTCCCGAGTTTACACTTTCAATCATGTTCATGAAAATCAAATTTGTTTCTGATGGTGATGGGTCATACCAAGCCCTAGAAATCAAGGCTGAGTCGTAAAAGATAGAAGCTGCTGGATCTGTAGGTCGTACCGTGATGAGATCACGGCGAACAGGAGGAAGACCTGTAATACCACTTATCCCCGCAATAACTCCACTTCCCGAGAGGAGCGTTGCTGCGCGGAGAGCCCCTGCCTGATTCTTGCTTGCTGCTACGATGCCAACACCATAGATTCTTCCGAACGTAAGCTTTGTCGCTGTCTTCCCAACCTGAGGCACCATCGCTACGTCAAAGTTGAGGTGAGGGTTTTTAAGTTTGATAGTTTTGTACTCACTTGCATACCCAAAATAAAGCCCGAGGTCCCCTGCTTCAAACATTGAGCGAGACGATGGGAGAGATCTATTCCATGAATACGAGTCTTTTTCAGACTTCGAAAACTCTGTGAAAAAACGCATCGCTGTCACCACAGGGTTCTCGACATTGAGTGGGCCCTGAGTGATGAGGGCAGCAGTGAGTGAGCCTGACTTTGTAGTTACGACAGGGCTTCCCGCCTGCATAAGGAGCACCGAGAGTATCTCTTTTGCGTTGGTGACATTGCGATATTCACCAAAAGAAACAAGGCTCTTGCTGATATTTCCCGTTCGGTCACGTATCGTGATTTTAGGAACAAGATAGTAAAATTCTGACCAGAGTGTTGGGGGCGCCGCAAGAAGTGCATTGGTAAAGATGTCGCGGTTCCAATACATCACAATAGGGTCAATCATGAATGGAAGCGCAACGGTCCCCTCGGGGCGGAGAAACATCTCCCCTTCTGAAATAAATGTATTCTTGAAATCACGCTCAAGAATTGTTGTGTAAGGAATTGGACTCAACTTATTGAGGTTTTTGAGGAGCTCATCCTGTGGCAACATCACGAGGTCGGGACCCTTTCCGCTCGCAAGAGCCTCTACGAAATCACGTGCGAATACTTCAGCAGTTTTTTCAACGTATTTAATACTTACGCTTTTTTCATCACGAAAACTATTTGCTATAAGTTCCTGCATTGACTCACGAGGTACACTCCCCCAGAGGGTTACTTCGCCGTAACTAACATTCTTGTCGCTCGTAGGGAGAGGGAGCTTGCCCGAGAAGCCCAGGAATCCAAGGATAAAGAGGACTACAAAAAATCCAGTAATAGCAATTTGAAATGGTCGTGGTGATTTGTCCATGATGATTACGCTTTAAGCATGATTAATCCGTAATGATGTTCTCCTACTGGGACTTCGCTTTTGAGAACAAAGCCTTCTGTCTCACAAAGTGCAACAGCGTCGTCTTTTGTAATTACCATCTCGGGGGTTGGTCCAAGATTGTTAAATGAATCGCTCCAGTCAATGAGAAAGAGCTTTCCACCTGTTTTCAAAATACGGCGTGTCTCACGCAAGAGCCCAGCTTTATCCTCTGCCAAAAAGAGGACGTTGGAAATAATAACAGCATCACACACATCGTCTTTTATCTTGGTCCCGCCAAGATTTTCGATATTTCCCCAAAGAAGTTCGATGTTTTTAAGCCCGCGAGTTGCTGCTTCATTTTTAATATTAATGAGGAAATCTTTTTGTACCTCGACAGCATATACACGCCCTGACTCTCCCACTTTTTCTGCAATAGGAAGAGTGTACGCCCCAATACCCGCACCGAGATCAGCGACGACCATGCCTTCGTATACACCAAGGGCAGCAATGTTTTGAATTGGGTCAGCGAAATTAGGTAAATCCATATGGGTAGAATATTGAATATGGAATTCAGAATATAGAACAATGAAGGCACTGTTCATATTTAAATTTCATAGTTACGTACATTGTACCTCGTGCCTCGCATCGATGCAACAATACAAAGAGCGCGAGGGCTTCGCCCTCGCGCTCTTCATTCCAAATCCCAAATCCTATATCCTAAATCCCATCTTAGAGACAGCTGAGTGAAGCAATTGTATCCCCTTCGCGGAGCTTCATGATGCGCACACCCTGAGTATCACGTCCGAGAGTTGGCACATCCTTCATCGTGATACGGATCACCTGGCTTGCCTTTGAGATAGCCACGAGCTCTGCAAACGCTGGGGTCACCACCTTTGCAACCATGAGTTGACCTATCTTTGCAGTCACCTTTGCGGTCTTGATACCTGACCCGCCACGCTTCTGCACCTTGTACTCCTTCACGCTCGTCTTTTTGCCATAACCGTTTTCACTCATAACGAGGAGTTCTGGGTTCTCGGCATCCTTTTGGATAACGTCTGCTCCTACAATAAAATCTCCTTTGCCGAGTTTCATACCGCGTACACCCCCCGCAGCGCGACCCATCTCACGAGCGTCTGATTCTTTAAAGCGAATAGCTTGCCCTTTTGCAGTAGTCAAAATAATATCATCGCCCTTTTGAGTAAAGAGTGCTGAAATGAGCTCGTCGCCAGCCTCGAGCTTGATAGAGATGATGCCCGTCTTGCGCACATCTTTGAAACTATCTGCTGAAACTTTTTTCACGGTTCCTTGCTTGGTCACCATAAAGAGCGAAAGCTTTGAGTCCTTTACTGACTTTGGCATTGCGAGGATCGACGTTACTTTCTCCTCAGAAGAAAGCGAAATGAAGTTCATGATCGACTTTCCACGTGTTGCGCGTTTCCCCTCTGGGATATCATACATCTTGATCTGATATGCCTTACCCTTATCAGAAAAGAATAGGAGATCGCTGTGCGTCATTGCAGACGAGAAGAGCGTAATGAAGTCTTCTTCTTTTGTATCCAAATCAACAACTCCCACACCACCACGGTTTTGCTGGCGGTACTCGCCTGGGTTGGTACGCTTGATGTAACCACCCTTGGTGTACACCAACATAGACTCCTCGTCGGGGATCATGTCCTCAACAGAAATAGAACCTGCTGCATGCTTGACCACGCGAGTGCGACGCTCGTCACCATACTTCTCCTTCATAACGCCGAGCTCCTTTTTTACCACAGCCAAAATTTTCTTTGGACTTGCGAGAAGATCCTTGCATTCTTTAATAAAATCTTGCTTCTCCTTGAGTTCGAGCTCTACATTCTTGCGCTCGAGACCTGCAAGCTTCTGAAGTTTCATTTCGAGGATAGCTGATGCTTGAAGCTCAGAAAACTTAAACTCCTTCATCAAGTTTGCGTGAGCTGTTGCGGTATCCTTTGAGCCACGAATAACCGTGATTACGCGGTCGATATGATCGAGTGCTTTCTTGAGTCCGAGCAAGATGTGCTCACGTTCTTCTGCCTTACGGAGATCATATTCAGTGCGACGACGCACTACTGTCTGGCGGTGACTAATGAAGTTTGAGAGTACGCCCTTGAGTGAAAGAGTCTGAGGGACACCGTCAACGAGCGCAACCATGTTGTAGTGGAATGTCGACTCGAGCTCAGTGTGTTTGTAGAGATAGTTGAGAACCACCTGTGGATATGCGCCATTCTTGAGGTCAATTACCACACGGATATCTCTCGTTGACTCATCACGAAGGCCCTTGATGCCTTCGAGCTTCTTCTCACGCACAAGGTCTGCAATCTTCACAATGAGATTGGCCTTATTCACACGGAAAGGAAGCGAGGTAATAATAATCTGATTGAGATTCTTCTCTTCAACGATTTCCGCTTCTCCGCGAACAACAACACCGCCGCGACCCGATGAATATGCGTGCTTGATATCCTTTTCTCCAAAGACAATACCCCCAAGTGGGAAGTCTGGACCTTTCACAAACTTCGTGAGGTCGTCAGAGGTTGCATCAGGCTCATCGATGAGGTGGTTGGTAGCATCCACAAGTTCCCCCAAGTTGTGTGGAGGAAAGTTGGTAGCCATACCCACCGCGATACCGAGCGTGCCGTTTAAGAGAAGGTTTGGAAGAGATGCAGGAAGTACGGTTGGTTCCTTTTTTGTACCGTCGTAGTTTGGTTTGAAATCGACAGTCTCACGATCAATGTCATTCAAGAGCTCCCCTGACACACGTGACATCTTTGCCTCGGTGTAACGATATGCCGCAGCTGAGTCACCGTCGATAGAACCGAAGTTACCCTGTCCGATAACGAGAGGATAGCGGAAAGAGAAATCCTGTGCCATTTTCACCATCGCCTCATACACTGACGAGTCGCCGTGTGGGTGATAACTACCGAGCACATCTCCGACTACTGTCGCAGACTTACGAAACTTCGCATTGTAGGTCAAGCCTTTCTCGTACATAGAGTAGAGGATGCGGCGGTGCACTGGCTTCAAGCCATCACGCACATCAGGAAGAGCACGATCGGTAATAACCGACATCGCATAGTCGATGAAACACGTGCGCATCTCACTTGAAATATCCTGAGGGACAACGTTAATACGCTCAATCGGCGCTACCTCGGGAACGTTTTCTTCTTCTTTTTTACGAGCCATAGTTTCACTATTCTATCATAATTTGGCAAAAGAAAAAACCCGCTGTTTTCTGCAAAACAGCGGGTTTTTTCGTATGAGATTTTTACTGAAGTGTCAAACCAGAACCACGCTCTTCGAGAATCTTGTCGGCAGCCTCAACCTGATTTGCATCAGGAACATGGCGACCAGCTTCATCGAAAGGATCCTTCTTCATTTGACCAGGAGCTGCATCCTTCTTTTCCTGCATAAGGTGAACGTTGAACTCTCCGCCAAAATGCGCTCGCCCCTCCTCTTTTGGTGTTTCCTCAAGGCTAAGTGTTGAACCTTTAAGGATTGCATCTGCCGCTGCCATTTGATCTGGTGTACTCTGGCTAATTTCGTTTCGGTTTGTATTCATATTTGGAAATGATTCGAACATAATGATAATTGGTTTAGATTAAACGTTCGTTTATAACTCTCATACTATAGCACATATCTGTAAAAAATGCAAGCCCCTTACCTACTAATTATCCTATGTATCCACTAAAATATCAAGGAACTTAAGCTCAAAAAGGACCGCCCTTTATTCAAGCCTTGATTTATAATGCTATTTTTTAGTACTCGATGCTGTTGTCGTTGCTACAGTGGTGGTTGCCGCAGTCGGGTCGATAACAACAACTCCGGATAGATCAAACCCTAGGGTTGATGTTGCCGTCTCCTCTTTAGCCCCAAACGAAGAAGGATTTGCAACTTTCTTTTTGAACCCTTCCATAAAGCCATCGAACATCGAGGTGACCCCATCGAGTGGAGACACGGTAGTTGCTTGAACCTCGAGCTCATGAGAACGCGCATCCTTTGACGAGATCCAGACAAATAAAATCACAGAAAAAAGAATCGCAGTGACAACTATCGAGATACTCTGCTTGATATGATGTGGTTTCGCCCTTAATGTTTCGAGCATAGGTTTTGAATGAAATTAGGCTGCGCTGAGCACAACAACACTTCCCTCCTTGCCTTCAAGATCTTTTTTCTTAAACGTAAACTTCTCCATCGTTTCTGCATTTGAACCGCCTTCCTTGATAAATGTTTCAAGGGAGCCCTTGGCATGCCCAAAATCCATAGGTATAACTACCTTTGTTTCAAGAGAAAGCGCAAGCTTGTGGGCGTCTGCAGGGGTGAGAGCATCTTCTCCTCCAATAGGAGCAAAGAGGACATCAATCTCACCGAGACCCTCTTTGACCTCACGAGAGAGTGAATCAACAGTCGCGAGTGAACCAAGGAAGCAAAGGTTGATACCTTCAAACATTACTGAAAAAACAGTGTTAATCTTTTTCTCTTTGTCGTAGGTTGTATCTGTCCCAAAGCCCTTGATGAAGATACCGCCCACTTCGTACTCACCAGGACCTGCGATAACGAACGGCTGACGCTCGCCATATGCACACTGATCAGCGCCATTGAAATCAGCGTGACGAAGGGACGAGAGGACAATGTCTGCGCCGAAGCGAGAACCTTTCTCCTTTGAATCTTTGCCGATAGGGTTGTACGCAATAGTGCGATCACCAAGCTGAATCTTGAAAAACTGCTTTCCGTAATATGTAACAATCATACGGAGTATTGTAGCAGATTTTTAAAAGGAGCGAAACGGGTCGTTTCGCTCCGGGGTGCCCCGCCCCGTTAGAGGTCGCGAGCGCAGCGCAGCGAGGGCCACCTCTAACGGGGTTGACAAATCCTGCGAATCTGCTATTATATTCGAGTTCTGGTGGGCCACTTGACGGGATTCCCCGTCTGCGTCTCGGCGAGTTAGACTCGGGCGCATCTGCCCTCCAGAACACCAACCGCCGCTCGCGTGCCGACCAATGGCCGACACTCGAGATGGGCATTCTGTTCTATCAACCAGAAGGAGGTACCACATGAAGATCATGCCCGCAACCGCAGGCCCCACGGCCACTTTCCATACCGAGATGAACGACACGACCACGATCGACGGCGGCCTGCTGGCCCTGGCACTGGGCGGCACCTAAGCGACACGGCGCCGGCTCCACTACGCCAATCAACCCGCGTCACAACGACGCATGCCCTAACGAAAGAAAGGAGGTGGATGATGAACTTCATCCGCGCTGGTCCCAATAGTACTACCACAACCTGATCGGCTACGGCCGCTACAACCATGACCCCTTAATTATTTTAAGGGGTCATTTTCTTTTCCAAATTAGTGATATAATTACTGAAGTGGAGTAATCAAGGCCTGTTGACGGAGTGGCAACGTGGATGCCCTGAAAAGCATCGTCATAAGTTCGATTCTTGTACAGGACTCCATTACCCTACTGCCTCGCATACTGCGGGGCTTTTTTCTTGCATTGAATACCTAATCTGCTAGACTGCAAAAAGCTTTGAACATTACACAAGGAGGAGATTATGAGTATCGAACTAGCGTCTGCAGACCCAGACTATCCGCGACAATTTCATGCAAGACCAAATTGGTGCAATTGCCATCCCGAAACTTGCTGTTGCAATTACTGGGCAGTCTTTAGCCCTGATGGCGACAAAGTTGCGACGTTCTTCCACAAAGAGGACGCAGACAAATTTGCCATGCGACGACGGCGCAAGATGTGGACCTCCCAACTTCTGATCTCGAGAGGGAAAAAGATGTTGCAATTTTAAACACCTCTGCTATGCTGAATATAGTTTCAACCCAGGGAAAGGATGGTGATCCAGTCTACCGACGCACCCTCGAACCACCGTGAGGTGACTTTGAGAAAACTTCTTAATCCCGCTGCACCTTCAAGGAGAACGCCGTGAAAAAACATGACCCCTCGTGGAACCCCCAGGGTCTCAACTTCGTCTAACCGGCCAAGGCCGCAACCCCAAAGGGCTCCCCACGGAGCCCTTTTACTTTCAAGGAGGAAGACCATGTACCCACTCAATGAAGACGATCCTGGCCCTGAGAGCGAAGGAATACCTGCTCAACGGAAATCTGTTCCAGCTTGGCCCGATGGCGATGGTATCAAAGGCGACAAGATGCCGACACCATGACCACCAACCCCGAGGGGCGATTCGCTGAATCGCCCCTTTACTTTTTGCCCGATTTCCCGTATATTGAACGGGTTAACCACAAGCCGAATCAACGCCTAACCCTCTCCTCCCCCGTCACGACCGTTCTGGAGAAAAGCGTAATTCACACATCCCGCTTGTACTACGATAACGTAGGTTTGATGGGATTTTTTGTTACATGAAAAAAGAAATTGAAGAGGCCGTAGAGGCGCCATTGTCACTCATGGGGAAACTCATGGCTGATGTAAAGCCATTGCCTGAGAACGACTCTCTCGTAGAGGGACCAGTTATCAGTGTTGCAAAGTCATGTGTGTACGTAAACCTCGGTGCCATCGGTACTGGTATTATTTACGGACGTGAGTTTATCAACGCGCGTGACGTTATCAAGAAGCTCAACATTGGTGACACTATTACCGCAAAGGTAGTAGACACCAACAATGAAGACGGCTACATCGAGCTCTCACTCAAGGAGGCACGTCAGGCTATCATCTGGAGTGAAGCTGAAGAAGCTATCAAGTCAAAGAAAACTCTTGATCTTCCTGTAAAGGAGGCAAACAAGGGTGGACTCATCATTGAGTGGCAAGGCATCCAGGGATTCCTCCCTGCGTCTCAGCTCAAGAGCGAGAACTACCCACGTGTTGACGACGGCGACAAGGACAAGATTCTTGTTGAGCTCAAGAAGCTCATCGGCAAGCGTATCGCAGTAACCATCATTGGAGCATCTCCAAAGGAAGGCAAGCTTATCTTCTCTGAGAAGGAGCAGGGGGTGAAGGAGAAGCGCGAGATTGGAGGCAAGTACTCACAGGGCGATGAGCTCGATGGTGCTATCTCAGGTATCGTAGACTTCGGTGTATTCGTAAAGCTTGAGGATGGTATCGAAGGACTCGTACACATCTCAGAAATCGGATGGGGTCTCGTAGATGATCCACGCAAGATGTTTAAGCTTGGGGAAAAGGTTCGCGTAAAGGTTATTGAGATCAAGGATGGAAAGATTTCTCTTTCACTCAAGGCTCTCAAGGAGAACCCTTGGAAGGATGCTGAAAAGCGTTACAAGAAGGGCGACACCGTAACCGGTATCGTTATCAAGTTCAACAACTACGGCGCACTCGTATCTCTCGAAGAAGGGATTGCAGGTCTCGTACATGTTTCAGAGTTTGGTACCGAAGAAGAGCTCAAGAAGAAGCTTGAACTCGGACGCACCTATTCATTCTCTATTACCCTCTTTGATGCAAAGGATCAGAAGATGACCCTTTCATACACAGAGAAGAAGTAAGGGGTGGAATATGGGAGTTGGGATTTAGAATAAATTCAAAATCAGCAAAAGCGCGCCCTCTGGGCGCGCTTTTGCGTTCTTGATATTTTACTGAAAAAGAGTAGAGTGCAAATAGGTAAATTCACCTTGTACAAACGGAGAAAAAAATGACGCTTATCCCAATAGATAGAAGCGAGAAACACGCAAACGACCCCAAGCCCGCAATGACCAAAGCACGTGCGGGAGAAATTCTGTACGAATCATTCAAAAAAGCGCTGATGCACGACGGGATAATAAGCGAAAAAGATCACGCAGAAATACTGACTGACCTTCGGGAAGATCTCGGATCAATGGGGATCCCTGACAGTGAAATCGTCGCCTTTGTCGAGTTCCTTACAAATGATGTCAACACCAGTCTGCAGACACACTAAACACCAATCCCGCACCTCAGTAGAGTGTGCGGGATTTTTCTTATTCCCTATTCCTAATACGACCTGCTGTCCATTTTATTAGTCGGTACAAAACATAAAGTAGTACTCCATAGAAAATAATCTGCCACTCAAAGAAATACTGAAGGAGTGAATACACTCCATACATCACATAGGCAAGTGGTTTTTCTGCGGTGACCGAAGCTGAGCCGAGAACATCTCCTTCTTTCTTTTCTACAGGAGCTTTCTTTGACATCTTCATCACCTCAATCTCTTTCACTTTTGATTCCTTTGCGAGACGAGCTTGATAGCCCTCACTGAGGCGAAAGCTTTCGAGAAAGTTCACTCCGGCTGTTGCCCCCTCTTTGACAGGGGTGGGAATATTTTCTTCTACTGTTTTTATGGTCCCCAAGATAGTCCCCTTTGGCTCAGGGTTTGCATCAAGAAGCTTCGCTGCTTGCTCTTTCTGCTCGGTTGCTATCTCGAGCTCCTTGCCGTCAGGCACACCGTCACCATTGGTGTCTTTCTTGAGGGGGTTTGTATTGTTGCGGAGCTCCTCCACATCAGGCACGCCATCATTGTCGTCATCGGTGTCTTCAGTGTTACCAATACCATCGCTGTCAGTATCGAGATCGACAGCACGTTCACTCTTCCCTGTCTCAGCATTATCGAGTGTTATAGAACGCTTGGCACCCCCTGCAAGTGATGCTGTTGCCCCGACAATACGTGCAGTCATCACATGCCTGCCCTCAGTGGCCTTCCAATCTACCCAGAGGTCACGTACGCGCCCACCGCCCGAGAGTGAAAAATTTGTCTTCCCCACAGAAACGCCGTTGTCTAAAAATTCAACAACACCCTCGAGGTCGTACGAACTACCATTAAAGATAATCGTATAGATACGGATGGTGTCTCCCGAGAAAAATGGGTCCTTTGAGTACCAAATGTTTGCAGGAACGAACCCTGCGTTTTTAATAGGGGTATCGGCGGCATAGGAAAAAGAGAATGGCATCAACACAAACAGTAGTGCTAAAAAAATCTTTCCTGCCCCGTTAGAAGTTTTGTAATGTAAATCATTCATATAAGTTTTGTTCCCTTTATTAGAATACTGCTTGCACTGCTTGATAACAGAGAAACTTCTTTCGGGGTTCATCCCCTCTATTGTACTATTCTTCGGCCGATTTTAAAACAGAAAAACCGCGCGAGTTTCGTGCGGTTTTTCTGTTATCAATCAGACTTACTACTTTGTCGTTATTGCGTAGTCGTAGCAGTAGTGGTCGCAGTGGTAGTAGCGATTGTGGTAGATACTATAGTGGTCGCTGTTTCTCCACGGACTGTGCTCTCGCTTGAACGGATTTCTTCTTCGTGGCGACTTTCCTCTTCATTGTCTTTATTGTAAATTCTTAGACGTGGAGATGAAGTTGCTGAGGATTCACGATTTCGAAAAGTTTCTGATTTAATTTTAGTCTCTTTTAGATTCTCAGAAGATGCCTTCTTTTCGTCGTTTTTCTTTTTATGCTCTTCCTTTTTTTCTTCAATATCCTTAATAGACTCGCGAACGGTCTCAAGGGCTCTTTGGATATGCTCTGGGTGAACAGCAGCTGTTGTTGAAGCAACGACTGTTGTGGCTACTGTTGAAGATGGAACAAAGGAATGCTCCCTCTCTTTTTCCTCTATCTTTACAGAGGACTCTTCTCGGCGCTCAGTCTCATTCCTCCTGTTTTGTGATGTAGTCGTCGCAACCACTGATTGTGTGCTTGAGGCAATTACAGAAGAGTTATCTTTGTGGACATGGATTTCTGAAAGTATCTGTTCGTGAGAACGTAGCACTTCGGACAAATGCGATGCAACATCTTCCCCTTCTTCGTTGTCGCCATCATTATCTCCCTCGGATTCCTCGAGTATCTCAAGGCGCGCCTCCGCATCATGCATATATTTTTTCAAATTTTCAGTAGCCATCTGCTGGATTTCAGGAGAAACATCGGTAGCCTCAGCAAGCTTTTCAACCTCTACGAGACGACGCTCCACCAGCGCAACATCGAGTGCCAACTTTGCCTCTGGAGTTACCGCCACCGCCTTACGAACACCTTCGTTTACACTCACCTTCACGGGATAAAGAATATCTCCAGGCAAAGCCCCCTCAGCAGCGAACGAAACTGACCCACCCATCAAAAGACTTCCCACAAGAAACGCACCAATGGCTTTTTTGCTTGTGAAATTTCCTATTGAAAACGGAGAGATGATAGCACGCGAAGAAAGCACGCCACTTTCGACGGGGTGCGCTTTTACATACTGAAGGAGAACGCTCTTCATTTCTGTCTTTTCAGCAGACGAAAGACGCGTGTTCTTTGCGCCATTTTTAAGTTGTTTAATGATTTTTTCCATTTGAGTGGGATTCTTCTGAAAGTTTTTTGAGCTTTTCGATTGCTCTGTGTATGCGGACCGAGATAACGTTTTCTGTTTCGTGAGTAAGGCGCGCAATTTCTTTTACTGAGAGTCCGTCGATATGCCGCATTACGATTGCTTCACGATATTTGTCCGGGAGAGCATCGAGGAGGACTTGGGCTCGTTCGTAGTCATCTTTTGTTTCAATGTCGTGACGAGATTCAAATCCAATATCAAACCCTTCTTCGTCACGCATACGATCGAGCGACTCATCCTTCTTTTTTCGATATTCATCAATGATCAGATTGTTGGCAATGCGATAAAGAAACGCGCGCATATTGTCGATTTCCTTACCCTGAGACATATAATCCCAGAGGCGGACAAAACTTCCTTGTGCTATATCTTTTGCCTTTTCACGGTCGGATATACGGAAAACGCAGTGCCGAAAAATCGCGTCGGAAAACTGGTCATACGCCTTAAGGAATTCTTGTTCAATTGCGCTCTGCTTCATGCCTGCTAATATTGAAGACGGGACTAGGTTGTCTTTCTTACAGAAAATACTACCATATTTAAAGAAAAAGACCCGCACGTATGCGGGCCATTTTATAAGGGTTATATCACAACTCAGGGGAACAAATAGACTGGCGCATCGATATTTCGACGGCAATCAATCATGAACCAGCCGAGCGCGACCTCCTCGCGACCAATCGCCTCCGCCAGAAATGGAGCAAAGCGTATGCCGTCGCTGCGAGCAATAACCATCTTGAAACAAACAACGATTTCACTGCCAAAATGATTCCTAAAAAATTTGATGCCTTTTTTCTGGATAGCACGCGCCTCGCAGAGTCCCAGACATTTCTCGCGCATGTTGTTCTGCTCGAGATACTGAAAGAGATCATCCGCAAACATCGGCTGTCCTGATTTCTGGTTTTCATGAAGCCAGACCTCGAGACTTTCGGGCTGAAAGGCGATCGGTCCAGACGCTTCAAGATTTGGGAGAACGATGTGGTGTTCCCAGTCTGGAAACTCCAAATCGACGTTGCGGTCAACGAGAACGACATCATCAGAAACTACTTCGGTCCCAGAACGAGATGCTGACATGGTGTATACCTCCTAAATGTAATTGAGAACAAATTGCTTTCAAAAGCCTACCACTGGCAGTCGGCGATGTCAAAGCAAAAAACAAGCTCACTATTCGCAGAATAGTGAGCTTGTTTTTTGAATAGATTACCCAATAAAGGTAAGTGCCTTTCCCTTCTGGCCTGCGCGGCCTGTACGACCAATGCGGTGTACGTAATCATCGTAGGTTTCTGGGATATCGTAGTTGATAACATGCGATACACCTGAGATGTCGAGACCACGAGCTGCAACGTCTGTTGCTACAAGGATTTGCGCGAGACCCTTCTTGAAGGTATCGAGAGCGCGCTGACGCTGACCTTGGTTCTTGTCGCCGTGAATTGACTGCGCCTTGAATCCTTTCTTATTGAGCGCAACAGCAAGCTTCTCAACTCCGTGCTTGGTACGTCCGAAGATGATAACCTTCTTAAACTCTGGGTCAATCAAAAGATCATGGAGAACTTCTAGCTTGTCCTCACCTGCCTTGATCTTCACAATATCCTGCTCAACGTTCTTTGACGTGTCCTGAGTCTTCACGGACACCATCACTGGCTCCTTGAGGAAGTCCTTGATGAGTGCTGCAATCTCTGGAGAAAGTGTAGCTGAGAAGAAAAGCGTATGGCGATCCTTTGGCATGAGGTCCATCATGTAACGCATGTCATGGATAAATCCCATGTCGAGCATACGGTCTGCCTCGTCGAGGACAGCTGACTTGAATTCAGCAAGATTGATAACCTTGCGTTCAATCAAGTCCTTTACGCGACCTGGTGTTCCAATAATAAAGTTGTGCTGATAACGAAGATCTGAAATCTGGCGTCCAATAGCAGCTCCACCCACGCAACATACTGAGAAAATCTTGAGACCTTTTACAAAGCCCTTGAGTTCCATTTCAATCTGCTGAGCGAGCTCACGTGTTGGTGCGAGAACAATCACCTTCTCTTTTGGATTCTTGAGAATCTTGTCGATAAGAGGGATGAGGAATGCGGCAGTCTTGCCAGTACCTGTGTTTGCGATACCCACAACATCGTGTCCGTGCAAAATATGTGCAATCACGCGATCCTGAATAGGAGTTGGTTCGTTGTAGCCTTTGGCAAGAATATTCTCCTTAAGGCGCTGGTCAATAACGAAATCCTTGAAAAGGTGCTCAGGAGTGTACACTACTGCCTCTTCGGTGATGACGGTCTTGTTGATAAATTTATTAATATCGATGTGCTGACCCTTGCGTGCTCCACGCTTGCCGCCTCCGCGACTTGAGCCTCCACGTGATGCGCTGAAAGAGCGACCAAGTGGTGGACGTGCTGAAAATGGACGTGGCTTTGCAGGGTAAACGCGGGTCGTTGTTGATGATGTGCTTGAAGTACTGCGAGTTGATGAACTCGATGTAGTTGGACGAGTACTTGATGTACGCGAAGGTGACGCAGAATAAGGACGAGCGCTTCCTGGGCGCGCACTGTACGAACGAGAAGCACCCTCAGTACGTGGACGTGAAGATGAGCTTGCGCGTGAGCTCGACGAACTTGGGCGTGACGAATAAGAACGTGAGCCAGAGGCTGACGCACCACTATGTGAACGTGACGCAGAAGATGCACCACGTGAAAATGTTTTTTTATGTTCCATATATTGTTCTAAAAGGCCCGCAGATACGGGCTATAATTAATTCTTCGTTAATTCTCTGAAGCCTCTGTGTAATACGAAGAATGTGCTTTTAGGACAATACCCCTTTCAGGCCATGCGCCTGGACAAAAACTCTATGAGATGAAGTTGTTACTACTATAGACTATTTAGCCTTTCTTGTCAATCTCGCCTTTCCCGCGCTTTGTCAAAAGTACCCCATAGACAATGATAAGCAGAGTAAAGTTTAAAACCATAAACCATGGTTGCCCCCAGGAGAATCCATCAAATTTCCAATCAAATAATGGCCAAAAGACAGGGGTTGGATAAAACTCGTATGTGTGTGTTGGAACATCCATAAGGATGTGCACGAGCCAACCCAAAAGCTCAAGACGAAATTCTTTGAAGTGTACCCAAACACTAAAGAAGACAGCGGCAAAAACAATGAGACTATGGCTCACGTTGTAGAGTGCGTTTGAAAACTGAAACACCGCAAGCGTGTCAGCGCTCATTGGTTCTGCGATGCGAGAATGACCCCCAAAGTCAGAGAACGAGGAACCACCAAACGCAACGCTCCAAACAATAAAAATGAAAGGCAACCCAAAAGCAAACAGATCGGGAAACACTCCCCAGAGCGCGGTCGCCCAGACATTGAGACGACGATGACCATCCCCTCTTTTGTTGAGACCCTTTGCGGCAGCACCCGCCCAAAGTCCATGAGAAAAAATATCCATGCATGTATTGTATCTCAAAAAACTAAAAGAAAAAACCACGAGCGAAATTGCTTTCGCGCGCGGTTTAAGTGACTCACAAAACTTCGGGGATTTCTCCATGACGATGACCGTCTCGGACGAGCTGCCACACCGACGCAACCCCCACCAACAAATTGAACTGTTGAGATATCGTGTCGACGTTGCAGCTTGAGAAAGAGCAGTTGTTGCTTTCGAAATCGTCTTTGTCCAACTGGAGAGTAACATCACTCCCTACGGTACGCATATACAATTGTCCAAAGTTGTAGAAGTAACACGCAACCGCTCTTGGTAAAAGTCTTACCACTTTTCCTTCTCGCAGTGACTGCGTGGTGTAGTGGTCCTCCATTTCTTCTACTGCATCGAGGAAAGAAAACTGGCTATCAATCTGTGTGAGATACTCAATGGATAAGACTGAGGCAAAGAACGAAAGTTTCAAAGGGTGAATCCCTTGATCGCTTCCGACCTGCGTCCTCACCGTAAAGAGCTGGGGTATCTCGTCCCGTTCCGCCTTTTCTTTTGCTTCACTAGCCATGAGGACTAAATGATTGAGGACAAACAAAATACTCGAGAGCGTCATTCCTGCGTTCAGGAGTGATAGTGCATGGTTTTGCTCACCTGGTTCCGAAAGCGCAGGAACCTGAATCAAGGAAAATCCTTCAGGGGTATTGATTACTGTAGCACAACCTTGGAAACCGAAATTCCCACCAAAAATTGATGGGGGGAAATATTCTGGACCCAATTTTTGTGCGTAAGGAGTCCCTCCCCCAGCAAAACTGATGAACTTGTCCCAGTAGGTCGGGTTTAAGGCAATTTCGAAGTGGGTGCCATTATAGCCAAGGTGGTACACCTCGGGCAAATCATAGCGATCAACAACTGGATTTGAACTCATAATTTCCTCCATATCAAAGAATGTTCTTATTTGAGACTACCTAAAAGCAACTCAAAATACAAGTGCACAAACCAAAAAGAAAAACCGCGGCGAGAGACTCGCGCGCGGCTTGAATATTTTGTTACTGTTTTACTTTCTGTTCAAATTTGCTCTCTTTTGGAGTTCCAAGTATTTCTTGGTTTGCACGATGTTGTATCCCGCCTCCTGCAATGTTGTTTCAAGGAACGTAAAGCCAATGTTCGTTCCGAGCCACTGAACAACGGTTGCTGCTGCAGTCGCGGCCTCTTGTGACACGGGGATAAGACAATTATTCTGCACCATCAACTCATCAAGCTTCGAGCAAATTCCTCCAAACGTGAAGCGTTGAATAAGTTGGTTTTCCTTTTCCCACGCTCGGGCAAAGATTTTTTCTCTGCGGCCGATAGCGTCCTTGATCTTGGTGCGGTAATAATGATTACTGCGATGAATCACTTTTTTCCTGCGCTTCCGCGATGTAGAAACTTGCTGTGTGGGCATAACCAATCTCCTTATTTATCAAACGTTGTGATGACAAACTTCCCGTTCTTGTACTCAAACACCCCACCTGTTTTAATCGCCTGTCGATAATCTAGGTCAGTCTGCTTGAGATACTCGATTTGAGAACGAAGCATTTTTGCACGACGTTCATGCTCTGCTATAACCTGCTCGGCAACAAAAACAGTGGCGTCGATACTTGTCGGCTCATACCTTGTACACCATTTATAACAAGTGATGTAGTTCAGGCTTCGTGGAGCAGCGCATTCGCCAGCAACTCGTATTCTTTTCCCTTTTTCTATTACCCATCCTTTTCCACTTGGTGCTGGGTCATTTTTCTTTTCTAAAATGCTTTCGCGGGCAGGATATGGTCCACGCCCAAGATTATCCCAATCCCATATCTGGACGAGCGACGAACATGTCTTCCATGCATTCGGTGGGTTCAAACTCCCATCGCAATTGCGATTATGCAAAAACTGTTCTCGCTCTTCTGCTGTTACGTCCACACAATATTCAGGCTCGTTAAACTCTTTAATCCACACCCCCAATAAACCCAGGTACTTGCGAACTTTTTCAAGAACTACAGAATATTTAATTCTAATGAGTACGTACATAAAGCCCCCCTTGTAAGTAACAATCTCCCCTGAGACTAGCAAAAACTCGCTGGAAATACCAGCGAGTTTAGACTTATACATATGTAGCTTTTGCTATTCAAGACTACTGAGTGTTTCTAAAAGTGTCCCGAGACGCGCGCGGACAGCTCCCTCAGTGTCACGCTCTTCTGGGGTATTGAACCCTATACGCACAAACGTATCTGCGGCGTTCATCAAATACTCCTGCTGACGCGCGAGGTACTCCATCGCACTTTCACGAATCTCTTCATCGTGAGAACCGATCTCTTCGAGAGCACGCGCAAAACCGTCTTCTGAGGCTTCAAGCTGTGTCGCAATCTCCGCAATCTGTGGACGCATGTTACGCTCAGACCCAGCAGAAATCACTTCAAACTCTGAACTGAGATTATTGTTAAAACCAAAATTTTCCATCCCCCTATTATATACTACTTATCCAAATCAAGCACTTCGTCGATGCGAATCTGCTTTACGAATTCGGGAACGTGAGAAACGAGAATCATTGCGCCTTCGTACTGATCAAGAGCCTTTGCGATGACAGGAAGGTGGCGGAAGTTGATGTGGTTGGTTGGTTCGTCGAGGATGAGGAGGCCTGGTTTTTCGAGCACGAGCTGTGCAAAAGCCACGAGCCCCTTCTGCCCTTCTGAAAGACTCCCAATCTTGGTGTGGATGATATCTCCCGTAATAAGGAAACTTGCTGCAGTAGCACGCATACGCTCTTCATCAAGACGTCCATCTACTGCCATCGCTGCGCGAGAGAGTGACTGATAGACAGAGTCATTGAAATCAAGTGTTGAAAAATCCTGACGGTAATAACCAACACGAACGCCTTCGGCGATTTTCATGTCTTTTACTTTACCTGCGGCGATAGACTCAAGGAGAGTCGACTTACCAATACCGTTTGGCCCCGCGAGAAGGAGGTGATGCTTGCGCTTGAGAGCAATCTTGGTCGTGCGCTCAACCGGCTTGTGGTTTTTGAGCACAGTGTATGAAGAAAGCTCAAGGATAGTCCCCGTGATCTCTGGCTGTGCGGGAATAGTAAAGTTGCGAATCGTTTTGTCTTCCTTGCGGATGTCGACTTTTGCCTCTTCCATCTCCTCTGCCTTTTCACGCATACGCTTTGCAACCATACGCATCTGACCTCCCTTCATCGCAAAGAAGTTCGCCTTGTCCTTGTTGGCCTGAATCTCTTTTGCGAGTTGAGCATTCTTCATGTTCTCTTTCTCAATCTGCGCGGTAATCTGCTTTACTACGTCGAAATAGTTGCCCACGTACTGCTCAACTTTGCGTGTGTACACGTTGAGATAGAGCACGCCTTCGGTAAATGAGTTCAAGAATTCTGCTTCGTGAGAAATGACGATAACCGTCTTCTTGTAGTCCTGGAGAAACTTGGTGAGGTGCGCGATGCCTGCCTTGTCGAGGTTGTTGGTCGGCTCGTCGAGAAGAAGTACATCGGGATCCTGAATGAGTGCCGATGCGAGGAGGAGGCGCGCCTGCTGTCCACCTGAAAATGACTTCACGATACGGTCATGGAGTTTCTCATGACCTTTGAGATTTACCACCTCGAGCACCTCATCAATCTTGGGGTCAATGTCGTATACCTTTTTATCAAAACACTTTTCGAAAAATTCACGTACGGTGAGATCCATCTGATCACGAGGGATAACCTGACGAGAGATGGCAATAGTAGTACCGCGAACGATGTGGATATCGCCGTCGGTGGGTTTGTTGGTCTCCATGATGAGTCCAAAAAGTGAGGACTTCCCTGCGCCGTTTTGTCCCATGAGGGTGAGCTTTGCGCCCTGACGAATAGGAAAAGAAACCTCCTCAAGAATAGGTTTGTTGTGCCCGTACTCAAACGAGATATCTTCGAAACGGATAATTACATCGCCTTTTGCCATAAAGTCCCCCTACCATAACCTATTTTTGCCAAAACGCCAAGTGCTAGCACGAAAAAAGCCACTATTTTGTGGCTTTTTCAGAGTACTCTGCGATGACTACATCGCAAGCCAACCACCGTCGACGTAGAGGGTTGCGCCCGTGACATAACTTGCCTCTTCTGAAGCGAGGAAGACTACGGCGTTTGCAACCTCATTGGCCTCCCCCATACGCTTGAGGGGTACGCCTGCGAGAATGCCATCTAAATATTCTTTTGGCATTTTGGTTGCGTCTGCCATCGGTGTATTGATAGCGCCGGGGCCGATCGCGTTTACATTGATACCAAGAGGTGCGAGCTCGATAGCCATACTCTCGGTGAGCGCGATGATGCCACCCTTTGAAGCGGTGTAATGTGCGCCCCCCGCAATGCCGACCCCTACGCCACCTGACGCGATGGATGCAATGTTGATGATGCGACCGTAGTTGTTTTTCGCCATTTCTTTTGCAGCACGTTGACCGACGAGGAACTCCCCTTTCAAGTTTATGCTGATTGTGCGGTCCCACTCGGCTTCGGTGAGCTCCAAGAATGGATGTGACTCATAGATGCCTGCGTTATTGACCAAGATGTCGAGGCGACCGTATTTCGCAATCACTTCATCGAACACACGGTCTACGTCTGCCTTGTTTGAAACATCCATATTGAAACATGCCACATCGCCACCACTTGCGCGGATCTCCTCCGCGACAAGCTCGCACTCCATGACATTGATATCCGTGATGACCACCTTTGCCCCCTGCTTCGCAAGCGCAACAGCATGCGCCTTACCCATCCCACGACGACCGCCCGTAACCAAAGCAACCCTCCCTTGTAGATTGAACATGTGTGTAGTTAAAATTACCGCACGCTGATATGTAAATAGTATACTACGTTACAAAAAGGAAAACAGCGCAATTATTTGTTATAGCAAATAATTGCGCTGTTTTCCTTTTTGAACTTACTTAAGACTAAACGACGCCTTTACGGTCACCATGATATCCTTCTTGATACTCGAGGTATCGTATGAGCCGTAGTCGGAAATCTCAATAGAGTTCTGTGGAAGTACCTGTACTACCCCACTTGAGGCAGAGCGGATGTTGCCCACCTCGCGCCCCGTACTACCTGCGATCGACTGCGCGCGAGCTTGCGCATCTTTGATCGCATCAGAAAGGAGGGATACGCGCTTTTCAGGAAGCTTCGAATACGTGTACTCGAGCGATCCCACAGAAACAATAGCTCCCTGCGCCGTGAGAGAAGGGACTTCTTTTGATATTGCAGTTATCTTTGCAACATCGCTCGACTGGACCGTGATCATCTGACGAAATTCAAAATATGGATTGACCTCTTGGTCTTTTGTATATGTCTGATACATAGAGACGACACCTTCCTCAATCATACTATCTTCAATCTCATGCTTTTTCAAAAGCGTTTTCACAACACCTCGGTCGCGCGCTATTGCAGTGTTGCCAGAAGAAAGCACCCCGCCCGACACAGTACGTATGAGCATGATAGTGAGCTTGGCTTGATCTGCTTCGACGGTCTCTTTTGCAGACCCTGTCACCGAGAGCACGTCACCCTGCGACACTGACTGCGCATTGTAGTAGAATGCACCAAAAACCGCCGCGCTAATAATGAGTGCTCCCCCAATCGTCCTCGCTCCTTTGTTTTCTAGGTTGAACATAATCAATAAATTATTGCCCACTAATATACGAACATTATACCCCCACACCTACTTTATTGATAGTCGAAATCAAAGGTACCTGACCCCTTTCCTTCGGGTTGCTAATATATAGTATTTATTGTAGTATGCGCATACTTGATTGTTAGTTTATTCCAAAATGCAAAAGCCAAAAAAAGTTGAATGGTTACCAGTTTGGAGTTTTGCTTGTTTACTTTTTTTACTTTTTTGCGCTGGCACTTTAATTGAAGCAAGAGTTGGTGCTGCTTTAGTTGTTGTTGTAATTACCATAATCACCACAGTCAGCTCAATACTTGATGATCACTATAAATCAATTAAATGGTACTGGTTTAAGAAAATCTACCCTGAAAGTCACAAGGCAATCATTTGGATTTCAATATCATTAGGAATGTTCTTTGTGCTTATTCTAGGAAAACAATACGTAATAAATATTAAAATTGAAAAAAATGGATAAAACTTTAAGAATTATAGGACAAGTAGGGGCAATATTACTTTTGGGAGTTTTTTCTATTTGGGTGACATCATTTTTTACAAATAAATTCAGCAACGGAAAAAGTAGTGCGGAGATTGTAAAAGAGACAATCAGCGAAGTAATTATCAAACGACCAGTCTGTCCTAGCACTACCGATGAATACAACAACCTAAGAAAAACAGGACAAACTGTCATAATAGCAAAGGACTTTAATTCTTATGCGGCAAATAGTGAGTTTGTTAAAACAAAGATAGTTACTGTTGAAACAAATGGTACGGGATCTCAAGTTGCTTGTGGGTATCTCTTTGTTAGGGCTCATACGAATAATGGGCAGTTGCAACAGGAGTGGGAACACCCATACATAAAACCAGGGCAATTCGGCGGACACATGCTAACAAATAACGCAATTACGAATAATGTTGTTCGAGGCAAAACCGAACTACTCTACAATCTGGCAAATATTAAATATCATGAAAAACTAAATTTGCAAGAAATTAGAGAGGCAGACTGGGTCGCGCTTTTAAACGTTACTAACTACATACAGTTTAATATCGCTTTTAATACCACAAATATAACAGGGATTCTTGATGAAATTTCGATTACCTATAAGTGCTGGAACCCAGAAACTGGAAAGGAGACAAACGACTGTCATTTGAGTGCTATATAATTTAAAACTCTCTCCCATCTTCATTTGAAACAATGGTGACAGTCACCATTTCCTTTTAGCAAACAAAAGACCACTGTAGTTACAGTGGTCTTTTGTTTGCGTATTTAATTTACATTACGACAACAACGCACGAAGATTTGACGACATTATTGACTTAATTGTACTAAGCAATTCACTATTGTCATCATTTGATGTTTTCAACTCCGCCGAAGCTAACGCATAAATGAGAAAATCAATACCAGAAGTAAGATCTTTTCTATCCTTATTAACAAGAACTATCTTTTCATAAAATGGATGATCAACATTCCACTGAATTACTATCACCTTCCCTTCCTGGTAGCAATCATATACCGCACCCTCTCTCCCCATAGAAAGAGTCTCGAATCTTGCACCAAGTCCGTTTGGAGATAGCTTTGTTTCTTTTGGAGTCCTTGTGCGTGGTTCTGAGGTTGTAAGTTTTACAGGCTTATCAGTAGTGTAAATTTTTGCTTCACGCTTTTCAATAATTTTCTCTGGAGTTATGAGTAGTTTCGCTTTTTTCGCAATTACTGAAGCCGATTCTGTGTGATCTATCTCTTGAGACTTATCAGCTTTTTGCAATTTTGTAAAAAGTTTTCTAATTGAAGTAATTTGTCCACCAATTTGTTCCTTCAAAAAATCACTTATCGCTTGATTTGGATATACACCGTTCTTTGTGAACCTAACTCCCATTTCATTGTCTAAATTAGACGTGAAGGATAGTTCGATTCTGAGACGATTGAAATCATTGTGCTTTTTAAAGACATCAAGAGTTACCCCGTTTGCAATTTCGCGGTTATTTCTAATAACATAGAAACCTTGCGAGTGAATATTCATCTTGAGCTCTTTCTCCAATGCCTCATTAACATCAGGGAGAATTGCAATTTTAACCCTAATTTTATCTTTTCCATTACGAGTTGGCACATCATATTCTTCATCAGAATACACCTGAGTACCCTTCTCGTTAATCATCAATGGATCAACTGCTGAGATCTCTTTGTCATTCACAGAAAAAACAATTCCAGCATCAATAAATTTTCTATATATACGCCCCATTTCTTTTGCAAGGAGATTAGCAAAAATTGTAGGGTTGGTATTAGTTAAACGATCGATCTTACTAAGAACAACTATTGTGCCATGATCCTCTCCAATATGCTTATTAAATAGGGTAATCTCGCTATCATTAGCTTTTCGAAGTTCCTTTATAAAGTCATTCGCTGCAACCACCTCATCAAGATCCTGAGAACTATACAAATAGTCCTGGTTAATTTGCTTTGTAATAACCTGTAGGCTTTTTGCCATTGATATTGAGGCTGTACATAGTCCCATTCCATATTTACCAAGATCAGATATCTCGTCTTTTTGGGTATCAGATCCAAGCTTTAGCGCTTGGTCAAGAACACTCTCGGGCATACCCGAACCATTGTCGGCAATAATAATTCGAGGGTCTTTATCAACAACATTGATAGCAATATTAATTTTTGTAGCACCTGCATCAATTGAGTTATCAACAATATCTTCAACCGCTGTGTAATTACTATCGTACCCTGTATTTCGCAAAGAAGACAGAAGCTTCCCTGCATTTGGATGATTTTTTATGATCATATTAATTTCTACTTAATTTTCGATATCTGACGGATACCAAAATGAATAAACACCCTTGGTGGGGTGTTGCAGATCAAAATACAATTTGTGAGATTAGTATTTAGTGTCTGTGATCGATATCAAAGGATACCAATACTTCACCAAGGACTCTTTAAGTGTACTCCTTCTTATATTCTTGTCAACATCCAGAAAACAATCCCCAGCCTTTCTGCAAAGGCTGGGGATTGTTTTGTTTAAAAAGCCCACACAAGGCGTAGTTATTTTGAATGCGATACAAGGCGTCGAGGGTGCGAATTCGGGAGCTGTACACTAGTACTGTGACCGAATTCGCACCCGAAGACAACGCCGTAGCGCGTCAAAAGAACACGCCGTCTACCATTCGAGGGCGCCGCCAGTTTTGTATTCGGTGACTCTGGTCTCAAAGAAATTCTTCTCCTTACTCAAGTCTATCGCCTCTGACATCCACGGGAATGGGTTCTCTACCCCGTACTGTACTGGCAAGCCCACTGCCTCGAGACGTCTGTCTGCAATGTGCTCGATGTACTGCTTGAAACCGTCTGCGTTCATACCGAAGATACCACGAGGGAAAACCGTTGTCGCAAAGGTGTACTCGAGTCCTACGGCACGCTTGATGTGTCCGATCATCTTCTCTTGGAACTCTGGCGTCCAGAGCTCTGGCTGTTCCTCCTTGATCGTGTTGATGAGGTTAATACCGAAGTTCAAGTGCTGTGACTCGTCACGCATGATGTACTGGATCTGCTCTGCGGCGCCCGTGAGCTTGCCCTGACGCTGGAAGCCAAACATAACCGCAAATGATGAGTAGAAGAAGATACCTTCCATAATGAGCGAGAAGATAACGATGTTCTCGAGGAACTTCTGATCGTTCTCGAAGGTACCGGTCTTGAAATTGTCGTCAAAGATGCCTTCGTTGAAAGAGAGCACGAAGTTGTCTTTGTTGTAGATGGCGTCTACCTGACGATACATGTTGAAGATCTTGCTCTCGTCCATCGCGAGACTCTCTACGATGTACTGATATGCGTGCGTGTGGATAGCCTCTTCATATGCCTGACGCAAAATATACATACGGCACTCAGGAGATGTGATGTGCTTGTAGAAACCGAGTGCTACGTTGTTGGCCGCAATAGAGTCTGCCGTCGTAAAGAAACCAAGTACGGTCTCAAACGCCTTGCGCTCATCCTCGGTGAGGATGTCTTTTGAGCGCCACTGCTCGATGTCCTTTTGCATACCGATCTCCGTAGGGAGCCAGTGGTTTGCATTGCCCACCGTGTAGGCGTCCCACGCGAAGGTGTGCTTCATAGGGTAGAGCTGAATAACGTCAGCGTCTTTACCGTTAATGACACGGCGGTTGTTGATGTTTACGGGGTTGTCTCCTTTTGCGATGGGCATATGTTTTAGTTGGTTAAATTGATAATGGTGGTAAAAATGACTTCCTTCCCCCAGTTAAATCCTGCTTCGCAGGGATTTCCTTTCGGAAATCATTTAACGGGGCTAAGTAAATTATATTCGCTTCGCTCGTTAATTTACTAACCCTGACACGACTCACAGATACCTACCTCCTCTCCTCTTGCGACGCGGGCCATGAATTCGGCGTCGGCTTTCTTCTGGGCGTCCGCATCCACTGTCGTAATTTTAATCTCTTCTTTGATAGACACTACTGCGTCTGCGGATTTCACCGTGAAGTCGCGCTTGTGTGTGTTGCCGAATTCTGAAACGGACACGGTGGACTTCTCTACTTGTGACGCACCGAGTGAGCGGAGGTAGTAGGTCGTCTTGAGGCCTTTCTTCCATGCGTAGAAGTAAATCTCTGAAAGCTCTTTGCCTGAGGTGCCACGGAAGAAGATGTTGAGTGACTGTGACTGGTCGATCCACTTTGCACGACGTGCTGCGGCATCGATGAGCCAACGTGAGTCAATCTCAAACACTTCCTTGTACTTCTTGCGAATATCGCGCGGGAGCTCGGCGATATTTTGGATGCTACCATCATAGAACTTGATCTTGTTCAACATATCGCGACTCCAGAGTCCGAGGCGCTTCAAGTCTTCAACGAGATACTTGTTGACCACTACGAAGTCCCCTTCTTTGTTGGACTTTACGTAAATGTTTTTGTAGATAGGCTCTACGCAAGGAATACATCCTGCGAGGTTTGCCGTACTTGCGGTCGGCGCGATAGCCATCACGTTAGAGTTACGCATGCCGTGCTTCTTGATACTCTCTCGTACAGGAGTCCAGTCGAGTACACCACCACGTTCTACCTCAATCTTCTCACCACGCTCTGTCTCGAGGAGGTCGACGGTGTCTTGAGGAAGGAGTCCACGATCCCACTTGGAACCCTTGTAAGTCGAGTACACGCCACGCTCTTTCGCAAGCTCTGATGATGCGAGGATGGTGTAGTATGCAACCACTTCCATACTTTCGTCCGCAAACTTCACTGCTTCTTCTGAGTCGAAGTCGATACCGAGAAGGTAAAGTGCATCGTGATATCCACGAACGCCGAGACCAACAGGACGATGGAGGGTGCTACCACGGCGTGCGTCTTCAGTAGGGTAGAAGTTTACATCAATAACGTTGTCGAGCATGCGAACTGCGCTTCTCGTCACGCTCTCTACGAGCTTGTGATCAAACTTGCCGTCTTTGACGAACTTTGCAAAGTTGAGTGAGCCGAGTGTACATACTGCGGTTTCATTGGCGTTGGTGTTGAGCGTGATCTCGGTACAGAGATTTGAGCTGTGGACGACACCTGCGTGATCTTGAGGTGAGCGCACATTACAAGGATCTTTGAAGGTAATCCAAGGGTGACCTGTCTCGAAGAGCATTGAAATCATCTTCTTCCAAATGTCGGTGGCAGGAAGACGCTTGAAGAGCTTGATCTTGCCCTCGTCGGCCATCTTTTCGTATTCTTCGTAGCGCTTTTCAAACTTTGCGCCGTAAATCTCGTGGAGATCGGGGGTTTCGTCAGGAGAAAAGAGTGTCCACTCCTTGCCATCACGAACACGCTTCATAAACAGGTCAGGAATCCAGTTGGCGGTGTTCACATCGTGAGTACGGCGACGCTCGTCTCCCGTGTTCTTGCGGAGCTCGAGGAAGTCCTCGATATCGAGGTGCCATGTCTCGAGATATACACAACCTGCCCCACGGCGCTTACCAGAGCGGTTAATAGCGATATTGATGTCGTTGGCGATCTTGAGGAAAGGAACAACACCCTGACTGCCTACGCCAGTACCAGAGATGAAGCCACCCGTAGCGCGGAGTGGAGTCCAGCTCGTCCCTGTGCCACCTGACCACTTCAAATACTGCGCGTTGTCGCCAAATGTCTTGAAGATAGCGTCCAGAGAGTCTGGAACGACGTTGAGGAAGCAGTTGGCAAGCTGAGCCTTCTTTGCCCCTGCTTGGAAGAGCGTACGGCCTCCTGGGGTGTACAAGAAGCGTGAGAGTACCTCATAGAACTCGAGTGCTACACGAGTGCGGTCTTCGGGCTTTTCGTTGAGTGCGGTACCCATGGCAATACGCATCCAAAACATCTGAGGGGTCTCGATAGGCTTCTTGGTCTTTGGGTCCTCTTGGAAATAACGTGACGCGAGAATCTCGAGTCCCATGTATTCAAAGAGCTCGTCGTTTTCAAGCTCAAACTTCGTTACGAGGTTGTCGAGATCAAACTCGAGCATACGTGCATCAAGGAGACCGTCAGCAACAGCGCGCTTGATGTTCTCGGGGAATGACTTTGCGTGCGCTGAGAGGATGTCCTTTGGCTCAAAATTGGTACCAAAGACATCACGGTAGAGCTTTTGCAAGAGGAGGCGTGCAGCAACCTTGGAATACGCAGGGTCGAGCTCGATCATTGAGCGCATAACCTGAATAATCGCACGGGTAATCTCGGTCGTAGTGATACCTTCGTACACATTGAGCTTGAGCTGAGTGAGAATCGAAGGAATATCGATTGCTTTTTCGTAGCCACTCGTCACACGAGCGAGAGTTTTCTCGATTTTTGCCTCAGAATAGTGCTCGGTTTTGCCGGAGCGCTTGGTAATGGAGAGTTTTTTGTCCTCAATCTTCTCGATAACCTCTTCCTGCTTCTTTTCACGGATCTTCTCGTGTTCGTAGCGGTAAATAATGTAGGCTTTTGCTACTTCGTGGTAGCCCTCGTTCATAATAACGAGCTCAACAACGTCCTGAATCTTTTCTACAGAGGGAATCTGCCCATATCCACCATCTTTTACTGCCTGGAGAACCGATTTGGTCATTTCCGCAAGCTTTTCTTCCTCGAGGGGAGTGTTGCATGCGCTGAAAGCTTTACTAATCGCAGTTGTAATCTTCTCAGGAGAGAATTCTACGATAGTACCGTTTCGTTTTTGGACCTGGTTCATATGATGGATAAGTTGTTAATGATGATTAAAAAAGGCACCCACGGGGTTCGCAAGCTTTTTGCTTAATGGAAAACAAAAACCAGACCCGAAAGATGCTTTAACTCCCCCATTTTAACACAAAGCAAAATGAGAGCGGAAGTATTTTTGCAATATTTTATGACTACATCATGCACAAAAAAGAATGTCTAAAAATTTGGCGAAAGAGGGCTAAAAATTCGTACTTTCTTTGAGGGAAATTTTGAAATTTAAAATTTTGTTTTAAAATATTTTATACACCTGTGGAAAACTCATCGGCAACAACCGCAAAAGAAAAAACGGAGCTATGGGGGCTCCGTTTTGAGTATGCTTTTTGGTTTACTACTGCTCTTTCGCAATCAGATGCTCGAGCGTTTTATAGTGAAGGAGCTCGCCGATTGTGCCAATGGAGATAATGCGACCTTCTTGACCCGCGAGCGTCTTATAAACAGAGCTTATCCCCCGCTCGTCGACCCAGACCTTCTCCTCGAAGCCACACTCTTTGCAGACTCTTGAGGAAAAGGCATTTCTGACACCCAAATCCTCGAGTTCCAACACGACTTCGTGCTTGCATTCCTTCTGAAATACCACCGTAAGGGCGGTGCGACGCTCAGCAAACACTTTTCCTTGCTGTAATGCCTCGATAAGCCGAAACTTAACGCCTTTTTTGTGAGTATTGCACATACGGACCTCCTTCTCATTGATGTTCTAACCCAAGAAATAGCCTACTCTCGGGGAGGCAAAAAGTAAAGCGGGACATAGTGGTCCCGCTTTGAAGTGATTCGGTTTTATTCTCGCCCATGCTTGTAATTTTGGAGTTCGTTTTGCGCATGCACAAGGGCTTTCGCCATAATTCTTGCGACACCGTCTTGGGGCCGATAGTTCATAATAGTGAACGGCTGGAGAGAGCGGTACTTTTCGAGTTCCTGGCGTGGAATCTTGTGGATGACGCGCGAGGGGTGGAGACTGGAGAGCTCTGTGTGCCCTTGGGCAAAGTCCATATCATCGTACAAACCATCTTCTTCGAGTCCGCAAATGGTACAAATGCGAATACAGCGATCGTCAGTCGTCCATTCTCCTTGGATTACGACATCGTGTTCACATCCCTTGCGAAACTCGGCAAAGAGCTCATTGAACTCCTCTTGTGACTCTTTAATCTCGCGAGAAAGCTCGAGAAGCCGTGCGTGTGCGTGAGCGTCATACATACAACACCTCCCTTCCGTTGATGTTCAAACCTCGAGACAGACTACTCTCCCTTGGGCAAAAAGTAAAGTCTTAGATGCCCTCGACCCCAAAGAGAGTACCAATACCGTACGTGATGGCCATCGCGAGAAGTCCACCAAACACTACGCGGACTGTCGCCACGCGTTGAGATGAACCCCCCGCATATGCACTAAGGCTTCCTGTCACCATGAGGGCAATGAGCACCGAAGCAAACGTAATGGGGACGCGGAGGTCTTCAGAAGGAAGAGTAATTGCAAAAATCGGGATGAGCGATCCAGCGGTGAACGACGCGGCTGATGCATATGCCGCGTGCCAAGGGTTGGTAAGTGCGTTGGGATTGATACCAAGTTCAGCATCGACGTGCGCTGCAAAAGCATCACGAACAGTGAGCTCCTCAGCTACTTTTTGTGCGGTTTGGGGGGTAAGCCCCTTTGCCTCATAAATAGAGACGAGCTCTGCAAGTTCGTGCTTTGGAGTGTGCTCGAGTTCATAACGCTCTTTTGCAAGAAGAGCCTTCTCAGTATCACGCTGGGTGCTTACGGACACGTATTCCCCTACCGCCATAGAAAGTGCTCCTGCAGTAAGACCTGCAACTCCAGTAATCAAAATAACTTCCGACGAGGCCGCAGCACCAGCGACACCAAGGACGAGGGACGCGGTTGATACGATGCCATCGTTTGCACCAAGCACCGCCGCGCGAAGAGCGTTGAGATGAGTTCCCATCCCCCCTTTGTGGAATTCATCGTGATGAGGTTTATCCATACGATTCATTATAACAAATATGAAAGAAAAACAATGCAAATATTGTATAATGCCGATATATGAACAAATCGACGATTGCGACATTTATTTTAGCAACTGCGAGCGCCATCGCCCTCGCATATTTCATGGGCTTTTTCGACAATACAGCTTCAAGCGTATCAGTATCAGTCGGCCAAAATAATGGACAACAGCAAGGAGGTGGGCCCTTGCAGACGCGGGACAGAGTACGTGGAGGAGTCACTGCAACACCAACAGCAACTCCTACTCAGACAACCGAAAACGTAACACTGACAACTCCCCCCGTAGAGACCCCAGTGACAACCACAAAAAAAGCGCTCACAAAAGCTGAAGTTGCAAAACATTCAACAAAAAGTGATTGCTGGATGATAGTGAGCAACAATGTTTACAACTTCACACAGTACATCGTGATGCACCCGGGCGGGCAGGGAGCTATTGTTCGCGAATGCGGAATGGACGGGACAAGGACATTTCTTGGTGAACGCAAGCACTTGCAACCAAACGTGGAAGCAGAACTTGCAACATATCTTCTCGGGGCACTCGAGTAGGGACCACATAGAGAAAGCGCAGACAAATACAAAAGGGCGACGCCGCACGGCGTCGCCCTTTTGTGTTTGTCTGCGCTTTGGTTACTGCTTCTTTAAGAAACGATTTGGGATCATACCATCCTCACTTGCTTTACGAAGACCGAAGGCCTCTATCACGCCGTCTTTCAAGTCCCCCGCCCCAAACACCATATCCCCAACAAGAAGTCCTGTCGTCGTCGCGCGAGCGTTGTCTCTGGGGAGAACAACTTTGAGCGTCGTGGTGCTTTTTGCATCTTTTACAAAAATTGTATTACCATCGATTGATTCAATGACTCCTGAGAATACCCCACTACCTGGTGGAAGAGGTCGGCGAGCATGCCCATAGATATCAGCAAAAGGCGGTCGCATCTGATGCGCATCTGATTTACGTAAAAAGCGCTCGTTCATTCCCGTGCCACGATCCACCACAAACCCAAGAATAGCTGATCCCACAAGAAGAGCGGCCACCAAATAGAGCACTGGTGTTTTGTACCCAAAACGAAACTGTCGCAAGAGAAATCCAAGGAGAGCAATAAACACAATATCGAGAACAAGAAGAGGCCATGGGAAGAACGACAGGAATGCCCCCCACCCTCGAGGACCGAAACCAAGAAGCGCATCGTGACTATTGATACGAATGCCGAAAAGTATGAAGTTTAAAATAAAAACAGAAATAAGAAGCACGAGGGCAGCAAGCATCGCAACCGCAACAACCTTGAGGGTGAAGTATAGCTTGGGGCGCATCTCGAGCTCCTTCGTATTTATCTTGCGAAGAATTGCTTCCTTGATATTTTCGTTGTTATTATTTTTCATAATGGATATTCATTGACTCGTAAACTTTTTTCAGAGCACTCTTTGCTCTCTTGAGACGGATCCCCACAGTCCCTGATGGTATTTGCAGAATATCTGATATTTCTTTGTACGACATTTCTTCGAGGTAATACAGGATGAGTACTTCGCGATACTTTGGCTCAATATTGTGTAACCCTTTTTCTATCATCACACTCATCTCTTTTTGTTCACGCTCACGAGGAGCCGGATCATCATACACGGGGTGCGAAATGAGTGTATCGAAATCAATGAGGACGAGAGGATTATACGAATTCTTCTTTAAGCGGTTCACAAATGCGTTGTGTGCAATGCGATAAATCCATGGAGAAAATCTTTGTGTTGAATCAAAACTCTGGATGTTTTGATAGGTGCTCACAAAGACATCCTGCACAATGTCTTGGATATCTTCAGGACGAGAAAGAAACTTGCGACCATAGCGGAGGAGCTTTGCTTCGTAGCGCTCGACGAGATCTCCAAACTTATTTGTGTCACCGCCCCGAACAAGCATAACAAGCTCTTCGTCGGTCATAATAGGAATCTCCTCGTTCATCTATCTAGTATACAACAATGTGCACCGCTTTATTTCAGAAGTTAGTATTGCCTACTAGGGAGCCCTGCTCCTACGGGGCGGATCTGTACCGACTGCGCAGTCATACTCCCGTCTGTATTTGTTGTTCCCACTACCGTCACATTTGTCCCCGCAACCAAATCAGCTTGTGTACCTGCAGCTGACTTCGCAACCTGCGTGCTTGCCCCCACGAGGACAATTTTTGAACTTCCATCTTGGGCTTTCACGGTGATACTCGTTGCATCGCTTGCGATAATCTCGCCCATAACAGCCCCTCCCATCATCCCTCGAGTCCCTCGTGTATTTACTCCAGGAACTCCCCCGCGCATAGTCTGCGCGTCCATCATAGGGAAACCATTGCGTGATAGCGATTTGTTTTTAGGATAAAGTGTCCCGCAATAAAACGCGACGAGCGCGACAGAAATGAGCACCGCCCCTCCAATAATATTCTTTTTGTTTTTGAAGTGATTCATAATTTTTTTTATTAGTTCAACTTATTTTACAATCCTAGAGATATTTTATTTCACACTCGCTCCTACTCATAACGCATCGCCTCAATAGGGTTCAAGTTTGCAGCGCGGCGTGCTGGGTAGTACCCAAACACAATACCAATCACAGCAGACACCCCGAAGGCAAGGAGAACAGAGGTTAGAGACACGCTTGTTTTCACGAGCCCTGTCAGGTTGACTACATACGATATCACCCACCCAAGGAGTATCCCTATCACCCCACCCACCACCGTGAGAGCGACAGCCTCTGCAAGAAACTGTGTTGAAATATCTTTTTTCTTTGCGCCGATTGCTTTACGAAGTCCAATCTCGCGTGTGCGCTCAGTCACCGTCGTAAGCATCATATTCATAATACCGATACCTCCCACAAGGAGCGAGATACCACCAATAGCAGCGAGCAAATAGGTGAGGGTTGAAGTAACACTCGATGCCGTTGAAAGAATGTCATTTTGATTCATCGCACTAAAGTCCGCCTGCTTTGCATCACTGATCTTGTGCCTCTTGAGTAAGAGTGCTGTGATGTCTTCTTGGACCTGCGTCATAGACTCCTTGGTTGCAGCCTGTACTGCGATGGTGCTCAAATATTTATCTCCCGAAAAATATCTCTGTGATGTTTGTGTGGGGATATAAATAACATCATCTTGGTTCTGAAACCCCGTACCCCCTTTTGACACCGTGATCCCGATGACTTTAAACTCTATCCCCTTGATGCGGATACTTTTCCCCACTACCTCTGTTGCGTCTACTCCAAAAAGGTCATCACGGGTTGTTGGTCCAAGTACGGCCACTTTTGAAGCACTTGTGTTCTGCGCATCTGTAATAAATATACCTTCTGCAATCTCAATATTTTTTATCTGAGGATAGACAGAAGTAACACCCGTTACGCTCGTATTTGTATTTGTCCCCTTTGCAGTCACCTGATATCGGCCCGAGACTTCTGGGTCCACCGCAAGAATGTTTGCGACCTCCTTCTCGATAGCTTTTGCGTCATCATTGGTGAGTGTCTTCGCATTGCCTCGTCCACCACTTGCACCAAACCCTTGTGTACGCTGAGCACCAGGAGTTATCTGAATGAGGTTTGATCCAAGTGACTCGATACTCGATGAAATACTTGCAGATGCCCCAGTACCAATAGACACCATCGCGATTACTGAGGAAATACCGATTACAATACCAAGAATAGTTAACCCTGATCGAGCCTTGTTTGCAGATAATGCAGTGTATGTCTCTTGAAATATATCGTTAATTTTCATTTTTGTATTCTTCGCTTACTCTTCTTGTGTGTTCTCGAGAATCCGAAACAATGTTTCCGTCGCGCACCATAATAATACGCTCTGCGTGCTCCGCCACATCAGGCTCGTGCGTAATGAGAATAATAGTAACCCCCTGTTCCTTGTTGAGCTTTTGAAATGTGCCGAGCACAATATTGCCGGTCTTTGTGTCGAGGTTTCCCGTCGGCTCATCTGCGAGAATGAGTGAGGGGTTGTTTACGAGAGCACGCGCAATAGCAACACGTTGAACTTGTCCACCTGAGATTTCATTACTCTTGTGACCAAAGTGCGTATCAGTGAGTCCTGCCGCATGAAGCGCATCAACTGCCCTCTTCTCGCGCTCCTCCTCTGGCACCCCAGCGTACACGAGCGGGAGCATTACGTTGCGAAGCACAGTTGTACGAGGCAAGAGATTGAATGCCTGAAATACGAACCCGACTTTTTCGTTACGAATCTCTGCAAGGGTCTCGTCGTCGAGCGTCGACACGTCACGACTATCAAGGTGGTACGTGCCGCTTGTTGGCGTATCGAGGCACCCAAGAATATGCATGAGGGTCGACTTGCCAGAGCCAGATGGCCCCATAATGGCTACAAATTCCCCGTCATTAATAGTAAAGGAAACACCATTGAGGGCCTGGAACGCAGTATCCCCTGTCCCGTATGTTTTTGTAATATTTTTTACTTCAATCATAAGATTAATTAGAGCCCCCTGAGTGCGCCTCCCATACTGGGGCCTCCTTGAGTATTGGTTCTCGATGTTGTCGTTGTTGTTTTTGCGGTTGCTGTGCCCGAAATAGTACGCACCACTACTTGATCCCCTTCCTTGAGCCCGGTGAGAATTTCAATATTTGTATCGTCAGTTATACCAACCGTTACTTCCACCTGTGTAGGAGAAACTGAAGATGTAACACCTTGGGCTCCCCCGGTCACGGTAAGTGCTGGCGAAAATACCTGTACACGACTCACTTCATTTTGTGTCTTAACAGCACTCGAAGGAACCATGAGCACATCCATTGCGACTTTTGTTTGAATAGCAGCATTTACGGTCATGCCTGACTTAATACGACTATCCTGAGTATCAAATCCGATTTTTATTGAATACGACACAACGCCACTACTTACGGTCCCCGCTGCGTCTATTTCAGCAACCGCCCCAGTGAGCATGAGATCTTCGAGCGCATCAAATGTGAGTGATACTTTTTGCCCCACCGCAACCTTGGCAGCATCAACTTCATTCAACGTGAGCTCGGCGATCTTCTGATTGGTAAGAAGTGTTGCTACTGACGTTCCGGTCGTTACAGTATCAAACTGCTTCACATCAAGAGTTGCGACAATCCCCGCAAACGGTGCACGAATGGTGTAGTCAGCGAGATCTGCCTTGAGCTCACTGAGTTTACGCTCTTGGTCCGCAATACTATACTGCGAAGACTGAAGACTGATAGGGTTGTCTCCTGTTTCGTTGCCAATTTTGTAAATCGCAATAGTGCTCTCCTGGTCACGAATAGTTTTCTTTGTAGAATCAAGCGACTTCTGCTGATTAAGGAGCGCGCTCAAGTTGCTGTTTGCAGTAGCGAGATACGTGCGGGTATTGGTGCGCATCGTGTTTACTGCAGTTGGGACAGGGCGCGAATAGGTGGTGCCATAGTCAATCACGGCATCAAGAAGGTTGAGTTCACTCTGAAGCGCTTGCGCAATAGATGTCGTAGTATTAATAGAAGAACCAAGCTGTCGCTCAAGCTCTGTGGTGTCTGAATAACGTGTGAGTGACTTGTATTCAACAATCGCTTGGTCATACTTTGTGCGTGCGGTATCGTAGTCCCTGACTGCCACATCAGCAAAAACATTTATAGTTTCTGAGTTATTTGAAAAATTTCTAAAGGCATCAACGTTGTATTGACTCCTGTTTGAGCTTAGATCATAACCATGCAAGGTGTTTTCCATCCCCGTCACGGCAGCTGGAAGATCGAGGTACGCAGTCGAAAGTGTATTGAACGTGTCGTTATAGGTTGTCGACAAATCGGTCTTTGCTGACTCAAGAGTCTCAAGCGACTTTTGATAATCAATAGGTGCCTGAGAAGAATCTTTCTGGTACTGAAGCTTTGCTTGAGCAAGAGTGTTTTCTGCGTCAAGAACTGCCTGTCTCGCTGTCGTGCTGTCGATCTGCGCGAGTGCTTGCCCCAAATACACGGAGTCCCCTGCTTTTACATATACAGCGGTGACCTCCCCTGATGCTTTTGGCTTGAGGTCGAGTTGGTTCTCTGCCGAAACCTGCCCACTCGCTGAAACTGAGGAAATAATAGTCCCTTTCTCAACCGTACCAAGCACGTACCGCGTCTCTGCGCTCGACCCACCAAAAAGTGCACCATATGCCCAATACCCACCAACCAACAGAGCCCCAATACCTATCGTTGATAAAATTTTGTGTGCCTTAAGAACGGTTATTTTTGTCTGCAAGAAATTATTCATTATATTTTAAAGTTACAAACGTTATTACACTTATGTATTGTTTTTATTTCACTATCTATAGTATACACCCAACATTCACACACAAAACACAAAACCGCCCGAAGGCGGTTTTGTGTTTTTTTGTAGGCAGATAAAGTTACTTAAGAACTTCTGCAAGCCATGTTGCAAATCTGTTGCCCCATGAAGGAGTTTTGCCCTTGCCCCAGAAGAAGAGGTCACGGTAGCGCATCTTCAAAAAGAAGATTCTGCGACCGAAGCGGAGTTCCTGTGTAGGACCACCAAACCAAGAGTTTGAGCGGATATAAAATCCCTTACCTGCGCCCATGTCGCCAAGACAGAGAACAACAGGGCTAAGAGGGGTATTAGCCTCCTCGGGGGTCATGCGACCAACCGCAGCCGCAATCTGGCGACCGACGATTTCACACTCTTCGTGTCCGATTGAACCAAGCTTTGGTACAGTCACTGCAGCACAGTCTCCTGCTGCAAACACCTCTGGGAACTTTGGGCTACGCATCAAAAGATCAGTTACGACAAAGCCTTTACTGTCCGCAACGGGGTTGCCCTTGAGAAATGCGTATGCCTCCCAATCTGGGAAAACAATTTTAATTTCTGCTTCAAGCTTCTGACCACCCTCGTATTCGATATGTGTCTCGGTGAGACGTACGATGTCACGAGTATTGTTCACATAGTTAAATCCCATCTGTGTTGCTGCAGCAAGGAGTGTGCCCACAACCTTTTCCCCCGCATCTTCAGCAACCACCTCGGCTGGAGTAGTAATAGTAATTTTCTTCGCATCGCCCATGTTGTGCTTTCCGAGCCATGTAGCCATTGAAAGCGCCATCTCTACGGTTGGGCCCTCACAAGCAGCAAGCGCTGCAGGGATGCTTCCCTCTCCATATGGCTTTACATTCTTGGCGCCGTCACCCTGGTGCCAGAGTGCTGATCCAATAACGATAGGGCCGCCCTTGTATCCACCGTTGTGAAGCTTTTCGCGAAGTTTATTTCCGTGATAGAAATCCGATACCGTATCACCGTACTCAGCAAACCCAGGGATCTTATCGAACGCGAGACGACACCCCACAGCGACTACGACATAGTCGTAAGGAAGTGTGTGAGTCTCAGCTCCTGGGCGCTCTGTCGGTACGTAAGTTACCGTCTTCTTGGTTGCATCAAGAGCAGTAACTTCTGCCTGAATAAATTTAATCCCGTCACGCTTGAGTGTAGATGGAATATCCATCTTGAGAGTTTCCTCGGGGTCTCTGTTCTCAAGAACTTCGTTAGGAATGTTTGGCACGAACATCAAATAATCCTTGCGATCAATAACCGTGATATCCACAGCATCTCCTGCATACTGGCGAACTTTTTGCGCTGTACCCATTCCCGCAAAGTTTCCACCGAGCACTACCACATGGGGCTTTTTCATATATTAATTATCTATTAAAAACAACTGCGAATAATACATATATTATACAACAGAATAAAAAATAATCGCAACAATCTAAACCTCCCCTAATCCTCTAAACTTCTTCCTCGCAACAAGAGTGCGTTGAGCGCCACGATAACCGTCGAAACGCTCATAAGGATTGCAGCAACCGCCGGCTCGAGAATAATACCCTTTGACGAGAGTGCACCAGCCGCAAGAGGAAGTGCGATGATGTTATATCCCGTAGCCCAAAAAAGATTTTGTATCATTTTTGTGTTAGCAAGCTGCGACAGACGAATGATTTTAAAAATATCACGAGGATCGTTCTTTACTAAAATTATCCCTGCCGACTCAATAGCAACATTTGTCCCAGCGCCGATTGCAATACTGAGATCTGCTTGCGTGAGGGCTGGCGCATCATTCACCCCATCCCCCACCATTGCAACCTTGTGTCCTTTTTCTTGAAGCATTTTCACTTTCTCTGCTTTTTCGCCAGGAAGCACCCGTGCAAAATATTCATCAATGCCGAGCTCACGTGCAACCCACGCCGCAACATCAGGAGCGTCCCCCGTGATCATCGCCGTGCGGATGCCAAGTTTATGAAGTTCTTGTATTGCCTCGCGTGATTCTTCGCGAATGACATCGGCAAGCGCAATAGCGCCAACGAACTGCCCACTCGACGCCACGAACGTTACCGTCTTTCCTTCACCCTCAAGCGCGCGCGTTTTTCTAAGAACCTCTTCTTCGATAATAACGGCATTATCATGCATAAGCGCTTCGTTCCCCGTAATCACTACTCCACCATCAGTGTCACCACGCGCGCCTTTCCCAGCCACACGCTCAAAATTTTTCACGGGGTGAAGTGTAGTATTTTTTGCTCGGGCTTCAGCCACCATTGCCTTCGCAAGAGGATGTTCGGAATCATTATTAAGTGATGCTGCCTTTGTAAGCACATCGTTTTCTGAAAAAAAAGTTGCAGGAATAATCGTCGACACGCCAAACGCTCCCTGGGTGAGCGTCCCTGTTTTATCAAAAAGAACTATATCAATTGAGCGTGCTGACTCAAGAGCGATGCGCTGTCGCACAAGAAATCCATTACGGGCGGCCATGGTGGTTGAAATAGAGGCAACAAGAGGAACTGCGAGGCCAAGAGCATGAGGACAAGCAACAACGAGGACGGCAACAAGACGCTCGGTCGCCACCACAATCCCCGCGCCAACAAGAAGCCATGCAACAAAAGTCACTGTACCGCCCAACACTGCGATAACAGTGAGATAGAGCGCAGCACGATCGGAAAGAATCTGCAGACGAGATTTACTAGCTTGCGCATCTGAGACCAAACGCATCACCCCTGCAAGAAATGTTTCTTCGCCTATTTTTTGTATTTCTACCGTAAGCACACCATCGCCATTAAGGGAGCCGGCAATGACCTCGTCCCCGCTTTTTCTTGAAACAAGTTTTGACTCACCTGTGATTATTGATTCATTAAGTTCTGATCTCCCCTCAACCACGATACCATCAGCGGGAATTTTCGCCCCAGGACGGATGAGCACGCGGTCACCCCTGTGGAGTTCCTCTAGTGGAATGACTTGCGTCTCGCTCCCGCGGAAAACTTCAGCGGTGCCAGGCAGAAGTCTTGCAAGCTCTTTGAGCGCACCTTGTGCCCCTTGCACAGCCTTCATTTCTATCCAATGACCAATAAGCATGATGGCAATCAGTGTCGAAAGTTCCCAAAAGAGCGTGTGCTCGCTTCCTACTAATACAGAATATACACTAAACAAATACGCTGCGGTGATAGCGAGCGCAATGAGTGTCATCATCCCAGGGAGGCGCGCGGCGATTTCACGATATGCGCCTTTTAAAAACACTGATCCACCATAAAAAAATACAAACGAGCCAAGTGCAAGCATTACATACGACACTCCCACAAACTGCGGTGGCTGCCATGCTAACGCGTGTGCAAAAATCTCCGAGTAGAGAAGGATTGGGGCTGTAAACAAAAGTACTACCCAAAACTTTTTCAAAAAATCTGAAGTTGAATGACCTTCGTGCTTATTGTGTTCGTCCTCCTTTGGCTTCTCCCTCATAGACACGAGTACCATCCCACACTCAGGGCACACCCCTGGCGAATTACGCACAATAGTTGGATGCATCGGACAAACATATCGTGTCTCTGCCACCCCAGTAGAAGTTTGTTTGTTTAAATTGACTATCATATCAATTATGCACCTCGTTAGTTCTTATCTATTTTTTAAAAGGCACAATAAAAGAACTTCTAACGGGGCGCGTATCTATATATGATACCACGACCAAAACAAAAAGCGCGGCCCTAAATCAGGGTCGCGCCTATAACTACTTGCGGATCATCACGAATTGAATGTCTTCCGTGAGGGTTGCAAAAAGGGACAAAAACTTCTTCTCAAACTGATTGTTGTGCCATCTCGCTGCCATCACGTGCGGAACCGAGCCGATCATGACTGTAGTCCCTGCAAAAACATTCCACTGACCATTTTTCAGTACGTCAGGAATCCCATCAGAGGACTCGTCGATGTACATCAAGTGGCGGATGTCAGAAACAAAAGAACCAACGCTCTCTTTCATCACAAATTTCTTTGCGATATCAATGAGCGTCCCCGCGTAGACAGCACCGACTCGTGCGAGTTGAGGGACAACCACAACACGATAGCTGATGACACTACTCAAGGGAGTCTGAAACATCCAGTGATCGAGCGTATATCCGCCCCAGTGTTCCTCGTCTGGCTTTATCTTGAAGTCCTCAGGACGGAGCGTCTGCCCCATCCTCTTGCGTGTCTCGAGCATTTCGCGTTCGAGCTGCGCATAGTGAACAAGAAGAGACCCGACCATCGTCGGCACTGCGAGCATCTTGATAGGACAGTCGTGATAGAAAAAGCGAATCTGCTCGTCGATGAATCTGTCGATTTTAGGCACGTGCACCGCCCCGAAAAGAGACATGGCAGGTGGTGGTTCGAGCGGCTCCTCTACATGACCAGAACCTGGTCCAAGTAGAGGCCTTTCATTTCTTATCCGTGAATTGCGCGGACGCTCCACAGGAGAAACATCTGTTTCGTTCATTTTGTACCTCCTTGTTTCATGTTTTCAAAAGACCAGAATTGGCCTATCTATAACAATCTTATCACACAATAACACGATTTGTCAAGGTGTGGCAGGTCCCCCTTTGAATGAGATCCCTAGTATAAAAAGAAAAAGTGCGACACGGCTCTCGGCCGGTCGCACTAACGATTTCTTTCAATAATTACAAACTGTGCAACGTCTTCGAGTTTATCCTCGAGAGACACTAGGGACACAAATGCCTTGCCGTGTGCAAAAAACATAGCGGGGGCAAAGTACTTCCCTGCGCACACTACGACAGTGCCTGCGAAGATGTTTTTCTTGCCGTTTTGCAGAAGCTGCGGTATGTCTTGCGGATGCTCAATGAGATACGCGAGATAGCGCACGTCTGCGATGTGATAGCAGGAATAACAACTGATCACGATGCGTTCCAGGGCATACACGAGCTTGCGAGAAAACGTAGCGCGCCCTTCTCCTTCGAGTTCGACGATAGAAATACTTTCTTCGTCGATACTGCCAAGAGAAGCGCTGTCGACGTCCATCGTAAGCGTGTACACATCATCAGGAAAAGCAGGCGCTGGAGATGAAGCGCCGCGCTCTTTCTCCGCCTCTTCGTGAGCCAGGTCGTGATACACTTTGGGAAGATAATCGAAGTGAGGTAAGAGATTTCTTGCCGAGATGGCCAAGCGCGCAACAAGTGCGTTGGCTACGACAATATCTTTTTTGGTCACATGCCCCACAATATCATTTTCGCAAGATAACGAAGTCAGGCTGCGCGGAGAATGGCCAGCAAAATGCTGCAAACCATCACCGCGGGCTTTCGCAAAAAACTTACCCGTGATTGTAGCAAACATTTTTGCCTCCTTTTGATTTGCAAATTAAAGAACAGAGATAGGTTCACCCCCAACCATACTCACGTGCGTGATGTCTCGTTAGGGGTGAATCTATTCAGGCTACCTACAAGAAATGACGTCGCATAAAAATGAATCTTACGAAAATATTTTTCATACAACAAAACACCCCGACTGTAAAGTCGGGGTGTGAGACGGGTTAAATATAGTGTTCGACAAGGATTCCGGGGACAAGCTCTTGGCACTTATCCGCGACAACACGACGATTCGAAAAGTTAGAATTACGTTCAATAGACAACAGGGTTACGTTGGAGCGTAACGACAACTTTGCTATCTCCCGCAATATCCCCGGTTTGTCACCGAGTTCTAGTTCCCAAGCAAAACGTTTTTCAAACTCTTCCCAAGCTACTTGCCTGCGATGAAGCTTGCCGAGGAGCTCTTCGGATGGAGCAAGATTCAAGAAGTGCCGATCAAACAAATCCTTTTGGATTCTCGAGTCTGGTGTTACTCCATCAGGGTTGTTGTGACTCCGCATTATCGAAACGCGCAGTCCGTCGTCCTTTTCCTTTGGATCAAAAATGTACTTCGTACGTAAGGCCATATGGACCTCCTTTCCTACGATAACCTATCAGAATTAGCAACGGATAGCAACCCTACTTCGAGTCATCTTTTGGAGTATATCCGAGTAATGCACGCGCAAGACGAATATGGAGAAATGACACATTGGGTCCAACTTTGTTTTTAATTGGCGAAAGCAAGAGTACCTTCCCTTCTTTCTGGAGCTCTTCAATCGCCTTTTCAATCTTTAAAAAATGCGGACGAGAAATCTCATAACGCAAATAATCCATCGGGACGCGCGACTCCTCTTCCATAAGTTTCTCGATGTGCGAAATAATAGTCTCAACGGTCATACCACGTGCTTCGGCAATCTCTGCCAAGCTTTTTTTCTCTGCAATGAGGAGCTCAGTCTCCTTGTGTGTGGGTAGCTTCTTTTCTTTCTCGGGTGGTTTCGAGCGTGCGAGGAATTCTTCTTGTAGACGCTTGAGTTCCTTGGGGTCCATCTTTTTCATCTCGTCTCGTGCTGCTCGCGATAGCTCCTGGAAGTCTGCGTCGAGCTCCCGCACCTCAGGATGCACTTGAAGAGCGTTCTCATTGATACCTAAAATAGTGAGACCCTCGAGTGTACGCACACGAGAGAGGGCTACGTAACCCATGCCTGGTTCAAATGATTTCGAGAGGTCTACCTCGACCGCATCGAGGCTCATCCCCTGACTCTTGTGCACGGTGATAGCCCATGCGAGGCGAAGCGGATACTGGAGTATTTCTGCTTTTACCTTGCCGTCTTCTTCTATCTTCCATGACGCGCGAGGGATGGTTATGGTCTTACCACTTACAGTACGAATCACTGGATCATCCATCTCACCACACGACACGACGACACCGAGCGTGCCGTTTACATATCCTGCTTCAAAGTTGTTTTTTACACACATCACACGCGCGCCCGGTTTCAAGCGGAGATTTTCTGGTGCGAGGCAAGATTTCTTGAGTGTGGCAGCGAGTGCCTCTCTCCCCTTACTCGTCATCTCGTAGGTAGTTATCTCGTCGCCTTCGATACTCTCGAGTTCGCGATCATTTAATGTATCCACGTCTGCATTGTGGGTAAAAAGTTTTGTTGATGTCGTGAACTTTGGAGAACGTACGTTGTGACGCGATTTGAGGTGTGCTCGCACTGTCGCTGAAACTTGTCCAGAGCGAATCTCGTTCAATATTGAAATAGCCGCATCATCCTGCTGACGAAACTGTTCTGAAAGATAACAGATATCAAACCCAGCTTCTTTCCATGCATCGCTCGAATACACAAACTGTGCCTCAGGTTCACCAAAGCGTGCAATAGGTGGCAACTGGAAAAAGTCCCCGCAGAGAATAACTTGAATACCTCCAAAAGGTTTGCTTGAGTCCTTCATTGTCTTAAGGACGCTGTTCACGAGATCGAGACGGAAGTGGTGGAGCATCGAGACCTCGTCAATAATGAGGACTTTTACTTTTTCAAATCTCTTGTGCAAATATGCTTTCTCAAGCATCGCCTCGAGGTCATACGGCGAGAGGTGTGCAGCCACGCCGATCCCCGCCCATGAGTGAATCGTTACCCCACCCATATGTGTAGCAGCAATCCCCGTAGACGCAGTAATCCCCATATCGATATCGTGCTCACGCAAGTACGCAATATAACGATTGATGAGGTGCGTCTTGCCGCTTCCCGCAGGACCTGTAACAAAGACGTTGCGGCCTGTTTTTAGTATTTCAAATGCTTCGTCTTGGGTCATAGTAACCCTAGTTTACCACAACATTAAAAGATACCGAGGCGTCGTGTTCTGGGAGTCCTGATGGATTATCTTTTTTCAAGACAATTTTTGCCGAACCAGAATATGCCCCAGGGAGCGTAACATCTACACTAAATGGCACGAAGTTTTCTGTCATCCAATCCCCTTTTGCTGTTGCGTATGTTTGCATAAGTACTTCGTCCCCCAACCCCAAAACAGTCACTGGGAAACTTGCCTCAAAAAAATACGCCCCGCGCGCTTCTCCCGCAATACTAAAACTTTTCTTCACTGAGGCCCCAGGGAGGGGTGATGAAATTTTAATAAGATCAGGAGAGGCATTTACGTACGAAACAACATTAGTAACAAGGTGAAACGTAATCGCATAATCATTTGCGGTAATAGCGATGCCACTCTCTGGGTATGGCGTCACGCTCGCGAGGGAGATACTGTGGCCGCCGAAAAGATATGCGGGCTCACCGAGAGTCATTGTCTTCGTTTCCCTTATTGATTGATTGATGAGCACTACTTCCACCTGAAAAGCCCCCGCCCAAATACACTGCACCCCTCGTGGACAGCGACTATCTTGTACAAGCTTTTTTACAGTGATACTCGTGTCTCCTGCGTTCCCGGTCTCCCCAATACCAAGAACAATATCATTTGAAGTAGGAACGGAGGAAGTGAGAATTGCAGGACATTCTGTAAATTCACAATTTGGCCCTGTGCGCCCGACCGCGCTTCCGTCAGGGCAAATCTTTGCCTCCATAGTGCAGCCAATAGGCCCTTCTGTTTTCGCGCCTATCCCCACAAGGGTAACAACTGCAATCACGGCAACCACAAAAACAATGGTAGAAATATAAATTATATTCATATGTATTATTATATCAAAAAAGAAATACGTTGACGTCTAAAGACCTCAAGCGTATAGTTTATGAAGAACCCATCATCCTCACAAGGAGGCCTGTCATGATTTTATCATGTATCTTGTTTCTTGTTGTTTTCCTGGGATTATCACTCTTTCGGATACAGATTGAGGGGAAGATAATGATTAACAGAAGTGAGTTAGGAATTCAAAAAGATATCAATAATTTCTTCTTTGTCACGGGTACATTCATTGTCGTCGCCTACCTCCTTATTCTTTATGGATTTGCCAGTAGCGAGGTAAATGATTTCTGCTTGTACGGAATAGCTCTTCTCTCTGCGACTTCTGCAAGTCTCGGCGTTGGGATTATTATCGAATCCCCTGTCTACTGATAGCAACACCGCGATTGACCCTTGGGTCAATCGCGGTGTTTTTACAAAAGGTTTTACAAGGAGATTAGTTTGTAGTAAACAAGGTCGCCGTTGCTACTGCAATGTTTCCGATTGCATCCATTGACTGAAGGAAGAGATTGTAAGTTTTGTTTGCAATCAATCCAACAAGATTAAATGAATGAGTTAATGATGGAGTAGAAGTTCCATTGAGGACAGTAGTAGCGGTCGAGGTCCCGTACGAGAGGTGGCTTGTTGCCAACTCACTCGTAGCCCAAGATACCGTCGCCGTGGTGCTTGCTACATTAGATGTAACAATGTTTGAGATGATTGGTGCGGTTGTGTCTGGAGCTTGAAGCGTAGTGAAACTTTGCTCTGTAGATGTAGCAATATTGCCCACAGCGTCAACCGACTGAACGACGTAATAGTATACTGTGTTCGCTGTCAACGAAGCTACACTGAATGAATGCAAGAGTGATGCTGTCGTGGTCCCCGTGTTTGTAGCAGTACCCAAAACAACTGGTGTTGTTGTAGAAAAATATACTTTTCCTGCTGCTATTTCGTTTGTTGCCCAAGAAATTATTGTTGAACGATCAGTTGTTGAAGAAGCAGCGATAAGTGAGAGTACTGGTGCCGCCACATCAACAGGAGTAGGTGTTGGTGTAGGGTTTAATCCACATGAGTGATCCCCTTCCTCACTATCGTGTCTTTCATCAAGTTCTTCCTGCTCATCGCAGTCATCATCTTCATGATTTTCGTGCTCCATCTTTTTAATAGAATGTTCTTCCTTCTTTTCCTGCTGGTGAGCTTTTTGCTCAGTTTTGTGTGACTGGTTTTTCTCTCCACGGTTCTGCTTGTTATTGTCTGCGTACGCAAATACAGGCGACAAAACAAGTGAGAACAAAACTGCCATTAATATTTTTTTCATAGGTATATTATAAATTAGGGGTTATGTTCCCTTACCTATGAAGACGAGTTTCATTCTTTTCTCTTACCTCCACACCTTTTAAAATATGTGTTCTAATTTTACTCTTGCAAGCTCTTGAGTATTGGGAGTACGCGTTCTGCAATAATTGCATACCCAGCATCGTTGGGGTGGATAACATCTGACATGTAAGCCTGATTGCCAAAAAGTCCATCGAGCACATCTGAAACATATGCAGTGTGGTATTCGTCACGCAGGTTTTCAAATTCTGTGTCAAACTTGTCATTAAATAGCCCCCCTCTCACCCCAAGGAGGAGCACTATCGCACCACGCGAGTGAATATTTTCTATGAGGATTGCAAGATTATTACGTGTATCTGCCAGTGGAATTTTCTTTAAGTGGTCGTTCCCACCAAGGAGAAGAACAACAATCTTTGGATTGTATGCATCAAGCTCTGCTAGGCGTGCAATACCATCTGCGGTAGTATCTCCTGAGTGCCCAAGGTTTATAATAGGCTCTTCGATTTTTTTTGAAAGCAGTGAGACGAAATCATTTCCACTTGTGGCACCAACCCCCTGCACGAGACTGTCTCCAAAAGCGATTATGTCCGTACCACTTGAAGGATAGTTGGTAATGGGGGCCTCGCGTGAGACATAAAAAATACCAAACGCAGTGAGTGCGAGGAATGAAACGATGAGTATTATTATTTGTGGTCTCATGGATGTCTATTTATTGTTCCACTCTTTAATACTTGCGGCAGTACATTCAAGTGGATGCGCATTGCGGATATGCTTTTGATTCTCTTCTGGCACGACAGAAATGTGAGGCATTGTGAAGATAGCATTACCGAGCTCCCATAAATCATCCTCTGCACACACCCACTTTGTACCAAAGCTTTTTAGGTTTACAGGACGTGAGTATCCCACCATCGTCTTCTTGCCATTCGTTGTAAGAAAATATTCATGAAAGTACGAGAGGGCGAGCTCGCGCGTCGTGCGATAAATAGGATCACGATAGCGGAGTACCGCATGATTAGTCTTACTGATTGCACCCCAGTAGCCGTTCGTCTTGTAAAGCGCAACGATGTGGTCGTCATCCCCATGGGACACCTTGAGACTCATGACGAGAGGCTTTTCACCCGTGAGCCAGAGCGCAACCGCTGCGAGCATAGCACCTTCGATGCAATGTGCCTTTTTCTCCCTGAGAACACGCGCAGGAGACATACAGGTCACGCCTTCCTTTTCGTGATTCTGTGGAAGTGAATCAAGAAAATCCTGAATCTTCTGCGGGGTGTTCAACTGGGAGAGTATTTTGTAGTCTTCTTCTGTAAGTGGGGGCATGGGTATATTTTACCATATGAATTTTGAATTTTAGTGTGTTTGCGGTACTCTTTCCCTATGAATCAAGAATTATTGGCAACCGCCACGAAGAACGTTACCGACGTCCTCACTCTCGCTATCGAACACAGAGCGCCTGATAGAGCCCTTGTCGTTTACGACACACGCCACGGACTTACGGATATTATGACAGCTGCGTACAGAAACGCACTCCCCGACGCACGTTTTATCGACTTCGACAAAACAAGCAAAGAGGAAATTCTTGCTGCCTTTGACGAGATGAGCCCAAAAGATTTGGTTGTTCTCATTCAATCGTCCAACTTCCTCCTCGACGCTTTCCGAATCCGTCTCCACTTGTTCAACAAAGGGCTAAAAGTTATCGAGCATCTTCACCTCCACCGCAATAGCGAGAAAGTATGGGACGTGTATATCAACTCCATCGCCTACGACATCAACTGGTATCGCAATATTGGTCCATGGATCAAATCCAAGCTCGACCCCGCAAAAGAGCTCCGCATCGAAGGCGAAGATGCAGTACTCACCGTGAGCGGACCTCTCCTCCCTTCACTCCTCAATATCGGCAACTATGTGGGGATGAAAAATGTTGGTGGCACACTCCCCATCGGTGAAGTGATCACCGAGTGCGTGAACTTTGCTGATGTAAACGGCACTTGCAAACTCTTCGCATATGCAGACGACGACTTTGAAACAATGATCGTGGAGCCATTTCGCGTCGACATCAAAGAAAGTTTGGTTGTTGGCTGGGCAGACAATGCCCCCGAGTCATTTGGGCGAATGGTTGAGCATGTGAAGCAATACGAGCGCCCAATCATCCGTGAATTTGGTTTTGGTCTCAATAGGGCCGTCACCAAGGAGCGTTACCTTGAGGACATCACGGCATTTGAGCGCCTCGTGGGTCTCCACCTATCGCTCGGCGAGAAGCACAGCATCTACAAGAAGGAGGGCATCGTGGCACACAAATCAAAGTTTCATATCGATATCTTTCTCGTCACGGACCGTATGCTTGTAGACGGTGTGCCATTTTTCGAGAATGGAAAGTTTTTGATGCCGGAAGATTATAAATCTAATTTATTTAAATAATATGGACGAAGATGAAGATGATGTAGTGGTTGTAAGAGACAGTAACGGCACCGTGCTTAGCAAGGGCGATACTGTTGTTGTTATTAAAGATTTGAAAGTAAAAGGCAGCTCATCGGTAGTAAAAAGAGGGACAAAGGTAAAAAATATTATTCTCGAAGACGACGGCGAGCACGTCTCGGGGGTGGGCGACGGAGTAAAAGGAATTGCACTTAAAGCTGAATTCTTGAAGAAAGCATAGTCAAAAACAAAGAGCCCCCGTTCAGAGAACAGGGGCTCTTTGTTTATTAACCGACGATTGCCATCATCGAAAAAATAATAACGACGAGAATCGAAAACACAAACATACTTCGAGCCCACAGCTTGTCGTTTTTTGAACCGAAGCCTCTTGTCGCGATCAAAAACCAAGCCAGTCCAACAACGAGCATTACCACAAAGTACATTTGGCCCACATACCCAAAAACAGGAAGCATAAGAGATGCAATAATAAAAAGAGCTACATACACAATAGTGTGAACCTTTGTCACAAGGACTCCCCTTTTTACTGGGAGGACCTGTACTCCTGCTTTGGTGTAGTCTTCGATACGATATAAAGCGATTGCAAAAGAGTGTGGCATCTGCCAGAGTGCGAGAATTACGAATAGTATTACAGCACCTGCATCAACAGTATTACTCACCGCGAGATAGCCGAGCACAGGAGGGATCGCTCCTGCAATACTCCCCGTGAAGGTCCCGTATCCAGAGTGTCTCTTGAAGAGGAGTGTATATATCACCACGTATACGAAGAGTCCCAAGAGCGCCACGCTCGCCGTCAGAAAATTGGTATAAACATAGAGTAAAGAGAGCCCGAGCGTCCCCAACAGCCCCCCGTACACGAGAGCACCTCGTGGGGAAATAGATCCGCGCGCGAGAGCGCGATTTCTCGTGCGCTCCATGACTGCATCAATATCACGGTCAATTACATTATTGAAAACACATCCCGAAGCCATCACGAGGGACACTCCGATGAGTGTCGCCACCAAGAGAACAAGGTCAACACTACCCCGCTGCGCGAGGAAGAACCCTGCAAGAACGGTGATTGCATTACCAAAAATAATGCCAGGCTTGGTAAGTAAAAAATAATCCTTTATCACACTTATTGTGGAATATACCCTTCGTTTGAATTAGTAGGGGTTGCGCCCATGAGGTTGTAATTCAAGTTGTCCATAATCCAAATGGACCCAATGACCAAGATAGCAACGACGAGAACCGTGTACGCAAATACAATAAGATTCCAATACGGTCTTGATTTCTTGCTCAAATGAAGAAAGAAAATTACTTGTATCAAAAACTGCACAAGTGCGAAGATAAGGACCGCGAAAAGCAGAGTGTTCTTCACCGCCATATGATTAACCACCATGCTGTAGGGGATGAGTGTCAAAATAATCGAAAGGACAAAGCCAATCACGTACGATCGAACAGCGCGGTTCCCGCCTTCATACTGTTCGTCAATTACTTTAAAATCGTTGGTCATATTATTTATAAAATTTTAAATAGCGCCCATTAAATACACAAACGTGAAGATGAAGATCCACACAATATCAAGGAAGTGCCAAAAGAGCCCGAGGGTCGTGATCTTCCCTACTGTTGTCTCAGTGAGCCCGTGACGCAACACCTGCGTGAGAAGTCCTCCCATCCAGAGGACACCAGCAGTCACGTGAACTCCATGTGTCCCCACGAGCGTGAAGAATGAAGACAAAAACCCGCTCACCTGCCACGTAGCACCTTCACCAAAAAGCTTCACAAACTCAGAAACCTCCATCACCAAAAAGGCAACGCCAAGGAACATAGTGAGCATCATCCAAAAAACTACGAGGTCCTTGCGATTGTGATGATGTGCATACACCGAAGCAAGTCCGTAAGTAAACGTACTCGTGAGGAGGATGAGCGTCTCCGTCAAAACAAATGGCAAACTAAGAGTTCTCCTGCGCTTGGTCCACCAAAGACGTTATTGTGGAGCACTGCATATGCTGCAAAGAGACTTCCAAAGAGAAGTACGTCGCTCATAATATAAATCCAGAAACCAAAGAGTGCTTTGGCCTCTTTGTTGTGAGCCTTCTCGTGTGGGTTCTCCCTGTGGTGTGTAAGTGTTTGAGTAGTCATAGTAGTTATTATGCGCGAGCTGCTTCTATTTTTGCGACCTCTTCCTTTGGAACATAGTATTCAGTCTCATAATCAAACGAACGGACCATCGCAAGCACAATGATAGCTGCGAGTCCGAGGGCCGCTAGCCACCAAATATGCCACACCAATGCAAAGCCCATTACAAAAGACGCACCGCCGATATAAAATCCCATCCCCGTACTCTTTGGCATGTGGATGTCCTCGTAGCGAGGCGCGCTTTTTAGTCTACGTCCAAGACGCGAATCTGCTGATTCGTCGCCATGCTTCATATCCCAAAACGCATGACGTCCGTGCACGGTAGGAATAACGGCAAAATTGTAAAATGGTGGAGGCGATGAAGTTGACCACTCGAGCGTCCTTCCCTCTCCCCATGCATCACCCGTCGTATCCATATTATGCTTACGATCACGCACACTCACAATAAACTGCAAAATCTGGAGAACAACACCAACTGCAATAATGAGTACACCAATCACAGCGACAACGAGGAGTGGCTGCCAATCGTTCGCTGCGTCGATGTGACTCAAGCGTCGTGTCATACCCATGAGTCCGAGAATATAAAGAGGAACAAAGGTGACAAAGAACCCAATAATCCAAGCCCAGAACGCAGCCTTACCGAGACGCTCGTTCAACTTGAAACCAAAAGCCTTTGGGAACCAGTATGTGATACCTGCAAAGTATCCAAAGACCACACCTCCAATAATAGTGTTATGGAAGTGCGCAATGAGGAACAAGCTATTGTGAAGTTGGAAGTCAGCAGCAGGGACAGAGAGGAGTACTCCCGTCATCCCTCCAATCGTGAATGTAAAGATGAACCCAACAAGCCAAAGCATTGGCGATGCAAAAGTAATGCGTCCACGGAACATTGTGAAGAGCCAGTTGAAAACCTTTACACCAGTCGGGATTGCAATAATCATCGTCATAATACCAAAGAATGCATTCACGTTTGCTCCTGCTCCCATAGTAAAGAAGTGGTGCACCCATACTACGAATGAGAGGAATGTAATAGCCATCACCGCCCAAATCATTGTGGTGTACCCAAAAAGTCTCTTGCGTGCAAATGTCGATACCACTTCAGAAAAAATACCAAACGCAGGTAGCACGAGAATATACACCTCAGGGTGACCCCATGCCCAAATGAGGTTTACATACATCATCGCATTCCCTCCAAAGTCTGCGGTAAAGAAATGCATCCCCATCATACGATCAAGCGAGAGCATCGCAAGTGATGCGGTGAAGATAGGGAACGTGATGATGACGAGCGCCATCGAGCCGAGTACGGTCCATACAAAAACAGGCATACGCATGAGCGTCATTCCTGGGCAACGCATCATGATAATAGTTGCAAAAAAGTTGATACCCGCGAGGAGGCTCGCCGCGCCAGAAAGCTGGAGTGCCCAAATATAGTAGTCGACGCCCACACCAGGACTAAACGCAATCCCCGAAAGTGGTGGGTACGAGAGCCATCCTGTTGCCGCAAACTCCCCTATCACAAGTGAAACATTCACAAGAGCAGCACCAGCCACCGTGAGCCAAAGACTCAAAGAGTTGAGGAAAGGGTACGCAACATCGCGCGCGCCGATCTGGAGCGGGAGGACGACGTTTACTAAACCAACCAGGAGTGGCATCGCCACAAAGAAAATCATTGTTACACCATGCGCAGTAAAGATCTGGTCGTAGTGCTCGGGTGGCAGATATCCATACGAATCCCCCACGGACAGCACTTGCTGAAAACGCATCATCACCGCATCTGCAAACCCACGGACGATCATCACAAACGCAAGGATGATGTACATGATACCGATCTTCTTGTGATCTACTGACGTGAGCCATTCAGTCCAGAGCCACTTCCAGCGCTTGAAATACGTAATGAGACCAATAACTCCTGCGGCGGCCAATGCCATAAAGATACTTGCGGTCACGACGATGTGATCCTGAGGGAGCGCTGCGGTTGTAAGATTTCCTAGCATAATATTTTTAATTACATTTCCATCCCCGACATTGAGGACATTATCGACTCTTCAGCTTTCATTTGCATATGCTCGTCAGCGGGCATCATAAACTTCATTATAATATCTCCATAAAGATCGTCTGCAACGGATGAATAGTACGAAACCGGATTTTCTCTGCTCTTTTTTGCGAGCTCGGCATACTCTTCGGCGCTGAGTGACACCGGCGACTGGCGCACGGTCTTTACCCACTGATCAAATTCTTCTTGCGTGGTTGCACGCGCAGTAAACTTCATCCCCGAGAAACCAAATCCACTATAGTTTGAAGACATCCCTGCATAATCCCCCTTTTCGTCTGCCATGAGATGGAGCTTTGTATCCATGCCCGCCATTGCGTAGATTTGCCCCGCAAGTTGAGGAATCCAAAATGAATTCATGGGCGCATCAGCAGTGATTTGGAAATTGACCGGTGTCCCCACAGGGAACTCCACGAGATTTACAGAAGCAATGTTTTGTTCGGGATAAATAAAGAGCCACTTCCAATCGAGAGCAACTGCCTGTACAGTAACTGGCTTTACGCTTGAATCAAGTGGCTTGAAGGGATCGAGAGTGTGACTACTCGTCCACGTGATTGTCGCAAGAATAGTAATAATAACAGCGGGAACTCCCCACCAGATGATTTCAAGAATTTTGTTCTCGTGCCAATCGGGGGTATATTTTGCTTTTGTATTCCCCGCACGATACCTCCACGCAAAGGTCGCGAGCATGATAAAAACAGGAATGACCACAATGAGCATGAGCCCAATCGCGGTCATAATAAGTTTCATTTCACTCTCGGCAATAATCCCTTTAGGATTGAAAATCCCCATATTGTGGGTACTGACGTAAGAAGTCAAAAACGACACAAAACCGATAACAAAGAGCACAAGGAGGGCGATGAGTGCCTTTTTCATAATGTATAAATATTTTACCACAACGAAATGAAATGCAATAGGGATATAAAACAGTAGGGCCCACGATTCAGCTGAATCGTGGGCCCTACTTCCCTCCTCCCTATTTCACCTCCCCACCTTCCACTTTGCAAGTAGAGATACCGAGGAGTGAGTAGATTGGGCAAAAACTCACAATACTTGTGAGGACAAAAACGCCCGCAACAACAAGGAGTGCTATTCCTACTGTCCCTGAAATAATCCCTGCGTAGTACAAATACCCCACGAGTGCCGCAACAAGCACTCTCACAATTCTGTCTACGTTCCCCATGTTCTTTTTCATAATATTATTTAAATTAGGTTAATAACGAGCACCTTGCACTACGCAACAGAATAAACCTTGTTCCAGACCGTTCCTACGATGCATCCAGCGAGGTATCCGAGGGCTGCTGTAATCGCAATAAGTGACAACGACGCTGTAATACTGAACAATCCAACATGAAACGGCACTGAAACCATATGCGCCCAAAAAATGAAATTCAAAAGTGGTTGCCCGAGTCCAAGGAAAACAACGAGAGACCAAACCACATGAACCCCTCCCGCAAGGATTGCGAACACCATGCCAAGTTTATTTGTGTTTACGCTCATAATAAATGTATTAATCTAGTAACACACTAATTATACTCCTGACTCAAAGAAAACACCCGCGGGATATCCACAGGTGTTTTATTTTTCACGTTTATCTTCCTGATTTTCCAACCCCCATTGCCAGCGTGGCTTTTCCCCTTTCCAATAACCAAATGCACAAATATACGCAACCATAAGCAAACCACCCAGAAGTGCTGCACCGGGCGCATCATCAATCTGCCCCACATAAATACCTGCAAAAATGAATAGGAAGCTGCTGCCCACCACGAGCCAACCTTGCCATCTCACTGGCACCCACCCCCAGCCATAGCATTTTCTTTTAAACCAATAGCCTTCAGGATTGTCTTTAATATATGCGATATATTTCTCAAACATAAATTATTTAACCTTAACAAACGGGCGCATGCGATTGAGGATGTTATCTTCAAGGAAAAAATGATGATAGAACGCCGCGAGAATGTGGATAATCACAAGGAAGCCGAGGGCAGAAGTAAAAAGTTCATGCCCCTCTCCCACGAGCTCGATAGCCCCAAGCGCGACAAGAGATGGTAGGTCAACCATATTGAAGAAATTTACTGAAAGCCCTCCTACATTTGCAGAAGCCCACCCACTGAGTGGGGTCACCAACAGAAGTGCGTAGAGACCGAGGTGCGCAAGAAGAGCAAGTCTCTCCTGCATCCCGGGGCTACTCATCTCAGGCTTATTCACGGGACTCAAAAAATGCATAACAAAGAGAGCAATCATAAGGAGACCTGCAAGGAGGCCGAGTGAAGCATGCACATCAAAGAAAAAACCAGGAGCAACACTGTCGTTAATTTCAGGCATCCAGTCTGCATTCAAATACTGAGCGCCGACCAAAAGCACAATAGACCAGTGAAGCAATTTTGCGATGGGGTGATATTGATTTCTCATAATGAATGCAGTATAGCAAATCCCACCCCATAACATCCAGTCCTAAATAATCGCAGCAAGGGTAATAATAGCAAATATCCCTGCCGAGTTGAGGACAAAGGCAAGAAGCACAAACTGCCACGTTGTTAATTTTGAAAGGCCCATAAGCGCTATTCCAACCTCATCAGGAAAAGGAGATGCAACAATAAGTGCCCCCACCACCGGGACGAGCCACACAAAATACTGCGTGTGAATAAGTTGGCTCAAGTATGAACCCCGAAATCGCGAGAAGAGTGGGCGAAGCTCATCAAACACCCCATCCTTGAGAAAGTGAAAAATAATGAGGTCACCAAGCACGGCCCCCGCCCCTGAAAAGAGCGCCACGTAGATAGGATTAAATTCACTGGCGAGATGAAAGAGCACAAGAGATGCTGGGGCAACAGTAAACGTCGATACAAAAAATACTCCAGTTACTACAGCCCCGACATACCCATAGCTGCCAATGTGATTGATGAGCACGCGCGCCATCTCAGTGTCGGCAAGCATCAACAAGAGAACGATGCTCAGTGCAAGAGCAGCAGTGTTTTTGTATTTCCAGTCAACAACCTTTTTGATTGCATGTCGAGGATCAAGATCAAGACAGACAGAGTTCATGCAATAACGCAGGCCAGTCGGTGTAGGACCATCATTAAAAAGGTGCCCGAGATGCGAGCCGCATTTTGCACACACTACCTCCGTCCTCTCAACCCCTCCCTCTACGTCGGGGATGAGTCGCACTGACCCAGGAAGTGCATCATCGAAACTCGGCCACCCTGTGCCTGAATCAAATTTTGCATCTGATTCAAAAAGTGGATTACTACATGCTGCACAGCGATATATTCCATCTTCGTCAGAGTGCAGGAGCTTCCCTGAAAAAGGAGCTTCGGTCCCCTTCTCGCGAAGTACACGATACGCCTCGGGAGAAAGTTTCTCTTTCCACTCCTTATCAGTTATTGGCTTTAATGTATTATTCATTTTTCTTTATTAATTCTGCAAACTCTTTTTGTACTTTTTCGAGTTTGGGATTAATCACGATCTCGCAATATGGCGCATCTTTATGACGTTCAAAATAATTTTTATGATAATTTTCCGCAGGGTAAAAAGCAGTAAACGGCACTACCTCGGTCACAATAGGTCCACCACTTTTTTCAGAACTATCGAGCTCTTTGATAAATTGCTCTGCCTCGTCTCTCTGCGTGTCGCTGGTATAAAATATCACAGATCGATACTGTGTCCCCACATCGTTACCTTGCCTATTGAGGGTCGTCGCGTCGTGCGAAGCAAAGAAGATTGTGAGGAGTGTGTGGTACGAGACGAGCGTGGGGTCATATTCAATACGAATGACCTCCGCGTGCCCTGTATCACCAGCGGAAACTTGCTCGTATGTTGGGTTAGGGATATTTCCACCAGCGTACCCAGGCGCAACAGAAATAACACCACGAAGCATTTTAAAGACTGCTTCCGTACACCAGAAACACCCACCTCCTAATATTGCTATTTCTGTTTTTGAAGTTTCCATAGAGTGCTTCAATTATATCTTATTTTAAAATATAATTGCTGTTTTATGAAATCCACAAGTGAGCTGAGTCTCACCGTTTAACACTTCATTTTTGTGTTACTATTAAAGAAGTAATAGCCCGAACAGTTCATCTCGTGCGGGATAATAATATTACATTTATATAACAACCATATGAAGACAAAATTTATTACCGTGTTTTCAACAACAGCATTGGTTGCTCTTGCAATGTTTTCTATTGCACAAGCTCAGGGAGCAAACATGCCAGGAGCACGTGACGGAGGAGATGTAGAGCGTGGTGCACCAGGTGAACCTATGCTCATTTCAGCACAAGAACAAGATGGCGACAACGACGAAGAAGGGGTTCGCGCCAAAGAACAAGAGCGTAACCAGGAACAGGAACGTGAACGCGCAACAAGCACAAAGTCTGACGATGAGAATGATCAGGCTACTAGCACAGATGATGCAGAAGAGGACCACTCAGCAGCAGAAGAACACCGAAGCGAAGTGGCGACTTTTGTAAAATCACTTCTTAAAGTTGCGGACCGCGAACGTGGCATTGGTGAAAAGGTTCGCGAGGTTGCTCACGAACAAGATGACGTAGCAAGCACCACTGCAGAGGTAATCGAAAAAGTTGAGAAAAAAAGCAAGATTGCAACCTTCTTTTTCGGTAGCGACTACAAGAATCTTGGGCAGTTGCGCAGTGAACTTGTTAAAACAGAAAACAACATTGAGAAACTTAAGGGTATCGTAAGTGAAGCAACAAGCATCACCAATAAGGCGGAGCTTGAGGCTCAGGTTAAGGCCCTCGAAGCAACAAGGGCAAAAGTAGACGCATTTATTGCTGAGAACGAAAGTGTATTCAGCCTCTTTGGTTGGGTGTCTAGGATGTTTGCGAAATAGTCTCGCTTAACAACGAAGACAGAGGAAGGGCGTGACCTTGCGGTCACGCCCTTCTGTTCTGCTTACTCCCTACTTCCCCTCTGGTTTCTTCACAAGCGCGAGAATAGCGATGACGCCCCACACTACTTGGAGCGCGACCGCAGGCCACGCTTCCTGATGAAACACGTTCACGCCAACACCAATAGCGCCCAGCAAATTCATCGCTTGATATGCCTTGCTTCCCGCGTCTATCTTTTTGTACGAAATGAGGAAGTACGCAAGCACAATGAGAAACGAGCCAACCCATCCTGATGTTTGTATTAAGATTTCCATAATTATTCTTGTTTACTAATCCAATCCTCATTCACATCTGACTCCGCAACACAGCCAATATTTGAATCAATCTTCGGGTCGTAATGCTTTTCCTCTTCGAACAATTTGTCTGCCTCTTCAATACTTGATGCGTTACATCTAAAGATTACTGCTCCATGCCCAGCTTCACTGTTGTCGGTGTAAAGAAACTCAGGAAGTTTCTCAGTGTTTGAATTAATAAATGGGTCTTCCATAATGATTGTGTTATTGTAGCATGAAAAAAATAAACAAAAACACCCACTCGTGTGAATGGGTGTTTTTGAAAATAGTTTTAAATACCCGCGCCCATTCCATTACCTCTGCCTCCACCTTGCCCACCCTGATGCCCAACGCCAGTCCCAACTTCTTTTGGAGTCGAGATGATGCTCTTGTATTCTTCAGCGCTGATGTACGTCGGTACATATTCCAACCCTCGAACACTGAGCTGTGCAGTAAATGAACGGAGGTGATTGCGTGACGCACGGGTGAGGTTGCCATACACAAGCTTGATGTCTTCATTATCAGTCTCCTTGATAAATTTCTCAAGGTCAGCGATGTCGAGATCCTCAATGAGCGCACCAACCGTGAGCCCCTCTTCGATAGACACTTTCCCTTTTGCTACGAGATCATTATAAAGCTTGGTAAAGGCAGGATTTGCATAGACCCCCACCTCATCACTTGTTGATGGATCGGCGATGGCGTATTTCTCAAGGAGCGCGCGCATTGCCTCAGTATGTGTCTGCTCGCTCTGCGCAATGTTTGCAAATACCTGTACACCCCACACGGTACCGAGCGTTGTATACACGTCGTGTGCGAGCTTTTCTTCTTCGCGCATCTGGAGGAGCGCTGCTTTTTCAGACGCTGAAATGTCTTGCTTTGGGAGCACCGCTATCTCAGGACGAGCCTCGAGGAAGTCTGAAGCGATAGGCTTCGAAAACTCATCGGCACTTCTTTGAGCGTTCTCACTCAATACCACAGGCTCTGCACCCTTATTACTATTCATAATATACGCTGATAAAATAACTCCCGCAATTACGATAAACGCAATACTTGTTATTGTTGTTTTCATATACCATATAATACACCAATCTCAGAAAAAATATTTCAAATACAAAACCCCGCGTCTGTGTTTAGCTAAACTCGGACGCGGGGTTTTGATATCAATCACGCACAATGACAGGCATTCCTATTTCCGCCCATTCATAAATCTTTTTTGCACTTTCTGGAGACAAGTTCACGCATCCATGAGACCACTTCTTCCCAAAATTATCATGCCAGTATGCACCATGGATGACTGCGCCCTCTGCGGTGAAGTAGAGATTCCAGGGGACCCCAGGGAGGTCGTACTCTTGATCACTAATACCTGGGATAGGTCCCTGCATGTAGCGACTTGGGGTCTTGTAGTAGACCGTAAACAACCCCCGAGGAGTCGGTGTGAGGTCGAGCCCAGGAGAAGTAGGCTCCTTCATAAAAAGTTCTTTACCATCATATGCATAGAGCATGCCCTCGCTGAGGCTCACGACAACACGCTTTGAAGTCGAGGCTGTCGTCCCTACAGGAGAAAAGATATCCCCAACATTTTCAACCGATCGCACCAGAGTAGAACTTGCCGTCACATACCAATCCCCCGCAATACGCTCAGGGTAGCGAATCCCTTTATCAAAAACAATCTTATGCCACGGTGACCCATCGAGAGCTACAACCTTGTCGGATTCAACCCTGAGGACGATTCCCGTTCGAAGACGACTCACGACAGGAAACTCTGTCCCTGGACCTGAACGCAAATTTACACAGGCCCCCACATTATAGTATGGCCCACACCCCCCAATGATCTCAACGTAACTAAGGAGTGAAGTAGTCGTAGTAGTGGCAATCGTTGCTGTGGTGATAGTTGTCGCCTCAATTGATGGGCTCACTACTGCAGCCTCTTGATTTTGAGTAACGAGAGTCAGCTCCACGGGGGTATTTGCTCGCGGAGTAGCAGGAGCCGTACTAACCTTTGGGTCAGATAGAACAAGTGCCGAAATGAGGGCTACTGCGCCCAGAGCAAGAACATATGGAAATAGCGAGAGCTTCTTTTTCGTCATACAAACACATTACTAGATATGAGAACAAAGCACAATTTAAAAACCAAACTTATTTTAAATACCAAGCTCTCACCACTTCTTCCGCAGGCTTGTTTCTAAACGATGCAGTGATAGATATTCGTGGGCTGACCTGTGGGTCAAATGCGTCATCCCACGCGAAGTTGCCAGCATTGATGCGCACGATGTTTGGAGTATTCGCAATTGAATCAAACAAGGACTGGAAACTTTCTGCCTGCTCGTCTAAGTCTTGCTTCAGTTTCTTTATTCTTTCATTTTTTACATCGAGCACCTCCACGGGCCCAAGAATGATAGCGTTCTCGTAGCTTGATGGGGCAAAAAATATAGTGAGCTCAATCCCCTTCTTCCCCGCTTTAGTATTTAGCTCTTTCACAAAACCACGAATTGCTAAATCTTTTTCCGCTTTTGTTGCATTCTCTTTTGTTTGGAATTTTGAGGGGAGATTGTAAGCACGGACTTCTTGTATGTCCGCATCTTTATAATAATCAAACTTGTTCCAGTCTTCGTCTCTGTTGTTGCCATCGATCAAACCGTACAAATCGACTTCAGTATAAATTTGCCCCTTAAATACTTTTTTTACTTCCGCGATGAGTTGCTTGTACAGAGAGTTTGCAAGTGCTTCATTGCCAGCAAAATGTGGCGTCATAAAAATAGGACTAACACTCATAATGTCTACTCCCCCTTCTTGATACATCTTTGCTTTTTCAACGAGCCGTGCTTGCCACTTACTAAAATAATCCTCTACCCACTCTTTTGAGTGTGTTTGATTGAACGCCTCAAAATCACTCGCGACACTATTTTCAATATTCCCCGAAATACCCTGCGTGATATATTTACCAATATCGACAAAAGAAAGATTGTGCTTGATACCAAGTTTGAGTCCGCGGGCATGCGCCGCAGTAGTGAGCTTTGAAATATCATCTTTGCTCATGGATTGATCACGAAAATCATTCCAAAATGTTTCGTCAACAAACTTATAATTGAGGCTCGTAAAATCAGCGTCGCCTTCGTACACTGCGCGATGAAAATCATGCACAAAAACTTCACTTGCCCCAAGCTCCTTTACGCGCTCAAACGAGCTTTCGATGTTCGCCTGGGTGGTCTCAATCATTCCCATATTGTAGTTTCGTCCCCATGTGTCGTACATGTTCACAGACTTAACTTGGTTGATTTTTGAAGCACTTACTTCACGGTTATATATCTTGCGCTCAAAATTATTTGCAGAACACCAAGGAGGGGTTGGCCATGGTCCGCGGGGAGGGCACACATCAAAAACAGCCATCAGGGTAACGATTACAATAACCACTCCCAGAGTAATGAGGGAGTACTTAACTGTTTTCTTCATATGAATATGGTATCACAAATTGTGCCAAAATAGGGCCATCTCAGCGATTCTTACCTCTCCCATTGAAAAAGTAGCTCGTTTTTGCTACTATCCGTTAGTACAAAAGTTTTGAGGTGTACCAAATATTGCGAGATCGTCTAATGGTAGGACATCGCCCTCTGGAGGCGGTTATCTTGGTTCGAATCCAGGTCTCGCAGCAATAATGAAAAACACTAGCTTCTGCTAGTGTTTTTCATTATTCCGCCATTGATATATCGAGCACTTCTTGCACATTCCAGCCATTTTTCTTGAGCCCCACAAGTGGGTCAAAAACGTGCGCTTGATTGTCGCCATATATCTTAAACGTCTGTTTACTACTGTTCACCACGACTACCATTTCAAAAGTGTGATCATTGAGCTTTTTGAGTTTTACACTTTTTCCTTTCGCTCGAGCATTTGCAATGATAACACCAGGAGAAACCTCAACCCCAACTTTTTTATAGAGCTTGATGATTTCCATCGCCCCCTCAATGACGGTCGTGTGTGGCCCACGCTGATTGATGTGTACCATTTATTTCTTCAATATGTAAAGATCCTGACTAAAGCCACCAACACCAACAAACTCCACCTCCTCTGATTTCTTGAGGATGAACTCATAAGGGCGGCAGTTTCTACACCCACCTTCTTTTGTCTCATGGTTGTATGCACCCTCGGGGCACACAAACGCAATCTCGTGTCCATCACGCTTTGCTGCGTCGCGTGCCTCTTTTACTTTTACCGCAACTTCGAGTACTGCCTCACGTGCGGTGTCGAGATGAGGGAGTTCTTTCTCTACCATCTTGTCGCTCTCGAGATACCAGTAGCTCGCCTTGGTCACTTTGCGTTTCTTGTGAAGTGCGTCACAAAGGAGGAGGTAGATAGGGAGCTGAAGAGAGCCCTCTGTTTCTTCATTCTTCCCTGTTTTGAAATCAACAATATGAAGCGAATCAGTTTCTGGCAAATATTCAATCCAGTCAACAAGACCATTCAAAATGATGTTATGATCTTCGCTCAGGTAAAAGTTGCAAGGCATTTTGTCTTGAGGAAGTTTTATACATTTGTTAGGCAGGAAGCGTGGGTCATTCACCACTTTCTCAATCATCACACGACCACGCGCCTTAAACTCTGCCTCCTCATCGTCGCTCATAAAACCACCTTTCTTGCCAGATACTTTTTCCCAGCTCAAATCAAAGAGCTCGAGCAAATCTCTTTCCATACGCTCTGCTGATGGGAACTCTGCGAGCCCCTCAAGAACTTGGTGCACCGCAATACCAAGCGACATATGTGGGGTCACGAGCGACACCTTGTGTCCCGTCTTGGGGTCTTTGTGCATATTGTGCAAATAGTACGAACGAGGGCACTTAAGAAAGTCCCCCATCGACGAATGCGACACCCACACTGCGGTATATTTATCAGCCATAATTATTACTTTCCTTTGTTTCTCACTATAGACGCCCTTACAAATGCGCTAAAAATTGGATGTGGAGCAAGTGGGCGTGCTTCAAACTCCGGATGAAACTGTGTCCCCAAGAAAAATGGGTGCACACTCGTAGGAAGTTCTGCAATTTCCATCAGGTCCCCCTTTGGTGAACGCCCTGAAAAAACGAGACCTTTTGCTTCAATCGCCTCAATGTACTCAGGATTTACTTCAAAGCGGTGACGATGCCTCTCGATGACAACATCCTTGCCATACGCCTTGTGTGCGATAGTTCCCTTCTTGAGACGCGCTTCATACGCACCGAGGCGCATACTGCCGCCGAGATTGCCTTTCTCGATATTTTCTTTTTGTCCCTCCATAATATCGATGACGAGGTGCTTTGACTTGGGGTCAATCTCGCGTGATGTTGCATCTTTGTAGCCGAGCACGTTACGCGCATACTCGATCACGGCAAGCTGCATACCATAACAAATACCAAAGTAAGGGATCTTATGCTCACGAGCAAAACGAATCACGTTGAGGATCCCCTCGATACCACGCGACCCAAATCCTCCTGGCACGAGGATACCATCAAAGCCAATGAGCTCCGCGAGAGGCGCCTTCTTGCCCTCAAAGGTGCTTGCGCTGAGCCACACAAGTTTCGCTTTCTTTCCCTGCGCTATTGCTGAGTACTTGATTGCTTCAATGATAGAGAGATAAGAATCAGAAAGAACGAAGTCCCCGGTATCAAAATACTTTCCCACAACTGCAATACGGACTTCGTCTTTTACTTTGGTTGCCTTCTTTGCAAACGCTTGCCATTCTTTCCATGTGGCGTTACTGCCGCGGCTCTTGAGCTTGAGTCTTTTCAAAATCTTTTCACCAAGTTTATCTTTTTCAAAATTGCCCGGAATATCATAAATACTATCGACGTCAGGAGCAGATATCACACTCTCGGGGATAACGTTGCAGAAAAGTGCGAGCTTCTCTTTGCGCTTGTTGTCGAGAGCCACATCACTACGTGCGATGATAAAGTCTGGCTGAATCCCCGCACTATTGAGCGCACGTACTGCGTGCTGTGTTGGTTTGGTCTTCATCTCCCCCACCTTTGACGGTGTGGGTAAATAACTTACGATAGCAAAAAGCACATCATCAGGATTCTTAATCTTGAGCATTCTCGCAGTTTCGAGGAAGAGAATATTTTCATACTCACCCACAGTACCACCAACTTCTATCACTACAATCTCAGCGTTTGCTTTATCGCAGGCATTGTTGATGCGTTCAATAACTTCGTACGGAATGTGCGGCACCACCTGCACACATTTCCCCTTGTATGCGAGTGCTCGCTCTTTTTGAATAACTGACTGGTACACGCGCCCTGTCGTCATGTAGTTGTCACGCGAGAGTGACGTGCCAAGAAAACGCTCATAGTTGCCCATATCCTGATCTGTCTCGTCCCCGTCCTTGAGGACAAATACTTCCCCGTGCTCCGTAGGATTCATGGTCCCTGCATCAACGTTTACGTACGGGTCAATCTTCATCGCGGTCACACGATAGCCATGAGACTGAAGAAGTAAACCAATAGAGGATGTTGTCACCCCCTTGCCGACCCCAGAAATAACACCTCCCACTACAAAAATATACTTGCGTGTTTTTCCTTTGGCCATATGTTGGTTTTGTTTATTATAATTATTTCAAATATTTACGAACCGCTAAATAACTCGACACCGCACCAAGCGCGACCCCCGAGAGCACTATAATAAAGAAGATTTGTACGAAGTTTGCTACGAAATAATGAAGAAGATCAACACCGCCATAAAATGCTTGCGTGGTGCTCTTGAGCCAATACGTAATAGGGTAGAACAAAATAAGAGTAAGGAATGCTGCTACGAGCCCATAGAGGACTCCCTCAACAACAAACGGCCCACGGATGTACTGGTTGCTTCCCCCCACGAGGCGCATCACATTGATCTCGTCACGTGCGATGAAGATAGCGAGGCGAATCGTATTGAAAGTAATCAAAATAGAAATACCAATCATAAGCGCAGTGATGATACTACCGAGCTTTTTTACTCCCGTGATTATTTTTGAAAGTCTTTCAATGGCGACCTTATTGTCATTGTAATTAACCTTGCTCACTATTGAAAGGTTACTTCCTGCTGAGAGCTCAGATTTATTGTCGAGGAAGTTTGCAATGCTTACGTACTGCGAAGGTTCTTTTGCTTTCACCGTGAGGGCTGCTGGGAGAGGGTTGTCCCCTATCTCATCGAGCGCCTGGATGATGCGGTGGTCGTTTTCGTGACGTGTGCGGAAATCTTCGAGTGCCTGCGCGCGAGAAATGTATGAAACTTCTTTTACCTCAGGAAGTGTTTCTATTTGTTTCTTCAACAGGAGGATAGAGTCCTCTGAAGCTTTTGCATCTACATAAATATTGATATCGATTTTATCCTGAAGATCCTTGAGTGCAGTACTGAGGAATGCAGTAATGAGGAGTGTCGACGCAATCATAAAGAGTGCTACAATCATCACGAACACTGCAGAGAGCGAAACACTACCATTACGCCAAAAATTGATGAAGCCCGATCGTATAACTCTCTTTGTTGTTGACCAAATCATAATATTATTTGTATTGTATCACACCACCTGCGCGTTCTGCCAATTTCCGCAAAACTTTATAATTTTGATGAAGCTCAAGGCAAAACCGCGTATTTCGCCTGAGGTGTACAAATAGTACTCTGAGGAAGAAACGCTCTTTTTGTCCCCGTCCAAGACGCGAATCAGCTGATTCGGAGATTCGCAAAATTTTAATGTTTTATAGCGCGTATTTCCCCGTCGAATCATCCCTAATAATTCGCCCATGATCCATCGTAATAACACGCTTCCCGAGCGCCTCCACAACACCTTTGTTGTGTGTCGTGAGAATAACCGTTGTTCCCATGTCATTAATTTTCTTCAAAATCTGTACGATTTCGTATGTGTTGATAGGATCAAGGTTACCCGTCGGCTCATCTGCGATGATGAGGTCTGGATGATTTACAATTGCGCGTGCAATAGCAACACGCTGGAGCTCTCCCCCAGAAAGCTGGCGTGGGAAATTCCACATCTTCTTGGTGAGATCTACGAGTTCGAGCACATGAGGCACGTCGTTTGAAATCTCTTCATCACTTTTACCCGCAACCTCCATAGCAAAAGCTACGTTTTCATAGGCAGTCTTATTGGGGAGGAGGCGGAAGTCCTGGAAAATAACTCCGATGCGACGACGGAATTCTGGCATCTCTTTTGACTTCATTTTTTTGAGATTCACAGAATCAAGAGACACGCTCCCTGTTGTTGGATGGTCCTCCCCCAAGAGAAGCTTCATGAGTGTTGTCTTACCCGCACCTGAGTGCCCCACAATGGACACGAATTCACCTTCCTTCACTGAGAGTGTTACTCCATTGAGAGCTATCGTTCCATCAGGATACGACTTTGAAACATTGTCGAAGTAAATCATTTGTCTAGTATATTACAGTTCACGTTCCGCTTCAATGAATTGCATTATTTCACCATCCTCAAGGACTGCGTCAACGTTGGAAGTTTCCACATCAGTGCGATGATCCTTCACCATCTTGTAGGGATGAAGCACGTACGAGCGAATCTGATTCCCCCACTCGATCTCTGTTGTCTTTGAAATATACATGCCACTCTCTGCTGCCTTTCTCTCGTCATCCTGTTTTTTAAAAAGTTTACCTTTCAAAATCTGGACAGCCTTTTCGCGATTCTGCTCCTGTGAGCGCTCTGTCTCCACATGCACGGCGATGTTTGTTGGGATGTGCACCACACGTACTGCCGTTTCGCGCTTGTTTACATTTTGTCCCCCAGGCCCCGACGAACGACTGAACTCAATGCGGATATCATCTGCGGGAATAACTATTTCCTCGTTACCCCCATCTTTAAAATCAGGTATTACCTCAACCATCGAAAAGGAAGTGTGGCGCAAACTCTTTGCATTAAATGGAGAGATGCGCACAAGACGATGTACACCAGATTCATTTTTAAGCATGCCATACACATTCTTGCCGTGTATTTCGAGGGTGATATTGCGATAGCCGTTGTGGTCGTTTTTGTTTTCATGAAGAAGTTTAACTTCAAAGTTTTGCTTCTCAAAAAACTTTAGGTACATACGCACGAGCATCCCTGAAAAATCTTCAGCGTCATCACCGCCCGCACCTGAAAAAATAGTCATCACGGCATTACCGCGGTCATACTTGCCTACCCCTGCAATTTTCTCTTTGAGCTCGGCAATTTCTTTAATGACGACTTGTGCATGCACTTTGTCAGACCAAAAATCTACGGCGAGCATCTCCGCCTCAAGCTCTGCTATTTTTGCCTGCATTTCTTCTTTTGACATTACTGCAATCATATCAAAAGTTTCTCATGCTTCACTATTGACAATATGTACATAATCTGCTATTATTGAATGAGTTAGTTATTAGTATTTTGCAGCAACAACTTCAAGGAGAAGATCGTGAACCAGAGCAACGGTGAAAAACCAGACCCCAAAAGGGGCACCTCTATTGGCTTGATTATCAATCAGACCACAGGCGAAATCCCTCTTGCTTTCAACATTGCACATCGAGACCCTATGGGAAAACTCATCGGCGGAAGAATGAAGTACGGGGAGACTCCCCTCGCTGCTTTCATCCGCGAAGTTGAAGAAGAAGCAGGGCTCACTATTGACCCCCATCAGGCAGTATCTCTCTTTACCGTCTTGGCTGACAACAAGAAGCACTACTATCATGTGTTCGCTTGTGTGGTCGAAAATTTTGATGACCTCCACAAGGAACCCGTAAAAGATGGCAGAGACCTTCTCGAAATACGTATGTTCAAAGAAGACACTCTCCCCTCAGCGAAGATACTTCTGCAACATCGAGTAATCCTGAAACAGGCCATCGGAATGATCCGAGGCTAATATCACAAAGGACCAGAAAACTCTGGTCCTTTTTTCTTTGAGCCAGAGGCGGCGGGACTTCACTGCTCACTCGCAAGCTCGCTCCGCTTTAGAAACCCACGGTTTCTAACACTCGCTATGCTCGCTGTTTTCCTTCACGGGGAACTACCGTTCCCCGACCCCCTCCCCGGTTCAATCCCGGCCCCTGAGAAAAGAAAATACTCACAAGATGTGAGTATTTTCTTTTCTTGAGCCAGAGGCCGGGATTGAACCGGCGACCTTCTCGTTACGAGTGAGATGCTCTACCAACTGAGCTACTCTGGCAGACCATTCTGTTAATTAAATTTAACAAAATTGTTGGAGCCGATGACCAGGATTGAACTGGTGACCTCGTCCTTACCAAGGACGCACTCTACCAACTGAGCTACATCGGCTTACTCTCTTCTAGATATAGACTGAAGTGGTATTCTTGCTTACCTACCAAAACAACTACATCGGCTTATCCACACGGACACTCGGACACAATACACTATCCAACGCGTTTTTTCAAACAAAAAAGGCCGGGGATTCCCGACCTTGCTCAGTGCTTCTTTTATTGAGGGCGATACACTGAGTACGAGCCCGTCCGGTTCACCTCCCTTTGGGGAAGTTTTGAGCGGGCCGCCATGACACCACGGTGCTTGTGGTGCTCAAGTGCAGCCATCTCAGCCATTACGACATGTTCGGGGGCTTTGCCTGAACCATGACAACACGGGCAATCAACCCTCGCCATGGAACGCTTGGACATAGTTTTCCCAGAACCACCACACTGCGAACAACGCATACGCTTTCTCCTTGGTTAACAAAAGAACAACAACGGTGCGCATCATAACATATGATATAGACATGTCAAGTCATTCACACAAATACAGAAAAACCCAACGTAATTACGTTGGGTTTTTCTGTATTTGCGCGGCGAATGGGACTTGAACCCACGACCTCCCGCGTGACAGGCGGGCGCTCTAACCAGCTGAGCTACCACCGCAAATTGTGATACTAACGCATTCTAGCAGAAAAATGGAATATTCCAAATTTAAAATCTAGGTGTCGACGGCGACCTAGCAAGGTCGCGTCTCGGACGAAGGAACTTGTTTCACCCAGCAAGGCTATGCCTTGCGTGTCGACACCAGAACAAAACCCGTATCGGGTTTTGTTCTGGTGTCGACGGGTGGAATCGAACCACCGACCTTATCTTTATGAGTGATATGCTCTAACCGACTGAGCTACGCCGACATATATTTAATTGTACCCAAGAGACAATATTACCCAATTTTACCCCTTTTTGCAAAAATGCCGACAGTTTGCCGGCATTTTGCAATTTTCTCCTCCGTGTTGCGGGGGCCCGAATCGAACGGGCGTCTTCAGGTTATGAGCCTGATGAGATACCGCTTCTCTACCCCGCTATAACATCTCTATGTCTAGAGTTTTCACACTATACCAATTATTCCAGTTTTTGCAAGGGTTGAACGCTTTGCGTTCAACCCTTGAGTCCCCCATATTCCATATTCAAACTCCTAAATTCAACCTAAAGATACCCCAGTTCCTTAAACGCATTTTCAAATTTTGCGATTGCGTCGCGAGCAACCTTTGGGGTCAACTCCATATCAAGAGTTTCTCCGTGAGCTATCTGGTTGCGGAGTTTATGAGCCTCCCAAACACCATCATATGATGCAATCCTTGTACGACTCATAGACTTCAATTTCTCTGCCAATGTCTCGCCCTTGTACCCCATATCCTCGAGCACCTCATCAAGAATATTGTCCGCCTCCAAGATGGCAAGTTTCCACTCCGCAGGATTTTCAGAATTCATGTGATTCACGATCACCTGCCATGAGATTAGTTTTTCACTCGGTGCAGTTTCCTCATTTTTAATAGGCTTATTTTTCTCTTCTTCGTGATGATGGATTTCCTTTATCTTAAGTGTCGCCCAAAAAGCGCCCGCCATAAAAAGGAGACCGAGAAATGCAAGTATATTCTGAAGTGAGAGTATAAAATCTTTTGCAACAGTAAGAGGAACGCTTGTTGCTACGAGGGACATAATATACTGCAACAATATTGCAGGCGCCTCACCTGAATATACTGAATCGAGAGTGATTGGCGTGATATTGGTACTTACATAAATAAACAACAAGATACCGAGAACAACTGCAATGTCACGGACGAGTGTATCTGGGGCCGCCTCTGGTGCATCATGTGCCATATATACTAAATGATATTAGATTTCTGAGTTTTCTCAAAGTCCTTTCCTGCTGCAAAAAGAACACTCTCTCCAAAATGAGGTGCGATGAATTGAATACCGAGAGGAAGCTTGCTTCCCTCTTCTTCGACAATACCACAAGGGATCGAAATAGCAGGAACCCCAGCAATGTTCACTGGTACGGTAAAAATATCCGCGAGATACATCGCAAGTGGATCACTCGATTTTTCGCCAATTTTAAATGCTGGTGTTGGTGCTGTTGGCGTAGCAATAATGTCTACATCTTTAAATGCTAGGGCAAGGTCTTGCTTGAGCTTCTCCTGCACTGCACGAGCGCGTCCGTAATAAGCGTCATAGTAGCCAGACGAGAGAACGTAAGTACCAAGAAGGATACGACGACGCACTTCGCGACCAAACCCCTCTCCGCGCGACTTCATGTAGTCCTCAAGGAGATTTGCGCCGTCAGCATGGTATCCATATCGCACACCGTCGAGGCGCGCGAGGTTAGAAGAAACCTCAGCTGGCATCAAAATATAATACACAGAAAGTCCGTGCGCGAGCGTAGGAAGCGAGATTTCTTTCACCTCATACCCCTCTTTCTTCATCGCCTCAAGCGACTCTTCAAAGTTTTTCAAAACACGAGGGTCAACGCCTTTTGCGTGTACAAATTCAGTAGGAACACCGATTACCCGAGGCTTCCCAAAATCTTTTCGAGCCATGTCATCGGGATATGAAGTACTATCCATCGGATCATGACCCTTAATGCAGTCAAAAATTATTTCTGCATCCTCAACTGTTTTTGCAAAAGGACCTGCTTGATCAAGAGAGCTCGCCATCGCCATGAGCCCCGAACGTGACACACTGCCGTATGTTGGCTTGAGCCCAACTACTCCGCAGAAAGATGCTGGCTGGCGAATAGAACCTCCTGTATCGGTCCCAAGCGCACCAAGAGCAGCGTTTGCCGCAAGGGCAGCAGCTGAGCCACCTGATGAGCCTCCAGGAACACGGGTGAGGTCATGAGGATTCTTGGTTACCCCAAATGCCGAAGTCTCCGTCGAGCCACCCATAGCAAATTCATCCATGTTGGTACGCCCCACAAAAATAGCTCCAGCCTCGCGAAGCTTCTTGGTAACACCTGCATCATATGTTGCGCGATAATTCTCAAGCATCTTTGAAGAAGCACTCACGATACGTCCCTTGATAAGGATGTTGTCTTTCATCGCAACAGGGATACCTGTCATCATAGTTGCGCGACCCTCGTCAATCATTTTCTGTGCAACTTCTGCCTGCGCACGCACGTCATCAAATATTTCGAGGTATGCGTTAAGGTCACGTGTGTCTTCTGCAACTTTGAGAACTGCCTCCGCAAGTTCAAGAACACTCATCTTTTTGCTGATGAGCATTTCGTGCGCCTCTTTGATTGTGAGATTTTTAATATCCATAATAATTACAAAATTTTCTTGACCGAAAGGCGATTCCCTTCACGAGCAGGAGCCTGACTCAAGATATCCTCTGTAAATACTCCCCCTTCGTGCGCTCCCTCATCCTCACGCATCACATTGTGAAGTTCGCCCGCTTCTGGACTCCCCATCTCAGCGGCAACCTCCTTCACCTGTGACACGTACGCCAAAATATCCTCCAAATCCTTACGGAGGACTTCCTTTTCGCTATCTGAAACCGCAATACGGGCAAGTCCCGCAAGGTGTTCAACATCTTTTAGTTCAATCGACATATATGCCATATTAGCACAAGAGCGCCCCTAGTGCGAGAGGCGCTCATGTGTCTAGACTGTTAAGCAGTTTAAACTAGAATTGGAAATAATTTGGACTGCAATCTTGTGAACAATTTTTGAATGTCTCTCCTGTTCCGCAGATGTTGTCACTGTTACACGTAGGTGGTGCTGGGGTGACACATGTTGGTGGGTCTATCGTGCCATTATTGCAGGAAAGGGTTGCTCCACTACCTGAACAGCCACCATTACTACAAACAATACATGAGCTTCCTGTGTAATACATTCCTTCTGCACAATCGCTACAATATGCAGGGGTAAGCGCACTGTTGTTGCAAACTAAGCTCCCATTTGGGTTTGATACCGTCCCACCTGGAACCCCCGTACATCCTCCAGTCCCACTACAATCAACACAGTTTGTAAGGAGATACGCTTGGTTGTCAGGACACTGTGTACAGGTTGGGTAGTTATTAGTTCCATTTGCACAAGTAGGGACGGTTACCGTAACATTATAGGTTCTCCAAGGTGAGTTGAGTCCCCATGTGTCTTGAGCTAACACTTGAAATGTTTTTGCACCTGAGGTTGCCCAGCTATATGTTGTAGATTGCTGTGTCCCTGAGTTTACATAGCCGAGTCCTGCAGGAACCCAAACATCAGCAACACCATTCATGTCCCAATCAACACCATAGCGGATTTGGTCATTCTGAGGGTCAGTAGCAGTAAAGGAGTAGGTTTGAGCAGTATCAGTGGGGGTTGTCACGGGCCCAGAAACTGTTGGGGTAACTGGGGCGGTGTTGGGGATAGTCACTGTTATGTTTGTCCATAACCCACAGTTATCCCCTTCATTTCGTTCAACAACTACACCGAGGTCTCCCGAATTACTCTTGTCAGAACAAGCCCGGACTGAATATGTCCCCGGAGAAAGGAAAGTGTGTGAAGGCGAAGACGCAGCAGCGTTTGTTCCAGCCGCAAGAACAGCCATGTTTGCTGGAGTGAGGTCAGTAATAGTTCCGCCTCCATTCGCAGCAGTAGCAACTTGAAAAAAGTTTTGGAAACCTGCTCCAGTAGAAATAAAGCCAATATTGCTTACCGTGGAAGAAAACGTAGTTGGTGTATTAGTATACACTGCTGTAGGAGTTACGCCCCCTGCAATAAGATTTGGGAAAGGAGGATCATATTCTTCATTTGCAGTAGTTGCTCCGATAGCATAGATTTTATTGTTGACTGTCGCAGCTGCCCCAGAACCTCGAGCTACTGGCATTGGAGCCCTTGTTATCCAAGTGTTAGTTACTGGGTCGTATTCTTCATTCGTAGTAAAACTAGGGATAAAGCCTGCCTGCCCCCCAATAGCATATATCTTATTATTTGCCACAGAAGTGTAGAACCATTTTCGCGCTGTTGGCATTACTGCTTTTGTGGTCCATATGTTCGTACTTGGGTTATATTCCTCATTAAGCCCAGTGTTTCCAGTAGATACTTGCCCACCTATGACATAGATTTTGTCGTTCACTGTTGCAGCACCACCAAATACACGGTAAACCGAAAGAGGAGCTTTTGTAGCCCACGTATTGGTTGCTGGATTATATTCATAGTTTGTAGTTTGATACGCTACACCGTTATTGCCTCCGATATAATAAACCTTATTGTTTACTGCCGCTGCAACCCCATACCCAAGAGCTGCTGGCATATTTGCCTTTACTGCCCACGTATTTGTTACGGGATTGTATTCTTGGTTTGCTGCTGAGTATACCACGGGACCTGAGCCAGACTGCCCTCCCAAAACATATATTTTATTATTAACCACAGCTCCCATTGCCGCGGTTCGTCCTGTTGGCATTGAAGCTTTAATTGCCCACGTATTTGTTACGGGATCATATTCCTGATTCGTAGTAAGGAAGGTACCCCCACTAGCCCCACCTATTATATAAACCTTATTATTAACCGATGCGGCCACTGGCCAAGTTCTCGCTGTCGGCATTACTGTTTTCGTTGTCCATGTATTATCGGCCGCAAAAACAAAACTGGGGGATAAGAACAAAAAAGTGATTCCTAGTGTGGTAGTTTTTATCAAAAGAAAGTATTTTTTCATATATTTATTTTCGCAACTTAACAGAAACTTCTTTTGCCTCTTTTGCGTACCAAGAGTCATAGTCACTCTTCTTAGAAACAATATTTTCTATTTTGTATTCATCATTTTTTGAAGAGAGGAGGCGTATAATACTGTACGAATAATCGTCTTCGATTATTGCCTTGTTTATCTCACCTGGTTTCAACGTTTCTGCGGCGATATGTACTTTTGATTTCGACATTTCGCTGATTGTAGCGTAGTCTTGCACAGCAGAAGCCAACATGTTCGAACGCAAACCTATTGTGTGCGTTGAATATTGAAGCATGTTATTTTTTGCCACATCAGCAAAATTACCCCCCTCTTTAATCTCCGCATACGCTTTGTTTATTTTTATCAAGCTTTCCTTGTTTATTTCCTTATTGTTGCTAAAGAATGAATGTAGAGAAATATTTACTATCTTTGGCAAAAGATAAATACGATCATAAGAATCAATATCAGTCCCAAAAACATCTTTCACAAATTGGAGCATTTCAGGTGCCTTTGTTGAGCTATTTACATATTCCTTAAAACTAGTAATGTCTTCTCTGTTTGGCAAAACCCCGACGGATCTTGCCACCTCTTGTTCTCTTGCGTTATTCATCAACACAAGAAGTGCCAACTCGGGGGTTATTGTTGTGTTGCCGTAAGCGCGTTCGACCCCCATCTCGTATTCAACATCTTTTTGGGTAATTGTGATTGACCCTACTTGCGCACGCACAGGGGAAGTGGGCTCATTTTTCTTTTGGCCAATAATAGTCAACGTGCAAATAAAAAGAATAACAACTACCACAAAAAATATATAGAGTCTCTTATTTTTCATCTGCTAATTTTACCACACCAATAACAAATAGTGCACAATATCTGTGGATAACATCTTAGAAACACTTTAAAAACAAGCTATTTTAGCATCTTCAAAAAGTCATTTTCCGAGAGCACGGGAACATTAAGCTTTAAGGCTTTATCGTATTTTGAGCCAGGGTTTTCTCCTGTAACTACATAGCTCGTTTTTGAGGAAACACTTTCGGCAACCTCACCACCGAGGGCGCGAATCTTAGCTTTTGCGTCATCACGATGAAGAGTCGCAAGGGTCCCTGTGAGGACAAATGTCTTGCCTGCCAAAATCCCTTTTGATTTATTTTTCTCAGGATTTATGATTTCAGCCTCCGTAAGAAGTCGGTCGAGAACGGCACTATGATGCGCATCTGCAAACCAGTCAGCAAGCGACTGCGCGACCACCTCCCCTACTCCATAAATATTATTAAAATCCTCAAACGATGCTTTGCGGATTTTTTCAATATCACCATACGCCTCAGCGATATCGAGCGCTGTTTCCTCCCCCACGTGCTCAATAGAAAGCGCTGTTAAAAACTTCCCAAGCGTAATTGTGCGCGCATTATTAATAGCCTCAATCAAGTTCTTGGCAGAGAGCTCTGCAAAACGCGGAAGAGAAAGCACGTCACCAAGCGTGAGTGTAAACAGGTCATCAAAGTTTGCAATGAGGTCAGCATCCAGGAGTGCGTCGATGACCTTTGGACCACAACCATCAATATTGAAACCTTTCTTTGAAACGAAGTAGTAAAATCGGCGACGCTTTTGTGCAAACATATTTTTATTCACCGCGCGATGTGCTGCTTGTCCCGGCACGCGCTCAATAGCGCTCATGGTACCGTCAGTGTCCGCTACAAATTTTGGGAATGAGAACTTCTTTTCCTTACCGGTACGCATCTCTTTCACCACCGCGACAATATCAGGAATAACATCCCCTGCTTTTTGGAGGATGACCGTATCGCCAAGACGCACATCGAGGCGTGCGATCTCATCTTCATTGTGGAGTGTCGCACGAGAAACCACCGAGCCCGCGACCGACACAGGGCGGAGATGTGCTACGGGTGTCACAACGCCCGTGCGTCCCACCTGGAGCACAATATCCTCAAGGACGGTCGTCACCTGTTCTGCGGGGAACTTGAGTGCAATACCAAAACGTGGCGCCTTGCCCGTGTAGCCAAGGGCGTCCTGATATTCTTTCTGGTTGACCTTTACCACCACGCCATCAATCCAATAGTCCTCCTTTGGCGCCTTCTTCTGCCATTTCTGCCAGAACGCAATCACTTCTTCCATTGTTTTGCACTCTGCAAAATGTGGATTAACTTTGAATCCTAGCTTTTGCAAATATTTGAGTTCTGCGAGCTGATTGTCGGGCAGCTCTTTGTCGAGAGCCGTGACATCATACACAAACACATCGAGCGTGCGTGCCTTTACTATTTTTGGGTCGAGTTGGCGAATAGTCCCCGCAGCGAGATTGCGAGGGTTTGCATACGGCTCACGTCCTGCCTTTATTTCTTCCTTATTCAAACGCTCGAGTGTCGACTTTGCCATCCATACTTCCCCCTCGAAAACACCTGAGACTTTTTCATTGAGTGAGAGGGGGATTGACTCAATCATTTTCACGTTGGCAGTCACATCTTCGCCGATAACACCATCACCGCGTGTCGCTGCGGTCACAAGTACACCTTTTTCGTAAGTGAGCACTACTTTGAGTCCATCGATTTTTAGCTCACACACATATGCTGGCTTAATTTTTTTCCCCAACCCTTTAACAATAAAATTTTGCACGCGCGCATCAAAATCGTGCATTTCTTCTGCGTTAAAGGCATCATTAAAAGACCACTGTTCAACTGTGTGTTTCACCTTCTTGAAACCCTTGAGTGGGGCGCCAGCGACACGCTGCGATGGCGAGTCGGGAGTTACGAGGTCAGGATAAGCTTCTTCAATGAGCACGAGTTCATGCTTGAGCGCATCGAGAGCCTCAGGAGAAATCTCTGATTTGTTCTCTACATGATAGAGATAACGATGATGCTCGATGGTCTTGCGCAACGAAGCAAGCCTCTCACGCGCTTCCGCCGTTGTTTTTGGAATTGTAGAATTCTTGGCTAACATGTTTATTGCAATCCAACTTTAAGTCCGCGCTCCACAATACGAGGGATCGTCCCCGCAGTAAGATTTGCACAAGAGACATTGTACCCGCGTGCTGTGGTTGTGGTAGCGAGGAGTGCTGCCTCGTAAGCAATCACAATATTTACGCACGGGCCAACACCCGTGACAACATCTACCTGGAAGTTACCTGTCTGAACCAAGGGGTCCCAAAGAGGTATTGCCGACCCAAAACACGACGCTGTCCCAGGACCACCTGCCCCTGGATTGAGCTCCCAGTAGAGAGCGCATTCGAGCCCGGCATCTGCAGCCAAAAATGCAACTTGCGTTTGCTTCCAAAACGAAGCAAACAGAGCCTCTTTGTAAGTGCGGTTGTACACACCGAGCCCAACAGCGAGAGCAACGCTTGATACCAAAATAGCAATCAAGAGCACGGCGCCTTTTTCCTTTACTGTTGTTTTATTTCTGTTCATTATGGCTGCCAGTTAAAAATACTCTCAGAGACTGTTATGGTCCCCGTCTCCCCTCCTGTGTTCCAGCTTACCACAGCTTTTACTTTGCGCTGGAAAGGACTTGCAATATCATCAGATATTTCAACCTCGCGAGAAAATGGCGTGGCAACATCTCCTATACCCTGACGATAAAGCCCAGTACCAGTATCAAAGAAAACTGGCTGCGGAGTACATGCTCCAGGGCATGCAGTGAGTACTGGGGCCCCTATGATGAGTTTCCCCACATCCACACTATAGTCATCGACAGCAAGACCTGTGAGCCACGCAACTCCTGCAATATTGTTACTGTCCCTCACCTGTCGCACTGCCTCTATTGCCTCTTGCGCAAGGTTGATAGCGACCATTTCGTCTTTTACATAATAAATATTGTGCACCGCGTCTCCAATGAGTGAGATAGGCCCCACCACCGCAACAAGAAGAATTGCAATGGCGACAAGTGTTTCTACAAGTGTAAAGCCACGAGGGGTAGAATGTGGGACTGCGCCCAAGACGTGAATCTGCTGATTCAAGGATTTAGGATTTAGAGGGAATGCAAAGAAGCGAGATTTTTGATTAATCTTTTTGAGTTCGTTTTGTTCTGTTTTTTTTGTGTTTGATTCCATGTTCAATATTCTAAATTCCATCCCTACTTGTCATATGCTCGTTGTGTTACGGTTGTCTGGATTTTAAATGTCGTACTTGCCACCCCGTCACCAAGCCCGCCCTCAATACTAATAACCGCGATGGGTTGTTTAGTGTCAGAAGAGCTGGCCCCAGAAACAAGAAAGTCTAGCTTTGTAACACTGATTTCAGGTGAGGTAGCTTGAATCATTGGCTCTGCCCCCACAGAGCGCATAATGGCGTTTGTAGCACCATCAAGTGAATACTTCACTCTCAATCCATCTTGGTTGGTAAAAAAGAATGTGCTCACTCCGCCAGCAATACAATCTTGCGTGGCAAGGAGCGCCTCCCCTCCTGCCCCACACCAATAACTTGTCCCCGTCTTAATGCGACGCGACATATCCTCGAGGGCAACGTTGAGATTGTCTGCTGCGATACGCACCGCACGAGACTTTCGGTCAACATTCACTACAGAAAGAAAGCTACTTGTCGCAATAAACATAATAAGAGTAAAAAGTCCAAGAGATACGGTCATCTCCACGAGGGTAAAACCAAATTTATTTGAATAACTTTTTTTCATACTATTGAATAGAAATTTGCCCTGCGCGCGTTATCTTCACGATGGCAGTCTTGGCTGCCTTTGAGTCGGTAAGGGTGATGGTGAGCAGGTTGTAGGGTGATGGGAGCGAAGAATTGGCAACAGCAACGTCTGCAATAAATGCATCAGGGTTGGGGCGACGGAATGTAGCGCTCGCTACGTCGAGACTACAGTCAGTCCCTCCACACTTGAGGTCGGTCACAGAAATATTGGCTGGCCACACGACACTTGTCCCCGTGACGATAGGATCTGAGGCAATATCATACACACGATTACTGTTGTTGTCTGCAAAGACGGTTATGCCGTTTGCATAAGTTCCAACCTTAGAAAAGTAAACTCCATAAGAACATTCAAACTTTGTTCCGCCCGTACAGACTACTGAGTTTTCTTTTGCTCCAGCGCCATACACTTGCGCCTGACGAAGAGCGAGCACGATATCCTCGGAAGCATTTGCAAACAGTGCATTTGAATCATATGTGCGGTAGTTGCCAAGGACGACACCTGTTAGAAGCGCAAAAATCCCGAGAACAATCAAAAGCTCCACAAGCGTGAACCCACCAGAATTTTTCTTAGAAAAACTCAGACGGGTAAGCCCAATTGATTGTGCGTAACGTTTAATCATACAAATGATAATAAGTTGAATGATCCATCAAAAAGATTTATCCCCGTAAAGTACACAATAAGAACTGCGAGGATAAGGAATGGGCCAAATGGAATTTCGCTCTTCATTGATAGCTTATGAGTTACTTCTTTGTGAAGCGCAGCAGATATTTTCTGCAACCCCATGAGGAGGAGTGCGTATGCCGCCCCAATCCAAAATGCAACAATAATCGCAGAGCCACCAAGTGTCGCACCAAGAAACCACCCTATCCCCAGCGCGAGCTTGCCGTCACCGAGCCCAAGCCAGCGACCTTGTGAAATAAACCAGAGGAACCAAAACGGCAAAAAAAGCATTGGCCCCGCAATGAGTGTCCAGACATGAGGAAAATGATATGCTTGAGAAAATGTCACGCCAGAAAAAAATAGTGCGAGGCCCAGTATTGCAAAGAAGAACGCGAGCCCATCGGGGATGATTTGATGACGGAGGTCATACACGGCGATCACGAGGAGCGTCGAGAACACAGCGAGGAGGATGACTGTCTCCAGAACTGGCTTCCCTAGAAGGAACACTGAAACAAAGACGAGCCCAGTGAGAGCCTCGACAATAGGATACTGCCATGACAAGCGTACTTGGCACCCAGCACAACGCCCACGAGCAATAAGAAAACTAAAAAGTGGGATAAGCTCAGACCATGTGAGAGTCTTGCCACACGAGAAACAATGAGAGCGTCCCGTGAGAGGTGAAGTACCACTGTTGTAGCGATAAATCACCACATTCAAAAAACTTCCAATAATAGTTCCAAAAATAAAAACAGGTATGAGTAACAAAATATCCATAGAGATATTTTAACATAAAAAAGAAAACACCGCCCCTGTTCGGCCGAACAGGGGCGGTGTTTTCAGTATCAATTACTTACAAGATTCGCTCGTGGTGTTAATAACGTTAGCAATAGTTTCCCCCGAACCAAAAACGTACGCTTTTGAAGCTCCACCTGCATCAGCACACCATGCATCAGGCTCTGGGTTTGCAACGCCTGCTCCGTCTGTGGTCTTGAGCTGCACAGCAACTGCCCATGTTTCCTGAGAAGCAACACACCTGCTCCCCCCCGCAGTAGTAGTAGCCGACTGAGTGACCGCACCCGTGATTGCCAACATTATGTTTGTATCTTCAAAAATATTCCCCGTACTTGCGGCACAGGCAGCATGAGCAAATTCACTTCCCGATAGAGCGTATGCATTATTGTCGTCATACCAAAGACTTGCTGCTGCACGGATATTGGTGAGGTTGGACTTGATAGCAGCATCTGCTGCCTTTTCACGTGCAGTGTTGAGAGATCCCAAAACAACTGACGCGAGGATACCGATGATTGCGATAACAACCAAGAGTTCAATAAGTGTAAAACCTTTTTTGTTCATAAAATAATGCTTTGCGGTACGCGTTAATGAATAGTACCTTAATTGTACAAGAGAGTAGAAATAAAGTAAACAACCCTAGGCAAGATTGCCGAGGACGAGATACAAAAAAACACCCGTCGAGTGACGGGTGTTTTTTGCATCTTTAAACCATTAGCTCAAACAAGAGCTTGAGGTTTTAGACGAGATTAAGGACAAACAACAGCTGAGGCAGCAAGAACGCCTGTTGACGATGCTGACTTACCAGTGTTGTCTACACACCAGAATGATGCACCTGCAGATGTCTTGAGAGGAACAGCGGCCGCCCACGCAATACTAGTACTGTGACATACAGCTACTGTTGCTGATGATGCGTCAGTGATTGTGTTTGAAACTGTTGCACCAGCAGCGTCAGCTGCACCTGCAACCATAGTTGAGATACCACCAGCAGCTGTACAAACGTTGGTGTAAGTGTTTGCCCCAAGTCCGTCGTAGAAAAGCTCTGCCTGTGCGCGAGCGTTTGCAAGACCTGACTTAATAGCAGCGTCAGCACCCTTTGTACGTGCAGAGTTGAGTGATGCCAAAACAACTGACGCGAGGATACCGATGATTGCGATAACAACCAAGAGTTCAATAAGTGTAAAACCTTTTGATTTCATATTTTTAAATAAAAAACGAATAACAATTCTAATAAATTCTTTTATGCGAGAGAGAGTGGCATGGCCATCGGCCACCCTCCCTACCACATCTAACTATTGTACCATTGATAGTATTTGGGGTGCAAGCCTTTTGCGTGGAATGTAGGATTTGGGATTTGGAGTAATTCACAAAATTCTACAGCACACCTCAATAGAGCAGGGGTGATTGCGCTTTGCGCAATCACCCCCTTCCATATCCCATATCCTAGATCCCTGAACCAGCAGGTTCACGTCTTGGACGCTATTCTACCCCTACACGTTCCCCGCGATCTGATAAATAGGGATAAGCACCGAAGCGAGGACACCTCCCACACCAATACCGAGCGCCACAATCATCGCTGGCTCAATCATAGAAATCACTGTGTTAATAGCATTGGTCACCTCGCGGCGATAGAGTACTGAAAGCTTCTGGAGGATACTTCCCACTTCTCCTGTCTCCTCACCTACTCTCACCATTTGGATCATTACATTAGGAATCTCAGGGTGACCAGAAAGAGCTCCCGAGAGAGGTGCCCCGCCTTTCACGGCTACCACAGCCTTTGCAATAATGTCTTGATAGATCTCGTTATCAACAATCTTTGAGGTAATCTCGAGAGAGCGCACCATCGAGATGCCGTTACTCAACATCACGTGCATGTTGTCCGTAATGCGTGACAAGTAGAGCATGCGGTAAAGATTGCCCACCACAGGAAGCCAAAGCTTCGTATGTGCGAGATAGCTCGTCCCGCGTGTAAAACGCCAAATAAGGAATATTGCTGCGATAAAAATCATCGCCATAAAAATACCATAGTTCACCATGAGGTTACTGATAGTAATCACAACGGTCGTATAAATAGGTACCGCCTGCCCGCTCTGGGTAATAATCTCAGAGAGTTTTGGAATAACCATCGTCAACATAAGGATCATCACCACGACGAAGGTCGCCACCACGAAGGTCGGGTAAATGAGGGCTCCGCGCGCCTTGGACACAAGCTCATAAGTACGCTCGAGATAGTCTGCGAGTGCGTCAAATGTTTCTGCGAGCTTTCCTGACTCTTCTCCTCCGATGACCATGTTTACATAAAAATCTGAAAAGATACTTGGGTGCTTAAAAAGTGCACCAGAAATAGGTATGCCGTTTTGGATGTCATCAGAAATCTCCGTGAACTTTTTTGCAATCATTGGATTTTCTGACTCTGCCGCGATCATGCGAAAGGTCTTGAGTGCAGAAACGTGCGCATCGAGGAGCGTTGCAATCTGACGTGAGATGATAGCCACCTCTTTCATTGAAACACGATTAAAAATATCGATATCGATTTCAAAGGCGCTCTTTTCATCAGCAGAGCGTACAGAAATCACCACAAGACCACTTCGCTGAAGTGTATTGATAGCGATATCCTGATTTTGTGCCTCAATCTTTCCCGAGGTTTCCCCCCCTTCTTTTGTGATGGCCTTGTATGCAAATAGCATGATGGTGGAGATTATTATTTATTACCCCTGCAACATTCTCTCGAGACCCTTTGGATTAAATGAATAGAGAAGAGCATTGTCGGGAGTGATTTCCCCCTTAACCACGAGCTCGGCAAGACTACGGTTCATATCGATCATGCCGTCTTTCATGCCTGTCTCAATAACAACGTCAACTTCGTGCGTGCGCCCTTCACGAATAAGACTAGAAACAGCGGTGTTGTTGATCAAAAGCTCGTATGCAGGGATAAGCCCTCCTGCGATACGTGGAACGAGACGCTGAGAAAATACACCAATCAAAGAACCAGCAAGCTGAATGCGAATCTGTGATTGCTGCTCTGCGGGGAACGAGTCAATGATACGGTCAATAGTCTGTGATGCGTTGTTGGTGTGGAGTGTTGAGAATACGAGGTGCCCCGTCTCTGCGGCGGTCACTGCGGTAGAAATAGTTTCAGGGTCACGCATTTCTCCAATCATAATAACATCCACATCCTGACGAAAAACTGCGTTGAGTCCCGACCTAAAATCTTTTGTATCAATACCAACTTCACGCTGGTCAATAATAGACCTCTGAGAATTAAACAAGTACTCAATAGGGTCTTCGATAGTCACGATGTGCTCTGCGCGCTCGCGATTCACAAGCTCAACCATAGACGCAAGTGTCGTCGACTTACCCTGACCAACTGGGCCCACCACGAGGAAGAATCCTTGCTTCTTCTTGGTAAACATCTCGAGGATAGGAGGGAGATTGAGGTCGGCGATAGTCTTTACCTGTGTGGGGATAGAACGAAGAGCAATACCCACTGCGCCCTTCTGATAAAATGCTGCTCCGCGGAAACGACCCTTGTTGTAAAATTCGTACGAAAAGTCTATTTCTTTATTTTGGAGGAAACGATCCATGAAGTCCTGAGGAATAAGCTGCGCAAGCATCCCCATCGTGTCTTCTGGGGTAAGGACGGCAAGGTTCATGAGAGGGACCAGACCACCCGTAGTACGGAACGTTGGGTAGTGCCCTGCCGCGATATGGACATCAGATGCACCATCGGTAATAGCGCGCATAATCAACACCTCAAGTTCTTCTTTATAATTATGGGTAGGCATAGTGATAGAAATGATAAATTACTCAACGCTTGCAAAAACCTCTCCTCCCTCAAGAACAATACCTACTTTTTCTACAATCTCAGATGGCGTAGCTGATGCCTTGATGATGTAGCCATTTGCTCCCAAGTTGCGGCCCTTTTCAATATCTGACGGCTGTCCCAAGTTTGAGAGAACTACTATCTTTGCGTGCGGAGCGAGTTTTTCGCTTTTCACAATAGCAAGGAGTTCGAGTCCGTCCATGGTGGGCATCACCACATCGAGGATGAGTACATCAGGGTCACTTCCTTCTCGAAGCTTGCTCAGTGCATCAACACTACCAACAGCCTGCGTAACATCAAACCCCTTCTCTTTAAACTTGATGGTGTACATATCAAGAAGGTATTTATCATCATCCACAATGAATATTTTTTTTGGTGTTTGGGTTTGTTCCATAACAAATATTATACTACGGCGCCGAGCAAAAACAAAAGAACGAGAGGAAGAGCTAGAGCGCGTTGACCTCTTGGAATGGTGCTACCTTGTCCATACTCTTCAAAAGAGCGTCTTCCTTCATATAGAGCATGCCTTTTCTGCGGGCAGCCTCTGCAAGACGAACCTCGGTAGGTTCTTCCAAAATAATCTTTTGGATCTCCTTGTCGATTGAGAAAACCTCAAACACAGGAATACGTCCGCGCGTCCCCGAAGCACTTTCTGCGGTTGGTATTGCTTCATAGAGAGAGCGATTAATCTTGAGATTCTCCTTGATATCCTGAGGGAGATCTTGGAATTGCTTTTGAACCATCATGCTGATAGCTCCCTCATTAGGAATCTCATGCTCTGCTCCTGGGTAAATCTTTTTGACGAGGCGTTGCGCAACAGAGAGGATGAGGGTTGGAGCGATAAGATATGGGTCAATCCCCATATCGACAAGACGTGGGATCGCACCAATAGCTGTGTTGGTGTGAAGTGTCGAAAGTACGAGGTGGCCCGTGAGAGCTGCTTGAATAGCGAGCTGCGCTGTTTCGGCATCACGGATTTCTCCAACCATGATAACATCAGGATCTTGACGAAGTGTCGTACGAAGCCCCGTCGCAAACGTGTACCCAATCTCGGGGCGCATTTGTGACTGTGTGATACCTCCGATGTTGTACTCCACAGGATCTTCGAGAGAAACGATGTTCTTTGTTTCTTTGTCGAGTTCATTCAACATTGAGTACAACGTTGTCGACTTACCAGACCCCGTAGGTCCCGTAACAAGAATGATTCCATAAGGACGAGCGAGAGCCGCACGGACGAGGGCGAGCTGCTCGGGGCGGAAACCGATATCGTCGAGCTTTTGCACACCTTTTTGAGTATCCAAAATACGCATCACCACCTTCTCTCCATAAAACGCTGGGAATGTTGAAACACGGAAGTCGATTTTGCGACCATCAATACGCGCCGAAAAACGACCGTCTTGTGGCTTTCTCTTTTCATCGAGCTTGAGAGAAGAAAGAATCTTGATGCGTGCCACCACCGAAGAATGCACATCTGCAGGCAAAACAAGGCTAGTCGTAAGGACGCCATCCACACGGAAACGTACACGGACCGCGTCTCCCGTGTGTTCAATGTGCACGTCCGATGCTCCCCCTTCTGTTGCGTGACGCAATATCACCGCGGTGATCTTTGCCACAGGAGCGTCCGAAACAACATGGGATTCCTTTTTCGCCTCAGCAACTGAGACTCCTGGACCTTTTACGAGAGCAGCCTTATCGATCCCACTAATATCAACTTCGAGTTCTGAAAGCGCCTTGGTCACTTCCCCCGTGAGTCCGCGATAACTATCAATGATTACTTTTAAATCATCCTCGGTGATAAGAAAAATCTTAAACGGCATCCCGAGTTTTGTCGCAATAAACTGGAGTGCGTCTCTCGCTTCAATGTTTTCAGGATCGGTTATACCAATCTCAAGAACTTCACTATCAACACCAATAGGAGCAAAGTGGTAGTGGGAAGCCGAGTCTTCAGGGATGTACTGCAAAATTTCAAAATCAACCCCCTTCCCCTTGAGGTCTCTGATAGGGAGATTGTAGTAAAGCCCCTTTCCTTTTAAAATATTTTCTTTTGATACTCCGGCAGAAAGGAGTGTCTCATCAAGTGTTTTTCCTTCATTGATAATCTTTGTAAGAGCTGGTACAGCTTCTTGCTTTAAAAAACCATGAAGTGCAAATGTGTCGAGAATAGCCATATAGTATTATTTATACCATTTCTAAGAACAAGATGGAACTAAGGAGCGTACAAAAACTAAATTCCGGGAGTAACCTCTCCTGAAAGAACTGCTGGGGTTGATGAAGCTGGAGCCTCAGGCGCGGCAACAGGAGCAGCAGGAAGAGCGGCCTTCCCTGCGGAACCTTCGAGTGCGCTAAATTTCAACTTCCAATCTGTAGGAAGAAATGGGTTTACTCTCCCTATCGCTTGAGAAAAAACAGGAACCGTGAAATCCTGCAGGTTTTTAAAGGCTGGCAACTCAAACAGAGCATTTGAACTCTCGACTGCGCGAGCAAGGTTACCGAGGTCACGTACAGTGTAATCAATCTCGGTACCGATAAGTGCTGTTTCTTCTGCAATCTTTGCAACAGTCGCAACTGAAGTTGCAGTATCCCCTACCACAGGGATATCTTTCTTTGTAAAAATAAAGAATGCCGCCACAACAACGCCGAGTACCACGACTACCGTGAGGATGTTTACTATCAGTGCTTTTATTTTCTCTGGTGTCATATTGTTGTTAATTAAGAGAGTAAGTTTCTATGGTCATCGTAAACCCATACACTGGATCTGTGACTACTTTTGATTTCTTGTCAGCACTTGCATCTGTGGTCTCACCAAACGAAAGTGAGGTTACGTTGATAAGCCCAAGACTTCGCTCGAGATCATTCAAGAAAAGCTGGAATGATTCATATGTAGCAGTAAATGTGAGTGTTGCTTTTGTCGTTACGTATTTTCCCTGAGAAGCCGTGCGTCCCCCTATCCCCCCGGACAAGATTGGGCTTTCTGCTTTATTAATCTGAGCGCCGAGAGACACCGCACTCACCAGACCCTGTATTGCTCCTCCGTTTGCCCCTGTGGTGCTCAATTTTGCAAGGTCTTCTGCGCTGTCTACTTTAATATTGGTCAAAATGATTCTATTGTCACGTGCGATAGCCTGAATATTGTTTGCAAAGCGAATAGGGTCTACCTTTGCGGGAAGAAATACCTCAAAACGAGAAAGGATGTTTGGCTCGATGCTATCAAGATTGTCTTTTGTTTTACCAATGAGTGTCTTGATCTCACTCGAAGTGTCCAAAATCTTGGTCAAAGATTCAATATCCCCTCTGCGGGCAACGTTAAGCTCATATGCGGGGATAACATTGAAAAAGATAAATCCGATTGAGATTACAACAACGATGAGGGAAATAATAGGTTTAAGCATAATAGTATATTACCAAAATTTAAGCATCGATAGAATTTTCGACCAAAATGAAGGGACGGGAGCACTCGCGGTATCCGTTGCTACCTGTGTAGCATCGGTCCATCCATCAGCCACGGGGGTAATAGCCCCAGCATCTTCGACGACGACAGGGGTGGCATCAGTCGAGGATGCTAATGTTTCAGGATTCTCTGGAATGACGAGTTCGCTACTTGTTGCAACAACTTCTGTGCTCTGCGCAGGGACAACAACGGGAGTTGGTTCCGATGTTGTAGCAACAGGAGTGTCGAAGTTGATAGTTCCGCCAAACGATCCACTTGAAGTAGTTCCTTGTGCTTGTTCGGTGGTAGGAGTAGAAGCGGCAATCTCTGAAGCCTTGAGATTTTTTGTATACAACAAGAAATCAGGATTGAAGACCATCGTAAGAGAGAATGACACGGTCCCAAAGTTTGTTAGCGTGACATCACGAACACTGACACTCGCAAGCTCTGTCTTCTTCTCTCGAAGAATATCTGCCTGGTATGCAACAGCAGCATACGTAGGAGCCTCCCCTGCAAGCTCAAGCGTTGAACCAAGGGCATCAGTCTTAAAGACAAATCTGTTGTACAAAATACTGCTCAAGGTATTTTTTGACAAGAAATCAAGAACGGGCGACGTCACGGTGTGTGAATTGAGAAGCTCACGGGCAAGTTCTGCACGAGCGCGAAAAACTTTTGCCTCTCCCACCTCAGGAGCGTCACTAAACTCCTTCTGTGCTTTCTTGATCTCAATAGTCTTCTCAGCGACAATCTTGTTGAGAGAATTATTGTAGTAATACAATCCAAAATAAGCTGCCGTCGTTATAACAAAAACGACGCTCGCAATAGCACCAAGCACACTGCGTGGTCTACTTCTCTCCAAAAAAAACTCGTCACGAACGAGCGATCCCTTGGGGATGAACGAGACTTTTTGGTTAGTACTATCCATGTTGTAAGTATACTACACTTTACTCTTATTCTTCTAGCCCTTTTAGAGCAAGACCTGTTGCTACTGCAAAGTCAGGACTCAATTCTTTCAACGTTGTAGCGAGGAACGCAGGACTGTCGAGCCGCGCTAGTGGATCACCAAGAACAATCGATGCCTTGGGGAAATTTTTGCTTACAATTTTTTCTATCCCCTTGAGTCGCGCACCACCACCCACCAAAATTACTTTTGTAATCGTTGTGTTGTATTTTGTCTCATAATTTTCTACGAAACGCGCTGTTTCGCTCATGATATTCGACAAGAGAAGCTCGGCAACGGTAAGCACATCACGACCCTCTGCATCGCCGAGTACCCCGACGCGACATTTGATCTCTTCGGCTTTATCAAAAGCAAAATTGTGCGAGCGAGCAAATGCAAGCGTGATATCTTGGCTTCCCATAGAAATAACGTGTGACCCGCGGACGACTCCTTCATCTACAAGAGCAAGCTTGGTGCTCCCTGCCCCAATATCTACAACCAAAAGTGGTGAGAGTTCGCGTCCGACCACCGCGCGCAGCGTACTAAATATTTCAATCTCAAAATGCGATGCTTCCCCAGGAATCTGCGCATCGCGTTTGATTGACTCATATTTACTAATAACCTCGTTGTGAATCGCAGCAATAATAGCTTCAATCTTCCCAACTGGTTTTGGGGCATCAGGAGAAACCGTAAGTGTTGGCTTCTCTCCCACTTTGCGCTTTGGCAAAATCCACCAATCGAGAGAAACCTCACTAATAGGGACCGGGATATAGCGACGAGCTTCGATGGGGATCATTGAGTCAAGCTCCTTCTTGCCCACATCAGGAAGTTCTACCATCGCAAGGAGGCTGGCACTAAAAGGAATAGCGATAAGAGTATGTTGAGCAGAGATGCCTGCCTCTTTTAAAAGGTCACGAAGTGCCTCTGCGATCTTTTCAGGAGGGAGATTTGTCGCCTGTCCCGCAGCAACGCCGGCGCGCGGCCCGAGTGCAATCTCCCCATAGTTTTTCAAAACTACTTTCTCTTGTACTTTTTCAACAAGGACAACCTTGATAGACGATGAGCCGATATCAATACCAAGAACCGAGCCCTTGTGTCCCGAAGAAAACGCTTTTTTAATTGAATCTAAAAATGACGCCATGTTGCTGTATACTATATATCAATAGTATACCATGCTCTACGCATTTGTGTTGCTGTTTTCATGATAAAGTTATCCACATGGATATAATTATCTCTATACTCACACGTATCATAAATATTCTCTTCCCTACACACTGTGTCGGGTGTGGCATATCTGGTGCGCATATCTGTGAAAAATGTCTCATCAGAGCACCTCGCGCTCGCGATGCTGAGTATTCGTTTATATCGTCACTGTTTGAATATCAAAATGCGGCCATTCGTCAAGCAATTTGGAACTTTAAATACAAGAACACGCGTGGTGTTGCGCAAATCTTTGGCGAAAAACTTTATGAGGGGATTATTGCTGACCTTGGGGATAGTCTGCATATTTCAAAAAGTGAAACATTCCTCATTGTTCCTATCCCTCTCCACAAGAAGAGACTTCGAGAACGTGGCTACAACCAAAGTGAACTTCTTGCGCGAGAAATTACAAAATACGATTCAGAAAATATTTTTATACTCACTACGAGCGCACTATCTCGCACTCGTGCAACAAACGCGCAAGCGAAGAAAGAAAAACGTAGAGCACGCTTTGAGAATCTTAGAGGAGTATTTACTGCGTCAAAAGAACTTATACGAGGGAAAAATATTATTCTCATCGACGATGTGACTACAACAGGCGCAACACTTGCCGAGGCGAGAAAAACCCTACTTGAGGCCGGGGCCCGCGATGTGAGGGCTTGGACAATAGCGCACTAGAGAAAACTAAACAAATATGATAAAGTGGGTGGGTTCCAAAAGGAGATGTGGCTGAGCTGGCCCCAAAGGAAAAGACACCTCGGTGCCTTATCTCCCGTCCTCGCGCAAGACGTAAAACTGTATCAAAATATAATATCTGGAGATGTGGCTGAGCTGGCCGAAGGCACCTCACTGCTAACGAGGCAGGGTAGCAATACTCTCGTGGGTTCGAATCCCACCGTCTCCGCAAATAAAAAAACACCCATCGGGTGTTTTTTTTATTTGCGGAGACGGTGGGATTCGAACCGTGGCCCACCATTTTAAAGGAGCAACGCGACTATTAAAATGGATGGTCTCGACCGCAGGGAGAGGCGAATCCCACGCGGTGTTCTATAAAAAAACACTTGGTCCTAATGTTTTGCGCGAGTCGGTGGGATTCGAAAATAATAAACCCCCGAGTTTCCTCGGGGGTTTTTGCTCTGCCAGCTTGTTCAGTGCGGCAGATGGCGTGCCTTCATCGGCTTGCGTCCGTGCTTCCCGTGGGAGCGGCAGAGCATCACCTTCTTGACACGTTCTCCGAAACGGTCGATTGTCTTGGTGAACGTGTGATATTTTGCAAACTCGGTCTCGCTTGCGCTCTCACGGAAAACGGAGCTCTGCATGCAGTGATGAGCATTTACGCCCGTGTCCCCATACTGTTTCTTAGAAGTCGATTTCTCCGCGATTTCCACTTCGGGCGCGCCACCACAGAAAACATAACCATGATCCGTTGCTACGGCTGCGTAACACATACTTTTTCCCCTTTCAAGAGAAAGATATTGAATGAATGTACCTCAAATAACTACTAACATTATACATAATCTGAGCATTTTGTCAACCCTCTAGAAATTCAACATATTAATGGAGATTTTGTATATAATAGTACCAATGCCTCACAAGATTACTATTACCGACAGGATTCTTTCAAAAATTCTCCTTCCGCTTATCCCTCAATGGATAACCCCCAACTATGTATCGTGGATGCGTCTCTGCAGTGTGCCGTTTGTTGGCTATTTTCTCTGGATTGAGAATTACAGTATCGCCCTCCCCCTTTTTGCCATCGCTGCTTTTTCTGATGCTGTCGATGGTTCCCTTGCGCGAACAAGAAACCTCGTTACTCATTTTGGGAAAATGTTTGACCCTCTCGCAGACAAACTCCTGATCGCAACGGCAGCGATTATTCTCATTCCTCGTTTCAATGGATGGTGGGTTGTTGTCGCCATGGTATCCATTGACCTTATTCTCATCTCCTCCGCCTACTATCGAAAACATTTCTACGGAACGATCATTCAAGCAGAGAACACAGGTAAGGCAAAGATGGTTATGCAGTCCGTAGGGATCGGAGCGCTCCTTATGTATGCGCTTTTCAATATTGTTATCTTTCTCACTATCGCAACGTACTCATTTTATCTCGCAATCTTCTTTGCGCTCCTTTCACTGGTTGTCTATCGCGCAGTGTAGGTGAAGTTTAGGATGTGAAATATAGGATATGGTATATTTTACCCATATGAAACGAACACCTTACACCCCGAAAGATTTTAATTGGACAAAGTGGACTGCTTCCGAAATAAAGGCTCTCGTACCACGGATTATCGCAGAAAAGAAAGCGCGGCTTGCTGTAATTAAAAAGGACAAGTCCCCTCGTAATTTTGAGAACACCATCTACGCACTCGAGGCATCAGATTATGGCATCACGGATACTATTTCAAAAATTTCTCTCCTCGAAAACGTTTCACCAGAAAAGTCTATCCGCGATGCAGCAAAAAGCGCGCAAGAAAATATCAATAAACAATATATTGGTATTGTGCGTGACCCAAAAATCTGGAAAATAGTTAAGGACTATTACATAAACGAATTTCCAAAAGAAAAAAACCTAACACAGGAAGACAGGAAGCTTGTTCGTGATACTTACCTCGGCTATAAGCGTATGGGGCTTGACCTTGCTCCATCAAAACAAAAGCGTGTGAAGGAAATTTCAATGCGCCTTACAAAACTTTCTAGTGACTTTGGCGCGAATATCCAGAATTACAAGGACTATATCCTTGTATCAAAGGAGGAAGCCGCGGGCCTCTCGGACCGTTTCCTTTCTAGTCTCAAGCAAGACAAAAAAGGAAATTATATTGTCACCCTTGAGTACCCAGATATTGGACCATTTATGGAGCTCTCGCAAAATGAGGCGAAGCGCAAAGAACTGAGCGCAAAAAATCTTCAAAAGGGCGGAGCCAAGAACATGAAGGTTCTCAACGAGATGCTCGCACTTCGTGCGGAGCGAGCCCAGCTCCTTGGTTACAAAAATCACGCTGATTACAAAACAGAACTTCGCATGGCGAAGTCCGGAAAAGTCGCTCTCGATTTTGAGCTCGATCTTTTAAAGAAGGTCGCAAAGAGTGGCAAGTACGACCTTGATGAACTTCGCGAGCTCAAAAGAGAGACCGCAAACAATCCTCACGTGGAATTTTACTCACACGATGTTGCGCACTATAGTAATCTGCTTCAAAAACGACGTTTTAATTTCAGTAGTGAAGAGATGCGCGATTACTTCCCACTTGAGCGCGTACTTGAAGGGACATTCAAAATCTATTCTACACTTTTTGGAGTTACATACGAGAAACTTTCGGGCTTTCCCCTTTGGCACAAAGACGCGGAGCTCTACGTAATTAAATCATTGAAGGGTGAACTCATCTCGTATTTTGCAATTGATCTTTTCCCTCGCGAAGGTAAGTACGGTCATGCGTGTGCATCAGGGGTCATAGGTGGCCGACGAGCTACGTATGCTTTAAATGAATATGTCACTCCACTCGCAACCATGATTGCAAATTTTGCAAAACCATCCAAAAAGAATCCTTCTCTTCTTTCTCATAACGAGGTTGAAACATTCCTCCATGAATTTGGGCATATTATGCACTTTACTCTCACCACGGCGCGATACGCATCACAAGCTGGATATAATACCGCGTGGGACTTTGTAGAAGCACCATCACAAATGCTTGAGCACTGGGCTTGGAATAAAAAATCTTTGGCACTTCTTTCGTCGCATTACAAAACTGGGAAGCCGATCCCAGAAAAACTATTGAATAACCTTATCGCGAGCGAGAACCACATGCTTCGTTATGCAACGCTTCGTCAGACACTACTTGGGATATTTGATCTCACGCTTCATACCTCAAAGAAAAAAATGGAACCTGCAAAACTCTGGCGCGATATGATAAAGAAGTACACAGGGATGACACTCCCAAAAGATGCTATCTTCCCTGCAGGATTTGGTCACCTCGATGGTTATGGTGCAGGGTACTACAGCTACCTTTGGTCAAAGGTATACGCCGCTGATATGTTTACCCGATTTGAAAAAGAAGGAATCTTAAGTAAAAAAGTCGGCGCAGACTACAAGAAATGGATTCTCGAAAAAGGCGGGAGTATGGAAGAGATTGAACTAGTAAAAGGTTTCCTTGGTCGCAAGCCAAACAATAAAGCATTCTTGAAGGAGATTGGCATAAAGGGGTAGAATTTGGGATATGGGATTTAGGATATGGAAACAGAAAAACACCCCCGAGATTTTCTCGGGGGTGTTGTGCTTTTCAGATCAAAGGTCCTCAAACAAACGCTGCAATCTGCGCAAAGCTACCGCATCAGGACTTGCGGAATTTGTTCCAACGCCAAAATCGCGCCAAAATGATCCCGTCATATCAAGAGCCTGACATGTCGAACAAAATGCTTTTGACTGACCCCACTCCTCTTCAGTCTTTCGAGGATTTGCGATGGCATCCTCTGGCTTTTGAACGTTATATCGTTCTGCAAAGCCGTTGAGAATATTGTTGATTTCGTTGAATCGTGCCAAATACGAAGCAGAGCCACAGTCACGGAGGGGGATTGCCGTAAGAAAGAAACTCGCCAGAAGCCCCTCGAATTCTTCGTAACAAAAGTCCGTTAATGGCATATGCCCCGAATTGAAGGTTTTGGCTCCAATAGTTGCTGTGTTCATTGTAATGTCCTCTGAGATTAGTAGAGCAGAATAGCTCCTTAAACTACCTCAATTTCTAACTAAATTATACACAAAATTGCTCATTTGTCAACCCCTGTAATGATTCAATACTTTTGCAACACCTAGCATGTTACAATTCCATTATGAAAAAGAGTGATGCAATACTCCCCGCCACTCCCCTTGCGGATATTTTTCGACTCACCCCCGCACAGAAAACTGCGCTTGAGAAATTGAGTATTTCGACTGCATATGACCTGCTCTACTACTTCCCTACGCGCTACACGAATACAGCGGATATCAAACATATTACCAGCCTCGTAAAAGGCGAAGACGCAACCATATATGGGCGTGTGGTTTCTGCAAAAACTGTGAAAGGTTTCCGAACAAAGATTGCAATGACCGAAGCAATCATCGAGGACAGCACGGGGCGCATCAAGTGCGTGTGGTTTCACCAAGCATACATTGCAAAGATGCTCATTGAGGGAAGTATGGTTAAGCTCTCAGGGCACGTTGAAGAGCGAGCAGGTGCGCTGTATCTCGCAAACCCCGACCTTGCGCGCACTAAGGAGCTTCCTCTCGGATCAACTGATTCACTATTTCAAAGTGAGGATGAAACTATTATTTATCCTGTATATCCAGAGACAAAGGGCATCACCTCTCGTTTCATCTATCATCATATTCAAAAACTATTTAGCAAAGGTGTACTCGATAATATTGTCGATACAATTCCTGCGGATATTCTTGAGCGCTACCATCTCCCCTCACTCACTACGTCACTCGTATGGATTCACACCCCACAGAAAGAAGCTGACGCAAAATCCGCGCGCAAGCGTTTTGCATTTGAAGAAGTGTTTGTGATCCAGCTCGCACGACAGCAGGAGCGCGCGCTCACAAAAGAGCACAGTGGTTACAAAATCGTGCCAGAGAAAAATGCGCTTGCAGAGTTTACGGCTCGATTCCCCTTCAAGCCAACATCGTCCCAAGAGCACGCCCTTAAAGATATTTTTGCAGATTTTAATAAAGGCATCCCAATGGGTCGCCTCCTTGAGGGAGATGTAGGATCAGGGAAAACATTTGTGGCTGCAACAGCTGCATATGCGACCGTCACTACCGCACCTCTTGATAATAAATTTGGAAATCTTCAAGTTGCTTATATGGCGCCGACGGAAATCCTTGCTGAGCAGCATTTCAAAAGCTTTATTGAGTATTTTGAAGGTTCTAATATTGAAATAGGCATCCTCACGGGGAGTGGTGCAAAAAAGTTCCCTTCAAAGTCTGACCCAAGTGGAGCAACCTCTGTATCACGCGCGCAACTTCTCAAGTGGGTCGCCGAAGGCAAGCTCCCTATCCTCATCGGTACGCACGCACTCATTCAAAAAAGTGTTGAGTTTAAAAATCTTGGACTCGCCATCGTTGATGAGCAGCATCGTTTCGGGACAGCGCAACGCGGAAAGCTCGCAAAGAAAGACGTTGTTCTCCCTCACTTTCTTTCAATGACCGCAACACCAATCCCTCGCACACTCGCACTCACGATCTATGGCAACCTCGACCTCACGCTCCTTGATGAGATGCCTGCGGGGCGCCTCCCTATCAAGACTGAGCTTGTCATAAAAGCAAACAGAAGCAAGATGGAGGAACACATTCGCGCTGAAATAAACAATGGTCGCCAAGCATATGTGATTTGTCCTCGTATCGACGAACCTGATTCAACAAAAGAAGCTGCGCTCCTCGCAAAATCTGTCGTCGCTGAGGCGGAGCGTATTGCAACGGATGTATTCCCTGAGTTCAACATTGGTATCCTCCATGGAAAAATGAAACCTGACGAAAAAGAATGGGTGATGGATGAATTTAAAAAAGGGGCAATTCATATCCTCGTCGCAACATCAGTCATTGAAGTCGGCGTGAATGTTCCCAATGCAACCATCATCGCAATCGAAGGAGCGGAACGATTTGGACTCGCGCAGCTCCACCAGCTTCGTGGACGTGTCATCCGTAGCAACCACCAAGCCTATTGCTACGTACTCACCGACAGCACAAGTGAGGTTTCTCAAAAGCGTCTTAAGGCACTCACCACTGCAAAGAATGGCTTCGAACTTTCCGAGCTCGACCTTACCCTCCGTGGCGCAGGCGAACTCTCAGGTCGCAAGCAGTGGGGCATCTCCGATCTCGGGATGGAAGCAATAAAAAATATTAAAATGGTTGAAGCCGCACGCACTGAAGCTGCGCGACTCATCGCTCTCGATTCATCACTCATAACATATCCCCTCCTCCGCGAAACTATCGAGAAGAATCACCGGGATACACATTGGGAATAATAAAAACCCGCCGAAGCGGGTTTTTGTATGCGTATTTATTTCGAATAACCGAGGTGGGTCCCGCAGTGCTCGCACTTATATTCCGCAGATGGTGGCTTACCACTTGCGACAACAGGGACATGTTTACCTGTCGGTGACTTCGTACACGGTTTTTCGGATTCTTTGTGCATCCGGTCCGCGTAATACCCTGCATCTGCTGAGCTACTCATAATGTGCTCCTTTCGTATTTATACAGGCAATATTACCTGCGCAAATACTAGCGCGTATTTTCATTCCACGCAAGAAGCTGGGGGGTAGTATGGTTTTAAATTCTTTGTCCGCCCACCAGGACTCGAACCTGGGACCGCAGAGATATAAGCTCTGTGCTCTAACCAACTGAGCTATGGGCAGACAAAAAATTCAATTGCCCTCATAGTATACCAAAATCAAAAAAACTAAAAATACACCCCTTGAAAAGACGTGATATACTAAAGAAATGGAAGAAGAATCTCATATCACAAGAAACATTTTTCTGTGGACCGCAGGTCTCGGGATGTTGGCAGGAATTGGGTATTTAGAGTACCAAAACTACCTTCTTAAACAAGCAGAAGTAGTTCTCAAAGCAGAGCTTTTGAGTGCACAGCAAGATGCTGAACGCACATCACAAGCTCTTGCAGAAAATATTGAGTCCCTCAAACAACTCCTGACTGCTTCACAGTCAGACAAGGAGAGTATCGAGAAATCAATGAGCGCACAACTGAGAGGGATGGAGGAGACGCTTGGTCTCTACCAGAAACTAGCGACAACCGACCAGCAACTTCTTGCGAAATACTCTCGTGTGTATTTCTTGAGTGACAACTATAGCCCAAAATATACAACTGCAATCCCAGGAGACTATCTTTCTGATTCAACAAAAGAAATTTTAATGCTCCGCGACGCGTGGCCATTCCTCAAAAAGATGCTTGACGATGCAATCACAGAAGGTATTGATTTAAAAGTTCTTTCTGGATATCGTTCCTTTGATACACAAACAAAACTTAAAAATGCTTACACGGTGGTGTATGGGACTAATGCAAATAAATTTTCCGCAGACCAGGGGTACTCTGAACACCAGCTCGGCACTGCAATAGATTTCACTACGTCTGTGCTTGGTATAAAATACTCAACGTTCGAAAAGACCGCGAGCTATACGTGGCTCACCGAGAATGCTTACAAATATGGTTTTGTGCTTTCGTATCCAAAGAGCAATGCGTATTATATCTTTGAGCCATGGCACTGGAGATTTGTAGGGAAAACTCTTGCACTTCGTCTCCATGACGAGAACAAAAACTTTGTCGACATGGAACAACGCGATCTCAACGAGTATATCATCCCCCTCTTCAACGACTCTCCATCGCAACAGTAGAGACAATATTCGATAAACAAAATCCCCGCCCTTTTTATAAAGGGCGGGGATTTTTCTTAAAGTACTCAAATGCTATACAGCGAGGAGCGCACCAAACATAATCCACGTGAGAAACGCTGAGAAAATGCACCATACACACCATGCCTTGATGACGCGCCATTGAAGATACATAAAGTACACGGACATCGCTGCTCCTGTGCCAATGAATACGTATTCACCGAGAATCACAAGGGGGTACGTGCATCCAGAAAATATCGCCCACGAGAAGATGGCAGCCCCGATGTAAAATGCGAGACCGAGGTAGTCATTCCCAATACCCATTGTTTTACTATACGGACTCCCCCACACAGCTTCGCAACTATGCCCAATGAGACAAACAGGGGGGCGTTTCTTTAGACTCTGCAAACAAAGATATGTCGTTACGGCGATTCCAGACAAAGACAATCCAAAAATAATAAGATGTGTGTTCATGATTCTAATATTAAGCAGTTACTTCCTTGTCTAATTTCTTTGGCATGATGCCGTTGGCAATCAAAATCTTTTCAAACTCATCACGCTCGATGGACTCTTGAACAATGAGTTCATTTGCTATCGCGTCGAGGAGTTTACGATGCTCTTTGCAAACTTCACGAGCGCGCGCAAATGCCTCGTTCATAATCTTTGAAACCTCAGCGTCGATCTTTGCGGATACGTCTTCTGAGTAGTCACGGCTGTCCACACCACGACCACCAAAGAGTGCTCGTCCACCAGAACCCTCGAGCGCTACGGGTCCAAGCTTTTCTGACATTCCGTACTTGGTCACCATGTCACGAGCGAGAGCTGTTGAAACCTGAAGGTCGTTTGAAGGTCCTGTTGTCACGTCGCCAAAAATCATTTCCTCAGCAACATACCCACCGAGTGACATCGCAATATCGTCCAAGAAGTCACGACGTGAACGAAGGCGTGTCTCCTCGAGCGGAAGCTTGAGTGTATACCCGCCTGCATTTCCACGCGCAATGATAGAAACCTTGTGCACGGGGTCAGCATGTGGAAGAACTGACGCAACAAGTGCATGACCTGCCTCGTGATATGCAGTAACACGCTTCTCTTCTTTTGAAAGAATGTGACTCTTGCGCTCGGGTCCCATCATCACCTTTTCAATAGAGCGGATGAGATCAAACTGTGCAATGGTCTTTCGGTCTTCACGAGCTGCGAGGATTGCCCCCTCGTTCATAATCGACGCAAGGTCAGCACCCGAGAACCCCGGAGTACGCTCTGCAACCACCTTTAGATTTACATCCTCAGTAAGTGGCTTCTTGCGTGCATGAATACTCAAAATCTCTTCACGGCCTTCGCGGTCTGGAAGGTCGAGCGTCACACGACGGTCAAAGCGACCCGGGCGAAGGAGTGCAGAATCGAGGACATCGGGACGGTTTGTTGCAGCCATCACGATAACCTTTTCTGATGGTTCGAAGCCATCCATCTCTACAAGGATTTGGTTCAAGGTCTGCTCACGTTCATCATTACCACCACCTGTCCCTCCTCCACGTACGCGACCAACGGCATCAATCTCGTCGACAAAGATAATAGCAGGGGCTGCTTTCTTTGCCATCTTGAAAAGATCACGCACACGTGACGCACCAACACCGACAAACATCTCCACAAACTCTGAACCCGAGAGATGGAAGAAAGGCACACCAGCTTCTCCTGCGACTGCGCGCGCGAGGAGTGTCTTGCCAGTACCTGGCGCACCCATGAGAAGTACTCCCTTTGGAATACGTGCGCCAATATCCAAAAACTTTTTAGGGCTACGGAGGAAGTCTACGATTTCTACGAGTTCCTCCTTGGCTTCCTTTGCGCCTGCAACATCTTTGAAGGTAACTTTTTGTGCTGTGTCATTGGGGTCAATGATGCGGGCCTTTGACTGACCAAAAGAAAATGCTTGCATGCCTGCCCCTTTGACCTGACGAGTGAGCATCCAAAAAACGAGAACAATGAGAATAATAGGAATGAGAAATGGGAGAATATTGAGCATGTAGTACCCAAAGCCACTTTCGTTCTTTACTTCGACTTCAACTTTAGAAAGATTTTCTGAGGTCACACCGTAGTTCACGAGCGTCTGAGAGAGTGACGACTCAACTTCTTTTTTGGATTCCTTTTTTGAACCATCTGCATATTCTGCAGTGATCATACCACCCTCAACAACGACTTTTTTTACAGAGCCGAGAGAAATATCTTGTGCAATCTTTGAAACAGAAACTTCCTCAACCTTGTTTTTGTTGCCCACAATCGTCGAATAGAGTGTCGAGATAATAAGGAAGACAAGAACTGCTGTTAGGAAATTTGAGAAAAACTGTCCCGCAGGAGGGAGTGAGGGCATTCCTGGGATCTGGCCCTTCTTCCCCTTCACCTTATCAGTCCCCTTGCCCCCTTTTTCTTTGTTCATTTTTTTGTTTTTAAAACTCATAGTGTTGTCATTATAGCATAGGGCCCCCGCTATCAAAAAACGAAAAGACCTGCACGAGGCAGGTCTTTTTTACTTGTGTTTGTAGTGAGCACTTGTCTTTGACTCCATCCAATAAAGCACGATCCCCGCAAAAATCCCCACATAGAGAATCGTCCCCATTGCGTTTAAAAGATGCATTACCGTCATGATAGCCTCCTTGAAAGAGCACCGAGAGAACAACTACCTATCAGACTACTCTTCTTTGCAATACTGTCAACAAATAAAAAGGTGGCCTCGCTTGCGCTCGGCCACCTTACCTTTTAGTCTCTCCAGACACAGAAGCTGCTGAGAACCAGGCAGAACATATCCCAGATGGCCTCGAGAAACTTGGCGACGACGTAGTGCGCCATGCTGAGGGCCAAACTCGCAAGCAACATGGCTGCAAGGAACGAAATTGCCAGAAAATAGAACGGGTCCATGATTTCCTCCATAAAAAGACCGTTAGATATACCCTAGTTAATGGTAGCATATTACACTACATTTGTCAATATCCGTGTTCCCTGCTATTATTGGACTATCTCCTTTGTGAGATATAGATTTTATGGCACTTATTTCGAACAAAAAGGCACACTTCAACTATGAGGTACTCGAGCGCTATCAGGCGGGTATCGAGCTTTTGGGTTCTGAAGTAAAGGCCCTACGTGCCACTCATGGGTCTCTAGAAGGCTCTCACGTGACCGTTCGTGGCGGAGAGGCATTTCTCATTGGAATGACCGTAAACCCCTACCAGGTTGGAAATATGCCCAAGGGCTATGAGGCAATGCGTAATCGCCGTCTCCTCCTAACCAAGGAAGAGATTGCAGAGTTGGGCGCGCAGGAGTCCAAGAAAGGATTGACAATAGTGCCACTTTCAGTGTATAATAAGGGTCACAAACTCAAGGTGGAAATTGCAATTGTGCGTGGCAAAAAAGAGCACGACAAGCGCGAAACGATAAAAAAACGTGAAGCCGATAGAGATGTGATGCGCGACATAAAGGATCTCAGATAGAATATGGGATCTGGAATATGGGATATTGAATTAATGCAAAATGCACGAATTCATAATTCCACTCACGCGCAAGAGAACTTTGAAAAATAGAATATGGGGATGACCGGCCTAGACAGGCGGTTCCCTCTTCTCAGTGCTATGCCGAGATTGCTCGAGTTCTCGTTAAATTTCGAGCACCAACCTAGTTGCAAAAAACAACCTCGTTGCAAAAGCCAAGGCTATCGTATCACCATACTTTGGTGCTAACGCCTTCGCTCCTGCTTACGCTTTCGTAGCCTAAGTAGCATTCGCGCTCGACACGCCCTCAAGGCGAGCAGCGGGTGATATACCAAAGAGGGCTCATCACTTTGAATGTCTCTACAAAGTGAAAAATCATAGAGAACCGGTTGTGTATGATTTAGAATAATTTATACATACACAACTTAAACCCAAAAGAATTATTCTATGCATAGTAGACTCTCTGAAGAGCATCGTCTGCACGGGGGTTCGATTCCCCCCATCTCCACAATACGCACCACCCAACTCTGAAAGAGTTGGGTGGTTTGCGTTTGTGTGAGATGGGGGGAATCGAACCGCGGGCCGCAGCCCCCGAAGAGGGGGCGTAGGTTTCGAGCTCACCAGAGCGAGAGGCGATTCCCCAACTATTTTGCATTTTGTGAGTACCCGAACAAAATACCTTTATCAAAAGAAAACTCCACCCACCTTGACACTCTCTCCTCCGTACACTAGTATCACCTCAGTAGTTCCCCACAATCTCAAGGAGTACACAATGAAAAGCATCGATGATCGCTGTACTGGCTCCAAAAGAATCGTGCGTCTCAATCAAGGGCGAGGTAACACACTGAAGTTTGTGAATGTCCCTGACAGTATGTCGGGAGCATTCCTCGAGGAACTGTGTGGGCTCGACAGTCCGCACACTCACCCCCTCGCAGACACCGCCTACTTCGTAGAAAACCTGCCGGGGAACACCTTCAACGTCATCGTTTTCCAAAATGACCTCAAGAAGGATATCGCCCAAGCATACGCCAGCTGGTTCATGGGTCACTGCTATATGAAATACGCCGACGAGGATACAAAGTTCAAAATCGAAACGGCAAAAGGAGTACCAGCTTAAACAAGTATCAAACCCCCAAGAGAGCCTCGCGGCTCTCTTTTTTATTTAAGCAATAAAAAACCGCCATCTCACGATGGCGGTTCGTATTCAGTCTACGTCCCCACAGGTGCACACGCGGGCACCGTCACTTTCACGACGAGTGTACAGCCCGGAGCAATTCCTGCTGATATGGAGCGAGCACACAAAATTGAGGCGTTTCTCCTTGAGCAAGTTCTCGTCAGGCTCAAGAATACTGCCATAAATGTACCCCTTCTTCTCGGGGTCACCTTTCCATTCGTTCGAAGTTTTCGAAAAGACGGGACGGCGCGTACTACGGAGACCAGTCGGCCACGCTGCGACCCTCATCGACTCCCCTGCAATGTAGAGGTCGCCGCGAGGGAGACCTGCTGCCCTTTCCATGTTGCGCAAACACTCCTCGGTACTTTCCCCATATTCGACCAGTCGAATATGTTCGGGCCTGTTCACTGCTTCATGGAGCGCTTTTGCTCCCCAAGAAAACAATTGAGTTAGAATTTTCAACATTTTCTTCTCCTTGGCAGATAATGCGTTTTAGAAAGAAACTTCTATTTTTAGTCTGCCAGAAGGAATGCTGGGTGTCAACAAATTTCGTGCATTCCCAAACAAACACTTCTGTGTTAGATTCAATGCAGTAGTTTGAACTTTTCCACCACGGAGGCTCCATGCAAACCAACCAAAAACCGATTCCTTGTTTCAAGCGAGGGTGCCCCGTTACGCTCCTTGAAATGCCTGACGGGCATACTTCAAAAGACTATCCGCTCACGGTCGGCAATACCTATGAGTTCGTCGACTGGAGTGGGTCAAATATCGTCATCACCACCGATGTCCCTGGCGAAACTGCGAGTATCCACTATTCGCGTGTCGAGTATGACAGCTGTGAGTATTAACAAAAACAAACCCCCGAATCAGCGTGCTGATTCGGGGGTATCTTTTTACTTTGGGATTTCCCACATGAGCGGATATTTCTGTGCGGCTGCAAACACTTCTTGTCGATAGAGACCGTACACGCACACACGATGCGGCAGGAATGTGTGGTCTTCAAAGATGTTGAGTAGCTTCCCAAGAGAAATACGTCGTTTCTTGTACCCCGCCGCATCGATGATATTGCGCACACCCCAGAGATTGAAGCCGGCGATGGGCTCGTTTTCAGAGGCGGGATTTGCATTCTTGAGGACATCAAACGGCCTCTCGACGATTTCGACATCCACGGCACGATCAAGAAAGACGACTTGAAGCATCCCAATGTCTTCGTGATACACCAGATGGGGGACAAAAACTTCATCGCTTTGAGAACAGGGTTCCATGGCAACCTCCATAAGTAGAATGAACTGCTTTTCTCAGCATATCACAAAACCTCAAAAAAACAGTGAGCCCCCTATGCACATCAAGAGTATATGCGGTATAATACTATTCAAGAACGAGTGGCTCTTTGTCGCTCAAAGATTAAATACATTTTATGAAAAACGATAATACTCCAGGAGTGTATTTTGGGAAACCAGGAGCTCCAATCAACATTAATGCCGCAAACGCGAGCACCCCTGCTTCTCCCCTCGCTGCGCACACCATGAAGGATGACGTCGCTGAAGCAAAGAAGCATCCTGAAAATTTCTCCGCAGCATCTACGGCACCGAAGCAAAATGTTATTGCTCGTACTTGGGCAAAGATTTCTGGGAAAGAACAACGTGACGACAAAGCGGCGCAGGCTCGCGCAAAAGCAAAAGCAGAGGCAGACAAAGTAGCTGCAGAAAAAGAGAGGGTGCGCCTCGAAGAAGAGGCAAAGAAAAAAGCGATTGAAGATGCTGAACGTGCAAAAATAGAGGCAGCAGAAAAAGCCATCGAGGAGGCAACTCACGCAAAAAATGACGCCGAGGAGGCAAAGCAGGTAGCGAAGCAGGCTCGTGAAGAACTCGAGAAGAAGTTGATCGTACAAAAGGAAGTCGCTCAAGCAAGTGCTAAAATCGCTGCGTCTCCTGAGGCAACAACAACGAGAGAGCGAGCAATGTCCTCTGTTTCTTCAAAGGCTGCTGAGATTATTGAGATACAATCAAAAGCACTTGCGGCTACCGTCGCTGAGGCTGCAGAAATAGTTGAGAAAAAAGAACGCGTTCGTTCTTCTATTGCAAAGATTATTGAGGACGAAGAGCGCGGACTCGCACAAGTAACAAAGTTTATCGAGGAAGAGGAGCGCGCAAAAGCAGAGATGATCAAGGCTGCCGCTCGCGAAAAAAGAGAGCAAACGGAAGAGGCTTCAAAAATTGCAGCAGCAACACTTGCAAAAGAAAAGAGCGAGGCTGAGGCAGCAGAGATAGTAGCTGCAAAAGAGCGCGCAGAGGCCAGGGAGGCTGAGATTATAGCTTCTAAAGCGCGTGCAGAAGCTGACAGAGCGGTGGAGCTAGAAGCAAAAGAAATATTTGCCGCAGACAAACAGGTGCAGATCGCAGTCGACGCAGCGGCAAAGGAGGTTGCTCTTTTGCAAAAGAAGGCTCGCGCTGAAGCAGAAGCTATCGCCAAAGCACAAGATGAAGCGCGCGAAGCTGAAGTGGCTGAAGTAACAAAAATCACTGCTATCGAAAGAAACGCTCATGGCAAGAGTGAGTAAATGAATAGTTTTACACACATAGAACAAAATCAGGCGTGACCCAAGGGTCACGCCTGATTTCTTGCAAATATAACTCTATTTGCTAGTCTTTCGATAGCAAAACAGTACATTCCACAAACACGACCGAAGGAGAAAACATGTGTGCCAACAACAGAATCATACGAGCCCCGGCGGTTTTCAAGCCTCCTGTGGTGAGAAAGAAAGAGCAGGGAGAAGCTGCGTTTCATGCCTATGACTGGTACTTTGAACAAATCAAAGACTTCCTCATCAGTGTCGACAAAGTATTCCTCACTCCTTGTGCTGCCACAAAACCAATCTGCAGCTCCTCTATGCATCGTTCGATTTATCAGAAATACATAGCAGTAAAAGGTATTGACCGTGAAATATTTGTAGTTTCTGAACCTGTTGTTCTCATTTATTACGAAGATTTGTATGACCTCGAAAAACACTTCCTCTATGACTTCCCTCCTTGCTTCCTCTCCACCGAAACAAGAGCAATCTTTATTTCAAGACTGATGGACACACTTTCAGGAAAGGATATTGAGGGATGCCTCCCAAAGCATCACGCAGGGCTCATCGATGATGCGGTAGGTAAAAACAATTGGAAGAACTACTGGCAAGGTGACATGCTCGACATGATGAAGCGGGCAAATCAACTGCGTTAAACAAAGAGCACACCTTGCGGTGTGCTCTTTTTCTATTTGCTACGAAATCCAACCAACGACTACCCCGAGTAACCTGCGTCTTCGCGATTAAACTTTGAACCAAATACCTTGTGGAGGTACCAGTTGTAAGCAAGAACAATTGGAAGGATAGGTCCGATACCATAGAGCATAAACTTGAGTGTCTGATCGGGAGATGCGACATCAAAGATTGATACTGCTGGTGGCACGATATAAGGGAAGATTCCCACTACCATTCCTGCAAAACCAAGAACGAAGATGATCATCGAGAAGAAGTGCATCTGTTCAGGATTCTTTTTCATAATTGCGTTGTATGCAAGGACAATACTTACCGCAGCGATAGCTCCCGCAATGAGGTAGAGAATGTAGCTCGTAGGAGCAGTCGTCCAACGTTCCATAAAGATGTAGTCCATACGGGGAAGAACGAGCGTTGCTCCAAGAAGAGCAAAGAATGTCACTGCTGCTGCTCCAAGAATACGGGGGAATGTCTCTACTTGGAGGGCGTAATCAAACTTTGTAATCAAAGATGAGTATCCAAGCACTACATACGCAGAGAGGAGCCCAATCGTAAAGAGAATCGAGAATGGAGTAATGAAGTCAAACGGACCACCACCAAAATGTCCATCGACAATAGTAATACCGCTCAAAAGTCCACCAAAGAGGAGCCCGTGACCTACTGCAACCAAGAGACTTCCGACTCCAAACGCACGTGTCCAAAATGCTCCATACGAAGAAACATCATAGAACGCAAACGATGCAGCGCGGAAGATGAGTCCAACAGCAATAACCACTGCGGGAACAAAGAGCGCATTAAGCCCAATAGCGTACACAAGTGGGAACGCACCAAAGAGAGAACCTGCGGCTACGAGGAGCCATGTTTCGTTGGCGTTCCAGATAGGCCCCATAACATGGAGCATCATAGAACGATTCTCTTCCTTTTGAGGAAGGAGTGAGAGTAAACCGATACCGAGATTACTTCCGTCCAAGAGGACGTAGAGAGCAAGCTCGAGACCGATGATAACAAACCAAATAACGGGAAGAAGTTCGAATGTTGTTGTATCCATGGTAGTTAGATTGTTTGGTTAAAATCAGGACCTTTTTCGACTATACGGCGGACAAAGTAAATGAAGAGGACCATAAGCGCTACGTAGATTGCCACAATCGCGGTAATAACCGTAATAAGGATGTAATCTACAAGACCTGACGAAAGCGAGTTTGAAGTACGGAGCATTCCATAAATCATCCAAGGCTGACGACCGATCTCACGCACCATCCAACCCATTTCCATAGCAAGGAGACCTGCAGGAATTGACCAGACCCAGAAACGGAGAAACGCTGGGTGCATATCAATAGCTTCAACCGTGAGCTTGCCACGGCGCCAATACCAGAGAGCAATGAGCGAAACAACAACCATAAGAAAACCGAGACCAATCATAATACGCACACTGTAGTACGTAAGGATTGACTCCATTCTGCTTGGCTTGTTTTCTACAGCAAAATCGTTGAGACCTTTCACTTCACCCGTAAGGGACTTGGTAGTTACGAGAGAAAGTGCGTTGGGAATAGAAATTTCGAAATCATTGCCAGTATTCTCAGCGTTTGGAATAGCGATAATTGACCAAGGAGCACCTTGTCCTTGAACATTGGTATCATAATGAAGTTCCATAGCAGCAAACTTTTCTGGCTGATACTTTGCAACCATTACACCAATGAGGTCGCCAACTACAACCTGAAGAGGCGCAGCGATAAGCATGATGGCAATTGCATACTTGAAAGAGTTGAGGAAGAAGGTAGTCTTCTCCACTGTCTTCTCCTTTTTAAGGAGTGCCCACGCAGCGATACCAGCAATCACAAAGAGCGTACTGATGATAGCTGAGAACATTGTGTGAGTATAAGTAACAAGTGTTGCAGGATTAAAGATTGCCTGGAAGTAGTTGTCGATAACAATCACTCCATTCTCCACGTGAACACCTTTTGGTACTTGCATCCATGAGTTTGCTGCAATAATCCAGAAACCTGAAAGTGAAGCAGCAAAAAACACGAGGAAGTTTGCAATAAGGTGCACTGTGCGGGATACATACTTCCATCCGAAGAGGAGGATGCCGAGCGATGCAGTCTCGAGAGTAAACGCAATCGTTGTCTCAAAGCCAAGAATGTTTCCAAAGAAGCTTCCTGCAAATGCTGAGAATGCTGCCCAGTTCATTCCAAACTGGAACGCCATAGGGAAACCACTGGCAACACCGATCGCAAACGTAAGCACAAAGATCTTTAACCAAAAACGCAACTGGTGATAATACTCCTGTTTCCCTGTTCGCAACCACATAACTTCCATAATGAACAAGTAGAGCGCGAGACCAATCGACATCATAGGGAACAAGATGTGGAAGGCTGCTGTTGCGCCGAACTGAATTCGTGAAAGCAATAATACTGACTCCATATTTAAAAATTAATTACCAATAATTCAACAAACAACCCGATGAACAATATAGGTCTCCTTGCGAAAGAGACCGCGCGATTTTGACCCATATTAGCTCCTTGGGCTCAGAAACGAAAATAGTCTTCGCCTCACATGCAACATGATGCTAATAACATATATATTATATACCTCCCATTTATAAAAGATAGTGTATACTGTGTATAAAGGTCGCGAAATTTAAAAACAAAAAAACCAATGAAGAAAATTTTATACGGGCTCCTTGGGTTGACCTTGACCGCCCCAAGTATCGCATCCGCACAATACGGATATGGATACAACATGATGGGGAACCAAGGTAATATGATGGGCGGTTTTGGAACTTTTATGGCTGTTGGCGGAATTGTTTGGACTATTGTCGGGATACTCGCCATTGTTTGGCTTTGGCAACACATTGACAAGAAATAAATTTTAAAAAGCAAAAAAGTCGCAGAAATGCGACTTTTTTGTTTTTCTAGCTTCTTTGGTTGCCAAAGGAGTCTATCCCCCTAATTTAATTGACTTTTAACACTCTTTTGTGTATTATTCCTTTTGACTCCGCAACGTGTTTGCGGTGTTGCTAATTTACCCCAGGGGCCCTAAAAAGCTCTTAAATACATTGAATCCAAAGACGAAAATCAACCATCAAATTCGCGCAAAAGAACTCCGTGTTATTACGGATACTGGCGACGTTCTTGGGGTACTTTCCCTCTCGGATGCTCTCGCAAAGGCTGCTGAGCTCAAGCTTGATCTCATTGAGATCTCGCCCAACGCTGAACCGCCTGTTGCGAAAATAATGGATTATGGTAAATTTCAGTACCAGCTGAGCAAAAAGCAAAAAGAAGCTAAAGCTCGCGCGCACGTTACAGAAACCAAAACACTGCAGGTTAAGATCGGCACCTCGGAACACGACCTCGAGCTCAAGGCAAAGAACGCCTCAAAGTGGCTCAAGGAAGGACACCGAGTGAAAATCGACCTTTTCCTTGTAGGACGATCGAAATACGCAGAGATGGGATTTAAAAAAGAGCGACTCGACAGAATCTTGACTCTCATTTCAGAGGAGTACAAATTGGCTGGCGAACCACTCAAGAGCCCCAAAGGACTCTCCGTTACCCTCGAGCGAGCATCCAAGAAGTAATAATATTATTATGAAAACAAACAAATCATTTACCAAACGACTTAAGGTTACAAAGACAGGGAAAATCCTTGGTCGTAAGCCAGGTCAGAACCACTTCAACGCAAAAGCAAGCCGCTCAAAGCAGCTCGCAGGAAAGCGTATGAGTGACTTCCCAATGACCAACAAGGAAAAAGCTCGCTTCCTCCCTGGTCTCCTCTAGGAACCAGAAAGAACGAACAACTACTTATTTAATATAACTAACTACCATGACAAGAGTAAAACGAGGAACAACTTCAGCAAAACGCCGCCGCAACGTCTTGGCCCAGGTAAAGGGCTACCGTTTTGGTCGCAGCACAAAAGAGATTCAGGCAAATGATGCTATTGCGCACGCAGGAGCATACGCTTTTGCACACCGCAAGGACAAGAAGAACACTTTCCGTCGCCTTTGGACAGTAAAGTTGAATGGTGCCCTCCGCCCTCTTGGTTTCTCATACAGTAAGTTCATTGATGCTCTCAAGAAGAAGAACATCATCATCGATCGCAAGATCATGGCTGACCTCGCAGAACACAACCCTGAGACATTTGCGAATTTGGTAAACGAAGTAAAGTAAATCTCCTCAATGAAAAAAGCCGGCAATCAAATGATTGCCGGCTTTTTTATTGAGGAGATTTTTATATTGTATTCCTACCTACATCACTCTGTCCCCTTCTCCCTTTGTGGGACCACCTGCACCGTCGTAGTTTTCATAAATATACTGTGGGCAGTTCTCACCAAGGTCACATGTCTTTTGTACCTGCACTGTCTCAATGAGACGTGCGACGAGTTCCTTTGGACTTTCTGAGAACACCACCTTTCCTTCTTCTTTGCGATGACTTTTGTCGAGCATATTCTCAAGGACTTCATCCATCTCCCAGGGTCCGCGGAGGACACCTATCGGCTTATGGTCTTCAAAGGCAATAGTGAATTCATTAACCGTACCAATACGTCCGCAACCAACGAGAACTGCATCAGAAGCACGAGTAAGAAGAAGATTGCGCCCAGAATATCCGAATCCTGTGTACACAATAATATCCAAAAAATCGAGAGGAAGGCCGTAGGTCTCTACGTGCTCTTTTTCTGTAGAAGCAGGCGAGAGACCAATTGAAATCCCCCCAACTTCTTTTGCTCCCATCGCTGCCCAGAGAGGGAAACCGGTTGTCGCTCCTGTTACCAATATCCCACCCTGACGCACAATCTCACGGCCGAGCTCTTTTGCTGTTTCAATAGCGCCATCACCACAGTAGGTAGTATCTGCTGCTCCTGATACACAAATTTTTATTTTAAAGTGTTGGTGTTTTTCGTTTCCCATGAGGTTTTTCTCCTGTTAATCTGTAATAATCTTTGTAGTATATGCTTTTTCTAAGTACCGTACAAATCGAGTCTGCAGAAACTCTAGAAGTCGATTTCCACTTCTTCTCCTGACTTTGGTAGGCGTGCATCCACTCCGAGATAGTCACGCACGCGCTGTGCAAAGAAGAGTCCTGCCCCGAGCTCGGCATGTACAACAAAAAGTTTTTTAATAGACTCCTGCATTTCTGTTACAAATTCAATAAGTGCATTCATATCCTTGTGCGCAGAATAACCCTGGAGTGTCACTACTTTTGCGTTTACGGGGATGTCTTCGTCGAAAATGCGTACACTCTTTGCACCCTCTTGAAGTGCACGACCCATCGTCCCTACTGCCTGATACCCCACGAGGAGAAGTGTACTGTTTGGATCAGGAAGATAATTGCGTTCATGATGCATAACACGCCCACCGTTTGACATACCTGAGCCTGCAATAATGATCTTTGGATTTGGAACATCCTTAATAGCAATGGAATCCTGTGAACGCTCGGTGAAGCGAAGCTTTGGGAACTTAAAGATGTCATCCCCCCCCTTCATGGCGTCCTGAATATCTTTGTTAAAATATGGTGAGTTCTCGCTAAATACTTTGGTAACCTTGATAGCAAGCGGTGAGTCAATAAATACAGGGATTTCGGGAATTTTCTTTCCCTCTACCATTTCATTGATTTCAAAAATAAGATCCTGTGTACGCTCTATGGAAAATGCAGGAATTACAAGCGACCCACCCCTAGCAATAGTTTCTTCGATTACTGCCTTGAGGCGGTTTGCGCGCTCGGCAAGATCGGTATGAACACGGTCACCGTACACTGCCTCCATAACCATATAGTCAACATTTTCAAGAAGTGCCGACTCCGGCATAAGCACCGAGGAGCTGCCGAGGTCACCTGAGAAAATAAGCTTCTTGCCGTTGTGGGTCATCTCGATCATCGCTGAGCCGAGGATATGGCCTGCATCGCGGAAACGCACACGAAGGTCATCTTTGAAAATAACATCCTGGTCGTACGGAACAGCCTCCCAATGTTCAAAGGCTTTCTTTACCGCATCTTCACGATAGAGTGGCTCATGTTCGTCTGCCTTTGCTTCACGTGCAATAACATTGAGAGTGTCTTCAAGCATGAGCTTTGCAATCTCGCGTGTTGGGGGTGTCGAATAGATTCGCCCCTTGAATCCTTCGTTCATGAGCTTGGGAATACGACCCACGTGGTCGAGGTGCGCATGTGTCACAAAGAGCGCATCAACTTTTGATGCATCATACGGGAATGGATCATTATTTTTGTCATCGCAAACTTTTACACCCTGGAAAAAGCCGCAGTCAACCATCAAGGTCACCCCATCACCTTCAAGAATATGATTTGATCCTGTTACCTCCTGCGCTGCTCCGTAAAATTTTAATTTCATCCCGTTAGAAGTAGGAAATGTTTTGGTAAAACATTTCCGTAGTTAACTAATAAATCGTCGCTCAAACTTCCTTTATCTCTATTTTACACCAAGTCCAATTTCTTAACCATACGACTTCTAACGGGACAAGTTTCCGTTATTTGCTTTTGAATAATTCTCGCTTATGTACTAAAATCGCCACCGTCGTACCACCTAGTATATCAAATAAAAGGTCTCCTAGGGTATCGAAGAGGTTATTCATGTGCCCAACAGTAGCAAAACTAATCACTGCTTCATATCCCTCCCAGAGAAATCCTATCCCAAACGCTGCAACAACAGAAACTCCCCAGAGGGCAAGGAAGCCCTGCGGGGTAACGCCCTTTCTAAAATATACCCACCACAAAGCCATACCTGCGAGCCACATTCCACCTGAAAAATGCATGGGGATATCAAACCAGCGCATCGTCCAGTACCAGTGATATACTTCCGCGACAGCGTTTACTACCGCAATCACAATAAGGAGAAAGAGGAGGATTATGGGGATTTGAGGCGTTGGTTTCATTCAAATATTATAGCACACACCATATTTGTAAGTGAGACGGTGATGACCTATATAAAAGATACTCTTCAATTAAGGTTGTTTATTTGAGTGAAGTTCAAGGCAAGGTCTTCTGTTTTGACTGAGCCGTACTAACACGTACGGTGAGAGAAAAACAGAAGACAAATTTAGTTCTCGTCCAAGACGCGAATCTGCTGATTCGGAAATTCACCAAATAAACAACCTTAATTGAAAAAGCCCCTGTACAGGGGTACAGTGGCTTTTACTTAGGGTTACTGGAGGCATTGACCCTAGAATAAATCTAGGTGGGTGCCCGCACTCAAACGCCAAGGCGAATGAAAATATAGGGCTCCCTTGTCAATAACTTAGGAGACAATACCTACAATGACCCTACATCAAATATACCGCACGCACATTCTTTTGCAATATTGCAAAATCATTACAAAACAAAAACCTTGCGGAGTGCAAGGTTTCTATTTTTGATAACTATGTACGCGCACCAGATACGAGGCGCGGTGACAATTATTTAGAAAGCTTCATCAGCGTACACATAATCAAAGTTCGACTTCTTGTAATCAAAAATTTCTTCTGACTTAAAGAAACGAGCAACTTCTGCCTTACCATTTTCTACTGAATCTGATGAGTGAACAACGTTTGACTGGATAGAGAGAGAAAGGTCGCCACGGATACTTCCCGCATCTGCATCAAACCCCTTTGTGGGCCCAACAATAATACGTGTTGCTGAAACGGCATTGATACCTGAAAGTACCATAACCACAACAGGAGATGCCTTCATAAATGACTTAATCCCTGCAAAGAAAGGCTTGTCAGCAATGTGCGAGTAGTGTGCCTCAAGAAGAGCGTCCTCAAGCTGAATCATCTTCATGCCCACAATATTGAGACCTTTACGCTCAAAACGAGTCGTAATCTCGCCCAAAAGCCCGCGCTGGATTGCGTCTGGCTTCACAATAATAAGTACCTGCTCTTCCTTTGGATGTGCCATGATATTTTTACCCACCTAACTTTTAGCAAGATTGATGGTGTTTATTTATAATTTACCAATAAAATACCTTTGTTACTTCACCTGCTCTACCTTTTTGATAAAAGTTTGGGCGGGCGAGAATTAACTGTTAAGATTGGGCTATTCTAGCAGAAAAAGGTAGACGGGACAACTACACAAAGTCGGAGTTTCTCATCCAATATTTATACAGTACTTCATTTTTATCCTTAAGAATCTCTTTTATGTTCTTTTTGTTTATGTTTTCAAACCTACCAAAGTAGTAATCCCAAATGTCATTTTTTGATGGGTTAGAAAGCAAAAAACTAACGTTCAGCCAATGAAATTTTTGCAAAAAAATTAAAACTGTTTTGTTTTTATCTATAATAAGTGGCCTCATGTTTCTGGACATAATCCTCTCTCGCAAATAAATATAGACCCACCAGAGGAGATGACTGCCTCGTCGTCGCGGTTTCTCCATTAGATTCCATTTATTTTTTATTGTTTCTCTCAATAACTCGCTTGGAGCATCAACGTTGTATATTTTTACTCTATGCCCCAGCTTAAAAAGTTTGTGGGCATTTTCGTACACCGCAATATCAGATGCGGCCCAAGGAACCTCCCTTGAAACTTTCTGTAGTTTTTTGATTTCCCCCTTAACTATTCGGCCGTGTTCCTTAATGGTACCTTTGTGATCAAACACTAAAATTGCTCCATGTTCCGTACTAGGGGCTTCGCGGAAGATGATGTCTGGCTTATACTTGAGCATTGCATCTGCCTGCCTCATATCAATTCCTTTTTCTTCTCGGCAACTAAATTGTTTAATTATCATTTATAGTTACTACCCCCGATACCTCCCCATAATCTCTGCCTCAACTTCTTCACGGGGTAGCCCATACTTCATATACGAACGTTGCTTGAGCTCTTCTGCAAGCGCTGGGTTCCCCTGCTCTGGAGGAAGCGTCACGAGATTGAACGGTTTTGTTGGTTGCCCCCCCACAAGCATGTTTACGTAAGCGTTGTAGTTGTCGAGACGTGTGATGTCTGACGCACTAAATGTTGGAGAAAGTTTCTTTTCCAAAAACTCTGCGTCCTCGGGACCAACACGGAACACCGCCATCGAGCCCACGTTACCAAACACAGCATTCTTTATTTCCTCTGAAAGTTGTGAGATGTACTGATGCGCAACATTGAGACTCAAGCGATACTTGCGTGCCTCTGAGAGAATAGTTGCGATCGATGGTGTCGTGACGTTTTGAAACTCATCAATATACAAATAGAAATCATTTGGCTTTTGAGCAGAACCAAACATGTCTACTCGGGAGAGTGCCGCCATAGTAATCTTGCCCACAAGCACGAGACCGATGAGGTTTGCATTGATGTCACCAAGGCGACCCTTAGAAAGATTTACGAGGAGAATCTTTTTCTCATCCATGATCTGACGGAAGTTGAGCACCGACTTTTGCTGGAGTACCACAGGGCGCATGATTTCGTTTGAAATGAACGGGTCAAACTTACTTGAAATATATGGCACAAAGTTTGCGAGACCTTGATCCCCTGTCGTCTTCTCAGCGCTCTGCCAGAACTGAAGGATGATAGGATTCTTGCACTTTGAAAGCTTGAGGTCGCGAAATGCCTTATCAGAAAGCACACGAGTAATTTCAAGAAGTGTGCTCCCCGAAGAAGTGTCTTCCATCACGAGCGCTGCGGCGTTGCGGAAGTAGAGCTCGAACATCGCACCACCACCCACCTTCATATCAAAGAGCTGATTGAAGATGTTCATCATTTCGTTCACCACAAAGGTCTTCTGCTCTGGGTAGCGCTCGTCGTATTCAAGCATATTGAGTCCCATTGGTCGTGCCGTGTATGAAGGATCAAAGTAGATTACATCATCCATGCGCTCAGGCGGAATGAGCGAAAGGATGTCCTGCACATCCGATCCGTGTGGGTCGATGAAACATACACCGTCACCATTCTTGATATCCTGAATAATCATGTTCTTCAAGATGCTCGTCTTACCAGTACCAGTCTGACCAATCACGTACATATGACGCACGCGATCCTCGCGACCCATACGCACGGTGGTTTCTTTGTTATGGTAAATATTTTTCCCGAGAATAATGCCGTCTTCTGACAATCCTGCTGGCGCTGGCGCAACCCCTGCCTTTGCTTCTTTGAGTTCAGCAGAAGAAACAGTTGTTACGGGGAAGTGAAACATTGTGGCAAGCTCTTTGAGATTCAAAGGGAAACTTTCACTCTCGCGGAACATACGGAAACTAAAACGAAAAATGGCTTCCATGAGAAGCGCCCCCTTCCCTTCGCGTCGCCACTTGATAGCATTTGCTTGAGGACGACCAAACTGATTGAACGAACTCTCCACTTCGTTGAGCATTGCTTCTGCGCGTGCTGCGGTCTCTGCAGAAGCAACGATGCGAATATTGGTATCGACAATAGGAGACGAAATCTTTTCGCTAATATTTTTTACTGCTTCCTCGTCTGCCTGTTTTTCCTTTTTGTCTTCTACTCCAAAAAGAATCCCCTTTGCAGCCTTTGCAAACTCGCTCACGATTTGCGCACCTGTCCCCTTTAAAGCATCACTTGGCTTCACGCCTTTTTTGATTTGCTCGAGCACATACTTGAAACGATTGTTAAACGACTCGCCGGAAGGACGAATAATAAACTGCACCGCAAGCCCTTCGCCGTCTTTGTTTATTTTTGAAAATGTTGAGAGAAGTACATTGAGAGGGTCCTGAGTAAAAGCCTCAAATGTACGGAGTGGATACGCTGCTTGCCCTGCGGGGATAGCAGAGGAAGTCATCGTAACGCCTCCTTCGTTGAAAGGGTTGTAGTCTTCGCGGTGTTCAGCAAGCTTGGCATCGGGGTAGACCGCGAGAACTTGTTTCTCAAAGAGATCTGCATGCTCGAGTGGTACCGCAGAATAAAAAACAATGTGTTCACTAAAGTTTGAGAGTGCGAGCTCGAGGGTAAAATAGTTTTTTACACTACCAAACTCTGATGTCGTCTTTTCGAGCGAGAGCATACCAGCATAGAGATGCTCCATCCCTGATACGAGCGCAGCAAACTCACGCTTTTCACCCTTGGGGTCAATAGGGGGAAGTGTCACCTCATAGAGACGCATCTTGAGAGCTCGAGCTATTTCCTTTTCACGAGTGACACCAACGATGTCCCCTGTTTCAAGAAGAATCTGCACGAGCATGCGATGGAAATCATCTTCGATATGAGGGTTATTTAATTTTTCTAGAATGACGAGAGCGTTCTTGATACCCTTTGTATTCAAAATATCCAGAAGCTGATCAATGACCTCTTTGTGTTCAACGCCGAGCTTGACCACATTGGTCTCAAGCTCATCAACTTTCATCTGATAGTTTTTATCAAGCACTGTCTCAACGGGAGCTTTGCGATACTCTGCAATTTTCTCCTGTGCTACTCTTTCACGAGTTTCAAGTGTGTGTTCTGGGGACCCTGGAGCAATACCGAGTTCGCGCTCACGCTCCGCAATCTGCGCACGCAAAAAAGCAACCTCATCTTCAGGCGTTCGAAACTGCTTACCAAGAGAACCATACTCGGGATTCATATAGAAGATATTGTACCATATCTTCTAGTATAAAAACCAAGCTTGCACATACCAAAAAACCGCCAGTCAATTGACTGGCGGTTTTTGAATAACAAATTTTACTTTTGCTTCTTTGTCTTGCGACGAGCAACAATGAGGTTGTTTGAGTACTTCTTTGGTGAACGTGTCTTGCGACCTCCTGTTACCTTTCCGTACTTTGTCTTTGGGCGCTTTGTACCACGACCCTGACGTCCTTCTCCTCCACCGTATGGGTGATCTACAGGGTTCTTTGCAGAACCACGAACTGTTGGACGGATTCCGAGCCAACGATTACGTCCTGCCTTGCCGAGATTACGATGCTTGTACTCTTCGTTTGAAACAGCACCGATAGATGCCCACACATTTTCTGAAACCTTACGGATTTCTCCTGAAGGCATCTTCAAGTGTGTCTGACCTCTGTCGTTCGCGATCACTTCAGCATAGTTACCTGCTGAACGCGCAATACGTGCACCACCGTTTGGCTGAAGCTCGATATTGTACACGAATGTACCAACAGGAACTTTGCGTAATGTAGTACGGTTACCTGGCTTCAAAGGAGCCTCTTCAGAAACGATGAGTGTGTCGCCAACCTTGATATCCTTGGGAAGAAGGTTGTAACGGCGCTCACCGTCTGCGTAACATACTACACCAATAAATCCTGAACGGTTTGGATCGTATTCAACGGTCTCAACCTTTGCGGGAATGTTGATCTTTTCAAAACGGAAGTCGATCTCGCGGAATGAACGCTTGTGTCCACCTCCCTTGTGCTGTGTGGTGATGCGACCAAATGCGTTGCGTCCTACGCCACGACTAAATCCTGTCGTAAGTGCCTTGAGAGGCTTCTTTGCAGTGAGTACACCACGGTATGAGACGATGGCGGTCTGGCGATTTGAGGGTGTTGTTGGTTTAAATTTTTTCATGTTCGTAAATATTATACAATCTCAATTGTTTCGCCTTTCTTGAGCGTGACCAACGCCTTGCGAACACCTGCCTTCACACCATTCTTGCCACGTACGAATACGCGTGTAGCTGGAAGGTTTACAATGTTTACGCGAACAGGAGTAACGTTGTAAAGCGCCTTGATAGCCTTTGCAATTTCAATCTTGTTGGTGTTCTTTGCAACCTCAAATACGTAGGTACCCTGCTCTGCGAGAATAGCTGCCTTCTCGGTGATGTGTGGGCGAACAATAGCGTTCACGCGCTCACCAAGAGTAGCTCCATCTGCCTTCTTTGCCTTAACTGTTTTAACAGCTTTGGTCTCTTTTGTTGTTTTTTTGAAAATAGCCATGATAGTTTGGGTTATTTAGCCTTAGCTTCACTAGCAACTGAAGTTGCAAGCTTGCCTTCGATAAAACTAATAGCTTTCTCTGGGCTCACAATCACGACGTATTTGTGGTTCAAGAGATCGATTGGGTTCATGTTCTCCACTGCATCAAACTCAACGCTACCGAAGTTTGCGAAGCTGCGTGATACTGCATCTGACTTCTCGCCTGTTGCAAAGTACGCTGCGTTCTTACGCTTGGTAATCATTTTTTCAAATCCCTTTACGGTTGAGAGTGAAGTCAAGATTGCCTTTGCTTCTGCAGTCTTTGGTGCCTTCATTTCGATAGCATCAATAAAGAGCACCTCTCCATTGCGGAGCTTCTCTGAGAGTACAGTGTAAAGTGCCTTTGCGCGAACCTTCTTGTTGATCTTCTTTGAGTAGTCCTTTACGTTCATTGGACCGTGTGTGACTCCACCGTGACGCCAAATAGGTGAACGTGATGATCCGTGACGAGCACGACCTGTCCCCTTTTGAGCCCAAGGCTTCTTTCCACCTCCTGATACATCGCTACGATCCTTTGCCTGCGCTGTAGACATACGTGCGTTTGAACGCATCGACTCAACAACCTGATGTACCAAGTCGCCATTCCATGAGAGACCCCACACCTTTTCATTGAGTGAGAGCTTTCCTGCTTCCTTACCTTTTGTATTGTAAATTATTGCTTCCATAGTAGTACAGATTATTTAGCTGTCTTAATCTCGAGGAGTGCTCCCTTGATACCTGGTACGCAACCAGATACGAGAATTTTGCCATTAGTAGTGTCGACGCCGAGCACGCGCAAACCTTTTACGCTTACACGATCACTACCCATACGGCCTGCCATACGACGACCTTTTGAAATCTTCTGCTGGCCTGTTGAACCAATAGAACCTGGCTCACGCTCAGAGTGCTTCTGACCGTGGGTACGCTGACCTCCCTTGAACTTGTGGCGCTTTACCACACCCTGGAAGCCCTTACCCTTTGAAGTACCAACTACGGTAACCTCATCACCAATCTCAAATGCAGACGCATCTACAGTGTCGCCCTTTTTGAATGAACTTGCGTCATCCATACGAAACTCACGAATCGCAGCAAAAAGGCCGAGGTCCTTGGTGTGTCCCTGAACGGCCTTTGAGATGTTTTTTGCGGCACGTGTTCCAAAGCCAACCTGAACGGCTTCGTAACCATCTTTCTCCTTTGACTTTACCTGTGTCACTGACACTGGTCCAACCGAAAGAAGTGTTGCAGCAGTCGCAAGCCCATCAGAGCCTACGAAAGAGAACATATTTTCTTTTTTTCCTAGAATAAATTTCATAACGGTAACCATTGCAACCTTTCTCTTACAGATGGGTTGTTGGCATTTTTAAAACGAATAAACTTCAACTTACTTCTGCACATCTTCTGTATTAATTACTTAAATACTTGCGCATTTAAGTAATTAATACAGAAGATGTGTTTAGCAAATTCTGGATGTAATCCGTTAGGATTACATCATTTTGACATCAATATTGACACCTGAAGGGAGTGAAAGGTTGGTGAGAGCCTCAACAACTTTTGCATTCGGATTCAAGATGTCAATCAAGCGCTTGTGAACACGCATTTCAAACTGCTCACGTGCATTCTTATAAATGAATGCTGAGCGAAGTACAGTGTACTTCTTGATTTCAGTTGGAAGTGGCATTGGCCCGATGACTTCAGCATCGTAGCGAAGTGCTGTGTCAACAATCTGCTTTACAGAGTTGTCGAGCACCTTGTTTTCATACGCGCGAACGCGGATGCGGAGCTTGTGCGTCACTTCCTTATCTGCAGCTTTCTTAGCTGGCTTTTTTGTTGCTGTTGTCATGGGTAATTTTTTTCAAAGGTCCGGCCTTGGGCCCAAATTCTTAAGGCCAGACCTTTCTAATTTTCCTTACGCAATAATCTTTGTTACAACACCTGCGCCTACAGTACGTCCACCTTCACGAATAGCGAAGTGCTGCTCTACTTCGAGCGCAACAGGAGCGATGAGCTTAACCTTGAGTACCACCTGGTCTCCTGGCATAACCATCTCTGTTCCCTCTGGAAGTGTTGAGTCACCAGTAACGTCCGTTGTACGGATGTAGAACTGTGGCTTGTAACCATTGAAGAATGGGGTGTGACGTCCACCTTCCTCCTTTGTGAGAACGTAGATGTTTGCCTCGAACTCTGTGTGAGGTGTAACTGAGCCAGTCTTACAAAGAACCTGACCACGAGTAATATCCTCCTTCTTGATACCACGTACGAGGATGCCGGCGTTGTCTCCTGCCATACCCTCTTGGAGTGACTTGTTGAACATTTCGATACCTGTAACAGTTGTCTTTACGGTGTCCTTGAGACCAACGATCTCAACTTCTTCACCTACCTTAACAACTCCACGCTCGATACGTCCTGTAACCACAGTTCCGCGGCCTTCGATTGAGAACACGTCCTCAACAGGCATAAGGAATGGCTTTGCTACATCACGCTCTGGGATTGGTACGTATGTATCAAGAGCGTTGATGAGATCAAGGATCTTCACTGCCCACTCGTTGTTTACATCAGTTGCCTCAAGAGCCTTGAGTGCTGAACCACGGATAACAGGAGCGTCCTTTCCGTCAAATTCGTACTTTGTGAGGAGGTCGCGAACTTCTTCTTCAACCATGTCGATCATTTCTGCATCGTCAACCATATCGCACTTGTTGAGGAATACAACGATCTTTGGTACACCGATCTGCTTTGCGAGGAGGATGTGCTCTCGTGTCTGGGGCATCACACCGTCTGTTGCAGCAACCACCAAGATAGCGCCGTCCATCTGTGCGGCACCGGTGATCATGTTCTTAATGTAGTCAGCGTGACCTGGCGCGTCGATGTGCGCATAGTGACGTGCGTCTGATGAGTACTCCTGGTGAGAAAGCGCGATTGTAATACCGCGTGCCTTTTCTTCTGGAGATGCGTCAATTTCATCAACTGACTTCATCTTAACTGTCTTACCTGCAAGGTGAAGAACGTTAAGGATTGCCGCGGTAAGAGTTGTCTTGCCGTGGTCAACGTGACCAATAGTACCTACGTTAACGTGAGGCTTTGAACGATCAAATGCTTCTGCCATATGTTTGTGGTTCTTGTAACTAAAGGTTCATACACGAGAAACCCTTACAAATCTTTGGTTACAAGAGAATAATTAAATGATAATGATTAAAAAATACCGCAAAAAACCAATTAGTGCGATACAAGGGTCATACTACCAAATAGGGGGGAATAGTCAAGGGGCTCAAGATGGAATATGGGATTTGGAATCTTGGATTTGGGAGACTCAAGATAAATTACAAATATGTTATCAGAAAGCACACCCCCTAAGCACAGAAAATGCCCAAATTTGGGCATTTTCTGTGCTTTTCTAAATCCTATATCCTACATATCCGCATATATCCCCTGTGGGCGCTTGAGTTTCCCGAAGGCAATAAGGAGGAGGCTCAGGGCTGCGTACACAAAGAAATGTGAGAAGTAGACATTTTGGACTGAAGTAACACCAAAAGCCTGGAGAGCGCCTGTTGCCTCAAAGTACTCAGAAAATCCAGTTAGAATGAGGAAAATTGACGCTGGTGTGGCGTAATTTGAATATTGAGTGAATACTGGCATAATTTGGCACAATTTTCTTGTTGCAAGAATCCCAAGGGCACCAGAGAAAACAATACCTGCGAGGATGAGCTTGGGGAACCAAACAGGGAACCAGGCAACCACAACAGGAGAAATACTTGGAGCAACAAGCCCTACAACACAGAGTCCAAATAGGCCCCACATCGTTGCAAGAACCATTATTGATTGTTTGTAGTAGATACGGAAAACAAAACCAAGCGATAGGAAAATACTGAGGAGCCATACAAAATAACTAGCAACAACCGTCAGCTGAACCACGTCTGGCCTAAGCATAAAGACATTGAGTGCCATAAATTCATAAAACTGCACAAGACCCAAAAGGAGGAGGAATGTGAGCTGGATTTTCAAAAAACCCTTTAAAATATAGTCCCCAAATGCATAATCAGAAAAGATCCTCGTGATAATAAGGCCAACGAAAACCACTCCGATACCATACGCGAGACCTGTCTTTGCAAAATACTCGCCTCCGCCAGAAAATTCTGCCACAAGGATGACTGCGATGTTGAGCGCGAGCAAAACATATGGGGTGAACAATTTTTCGATGGTTGATGCTAATATTTTCATACTATTTTAATTTAAATAACTTTTTGCCTTATCTATTACCTGCTGCATTGAATAATTGACCTTCACAAGGTACTCATTGGCACCGAGACTGAGTGCGCGCTCCTTGTCACTATCCTGTCCAAGGTTTGATATAACAATAACAGGGATTTGCGCCACTTCGGGGTTCTTTTTGATTTCCTCAAGAAATGCGAACCCGTCCTTCATAGGAAGCATGAGGTCTAGAATAATTAGGTTTGGCTTCTCATCTATTGTCTTTGTAATCCCCTCCTCCCCACTTGCGGCAAAAATAGTCTTGTACCCCTCTTTTGAAAACATAACATCGTAGATTTTTGAGACATGCGCGTCATCCTCAATAATTAGTAATTTTTTTGTATTTTCAGTCATAGTGGTATTTCGGTTAATATAATAATTATATTATACCACATTGAAATAAATATAATCATGTCGGGAGAATATCGCTGTGGATAACAAAAAAACGCCATTCGGAGAATGGCGGTTTTTTTGTTTAGGTCGAGATTACTTACGTGACTCAATGATTGTTGCTGCTACATTGGCAGGAACAATGTCATAGTGATGGAATTCCATCGTTGAGTTTGCACGTCCTTCGGTCAATGAGCGAAGTGATGTCGTGTAACCAAACATTTCTGAAAGTGGTACAAGTGCGTTCAACACCTTGAGTGAACCGCGCTCGCCCATACCTTCGATCTGTGCACGCTTTGACGAGAGGTTACCCGCAACGTCTCCCATGAACTGCTCTGGCATAACCACCTCAACCTTCATGATAGGCTCGAGGATAACTGGGCCTGCCTTGCGAACTGCTTCCTGGAATGCCTGTGAACCAGCAATCTTGAAGGCGATTTCTGAAGAGTCCACTTCGTGGAATGATCCATCGTAGAGCTCTGCTGAAATATCTACCACCTTGTAACCCGCCTGCACACCGCGATCCATCGCCTCGAGAATACCTTTCTCAACTGGCGCAATGAATTCCTGTGGAATAACACCTCCCTTAATAGAGTTGGTAAATTCAAAATGATCATCGCGACGCTTGGTCTGCTTTGGAAGATCTTCAACGGCAATAGTCTTGTCGATAGGCTTGATGCGGATCTTAACGTGACCGTACTGACCCTTACCACCTGACTGCTTAACATACTTACATTCTGCTTCAGCTGCACGAGTAATGGTTTCCTTGTAGGCAACCTGTGGCTTACCCACGTTTGCTTCTACGTTAAACTCGCGCTTCATACGGTCAACAATAATTTCGAGGTGAAGTTCACCCATACCAGAAATAATTGTTTCCATTGTTTCCTCGTCAGAAGAAATACGGAATGTTGGATCTTCATCAGCGAGCTTGCGAAGTGCCATACCCATCTTCTCCTGGTCTGCCTTTGTCTTTGGCTCGATACGGAGAGAGATAACTGGCTCAGGGAATACGATTTCCTCGAGAACGATTGGGTTTGCTTCGTCACAGAGTGTGTGTGAAGTCTTTGTGTTCTTGAGACCAACCATTGCGGCAATTTCTCCAGCATACACCTTCTTCACTTCCTCACGTGAGTCTGCCTGAAGACGCACCATACGTCCCACGCGCTCCTTCTCACCTGTTGTTGCGTTGTAAACATATGAACCTGCCTCGATAGTACCTGAGTACACACGGAAGAATGCGAGCTGTCCCACGAATGGGTCTGCCTGAAGTTTGAATGCGAGTGCTGCAAACGGCTCCTTGTCAGATGGATGACGCTCAATAGCGGCTCCTGTGCGTGGGTCGATACCAGTAATAGCGGGCATGTCGAGCGGAGATGGGAGGTAATCTACCACTGCGTCGAGTACGAGCTGCACACCTTTGTTCTTAAGTGCTGAACCTGCATATACAGGGAAAATCTCGTTTGCAATAACTGCCTTACGAAGAGTTGCTTTGAGAACATCGAGAGGAATCTCTTTTCCTTCGAGGTAGTCGTTCATAAGCTTGTCATCGTTTTCAACAATACGCTCAACGAGCTCAGCGCGGAACTTCTTTGCCTCTGCAAGATAATTTTCTGGAATCTCTGTTTCAATAACATCGATACCCATGTTTCCTTCAAACTTGAAGAACTTCATCTTGAGAAGATCGATAACCCCTTCGAACTCATCCTCGAGCCCAACAGGAATCTGCATACGAACTGCCTTTGTGTTCAATCGGTCAAGAATAGATGCGTATGACTTTTCAAATGATGCACCTGTACGATCAAGCTTGTTGATGAAACAAATACGAGGAACCTGCGCTTCGTCTGCGTAGCGCCAGTTGGTCTCTGACTGTGGCTCTACTCCTGCAACACCGTCAAACACCACTACTGCGCCGTCGAGTACACGGAGTGAACGCTTCACCTCTACGGTAAAGTCGATGTGGCCTGGTGTGTCGATGATGTTGAAGTGCCAAAGGTTTTCCTTGAGCTTCTCTTCATCAGTCTTGTTCCAAGAACAGCTAATAGCCGCTGCGGTAATAGTAATACCACGCTCACGCTCCTGCTCCATCCAGTCGGTTGTCGTAGCACCATCGTGCACTTCACCGATCTTGTGAGTCATACCTGTGTAAAACAAAATACGCTCTGACGTGGTCGTCTTGCCCGCGTCGATGTGTGCAATGATTCCAAAATTGCGAACTTTCTCTAGTGAATAATCTCGTTCCATAATAATTTAGTCTTAAAGTTAAAAGTGTAAAGTCAATTCAAAACCTGAAGCCGAATACTGTGATAAAAAATGTTTTATTTTGGATGTGTCACGAGGCGCCGAGTATGTAATACCGACGAGCTGTACAATAGTACTGCGAGTCGTGTTTACATACGATGGCAACAAAGTGCCACACCAAAATTAACCATTTTTTACCAAGCGAAGTGAGCGAAAGCCTTGTTAGCCTCTGCCATCTTGTGCACGTTGTCCTTCTTCTTCACTGCCTCACCTTCATTGTTTGATGCTGCAAGAATTTCATCTGCGAGCTTCTCGTGCATAGGGCGACCCTTCTTTGCCTTTGCTGCTGCGAGAACCCAACGCATTGAAAGTGCGAAACGACGCTCTGGACGAACCTCGTGAGGAACCTGATAGTTTGCTCCACCCACGCGACGTGAACGGATCTCCATAAGAGGACCTGTGTTCTTGAGCGCGAGTTCAAATACCTCAAGTGGCTCGAGCTCTGGCTTCTTTGCCTTGATAATATCAAATGCACCGTACACGATTGTACGTGCGGTGTTCTTCTTTCCACGCTCCATCACATAGTTGATGAGCTTTGAAACTTTCTCTGACTTGTACACGAGGTCCTCGCCAGGAATGTTACGATTTTTTACTTTTCTTCGCATGTTTTATTAGTTAGCTAGCCAATAGCGACTAGTCGATAATCAAACGCAAGGAAATTCGCGTAGCGAATTTCCTTCCTGTTGACCAGTGACTGATTTCTAGAAGCCAGTTTATTTTGTGTGCTGTTCCCGCAAGCAAAGGTACTCCACAAAATGTTATTCCAGTAAGGCTTGCATACTCTTAACGAGTAGGAAGATACTACCGTAGAACCCCCAAAAAGTAAAGAGCGACCTTGCGGCCGCTCTTTACTTTTGATCTGAGATTTACTTCTTTGCTACTGCTCCTGCCTTTGGGCGCTTTGCACCGTACTGGCTGCGTCCCTTCATACGCTTCTCAACTGGTGTTGCGTCGAGTACACCGCGAACGATGTGGTAACGAACTCCACCGAGGTCCTTTACGCGACCTCCACGGATCATAACCACTGAGTGCTCCTGGAGCTTGTGGCCCATACCTGGGATGTACGCTGTTACTTCCATACCGTTGGTAAGGCGAACGCGGGCAATCTTACGAAGCGCTGAGTTAGGCTTCTTTGGGGTTGTTGTTGTTACCTTTGTGCAAACACCACGCTTGAATGGTGAATTGTGGAAAACTGGCTTGTTCAAAATGCTGTTAAAGCTTTTTCCAAGCGCAGCAGAAACAGACTTCCTACGAATTGTCTTGCGAGGCTTCTTTACGAGCTGATTTACTGTTGGCATATGTTAATTAAAATTAGCCTTTCGGCCAAGTAGGACTACTCTACTATGACGACCAAAAAAATGCAAGCCCCGTTAGAACTCGCGGTCGTCTACGACCTACTTCTAACGGGGCAAGGGGTTCTCTAAATCCCCACTCCTGTAATAAGCGCAAAAAGCAGACTTGATATTGGCGAAATAATATATGATGCAAAAAATACCACAAAAACGATGAAAATGAGCCAATTTGCCTCGAGATAATCGTGAATTTGCTGGAAACGGTATGGCAAAAGGGTAAATAGTACTTTTGCACCGTCGAGTGGTGGAAACGGGATCATATTGAATACTGCAAGGACAATGTTTAGGTACACAATAGTACTGAGCATGTCTGCAAAAGGCCCCGGAGCAATACCGAGCTCTACGTTATAGCGGAGCATGAGTCCGAAAATGAGGGCAAGGAGAAGGTTTGCGGCCACACCAGCAATCCCCACAAGAATAGTCCCCCACTTAAAATTCCTTAGATTATAAGGGTTGTATGGAACTGGCTTTGCCCAGCCGAAGGCAAAGGAGCCACCAGAGCCAACAAGCATAAGCGCAGGAAGAATAATCGAACCAAGGGGGTCAATGTGGGGGACAGGGTTGAGGGTGAGTCTCCCCGCGAGGCGAGCCGTTGGATCACCAAACCATTCAGCCATATATCCGTGAGCAATCTCATGGATAATGATTGAAAATATGAGGATTATGAGGAAAAAGATGGTTTCGACTTGCATAATGTGAAATATATGATAGCATAAGCCGACTAGATAAGAAACAAATACTTCTATGGCAAAACAATGTCCAACTTGCGGAAAGGGAACCATTATTGTAGGTCACTACTCTAACCGTGTTCGTGCTACCAAATTTAACCCAACCGGCAACAAGCGTAAGTACCCAAATCTCCAGTGGGCACCTCTCGCAGATGGCTCACGCATCAAGATCTGCACCAAGTGTATGAAAGTAGGCAAGCACACAAAGATTCAGGTAATCTAAGTAAAACAAAAGAAAGACCGCGGTTCGTACGAACCGCGGTCTTTCTTTTGTTTGTCTAAATCACTTTTATTATTAATTTTTTATGCAATATCCGTGTGCATATGTTCCCGCCGAGCTCCATTGCATAACACCATTTGTTGCTGCGTAAGCAAGTATGCGAGCTGTATTCCCTGCTGAGCATGTCATCCCCGCTCCCAACCCACAATTTGTAGCGGTGCCCCAACCTGCTCCAAAGGCACATCCTCCAGTAACAGAACCGGTTGAAGAGACTGCGGTTGCTGTTATGGTTACATCTCCAGTTACATTTGGACCTGCAGGGCTAAGTGTAATTCCCGTACCTGCAGTGAGTCTTGTTCGAGTAGAAGTAATAGTAATATCCCCTGTTGCATTTGGTCCCACAGGACTAAGAGTTACCCCTGTTCCCGCCGTGAGGCTAGTAACTGGCCCTCCTGTCACCAACACCATTTCGCTGTTGTTTACTGCTTTAATAATGTAATTCATCGCAACGTTGCGAGGGCGTGTTTCAGATCCACCAGTTGGGTTTGTAGTTCCTGTTTGAGGCCCTGCGATATTAGAGTATGGCAAGTAACCACCACCAAGCATAATTACGTTGTTGATCGTATGTGTATGACTCTTAAACAAATCCACTTGCCAACTTCCAAGAACGCGACCTGAGTCAACTCCGCGACCAGCATCAAAACCACGAACGAATTCTCCACGAAGATCAGGGATGTTGAATGTCGTCGAACCATTTCCTACGCCATATGTTGTACCAATGGCAGCAAAGAGTGCTGCGTAGGTCGTGCGCGACACAGCGGCTCCATTACAGATGAGGTACCCACTTGGTGCTGTTGCTCCGGCATAAGAAACAATCGAGCCAATAGGCGCTGGATCAATAGCTCCACCACCCGTTGCAGTACTCAAACATACTCCACCACCTGCTGCGGTACAGATATCCTCAGTCGCTCCAATAGTCCCCGCTACCGTGAGTGTCTGTGTCTGGGCTGTTGTACCAATACTTGAAGAAGCTGTGGTGAAAAGTCTTCCAAGGGTAAGGTCTCCTGACTTCGTCTGGGAGGTTGCGCTCGCATTAATAGGGGCTGCTACGTTTGCTCCTGGAGGAGTTGCAGTGGGAGCAGTCCACGCGAGAGCGTACGAGAGTCCGAAGGAGAGGACGAGGGCTAGGGCACTGATTTTAATAGTTGTTGATAATTTGTTCATGATAGTTATTGTTAATGAAATTAATTTGTTCCGGAACCAAGTGCTTGGAGGATTTTCAGCTTGTCTTCTGTTGATGTAGTGTCTTTTTGTGTTTGTTTTGAAAGATTTTGAAGTGTCTTGAGGTCTTGAGATACCGTAGTGGTATCTTTGGGTGTCTGTGTCGCTATGTTTTTGAGAATGTCCATCTTTTCTGCTTCAGTATAGACGCGAGGCGGAGCAGCTACCACAGGACTTGGGGCGCCTGATTGTGGCTCGGGTGCTTCTACTTTTTTTGCTAATAGAAAAAGAGCAGAAGTGAGAATAATGAGAACAATGGTTAGTGCAACAAAAAGTTTTTTGTTTGACCTTGGTTCTGGTTCCATGGTTTTATTATACCCCCCCCTACAACATTTGCAAAGAAAAGACCGCGGTTCGTACGAACCGCGGTCTTTTCTTTTTCTTGAATCATCTCTATCAAAATTCTGATCAGATTGTAACCTATCTTCTTGTACAAAAACCAAACCCCCGCGATTCGGCCGAATCGCGGGGGTTGATTATTTCATACAAGAAACCCGAAAAACTGGGTAACTACTGATAACAAGCAGACTGAGTTATTGTGTAATAAACAGTTCTGCGAAGGTCAGTATTATAATACGAACCAGTAGAATTACCAATAGTATAAGCAGTACTCCCTGCTGGGCAAGAGCAACCTCCAGTGTATGGATTGGTAACAAAGCAAGTCCCATTACCAAATTGATAGAATCCTGCAACTCCCTTTATAGAACTCATCCACTTCCCCCCTCCATACACATCAGTTGCGGTCACCGTCCCGCTATTTACTTGATTTCCTGCATTGGTCCAGTAGGTCAACCAATTTGCCCCTCCATTGTTCAAAAACCCAATAACATTACTGTTCGCATGAATATACTTTGGAGTGCTTGCTGTTTCGTCATTATCTCTCATTGCAACATAGGTATAGTTACCACTTCCTCCACTTCCTACATCTATGCCGTTTGTTGCGGTAATTGCGCTTGCGCCAGTGATGTTGAATCCTGCCATATTGAGCGCCTGAGTAGCTGTGTGGTTACCTAGATTGTCCCCAGAACCAACTGCGGGTGTTTGCCACGTAGCGTTACCTGAGGCATCAGAGGTGAGGACCTTTGTGGCTCCTGCTCCGGTGGTGACACGGAGGGTCCCTGTATTGGTGAGACCTGCGGTTGAGACCGATCCTGCTGTTACTGCCCCTGCAGTAGTGAGGGAACCAACAGTGAGTCCTCCTGTCTTTTCTTGTGCGGTATTACCAGCGTTAATCGGTGCTGACACGTTTGCTCCTGGTGGAGTTGCAGTAGGAGAAGTCCATGCGAGAGCGTATGAGAGTCCAAAAGAGAGGACGGTGGCGAGGAGGACAATTTTAGCAGTGGATAGTAATTGTTTGAGCATGGTAATAAATAATGTAGTGGGTCTGATAAATATTAAAAATATACTCATACAGTGTACCGCTAGTCCCACTCGCACGCAATAGTGATACTGGGGATAACCAAAGAAAAAAGCCGTCGCATTGCGCGACGGCTTTAAGTATTACAGTTGAATCAAGCAGTGATCAGTATCCCGCGGCAGGGAAAACCATATTCCCGAGGCATCTGTCTCCGCACATCGCAGCACCGATAAAGTTGCCGATGGCGATATTGGCGGGGGTCGGAACTACAACCTTGCCCGTACCGTCCGGAGATATCGCATAGCGAACACCCGGCGAACCTGCAGTGTACATGATCAGGTTGTTGCCATTGGTCGACCAGTACGGGTCTCTTCCGAGTCCGAGGTCGACTTCTGCTCCACCTGCCAATGTCTTCACGATGATGTGGGTTTGTCCCCCGACCATCCGCATGAACGCAAACTGCGAGTAGTCTGGACTAAACGACATCGCACGGACGCCATCTGCCGCATTGCTGACCACCAGTGTTTGCACACCAACGAGATTGCCTGTTGCCTTGTCGACCACCTGTTTCCAGATGTCGTAGGAGCCAGACTTGTTGGACAAGAAGCACACCGAGATTGTTGTTGCGTCTTCGCCGCAAATCGCGGGAGACAGCTCGGTAAAGGTGTCATTGGTGACACGCACCCAGAACATCGTATTGTCGAGCTTCATCAGAACGATATCACGATATTCAGGCAGTCCCACAGGGAAACAACGGCTCGAGAACACTGCCTGACTTGCGTCGGCTGTGATATCGAAGCTCCCCTCAGCCCAGCTCGAACATGTCGGTGCCCAGTCGATTTGACCAGCGACTACCTGCTCGTCCACCAGAGTGGTGAGATTGAGCAAGTGGATACCGTCGAGATTGCCACCTTGCGAAGCAACGAGGTTGCCATTGCGAGCGGGGGCAATTACTTCAGGCACCATCACCGCACAACCAGGCAGACACTGATACCCGCCCCACAGACGTGTCATTGCTGACGTCGAGAGGTTCTGGGTATAGATAGCTGTGTCAGCACCATAGAGAAGCTTTTCAGCAGCATCGTATCCGGAGTAAAAAATCTTCCCCGTTGCGAGTGTCGGCACTGCTACCACGTTTACCGTACGCGTGACCTGAGTCGCCGGATTGCCCGAGCTGTCAGATACGTTGTAGGTGCACGAGTAAACGCCCGCGATTGCGGTGTTCACGTTGCAGACTCTGACGATGTTTGCCGTGATGTTGCCATCCGTATCGTCCGTGGCAGTTGCGCCGAGGTCGACAAAGGTGTCACCGACATAAACCGTCTGCGGATCAGCACCAACAGGGGTGATAACCGGCGGAGTCGTATCGGGGACAGGGATGACATTTACCACGAGATCCACGGATGATGTATTCCCACGTGAATCGGTCGAAGTGTACGTCAGCGTATAACTGCCAACGACTGCCGTGTTGACCGAACCAGACATACTCACCGGGCGCGCACCATCGACAGAGTCGGTAGCAGTTGCGGTCGGTGGTGTATACACACTACCCATGACCACCGAGTCCGGGTTTGCACCAGGAACGGAAATCGCGGGACCAGTCGTATCCCCCACATTGATCGTACGCGTGACTTCGGCAGCAGGGTTACCCGAGCTGTCGGTCACGTTGTAGCGCTTTGTGTAGGCACCGACAGTGTTGGTGTCGACAGTGCCGGTGACGACAATGGAAGCAGTGATACTGCCATCCACGTTGTCGAAGGCCGTTGCGCCGAGCTCCACATAGGGCGTGCCAGCTTCCACGGTTTGCGGATTGGCGCCGTTCAGTGTGATGACTGGTGCGGTTGTGTCAGGCGGAGGAGGCGGATTGCCGCCCCCACCTCCACCACCACCGCATGCGACGAGAGAAACCATGAGCACGAGTGCCCAGAGAGTCTTCAGAGTTTTGTTCATTTGAACCTCCTTGAGAGAGAACGTTGAGATACTTGAGACTCGGTTCCTAATGAAATTAACCGAGTATTGCTTGATTGACAAAAAACTCAATCCGTTGCAATGTTACCCCGAAATGACGGGGATGTCAACACCTGGCTGTGGATTAGTGAGATACCTTTTTTAGCTCTGTCCCATCTGTTTCAAACTTAATTGTCCCTGTATTTGCTGTGTTAATTGTGGAAATACCAAATTTTGACAGCAAATCTAGGACTTCTTTGTTGGGATGACCATATTTATTGTCTTTTCCCGCTAATACTATTGCGTATTCAGGAGAGACTGCGGATATAAATATTTCAGAGCTAGATGTTTTGGAGCCATGATGTCCGAGCTTGAGGACATCGGCGTTGATTTTTCCACCGTGGGCACCGACGAGATACCTTTCTACTGACTGAGGCGAATCCCCCGTAAGGAGAAACGATGTGTCCCCGTACGAAAGCCTGCCGACTATTGAAGCAGTGTTTGTCTCCCAATCCATCGTGTTGCTATTGGGGAACAAAATTTCAAATACTACGCCATCATCAAGAATGATACGCCCGGGCGCGCGAACGAGGACATGATGAACGCCGTTTTCTGCAATCGCTTTTTTGAATGCAATGTATGCTCCTGTAGTTGAAACATTTTCAGTCGTCACAACATTAGCGATATTCATACTTTGAAGAACTGATGGGAGACCTCCCACATGATCTTGGTCCGCATGTGTCGCAAGGACAACATCAATAGTCCTGTCCCAAAATGACATCTCTTGCCCAAGAGAGCGGAGGAGAGCGCCACTCGACGGACCACCATCGATGAGAAGTTGGTTACCATTTGGTGCTTCAATATATATTGCGTCACCTTGTCCCACGTCGAGGAATGCGACAGTCAGCACCCCACGGCTATCTGCACGAAAAACTGCTGACCATGTAAAAATATTTGTCGTAACAAAAATCATCACCAGTACATATTGTAAATTTCTTTTAGAGAGTCCTTCCGACATGCTACTATAATATCATGACTGATATTACAATAGAGACCCTCGTCCAAGGCGGAAGCTACCTCGCAATCTTTTTACTCATGATTGCAAACGGGGCAGTGTCATTTCCTTCGAGCCAAGTGCTCTACATTGTCACGGGCTACTTCATTGCACGCGGAGATCTCACGCTCTCGCTCGTCGCACTCGTCGGAGCTCTCGGCAACACTGTCGGCAATGTCATCCTCTACGAACTCGCGCGTCGACATGGTCGTACCTTCATCGAGCGTATGAAAATTTTCCCAACACGCGAACTCGCGAAAGTTGAAAAAGCATTTCAGAAAAAAGGCGCGTGGTTTATTTTTATCGGGAAACTTCTCCCTGCAATAAAAGTATTTGTTCCCATCCCTGCTGGTCTCGGAAAAATGTCACGACCACTTTTTGCAACACTCATGTTTGTTGCATCATTCATCTGGTCGCTCGCATTTATTTCTATCGGATATTTTTTTGGAAAATCTGCAAACCTCTTTGGATCATATGCAGTTGTACTCGTCATTGTCGCTGCGGTCGTCATCCTCTTTTTTTATCGCTACATCAATAGCGATGAGATTGTGCGCGAGATTGAAAAGTAATTCTCGCACTAAAAATCATCGTTGAGATTCTCTACGTACTTTTGTTGTGGAGAATTTTTTACAATATAGTAACCGAGTACAACATACGCAACGAGGAGCCCCGTGAGTGAGAATGAGATCCCCTCGAGTGACCCGAACGGTATTTTTGCAAAAAAATCTACTGCCACAAAAATATACGAGAGCACTACATATGCGATGAATGCAATAACACTTGAGACGAGAGGTACCCACCCGAGTACGGCGACAAGCGCCACTGCGAGCATTGCAAACGGCACGATGGGAAGAATAAAAATATTTGAAACAAACCCGACAAGAGAGACGCTTCCCATGTGATACAAGATGAGGGGGAATACAAAAATTTGAGTGGCAAAAGTTGTGGCCACAATCTCTCGCCACATGCGCCAAGGAATGAAATCAAAATATTTTTGCACCACAGGGACAAGTGTTACGAGCGCAAGTGTCGCAGAAAATGAAAGTTGAAACGAAACATCATTAAGAAGTATCATTGGGTTTGCAAAAACCATGAGCCCTCCCGCAAGAACAAGGGCACGGAGCGCATCCCCCTCTCTCCCAAGGACACGCGCAAGGATGACAATGAGCGCCATTACTGTCGCACGTACGACCGTCGCACCACCACCCACCATCATCGCAAAGAGGATAATACCGAGAGCACTCACGACGAGTCGAAGAGAGAATGGCAGGAATACTACGAGCCAAGAAATAATCCCTGCGACAACAGCAATGTTGTAACCAGATAGCACTACGATGTGTGCCACTCCTGTTTCACGAAACTTTTGCAACAACTCATCACCGAGCGACTGTTTCGTGCCGAGTGTTATTCCGCCAGCAAGAGAAGACTCTGGCTCTGGAATATTTTGTGTAATATTTGCCATAAGCCACTCCTTAAACACAAATAATTTTTCCAAAACAACGTTTCCTTTGTTCTGTGAAACAACAACTACTTTGGGAAAAAACATTTGATAATAGATCTTGTCCTTTGCGAGATATGTCCTATAGTCGAATGCTCTCAGTCCGTCCTCAGGAGGAAAATTCTGCGGTGAAGTGATCTTGCCTGTCATTGTAACTTCATCACCATATTTTATTTGCGGGTATACAGGCACGCGTACGAGCACGCGCGACATCTCTCCGAGAGTAGTGATATTCTTAATTTCACGTCCAAGAAGAGGCTCTGCTGACCCTAGGACATTCTTTGCATATAAGACAACATTTGCATAACTCTCTCTCGTGTCTGGCTCACTGAGGATAACTCCTGAGAGTGAAACACTTTTTCCGACAAAATTATCAAGAGTATGTGCATTTGAATTCATCTGAGAAACATCGACACGTATAATCCCAGTTGCACAACCGATAAAAATGAGTGAAACAAAGAAACTACGTTTTACAGAGAGGAGACCCCCACGCAAAGGCAGCAAGAGAAGAGATAAGATTATCAAAAAGAGTGCTGATGAGTACCCAAATCCAAAAATACTTTCACATGCAACACCAATAATGAAACAAATTATGAAACCAAAAAAATATTTTGACTGCATGATTAAGTCTAAAAGTTAAAAGTCATAAAGTCAAAAGTTGGGGACACAAACAAAAAGACATTGCGAACTAATTCCGCAATGTCTTTTATATTACATGCCCCAACTTTTTAATATCGCACTTTCATCACTGGCACTAGTCGACTTCTTGAACTTCGTTCCTTTGACACCCTTTACGCGCTTCTCGCACTCTGCCCATGTCGCATGTTTCTCAAGTCTGCCATTCACAAGACTCAAATATGAATACGCTTTTACCCCACTGTTTGACTTTGATTTTGACTTCTTTGATGCTAGGAGTTTCGGGTCTCCGGCATGAGCTACCAGATCAACATCATAGTCTGCACGAAGCCCCCTAAATAGTTTTGGAATATCATCATCTGCAAACATTGTTGCGATGACATCAACGCGGTCGTTCCCCTCGACCCCTGCGTGCCCTGGAACGTAGTTCCAATTTACCTTGCATCCACTCATCTGTAAATCTGCTACTGCTTTTGCAAGTGGCCCCCAGAGGTCTCTGTTGAGCACCTCTTCCTTTTTACTACTAACCCAATTATTTCTGACCCAGCCAGCGACCCACTTTGTGATCCCGTTGATGACATACTGAGAGTCTACGTGCATGTCGATAGTGTACGAATTGCCGAGGTCACGCACATACTCGAGTGCAGCAATAGCAGCAGAGAGCTCCATTTTGTTATTGGTCGTATGCGCATCTCGTGCACCAAGTTCGACGACAGTATCATGAGTTGCAACGATGACCCCCCATCCTCCAGGACCAGGATTGCCGCGAGACGAACCGTCGGTGTAAATAATTATTTCAGGAAGTTTCATAAAATTAGTCTAACCTTTTTTAATGACGTTAACAATTCGCAAGCGAAGTTCGCGACTACCACGAAACGTGTTGAGTTCCATTGTCGCTACCACATCTACTGCGTCACCCTTTGCAAGTTTTTTATATTTATCATCTTCAGCAAAAAACATAATCGCTTTCACTGATGAATTTTCGAACGTGAGCTCGAGGTGTATTTTTTCTTTTCCAAAAAATCGTGCATCACGAAGAGCAACTTTTTCAAAAAGAAAAACTGGTTTTGGATTTGCCATACCAAACGGTGCAAACTTTTCTATCTGCTTCCAGTTGGTCCATGTCACCTCGGAGAGTGAGAGTGTTGCATCGATCTGAAGTTCCGCATCTTCTTTTTCTTTGCGGACTGATTGATACACTTTCACAAGCTCGTCTTCGAGCGTGTGAATGAAATCACTCGCGATAGAAAAACCTCCTGCCTCTTCGTGTCCACCAACACCATCGAACACTCCTTCAGGGACTGCGGTCATGAGCTCGACAACACTCACACTTCCGTCAGAACGACACGAACCCTTGATGACTCCATCTTCTGTGCGCCCCCACACAAACGCAGTGCGCGAATACGACTCAACAAGATTTGATGCGACAAGCCCTACGAGTCCTGGTTTCCAAAGTGGGTTGCCCACGACAATAACATCACGGAGCAGTCCATCAAGCTCGCGCACTTCGAGATGCTTCTTTGCTTCCTTGATCATACTTGCGACGAGCCCCTTGCGGGCATCATTCAAGTGCATGAGCTTCTCCGCGTACATCTCTGCGTCCTCCGCTGTTTGTGCTGAAAGTAGGCGAAAAGCGTCCATCGCCTCCCCCATACGACTTGCAGCATTAATGCGAGGTCCAATCATAAAACCAATATCATCCTCAACAATATTCTTTTGCACCATATCCATCTTTGCAAAAAGGGCGCGGAGTCCTGGACGTGGCGTCTTGCGAAGGACCATCAGCCCATATTGAGCAATGGCTCGATTTTCATTTTTGAGTGGCACCATGTCAGCAACAGTCGAAATCCCCGCCATGTCGAGTGACCACTTTTCCCAACCAACAGGGACACTCCACTTTTCACGCCCCTTCTCGAGAAGTGCGCACACGAGCTTCCATGCGACCGCTGCACCACAGAGCATGTCGTCATGATACGTGTCTGCTGCTTGTTTTGAATTTATGATTGCGTATGCTTTTGGAAGAACATCGCCTGGTAAGTGGTGGTCTGTAACAATGAGGTCAATACCGAGCTTCTCAAGGTGCGCTGCCTCATCAATATCAGTAATCCCACAATCCACAGTAATAACGAGTTTTGCGCCGCGCCCGATAAGCAAATCAAGGGCTTTGATGTTTAGTCCATACCCCTCAATGTTACGCTGAGGAATATACACTTCAAAATTTTCGTACTTGATTCTCGTGAAAAAGTCGTTGAGGATGGTGGCTCCAGGGATACCATCACAATCATAGTCGGCATAGACAGCAATACGCTCACCCTTGTCGATTGCTGACATTATACGCAAAACAGCTTTTTCCATATTAAGAATTCCAAATGGATCCTGAACATCGCGCGCGTAATCTGGGTTGAGGAACATTTCAGCCTCTACTTCAGTAGTGAACCCACGCTTTTTGAGAAGAATTTGTGTGAGTTCTGGGTAGTTGGAGAGTGGGGATGACATATTTGGCAAGTATAACACGAGATGGTGTATACTATTTATATATGAAAAATTGCCTTTTTTGCAAAATCGTTGCACGAGAAATCCCCTGCACCAAGGTGTATGAGGACGATACTGTTTTTGCGTTTCTCGACATTCACCCCGTAAATATCGGGCATACGCTCGTTATCCCTAAGACGCACCATGTAAATCTCTACGAAACCAAAGATGAAATCATCTCGCACATGATGGTTGTAACCAAAAAACTTGCCGTTGCAGTCAAAAAAGCGCTCAATGCTGACGGCGTCAATATCGAGATGAACAATGACCCCGTCGCTGGGCAGATCATTTTCCATACCCACCTCCACATCATTCCACGCTTTGAAGGTGACGGTTTCACTCATTGGCACGGCCCGCGCGGATACAATGAGGGAGAGGCGGACGAAGTAAACCAAAAAATTCGAAACTTTCTCTAGGGTTTGTTGGCTTGTTCGCAGGTAAGTTGTATACTGTACTAGTACCTATGGACGCTTTTGCAAAAATGGATATTTTCTTTGTAGTGACAACTATCGCAGTCGTTGTGATTGCTCTTTTTGTTGCTACTCTTCTTTTCTATGTTCTTCGCACTGCGAAGGATGTGAGCGAAGTTGTGCATATGGGACGCAAGGAGGTTGAACGTTTTGTGCAAGGGGCATCTCAGGCGCGAAGCCGAATGAGGGAGAATCGCGGGAGTGTATTACAAAATTTGCTTGCTTTTGTACAAGCATTTGCGCCCGCAAAGAAGCGAAACAAAAAGGACACGGAGTAATTATTAGAACTTATTTTTATATTAGAAAATGGCAAAGAAAGTAACAACAGGAGAGAAGGTTGCAATGGGTGCAGTGGGAGTAGCAGCACTTGCAGGACTTGCAGCAGCAGGATACTTCCTCTACGGAAAAGATGGCGCAAAGAACCGCAAGAAGGTAAAGGGCTGGATGCTTAAGGCAAAGGGTGAGGTCCTTGAGGGGGTTGAGAAAATGAAGGACGTTAGTGAGGCAGAATATGCTTTGATCCTCGAGAAGGTTGGCGCAAAATACAAGGCGGTAAAAAACATTGACCCTGCAGAAGTTGAGGCAATGGTGAAGGAACTTCGCGGACACTGGAAGAGTATCAAGAAGTCAGTTACTCCAGCTCCAAAGAAGAAAAAGGTTGCAAAGAAAGTAGCGAAGAAAAACTAGTTTACAGTAATAAAAAAGTCCCGCATTTGTTTACTCAAACAAATGCGGGACTTTTATATTACTGTAACGCTGATGCTAGTTTTCATGAATCACGTACCGGTATCCGTACGCAGCAAAAAGAACAAACGTTGCTCCAACAAAAAGAGGGACCGCGGGGCCTCCAAACATCGCAAGCACTCCACCAAGAAGCGGTGGAAATGCTTGAGCGAGGGCGTTGATGCTACTATTGATACCCAGTACTTCACCCTGCACTCCCTCCCCTGCGCGACGACTTATTGCAGCGGTAAGGTTTGCCATAGTGAGCCCTGTTGCGACTGCAAAAAACGGGGCGATAACATAGAGGGCAGAAGAATTTTGAATGAGTGCTATTGCGATAATAGACAAGGCAACCACGGGGAGTGATAAACGAAGAATTTGTTTTTCAGAGAAGCGCGCAGTGACTGGGCGCGTAATGAGTGCCTGCGTAATAACAATAAAGATTCCCACGTAACTAAAGTATGTTCCGATGTCTACTTCACTCATTGCAAAACGGTGCACGAGGAGCACTCCAAGGAATGACGTATAGAATGTAAACCCAGATTGAAATAAGAAGTTTACCCCAAAGAGGGCGCGACGCGATGAAGGACGAAGTGCGTGTGCAATATTGATAAATGAACGAAATAGTGAGAACTTTTTTGGCGCATGCCCAATACGTTTGTTTGTCTCAGGAAGAACATAGAGCGCCCAAAGAGTGTTGATTGTTGCAAGGAGTGCAGAAAACCAAAATGGTGTCGCCGCCCCAAAGATACCGAGACCCTCAGGATTTGAAAGCGCACCTCCGATCGATGGGCCAAGAATAAAACCGATACCAAACGCAGCACCAATGAGACCAAAACGCGCGGCGCGTTTTGCTGGTTCTGTGATATCCGCAATGATTGCTTGCGCAATAGCGATATTCCCCGCAGAGAGCCCCCCTGTGATGCGTGAGAAAAGCATCAGAGGAATATTTTGGAATGCGATACCGAGAGCAAAGAGCGCGTATGAAAGAGCCCCCCCAGAGAGTGCCCACGAGAGCATTTTCTTGCGACCGTATTTGTCCGAGAGTTCACCAAAGAGCGGGGCCGCGAGAAACATACCCGCAGCATAAAGCGCAATCAGAAGTCCCACCAAAAAATACCCACTCTCTACATACGGGGTCCCCGCCAAAATATAATGAGGGGAGAGCGGGTTCGTAAAAAGCTGAGGAATAATCGGAATCAAAATACCGATTCCGAGCATGTCAATAAGCACCGTTACAAAAACAAGTGGTACTATTTTTCTTGAGGAGTCGTTGTGTTTTTCGTTGGTCATACTTGTGAGGTGCACATTGTAGCACAGAATACGGGCGCGAGAAGCTCCGCTTCTCGCGCCCGTATTCTCTCTTCTATTTTCTCTTCTTGCACTTCATCACCGCTTCAATCCCCGGAAGCTTGCCGTCCGCGAGATAATCGAGTGTTGCTCCACCCCCTGTTGAAACAAATGTAAGCTCCTTCCCAATACCAAGTTTGTCCACAACCACCGCAGTATCACCACCGCCAATGATTGAGGTTGCCTTACTTTCTGCAATAGCCTTGAGGAGCGCGATGGTCCCCTTGTCATACCCTCCTTCATAATATCCAAGTGGTCCATTCCAAACAACAAGTTTTGTTTTTTTAAGAAGTGGCTTGAGATTCTTGATGGTCTCGGGTCCAACATCAACAATACTGTCCGTAGTTGCGACAGCGTCATACTTTCTGATGGCAACCTTTTTGCCATCTTCACTTTTTACTACGACATCGGAAGGAAGAATGATTTTCCCTTTTTTCAAAAGTGGTGTGAGTTTAAAATCATACGTATCAACAAATGACTTCCCCACCTCAAGCCCCATATCATGGAAAAAATCGTTTGCAAGAATCCCGCCCACAAATACATGGTCAGCAATCTTCATAAACTTTTTCATAAGCGGCATCTTGGTGTCAAACTTTGCCCCGCCGAGAATAAAGAGAAATGGGTGTTTTGGGTTGAGGGCGAGCGACAAATGCTTTACCTCGTCTGCAATGAGAAAACCAAGGTAACTTGGAAGGTATTTTGTGATAGCAACAACAGAAGCATGCGCACGATGAGACACCGCAAATGCGTCGTTTACATACACATCACCAAATGACGCGAGGAGCTTTGCGAGCTCAGGACTGTTTTCTTCTTCGCGCTTATCGATGCGGAGATTTTCAAATAGAACGACCCCGCCTTCTGGAAGTCCGTCGACAACCGCATGCGCAGCTTCACTTCTGAAGTCAGGCACAAATCCTACCTTCATACTTTTACTCAGGTATTGAACCACCGGCTTGAGTGACGAGCTCGCATCTTTTCCAATGTGTGAAAGGATGACAATGCGCGCTTTTTTCTTCATCAAATATTCAATTGTTGGCATCGCGCGATCAATACGCATCGTCTCCACGATCTTGCCATTCTTGATAGGCACATTAAAATCAAGACGAAGCACTACGCGCTTCCCTTTTAAATTCTTGATGTCTTTTATTGAAGGAATTTTTGTCATAATTATTTTGTCGTATCAGCTGCTTTCAAAATTTCTGCAAACACTTTCGGGTCAAGACTTGCGCGACCAACGAGAAGCCCGTCGACTTGTGACTTGAGGAGAAATTCCCAAGCGTTCTTTGCATCAACAGAACCGCCATACAATATCGGCACGCAACCACCATCCTTGCCACACATATCTGCAAATGTTTTTTTAATAAGAATTGAAACTTCAAGCGCGTCGTCAGGAGACGCAGCACGAACTGCATTTTTCCCAATAGCCCAGATTGGTTCATATGCAATCACAAGTTTATTAAAATCTTTTTTCTGCACACCCTGAAGTGCGGATTTGAGCTGCACCGAAATGAGTTTCATGTAGTCGCCATCTTGGTCGCGTTCACGCTCCCCAACACAAAGAACGACCATGAGTCCTGCTTTGATTGCAGCGAGAACTTTCTTGTTTACCACTTCATCAGTTTCACCCATCGCACGTCTTTCTGAATGTCCAACGATGACATACTGCGCACCAAGTGAGGCAAGCATTGCGGGTGATACTTCCCCTGTAAATGCTCCTTCGTTTTCATACCAAGAGTTTTGCGCGCCGACAACACATCGGTGCCCTGTAACGAGTTTTTTCAAATCACTGATATACACAAAAGGAGGGCAAATAACGGTTTGCACATTACGGAGCGTGCCTGCAACTTTTTTAATCGCAACAAATTTTGCCTTAGCGTCCTTTGCATTTGCGGGAAACATTTTCCAGTTACCAATGATAAGCTTCTTTGATTTCGTATTCATACTTATCATTGTATCACGTTGTTTTAGGTACGAAAAATGCGAGACATTAGTCTCGCATTTTTTCTTAACTCCTACTTACTGTGCCTCGTTCCACGAAGTAACATTCCAGCCTCCCGTTGGACCTGCGACGAAGTTCGCATTGACCACCCCGCGGTCGTATTCAACATCGGCATAATCTGCGAGCTTTATTTTATACCCAGAATTTGTTGCACATCGGTATTTGCCTCAAGATACAACATCGATTTTGTGGTATAAAAGATCCCTGCGAGCGCATCACGTCTTACTTCGATTGCCGCCTTGTGTGGCGAGCACCCAGTACTGGTCGTGCCGTTGCATCCTTCAACATCTGAAACGACGAGCATAAAACTTCCCTCAACTCCAGAGCCACTCACCCAGCCATTCACGTCAATCCAACCCCCAGCAATAATTGTACAACTATCTGTTCCAAACGAAGCTGCACATTTTATATAGGTATTACTTGGGATGGTCACATTTCCTGTAACGTGGAGCACGCCCGAGAGATAAAGAGTGCTGTAGCTTGCAATAGTTAAGTCGCCAACAATCTTTTTGGGTCCCATAGTCGTAGCACACCCAGCAGATCCTGGGCAATTACCCGCAATTACGCCACCCGCTTCAGCTTGCGCCTTCCAGTCTGCAATGTTTCCCTCTGAAACAGGGAGGACAACAGGGGATGGCTCTGGCTCTGTGGTATTACATGATTGATTGTTCCCTGAACCTGTTTGACAATAAAGAGTTCCGTCAATGCGTGAATCCTGAACATCGTAAGCATTTGCAATATCGTGAATGTATACATCAGAAATTGACCCCGTACCGCCACCAAGATATGTTCTGAAGTTAAAATCTCCCGTTATCGAAGTCCAACTTCCAGAAGTGTACGATGATGCATATTTTGAGACACCATTTGTATATCCAGCAAGACTATCCTTGCCCCATGCCCAATAATCACCACTATCTGGTGATGCGTCGAACACTATCCAATAGGTTCGTCCCGCAACGAGGTCGAGTGGCGAAGAAAAAGCCACATCAACCCATCCGTAATTTGAGGTCACCAAACTCGAAGACAACGTCCCCGATGAAAGCGTTGAGGTTGTTGGTGAACCGTTATTGTCTGCCATAATTCTAATAGTACGGCTCGATGGTGTGCCAAACTTTTTAACATAAAGACTCACCCTAAGGAGTGGTAGCGACGCCCCCGCTACAAACGACTGAGCAAAGTCAATTTCTGGACTATATCTCCCAACAAGCTGGTCTTGATCAGAAATATCCCACCACGCCATAGGGTCTCCGATATAATTTTTGAAGTCCAGATCTCCTGTCCCCGATGACCATGACCAACTATCAGAGTAATCAGAAGAATATTTTATAGAACCACCCGAATAACCGCCACCGCTGTTCTTCCCCCATGCCCAGTAGTTACTACTGCTTTGACTTGCATCAAAAACTATCCAATATTTCTGACCCATAGTAAGCGATATAGGAGATGAAAGATTGACCGTAACCCACCCATAACTCGTTGAGACAACACTTGAGGACAGTGTAGCCGAAGAAAGGGTAGGCGTTTCTGGCGAACCACTATTGTCTGCCAATATTCTGATAGTTCTGCTTGATGGGCTCCCAAACTTCTTGACATAAAGGCTAACTGCAAACAAAGGGGAGGAGGTGCTTGCGATGAAGGATTGTGCGAAGTCAATCTGCGGGCTTGATTTCCCAACGAGTTGATCTTGGTCGAAGGTGGTAAAACGCGCAGTCGTGTCCTCCATGTAATTTTTGAAATTTAGATCTGCGCTGATTGGCGACCACCCCCCTGCAACACTCCAATCGTCTTTATATTTTGCAACGCCATAGGAATACCCTGAGGTTGTATCTTTTGCCCAACTCCAATAATTAGTAATGTTTTCCGTCGAGTCAAACACTATCCAATATTTTTGCCCTGCAGTCAGCGTCGCAGGAGAAGAGAACACCAAATCAACCCATCCATAACTCGTTGATACGGAACCAGCTGATAATGTTTCCGATGCGAGCGTCGTAGTATCAGGAGAATTTGCATTATCAGCGACAATCCTAATAGTCGCAGAAGAAGGAGTACCCGTTTTTTTAATATAAAGACTAGTTGCGTAAAGAGGCGATGAAAAACCTGCAACGAATTGTTGCGCAACATCAAGTTCGGGATTTGTTTTCCCTACAAGTTGCTCTTGGTTGAGAGTCTCCCAATACGCATCAAGATCCATACTAGAAGCAACATATGCAGAACCGTGAATTTCTGAGCCTGACCAACTTGAGTCACCACTCCCCACGATAGGCCCATTGCTGTATACGTTCCCCTCAAGTCCTCCGAGGCCTTGAATGTCAGAATAGTTTCCCATTTCGATACCACCTTCCCCTGCTTGCACTGCGTACACGAAATCGAATCCATTTCCAATTTCGATGCGCGTGTTTATGTTTCTATTGTAATTAGTACTGTCAGCTACTATAGAAATTTCTTTTTGACTACTTCCAATATCGACAATTGACGCAGTCGCAGTAACCCCATTGAGAACCGTTACTTCTGGATTTGAGAGATCCCTACCTTTTTTAATACGATAAATAGTATCTTCATTTGCCGACTCCGCGGTGATGTATGACATCTTCGACTTGACGAGCTCCTGACTCACTTTGAGATCCTGAGTTACAGGATTCACTGATCCCAAAATAATCGCCATCGATATCACCACAAAGAAAACGATCACAAACATCATGGTAGCCCCGCGAGAACGATGCATTAATTTCATTTTTTGTGGTACTGATATCATTGTTTTAAAAATTATTGATAATATGATCCTCTAAGCACAGTCGTGGTAAAGAAATTGCGTGTTGAGCTCGCATGTCCTCGCATGGCATCCATCGTCATATCGACTTTAATTGCCGTTGAGTTTGTGGAGGAGATTGAACGCACGATGAAGTTTGTCATACTTGTCGAAGAAGAATGGAGTGCTCCGATGTCAACACCACCTTCTTTTACGCGAAGGATATTATCTGCAACAAAAAACTCTACCGTAGTAGTAGCCCCGGCAAAATCCTGCGTGAGTAGAGTCAGGCGTCCGGGGTTTGTACCGAGCGTACTGTTAGCCAAATCAATTTGGTATGCTTCATGAATATTGCGCGTGACCCTTTCGAGCACTGCAGTTGCCGAAGAATTGAGGTCACGAGAAATACGCAATTGTATATACCCATTTGTCATGGTGATAAGCGAATTAATCGCGAGAACACTCATGGCCCCCAAGAAACCAACGTATAATACCATTTCCACGAGCGTGAAACCTGAGCGAGTGGTGCACTTCTTGCTGTTGATTAATAATTTCATAGTTATATTTGATCAAACAAATTAGAGATGTACATTGATGCGGTTTTGGTGATCGTCGAGCCGCGCTCATCCCAAGTCACCGTCACGGTCGCCTTTCTTATCCCGGTATCTGTCGTCCCCCCACTCGTGACAATGTCGTCGTTTAAATCTCGATTCACGTCTGCAACAACAATTGTACGATCAAAAAGTCCCTCGACCAATGATGACGTGGTCGTTGTCGCCCACGTGGTGCCATTCCACACCAAGTAGTAAGGAGTCCCCGCGACAAGTCCAGAAATATTACTCCAGTGTACATCACGAAGAATGCGTACGGCCTCAATCCCCTCATCAAGAAGGAACGCTGCTTGCGTAGTGTGTAGCGCAGTCTGACTAACACGCAATGATTGTTGATAATATGCAGAAATCCCCAAGAGTGACATCGCAAGTACTCCCCCAGCTACCAAAACCTCAACCAACCCGAACCCCTTGTTTTTTCTGGTCTTCATTATTAGAAATTATAATACTTAATATATATTAAGTCACGCCCTCTCACGTGTGGATTCAAGTTTTAATTTGCTCCAGCAATCCCCGTAGCAACAACCGTAACGGTGCGCGTCTCTGAAGGATTTGATTTAACACGAAAAACAATCGTGCCTGCACTGCTCGTTTTTCCTGTTAATCTATCGAACAAGACTTCCGAGCCCCCACCAATCGAAATAGATGAGATCTCGATAGTACTATCAAGGAGTGTCTCTTCGTTTGTTGGTTCGAGAGCGCTGTATGTCGCATTGCGATACAAAACCATCTTTGAAGTCTCAAAATGTACGCCGTATTGAATACCCTGCTTTGCCGCAAGAGTGTCACTCCTTGCGCGCGACAGGAGCGCAAGCGCTTGCTCCGTAGACACTTCGAGTACTTTCGTATCTCGAAACTTAGAAAAGGGGGCAATAGCTGAAGCAACCAAGAGCGCAATGATTGCAGCCACGATGACAATATCAACTAATGTAAATCCTCGTTTGTTAGGCATAACGTTATACATTACTCATCACTGAGTACATTGGCGAAATCATAGAGATCGCAAAGAATCCCACAGACCCTCCGATAAACACCATGAGAAGAGGTTCGATGATGGTCGACATGTTTTTTGTCGCTTCATCAACTTCGTTTTCGTAAAAGAGCGCAAGGTTCTTGAGCATATCAGCAAGCTTTCCTGTCTCCTCTCCCACTTCGATCATATCCCCCACAAGAAGCGGGAAGATAGGATTGTTCACGAATACCGACGAGAGAGTAGCACCTTTTTGCACGCGCTCTTCAGCAAAGGTCATCTGCTCTTTGAAATATGAATTCTGAATAACATCCTTTGTGATTGTGATGGCTTCAAGCATTTGAACACCCGAAGACAAGAGCGATGAGAGAGTGCGTGCCATGAGTGCGGAGTTTGACTGACGAACAAGGTCACCAACGATAGGCAAGCGGAATGAAATAAACTCGAGCCCACGAGCACCAGCTGGAGTACGTACTGTGTAAATAAATCCAGCGATAAGGACACCGACGCCGATGATTCCCGTCAAAAGGTTAGTAGAAAGAAAATCAGAAATCCACATAATAACCTTTGTACTCGTAGGAAGTTCTGTGTTGAGCTCTTTGAATGTTGCCGCGAGGGTCGGTACCACATAAATGAACATCAAGACCGCAATAATCATAAGGGTCGCAATAACGACCGTAGGGTATATCATCGCGCCCTTGATTTTCTTTTTCAAAAGGTAACTTTTTTCCATTTGATCTCCGATAATCATGAGTGCATCAGAAAGTCCACCAGACTCTTCACCTGCGCGAATCATCGAAACGAAAATAGGAGTAAAAACTTTTGGAAACTTTGCCATCCCGGCAGAAAGCGTCGAGCCCTTGTTGACCTCTTCGATAAGTGTCTTGAGGGTTTTCTTAAGTGCGGGATTTTTTGTTTGGCGCTCTTGGATTGCAAGTCCGCGTGACATTGAGAGTCCTGCTTTCATCATCGCACTCAAGTTGTGCGAGAAAACAATGAGCTCTGCTGGCTTCACGTTGGAGAGCATCGCGTTGATACTATCAATATCAAAACTAAAACCGCTACCTTTTTCTTCTACGGAGACAACAGTCTTCCCTGCCGCGCGAAGATCTGCAGCAACAGAAAACCGGTCCTTGCCTTCCATCTCACCTGCAACTTCCTTTCCAGAAAGTTCGCGTACTTTGTATTTAAATTGAGCCATTGCTTGTTCCTTATCATTATCGCTCAAAAAGTATCTGAGCGCAATGCTACGAAGACAAAACAGAGGAGCGGGTTGCCTGCAGGCAACCCGCTCCTCTGTTTGTATGTGACTCTTCGCTTTCAATGAAGGAAACGCCAAAATATTGAGAGGGATGCGAGGCGCAGAAAATTTTTTCGACCAAGATGTACAAGAGTACATTGCGGGAGAAAAAATTTCTAGCAACAAAGCAGACACCCAATATTTAGACGTTTACTCTGAGACCACGCGAAGCACGTCCTCTATGGTAGTAATCCCCTGGGCAGCCTTCACGACACCGTCCTCCAGCATTGTGATCATGCCTTCACTTTTTGCTTGCTTTTCAATCTCTACAGGTGTTGCCCCTTTCATAATGAGATCACGAATCGTTGGGGACATTTTCAAAATTTCGTGAATACCCACGCGGCCCTTGTAACCACTCTCTGACTCTTCTGACTTCTTTGTTCGATAGAAAGGAACGTCTTTCCATTCAGCAGTTGGAGCGACAATTTTTTCATCTTTTAAAACCTGCATAACTCGATCCATGTTGATTGATTTTGCGAGAGCGTCTATCTCTGGCTGTGTGAGAAGATACTTTTCTTTCACGGGCGTGAGGCGTCGCACAAGACGCTGAGAAATAATAACGTTCACTGTAGAAACGATAAGGAATGGCTCGATGCCCATATCGATGAGACGTGGCATCGTCGCAGCTGCAGAGTTGGTGTGCAGTGTTGAGAGTACGAGGTGACCTGTGAGAGACGCGTTGACCGCGAGGGATGCAGTTTCGGTATCACGGATTTCCCCTACCATGATGATGTCAGGGTCCTGACGCATGAGCGTACGAAGTCCGTTTGCAAAAGTAAGTCCGATTTCAGATTTCACTTGTGTTTGATTGACGCGTGACATCTGGTATTCGATAGGATCTTCAATAGTAGAGATGTTTACCTCGGGCTCATTAACGAGATCAAGAATAGTATAGAGGGTCGTCGATTTACCGGAACCCGTTGGACCTGTTGTAAGGATCATACCCACGCGCTGTTTTGTCGCGTCATAGATGCGTTCGAGACCAATACCATGGAAACCAAGACCTTCGAGCGTAAAGCCCGACACCGTCTCGCGCAAAAGACGCATAACAACTTTTTCGCCGTAGTAAATAGGGAGAGTAGAAACACGAAATGCGACTTTCTCACCAGTTGATTCAATCTTGAAACGACCATCTTGTGGCAAACGTTTTTCATCGAGCTTCAAATTTGAAAGCACCTTGATACGCGCAACAATACCTGATGCTGCAGTCTTGGGAAGCATCATCGCGTCATGAAGAATACCGTCAATACGATAGCGGATGACCACCTGCGCATCGAGTGGCTCGATATGAATATCTGATGCACCTTGGATGATTGCGTGGTTCAAGAGTGTGTCGACAATTTTTACAACAGGCAAATCATCTGCAAGCTTTTTCAAATCCTCCTCACTCAGTAGCTCTTCTCCCCCAGGTGCTCCAGCAGCCCCGTTTAACGTACCTGCTTCTTTTTCGATAATGTCACCGAATTCTTCCTTGAGACTCTTTTGGTACTGAAGAAGAACTCCCGTGATTGACTCTTTGTCCGTGAGGCGAGGAAGGATCTTGAGTCCTACCTTTTTCTTTACGAAATCAATCGCTGCAAGGTCGTCAGTATCGAGCATTGCAACCTCAAGTGTCGTGTCTGTCTTTTTGAAAGCAATAATGTTGTGCTTGCGCGCAATAGGCTCAGGAATGAGCGACAAAACCGCAAACTCAATCCTCTGTGTCTTCAAGTTAACGAATGGAATACCGAGAATATACGCCTCAGTACGACGAAGATCGTCTTCAGAAAGTTTCCCTTCCGAAACAAGAATGTCTCCTAAATATGTTTTAGCATCCGTGGCACGCTTTTCTGCGTCGTCGAGCTCGGTGCGTGGCACAAGGCCCGAGTCCTCAATGAAGTCTTTAAGTTGTTTATTGTTAACGGTCATGGGGATGAGTGGAATTTAGGATATGGAATATGGGATTTAGAAAATGCACATCAGTGTTGTTCTTTTAAGTATAACAAAATTTTTTCACATAGAGAATGATAATTGTGGACAAAGAAAAAGCGGCTTCTTGCGAAGCCGCTTTACTACCACCTTTCAAGGAAACCTTTTTTGACGACGACGCTTTTCTTTGCGTGCGTCATGCTTCCGTCCGAAAAACATCACGACCCCCAAAAGAACCGCAATGGCATATGAGACGAGATACGGTCTCCAAAATACAAACAAGAGATTTTGAAAGCTCAGGAATTCTATGAGGAAGAAATGCCACCCCGCTTGTTCTGCAAACAACGAAGAGCCCCCACCAACAATAACTCCCGAAACAGCGAGGCCAACTGACGAAATAGTATTCTGCCCCCACGTCATCCACGCACGGTCCCCTTCTCCTTTGCGGTAATATCGTAACTCAGCAGTAAAACTTGAAACTGAGGCTATGAGAGATATCACGAGCGCCGATAGAGAGACTCCCACAAAAAGGATGTACGTAGACACCATCATCACAGAAACACAAAACTTGGACATCTGTACAACGCCCAAATGGTAAGAGCCGATGATGAACGTCGCGATAACAATCGAGAAAAATGCTCTCAAGAGAGGTATTTCCTTTTCCATCTCGCTCTCCTTTTATTGGTGAGGTTCGAGGTGCGCGACTTCAAGCACAGGGCTTGAAAAAAATGTGCCGAGCACCATACGGCAACCAGGAACAAGGAAGAGTCCTTCTCCTTCGCAACTCCAACCCACAGGGAATTTCGAATCAGAAGAGTCAGGCGCTCCTTCAATCTTGGTGATCTTGTGAGCAGTATGCTTTCCCCACACAATCGGCTCCACCTTATAAGCAGAGTTTTTTGTACGCACAACCATCGGCTCAACAACGCACATCCCACCTTCGTTAGTTATTTCCATCATTTTCATTTCTCCTTTTCAAAAAACTAAGTACTAAAAACTGATGAGCTGGAAGTGATGCACGAGAGGGGCGAGCCCCTTGGCAACCTCCTCGGCATGCCGTTCTTCCAATTGTTGTTCTATTTCGAGCATTATTTTGGATGAATATGGCGAGAAGGTTACTTCAAACCTGTTTTTACTCTCATCTCCCACCATTTTTGCGTCTGGTCCTGTGCCAAGTTGATACGAGGCAAAAACCTTCACTTTTCTTACTTCGTCATTCATATCAAGCTCCTTTGTTAGTATCTAGGATTCAGACTGCCACGCAAAAGACTTAAAGTCAACTGTTCGTGATTGTTCAATATAATAGATGTTTGTGGCTTGTTGACTTTTCCCTGATTTTTGATATTATAACTAGGTTAATGTCCGTCCCGAAAACGGGCAATTTTTGTTTCCAATTTACCAGAATCATCAAGAAAATATCATGTTAGACTTAAAGCAATTGGGTTCAGCACTCGAGCAACTCGAGCAGGAACGCGGTATCCCCCGCGAGAAAATCATTGAGGCTATTGAGCAAGCACTCGCAGCCGCATACAAAAAAGACTTCGGCAAGAAGGGGCAGATCGTCCGTGGCGTTTTTGATATCAACTCCGGCAAGGCCGAGTTCATTCAGGTAAAAATCGTTGTTGATGGCAACTCTATCCGTATGCCCGAGGATACCGATGAAGAAGCTGAGGCAAAAGAAAAAGGACTCAATGATGGAGTCGCAGAAGGAGAAGAAATCTCTCTCCGCCGTTTCAGTCCTGAACACGATATTCTTCTTGAAGACGCACGTCGCATCAAGCGCGATGCTGTAGCTGGAGACGAAGTTATCTTCCCTCTTGAGGCGCACGACGACTACGGTCGCATCGCTGCACAGACCGCAAAGCAGGTTATCATTCAGCGTATTCGTGAAGCTGAGAAAGTTTCTATCATTGGCGAATACGGCACAAAGACTGGTGATATCGTACAGGGTACTGTACAGCGTATGGAGCGTGGCAATATCTTTGTCGACCTCGGTAAGACCACCGGCCTCCTTGCATACGAGGACCAGATCCCGAGCGAGCGTTACAAGCAGGGCGAACGCATCAGCGCATACCTCTACAAGGTTGAAGAAACTCCTCGTGCTATCGACGTACGTCTCTCACGTTCACACCCAAAGATGCTTGAGAAACTTTTTGCTCAAGAAGCTCCCGAGGTTGCAGCAGGTACTGTCGAGATCAAGGCAGTAGCTCGCGAAGCAGGCTCACGTGCAAAGGTTGCCGTATTCTCAAGTGACGAACACATCGATCCTATTGGTTCATGCGTTGGTCAGCGTGGCGTACGTGTATCAACTGTGATGAGCGAGCTCGGCGGAGAAAAGATCGACCTCATCGTATGGTCAGCAGATCCAAAGAAGTTTATCGAGGACTCACTTTCTCCTGCACAGGTTGTTTCGGTTGAAGTTGATGAAGAAAAGCACCAGGCGACGGTAACCGTATCAGCAGATCAGCAGTCACTCGCTATCGGTCGCGGAGGTCAGAACGTACGTCTCGCTGCAAAGCTCACTGGATGGAAGCTCGACATTGTCGGCGTACCAGGTGAAGTACTCGCTGAGGCGACGTCAGAAGGCAAAGTTATGCTCGAAGAATCAACGGGCGAAGTTGTAACAGAATCAGCAGCTGAAATCCTTGAGGAGTCACCTGCAGCAGCAGAGGAAGTTACCCCCGAAGCAGCAGCTGAGTAATTCTTATTCATTAACTACCTACTAAACTTATGAAAATGAATCTCTTTCACGATGTATCACGCGGAGAAAACATCCCCAACGAAATCAATGTGATCGTCGAGATCCCCAAGGGCTCAAAGAATAAATACGAAATCGACAAAGAGACAGGTCTCATTGCGCTCGATCGCGCGATGCACACTGCGCAGGATTATCCATTTGACTACGGCTTTGTGCCACAGACACTTTGGGATGACGGCGACGCACTCGATGTGGTACTCCTCACGACATATCCACTCTTCCCTGGTATCCTCGTAGCTGCGCGCCCTGTTGCTATCATGCACATGATCGATGGTGGTGAAGGCGATGACAAGATCATTGCAGTGCCCGTGCACGACCCACGTTGGAATGACGTGAAGGATTTGAGTGATCTCAACAAGCACACGCTCAAGGAGATGGAGCACTTCTTCACAACCTACAAGCAAATTCAGAACAAAGTAGTAGAGGTATCTGGATTTGAAGGCAAGGATGTTGCTGAAGCGGGAGTTCTCAAGAGTATCGAACTCTACAACCAGAAGTACGTGCAGAAGTAGCAGGACAGTAGCTAGCCAATAGAGATAATGCAAATCGGGCGGGACCAAAGGTCCCGCCCGATTTGTGTATGGGAGTTTTTAAACTTATGGCTGGAGTTTACCAGAATACGTACAAGCAAGATTTACTCCGACACAAGACCCTTGATCTTGCCTAAAAGTGCACGTGCTTCCGAGAGACAAGTTCCCACCGCAAGTGTTGGGCCCAGAACAACGTGGATCATTGGAGCGAGATGGGCAGAGATACACATTTGTCGTTCCCACAAGCGAGCTCATCCACTTCCCTGCCACATACACATCGTTCGCATAAAGATTTCTTGTTAGATATTGGTCACCCGCATTGGACCAATATGACAACCAGCTCCCAGCTCCACTCAAAAAACCAACAACATTACTGTTTGCGTGAACATGTTTTACCCCATTGGGTGATTCATCATCTCTAAGTGTGATGTAGGTATACGCACCGTTTGCTTCTGAAACGGTCAGGCGATTTGTGGCAGTAATTGATCCCGCGTTTGTAATACTGTTTCCTGCCATATTGAGCGCCTGAGTAGCAGTGTGATTACCCAGATTATCTCCAGAACCAACTGCGGGTACCTGCCACGTAGCGTTACCTGAGGCATCAGAGGTGAGCACTTTGGTTGCTCCTGCTCCTGAGGTAACACGGAGAGTGCCAGTGTTGGTGAGACCTGTAGTAGTGAGAGAGCCTACAGTGAGTCCACCTGACTTCGTTTGTGCAGTTGCGCTTGTGGTAAGGACGTTGGGGGCCGACACTGATCCTGCCGTTACTGCACCTGCAGTAGTAAGAGAGCCCACCGTGAGTCCTCCTGTCTTTTCTTGTGCGGTATTACCTGCGTTAATAGGAGCTGCTACGTTTGCTCCTGGTGGGGTTGCAGTTGGCGCAGTCCATGCGAGAGCATATGAGAGTCCGAATGAGAGGACGAGGGCGAGGAGGACAACTTTAGCGGTGGATAGTAATTGTTTGAGCATGGTAATAAATAATGTAGTGGGTCTGATAAATATTAAAGATATACTCATACAGTGTACCGCTAGATGCCCCCCCCCTGCAAGAGAGGCATGTGGAAAAGTATTGATATACATCAGAATGAAAGAAATGTATACTATTAGATGTATGAGAGATTGTTAGAAGTGATTCCATTAATAGTAATCAGTATCAATAATATGAATAAAAAAATTAGTCTTGCGCTTATTGCTTCACTTGCGTTCTTCGCAATGTCCGCAAGCGCACAAACAGCAGAGACGACTGCGGATGCAGACGTTTCAGTGACAACCACAAGTAGCGTAAACACAGGAACAACAGTAGGAGTTCCTCCACGTAAGCCACTTGCACCAAATCCTGCAACGGGCACTCGTCCAGCAGTGCAACCTATCCGCGCTGAAGTTAGAAAAGAAGTGAAAGATGTGCGTGTAGAAGCTCAAACAGAAAGAAAGGAATTCCGCGCATCATCAACAGCAGCTGCAAAAGAAATGCGTGGTGAGGTAAAGGAAAACCGCGTAGAAGCACGTGGGGATATCAAGGAACTCCGTCTTGGGACCACAGCAGCTATCAAGGATATGCGTGGTGAAGTAAAAATGATGATGGCTTCAGGCACCCCAGCTCAGATCAAGGAAATGCGTGAGCAAATGGAGGAGCGCGCAAAGGAACTTCGCGCATCAACAACAGCAGCACGCGCTGCTATCAAAGACGAGGCAACTAAAAAGCGTCTTGAAATCGCACATCGTCAAGCAGAGCTTGTGAACAAGCGTCTTGATGCAGCTATCGAGCGCGTAGAGACTCTCGCAAACCGCTTGAGTGGCTCACTCGACACTCTCGCAACAAAGGGAGTAAGTGTTGACGGCGCGCGCGCAAAGCTCGCAGAAGCAAAGGCAAAACTCGAAGTAGCACGAGCAAAGGCAGCAGAGGTCAAGCTCGCTACTGAAGCAGCATTTGCAAGCGAAACTCCAAAGGAAGCGCTCAAGGAAGTTCAGGGTCTTGTAAAAGAAGGTACTGCAATCGTTCAAGAAGCACACAAGCTTGTTGCAGAGGCTATCTCTTCAGTGAAAGCAGGGCTCAACAAGCCACGCCCAGCGACAACCACTACAGGAGCATCAGCAGAAGCTAGCGCAACCGTAACTCAATAATTCTCAAATACTAACAATAACAACCATGGACCAAAACACGACAACACAGACAGGCGCACCAATGCCAGAGGAAAAGTCATCAATGAGCGCTATCATTAGCATTATCGTTATTGTGCTCGTGCTCGCAGGGGGCGCTTTCTACTTCTTCAAGCAGGTTCCTGTTCCAGAAGTAATGAGTGACTTGAACGCTCCAGCAGCACTTCAGGCTGACACAACTCTCACTGGTCTCGGAACTCAAGGGACATCAACTGACCTCGCAGACATCGAGGCAGATCTCAACGCAACCAACCTTTCAGGCGTTGATGCAGGACTCAGCGATATCGCAATCTAAACAACCTCTCAAAATCTCATGACAAAAAACCCAGGGATATCCCTGGGTTTTTGCTTTACTAATAACGGGTTTGCAAAAGAGCTTCCAAAAGGATATATTGTGCCACATATGACAGATATCAAAACAGCACTAAAAACGACACTAAAGGAGTTACCGGAAAGCCAGATTGAAATCACTTGTGAGATTCCAGCAGACGTATTTGAAAAAGAGCGCCCTATCGCTCTCAAGAAAATCGGAGAGGATGTGACCATGCCTGGATTCCGTAAAGGACACGTACCAAGCTCAATGATTGAGCAGAAATTTGGCGACGCTCTCATTCTAGAAGAAATGGCAAACCTTGCTATGGACCGCGCATACTCAGAGATTCTCACACGCCACAAAGTGCACGCTATTGCGATGCCTGAGGTCAAAGTAACCAAGATTGCCGCAGGGAACCCTTTTGAGTTTACCCTCACTTTCCAAGTAATGCCTGAGATCAAACTTCCTGACTACAAAGCTATTGCAAAAGAAGTTATGTCAGTTGTAGACGAAACTGATGCGACCGACGAGGAAGTTGCGAAGGCAGAAGCAGAGCTTATCAAACAATTTGCAACCAAAGATGCTGAGGGAAAGGAGGTGCTACCTGAAGTAACTGACGAGTTCGTAACAAAGTTTGGACCATTTGAAAATGTTGCATCATTCCGCACAAAGATCAAGGAGTCGATCACTCACGAGAAGACCACACGTGCTCGCGAGAAGAAGCGCATGCAGACCATGGAGAAGATTGCGGATGGTATCACTGCAAAACTTCCACAGGTTTTGATCGAGGGAGAGCTCGAGAGAATGCTTGGGCAGTTCCGCCACGACGTAGAGCAGATGGGGATGAAGTTTGAAGACTACCTCACCACTACAAAGAAGACCATTGAGGAACTTCGCAAAGAATGGGTCGCCGACGCCGAGAAGCGAGCCAAGGTTCAAATAGCTCTCAACGAAATTTCTCTCATTGAAAAGATTGAGGTTCTCAAAGAAGATCTTGATCGCGAAACAAAGTTCTTCACAGAACAATACAAAGACGCTGACGAAGGTCGCGTACGTATCCATCTCGAGATGATGCTCACCAACGAAAAGGTATTCCAGCTTTTGGAAGCACAAAAGTAACTTATAATAAAAGAGCGCGGCACCCTAGGGTGCCGCGCTCTTTTATTATAAGTTACTTCACCAGCGCCAGCGTCAGCGCCACCACAGCCGCAGTCTCCGCGCGGAGGACTTGCGAACCAGTCGAAACGACCGTGATGCCACGTTCGTGAAACGACGCGAGCTCAGCATCCGTGAAACCACCTTCGGGCCCGATACACACTGCGATGGGGGTATCACTGTTTTTATTAAAATACTCTCGAGCAGAAATTTCTCCACGTGGTTCAAATACCACTACATCACTTGGCATCTTATCAATATTGATAATCTCATCAAGTGTCGGCACCGTCGCGCGACCTGATTGCTCCGCTGCTTCGCGCACAATCTTGTGCGCACGCTCGTAGTTCACACCCTTCTTCTCACTGCGATCCATTTGCACAGGGATGATGTGTGACACACCAAGCTCAGTCGCCTTCTCGAGCACCAATTCAAAATTATCTTTCTTGATGAGCGCCATATAGAGCGTCACGACACGCTCCGGTACGAGTCCTTTTTTTGTTTCGAGCACTTTGAGTAACGCGTTCTTCTTTGTGAGTGAAACAAATTCACAAAGTGATTCACTACCACTCCCATCAAAGAGGATAGCTTGATCACTATCTGACATACGCAAAACATTGCGCCACTGATTGAGTAATGTTTCATCGGGAACAGAAAACTCCCCATCGGCTGGAATCTTCTCTTCAACAAAAAATCTGTGTAGTCTCATATTGTTAAGTATTAAAATTAGTCTAGCAGGTCAGCACAAAAAATGAAAACCCTCGGTCTGCCGAAGCAAACCGAGGGTTGAGGACGCGAAATCCACAATTATATGGCTTCGTGGGGAGGAAAGACTAAACGATGTTTTTGATCTCTAGTCTCCCAGTAACTGGGTAACTCAAACTGATACACAGCGCAATCCAGTTTCCCGCATTGCGCATACGCATTGGCAACAAAGAGGTTATCAGGTGTTGCTGACTTCCCCTCATCTCCCCTAAACAAAAAGGATGTTATCACATGTTCGTCATCGAGGTGAAGCCAGTCGGGGTTTTGTTCACAGAATGCGACGATTTGATGCTGCGTCATGCATAATTTACCCAAATCAACTCCGAGAGACTCATACATTTGTGCATACGTTGCATGCTGCAGTAGTTCATACACCTGCACCACAGTTTCTTCGGTTGCTTCGCCCGGTTTGTTGAGGTTAAAATTTTTGAAACCGTAGTGGATATCAGATGAGAACATTTCCTTGGCTTGCGCCAGAGTCTGCGTGCCATCACAAGCGGCGATGATTATCTGCTTGCCAGAAGCAATGAGCCGCAGGGACAAATTTTTAACCTCCGCAGTCCAGCAAGGCTCTTTACGGAGAAACTTCTTAAGTTCCGTAAACCACGCAAACGAATCGTCACCGCCGAGCTTCTCGAGAAGGTCAGAAATGACACCTTTTACATCCTTAACACCGAGCATGATATTCATGGTCAGTTTTCCTTTCATATTAATGTGCTTCCAGTTTGGACTGCTGGACCAGTAGTGCTATTGCAACACTACGACAAACAACCACTATTGTCAATAATTGCACCTGCTCATATATATGATATATTCAACCTATGTCATATTTAATTCCAACTGTTATTGAAAAGTCGCCTCAGGGCGAGCGTGCGTACGATATTTATTCACGCCTTCTTAAGGAGCGCATCATTTTTATGACTGGGCCTATTGATGATGATTCAGCGAACATCGTTATTGCTCAGCTCCTCTTCCTTGAGTCTGAGGACCCAAAGAAAGATATTTACCTTTACATCAATTCTCCTGGAGGTTCAGTGACGTCAACACTCGCGATGATTGACACCATGAACCACATCAAGCCAGACGTTTCAACTATTTGCGTAGGTGGAGCTGCTTCAGGTGGGGCTTGGCTTCTTTCTTCGGGAGCAAAGGGAAAGCGTTTTGCACTCCCCAACTCAGAAATAATGATTCACCAGCCACTCGGCGGTACACAAGGGCAGGCGTCAGATATCGCAATCACCGCAAAAAATATATTGAAAATGCGTGATATTTTGAACAAAATGATGGCAAAGAACACAGGCAAGCCACTTGCACAAATAGAAAAAGATACCGATCGTGACTTCTTTATGTCAGCAGACGAAGCAAAAAAGTACGGCATCATCGATGATATCTATAAACCAAAGAATCCACGAAATTAAAGCGGGGAAACACACAAAGGCCCGGCCTATGCTTACGCATAGGCCGGGCCTTTGTGTGTTTCCCTCCCCTCTTTTTTGTCCTCGACATATCCACAAAAACGATGTATTCTGAAAGTGTTCTTACTTTAAATTAAATTTTGAAACGTTTCCGTAGAATTTATCAGTTTTAGCACTTGATGACCCGAAGAATATACCAATAATTTACCGTCTTTCGAGGGTTTCCAAGTTTATTTATGGACATTAATATTGCACTCACGCTTGGTGGCGTGATGGCAATTCTGGTTGGTGCAGCGCTCGGCTATTTGCTCCGTTGGTTCATTTCGGTGAGCAAGCGAGATTCTGTCGAGATTGAAGTAAAGCAAGTTCTTCTTTCTGCAAAGGAAGAGGCACAGAAAATTATTGAGGAAGCCGACCGAAGGGCCGAAGTGTACGGCCGCGAGCTCCACGAGGAGGATCGCGAACAAACCGAACGCTTCAAGAAAATAGAAGAGCGACTCATTAAAAAAGAGGAGTTTCTCGACAAGAGGCAAACAGACATCGACGAGGAGTCAGTTCAAATGAAAGAGAAGGCTCTAGAACTTGACGTTCTTCGCCAAAAAACAAATAAAGAGAAGGAGCTCGCGCAAAAAGAACTAGAGAGAATTGCACACCTCAATCAAGAAGGTGCAGTAGAAGAACTTCTCAAGCGAGCAGAAAAGAGCTTTGAGGAGGACATTCTTTCACGCATGAAGAAACTTGAGCTTGATGGCGAGGCACGCCTCGCAGGAAAAGCAAAAGATATTCTTGCGACATCGATTCAGCGCCTTGCGACATCAACAGCAGCAGAGATGATGGCAACATCAGTACCTATTGCTTCAGATGAGATAAAGGGCAAGATTATTGGAAAGGAAGGTCGCAATATTCGTGCATTTGAGCGTATGGCAGGGGTCGAAGTAGTTGTTGACGATACTCCTGGTTCAATCCTTATTTCTTCGTTTGATCCAATACGTCGTCAGATTGCGCGCGTAGCGCTTGAGGCTCTCATTGAAGACGGGCGCATTCAGCCGGCAAAGATTGAAGAGGCGGTAGAAAAGGCTCGAGAGGATATTGCGAAGATTACAAAAGAGAAGGGCGAGCAAGCCGCATACGAATGTGGCGTATTCAACCTTGACCCCCGTGTCATTGCTATCCTCGGACGCCTTCATTTCCGCACAAGCTATGGCCAAAATGTTCTCCAGCACTCCATTGAGATGGCGCATATCGCAGGAATGATCGCAGAGGAGCTTGGTGCAAATGTTGCCATTGCAAAAGCAGGAGCACTTCTCCACGACCTCGGGAAGGCAGTTGATCATGAGGTTCAGGGGACACATGTCGAGATTGGTCGCAAGATTCTTCAAAAATTCGATACCGACCCACGCATCATTCAGGCTATGCAGGCTCATCACGAGGAATACCCTTACGAAACCATTGAGTCAATAATTGTGCAGACAGCGGACTCTATTTCTGGTGGTCGCCCAGGAGCTCGTCGCGACTCTGCAGAAAACTACATTAAACGCCTTGAGGACCTTGAGAGTATCGCGAAATCCTTCCCCGTTGTCGAAAAAACCTATGCAATTCAAGCCGGGAGAGAGCTTCGAGTGTTTGTAAAACCCGAAGAAATCAGCGACGTAGAGGCTAGGACACTCGCTCGTGACATTGCTCTCCGCGTAGAGAGTGAGCTGAAGTATCCAGGAGAAATCAAGGTGGCCGTCATTCGCGAATCACGCGCGATTGAATACGCAAGATAGGTACTGCGACCACAAAATACGACTTCGCACAAGGGGATTAAGTAGGCAACTACATAATCCCCTTGTGGCTATTGCATAAAAAAACTATGGGGGGTATACTTATTTACAAGGGGGCTCGGGGAAGCCGTCTCCCTGGGGAACTCACAAGTTTTAGTATTAAAAGATTCGTTAATAAAAATCATATCACTATGAACAAAGCAGCTATCGCAGAAATCATCCACGAGAAAATGGGTGGAACAAAAGTATCAGCAGAGCAGACAGTTGAGGCAATCCTCGAAGGAATGGTTTCTACTCTCAAGAAGGGTGGAGAAGTTTCAATCGCAGGTCTCGGTATCTTCTCAGTAAAGCCACGCGCTGCACGTACTGCACGCAACCCTAAGACTGGTGAGACTATCCAGGTGAAGGCAACAAAGGTTCCAAAGTTCCGCGCCGCAAAGGCTCTCAAGGACGCTGTAGCAAAGTAATACGTTTACTTAATACAAGAAAAAGCGCGCTCACTACTGAGCGCGCTTTTTCTTTTGTATTTTGCAAACCCTCAGCGAAGATGATATTCTGCAACAAGACTAGACATGGAGGTTGTAATGGAAAAATACATGGTCCCAAAGAGACTTACTCTTTCAAACTTAATGAAGTGTTTAAGAATGTACGAAGTTGATTATTTGTTCATTCGACTTATGGGTTCAAAGGGTGGCACCATCAAAGCCAACATGACCCTTAAAGGGAAGGCACTTTCAATACACCACAATAAATCAACGATTTGTTTTCTTGTTGATAATAATGAAGTGTGCAAACTCCCGTTTAAAGAATTTCTTAAGGACACTGGGGACAGAGATGGTATGCAAGTTGCCTACGAGAGATTTAATCAAAACGGCAATATGGTTTTTCTCTCACACGGGACCAACCCCTACGACCCAAATCTTCTTGAACCGCATCGTTCAATATTGAGACTCGCAATTGATTGGCACTTAGTGGAAATATATTTTAAGGGAAGAGTTCATCTCAAGTTCCACTCATGGATGATTGAGCCACACTTCGGCCTTTGGACAATTGTGCGGAAAAAGCAAAATTAGGAAACCCCTGAGAATAGTATTCTTCAGGGGTTCTTTTTTTGCGGGTACGGCTCTCGGTCACGAGTTACTAGGTGTTCTCGTATGAGTACATACTGCGAGCACTAAGTACTCTCGACCCCGGCTCGGCTCCTCGCTACGCTCGGTATGCCTGCGCCATTCGATTCTCTACGCAAGACGCGCAGGCGTCTTGCTGTACCCGCACCAAAAAGAAAAACCCCTTTCGGGGTTTTTCTTTTTGGTGCGGGTACGGAGAATCGAACTCCGGTATACTGCTTGGAAGGCAGTCATTCTACCATTAAACTATACCCGCAAACGAGCGAGCGGAGCGCTTCCGAATCAGCAGGTTCGTGTCCTGGACATAAACGTTAGCATCTTTTGGCGCTTCGCGAAAACATTTTGTCTGAGTGCCGCGGGTATAAGTACTCTTATACCCGCAAACCCAGTCTCTATAACTCACGTTTCCGCAAGTGATGATACAATAGCAGAATTTACTAAAATTCGCAATTAGAGGAGAGATCTGACCTTTGCCACGATTTCATCAAGGGTAAAGTTCGCCTTAATCATAAAATCCTTTGCGCCCAGCGCAGTAGCCTTGTCGAGATCCTCCTTTTGACCAAGGTTACTCAAGATGACAACAGGAATATCTGCGATTCTTGGATCCGCCTTGATGCGACGCAAGATTTCAAAACCATCAATACCAGGGAGAATGAGATCACAGAGAATAATATTTGGCTTGCGCTCTTCGAGAATAAGGAACGCTGCCTGCGCATCGATAGCATTCTGCACATCAAACCCCTCTTTCGCAATCTTCTTCACCAAAAGCTCACGCAAAAACTTATCATCCTCAATAACAAGAATAAATGGTTTTACTTCTGCGGCAGCGGGTGTTTCGACAGCTGGTGCAACCAAAGGAGTCTCCACAGGGGTATCTGTTGTCGCCGTAGTATCTGTAGTTGTGGTGGTTTTTTCCTCCATATACGTGCAATTGTATTATAAATCAGGCTTCTCTCCTAGGCTGCGCTTGTCTCCCCTGGAGCTGGCTCCTGAGGCAAGAGTGCTGGGTTTGTCGGGATGACAACAGCGATTGTTGTCCCTCTCCCCTCCTCCGAATCCACCCAGAGCTGCCCTCCATGACGAATCACGATACTCTTTACAATGAAGAGTCCGAGCCCCGAACCATCAGTTTGTAAGTGTATCACATTTGTGGCACGGAAGAACTTTGAGAATAGTTTCGGAATCTCGGCCTTTGGAATACCCACACCTGTGTCGGTCACCTTGATCTCCAAATAATCACCTTGTCTATCAACAGCGATAGTAACATTTCCACCAGGGAGTGTATACTTTATCGCATTATCAACAACATTTTGAAGTGCGATGAGGAGCTTGTCCTTATCGAACAAAAACTCAGGAATATTCCCCGCACGATTTTCGAGACGCACTTCTATGTTTCTCTCCTTTGCAGAGAGTCCTACGTTTTCAACAAGCATATTAAGGAGTCTCATAAAATCATTTCTCTCAATCTTGTATCCATACTTATCGTTGTCGATACGTGACACATTGAGCAGATCATCAACGAGTTGCGACATCTTTACTCCCGTCTCGTAGCTACGCAATATCATCCCCCTCTGCTCCTCATTTATCTCACCAAGATCGCCATCAAGTAGAAGCTTGAGTACCCACTTGATACCCGAGAGTGGTGTGCGGAGCTGGTGTGCTGCGACAGAAATGAAATCAGATTTCATCTTGTCGAGTTCACGCAAGTTTGCAACCATGGAATTAAACACTTCACCGAAACGTCCGATCTCATCATTCGAGCGATGTTCTACAGACTGATTGAGGTCACCGTCTGCGATCTTACGCGCAACCATTGAGTAGCGGCGGATTGGTCCAACGACTTCGCGCTCGAGAATAACTGCGAGCACTATTGCGAGAATGGCAGTAAACACAATCCCCACCCCGAGCATTCGAATCCTGAGCTCCATCACACGAGCCTCGTATGAATCCTTTGCTATATGAATCTCAATGAGACCAACATTCGTTATTGTGTCCGATGCTTTATCAAATGAAGGAATCGGGATGACGCGAACGATAATCGTCTTACCATTTTCTACGATCTCAACTTCGCCTGAAATCTCCTTCCCTGCAAGAATATCTTCACGAAGCTTTTTTACCTCAGCATCACCTCCAACAAATTTTTGCTTGCTCTTGCCATCTCCCGTATTTGCAATAACTTCAAGCTTATTATCAAAAACAACAAAAGCGTCAAAGAAATAAAAATGTGTTACGTTGTCGGTGATTTTTTGTAGTGCAGCAAAGTCATCGTTTCTTGTCACGATGATAGCGCGTGCACTCTGCTCCACACTCGCAACAATAACTTGCAAAAGTTTTTCTGCTTCAGCAATATCGTTTGCACTCTTGGTGCGTGTTGCTACTTCTACTTCAACAATATTTATGAGTTTTGATGACGGATCATTTGGGTTGATAAATATTGGTATAAAACGCTCAAGGTCATATCCATTCCCTGCATCACTTCTTACAGAAACAGATGTGCGTTTTGTCTTCAACTCATTGATCACTGCGATGTCAGACGGAGCGATCTCCTGCCCAATGAGTGCATGGTCTGTCGCCGCAATATATTTTTTCTCTGCGTCATTCACCGTAACATACTCCACTCCAGGGATCTTCCCTATCTCATCAACAATATCTTGGAGATGCACACCCTGCGCATTTATCTGATTGAACATGCGCTCAATATCCAAGCGCAAAATTTCCGCAACAGCATTCGCGTCGTTTACAACTTGATTCTTGAGATTCCTTCCCTCAATACTTACGATGACCCAAAAAGCAGCAGTGAGCGTAATAGCAATCACCGCTACCAGTACAAGATTTATTTTTGTGCCAAGTTTCATTTCACTTTCATTATAACACTTATTTTGAAATTTGCGTGTGGAAAAGTAAAACAAAAGGCGGTCGCTTGGCGACCGCCTTCATAATAAATCAAAAATCCAATAGCTTAAGAGCTAGTTCTTTCGCACGATAAGCGATTGCCTCACGAGAAAGCCCAGTCTCAAGTAATTTTCTTTGTACTTCATTGACTCTCACCCCAACAGAGTCCATCTCTATATTACTTTTGAAAATTCTGAAATCAGAGAGTTTGTCAGCAAAAAGCAAGATTTTACATTGAACGTACTCACGGAGAAGCTCATCTTGCCTGCCACACAACTCGCAGTCCGTAGCTCTCATTCGATGCCTTCGTGTGCTCATGTTATCCTCCACTAAAAGTACTTCGACAAGCTGATTGCCCTATTACTATCCCAAAGACTACCCTTTTGAAACCAAAAGTCAACGCTTTGTTACACTGCGTCCAAGAGTCTGCGCCCAGGGCGTGAGGTCTGCTGACTCAGAATCTACTGATTCAGAAACACCTCAAAAACCTAATTTATCTCAATATCTATGTGTCGTACGGCAGGAATCTCCATTTTGATGCGTTCCTCGAGCTCGTCAATGCGTGTTCCAATAACGCGTGGTACGCGATCTGTATATTCAACACAAAAACGCACAAACTCCTGGTAATCCTCCTTTACGTTCTCATAATCCTCTTTGAGCATCACCCCATTTGAAACTTCCTTGAAAAGTGCCGTCCCATTGACCTCCACTTCGCATTTTGCCCTATATTTACCAAGCTCCACAGTCGATGACTTGAAGTCGTACACACGCTCAATCATCGGGTCAGCAACAAGAATCTCAATAATTCGCTCTTTAACATCTTCTGGAATCGACTTTTCAACCAAATATCGCTTGTTTTTCACAATGAGGACCACTGCTACCCACGCAAGGAGGATACCAATAAGGATGGAGCCCACCGAGTCCCAAATAGGATTACCAGTTAAATACGAGAGTCCAACAGAGACAGCCGCCAAGAATACACCAAAAACGGCAACGCCATCTTCATACACAACAGCGAGCACTGTTGGATCTCCCCCTTCAAGCATTTCAAAAAATGCAACGTCCTCGCCTTTTTTGCTCCACAACTCACGAAAAGCAACAGCAAAGGTCCCTGACTCAACAACAAACGAAACTGCAAGAATCAAAAAGATAATTGGAGCAAATTCTAGATGGTTTGGATGCAAAAGAGTGTCAATACCGTGGTAAATAGTTACTCCAGCTCCCACGAAGAACACTCCACAGGCTGAAATAAGGGCCCAAAAGAAGCGTTCTAGCCCGTAACCATATGAGGAAGCCTCATCAGGGGCTCGACGGCTCTTTACGATCCCCACAAGGAGAAGGGACTGATTGGCAGTGTCCGCAAGACTGTGAACAGCCTCAGAGAACAGAGCACTTGACCCAGAAACCATAAAACCAAAGGCTTTCAGGATAGTAATGGTGAAATTCCCTGCAAGTGCCGCAATAACCGAAACAAAGCCGGGCTCCCTCTTGTAGCCAATCAGCTTAATTTCGCTTGTTGTATCTAGGTTTTTCATGAAATGCCTACTAAATAGGCCTTTAAAAACTATGTCGGGGTGCCGAGAATCGAACTCGGCCTATCTGCTCCCAAAGCAGACGTACTACCGATATACTACACCCCGACGCAGTTTTCAAAACATTTCTTTACGCCCAAGGCGTGAATTTGCAAATTCAGAAACCGTGAGAAGAATCATAGCACATATCTATAATTTTGCGAAGCTCACCAAGGTAAAGGTGTGGTTAAATAATGATATCCTCAAGGAATTTTACCTTTGCTTGACGATTTTTCGTGTCAAGTCGCACAACAATAGCGTCAAATTGCCACTCTGGCTCCCCTTTTGGGTATTTTTCAAGTAAATATAGTTGGATTGTTCGCGCAAGCCTTTTTAGCTTATATTCATGAATATTGTCCTCAGCTCGGTATCTGTCTGTTTCACATGTAACATTGCAAAGGTTTAACTTCTGCAATGTTACATGTGAAACGGTTTTCACCTCCACAAAATGGAGAATTTTGCCTTTTTGGGCAATAATATCGATTTCTCCGCACTTTTTTCGATAATTTAGGCAAATTATCGTAAAACCCTTATTTTCCAAGTGCTTTACAGCAATATCCTCCCCCAAACGTCCAATTTTCTGCTTTTGTGTCGGTTCTGCCATGTTTGCAGTATTATTGTATCAAATTGTTTCACGAGTAACCAAAGTAGCACAATAACTTGTTTCTCGTGAAACAACTTGACTATATTTTGCCATTTTGGGCCATTTTTACGTAAAAACGCCACTGGTTACCAAAATACCTATATTTTGCAAGATATAATTCAGTTCTAAAGTCCTGTCTTATAGCATTCTGGACATAGTCGCGGACTAAAATCATGTCCTTTATCAACACTATCCACATAGTTATCCACAGTTTTGTGGAATTTTCCCCATATTTTACCGTTTCCTGCCGTTGACATGGTGTGCCAAAACAGTGTTTTCTGCTTAAAAATGTCCTTTACAAACCAAGAGTATGTCCTTTATGTGACCTAGACAAGAAAAAAGCCGAGGAGTGCTCGGCTTTTTGAATTTTTTCTAAGAGCTCTATGATGCTGGATAGGTTTGTTTTGCGGCATTGTCTCCATGCTTCTTCCAGACAGTGGCAAAGATTTCGTCCTTGCTTACTCCTTGGTTATCCACAATATCAACAATCCTGTCTCGCTGGTTGTGGTTGTAGATATATATCGATTCACCACAGTGGGGGCAGATCAGGTGGCACACTTTTGTATCACTTGGACTCCAAGTATCACCTTCGCTGTCACCATGCGGGCGCGTATACCAGTAATTTCGAATGAACCCCCACTTCTTGAGTTGACTTGCAGTGTGGCAAGCAGGGCAGCCGATAACACACTTTCGTATGACTGCGATCTTGTCAGATTTTATTACTGCACTTGCTGCTTCAAATACACGTGTGAGCTTTGCAAGTTCGCGATTCAACTTTTGGAGCTTATTCATTTCTACCTCCTGTGAATAATTAATGATCGTGACCTAACTCAAAACTACACCAACGGAACAGGGAAGTAAAGAGGGTGGGGGTGGCAATGTTCTGAGAAATTTAAATACATCATTACTTACGCAATGGTGTATTTAAATTTGTGCGGGTAGGGAGACGCTGAATTAGCAAATTCATGTCTTGGGCACGCTATCGAACAAGATAAGAATTGAGCGCTTCGCGCGCAAAGTTTGCTTGTCCACAAATCACTAAGTCTCTTCGGATGAGTACATCCTCACAGACGTAAGTGTTTGCCGGCCCCACCTCGTGGTTTTGCGTGCTCGCAAAACATCACTGCGGTTCACAAAACTAAAAAACAGTGCGCAGGCACTGTTTTTCTTTACGTTTTGTGCGGGTAGGGAGAATCGAACTCCCGTCTCGTCCTTGGCAAGGACGCATTCTACCACTAAACCATACCCGCAAATTATTAATTGATATAAAGTATGAGCTTTTCGCCAGTGCTTTATAACAATTCCTAGTATACAGATTTTTTTACTTTTTGGAAGAGGGGAGGATGTTTTATGAATAACGACAAGGAATGTTTCATGAGAAACGTTGCAGATGCTCTTGCTATGGACACAGAGAGGCGCGTGCTAGGTGTTTCATGAATAACGTTGTATGTGAAAGATGCGCCAGGATTCGCCTCTTCCTACGGTTGAGATCAAATTTTAGTGGAGCACTATGTGATCACGAGTTACTAAGTCTGCTCAGGTGAGTACACCCTGCGCGGACTAAGTACTCTCGACCCCACCTCGCTATCTCACTTCTTTCGATATGGCTCCGGTCAGCACCGAGGCCTGTAAGCAACGCAGGTTGCTTACTAAACCAAAAGACCACCTAAGTTTCACTTAGGTGGTCTTTTGGTTTGCCTCGGTGCTCCCGCCAGGATTCGAACCTGGAATAACGGTTTCGAAGACCGTTGTGATATCCATTTCACTACAAGAGCATTGGATACGATGACTGTACCGCAAAAATGGTCAAAAGGCAAAAAAAACTGTATGATTTCAAATATAGAATTATGCACACAAAGATTTCATTTCCTGTGCCTCCCGAGGTTTCACATGTAACACGGACCCTACGTGCTACCGGCCATGAGGCCTATCTCGTCGGTGGATGCGTTCGTGACATCTTGCAGGGGATCAAGCCAAAGGATTGGGACATCACCACAAACGCTACTCCAGAACAGATCCAGGCGCTTTTTGAGGATTCTTTTTATGAAAATGATTATGGGACTGTGGGAATCGTAAATGAAACTGACGATGAAACACTCAAGGTTGTTGAGGTGACACCATACCGCACCGAGGGGACATACACGGACAAACGCCGCCCAGACAGTGTGTCGTTTCACGCAACACTCGAGGAGGACTTGAAGCGTCGTGATTTCACGATCAACGCTATCGCCTATGACGAATCTCAAGGACATCTAACGGACATTTTTGATGGTGTAAAGGACATAAAGGACAAAGTGCTTCGTACCGTGGGGGAGCCGCGAGACCGTTTCAATGAGGATGCTCTGCGTATCCTCCGTGCTGTCCGCCTTGCCACCGACCTTGGTTTCACGATTGAGGCTGAAACAATGAACGCTATCATGGAAAAAGCGGATGACTTGAGCCATATTTCAAAAGAACGTATTCGTGATGAGTTTACCAAAATGGTGATGACCAAGAATCCAATGATTGGCGTGGTTATGTGCCAGAAATTCGGCCTCCTTAAATACATCGTGCCAGACCTTGAGCGGGGAATCGGTGTGGAACAAAACGGTGACCATATTTATACCGTATGGGAACACAATCTTCGCGCGCTCCAACACTCAGCTGATCGCGAGTGGCCGCTCCACGTACGCCTCGGCTCTCTGTTTCACGATATTTCAAAACCAGAAACTCGTCGCTGGTCAGATGATAAAAACAACTGGACGTTCTACGGGCACGACGTTGTGGGGGGGCGTGTTGCAAAGAAAGCTCTCGAGAACCTCAAGTATCCTAAAAAAATTGTTGATGTTGTTTCGGCGCTTGTACGTTACCATTTGTTTTTCTCTGATATCGAGAAGATCACGCTCTCTGCTGTGCGTCGTATTGTAAAAAATGTTGGCCCAGAAAATGTGTGGGACCTCATGAAAGTACGTGCGTGTGATCGTATCGGTATGGGTCGCCCCAAGGAAGCACCATATCGTCTCCGCAAATATGAATCAATGATCGAAGAAGCAATGCGCGCACCAGTGTCTGTCGGCATGCTCAAAATCGATGGAGCAAAAATTATGGAGGTTACTCATGAAACACCTGGACCAAAATTGGGATTCGTCCTCCATGCACTCCTCGAAGAAGTGCTTGATGATCCGGAGCGCAACACTGAAGAGTTTCTCGTGAAACGCACACTCGAACTTATCAAACTTCCAATTGAGGAATTAAAGAAACTCGGAGAAGAAGGAAAGGAGAAGAAGGAAGAGGAGGAGGAAAAGGAGCTCACCGAGATTCGCAAGAAGCACGGGGTGAAATAATTATGAACGGAATCATTTTTGAAACACCACACTGGAAAGTTGAGCTCGCAGATGAGCAGCTTTATCTCGGGCGCGCGTATGTTGTGTGTAAAACAAAAAGGGAATCGCTTTCAGAACTCTCTAATGAAGAATTTTCTGACCTTCATGAAACAATCAAGAAGTATGAAACACTTTTAAAGAATACTTTTAGAGCAACGTTATTCAATTGGGCGTGTCTGATGAATTACGGATACAGAGAAAAACCCTATACCCCACAAGTGCATTTCCATGTTCGACCTCGATACGACAGGGATGTAATAGTCGGCGAGGAAGTGTTTCACGATCCAAACTTCGGTGACCACAATCACCTCACTGCAACAATGAGTAAAAAGGTTTCACCGGAAATGTTTTCAAAAATTCTCGAACTTCTCAAATCTAATCTATAAAAGAAAAATGCCTCGGTGTGAAACCGAGGCATTTGATATTGTTCCCGAATGGGGCTACTTGAAATTGAGCGAGAAGTCGTTGACGGCGAAAACCATGCGGTCATCGTCAAGGAAGATTTTCTTCCCCGAAAGTGACACGAAGGGGAATCGTCCGATCACCGCAGGAGTTTCCTTGGTTCTCACATACAGAAACTCGTACTGCTCCTTCGGTTTCATGCTTGCGAAGACCCTTTCGGTGATGCCATGAATGATGACGAAACCAGTGTGCACAGATTCGACAGCTTTGAATTCGCCATCAGAGTATTCGTGGCTCGACACTTCGTGCACGACTACCAGCCGATCGTTTTGACGACGGCAAACATGCTCGCCGTCGAGCGACATCAGGTTTGCGTATCCAAGTGCAAATTTCTTTTTCTCTTCCTCTCCTTCAAATACCATGAAGAGGTTGGAACCTGGCTCCACTTGAGCCTGGACGAACGTTTGTGCCCGTTGAGACGAATCCGTCAGACGGATGATCGAACCCGCCGGAACCTTGCTGAGCGGGACTAGTTTTTCCTTGGGAACAGGGAAAATCAATTGCATCGCATTCTCCTTCTTTGTGTAAAAAACAAACTCTGACTACCAGGAGGTAATCAGAGGCCTGAAAACACACTACCTATAAAATTCATTTTTGTCAACATAACCACAATGCCAGAACCTTTCGGGCGCACCAGATACGAGGCGTGGGCATATAATTTTTTTGAGCCGTACTTTTGCTACGGTGAAACAAAATTATATGCCCACAACAAAGTAGCTGGGGATGCCAGAAAGGTTCTATTTTAGCTCTAAAACAATTGGGCAATGATCCGAGCCATAGAAGTCACTCATCATTGTTGCGAGTTTCACGCGGGGGAGAAGGTCTGGGGTAATAAAGAAATAATCGATGCGCCAGCCGACGTTGCGTTCACGAGCAGCAGTCTTCATATCCCAGTATGAGTAGGCGTCTTTTGTGTTGGGGTGGAGGTGGCGGAAGATATCCACATAGCCGTGATAGACGAGCTCGTCAATCCATGCGCGCTCTTCGGGGAGGAATCCCGTGTTTGTTTCATTGGCCTTTGGGCGCGCGAGGTCAATCTCTTCGTGTGCAGTGTTCACATCACCACAAACAATGACCTTATGTCCCTTTTTGCGAAGTTTCTCTGTGAAACCGAGAAATGCATCATAAAAATCGAGTTTATACTTGAGTCTCTCTGGTCCGCCGCCGCCATTGGGGAAGTAGCAATTCAAAAGGACAAAGTTTTTAAAGTAAAGGACAAGGAGGCGACCCTCTTGATCCATGTCCTTTAGACCCATTCCTTCCTCCACTTTCTCAGGCTTTTCTTTGGTGTATACCGCCACACCACTATAGCCCTTTCGCATTTTTGAGTGTGAGAAGTACGAAAAGTAGCCTTTTGGCGCGCGAACTTCTTCCGGGAGCTGTTCTGCTTCAACTTTTGTTTCCTGCAAACACAAAATATCTGCTTTCTTTTTCAATATGTCGGCAAAGTTGCCTTTCTTGTGGATAGCGCGGAGTCCATTCACGTTCCATGAGATAAGTTTCATACACACAGTATACATTGCAAAATTAAAGAAAAGTAGTAGGGTGAGTGAAAGAACTGTTCTTTATACAAGGAGATAAACATGAGCAACGGAAAGAAGGGGATGAGTATTATGGAATTGATTGAAGCTGCAAAAAGAATCGTGGTGACCGAAGCAGACATCGTTGCCATGAACAAACGCTTGCGCGAAGCTGAAGCAAAATTTGAAGCAGAAGATCGCACAAGAGCAGTAGATCAAGAATGGCTCAATCTCCAATACACAATCTGAAGGAGGTTCAAAATGAAACCTGTTAGCATCTACGACCTTTCACGACGTCACGAAGTTGAGACTACTACAGAAAAGCAAAAGTCTCAGCAACTTCCTGCACACCTGCAAAACGGGAGTGCGTACGACTTGAATCATGTTCATGCAATCACTGAACATTTCCAAAATCAGCGTCAACACAAAGCGGGCCAGCAGGGCGGTAGTCCCTATGATTGCTCGACTCGTCGCGACTAAAGAATAAGGGAAAGGACAATTGTTATGGAGACATTAACAATTCAAGAGCTGATTCAATTAGTAGAGGGCGACGTCATGACTCCCGAAGAGATCACGAGCCTGCATGAACGTTTAGACAAGGCAGAAACAAAGTTCGCGGAAGACAGCCATCGTCGAAATGCAAACTCTCCTGAGTTTCTGAATTACCAATTCACAATTTGAACACTGACAAACACCATCACTAGATGGTGTTTTTTATTCGCGACTCTTTCCGTGAAATTTCTTATGAACGTTCCTGAGCTCACTGTCCGTAACGTGCGTATATATTTGCGTTGTAGATATATTTGAGTGGCCGAGCATCATTTGCACAGAGCGAATGTCGGCACCATTATAGAGGAGGTCGGTTGCAAACGAGTGACGCAAGATGTGGGGTGTTACCTTATCCATGATGCCTGCCTTTGCGGCGTAGTGTTTCACCATACGTTCTATCGAGCGGGGAGTGAGGCGGAGTGAACCACCTGCGCGCGCTTTGTCACTCGCAAAAAGTGCATCGTCCATATCCTTTCGTTTTTTAAGATATGCAGCAATAGCAGTCTTTGCTTCGTCGGAAAGAAATACCACACGAACTTTTTCACCTTTACCACGCACAGATATCTCGTCGCGCGTAAGGTCAATATCACGCTGGAGAGCGCAAAGCTCAGAGAGGCGAAGGCCTGTCGAGAAGAAGAGCTCAAGGATCGCCTTGTCGCGAAACTCCTTCACAGAGTCACCACTGGGTGCTGCGAGCAGGCGATGAAGGTCCTGCACGCTGAGGAGATCGATAGTTCGCTCGGCAACTTTTGCGAGTTCAATTTTTTCAGGAGAGTACGATTCCACGCCACGCTTACGTAAGTATTTTAAGAAACTGCGGATAGCAATGAGATAGTAGTTCTGCGTTTTCTTTTTCAATGTCTCATGACGCCCTTCGCGCACGCCCGACTCCTGACGATTGAGCCAGAGACGGAATGAACGAATGAGGTCGTCCGTGATATCACTTGGCTCCTTTGCCCCGCTTGCCGTAAGAAAGCGCGTGAGGTAGCGCTCGTAGTTCTCGATAGTCTTCAAGCTTCGCCCACGCTCAATCTCCAAGTACTCGAGATACTGTCGTGCGTAGTTACCAAGAGTCGTTTGAGGAATATTGTGCGACATACTAAAAGTATACACGTTTATTGTGAATTCTTTAATATTGCGCTACACTTTAGAAATGGATTCATCAGACGATGACATTATTTTTAGCACCGGAGGAGACAGCGACGTTATTTCTGAGGAGGAACGGGCTCAGGTTGGTGCCACCGGCAACTCTCTCCGCGAACTCGAGAGCGAGGGTGTTTCTATTGTAGGCGATGAAACATTCTCAGAGACACAGGAATCAAACCACCCACAAGGAAACGACCAGGATCTTTTTAAGGAAGAGGGGATAGAGATTCTTTCTGGGGAAGAGGAGTAGTTTTTGGGGATACGTTGCTATTTAACCCCCAATTTTCAATTTACAGCAGGGCAAGCAGAGGGGGTTGCATTATCTGGCAAGATATGCTAAAGTACTGGCAATGATTACGACAAAGACGAAGCAGGCAATTATCAAGAAAGCGCAGATTCACGCGACTGACACTGGCTCACCAGAGGCTCAGGTTGCTATTCTTTCAAAGACAATCGACGCACTTGCTATTCACTTGAAGAAAAACCACAAGGATAATCACTCCCGCCGTGGTTTGCTCCAGATGGTTGCGGATCGCCGCACACATCTAAACTACCTCAAGCGTAAGAGCAAGGATCGCTACGAGGCTCTTGTAAAGAAAGTAGGATTGAAGTAAAACTTCCTTATCCACAAAAAGTCCCAAATCATTACGATTGGGGCTTTTTGTTTACCAAGCTTCGTGCGATACTATATATAGAATATCGGACAATCATTTTTATATAACGCAGAACGGGAATTAACTTTTGAGTAGTAACGATTTTTTTCAAAAGGAACCCTTAACAAATTTTTACAATGGCAATTATTAAACAAAAGGAACAACGCGTAGCGATGTTCATCGACGCGCAGAACCTTTATCACAGTGCGCGCAACCTCTACGGCGCAAAAGTAAACTTCGGAGCAGTCCTCAAGGAGGCAATAGCAGGGAGGCACCTCGTACGTGCAATCGCATACGTGATTACCACAGAAGGAGAGGAAGAAAAAAGTTTTTTTGACGCTCTCAATAGTCTTGGGATTGAAACAAAAACAAAAGACCTTCAAATCTTTTTTGGGGGCGCAAAAAAGGCTGATTGGGATGTAGGACTCGCTGTAGACGCTATTCGTATCGGCTCAAAAGTAGACGCCGTGGTTCTGGCTTCGGGGGACGGGGATTTCGTACCGCTCGTTGAGTATTTGAAGTTTATGGGAACACAAGTTGAGGTAATCACATTTGGACGCTCAGCTTCTGGGAAACTTCGTGAGGCATGCGATGACTTTATCGATATGTGCGACGATCAACACAAATATCTCCTCGGTTCACGTGGCGGCCGCACAAACAACGCTGGCCCACGTCGACCAGCACGCAAGCAGTCCGCACGCCGAAAAGTAGCACAACCAAAAATCGACGTCGAATAAAAAGTGCAAAGAAAAAAGCCCGACAACGTTGTCGGGCTTTTGATTTTGTGGCTGGCATTGCTCCTAGGCATGCACCGCGGCGATGAGACTTGCTGCACGGTCACCCCATGAGACGAGGCTTGGCATTGTCTTTTTCTCGACAACTGGGATCTCGCGTTCGATTCGCTTGTCTTCAGAGACTGTAGCGGTCGGGTGAACCCCCAGGATACCGTCGTCGCCGGCATTTTTTCTTTGTTCTGCCACCCTGCGACGAACATGAAACGACGGATGTGCGCCACTCAGGGTGTCGGGTACTTTTTCGTCAGTCATAGTGCTTTCCTCTTCATTTGTTGTTGTACAAAAAACCAGCCCGTACACTAACATGACTCTAGAAAAGTTGCAACCCCGTTAGAACTTGCGGTCGTCTACGACCTACTTCTAACGGGGCATGCCCCTTAGACGATATCTACGCGATACTCAAGTAGGCAAGGAGCAAAATTGGGGGTATACTATAACAGTAATGGAACCATCATCACCTCTTTCAAAATTTGAACCTGGCGTATTCCAAGGAATTCCAGAAAATAGCTCGGGCAAAAAATCTGAAGCGCCACGTCTTATGCGCACGATGAAGACCGATGTCGCGGAAGCAATCCAAAACCAGAATGAAACTCAGGTTTCTATTGCTGTTGCAGAACAAAAAAAGCACGCACAGGAACAATCTTCAGCTCTTGCCGCCCGCAGAGCAGCAGCCGAAAGCGCCCCTGCGCCAAAACGCATGAGCCGTCTTGTTCTTGTAATGATTGCGCTTACTGTCGTCTCACTCCTTGGAGTGGCGTATGTTTTTCTGTTACCCAAACTAAGCTCAGTAAAACTTCCAAATGTTTCTCTCCCTTCATTGCCATCTTTTGGGAAGTCCTCCGATACCACGATCGCAACATCGACAGTAGCGACAACCACCCCGCGCGTAAACTCAATTATTTCTTCTCAAGATGAGTTGCGTTTTGATATTAGCGAGCAGGCACGTGGACAAATAAGAGTTGCGATTGAGGCAATAGACCCCACAGAAGAAACCCCTGGAGTGATTAAAAATCTTTTGTTTACAGAAGAAATAAACGGTATTGTCTCAGAAATTACTTCGGGTCGCTTCATTACTTTCTCAGGAGCTTTCGCGCCAGATATATTGATTCGTTCACTAGAGAATGCATTTATGGCAGGACTTCTCAATGAAGGAGCGACCTCAACACCATTTGTTGTTCTCAAGGTCTCAGAGCGTGACCTTGCCTTTGCAGGGATGCTCGAATGGGAGACAACGTTCCCCGCTCTTTTTGATAATGTTTTTGGGACCAACATCGGCACAGGGATTATTCCTGGGACTAAGTTCCGTGATGTTGTCGTCCAAGGTAAAGATGCTCGCATTATCACAAGCGCATCAGGAGAAAGTATTTCGTATGTCTTCGTAAACGAGAACACTATTTTAATAACAGGAAGTCGCAGCGCTCTTGAAACACTCATTCCTCTTGCCTCCACAAAATAAAAAAGATACACTATTACGTATGACAACAAATATTCCTGAATTTAAAAACATGCTTCTCGAAGAAAAAGCTCGCATCGAAAGCGAACTTAAAGGAGTTGGGCACAAGAACCCTGAGATTGATGGTGACTGGCAACCATCAGCCCCCGACCTCAATGACATCAACGCGGACGTGAATGATGTTGCTACGGAGATTGAAGCCTTTGAAGGAAACGCTGCTATCGAGGTAGAACTCGAAGCACGTCTTCTTGAAATAGACGCTGCACTCGCACGCATCGAAGCAGGCACCTATGGTATCTGTCGCTCATGCGGAGGTGCAATCGAGGAAAATCGACTTCACGCAAACCCAAGCGCTCCAACTTGCATTGCGCATCGCGAAGAATAATATCGACAATAAGCCGACCAAATTATTTTGGTCGGCTTTTGCTTTAATAAATTTATGCAATTTTCAAAATTATACTCGTCACAAATAGTTGGTCTCGTTGCTCACATTATCGATGTTGAGGTTGACCTTTCAAAGGGACTGAACGCTTTTGCGGTTGTAGGACTCCCTAGCACATCAGTCGATGAATCTCGCGACCGTGTAAGTGCAGCAATAAAAAATTCTGGCTTTGAATCTCCAAAACAGAAAAATCAAAAAGTTGTGATTTCGCTTGCACCTGCGGAACTCAAAAAAGAAGGTGCTCATTACGATCTCTCTATTGCGCTCGCATACCTTATGGCATCAGGAGAAACACGATTTGACCCAACAGGAAAACTTTTTCTTGGAGAGCTTTCATTAGATGGGATTTTGCGCCCGACCCATGGAGCACTCCTCATCACTAATGCCGCAAAGATGGCAGGATTCACTGAGATATATTTGCCAAGTGCCAACGCTGACGAGGCATCTCTCGTAGAAGGCATCACTGTGTACGGAGTAAAAAATCTTTCTGAAGTTTTACAGCACCTTGATAAAACAAATAAGTTTTTTATACCAGAAAGCGAGCGAACAATTTCGCTTTCGAACAACGAGACTGCAGATTCAAAATTGAAAGTTGACCTCGCTCATATCAAAGGACAAGAGTTTGCAAAGCGCGCGCTCGAGATTGCCGCAGCAGGAAACCACAATCTCGCCATGTGGGGACCACCAGGGACAGGCAAGACAATGCTCGCGCAAGCATTTTCACACCTTCTTCCTGATCTGAAAAATGAACACGCGCTTGAAGTGACGGGGATTCATTCGGTCGCAGGCACGCTCCGAGAAAACATAATGACGCGCCCACCGCTTCGTGCGCCACACCACACTGCGTCATATCCTGCAGTCATCGGAGGAGGATCTACGCCCAAGCCAGGCGAGATTACTCTTGCTCACAGGGGAGTACTTTTCTTGGATGAATTCCCTGAGTTTGATCGTCGTGTCATCGAGTCACTGCGTGAGCCACTAGAAGAAGGTCATATCCGTATCACTCGTTCAAAAGGCCACGATACATTCCCTGCGCGATTCATCTTGCTCGCAGCAATGAACCCATGTCCGTGTGGTAAGTACGGGAGCGAAGAGCGTTGCACCTGTATGCCGGGGACACTCGCATCATACACACGCAAACTTTCTGGCCCTATTGTCGACCGCATTGAACTCTGGGTAAAAGTGTCTCACATGAGCCACGACAAACTTTCTGAAGCAAGCACAGGAGAATCAACTGAGTCGGTGCGCGAGCGCATCGCCAAGGCACGCGCGGTTCAACAGGCTCGCTTTGCTAACCATCCGCGCAGAATCACAACCAACAGCGAGATGCGTGCTGATGATATTGAAACATTTATTGAACTCACACCGAAACTTCGCACACTATTCAACTCCGCAGCAGAACGTTTGAAACTTTCACCTCGTGCTCATCACAAGACCATCAAAGTCGCCCGCACCATCGCCGACCTCGATGACTCAGCTGAAATAGCGGAGAAACATTTACTTGAAGCTCTGGCATACAGACCAACGGAATTAAAGTAGAATCTAGAATATGGGATTTAGGATTTGGGATAAGTCCGATACAGAAATACGCACGAGACCTTTGGTCTCGTGCGTATTTTCCAAATCCCAAATTCTATATCCTAAATTCCACCCCCTAAAATGGATTCTTCGCTCCGCGCATCTCAAAGTGGAGGTGTGGTCCTGTTGACTTACCAGTATTACCCACTTCTCCAATCCACTGACCTTTCCCAACATGCACGCCAACCTGTGTATATACAGCGCTCAAGTGTGCGTACCAAGTCTTTGTACCATTTGGGTGCTCAATAACAATGAAGTTACCGTAACCGCCAAACCAAGGATTACCTGCACGGTACTGACTAAGGATAACCGTTCCTTCAGCTGCGGCATAAACTGGGGTTCCCACTGGTGCTCCATAGTCCACGCCATTGTTACCATGGAGACCTTGTGTCTTGTGCCCGGCAGGAACGGGATGTGTGTAGTAACCTGCGTACACTGGCAGTTTTGAAGAAGAGCGAACAGGACTTGTTGCTGGCGCTGCCCCTGCGGTGGATTCCTTTGCCCCAGGAATAATGAGAACTTCTCCAATAGCGAGAACATGATCACTATCTAAATCATTAAAATCGAGGATTTCTGTAGCGTCGCTCTTGTACTTCTTTGCAATACCTCTAATAGTATCGCCTTTGTTAACTGAGTACTGAACTCCGTCAACAGGGAGGATAATCAATGATTGACCCTCACGAAGGGCTGCTCCACGAGAAAGGTCATTTGCCCAAAGGATAGTGTCAACGCTAAGGTCGAACATTTTGGCAATTTGCGCCACTGTTTCTCCCTTGTGAACAACATAAAGAAGAGCTGTTTTCCCTTGATGGTCGCTTGATTCTACGTCCATAATGGTTCCCGAAGGTCCAACCTCAGACGAAAGAGCCTTGTCGTCCATAGTGATATCACCACCACCCATTGCAGGATCAATGTTCGTCGCTCCTTCGAGGAATGAGATGGTCTGTGAGTTCTGAGCCTCCGAACGACTAAAGGAATCTACTACTTCTTCGCTCTTCCCTCCAAATAAATAGGAAAAAACGCTCGCATGAGCTGTAGCCAAAGGAGCGCCTAAACCAAAGAGGACAACAAGCAAAATAAGCCCGTTGCTCATGAGCTTTGTAAAATAAGGGTATTTCGCCCAGCCTGTCTTCTCCCCAAGGCTGAGGTCCTGTAGTTTTGTAGAAATGTTTCTATGAGATAGGTATCGGGCGGTCGGGCGGGAAGGGTCGGTCGAAAGTTTAATGTCTAGCAAGAATTCTTTAATTTCTTGCGAAAAAGTCACAACTTGAGAAGGAATATCGAGATACTCCGACGAAAGGTGGGGCTTTTGCAGCAGAAATTAATGGATTCTTGCAGACAAGTCTGCACGTGTGCAGTGTCTCCAATCTATGGTTAAACTTTTGACCGACCCTATGGTCGGAAAATATCGTCTTTTCGGTAACCGTGGGGCCAATCCCCGTGGTTAAGTAAATGGTAGCACATGGGGGGATTTTTGGGTAGGGGGTTGGGGAAAGGCTGTGGATAACTTTTCTGAGTTGACTTTTTCAAATAATTTTGGTGTAATATACGCTGTATACGGCGACTAACTTTGCGTACAGACGAGAAAGTCGTGCTATAATTCTAAAACAATGGGAAACCAAGAAAATCCACAATCTCAGAACACACACAGGGGCGACGTTGACTCAAGTATTGGGGCAAAGCTTGCAGCGAAGGGCATTACTATTGAGGTCGGCCAGTCAGAGGAGGACAGAAACGAGGAAATCAAGGAGCTCCTTGCCGCACAACTACTTGAAAAATCAAAAGATGCGAACCGTAACCGCTTAGGAAATGGCCGCAAGGCTGGCCCAGCACTCGTGGAGGCCCTCAAGGAAGCTGGCGTAGTATCCGCGGAGGAACGCAAAAAGGTTCGTGCACAATTTAATGGTGACAGAAAAACCTTAGAAAACGAGATTAGGGAGGCTGAGGTCAACATACGCGAGGCTTTAACCAAGAAAAAAGGGCGCGAGGCTCACAACTGGGACGTCCGCCTACAGAAATCCAAGGCTATTTTGGGCTTGTATGAGGAATCAGCGTCATTTATTGATTCAGACACAGGAAAACACATTTTGGAAAGTCTTCATCGTTATGCTAGAGCACGCGCTGACCAAGCCCAGAAAGAACTACGGGCTGACAGCTTTGAGGCTACGGGGAAGTTTATTGCACAAAACCAAGAAGAGGTAGGTCCACAACAACCCGAACTTCCGTTCGGCAACATCGCACTTGATGGCACAGTCTTTGATGACGGGATTCCTGTTTTGATTGACGTCGTACGCGCAGAAAAACTTATCCCGAGGGAGCGAGTTTCATATCCCAAGGCAACACCAACAGAAAGAATTTCCTATCCACAACAAGAGGAGGTGGCAAAACTCACCCCAAGCGAGAGAATCTCATATCCCGATGAAAAGCCTCGTGAGATTTCGAAGGTTTCTCCAAGCGCTTTTGATCTTCATGACGCCAACCAGCAAATGCAGAAGGATATGAACTATCTTTCTCGAAAAATTGAGAAGAAACCCACCCCCTCAGAAACAGTTTCGTATCCCCAAGAAGAAGCCGTAACAGAAACAACACCTACTATGGAAAAATTTGAATCACTCGCAACAGGAGACAATTGGCAGGAAGAAGCTCTTGCGCGCTTTGAAAACGAAAAAAAGAAAACCATAAGCACCCTTGAAACAGAGACGGCACACGTTTCTCCAGAAGAAGCAGTTTCAGCAGAAGCTACACAGGCTGTCGTTGCCCCAGAAGCTGTGCCCACCGAAACAGAAAGAAAGCCTTTTCTCACCCTCGAAGAAGCGCTCGCAAGGATCGAAAAAGTAGACAAGCAGGTCACGGAACGCGAACGCAATCTTGGAGAAAAAACTATGGGATACATCCGTGGTGTTGGAGAGACATGGAACAAGTTTCCTCTTCGTTATAAACTTTTACTTTCAACAGGCATGCTCGCGACTGGAGTTGGTGCAGCAATCACAGGCTCAGCGATAACAGCAGGAGCAATCACAGCCCTTGGTGCTGGTATTCGTGCAGCTGGTGCGTCAGCAATTTTCTATAAAATTGAAACAGGTTTCAAGAGCCGCGCTGAGAAAAAAGGAATTGAACGCACAAACGCACAAGCCCTCCGTGACAGCGCGACAGCTGCTGCAATTTCAATTTTCGTAATGGGTGTTTTGCCAAGTGTTGCTGGCGCTGTAAGCGACTATGCAGTCGAAATGTTTGGAGCAGCTGAAGCGTCTGAACAAGTAGTAAAGACAGGAGCAGAGAGTGCTGGAACAGCAGCTCCTATTGTGTGCGCAGAGATTGCACAGGAAGGAGACACAGTATGGAGCATGGCAGAGCGAGGGATTAGTGCAAGCCTTGGAGAAAAATTTACTTCGCTCTCCTCAGAGCAACAGACGTACTTCATTGACGCAGTAAAGGACCAAGTTGTTGCACACCCAGATCAGTTTGGTCTCGCTGATGCAAACGAACTTCAGGTCGGACAGGGGCTTGATTTTGGAATTCTTTTGAATAATCAAGAATTCATGACAGAGACTCTCTCTGAAGCAAAAGGTTTGAGCGCGGAAGATATTGAGGGGATTCAAAATTATGCTGGAGAGGAATTGACTGGAGGGGTTACAGCGGAAGTAGGAGGAGGAACACCAGAGGTTCTCTCAACTGACCCACAAGTACTCGCCATCGCAGGGGAGCTATATCACAATCACGTAAACGATGTGTTTGGGTCAAAGGGATTCTTCGGTTTTGGTGGAGTAGATGGACTCAAGTCTCCCAACTGGGCTGATGCAAGTCTCGGCTTTGCAAATAAAACAGTGGAGGAAATCATGAACACAAAACCAATCGTGCTTCCAGGAGACGGGGCGCTCATCGGCATCGAGGACCGCACGGCAACAGAGAGAATGCAGGATTATTTCAGAAAAGCATTTATTGAAACAGGGATTCAACCAGAGCAAGGAGAAACTGCAGAAAAATATCTCAAGCGTGTTTCAATATTAAGTGTTATGCATAAAGGATAAATAATATAATTGGGATCCCGTTAGAGATAACTCAGTTATGTTTGCGAAAGATATAGTAAGCATAATCGAGGAACAGGCGGGAGTGAGATTTGCAATGTGACGGTTCTGTTGGTATTCTCGAGAAGAACAACAATAATTATCAGGTATTAATTTAATAGGTTTATAGGTTATTTATTAATCAGAACCTATCTCTAACGGGATGAACAATCAAGAACTTCGTGAAATATTAATCAAGGAACTTGGCATCGAGATGTTGCCCGAGGAGGCACAAGATGAGATCGTCGCAAAACTCGGCGAAGTTATTTTGCGTTCGGTTACGGTGGCAATATTTGAAAAGCTTGGGGATGAAGCGCGCGCAGAGTTTGAACGCGTAAGCAAAGAAGATGAACCCGAGCTCGTGCAGAGATTCCTCGAGGAAAATGTCCCCGATATGCAGACACTCATGGAAGAAGAGATAAAGAGAACGCTCAAGAATTTCGCGGAAGCGAAGTAGTAGAGAAACTCACGAAAAATGACGCACCAATCGGCCGATTGGTGCGTCATTTTTCGTGAGTTTTTTATTCTATGGTAAAGTGTCTTCATGACTCACCTCGACCACCTCAATGACAAACAAAAAGAAGCGGCCCTTCACAAAGACGGGCCTATTCTTATTATCGCAGGTGCAGGGACTGGCAAGACGAGCACCCTCACGCATCGCATCCTCAATCTCGTAAAAGAAGGGGTGCCTCCAAGTGAGATTCTCGCCATCACCTTTACCAACAAAGCCGCAAAAGAAATGCAGGAGCGTGTAAATCATCTCCTTGAGAAACATGGTTTTGATGCGGGGTTACGCTACGGTGATGCGCGTCCATTCGTAGGGACGTTCCACTCGCTTGGTGTGTACATCCTCCGCGCGCATGCGCAAGTGTTTGGACTCAACAAGCATTTCACTATTGTCGACAAAAATAGCGCGAGCTCACTCATCAAAGAAGCAGTAAAGGAACAAGGGATTGATTCGAAGCAATTTTCTCCTGATCGTATCGCAGGTGTTATCTCTCGCCAAAAAGGCGCACTTGTTTCACTTGCAGAATACAAGGCTGACGTCGGCAACGCATACTTCCCGATGATTGTCGCTCAAGTGTGGGAGCGTTATGAAAAACTGCTTGCACGAGAGAGTGCTCTCGACTTTGATGACCTCATTTTAAAGACAGTTCTTCTTCTCCGTAGTCACCCTGAGATTCGCCTTCAATATCAGAATCGCTGGAAGTACATTCATATCGATGAATACCAAGACACCAACGGCGTACAGTATGAAATGGCTCGTCTTCTTGCTGGAGAGAAGATGAACATTTGTGCGGTGGGGGATGGGGATCAAAATATTTACAGCTGGCGCGGGGCAAACCTCCAGAACATTCTAAATTTTGAAAAAGACTACGCAGGAGCACAAACAATCCTCCTTGAAGAGAATTATCGCTCAACACAAACCATCCTCGCAGCAGCAAACGGCGTCATCAAGAAGAACACAGTACGCAAAGAGAAAAATCTTTTCACACGCAATATTGAAGGCGATAAAATTTCTCTCATTGAGAGTTACGACGAGAGTGGGGAAGCGCGCACGATAGGAGAAAAAATAAAACATCTCATCGATAGCGGAACTGACCCTGAAGATATTGCGGTTCTTTATCGTGCCAACTTTCAATCACGCGCACTCGAAGAGGCATTTCTTATTATGGAGATTCCATATCAAGTGCTTGGTGTGCGGTTCTTTGAGCGCAAAGAGGTTAAGGATATTTTGTCGTACATTCGCGCTGCGCTCAACCCAGAGAGCCTCTCGGACATCAAGCGCATCATCGACGCGCCCCCACGAGGTATCGGCAAGTCGACACTTATGAAAATGTTTGCAAAAGACGAAGCAAGCTTGCCTCCTGCTGCACAGAAACGTGTTGCAGGTTTCTGGGCGCTCCTTGAATCAATAAAAGAATGCGCTCTCATAGAGAAAACTTCAAACCTCATTAAGTTTGTTTCTGAAAAATCAGGACTAGAAGACTCACTCAAGGCAGGGAACAAAGATGATGACACCGAGCGTCTCGAAAACATTCACGAACTCGTAACACTTGCGACCAAGTACGACATCTTGCCGCCAGAGGAAGCGGTAGAAAAACTCCTCGAAGACGCGTCCCTTGCGAGTGATCAAGACTCAATGATGAAGAGCTCAAAAGCAGTAAAGCTCATGACCGTACACGCGGCCAAGGGTCTTGAGTTCCCCTATGTATTTGTAACCGGTCTTGAGCAAGATCTTTTCCCTCACAAAAGGATGGGGCAAGGGCCTCAGTCAAAAGAAGACAGTGAGGAGGAGCGTCGTCTCTTCTATGTGGCTATCACGCGCGCAAAGAAGAAACTTTTCCTCTCGTACGCATCAGTGCGCACCATCTTTGGTCAGCGCCAGGTCAACTTGCCATCAGAATTCTTGGGTGACATAGACGACTCTCTCACTGAACACGAAACAGGTGACTCTGATCACGAGCCGATTATCCGCTTAGACTGGTAGTATTAGATTCTGGTATACTGTCACTATGTTAAAAAACCTAGTGAAGACAATTCTTAAGGGCGATATCCCGAGCCCAAGCATCCCACAGTGGATTGCGGGGTTTACGGTTATTGTGATTATTCGCGCATTTTTTGAAATGAATGCGAACCCAAGAAATGCTGCGATTGTCATAGAAAATAGCAGCCGTGTTCACTATTTTATTTTTTTTGCGCTCATTGCTTTTCTATTTGTTCTCACTGTTTCATACTTCACCAAAGAGCGCGGCAATAAAATCATAAACCTCGCACTCTACGGGCTCCCTGTAATATTTATTGCCCCTATTGCCGATATCATCATCAGCGGAGGGAAGGGCGCTCACATGAGTTTCATCTTCGATACGGGAGTAAATCTCCTTAATGACTATTTGCACTTCGGGGGAAGGGGAAACGGCGCAAGTATCGGAATGCAACTTGAGGTCATTGTTATTCTCTCTGCTGTTGGTTGGTATGTTTGGAGTAAAACAAAGAAATTTACAAGACTTATTGGTGCGGTTGTCACCTCCTATACACTCCTATTTATTGTAGCTGCTCTCCCTAGTGTTCTCTACACACTTTCTCTCTTGGGGCAGAGTGGGCCAATAGCAAGATACTCATACGACTTTATTGAGAAGTCTGTCATCGCTTCAAATATTCCCACAAACATTCTCAACGAACCTCTTGTATATGAGTCTCCCGCAAGACTTATCACCCTTGGAACTACAGCTCTTTTTTCTCAGGTGCTTTTTATTTTACTCGTTGCTGTTGGGTTGATGTGGTTTCATTATGCACACCCAAAAACATTTCGAGTGATTTTGGGAAACATTCGCATGACGAGAATATTTTTTGGCCTCGGGCTTCTTTCTCTTGGAGCCTTTATTGCGCACAGTGCATTTTCTGTTATCTTCACATGGGTTGACTGGGTCAGTCTCAGTGTTCTTGGTCTTTCGTGGCTCAGCGCTTGCATGTATGCCATCCATGTAAATGACGTGGCTGATATAGACATTGATAGAGTCTCAAGCCCTGAGAGGCCTCTTCCCAATGGCGACATCAGCGAGAGAGAAATGAGGGACATAGGACTTGTGTGGCTTCTTCTTTCTCTCGTTGGTGCATATCTCGTGGGTTATCACGCTTTTTTCATGGTCACCATCTTTACGAGTGCATACTATCTCTACTCAGCGGAGCCCCTTCGTCTCAAACGGATCCCCGTTCTTTCTTCGTTCCTCATATCGATTGCGGTGCTTGTTACATTTCTTGCTGGTTACTTTTTTGCTTCTCCTGACAAAACGATTTATCAATTTCCAATTCTATATTCTCTAGGGATAATTATTGTTTTTACACTTGGTGTAAACATCCGCGATATCAAGGACGTAGAGGGGGATCGCAGGGCGGGGATACAAACACTTCCTGTTATCTTTGGAAAATACGGAAAGCATATTGTTGGAGTACTCCTTGCTCTTAGTTTTCTTTTGGCGCCATTCTTTCTCTCTGGACTCACTACATATGTAGCGGCAGTCCCTGCAGCAATTCTTGGTTACTGGTTCTGCGTGAGAGAGCCCTACAAGGAGCATTACATCTTCCTCCTCTTCTTTGTGTTTTGTATTACGTCTATTCTTCTTAAATAAATTTATGATCCAAGCAAAAAAATCTCTCGGTCAAAATTTTCTCAACTCTAAAACAGTCGCAAGAGATATCGTGCGCGCAGCAAACCTTTCGTCATCTGACACCGTGCTTGAGATTGGTCCTGGGAAGGGGTTTCTCACTTCTGAACTCCTCGCCTCGGGGGCACGTGTTATTGCCATAGAAAAAGATGATCGCATGATTCCTCTCCTTTCTGAAAAATTTGCTGATGAGATCAAGCAGAAAAAATTTATGCTTGTGCATGGAGATGTGATAGAGGAAATTGAAAAGAAAAGCTTTGCCCTTCCTGCAAACTACAAGCTCGTTGCCAACATCCCATACTATCTCACAGGTCAAATCATCCGTATGTTTCTCGAGGCAAAAGACAAGCCTTCGCAAATGGTCCTCATGGTACAAAAGGAGGTCGCGACCCGTATCGTAGCGCGCGATAAAAAAGAAAGTATTCTTTCTATTGCAGTAAAAGTATACGGCACGCCAAAACTTATTAAAAAAGTTCCCGCACGCTATTTCACCCCCGCGCCAAAAGTAGACTCTGCTGTTCTCTCTATTGAAAATATTTCAAGCAAAAATTTTGCTAACAAAAAGGATGAAGAAAAGTTTTTTGAGATAGTACGCATGGGCTTTTCTCACAAAAGAAAAGTCCTCTCAGGAAATCTGAAAGAACTCTTTGGTGATCAAACTCACAACAGACTTGCGGAAGCTGGAATTAAAGAAGGTGTTCGCGCGGAAAACCTCACACTCAATGATTGGGTATCACTCTCTAAACAAACTAGATAGCAGTCCCAAGAGACGCTCCTCCATCAAGGATTAACCCTTTAGCAGGAGGAAGAGTCGTGCAAGGCTCTCCCATCATCAAGCATTGTGGGGCTGGAACAGTATATGACCCCACAATCCATACCCCTGGGGTGGGAAGCCAGGTATTAAAAGTCCAAGTCCCCTTTCCCCAAATATCGTAATAAGCATAATTCACAGAGGACCCTTTCACTATATAGTCTCCTCCTGTGGGAGGACCCAGCTTTACATAAAGAAGTCCCTCCGAACAAGTGCAGAGAGTAATTGATGCAATTCTCCCCCCATAACCAAATATAGCGTCACTCTGTTTTGTTTTATAAAAAAGAAAAGAAGAAACTATAAGGAGGAGAAAAGCGATACTAATCAATAAACGATAATTCTTATTTTGCGCAAGAAAACTCATACGTCAATTATTCCATAAATGCTTTTTAATAACAAACAACTCTAGAGTTTTAGTGTAAAGTTGCTCCCGTTGCTCACCCCATTCTCGTTGACTATATGGACCCATATTTTGAACTCTGGAGTTTTTACCGTTGGAGAAAATGTTGCCGTGAATACATTTTCTGGAACACGGAATGATAGGGTTTTACCATCTTCTGATAGCACATTTTTAAAAAGACCGACTCCTCCCACCATAATAGTGTTGTCTTTTTGAGTAAACCCCGAACCAACCACTGAAACTGTGTCTCCTCTCAAAACGATGCTTGAAGAAAATTTATCAATTTTGGGCTCAGGCGACACACCGTCAGTCACCACAAACCATTGCTCCTTATTGCTCTCTCCTCGAGCATTTTTCACATAGAGGGGGTAAAGCCCCTTTGGAATATCGGGGACTTTAAACGTAATCGACTGTCCATTCCATGACGACGCCTTTATAACTGCGTGATTTGGTCCAAAATATACCGTATTATCAAGGAGAGTGAACCCAGCGCCAGAAATACTTATCATTGTTCCTGCTTTGCCCGAGTATTGCGAGGGAAACATTACGTAGACATCTCCTGGCTCCACAGAAAGATTGGGGACCTCCTTGAGGGTCTCCTCTTTTGAGCTCCGCACTTCAAGCATTGTTATTTTTTCGCGAGTTTTGGGCCCAAAAATCCCTGATCCCGCAGTTAGCCCTACGGGGGTAAGGATTTCTTCTCTATTTTTCTCTTGAAATTTTATCAGCGCTCGCTTGGTTGCCACGCCAAAATAGTCCGTCTCGCTCCCTAGAGAACCTGCTCCAATCTCCGCAACTCGTGTTTCTGGGTCAGTATTGAGAAACTCCTGAAGAGCTCTCACATCTTCGCCTCGCATCCCCAAATAGAGCGTGCGAGAAAAATCAGTAGTTGCTGACAATACTAGCCCTGGAGCAAGTAGCAAAAAAAGAATTGCGAGTTGTTTCATCTACATATGCTACCACGAAAAGTCGTGAGTGGCATGCAGTCACTCATCTCTTTTGCAGAGTTTTACACAACAACTGCTCGATCCCCCTAGGCAAAAAGTTGGTACGGGGGTATACTTTTACCATGGACTTACAAAATATTTTACAAGATGAAAGAAAGAAGAAGTTTTTAATTATTGGATTAGTTGTATTTTTTGTAGTTATTGGAAGTATTTTAATTTTCTCAAGAAGCAGTGCGCCCGCCACGGGGACAGGTAGTGGTGACGGTCAGACCCAGCTTCTCACCGACCTCTCACAGCTCGCCCCAAGAGACGGAGTGGCACAAGATCAAAATCGCCTTATCGCTCCTATCGTGAAAGTCTCTGCTGATGTTCCCGTGGTTGCTCCAGGGCAACCTTCGGTCATCTCATGGAATGCATCAAACGCAACAAGCTGCGTCGATGGCAACGGTAATGCAATCCGTACGAGTGGTAGTCTCTCTATCACCCCACAGGAAAACTACACCATGGATGTTGTGTGCACCAACCCAAAGGGCACCACGATTGAGTCCATCACCGTGGCAGTTACCACAACTCCGATCATCACTCTCACCGCATCTCCTGAGGAGGTTCTCAAGGGGGAGCAGTCTTTCATCTCCTGGACAACTGTCAACACGACACGCTGTACTGACAGCGCAGGGAAGACCCTTCGCTTGAGTGGTGGTATGCCCGTAGCACCACAAACTCCTTACACATTTGAAATCAACTGTACGGGGCCAAATGGCACCGCAAAGAAGTTAGTAACCGTCGGTATTACAACGATAAAAGTTGAGGACAAATATGTCTGGGTTTTTACATCAAAAGCGACAGCAACAAGCCCATCCAAAACCTCAACATTCCAGACAAGCGAAGGCTGTCAGTCTGCTTATGACAACTCAACTGCTTACCAGAAAAGTAATTGTGTAAAAGTAGCTGTAGGAAAAACAACAGGTGGGACAACAGGAAGTAGTGGTGGCGACACAGGAGGGTTAGAGATCCTTACCTGTCTCACTATAACTCAAAACCTTAAACAGGGTTCAACAGACGCAACAACAGAAGGCGAGGTGACTGTCCTCCAAAAATTCCTTGTACGCAAAGGACTTCTCTCTGCTTCGATCACAGGCAACTTTGGCCCTGCAACAGAAAGTGCAGTAAAAGCTTTCCAGACAAGCGCTGGGATTTCTGCCTCAGGTACTGTTGACGCAGCAACGCAAGCTGAAATCAAGAAGGTAAGCTGTAAGGATGCAGAGGATGCGGCCAAGAAACTAGCTGATGATCTAACTGGCGGGAACAACTCCACAACAACAAATCCAGGGACTGAGGTTGTAACCCCAGGGGCGCAAATCAATCTTGAGCTAGCCCCTGTTGGTGTTGGTGTTGATAAAGAGTCTGTTCTTTCATGGGATGTAACAGATGCCCTTGCGTGTTCTTCAAAGGGCAACAAGCAGTTCCTATTCTTTGATTCTTCTTCTGGGGATTTTGTTGTCGAGCCAGCAAACACTCCTCGCACAGACTTACCCATGAAGGGATCTGCTAGAGTGAAACTCTATATCGACGAAGGAACGGGAAAGCCAAGCCTCAACACTACATTTGAATTTGCTTGCACAAGCTCTGCATACCCAGTAAAAAAGAAAACGATTACCTTATCAAAGATGACTTCTGACAAAACAGATGGTCCTCCAGTTATCCACCTCACCGCAGCCCCTCCAAACGTTTCAGCAAGAGGACAGACGTCTACTGTCTCTTGGGAAAATGAAAACGCAACGGAGTGCAAGCTGGGTGCAACAACAGAAGCAAGAGCAACTATTGAGGGGACCGACTTTGCTCCCCAGCTTATTTACGATAAACAGGTGTCAGTAAACCCTCTTTATGGTTCCGCAGTTGTGACTCCAGGCACAAGCAACAGCGCTATCCCTGCCGGAGCGGCGGCAAACACGAATACGTGTGACCCAGATGCTGGCTTCTGTAATAACTACGTTCCCGAGGATACGAGTCCATCTATTGTTACCTTGTCATGTAAGGGCCCTCTCGGTACTGGATCAAAAACTATCACTGTTTCTATCGTGCCTCCCCCAAGTAGTGGTGGTGGTGGATGGTAAAATGAGTGTCGTGTTCTAACAACAACCCCCGCTCGGCATTTGCCGAGCGGGGGTTGTTTCTATTGTGGTAAACTATAGGCAACATATAACATGACAAACTTTGAGCAACACGCCCTCGATACAAAATCTCTTCAGTCGGAAGTTCGCAATTTTTACCTTCAAGGAAAAAAATTTCGCATCTATCATGGGACCACAAACTCTACACGCTTTATTAAATTTAAAAAGGGGGAGTATATAGATATCAGTAAATTCAATCGCGTTGTTTCTCTAAATGAAAAAGAGCTGTATATTCTCGTCGAGCCCAACGTCCCCATGGACAAACTCATAGAAGAGACTCTCAGGTATGGTCTCGTTCCCCCTGTAGTGCCTGAGTTTCCTGGCATCACTATAGGTGGCGCAGTGCAGGGTGGGGCAGAAGAAAGTAGCTCTTTTAAATACGGGATGGTCCACGACTGCTGTCTCGAGTACGAGATTGTTCTTGGTAGCGGAGAAGTGGTCACAGCTTCGCGAGAAAAAAATCCAGATCTTTTTTGGGGGATAGCCGCGTCATATGGCTCTTTAGGCATTACTACGCTCATTAAACTCAAACTCATCCCCGCAAAGGATTTTGTCCATCTCACCTATCACCCCGTAACAAGTTTCAAAGGGGCAATAGAGCTCATTAAAAACCAATCACAGACAGGGGCTGATTTTATTGATGCAATCATGTTTTCAAAAGATCGTGGGGTGGTAATGACAGGCACCCTTGCAGACAAAAGCCCTCTTCCAACTTCGACATTTCACAGAGCTCAGGACGATTGGTTCTACTTGCACGCAGACAAGGTATTAACACTCAATGAAAATTACGAGGAGCAAATTCCTATTAGAGACTATCTCTTCCGATACGACCGTGGTGCTTTTTGGATGGGGCAATATGATTTTAAAGTACTGAGGATTCCTTTTGTATGGTTCACTCGTTACATATTTAATATCTTTTTTAACACGAGGACATTGTTTCGTATTATTCATGAAACCGGTTTTTCTCAAAGATATTTTATTCAAGACTTCAATCTCCCCTCTGACACGACTGAGGAGTTTCTGAACATCGCTGACCAAAAACTTGGGATCTACCCACTATGGATTTGCCCACTACTCCCGGGGAAGGATGACCTACTCTCTGCAAACCACATAAATACTGACCTTGTATTCAATCTAGGCATTTGGGGAGAGGCAGATGTGGACTACCATCGTTTTGTTGAACTCAATAAGTTCTTCGAACAGTTATCCAACGATCTCGGCGGAAGAAAAATGCTTTACGCACATCAATATTATTCAGAAGATGAATTTTGGGGTGTTTACGATCGCACATGGTACAATAATCTTCGTGAAAAGTGGGCGGCAAACAAAACGTTTCCTACTATTTATGAAAAGACGTTCGTTTCTGAAAAATACAAACCGTCAATTCTACTTGGCATTATTAATTTTTTGAAATCTCCATTTCGTGCTCGAACTTTTAAATAATAATTATGAAAAAAAATATTATCTTTGTTGTCGTCCCCATCCTACTTCTTGTATTGCTGTTTCTGGGCACAACGATGCGCAGCAAAAAAGTTCCCACTGATGGTGTTGTTAGCAACGCCTTGCGACATGTTGCAGAGAGTCAACTTGCGACAGGGGAGCTCCCCTCATCTCTTTGCTTGAGTAGGAAATCCGAGAGCTGTATCCCTGGAAATAATGTTTTCCTAACTGCGAGTGCGCTGTATTCCCTTGGCGAGACCAACAAGATTTTAAAGGACACACAAGCACAAAGTGTGATGAATAAATCTCTTTCCTTTCTTGATGAACAACGCGATAAAAATGATTTGTGGCGATTTTGGAACAAAGACTATCCTGACGTATTAAATCCTGACCTAGACGACACTGCGATTGCTTCCTTTGTCCTTGAAAAATATTCAAAAAATAGATTTGATAATCTTAAGTATTTTGCGTCCAACAAACTGCCAAATGGTAGCTTCTACACATGGGTTCCTGACAACGAGGGCGCCAACGAGATTGACATCAGTGTTGTCTCAAACATTATTCTGTATTTAAATCACAAGAATCAAAATGTGGATGATGTTTGTTCGTATTTAAATGACGTTATTGAAAACAACAAAGAGAAACAGGAGGTATACACATGGAATACAGCTGTAGTTTACTATAATTATTCAAAAGCATACCAGAGTGGGGTTGAGTGTTTAAGTAAATCAAAAGATAAAATCACCCAAAGAATAAAAGCGTCTCAGCGAGAAAATGGCTCGGTTGACAACAGCGTTCTCTCTACGTCTATGTCTATTTTGGCGTTGCTCAACTACGATGACAATAATAATGAGTTTCTCGCTCCTGCTATTTCGTACATCCGATCCAGTATTGACCCAACAAAAAATGGCTTTTCAAAAAAATACTATTTTAATGATTTCTACTTTTTGGCAACCACCTTTCATAAGGAATATTTTGTAAAATCAGATGTATTTTCGACTATTTTAGCAATTGAGGCACTCGTTAGATACGACAACCTTTCCCGCAAATAGGACAGGGGTGGAATTGCGATTTAACAAATCCACAAAACACCACTTTTCCCTATATTTTATATAATATCTCTGGTACAATAAATACGAGGACTGTTTATGATAACTTGGCAATCAAAAAAAATACTTTCAGTTATGTTTGCCGTCCTCGTCGGGGTGGGGATTATTCTCTTTGCGTGGTTTGGAGATGATCTTCTTTCAAAAAAAAGTGGGGTTGTAGACGACGGGAGTGCGGCAACGTTTCGTGTTGTTTCCCAACAAGGTACCAACTACCAAAACACAAAGGGAGGAATAGGGGACTCGTCCACGACAATCACCGAATCCCTCTCTCAGGACTTGGTAACGGCATACGTAAACACAAAGAGTGACGAATCTAGCGCAAGCACGATGAGCGATAAGGACGCTGCGGCTTTTGTAGAGAAAGTCCTCAAAGACAAGGTTGGCACAGCGGTCAAGCAATACACAGCGAAGGACCTTGTGGTTATAGAGACCAGCCCCGCGGTCGTTACTCGATACAAAGAGGAGGTTGCGCAGGCAGTAAAGACTCTTCTTGAAAAAAGCTCTTTTGACGAGCTCATCCTTGTCACCCGCGCTATAAACGCAAACGACGAGGCCAAACTCCTCCCCCTCCAGACTTCGGTCAACAACTATCAACTGTTTGTTGATACACTCCTTTTAATAAAGGTCCCTTCTTCTGAAGTAACATTCCACCTTTATGCACTTCAGAGCTATGCCACTGTTCTCTCGGGGGTTATCGATATGCAAAGCATCCTCAGCGACCCCGTTCTCGGGTCTCAGGGGATAGCAAAGTATAACGCGGGGGTCAAAATGATTCTTCAAACAGAGCAACTTTTTGGTAAAAAATAAAACTTGATTCCCATGAACTTTTTCTTAAAAAATAAAATTTTTGCATCACTGTCTCTTTCTTTGATTATAGGTGGGTCTCTTTTTTCTCCTTTTGTTGCCTTTTCTGCCACTGATTACAAGAGTGGTGGTGTTGCATCGACAGACTGCCCAGAGATTACAGAGATAACAGCAGAGATTACAACTGCAATCACAAGTTTTTACACTTTAATGACGGGCCAAAAACTCAAAGACAAGACGAGTGTCCCCACAGACACGGGTGCTGCAGCAACAGGAGCAGGCGCAGCTGGAGCAGAGCAAACAGGCTCAACTATGTGGGATTCTTTCATCCAGCCTCTTGGAAAATGTATCATGTACAAAACAGGCCAGAAAATGCTTGACCAATTTACCCAGCAGACCGTAGACTGGATCAAGAGCGGTATGAATGGCTCTCCTTACTATGCCATCGACACAAAGAAGCTTGAGACTGACCTCGCGGACGCTGTAGCAGGAAACCTCGCTCGCCAGATCCAATCGTATGAACTCTGTAGTTTTAGCAACACATGGATAAATGATCTTGCAAACTGGATGATCATGGGGCAAGCAGAGCCAGCTCCTGTGTTTAGAGCTGCTCTCAAATGTCCACTTGACCCGATGACTGCTTCGGAATTTTATAGCGGCGTGCAGGAATTTACGTGGGAAACTTTTGAAACCTCCCTCAATGACAACGGAAACCCGTTTGGTGTTACGGTGATTGCCGGCAATGAACTTACCAAGCGTCAAAAAGACGAGGCATCCAGAGCAAAACAGGCACTCGACTGGGGGCAGGGATTCATGGGGGTAATAGATGAATCCGACTGCCAGTGGCCAGACGAGATGACCGAACAGGCGGTGATGAACAGCGCTTCTATTGATAGTGACACAGGAGCAACTCTTAGCGACGAAGCAAAGTCGGCTTACAAGAGAGCTTATTGCAAGACGACAACTCCTGCAAAGCTCATAGAAAAACAACTCACCAATGCGACCGACATCGAGTGGGCACGCCTTGGTGCCGCTGATGATATCAACAAGATCATCAACGCCTTTGTGACCAAGGTATCAAACGATGCTATCAAGGGTATCTTTAAAAAATAATCACTAAATGAGAAACCTTTTTCCAAAAATTACAGCAATTGTTCTCGGTGCTGTTTTCTTGTTGGGAGGGGCGACGACGGCATTTGGAGCGGAGTTTTACCACTACAAGGAAAACTCAGGTGGCGGAAGCGCTCCTGTTCAGGTTGGTGGACCTTTTGCAGACAAACCGTCATGCCAGGCGGCGCAACAAGCCAAAGAAAAAGAGACCACCACTTTTGGTTCTCCTAAATACAGAACGACTTCTTTTTGTCACGCAGGAACATCTCTTGCGGCCGAACAAGCTATTGCTGCTGGACAAACGACAGCAAACCAAAACCAGCAAAATGTCGCCGACAATGCCACGGGAGAGAATCTAACCGAGGAACAGAAGCAGGAACGAGCTCTTTTAAGTAGGCTTAATTGTGGTATTTCAATTACTGATGCAGGCAAAGACAATCTCGTAGACTGTATCCCGAAGTTTGTATATTACGCCATCTATAAACCCACATCTTATCTTCTTGCGGGGTCAGGATACATCCTTGATGTGATGTTGACTCTTAGTATCGACAGCCAATTTGTTAATCAAACTTTTGTTGCTGATTCATGGACTGTTGTCCGTGACTTCTCCAACATGCTCTTTATTTTTATCCTCCTTTATGTGGGGGTACAGACAATTCTCGGGATGGGGGACTGGAGAAAGACCGTACTTATGGTTATTGTGATGGCCCTCCTCATAAACTTTAGCCTCTTCTTCACCAAGGTGGTCATCGACGCAGGAAACGTGCTAGCGGTCGGTATCTATAGCAGTATGAGCACCCCAAAAGCTCCTGAAAAACAAAATATTATTTCAGGGGGTGTCCCAGAACGTAGTATTTCTGGAAGTATGGCTGGGGCCTTTGCTCCCCAAAAGTTCCTCAAGGTATCTGGAGACGTGATGGCTCTCGATGCAACCATTGTATTTATTATCGCGACGATCGTGAGCGGTTTTGCTGCATACGTCTTCTTTAAAGCAGCTCTTATCTTTGTAGGACGTCTTATCGCCTTTTGGTTCCTCATGATTGTTTCTCCGTTTGCGTTTATTTCACTTGCTCTCCCTGGTAAGGCAAACAAGTTCCAAGGGTGGCTCGACTTACTTCTTGCACAGGCGTTTGTTGCTCCTGTTTTCCTCTTTATGGTTTATATGATTATGAAGGTTATTAGCTCGGGGAACGGCATCCTCGAAGGGATGATCAAACAACCGACAGCAACAGCATCATTTACTTTTGATAAAGTTCTTGCACCTGTTATTGTGGCTACCCTTATCATTATTGCTCTTCAAAAGGCACTTGAGTACGCCGAGAGTATGGCGGATGACTTCGGTAAGCTTGGTTCTGGAATTATGGGCTCGGTGATGGGTATCGCAGCGGGTGCGGCTACAGGAGGGGCATCACTTGTTGGACGCGCAGCAGGAGGTCGTCTAGCTCAAGGTCTCTATGAGCGTGGCACGTTTGCAAAGATGGCAACAAACCCAGAAGGCAACGCTGCTTCACGTATGGTTGGACGCTCCCTTATTGGCCTCAATGAAAAGGCTCGCACAGGGACATGGGATGCACGCGGTATAGGAGCTGTGCAACAAGCAGCAAAGATGGGAGGTATCGCACACCTCGGCAAGCCAGGAGAGGGGGCAAAGGGTGGCTTTGAGGGAGCGATGAAGCGCCAAGACCAAGCGGATAAGAAGTTTGCAGAAAAGCTCAAGATGACGAGCGTAGAAAAAGAAACAATTGAAAAACAAGTTACAGAAAAAACAAAGGAAGTTGATCATGTGATCTCAGAAAAGAGAGCGGCGGCGACAGCGGCGGCTGAAAAAGTAACAAGCGCACAAGCATCCGTAAACAACGCGCGAAATGCAGGCAAACTTGATCCAGGTCTTTCAAAAGTTCTTAAAGCTGCAGAGGAGGAAAAGGAGAAGGCAGACAATGCTCTTGCTGAGGCAGAAAAGGAAACAGTTGAAACTGCTGAAAAATTGATTGAAAAAGCAGAGGACGAGCGAAGGAAGTCTTATGCGGAGTTTGTTGAACAACGAGGCAAGATTATTGGTACAGCTGCAGGAGCCGCAGGGATGGCCGGTATGGTAGCAGGTGGTGTAGTAGCAGGACCTCTCGGGGCAGCTGCGGGATACGCTGCAGGTATTGCGGCAGCAGGAAAGTCTTATAGTAATGAGCAAGCGCGTCGCACAGCGGAAAAGTTACGTGTTAAGGGTGGCAAGGAGGCCAAGCCATCCGACGAAGGAAAGGAGCTTAAAGATCTTGTTAAAAAACTAAAGGCTGAGATGAGTAAGGAATAATTAACTCTTCACTATGGACAACGAAACGCAACAAATTTTTATTGAGCAAGTAAGGAAACTCCCCAGTGACATTGTTGAGTTTCTTTCTGATTCAAATTGGGACAATGATATAGACGAAATTGCATCACTCTATAATCTTTCTGCTGAAGAACTATCTGTATTTAAGCGTGAAGTAATTCTTGTTCTTGTGGGGGTTATTCATCCTGATGCGCTCATGGAAAGCCTTAAAAAAGAAGCTGGGCTACAGGGCTCAGTTCTCGAGGCTCTCGTTCTCAATGTAGAGAAAAAAATATTTGTGCCCGTTCGTTCTGCCCTTATTAAATTCTTTGAGAATGAATCAAGTGGGTCAGAAAGTCCGGAGCCTGCGCCATTGGAGGCCGGGTCGGAAGTCAAAAGTCAGCCACAGGAAGAAATAGAGACTGAGAAGGTGCTTCCAATAAACACTCCTTCACAGGAACCCCTAATAGAGTCAAAGGCAGAAACTATTAATTCTCCATTCTCTGCTATCATTCAGCCGACTGCTGTTCGTGCGTGGGAAAAGTCTCCCGAGGTTGTTCCCGATAATCTCCCCACAGAAGAAACGGCTCAGTCATTCCTTCCAAACCTCACACCAAAGACGACAAAAGTAGATGACGTTCCTACACCTGTAGTTGTTGTGGAGCCCGAGGGTCACCCATTTGAAGAAAAGATGAAGAAGGTTTTCACTGCAGGGCAACAGTCGATGGGGGATCTCACTATAGAGCAAGCAGTAGGAGTAGAGGCACGAAAGGCTCCTCCAATCTACCACACCGACCCCTACCGCGAGCCAATCGAGTAAACAATTGGATAAATAGTCAAAAAGAAAAGGCCCTCATGATGAGGGCCTTTGAATTTTACTGCATGATGCTTACTTCGCCGGAGTGGTTGCGTTCAGCTTGTCCATGACGGGCACCAGCTGGTTCATCGCATCAGCAAAAGCAGAGGCGACCACGTGCATCGAAATACTCTTGCTCGCTTCACTGCTGAGAACGGCAGGAGTATTCACACTCAAGAGTGCTGCACCCAGACTGACATCTTCAGCTTTGCCGTTGCCGATCACGAAGGCGAGGGACTCGCCGGTTGTGGTATCGACAATAGTCATCATGACTTGAGCTTCCGAGAAGAAGTATGTGACGGCCCCCCTGCGGTCAACATTCGATACAAAGAGTCCGAAAGGGGTATAGTCCAGCACGCTTCCCTTATATTCAGAACTTTCTGTAACCGTCGGTGGAGTCACTTCGACTTTCAGCTTCAGGCGAACACCTGCGGTGCCTTTCTCAACGAGAGTGAGGCAACCAGCCTGCTTTACTGCATGCTGAAGGGTCGGAGGGACCAGCGTAGCAGACGAGTTCACGCGTTGGAACCATGCCGGCAAAACCGGGCTCGGAACCTCATCGAGCATTACCCTGCCATAATTCTTGGCACAGCGCAGGAGCTTGCTGGTATCGACGGCTGCCGGCTTGGCTGCTTCGGGAGCGGATGCTGCCGGAGTAGTCGAGCTCGGAGTGCTTGCACCGACATCATCCAGATAACCGGCGGATGCGGGGCTGACAAACAGCGAGAGGGTGAACATCAGAGCGATGTAAAAGAGCTTTTTCATGATTGATTCTCCTAAAAAGATTGAACTTCGAATGAGAATACTACTTCAATTTCCCACTTATAAGCATAGCAGATTATAAAATTTTGTCAACCCCGTTAGAAGTCCCTCGGTTCTTTGGCTATATTAATAAATTTCTACCTCAAGTTGTAAAAGACGAGGTACATGTTAATCTTCGACGGAAATTTCAATAATTCCCTACTTCTAACGGGGTTGACGCATCCACAAAAATCTGTTACTTTTGTGTTAGTACAAGAGGGCAGGACTTTGAACATTAAAAACTTTAGTACATCCCAAAAAAGCGAGGTCAAAATGTCTAGATATTTAGAATGCCCACACTGCAAAAATTGCGAGGGTGGTTTCTATACCGTCTACAGGTGCAAAACCTGTAGCAGGCACCACTGTAGAGAAAACGGCTCGACAAAAACCTGCAGAACCAATCTTAATGAAAACAAAATAGGTGGTTGTCCGACTTGTGAAGGTCTCGTCTCTTTAATAGTAGATTCTGACGAGATGGGTCCCATTATTAATAGTAATTTCGACGTTGCTGCTGATGAGTTCAGCAAAACGTGCACAAATGGAGTAACTTTGTATTTTCTTGGATGCCCATCTTGCTTTTCTTATGAGGAAGGTCATGTTATTTATCAATGTTCCAAATGCAGAAAATACTACTGCACAAAAGGGAAGGATGAAAAAAACACATGCAAAGGGGTTATTACCCAAACACATGATGTCTTCCTCAGGGGGGAGAGGTTGCAAGTTGATCTACTTGGCACCCCCTGCTGTGGTCCAGCCTCTGTTGGAATGAGGAAGGGTCTCACTGTCGCAACCAGGCACTCACTGTTTTTTAAGAAAAAATAAACTTTTTTACTACTTCTTGCGACCTGGTTGTAATTTAACAACCAGGTCTTTTTGTTTGGAATTCAACATATAGTCCTTTTTGGGGTCAAATTTAGATTGTTTGTGAAACATTTTCATAGTCAAATATTCTTTTGCTGTGTATAATGTATATATGCAGTTTCACATTCCTCAGTACATCGACATCGAAGACAAGCTCTTTGGACCTCTCACACTCAAGCAAGCTATTTACCTAGCGGGTGGGGCAGGGGGTATTTATTTGTTCTATCGCATCATCCCCTATATGTTTATCAAAGCGCCTATCATTTTGTTGATTGCGGTACTTACATGGGCACTCGCCTTTTTCCCAAAGGAGAAACTCGGAAAACCATTTATTGAAATTCTTGAAGCTGCTTTTAATTACATGCTTCGTGAAAAACTCTACACATGGAAAAAAACGACCAAGGAAGCAAAGCTTGGGTCAACCATAGATTACTTGCCATCCCAACCAATAGCCACCCCATCTATTTCTGTTGGAAAGCTATCAAGCGCCTCATTTAATATCGATGTGCGCGGTGGAGGTGCGCAAAAAGCTGAGAAGGAAGAAAAAGTGCTGGGCGAGAAGTCAGATATACTGTAAAATACATATATAAATTTTATGGCAGTAAATTCAAAAGCAGCACAAGATTTTGTCCCCATCAAAGAAATTCGTGATGGTGTTGTTATCCTAAAGGACGGCACTATTCGCATGCTTCTTATGGCATCGTCAGTGAACCTCGCACTCAAGTCTGCTGACGAGCAGCAAGCGGTTTTGATGCAGTTCCAGAGCTTCCTCAACTCTCTTGAGTTTTCCACACAAATATTCATCCAGTCGCGTCGCCTCGACATTCGTCCATACTTGATTCTCCTTGAAGGGCGTCTCAAGGAAGAAGTAAACGATCTTCTCAAGATCCAAATTCGTGAGTATATGGGCTTCGTGAAGACTATCGCTCAGTCAACCAACATCATGAGCAAGCTCTTTATTATTGTTGTGCCTTACGCACCACCAAAGTCCGTCACCGCAAGTAGTTCTACATCAAGCGGGGGACTCATGGGCAGCATCTTTGGCTCAAAAAAGGAAACAAGTAGTGCTCCATCTCAAAGCGCCATTGAGGCATTCGAAGAAGCACGCACTCAGCTCGAGCAGCGTGCAGGGATTATTAGTCAGGGCCTCGCGCGCACAGGAGTACGTATTGTGCCCCTCGGCACCGAGGAACTCACGGAGCTCTACTACCGTCTCTTCAACCCAGGAGAAGTGGAGAAGAAGGTCGACGTCAGATAACCACAATTTAATTTTATGAATTTATTTGGAAACAAACCTACAGATGCAAACGCGGACAAAAACTCAGTCCCCGTTCTTCCTCAGGATCTCTATGTTGATACTGGACTCAACCTCGCCGATGTCATTGCTCCTTCTGCGGTAAAAGTAGAGTCGAAGCAGCTCATCTTAGGAGAGAAAGTTGTTCGCTCTTTCTTTATCACCTCATATCCAAGTGTTGTTTCTGACAACTGGCTTTCTCCGTTGATCAACCTTGATAAGGTTTTTGATATTTCTATTTATATTCACCCTGTCGACACAGCAGCGATCATGAAGAAGTTTGAAAAGAAGGTTGCTGAGGTACAAAGCCAGATTAACGTCCGCGAGAGTAAGGGTTTTGTCCGTGACCCAATGCTCGAATCAGCATACCGCGACCTCGAAGAGCTTCGCGACCGCCTCCAGCAAGCACAGGAAAAAATGTTTGATGTTGGGCTTTATCTCACTCTTTACGCAGACACCGAAGAGGAGCTTGGTCATGCAGAGGCAGAGATCAAATCAATGCTTGAGTCACGCTTGATATATATTCGTCCAGCTCTTTTCCAACAAGAAGAAGCTTTCCAGAGTATTATCCCCGTCAACAACGACAAGATTGCGGTTACAAAAAAAGTAAACTCAGAACCTCTTTCGAGTTTCTTCCCGTTTGTTTCCTTTGACCTCACGTCAGACAAGGGGATTCTCTATGGTATTAACCGTCACAACTCTTCGCTTGTCCTCTTTGATCGTTTCTCTCTCGAAAACTACAACTCGATTACCTTCGCAAAGTCAGGTTCTGGTAAGTCTTTCTTTACCAAGCTCGAAATTTTGCGTTCTCTCATGTTTGATATTGATGTCATTGTGATTGACCCAGAGCGTGAATACGAGTCAATGGCAGACGCAGTAGGTGGTCGCTATTTCAATATTTCCTTGAACTCAGAACACCATATCAATCCATTCGATCTTCCTGTCCCTCGTGAGGATGAGTCTCCTGCTGATGTGCTCCGCGCAAACATCATTTCTCTTGTAGGACTTTTCCGCATCATGCTCGCGGGACTCTCCCCAGAAGAGGACGCTATTGTCGACCGTGCCATCTCTGAGACCTATGCGCTCAAGGATATCACCCCAGACTCAGACTTCTCTGCGATAGAACCACCTCTACTTTCAGACTTTGAGATGGTTCTCTCAGGGATGGAGGGTGCAGAAAATATTCTCACCAAACTTACCAAATACACCCGTGGATCATGGGCAGGGTTTATCAACAACCCATCAAACGTCGACATCAATCGTAAGTTTATTGTCTTCTCGGTGCGTGATATGGAAGACGACTTGAAGCCAGTGGCAATGTATCTCGTGACACACTTCATCTGGAACGCGGTTCGTCGCACCCTCCGCAAGCGCCTTTTGGTGGTTGATGAGGCGTGGTGGATGATGAAATCCGAAGACACGGCAGCATTCCTCTATGCTCTCGCAAAGCGCGGACGTAAGTACTACCTTGGTATTTCTACCATCACCCAAGACGTAAACGACTTCTTGAAATCTCCATACGGCCTGCCTATCATGACCAACTCGTCTATCCAGGTGCTCCTCAAACAGTCACCAACATCTATCGACTCAGTACAAAAGGCTTTCAATCTCACTGATGAGGAAAAGTTCCTTCTTCTTGAATCGGGAGTGGGGGAGGGTATCTTCTTTGCAGGGATGAAGCACGTGGCCATCCGCTCTATTGCCTCATATACAGAGGAGCAGATCATCACTTCAGACCCAGGGCAAATCCTCGCTATTAAGAAAGCAAAGCGTGAGCTCGCAGAAGCAGAGGCGTCAGGTGGTGGGGTTATATAATCACACCTCTTTAAACTGCGAACGGTTCTCTCTTTTTGACCTTAAAATTTTGGACTTTGGACTTATAAGGGGGTATAATGTGTCTATATGTATCAGAGGCAAACACTTCTCCTTGGTGCTCTTTTAGGCGGTGTTTTGTGCGCCCCCCTTTTTGTTTTTGCTCAAACATCTACGAGCACAGCAGAGCAGCCAGCAGCAATTGATCCTTCGTCGCAGACTCAAGAGATTCTTTCGCGCATCCTACAGAAAATGGCTGATGACGCTATGACAGCAGAAGAGATAGTATCAAAATCAATTGCCGACAACCTTGAGGTTTCAACTTCTCCAAAAAGCCCTGGGCCAGGTGAACTCGTGAGAGTTTCTATTCAAAGTTATGTTACTGACATCAATAAGGCCCTTATTACCTGGACTATAAACAACAAAATTGAACTAAGCGGTCTTGGAGAAAAAAGTTTTAGTTTCAGAAACGGCCAGTCGGGAGAAACTACGAAGGTTACTGTTTCTATTACTACCAACAACGGGGAAGTTGCAACAAAAGATCTTTTTTATTCTCCGGTTGGTGTTACTATTTTTTGGGAGGCAGACACATACACACCCCCATTTTACAAAGGCAAGCCACTCCTTTCTCCTCAGTCTCGCGTAAAGGCTGTTGCTACCCCAGACAATACAGGGACAAAGAATGCTCTTGATGCAGGAAATCTTGTTTACACATGGGAAAAAGAGGGCTCTGTACAAAGTTCGGTTTCAGGGTATGGGAAGAATTCGTTTTCTTTTGTTGCCCCTCAGCCATACAGAAGGACAAATGTTTCTGTTCGTGTTTCTTCAACAGACGACAGCATAAACTCTGAAGCAAAGATTATTCCAACTCTTACCACCCCCATTATTGTTTTTTATGAGAACAACCCTCTTTTGGGCACTGTTTACAATCACTCTCTCGGCACGAGTATCGACCTCATGCAAAAAGAGATTTCTGTGAGCGCTGCTCCTTACTATTTTTCAAACGACAAAGACTCTGCTCTTCTATCATATAATTGGTCCACAAACGGGAAAGCGACTCAAAACGAAGGGAAGTCAATAACTTTTCGAAATGAAAGCGGAGCAAAAGGTATTGCAACTATTTCTCTCGCAGTGAAAGGAATCAAGCAGACCTTTCAAAGCGCATCTCAAACTCTACGAATCAACTTTATCGAGGACACGTCAGCTAAGCCAGTATTTTAAAATATTATGAAACACATTCCTTCAATCATCGCCTTCATTCTTGTCTCTCTTTTTGGAGGGGCCCTGATTGCTTCTGCTCAGAGTTACACACCACTCGCACCCCTCCCAGGGACAATAGACCAAGCAAGTGGAACAACCAACATTTCTTCGTATGTTGCAGGGATGATTAAACTTCTTGTTGCACTTGGAGCAGCGCTCGCAGTACTCTTTGCTATCATTGGGGGAACACAGTATGTAGCAGCGGGTATCTCTCCAGACGCAAAGAGCGGAGCAAAGGAGCGCATCGTCAGGGCAATCACCGGGCTTACTATTATTTTGTCTTCGTACCTTCTCCTCAACTCTATCAACCCTGACCTTGTTAATTTTAAACTTGAACTCCCATCGGTCGTAGTGCGCAACTGGGTACAATCAACAGGACCAGGAGACGTCGTTGACCCGACGGGTTGTCCGAACATCACGAGCCCAAGCACGCTCCTCGATAGCCCCGAGGCTCTCTCTATGGAGGCATCTGGTGGTACTTCAGTTATTTTTTCATCAGACGACTCTGTGGTCCAAACAAACCTTTCCAGACTAAAAACGGAATCAAATCATCTCATTGGCGCCCTCGCGCAAGTAGGAATATCAGCACGCGTAACTTCTGCGTATCGTCCTTATTCTTACCAGAAGCACCTTTATCAGATTTATGACGCGTGGGTTGTAAAAAAGCTGAAAGACAACAACGACCCTGTATGCGCTACTATTAAAGCAACTGTTGGTGCTGAATATTCGAAGCACGGACTCGGAAGCCTTGTTTCAAACCCTGACACTCAAAATTCACCTCACATGGTTGGGACAGGTGTTGATATCAAGCTCGACTTCGGTTCAACAGGCGCCACATTTAACGACTTCTCTTCTTTGGGGAACACTCATTGGCACGACATAAACTCATTTATGGTTTATGAGGGCATCAAACTCAATTGGCAGGGGATTCCCGGTGATGAGGTCCACTTTAATCTAAGATAACGCCATGATAAAAAAACTTATTACAATTTTTTTCATCTTAGTCCTCATTGGAGCGGCGGGTGGCGCATATTGGTATTTTTCACAAAAAGGCCTCGTTCCAGGGCTTGATCAATTTCCCGGAGGAAGTGGTTTGATTACGGGAGGGACGCAGGGCGGTGGCACCACAGACGAAGAGGAGCCGACCAACGTCATCCCTACAGATGGTTTTCTTCCTCGTCTCTACCAGCTTCACAATGTCCCTGTATCCGGGGTCAGCTTCGCAGAAACAAAAGACAAGAAAGGGGTAGTGCTTAGCTCATCTCTGCGATATATAGAGCGTGGGTTGGGTCATATTTTTGAGACCAATCTTTCTACTTACAAGGAGGCTCGTATCGTGAATGAGACCCGTCCTCGTATCGCCGAGGCTCTCTGGGGAAACAACGGCAACAGTGTTGTGGTTCGCTTTGTAGATGAAAAAAATGGAGGGATCATTAAGTCTCGCATTGTGAATATCGAAGCACCTCTCGTTTCGTTTACTCGAGGGGGATCGGGCGCTGAGGACTTCCTTTTGACAGAGGAGCACTACCTTCCTGACGGAGTTCCTTTTATGGCAACAGCTGAGGACTCTTCTGACAAGATGTTCTATTTGGAAAATGGAGTTGCAGGGACAGTAGGAACTACTGCCACTTTTAAAAATACGTCAGTTGCTGATGTTTTTAGTTCTGCTTTTACGGAATGGCTTCCTCAATTCCCAAACCAAAATCTTGTAACACTTACCACCCGACCTTCTGCAAAGGTTCCTGGGCACATGTTCTTCCTTGATACAAAAACGAAAGCAGTCTCAAAGGTTCTCAATGAAATAAACGGCCTCACAACCCTTACAAATCGCGATGGTAAATTTGTCATTTTCTCTGAATCAGTGGGAAACACTTCGGAGCTTTCATTTTATGACGTTACAAAAAGAGAGGTGCATCAAATCTACCTCATGAGCCTTCCCGAGAAGTGCGTATGGAGCACAAAGAAACCAACACTAGCGTATTGTGCGGTCCCTATAGTTCTCCCAGCAGCTGCATACCCAGACCAGTGGTATCAAGGACTCGTTTCTTTCTCTGATGCTTTGTGGGAACTTGACGCAACAACCTTTGAAACAAGGAAAATACTTACTCCAGGCAGTCTTGGAGCTCCAGCCCTCGACATGATCAACCTAAGCCTCTCGTCCGATGACTCCTTCCTCACGTTCATAGATAAGACAACGGGAACGCCATGGGTATATAGCATCGTAGAACCAAAGCCGGTCACCCCAACAATCACTGAAGCACCTGTTCAGAGCCCTGCCACCTCAAGCCCCAGAGTATCTACTACAACATCCTCAAGTGAGGCAACGACAACAAAGACTGCAGTGGCGCCATCAGTGATTACGTCTGATATGCAGAAGCTCAAGTAGAAACAAAAAAAAGACCAACGCACAGTGCGTTGGTCTTTTTTTATGTAGTTACTTTATGGTTTCAAGCGCTTTCTTCTTTACATAGAGTTCGTGGGCAATAGAGAAGAGGTTGCTTGTTGCCCAATAGAGAGCGACGGCGGCCGAAATAGAGTACGAGATCACGAGCACTATCACAGGCAACACATATCTCATTTGTACGTTCATACTTCTTGCAAAATCATCTTTAAACGATGGTTTCGCTCCTTCTGCTGCTGGGGCGAGAGGAGGAATAGAAAGCTTGATCTGGAAATACTGCGTTACGGCTGCAAAAATTGCAAAGATGGCGCTCTTTGAGGAAAGGAGTACTCCAAGGAACATCATACTTATAGCTTCAGGGAGATGAACAAATGAATAGAGGTGCTCAGCGTTCAGGTTGGGAAGGCCCTTAAAGAAAACGAAGTAGAGAGCGAAAATGATAGGGAGCTGAACCACAACAAGGAGGCATCCTGAGAGGGGATTTACGCCATGCTCACGATAAAACTCCATCATCTTGCGCGCCTGCTCTTGCTTGTCGTCTTTGTGCTTCTCTTTGATCTTCTCGAGATGAGGAGCAAGCTCACGCATCTTTGCCTGAGAAACTACTTGTTTGTGAGAGAGGGGGAGTAGGGCTCCACGTACAATAATGGTGAGTAAAACAATAGCAACACCAACGTTTGCTCCCGGAACTGCCGAGATAATAAAAACAAGGGTATTGTAAAGTGGCTGATATAAAAATGTTGAAAAAATTCCTGGTTCCATTTGAGTATCTTACCGCGAATAGCCCCTCTTTACTAGAGGTTAGAAACTACAAAAGAGGGTCAATGTGATCTTTTTGCCATGGGTGACAGCGAAGGATGCGTCGCGTTCCAAGAAAAATACCTTTGAAAACCCCGTATTTCAAAACAGCTTGTTTGGTGTATTCAGAACAAGTAGGATAAAAAACGCAAGTTGTACCTTTGTTGAGGGAAAATATCCCAGTGTCGAACGAAATATACTTTTGATAAAAATTTATAAAAGAAACAACTATTTTTCGGGGAATTATCATTATTTTATCAATTTTGCCTGCTTGAAGGCCTTTTCAAGCTCAACTTTTAAAAGTTCCGTGTCTGCTGCTTTTGATTCTATTTTGGGGTACACCACTAATGTAAAGGGGGTGTTGGGATCCTTTAAAAATAGGCTCACAAGGTCATAAAACCTCCTGCGGAGCGTGTTGCGGACGACGGCCGTCTTTGCTGTCTTTTTTGAAACAACTACTGAAATGCGCGGATCACCTTCTTTTTTGGTGTAAAAAACACATGAAAATAAGGGTGAAAAAGCACGAAATCCCTTCACGTTGTGTGAAGGGAAGTCTTTTCGAGGAATGCGGTTCTTTCTGGGAAGCATTTGGGTGGGATTTAGGATGTGAAATTTGGAATACGGAACGGATTTGAGCCCAGTTCTATATTCCAAATCCCATATCCTATATTCTACCCTAAACCGTTGTAAGGCGCTTGCGGCCCTTCTGGCGGCGTGCTTTCAAGACATCACGTCCGCTTTTTGATTCAGAACGAACGAGGAAGCCGTGTGTTGTTGCGCGCTTCTTTTTCTTTGGCTGATATGTTTGAGACATAGTAGAGATACCATACACCATATCTCAAAAAAAATCCAGTCTGTGGGCCCTATCCCCTAAAATAGGGAATATTTCTTAAAATGAAGTCTTTGTCGTATAATGCCCTCACGAGATAACAAACAACTCGAAAAGTATTGGGTAAAAAGTTGTCCACACATTATCCACACCCTATTCACCACCTCATCCACTATTTGGCTTTCCATATTTCTTGAACAAAGAATATAATGTGAGGAACAAAAGAAAAAATTATGTTTAATAACGCACAACTTTGGGAAAAAACTCTATTCGAACTCGAAGGCGAACTCTCTCGTGCAAACTTTAGCACTTGGTTCAAAAACACGGCAATATTAAAGCAAGATGACGGCACTATTGTTATCGGTGTCCCTAATGAATTCGTAAAGGATTGGCTCCAAAATAAATTTCACAAAACTATTCTTCACACCCTGCGCAATCTTTCAGAAAACGTTCGTGCTGTTGAATATACTGTATGTAAAATAGAAGAGCCCAAGATAGAAAAAAAGGTTCCTGAAAAAACTTCTGTTCAGAGCGCGGAAGAACTTCCTCTTTCAAACCTGTATGTGAACAGGGAAGACGGGCTCAATCCTCGTTATACCTTCAATGATTTTATTATTGGTGCTTTCAATGAGCTCGCCTATGCTGCTTCTCAAGCTATTCTGAAAAAAGTTGGTACGAATGTTTACAACCCTCTTTTTATTTATGGGAACACAGGTCTCGGGAAAACACACCTCATCCAAGCTATCGGCAACGAAGTAAAGAAACATTATCCAAACAAGCGAGTTTTTTATACTACTTCTGAGAAGTTTTCTGTTGATTACATCAACTCAGTAGGACAGGGGGCAAAAGCGATGGCGGCATTTAAAAACAAATATCGCGTGTATGATCTTTTGGTTATGGATGATATTCAGTTTTTGTCGAACAAAGAGAAAACTCAAGAGGAACTCTTCCATATTTTTAACGAGCTCTATCACAACAACAAACAGATTATATTCTCGTCTGACAAACACCCAAATTATATTCCTGCCCTTGAAGCGCGCCTCAAATCTCGCTTTAGTGCGGGTATGATTGTTGATATTCAAGAACCAGAATACGAATCTCGTCTTGCTATTTTGCGCGCAAAAGCAGAAACTCAAAAGTTCTTCCCTCCTCAAGAAATCATTGAATATTTAGCTTCTTCAGTACAGGGCAACATCCGTGAACTTGAGGGTCTTTTGAATGGTATTGTTTGCCAATCAGAGCTCAAGAACCGCAACCTAACACTCAATGAAATAAAGCCATTTATTAAAAACACTTCAAAGCCTAAAAAACTCTTGTCTGTAAAGGAGATTGTGAAGGTTATTAGTGATTTTTACAACATTGAAGAGTCTTTTGTTTATGAAAAAACAAGGCGTAAGGAAGTTTTAAAGCCTCGACAGATTGCGATGTTTATTCTTCGCGAGGATTTTAATATTTCATATCCGACAATAGGACAAAAGCTTGGGGGAAGAGATCATACTACAGTTATGCACTCATGTGAAAAAGTGAAGGCTGATATAAAAAATGATTTGTCCCTTATGCAAGAAGTTGATCAGATTCGCGCAATGTTTTAATTTATTACTATGTGTACTACTTGTGGATAAATTTTAAAATTGTGGTGGATAACTTCTTATAAAAACAAGAATAAAATTTATGAAAATACTTTATAAACAACTTTATAAAAATAATCCACAGAAACTATTATTTTTAACCTCTAAAATATATAGAAAACAAAAGGGGAATAGGGAGTTATCCACTTATCCACAGATATAGTATTAATAATAAGTATTTATATACATAATAATAAACAATACACAGAATATGAACTTTACTTGTAACAGAGAAGCTCTACAAAAAAATATAACCAATGCAGAGAGAGTGACAGGAAAAAACTCTTCTCTTCCTGTTCTTAATTCTGTATTGATTACCACAAATGGTAAATCTCTTATTGTTCGTGCTACAAACCTCGAAGTTGGTGTTGAGTTTCAGATTCCTGCAGAAATAAAGGAAGAGGGGAGTGTTGCGGTTTCAGGATCTCTTTTTTCAAACATTCTCATGAGTATCCCCGACGAGGAGTCAGTTACTGTGTCTGTAAAGGATAACGTTTGTAAAATAATAACGAGGACAAAAAACATTACCGTGAAAGGTATCGTTCCTGATGATTTTCCTACAATTCCTGTAATAAACGAAGGAGAAAGTTTTACTGTTCAATCACAAACACTTATTCAAGGAGTAAAAGCAGTTTTGATGAGTGCTGCTATTTCTGATATAAAACCAGAGATATCAAGTATTTATATTTATCAAAAAGAAAAAAATCTTGTATTCGTTGCTACGGACTCTTTCCGACTAGCAGAAAAGAAAATAGCTTACAACGGGGAAGACATTGCACATGGAGTTATTATTCCTATAAAAAATGTAATGGAGATAGTGAAGATTTTTGAAGGAGTAAATGAAAACATCCTTTTTAAAGTAACAAAAAACCAAATTTCCTGCGTTAGCAAGTCTGTATATATTACTTCACGAGTTGTTCAAGGAATATACCCTGACTACGAGCAGATATTGCCAAAAAACAACACTACTGAGGTTGTTATGTTGAAACAAGACCTTGTTAACACACTAAAACTATCAACACTTTTTTCTGATAAATTTAATAAAATACAATTTTTTGTAAATCCAAAAGAGAAAAAGTGCAGCATAAATACAAAAAATTCTGATATAGGAGAAACAGAATCAAATCTCACCGTAACTATCTCAGGCGAGCCGATAGAAATTTCACTCAATGGAAAACACTTATTTGATTGTCTTAGTGTTATCGCAGAGGATAGTATCGTAATTCAGTTTAATGGATCAAACAAGCCGGCCGTCATAAAAGGATTAGGAGATAATTCATTTACCTATCTCACTATGCCTCTCACAAAGTAACATGTTTCAAATAAACCAATTCTTAGATAGGTTTAAAAATATTTCAAATAGCGAGAAGGTAAAAAAACAGCTCGTTACAGAAATCCTTACAAAAAATAACATCCCAGTAAAAATAGAACAAATCTCCTTTTCAAAGACAACTGTTTTTATAAAAGTATCACCAATTATAAAAACGGAAATTTTGTTTAGGAAAGATGAAATTCTAAAAGAAATAAAAAACCTTCCAGGATTAGGTACTATGAGTAATATCCAATAATTCAAAAAAAGAGCGCGCTGCATTTCATGCAGCGCGCTCTTTGTTTTTGAGTAAACCTTATTCTTCTACAAAAAACTGAGTAGAAGAAATCGCTTTATTCTGAAACGTATCATACACAACTGCGGACAACGTGTTGTTTGTGGTTAGAGAGTTAAAATCGTGAGGAACAAAACTAAAACTAAAAGGTTCAGCAGTTTTCTTTGAAACAAGCTCACCATTAAAGAAAAGCTCAACACCACTAATAGGATACTTTGTAGTAGCGGATACCGAGACAGTGATAACTTCATTTGTTTTATGTGTGGTAGTAAAATCTGTACCACTCAACGAGATTGATGAAATAGCATCTGCTGTGTGCACCGTATCATAATCGCTTGGAATGTGGCTACGGTCGCCCTCAGTGATATTTTGAGTAGCAGTCCACGCTCGTACAGGAATCTCCCACAAAGAGTACTGAGAGTCATTTTGAGGGCTCTGAGGAGGTGTTCCTCGGGGATCACCCTTGTTTATCCAGTGAAGAATTGTGTGAACTTCGGGAACCACAAGAGTTGCCTTCATATCGATAGGGGTCATAGCAGTAGCGAGTTTCCCTGAAGACCTGTCGACAACATAGCGCTCACCACCTTGCCATATACCCTGGAGAGGGGCAGGTAATACCGATAAGTCCTCCTTTTCTGGAGCAACAAATTTTTCTGTTGGAGAAATTTTCATAGCTTCTTCCATAAATGCATGCCACACAGGTGTAATGATGAAGCCTGCAATGTTTTTCTGAAGAGGCGTGTTGTTGTTGTTACCCGCCCACATTCCTACTGCAATGCTCGGAGTGTATCCTACTGTCCACACGTCTCGGAAGTCGTTGGTGGTACCAGTCTTTACCGCCACATCTTTCCCGGGGAAATATAGGGCTGAATTGGCACCAAATTCTGGGGTACGAGCAATATTATCAGAAAGAATATTAGTAATCTTTCGTGCAACCTCGGTGGGGAAAACCTGCTCACTCTGTCCCTTGTATTCCTCAACAACATTTCCGTCCTTGTCTTCGATACGAAGGATAGAAACATTTGGGTTACGGATACCTTCGTTGGCAAAAACGCCATAAGCACCCGTGAGGTCAAGGAGAGAAACCTCACCACCTCCGAGAACGAGCGTGAGACCATACTGATTTGCATTACCGAGACTCTCTATTCCCATACGACGAGCAGTAGTGAGAGCATCATTGATGCCAGCGAGGTAAAGTGTTTTCACTGCGGGGATGTTGAGTGATTGAGCGAGCGCGTCGCGCATGGTGACTGGCCCACGATATTTTCCATCGTAGTTCTCCGGCATATAACAATCCTCCGGCTTTATTTTTGGAGAATAGGGAACTCCTTGTGCGTCGCAGTTGGTGCTGAAGTTTGTTTTGAGGTCAAACAAAACAGTCTCGGGGGTGTACCCCTTCATAAATGCGGTGCCATACACGAATGGCTTAAAAGTGGATCCTGGCTGGCGGTGCGCGAGAGCAACGTTGAAGTTTCCCTCCTTCTTTACGTCAAAGTAGTCGCGTGATCCAACCATTGAGAGAACCTGCCCGTTTGTGGGGTCGACGGCGACAAGGGCCATATTTGATGCATTGAAGTTTTTTTCAATATCAGGCCCGAAGCTCGTGATGATATCCTCTGCCTTTTTCTGAAGATCGTAGTTTAGCGTTGTGATAACACGGTACCCGTTTTCTTGAACAGCAAGTTCTCCGTACTTGCTGGCGAGGTACTCTTTTACCCACTCAACAAAATGAGGAGCCTTTATCCCCGTTGGTTCTTTGGGAAGGAACTCGATTTTCACAGCCTTAGCAGTTTCAAATTCTTCGTTCGTGATATACCCAAGGTCATTCATGCGACGGAGAACAAGATTCTTGCGCTCGTCGAGCTTGTCACGATGATTACCGTAGGGTGAATAGTATGTAGGCGCGTTTGGGATAGCAGCCAGATATGCAGACTCTGCAAGAGTGAGATCCTTTGGCTCCTTTCCAAAAAATGTCTTTGTAGCTTCGCCAATACCGTAGATACTTCCACCATAAGGAATCTCGTTGAGGTAGAGTGCGAGAATCTCGTCCTTTTCAAAAGCGCGCTCAAGGCGGAAAGAAAGAAGAATCTCTTTGAGTTTGCGCGTTATAAGTTTTTCGTCCGTAAGAAGAGTTTTTTTGATAACCTGCTGCGTGATTGTTGAGCCACCACCACGTGTGCCACCATAGAGAACTGCGCGCGCAAGACCACGGATACTGACCCCGGGGTGTTCATAAAAAGCAGAGTCCTCAATAGCAATAACCGCTTCCTTAACAGAAGGGGCGATACCATCAAAAGGGACGACAGTTCTTTTTACGTTTTGATGAACATCGTAAAGAAGAATTTTTCCTGTGCGGTCGTAGATTTTTGTTGATTGTGCGATTTTGCGATCATGAAACTCAGTAAAATCAGGCAGTTTCATAAACGAGGCCCAGAGAACGAGAACTCCAGCAAAAAGGAAACCACCTCCCACAAAGAAAAGAGCCACAGATTGCCAATGGTTTAAAATATGACGAACTTTTGATTTGTGTGAGCGGGCGCGTCGCACCATAGAGTACCTATATCATACAATATTAATATGATATAGGCGAGTGGTTCGTCCTGTGATATTATTGTTTTAACATGACGAAAGAAGAGAAAATCGACGAAATTCTAACGCGCGGCGTTGCTGAGGTTATCCACAAAGATGACCTCCGCGCAAAACTCCTGAAAGGGGAGCCTTTGCGTATTAAATTTGGCACAGACCCCACAAGCCCCAACATCCATCTCGGTCGCGCAACATCTATTTGGAAACTCCGTGAACTTCAAGACCTTGGACACACCATTGTCTTTATTGTTGGTGATTTTACGGGGGTTATTGGCGATACCTCAGACAAAGAGAGCGAACGACCAATGCTTTCTCGTGAAGTTGTAGAAAAGAACCTCGAAACCTATTTTGAGCAGGTAGGGAAAATCCTCGACATGAGTAAGGTAGAAAAGCACCGCAATACCGAATGGCTCGAAAAGCTCAATTATCGAGAAATCACTGAACATGCGGACGTATTTTCTCTTTCAGACTTTATTTCTCGCGAAAATATAAAAAAGCGCCTCGACGAAGGCAAGCGCGTATCTCTCCGCGAACTCTTGTACCCTCTTATGCAGGGGTATGACAGTGTCGCTCTTAGTACTGATATTGAGATTGGAGCAACGGATCAAAAATTTAACATGCTTGCTGGAAGGAAGCTTCAAGAGCATTTTGGCAAAGAGCCACAGAACATCATAATGCTCAATATTATCGAAGGGCTCGATGGGCGCAAAATGAGTTCAAGTTGGGGAAACACCATCAATCTCACCGACACAGCAAATGACATGTTCGGAAAAGTGATGAGCCTTCGTGATGAGCTCATTGTAAAATATTTTGAACATGCAACGCGTGTAACAATGGAGAAGGTTGCAGATGCACAAAAGGCGCTCGACAATGGAGAGAACCCCCGCGATGTGAAGCTCGACCTCGCTCAAGAAATCACCGCGATGTATCACGGCGACGAAGAAGCGAAGAAGGCGCGCGAAGCATTCCTCTCAACATTTCAGAAAAAAGAAATACCTGATGATATCGAAGAAGTAAAAAAGAACGAAGAAGAAACATTTGGAGACCTCATGCTTCGTGCAAACATTGTTGCTTCAAAGACAGAGTTTCGTCGACTCGTGGAAGAAGGAGCCGTGAAGAGTCTGGGTGAAGGTGGAGAAGAAGAAAAAATTACTGACTTCCTCGCTGTTGCAACTCCGGGTGTGTATAAAATAGGGAAGCGAAGATTTGTAAAAATTGTATAAATTAAAAACGCGCGACTAAATTAGTCGCGCGTTTTTAATTTAACTATTCAATCTCGTTTCCTCCGAACTCCATTCCAATCTCTTCTTCAACCAAGAGGTCATCCTCAAGGTCGAGATCAAGAGCGTCATCGAGGTCGAGATCAAGGTCATCGTCTCCAAGATCTACAATCGCATCATCAGCTAATACTTCTTCTTCGTCGGACATATTTATTATTTAAATTAAGGGGCCGAACCACTACTTCTGGGAACGGGTATCCATAGTTGTATCAAAAAGTATTTTTCAATGCAAATTTATTTCCTCAAATATGTGGATAACTTGTGGAGAATTTTAAGTCCACATTGAAGCCTTGTTCTATAAGGTTATTTTTGGACCCCACCAGATCTATAATATGCAAAATGAGTGAGCCCAATAGCTATTGCGTCCATCTCATCATCTTGTTTTATTGATTCAGCTCCCTTTATGAGCTTTTTAACCATGCTGATCACTTGTATTTTTGTTGCTTTGCCATACCCTGTTGTCGCCACTTTGATTTGGAGTGGTGTGTATTCAAATATATCGAGACCAGATATGCGCGCTTGATAAAGTATGGCACCGCGAGCCTCCGCCACACGCATTGCAGTCTTCTGGTTGGTTTCGATAAACAAGTTTTCAATAGCAAGGGCTTCCGGACGAAACTCCTCGATCACTCGCAGAACCTCACCCCCCAAGAGGGCGAGACGGTCAAAAAAGGGAAGAGATGCTTTTGTTTTGAAACACTCAGAAAAAAGTAAAATTTCTTTGCCGTTTGTTTTCTCAAGCACGGCAATACCGATGCGCTCGTACCCTGGGTCAATGGAGATGATTCTCATACACTGATTGTATCACGAGGAAATAATTAATTAACCACAAATAGTTACCAGCAATTATTTCCCCCCGTATGTACCTATTTTATACTATAGTATAAAATAGGTACATACGGGGGAACTAAAAGAATATTCAAAAATAAAAAAGTGGCGAGTTATACTCGCCACTTTTTTTCTACAATTAGTCTGCGTTGGTATACACCTCTTGGATGTCATCGTGGTCATCAAGTTCCTCGAGAAGAGCAGAGAGTGATTCGCCGTCTTCATCAGAGAGAGGAGTGTTTGTCTGTGGTTCATATCCTTCGGCGGTTTTTGTAAACGCCCACACCGCAGCCCCTTGTCCCGCGAGTGCAAGTCCGCGCTTTGAAAAGATGTGTTTGATTTCTGCAACCGTTCTATTCTTGTTGTCCGTGAGACCCTCCATGATGATGGCGCATCCACCGGGGCCATACGCTTCAAAGAGTACGGGCTCCATGTTACCCGCATCTCCACCAGCGCCTTTCTTTACTGCGCGCTCAATGAGCTCTTTCTGCATGTTCTCTTTCTTTGCGCGCTCAATCACCGCAACAAGCCCAGGAGAAGAAAGATTTCCCTCAGCCTTCTTTGACTCTAGAGCAATAAGCTTTGAGTATTTCCCAAAGATTTTACTGCGCTTTCCGTCGGTTACTGCCTTCTTATTTTTGATCTGTGACCACTTGTTATGTCCTGACATATCTTTTTTGAATTATCTGACTAGCATAGCGAAAAAAGTCCTTCTTGTCTAAAAACCTAAAATAACCCTTGTTTTTCCTCAGGATAGTCAAACCCCATGTGCTCGTAGGCTCGTTTGGTAGCAAGGCGACCACGAGGGGTTCGTTCAATGAGTCCGAGCTGTAGGAGGTAGGGCTCGTTCACTTCTTCCAGGGTGGCCATTTCTTCAGAGAGCGCTGCTGCAATAGTAGAGAGCCCGACGGGTCCGCCTTTGTATTTTTCGATAATCACTTCGAGAATTTTGCGATCGAGTGCGTTGAGGCCGAGCTCGTCAATCTCGAGGAGTGCGAGGGCATCAGCAACGTATTTTGGGGAAAGATCACCTTTGTATACCTGAGCGAAGTCGCGCGCTCGTTTCAGGAGGTAGTTTGCGGTACGTGGAGTTGCGCGACTACGACGGGCGATCTCTCGAGCAGCCTCCTCTGAGAGGGATACGCCGAGGATTATTGCTGAGCGTTTTATGATCTCCGTAATCTCAGGTTCAGTATAAAATTCCAAACGAAACGTTCCACCCGAAAAACGAGAGCGAAGAGGGGATGAGATGAGGGACACGCGTGTCGTGGCAGCAATCATAGTAAAAGGAGGAAGGTCGAGCTGTATCGTGCGCGCACTCGGACCTTTGCCGATGATAATATCGAGCACACCCGACTCCATGGCGGGGTAGAGGACCTCCTCAATCATTTTGTTGAGACGATGAATCTCATCAATAAAGAGCACATCACCAGGGGAGAGATTGGTGAGAATAGACGCGAGATCGCCAACCTTTTCAATAGCGGGGCCAGAGGTGGACTTGACTTGACAGCCCATCTCTTTTGCAATAAGATGTGCCAACGTCGTTTTTCCGAGGCCTGGTGGTCCGTAAAAAAGGATGTGTTCAGGTGGGTGAGAACGCTCTTTAGCAGCTTGAAGAAGAATTTTTAAGTTTTGTTTGATAGTCTCTTGACCAATGTATTCATCAAAACGACTCGGTCGAAGTGCCTGATCGAGAAAAGAAAAATCCTGTGGATTTTCAAGGCCATTTTCAGATTCTTCAAGATTGTTTTGCTGGGGGCTTGACATAAAAATTGTTTTGTGCTAAGATATCTCTATCGATAGTTGATTGACTCTCGATACGTTCATTCAAAAGATCCTATACATAAGCCTCTCTTAGTTGGACCCTCCGGGGTTCACATGGTCACGAACGAGGATGTGTTGGTACAAAGCCTAGTTGCTTTGACCACTGACACACTCCTTAGATCGCTTCCTCACTCAGTTCTTTTAAGTTCTGAGAACTAACTGGGGTTTATGTGTGGGATTTTTTTCTGCTTGTTGAGATGGTGCATTTCGGCGTTACGAGCGAAATTTCTTTCCGCGCAGTATTACACATACAGCTTGGTCATAAATTTCGCTCGTGCCTTGAACTGCACCCACCTCAACAAGCAGAAAGGTTTTATTACAAGAGCTTTGTTCAAATTGTATCCTGCTTGGATACAAAAGACAAACAACAAATATCGTTGACTTTAATTCTGCACTTTGGTATGGTTTGCTCCGGAATAGAAATGGGATACTCGCCCCGAAATGCGAGTTTGTTTTTTTGAAAGGAAGTAAAGATGCAAAAAAAGAATGTGATGAACGTACTGGTTCTGGGTTTCCCTCTCGACCGCTATGCCGAACTCGAGTTTGCGCTCGAAGCCGAGCTCAAGCCTCGCAAGGTGGGGTTCAATCTCGATTTCGTTCAAACCCGTGAGGCAGCGATAATGAAAGCCAGCAGTGCTGACATCATCGCCGCAAACGTGGACAAGTGCGGAGACTTCTTTGTCGAGTTGTTCAAGCGTGGCTACGAAGGGAACATTGTCCCCATGAGCTCCTGCCGTTCTCAAATGAGCAAATCGGTTGCGGTTCCTGGGAAAAAGGGGGTCATGCCGACAACGTTCCGTGGGACAGCAGAAGAAATCCTGAAGCACATGAAGGTCACACCCACTGCACAACGCCCCCAAGGAGAGGCAGTGCTCGCAGCTTAATAACTTTCTACAGAAGAGAAAAACCCGATGACATCTGTCATCGGGTTTTAATTTTTTACAGTATTCTCACTAGCCTTCTCTCTCGAGATCAACCACACGCTCTACTTCATCAAAGGCAGTTGCTCCTGCGAGAATCTTCTCGATGCCATCCTCACGCATGTTGAGGATGCCTTGCTTTGATGCGATGGTGCGGATTTCGCGATCAGAAGGAATGGTATCAAGCAATGCCTCAATCTCTGCATTCATGAGCACCGCTTCAAAAATACCAACGCGACCACGGTATCCTGTGTTGTTACATTTTTCGCAACCCACTGCGCGCCAAACTTTTTTCGTCTGCACCTCCTCTCCAACTTTTTGTTTAATAAGAACAGCAACCTCGTCAATAATTTTTTGTTCGCGTTCATCAGGTACATCCTCTTTCTTACACTCAACACATAGCTTGCGTGCGAGACGCTGTGCGAGGGCAACGGTGAGTGATGAGCCAATAATCTTTGGCGTCACACCGAGGTCAATGAGGCGGGGGATAGCACCTGCAGCGGTGTTGGTGTGGAGTGTTGAGAATACCATGTGCCCAGTGAGTGCCGCGTTGATGGCAACCTTCGCGGTTTCCCCATCACGGATTTCTCCGATCATGATCACGTCTGGGTCCTGACGCATCGCAGCGCGGAGGCCCTCGAGGAAGGTGTAGCCCTTACCTGCTTCAACCTGTGTTTGTGATACGCCCTTGAGGTGGTATTCAATAGGGTCTTCGATGGTCATCATCTTGATACCTGTTGAAAAAATTCTCTTAAGAAATGCGTAGAGCGTGGTTGTCTTACCAGACCCCGTAGGTCCAGTGTTCAAAATCATGCCGTGAGGTTTTTTGATTTCGCGATCAACGATAGCGAGGAGGCGAGGACTCATACCGAGATCTTCGAGGGTAACATTGAGAGAGAGTGGGTTTAAGATACGCATCACCACGCCTTCTCCATATGAGCCAGGGATTACGGACACACGCATTTCGATTTCGATGTCGGCAATTTTTATACTAAAACGTCCATCCTGACTTTCGGTGCCGACATTGAGCTTGAGCCCCGCAAGAAGCTTGAGGCGAGAACTAAAGAGACGATAGATTTCAGAAGGGAGGATGGCAACCTCATGAAGAACGCCGTCGATACGATAGCGAATATGTACCGCATCCTCTGCTGGCTCGATGTGAATATCTGATGCGTGGATACCGATAGCCCCCGCCATGATGACATTAAAAATATTTGAAATATGGCGCGCAGTCTTTTCGGTCACCGTCGACTGAAGAGCCTTGGACACATCTGCGAGCGAAGTAAATTTTTTAATAAGACCCTCCATGTTGTCTCCGGAGATGTCTACCATACCCGCCTCACTTTTTGTTGCGCCAGAAATTTCCTTATAGCGTTCCCACACTGATTCGAGGCTCGCATGCGAAACGAGATATTGTTCGATAACATAGCCACGCTCCGTGAGAGAGGCAAGAACATCTTTTGTGTTTGTTTGTGTTGGAGAAAAGAGTCCTACTTTGAGTTTTTTGTTTGCGACATCAAAAGGAGCAATAAGAGCCGCCCGCGCGTCAGCTTCTTTGATGAGCCCAACAGCACTCGTGTCGACAGGGATCCCAGACAAATCAGCGTAGGGGATACCATATTTTGAAGACATAACCTGCAAAAACTCCTCCTCTTCCTTTTGGTGGAGCTTGGCTAGTTGGTCATCACTGCTTGTGTCATCAAAGCGCAACATAATATCCTTGTATTATAGGCGTTTTATAGAGAAGTCGCTACTTGACAAATGCTCAGGAATGTGTATAATTGTATTCAGGAAAGTTCCGCACTGAGCGGATTTTGAAAATTCATTTAGGAAAGGAAAGATCATGAAGAAATTCATGTGGTTGATCGTTGCATCCGTCGTTGCTCTCACTGGCTGTGCGAGTCCCAACTCGCGAGACCGCAACCCGCACACCCAGAACGCACTCGTTTTTGGCGCTACAGCCGCTGGGGCAACCTACGGCTATCGTCAAGCGGGCCCTGTTGGTGGCGTTGTTCTGGGGACACTTGCCATGCTCGGCATGAAGGCAGTCCTCTGGGAGCCTTCCACAGACCCCGAATATGTCGTGGTCGGCGGTGGGCAAGTCCAAGGCCAAAACGGTAGCGGCTACGTCGTAAACCTGAAACGTTCTGGAGCAAAGAAAAAGGAACGTCGTCTGACTATCGACAACTACCAGACGGTCAACGAAGACGGGCTCGGCACTGTTCCCGAAGATTGCCGGACTGGCAATTGGGGGATGGATGCAAGCTGTCTCAAGGTGTATTCTGCGAAGCTCGATAAATATCAAGCGAAATGCATCAAGGAAGGGCGGACGAAGGATCCCATCTGTCTCAAGCGCCCAGGAGTCCTGGCGGGGGAGTACGCGATTCTCGCTGACGACCTCGACAAGCTCGAAAAAAAGGCACGTGGCGGCATGACCTACGACCGGCTCACCGGCCTTTCCAAATAGCGGAAGTCTTCCGCGCAAGCCCAGAGGAAACTCTGGGCTTTTTCTTTTGCCTATTGACAATTTTGCATAATATGCTATACTATACACATATGAATACCATCATTTTTCAAGCATTTCGTGCGTCAGTTGTTCTCGGGGTTGCACTCTTTGTGTTTGTGAACGATGCTCTTGCGGCACCGGTTCTTACTCCTGCCACCGCAACACGTGTGACTGAAAACAGCGCAACTATTATTGGTCATGTTTCTAACCCTCAGAAAAACTCTACGGTATGGTTTGAGCTCTTTGATAAATCAGGAGCCACAACCGCAGTTGCGGTGCAGGGTATCTGGAACGATGGAACATTTGAGTGGAATCTCCGTGACTTGAACCAGGGTGAAACATACTCATTCCGTACCGCTGCGATGGAAGGTGGTGTGACCGTTTATTCTCCCACAGCAACACTTACTACTGTTTCTCCAAAGCCAGTTGTTGTAACAACTACTTCTACACCTGTTGTTGAGAAAGCTACTCAGACAACCACAAAAGCAGTAGAGACAAAAAAAGCTACTACAACTCCTGTTGTAACAAGTGAAGGGTTTACCAACAACAATGGGGCAGCTCTTATTGGGGCAGGGAGTGGAATGTTCCCCACAACACTTATTGGTTGGATCGTTCTCCTTATTGCCATCCTCCTTGTAGTCCTCCTTGGGCACATGGTGCAGGTGTCGATCGAAGAGCGCAAGAAGGCTCTCGAAGAGAAAAAGCGTAAAGAAGAAGAGGCTAAAAACGAATAATTTTTAGAGAAAATACAAAAGAAGCAACCCCCCACCAGCGCGCTGGTGGGGGGTTGACTTTTTTAATCATTATGCTATAATAGCAAGAGGTGGTGATAATTGTTTTTTGTCACCAGTGAACATTCAAAAGAAAAGGAGACAGAAATGTCGAACGAAACGAAAGAAGGCAATGGTCGCACTTGGACCAACGTGCTCCTCTTCCTGATCCTCATGGCCATCCTTGCGGTTGGTTTGGGTGTTTGGGAAGCGCGTCAGGCGGCAAAGAGCCGTCCCGTGAAAGAGGAGAAGGCAAAGGATAACATCCCGAACGCGGCCGTCGTGCCGTGTCCGTGTCCGACACCGAAACCTGTGGTGAAAAAGCCGTCGAAAAAGAAAACGGTGATTCACAAGACAGCAACCCAGCCGCCGAAACCGGCAGTTGTGCCCGTCGCTGCGATGCCGCCCGTGACTCCCGTCGTCGAGAAGCCCACAAAAAAAGAGCTCCTCGCAGATGTGGATCCCGACTTCAACCGGACGAAGTTTGTCCCAGACGAAGAACCGCAAAAAGTGGTAGTGGTGAATCGCACCGTCGACATATCGGCACCAGTGCAACGTTCGTATTACCCACATCATTATTACGGTGGCTACTACACGCCGACGTACACACCGACGATCGTTCCTGCCCCATCGGTGGTGACGCCGGCACCGTCAGTCGTTACCCCACCCACTGGTCACACTGGTGGAAATGGTGGTGGATCAAATGTTGGTCTGCCTGGTGGACATTCGGGTTTCTAATCCAAGAAGGTTACAGGAGGGAAGTAAACCCCCTCCTGTATTTTTTAAAGTTATGAATAACTATTCATGATTTTAAAAAGTAGACATTAGTAGGTCAACTTTAAAAATTAAAAATATGAAAACAACAATTAAAATGTTTAGTGTTGGCATGATTGCTCTCGCAGGGCTTTTTGTCGGCGCAAATGTAGTATCTGCTCAAGTCGTTTCAAATTTGACTTGTTCATCTGCGACAATCCATGGCACGCTCGATAATATGGGAGGTGCTTCAGTTGTGAGTGTTTGGTTTGAGTGGACTGGAGGGACAACAGCTTCTCAGAACATGTACGCACCAGGAATGTTCAGCCAGTATCTTTCTGGTTTGAACCAAAACACGACGTACTCATATCGCGCAGTGTTTGCAAATAGTGCAGGGAGTACACAGGGTGCGAACCTCTCGTTTACAACTCCTTCATGTAATACACAGCCAGTTACTTCACTTCCAACCGTGACTACCAACAGCGCAGGGTCAATTGGGCAAAACTCAGCAACGCTCAATGGTTATGTTGCGGCAAACGGATCAAATGTAACCGCGTGGTTTGAATACGGCACAACTCAGTCGTACGGTAATTCAACCAACAGCGTAAGTTACGGCAACACCTCTTCAAGTTTTTCAAGTGGTGTATACAATCTTGCACAAAACACGACCTACTACTATCGCGCAGTTGCTCAAAACTCACAGGGTACGGTGTACGGAAGCATGCTTTCGTTTACCACAACAGGACAGCAGAATAATTATGGTCAGTCATATGTAAGCACCAACAACGCTACTTCAATCGGACAAAACTCAGCAACACTCAATGGTTACATTTCTTCAAATGGCACCAACACCAGTGGTTGGTTTGAGTGGGGAACAAGTTACTCTCTTGGAAACTCAACTTCATACATTAGTTATGGAACAGGTTCAACAAGTTTCAATAGCGGAATCTATAACTTGAGCCCAAACACGACCTACTACTATCGTGCAGCAGCACAGAGTTCATACGGCACAGTATATGGAAGTACTCTTTCATTTACGACAACAGGACAGCCTTCATATAACACAGGGGTTGCTCCGTCTGTTTCAACGCTTCTTGCAACAGAACTCACCGGCACAGCAGCTCGATTGAACGGTCTTGTGTTTGCTTCAAACAATCAGAATTCAAACGCATGGTATGAATGGGGAACAACTTCAAGTTTGGGGAACAAGACTTCTTCGATTGCAGTTGGGTCACTTCCTACCGTAAAGCACTCTGATTATATCTCAGGACTTTCTTCTGGACAGACATACTACTATCGTATTGTTGCTCAAAATTCATACGGCACAGAATACGGTGTTGTAAACAGTTTTATTTCATCAGTAAGCGCTCCTGTGGTAACCCCAGTGACACCTGTTGTATACAAGCCTGTTACTACGGTGGTTACACGCGCCGGAGTTGCTGAGTCACTCGTTATGCTCACTGTTGAAGGAGGAGCAGAAATGATTATGAGTGGAGAGAAGCGCACTTATCATGTGACATGGAAGAACACAAGCTCACAAGCACTCAACAATGTTGTGCTCCGTGTGACATTCCCTGGAGCGATGAATGTAGAGAGCGCAACAAAGGGATCATTTTCAAGTGCTGACAACTCAGTAGTTGTAGATTTGAAAACACTTGCCGCAGGAGAAACTGGTGATACTTTTATCTTCACTACCGCTGGACGCGGACTCAAGGCAGGAGAACTTTTGGTTGTAGCCGCAAACATGGTGTACACCAACAAGAGTGGGGTACAGGGTGATGCTCTTGCATACATGACACACCGTGCAGAGGTAACACAGAATGCTCTCGGCGCGAGCGTGTTTGGGGCAGGAAGCTTCACACCAACAACTCTCCTCGGCTGGGTAAGTCTCCTTGGTCTCGTACTCGTACTAGTACTTTTGGGAAACCATTTGTACGGAAAGTTTAGCGACTAATACGCCAAAAAAAAGAAAAAAGGCGGGCGCCGTACGGCGCCCGCCTTTTTTCTTTGTTTCGTCCCAAAATGGTAAGATAGTACTAATGGTTAAGGAAGTTAAAGATATCGAGGAATTAAGAGCTGTCGCGGAGGCCTTTTTGAAAGGCCTTTCAAAAATGTCTCCACAGAGTACCGCGACCGTTGTTGGCCTCTCGGGAGATCTTGGCGCAGGGAAAACAGCGTTTACAAAATGTGCCGCTACCCTCCTTGGTGTTACTGAAACGGTTACCAGCCCCACGTTCATCCTTGAAAAGGTCTACGATATTTCTGAAAATAAATTTTTTGCAGGGCGTTACTCAAAACTTGTTCACATTGATGCCTATCGGCTTGATAAGGGAGAAGAAATGAGCGCACTTGGGTGGCAAGCGCTCCTTGGAGACAGTCGCAATCTCATTTTTCTCGAGTGGCCAGAGCAGGTAGAAAGCGCATTACCTCAAGACATAATCAAAATCTCATTTGAGTTTGTAAGTGAGAACGTGAGAAAAGTAGAATGTGATTTAATTTAGTATGGCAAAAACAACAAACAAAAAAACACTGATTATTCTCGACTCGCATGCGATTCTTCATCGTGCGTACCATGCGTTGCCAGAATTCTCTTCGAGCAAAGGAGAACCGACGGGAGCACTCTATGGCCTCTCGACGATGATTATGAAAATCATCAAGGATCTAAAGCCTGACTATATTGTTGGTTGTTTTGATATGCCACACCCAACGTTTCGACACGAAGCATACGACGCATACAAGCTCGGGCGCGCAAAAGCAGAGGACGATCTTGTTCATCAGATTAAACGTTCGCGCGATATTTTTGCTGCACTCAGTATTCCTGCGTACGAGCTTCCCGGTTTTGAAGCTGATGATCTTCTTGCGACGATTGTAGAAAAAACAAAAAATGAAAAAGATTTGCGTGTCATTATTGCATCGGGTGACATGGACACTCTCCAGCTTGTCGATGACGATCGCGTTCTTGTCTATACTTTGAAAAAGGGAATCAATGACACTATTTTGTACAACGAAAAAGCAGTAGTCGAGCGTTTTGGTTTTGTGCCCGCACTTCTCCCTGATTACAAAGGCCTTCGTGGCGACCCATCAGACAACATCATTGGTATTAAGGGTATTGGCGAAAAGACTGCCACAACACTCATCACTACATTTGGGTCCATTGAAGATATTTATAAAAAATTAAAGAAGAACCCAGAAGCTTTCAAGGGGGCCGGATTGACCCCCCGCATAGTAAAGCTCCTCGAAGAAGGGGAAGAAGAAGCCCTTTTTTCAAAGACACTTGCGACTGTTCGTCGCGATGCCCCAATAGAGTTTTCGTTGCCCGAAAAAATATGGAAAGAAAGTTTCGAGCCAGCAAAGGCCGAAGCCCTCTTTGCAGACCTTGATTTCCGTGGACTTCGCGATCGCCTCCACGAACTTATTGGTGTTGTGCGAGAAGTGCCCGCAGAGGAAAAAATAGAAGAGGTTATTGATCCAACTCTTTTTAAGTACGCGCAAATAGCGCTATGGCTTTTGAATTCGGAACTCACGACACCGTCGCTCGAAGACATGCTTCATTACACAAAGAAAAATAATTTTGTGGAGGCGTTTGAAACTCTCGAAGCACTCATTGGAAAAGAGGGACTCGGCGCAGTATATCGTGATATAGAACTTCCTATAGTTCCAATCATAGAAGAGGCACAGAAGTACGGGATCATTGTCGACAAGAAACATCTCGAAAAACTTTCAAAGAAATACCACACTGAGCTCGACAAAATAACCGCGCGCATCTATGGGCACGCAGGAGGGGAGTTCAATATGAATTCACCAAAGCAGCTTGGGGAAATACTTTTTGATAAACTCAAACTCGAAGTAAAAGGCCTCAAGAAGACAGAGGGGGGAGCACGTTCAACACGCGAGTCTGAGCTCGTGAAGCTTCGCGATGTACACCCAATCATTGAGGACATTCTTTTATATCGAGAACTTCAGAAGCTCCTCTCGACGTACATTGATAACATCCCTCTTCTTGTGGCAGAGGATGGACGTCTCCACACAACGCTCAATCAGGCGGGGACTACGACAGGCAGAATGTCGTCATCAAATCCAAACCTCCAGAACATTCCTGTGCGAGGAGAAATGGGGGTTCTTATCCGGGATGCCTTTGTTGCGCCAACAGGCTCAACGCTTCTGGGGTTTGACTACTCACAAATAGAAATGCGCGTACTTGCGGCGTTGTCCCAAGATGAGCATTTGATTGAAGTATTTCGATCGGGGGCGGATGTGCACACTTCGGTTGCTGCACGCGTGTTTAAGGTTGATGAGAAAGATGTTACCGCTGAGATGCGCCGTCGCGCAAAGGTGATTAACTTTGGCATCGTGTACGGCATGGGCGTAAATGCTCTCAAGGACAACCTCGGCTCGACGCGTGTAGAGGCACAAACATTTTATGATAATTACTTTGCAACATTTCCAAAGATTGCAAACTATTTTGAAGAAGTAAAATCAAATGCAAAAAAGGATGGATTTACAACGACGTATTTTGGGCGTCATCGTTTTTTTGCTGGACTCAAGTCTTCTATCCCATTTATTCGGGCGAGTGCAGAACGCATGGCGATGAATGCTCCCCTCCAAGGGACCGCAGCGGATATTATAAAGATTGCAATGAGGCGAGCGCATGAAGAACTCGAGAAGGCGGGGCTTTTGTCGAAAGCACACCTCCTCCTTCAGATCCACGACGAGCTTCTTTATGAAGTAGAAGAGGGGAGCATCAACGAGGTGCGCAGGGTTGTAGAAGAAGCGATGGAACATGCAGTTGAGTTCCCGGTGCCGACCACCGTATCAGTAGAAGAGGGAGAACGTTGGGGGTCAATGAAATAATATGCTACACATTATTTACGGAAAGGATCGAGAGAAAGCACGAGCGCGGTTTCGTGCTGCTCGAGAAGAGCTCGGTAAGAAGTATACCGACGACCGCCTCGTTGTGGAAGGAGAGGTCTCAGATGGTTTCCTTGATACGATTGCTTCCTCGCAGGGGCTCTTTGGGGATGCAACCCTCTTTGTGTTTGATTGTGTTTTTGATAAAAAAAATGAACAAGAAGCGCTCCTCGCACACGCAGGGGGCCTTGTTTCTTCGGCAAATTATTTTCTCATTCTTGAGCCACTCCTCGAAAAAAGCATCGCAGATGAAATAAAAAACGCAGGGGGGATCATGGACGAGTGTGCGGCAAAGAAAGCTGATTTTAGGCCTGACTTTAATATATTTTCTCTCGGAGATGCGCTCGGCGCACGCAACAAAAAAGAGCTTTGGGTTTTGTATCAAGAAGCACTGAGTAATGGGCTCTCAGCAGAAGAAATATCGGGAACACTTTTTTGGGCGGTAAAAAATATAGCGCTTATGAAAACCGCAAAGACTGGAGACGACTGCGGGCTAAGTCCCTTCGTCGCAAAGAAGTCGCGTGGTTTTGCGGAGAAATATTCTGAGGAGGAAATAGTTGACCTCTCGCGCTCTTTGGTAACGATGTATCATGAGGCACACCGGGGGGGAGAGCCAATGGAGATTGCACTCGAGAGGTTTATTCTCAATCTATAAAGTAGGCATAGAAAAAGCCGCATGTGTCTATGCGGCTTTTTTGAATTTGGCGTCTATATGAGACGGAATGTGCTAAAAGAACAAGTACAGAGTTTTGGCGCGGTGTCTCGCGCAAAGAACGATGATGACTGTGCGAATGCTCCCACGGATTAGATCATAAGCGATCAGCTTGGAGTTGCGAGTCAACTAATAAGGTTCTGTGTATAGTATACACTCCACAGACATATCTCCGCAAGCTTAGTCTGTGGATAACTCAATAACTTTTTTCTTGCGACGTCTACGAATGAAGAAAATCATGCGCATTCGCCTGCTTTTCTTGATGCGCTTTTTCCTCATGTTATCCTCCAGTCTGTTAAATGTTCAAAACCCGTATATATAGTACGTGCTTGTCGGGGCAGTGTCAAAATTTGAAAAAATAGCGATTTGTGGTAGTATTTTTCAATCCAAGTTTGCGCCCATAGCCGAATCAGCTGATTCGTGGCCCGGCCATAAACTTTGGTAGACGCTTCCATTATGCGCCCATAGCTCAGTCGGTAGAGCAGCTCCCTTTTAAGGAGACGGTCGTTGGTTCGATTCCAACTGGGCGCACAAAAATCACAACCCCAATGCGAAAGCATTGGGGTTTTAGATTTTTGGCGCCCAGTTGGAATCGAACCGCGGGCCGCAGTGCTCGAAGAGAGCACGTAGGTTTCGAGCGTAGCAACGCGAGGGGCGATTTCAGTGTTGTGACCACACAAGATTTGTTTCGAGCTCACCAGAGCGAGAGGCGAATTAGCAGATTCGTGTCTTGGATCGATTCCTGTTTCTGTCACTATTTGCTACACTATACTTATGAACAAAGGATTTACGAGTATTTTATTTCTTCTCGCTGTGATAGCCCTCGTGGGGGTTGCAGGGTATTTAGTGTCGACCGAAGAAGTCTCAGCCCCTACTCTTATTGAACAGGCCCCTATTGCTGTCTCAACTTCCACACCTGCGATGGGATCAGCCCCCGTTCCTCAACCAACACTTTTACAGGATTGCCCAGAGACTTGGTATGACAACCGTATGCCTATGGTTGTTGAGCCAGGGCAGCCTCGCCCCGTAACGCAGTATTTTATTTACAAAGGTGAGCGACATGAGCTCGCAGAATTCGACATGGATTGGGTTTCAGTAAACTGTCAGATTGAGCCATCGGCCGTCTACTAGCGTTTGATTTATAATATCTTTTATGTCAGTATCTCGGATAGAGACACTTTGTTGTTTAACTATTAGACGGAGGTTGTAATGAAGCTGATTCTTCCGAAGAAATACGTAAATGTTGGACCTGATTCATTTTATGCGAAAACCCCCACTTTTTTTCTGGCTGGGCCAGTACTAGGTGCGGGGGACTGGCAAAGAAGAATGATGTCGTTGATCGATAAACGCATGGAACAGAGTCTTGTTGTCTGTCCTTGTCGATATGATGAAAGCGACGTTCTTCACAAAGAACATGCTTTTGTTTCTGGGAAGTCTGCCGAAGTAGTTTTTGAACATCAAACTAATTGGGAGCGCTATTACCTCGAGCACGCATCTCGGAAGGGTTGTATAATTTTCTGGCTCGGATGTGAAAGTAAACTGAGTCCTCGCAATGATGGAAAACCATATTCATGCGATACGTTGGGCGAGATTGGCGAATGGCGTGGGCATCTGATGCATAATCCGAATCTCCACGTTGTCGTTGGTGCTGAGCACGACTTTCCTGGGCTCAGTGTAATCAAAACAAATTTTTTAGCTGCACTCGGCGTGAATTTTCCGATATATTCCAACATGGAAGCAACTGTAGTGGCGGCAATCCAAAAGTCATACAATTTAGCATAGTTAAAAGGAGGTCACGCGACCTCCTTTTCTTTTTGTTGTATTTATGCGAGGATAACGCCAGAAGTATTCCTGTTGTTTAACTGTTGCGAGGAGGAAAACATGAGTGAAGCAAATGTGGTATTTGACGAGCCGATCCTGCTCAAAATCGCTGACTACCTGGCGTTGAATTGTCTCATGCCCGCAGACAACAACGGAGAGTTAGACTGGTCTCTCGAAGTTGGGGCAAACCCTCAAGGCTATGTCGGCATCCTTCAAAGCAATCCCAACAAGAAGAAAATCCGACATCTTTTCGGGCTAATTTCTTACGAAAAAAGACAAAGGAAAAGATTCCTGGGCATGATCTGGTTCAGCGATGAGAGCCGCGGCGCAAATGATAAAAATTGGATTTTCGAGATGTATGGCCGCGAGCACGTTGATCTTGTGAAGAAAATCGCAGGCGAAATGTCCGCGAAGTTTGATGTGAAGATAACAGTTAAGCTCATGTCCCATATGCCACGCTATGAGTACATGGACGACGGCTTACATGCAGTATAAAATAAGTAAAACAAAATCCCGCGAGTGACACACTCGTGGGATTTATTATTTACAGTGGCAAATCAACAGCGAATGCTCCTGCCCCAAAGAAGATAAATGTAAACGATATGACGGCGAGCAGAATATAAAATGACGTTGGTTCATGAAGGTATGTTGGACTTTTGCGCCACTTCAAGAATGCCGCAAGAGACATGAGGGTGCCAGTCACGAGAGCGGCTCCTTGTGTATAGAGGCCGATGACAAAAAGAGCTCCTGTAATACCAAGGACAGGGAACACAACGTTGAAATATTTCCTGTTCGTGTGTGATCCCATACTGTGTCTGTACCAGAGGTGAATAAAAATAATACCAAGGGCGACACGAAGCAAAAATACACCAAGGAATTGATAATCAAAAAATGCGGGGAAGAGAGATACTGTGTGCATTTGCTCATTGTAGCAAATCAACGATGAAAGAAAAAGAACGCCAGCGGGTGCGGGCGTTCTTGAGTGGTGGTATTTAGGTGACGATAAAGTCGTTTTCGATTATCCGCTGTTCGTGAAGAATCTCTTCGATAGCGTGTGTTTCTTCCTCCCCTGCAACAGCAAGAAGAGATTTCCATACATTGCTTTTACTGGAGGTGCGCTTTTGATGATGGTACGTTACCATGAGAGCTACCTCTTCCTGCGATAGGAAGCGATTCAGTTTGTTAACCGTAATTTCGAGAACCGCATTTATTTCGCCGCAGGTGACAAGGTGTGTCACGATTTGCTCAGCAACCTCTGTAGAAACATGAGGAGAGAGTGTGCGAAGAATGCTTGTGTATAAACGGAAGCGCTCTTTGTCATTAGCTTTTTTCAAAACATACTTTGTGACAGCGCCCCAGGTTTGGGTCTTTGTGTCGACAACCTTGAGTGCCTCAACAAGGAAGCCAAGGGTTTCGATTCCCACAGGATCCCATTCGGGGGTCTCGTGTCGCTCGATCTTCCCAAGGAAAAGCGCTACGAGCTTGACGGGAGCTTCTCCTTTGATGAGCCTCACTTTTTGGCGATGCATATTTTCCTCCTTCTAGTTATTAAGAACAAGTGTCCTCCCACAAAACTACTCTTTTAGAAGAGGGAAGTCAACCAAAGAAAAAGAACGCCAGCGGGTGCAGGCGTTCTAAACGTGCAGGTTCATTTTTGGTATCTCGCAACATCGATTCCCAGGTCGAGCGGACCGAAAGCCAGGGGAAGGAGCTCTCTGATTGTTGTTATTACAATCTTATCTTTTTGGGTTGTGGAAAGGATGATTTCCAAATCACAACAAGAAAGTTGAGACAGCTCGTAAAGCATCTGCCGGCAACTACCGCAAGGGCCAGTGACTTCCTGGGTGTCGAAGGTTTCCCCTCGCGCAATAATTGCTATGCCATAAAACTTCCGCAAACCCTGAGCGTTAGCACGGAGGATTGCGGAACGTTCTGCGCAGATGCATGAGCCGTACGCAGCGTTCTCGACATTGGCACCTGAAACAAGGATACCCTCTTTCTCGTGCATGCCGTAGAGTGTCGCCCCTACGTAGAAATGCGAGTATGGGTTATATGCATTTTCCATAACCCTCGCAGCTGCATCAAGTGCCTGCCTTTGAAGGGGAAGAAGATCGGGGTAATGTGTTTGCTTCATTTTGCCTCCTATTTGTTGTTAAGAACAAGTGTCCTGTCCTCAAAACTACTCTTTTGGGGGAGGGAAGTCAAATTGGGAAAATAGCATTTAAAAGGGCCGCACCCCCGATGGGGTGCGGCCCTTTTAAATGCTATTTTTTATATCCTAGTTTTGCGAGTTCTTCGCGTGCGACAGTCGCGTCGTCCCACGGAGTCTTCGTGCCGTTTGGTCCCATGATGTAGGGGTCGGTGCCTTTACCGGTGATGATGACGGCATCGCCCGTCTTTGCGAGGGAGAGAGCCTTTGCGATAGCTGCTCGACGGTCGATAATTATTTCTGCTTTCTTTCCTTCGATTCCTGCCAAAATTTCTTCAGCAATCTTTTTTGAATCTTCGTCATATGGGTCATCGTCGGTGATAATGATCTCGTCACAGTGAGCACTTGCAATAGATCCCATCACGGGCCGCTTCCAGGAGTCTCTCCCGCCACCCGTCCCTCCAAATACACAAATGTTTCGTGAATCTTGAAAAACTTCATATACCTTTTCGAGAGAGTCTGGGGTGTGCGCGTAGTCAACAACAACATCAAATTCCTGTCCCATGTTTATTCTCTCAACGCGACCACGAATACCGTGGAATTTTTCGAGGGCTCGACGAATTACTTCAGGAGAAATGTTGAGTGTGCGTGCAAAAGAAATCCCCGCAAGAATATTTGAAAGATTGAATGCGCCCGAGAGGTGGACGAGTAGTGGTGTCCCAGCAAAAGTAAATGTCGTTTCATCTTTTTTGAGGGTGTAGGGGTCTGCGTCCTTGAGCGAGTATGTTGTTTTTGTTTCTGTTTCAGCTGCGAGAAATTCATGAGCATACTCATTGTCAGTATTGGCGACGAGAATACGTGGACGTTTGGGAGAGCTGGCAAGAGCGCGAGCGATGGAAAGCTTGGCATCTTTGTAATTTTCAAAAGAACCATGAGACTCAATGTGTTCAGGGGAGAGGTTGGTAAAAATGAGCGCGTCAAAATCAATAAATTTGTGGCGATATTGTTTGGCCCCCTCAGAAGTCATCTCGATAATAACCCAATCGCACTTTGCGTTTACCGCGCGACGCAAAAACTTCTGCACAAAAAAGCGACCAGGGATGGTCATCTTATAGAGGTTGCGCTCCTCTTCCTCTGCTATTTTAAAACGAAGAGTTCCTGCGAGGGCTGTGCGATACCCTGCTTCTTCTAAAATCGCATTTACTATTTCTGTCGTCGATGTTTTACCCTTGGTCCCCGTGATAGCAACTACTTTTATTTGGCGAGAAGGAAAGCGATAGATGGTTGCGGCAACAAAAGCGAGCGCGTAGTGGTACGCAGGCTGAAGTGCGCGAAAAAGATTGCGCGGAATCATCTTTTTAATAAGGCGTAAAATGTTGTCCATAAAATTATTTTCCGAGTTGTTTCAGTGCTTCTTTGATGCGCGCGCCCGTGCCTTTTGTTTCGGGCGAAACTTTCTTAAGTGCTTCACGAGCTGCTCGCTCTGCATACCCGAGAGCGATGAGACCCTCGATAGCATCTCGTTCTCCGCCGAGGATTGTTTCGCCTGTTACGCTTTCGTCGCCTCCTAGTTTCTCGCGCAGTTCAAGAATTATTTTCTGTGCGCTCTTTGAGCCTATGCCAGAAACTTTAGTGAGGGCGCCTGTGTCGCCCATCGCGATAGCTTCTTTGAGGTGGTCAACGGGAGCGACATTGAGAATCCCAAGAGCGCTCCTGGGTCCGATCCCCGAGACACTGATGAGCAGCTCAAAAAAATCGAGTTCATTTTGAGTTTCAAATCCGTACAAATCGAGCGCGTCTTCACGCACGACGGTGTATATCCAGAGAGATGCTTTTTTGTCAGCACTTTTTTTGAGTTTTAGAAGGGTATCGACAGAGACACGGACTTTGTACCCCACGCCAGTCGTTTCGATAATGACATATTTGTCCCCCGCAAAGAAAATAGAGCCAGAAAGGTGAGCAATCATAGGTACATAATATCGGAAAGAGGGGAGAAAGGCGAGTTCTTGCAGATACCCTGTTTGTGTGGTAGATTGTTGGAGTCTCAGTGCCGAGTTCAAAAATTACTCGGTTGAGCCTATTTCAATAGGCTCTTAATTAATTTAAGTTATGGCAATTATTAAATCAGCAAAACGCAATATTCGTAGCTCAGCTCGCAAGGCGGTTTTCAATACCCGCCGCAGCAAGGCAATGAAAGAGGTTGTAAAGGAAGTACGCACCCTCGTTGCGTCAAAGGATCAGAAGGCTGCAGAAGCTCTCCTTGCAAAAGCCTACAAGGCGATCGACAAGGCAGCAAAGGGTAACACCATCAAGAAAAACACTGCATCTCGCAAGAAGTCACGCCTCGCAAAGGCAATCAAGAAAATCGCGTAATAGAGATTTTGAAAAACCCATCCTTTTTAAAAGGGTGGGTTTTTGTTATTATGTACTGATATGAATCCCGTTAGAGGTCGGGCAGTTGAGTCCTGGTCTTGTGGGGATTGTGGTGGCGTGTGTCGAAGATTTACTAATTGTTAAATAATTACGGAAATTTTTAATAATTTCCTACCTCAAACGGGATGAATAACATTACATCAGACGAAGCGCAAAAACTTATACAAGCAGGAGGGATAACTGTTCTTGATGTACGTACTCCTGCGGAATTTGCTGGGGGGCATATTGCAGGAGCGGTAAATATTGATATCTATGACGATTCTTTTGCTGAAAAAGTTCGTGTGCTTCCTGCAGAAGATACATATATCGTTGTGTGCAGAAGTGGGGGACGCTCATCGCAGGCTTGCTCGTTTATGAACGAACTCAGGTTCACAAAAGTATTAAACCTTGAAGGTGGGATGATGGGGTGGGGAGCTCAAGGGTTGCCGATGGGGAAGTAGGGAGGTCAAATTGATGAGCAGAGCTCGAGACTACCCATTTAATTGATAGTCTCGCCGATTACAGCTCACCTAAGATTAGCGTGTGGTCACAAGTTGCTAGACCCACTCTGTAGTTTCATAATTCGGAATCGCCCCTCGCTCTGCTGAGCTCGAAACCTACGCGCCCTCTTCGGGCGCTGCGGCCCGCGGTTCGATTCCTGCCGAGAGCACAACGAAAAAACACCCTTACGGGTGTTTTTTTCTTTTGTGCTCTCGGTAGGAATCGAACCTACATCGTGGGTACCGCAAACCCATATCCTATCCATTGAACGACGAGAGCAAATTTATATTCTGTCTGTACCCCTCGCAAAGGCCCTCATTACTGCTTTCTTATCTAGACTAAGCATAGTTTATGGCCAAGCCACGAATCAGCTGATTCGACGACGAGAGCAACTGCGTTTTTCGAACTTCCACACTCTACCATAAAATCCAGAAAAAGCAAAAAAGGAGTGGGGGGCGCCTAGAATCCAATCTTGCGCATGAGGCGCTCAGGGAGTGGCTCCATCTGGTGCTCTTCGGGGAGCATGTGCGACAAGGCTTGGTGAACCTCCTCCATAACGAGCTCGTTGAGAGGGACAACAATGTGTGGCATAAAAGGCTTTTTCGAAATAATAAGAATTTTTGGATCGCGATGGTAACGGACATTGTCGACACCCTCAAGAACCCAAAATGACGCGAGGGTTTCCCATGGGTAAAGAGTCTTACCTGCTTGCACACCTTTTTTTGAAAGACTGTACTGTAGAGTCTTTGGCGGATGTTTCGCGTAAGAGAGGAGTGTCCCCATCCCGATGAGAACAATGAGAGAGAGAAGGGTGTTGCCCACAATAACAAACGCAACAGCGAGAGAAACAGAAATGATACCGACCGCCCAGTACCAATCAGCACTGTGTTCGCGATGCTCATGCTCGGGCGCAATCCAAGAAATTTTGTAATCGTACTCTTCCATAGATATTAGATAGTATACCTCCGCGTCTAGTTTTTGCATACCCCTTGAGGTACAATAGTTGTTACCATGAATGACATCTCTCTTTTTGTTGCATTTGGTGCCGGGTTTGTTTCTTTCCTTGCGCCGTGTGTTCTTCCTCTCGTGCCGGGGTTCATAGCATACTTAGGTGGTATCGCCCTCAATAAAAGCGAGGGGAAGACGCTCGTGTCACGCTTTGCGATGCTTCATGCAAGTGCTTTCTTCGTGCTTGGTTTCACTACGGTATTTGCAGTTCTTGGCCTCCTTCTCCATGGGGTTCTCGGAGAGGTGAGTCATAATCTTCAAGTGTATCTTGCTCGCTTTGGTGGGGTCATTATTATATTCTTCGGACTCTACTTGATGGGGCTTATTAAGCTTTCTTTTTTGGAAAAGACGCGCCATGTGTCAGTGCACAAAAGATTTTCTTCGCGGGCGATTACCTCGTTTGTGTTTGGAGCTGCGTTTGCTGCGGGATGGACACCATGTGTTGGGGCAGCGCTCGGCGCCATTCTCGGGCTCGCAGCTCTCGCACCAGGCAAGACGTTCTTCCTACTTCTTGCTTATGCCTTTGGGCTTGGTGTGCCATTTTTAATCATTGGTGCTTTTGCGGGGGAGATAGAAAAGTATCTTGCGCGTGTTTCGACGTGGGTTCTTTATATAAATATTTTGTTTGGCGGTATTCTCGTGTGGCTTGGCGCGATGTCGTTTACGCAAAACCTCTCAACCTGTCGCGAGGTGTTGTGGACCTTCCCATTTTAAAATTCTAACAAAGAAAAAGCCGCCCATGTTTTAATGTGGGCGGCTTTGAATTTTAAGATTTACTTTGAGGGCTTGAGCTGATAAACCTTATCGACAGACCATGCGCCGTCTTGGAAATGCAGAAGCGCAATGTTGTCAAACAAAAGTTCAAACTGTGGTGATCCCATTTCTTTGAGATATTCCCAAATGTCCTCAAACTTTTCAGAAGCATCCTTTGTGACGGTGAGGTGAAAATTTTTGTGCGCCTCGTAGTCTCTCCATGATGTCTGTGGCGTTTGTTTGCGGAGTGCGTTTTGCAAACCGTGAGCAACCCGAGCGGTCTCTCTCGGAAAGCTTGTCTCGAGGAAGATCGCACTTCGTTCGAAGTGACCAAATTTGTGAATCACAAATGGATGCACGTGGTGTGCCTCAGCAAACTTTTCAAGCTCGAGCTCTACTATAGAGAGATCATCTTTTTCAAAAGGCGCCTTGAGGGTGATGTGTGAAGGGAAGTACTCTGGCCGCAACTTGAGATCAAAGCGAGATGCGATATCTTCTACAAGTGTGTGGTGATGCTTTTTTGCTGCCCCTTGTACAAGGTGAGCTATACAATAACGCATGATTTCCTCCTTATTCGTGTATGAACAGTACTATTCTCAATCTATTCCAGTAACGGGTCTTTGTCAAACAGTTTGGTTTGTATTTTCTAGCTGATTTGATAGGATGCGAATAGGTAAGCAATGTTCACTTTTTGGAGGGCTTAACGATGATAATCGAACAATTCACCTTTGTTCATCGCTACAAAAGGGATTCAGTAATCTCTCATCTAGTCGATGAAATAAGAGCAAAATGCAAAGAAATTTGCCCGAACGCTATCGAGCCAAAGCTCGAAAATCACACGACGTCGATTCCGCCGATACTCGCCCCTCTCGATGAGATGCGCTATATGACCATCGGTCTGGGGATCCAAGACGTATTGAATGGCGAAGTTCATTCTGAACGAAACAGGGCCGAAGTCGCGGGTCTGGATTTTTTCCGAAATCCAAGGAACGACGCACTCGTGCTTCGACTCAAGGTATCTCCAGAATACAAAGAATTTATTTGTTTCTGGAGGGAGAACATGCACAAGTTCACAAATTGGAAGTTCCCACCTTTCGGGGACACGTACAATCCTCATATATGCATTATTGAGGACTATGGTCTTTTTGAGAATCTTCACCCATATATGAACGAGATTGAAAAGCTCGTTCAGCCTATCAGCTTCCACTTACCTTCGCCAAAGGTAATGATAAAGCGCGGGGGTAAAGAAGAAACTCACTGGGAAGAATTTGACCCACTCATGGGTTTGTAGAAATTAAAAACGAGGTCTTGCGACCTCGTTTTCTTATTTTAAGTTTGTAAGATATGTATGCTCCCCGTCAAAAAAATTGACGGTATCTATTGTATTTGTTGAGGGGGTTGTTGAGACTTGAAAGATACTACTGTATATTAGGTACCCCTTTTCTCCATTCTCTCTTGACGTACTTAGTGGATAAATTATTTCTTCTCCAAGACGAAGATCTCCCGAAGGATTAAATTTAGTTGTACCGCAAATGTTTCTTGCAAAAGTTTTAACCGCCTCGGATGTGTTAAGCGAGTCAATATTACTATCTTGCGAAAGGTCAGCAATCTTTTTTATTATATCTACACCATCAATAAACACAGTTTCTATTTGATATGTTGTCCCACAAAAATCAATATCACGAAGCGTGTCATTAATAGTGAGGTGCTCATCAATTTTACTTACAGTGGTATGAACAGTTTTGTTTTCAGTACTAGGTTGTATTGCAATTGTGCTAGTCCCTTGAGAAAGCACGTTGCCCAGGATTTCTTCAAAAGAAAGATTTTCTCCAAGTCTGTTTCGAATATTTTTGAACAATGTTTCGTGCCCCTCCTCGATAATTATTTCATCTGCGCTGCTCCAGCGATGTTGGTTGCTTGAATTAAAGTTAAGCTTCCCATCTCTGTATTCATAGGAACCCTCCAATGTTTTTACATTACTGAAATCTTCTTCAGTGAGTGACGGGAACGCGCCTAGGTAGACCTGCCCGCTAAATCCCTCAATAGGACGGCCCATATTTATGAGTATGTAACTTTGAATACTGTTTGTGAATTCTACTGCTTCCGTGGAGGGTTGGTGCGAAACAGTGTTTTTAAGTGAAGAAAAATTCGAAAGAGCAACAGCAATCCCAATGGTCAAGCCCACGCTTAATAAAATTATCCATTGTTTGTTCATAAAAGAATTGTAACACGTAGGCCATTCTTTTAGTGGTAGAATAGGGTCATGGAACCGCTCGCATCAAAAATCCGTCCCAAGAAACTCAGGGACTATATAGGCCAAAGCCATTTGGTGGGAGAGGGCAAGCCTCTCCGTATTGCCATTGAGAAAAAACACCTTTTCTCATTTATCCTCTGGGGCACTCCTGGCGTGGGTAAGACGACACTCGCACGGATGTATGCCGAGGCACTCGACGCGGACTTCTACGAGCTCTCAGCGGTCTCTGCGGGCAAGGATGACATAAGGAAGATTATTGCCGAAGGGAAGGGTGAGCTCGCTATCAACCCTCGCCCCAAGATTCTCTTCCTCGACGAGATTCATCGCTTCAACAAAAGCCAGCAGGATTTCCTCTTGCCGTTTGTCGAGTCGGGGGAGCTCACGCTCATCGGCGCCACGACAGAGAACCCGAGCTTTGAAGTCATCGCACCGCTTCTCTCGCGTTGCCGCGTGTTTGTCCTCAACGAACTCTCAAACGATGAGATGAAGCTCATTATTGCCCGTGTCGAAAAAAGTGAAAAAATAAAAATAGATAAGGGAGCGAAGGAGTGGCTCATCAGTATGGCAAACGGCGACGCCCGCCAAGCGATAGCGATGCTCGAGGCAACACTCAACCTGTACGGACTCATTGATGTGCACAATCTGACTGAGACACTACAGTCAAAGTTTCTTCGCTATGATAAAAAGGGGGAGGAGCACTACAACACCATCAGTGCATTTATAAAAAGTATGCGCGCGAGTCAGCCTGACGCCGCGCTCTACTATCTCGCACGCATGATTGATGCAGGCGAGGACCCAAAGTTCATCGCGAGACGCATGGTGATATTCGCGAGCGAAGATGTCGGTCTCGCACAACCAACAGCGCTTGTGGTTGCCAATGAAGTTTTTCGCGCAGTGGAAACCATTGGACTTCCTGAAGCAGCGATCAATCTCGCGCACGGTGTCGCATATTTATCGCAAGCAAAAAAAGATCGCTCCGCATATGATGCGTTTAATACAGCAATGGCCGACGTACGAAATTTCGGCAATCTCCCCATCCCTCTCAAAATAAGAAACGCCACCACAAAGCTAATGAAAGACCTCGACTACGGCAAGGGGTATGAGTTATATACAAAAGAGGATTTAATGCCAGAAAAATTGAAGAAGAAAAAGTATTTAAAGTAATATACAAAACATCTCCACGTCTGTTACTATATAAAGATGAAAAGAACTCTTATTCTTACATCACTCATTTTCCTTATGCCGTTTGGGGCTTTTGCTGCCTCGCGCTCACTTTCGTCAGGGATGTCGGGAAGTGATGTCACAGCACTCCAAAACACCCTCATCTCCAAGGGATATTTAGCGTCAGGCAAGAATACGGGCACCTTTGGACCTATGACGCTCACCGCACTGCAGAAATTTCAGTGTGCGCAAAAGATTGCTTGCTCGTCAGCGACACTAGGCTATGGCGTGTACGGGCCCAAGACTCAAGCAGCACTAGCAGGAAGCTCCACTACAGTTTCTCCACGTGCAAAAGATCTTGAGTTTTCCGGCTGGATTCCATATTGGCGCACGGCGACGGGGACCAAGGATGTGTTGCCGCATTTGTCACAACTCACGAGTATTATGCCTTTTGGCTACACAATGCACGAAGACGGCACCCTCGCAGACACAGCGAGACTTACCGAGGAGCCGTGGGTGAGTTTCATCGCAGAGGCAAAGAAGCAAGGTGTGAAAGTGGTGCCGAGTGTGATGTGGGGCAACGGCGACAGTATTCACAAAATCTTGAGCAACGCGACAACACGTATCGCACTTGAAGATGAGATTGTAAAAGTGGTGAAGGAAAACAACTTTGACGGCATCGACATTGATTTTGAAGCAAAGAAGCACGAGACGATAGATTATTTTTCAACATTTCTCAAGGGTCTCTATCAGCGCATGGGTAAGAAGCTCGTGTACTGCACTATCGAAGCACGCATGCCTATTACCGACCGCTATCTCCCTGGACAGACTGTGCCTGCAGATGCGATGGACTATGCCAACGACTACAAGGCACTCAACAAATATTGTGACCGTGTCGAGATCATGGCGTATGACCAAGGTGTGATATCGAGAAAGCTCAACAAGGCACGCTTAGCGCCATACGCACCCGTCGCTGACCCCGCGTGGGTAGAGAGCCTCGTCACGCTCGCGATGAAAGACATTGATAAGAAGAAAATAATTATCGGTGTCCCCACGTACGGATATGAATACCTCGTGACACCAGTTCCGGGTGACGGGTACAAATACAAAGTGCTCTGGCCATTCAATTATAAATACGCAACCGATATTGCCGCAAAGCTCGGTGTAAGTATTGTGCGTACGAGCGCAGGAGAGGCTGGCTTCTCGTATGACCCTACGCGACTCGCAGCAGTGCCTCCGACCAACGGCGACATAGCGCAGACGCAACACGTCGTTTCCACAGCGACTACTGTAGCAGAAAATGCGGCACTGAGTACGAGCGGACAACAACCCTTCAACTTCCTTTCGTGGAGCGATGCGTCAGCAATCGCAGACAAAGTCGCGCTCGCCCGTAGGCTCGGGATCCGTGGAGTAGCGATATTTAAATTTGATGGGGGAGAGGACCAGAAGATTTGGGAGGTGCTTAGATAAGTTAAAAGCGGAAAACAAAAAGGGCGACGCCGTACGGCGTCGCCCTTTTTCATTTCTGAATCTTACTTGAGACTAGTCAACATTAGTTGAGCTCAATCTTTGAAAGAGTTACAGAAGCATCGGTGTTTTTAATACCCTTGTACTGAACCTTTGCGCCAATTGAAGACACTGCTCCATAGTTAAGAGATGTTTTCGTTGTTGCTACGATGCGAAGCACTACACCATTTGTGAGGGTGATTGTGTTTGCAACTGAGTCGTATGATGCAATAACCCCTGTCCCTTCAGCCTTCTTTCCTGTACTTGTGTATGAAGTAGTAGGTGCTGGAGCTGGTGTAGGGGTTGGTGTCACAACAGGAGCCGGAGCCGGAGCTGGTGTAGGGGCCGGAGCTGGTGTAGGTGCTGGCGCTGGTGTAGGAGCTGGATCTGTTGAAGGTGGGACGACGACTACCACAGGGGCAGCCATAACCTGAATCAAAATCGCACTTGTTACACTGTTACCAATAGCATCCTTTGCAAAAACGGTGACATTGTACATTCCCACAGTTGTAGGTGTTCCCGAAAGAATACCTGCTGCTGAAATGGTCATGCCAGCTGGCAAGTTGTATGACGCTACGGTACCTGGCAAGTTTGCTGCTGCAACCTGAGCTGCAGTCGTAACATATGTAGTCACTGCGAAAGGTGCTGTGCCAGATGTCATAATGTTCGTATCTGCAAGGGTTGTCCCCACCTGAATGCCGGTAGGAGCAAGAATAAACTTAATGGCAGGGTAAACATTAAAACTTGTTGCTGATACTGAGCCATCAAGATTTACATTTCCTGTGTAAGTTGCGTACTCGTGTGCCCATGACTTGAGGGGAGCTGTTGTTCCTCCGAAGTATGTTGTTACTGCTGGTGTGTAAAATACCTGCTGGTTTGCGCCAGTGGTACCGCTAATAACAGCGGAGTCAACACCAACGGTTGTTATGAAGCCCGCGCCAGTAATGGTTGCCGCCTGCGCTGTTCCTGCAATGAGGAACGCAGCTGCAAGGGCTAATGAAGATACGTATTTAATCATATATATAATTATGCGCACACATTAATAAGAAACTCTACAAGGAGGCAGACGTTGTAAAAACGGGAATCTTACAAGGCAAAATTATCTTTATGAGATAGGGTGAGATGCGGTCACGAATCACTAAGTATTTTGTCTCGATTACTCGCAAAATACAAAGTGTTCGCTACCCCGGCTCGCCGTCGCCTTGCGACATGCTCCGCCTTTCGAATCTCAACGCGAGCCAAGCAGTTGGCTCGCTCCCTATCCGCCAAAAAGAAAGAGCCGATGCGCGCAGCGCATCGGCTCTTTCTTTTTGGCGGATAGGGTGAGATTCGAACTCACGGCCCACTTTCGAGGGCGACGGTTTTCAAGACCGCTGCCTTAGACCACTCAGCCACCTATCCGTGATTGGTCTGCTTGCCTATCCTAGCAAAAATTGGCAAAAACGCAATGTCGCCGCCTCACATGCCCGAAAGTCGCCGCTTTCGGGCATGTGAGGCGAGTGTGCTATCATACCCCTATGAGACACCTCGGTATTGATTATGGGACAAAACGCATCGGCATTGCCATTTCTGATGAAGGCGGGACAATGGCTTTTCCGTATGCTATTCTCGACAACAGTAAGGGTAGTTTGGGGGAAATCAAAACCATTTGTGGTCACGAGGCTGTGGAGACTATTGTGATAGGGGAGTCGGTGGATTACAAAGGGCAACCAAACATAGTGAAGAAGGAAATCGATAAATTTATCATCGAACTCAAGAAGCTCATTGGGTTACCTATTTTTGAAGAACGAGAATTTCTCACCACACAGCAAGCGCGATTTTACCAAACAAAAAGAAAGCGCGTCGATGACTCCGCTGCGGCCCTCATTTTGCAGAGCTACCTCGACAGAAAAAACAACAAACCAATTTTAGAAACACTTCACGACGATAATTAACAAAAACATTATGATTACATTTGATGAATTTAAAAAAGCAGAAATAAAGATCGGCACCATCCTTTCAGCAGAAAAAGTTCCCGAGGCAGATAAACTTATCAAGCTCATGATTAATCTCGGACCAAAACCTGTAGTTGTCACTCCTGTTGCGCCTGTCGCCCCAGAAGCCACACAAGAGGAAATGAATGAGCTTGCAGTAGAAGAGGCGAGTGAGCAAGAGCAAGTACAGCCACAAGAGCCACAAGACGACATCCGTCAGATTCTTTCTGGTATCGCAGAGCACTACCCTGATCCATCAGTGCTTGTCGGCAAGCAGGTTCCTGTCCTTGCCAATCTTCCCACTCGTACCATTCGCGGATACGAGAGTCAGGGGATGGTGCTCTATGCAGTCGGCGCTGATTTTCTCACGACGGTAAACCCAGACCGCACTATTCCCAACGGCACTAACGTTCAATAAGTTGTATGGATTTTATTATTCACTTTGACGTAGTTAGCTTGGTGCAGGCGTTTGGACTCCTTGGCCTATTGGTTATTATTTTTGTTGAGTCAGGAGTCTTCTTCGGGTTCTTTTTCCCTGGAGACAGCCTCCTTTTTGCTGCTGGCCTCTTGGCCTCGCAAGGATTTCTCAATATCTGGGCACTTCTCCTGCTTGTCCCCCTCGCTGCTATCCTCGGGGTAAATTTTGGTTATTGGTTTGGCAAAAAGGTTGGCCCTCGACTTTTCAATCGTGAGGACTCATTCTTTTTTCACAAGAAGCACATCGAGCGCACCCGAGAGTTTTATGCAAAGTACGGAGTGAAGGCTATCGTGCTCGCACGTTTCATCCCCGTGGTTCGCACATTCACACCGATTCTCGCAGGAGTGGGGGAAATGCCATACAACATTTTTATGAAGTACAATATTCTTGGGGGCCTCCTCTGGACGACGAGCTTGCTCGGTCTTGGATATTCACTTGGTGCCGTAGTTCCCGACATCGACAAGTATCTTTTGCCGATCGTTATTGTCATTATTCTTGTTTCATTTTCTCCAATCATCCGAGAAGTGATAAAACACAAAAAAGCCAAATAACACAAAGGGAGGGCAAAAATGGTGGTTGGGGTATATAACTCAGCTCAATAGTAGGTTCATTCGTTCGGAATTCGAGCCTAGGGCTCGATTCCTCACTCATTGCCTGCTATATAACTAGGTACAATATAAGCAGGTTCGCTCGTTCGCAACCTGAGATTACTCGATTTCTCACTCGCTGCCTGTTATAATAAAACTAATGCAACGCAGTAAGTTCTATCAATTTTTCCCACCACCACAGTTCCTGCAAATGCCTGCGGTCGGGCTCGACATCTCTGATACCGCGATGCGTTTTGTCGAGCTTATCGAAAAGCGCAGAGGTTTTGTTATTGGGGCATTTGGTGAGTATCCTATTCCGCGAGGAGTGATTGAGTCAGGAGAGGTAAAAAAACCAGAAGAGTTGCGCGCAATCTTTTTGGAGGTAAAAAAGAAACACAAGTTTGAGTTTGTGTCGGTTTCGCTCCCCGAAGAAAAAGCATATCTTTTTGAGTTGCGTCTTCCTCTCATGAAATACAGTGAAGTTCGTGGGGCTATTGAGCTCGGGCTTGAAGAGCACGTGCCACTTTCTGTAGGAGAAGCCCTTTTCGATTATGAAATCGTAAAAGAAGAAGGAAATGAAATCAGAACAAGCGTGTCTGCTGTCCCCACCACGCTTGTGGATGGTTACCTCGAGGCGTTCCAAGGAACGGACATCGTTCCTGTTGCGTTTGAGATGGAGGCGCATTCTTTGGCACGCGCCATTATCCCCAATGAGGAGAAGGGGACCTACATGACTGTTGATTTTGGTCGCACGCGCACAGGGCTCGCGATTGTTTCAGGTGGTGTGGTGCAGTTTGCATCGACTGTCCCTGTGGGAGGTGACTCGCTCAATGATGCAATTTCAAAAAATCTCAAAGTAACTTACGAAGAAGCCGAAAAAATTAAGCGCGAAAAGGGGATCTCGGGAAGTAGCGAAGATGAAAATCTTTCTCTTGCGGTGATGTCCACCGTGTCTATTCTCCGCGAGGAAATCAACAAGCACCAAACATACTGGCAGGACCACGCCGACAACTATGGCAACAAGCGCCCACGAATAGAGAGAATATATCTTTGCGGAGGAGACTCCACACTCGCTGGTTTCCCGAGCTTTCTTGCTGCAGGGCTCTCGGTGTCCGTCGAGCTTGCAAATGCAATGGTCAACGTAAACACTCTTGAGGACTACATCCCGGAGATTAGCTTCAATGATTCTCTTCGTTACGCAGTAGCGCTCGGGTTGGCGCTCAGGCGACCACGTTAATACTAACCATGCTCAATCTTCTTTCAACAACAGAAAAGAAAAAAGTACTCAACGAGTACCGCCTCCGTCTTGCAACGGTGGTCATTTTTGCAATAGGTGCTTTTATTTTTGCGAGCCTCGAGCTTCTTACTCCATCGTATTTCTTGTCATCAATAAAACTTACGAGTACGCAGGAACAGCTGGCCGCTATTGAAGGTAAGTATGGTGGAGTCGAAAAGGAAAAAGAATTAACAGTATTAATTCGCGATATCAATAGTAAAATTCTTCTCTTGTTGAACAGTGGCGCTACGGGGACACTTACCCCATCGCAGGTAATAGAAAACATTTTAAAAATAAAATCTGATAGTGTTAAGATTACAGGGTATAGCTACGAGGCGGCAGCAACGCAAGAAAAAATTGTTCTTGCTGGTACTGCAAAAGACCGCAATACGTTGGCAGTTTTTGTTGAAGCATTAAAAAAAGAGCCAACATTTACAAGCGTTACGCTCCCTATTTCAAGTTATGTAAAAAGTGAAAACATTAAGTTTTCTATCATGATTGAGCGCAAGGTTCTTAAGCCAACAAAAAAATAAATTTATGAACTCGAACAAGAAAACACTGATACTTTTTTGGACCGCGCTTACCTTCGCTCTTGCGATGAGTGGCGGTTATGCTTGGTTGTTTTTTTCAATCAAAGACAAAACGATAGCAACAACACCTATCTCTGAAAAGATAGAAGATATCACCGGGCGAGAAGCGCGTATTGCTTCCTCTGTCTCTCTCTTGCGACGAGAAGATGCCAACATCGAAAAACTTTCCGCATTCTTTTTCTCCTTCAAGGAAAGTGAAATTGTAAAATTTACAAGAAACATTGAATCTTTGTCAGAACAATCGGGAGCGTTGGTGACCCTAGATGCCCTCGAGCAGGGTCCCGGGGAAAAAGCAGCACCTTATTTAAATTTTCGTATTACTGCTGTAGGGACTTTCCCTCAGGTATATCGCCTCGTCCTCCTCCTAGAAAACTTTCCTGGCAAGATTGAGTGGAAAACAGTCAATCTCACCATGGAGGGGACAAAAGCAAGAGAGGCAGTGATTGATCCAAAAACAGGGGAAGAGATCATTCCTGTAACAACCGTTTCAGATGCTCCACAGTGGAGACTCGGGGCACTCTTAACCGCACGAAACTTTATTAATTAAATACTATGATTAAAAAAGATTGGAAAGCAGAGTTCAAAAAACTTATCGCCACAAAAGGTTCGGACAAACTCCGTATGGAGCTTACGCCTTTCCGTGATTGGCGCGTCGTTGTCATTGTCTTCCTAACAGTACTCACTGGCTCTATTGGGTTCAATATTTATATTTCAAGCGAAGCGAACCGCGATGCATTCTTTTCTGCAGCGCCAAAGTCGTCAGGAGTAACAAAGTTCAATGAAGAGGGGCTCAAAAAAGTTATCAAAGAGATTGATGATAAGTATGCGCAGTTTGAAAAAGTAAAAACGCAAGAAATATTACTAGTTGACCCATCCATCTAGTCTTGATAGAGTGCGGGTACGCTCCTGTAGTTAAATGGATATAACTGCGGACTTCTAAGCCGTTATTCGTGGTTCGATTCCACGCGGGAGCACAGCAAAAAAGAGGCGCCTTGAAGGGCGCTTTTTTACTGTGCTCCCGCGTGGAATCGAACAGGAAGGGGGTCGGGGAAACACATGTTTCCCCGTGGAGGAAGGATTGGGAAAACCGTGGGTTTCCCAGGAGTGAGATAGCGAAGCGTCCACGCGGGAGCACCAAGGCAAAACGAAACACTACCCAAGTGGAACTTGGGTAGTGTTTCGTTTTAGTAAGCAACCTGCGTTGCTTACGTGCCTTGGTGCTGACCGCAGCCATATCGAACGAAGTGAGACTTGCGTCCAAGACGTGAATCTGGTGATTCAGAGGTGGGGTAGCGAACACTTTGTATTTTGTGAGCGAAGCAAAACAAAATACTTAGTGATTCGTGACCACAAGGTGCTCCCCCTAAAAATGCCAAGGATATTGCCTTTCTCTCAAAATCTGCTATAGTACGAAACGTAAGGTTTTAGAGATAAATTTAGAAATAAAGGGAGATTAGCTCAGTTGGTAGAGCAATTCGTTTACACCGAAAAGGTCAGAGGTTCAAGTCCTCTATCTCCCACAAAACAAGGCCCCAATGCGAAAGCATTGGGGCCGTCGGTTTTGTGTGGAGATAGAGGGCTTGAAGGACGGAGCGCATAGCGCGAGTCGGGGTCGCGAACACTTTGTATTTTGTGAGTAATCGATACAAAATACTTAGTGATTCGTGACAAAGTCCTGCCCACAAAACAAGGCCCCAATGCGAAAGCATTGAGGCCTTTGGCTTTGCGTGGAGACAGAGGACTGGCTAGAATTACCACTTGCCTTTTAACCTCAGTCACGATAGGGTAATGGATATGCAAAAGCGTCTTGAGTCACAAGTTTCTGGTCGCGTGCAAATGGTTATGTTTCGTGATTTTGTAACACGCAAAGCTCGTGTACTTGGGATTGTTGGCACTGTCCGCAACAACCCTGATGGCACTGTTTCTGTTGTTGCAGAAGGGGAAGAGTCAAAACTCCGCGACCTTGTTGCCCTTTTAGAAAAAGGCTCAACTCTCTCCCGTGTTGATCTCGTCACTGAGAAATGGTCGGAGCCCTTGGGGGGTTATAAGAATTTTGATATCCTCTATTAATATATGTCAGAACAAAAAATAAATTGCGTCGCGGTCATTATGGACGGCAATCGCCGTTGGGCTCGCGCATACAACAAACCAACTCTCGAAGGTCACAGTGAAGGATACAAAAAACTTCAGGACGTGGTAGGGTGGGCGCGCGAAGCGGGGATACCACACCTCGTTGCTTTTGCGTTTTCGACAGAGAACTGGCAGCGTAGCGAAGATGAAGTAGGGTACCTCATGAAACTCTTCAACAGTGTTCTCGAAAACGAAACAGATAAAATGATTAAGGAGAAAATCCGCATTCGTTTTGTTGGCAACCGCGACCGCTTCGCGGAGGATGTGAGAAAAAAGATGGAGAAGATGGAAGAAGCAACTTCAAAAGGTTTTGACATTACACTTCACCTCGCGATGTCATACGGTGGACGCGCAGAGATCCTCTCTGCGACAAATAAGCTTATTGCAAAAGGTCAGCCCGTCACTGAGGAAGAATTTTCAAAAGCATTGTGGACTGGTGAAATGCCAGACCCTGACATACTTATTCGCACAGGGGGAGAGCGCAGGCTTTCCGGATTTCTCCCTTGGCAGTCGGTGTATAGCGAACTCTTTTTTGTAGATGCGTATTGGCCAGAATTTTCAGAAGAAGCCTTCATGAATATCCTCAAAGAGTTTAATGATCGCGAGCGAAGAATGGGGAAGTAACACCATATTATGAATATCCCAATTTTATACGAAGACGATGAAGTACTCGCAATCAACAAGCCTGCGGGTCTTGTCGTGCACCCCGACGGTCGCAGTACTGAGCACACGCTTTCTGACTGGCTTGTAGAAAAGTACCCGAGCATTCGTGGTGTGGGCGAAACTATCAACCTCACAAACGGTGGCGTGATTGAAAAGTGGGGCATCGTGCACCGTATCGACCGCGATACCTCAGGCGTGCTCCTTGTCGCAAAGACACAAGAATCATTTTTAAATTTGAAGTCACAGTTTCAGGGACGCACGATCAAAAAATCATACCGCACTATTGCGCAGGGATTTTTTAAAGAAAAAGAGGGGACCATCAATCTTCCTATTGGTCGTTCGAAAAGTGATTTTCGCAGATGGTCTGCTGAGTATGGCGCACGCGGCGAGCTTCGTGAGGCGGTGACTGACTATCATGTTCTCGGCGAGGGAATGGTGACATTGCTAAAAAAGAAAGAAGTCGTGAGACTCACATTTCTTGAGGTCAATCCCCACACCGGACGCACGCACCAGATCCGCGTCCACCTCAAGGCGGTCGGTCACCCTATTTTGTCTGACCCTCTCTATTCGCCCAAGTCGCCAAAAGCGCTTGGTTTTGAGCGTATTGCCCTTCATGCATTTTCAGTCGTATTTAAAGGGCTAGACGGGGTAGAACACAAGGTTGAAGCGCCTCTGCCTGACGATTTTACCCGTGCTATTGCAGAACTTGGCCTCGTATGCTAGAGTAGCCCAATATCTTTCAGGGAAAAACTAATTAATAATATGGAAAATACAACGATTCAAATGAGCCCCGTAGCAGTAGCAAGCCGCAAGGATTTGCCTATTCGCGCTGGCGCTACCGTAAAGGTACACCTCAAGATTGAGGAAAAAGGTAAGGTTCGTATGCAGATCTTCGAAGGTCTCGTACTCGCCGTAAAGGGTGGCTCAGGCAATGGTGCTATGTTCACTGTTCGCAAGGTGGCCTCAGGTGTAGGTGTTGAAAAGATTTTCCCCCTCTACTCACCAGCGATCGAAAAGATTGAAATCGTTCGTCAGTCAGAAGTTCGTCGCGCAAAGCTCTACTTCGTACGTGGTAAAGTTGCCCGTGATGTAAAGCGCAAGATGCGTCACACAAAGTCAGGTGTTACTGTCCCTGTACAGGAAGGAGAAGTTGCAGAGGAAATCACCGCAGAACAGGCAATCGCCTAAATCTCACAAAAGACCGAATCCACAGATTCGGTCTTTTGCTTGAAAAATTCCGTCCTTTGGGGTATAGTGGCAAAACCTCAGGGACAGAAGAAATATGCGCAGGTGGCGAAATTGGTAGACGCACTACCTTGAGGTGGTAGCGCCCTCACGGGCATGGAGGTTCAAGTCCTCTCCTGCGCACAAAATACAATGACCCCGACTCATGCGAGTCGGGGTCATTGTATTTTGTGCGCAGGAAGCAAGACGTCTGCACGTCTTGCGTGAGGCCTTGAAAGCCGGAACCATACCGAGTGCAACGAGGTAGGTGAGGTGGGGTAGCGGATACTTAGTCCGCGGAAGGTGTAGCCACCTGAGCAGACTTAGTAATCCGTGACCAAGTCCTCTCCTGCGCACAAAAATAGAGCCCCGACTCATTAGAGTCGGGGCTCTTAATTTTTGTAGCGCAGGAGAGGACTTGAAAGCCGCAGCCGGGCACCCATGTACCCATGGGTCGGCGAGGTGGGGTAGCGAACACTTTGTATTTTGTGAGTAATCGAAACAAAATACTTAGTGATTCGTGACCAAGTCCTCTTGCCAAGCTTCAAATCTGCTAATTCGCCTGCGCCATCAAAATGGATAGCCTTTCCCTCTTTTTACTCACCCCTTGCATTTTTCTGCAAATATGTCATAATATTAGAAGCGTTAGGGTAGTCAACTAGCCTACAAATTCTGTACCTTCAACAAACTCAGAGGAGAAATTTGATGAATTTGAAAAAAACGATGAACGTCAAAAAGATCGTCCTGCTCCAGTGCCGTATCCCCGGGCTCATCTTGCTCGAGGCGCTCAAGAGTATCGTGGCGCTCCCGCACAACAAGCAGTGGACTATCGAGGTCGGCAAGGGCAACAAGGTGTCCTACGTCTGCCAGTGTGAGAAATCCGGCAAGAAGCACGTGGTCAACGGCGTCAACATCAGTGTTGTCGACGCAGTCGTCCCGGAACAGTTTTACGGCAAGCTCGAGCTCGAGCTGACCGTCACCGGGCTCATCAACACAACGATTGCTGCCCGTACGTTCCTCACAGACTTCGACAAGATCGGCAACGAGATCGTCGCAGCCCTCAAGGAATATCACGGCAAACCTTTCCGCGTGCATGACCATGGTGAGCTGCACCTCGCCGTCAACTGACGGCAAACCCGTACACAAAACATCGTGTGCGGGTTTTTCATTTGTCTAAAATATAAAAAAGAAAACGGGCGGTCGCTTCGCGACCGCCCGTAAATTGTTCCCCCTAGTGTTTGTGTCCACAGTCGTGATGTCCGTGGTCATGAGTATGAACCTCAAAACCAAGAAGCTTCGCACTCGTGAACGTAGCAATGAGGAGACCGATGGCGAGAGACAATGCCCCGTCAATCCAATACCAATCATTGAGAATGAGCATGACCCCGCCACCAATGATTACCGCAACACTTGCTGCTGTGTCTGATATCAGATGCCAGTTTTGCCAGAAGTGCGTTTGGTTATGGTGTTCCTTGTGTGCTCCTTGATGGAGTTTTATTTGCCAAAGATTCACCGCGAGACCAATGATGGCGACGATCGTCATATACCACTCCACGTGATGTGGGGTGATGATACGCTCGTAGCCTTCGTGCATGATTACCCCTGCTGCGACAAAGAGGAGAGAAGCACTAATCTTCCCACCAATAGAACGCAACTTTTTTTCATCCGCATTTTTCCGTGCGAGTTTAGATACAATCGCCGAGATGATGTTTTCCGTCCCGTCCAAAAGTACATGAAGTGAATCAGACACGAGAGCAACGCTTCCCGAAAAGAGGCCTCCCAAAAACTCGAACAAAAATAGCCCAAAAGACCACATTGCGAGCTTGAGATAGTGAGAGACTTCCTTGTCGCAGGAGCAATCTTTTGCGAGTCCTGTGACGAGTTGTGGGCATGCGCCCAAGTGATTTTGCACCATGAGGCACCTCCCTTATATGAATGTTCAAACCTATTCGCATTAGAGCAAAATAGGGGAGCATTGTCAATTTGAGAAAAGTTTGTTAAAGTATGAACCTCGACAAGGAAGCGCCAAATCTGCTATAACAGATTAACCTCCTGTCGGAGGAAGAAAAGCATGGTGGCTATGGTGTAATGGTTAACACTAGAGTTTGTGGAACTCTCAATCTGGGTTCAATTCCCAGTAGTCACCCAAAATACAAAAGCCCCGCCTAGGCGGGGCTTTTGTATTTTGGGTGACTACTATTGGGAATTGAACAGGAATGGGCCGTCTACAGGTGTCCATCTCTAACTGATGGACTTCGGGGAAACACCTGTTTCTCGCCTCCCTAGTTTGCTATACTTATCTCACGATATTATCAGATAATTTTTAGAACTATGGATTTTGTACAATTTATCATTGTGGTAGTAGTGGGTGTGATCCTTTCGAGTATTAGACAGGTCAACCAATGGGAGCGTGGCGTGAAGTTTACCCTCGGGCGTTTTACGGGCGTAGTAAACCCAGGTTGGCGCATTATTCTCCCCGTGATTCAGGGGATGAAGAAAGTCGACGTGCGCTTGAAGACCGTTGATGTGCCCTCACAGGAGGCCATTACAAAAGACAACGTCTCAGCAAAGATCAACGCCGTTATCTATTATCAAGTGACCGACTCCGCAAAGGCGATTGTTGATATCCAAGACATCGACTACGCAGTGCTCCAGCTCGCACAGACGACGATGCGTAACATTGCAGGCTCAGTGACTCTCGACGAGCTTCTCGCAGAACGCCAAAAGATTTCAGAACAGATTGAAACCATTGTGGATACAGCGACAGAGACATGGGGGGTCAAAGTGACTGCCGTGGAGCTCAAGGATATCGAGCTACCTGAAAATATGATTCGTACGATTGCGAAACAAGCAGAAGCAGAGCGCGAGCGTCGCGCGGTCATCATTAGTTCTCAGGGAGAAGTCGCAGCCGCAGAAAACCTCGCTCAGGCCGCACGTGTGCTCTCGGCAAGTCAGGGTGCGCTCCATCTCCGTACTTTGAACTCGATCAACGATATTTCATCCGATCAATCCAACACTGTAGTCTTTGCGGTTCCTCTCGAGATAATGCAGTCGTATGGAGGCTATGCAAATGTCGCAAAGATAATTAAGTAAAAAGAAAATACATAGATATGAAAATAACACCAAACGAAGGGACCACGGATCGAATGGTGCGCATTATCGTTGCTGAGATATTATTTCTCCTTGCGTTCTTTTGGCTTTCTGGTGCCTTGCAGGTTGTGCTCTACTTTCTCGGTGTGGGGATGCTCGTCACTGCGCTTTCTGGGTTTTGTGGGCTTTATAAAGTCCTTGGGGTAGATACGACTTCAAAACAAGGAGTGTCTATGTTGAAAAAAGTTCTTGGTTTATTGGTTGTGGTATTGGTTGTGTTGGCGGGGAGTTACTACAGTAACTTTTTTACCAAAAAAATCTTTTTGGAAGATTACAACAAGATGAATCAGTACTACAAGCAAACTCTGTTTTACACAGGGCAGGGTGCTCGTCCTGAGGCGTTGAGTAACTACACGTACCTCGTAGAAGAGTATGCGACTTTTGATGCCAAGTATCAAAAGTATCACCCTTATGTTTTCCGCCGAGATACGCAGTTCAACAGTGATCTGACAAAAGTCTCAAACATCATTTCTGGGCTAAAAGAACAAGTCGGCACTGGTGATCTCGCTTTGGCTCACACCACCCTTGAGCAAGTTCGCCCCGTGTTCCAAGATATTCTAAAAAGAAGTGGATTCTCAATGCTCGCCGTTGCCCTCGTGGATTTCCATGACGCTATGGAAAAAGTGATAGCGGCAGCAGACGACAAGGATGCGGCAGGTTTGATCGCTGTTTATGGCGAGGTGAGCGACAAACTAAAGGCAGTGGAAGAGGTTGCAAATGATTCTGAAATTCAGCTTATCCGACAAAAACTTGATGAAGTATTTTCCCTTGCAAAAGAGGGGAAGGCGGAGGCCCTATCAGCAAAAGCAGCAGAGCTCAAAAGCGCCTTTGTGAAAGTCTATCTCAAGAGGGGATAATCTTTAAAAACAAAATCCCGCTTGACGCGGGATTTTGTTTGGTATATCATTCAAACATACATTTGAATGTATTTGTATTCAGTATGACCGCAAGCAAGAAAAACAGCCAGCCATCGAGCCCAAAGATAGAGACTCTCGCGAGGACACTCCAGACGGCGGGTGATTTAAACAGACTCAAGATTCTTTGTTATTTGTTTGGTGTTAAAAAAGCATGTGTGTCAGACATTGCAGATCATTTGAGTATGAGTGTGGCGACCGCATCGCACCACTTACAGGCCCTCGCAAAGGAGGACCTCCTCGCCTCAGAGCGAGAGGGGAAGAAGATCTGCTACAAGCTCGGAACAGCCGAGATCAACACAGACCTTAAAAAGTTTATCTGTAAATATAAATAATATTAGTAAAAAATATCAATATGAAAGAAAACAAAGTTATTGTGTACTCGACCCCGACCTGCCCATACTGTACGTATGCAAAGGATTATTTCAAAAAGAACAACGTGCCCTTTGAGGATGTAGATGTGTCTCGTGATCGTGCACGCGCAGAGGAGATGATTATGAAGAGTGGTCAGATGGGTGTGCCCGTGATCGATATCAATGGCGAGATCATTGTCGGATATCAGCCAGAGGCATTTGAGGAGCTCCTCGCATAAAAATTTATGAAAACAAAACCACAAAACAACGCAAAGAATAACATCATCATTGGACTCAGTGTACTCGCTGTGTCACTCATCGCTATGTTTTCATTTACGGGAGCTACGGCAAGTGGGGGACTCGTGGGAGCAAGTGAGTTTATGGCCAAGTATCAGGCAACCCCTGGTGCTGTGCTCGTGGATGTGCGCACCCCTGCAGAGTTTGAGGCGGGGCATATCAAGGGTGCTATCAATATCGATTTTGAAAACTCAAATTTTGAACAAGAAATCCAAAAGCTCGATACTTCAAAAACGTATTTCATTTACTGTCGTTCGGGTAACAGGTCAGGCCAAGCGTCAGGCGTGATGAAGAGAAACAACCTTCAAAATGTCTACGACCTACAAGGGGGAGTGAGTAAGAATCCTCAACTCTTGAACTAAGCTTTGAATTCGTAGTAATAATCTCAATAATCAATCAAAAGCCGGCAGTGATTACACCGCCGGCTTTTTGGTACTATATTTAATTACGTTTGCTATACTATTTAGATTATGGAACCAACATCAAAATCGTTTTCTGGTGCGTGGATCGTTTCTATTATTATAGTATTAGCAGTGGTGAGCGGGGGGATTTTTTATATCTCAACAAAGCCAAATGTCTCACAAGTGCAGGCGCATACCGAGGGCACTACGGAGACACAGAACGAGAATACTGTTGCGACAACAACAAAAGCAGAAGTTGAAGGCAGTCAATCAAGTAATGATAATCAAGCACTTGAGACTGACTCAGCGACTTCAACGAGTGTAACCCAACAAGCCTCGGTTAAGTCAGCTGAGGCAAAGACCGTTGCGGTGCCAGCACCTGTTGTTCATAGTGATTGGGCAAAGCTCACGAGCTACCAAGGGTTTTCTTTGCAATATCCCCACAAGCAAATTGGGGTAATGTGGGGAGACGATCCGCAACTTAATTTTTTTATCTCTGGAGGGATTTTGAACAACGGTACAACTACTACCCAAGTAATAAATACTGAGATAAATAATTTTCACTTATATTCAGCATTAGGGATTACCGTGGTTAAGGCCGCCACAACAGTGGCTAGTTTTGATACGTGGTTGCAAGATTATCGCAAAACCCATCCATCTCGTGCGGGCGTTGATTTCAAGTTCACGTCAGAACAAAAAACAAAAACAACACTAGGTGGGCTGAGTGGTTATTTGTTTACACAAGTGGCAGAGAGACAAGATAGCGATACTGTCCCTCGTTATGTTCGAAAGGACATATTTGTGCGCGATGCGTCAAACGTATACTACTTCTCATATATAACAGCCCCCACCGAAGGCATACTCTCTTCAGCTCCAAAGTTAGTAAAGCAATTTGGTGAATATTTTTCAGCCGCGGGATCATTGTCGGAACAAGTGTTGAAAACTATTAGATTTGATGGTTCAAAGATCGTCTCAGTCACTGTCCCCAAAACAGCAAAGCCAAAGTTGGTAGGGGAGGCATTAACTCGTCGTGAGAAACTATTAACAGCACTTCGTGCCGCGCCATACTTTGATGACAAAGCGACTTATCCTGTTTGGAGTTCGCACACTCGTTGTTCAGGTGAATCTACAACGACGGGAGACGAAACTTCTGGTGGTAGTATGACATTGGCGCCTGGGCTGTATGTAAAAGTTGATAGTGTAATGGCATCGGACGGAAATAATCCCATCGCAGATGTTCATGGATATGACGAACAAGGATGGCATACGGGGCCGGGGTTGCCCATTCCAGATTTTGGTTACGGTGCAACTATGGAGGAATTTGCAAAACAAATTCGCTCGGTGGATTATGGTGCATACCATGCGTTAAAGGTTCGTGATAATATAAATGGGAAAATTGTCATTGAAGGGAAGAAGCATGCTTTGGGAGTTCTTGACTTAAGTGGTGACGGCAACAGTTGTACAATCGCTGAAGTATTTATCCCACTCACACCATATTCAGTGGCAACTATCCCTATGACCAAAGCAGGGGACCTCGGGCCCATCTCGTATGACATAGACGGAGACGGTGTTGAGGATTTCAAAATCAGTCTGCTGCATCCAATGTTGCCATCAAAAACGAGCGAACTCAATGCGGTGCTTATTGATATGCAGCCAGAAGTTCCAAGTATGGAGAGAGCACAGACTCTCTACACGCCTTTCTTCTCAAATATGCCAAATTAACAATTCAAAAAGCCGGCGGTGAGTACACCGCCGGCTTTTTTGGTAAATGGGTTCCGGGGGCTCGCCCCGTTAGAAGTAAGGCATAAATGCCTGCAAGTTCTAATGTGGGCCTGCCCCGTTAGAGGTCGCGAACATGGTGCAGCGTGCACCACCTCTAACGGGGGTCTGTGTCTGAGGGCAAATTTGGCAGGTTGGTGGACTGAAGAGGTTGGGAGTTTTTTACTTACACTACTTGTTAGTAAAATTATCTAAGAAGTGCTAAACTTTTTAAATCATGGTTTCTTGAATTGGTCAAAACGTTTACTAAGATTTCTTGGGGTATCAAACACTTCATGTTTTAAAATATGTAGTGGTAATATTTATGAAATATACAAAATTTACAATCGAAAACTATAAGGGGATAAAGAAGCTAGAGTTGGACCTCGCTGTTCACCCAGATCATAAAATATACACCCTAATTGGCTTGAATGAGTCTGGGAAGACTACAATTCTTGAAGCCATTAATGATTTCGAATTCGAGGTCCCAGAAATTGAAAGGCACAAACTTATCCCCAAAAATGTTGCAGGTGGTTTTACGGGTGATGTACGCATGAAGGCAACTCTTTCTTTGTCTGATGATGACAAGAAGAAAATTGTTGACTTTTTAAAAAACAAAGGAAGATTTAATGAGATAAAAATAGAGAGTTCATTTAATTTCGAAAGAAAATATTCTTTTGCAAACTCTATATCTACAACAACAGGAAGAACATATTGGCACTTTGTAAGCGTAAAGAAGACAGCAAAATCTAAGACGGTTAATCTTGAAAAGTCCTTAGCAGATGAGCTTTGGCAGTATGTTAAAGCAAATCTTTTCCCCGAAATAATATTCTATAGAGATTTTCTTTCAAAATTTCCGGAAAAAATATTTCTTGAGCCTATAGCTGCTGAGCCAAAGGAAAAAGAATATCTTTCAATAATTGAAGATGTCCTTGTGTCAATAAATCCTGGATACACTGTCGAGAGTAGTCTTCTAACAAGATTGAGAGATTCTACTAACGCAAGCAAACAAGCTTTAGAAGCTGTCGAAAATGAGATTGGGGCGAAAATATCTGAGGTCGTTTTTGATGCATGGAGTAAAATTCAAAGCGTAAGCAAAAAAGAAATTATAGCAAAAACAGATCAAGAGGATGGTAGGTATTATATTAAGCTTAACGTCAAAGAAGGTAGGCAGTCTTTTTCAGTTTCAGAAAGAAGTCTTGGTTTTAGGTGGTTCTTTACCTTTCTTCTGTATACAGAATTTAGAAAAGAAAGAATAAAGACAACAGGAGAAATCCTCTTCTTGTTGGATGAGCCTGCTTCAAACCTGCACCAATCAGCACAAAAAAGCCTATTAGGAACTTTTGAAAGTATTATTAAAAAATCACGTCTCGTTTACACAACACATAGTCATCACCTCATTAATCCTCTGTGGCTTAATGCGGCATATGTGATTAAAAATAAGGGATTGAAGTATGGAGGTGAAGATAATGAATTCACTTCAAATAAAACAGAAATTGAGGCTTATAAATATAAGCAATTTGTTTCAAATTACCCAACTCAAACTGATTATTTTAAGCCAATATTGGATGTTTTGGATTATCAGCCCGGCTTACTTGAATTGGTTCCCAATATCGTAATAACGGAAGGGAAATTTGATTTTTTTACTTTCAAGTATTTTAAAGAAATTGTACTCTCTGACTCCACAAGTTCATATCGTTTCTATCCAGGGCACAGTGCTTCCAATCTTGATTTGCCAATAGCATTATACGAATCATGGGGGAGAAATTATGTCGTTTTGTTGGATTCTGATAAGCAAGGGAGAGATCAGAAAACTAGATATATCAAAGAGTACTCATCTGAGGGTACAATTTTTACACTTGAGGATGTTGATAAAGGCTATAAGAATATCTCAACGGAAGATTTATTTACTGATCATGAACGACTTGAAATTTGTAAAGAGTTTAATCCAACTTTAACGACATATAATAAAAGTGCATTTAATACAGGGATACAGACTCTATACTCCGAAAAAAGAATTCCCGCGTATATATCAGAAGTCACGAAAAACAAAATGAAGACCATAATTGATTTTCTCAGTACCAAACTATAAACAAGGAATCGTCTAAATAAAGTCGATACTAGATGAAATGGATTTACTGAAAAGAATGTTATATTTTTAGTTTATAAATATCTAGAATCTTGTCTCGTGCTTTTCATCGGCGTATTGCTTACTTGTCTTATTTCAAGATAGGCGTAATATTCATGCATATGAATATGTTAGTTGAGTTTTTGGAGGAAAAACAAAAGAAAGCAAAATTTGTCGGGTTTGTTGCCGCTCTTTGTGCGCTTTTTATGAGCGTTTCTTCCCCCATACTTTCTCAAGCAAAAACCGCCCTTGCAGTCATTCAGTTATTTTGGCTCGTACTACTAACTTTTGGTCTTACGTCGCTGTTTTTTGATTTTATAAAAGCTGTCTGGAAAAATCAAAAAACTAGAAGCAAAAAATATGACCTTCCCTTTGATTATGTTTTTTCAATATCGCTAGGTTGTATTTTGGGGGCAGTAATATTTAACTTATGGAGTTATATGGCTCTTTTGTATACAGACATTTTGGCAACACTCTTAGTTTCTTTGGGCCTCCCGATGGGAACAATAATTGGTGCAATGTTATTAATGGTTTTTGTTGAGAAGCACAAAAATCAATTTACTTTGTTTTCCCAAATATTAATCATCAGTTTTGCTCTAGGGTTTTTAACTGGGTCAGTGGGTATGTATACGCAAGTCGCACTAACAAAAATGTATTATTTTTACTGGTTATCTATTGTTGCTCCAGCAGCAACTCTTTTGTTTTTTGTGATTGTTGTCGCAATTAATCTTTTTCGTAAACAAAAACTTTTTAGTTAATTATTTTTGAACAATGATATGCAGACTATGTTTGAAGGATAAGCCTTTGTTAAAACAATCTCACATTGTACCAAATTTTATGTATAAAGAATTAAAGTGTGAAGATGGCTACTTTGTAAAAGCAAACCTTGTTGATGTTTCTCATAAAAAAATCTACACTGGATTTTTTGAAAAAAATATTTTATGTAAAGAGTGTGACAATATTATTTTAGGAGAAAATGAAAATTACGCGTGCAAAATTCTTTATGGGGGGAAAGTGGTGGGAGTAAGTATGGTGAATGAGATTAATCCAAATAATGTTGAATGGACTAAGGCGGTCGGGGTGGACTATAAGAAATTTAAACTTTTCTTACTGTCCTTGTTGTGGAGATTTAGTATTTCAAGTGATAACTTCTACACCTCCGTTTCTTTGGGAAAGCATGAAGAAATTATTCGAAAAATGATATTGGATGGGAATCCGGGAGAAAAATTAGATTATCCTTGCATGTTAACATCGTATCGGAAACACAAAGATCTCCCTATTCATATAATGAGTCAGCCGACTAAGCATAGAAATAATAGCGGGATTTGTTACTCGATCATGATGAACGGGCTCCTCTATACGTTTTTTATATCAAAGAGTTTAATTCCTGAATATGTTTTAGAGTTTGCAATTGGTAATAACAACGAAATTAAAATTGCCCATTTATCAAAAGAAAGCGCAGAGGGGCTTATTAAGAGATATGTGGGGCACGAAGAACTCCCAGATTTTAGCGGAAACAACGTTAATTAAACTTCCTTCCTCTCTAAATCTGATATACTATTCACTATAAATCCAGATGGAGAAATACATACTGACAATTAATGGGGGATCATCGAGTATTAAGTTTGCGCTGTACTCGGCTGATGGTGCGTACACACGCGAGATGGTGGGCAAGATCGACCGCATCGGGCTCGAGGGGTCGTTCCTCGTGTACACACGAAAGGACAGTGAGGAGATTGTGCAGACGATGCCACTCCCAGACTTCGCGTCGGCGGTCGAGGCACTCAATTCATTTCTTGGCCAGCAGGTTGATTTCAATAACATCATTGTCGTCGGACATCGCATCGTGCACGGCATGAATCGCAAGACACATGCGGTGATAGATAATGCGCTTGTGGCCGAGCTCAAAACCACTTCTCCGCTTGACCCTGAGCACCTACCGCTTGAGATTGCGATCATTGAGACATTTGCGGAGCGACACGCTGAGCTCAAGCAGGTTGCATGCTTCGACACGGTCTTCCATCACGATATGCCACGTGTGGCGCAGACGATACCACTCCCTCGACGATTTGAAGCGCAGGGCATGCATCGCTATGGGTTCCATGGACTTTCATGTGCGTATATCATCGAAGAGCTCGAGAGTAAGGACGAAGCGGAAGCATACGGACGTGTCATCATTGCGCACCTCGGCAATGGCGCAAGTATCACTGCGGTCAAGGACGGCAAGAGCATGGATACGAGTATGGGATTCACACCAGCTGGCGGTATCCCGATGAGCTCACGCTCGGGCGACATTGACCCCGGCATGCTCTGGTACATCGTGAAGAGCGAAGGACTCTCAGAGAGCGAGTTGAGTCACATGATCAACCACGAGTCAGGACTCATTGGTGTATCGGAGACCACATCGGATATGCATGACCTCCTCGAGCGAGAGGCGACCGACGTCCGTGCCAAGGAAGCGGTGGATCTCTTTTGTTATGAAGCAAAGAAGCGCATCGGCGCATATGCTGCCGCGCTCGGTGGTGTTGATACTATTATATTTACCGGAGGAATGGGGGAGGGAGCCCCGCGGATACGCAGACGCATTTGTGAAGGGCTTCAATTTCTTGGGATTACGCTAGATGAAGAAAGTAACGAATCAAACAGAGAGATAATTGGAGCCCCATCTGCATCCGTACGTGTGAGGGTTATGCACACCAACGAAGAGCTCATGATTGCAAGGATTGCGAAGGGGCTAGTGGGGTAGGGGACAAATATATGACAAATATTAATAACTGGATGACAAAAAACTGGGCAATTATTGGAATAAGCGGCTTTAGTGCAATTATTGCCATAGTTTCGTGGTCTCTCGCAAGGCTTAACAGTAGTGAATGTTTTAGTTCTTTATCGCCACACGGCAATCTTTGTTTTGATTTGGTATTTATTTTTAGTATTTTTGTTTTTATTTTTGTTGAAGCTCTAGTTCTTATAATAATAAATAAGAAAAATATATTTGAATCATGGGTTAAATTTACATTTAATTATCTAATTATTTACTTAATTATTTATTATATTGTTCCAGCTGAATGTGACGCATACCTAGTTATTTGCAAACAGACTGTTTGGTTATTTTTGACTCCTCTATATGTTGTTCTCTCTATTATTTTCATTGCTTACAAATCCATCAAAAAGAATTCCTAACTTATTTACTTCGACCCCATTAGAGATGGAAACAAGTTGTTGGCTCAGGGATTCAAGGCTTTCAACTTTATACTTTCTACTTTAAACATAATCTTATGCACGACACACAAAACCCACTACCTCACGATGAACTCTACAAGATGGACGCGTACTGGCGCGCTGCAAACTATCTTTCGATAGCGCAGATTTATCTTTTTGATAATCCACTCCTCAAGGTGCCACTCGAGGCTTCGCATGTGAAGCCCGTACTCCTCGGTCACTGGGGGACGACGCCGGGGCAAAACTTCATCTACGTGCATCTTAACCGTGTCATAAAGAATTTTGATTTGAATATGATCTATGTGTCGGGGCCGGGGCACGGTGGACCTGCGCTCGTTGCCAACACGTATCTCGAAGGTACGTACAGTGAGATCTATCCCAACATCTCGCAGGATGAAGTGGGACTCAAGAAGCTCTTTACGCAGTTTTCATTCCCCGGAGGAATCCCAAGTCACGTGTCGCCTGAGTGTCCTGGCTCTATTCATGAGGGAGGCGAGCTCGGCTATTCACTCAGTCACTCATTTGGTGCAGTATTTGATAATCCTGATCTCATCGTCGCATGCGTCGTGGGTGATGGCGAAGCAGAGACAGGGCCACTCGCAACATCATGGCACTCAAATAAATTTTTGAATCCTATTACCGACGGCGCGGTACTCCCAATACTTCACTTGAACGGCTACAAGATTGCGAACCCAACTATCTTTGCACGTATGGAGCGCGAGGAGCTCGACCAACTTCTCCGCGGGTATGGATGGACGCCGTACTTCGTAGAGGGGAGCGACCCCTTGCTCATGCACGAGCTCATGGCAGCGACACTCGATAGGGCGATAAGTGAAATCAAACAAATCCAAGAGACTGCACGCAGGACGGGCGAGCCACATCGCCCACGCTGGCCGATGATTGTACTCCAGTCACCAAAAGGTTGGACGGGACCAAAGATGGTGGACGGACTTCCCAATGAAGGTTCTTTCCGTGCGCACCAAGTGCCACTCACTATCGACGACAAGCACCCAGACCATCTCAAACTCCTCGAAGAGTGGCTCAAGAGTTACAAGCCCGAAGAACTTTTTGACGAGACTGGCAAGCTCAAGCCAGAGCTCGCCGAGCTCGCACCAAAGGGCGAGAGGAGAATGGGCGCAAACCCTCATGCCAACGGCGGACTCTTGCTCAAGGATCTCATCATGCCTGAGTATGAAAAGTACGCAGTCGATGTGCCGACACACGGTGGCGTGCTCGCTTCAGATACGGGCGTGCTCGGAAACTTCCTCCGCGACATCATCGAGCTCAACGCAAAGGCGCGCAACTTTAGAATCTTTGGACCTGACGAAACACTTTCAAATAAATTGAACTCGGTGTTCGATGTGACTGACAGGCAGTGGAATGCGCGCACACAAGAAGGGGATGAGTATCTTGCGACGGATGGTCGTGTGATGGAGATGCTCTCTGAGCACCAGTGTGAAGGGTGGCTCGAGGGTTACCTCCTCACGGGGCGTCACGGACTTTTCAATAGCTATGAAGCGTTTATCCATATCGTCGACTCAATGTTTAGTCAGCATGCAAAGTGGCTCAAGGTGACGAGCAAACTACCGTGGCGTCGCGACATCGCATCACTCAACTACCTCCTCGCTTCGCACGTATGGCAACAGGCACACAATGGCTTCACGCATCAGGACCCGGGATTTATTGATCATGTGATCAACAAGAAAGCAGAAGTCGTGCGTGTGTACTTGCCTCCTGATGCAAACAGTTTGCTCTCGGTGTACGATCATTGTCTTCGTAGTCGTCACTATGTGAACGTGGTTATCGCAGGAAAATATATGGCACCGCAATGGCTCTCGATCGATGAGGCCAAGAAACACTGTACGGAAGGTATCGGTATCTGGCAGTGGGCAAGTAACGACCAAGGCAGTGAGCCCGATGTCGTGATGGTGAGTTGCGGTGATGTGCCGACACGTGAGATCCTTGCTGCTATCATGATCCTTCGTGAGCATTTGCCTGAGATAAAAATCCGCATGGTAAACATCGTTGACCTCATGAAGATACAGCCACAGTCAGAGCATCCACACGGACTCTCGGATGTGGATTTTGATTCACTCTTTACCAAGGACAAGCATGTCATGTTCGCATTCCACGGATACCCATGGCTCATTCATCGTCTCACGTATCGCCGTCACAATCATGACAACATCCACGTGCGTGGCTACAAGGAAGAGGGGACGATCACGACCAACTTCGACATGACGGTAATGAACGATATGGACCGCTACAATCTCGTCATCGATGTTATAAATCGCTTGCCACAGTTTGGCTCACGTGGCGACTATCTCAAAGAGTTTGCACAGAGTAAACTCATCGAGCACAAGGAGTACATCAAAAAGCACGGCGAGGACATGCCCGAGATTTTGAATTGGAAGTGGGGGCAACCAGTCGCAAAGTAGAAAGTGTTTATGTCCAAGACACGATTCAGCTGAATCGAAGTCGAAAGCAACAAAAGCCCTGAGCGCGAGCGCTCGGGGCTTTTTTGTTGGGGCGTTGACTCGCGCTCCTTTTTACTATAGAACTAACGTAGTTACTTTGGGTTCCTTCAAATATATACAGGATAGAAAAGGGGAAGATTATGATTACTTTGAAACCGCAAAGCAGGTTCCGTGGCGCGCTCGTGGGCGTACTCACGGGAGATGCCCTCGGGGCACCGTACGAAGGTTGGGTAGGCGCGCGAGTCGAAGAAGACTTGGAAAAGCGTGGCGGCCTCATGCCGTTTGATTATGAAAATCCTTGGTACGGGAAAACGGAAACAGTAAAAACGTTTCCCAAAGGCCGACCGACGGATGATTCTGATCACACTGCTGTGCTCGCACAGAGTCTCATTGATCACAATGGGCTCAACGAAAAAGAATTGTATTACAGTCTTCGTCGCGTGATAGCAAATCAGTGGAGCCCACTCTGGGAAGGGAAAGCCGTGGGCGCCGGAAAGACGACACGTACCATGCTCGCTCCCGAGACGTATGAAGAGTCGGTCAAGATATCTGCCAAGGGAGCATATCCCAGCAATGGGAGCCTCATGCGCTCGGCGCCGATGGCACTTTATTTTGCGGCAACACGTCGGGAAGGTGGTATCGACCCTTACGCAGTGCTAAGGATGTCATCGGTAACTCATCGTCATCCTTTGTCTCGCGAGTGTTGTGTCGCATATGTAGCCATCCTCACCGAGCTCCTCAGGGGTGAATATCATCCCGAGATTGCGATCAAGCGTGTACGCTTCTTGTTGAGGCCGTGGAGGCAAGAGGTCGAAGAAATCCTCGACTACCCCACGCTGACTCCGCAGGACCCCGGCTCTTGGAAAGAAGGGTGGGGAAGCGCGGCGCTCACGCTCCGCATTGCTCTCTGGGTGCTCACGACGACGTCGAGCTTTCGTGAGGGGATGACCCTAGCGGTATCGTTTGGTGGTGACACTGATACGTACGCCGCGGTCGCTGGGGGCCTCCTCGGTGCGTACTATGGAGAAGAAGCAATCCCGCACGAGTGGCGAGATGTACTCCTCGGTCGCACGGTGATGGAAAATCTTGCAGATGAGTTTTCAATCATTGCCAATGAACACCTGTTGTAGAAAAGAAATATTTTGAGCCGGCGAGCAATCGCCGGCTTTTTGTTATACTGTACGTATGAGTTTTGCTATCGACCGCCGTGGAGTGCTCCGATTTGCCCGCTACAGCAGTGTGGGGGTAGGGACATTTCTTCTCGACCTCGCGCTTCTTTTTGTGCTCACTGATTTTCTTAAAGTTCAATATGTAGTGGCCACAGGAATCGCTTTTTTCTTTGCGGTGTCGCTCAACTATTTGATCAGTCGCAAGACGGTTTTCCGTGGGAGCGAGAGGTCGCTCAAGGGTGGGTACTTAAACTTTATAATCTTCGCACTCGCGGGGATGGTCACCTCAATGCTCGGGATGTATATCCTCGTGTCAGTGTTTGCTCTGTATTATATCTATGCACGTATCATCGTCGCAGGGTTTGTTGGAATGTGGAACTATTTGATGAACCTCTATGTGAATTTCAAAGTGGCAGGGAAGCACTAGTTAAATGCGATAAGTATAAAATTAAAATAAAGGACCGACCTTTTTTGAATCAACTGATTCAAAAAAGGTCGGTCCTTTATTTTAATAGCGGTATGAAAAATGTAAAAGCCTCCACGCGTTGCGTGGAGGCTTGTTGTTTGGATGCTTCAGGAGTCGGTTGGTATGGGTCCCCATGCGCCGCCGTTTTTTTCCTTGTGTATTTGCTCGCAGTCACGGCTGCACAGGTAGCCGTGTTCAGACGTCTTGGCGTACGGGGTTACGGTTTGAGTCGTGCAGACCTCACACGGCTTGGACGGGATTGCTTCACTGTTGGATGTCTTGTTTTCGCCTTTGGGGTGCTGAAAATCCAGGACGTTATCGCGGTTCGGTTTCTCGCCCTTCTTTCCTGTTCCTGCTTGAGTCGCGGAGACCATACTCTGCCTTCCTTTCTGTGTGATAGTACAAATTCCCTTGTGGGACCTTAAATAATTATAAGTAATAATATATGAAAAGTCAATACCTCACAAAAAGCAAGAAAAATCCCCCTCATTACGAGGGGGATTGGTGAAAGCGATTTTCGGGATCGCGTTTGCGTACGATATCACGCCGCACGTCCATGCTGTCGAAATACTCCTTTTCCAGACGCTTGGTGAGCTCGGAGAGCCTTTTCCCGATGTTCTTTTTATCAGATTCGGAACGCGTACACTTGAATGCAAAACGGAAGTTTGTCGCGAAAATCAATTTCTTGCGCTCCCAGTTTATTTTGCACCCAAGTGCATCCATGTCGGAGTCGAGTGATGGGTGGAACTCCTCTTCGCGCACCCAGAGTGCACACCACCAGAGACGGAAGCGCCACGGAGCCTTGATACAGAGCCAGCGGTCAAGATCCTTCCGGTTTTGTGCAAAATGGATACTACCCGCTACTATTCCTGCAACGAGAAACAAAAGTAATATGATGCCCATAGATACCTCCAGAGTTGGTTCAGTAAGAACTTGCTGAGGAGAACCATACCACAAGGCATATGTTTGCGCAATGCTCAGAGGCTGATATACTTAACAGATATGAAAACCATTTTAGAGACGTTTAAAAAGAGTTTGTACAATCCTGAGTTTTATAAAAACGCTGGCGAGGCACCTCTGGGTGAAGCAATCCGCTATTATGTAAAAGCTGCTCTCGTGCTCACGCTCATCATGACCGTCATGCTCGGCGTCATGCTCATCCCTCAGGGGATATCATTTATCAAAGACCGGGCGCCATACTTGGTGAATGCATATTATCCAAAAGAGCTTTCTGTGCGCGTAGAAAAAGGTGTCGCAAGCGCAAATGTGGAGATGCCATACTTCGTTTCACTCAAGACTTTTTCAAAGGCGACCACCACAGGTGCAGTAGAAAACATGCTCGTGATTGATACTGAAAATGATTTCAGTAGAGCTGTGTTTGAGGGATACAGCACCTACGCGCTCCTCACCAAGACAGATATCGTGACGAGAGATGAAAACGGCGCGATAACTATTCAGCCACTCGGCAGGACACTCACTGCGACAATAAACCAAGAGGTGCTCTTTTCTTTGGTAGAGGATGTTCAAAATTATCTCGGACGCATCATTGCGTTTGGACTCTTTGCAACACTCATTATTGTTTTCTCTGGTTTCCTTATGTACCTCATCCCAGTGCTCCTCTTTGCGCTCATCCCAAAGTTTATCGGGTATATCAAGAAGACTCCGATCTCATATGGGGCTGCATACAAGATGAGTCTCTATGCTATCGTGCCCGCGCTCGCACTCAAAACCCTCATCAATTCAGTCGGCATATTCTTTTTGCCATCGTACTTTACGCTCTTGGTGTTCCTCCTTATCATCTCGCTCAATATGCGTGAGACCCCAGAGCCAACATTATTTGAGAATAAGTAATTTATAAAAATACACTATGTCATACGAACAAATCGCATCAGATGAAGTAATAGCAAAAGTAGTCTCAGCTCTCAAGGAGCGCAACGTGACTGCCCTCGTCGTAGACACAAAGGAGCAGGCGCTCAAGGAGATCAAAAAACTTATTCCCGCAGGAGCCTCAGTGATGAACGGTTCATCGACGACACTTCAAGAGATTGGGTTCATTGATTATTTGAAAGCGGGGGAGCATGGATGGGACAATGTCCACGAAAATATTCTAAAGGAGGAAGATAAAGAGAAGAAAGCAAAACTTCGCAAAGAGTCGGTACTTGCGGACTATTTCCTGGGCTCTGTACATGCTATCACCGAGGCAGGGCAGATGCTTGATGCGTCAGCGTCAGGAAGTCAGCTCCCGAGCTATGCATTTACTTCCGACAATGTGATCTGGGTTGCGGGAGCGCACAAGATTGTCGCTGACCGCGAAGCAGGGTTCAAGCGTATTGAGGATTACGTGTTTCCACTAGAGGACAAGCGTATGCAGGGTGCGGGATACCCAGGGAGTACCATTGGTCGCGTGCTCGTATTTGAACGCGAGATAATGCCCAACCGACACCTGACCCTCATTTTGGTAAAGGAAAAATTGGGATTCTAGATATACAAAGGAGAAGAGAAAACGAGGCGCGCACCAGGGGTACGCGCCTTGTTTTCTCAGTATCTTTTGACATCATCCCAAAACAGGTATAGGGTATTGATTAGATTTTCTGTACCTACACAAGGAGACCCAAATGAAACTCGCAGAGCTCTTCAGGAAAGAAATGTCTTTCCTCAGTAATGTCTTCACCCCAACACTCGTGGCGACGATTTGTAATCACGAGACGAAAAGAGAGGGACCTGTCACTATCGACGGGAGGACTTCAGTTCTGACACTTTCTCTTGGTGTCGGTGGTCGCCCTCAGTATTGCCTCGATTGTATCGAGCGCATGGCCATCCGCTGTGTGTTGTGCGAGAGGGTGATTCACGTCGGCGACAGTTTCACCCTATACAAAGCGGAGTGCTTCGAAACACTTCCTGCGCACGCGGTCCGCTACAAACATGACGAGGAATACGTCATTGGCTGTATTCGCCCAAGTTGTGCCGATGTCGAAATCATCCCTTTGCCGTCACCGTCTTTTGCGCCAGACCTCTCTCCTTACGGGAAAGAACTTTTGGTCGCTCATCGTCTGCGTACGCGATCGTAAGCAAATTAAAAAACCCGCCATCTCGGCGGGTTTTGTTTTACTTTACTTTTTTCCAGATGATCAAGCCGAGAACAAAAAGAATCGTTGCCACGAGAGCTGAGAGCAAGCAGTAAACACAAAACGCTTTGATGAGATATTTTTGTACATAAATAAAGTAACACGACGAAAGAAAGCCAGCCGTTGTCGCGAGGGGGATGAGTTTTGCAACAATAAGATTTTTTGTATCGATGTAGAGGAGTGCGAGAAACCCTGTTCCAAGATAAAAGAGAACGCCCCACGCTGAGAGTGGCACGCCAAATAGCACTGAGTAAGGAGACTTGGATACTTCGTCACATCCTGTCGTGATGAAGCAGGGGATCGGCGTGCCCGAAAGACGCTTTGCTAAAAGAAACGCTGCGTCAGTAAAGCCAATAAGGGCAAGTGCAATGATTGACCAAATAAGCCAGGTTGGGAATTCGATTTTTTTTGTTTCACTCATAATAAGAGTATTGTTGAGAATTTATTATTCCTTTGGTGTAGGGTTTGCTATTGCGTATTCAATGAGTGCTACGAGCTCGTCTTTCGTGCGAGGATTTTCAATCATTTTGCCGTTGATGTTAACTGTTGGCGTGTGGTCGAGAGCTGAAAGAGTTCCGCTCTTCGCATCGTTCTCCACGGCTGCTTTTGTGGCGTCACTCATGACATCAGCTTGGTACTTTGCGATATCGAGATTGAGCTCTTTTGCGTAGCGTTCAAAAACGGTCTCTGGGTTTTTGATCTCCGACCACTCGTCTTGGTTTTTGAAAAGTTTGTCTGCCATCTCAAAGAATTTACCCTGATTGCCAGCCGCCTCTGATGCGTATGATGCAGCGAGAGCGTTTTGATGTTGAGGAAGAGGGAAGTGGCGGTACGTAAATGACATCTTGTCTTTGTACTCGTTGAACACCCCTTCGATCAAAGGATAGTAGACGCCACACGCGGGACACTGGAAGTCGCTGTACTCAACGAGTGAGACCTTGGGCTCCTTGGCACCCTTCGTCCAGTCGGTACCATCAATAGAGCCGCTGAGAGTTCCGTCTCTGCGAGGGAGCTCAGTCGGTGTCCCAGTAGCAACCTGATAAGCGCCAATACCTGCGACAATAACGACAAGTGCCGCAGAAAACCAAATAACAATTCTTTTTTGTGTATCCATAGTCTTTCCATGATACCAAGGTTGAAGAGACTTGGGAAGCAATGTTTTGAGTAGTTGATGTTCATGATATTAGCAAGAATAAACACAGTAACTACATACAGTTTTTCCCCCACTATGTACCTATTTTATACTATAGTATAAAATAGGTACATAGTGGGGGGGGCACAAAGGGGTAAATATAAATATGAAAAAATTTGATAAGGGTGAGATTGCTGAAGTAATACTATCAACCCTCCTTGTTGTTGGAGTGGTTGCCGTGGCTGCCACAATGCCGAATGCGGTCCAATTGTTTAAATATTTTAACCCAAAAAATCTCTCTGAGAGAACTAAGATTAAGCGCGCGATAGAAGGACTCAGGCGTGGTGGGTTCGTAGAATTTAAAGGGAACGAACGTGGGCTATACGCCCTGACAGAAAAGGGGAGAGAGAAAGCGATGCGCTATGCAATAGCAAAAATTAAGGTTGCATCTCAAAAGACATGGGACAAAAAGTGGCGCATAGTGATGTTTGATGTCCCTGAAGAAAAAGTGCAGGCTCGTCGCGCAATAAACTTTGCGCTCAAAAGACTGGGGTGTGTGCAATATCAGAAGTCAGTTTTCATTACTCCTTTCCCTTGTGAAAAAGAGATTGATTTGATCGGAGAGTGTTTTAAGGTAAGGCAGAATATTCGCATTGTGGTCGCAAGTGATGTGGAAAATTCAGAAGTTCTGAAAAAGAATTTCAGAATATAATTTTCCTCTTATGTACCTATTTTATACTATAGTATAAAATAGGTACATAAGAAACGGAGGAGATGAGAGAAAACATATTCGCCACTAGTTTAATTTTCGAGTAGAATATGAATACTATGAAATATCAAGGACAAACCAATAACGAGTCGAAGGGTATGGTGGATGCCGCGCGTACGGCAGAGTATGTCGCAACAATGCGTGCAGCGATGAGCGATAGTGCCTACTCTCACTCGGAGGCGTCACTCAGACTTCCTTTTGACGAAGCGCTTTTGGAAAAATCAAAAAATCTCGCCACAAAACTCGCGGGGCCAAAACTCGCATACATTCTCGATATTGGTATTGGGGGCTCAAACCTCGGCGCCAAGGCTCTCTACGAAGCGACCGCGGGAGTGCTGGATCCACACACCCCCTTTGCTCCAAAAATGATTTTTGCCGACACATGCTCACCAGAGCTCCTCGCCGATATCGCGGAGCTTCTCCTCAATGAGGTAATGGAGAGAGAGGAAATCATTATTGTGGTAGCAAGCAAGTCAGGTACAACGACCGAGACAATAACGAATGCATCAATCCTCATTGGAGCACTTGAGAAAAAATTTGGCTCACTTGCAGATCGCATCGTGTGTATCACTGATGAAGGTTCTGCACTATGGAAGGCGGGCGAAGAACAAAAATATAATTTACTCCCCGTTCCAAAAAAAGTTGGTGGGCGTTTTTCTGTCTTTTCTCCTGCAGGAGTTTTTCCCCTTCTTTGTGCGGGAGTCGATGTCGAGCCACTCATGCGTGGTGCACAAGCCTCTATTCACGATACTATTGAGCGTGCGGAAGAGAGCGATGCATTTAGGGCAGCGCAGGATATTCTCTCGTGGCACGAGAAAGGTGCGGTAGTTTTCGACCTCTTTGTATTTCATCCCGAGCTTGAGTCTGTGGGTAAGTGGTATCGTCAGCTTTTTGCAGAAAGTATCGGCAAGGAGACAACCGTGGATGGCAAGACTACAACACACCGTATGGTGCCGACGGTGTCTATCGGTTCAACCGATCTTCACTCGGTAGAGCAGATGAATCTCGCACAACCGAGTGTGAGTGCGCGCCTCCTTGTGCGTGCTCATGAGCCACATTGGGAACATCAGTTTCTTGCAGAGGACAAAGTTTTTGCACCACTCGTCGAAGGGGTGTCTCGTCGCTCTCCATGTGAGATCCTCGATGCTATTTATAAAGGAGTCACGGAGACATACCAGAAGCGTGGAGTATCGTATGGAGAAATAACACTTCCTGACCTCGACCCAGAGTCACTCGGGACACTTCTCCAGTTTATGATGTGCACCGTGATGCATCTCGCAAATCAGCTCAATATTAACGCTTTTGATCAGCCAAACGTGGAGTCGTACAAGGAAGTGACAAGACGTATTTTGAGTGGGAAGTAATTTATTGTCCGTGGTATAATAATTGCATTATCAGGTTCACTAAAATTTATTATGGAAAACAACAAATCGAAATTGTTTCAGGCGCTCACGATGCTTTCAATGCTCGGCGCAGTGCTTGTGGGAGCAATGATTATTTCTGAGGTTAAGGGGTATCGTTTTATTGGTGGTGGGGTTTCTGCTTCAAACACAGTTTCTGTTTCTGGTGAGGGTGAAGTTTTTGCAGCGCCAGATATCGCAAATATTTCATTTACTATTCGCGCAGAAGCAAAGAAAGTTGTTGACGCACAGGACCAGGTTTCTACAAAAGTAAAAGCTGCACTCTCGATGATTCGCAAAGAGGGGGTTGCTGACAAGGATATCAAGACACAAAACTATAGTTCATACCCAAAGTATGAATGGCAAGAGGGAACTGCAAGTTGTATGTCTCTCGACTGCCCACCTTATCGCCCAGGCAAGCAGGTGATCGTAGGGTACGAAGTTTCTCAGACCGTGACTATCAAGGTACGTAATTTGGAAAAGGTGAACTCGCTTGTTGATGGGCTCGCAACGGCAGGGGTAACTGAAATGCAGGGACCAAATTTTGCAATCGACAAAGAAGATGACCTCAAGGCTGAGGCAAGAAAGATTGCTATCGACAAGGCTCGCGCAAAGGCTGAAGTACTTGCAAAGGATCTCGGCGTAGATCTCGTTCGTGTAGTATCATTCTCAGAGGGTGGATACTATCCTATGTATTCTCGCGCAATGGCAGTAGAAGCAAAGTATGACATGGCAGGAAGTGGGGTACCCGCACCAGAACTACCTCAGGGTGAAAACAGTATTACTTCAAGCGTGACTATCACGTACGAAATAAGGTAAAGAAAAAAAAGGGAATTTAGGATCTGGGATTTAGAATAGGAAAAGCAAAAGAGCGGGCGCCTACGGCGCCCGCTCTTTTTGTGTATGGTTTGTGGATTTGAATGCCCATTGACAAAATGACCAAAATATGTATAATTATACCTAGCATCATAAGTACCTTGATGAATCAAAAACGTAATTCCATTTAACTTTTCTCTGAAGGAGAACAGCATGGCAAAGAACCAAAAGGGTGGCAAGAATTCCAAGGATGCCAGCAACAAGGGCGGCAAGTCCAATAAAGGCGGCAAAAACGACAAGAAGGAAGTCGTCGCCAAGGTGCCCGAGTCGAAGAAGGTGCGCGAACCGAGGGGCCCTGTGCCGGACTACAAGCACCCGAAGGCCAAAGCCGAAGCCGTCCAGACTGACCTCAACGTCATCTGGAATGGCTGGTGCGGACTGGTGGAGCACGAAGGTGTGCGCTTCCGCGTGGTCAAGGAACAGGTTGCCAAGGGTGAGCACGAATTCTGTGCTGTGTATGTCGTTTCTGTGCCGGCCGGCTCTCCGCTCGCTGGACTCAGCAACATCAAGACCTACATCACGGTCGCTGCTCTCCATGCGTCGACCTTCACTTCAAAGGCAGAGCCCGAATCGAAATCCTACGATACGCAAAAACGTATCTGGGAATTCCTCGACAAGGCTTTCCGCGAAGCGAAGATCAAGGGTGTTCATGTGCCCCCCGCTCCCAAGGCGGTGGAACACAAACGCGAGAACAAGGCATCGGCTTCGGTCGCTGACTTCGACCTCAAGAAGAAGGGGTTGTATCGCTTTGACACTTCCGAGCCGTACGCGATCATCTCTGTCGAGTCTCTCGATGCTCCCGGTCACGCGCCGCAGTTCGGCAACCCTGCGTTGAGCCAACTCCTGATCAAGCTCGTCTCGGTCGGGAAGGGGCACCCGCTCTCCGATTGCAAGATCGGAACGTTCCTGTATTACGGGGATGGCCTCTTCAAAGGGAAGACTCCTGTTTTCAAGGGGTCACATGCCGAGAGCTGCAGCAAGCTTTATGCGTATCTCGCAAGCGTGCGTTCGTTCTGCCACCGCAGTGTGGTGAGTAGAACTTTGCACCCCCAGGACCGCAACGCAGAGCTGGTGATCGGCGAAAAGGTTGTCCTTCCTCCGCCGCGCAATCGCGTCATGGAGTCCGCTTAACAGCGGGAATTACCAACTTACACCCCAGGGCTTGTCTCTGGGGTGTTTTTATTTTTGTTGGTAGCCAGGATTGACTTTTTGCTCCTAAAAGAGTACAGTAAGCGAAAGCCCTGCGGGGCTGTTTTTTAAACAAAAACTAATAATACCATGTCATTCATCGAATATATTAAAGAGTCAAAAGGCGAACTTTCGCACGTTACGTGGCCAACACGCAGCCAGGCTATTGCATTCACTGTGCTTGTTATCGCGCTCTCGATTTTGACGTCACTTTACCTTGGCGCGTTTGATACATTGTTTACAACTCTCATTAAAAAGTTCTTCGTTCGTTAATTTTTAAATTTAATTAAATGGCAAAACAAGAAACAACGGGCGAGCGCAATTGGTACGCGATCCACACTTATGTGGGTTACGAGAATGCAGTGCTCCGCAATTTGAAGCAGCGCATTGAGTCTCTCGGCATGGAGGACAAGATTTTCAATGTGCTCATTCCTCTTGAAAAGAAGATCAAGGTGAAGGGAACAAAGCGTGTAGAGGTTGAGGAAAAGATTTTCCCTGGTTACATCCTCGTAGATATGATCGTGACCGATGACTCATGGTATGTAGTACGCAACACTCCTCGTGTAACTGGTTTCGTAGGAGCAGGAGTTACTCCCGTTCCTCTTGCAAAGGAAGAAGCAGAGATGCTCTTTAGTCGCATGTCAGACAATAAGCCAAAGCACAACGTTGATCTCATTGTTGGCGATATGGTGACTATTGTTGACGGACCTTTCAAGGATCTCGAGGGTAAGGTCGCTGAGGTTGATGGAGAGCGTGGCCGCGCAAAGGTTCTCGTCTCAATGTTCGGTCGCGAGACACCAGTGGAACTTGATTTCCTTCAGATTCACAAGATTTAATTAGAAAAACGGCAAAGGCTTGAAAAATCTCCCAAACTAGGGTAGACTCAACGAATTCCAATATTAATACCAGCTCAATAATTATGGCAAAGAAAGTAACAAAAAAAGTAAAGGTAGTCGTTCCTGCGGGAAAGGCAACTCCAGCGCCTCCTTTGGGGCCTGCACTCGGACAGGCGGGAGTAAACATTGGTGAGTTCGTTACCAAGTTCAACGCCGCAACTGCCGACAAGATGGGGGATATGGTCCCTGTGGTTATCACCGTTTACGAGGATCGTACATTCGATTTCGTAATGAAGACCCCTCCAGCTTCTGGCCTCGTTAAAAAGGCAGCAGGACTCGCAAGTGGTTCAAAGAAGCCAGGCTCAAGCAAGGCAGGATCAATCACAAGCGCTCAGCTTCGTGAAATCGCCGAGAAGAAGATGCCTGACCTCTCAGCAAACGATGTTGAGGCCGCAATGAAGATCATTGCAGGAACAGCACGTTCAGCAGGTATCGAGATCAAGGGATAATACTCTAAAAGAAAAATCCGCCAAATGGCGGATTTTTCTTTTTTATAATAAAGAGGAGAGGAATAGAAAAAAGGCCGACAGCATAGCTGTCGGCCTTTGGAGTTTTGCTTCTTGTTACACCGCGACCGGTGCTTTGATCGCCGGATGCGGATCGTAGCCCGTGAGCGTGAAGTCTTCGAATTTAAAACTGAAGATGTCCTTCACGTCGGGGTTGATATGCATTTTCGGCAATGCGCGGGGTTCGCGAGAGAGCTGAAGTGCCACTTGCTCCATGTGATTGGAGTAGAGGTGAACGTCGCCGAAAGTGTGCACGAAGTCGCCAGGTTCCAAATCGCACACTTGGGCCATCATCATCGTAAAGAGCGCATAGCTCGCGATATTGAAAGGCACGCCCAGGAAGGTGTCCGCGCTGCGTTGATAAAGATGGCAAGAAAGTTTACCGTTTGCCACGTAGAACTGGAAGAAACAGTGGCAGGGAGCCAGCGCCATTTTGTCCAGTTGGGCGACGTTCCACGCCGAGACGATGATACGCCGCGAGTCTGGATTTTTCTTGAGCTGCTCAACGGCGATACTGATTTGATCAATCGTAATTTCGCGATAGCCGGCAGGTATCCACTCTGTCCCTTCTTGGTGTGCGGGGACAAACTCATGTGCCGTCCACGAACGCCATTGTTTGCCATACACGGGGCCGAGGTCGCCGTTTTCGTCAGCCCATTCATCCCAGATGGTAACGTTATGGTCTTTGAGGTACTTGGTGTTTGTGTCGCCTGCGAGAAACCAGAGCAGTTCGTGAATGATTGCCTTCATGTAACATTTCTTGGTAGTGACCAAGGGAAAACCTTTCGAAAGGTCGAACCGCATTTGATAACCGAAGACACTCGTGGTGCCCGTGCCTGTGCGGTCGGATTTCTTGGTACCCTTGTCGAGGATGTGTTGCATCAAATCGAGGAATTGTCGCATTTCATACTCCTTGTGTGTTATTGAGAAAGAACTACGTTTAACTGCTGTGCTCACACTACCTTTAATTTTACGCTCAGTCAACAGCTCTTTACTTTCTGCGTTTCTCGTGGTAGTTTTTGGTGAGGTAATTCTTTTAAATTTTACACAAGAGGGAGGTAATATGAGTATCAAGTCTGACAAGTGGATTCGCGCGGTGTGTAGTCTTGACCCAGTCGTAAGAGCCTCGGTCCCAGGACCGGTCCTTAGTGGTCCGATGATTGAGCCATTTGAGCCGTATCAGGTAAAAGAGCGTGACGGACAAAAGATCATTTCCTACGGAACATCGAGCTATGGCTACGATGTCCGCTGCTCGGATGAGTTCAAGATTTTCACCAACATCCACTCAACCGTCGTCGACCCGAAGAACTTCGACCCAAAATCGTTCGTCGAAAAGAAGGGGGATTTCTGTATTATCCCACCGAACTCTTTTGCTTTGGCACGCACAGTCGAATTCTTTCGCATTCCACGAAATATCCTCACGGTGTGTCTTGGCAAATCGACGTATGCGCGTTGCGGTATTATCGTCAACGTGACACCGTTTGAGCCCGAATGGGAAGGCTATGTGACGCTGGAATTCAGTAACACGACGCCACTACCTGCAAAGATTTACGCAAACGAAGGCTGTGCGCAAGTATTGTTTTTCGAAGGCGATGAAGTCTGCGAAACTTCGTACAAGGATCGCGGTGGGAAGTATCAGGGACAGACGGGGGTAACCTTGCCGAAGGTGTAACGAAGCAAAAATTCAGACGGCAAAACGCGAAGCGTTTTGCCGTCTTTTTCTTTTGCGGTACAATGTGCGGAATGATATTAAATATTAAAAAACTTCATTCCGATGCAAAAGTACCGACCTACGCGCACGAGGGTGATGCAGGGTTTGATTTGTGTGCTATTGAAAACGTGACCATCAAGGCGGGGGAGCGAGCGCTCGTGCGTACGGGAATCGCGATGGAGATTCCTTTTGGATATGTTGGACTCATTTGGGACAAGAGTGGACTCTCGATGAATCACGGACTCAAGACGCTTGGAGGAGTAGTGGACGCAGGGTATCGCGGAGAGGTGACCGCGGGGATAATCAATCTAAGCACAAGCGATTATGTTTTCACCGCAGGTCACAAAGTGGCGCAAATGCTTATTCAAAAAGTTGAGCGAGTGGAAATAAAGGAAGTCGTGGAACTCTCAGACACCGCGCGCGGAGACGGTGGATATGGAAGCACGGGGAAGTAATTTGTTTCAACTGCGCATATGATATAATCATAAAACTATGCGTATCGCAGTCATTGGTCCTCAGAATACTGGCAAGTCAACATTCATCAGTGACTTCGTTAAAGCTTTTCCTAATCACTCTACAACCTACGAAACATATCGAGATGTGGTTGAAGAAAAGGGGCTAGAGATTAATCAAAAAACTACCAAAGAAAGCCAGCTTGTAATCCGTGATTTTTTATTAGCGCAATCAGCTAATAATAAAGACGAACATGTAGTGTTTGATCGATGTGTTGTCGATAATTATATTTATACACTCGCACAGTTTGAAAAAGGCCTCATAGATGAAGATTTTTTGAAAGAAAGTGAGGAGGTAATGTACGAGTCTCTTGGGAATCTTGATGCGCTCGTTTTTATTCCTACTGCAGTTTCTGTACGTCTCGTTGACGACCAACTCCGTGACACTGATACTAATTTTATTGACCGCGTTAACTGCCTTTTTATTGAAACTCTTTTTGCAATCGGGCAACGTTCTCCTATAAAAATAGTTGCCATCGCTGGGGGGCGCGAAGAACGCATCAATCAAATTCGAAAGAGTCTGCAGTTGTAGAGTAGTGTTTTTGTTTTTTCTATGCTAAAAAGATAGGGGTTTTTGATCTTAAATTTTGAGGAGGTTCCAATGTTAGACGATAAGAATAAACGCAAAATAAAGACTGTAGCAATCGAGGGTTCAGATGGAGCAGGGAAGGCGACTCAAACTGAAAGACTCGCAAGTTTTCTTCGGAGGATTGGCTACAAAGTGGGAAACATTTCCTTTCCACGTTACACTGAGACCCCCGCAGGACGAATGCTCTTTGAGGTCATGAAGTCGGAGCGTGCCTCGCATTATGACTGGGCGCATACGAATCCGAATCTCGCGTCTCTGGTGTATGCACTCGACCGTGCTGAGTCGAAAGAATACATTTTGGACCTGATCGACAAAAATGATGTCTTGATTTTCGATCGCTATGTCGAGTCGAACCTTCTTCATCAGGGTGGCAAGTTCACGGAGGACTTCGAAAGAATGGTTTTTGCGAACTGGCTTTATGTATTGGAATACGACCATTTTGGACTACCTAAGCCTGACGTAACGATTTATCTCGATCTTCCTCCTGAAGTTTCTCGCGCACGAGCACTCAAGCGCGCGCAGGAAACAGGGGGCAGTCTTGATGCGGTTGAGTCCGATATGCAGTACGTCATCAATGGGACTGCTGCGGGGAGAAGCTATGCAGAGATCTTTGGTTGGGCGGTGATTAAATGTGTTGTCCCCAACGACAATCTCGAACTTCCTCCGTACGAACTCACCCCTGAAGAAATTCACATGAAGATTCGCGAAATCGTTTTGAAATAACATGCGATATCTCTTTTAAAACCCTCAGCTTCGGCCGAGGGTTTTTTCTTTGTTTCCTGCGGTTTAATTCGAGATGAGTTCATGTTATTATGCGTCTATATGATGAGTGAAAAACTAGAGATATTGGTGCGCGAGGCGCTTGGAGCGCTCGGTATTGAGGCGGATACGGTTACCATCGAGCGTCCGGCGGATATTACGCATGGCGACTATTCGACCAATGTGGCTCTCGCGTATGCAAAGACAATGGGCACTTCACCGCGCGAGCTCGCGGGGAAACTCATGGAGAAAATACTCGAGACACCAAATGAGGATATCAAGGAGCTCGAGATTGCAGGTCCTGGGTTCATCAACTTCAGACTTACTGATGAGGCAATAAGAAAAGAAAACTCAAAGGAGAAGGTAAGCACTGAGACTATCTACTCAGGGAAAAATATTCTTGTTGAACATTCATCACCAAATCTTTTCAAGCCATTTCATATCGGGCATCTTATGAACAATATCGTGGGGGAGTTTACTGCGCGCGCTATGCAGGTGGGGGGAGCAGGGGTGACGACCGTTGCTTTTCCTTCTGATGTTTCGCTCGGTATTGCGAAGGCTATTTATGTATTACAAAAAGACGGAGGAACTTCTCAGCAAATGTTTAATGACATGATCGCATCAGGGAGTTTTGAAGATAAAACAAAAGTAGTAAATTATCTTGGCGAATGTTATACCCGTGGCGTTCTCCTCGCAAAGGAGAATCCAGAACTTGAAGGTGAAATCAAGGAGATTGCGAAAAATTTATACAACGAAATTGAGAGTGGGGAACTCCATGATTCTCCAGGTTATGAACTGTGGAAAAAAGTGCAGGTAATTAATACTTCATATTTTGATTATGTTCTTGAAGGCATTGGTTCGAAACTTGGGAAAGTTATTTTTGAAAGTGAGGTGGCAAAAAGAGGGAAAGATGTTGTCGTTAAAAATACTCCCGCTGTTTTTACACAGAGTGAAGGAGCATATGTGTATGTGCCGAGCGAGGAGCGAAAAGATTTGAACACGCTTGTGTTTGTAAACAGTGAAGGTCACCCAACCTATGAGGCGAAAGACCTCGGCTTGATTGAAAAGAAGTTTACAGAATATGGAGATGTGGACTACTCTTTGTTTGTTACGGACAATGAACAAGCTCATCATTTCAAGGTGGTCCTTGATGCTGCAAGTAAAATAAATGAAGAATGGAAAAGTCGCGCAGACAGGAGTATTCATATTCCGCACGGACGCATGCTCTTTAAAGGACAAAAGATGTCGAGCAGGCTTGGTGGGGTTCCTCTCGCCCTTGATGTGATTGCTGTCGTTGAAGAGGAGGTTCGTGAGAGAGCGGGGGAGAGGACAGCGCACTTGAACTCTGAAGAGAAGAAAAAACTCGAGAGAGAAATCGCCCTGTCTGCTCTTCGTATCGCAGTGCTCCGTTCGAAGCCAGGCATGAATATTAACTTTGAACCTGAAACTTCGCTCTCGTTTGAGGGAGACTCGGGGCCATATCTTCTTTATACACACGCACGATGCGCGTCGCTTCTCGAGAAGGGAAAAGAGAAAGGGTATGAGCCAAAATTTAAAGACGTCCCCGCAACAGATCTTGAGAAAAATCTTGCTCAGTTTGAGTATGAGCTTTCGTATGCGGTAACCAATTTTGCCCCACAAAAACTCGTAACGTACCTTTTTGAGGTCGCACAACTCTTTAATGGTTTTTATGGAAGTACGCAGATTGTTTCTGATGATAAGGAAAACTCAGAGCACTACCTTGCAATAGTGAAGCGATTGAAGGCTGTGTTGAAAGAGGGATTGTGGGTTCTTGGTATTTCAGCACCCGAGAGGATGTAAAACATATTTTACCAAAAAGCCCCGCCGTTTATGCAAACGGCGGGGCTTTTTGGTGTCGAGCCCGTCTTGTGATATCCTAGATAAATATGGACGAGAAAGATCAAAATAAGTCTGACATTGCAAAGCGAGAGGAAGCGACGCTTGCTATGTGGGCTGAGAAGGGGATTTTTGAAAAGTCTCTTGAGCAGACCAAGGACGGCGGGGAGTTCGTGTTTTATGACGGACCTCCTTTTGCGACCGGGCTTCCGCATTATGGGCACATTCTCGCGAGTGTCATCAAGGATGCCATCCCTCGCTATCAGACGATGAAGGGTCGCCACGTGCGTCGCGTGTGGGGTTGGGATTGTCACGGTCTTCCCATTGAAAACCTCATCGAACAAGAACTCGGGCTCGGGCACAAGACCGACATCGAGAAGTATGGCGTTGGAAATTTCAACGAAGCAGCACGAGCTTCAGTTTTTCGCTATGACACAGAGTGGAAAAAATTCATTCCTCGCATTGGACGTTTCGTCGATATGGAGCATTCGTATACCACGATGGACGCGAGCTACACTGAGAGTGTATGGTGGGCCTTCAAAAGTCTCTACGAGAAAAATCTCATTTATCAAGGTTTCAAACCGATGCACATCTGTCCGCGTTGCGAGACAACACTTTCAAATAATGAAGTCACGAGTGACTACAAAGACATCACCGATATTTCAGTGACAGCGAAGTTCGAGCTCGCAGACCCCATTAGAACTGACGGTTCTACAGAACCTACTTCTAACGGGGCAGGTGAGCCCAAGACATATATTCTCGCGTGGACAACGACACCATGGACCCTTCCAGGAAACGTCGCGCTTGCGATCGCTCCCACAGCGGAGTATGTGAAAGTTTCAATCGAAAACGAAAATTATATTTTAGCAGCAGAACGCGTAGAAACCGCCCTTGTGGGGAAGGAGTACAAAATTGTTGCAACGATGAAAGGCTCTGATCTTGTTGGGAAATCCTACAGGCCAATTTTTGATTATTACGCATCGCAGGAAACTCTCACAAACCGAGAAAACGGTTGGAAGATTTATGGTGCTGATTTTGTGACGATGGAGAGTGGTACGGGTGTGGTGCACATCGCGCCCGCATTTGGTGAGGACGATATGAATCTCGGCATCCGTGAGAAGCTTCCTTTTGTGCAACATGTAGGGATGGATGGCGTGATGAAAAAAGAAGTCCGTGATTTCGCGGGTGTTTCAGTAAAGCCAAAAGCGAGTGAGAAAGATGCACATCAGGCGACTGATATTCTTATCATCAAACATCTCGCAAGTATCGGTGCACTCTTTTCAAAAGAAAAAATCGTCCATGCATACCCACACTGTTGGCGTTGCGACACCCCGCTTCTCAACTATGCGACGGAGTCATGGTTTGTAAAAGTACCAGAACTCAAAGACAAGCTCCTCGAAGCTAACGCAAAAACTTCTTGGGTGCCAAAAAATATGCGTGATGGACGCTTTGGTAACTGGCTCGAAGGCGCACGCGATTGGGCTATTTCTCGTTCGCGCTATTGGGGGGCACCTCTTCCTGTATGGCAGTGTAATGATTGCAATGCGCGTTTTGTAGCAGGATCACGTACAGAACTTGCGGAGCGCACAAAGAAATCAAGCAACAAATATATTTTGATGCGTCATGGACAGGCAAAGAGTAATGCAACGAACACCGTAAGCTCAAAGATTGAGACAAGTGTGAATTTTGGACTCACCGACCTCGGTCGCGCTTCCGCTCAAAAGAGCGCAGAGAGCCTCAAGGGAGAAAGTATCGACATGATTATTGCGTCGCCTTTTCTCCGCACCAAAGAGACTGCTGAAATAGTTGCCAAGGAAATTGGTTTTGATGTAAATAATATTAAATTTGATGAGCGTATCAAAGAAGTAGATACGGGAGTTTTTGATGGCAAGTCAATTGATGATTATCGTAGTCATTTTGTCTCTCAGGCAGAGAAATTTACCAAGCGTCCCGAAGGTGGTGAAAACCTCCTTGATGTAAAGCGTCGTGCGATGGCACTCCTCGAAGAGCTCGAGAGTGAACACACAGGAAAAACAATTCTCATTGTAACGCACGAGTATCCGATCTGGATGTTGATGACCGGCGCCGAGGGGGCGGGTATTGCGCGTGGAGTTGAACTCAAAGATGGCAAGGAGGACTTTGTGAAGACAGGGGAGGTGACCGAGCTTTCATTTACAACATTCCCTCACAACGCTGAATATGAATTTGATCTTCACTTGCCTTATATTGATGGCGTAGAGGTGGTGTGTGCTTGTGGTGCAAAAATGTCGCGCGTGCCGTACGTCTTTGATTGTTGGTTTGAATCCGGTTCGATGCCATACGCGCAGTTCCATTATCCATTTGAAAACAAAGAACTCTTTGAGAAAAACTTTCCAGCAAACTTCATTGCGGAAGGTGTCGACCAAACACGCGGATGGTTCTACTCGCTTATGGTGCTTTCGGTGGGCCTCTTTGGAAAGTCACCATTTGAAAACGTCATCGTAAACGGTATGGTGCTCGCGGAGGACGGACAAAAGATGTCCAAGAAACTCAAGAACTATCCCGACCCAAAAGAGGTGGTCAATAAATATGGTGCTGATGCAGTACGCTATTACTTGCTTTCATCTCCTATTGTACACGCGGAAGATCTCGCGTTTTCAGAGCGCGGTGTGGACGAAGTGGTAAAGAAAAATATTGCCCGCCTCCTCAATGTACTTTCGTTTTACGAGATGTATGGAGCTGATGCTCTCAAGGCAGAAGGGAAGAGTGAGAACCCTCTCGACCTGTGGATACTCGCACGCCTTGCAGAACTCGGCGAAGAAATGACGCGTGCATTTGATGCATACGAGCTCGACCGCGCAGTAAAGCCTATTGGACTCTTTGTCGACGATCTCTCGACATGGTACGTACGTCGCTCGCGTGATCGTTTCAAGTCGGATGATGCGACTGATCGTGCGCACGCTATCGAGACGACACGTGTTGTGCTCTTTGAACTTGCAAAACTTCTTGCTCCTATAATGCCGTTCCTTGCGGAAGATATTTATGCACGTGTAGGAGGAAAGATGGAGAGTGTGCATCTCGAAGGGTGGACGGTGGTAGCTCCTGCTGATGAAAAAATTCTTTCAATCATGGCGCAAGTACGCAATATCGTATCGCTCGCGCTTGAAGCGCGCGCAAAGTCGGGGCTCAAGGTGCGTCAGCCGCTCGCGTCAATTACGGTAAAAAGTGAAATGCTTGCACCAGAGCTCGCACTCATTATTGCTGATGAACTTAATGTAAAAGAAGTGAAATGGTCAAAAGATATCCCTACTGATGTTGAGCTTGATACGGTCATTACCCCTGAACTCAAAAAGGAGGGGCAATTCCGCGAACTTCTTCGTACTGTACAAGGGCTCCGAAAGGATTCAAAACTTGAGCCTTCGGACGTCATTACACTTACCATCAAGACAAGCGATGAAGGTCGCGCGCTTGTGGAAATGTTTGCCGACGAACTCAAAAAAACCGCCCTTGTCCGTGAAATTATTTTCTCAGATGTCGCCGGGGAGAGTGTCGACATCGATGGTACCTCGTTTACAATTTCAATCTCGAAATAAATCTTGGGTCGGGGGTGCGTATTTTTTGCTGCATTCCCCAAATCCAAAATTCTAAATCCCACCCCATGTCTCACCACATCTACCACACTCGCGGAATAATCCTTGCAAGTACTGAAACAGGGGAGTCCAATCGCTTTTATAAAATATTTACTGAGGAGCTCGGGCTTATTGGTGGTACGGCGCAATCAGTAAGGGAAGGAAAGTCGAAACTCCGCTACACACTCCAAGATTATTCTTTGGTGACTGTTGATCTTGTGCGTGGTAAAGAAGTCTGGCGCATTGTGAGCGCAGGTGCATGGCAACCATTGGAAGCGATAAAAGCTGACGAGATTCGCATGAGGCTCTTTGGGAGATTTTGTGCACTTTTGTCCCGACTTCTCCAGGGGGAGGGTCAAGATCAAGATCTTTTTGATGAGATTTTGCGCGTCACGAACTTTCTTGAAGATAATGCAATCCCGCAAGAGTTGGCAGCATCTCTCGAGACACTCATGGCATTACGGGTGCTCGTGCATTTGGGGTACATGAACCCAGAAGGGTACAGAGAGTATTTGGGACCAGAAGTATACTCAGTGAGTGTTTTGGAACAACTTGAAAAAGAGCGTCTCGTAATTATCCCCAAAATTAACGAAGCGCTGAGTGCGTCGCATTTGTAGTCGTGATATAATAAAAAGATGTCAGAGGATACAAAAAGCAGGATTGCTGAGCTTGAGAAAGAGCTCTATTCAAAAGATTTCCAATCGCATCGCGTGGAGGATGTGTTGACGCACCGAGAAGTAAAGGAGGTCCCTACCTGGGCTCCCGACGAGCCCGCGCCACTCCCTCCTTCAGAAGAAGCTATTTTAAAACGTCACCTTATGATGAAAAAATTTGTTCGATTTTCTATGGGCTTCTTTGGTGTTGCGATGGTTATCGCTGCGTTTATTTGGTGGCGTGGGGCAAATATTGTTTCAGGAGAAAATATTATCGTTGATGTCGCTGCGCCAGTTGCTGCGGCTGGGGGGGACCCTTTTGAAACAAAGTTTACTATCATCAACAATAACAAAGTCTCCGTTGAGGCGGCAACGCTTTTTGTGGAGTTCCCTGTAGGGTTTTATATGTCACCATCAAAAGCCGACCTTCCTCGTATTTCAAAAGACTTGGGGAGTCTGACTCCTGGGCAATCAATCACCGAGGCAATTGAGACGCTTCTCTATGGGGAAGAGAGTACTGTGAAGGACGTTAATGTTACGCTCGAGTATCGTATGGCGGGCTCAAACGCAACACTCAAGAAGACGACAGCGTATGCAATACGCATCTCATCGTCACCTATCAATATTAAACTCTCGATGCCAAAGGAGGTGAGTTCGGGGCAGGAGATTGAGTTTTCTGTAGACCTTGGTTCAAATAGCAAAGACCCACTTGGGGCGCTTGTAGTAGACGCATTTTATCCAACAGGTTTTGTATTCCAAGGTGCGGACCCAATGCCATCATATGGAGACAATGTATGGAGGATTTCTGGACTTGCTCCGCAAGAAAAGAAAACGATTAAAATTCGTGGAGTTATCGAAGGTCAAGAAAGCGAAGAGAAAGTTACCAAAATTTCTATTGGAACAGAAAGCCCTAAGGACGAGCGCTATATTGGTATTGTCTACAACGCTGCCACAGAATCAAGTACCATCACCAAGCCTTTCCTTGCTCTCGATCTTGCCGTAAATGGAAACAGGGCACAGGACAACGTCGCATCACTGAATAAGGGTGTCCGCGTGGATGTGTATTGGCAGAGTAACAACCCAACAAAAGTTACTGACGCTGTGATTGAGGTGAAGCTCAAGGGTGCAGCTCTCGACAAGTACTCACTCTATGCATCTGGTGGTGGTTTCTTCCGATCCGCTGACAACACTATTGTATGGGACAAGACAGGGAATCAAGATCTCTCGGTAATTGATCCGGGTGGAAGAGGAAATGTTAGTTTCAGTTTTTCTCCAGTAGCGCTCGGTGTTGATGCGGGACGTCTGGTAAAAAATCCACAAATCATTTTTGAAGTGCGCGCACGCGCGGGCCGCATGAGTGACGTGAGTGCCTCAGAAGATATCACGACGTTTGTGACACGCAATGTTAAATTTGAAACAGAGCTCAAGCTTGGAGCAAAGGGCCTCTACTTTTCAGGACCATTCCAGAACAGTGGGCCTATCCCTCCTCAAGCAGATCGCGAGACTACATACACGGTTACACTCGATGCAAGAAATTCCGCAAACAATGTTTCAAATGCGTATGTGAAAACCACCCTTCCTATTTATGTAAAATGGCTCGGTAAGGTTTCTCCTGAAGGAGAGGATATTAGCTTTAATGAAGGGACAGGGGAGGTGACGTGGAACGTCGGGCGTATTCCTGCGGGAGGTGCGCGCGATGCATCGTTCCAGATTTCTTTCTTGCCGAGCGTGAGCCACATCAACAGAGCGCCGCTTCTTACTGGAGATATCAACCTCGTGGGCACAGATGATTTTACTAAGACTGAAATTAAGGACAAAAAGCAGGGAATTACAACATACATTTCGGGTGACCCACAATTTACCCCAAATGACGCAAATGTGGTAAATTAGGATAGTTACTATCCAGTATGAGGTAGTCGCTATGGGGGCGCGTTCGCCTTCGGCGAACGCGCCCTCATAGCTTTTGGACGTAAAACTAAGCTTTAATCACTAAACATATGCCCGAAAAGAAAACCCAACCAGAAGACAAAATGGAGAAGATTATTTCTCTTGCCAAGCGCCGTGGCTTTATTTATCAAGGCTCGGAGATTTACGGTGGGCTCGCGGGGACATGGGATTACGGTCCACTCGGTGTGAAGCTCAAGAACAACATCACCAATCTCTGGTGGAACATGTTTGTTGAGGGGAGAGAAGATATGTACGGTATCGATGCTGCTATCCTCATGAACCCTGAGGCGTGGGTTTCTTCGGGGCACGTGGGAGGTTTTTCTGATCCGCTTGTAGAAGATTTGAAGACAAAAAAGCGCTACCGCGCAGACCATCTTCTTGAAGATATTGGTGTTGATTGTAAGGGGATGAAACTTGCCGATCTTGATGCTGCTATCAAGGCAAACAAAGTGAAGAGTCCTGATGGTAACGAGCTCGGGGAGGTGCGTCAGTTTAATATGATGTTTAGTACACACATCGGTGCAACTGATGATGCATCAAGTGTGACATACCTTCGTCCTGAGACTGCGGGCGGTATGTTTGTGAATTATAAAAATGTGGTGGATTCATTCCATCCTAAGCTTCCTTTTGGTCTCGGGCAAATTGGTAAAGCATTTCGCAATGAGATTGCACCACGTGATTTCATCTTCCGCGTGCGTGAGCTCGAGCAGATGGAAGTAGAATATTTTGTACGTCCTGATGATTGGCAGAACCAGTTTGAAAATTGGCGCAAAGAAATGTGGAAGTTTATTGAGGCAGTTGGTCTCGATAAGGACAAGGTGCACGAGCTCGAGGTCGCGGATGCTGACCGCGCGCACTATTCGAAGCGCACGATTGATTTTGAATATGATTTTCCTTTTGGACGCAAGGAGCTTTATGGTCTCGCATACCGCACCGATTTCGACCTCACGAGTCATCAAAACGGCAGCAAGGTGAACCTTGAATACTTTGACGAAGAGACAAAAGAAAAGTTTTTGCCACACGTTATCGAGCCATCGCTTGGTGTTGGTCGTACCATTCTCGCAGTTCTCAATGAAGCATATACAGAGGACGAGATGGGTGGGGAAGTGCGCTCATACCTCAAGTTCCATCCTCGCATTGCGCCGATAAAGGCAGCAGTTTCGCCTCTCCTCAAGAATAAACCTGAACTTGTATCAAAAGCGCGTGAAGTATTTACTATGCTCAAGTCCGAAGTTCCTCAAATTATGTGGGATGACAATGGAAACGTTGGTAAGCGCTATCGCCGTCAGGATGAGATTGGTACGCCGTTCTGTATTGTCATCGACTTCGACACACTCGGCGAGACTCCCAACCTCAAAGATACGATTACTGTCCGCGACCGCGACACAGGAGAGCAAAAGCGTATGCCAATTAGCGACTTGACAAACTACATCAAAAGTGCTATTCTTTAAGAATAGATTTTAGGATAGTTCTTTGGCGATTTTGCCAGATTTTCAAGGAGATTTGAAATGAAAACAGCAAAAGCAGTTGCAAAAAGTGTCTGCTATTGGACCCCATTTGCGCTCGCGAGCGCGGTGGTTGTGTTCGCAATCGCGTATATGATTGCAGTCAATGGTGCGCGTCCGGTGAGTGTTTCTGGTTCAGTCAATACGGCAGTCGTAGGCAGCTATCCAGTTACTTACACTGTGAGCGATTCCCTGGGCAACAGATTGTCCTTCGACCGCATCGTAAATGTCGTCCCCAAGTAAATCTGGGGCACAAAATAAAGGCCATCGCAAGATGGCCTTTTTCATTTGTCATATTTCCGTCTTTGCGAGGAAGTACTCTGACGAAGCAATCCAGGATTTATCTCACTTCTCTGGATTGCCACGTGCTTCGCACTCGCAAAGACGAACAATAGAGTTTTGTAATTAAAATATGTTACACTCTCCCTATGAAGTTTAAAAAGAAAATACTCCCCAATGGCCTTCGTATGATTGCCGTGCCGATGGTAGACAACCCCACCACAACCGTCCTCGTCCTTGTCGAGGCAGGTTCAAAATACGAGAACAAAGCAAAAAACGGCGTCTCACATTTTCTTGAGCACATGTGTTTCAAGGGGACAATCAACCGTCCAAGTACGAGCGAGCTCTCTATTGAACTCGACACACTTGGTTGCGAGTTTAACGCCTTTACGGGGCAGGAGTTTACAGGTTATTATGCAAAGGGTAAGGCCGCAGACTTCCTGAAGCTTATTGATATTATCTCAGATCTCTATCTGAACCCGCTTCTCAAAGAGGAGGAGATTGAAAAAGAAAAAGGTGTCATCGTTGATGAGATCAACATGTACGATGATATGCCAATGCAAAAAGTGCATGAGGTGTGGATGGATCTACTCTACGGGGATCAACCAGCAGGATGGACGATAGCAGGGGAGCGAGATGTTGTGCGTGCGATGTCGCGTCAGGATTTTCTTGCGTACCGCAAAGTGCATTATGTTGCGAGCTCCACAACAGTTATTGTTTCGGGGAACATTGACGCAAGTGCCGCATTTAAAGAAATTACAAAAAAGTTTAAAGGAATTTCTGAGGGCAAAAAAACTGGCAAGAAAAAAACTCGCGACACACAGGGTGCGCCGCAAATAAAAACGAAGCACAAAGAGACAGACCAAACACACTTTATTCTCGGGGTGCGTACATTTCCAATTTACGACAAAAGGAATCCCGTCCTCGCTGTTCTTGGTGGGGTGCTGGGGAGTGGTATGTCGTCACGACTTTTTCGTAAGCTCCGTGATGAGATGGGGGTGGGGTACTATGTAAACGCAGGGAACAGAGCATCCACCGACGGAGGTTTTTTTGCAGTTTCTGCTGGGGTTGCCAATGATCGCCTAGAAGAAGTTTTGCAAGCTGTTCTTGTAGAGCTCGATAATCTAAAGAAGGTGCTTGTTTCCGAAGAAGAACTTTCAAAAGTGAAGGAACACCTCATTGGTATGATGTACCTCGGACTTGAGTCGTCAGATGACCTAGCTGAATATTATGGAACACAAGAGATTCTGCGTCGTGAAATACGTACACCAAAAGAGCGTGAAAAAATAATTCGCGCGGTCACTGCTGAGGACATCCGCGGTATGGCAAAGAAGATTTTTGTTGATAAAAACCTAAATTTGGCTCTTGTTGGACCAACTAAGGATGAGGTCAAACTCAAAAAAATTCTTAGATTCTAAGTGGCACCAAAGTTCCCCTTGTTTTCCCTCTGTGGTATGATACTAACTATATGAAGTCGCCAGAAAAAGATACTGTTATTTCGATTACCGCAGGCACTATTGTAAAAGGCCTCGCCATCCTCTTGGGGGCTTGGGTGCTTTGGATTTTGCGTGATCTTCTTATGATCATTGTGACATCGGTCATCCTCGCTTCTTCTATTGAGCCGGGTATTAAGTTTCTTTCGAAATTTAGCATTCCTCGTATTCCCGCAGTGCTCGTGACCTACCTCGCTGTTGCGGGACTTTTGGTTGGTCTTATTTTTGCCTTCGTGCCACCTATTGTAAACGAAGCAGACGAAATCACCAGAAATCTTCCTGGCATGCTTCAGACGCTCGACAAAAACGTCCTCGGAGATAAGGGTATTTTGACGAGCATGCTAGAGGTTGGGTCATCTACAAATGTAGAACTTTCAAATTTGTTTGGGGGAGCATCTGAGGCAGGAGCTTCTAATGCTTTCAGCGCAGTCGGAACCATTTTTACCGGAGTGTTTAGTTTTGTACTTATTGTTGTCCTCTCTTTTTACTTTGCAGTACAAGAGAAGGGTATCGAAAATTTCTTGCGTATTATTATTCCGTTTGGTGACGAGGAGTATGCCATCAATCTTTGGGAACGCTCACGTGCAAAGATTGGGAAATGGATGCAAGGACAACTCCTTCTTGCGGTTCTTATCTTCGTGTTGGTGTACCTCGGACTTACCATCTTTAGTGTACCGTATGCGATGTCGCTCGCACTTCTTGCGGGAGTCCTCGAGATCATCCCTGTTTTTGGGCCAATCCTCTCAGCTATCCCAGGGGTTATCCTCGCATTTACGGTTGGGGGACCAACGCTTGCGCTTATTGTTGCGGGGTTCTATCTTCTCGTACAGCAGTTTGAAAGCCATCTTATTTACCCACTTGTGGTTCGCAAGGTCGTAGGAGTTCCTCCGATTCTCGTTATCCTCGCCCTTATTGTGGGTGTTGAGCTTGGTGGGGTTCTTGGGGTCCTTATCTCGGTTCCTGTCGCTGCAGCACTCATGGAGCTCGTAGAAGATATTGAGCGCAAGAAAGGCATGCTCGCATAACCATCAAACACGACTATATATTATGGATCCAAAAAAGTTTTACATTACAACATCTGTGCCATATATGAATGCCTCGCTTCATATCGGGCATGCTTACGAGTTTGTGCTTACTGACGTTCTTGCTCGATATCATCGATTCATTGGTGATAATACATTTTTCCTCACAGGGTCTGATGAGCATGGAGACAAGATAGTGCGCGCTGCGCAAAAAGAAAATCTTGGACCACAGGCATTCGTAAATAAAAATGTTGAAAATGCACAAGAACTCCTCAAGAAACTGAGGATTTCAAATGATATGTATATTCGTACTTCGGACCAGGAGCACCACTGGCCAGGAGCGACAAAACTCTGGTATGCACTAGAACGCGCGGGGGATGTATACAAAGGGACATACAAGGGACTCTACTGCGTAGGGTGTGAAGCATTTATAACAGAAAAAGAATTAGTGGGAGGGAAGTGTCCTCTCCACGATGCTCTCCCGGAACAAATTGAAGAGGAAAATTATTTTTTCAAACTATCAAAATACGCGCCGGAAATAAAACGTCTTCTCGAAAGCGGCGAACTTAAAATCACCCCACACACAAGGGCAAACGAAATCATTGCGCTTGTTTCTGCTGCAACAGGGGAGAATGAGCTTGGGGATGTGAGTATATCTCGCCCCGAGCGCGCTATTCCGTGGGGGATCCCTGTCCCCAACGACCCGGGACAACTCATGTATGTGTGGTGTGACGCCCTTTCAAACTATATCTCTGCTATTGGATATGGAAGCAGTAATGAGACAAATTTTAAAACTCTTTGGCCTGCCGATGTCCAAGTTATTGGAAAGGACATCCTTCGTTTTCATGCACTTCTCTGGCCAGCATTTCTTCTTTCAGCAAAACTCCCTCTTCCTAAAGAACTTTTTGTTCATGGTTTTATAACATCAGAGGGGAAGAAGATGTCGAAGTCTGTGGGAAACGTGCTTTCTGCAGAAGAATTTATTGATGAGTACGGAGCAGAAGCACTTCGTTATTATTTTGCACGTGAGATTTCGCCCACAGAGGATGGTGATTTAACTCGTGAAAAATTCAAGGAAGTATACAATGCAAATCTCGCAAATGGTCTTGGCAATTTGATTTCGCGCACGCTCAAAATGTCTGAGTCATATTTTGGTGGGGTGGTCGCAGGAGATGCGTCGCGCGTGCCTGCTATTCGCACCAAGATTATTTCTCTCGAGAACGATGGAGATGTTTCGGGCCTCAATATTCCTTATCTTGTTACCAACGATATTCTTCCTCGCTATCATAAACATATGGCACAAGGAGAGATCAACAAAGGCGCAGATGTCATCTGGGAGCTCATTGGACACCTTGATCAGTTTGTGACCGATTATGAGCCGTTTAAGTTGGTAAAAACAGACAAGGAAGCTGCACAGGCGGTTATCTGGGGGCTTCTTTATGGGCTTCGCGAGATTGGTCAAATGCTCACACCAATAATGCCTGACACCGCACAGCGCATAGCGCTTTTGGTGAGTGCTGATGATATCGACGTGGGTGGTATCACATTCAATTCAAAGGCGCCTGTTGAGCCACTTTTTAAAAGAAAAGAATAATTTATATAACTATGACAACTCAATTTATTGATATTCACGGACATTTGAATGACCCTCAGTTTGATCAAGATAGAGATGTTGTCGTAGAAAGAATGCGTACACGTAATGTCGCGGGTATTATTGTTGGAACTGATTCAAAAACATCGCGTGATATTATAGAAATGACAAAGGGGTTTCCTGAGAATGTGTATGCGTCAGTAGGGATACACCCAATAGATAATCGCGAGGAAAAATTTCACCAATCTATTTTTGAAGAATTGGTAGCGTCTCCGCGCGTCGTAGCGATAGGGGAGTGTGGTCTTGATTACTCACGTCCCGCAGACGTCGCCGATGTTGCTTTCGAAAAGAAGCGCCAACGTGAACTTTTTGAAGCACAGGTTGATTTTGCTATTGCCCACAAGCTTCCCTTGATGCTCCATGTGCGTGATTGTGATAAGGCGCGGGCCGACGCACATCATGAAGTAATCGCCGTTCTTTCTGAAAAGAAAAAAACCGCAGGCGATGCGCTCCGTGGTGATGTGCATTTTTTTGCGCAGACTCTCGATATTGCACGACAATATTTTGCTCTCGGTTTTACTGTTTCATTTACGGGAGTCATTACATTTTCTCGAGAATATGACGAAGTTGTTCGAGAAGCACCACTCGACATGATAATGTCAGAGACTGATAGTCCATACGCATCTCCTATCCCATATCGTGGTAAGCGCAACGAGCCAATATACGTAGAAGAAGTGGTAAAGAAAATCGCTGAAATTCGTGCAGAAGATTTTGAAACCGTACGTGCTGCACTCATTGATAACGCTGTTAGAGTATTTGGAATCAGGGTTTGACAATAATGGACATGAATGTAAGTATGTAGGGAGATTTTTAACAGGAGGTTCAAATGTCTGAAAAGAATTCAAATCGCTTCGTTGCTTTGGTGATTCTTTTGTTAGGGAGTGCTGCGTTTTTTGGGATTATGGAGCACCTCATCCCAGCCTTATTTGAGGCAGGACCACTGTCTGTCAGTGCCTTGCCGTACGTGGGCGGTATATTGCTCGCAAGCATGTTCTTCTTCTTGATGTCGTATTCTGCAGTGCGCGAAATCATTTCGGGAGAAACACATAAGTATCCAGCGTAATGATTCTCAAAGCCTCATAAACCGCCAGAAATGGCGGTTTTTCTTTGCCCGCTTCCCCTCAGGGGCAGTCCTTTGGAGAAGTGGACTTTTAATAAATATTCTGGTAGTATACGCGGGTTACTAGGTTAACGGGGGGAACCCCAAAAGGCCTGGGTAAAACCAGGTTTAATTGAAAAATATGGATCATAATGAACACACGGAGCCTCGCGTATATGAGCTAGGCTACCATCTCGTTCCAACGCTTGCAGTAGAACAAATCGCTGCAGCGTCGGGAGCCGTGCGTGGTATGATTGAGCAGATTTCCAAGGACATCATTGCCGAGGAACTTCCTGTATTCATCGACCTCGCCTACACTGTTGTAAAGACAGTTGACCACAAGAATAAGCGTTTCGACAATGCTTACTTCGGATGGGTTAAGTTTGAAGCTACCCCAGAGAGTATTGCTACTCTCGAGGAGGCACTTAAGAAGGATGATAATGTTCTTCGTTACATGGTAGTAAAAACAATCAAGGAAAACACCTTTATTGCAAAGAAGTTTACTCCCGCAAAAATGAAGGAAGAAGAGGTTGCTGTAGCTGAAGAAGTTGCCGCAGAGGTAACTCCAGAAGCAGGAGAAGTTGCTATAGACAAGGCTATCGAAGAATTGGTAGCATAGTAGTATTAGCACTCATTAATTAACTTCTACCGGAATGTATATCAACAAAGCAATGGTTTACGGGAACTTGACGCGCGACCCAGAAATGAAGGCGCTTCCTTCGGGACAGCAAGTAACCAGTTTCAGTCTTGCAACCAATCGTGTCTGGAAGGACAAGATGGGGGCAAAGCAGGAGAGTGTGGATTATCACAACATTGTGATGTTCGGCAAAATCGCAGAACTTGCAGCGCAGTACCTCAAAAAAGGTTCTGGTGTGTATGTTGAAGGACGTATGCAGACCCGCAGTTGGGATGACCCATCAGGTAAAAAGTATCGTACAGAAGTTATTGCTGATACGATGCAATTTGGTCCTCGCGCAGGTGCACCGGGATCTACAGGAAGTTATTCTCCTGCAGCTGCCGCTCCCGCATCAAAGGCTGCTCCAGCTCACGAAGCTCTTGAAACCATTGAGTATCCGGAAGAGGATATCAACCCGGACGACATTCCTTTCTAGTTTGAACATACGTAATTGAGGCATTTCTGAATCAGCAGATTCACGTCTTGGACGGAGGTTGCACACAGTATTGCGCCTTGAACTGCGCTCAACTACCTAAGTTCAAAAAATAAAACATTAAAATTTAAACTTATTATGAAAAAGAACACACAATGTTACTTTACGACAAACAACGTAAAGCTCATCGACTACAAAGATGTAGATATCTTGAAGAAGTTTCTCACTCCTCATGCTCGCATGATTGCAGGGAAGCGTACAGGAGTATCAGCGAAGTATCAGCGCCAGCTTGCTCAGGCAATCAAGCGTGCACGCTTCATGGCACTTCTTCCGTTCGTAGCGAAGTAACATCAAAAATAGACAATAAAAAAATACTCGGTATCCCCGAGTATTTTTTTTATTGCCCGACAAACTCTGAGCGAGCTAAGGTGCTTTTATGGGGTTGCGAGTGTGTCGACACGAGCACTTCAGGATTTTTTAAGCTTCAAAAAATCCGTACCATAAAAAAGATTAGCGAGTGTTTTTTACTTCTTGTCCACACGCTCAGCGTATGTCCCTGTTTCTGTATTGATACGGATGAGGTCGCCTTCGTGAATGAACATCGGCACCTGAATGGTTGCTCCAGTTTCGAGAGTTACGGTATTTGAACCACCCGACACGGTGTTACCGCGAACTGCAGGAGGAGCCTCTTTTACGAGGAGTTCAACCTTGATAGGGAGCTTTACTCCAATAACCTTTTCGTCAAAAAACATTGCAGTAACGGGAGTATTTGGCTTTAAAAACCCTTCTTTACCATCAAGGATTGCAGTCTCAAGAGCAAATCTGTCTGATGCATCCTTTATGTCGCAGAACCATGACTCTCCCTTTCCAGAGTAGAGATACTTGATCTCCTTTGACTCAATATCTGCCTCTTCAGCGCGATCCGACTGCTGGAAGGTTTCCTCCACAACACGACCTGTTACGAGGTGCTTGAGCTTGGTCTGGTTGGTTGGGCGACGCTTTTGCTTCTGCGCAACGTGCGATGACATTACGATGTAAGGCTCACCTTTTAAAACAATACACTTTCCTGGTTTAATTTCGTTGTAATCAATAATTGCCATAATCTTCATATCTTACTCGTTTTTAAGTAAAATGCAATTCAAAATTCAGCCCCGCTTTTTATGCAAAAAGCGGGGCTGAATCTCACAAATCTAAAGCGGAAACCTATTCCGTCTCCTTGAGTTTTGAGCGGATCTCTTTCAAGAGGGAAGCGCGTACAGCCTTGTTTTCCTTGTCAGCAAGGAAAGTACAAGCAGAATCATATCCACGACCGATTTTGATGTCGCCATATGAATATGACGAGCCAGACTTCTGAAGAATATCAAAACTTTCTCCGAGCCCGAGGATCTCGCCTTCTTGTGAGATGCCTTTGCCATGCATGAGATCAAACTCTGCTTGTTTAAATGGCGCAGCAACTTTGTTCTTGATAACCTTTACACGAGTGCGGCTACCCACAACCTCGTCACCCTTCTTTATTTGCGCAATGCGACGGATATCGAGACGTACTGAGGTGTAGAACTTGAGAGCCTTACCTCCTGGGGTGGTCTCAGGGTTACCAAACATCACACCGATTTGCATACGGATTTGGTTAATGAAAATAACGATAGTCTTTGAGTTTGCAACGATAGCAGTAAGCTTGCGAAGTGCTTGTGACATGAGGCGGGCCTGCTTGCCTACGTGGTGTGCGCCCATGTCTCCCTCGATCTCATCCTTTGGGGTGAGTGCTGCTACTGAGTCGATGACGATAACATCCATTTTGCCTGAACGTACGAGACTTTCTACGATTTCGAGTGCCTGCTCGCCGTTGTCTGGTTGCGAGATGAGGAGCTCGTCGATATTTACGCCAAGTTTTTTCGCATACTCAGGATCCATGGCATGTTCTGCGTCTATAAACGCGCAGATACCGCCGAGCTTTTGTGCCTCAGCAACAACATGGAGGGTGAGCGTGGTCTTACCCGATGACTCAGGTCCAAATATTTCAATGATACGACCGCGGGGGAGTCCGCCCACACCAAGTGCATAGTCGAGGCCGATAGAGCCAGTAGAGATTGCGTCGACACCAACTTTTGGCTTGTCGCCAAGCTTCATGATTGCGCCTTCACCAAACTTTGCCTGGATGGCCTTGAGGGTGTCTTCGATATTACCACCGTTCTCCTTCTTGTCTTTTGCAGCCTTTTTTACGAGTGCCATATTTAAAAGTTATTTATATCGTTAATAATTTCAGGGGACGTGCTTGCTACTGTGGATGTCGCAATACTCACTTCGGGGACAACGAGAACTACTTCAATCGTTTCTATCTCGATTCTATCGTAATTATCTTTCGCAGTAACTTTAATTATATTATACCCGGGTGCTAGTATCAATTGACTACGGAAATTTCCCTCGAGGTCGACAGCGATGGGGGAGTCGTTAATGGCAACATTGTTGGTATGAATGCCTCGTCCTGTGACGATAGCGAGGGGTGAGGTCGTTGAAAAACCGCTCTTGGGTGAATCAATAACAAGTCTTGGTCCCCGGACAAAGTCATCAATCATAAAATAGGAATAACCAAGAACAATGGCGACCCCAAGTCCGCTGAGCCCCCACTGTAGTATCTTTCGGCCTTCCATGATGATTATGCTACGTCGTTATTTGGCTTTTCGAGCACTTCGCGTGGCTTTGCGCCATCTCCAGGCCCAATAACACTGCGTTCTTCGAGCATGTCGATAAGACGTGCGGCACGAGAGTAGCCTACCTTAAGGCGGCGCTGCAGGTATGAAGTCGAGGCTTTGCCAGCTTCTATTACGATTGCGCGCGCATCCTCATAGAGGTCATCATCGTCATCCTCTCCACTCTCTTCTTCAAACGAAGAGCTAAAGATAGAGTCACGTTCGTTACTAATGCTTCCGCTCGATAAATTGATCTCGTCAGAATCAGGGATTCCTTCGGTAGGGAGGTTGGTAAGGTACTTTACAACCGCCTTGAGCTCTGTTTCCGACATATACGCAGACTGGATACGGGTAGGCTTGGACATTTCTCCTGACATATAGAGCATATCGCCGGCACCGAGGAGCTTCTCTGCTCCAGAAGCATCGAGAATAGTACGTGAGTCGATTTGTGACGATACTTGGAGCGCGATACGTGCAGGGATGTTTGCCTTGATGAGACCCGTAATGACGTTCACCGATGGACGCTGAGTAGAGATGAGGAGGTGAATACCTACCGCACGGCTCATCTGAGCGAGGCGGACGATAGAGCTCTCAAGCTCGCGAGGGTAGACCTGCATGATATCTGCAAGTTCGTCGATGATAACGACAATATATGGCATACGCTCAGGGAGGTCTTCCTCGGTGTCTTCATCACCACCTTTTGCCTTTTCTTTCTTCGCTTTCGCTTTTTTGAGCGCTGGCTCGAGAATGTTCTTGTGATAAGAACCAATATCACGCACTGAATGTGATTCGAGGATATTGTAGCGACGATCCATTTCCTTTGCTGCCCACTTAAGAGCAAGAATTGCTTTCTTTGCGTCGGTGATGACAGGAGTGAGGAGGTGGGGGATCTTGTTGTAGAGGGTGAGCTCAACACGCTTAGGGTCGATCATGATGAGGCGGAGAGCCTCAGGTCCGTTCCTGTAGAGAAGAGAGTTGATGACCGCATGGATCGTCACTGACTTACCAGACCCCGTAGCTCCCGCGATGAGCACGTGAGGCATCTTTGCAAAGTCTGCAAAATAGAGTTTGCCCGAGATGCCACGACCGAGTCCCACAAGAAGAGGCTTTGGAGAATTCTGATATTCGTCGGACGCAAAAAGTGTCTTGAGTCCCACGACGGTCTTCGTAGAGTTTGGCACTTCGATACCTACGAGCGACTGTCCAGGGATCGGAGCTTCGATACGGATAGGGTGCGCAGCGAGTGCGTACGAGAGTTCGCTCTGGAGTCCGACGATACGTGCGAGCTTCACACCTTCTGCGGGCTTGAGCGCGTAGCGTGTGACTGATGGCCCGATAGACACCTCATCCATCTCTACGGTGATACCATACTGTGCGAGAGTGCGCTTGATGATGTTTGCATTTGCTTTGATGTCTCCGACACCTGGCTTGCCGCGATCTCCTTCGAGGATTGAGAGTGGGGGAGGGACGTAGGTTGTGTGCATTGCATGACCGAGCGTGATACCTGATTCATCTCCCTTAACCTCATCTTTTTTCTCTTTAATTTTTGCTACAACTTGAGAGAGCTTTGAAGGTTTTTCCTCCTCCTCTTCTTCCTCATCTTTTTCTTTTACTTCACGACCGGCAGACTTGATTTCGATTTCCTCGTCCTCCTCGTCTTCGTCATCTTCATCCGTACCGTCAGCATTGTTTCTCCAGAAGAGAAGTGCGCTGAAATTTGGTTTCGTGTTGAACATTACAAGTAGTGAGATAGAGAGAAATGCAATGAGAAAAAGTGTCGCAATGTAGGTGTCAAAAAGTTTAACAAGCGGCACTGAAATTATTTGTCCGAGGACACCTCCCGCGCTCGCGTCACCAGAAAAAATATTCACCAATCCGAGGATCGAAAAAAGGAAAAGAAATGCACCGACACTCGCCGACATTGCGATGTTGGGACGTGTCTCGCGGAAGAACGAAAGACCGAGAAGAAAGAGGAGAAGGGGAAGTGCAAAATACCCTACACCGAGGAGATAGTTGAAGCCACCATACACCGACTCGCCGAGCATTCCTGCCTTACCAAAAGGAGCAACAGAAAAGAATATTGCGATAACAAAAAAGAGGATTGCGATAACGGTATGACGGATCTCGTCAGAGAGTCCTGTGAAAGGGGAGTAATCACTGAGCGAGAAGTCGCTCTCTTCAGAAACAGTTGCCTTCTTCTTGGTAATCTTTGTGTCCGTCTTTCTTCTTCCGCTCTTTTCTTTTTTTGCCATAATAGTGCACATATAATACCAGATAATAGGCTCCTTCCAAACTTACACAGAGGCCGGACCTCGAGATTACCCGAGGTCCGGCCTCTGTGTAAGTTCTCACTGTCCTTTGACTTTTATCCTGTGTCCGATATAGTAGCTACATACGCATCGAAGAATTATATAAAGGACACTAAAAGGACAAAAATATGGACTATAATAAAGACAACAATCACAGAGAGCTAATGTCCCATAGAAACTCACATGGGGCTACGGGGCACGCTCGTGGACACGAAGGCACACAACGTTTCCCCGACTCGAACGGGATGGAGACGTTCAGTATTACCCTCCCAAAGAAGTGCGAGCGACTAGCTACAGCAATCTATCTAGTAACCAATTTTCTATCGGACATTGAGCCGATGAAGGCCCGTCTCCGTGCGCTCTCTCTCGACTTTGTCCGAGACGCTGCGTCCTTGAAAAGCGGGAGTTATGGAGTCGAAGTAAATGTCCTTGAAGCGCTCCGATCAAACATTCTCGAAACACTTTCTCTTCTTGAACTCGCATTCATTGCAGGTCTCATTTCTGAGATGAACTTCACGGTACTCAAGAGGGAATACGCAGCACTCCGAGATACAATCGATATCAAAAAAGCTTCACGCGAATCACGTACCGACAGCATTCTCGGCGATACATTTTTTGGTAACTCATTCCGCGGAGATGCGACCCCGACTCTCCCTCGAGAAACATCATCTGCGTCACTCAAAAACGAGAAGCAAGAGGCTGAAGATGTGGCTCCAAAAATGTCTTTAAAGTCGGTCGAAAAGAACTCAAAAAATAATGTCCTTGAAGACAAGAAACAGGCATCAGTTCGCGCGACCACAAATGTCCTTAAGGAGAGCCGACGTGCACGTATCTTAAAACTCGTAAAGGACAATCGCGAGGTAACCATAAAGGACATTGCAAACCACTTCCCAGATCTGTCCGAGAAGACAATCCAGCGAGAATTGGTCACTCTTGTAGAGACAAATGTCCTTAAGAAAAGTGGCGAGAGAAGGTGGAGTAAATACACTCTCGTATAGAAACAAAAAGTAACCAAAAAGACCGCATCATGCACCTCGCACGATGCGGTCTTTTTGATTGCTTTTTGACCCATTTTATGCTATCCTTTTCTCGTGTGGAGCACTGTTGTTTTGGGGGGTTGTGATGTCGCAAGACAGCCACAATCAGCTATTCACATGTTATCCACATTTGTATGCTTTGCAGGTTTATCCGGCACTGTATATAATGTAAATAAGTTCAGTGTGTGGAGATTCTCCACTCGCTGAATTTAGGTATAGTAGTCGTGCTCGCATTACTACGATACTTCAAAAAGAAAGCTCCCGGCTTACGATAGATTGCACGCAAGGGGAGAGGTCATTGAAAACTAGATCCGTTGCATTCAGTACTGAATACAACAACGATACCACTCATCATTATTCAATGTTGAGTGCAGCGGATCTTGCATAGGAAATCGCATCACACAAAGAGGTGCATTTTCAGTTTTCTATGACCTCGATCCGTGCGGGTCGAGGCACTACCGCATGACCGATAAAACGACAGTGATATCCCTCTCCCACTTAAATCCTTCACTCAACTTTGCTAAAAGATATTTGGCGAGACGAAAATAAAAATTTGGTATGAATCGCGATTCATTAAAAATTTTTATTAAAGTCGCAGCCGATATTTTTAGCGAAGTGTGGAGAGTTTGAGTGGGGGAGGGATCCAGTTTACTTAACCCACGAACATTTAGTTCGTGAATGTGCGATTAGAAACATTAAAATTATTTATGAATAAATTCACATCAAAGTCTGTTCTCGCGACAGGTTTGGTTGCAATCGCTCTTGCTTTCACAGCAACAGCATCAGCTGCAACATTTTCAACAAACTTGAAGCAGGGCAGCACAGGTGCTGACGTAAAGAGCCTTCAGGTTATCTTGAACTCAGACGCCGCAACTCAGGTTTCAGTTTCAGGCGCAGGTGCTCCTGGATCAGAGACTACTTATTTCGGTGCTGCAACAAAAGCTGCAGTTATCAAGTTCCAGAACAAGTACGCATCAGAGGTTCTTACACCAGCTGGTCTTACTTCAGGAACAGGTTTCGTTGGTGCCCTCACACGTTCAAAGTTGAACACAATGGGTGGCTCAACAACAACTACAACAACAGGTTGTACAACAGCGTTTGATCCAGCAACTGGCAAGCCATGTTCAACAACAACGACTACGACTACACAGTCAGGTCCTGTTACTGTAGCTCTTGCAAACGACAATCCTGCTGCATCATCAGTAGTAGCCGGTCAGGCAACTGCAGATCTCGCACACTTTGCGTTTTCAGGTAACGGTACAATTACGAACGTAAAGCTCGTACGTACTGGTATCTCAGCAAACAGCACTCTTTCAAACGTATACCTTTACGAAGGTAACTCACGTGTATCAGATGCTGCATCTGTAAGTAACACAGATGGCACAATTACTTTCAACAACCTTAGTATCACAGTAGCTGGCTCAAAGACACTCGCTGTCAAGTCAGATATTTTGACTGGTACTCAGGGTCAGATCGTAGGTGTAACACTCACAAGCTTCACAACTACTGGTTCAGCAGCAACAACAGTAAACATCGCGGGTAACCAGATGTCTGTTGCTACAGCTGATATCGCTACAGTTTCTGTGGGTACAGAGACAACAAACGATGCTTCAGTAAACGCAGGAACAAACGGATACACATTCTGGTCAGCTCCTGTAACTGTAAGTACACGTGCTGCAAAGCTTAAGGGCGCAACATTCGAGTACATTGGATCAGCTCCAACAGATGCTCTTGCAAATGCTCGCCTTTATGTAAACGGCACAGCAGTAGGTCCAGTTTCATCAATTTCAGCTTCAAACAAGCTTTCATTTGATTTCGGTTCATCACCAGTAACATTGAACACAGGTGCTTCAACTGTTGAAGTACGTGCTGATATCGTTAAGGGTTCAAACCGTAACGTAAAGTTCACACTTCAGAACGCTTCTGACCTCGTGCTTGCAGACTCACAGCTCAATGTAAACATTGCAGCTTCAGGTACTGTACTAAGCGCAGGTGGTGTTGTTACAATTAACTCAGGCTCAATTACAACAGTTATTGACCCTTCGTTTAACTCAGTTACAACAGTAACAGGAGGATCAACAGGCGCAGTTCTCGGTAAGTTTAAGCTCACAGCATATGGCGAAGATGTAAAGGTTCAGACCCTTGGTGTAACAATCACTGGTGCTGATACAAACCTTGCATTCACAAGCCTCAACAACATTGCGCTCTTCTACAACGGAGCACAGGTTGGCTCAAGCCAGAACGCAACAGGTATCGTAGCTTCATCAACAACAAAGAGTTTTTCTCTTGGTTCATCATTGATCGTTGCTGCAGGTACTCCTGGAATCCTTGAAGTACGTGCTGATCTTCAGAACTCTTCAAGTGCAAACTTCACTTCAGGTACAATCACAGCACAGCTTGACCTTGGGTCATCAAACGGACAGGGACAGAGTTCTATGAACTCAACCAACGTTCCTGCTGCTAACGTTACAACCAATGGTTTGACAATTGCCGCAGGTGCCCTCAGTGTTGCACAGTCAGCTGCTTACGCAGCTGCACAGGTTGTGAATCCAAACACTTCAAACGTGAAGATTGGTTCATACTCATTCCAGAACACAAGCTCTTCAGAGTCAGTTCGTGTTACAAACCTCGCGGTTCGTCTCACAACAACTGGTGTTCTTACAAACTTGAGTAACCTCCGCACAACAGAGACTTCAGGATCAGGTTCAACACCTATCAATCCTTCAGCTTCAAATAACTTCTCAGTTAACTTTGACCTTGCCGCAGGCCAGTCAAAGACGATTGATATTATGGCTGATCTCGGTGCTGCAACAAGCTCAAGCTCGTTCACATCACACCTTACACCAACAGCAATGGGTGTAAGTTCAAACGTAACAGTTACAGTTACAGAGAAGGATGGACAGACAATTACTGTTCAGACTGGTACTCTCGCAACTCCAACACTTAACCCAGCTCCAAGTTCACTTTCAGCTCAGTTCGTTGTTGGTGGTTCAGCTAATCTTAACGTTGCACAGTACAACTTTGTTGCTACAAACGGTAACGCAAACATTACAGAACTTAAGGTTACTGTAGGTGGCGCAGCTGTTGTTGCTGGACAGTCTCCAGTTTCAACAATTACTGTAGCAGGACAGTCAGCTCCTGTAGTAAGCAACATTGCATACATCACCGGTCTTAACATTCCTGTTACGAACGGTGCTGCAGGTGCAAACGTTAATGTAGCAGCTACATTCTCAGCTGTAGGTACAAACGGTGTAACTTCAAATCAGACAGCTACAACCTCTATTACCTACATGAAGTACACTATTGGTGGTACAACAACTTCAACAACTACAATCAACGTTCCTTCGAACACATTGACAGTAGTTGGTACAAAGCCAACCGTAACGATCGCCGGTTCAACCGACGCTCTTATCAACGGCCTTATCAAACTTGCTGAAGTAACTGTTGCAGCAGATGCTGCCGGTGACTTGAAGCTCGTTACATTGCCAATTAGCATTTCATCAACTGGAGTTGCTGTAGTTGCCTCAGGTACATCAGCATTCACAGTTAAGGGAACCGACGGAGCTTCAATTGGAAACTCAAACGGCGCCTTTACTATGACTCCTAGTGGAACTGCAACTTCAACAATTACCTTCACAAGCCCTTACACAATTACTGCTGGAACTTCAAAGACCTTCAGAATTTACGGTACGGCTGAGTTGGTATCAGGTGCTGTTAACACAACCTCACTTTCAACCAAGCTTGGTGATTCATCACTTCTCTTGTGGAACGATATGCAGGGTGGCGTAAACAACATCACTGGTGCTAATATCTACAACTACCCAACAGAGTCATCAGTTATTCATAACTAATGTTCTGAACGGATAGCTTAGATAGCAGTCCACGAAAAGAGAATTCCTAATTCGCAAGAATAGGGAATGACCTCAATTCAACAAAAAGCCCCCGCTTCCGCAAGGAAGTCGGGGGTTTTTTGTATTTAACCAAACCCCCAAGTCCCCATAGGTCGGACCTCTGTATACAGAGGTCCGACCTATGGAGAGGGGTAAAGATTTTGAGTTATCCACAGCCCCACAGCTTTTAGAAGATTCATCGCGATAATGAGTGTTAGAATATATTATAATGGCAAGGAAGTTTAAATTTTCGATTGGTGAATATTACCATCTCTACAATCGTGGCACTGACAAGAGGTTGATTTTTATGGATGATACGGATAAAAATCACTTCATAAAACTATTATTCCTCTGTAACTCAGCAAGAAACTTTGTTTCTAGGGATATTCCCAGAGGTTCGACCTATGTATACGAAAGAGGAGAACCTTTGGTTGAAATAGTCGCCTACTGCTTGATGCCAAATCATTTCCACCTGCTAGTTCATGAAAAAGAGGACCATGGAACGAGTCTGTTTATGCAAAAACTCCTTACTGCTTATTCAATGTACTTTAATACAAAACAAGCGAGGACAGGTACTTTGTTTGAAGGAAAATTTAAGGCAAAGCATGCAGACACGGATGAATATCTGAAATATCTACTTGCGTATATTCATTTGAATCCAGTGAAACTTGTCGAGCCAAAATGGAAGGAGAGTGGAATACAAGATCGTGTGATAGCACAAGAATTTCTCAACGATTATAAATACTCGAGCTATCTCGACTGGAAAGGCGAAGTGCGTTCTGAGTCAAAAATAATTAACCGCGAGGCATTGCCGGAGTATTTTGCTGAAGCAAAAGATTTTGATGCGTTTATGAATGATTGGTTCGAATTTAGTAGAGAAGAATAGCCCCATAGGTCGGACCTCTGGGGTGATAGGGAGTAAACTTCTGCTCTTTTATAAAAGTTATCCACAGGTATTTTGTTGAAATTGGGGACACGTGAAAATGGGGGTGGTACAATAGGGGGAAGTATTCAATCATTCTATGTTGCTCAAAAAAATATTTAAAATAATCGCTTGGGTGGTCGCAGTTGCTGTTGCTCTGCTTCTACTAAATTATGCGTATTTTAAATATCAAGTCGCGGTTGGTGACATGGTGTATTACGGTGATAGGTGGTATACAAAATCTCAACTTAGAAAAATAATACCACCGCAATACGTAGACATTCCGGCAAAGAACACACCAGAGGAAGTGTATGCGAATTTTCGTCAGGCGCTTCTTAATAATCAAATTGATGCTGCGCTGACATATGTAAGGGGGGAGAATCAGGCTAGTCAGCGTGATGCTCTTGTGAAGTTTGGGGATCTCATTGCTCTTGGAAATATTTATCCTGAAAAAATTGCACGAGAAAAAATTGAAGGGAATTTTGCGCAGTATAAGTATTCTTTTGTTAAGGACGGGAATATGACCAATAGTATTATCCTTTTTGAAAAAGATATAGATGGTTATTGGAAATTAGATATTTAATAAATCTCAATGAAGTATCTGAAACTCACCATAGCTTTCATTGTTGCAAATCTTTTCGTGGGTTTTGTATTTGGTTATGACAATTTTATTATTCACCCCAAGCTCTCTAGTGTCGCGATTGAAGTATACAAAAAGGTATATCCTGATAAACTTACAGGAAAAAAGGAATCTTGGATCGTTTCGGGGGCAATTGCAGAAGATGCTGACCCTCGGTACATAAATCATTTTTATGACCCAACTACTGGAAAAGGGCTTGGGGTGCCAGCGTCTGTTTCTGTAAAAGAGTGGGCACGGTATCAAGACGGGGCGTCGGCTATCACAGGAGACTATTCGGAGTCTGCAATACTTTCGAATTATCGTAATGGCAATTTTGAAAGAGCATATCAGGGCGTGGGGCACATGCTTCATCTTACACAAGACATGTCGGTTCCCGCGCATACACGTCTGGATTCGCATCCAGAAGGTGACCCCTATGAAGCGTGGGCAGCAAAGAATGGGGCTATTAGTGCCTCTGGGATTCTCCTTACGTCAATAAATGAGCTTAATCAGGCCTTTGATGATCTTGCAAAATATTCGCATGCTAATTTTTTCAGCAAGGACACAATCATAGTTGAAGATTCTTTTCAAAGGAAAGGGGGATACATTTTGTGTGGCGATAAAAATGTTTTATTTAAGTGTGCAAAGGAAATAATTGAGCCACAAAAAACTAGTTATTATATCGATGACGCTGTCAGCTCTGACTATTGGAACCTCTTGTCGCCTGAGGCCATTTCATATAGCGCTGGTGTAATAGAATATTTTCAAAATAAATTTGACGCTATTGATGCAGAGAAAAAGGTTGAACAGAAATTAAGTATCTTTCAAAAAACCTTAAATGTTTTCAGTGGTGCTTCTCAAGCCACAAAGTATGTTTTTGGCGATGTTGTTATTGTTGGGCAGACGAGAATTATTATTGCAAAAGAAGTGGCAAGTCAGGGGTTGAATGCTGTGGCCCCTGTGCTTGCATTCATTGGTGACCCTGGACAATTCGTTTTTGATACTGTTTCTGGTCGCATTCCTTTAGTTATCCTAGCAATCGCAAGTACTCCAACTGGTGATAATCCCGCCTCTGTTATTCTCGCAACAACACCAAACTTGCAGGGTGGGCCTTCTTCGGTAGTCCAACCCGCACAACCAAGCGCTTCAAATAGTAGCTCAGCCAAGAAGTCTCCACCTGCCAACTCAGTCACTCAAAAAACCGTTTCAGTGCCTGTGTTTGTGAAGGTCCCACCACAAGAGACGACTGATCCTGCCGACAGCGAGCAGTCGTCATCGCCAAAGCTTGTGTTTGTGGGGATGCAAAATGTGCCGATGAGTTTTGGTGGGGGATTTGCTCCTGAGGTGCTCGCTGTAACTGACGTAGAAGAAAGTGTTACTGAGAGCCCCATGGCAACACCTAGTGAGCCTGCTGTGGTCCCAGACGGCATTGTCTTTGCGACGACAAGTGCCCCAGTTTATGCTGTGAACCCAGTCGTCTTTTCTGGGGAATACCGCAATAGTGATTCTACTTTTGATACTATAAATATTGAATTAAAAAATACTTTACTTGAAAATGCCACAACGTCTGTGGCATTTTCTGCACAAGCGACTACGACTGGAGCGGTTTTGTCGTTTAGAAAAGAAGTAGATATTACAGATTCAGGGCTTTTTGAATATCGTGCGAGGCTTGAAAATGCAGCACTTGCGTCAAGCACACCTTGGTCAACTTCAAATTTTTTTACCGTAAACTTTGCCACCACAACTGCATCAAGCACTCCCGCAGTCGCAACTACTACGCATGCTCTAGTGTTTGAAACCCCAAACTCTGCAAATGTTCTTTACTCCGACCTCAATCAAAACGGTATCGCAGATAGTGAAGAAGACGATGTTGTCGCATCATCGAGTGCGTGGCTTGCTGCAGGGGAGTACGTTTTTAATAATTTAATAGTAACAAACAGGGCAACAATAACCGCAGCAGGGAACGAAAATTCATCAAGTACGTTTAAAGGAGTGAAAATATTTGCAAAAAATCTTACTATCGAAACTGGCGCAACCATTTCTGCTGATGGGCAGGGGTACAAAACTGGACCTGGGTACACTCTCCCCGCTGGGTTGGCAAGTGATCCATCAGCAAGCTACGGTGGCTCGGGCGGTGGTACCCCAAGATACTATGGTTCAGCAATACGACCAACAGATCTGGGAAGTGGAAAAGGTTCTCGTGGTGGAGGGGCGATACAGATTGTTGTGACAAATGTTTTTACAAATAATGGCAAGATTTCTGTAAATGGAGTAAGTACAGGAACAAGTGGTGGTAGTATTTATGTTAATACAAACAGCTTTGCGGGGGTAGGGTCATTTAGCTCAAATGGTACTGGAGTAAATTGGCCAACAGGAATCGGTGGTGGCGGTGGAAGAATTGCTTTACATTACGCACAGTCCTCATTCTCAGGAAGCGCCGGAGCTATTGGAGGCATGGGAAGTTGGGGCCGAGGAGGAGAGGGGACAATAGGATTTTTTGATACCATAAACAATGATGCATATTTAAAAAATACATTTAGGTTCGAGAAAAGCGATGAACCGTTTAATTTTAGTAACGTCTATATTTCAAATGGTGCCTGGGTCGGAGTCGATGAAGGAGCCACACTCACAGCAGAAAATATTTTTGTAGATGGAGCAGCACATCTTTCTCTTGCGAATAATGTTGTTCTTCGTTCTCAGTCGATATTGGTCTCAGGTAGATCATTTATTACTCTTGGTTCTGGGGTTACACTAAGTGTCCCCGAAATTGCAATCGGATATAAAAGTAATTTGTCGCTACTCAGTGAAGACTCCCTTGTTGCAAACTCACTAGTACTCAAGGATGGAGGGACTCTCACATCGGGGATTAAAAAAGCAGTATTCATCGATGTCTCAAACTTAGAGGTGGCCACGAGTTCTGCCATCTCTGCCTGGGTTTCTGCCGTAGAGAGTGACCCTGATGATTTCTTTAGTTCTGGAGATGGAGCCTCTGTATATATTAAATCTTCTGGCAAATTAATTATTGATGGAAGCATATCTGCAAATGCTCCAGAAGGGAAGGTAGGAGGTGGTATTTACATCGATACAAGTAATCTTGTTGGAAAGGGAACCATTGTGTCGCAAGGAGGATTGATGGTTTGGGGTGGGTACTATGTTGGATACAAAGGACCTTTTGCTGGTGGTAATATTGCTGTTTATTATGCAACTTCTTCGTTTGCAGGTACCGCGACTGCCCCCGGGGCTTGCGGAAGCTATGACGGTTGGTCAAAAACATGCGCAGGAAATGGGAAAGTTATCGTTGATAATATCAGCAATAAGCCTGCAATACCTATCCCGCCCGCTCCAGTAATTCTGAGCTCAGAAAAGGTTATTACCGCTTTTGATTTCCTCATTGCATCATCGACAACTTCTGGAGCGATCGATGAAACGGCACATACTATTAGCGTAGTGGTTCCTTCAGGGGCAGATCTGCTTACTCTTGTTCCTATAGTCATAGTATCTCCTCTTGCAACTTCAAGCCCAGCTTCAGGTGTGGCACAAGATTTTACAATGCCTGTTGAGTATGTAGTAATTGCAGAAGATGGGACTACGCAGGCATACATCGTAACGGTTACAACAGAATCAACCCCGATTCCTCTAGTGGTAGCGAGTTCTGGACGCGCAATCGTTGCATTTGATATCCTGGTGGCGTCCTCGACCATTCCTGGTGTTGTTGATGAAATAGCGCATACGATTAGTCTGACTGTTCCTTTTGGTACTGATGTTTCCGCGTTGGTCCCAACGATAGTTGTATCAGCCCTCGCAACTTCAAGCCCCGCGTCTCTCGCGGCTCAAGATTTCACTAGCCCTGTCGTATACACAGTGACAGCAGAAGATGGTTTGACTCAAGTATATGTTGTTTCGATTGTTGTCGAGGCACCACCCGCTGCTCTGTTACCAACCATAAGTAGTTACACATTTAATGGAATCGCTGGCGACATTTCGGTAGACTTCGCGACGACTACCCCAACAATTGAGCTTTCGCTTGTTTCCAGCAAAGACGTTGACTGGGTTTCGATTACCATTGAAGATCAGACAGACACTACTAAGTATAAAAGATTTTATTCTGGAGCGGGATGTACCGATGGCACTGCAGTATGCGCAAAAACTTGGGACGGTATTCTCTCTAGTGGGGAAGTAGCACCAAACGGTGTGTACCGCATCAAGGTCCACATTAAAGACACTGACGGCAATGACTATAATGATTATCTTCTGCCATACGTGTTAACGATTAACAGAGAAGCAATTTAAAAAATTTCGTTTATCTTGCAAAAAAGCCTTAATTTGCTAGGCTTAAGAGAGGAAACAGCAGGGGGACTTTTGGGAAGATTTTAATTAAATTAAACAAGAAAAAACGTTACTTTACACGGGTGAAGTTTTGCGTCATTTAGAAATATTATGGAAAAGATTAGTAAAAAGAATATTCAAATCGGGATTGCGGTGATTGTTATCGCAGGAGTTTGCGCAGCTTTCTTCTTTGGGAAGCCTGCCGTTGCGCCTGAAGATGGCGTGCTCGAAACAGAGCAGTCAGCTACGTCAACAGAAGTAGTTGAGAAAGTAACTACACCAATCAAGAGAACTGTAGTTTCAGAAGCAGGGGATGACCAGGTTTCGTTGAGCTACCAGAATGCTCTCGTGCTCTATCCTGCAGACAAGCGCATTCAGCTCAGTGGTACAACTTCTTGCCAGGCGACACCTACAAACGTGACCTACAAGAACGGCACCAGCATTATGATCGACAACCGCTCTGCGCAGTCACACACTATTAAACTCGGAACCACGTACGTTATTCCTGGTTACGGCTTTAAGATCGTGAAGCTCTCAAGCGCTACGCTTCCATACGCATTCTTCGTGGACTGCGACAAGCAGCAGAATATTGCGACATTGAGCGTTCAGAAGTAAATCCTGTTTCTCAAGTAGCAAAACACCCCCTTGTTCGGCCGAACAAGGGGGTGTTTTGCCAAATTTAAGCATCTGGACGATTTTGCCGTATTGTGGTACTATTGATATATGAAAGAAGTCATCAAATCCATCTTTGGTCTTGTGGCGATATTGATCGTCGGGCTTGCTGGGGTGACTGTCTCAAAAGTGATGAAATTAGGGGATATGAATGCGGTTATTATGACCGTTGACAATATTACCCGCACACGCTAATATAACACCGAAGCCCGAAGAAGTAGGCAGTCGCGGAGAAATGCGATGTAGGCCCTGCGGAGGTCGACTTATTCTCATTTATTGAGATGGCTTTACGGCTCTCGCGCTTTGCGCTTGAGCCGTCAACTTGTTTAATTCAAATTATGGCAATTACAAAACAAAAGAAAGTAGAACTTATTGGTTCGATGTCTGAGCGTCTCGCGACAGCAAAGTCAATCGTTTTCGTAAACTTCAAAGCGCTCGGAGCAGCGGATACAAAGATCCTCCGCCGAAAGCTTAGAGCTGACAATGTTGGATACTTTGTTACGAAGAAGACTTTGGCAAAGCGTGTACTAACAGACCTCAAAGCAAAAGGTGAAATGCCTGAGCTTCCAGGAGAGCTCGCGATTGCATACGGTGAGGATCTCCTCGCCCCAGCACGTGAGACTTATGGGTTCCAGATAATGCCTCGCGATAAGGGTTCAATCGCTATCGTCGGTGGTATCTTTGATGGAGAGTACAAGACAAAGGAAGAAATGATGGCAATTGCAACCATTCCTCCACTTCAGGTTCTCCGTGGTATGTTCGTCAACCTCATCAACTCACCAATTCAGCGTTTCGCTATTGCGATGGGAGAGATTGCGAACTCAAAGGGTGCAGCACCTGTAGCAAAAGCTGAGGTAGTAGAGGAAGCCCCTGTAGCAGTGGAAACACCTGCAGAGACCCCCGTAGAAGCAGCAGCCGAGGTTGCCACAGAAGTTGCAGAAACCCCCGCTGAAGCACCAGCGACAGAAGAAGCGCCCGCAGCCTAACTAAATTAGAAATTTAATTATTAAAATTATGACAGAAAACAAAGACGTAGTAGTTCCTGCAAAGTTCAAGGACCTTGTTGAGAAGATTGAGACAATGTCAGTTCTTGAACTCCACGAACTCGTAAAGGTTCTCGAGGAGAAGTTTGGTGTATCTGCAACAGCAGTAGCCGCAGCAGCTCCAGCAGCCGCAGCAGCAGGTGATGTTAAGGATTCATTCAACGTAGAGCTTTCAGCTTCAGGAGACACAAAGATCGCGGTGATCAAGGTTGTTAAGGAGGCTCTCGCACTTGGTCTCAAGGAGGCTAAGGATCTCGTAGATGCAGCACCTTCAATGCTCAAGGAGGGTATGAAGAAGGCAGAAGCAGAAGATCTCAAGAAGAAGCTCGAGGAAGCTGGAGCTAAAGTTACTCTTAAGTAACTTTAAGCGAACAGCTTGTGAGGGGGTCGGGGAACGGTAGTTCCCCGTGAAGGAGAGCAATAAGAAAAAACCGCACCAGCGGTTTTTTTCTTATGTTGAGAACCGTGGGTTCTCAAGGAGGAACGAAGTGACGACGGCTGGTGCAAAGGTAACTTTGAAGTAATACTATTACACTTCCAAATAAAAAACCCTGAGGATTTCCTCAGGGTTTTTTGTTTTGCTTGTAAAAGTTTTTCCAAGTGCTAAGGTTAGAAGTAGAAGTTATTTAAATAACAACAAAGAGGAAAGGGGATAATCATGAGAAAACTAACGTTTTTTCTGCAGGCCTTTTATTGGCCTTACTGGCGTTTCGTGATGTTTTTCTTTGGTCATCTGCGCGTAGTGGGTCTGAAAAAAATTGCACAAGAAAAGCGTGGAGCTATATTTGCAGGGAACCACAGTAGTCAGCTTGATCCATTTTTGGTACCTACTGCGCTCTCGCCACGATCCCCACTTATGCCGATGCATTTCGTGTCGCGCGAGCGAGGGTTTTATGATGTGCAAGGGATTGCTCGGTATGCATATGGTGGACTCATCTTCAGAATTTGGGGCGCTTATCCAGTGCTCGTAAAAGAAGAGGAGTATGAAACCAAGCTCGTGCATCATATCAGTATTCTTCTCAATGGGGGCAGTGTTTGTATTTTCCCCGAAGGAGTGCTGAGCAAGGACGGTTCGGTAGGGAAAGGGAAACCAGGCGTTGCATACCTTTTGTGGCGTACAGGGAAGCCTGTAATCCCGGTGGCCATCACGGGGCACCACAACATGGGACCGTATGGATTTTTCATGCGGAGGCATCGTCTCGTGGTTATGTTTGGAGAACCGATTTCTCGCGAGGAAATTTTTGGTGCGATGGATTTGTCTGTCCAGCCAACCCGTGACCAGCTTGTTTCTGCAACAGAAATCATTATGTCTCGAGTGCGGGAAATGGTCAGTTCTTTGAACCCAAAAGAGGCCACAGAAACCTCTGGTCTACAGGTCAGTTCCGATTAACTTTACGAAGCCCCATGCGCAGCAAGGGGCTTTTTTCTTGGGAACCCTATGCAAAAAGTATCCACAGGAGTATAATATTCGCCATGGATACTCTCGGAAAATTATTTGGAAGTCAGGCGCGCGTCAAGATTTTGCGCCTCTTTCTTTTGAACCCTCTCGAAGCATTTGATGTGCCAACTATCGCAGACAAGAGTAAGGTTTCACCCGCTGAGACTCGCCGTGAAATCACGCTTCTTAAAAAAGTTGGGTTCCTCGCCGACAAAAGTTATTTCAAAGAAGTACCTCCCAAGCGCGGTTCTAAGAAGGCAGCGACAAAGAAAAGGGTGCAGGGTGTACAGCTCAAGCCCGGCTTCTCGCTCCTCGTTCCCCTTAAAAATCTTGTTATCTCTGAGACTCCTCTCAATAGAGATGAGATTAGTCGTCGTTTCAAAACCGTAGGAAGAGTGAAGCTTCTCGTACTTTCTGGAATATTCATTGATGCTCCCGAGGCGCGCGTAGACGTGCTCATTGTGGGGGATAATCTCAAGAAGCGCGCAATTGAAACAGTATTGAAATCCATTGAAGCAGAGGTGGGGAAGGAGCTTTCTTATGGAGCCCTCGAGACTGCGGATTTCCTCTATCGCGTTAGTGTGTATGACAAATTTGTCCGCGACATTCTTGATTTTCGTCACGATACTATTCTCGACAAAATCGGTGTCGAATAAAAGTCTCCTGCTTGTATGAAGCTTCTTATTATTTCTCCAGGCAAACAGCACGACTCAATGGTCGCTGACGCTATTAAGGAGTATCAAAAGCGTCTCTCGGTGAGGCTCCCAATTGAGTGGGCTTTCCCGTCTGTCGGAACAAAAGAAGAAGAGGGGATAGCGACACTCAAACAAATCAAGGACGGCGACTTTGTGCTTCTCCTCGATGAGCGTGGACGTTCGTATTCGAGTACCGACCTTGCGAAGCTTGTTGATACTAGACTCCAGGATGGGACGAAACGACTCGTGTGTATTATTGGTGGCGCATTTGGAGTTTCCGAGGAAGTAAAAAAGCGCGCAGATGCAACTGCGTCTCTCTCGGCGATGGTGTTTCCACATATGCTCGTGCGACTCATTCTTGCAGAGCAACTCTACCGCGCGGTGACTATTATTGATGGGGGAAAGTATCATCACGAGTAGTTACTGAGATCAAAAGAAGCCGAAATTATGGGTTTTTTGAGGGCTGGAAAGAATCTTTCATTTTTTGGAAAAATGGTATAATAGATGGAGCAACAAATCCTTACCCTTTGCGCTCCGCACCCTGCTTTGGGGAGTGGGGGTGGCCCGAGGTCATTCTATTGAATGAGGAACGTAATGGAGTTGGTTGTGAATATTAATAGTATTAGTTTTAATAAATAAAAATATGCTTATTTCAGATTGGGGAATGCAGTTGAGTAGTGCGTTCATGGGGATTGGTGTTCAGGCACTCTTCTTCCTCCCAAAGCTTCTTCTTGCAGTCATCATCTTCATCGCAGGATGGGTTGTTGGATCAGTTCTCGCTGAGGTTGTTTCAAAGATTATAAAAGCAATTAAGATTGATTCAATTCTCGAGAGCGCAGGAGCACGTGGTCTTCTTGAGAAGGCAGGCTTCAAACTTAACACAGGTGCTTTCTTGGGCGCATTGGTTAAGTGGTTTATTATTATCGTATTTCTCGTTACTGCACTCGATCTCCTCAACCTCGGAGCAGTAAATGATTTCTTGACGACTGTTGTTCTTGGGTACATCCCACAGGTTATTGTTGCAACATTGATCTTGGTTGTCGCAGCAGTCCTCGCTGATCTTTCACAGAAAGTTTTGGCAGGAGGAGCACGCGCACTTGATTCAAAGTCAGCAGGACTTGTTGGTGGCGTTGCTCGTTGGGCAATCTGGATCGTTGCACTTCTTGCAGCATTGAACCAGCTCGGTATTGCAGGGGGAATGATGCAGACACTTTTCACAGGACTCGTAGCTATGCTTGCTCTCGCAGGAGGTCTCGCATTTGGTCTCGGTGGTAAGGATGCAGCAGCTCGTTACATTGAGAAGCTCCGCGAGGACATCTCAAACAAGTAGATTGAGTAGAATTTGGGATTTGGAATTTAGAATAAAAACCCAACAGAAAAACCCGCCCAAAGGCGGGTTTTTCTATGTATTTTGGGCCCCAATTCCACATTCAAAATCCCATATTCCATATTCTATCTAAAACGCTTGACACAGGTTTTTTTTCGTATATAATGGCTGGATTGTTGTATATGAGTATCGGAATGAGAAATACCCCAGGTGGGATTAAATAGAAACCATTACGGCTTCTATTTTGACCCGCCCCAAAAGCGGGCATTTTTATTTTCGAAAAGAAATCTCATTGATTGTAGTTTGTCAATTTCATTCCGTCCCACACACCGTTAAGGAGGTCTTTGAGTGTGTGGAGACGGGCAGGTAAGAAACAAGTCCTCGCTCTAAGCAAGCGAGGCTAGTTGAATGTTAGTAATAACGTTCAGCGAAACAAATAATGATTGTGGTTTTTAAATTTCCTAATAAGAAATTTAAGAGCATATGGTGGATGCCTTGGTTCTAAGAGGCGATGAAAGACGTAGCATGGCTGCGATAAGCTTCGGGGAGGTGCCTAGCAACCTTTGATCCGGAGATCTCTGAATGGGGAAACCCCATAACTGTTATAGGTTATGACCTACATTTTAAATGTAGGAGTATACCCAGGGAAGTGAAACATCTCAGTACCTGGAGGAAAATAAAAAAAGCCGCCGAATGGCGGAACATTTCCTGAGTAGCGGCGAGCGAAACGGAAATAGCCCAAACCTACTATTTATAGTAGGGGTTGTAAGGCAGAGACGTCGTATTTATACGAGAGGAGTTACAAAATGTAATGTTAGTTGAACTTGCTGGAAAGCAAGGCCCCAGACGGTGATAGCCCGGTAAACGAAAACATTACATCTTCTTTGTCTCTGTTCTTGAGTACTTCGAGACATGAATAGCTCGGGGGAATCTACCAGAACTAACTGGTAAGGCTAAATACTCTTAGAAACCGATAGTGAACTAGTACCGTGAGGGAAAGGTGAAAAGAACCCCGGTGAGGGGAGTGAAATAGAACTGAAACCATATGCTTACAAGGAGTAGGAGCTTTAAATTTATTTAGAGTGACTGCGTGCCTATTGAAGAATGAGCCAACGAGTTAATGTATACAGCGTGGCTAAGTCCTTGTCGGATGGAGCCTTAGAGAAATCGAGTGTGAATAGCGCGTTTGTTGTATGCATTAGACCCGAAGCCAGATGAGCTTACCATGAGCAGGGTGAAGTTTGTAGAAATACAGATGGAGGCCCGAACCGGTTGGCCGTGCGACACCATCGGATGACTTGTGGTAAGGAGTGAAAAGCTAATCGAATCTGGTAATAGCTGGTTCTCTCCGAAATATGTTTTGGCATAGCGTCTAGCGTACCCTCTGGGGGTAGAGCACTGGAAGGGTTAAACAGGGAGCAATCTCGTTAACCCTATCAAACTCCGAATACCAGAGATTAATTACTAGGCAGTAAGACTCCGGGGGCGAAGCTCCGGTGGTCAAAAGGGAAACAGCCCTGATCTCAAGTTAAGGTCCCAAAATCTACGCTAAGTGTACTTAAGGAGGTGGAGTTTCTCAGACAGTGAGGATGTTGGCTTAGAAGCAGCCATCATTTAAAGAAAGCGTAACAGCTCACTCACTAAGAGACTCTGCACCGAAGATAATCGGGACTAAGCGTAGTACCGAAACTGAGGGTTCTCTCGTTTTTCGAAACGGGGGAGCGGTAGGAGAGCGTTCGTGTCTGCGCTGAAGGAGAAGCGTGAGCAACTCTGGAGCGGCACGAAGTGAGAATGTTGGCACAAGTAACCACAATGCGGGTGAGATCCCCGCACGCCGTAAGAGCAAGGTTTCCTTTGCGATGTTGATCAGCGAAGGGTTAGTCGGGCCTAAGGTGATAGCGAAAGCTGAAGCCGATGGACATAGGGTTAATATTCCCTAACTTTTTATTTGTGCGATGGAGTGACGAAGGTTAGTATGATGTGCGCATTATTGGATTTGCGTTTGTGTCATCAGTGCGATTCTTAGGTAAATCCGGGAGTCTGGTTTTAATACCGAGCGCAAGTGAAGCAGAAACGCTTAGGTTCGCCTAAGCGGATACGTCAAAGCAACTTTCCGAGAAAAGCTTCTAAGCATAACAAATAAAAAACCGTACCTAAAACCGACACAGGTGCTCGAGTCGAGTAGACTAAGGCGAACGAGTGATTGCTTCTCAAGGAACTCGGCAAAAAAGCAGCCGTAACTTCGGGATAAGGCTTGCCTCCACCACTTTGCGTTTAAAGCATTGTGTGTGGAGTCCGAAGAATTGAGTGTATCGAGACCGTGTTTGATATCAGAGCTGATATCAAACACAAAAAAGAATGTTGACTAAATTTTTCTTGGACTCTCTACTTTGTTTTGAAAATAAAGTGGTGGAGGCCGCAGCGAAAGATTCCCTGCCAACTGTTTACCAAAAACACAGCTCCATGCGAACTCGTAAGAGGATGTATATGGGGTGACGCCTGACCAATGCCAGAAGGTTAAATACGGGTGGTGATATGACTTCGGTTGTATTGCTGGCTTGTATAAGCCCTGGTGAATGTCGGCCGTAACTATAACGGTCCTAAGGTAGCGTAATTCCTTGTCTGGTAAGTTCAGACGTGCACGAATGGCGTAATGAGTGGGGAACTGTCTCGAGAAGCAGCTCGGTGAAAATACAATACCGGTGAAGATGCCGGTTACCTGCAGATAGACGAAAAGACCCCGTGAGCTTTACTATAGCTTAATATTGAACATGTTCTGCGTATGCGTAGCATAGGTGGGAGACTTTGAAGGACAGGTTTCGGTTTGTCTGGAGTCAACAGTGAAATACCACCCTTACTTGGGGCATGTTCTAATCTGTACGGAAAAAACGTACGGAGACAGTATTTGGCGGGTAGTTTGAGTGGGGCGCTCTCCTCCTAAAAGGTAACGGAGGAGTCTATTAAGGTCCTCTAGGCGCGAATGGAAACCGTGCCGATAGCGTAATGGCAAAAGAGGGCTTAACTGCAAGACGGACATGTCGAGCAGGTGCGAAAGCAGAGCATAGTGAACCGACGACACGCTTTAGATGCGGTCGAAGATTAACGGATAAAAGCTACCACGGGGATAACAGGCTAGTTCTGCCCAAGAGTTCATATCGACGGCAGAGTTCGGCACCTCGATGTCGGCTCATCTTATCCTGGAGGTGGAGAAGCTTCCAAGGGTTTGGCTGTTCGCCAATTAAAAAGATACGTGAGCTGGGTTCAAACCGTAGAGGAGTGAATTACAAAGATAGTGAGATTATCTACTTTGTAATTGACTTCTCTTAGTTTGAACCCGAGGCGATGAGACTAAACTCATCAATAATGACATCATAATCACGGCGGCTATGTACAGTGATGTATATAGACAAGTTGACTAATTTCGGGAAAACCTAAATGAGCAATCATATGGTAATTCCGAGGGAAACAGTAGAGTATACTGTGCCCGTAGAGACTAAACGTCAGCACCCTTGCTAAAAACAAGGCGATGCTATAGTCCGATCCCTCTTGAAAAAGAGGTTCTCGCGGTTTGGAGACCAGAGCGAGATGTAAAACAGTAATGCGTGAGACAGGTTGGTCTCCTATCTTCTGCAGGCGTTGAATTTTGAGGGGATTTGCTCCTAGTACGAGAGGACCGGAGTGAACTGACCTCTGGTGTGGCTGCTGTCCTGCCAAGGGCACCGCAGCGTAGCTATGTCGGGAATGGATAACTTCTGAAAGCATCTAAGAAGGAAGCCAACCCCAAGATCAGAATTCGTTTGAGGCCCGTGAGAGATGATCACGTTGATAGGCTCTATGTGTAAGACGAGTAATCGTTTCAGCAGAGGAGTACTAATACGCCGATTCTTATTGGGAATTTGAAAATCACAATCATTATTTGTTTAGTTTCTTACCTATATTTGTTTTTGTACATCTTCAATACATGGGGATGTAGCTCAGTCTGGTAGAGCACTTGCTTCGCGCTGTTGGTCCATTGGGCCAGAACCTGCACCTTGGTTACGGCCAAGGACACTACTGTCGACGAGACGGGGGGAGGCGGGAAATCGCGCGAGATATCAAGAGGTCGGGGGTTCAAATCCCTTCATCCCGTCAATTTCCGTAAGGAAATTATGATGTACAAAAACACGAAACTTTGCGGAGTGGTAGTTTAGCTGGCTAAAATACCTACCCTAAAAAGTAGCGGGTCACTGGTTCGAATCCAGTTCACTCCGCAAAGTTTCGTGCATTGTCACGTTCTTTTTAAAAGAAAATTACGATTGAATATTTAGTTCTGGTGGTTCAGCGCTGTGGTCACACCTGATCTCATTCCGAACTCAGAAGTTAAGCGCAGTTGCGGCGATGATACTCGCAAGGGGAAAGTAGCTTGCCGCCAGAACTAAGGATTCAATCGAAAAAAGAGATACCGCCAGCATTATGTTGGCGGTATTTTTGTTTACCACTTTTTTCTTTGGGCATGCTATTATATATTCATATGGATTGGTCTCAAAAACGTAAAATCATCTATGCTTCAGGGCTCGCAGCGATCATAATCCTCCTTGCTGCATACCCGGTGTACAAACTGACGAGCAAGCCCGCAACATGTTTTGATAAAAAACAAAACGGCACCGAGACAGGAGTTGATTGTGGAGGTATTTGTGCGCTCATGTGTACAAAAGATGTGAAACCACCACGCATTGTTTGGGCAAAAGTTTTTCCTATCAATGGCTCAGTGTATGACCTCGGAGTATATATGGAAAACGTAAATACGAATGCTGGTTTAAAAAATGCTCATTACACGATTCGCGTGATGGGGACAGATGGAAGCGTTCTTGCTGAGAAGAAAGGGACAACAGAGATTGCGCCAGCTTCGCGTGTGCTTCTTTTTGAAACAGGAGTTGCATTTACGGGTGACCCACGTAGTGTGGATGTCTCTTTTGAGTCAAAGGATTTAGCAAACTGGATCAAGGCAACAACAGAATCATCGCCTGTGGTAACAAAAAATCAAAGTCTCAAAAACGCGGACACAAAGCCTCGTTTTGACGCAACGCTTGTCAACACAGACCGCGTGAATGATGTCACGGGGCTCACCCTGAGCGCGATTATTTACGATACCTCTCGTTACCCTGTGGCTATCTCAAAGACGTATGTAGAGCGTATTGCAAAGGAGGGAGAGCAGGGGATATTCTTTACGTGGCCAAGCAAATTCACAAAGTACGCAAAGGGGGCAACATGCCCTGTTCCCGTAGATGCAATGATTGTTCTTGATAATTCTGGTGCTATGGATATTGACCGCAAAAACCCTGCAGAGCCACTCGAAGCAGCAAAAAATGCTGCAATGACATTTATCAGTTTGTTGAATCCTGGAGATAAGGCAGGGTTGGTTTCATTCTCGGCTACATCATCTGTTGCTCTTGAAAATGAATTGTCTTCTGATTTTAAAATAGTTGGTGATAAGATTTTTGCCATCGCAACGACAACCCCTATGGGGAAGAATGCTGTAATTACAGGTGGGAATCTCGGGGAAGCACTCAGATCTGCTCTCGCAGAGGTTAGGGGGGAGCGCCACGCCACATCGTCAAAGCAGGCAATTATTGCGCTCACTGAAGGCAACCCAGCACTTCCCACTGACTCCACAGACCCGAAAAACAAGCAATATGCGCTTGATTATGCAGCATCTGCAGCACGTGATATAAGGAATGCTGGTATAAAACTGTTCACTCTCGGCTTTGGCAAAAACGCAAACGAGAGTTTCCTGCGTGACCAAATTGCCGGAGATAAGGTGCATTACTTTAGCACCTCTACACAAGATGTCCTGAGGACTATCTACAAAGAAGCGTCAGAAATTCCTTGTCCGTCAGAGAATTTTATTACAGAAATTGTGGTTACTCCACGAGCTATTTTTGCAGAATAGGGTCCTATAGTTATGCAATTTTTTACGTTGATACAAGAAGTCTTTTCTCGAAAGACATCCATTGATTGGGTGCTTCTTCTTGGCTCTCTTTCGATTGTCTCTTTGGGGCTCATTACGATGAATGCGTTTACGGGAGAAAATGTTTTTTTTGAAAAACAACTAATCTCAATAGCCGTTGCTTTGGTTGCTTTTTTTATCGCAACGCGTGTTGATACTGACATGCTCAAGCGCACCAATGTGCTGGTGATACTGTTTCTTGTCTTGAGCTCGCTTCTCCTCATTCTTTTTGGGGTGGGGCACGTGGCAAAAGGCGCGCAGAGTTGGTTCAAAATCGCAACCTTTGCGTTTCAGCCAGCCGAGGCAATGAAGCTTCTCCTTATTCTTATTCTTGCAAAATATTTTTCTCGCCGCCACGTTGAAATTGCGCACTTCCGACACATTATTGTATCGGGGATTTATGCGTTTATTCCTTTTGTCCTCGTACTTCTTCAGCCTGACTTTGGGTCAGCGATGATTATCTTTTTTATTTGGTTTGGGATGATTCTCGTGTCTGGCGTTTCAAAAAAACATCTTGCCTTTGTTTTTCTTGTGGGAGCTATTGCATTTGCAGGGCTTTGGACCTCGGTATTTCAATCCTACCAAAAGGCTCGCATTATGACCTTTGCGCATCCACTTTCAGACATTCGTGGTACGGGCTACAACGCTTACCAGTCAACGATAGCTGTTGGTTCTGGGCAGCTGGATGGAAAGGGGGTAGGGTATGGGACGCAATCACATCTGCGTTTCCTTCCTGAGTATCAGACTGACTTTATTTTCTCAGCGTATGCAGAGGAGTGGGGGTTCTTTGGGGTAATTATTTTGTTCGGACTTTTTGCCCTTATTATTTGGCGTATTTTGGCCATTGCCCTCGTAGGTGCTACAAATTTTGAAATGCTCTTTGGTGCCGGAGTCGCGGTGTTTATCATATCTCACTTCATTGTGAATATTGGCATGACAATAGGGCTTCTCCCCGTCACAGGAGTCACGGTTCCCTTTATGAGTTTTGGGGGGTCGCATCTACTCGTGGAGTTCACGGCGCTTGGGCTCTTGGTAAGTATGAAAAAAAGCGCACGTCCTGCTCACAGAAGTGCGCTCTCTCATGAATTTTTAGGAGTTTAATTTCCTATCGATATTATATTGCGTTGCCGATGCGGAGATAGCATTGAGTACCGTTGGTAATAGGGTTCGGATTCCCAACAGTTGACCCTCTTACTCCGCGACCACATTTTGCGGTAAGACTCCTGTCTTCCAACACCCAAGAGAGGAAAGCGCCAGTGTCAGAAGCAGGAGTTGTATCGGGGGTAGCATTTGAGTTGTAGAGGTATGCCGTGCCGATGCCGTTTGCAAAAAATGGATCACGAGGGATTGAGTTCGCTGCGATATTGGTGAGCACTGCTGCGTTTGCGGCAATGTTGTTTGCGTCAAGTGTGAACACAGAAGGAGTGCACGTTGGGCTTGTGTTTGCGGCTAGTCCCAAACACAGATACCCAGTTGTTCTGGGGAGCTGATTTGTGCCACCCGTTGCGCTGAGCTCGATTGCCTTGTTAATCTGGTCAATCGTAGTGAGTCTCTGGGCGTCACGTGATCTCATGCGAGCAGACTGGAGAGACTGCAGTACGACCCCTGAGAGAACACCAATAACCGCGATAACGACCAAGAGTTCGATAAGCGTAAATCCAGAATTTTTTTGTTTGATAGTTTTCATCTTAGTATGGGTATTGGTTTGGGTTCTCACGTCTCTCTGTTTCGAGGATTGCGCGTGCGTCAAGTGTCCAATCTTTTGTTGGTTGCTTAAAAAGACCCGCGTATACAACGATGGCGAGTCCAAAGAAAATAGCTGCAACACCAAGGAGAATCAAGTTTGCAATAGCTGCGTCGGTGATACCAGCCTTCTCAAGAAGCTTCATAGTAAAAGATGGTTCCTTCTCTGCTACTTCAAAATTAGTAGAGGAAACAATCCCTAAATCTTTTTCATCGTCAAATTCGATACCCTGCATTCCTCTAGTGTACTACTCATTCTTTTCGAAGTAAAGCACACAATCACGCACAATAGATTTAATTATGAAGCAACACTATCTCCGAGGCGGAGAACGCATTGATAGCTTGGGGCTCCGACTGCTACGTCGGTGTCCATATGCCATTTGCCACGACCACAGGTATCGGTGTCGTCACCCTGTTGATCCTCCATTATCCAAGCGAGGTATACTCCTGCTGGATTTTGCGCGTTTCCTACCCAATTTGAGTTATACACCACAACATCCCCATATCCCCCCGCAGAAAAGAATGCATCAATAGGAGCTTGCCCACCAGCGAGACCCGTTGAAATAATAGCGTCAACTGTTGCGCTATTGACGTAGGTTCCGCGGCAGGTTGTTTTGCCGAGACACACCCAGTTTGAGGTGTAGGGAAGTTTGTTGGTTGTCCCGGTGACACCAACTTCGAGGGCCTTTGCGATCTGATCTACGTTGGTGAGGCGCTGTGCGTTGCGTGAGCTTGAGCGTGACTGCCCGAGTGCGGTCGCAATTACTCCCGCGAGGACCGCAATGATTGCGACCACTACGATGAGCTCAATCAGCGTAAATCCTTTATTTTGTTTGGTGTAATTGTTCATATTATTTTATACCTTGCATTTCCTGCATCATTTTTAAACGGGCTGCAACCTGCGCGGCGTCTTGGTTTGAAGGAATATTTTTCCTTATGAGATCTGCGTAGAGGAAAAACGCTACTATTATAAAACCAGCAGCAATCGTCAGAAGGATGAAATTTGCTGTCGCCTTGTCGGTAATCCCGAGAGCCTCAAGTGTTCTAAACATCAGAGAGGACCTACCCCCTGAAGTGCTTGAACCGTCAACAGAAAAGCTACTCCCACTTACCTCATCTTCGAATTCAATGCCCTGCATACTCTTTAGTGTACCGTGACTACTTGCCCATGTAAAGTGAAATAGTCTCAGAAACAACGCGAGAAAGGGAGAATTCCGCAACCGTCTTATTGAATAAATTATTGCTAAATGTTCTTGCTTTTGATTCATCCATAAGAATGGTATCAATCGCTTCCGCGAGAGCGTCAGGATTGCGAGAGTCAACAAGGAGCCCTGTCGTGTGGTCATCGATGATTTCAGGAATCCCGCCAACGCGCGTTGCCACAACAGGGAGTTTTGCGAGTCCTGCCTCGAGAAGAACAAATCCAAGCGCTTCGGTTACCGAAGGGAGAACAAAAATATCAAAAGCGGGAAGGAGGCGCGCAGCGTCTTCTACAAATCCAGCAAGGATCACGCGTCCTACAAGATTGTTGTTCTTAATTACCTTTTCAAGGTTTGTACGTTCGCTCCCTTCGCCAATGATGACATAATAAAGAGATGGATTCGTGGATGCTATTTTTGCAAAAGCATCGATAGCATATTCAAGACCTTTGCTCTTGTGGAGCTCCGCTATGGTGCCAATAATCTGCGCATCGGCGGGGAAGGGAAGCGTATTTTTAGAAAGTAGTATTTTGCGCGCATCTTCTCGATAATAAAAATCTGGCGACACAATGCCGTTTTTTATGACAACAACTTTGTTTTGCACAAAAGGCCATAATGAAGTGTCGTGTTTTATTGCGTCTGACACAGCAATCGTCTTGTGAGAGAGAAACACGGTGAGCCAAGAAAAGAATTTGATTACCATGCGTTGATAACATGGACGCTCTTCGTTGAATGCCCAACCATGCGCGGTGAAGATTATTTTAGGCACACCAGCGATGCGAGCAGCGAGTGCCCCTACACCACCCGCCTTTGCACTATTGAGATGCACAACATCTGGTTTTTCGTTTCGGAAAATCTTAAGCAATTCAAAAAAAGCGGTGAGGTCGCTCTTTGTGTTGATGTCGCGCGACAGGGAAGAAGTGGGGATAACGCGAATCTTTTGTTCTTTAAGTTTTTGAACAAGTGACCCTGTTCCGCCCACCGTCACGAGAGCTTCAAATTTTTCCGCAGGAAGACTGCGCGCAATGTCGTAGACGTACTTCTGAGCTCCGCCGAAATTAGATTTGGTTATTACAAATAATATTTTCTTTTTCATATTGTGTAAGTGGTGGCACTGGCGGAGCGTAGGAAGGGGGTCGGGGAAACACCTGTTTCCCCGTGGAGGAAAACAGGCGAAGCCGTTAGAAACCGTGGGTTTCTAAGGAGTGGATTCATCCACGACGCTCCGCCAAAGTTGGACTTTGTAATAACAAAAAGAACTTTTGTTTTTTGGGGTGAATTTTCCATAGGTAGTGAAATTATAGCCTTTTTGTGCTAGGCTTGAAAGGTATGAAGATTCTCAATAGGCGCGAGCCCCTCATTTTGTTCGCAGGGGATTTACTCGCATTTTCTTTGGCGCTATGGGTTGCTCTCGCTCTTCGTTTTCGTGAGATGCCAACGCTTGATCTCCTTGGACGTCACTTGGAGCCGTTTTCCTTCCTGTTTCTTTTGTGGGCATTTGTTTTCTTTGTTGCGGGGCTTTATGAAAAGCATACCCTTGTTTTTAAAGGAAAACTCCCCTCGCTTATTTTAAATACGCAGATTGTAAATAGCCTCCTTGCGATTGTGTTCTTTTATTTGGTGCCATCGTCGGGGATTGCTCCAAAGACAGTGCTCGCGGTCTATCTCGTAGTGTCGTTTCTCCTTGTGGTCTCATGGCGTATGAAGATTGTTCCGCGCTTCGGATTTCGTCATCGTGAAAAAGCGATTCTCGTGGGGGCAGGAGAGGAGATGCAGGAGCTCAAAGAGGAAGTAAACGGCAATGAGCGCTACAATCTTAAATTTGTTTCGTCGGTCGACCTCAACCAGCTTGATGGCATCGCGTTTCAAGAAGAAGTCATTGAAAAAATATATAGTGAAGGGGTCACTTCGGTTGTGATTGATTTGAAACATGAGAAGTCATCGGGGATTTTGCCGTCACTCTATAATCTTATTTTTTCAAACGTGCGTTTCCTTGATATGTACAAGGTGTACGAAGAAGTCTTTGACCGTATCCCACTTTCGCTCGTCGGGTACAACTGGTTTCTCGAGAACATTTCGTTTTCTCCTCACACGATGTACGACACTTTGAAGCGCATAATGGATGTCGCTATTGCGGGGACTCTCGGAGTACTTTCACTTGTCGTGTATCCTTTTGTTGTTGTCGCTATCAAGCTTGAAGACAACGGACCCGTATTCTTGACTCAAGAGCGCATTGGGGAGGGAAACCGTATTATCAAACTTTGGAAATTCCGTAGCATGCGCGGCAGTGACGCGGGGAAGTGGGTGACCGAAGGTGATGACCGTATCACTCGTGTTGGGCGTTTCTTGCGCAAGAGTCGCATCGACGAGCTCCCACAGCTCTGGAACATTGTGCGTGGAGACTTGTCGCTCATCGGTCCACGCCCCGATATTGTTGCCATGGGAAGACAGCTCGCACAGGAGCTCCCATACTACACGGTGCGCAATCTCATCAAGCCGGGACTTTCTGGTTGGGCTCAGATCAAGCAGGATATTGCACCACAATCCCTCGAGGAGACGCGTGAGCGCCTCGCCTATGATTTGTATTATTTGAAAAATCGTTCGTTTGTTCTCGATCTCGCTATTGCACTCAAGACGGTAAAAACACTCCTCTCGCGAACTGGACGATAATATGCTAAAGTGTGTGGATTATGGAAAAAGGATTAACACTGTTTATTACGGGTGGGGCGGGGTATGTTGGCGCAATGCTCGCAGAGCAGTTTGCAAAACGTCCCGATGTGAAGGAGATTATTTGTCTCGACAAAGAGCCTGAGCCGGAGATTTTTCTTGCGAACCCAAAAATTGTTTGGATTTCAGCAAACACTTCTGATGGCTCATGGCAGGAAAAAGTTCGCGCAAAAAATCCCGACATTGTTGTGCACACTGCATGGCAGATTCGTGAGATGTATGGTGACCAGAAAACAGAATGGAAGTGGAACGTTGATGGCTCTCAGGACATTTTTAATTTTTCTTTTTCTACTCCAAGCGTAAAGAAACTTGTGTACTTCTCGACCGTATCTTCTTATGGAGCATTTGCAGACAATACGATTGATCACTTCTTTACCGAAGAAGAACCATTCCGCGTTTCAGAGTATCTCTATGCAGAAGAAAAGCGCATCGTTGAGGAGAATCTCGAAAAGACGTACAAGACTGCAAAAGAGGCGGCAAGTCACATCCCTGAAATCTACATCCTTCGTCCAGCAGCTATCACGGGACCTCGTGGTCGCTATGCACGCATTCGTTTCGGTCTTCAGTCTGCGCTCTCAGGTTCTCTTAAGGGACAGAAGTCATTTGTGTATGACCTCATCTCTCTGATGGTGTCATGGGTTCCTGTAACACCAAACTGGCTTCGTCAGTATATTCACGAAGACGATATTACAGACATTGTGGCACTCTTTTCGTTCAATGATCTCAAGGGTGATTATGAAGTGTTCAACGCAGCACCAGCTGGACCAGCAGTTCTTGGACCCGACATGGCGCGTGCAGTAGGGAAGCGTATGCTCCCGATCAAGCCATGGATGGCACGTCTCGCATTCTTCTGGATGTGGCATTTGACCCGTGGTCGTGTGCCCACATCAGCAGGTAGCTGGAGGGGATACTCATATCCTATTGCTGTAGACGGCTCAAAGCTTACAAAGCAGTACGGATATCAGTATAAATACGAATCAACAGAAGCGTTTGTAAAAAATACTGGCCGCTACGAAGCGGATGCAAAAGAAGTTAAAAGTTAATAGTCGAAAGTTAAAAGTTAAACGGGCCCCAAGGTCCGGCCTTTATGGGTCCGTGCCCAAGGCCGGACCTTTGTGTATAATCAACTAGCATGAACCAAACAATTTTTAATTACCTATATGGTTTTGCGCACGAGAGTAGCCTCGTAGATAACGCTATTCGTTTTACTGCTGAGTGGTATGGCTACATCATTCTCATTGCTTTGTTTATGTATCTTTTTGAGCATCGAGATAACCCACAGAAGGGGGTACGGGATCTTTTTGTGGTCGGAGCTACTGCAGTAAGTGCGTGGTTTATCGCACACTTCTTTAAAGATGTTTTTCAAACACTTCGACCTTTTGCTGCTGACGCAAGTGTGATCCCACTGTTGTCCGAATCAGGGTACGCCTTCCCGTCGGGGCACGCGACGTTCTTTATGTCCCTCGCGGCGTCACTTTGGTTTTATCACAAGCGCCTAGCACTCTTCTTTGGTGTCTCGGCGGTACTTATTGGGCTCGCGCGCGTGGCTGCGGGGATCCACTGGCCCGTTGATATCCTAGGAGGGCTTATTCTTGGCTACGCAATAGGAACTTTTCTTCATAATTTCATTGTTGCTGTCGCGGAGGGCTCTCGAAAGAATAAATAGTATTTACGAATGTAAAGAGGGGGCGGCTTTTATCAAAAGCCGCCCCCTCTTTTCTTTCTTCCTGATCCTCTGCTCTCATTTCCCTCTACTGTGCATAACTTTGCTATACAAAAAGTTGATGTGAGAGTATACTTATTTTGTAATCTTTAATAATTTATTTCCACCTATGAGAACATTTTCTATTCACCAAGTGCGCAACGTGCTCATTGCTATTGCAGTCGTCGTCCTTATTGGCGCAACATATCTTGCAAGCTCAACACCCCTTCGTGCGCCAAGCGCAGAAGCAGGAACGGGAGAAAACATTACCGGCTGGGCGTGGAGCGAAAATGTCGGCTGGATTAGTCTCAATAGCATCAGTGATGGTTCTGCTACTTCGTATGGAGTAAACGTTGATGTTACCAATAAAATAACCGGAGGCACGGGAGATTTTTCTGGCTATGCATGGAGTGAGAATGTTGGCTGGATTACATTTAGAGCCGCAGATCTAACGGGGTGCCCATCGGGGACCTGTGTAGGGCAGGTCAATTGGTCAACGGGCAATGTTACTGGTTGGGCAAAGGTGCTCTCGACGGGAGGTGGATGGGATGGATGGATCAAGCTCTCTGATGACTCTATTCCTGCTTGGGATGGGAAAGGTCTAAAAATCTCTGGAAACAAATTTACAGGATATGCATACGGTGGAGACGTGATGGGATGGATTGATTTCGCGCCACTCATCAACGGCACTATCCCAATCGGAGCTGAAGTTTCTGCTCCTCCTTGCGAGACGACAGACCCAACGATTGTTTACGGAAGCTGTCAGGCAACAGGTGACTGTGCGATTCTCGGCGAGGGCACCTACACTAATCAGACTGGTGTAAAGGTTGGTATGTGTGAGACTGGGGGAACGACGGTGGTCTCATGTTCTGGGGCAACTCTCATTTGTCCATCAACAACACCACCTACCGCAACAACGACTCGTTGGTGGCAGTTCTAAGGGTAGAATTTTTGATAGGGGATTTAGGATATTGAACAAATTCCTAACCCACACAAAAACCCGCCTTTGGGCGGGTTTTTGTGTGGACATCACTTGTCTTTGGGGTATTTTGAGGTCTTTGTTGGACATTCTCAGTTTGGGCTAAATCTGTCCTCGTATGCAGATTTGACATTATCTGCCAATCTGATAAGATACATCACGAGCTCATTCCGAGCTTGTTTTGTTTAAAAACAGCCCAATTATCAAATGACACGATCACTCAAAAAAGGACCATTTATCGACGAGACACTTCTTAAGAAGCTTGTTGGTAAAAGCGCATCAACTGCAGAAATGATTAAGACTTGGTCACGTTCAAGTCAGATTTCACCTGAAATGGTTGGATTCCTTTTTGGCGTGTACAACGGTAAGACTCATATCGAAGTTCGCGTAACAGAAGATATGGTAGGGCATAGACTCGGAGAGTTTTCTCCTACGAAGAAATTCGTACGCCACGGAGGTAAGATGCAGAAGGAGCTTGAGCAGAAGAAGAAAGAAGCAGAAATCACTGCTGCCAAGGCCGCTAAGTCTGAAACTGCCGCAAAGAAGAAGTAGTAACCATATAATTAATTAACCATGAAAGCCGTACTCAAAAGCTATCGTCAGGCGCCCCGCAAGGTTCGCCTCGTCGCAAACCTCATCAAGGGGAAGACTGTTCCTCGCGCTCTTGTTGAGCTCGATGTTCTCCCAAAGCGCGCATCAGGCCCAATGAAGAAGCTTTTGATGTCAGCTGTTGCAAACGCAAAGGAAAACAATGGTATCAACCTTGTTGATCTTTTTGTTAAGGAAGTTCGTGTTGACCAGGGGACTATCCTCAAGCGTTCAATGCCAAAGTCACACGGTACAGCTCACCCTATTCACAAGCACACCAGTCACATCATGATTGAGCTTATTGCAAATGCAGACGTTGCTCCTTCAAAGATGAAGGCTATCAAGGCGGCTGAAGAAAAAGAAGAGGCTCCTAAGAAAGTTGCAAAGAAGACTGCTCTTGCAAAGGTAAAGGCAGAAGCTAAGCCAAAGGCAGCGAAGAAGGCAGTAAAAAAGACCACAAAATAACATGACACACATTGTACATCCATATGCTCATCGTTTGGGAATCATCCGCGACTGGAAGTCACGTTGGTTCGGCGCAAAAGATGACTTCAAGAAGTCACTCAAGGCTGACATCCTCATCCGTAAGTTCCTCGACAAGCGCCTTCGTGGTAGCTATGTAGCTGGTATTGAGATCGAGCGCAATGCAAAGACATTCCGTATCCTCATCAAGACTGCCCGCCCAGGTATGGTTATTGGTCGCGCAGGAGAAGGCTCAGTAAAGCTCAAGAACGATATCACCAAAGAGGCAACACGTCTCAAGCTCGATATTCCAAAGGACTTCAAGCTCGACATTGAAGAAGTTCGTTCACCTGAGTCAAGCGCAGCTGTTGTTTCAGAAATGGTATGCGAAGGTCTCGAGAAGCGTCTTCCTTTCCGTATGGTCCTCAAGCAGACTATTGAGAAGGTGATGGCAAATCGCGATGTAAAGGGTGCACGTGTTGCAATCTCTGGTCGCCTCGGTGGTGCTGAAATGGCACGTTATGAGCAGATTCGTCGCGGAGGTATTCCTCTTCAGACATTCCGCGCAGACATCGACTACGCAAAGAATACAGCACGTCTTCCTTACGGAGCTATTGGTGTTAAGGTTTGGATTTACAAGGGCCAGATTTTTGCTGACAGCAAGAAGAAGCTTGCCGTAAACAGTGAGGCACACACCAACTAGTTAATTTAAATACACTACTATGTTATTCCCAAAGAAAGTAAAATTCCGCAAATGGCAGACTGGTCGCAAGAAGGTGGCCAAGCTCAACATGCCTGAAACACGTGGCATCACGCTTGCGTTCGGCTCATACGGACTCAAGGCCGAGACTCCTGCTCGCATCAAATCAAACCAGATTGAAGCGTCACGTAAGGCAATCGTTCGTACTATTACCAAGGTTGGTAAGATGTGGATTCGTATTTTCCCTGACCGACCATACACACAGAAGGCAGCACAGGTAGGTATGGGTAAAGGAAAAGGAGATCCTCAGGGTTACGTATTCGAAGTTCGCCCAGGACGTATGCTCTTTGAGGTTGATGGTGTTGATGAGGCAACAGCCGTAAAGGCTCTCAAGAAGGCAGGCGCAAAGCTTCCCGTAAAGACACGCATCGTACGTCGCGTACAGACTGCATAATCAGAAACTTACTATTATGAAAGAAATTAAAAAAGCTACAACAGAAGATCTTGTAAAGCTCCTCAATGAGAAGAGGGAGGTTGTTCGTGCGGCTCGTTTCGACCTCGCAGGTGCAGCAAAGAAGAACACCAAGGCATCTGGTCTCGTACGCAAGGACATTGCACGCATTCTTACTGAGCAGAATATGCGCGCTAAGGAAGTAACTGCATAACACTATTACTATGGAAACTACAAAAAAAACAACGAGCAAGACAGTTAGTCAGACAAGCAACGTAACACGCAAGCAGCTTTCTGGAACTGTCGTTTCTGACAAGATGATGAAGACAGTAACTGTCCTCGTAAATCGTTTCGTAAAGCACCCAAAGTATGGGAAGTTTATGAACATCTCAAAGAAGTACAAAGCTCACGATGAGGAGGGGACCTACAAGACAGGTGACAAGGTTACCATCGAAGAGTGTCGCCCAATTTCAAAGGACAAGGCTTTCAAGGTAATTGGTAAGCAGTCTGCATAACAAAGTCTCATAAATTATTAACAAAAACTACCATGATTCAACCACAAACAATCGTAAAAATAACTGACAACTGCGGAGGAAAGATCGGCCGCGTGTTCAAGGTACTTGGAAGCTCAAAGAAGCGTTACGCTATGATTGGTGACTTGGTAGTACTTTCTGTACAGGTTGCAGAGCCTCGCAAGCAGGTAAAGAAGAAGGATATCCTCACTGGACTCGTTGTTCGTACACGCAATGCATACCGCCGCAAGGATGGTTCATACATTCGTTTCGATGATAACGCAGTTATTATCGTTGACAAGGTAAAGAAGGAGGCAAAGGCCGGACGTATCTTTGGACCTATTCCTCGCGAAGTTACTGAGCTCGGCTATAACAAGATTGGTTCACTTGCACCAGAAGTGCTTTAATTAAAATTTTATTAACTCTACACCACTATGAAACTCAAAAAAGGAGACAACGTGATCGTAATCACAGGAAAAGACAAAGGCAAGAAGGGAACAATTCTCGAGGTTCTTCCTGCTCTTAATCGTGTGGTTGTAGAGGGAGCAAACATTTCAAAGCTTCACGAGAAGGCACGCACACGTGGCACAAGTGGTCAGATTATTGAGAAGGCAATGCCTCTCAATGCATCAAACGTTATGATCCTCGATCCAAAGAAGGGTGTTCGCACTCGCGTTGGCAAGAAGTTGATCGACGGCAAGAACGTTCGTGTTACCAAGAAGAGTGGGTCGGAACTCAAGTAACATTTAAATTTACATATTATGAAATCAGCATTTAAAACAGTTAAGGATAAGCAGGCAACCGCTTTTGACACCATGAAGTCAGAGTTTGGCTACAAGGCTAAGCTTGCTGCTCCTCGCCTCGTGAAGGTGGTAGTATCTGCAACCACAGGTCGCGCAAAGGACAAGAACCGCAACGAAATGGTAATGGGTCGTATTGCAAAGATCACCGGGCAGAAAGCATCTCTCCGTGCAGCAAAGAAGTCAATCGCGGCGTTCAAGCTTCGCGAAGGAGACAAGATCGGTGTTGCAGTGACACTCCGTGGCGCACGCATGATTGGTTTCCTCGACAAGTTTTTCAATGTTGCTATCCCTCGTACTCGTGACTTCCGTGGATATGACCGCAAGGCTATCGACAACATGGGCAACCTTACTCTCGGAGTAAAGGAGCAGACAATCTTCCCTGAGTGTTCAGACGAAGATGTAAAGGATCTCTTTGGTTTGGCGGTTACTATTGTAACAACCGCAAAGAACAAGGAAGAGGCTACAAAGTTCTTCGATATTATCGGAGTTCCATTCAAGAACAACTAATCTAAGTTTAAACTGAAACACTCAAGACCCGTTTGCGCGAAGCGCAAACGGGTCTTGACTTATTGTGTATTAATGGTACTATTTATAGTAGTTAGTCGCGGGCGATCCCAAGGCTAAAAAACCGTAGTACCTTTCAATAGTTATGATTCAAGGAGAAAAGTTATGCCTGATATGCTGACAGATGTGAATGCCGCAAAACGTGGTCAAATCGGCCTGAGCCCCTACGGCTCAACGTGCAAGAAGCAACACGAGTGGGACGACCTCACGGGGACCAGTGATGAAGATCTTTCGCTTATCGAAGCGGGGGATCAAAATCAAGACCTCGGGGATGTACTGTTCGGACATGATTCCACCTCCGCTGATTTCACGGTAGAGGATGATGAAGCGGCTATGTTCATCCGTGCCGCGGAAGCTGAGGCAAATGCTTTGCGTGCGGGGAATGATGAGTTTGGCTATGCTGAACTTGCCGACGAGCGTTTGCAAAACAGGGATTTCCTCAATCCGTTCTTCGAGTACCGCTGGGAGTCTGTGGAAGACAAGCATGCCGCCACGCTTCGCTCTGAAGCGTATGCGACTGCTCACAGTTTGGGCGGCCGTATGCGTCACGCGAACCACGGCAAGCATCAACAGTTCTACGGGCACCTCCGGATTCACTAATCAACAAGTACCAACAACAAAGGCGACCAAACGGTCGCCTTTTTTCATTGGGTCAGGTTGTTTTTACAGGAAATGAGCCTGGGGCTCATTCAAAATCCTGTATCCTGTATCCAAAATTCTACCCTCAGTTGACTTTCTCCGCCCATATGATAGTATGCATGAACGGGTTTTTGAGCAATCCGTGTTCCTCCTTTTTCAAACGAGTTTTCGTTTCAAGAAGAATCAACACGAGATATTGGCAGAAACCTATAATTTTAACTATGGCTAAAACATCAGTAACCGCACGCGCCAACAAGGTGCCAAAATTTAGTTCACGTATCGTACGTCGCTGTTTTAATTGTAGCCGTCGTCGTGGCTACATGCGCGACTTCGATCTTTGTCGTATTTGCTTCCGTGAGCTTGCAAACGACGGCAAGATCCCTGGAGTAAAGAAGTCTTCTTGGTAATTCAAAACTATTATGCACGATCCAATCGCAGACATGCTTATTCGCATCAAGAACGGAGGTAACGCCGGCAAGGATATTGTCGAGATGCCTTACTCTGCCTTGAAAGAAGCAATCGCAAAAGTTCTCTTTGCTGAAGGATATGTTTCTTCATATGCAAAAAAAGGTAAGAAGGTTCAAAAGACCCTCGAAGTTGGTATTGTTTACGAAGGCAAGAAGCCACGTATAACAGATGTTGCTCGTATGTCAAAGCCTTCACGTCGCTACTACCTCAGTGTTGACGAGATCAAGCCAATCAAAAATGGTTTTGGTTTGATGGTTATGTCTACACCAAAGGGTGTTATGACAGGGGATGAAGCTAAAAAGTCGCAGGTCGGCGGCGAGGCACTCTTTAAGATCTGGTAATTAATAAATACTTATATGTCAAGAATTGGAAAAAAAGGCGTAACGATTCCGACGGGCACAACCGTCACCTCAAGCGACACAGTATTTACCGTGAAGGGTCCTTTGGGTGAGCTCACTCGTGATTTCTCAGGCCCTGTAGATATCAAGGTAGAAGGAAACACTATTGCGTTTACTCCCAAGAATAGTTCAAAGGAGGCTCGCGCACTTTGGGGTACCTATGCATCACACCTCGTGAACATGGTTGCAGGTGTAAACACCGCATTCGTAAAGAAGCTCATTATCGAAGGAGTTGGTTACAAGGTTGAGCCACAGGGAGCAGTTCTCGTGTTCAGTCTTGGTTTCTCACACAAAGTTCCTATGAACGTTCCTGCAGATGTGAAGGTGTTGGTAGAGAAGAACGTTATCACACTTTCTTCAATCAACAAGGAGTCTGTTGGACAGTTCGCTGCACAGATCCGCGCAAAGAAGAAGCCAGAGCCATACAAGGGTAAGGGTATCCGCTACTCGACAGAAGTTATTCGTCGTAAGCAGGGTAAGAAGTCCGCATAATTTAGCTAATATTTAAAAATCATGACTACTAAACTAACAAAAAGCGAACAGCGTACACGCCGCCACAAGCGCATCCGCGCCAAGGTGTCGGGAACCGCAGCTCGTCCACGTCTCGCGATTTTCAAGTCAAACAGCTACATTTATGCACAGCTTATTGACGACACAAAGGGAGCAACACTTGCTGCTGTGTCTGATATGGGTTTGAAAGGAAAGACAAAGACCGAGCGCGCAAAGATTGCAGGAGAAACTCTTGCAAAGGCTGCAGTTGCAAAGGGCCTTGCTGCCGTAGTGTTCGATCGCGGTGGTTTCATTTACACAGGTCGTGTTCGCGCATTCGCTGATGGCGCACGCGAGGGTGGTCTCACATTCTAACGGCCTTTTAATAATCATATGACAGAAACAACAACAACACAGAATACTGAAGTAAAGGCAGCGGCAACAACTGCAGCTCCACGTACTTCATCAGCTCGTCCATCTTTTGGTGGTTCACGTGGTGGAAACACAGGACGCGGTCCTGCACGTGGAGGAGCAGGTGCATCTCGCGGAGGAGCTGGCAAGGGTTCACCACGTGGTGGACGCGGAGGCGGTTTCGAGCGCGCAAAGCCTGAGTTTGATAACAAGCTCATCCAGATTCGTCGTGTAACCCGTGTGGTTGCCGGTGGACGTCGTTTCGCATTTTCTGTAGCACTCGTTGCAGGAAATCGTAAGGGTTCTGTTGGTGTAGGTATCGGCAAGGCCGCAGATACTGCAGCAGCTATTGAAAAGGCTACAAAGAACGCAAAGAAGAATATGATCAAGGTTCTTCTCACAAGTGAGATGATGATCCCTCACGAAGTTCAGGCAAAGGAGTCTTCAGCAACCGTGATGATCATGCCTGCAGCAGGTCGTGGTATGGTAGCAGGAAGCTCGGTACGTAACGTACTTGAACTCGCGGGTATTAAAAACGTTCGCGCAAAGATCCTTTCAGGTTCAAAGAACAAACTCAACAACGCGCGTGCAACAGTCAAGGCACTTGAGCAGCTTCGCGCAAAGGGCGCAAAGGCCGCTACGGAGTAATGAGCAGGTCAATTTAAAATACTATTATGCAAGCACACGAAGTAAAAACAAGAACACCCCGCGCCGTAAAGAAGGTTGTTGGTCGTGGAGGAAAGCGCGGCAAGACATCAGGTCGTGGTACTAAGGGTCAGGACGCACGTGCCGGACACCGCAAGCGCCCACAGATGCGCGACACCATCAAGAAGCTTCCAAAGCTTCGCGGAGAAGGTGTATCACGCAATCAGTTCAAGACAGAGTTCGTTCACTACGTTGTTCTCAACCTCGGTGTTCTCAATGCTGAGTTTAAGAACGGCGACCGCGTAACTCCAAAGGTACTTCTCGAACACGCACTCGTGGAGAAGAAGGGAAACAAGGTTCCTATGATCAAGATTCTTGCATCAGGTGAATTCGATAAGAAGATTGATATCCGTGGATGTGCAATCTCAGCAACAGCAAAGGCCGCAATTGAAAAGCTTGGAGGAAGCGTTAAATAAATACTAAAAATATGGATACTCTTGTTCGCAAACTAAAGATGATTGTGCAGGACAGAACATTGCGCAACCGAGTACTTTTTGTCTTGGGAGCCCTTGTAATCTTCCGCTTGCTTGCGAATATTCCTATTCCTGCAGCCGCTGGACAGAATCTTACTGCACTTCTTGCAAATGATCAGGCTCTTGGATTCTTGAATCTCCTCACCGGAGGTGGACTCTCAGCAGTTTCTATCGCAATGCTCGGTGTTGGCCCTTACATTACCGCGTCTATCATTATGCAGGTGTCTTCAATGATGTCGCCAAAGATTAAGGCAATGCAAACCGAAGAGGGGGAGATTGGTCGTCGCAAGATGACTCAGATTTCACGCTTCCTTACGGTTCCGCTCGCACTTCTTCAGGGGTATGGACTTCTCGCGTATTTGTCACAGCAGGGTATTATCGTCGGACTCACTCCGTTTGAGATGCTTACCAACACGATTATTGTGGCAGCAGGTTCAATGCTTCTTATGTGGATCGGTGAGCTCATTTCAGAATTTGGTATCGGCAATGGTGTGTCACTTATCATTTTTGCAGGTATCGTATCAAGTCTCCCATCAACAATCGGACAACTTTTGTTTACCTTTAGTGTTACGCAGCTCCCTGTGTATATCGCAGCTCTTGTTGCGACCGTACTCCTCATCGCCGCTGTTGTATACATGACAGAAGCAGAGCGTCCTGTCCCCATCACGTACGCAAAGCAGGTTCGTGGAGGTCACACGACTGGTGGTACCATGACGTACCTTCCCCTCCGTGTAAACCAGGCAGGTGTTATTCCTATCATCTTTGCGCTTTCACTTTTGGTTTTCCCAACCGTGGTAGCAAATGCACTTGCACAGATGGGCAATGGTACTCTCCAGGCAATTGCACTCTTCATTCAGAAGATGCTTGCAAATGATTGGGTAAACGGCGCTCTCTATTTCGGTCTCGTGTTTGTGTTCACATTCTTTTACACAGCAGTTACGTTTGACCCAGAGGCTATTTCACACAACCTCCAAAAGAATGGTGCGTTCATTCCCGGCATTCGTCCAGGAGTTCCTACTGCAGAGTATCTTTCAAAGATTCTTACTCGCATCACTCTTGTAGGGGCAGTCTTCCTTGGTCTTATTGCAGTGTTGCCACTCATCATGCAAAACCTCACCAACGTTGCGAGCCTTTCTATTGGTGGTACAGCGCTCCTCATTATCGTTTCTGTTGTTCTTGATTTGGTGAAGAAGATTGATGCGCAGATTACGATGCGCGAGTACTAGAAGTTAAATTTTGAGGCATTACTTCGTTACTAGTTCAGATTTTTTCCGCGGAGTACTATTTGTACACCTTGGTCAAAATCCTCACAGGCGCCTCGTACTGCACTCAAAATTTAACTTCTAGTTTGTGCCAATATTTCTGAGGCATGAAAATGCGGGCGCGACCTTCGGTCGCGCCCGCATTTTGTTTCCTCTCGATTACTTGATACACTAACGGAATGGAACTTCAAACAGTTATCTTCATTGGTCGCTCTGGTGCAGGGAAAGGGATGCAGTCAGGGATGCTTCAGGATTATATGAAAAAGCATTCTCCTGATGCACCGATTCTCTATATTGAGACGGGGGCACATTTTCGTCAGCACATCAACGACACAGGGCACACCTGGGATCTCGCACGCGAGATAAATGAGAAGGGTGGTCGTCAGCCAGATTTTCTCGCAGTTTGGATCTGGTCACATATGTTCATCGAGCGCCTTCATGGCAACGAGCACATTGTGTTTGATGGCGCCCCACGTGCTATAGAAGAAGCAAAAGTTCTCGACACAGCACTCTCATTTTATGGTCGTCAGCACCCCACGGTTATCTTTTTAAATGTTTCAGAAGAGTGGGCTACTGACCGCCTCCGCGCACGAGGTCGTGCTGATGATTTGAGTCCTGACGTTGTTGCGCGCAGGCTCGCATACTTCAAAAAAGATGTTGCTCCAACCGTAGAGCACTATCGCGAAGAAGAGGGGTATCATTTTTTTGATATCAACGGAGAACAAACACCAGAAGAAGTATTTAATGATGTTAAGAAAGCTTTAAAACTCTAAGTAAGACAACGAGCAAGGCGACATTGGATTACTTACCCCGTTAAATGATTTCAAATGAGAACAACTATTGTGTGTATGATAAGGATGTAGTAAGTTAATTAATATCACCTTATTTGATTTAATAGTGAATTTGAAATCACGATTTGAAGACCCCTTCAAATCGTATTTAACTGGGTGTAAGTTTTTCTAACTCGCTACGCTCATAACAAAAACAAACATGGCAAAACAAGGATTTATAAAAACAGCAGAGGAGATTGAAAATATGCGCGAGGGAGGCAAGCGCCTTGCGCGTATTTTGTCTACGCTTCGTGATGCCATCAAGCCAGGACTCACAACGAAAGAACTTGATGCACTCGCAGAGAGGCTTATGCGCGAGGGAGGTGACGAACCAGCGTTTCTTCACTACACACCAGAGGGAATGACCATTCCATACCCAGGGACACTTTGTATTTCTGTGAACGATGAAATTGTTCATGGTATTGGGGGAGACCGCGTGATTAAAGAGGGAGATATAGTTGGTATTGATACAGGTCTCCAGCATAAAGGACTTTTTACAGACTCAGCGATGACGGTGCCGGTGGGCGAAGTCGATGATGTTGCCAAGCAGCTTATCGCGGTAACAGAGGGGGCACTCATGGCTGCCATCGATGCCGCGCGCGGTGGCAACACGGTGGGGGACATTGGGTATGCTATTGAAAAATACGTAAAAGACAACAGTAAGTTTGTGGTCGTAGAAGAGCTCGGCGGGCATGGCGTGGGGTACAAGCAACACGAGGACCCGCACATTTCAAACTACGGCGATCGCGGGCAGGGGATGCGCTTGAAGCCGGGTATGACGATTGCCCTTGAACCTATTGTTAACGAAGGGACACGCTATATCAAACTTCTTTCCGACGGTTACACGTTTGTTACTCGCGACAAAAAGCGCAGCGCACATTTTGAGCACACCATCCTCATCACCGACGGACCCGCAGAGATTTTAACCGACCGCGAATAATTTTCTCACCCTCCCACTTGTTGGTGGTAATATTAAATATAATGACATCGACTATATATTGGGTTCAGGTTCTTGTGCTTCTTGCTGGCACAGTTTTTTCTTGGATGACCGTAGTGCTCGACTTCACACGATTTTATAAAGTAGAGGGGACACTTCTCAAGGTTGATAATTGTTTGTATCCAAATCCCGTTGCTACTGCATGTTTTTATGGGGCTATTGCCTTCGCTATTGCTTTTGTTTGGGCGATAGTTATTGCGCTGAGGCAAGTTGAAGAACGCAAGAAAGAGGAGAAAAAACTATTTTATCTTTTGGTTTCGGGTACTATTTTTGCATGTTCAAACTTTGGGATTCTCTTATATCGCTTTTATACAGCACTACCGGGAGAAGGAGTTGGGTGTTCTGGTGTTCCTGCAACAACCCCATTTGCCACGGCATGTTTTTATGGTTCGGTACTCTTTGCAACTGCTCTCATTGTTTCAATCATTGCTCTCCGTTGGGATGCAAAAAAGTAGAATGGGGATTAGTTATCCCCACCACCTTCTTGCAGGGGGGGGGCGTCTAGCGGTACACTATATAAATATAAATTAATATTAAATCCATGCTTAAACAAACACTATCCGTTACCAAAATTGTCCTCCTCGCACTCGTCCTCTCTTTTGGACTCTCGTACGCTCTCGCATGGACATCTCCTACTGCAACTCCACCAGGAGCAAACGTAGCAGCTCCTATTAACGCGAGCGCAACCGATCAAGTTAAGACAGGAGGACTCACGGTTGGTTCTCTCACTACTGCTGGCCTTACTAACACTGGTACCCTCCGTGTCACCTCAGGTGCAGGAGCAACCAAAGTCCTCACTTCTGACGCAAGTGGTAATGCTACATGGCAAGCTCCCGCTGCGGGAGGTGGTATTGACCCTGCGCCAATAGGCTCAATCGTTTCTTATGCTGGAGCAGCGGCGCCAAGTGGCTACCTCCTTTGTAATGGAGCCGCAGTGTCACGCACTACCTATGCAGCACTCTTCGCAGCAATTGGTACAACATATGGCGTAGGTAATGGTTCAACAACTTTCAATCTCCCCGATCTCCGTGGTGAGTTCGTGCGCGGACTTGATAACGGGCGTGGAGTTGACTCAGGACGTGCTCTTGGAAGTGCACAAGCTCAAGCAATCCAGAGCCACAATCACAACGTTCCTGTTGGGTATAGGCCAGACTGGCTTGGTAATGGTACTTGGGCGGGCACGGGAGTTGTGTACCCTGGGTACAATACCGCTTCAGCTACGGCTGGTGGAGCGGAGACTCGTCCTCGCAACGTTGCGCTCAATTATATTATAAAAGCAGTCAACAACAGTGAAATGGTTCTTGTGGTGGGAGCACCTGTAACCAGTCTTACTGCGGGGACCGGAGTTACTCTTAGTCCAGTAGGACCAAATGCAACAGGGGATATTACTATTACCTCAACCCGAACAAGACTTACTGCTGGAACGGGGATTACCCTCAGCCCTGCTGGCCCCAATGTTACAGGAGATGTGACAATTAGCGCAGCGGCAGCTCAGGGCTTGGGAATAGGGCAGACATGGCAGAATGTAAAAGCTAGTCGTGCGTTTGGCGTTACGTATACTAATACAACAGCGAATCCAATTTTCGTTAGTCTCGCAGTTTTTGGAAACAACGGAGGCAGCATGGCAACAATGTACGTTAATGGTATTTGGGTCGGAGAAACGGGCGGAGCAACTCTTGCTCTCCGAGATCAACTATCAGCAGTTGTCCCAGCTGGTTCTACATATCTCGTAACAAACAACTCAAATGCAACAATAGATGCTTGGGCTGAACTTCGTTAGTAGTGATTTAAATAAGTTAAAAATAAAAGACCACAGCTCATGTGAGCTGTGGTCTTTTATCATCCATTAAGTCACCTGGGTTTTTGCAATGAGTGGTCCCCATTGCAAAAACCCCCAAAATGCGTAGAATAAACCCATTATGTGGAAAACACGAATTGGAGCGATTTTATTGTTAATTATTGGCGCAGGAATTGGGTATTTTATTTATGCATCGGAGCCAAAGCTCCACGACGGTAAAACAGTCGCCCTTCAGGCTACTGCGGAAAAGTTTCCGTTCAAGCTTGGTCTTGATCTTTCTGGTGGCGTACAGCTCGTTTACAAAGCTGACGTAACTTCAGTAAAGCCAGGCGAAGTAAAGAACGCGATGGATGCACTCCGTGATGTGATTGAGCGTCGCATCAACGCCTTTGGTGTTTCAGAGGCGATTGTACAGATCGAAGAAAAAGGTGGTATCACTGGTCCTGTTGATGAGCGTCTTCTTGTTGAACTCCCGGGAGTTACTGACGTGAAGAAGGCTGTCGATATGATTGGTCAGACTCCAAAGCTCGAATTTATGACGGAGCGTTCAAAGACAGAGCTCGACGCTTACAACAAAGCAGTTGAGAAGCTTCAGGCAGATCAGGCAGCAGGGAAGGAACTCGTTATCCCTGCAGAGATTCTCGCTGGGCCCTACGAGCCTACTGAGCTCAATGGCCGCTTCCTCGAGCGCGCAGTTCTTGAGTTCGACTCAACAACTCGTGAGCCAATCGTATCTATCGTTTTCAATGCGCAAGGAGCTGATCTTTTTGCAAAGTTGACCAAGGATAATGTTGGCAAGACTATTGCTATTTACCTCGACCGTGAACTCGGCAACCCAGAGCCAATCTCGGCGCCTGTTGTTCGTGAGGCAATCGTTGGTGGCAAGGCACAGATCTCAGGTAAGTTTACTGCCGCAGAAGCAAAGACCCTCGTTGGTCGTTTGAACTCTGGCGCGCTCCCTGTTGATAAACTCGAGCTCCTCTCGACACAGACCATCTCAGCTCCTCTTGGTGCTCAGGCACTTATGGCAGGCGTATGGGCTGGCGTATGGGGGCTCCTCATTGTCGCTGCGTTTCTCATCCTCTGGTACCGCCTCCCTGGTGTCGTGGCTGTTGTAGCACTTTCGATTTACGTTGTGCTCATGCTCGCACTCTTCAAGTTTATGGGAGTGACACTTACTGCAGCGGGTATTGCTGGATTCATCCTCTCTATGGGTATGGCAGTGGATGCCAACATTCTCATCTTCGAGCGCACAAAGGAAGAGCTTCGCAAGGGTCATGCTGTGCACGATGCTATTCGTGAAGGATTTGCGCGCGCATGGACATCGATTCGTGACTCAAACATTTCAAGTATCATTACCGCAATCATTCTCTTCTGGTTTGGAACGAGTTTGATCAAGGGGTTTGCGCTTACGTTTGGTCTCGGTGTGGTGATCTCAATGTTTACCGCAATCTCGATTTCTCGTACACTCCTCTTTGCGTTGCCGTTTAATGGACACGGAGCCGTGGTTCGAACGCTCTTTGGTAGTGGTTTCTTTAAGCTCAAATAATACTATGTTCATCGTAAAATATCGTAAAATTTTCTTCACGCTCTCAATCGTCACGATCGTACTCTCGTTCTATGCGATGACCGTCAAGGGATTCAACGCAGGTATCGACTTCAAAGGCGGTTCAATTATTGAGGTTGCATACGACACACGTCCAAGCGTAGAGACTCTTACTACTGCGCTCAACACAGCTGGTTTTGAAGGCTCACGTATTCAGATGGCAGGGGACAATGATGTAATGGTAAAGACACGTGCACTTTCAGAGACTGATCGTCAGGCTCTTACTAAAGCTCTTGCGGTAAGTGGCACACAGATGGAGGAGAAGCGCTTTAGTTCTATCGGGCCTACTGTGGGCGCTGAGCTCCGTACAAAGGCATGGTACGCTATCGCTCTCGTGATCCTCGGTATCGTGCTCTTTATTGCATACGCATTTCGCCATGTGTCTGAACCTATTTCTTCTTGGAAGTACGGCATGATCACATCAGCAACACTTCTTCATGACATTATTGTTCCAGCAGGTGTGTTCGTATGGATGGGTAAGGAAGTTGACACACTTTTCGTGGTCGCACTTCTTTCTATCATGGGTATCTCGGTACACGACACGATCGTTGTGTTCGACCGTATTCGCGAAAACTTGAAGCTCAAGATTTCAAATGATTTTATGGTTACGGTAGGAAAGTCACTTGAGCAAACGTTCACGCGTTCAATCAACACATCACTCACCGTGATGCTTGTGCTCGGTACCCTCTACTTCTTTGGCCCTGCGTCAACAAAAGACTTCTCACTCATCCTCTGGATTGGTGTCGGCATTGGTACATACTCATCAGTGTTTGTAGCGTCTCCACTCCTTGTAGTGTTTGAAAAGTGGCAGAATAAAGCGTAAGTTCCACTCCTCATTTTAGACAAAAGAAACACCGATTTTTCATTAGAAAAATCGGTGTTTCTTTTGTCTAAAATAGGCCCATTTTGGACCCCAAAATGGGCCGCAAATACCTATATTTTACAAAGCAGAATTTCCGCTTGACTTCTTTTTGCAGGGAGTATATACTGCCAGAGCGCTTATGGAAGGCGCCTTTTATTTCAGCTAACGAGGAGCGTGTGGAAGAGTAATCTCTTACACGACGTCCGAGTGACGCTGAAAGATCCTTTCTTGAAGGAAACTGAGAGAAAGGATATTTTCAGAGTTAGTTTGTTACGCAGTAATAAAAGGAGGTCTTTGACAACTACATATATGTAAACATCTATCGAGATTGTTTCGACTTTTCAGGTCGAGGCAATCTCACAAATTGGATTGCAAGTCCAAGTTTAGAAAACTCTTCATTTTATTCTTAGCAGATGAAGTGAAGAGAGTGAGTAAATAATTTCCGAAGGGAACATTAAGAAGAGTATTTTTTCTTTTGTTCCGTTCTTGAGAGTTGATTAAATTCTTTTTAAGAGAGTTTGATCCTAGCTCAGGATGAACGCTGGCGGCGTGGATAAGGCATGCAAGTAGAACGCCCCGCAAGGGGAGTTGCGAACGAGGTAGTAATACATAGGTACAAACCCCAGAGTCAGGAATAACCTACCGAAAGGTAGGCTAATACTTGATGGTCTCGAAAGAGTAAAGATTTATCGCTTTGGGATTGGCCTGTGCAGTATCAGCTAGTTGGTAGGGTAATGGCCTACCAAGGCAATGACGCTTAGGAGAGCTGAGAGGCTGACCTCCACCGATGGTACTGAGACACGGACCATACACCTACGGGTGGCTGCAGTCGAGAATCTTCCGCAATGGACGCAAGTCTGACGGAGCGACGCCGCGTGATTGATGAAGTCTTTCGGGATGTAAAGATCTTTTATGTAGGAGAAAGTTTTGATAGTACTACATGAATAAGGGGTTGCTAAACTCGTGCCAGCAGCAGCGGTAATACGAGTACCCCAAGCGTTATCCGGAATTATTGGGCGTAAAGGGTGTGTAGGTTGTTATGTTAGTCTTTTGTCAAAGCCTCCGGCTCAACCGGAGAATTGCGAGAGAAACGGCATAACTAGAGGGTGCGAGAGGTTTGCGGAACTCATGGTGTAGGGGTGAAATCCGTTGATATCATGGGGAACACCTAAAGCGAAGGCAGCAAACTGGCGCATTTCTGACGCTGAAACACGAAAGCGTAGGTAGCGAATGGGATTAGATACCCCAGTAGTCTACGCCCTAAACGATGATATCTAGCTATTCGGAGTATCGACCCTCTGAGTGGCACAGCTAACGCGTTAAGATATCCGCCTGGGAAGTACGACCGCAAGGTTAAAACTCAAAGGAATAGACGGGGACTTGCACAAGCGGTGGATCAGGTGGCTTAATTCGATGGTAAACGAAGAACCTCACCAGGGTTTGAAACTCATAGGAAAGACCTAAGAAACTAGGTAACTCCGCAAGGATCTATGAGCAGGTGATGCATGGCCGTCGTCAGTTCGTGGTTTGAACTGTCCCCTTAAGTGGGTCAACGAACGCAACCCTCGTTGTCTGTTATACGTGTCAGACGAGACTGCCCCCGCCTTAGGTTTTGAAAGCAATTTCGAAAGTTAAGGCGGGGGAGGAAGGAGAGGATGACGCCAGGTCAGCATGTCCCTTTGATACCCTGGGCTGCACACTTGATACAATGGTCACTACAACGGGTCGCGACGAGGTAACTCTGAGCTAATCCTAATAAAGGTGGCCCCAGTTCGGATTGAGGGCTGAAACTCGACCTCATGAAGTTGGAATCGCTAGTAATCGCGGGTCAGCTATACCGCGGTGAATACGTTCTCAAGTCTTGTACTCACCGCCCGTCAAGTCAGGGGAGCCGTGAGTACCCGAAATCCCATCTTGTATGGGCTTAAGGTAAGCATGGTGACAAGGACTAAGTCGTAACAAGGCACGGCTAGCGGAAGCTGGTCGTGAATCAATTCAAAATATAAACATACCATCGACCCTCGCGGTTGAGCGTATGATGAATTGGTCGGTTTTTCCCGTAAGGGATTAAGATGAAAGTTCTCTCATCTCAAAAAGGAACTCCCTTACTAGAAGGGTTACTAGTAGCCAAGACCTAACTTAGTCGCCTGTTCTTCGGAACGGACGGTGAAGTTAGGCGAAGAACGGAACAAAAGAAAGAATACTCATTATTCTATAACTTGCAGTCCGATTAGATTTTACATATTGTAGTTGCCATAAGCAGCAAAGAAAATACCGCCTCAAAAGGGCGGTATTTTCTTGTGGGGAAGTACTTGACTTTTTACACCAAACATGCTATTATTGACTTAGTTCAAATTCACAACAGAAAGGAATAACCATGAAGTTCTTTAAAGGAATGGCAATTGGCCTCACCGTCGCCGTCATTGTTTCTGTGACGATGATTGCTGTGGTAAGTAGCCTGAACCGTCCCCAGATGATCGTCGACGAAAATGGCAACTGCAAGAGCGCACGTGGACCCCAGGGATCCATCATGTGTGCAGACATCAAAGAAGAAGACTGGGGTAACTACGACATCGAAAAGGCATACAAGCCTCTTCCGAAGGGGTAACTACCAGCAACAACAAAGGCTTGAGCGCATGCGCTCAAGCCTTTTTCATTTGCGTTCATTTATTTGTTGCTCTAAAACAATGTTTCGTTTTTTCCGAGCTTCAAACCCGAGAATGCAGCCAAACTCGTTCGGCTTACTTTCTTTGTTGCAAACAGGTGGTAAAGTTTTAGGAAAGGGGAAAAGTTTCCCCAGTGTGGTAAATACTTTTTTAAATATGCGCATCTGGCAACCCCTTAAAAAGAACAACAGATTAAAACGACTTTGCTGAGCGTATCATATTGCACTCCGTGGTGCAACAAAAAAATAATGGCCGGACATTTGGGAAATGTCCGGCCAGATGCCTTGTCAGCGTCCACGACAACCACGTCGTGGTTGTCGATTTTGCCGCATTGCTTTTTTGCTGCGAGCCTGTTTTTTCTCAAGATCGCGATACCATGGGCCACGTCTTCCTGAGTTTACTACGATGCCGATAATTGGCGGTGGGGGAGGAAAGCAGAGTACGGCGAGGTAAAACAGCATAGAACGCCTCATGTTGCCTCCTGCTGTCTGGACTCAATCTCACGCCGCTGCCAGGGTTTGAGCCTGGAAAGCTTCTGTCGCTTGATCGTGTTTTGGTCGGGGCGACCCTTGGGTGCGTCGTTGCGACGATGGCTCTGCCTGTCGCGATTTAAAGTGTGTCCCAATCTCTTCTCCTCTTTGGTTGATAGAACAATAAAAATGCTTTTAGTATAGTACCACGCAACTGGCATTTACGCAAATATTGTTGCGCGATATGGTCTTTTCTGGTATATTCTTCAAGTGCTGAAAAGCGCGTGTAGCTCAGGTGGTTAGAGCGCGTCACTGATAATGACGAGGTCCCAAGTTCGAGTCTTGGCATGCGCACCAAATAGCAAAAAGCACCCTATGGGGTGTTTTTTGCTATTCATTAAAGCTTTCTGCTATGATGGCACCATATGCAAACCAATTACAAAACATATTTTAAGGGCGACGGGACACCAAAGAGGATTACCATGCTTGGTTTGGGGCTATTGGGGCGCGGGGTAAATGTAGCGAAGTTTTTGGCAGAACTCGGAGCAGAGCTCACAATTACCGACCTCAAGTCGGCCGAGCAGCTTGCTCCCTCAATTAAAAAACTTGCGAAATTCAAAAATATTCGCTACGTACTTGGCGAGCACAAACTTTCTGATTTTAAAAATTGTGACATGGTTATTAAGGCTGCGGGTGTACCACTCGATTCGCCTTACATTGCAGAGGCAAAGAAAAATAAAATACCTGTCGAGATGGACGCATCCCTCTTTGCGAAATTTACACCAGCAACTATCGTCGGTGTGACGGGTACGCGTGGTAAGTCGACGACGACGCACCTCATCATGCACATTCTTGAAACTGCATACCCAAAGCATGTTTTTCTCGGAGGCAACATCCGTGGCATGGCAACACTTCCACTTCTTAAAAAAACGAAGGTGGGGGATATTGTGGTGCTCGAGCTCGACTCATGGCAGCTTCAAGGGTTTGGTGATGCAAAGTTGTCCCCCCACATCGCTGTGTTTACAAATTTTCTTAAAGACCATTTGAATTATTACAAAGGCAGTATGGATAAATATTTTGCAGATAAGGCGAATATTTTCAAATATCAAAACGAAGGCGAAGTACTCGTGATGGGGGAGCAGGCTGCAAAAGAAATCAAAAGTAGATTCAAGGGGACAACCGATGCCGATGTACTCATTGCTTCAAAAAAGATTGTTCCCAAGGCGTGGAAGATCAAGATTCCCGGCGAGCACAATCATGCAAATATCGCTTGCGCCATTCTCGCGTGCCAGGAGCTTGATGTGCCCCAGAAGGCAATAAAAGACGGCGTAGAGAGCTTTGTGGGCGTTCCTGGCCGCCTTGAGCTCATTCGCACGCTTGACGGTGTAAACTATTACAACGACACTACGGCGACAACCCCTGATGGTAACCGTGTCGCCCTTGAAGCCCTCGCAAAAAATGGCAAGAAAAACATTGTGCTCATCGCTGGTGGCGCTGATAAGAATCTCGATTATAAAGACATGGCGCGCCTTGTGCATAAGACCGTGAAAGGGCTCGTGCTCATCGAGGGGGCCGCAACAGAGAAACTCTTGACACTCATCCCAAAGAGAACTTCATACCCTGTGTACATCGTCGACAATATGAAAGACGCAGTAGATACCGCTCGTGAGTTTTCAAAGAAGGGGGACACAGTGCTACTCTCTCCAGGAGCAGCAAGTTTTGGTGTGTTTAAAAATGAATTTGATCGCGGTGATCAGTTTGTTAAAAATGTAAAGAAACTCAAATAGTAAAGAGTAACGTTTTTTGATATCATTGTTCCCATATGAAGGCCGTAATATTTGCAGCAGGGGAAGGAAAACGTCTCCATCCTCTCACTCTTGAGCTTCCGAAACCACTTGTTCGTGTCGCGGGCAAGCCACTTATCCAACACATTTGGGAAGTTCTCCCCAATGCTGTGGATGAAGTTGTGGTTGTGGTGGGGTACAAACGAGAAATGCTCCGCGATTTTCTCGGTGGCGAATTTTTAGGGAAGAAGGTCACGTATGTAGAGCAGGACGAGCCACGGGGGACCGCGCACGCGCTCAAACTTTGTAAATCACATCTTGAAAACGAAGAAAAGTTTCTCCTCATGTATGCAGATGACTTGCACGGGAAGGACGGGATTGCGCGATGTGCCGAGCATGACATGGCACTCCTTGTGCACTACGTAGATGACCCACGAAGTTTCGGGGTAGTGGTACCAAATGTTGATGGGACGATACGCTGTATTGACGAGAAACCTGAGTTCCCAAAATCAAACCTCGCGGTTACGGGCGTGTATGTACTTACTCCAGAAATATTTAAGTATGAATCCTCGCGCGTTAGAAATGGTGAGTACTATTTAACAGACATGATTGAAGAATATATCCGCAGCAATGCGATGCAAGTTGTGGAGAGTGATTTTTGGGTCCCCATTGCGTACCCGCACGATCTCGCAAGGGCAGAAGAAATACTACATGGGTTGCCACGCGCTGAGGAGTAATAATATAAAACGGGATGAATCCCGTTCGAAATCCTCAGTTTATTTAACTTGAAGACTGGGATATACTAGACAAAATATATTGAATTATTAATTGTAAAATAGCTACAGAAACGCACAGCGTTTCTTATTTCAAACGGGATGAACGAAGATTTTTTAAAAAATATTCATAGGGCGCATTTTGTCGGTATCGGAGGCATCGGCGTTTCTGCTGTGGCGCGACTCATGCTTGCGCGCGGGGTGGTGGTGTCGGGGTCGGACCGCGGGAGCTCGGTCATTACGGAGAAACTGGAAAACGAGGGTGCTGCAGTTTTTATTGGGCACGAAGCATCGCATATTTCGGAAGCATGCGACCTCGTGGTGTATTCTCCTGCAATACCAAAAGACAATCCTGAACTTGTCGTTGCTCGCGAGCGAGGGGTGCAAACACTTTCCTACCCAGAGGCGCTCGGGATGATATCGCGCGGTATGCGCACGATTGCGGTGTCGGGGACGCATGGCAAAACGACTACAACAGCGATGGTCGCAGGGGTTCTCGTAGGTACTCAAAAGAACCCAACAGTTATTGTTGGCAGTCTTCTTAAGTCGGGGACAAATTTTATTGCAGGGAAAAGCGATTTGTTTATAGTGGAGGCTTGCGAATATCAGCGTTCATTTTTAAATCTTTCTCCAGAGGTTCTGGTTATTACAAATATTGATAACGACCATCTTGATTACTACGGAACCTTTGAAGGAATTCAAAAAGCATTTGCCGAGATGGTGGCGAAAGTCCCCGCTCATGGGGCTATTGTGTGCGACCCAAATGACCCCAGAGTAGCTCCTGTTTTAAAAAATACAGTTGCGCAAATTATTGACTACACAAAAGAAAATCTAGCGGTGAAGCTCGCTGTTTCTGGAGATCACAATATCAAGAATGCAAAAGCAGCTCTCGCAGCAGCGCGCTTTTTAAATGTCAGCGAGGATGAGGCTCTGAGTCACTTGGCTGAATTTCAGGGCACATGGCGTCGCATGGAGGAGAAGGGGAAGACTGAGACTGGAGCGTTCGTCTATGATGATTATGCACATCACCCGACCGAGATACAGGCTACTCTTCAGGGCTTTCGTGCGAAGTTTCCTGGTGCGCGTATTCGGGTTGTTTTCCAGCCACACCTTTATTCACGTACCAAATTATTACTTGAGGATTTTGCAAAGAGTTTTGGTGATGCAAACGAAGTAATTGTGGCGCCTATTTACGCTGCGCGCGAAGCAAATGACCCAACAATATCTGCAGAGATTCTTGCACAACATATTATTGATGAGCAAAAAGTTCCTGGCCTTCGCGTGTGGGCGATGCTTGATTTTGAGACTATTGAAAAGTATCTCCGCGAAACCGAAACTGCAAATGACGTTGTGGTGACGATGGGAGCAGGGGATGTGTTTAAGGTGGGGGAACATCTATTAGGCTAAGTTTATTTTGCGTGTTATACTTTGTTTTTAGAAGTCTCTGACATCCAGCCCCGAAAGGAGCTGGATGATTTTTGTACAAATTAAGAGGAGGAGGAAATGGAAAGTTCTCAGGGTAAAAATGTTGTCGTTGATTGGAATGAAGCACTTCATCGTAAATGCCGTCACGCTGACACTGAAGTCCATTATGGTGGTGCTGCTTATCGTGGCAAACTGGATTCAATCCACGAACTCGTTGCCATGAACAGTACGCTCGCAGTTAAGCTCACTTCAGTTATGCAGATCCACCCGCACCACAAAAATGACGAGATGGTAGGTGATCAGGAGTTTTTGTTGACGAAGTGCCACCGACCTCTCAGTATTAAGGATGCAGAGTATGACTGCCTCCATATTAGTTGCAAGGAGGGACGAATGGCAATCTACTTTAGACGGCCGCCTCAAAGAGGGAAACATGAATGATTTGCCGGGCGCGTACTGCGTCCGGTTTTCTTTTTCCTACCTAGTTTGCTAGTATGTCGAGATGGCAACACTCTATATTATAGGCACCCCAATAGGGAATCTTGAAGACATTACCCTGCGGGCACTTCGTGTGCTTAAGGAGGTTGATTTGGTATTGTGTGAGGACACTCGTGTGACCAAGCGATTACTTTCGAAGTACGAGATCAGTACGCCGACGATGAGTTACCACGCACAGTCAAAGCTCGCCAAGGTTGATAAGATTCTTGAGCTTCTTGCTGAAGGGAAAAACCTTGCCCTTGTATCAGACGCAGGGACACCATGCATTTCTGATCCAGGTGTGCTCCTTGTCTCGCAGGTGCGTGAAAAGTTTGGAGACGAAGTTACTATCGTCCCAATCCCCGGACCCTCTGCGCTCATTACTGCTTTGTCAGCTGCTGGAATTTCTGTAGCTGAATTTACATTTCTCGGGTTCCTTCCTCACAAAAAGGGGAGAGAGACGCTCTTTAAAGAGATTGCAGAATCAACGCGCGTAATGGCTTTTTATGAGTCGACGCATCGCATCGAGAAAGCACTTGAATCACTCGAAAAATTTTGCGGCGCAGAGCGCCGTGTTATTGTTGCGCGTGAACTCACTAAGATTTATGAAGAGTTTGCTCGTGGTACAGTCGCCGAAGTGCGTGCACATTATGCAAAGAATCCTGACCGTGTGAGAGGGGAGTTTGTGGTTATTGTCTCGCCCCGTTAGAGGTCGCGAGGCCTCGCAGCGTGACCCCAGCTCTAATGGGGTTGAGGGGAAGGTTTAATTTGATTGACTCATATTTATAGGATATACTGCGCTCATATGGCAAAACATACCGTAATGATAATCCTCAGTGTTGCGATAGTTGGCGTTGCTCTCGGTGGCTTCCCTCCAATCCTCCGCACGCCGCTCCTCGTCGCAGGAGGGACAGCTCTTGCAGTCCTCTCGTACCTTTCTTCTGTTGTCTATTGCAGTAACTGCAAGAAGCTTATCGAGGATGCGGAACAGGCTCTCCCTCAGTCTTCTGATGAATCAACAACACCTCCTAAAATACAATAAGCCATGCGCAAGAATAAAAACAAAAACAAGCATTTTTTTATAGCTAGTGCGATTGGGGTCGGAGCATTCTCCGTCTTTTATTTTTTTATTCCTGCATTCTTTTCAGTGGGATACAATGTTGATGATCCAAAAAGTGAGGTAGTTGTAGCAACCTCATCTACAAAAGGCGCTGTTGAAACGACACCAAAAGAACCTGAATTTGTGGTGACTCACGTAGAGACCCCCAAGGCTGTTAAGTCTATTTACATGACTGCGTGCGTAGCGTCTCTCAAGTCGTTCCGCGACAAGCTTGTGAAGATTGCCGACACAACGGAGGTGAATAGTATCATTATCGACGTGAAGGACTTTAGTGGGACTATTGCATACAAGGCGACGGACCCACTCCTCAGAGACAATACGGGGACAGGGTGTCGTACAAAGGACCTTAGAGAATTTATCGCTGAGCTCCATGAGAAGAACATATACGTGATTGCTCGCATTACCGTATTTCAAGATCCCTACTACACCAAGACTCACCCCGAGCTCGCTGTTCACAAAAGAACTGATGGGACCGTTTGGAAAGACGGCAAGGGTCTCTCCTTCGTTGATGTGAGTGCAAAACCATTTTGGGATTACATCGTAGCCCTTGGTAAGGAGTCGTATTCACTCGGCTTTGATGAACTCAACTTTGACTACATGCGTTTTCCTTCGGACGGCAATATGAAGGACATCGCATATCCATGGAGCAAGAGTATGCCAAAAGCAGAAGCCCTTGAGCATTTCTTTGCTTACCTTCACGATTCTCTTAAAGACACTGGTGCAAAACTTTCTGTAGACTTGTTTGGTATGACGGCGACAAACACCGACGACCTCAATATTGGTCAGGTGCTTGAGCGTGCGCTCCCATATTTCGACTACATTGCACCAATGGTGTACCCGTCACACTATCCGACAGGGTTCAACGGTTACAAAAATCCAAACGACCATGCATATGACATTGTGCAGTTCTCGATGGACAGAGCAGGGGACCGCGCAGCGGCAGCTACGACGACCGTGGCACACTTGGGTGGAGTGCGTGTGGGGACATCGACACCTGCGGTATATACAAAAGAAGTTTACGACCGCAACAAGATGCGCCCATGGCTTCAGGATTTTGACTACGGCGGAGATTATGACGCAGCAAAAGTTCGCACACAGATCCAAGCGACGTACGATGCTGACCTGACCTCATGGTTCTTGTGGGATCCAAAAAATATTTATACGAAGGAAGCGTTGAAGGCAGAGTAAGGAGTCGGTTAAACAGGGGGCGCGGATGACAAAGTCATCCGCGCCCCCTGTTTTTTTTGTGCGCCGCCTAGTATACTAATAGCAATGTATCTCTACGATAAAAATCGCATCACCTATTTTGCAGAGACTGACCGTCGCAACAAACGTGTACCGTTTGGTATCAAAGCTGATGATCGCACGCGTCACATGTACATCATTGGTAAGACGGGTATGGGTAAGTCGACCCTCATTGAAAACATGGTTGTGCAGGATATCCAAAACGGCGAGGGCTTCGCCTTTATCGATCCGCACGGCAAGTCAGCAGCGCTCCTCCTTGATTATATTCCACAGGAGCGTTTGAAAGACGTTGTATATTTTGCGCCCTTTGATGTAGAGAATCCTATTTCGTTCAACGTGATGGAGGATGTTGGTCCTGACAAGAGACACCTTGTTGCCAACGGACTCATGAGTGCCTTCAAAAAGATTTGGGGACCTGAGACATGGTCAGCGCGTATGGAGTACATCCTTATGAACGCCCTCTTGGCACTTCTCGAGTACCCAGAGTCAACACTCCTTGGTATCAGCCGTATGCTCACTGACAAGGATTATCGCAAGAAGGTTGTCGACAACGTGAAAGACCCTTCTGTGAAAGCATATTGGATTGATGAATTTGCAAAGTATAGCGAGAACTATGCAAAGGAAGCGGTACCAGGTATCCAGAACAAACTCGGACAGTTCACGTCGAACCCACTCATTCGTAATATCATCGGTCAGGCGAAGTCATCATTCGACCTGCGTAAGATGATGGACGAGCGCAAGATTCTCATCGTAAACCTTTCGAAGGGTCAACTCGGTGAGGGTAATGCAAACCTTCTTGGAGGTATGATCATCACCAAGATTTATCTTGCAGCGATGTCACGCGCAGACCTGACAGAGGGAGAGCTCAAGAAGCTTCCGAACTACTATATGTATGTAGACGAGTTTCAATCGTTTGCAAACGAGTCCTTCGCCGACATTCTCTCTGAGGCGCGTAAGTACAAACTCGCGCTTGTGGTAGCACACCAGTACATCAAGCAGATGGACGAGAAAGTCGCTGATGCGGTCTTTGGTAACGTGGGAACACAGATAATGTTCAGAGTCGGCGCTCCCGATGCAGAGGTCCTCGAAAAAGAATACGCACCCGTTTTCCTCGCAGAAGATATGGTAAGTCTCGGCTTCACACAAATATATTTGAAGCTCATGATTGACGGTGTGGCGTCGCACCCATTTTCAGCCGTGACCCTTGGACCAATCAAGCCTCCAGAAAAATCACTTCGTGAAGAAGTACTCAAATTGTCTCGCGAAGGATATGGACGTCCACGCACTGAAGTAGAAAAATCAATCGCAGCGTGGTATGGAAGTGCGAGCGCCGTCCCTCCGCCACCTCCTTCGTCAGTAGAAACTCCTCGCGAGTATTCTGCTCCACGTCCTCCACGCCAAGAGGCTCCTGTGGGCAGCGATGCTCCACGAGCGCCTCGCGCAGAAGCTCCACGTCGTGATGGTAATGCGATGTTTGCGCGACCCGTCCGGACAGAGAGACCTCAGGCAAAACGCGACGAAGTATCGCGTGCGCCAAAACTCGAGAAACCTTTTGCGAGTGCATTTAAAGATATTATTTCTGTTGCCCCAGAAAAAAAGGAACCCACAGAATCGATTCGTCTTTCAGATATTCCTGTCAAAAAGGATATCCGTGGCGCAGTGGCGCCCGCAAAGGGGAAGGGTCCATCAAACGAGGGGCTGAGTAGTCTAAAAGCGGCCTTGGCGGGGGTTTTGGGAGAAAGTAGACAAGGAGTCGATAAGAGCGAAAAAGAGCCTTCTGGGGCCAAAAATGAGCCTCAAAACGCTCCTGCGCCACTATCTGCACCGCAGATAGTCCCTCAGCCTCCAAAGCCTCAAGAGCAAGCGGCTGCCCCTCAAATTTCAAATCCTACCCCAGCTCCGTCCAGTCCTCTCCGTGAGCGCGATATGCCGGTAGCAACCAAGCCTCAAGAAGTGCCCGAAGACGTACTCGCTGCGATTTTGAGAGGGGATGATTAGATCATGACTGTGAAAAGAACCGACATCGTTAATAAGAGATTAACGTCGGTTCTTTTTTCTATTGTCGTTTCTTTTGTATTTTTTACGCAAACAGTTTCTGCGCAGGTGGTTATCAATGAAGTTCAAGTTGCCCCAACGGCGGAGCGCTTTGTAGAGCTCTATAACTCGAGTGAAGCAAGCGTTGATTTAACTGGTTGGTATATTCAGAGAAAGACAGAAACAGGGTCTTCCTTTAGTTCGTTTGTGACCAGTACCGTGCTTGAAGGAAAAACAATACCATCTCATAATTATTTTTTAATATCACGAAGTGGACTTCAGGGATCGCATGTTGTTGTCGACAGTATGACACTCACCAACAGCAACACGCTCCGTCTCAGAAATGCTAAAGGTGAAGATGTTGATATTGTGGTGCTCGGTGTTGTCGATGAAGGAAAAAGTTACCAAAAAAATTCATCAGGCTCATGGAGTGTATCTACTCCAACGCCAGGTGCTGCTAATGCTGCTTCATCAGAATCAATTTCATCACCTTCAAACTCGCAAGAAGTTTCGGCAAACACAACAACGTCAGTTGTTACTCCTTCTGATCTTTTTGCTCCTACAATGTACGCGCGCATCTCGGTACGCTCAGGAAGCATTACTTCAGGCGCCCCAACAATGTTTTTAGGAGAAGCAGTATTTGGTAGTAAAAAGTATGTCGACAATGCTGCATATCGCTGGTCGTTTGGCGATGGAGAGACGGGTTTCGGAAAAGAAGTTTCGCATGTGTTTCGCTATCCTGGTGAGTATCTTGTCTATTTGGAAGTATCATCAAGCGGGGGAGGTGAGCCTGTTATGGCTCGCACAAAAGTCACGGTTGTTCCTGCAAATCTTCGCGTTGTGATGAAAGATGGCGACCCTCAGGTTGTCTCCATAACAAATGAAGGCGCACAAGAAGTTGACCTGTCCTCGTGGGTTCTTGAAAGTGGATATCGTCGATTTACTATCCCAGAGCACACTATGATTCTTGCGAAGGGGACTATCATACTTGCTCCATCGGTGACCGGATTCCGCGAACCCATATCTTTAATCGCTCTCCTTTACCCAAACTGGCAGCGCTATGAGCAAGCTAAAGATGAAACACAAAAAGAAACCATCTCGCGTGCTACACCCTCAGTTTCTCGAGCTTCCTCTCCTTCTAAAATTCTAAACAGCGTCAATAGTGTAAACACTAGTCATCTTCTCGATGTAGATGCGGCTCCTCAAGACCAGGCGGCAAGTATCGTAGACGCTTTTAGTGGGGCGTCACCTAAAAGCGAAAATGGCATGTGGGTTTGGTATACGAGCGGCGTACTTCTTGGAGCGCTCGCACTTTTGGGATTGCGCTTTGTAAGGGGGAGCGAAACAAAGAATACTTTTACTGCTGAAGATTTTGAAATCATTGAGGATGTTGACGACGCTTCTGTGGATGATTTTGATAAAAACGAACCACACTAGCATTTTTACTCAAAACGTGGCATAGTATCCCCAGTTCTTTTTACTGACGAAGGGAGACTGTGATGGGTATAGTTCGTGGAACCCCGTTTCAAAATGATTCATTCGAGGAGTGTGCGATTACGGTCGCCCTCAGACTTGCAGAGCGTTACTTCAAGAAGTTTGAGGAGAACAGAGCGGACATGGCGATGATGCCATTCGTGTGGCGCCTGTTTCCCAAAATCAACGATTTCTTCCTCTTTCTTCATCTCAATCGTGCCGTCTCTGACCTGATCGCGACAATGAAAGAAAACTCGTTTACCAAGGATCCGATTCTTCCGATTTTGGTCGGCGAGCTTCTCTCCAAGGTTGAGCGGTTTGATGAATCGGCAGCATGCTTTGGCAAGTCCCTCGAGATATTGAGCGAACCCGATCAAGATATCCGCATTCGCGCCCTCCTGGGGAAGTTTGAAGCAATCGTTGCACAGATGCAGTATCTCTGGTTGTCACGGAAAACGGATGACAAGAAAAAACGCGAGGCGGAAATGCTTTACGACCACATCGTCTTAGACATCTCGGCCGTGAGCTCGAAATTCCGCTTCGACTTCGATACTCGCCTAACGCGCGCAAAGGTCTCAATGGACTCCTTGATGTTCAAACGGCTTTCGTTCTCGTAGTGTCCTCTCCAAGCCGCTGGCAACCCCAGCGGCTTTTGTTTGGTATGTATTTTTTGCTATGATGGGGAAATTATGAAAATAGGATTTATTGGGCAAGGCTGGATTGGAAAAAACTATGCTGATAATTTTGAAGAACGAGGGTATGAAGTCGTGCGCTATTCAAAAGAGTCCCCATATGATTTAAACAAAGATGCCATCGCCTTGTGTGATGTTGTTTTAATAGCAGTTCCAACGCCAACAACATTAGTAGGTTTTGATGCGTCCATTTTGCGTGGAGTGATTCCTTTGGTGGGGGATGGCAAGATTGCCGTAATCAAATCAACGGTAACACCAGGGATGAGTGAAATCATTCAACAAGAAAATCCAAATATTATCGTTCTCCACTCTCCTGAATTTCTTGCTGAGGCGACTGCTGCTCACGATGTTGCAAACCCCTCACGTAACATTATTGGGATGACGGTGATTGGTGATGAGCACTACAATGCGGCAAGTGTAGTAATGAGCATTTTACCGGAGTCTTTGTATCAAAGTATTTGTTCATCGCGCGAGTCAGAGCTTATCAAGTATGGTGCCAATGTATTCCTTTTTACAAAAGTTGTTTTTATGAACATGCTCTACGATCTTTCTCAAAAAAAGGGTTGCAACTGGGAAATTGTACGTGATGGTGTTGCTGCTGATCCGCGAATTGGTCCGTCACACACAAACCCAGTCCATAAGAGCGGGCGAGGTGCTGGGGGTCATTGTTTTATAAAAGATTTTGCTGCCTTTCGTGAAGAGTACGAGCGAGAAACGGGTGATTTCGTTGGGACAGCACTATTGCGCGAATTTGAAAACAAAAATAATACGCTTCTTATTAATTCTCAAAAAGACTTTGATTTACTTGAGGGTGTGTATGGAGACATTGAAGAGCTTAAAAAGAAAATAGGCATTTAGCTTTAGATAACAAAGGCCCCCTTTGTTATCTCTTGGTGGCAGTGATATAGTGATGAAATATGACAACAGGCGTTAAAAAAACTATTTTGGTGACTGGTGGGGCGGGGTTTATTGGCTCACACCTCATCGAGCAACTTGTAAAAAATCCCAATTATAATGTGATTTCTTTGGATAACTACTTTACAGGTTCTAGGGATAACCACATTGAAGGAGCCACTTATATTGATGGACACACAAAAGATGTTGCGAAGCTTGTTAGTGTCGTCCCTGGTCTCGTATACCATCTCGGTGAGTATTCGCGAGTTGAGCAAAGTTTCGGTGACTTGCCAATTGTGTGGGAGTCGAACAAAAACGGGACATTTGCGGTTCTGGAATTTTGTCGAAAGCACAATGTGAAGATTGTGTACGCAGGGTCAAGTACAAAGTTTGGTGATGGGGGACTAGGACGAGACCAGAGTCCTTATGCGTGGACAAAGGCAAGTAATACTGAGCTTGTTCGAAACTATGGTGCGTGGTTCGGTCTTCCATATGCGATAACGTATTTTTATAATGTGTATGGATCTCGTGAGATTTCTACTGGGCCATATGCCACTCTTGTCGCTTTGTTTAAGGAAAAATTCAAAAAAGGCGAGCCACTCACCGTCGTTGCTCCTGGTACTCAGGTGCGTAATTTTACGCACGTTGACGATATTGTGCGTGGTCTTATGCTTGTTGGAGAAAAAGGGGAAGGGGATGATTACGGTCTTGGAGCAGAAGAGGGGTATAGTGTTTTAGATATTGCTAAAATGTTTGGCGGTGAAGTCGTGATGCTTCCTGAAAGAAAAGGGAATCGTATGGGAGCCCCTGTTGACTCAGCTCGTCCTCGAAGTGAGTTTGGGTGGTGTGCCGAAAAAAGGATCGAAGACCACATCAAAGAATATATCGAACGTCAGTAATATTACGGTTTTACAAAGATTCGGATAAACCTCATGAAGAGATATAAAAGAAATGTTGGGTGATATAAGAGACGATGGTCTCGCCCCTCGTAAATAAAATCGATAAGTGTTTTTAATTGTTCCCTTCGTGTACGCTTGCGGAAGTTTAGCCCAGAAGTCACGTCATACCCATCAGTAATAGTGGTGTTTAGATTGCTGTAGAATATTTTTTCACGAAGTGCGAGCAGATAATAAAATAGCCATTCCTCAGCTTGTTTAATATATTTTGAATATCGCACATTTTTAATAGTGCTCGTTTTGAAACAATGAGTCGCGTCACCCTTGCATTGTTTTAGAATAAGAACATCCCATATATATGAGTAGTGAGTTTCTGGTCTTGGGTATTTTGTAACGAGAGTTCCGTCTGCGTAAGCACGATTTGTAACGAACCACACTTCTTTTGGGTGAGCAGTAATAAGTCCCGTTAACTCCTCAAGGGCGTTTGGGGACAAGTAATCATCGTCATCCAAAAAGATAACCCAGTCGGAATCTTTGGAAACCATTTCGAGCGCGCGGTTGCGAGAGTAGTTTACTCCACGATTCGTGTCGTTTGAGTAATAACGAAGTCTCAGGTCAGTGATCGAGTTTGCGAAATCGTCATACGAATGGTCTTCCGGGGAATCGTTAATAATAATCATTTCCCAGTTTGCGTAGGATTGTTTTTGTGCGGACTCAGTCACGCGCCCCAAAAGCTCACTTCGTTTATAAGTTGGGGTAATTATGCTAAATTTCATGATTTTTTGCTTGTTTTTAATATATCACTCTCTATAGAAAATAAGTAGTGGAAATGGTATGATTCCCGGTAATGTTGTGAATATCATGCTCGGAATTACTACATCTTATATAAAAGAAAAGTGGGTACATGTTGGCTTCCAGAAATATTTTAGGAATATGGGTTGGTTATTTGCTGCACGTATTGCAACGTTCTTCACGTCATTTCTTACTGTTGCAATTGTTGCTCGGTATCTTGGGCCAGATAATCTTGGAAAACTCGATTATGCTCAAAGTTTTGTTGCCATTATCTCGGTTTTTGCGTCATTAGGAATTGATCAGATTTTATACCGGGACCTCATTACTTACCCCGAAAAGGAAAATGAATTGCTTGGAACAGCTATCTTCTCAAAATTAATTTTTGGCATATTTGCTTCTGTGTTGTCAGTTGCCATGTCGTTTCTTTTGGGGAATGATGCAATCTTGACTATTCTTATTGGGATTTGTTCACTGACTTTTGTTGTGAGTCCTATTGGAACAGTTGGAGTTCTGTTCAATGCGCAAGTAAAGGCAAAATACAGCTCCCAAGTTACTCTTTTTTTAGCTTTTTTTATCCCAGCACTAAAGATTATAATTATTTTTTTTAATAAAGGAATTATATATTTTGCAGCAATAATATTTTTTGAAGCAATAATATCTACTGCATGGTCACTTTATGTTTACATTGTACGTTTCAATAATAATCCATTCCTGTGGAATTTTCGGTTAGATATTTTTAGGGAACTCATGAAGGATTCATGGCCGCTCCTCCTCGCCGGTTTTTCGGGGTATATTTATGCAAAAATGGATCAAATTTTACTTTTGCACTATATAAACTCTGCAACAGTTGGAATTTATGGAGCAGCAGTTAAACTCACTCAAATATGGGCGTTTTTGCCAGGGTTAATTATTGGAGCAATGTTTCCTGCAATTGTGAACGCAAGGAAGGTAGATTTTTCTCTATATGCAAAGAGATTTCGTATTCTATCTGGTTTTACAGTCGGAGTAACCGTTGCTATTGCATTTCCGTTGTTTATTTTTGCGCCATTAATAATTCAAATTGTATTTGGAAGTGCTTTTGCGGATGCCTCTCCAATCCTGAGAGTATATTTGTGGACGAGTATTGCTATAACACTCGTAGTTCTTGCTCAGCACTATCTTATCGCCGAGAACCTTAGTAGAATTTTTTTGTATACTAGCGTAATTGGCGCTACTGCAAATATTATCCTAAATATTATTCTAATTCCAAGGTTTGGGTCATTAGGTTCTGCTTGGGGTACTATGATATCATATCTTATTGTTGTTGCTAGTTTGTTCCTTTTTAAAAAATCAAGAGATGGAATTATTAGAATTTTCACTCGATAACAAAAAACCCTTTAAGCACGAATTGACGTTACTTATCAAAATAATACAACCTAGAATATGGATAAAAAATACTGGAAGAACTATTACGAAAAACAAGTTGCCCCAATTGAGGCATCTTTATTTGCACAGTTTGTTCTTGAAAAGTATATACAAGAAGGCGACTCTCTTTTGGAGCTTGGTTGTGGAAATGGTAGAGATAGTATATTTTTTGCAAATAATGGTGTGGGAGTTGTTGCGGTAGATCAATGCGAAAATGAAATATTCGTACTTTCAAATGAACAACAACTTTCAAATTTAAAGTTTTTAACTGGTGATTTTACAAAATTAGAAGATCTGGGAAAGTTCAATCATATCTATTCGCGTTTTACACTACACTCTATTACAGAACAAGAAGAGAGCGATACTATAAAATGGGCCTACGAGCATCTTGAAAATGGAGGCGTTTTACTGATTGAAGCACGAGGGAAAATGAATGAATTATATAAATTAGGAGACCCTGTTCCAGGAGAACCAGATGCGTATGTTTACGAGGGTCATTACCGCAGGTTTTCTGATATTGAAATATTGTGTAAGAAATTAAGTGAAACTGGTTTTAAAATTGTCTCTGCTGAGGAAAAGTCAGGATTTGCTCCTTTTGATGCGACCGACTATGTATTCATGAGGGTTGTTGCGTCAAAGAATTAATTGACTAAAACTATGATAAATGAAAGTGATAAAATAGGATGTAGAAAAGTACAAATCAGACTTCTCGATGCGCTGAAAGAAATTTGTGATAAGCACGGCCTTGTTTACTGGATTGATTTTGGGACACTTCTTGGTGCTGTGAGGCACAAGGGGTTCATTCCATGGGATGATGATATTGACGTGTCTATGCCAATGAAAGACTATAAGCTATTTTTAGAAATAGCAGAGAAAGAACTTCCTCGTGATATTTTTTTGCAAACTACAAAGACTGACAAAGAGTATAAGCAATGTTACGCAAAGCTAAGGGACTGCTACTCGACGTTTCTGGAAGATATAGAACCTGAAAATCACGATTTTCACAGAGGAATTTATATAGACATTTTCCCATCAGTAGTCTATCCCAAAATGCCTCATCTTATAAAGAAGGTACTCTTGTACTTCACAGTTAGATCTCGTGATAATGCGGTTGTTTTTAGAAAAAATGTTCTCATTAATTATGTTATTTACGGAATCAGTAAATTCATTTGGGCGATATTTTCTCCATTCAAAAGCGATTTTTCTGGTAGAACACCCGAAGACAATGGGTATTATGAAGCGATTCCTCAAAGTGTTTTGTACCCCACAAAAGAAATTGAATTCGAAGGGAAATTTTATTCTGCCCCAGGGAAGCCTCAAGAATATTTGTCGTTAATGTATGGGAAAGATTATGTAACTCCTCCACCTATTGAAAAGCGTATTCCTCATGCGAGGGTTATATTGCTAGATACACCATGTGCTCACCCCCGAGCACTCAAAAGAAATGAATAACAAAACCCTGGCCCCTGTTGCGATCTTTGTGTATAACCGCCTTAAAAACACCAAGGGGGTTATTGAAGCGTTGCAAGATAATTACCTAGCAAAAGACACTGATGTTTTTGTGTTTTCTGATGGGCAAAGAACAGAAAGGGATGCAAATTCAGTAAGAGCTGTGCGTGAGTATCTTAAAACAGTTAATGGGTTTAAGTCTTTTACGGTTATCGAACGTAAAGAGAATTTCTACATTGAGAAAAATATTATTGAAGGCGTGACTGAGATAGTGAATAAATTTGGTAAAATTATAGTCTTGGAGGATGATGGGGTGAGTGCGAAAAATTTTTTGACCTTCATGAACAATGCCCTTGATTTTTACCAGAACAATGAAAAGGTAATGCATATTGCTACTTTTACCTTTGTTAAGATGCCTGAGGATTTCAGAAAAACATTTTTCTGGAGTTACTCAGAAAATACTGGTGGCGGATGGGGGACATGGAAGAGTCGTTGGAGTAAGTTTCAGTGGTTTAAAAGTGAGCAAGAAGCTCTATCCCTTTTGACCGAAGAACAGAAAAACAGAATAGAACTAAACGGTATTATGAAGTCATTAGGGTTATTAAAGTTAAACCCAATACCCTGGGATATTTGCTGGAATATTGCAATTAATCGAAACGGTGGTCTGTCTGTGAATTCTCCTGGAGCCCTAATAAAAAATAATGGCCTGTTTAATGGCACGCATTTTACTGGACTGAATAGAATTCTTGGGAAAAGTCCCTTCGAGGTTGAGCTAGACAAAAATGAAGAAATATTCTTTGACGATAGTTTGGTTGAAAATGCTCAGGCTTTAGAGCTGCTGAAGGAATTTTATGGTAAGATGGGAAAAAGAAAAAGAGATCAAATTTTGCATTATTTTGTGAGGGTCCTTGTTTTACTAAAGATAACAAAATTATTGAAACAATTTTTTAAATAATGAGCATATGGCATACCACGAAACAATTAGTGAGAAAATAAATAAATTAATCAAAAATCCGAAAGATAATATTGGGAAGATTGCTCCATACCTAAAAAGCAAGATTATCCCACACCAACGAGATTTGTATGAAAAATTTGGTTCCGAAAAATATTCAAAGCCATATTCTGGGCACGAGGAGCTCATGAAACATATATCTAAAAGAAACGGTTTTTTTGTGCAGTGTGGAGGTAATGATGGTTATGGATTTGATCCAACGTACTACCTTGAAAAATTTAGGGGATGGACAGGAATAATTGTTGAGCCTCTTCCCGTAAGTGAGCTATGCAAAAGAAATCGCAAACAATCAGTAGTCGTGCAAAGCGCCTGCGTACCTTTTGATTATAAAGGAGACACGGTGTCTTTCGTTGATTGCAATGCGATGTCTTTTGTAAAAGACAGTATTGAGAATAGTTTAGAATGGATTAAGCTTGGCGAAGAGGCTCAGAGCATGAAGTGTAGAGAGATTACTGTAAGGGCTCAGACCGTACAATCAATAATAGATGAACAATTCAGTGGTCCTAAGAAAAAAAACATCGACCTCTTTGTCGCTGATGTTGAGGGATACGAACTACAGATTTTGCAAGGATTAGATTTTGTTAAAAACCCACCAACATATCTACTTTTGGAAATACAAAATCCTGCAAGGCTCCAAAAAATTACTAATTTTCTGGAGCCCTATAAGTACTCCATTGTCGGAGAAATAGGAGAAAAAGACTATCTTTTTTTAAGAAAATAATATGTATCCTCAAAATAATTTATATTCAATTTATAAAAAAAATGTGCATGAGAAAAATTTTTCTCCGCGTATTCCAGATGTAACCAATAAAAGAACATTGGATTTCATGAATCTTGCAATAAATTGTTGTGAGAATTGGGGGTCTTCATTGGATATTGGTGGTGGATCTGGACACTACACCGCACCACTGCTCTTTAAGTTTAAGAATGCTGTAGTTGTTGATGTTGCGAAATATGAGGAACATGAATACCTTAAAAAAAGATATCAAAATTTTGAATATCACAATAAGTTTATTGAACAAATAGAATTTAAAGAGAAATTCGATTTTATTCTACTTGCAGATATTTTTGAACACATTGTGGACATCAATTTATTTATCGAGCAAGTTTCTGAACTTCAAAATAAGGGGGGGGTTGTGTATATCCTCACGCCCAACCCTTTGTTTTGCGGCCCCGCAAACCAGTCGGAGATTTTTTACACAAAACATTTAGATGGACACCAAAAACACTATCTTAAAATTGAGGTTGAAAATATAATGAAGCAACATGCGTATGAACTGGTATATTTTGGATACGAAGAAAGCATAATTAGACAAAAGGTTAGAAGGTATATAAGGGGGTTTTCAAGAAGGGATGAGTTACTGAGCAATAAATTCTTTATTTATAAAAAAATTATTGCACCGATGCTGTCGCTAGGGTACAGTTCAATACTGTTCTTTGTTGAATATCTTGTGCATAACGTGGAATATAAAAATAAAAATAATGCTGAATTAATGTTGAGCGCAGCATACATTTTTAAAAAAATTTATTAATCTAAAATGAAACCCACTTTATCAATCATAATTCCTTGCTATAATTGCCAAGATACACTTGAAGAAGCAGTAGAGTCTTGTTTTGTGCAAGGATTAGATAATTTTGAAATAGTCATGGTTGATGATGGTTCAACTGATGACACAAGAAAGGTAATGAGCGGGATTGCAGATAAACACTCTGAGATCAAGCTTTTTTATCATGATAAAAATAAAGGGGGGGGAGCAACTAGAAATACCGCAGTCGAAAATTCACAATCAGATGTTATCTTTTGCTTGGATAGTGATGATATCTTACCCGAAGGGACACTTTCAAAAATGCTTTCTTTTATGAGGGATAAAAAATGTGACGGTGCGACAGTTCATAAATCAATAAAATTTTCGGGGAAAAATGTTGAGCACGTGCATCATGTCGATATTGCTTGCGACGTGGATAAAAAAATATCATTAGCGTCAATGCTTTCTGTAAAGAAAGAGTTTGTTCCTATTTATGTAAATTTCATGTACACAAAGCGAGCCTTCGATAAACTTGGTGGGTATCCGGTTTCCCATGGATATGATACGCAAGGTTTTGCATGGCGTTTTGTTTGCGTGGGCTTGGTGGCGTATGTTTGCCCCGGGGCAGAATATTTGCATCGTGTGAATTATAGTGAGTCTTATTTTTTGAGAGAATACAATGATGGGAAAATGAACTATAATTGGCGAGCAATACTTTTGGAACATTATTATGTTTTCAATAAAACGGCACTAGATTTCATGTGTAATTTTGATTGCAGTGATTTTACAAGAAATATTATGAGTGAGCTTGTCGAGATGGGGGAAATATTGCTCCCTGGTCATGAAAAAGCATTTTTAGAAAAACATGCTGATTTGGAGATAAATTTTTCTACACCGAGGTATATTAAGAGAAATAGTTTCTACGGTTACTTTCTCAGGATCAAAAGTCGAATCAGAAGGGCGTTCAGCATTTGAGAATTATATTGCGGTTGAGGTAGGTAAATAACTATAAACTATAGTCACATGAAAAATTTTCTTAAAAATTCACCAATGATGTTTAATTTCCTGAGAAGTCTGTATAAGATTACCTATAGAAACATATTCAAAAATAAGAGTTTCTACTTCCTTTTCCCCTCAACAAAGCCCATTAGTAATATTTATGGTTTTGATCGTGGGAAACCCTTGGATCGCCATTATATTGAAAAATTCCTAGAAGACAATAAGGAAGATGTTCATGGTGTATGTTTGGAGTTATTAAACAACGAGTATGTTAAAAGATATGGGGGTAATTTGGTGACAGATTCCGTGATTCTGGACATAGACGAGGGAAACAAAAAAGCAACACTTATTTCAGATTTGAGAAATCTTGTTGAAGTTAAGGATAATACTTTTGATTGTATTATTCTCACCCAAGTGTTGCAATTTATTGATAATCTTGATGCGGCTATTTCTGAATGTTATAGAGTTCTGAAGCCTGGTGGGGTTTTGCTTGCTACTATGCCAGCAATAGGTCGTATTGACTGTGCTTCTGGGGTGGATGGGGATTATTGGAGATTCACAACAGCATCTGCAAAATATTTATTTCAGAAAAAATTCAAACAGGAAAACCTCCTCGTTGATTCACTAGGGAATGCTGGCGCGGGCATATATTTTTTTGCAGGGTTTTCAGAAGAGGACACTCCTAAAAAATTTTTTCTAGTCAATGATAATAATTTCCCTCTCGTTGTCACAGTCAAAGCAATAAAATGATAAATCATTCATTTCTGAAGAAAACAAAACCAATCTTAATTAAGCTCCATGTTTTTGGGGTCTCATATTCCACCTACTTCCTTTTTGTGCGAATAAAAAATAGATTAGCAAATTATATTAACAAAAGGGTGAGTAAAACGGTACCCGTTTTACTATATCATCGTGTTGATAATATATTAGCAGACCCAGTTATGCTCGCTGTTAGACCCGAAACCTTTGAAGAGCATATCAAATATATTAATAAATTTTACAGACCGATCTCGTTGAGCGAACTTGTTAAAAGGATAAAAAACAAAACTCTTTTCGGGGACGAAATATGTGTGACGTTTGATGATGGATATAGAGATAATCTAATAAATGCGCTACCTATTTTAGCGAAGTACGGCATCCCTGCTACAATTTTTGTTACAACTTCAAATTTAGGCAAACAGGCTTCTTTTGAATGGGATATGAAATATAACAATAAAGACAGAGCATCTTTTTTGTCAGAAGAAGAGATTTTTGCATTAGCTCAACACCCCTTGATAGAAATAGGCGCTCATACTCACAACCACATGCGACTCTCAGACCTCTCTGAGGATTGTCAATTATGGGAAATGGAAATGAGTAAAAATATTCTTGAGAGTGTTACAAAGAAAAAAGTATTACATTTTGCATATCCATTTGGTTCAAAGCAAGATTTTAGTAATGTTACTAAGGCGGTTGTAAGAAAACTAGGTTTCCTTAGTGCGTTTGAAAATACCGGATTATTGGGGGTTCAATCGTCAGATATTTATTCGTTTCCACGGGTAAATATAAGAGAGTGTGATACAGCATGTTTTTCAAAATTGCTCGGGGACTAGTTGTGCTTTTTGGGGTGAGTTTTTGCTTCTCCTCCTGTGTTTTGTCTATAAGAATTAGGGTTATTCATTAAAGACAGAGCACCTACTCAAACTAGTGTACAGGTAGTTCTGGTGTGATATACTAACTCACAGTAGTTAAAACCACTTGAGGTAATTGTAATATATTTAGCCTGTTGTGGTGAGTATACAATACCTCGGGGGATTATTAATTTATGTCAATTTGAATATAGTGATATGAATATGGACTGCATACAAATCTCTTAGACATTGTCCCTCAATTTTGAGTTTTGAGATAGCAAAAGTGACACCGTTGCATCTTGATATGTTTGTTTGTCTGACTATTTAAAGTGCGAAAAAATCCTTGAATTTATGTATAAAGGGGATAAAAACTAAAATACTATGTATCAAACTCCTGTATTGTTTCTCATTTTCAATCGGCCAGATACTACGGCGAGGGTTTTTGAAACTATTCGGAAAATTAAACCCTCGAGACTATATGTTGCAGCAGACGGGGCGCGGCCAAACAGAGATGGCGAAGCCGCCCTATGTGAAGCAACTAGAAAGATTACAGAAAACATTGATTGGCCATGCGAAGTGCATCGAAAATACTCAGATCTAAATCTTGGTTGTAGGCTTGGTGTGTCGAGCGCAATTTCGTGGTTTTTTGATAATGTCGAAGAGGGAATCATTCTTGAAGATGATTGTCTGCCCAATCTGTCATTTTTTGCTTTTTGTGAGGAGCTTTTAGTTAAATATAGAAATACCGACAAGGTAAAAATGATTTCAGGTGATAATTTTCAATTTGGAAAAAAGTATAATGATGCGAGTTACTACTTTTCAAATTTTCCACATATTTGGGGGTGGGCTACGTGGAGAAGGGCATGGCGTGAGTACGATGTTGACATGAAGACATATCCTGGTTTTAAAAAAGAGAATCGCATCGCACGGATATTAAAAGACAAGCGAGTTCAGAAATATTGGATGAATCTTTTTGATAAACTTTATAGTAACAAGGTAGATACTTGGGACGGACAGTGGGTGTACTCAATTTATTCACATAATGGCATCTCAGTACTTCCTAATGTGAACCTAGTGTCGAACATTGGTTTTAATGAGGACGCTACTCACACAAAAGTAGTAGATGATATACTCGGAGATATGTCGACGGAGGAGGTTCAAGAAATTATTCACCCTGATTTAATTGTGGCAAATGAAGAAGCAGATGCAAATTACAGTGCTTTTCTTGTTAAAAATATTTTTGTAAGAATATTAAGAAAATTAAAGTCTATTTTAAGTTAAATACCTGATTATGAAATGTAAAATATGCAATTCTGAGGCAAAGTATATCAAAACTCTAAAAGTAAGAAGAGTTTATGATGCCAAGTATTACCTTTGTGGAAAGTGTGGTTTTTTATTTGTTGAGAATCCAACTTGGCTTGCAGAAGCATATCAAGAACCAATAGCAGACACAGATACGGGCTACGTGCTTCGCAATGTATACTTATCTCGAAAAACGTTGGTACTTTTCAGATTTCTCTTTAACATAAAAGCAAGTTTTTTGGATTATGCAGGTGGGTATGGGATGTTAGCTCGACTGATGCGTGACTATGGGCTCGACTTCTTTACTGATGATTTGCATACACCAAATTTATTTATGAAAGGGCTTGAATATAAGAATCAGTCAATCGAAGCAATAACTTGTTTTGAGTGTTTTGAGCATTTCGATTCACCAATTGAGGAGATAGAAAAGATGTTAAAAATATCAAAAAATATATTTTTTTCAACGTGCCTCTTGCCTGAGGCAATCCCTGGAAATAATTGGGAATATTATGGATTGAAGCATGGGCAACATATTTCATTTTATTCACAGAGGACGCTCTCTTTTATTGCAAAGAAATACAAGCTAAATTTTTGTACCGATGGCGCCAATTTACATTTATTTACTGAAAAGAAAATACCAAATTGGCTTTTCGTATTACTGCTTTCTCTTGCTAAGGTCCAGTTTGATTTGGTGATACGCAAGATGCTAAAAAGCAGAACAGTAGAAGATGCTGTTTCATTGCAAAAAAATTAAAGTACTCCATTCTCAGAAACTACCTTACAGACGAAGCACACTTCAAAGGGGAACAAGTGTTTCTCGCGTGTTTCAAATCCTGCTTGTGTAAGCATTTCCTCAAGATATTCTGGAGTACAGTTTTTTGTGTGAAATATTAGATATGATTTCGTTACTGCGTGAAGTTTTTCAAGTAAAGCACCCAGGTCTTGTTCGTGAGAAAACTGACCAGAATAGAATACAATATCTGCAGGGTTCGCACCTTCAGCTAACATAGTGTTTGCGGTCGTTGCGCCTGCTTCTCGTGCAATAGATAGATAACCTCTCTCTTTTTCTGCAATGGTTATTTCAAGGAATGACCTCCTATAGACATATCGCTTAATGAGCGCATTTAAATCAGGAGAACATGGTCTAATCATGTCCCACTTCATTTTTTTATATATTCGTCGAACGATTTTTCTAATAATAGTATTATTATTACCCAAAAGTATCCTGAGTATTGCTTTGAGTGGACCTTCGTTGTCATTTCTCTGAATAATAATATGCCAATCCTTTTTCAGGACGGGAAGTAACCACTCATGGTTTTCTCTGGAATATCGATGAACGAAGAGTTTCTGATCTGGGTTGTTGTATGGCAGAAAATCAATTAAAAACATAAAACAAGAATCGATGACGTGGATTTCCTTTGCTTTTTCTATCACTGTGCAGTAGTCAATAATATTGTCAGTGTGACTCTGATCTGCAATAATAACCGCGCAATCTTTGCAAATAAATTCTTTGTTAATTACAAAGTTTCTGGGAGCATCCTCGTGTACGAATGCGTAATCACCTCGTGGAACGACTCTATCAAAGAGTGCACGCTCTTTCTCTGAATCTCTTTCAACATAAAAACTATCCCATTTCTTGTTAAAGGGAATCCCTGCGAGTTGATAAAACTGCATCTCAAGGGGAGTATTGCCGTCTTTATTTAAATTTTGATATCCTATGATTTTTATTTCATCGTAGTTTAGTTTTTCAAATTGAGAGATTTTTTGATCAGTAAATTTTTTAGGATAGCTACTGTCAGCTTTAAGAATAGTTAGATTTGCTAAATCTCGAAACATAAAAGATACAGTAGGTAAATTGTGTGGCAAACAAAAAATCGCCACCTTTTCGTATTTTTTGCAATACTCACGAACGATGCCGTGGCACATGATGTGGTCGCCGAGACCTAGGTGGTGATAGAGGAGGATGCTGGACATTTTGTAGTTGTTTTTGTCGTAGTCAAGAAATGTGACATTGTACAAGTAAGAGAAGTATATCATTTTTAGTAATTTGTGCTAAAATAGCAAAATGAAAGCAGCTATACTTGAAAAGATAAATGATCCTTTGGTTATAGGCGAAGTAGGGTTATCCGAACTCTCTTTTGGTCAGGTTTTGGTGAAGGTTTTGGTGAGTGGAATTTGCGGCGCTCAACTACAGGAGATAGCTGGCAATAAAAACAATGCAGCCTATGTTCCCCATCTCTTGGGGCACGAGGGGGCGGGGATTGTCGAGGAGGTCGGTCTGGGGGTCACTAAGGTTAAAAAGGGCGATAAGGTTGTAATGCACTGGCGACAAGGAGATGGTATCGAAGCTGATTTCCCAAGTTATACTTATAATGGCAAAACGATAAAAAGTGGGAAAGTCACGACCTTCAGTGAATATTCGATTGTATCTGAGAATAGAATAACCCCTGTCCCTCAAGATACTCCAAACGAGCTTTGTGCTTTGCTCGGGTGTGGACTGTCTACTGCTCTCGGAACGATTAATGACGAAGCCCAGGTTAAATTTGGGGAGAGCGTTATGGTTGTTGGTGCTGGCGGCCTTGGCTTAAACTTGATAAATGCCGCAAAGCTTGCAAGTGCCTATCCAATAATATCTGTCGATATTTTTGATAATAAAAAAGATTCAGCAGAATCATTGGGAGCAGATTTTTTCATTAACTGCAAAACGGATAGTATCAAGGATAAAATTTTTGAGAAGTTTGGGATCAAAGACGTAGATGTAATCATTGATACTTCTGGGAATAAACAAAGCCTTGAGGACACTATCCCGCTGCTTTCCGGGAAAGGAAGATACATAATGGTTGGACAACCAAAACCAGGAGAAAACATTGAGCTCAAAAATGCCCATCATTTTTTTGGTGGTGAGGGTAAAATGATGAAAGCAACACAAGGGGGTAAATTTTCTCCAAGTAAGGATATTCCGAGATATGTTAAATTGCACAAGTCGGGAATTTTAAAAATCGATAACCTAATCACACATCGTGTAAAACTCGACGAAATTAATAAGGCAATTGATCTTGTACGTAGTGGGCAAGCAGGAAGAATAATTATTGACATATGGTAGACCAATCTCTCGCGGCATACAAGAAAATGTTTCTTATTAGGACGGTAGAGCAAGAAATCGCTGCCCTATATATGAAAAACAAGATTATGAGTTTTGTTCATTTTTGTGTTGGGCAAGAAGCTGTGGCCGTAGGTGTTTGTGATGCATTAAAAAATGAAGATAAGGTTATGGGTAATCACCGTTCTCATGGGCACTATTTGGCAAAAGGAGGAGATTTAAAAAAGTTAATGTGCGAAATTCTTGGCAAAGAAAATGGTTTTGCTGGTGGAAATGGTGGCTCAATGCACATGATAGATAAGTCAGTTAATTTTGCAGGATCAACACCAATTCTTGGTAGCATTACTCCTGTTGCATGTGGTGCAGCATTTGAACAGAAATACAATAATAATGGCGGGATTTCTGTTGGATTTATTGGTGACGGAGCATCAGAGGAGGGAGTGGTCTATGAGACTCTAAATCTTGCCGCACTTTTAAAACTCCCATTCTTGCTTGTAATTGAAAATAATCTTCATGCGGTCAATACAAGGCTTCACGAACGTCGCGGAGAGAATCACAACATCGAAAAGATTGTTGCTGGATTTGGCGTGAAATACTTAAGGGCAGATGGCAACGACTATCAAGATGTTCTCGCGAAAGCAAAAACCCTTGTTGAGGATGTACGCAATGGGAAGGGACCTGCTGTTCTTGAGTGTATTACGTACCGCCACATGGCCCACAGTGCTCCAATATTTGATGAAAATTATCGCGAGGAAGATGTATTAGAAAAGAGATTAGAAGAAGATTCTCTTAAAAAGTTGAGAGGGCAAGTTGCCGAGAGTGGGGTTAGCGAAGAAAAATTGAGTACTATTGAGAAAGAGCTTCATGGGGAAGTTTCCGGGAGTATCCAATTTGCGCTTGATTCGATGTTTCCTCCAAAGGAAAATTTATATAAAAATCTCTATGTCTGAACGAATAATAAAATTTACCGAAGCAATCAAGGAGGCAACTGATCAAGTGATGGAGAAGGATGCTTCTGTTTTTGTGGTTGGTTTAGGTGTGACGTATAAAAATGGCGCTGACGGTACTACGGGTGGGCTGAAAGAGAAGTACCCTGGGAGAGTCTTTGACGTCCCTGTTTCTGAGGCTGCATTTACAGGAATGGCAGTTGGGGCAGCAATAAATGGACTCCATCCAATAGTGCATCATGGCCGCGTTGAGTTTGCGCTTTTTGCTGCTGATCAAATATTTACTCAGGCTTCAAAGTGGAACTACATGTTTGGAGGCAACAACCCCGTACCTATCGTTTTTCGTATCGCTGTCGGAAGACAATGGGGGAATGGGCCTCAGCATACTCAGGCACTCTACTCACTCTTTGGGAATACTCTAGGCCTTAAGGTTGTTATCCCTTCGACCCCAAGGATGGCAAAGGGGCTTTTGATAGCAGCACTTCAGGATAAAAATCCTGTCGTTTTCCTTGAACCTCGCTGGCTTTACGCAACAAAACAAGATGTTCCTGAGAAGATTTACTCAGTCCCTCTTGATAAGGCTCATGTGGTGCGAGAGGGGGATGCTGTGACTGTGGTAGCGTATGGAGATGGTCTTGTTGCGTCCATTGAGGCTTGTGAGATTCTTGGAGAAGATGCATCTGGGGTGGAGTTGATTGACCTCGTGAGTCTTAATCCCATCGACCATGAAACAATCGCACGCTCTGTTGCGAAGACAGGGAGAATTATTTGTATTGATACGACAAACAATGCATTTAATGTTGGATCAGAAGTCATTTCAAAGGTTGCGCAAAATACCTCGATTAAACTCAAAAACAACCCGGCTTCTCTTTCATGCCCGAATGTACCCTGTCCGACTTCGACTGCCTTGACTGAATTTTATTATCCAACAAAAGTTGATGTTGCAAATGCAATCTTGGGATTACTCGGAAAATCTTTGATAAAGAAAGAACTAAGTTTTGAAGAATTACACCTCGCCCCATCAATAGTAATAAAATAATATGAAGAAAATTCTAGTTGTAGGAGAGAGCTGTCGTGATATCTTTGTGTACTGCAAGGCAAATAGACTGTGCCCCGATATTCCAGTCCCTGCGCTCAGTATAGTAGATCAATCAGAAAATCCTGGGATGGCTATGAATGTTCAACGTAATATTCGCAATATCTTTGATAATTGCGACATCATTACGAACGAAGGATGGGAAGATGTCACTAAGACCCGATATATGCATCTCGATAGTAACCACATGTTTATTCGTGTCGACACTGATCACGCTATTCCACGCATTGACGTAAGAAAAGTTCCTCTAGATTACGACATTATTGCAATTTCTGATTATAACAAGGGATTTCTCTCTGAGGACGACATAAAATATCTTTGCGAGAATCATAAAAATGTTTTTATGGACACAAAGAAGATATTGGGCGAATGGGCTAACAATGTTAAGTTTGTTAAGATTAATAATTTTGAATATGAGCGCTCGAAGGACTCTCTCCCAATAGGGCTCGTAGATAAGATTATTTATACAGAAGGTGAGCATGGGGCACATTTCAGGGGGAAGCTATACCCAGTAAAAGAAAAAGTGGAGGTCAAGGATGTTTCAGGTGCTGGAGATAGTTTCTTTGCGGCACTATTAGTAAAATATGCTGAAACTGAGGATATTGAACAAGGAATAGGGTTCGCAAATGAGTGCGCTTCTAAGGCTGTGCAACACAAAGGTGTGTCGGTGATTCAAAGAAGCTAAATTTCTCGAAATCCCCCCATGTCTTTTAAGGATGCTGTAAATGAAAAAATTAATTAAAAAAGTAATACGTATAATCCTTATCCCGTTTGTATTGAAAGATTTTTTGATGTTCAAACTCCAAGATAAAAAGTCTAGATTTAGTTTATTGGTGTCAGATTTTTATCCACAAATAAAAGATAAAACAATTAAAACTAGTTTTGATGCGCATTACGTTTACCATACTTCATGGGCAGCTAGAAAAGTAAAAGAGATTAACCCTGGTCGCCACACGGATATTTCGTCATCCCTCTATTTTCCCGGAATTGTTTCTGCCTTTACTCCAGTAGATTTTTATGATTATCGTCCCGCAGATTTAAAGCTTTCAAATCTTACAAGTAAGTCTGCGGATTTGCTTAAGTTACCTTTTGAAGATGGTAGTGTTAAATCTCTCTCCTGCATGCATACTGTTGAGCATATTGGACTAGGTAGGTATGGTGACCCAATCGACCCAGAGGGGGACTTAAAGGCCATAGCCGAGCTCCATAGGGTTTTAGGAAAGGGTGGCTCCTTGCTCTTTGTGGCTCCTGTAGGGGTGCCTAGGATCGAATTTAACGCTCATAGGATATATTCCTATGAGCAAATATTGAGTTATTTTGAAGACCTAGAACTGAGGGAGTTTACCCTTATCACTGACAGTGGGGATTTGGAAGAAAATGCTAATATAGAGCATGTAAAAGAGCAGAATTACGGGTGTGGTTGTTTTTGGTTTATTAAAAAATAAGAAAGTATTGAAATGAAAAACATACTTAAAAAAATTATCTTTGCACTTTCAAGATCGGAATCTCTATATATATTCTCTAGAAAAATTACCGATTACCACAGAAATGAAAATAACTGTGAAATTGAAACAAACGGCGAATTAGATTTTATTAAAAAAAATAAAGATAATTTTGAGACTATTTTTGACGTAGGGGCAAACATAGGGGAGTGGACAGCTCTGGTTTCTAATATTATGCCTGAGTCAAGAATTTATAGTTTTGAACCGAGCAAGCAGACCTTTGAAATTCTAGCAAAGCAAAATTTTAATAAAAATGTAAGTTTGCACAATATCGGTCTTGGAGAAAAGGATGAAACAAAAGATTTCTACGTTTACGAAAATGACTCAACGCTGAACTCTGCGTTCCCTCGTGATGTAAAGGATAAGGGCCTTGAGCAAAATGTGAAAATTGAAAAAGCGTTATTCGAAACACTTGATTCATTTTGCGTTAGAAATAATATTAATAATATCTCATTTCTCAAGATAGACACTGAGGGGAACGAACTCGCAGTGCTCAGGGGGGCGGAGCAATATATCAAGGAGGGGAGAATAGACGCTATCCAATTTGAATATGGTGGAACATATATAGATGCAAACACCTTACTAAAAAATGTGTTTGAATTTTTTGAAGATAAGCCGTATGCAATCTCTAAGATGATGCAAAACGGGTTAAAAGAATGTGGCATATACAACGAAGAGTTTGAGAATTTTCAGTATTCAAACTACGTTGCAATTTTAAAGAAATAAATGATAATCACTAGATTGAAAGGCGGGCTTGGTAATCAGATGTTTCAGTATGCAGTGGGTCGTGCGGTGGCTTTGTCGTGCGGGCAGGAATTAAAGCTCGACGCCACGGGGTATGATGATCCGCGCTATATAAATGCGGATACCCCTCGTCAATATAGATTGTTTCCTTTTAATATCTCAGCAAAGCCTGCAACTCCAAATGAGGTTAAAAAGTATAAATATCCGTTCAGTGTTTTTTCTAAAGCAGCAAGATTTGTTAACTTGGTGTTACTGAAGAAGCATAATACTGATTATAACCCAAATTTTTTCGAAAAGAGTCACCGCTATATTGATGGATACTTCCAGTCAGAAAAAAACTTTCTCAACGCAAAAAAAGAAATTATTCGAGAATTTACTCTTAAAAAAGAGTTTGAGTCCGCTATCTTCTTGGTTGAGAAAAACAAGATGGATAAAGAAAGGAGCGTCTCTGTGCATATCAGAAGAGGGGATTATGTGAGTGACCCTAAAACTCAGGCAGCCCACGGAGTTTGTTCAAAGGAGTACTACGAGCAAGCAATGAATTTGATAAGAGAGAAAATTGAGAATCCCAGCTTCTATTTTTTTTCTGATGATATTGAGTGGGTTAATAAAGAATTTGGAGATAAGTCTGATTATAGATATGTTTCAAACCCGAGCCTTCAAGATTATGAGGAGCTCATGCTTATGACCTCGTGCGCACATAACATTATTGCAAACTCATCGTTTTCTTGGTGGGGGGCATACCTCAATAAGAATCCTGAGAAAATAGTAGTCGCTCCAAAAAAGTGGGTGAATGTTGTGCCCGATCCGCACCCAAACATCATTCCCGAGGGGTGGATAAGAATTTAGTAAAATACCCCGCCTATCTACAGATAGGCGGGGTATTTTATTTGATTGTTATTTGTAATTTTCTTTAAACCATTCGTAGGTTGCAGTGATGCCCTCATGCAAGGGGATAGTGTGTTTCCATCCAAGATTGTGAATCTTGCTTACATCAAGAAGTTTGCGGGGGGTGCCGTCGGGCTTTGTGGTGTCCCAGATAATCTCGCCCTCATACCCAACTACTTGCTTTATTTTCTCTGCGAGTTCCTTGATGGTCTCATCTTCTCCTGTACCAACGTTCACAATTGATGATTCATTATAATTCTCCATAAGGAACAGACTTGCGTCGGCGAGGTCATCTACGTGAAGGAATTCACGCATTGCGCTTCCTGTGCCCCAGAGGGTGACGTTTGACTTGTTTTCAATCTTGGCATCGTGAAATTTGCGAATCATTGCAGGAAGCACGTGGGAATTCTGTAAATCAAAGTTGTCATTTGTGCCGTAAAGGTTTGTGGGCATCAGCGAAATAAAATTTGTGCCAAACTGCTCGTTGTATGACTGGCACATAATGATGCCCGCAATCTTTGCAATAGCATAGGCCTTGTTGCTGGGCTCAAGCTCGCTCGTGAGAAGATACTCCTCTTTAATGGGCTGTGGGCAGAGTTTTGGGTAGATACATGAGCTACCGAGGAACAAAAGTTTTTTAACCTTGTTTATATAAGCACTGTGGATGATATTTGACTGTATGGAAAGATTGTTGTAAATGAAATCCGCGGGGTAAGTCTTGTTTGCCATGATGCCCCCCACTTTTGCTGCAGACAGAAAAACGTAGTCAGGCTTTTCCTCAGCAAAGAAACCCGCGACAGCCTGTTGGTTGGTGAGGTCAAGCTCTTTGTGGGTCCTGGTGAGAATGTTGGTAAAACCTTTTTTCTCAAGTGCTCTTACGATGGCTGACCCCACAAGCCCACGATGGCCTGCGATAAAAATTTTTGAGTTCTTTTCCATAATATTGTAAATTAATCTTTTTTTGTAAAACCTGCGAGCATGAGAAACTTCTTCACATATGGATGCCAAGTGTCATCAATGTGAGTATACCAGCGGGATTCCTCATTCTGATTATCAAGAACAATCTCATCATCTCGGTCTATTGGGGACACAAGGAATACTATGTTAATGGTGTGCGTAGAACCCTCAAATGGTCCGTCAGGGAAGAGCGTTTCTTCTACGCCGAGCATCTTTCCAATTGTGACCTCCACGCCAACTTCTTCTTTTGCTTTTCTTTTTACTGCATCCTCGAGTGTTTCACCCTTCATAATTCTACCGCCGGGGAAGAACCATTGTCCCTGAGCGGGCTTGTTATTGCGTTTTGCAAGCAAAAATGAATTGTCTTTTTTGAGGATAAAATCAACACAGGCAATAGGAATAGATGCGTGTATTTGCTGATAGAGCTCGGCGGGAATATGGTTCATTTTGCTTTAGGATGAGAAATTATTCGTAGTGCTTTGGTATTTCAAAACCACCTCTTTCCAGATGAAGGTCTCTTTTTGCCTCTGCGAGGTCTGAGGTAACCATTTCTTTTACGAGCGCATCAAAATTAATCTCTGCTTTCCATCCAAGGTTCTTTTGTGCCTTGGATGGGTCACCAAGGAGAGACTCCACCTCTGTGGGGCGGAAGTATCGTGGGTCGATTTCAACAATCACTTTGCCAGTTTTTTTATCTGTCCCTTTTTCGTCGATACCACTTCCTGACCACTCGAGTTCAATACCGAGCTCCTTGAAAACAGCATCGCAAAATACGCGCACAGAATATTGTTCACCTGTTGCGATGACATAATCTTCTGGGGTCTCTGCTTGAAGCATAAGATACATTGCGTTGACATAATCTTTTGCGTGACCCCAGTCTCTTTTGGCATTAAGGTTACCAAGGAATAATTTTTCTTGGAGGCCAAGGGAGATTCTTGCTGCTGCACGAGTAATTTTCTTTGTTACAAATGTCTCTCCTCTGCGAGGGGATTCGTGGTTGAAGAGGATCCCTGAGACGGCAAACATGTTGTATGCCTCGCGGTAGTTCTTGGTAATCCAGTATGCATAAACCTTTGCAGCTCCGTAGGGGCTACGAGGGTAAAAAATAGTCTCCTCGTTTTGAGGTGGGGGAGTAGCTCCAAACATTTCTGAAGTTGATGCTTGGTAGAACTTTGTTTTTTTCTCAAGTCCGAGAAGGCGGATTGCCTCAAGGATACGGAGAGTGCCGAGGGCGTCAGAGTTGCCTGTGTACTCAGGGACTTCAAAAGAAACTTTTACATGGCTTTGTGCAGCGAGATTGTAAATCTCATCAGGTTGAACATCTTTTATGATGCGGATGAGGTTGGTTGAGTCAGTGAGGTCTCCATAGTGAAGAAAAAGCCTCTTACCAGATTCGTGTGGGTCTTGATAGATGTGGTCTATTCTCCCTGTGTTAAAACTGCTGGCACGACGAATAATTCCATGAACCTCATACCCCTTTTCAAGGAGAAGCTCTGCGAGGTATGACCCATCTTGTCCAGTGATACCTGTGATAAGTGCTTTTTTCATATATAGCGATTTTACACTATTTTTTGAGGATTTGGTAGCACTCTAAGTGCCAGTTGTGGTACGATAAAAACTACCACAAAGATGTGTTTAAAAAATTCCGCATGAATATTCAAACTAACAATAATCACTACTACGCAGTAATCCTCGCAGGAGGATCAGGGACAAGACTTTGGCCTATTAGTCGCGAGCTTTACCCAAAGCAACTCCTTGCCCTCACGGGGGATAAAACACTCATCCAGGCAACATTTTTGCGAACAGAAACAGTCGTCCCAAGAGAGAATATTTACATTGTTACGAATAAGCAATTTTCAACGGATATCCTCCTTCAGCTCAAGGATTACGGTTTTGCACGTGAGCAACTTATTATTGAACCGGCACAAAAGAATACCGCTCCAGCAATAGCCCTCGCTGCTGATGTAATTATTAAAAAGGATAAAGATGCATTAATGCTGGTGACCCCAGCTGATCATTTGATCACAGACGCCCTGGGATTTAAAAAGAGTATTGAGGAAGCATTTGAGCGTGCAAAAGCAGGGACGCTCCTTACTCTTGGAATCGCCCCAGATGGCCCAAGTATTGAGTATGGATATATCAAGCCACAAAGGGTCGCGACAGAAGGGGTTGCTGTGCCTGTTGAATGTTTTGTCGAGAAGCCTCCGCGAGAAATAGCAGAAAAATATATTAAGGAGGGGTATCTTTGGAATGCAGGAATTTTTGTTTGGACAGTTAAAGCATTTAATGCTGAGGTTGAAAAGTTTTTACCAGAGGTTGTGCACGCAATATCTCTCCGAGAAACAAGCAGTGAAAAGTTTATTGAGCATTTTTCGGTTATATCTCCTGTGTCTATTGACGTCGGACTCCTTGAAAGAAGTAAGGGTGTTGAAGTTATTAAAGTAAATTTCGGCTGGAGGGATATTGGCTCGTGGAAGTCTCTCTACGAACTTCTTGAAAAGGATACAAGTGGGAATGTCTTAAATGAACATGCGCTAACTATTGATTGTGAAAACTCTCTCGTGTATGGCAGCCCAAAGAGAGCGACTGTCGCTATTGGGGTCAGTGGTATTGTTGTAGTGGACACTGAGGACGCTGTTCTTATTGTGCACAAAGATGAAACGCATAAAATTAAAAATGCATATGCTGAGCTCAAGGAGCGGAACATGATGCAATACAAAGAACACAAGACCGTAATACGTCCATGGGGGTCGTACACGGTACTCGAGGAAGGGCTCGGCTATAAAGTGAAAAAGATTGTGGTGAATCCCCACGAACAGCTCAGCCTCCAACTCCACCACAAACGTTCTGAGCACTGGGTGGTTATACAAGGGACAGCCAAGGCGACAGTAGGAGAGGATACGCGCCTGTATGAGGCGCACGAGACAGTCAATGTCCCCGTAGAGACAATGCATCGTCTTGAAAATCCAGCAAATGAAATTCTTGAGATTATTGAAGTCCAAAATGGTGTGTATCTCGGCGAAGATGATATCGTGCGTTATGACGATGTTTACGAACGACATATTTAAAAAATGAAGAAGCATTTTTTCTTTGATATGGATGGGACCCTCACGCGTTCGCGTAGTGAGATAAGTCACACTATGATCGCATGCCTGCGTGGGCTTATTGAAAACAGAGGAGATGTTGTTGTAGTGTCGGGGGCGGTAAAAGATCAGATAATAAAACAGGTTGGGGAAATAGCAAATGAGATTATCATTCTTGCGCAGAATGGCAATCATGCAGAATTTTCATCTGGGGAAATTATTTGGCACAATGAGTTAACGGACCTTCAAAAAAAAGTAGTTTTTGACCTGGCTCAAAAAATGATTAGTCAACTCGAGCTCTCTGTCCGGTCACCCGATGATTTGGTTGAAGACAGGGTCTGCCAAATCTCTTACTCACTCATTGGGCACAATGCCCCCCTTGAAGAAAAGGAAGCTGCTGATCCTGATAGGATAGTTCGCAAGGATCTCCTCAGTCGTTTCGAGTCAGAAGTATCTCAATTGAATGATTTGGGAATCCAGGCTCGCATAGGAGGTACGACATGTATTGATTTCACTTCACTAAACAAGGGGGACAACGTGAAGTGTTTTGTTGAGCGCATGGGATGGAGTCCCGATGAGTGTGTTTACGTAGGTGATGCCTTGTTTGAAGGAGGAAATGACAATAGTGTGGTGGGGATAATTCCCACATGCTCTATTGATTCACCCAAGGAATGTGAGGAGGCAATTCGTTTGTTTATTGATGAACTTACGGCATAGCACAGGGAACTTTGTATGGTATACTTTTACACATTATGAATTTACACAAATTTTTAGCAAATGCGGTGGTTTTGGCGGGGTTTATGGCGATCCCTTTTGTCGCCTTCATTGTGATGGGGCAGAGTACCTTTTTCCCATTTGTTGTGGGAAAAAACTTCGCCTTCCGCGCTATTGTGGAAATAATGTTCTCAGCATGGGTTGTTCTCGCCGTTATTGACCCTGCGTATCGTCCAAAGAAAAGTCTCCTTCTTGGTGCCTTTACAGCGTTTATCGCCATCATCACCCTCGCTTCTATTTTTGGAGAAAATCCAGCAAAAAGTTTTTGGTCAAACTTTGAGCGTATGGAAGGAGTCGTTACGTACTTCCACCTCTTTGCGTACTTTATTGTCGCTTCGACCGTGCTCACCGTGCGTGACATGTGGCGTCCGTATTTAAACTTCCATTTGTTCGCAGGTGTCATCATGGCTATCTATGGCGTTCTCCAGTGGGCGGGGCACGTCAGGGTGGTGCAAGATGGTATCCGTATCAACGGCACACTCGGTAACGCTGAATACATGAGTACGTATGCGCTCTTCAATATTTTCCTTGCACTCTTTCTTTTGGTTCGTGAAAATATCAATACGACGTGGGGGAATGTTCGCATGGCGACGTACAGCATCATCATTGTTTTGCAGACTTTTGTGCTCTATCACTCGGGGACACGTGGAGCGATGCTTGGGCTCATTGCGGGGCTAGGACTCACAACACTCCTCATTGCTATTTTTGAAAAGAATAACAAAGCAATTCGCAATACGGCCATTGGTGCGCTCGTAGCCATCACTCTCCTTGTTGGCGGATTTATCGCAATGCGTGATGCGTCGTTTATACAGCAGAGTCCTGTCCTCTCTCGCCTCGCTGCTATTTCACCAACAGAGGGTACTGGTAAGGCTCGTCTCATGGTGTGGGGGATGGCGTACGAGGGTTTTAAGGAGCACCCTGTTCTTGGGTGGGGAGTGGACAACTTCATGTATGTCTTTAGTGAATACTATGATCCAGATATGTGGGGGCAAGAACAGTGGTTCGATCGTGCACACAATGTATTCTTTGACTGGCTTGTTGCGGGTGGAGTGTTAGGGCTCCTCGGATACCTCTCGCTCTTCGCGCTCGCAGTTTACTACATATGGTGTCGTACCGATGAACTCTCTGTACTGGAGAAAAGTGTGATGACAGGACTTTTGGGTGGATATTTTTTCCAAAATCTTTTTGTGTTCGACAATATCAGTAGTCTCATTTTGTTTGGAACAATCCTTGCATATATCGAGGGTATTGCGCGTACAAAAGATGTATCTGAGAAAGAGGGACCGGTAAAGTTTGTAACCAAGGACGGTGAAGACCTAACGTTCTTGATTTCTGGAGGAGCAATCATTCTCGCTCTCGTGCTTCTCTATACGGTGAACTACAAGGGCTTTATGCAGAACACAACGCTCATCCGCGCACTTACTGAAGACTCACAGAGTGAGGGGAGGGTACACAACCTCAATCTTTTCAAAGAAGCTATTGCATATGATTCGTTTGGCACGACAGAAGTGCGTGAGCAGCTCCCTTCGTTTGCACTCGGAGCTTTTAATGTAAAGGATGGCGTAATCTCTGATGTTCAAAAAGAGTTCCTCCTTCTCGCAAAGACTGAAGTAGAAAAAGAAGCAGAGAGACTCCCTACAGATGCGCGCGCACACAATTTTGCGGGTTCATTCCTCCTGAAGATAGGCAAATCAGATGAAGGTCTCGCATATCTCAATAAAGCGCATGAACTCTCTCCTGCAAAGCAAATGATTTTGTTTGATATTGCAAATGGATATTATCTTAAAAAAGATTTAGTAAAGGCCGAGGAGGTACTCAAGGAGACATATGAACTCGCTCCAGAGTTTCCTTCAGCAGTAAAGTACTATGTGCAGGTGCTTCGCGAAAACGGCAAGCAGGCAGAAGCAGAAAAGGTTCTCGAAAAAGCAAAGGCGGCGGGTATCACCATTTAGTGGGGGAGTCGCAAAACTTGACTTTATTCTAAAATCTGCTATACTTGCCTTATGTGAGTGCGCCGGGGGAAACCCTTGTGCGATTCATCCAACGAAAGTCTACAAAAACCCCCGCGAAAGCGGGGCTTTTTGTTCTTGTTGCATAAGGCGCGTAAATTCCCTACAATAGAGGAGTTCTTGATAATTCGTGTGTTCCTCTGGCTAGCGACTGCACTCACATATTAGACATTTGTTGGAGCTCGCACTCGCTAGCCAAAAGAGTACAGGAAAAGGGGCAAAATTCACGATAGGTGAATTTTGCCCCTTTTGTTATTATTGACATAATTATGGCAATACAAATATTAGAAAATGTGCCGCTTGCGCCGATGACCACCATGGGGGTGGGTGGGGATGCGCGGTTTTTTGTCCGTGTGGGGAATGTTGAAGAGCTCAAAGAGGCGCTGCTTTTTGCGCGCGAAAAAGAGCTACCAATATTCATCCTCGGGGGAGGGGCCAATACACTCGTTGCGCAAGATGGTTTTGCGGGGCTCGTGATTAAAATGGAGATCAAAGGAATCACTTATGATGGCACACGAGTAACTGTGGGCGCGGGTGAATGGTGGGATGATGTAGTGCGTGATGTCGTGGCGCATGACATGTGGGGCGTTGAAAATTTGTCACTCATTCCTGGGACTGTTGGTGGAGCGACCGTGCAAAATGTTGGAGCATACGGAGTGGAGGCATGCGACACTATTTTCTCTGTAGAAGCTCTCGATGTTGAAAAAATGCAAATAAAAACTTTTTTGCAAGAAGAATGTGAATTTGGTTACCGAGAAAGTATTTTCAAGAAAAACAAAAATCTCATCGTTCTTCACACGACTTTTGAGCTTGCGAAAGAGGGGACCCCTAATGTTGATTACGAAGATGTAAAAAAATATTTCGCCGAAAAAAAAACATCACCACAATCGCTCGCAGAAATACGTGAGGCAATCGTCACCATACGCACAGCAAAAATGCCAGCGCCACCACTTGGCACCGCGGGATCATTTTTTAAAAACCCTGTTGTGGATGTTTCGATCTATGATGCACTCAAAAATGAGTTTCCTGATATAAAGGCCTATATACAAGGCGATAATACGGTTAAGCTTTCTGCTGCGTGGCTTATTGATCATGTGGGCGGATGGCGCGGGGTACGAAGAGGGGATGCTGGTGTGCACGAGAAACAAGCACTCATCCTCGTGAACTATGGTAATGCGTCTGCAAAAGAAATGTTGTCACTCGCGCAAGAAATAAAAAATGACATCAAAGAAAAAACAAATGTTGTGCTCGAAGAAGAGGTGGTTGTGCTACGCACGAGTTAAAAGTCCAAATGTCGAAAGTCAAAAGTAAAAATAATTTTTCTACAAAAAATTTCTAAGAAAAAAGTTATCCACAGTTTAATTTCAAAATGTATTGTGTTTGATTTTTTTATGCGAGATAATAATGATAGATCACAGTACAGAGTGATAAAGAAATTTATTACGAAGATGATCCAGTAATTGTACGTGATGCACAACAAAATAATTTAGTGCATCAGGTCGAGCATTATTGTAGATATTAATTTTTGCATACAATGTTTTGAAAGACAGAAATGTTTTTCCAAACAGCACATAAAAAAATGGCAGTAAAGAAAGCAAAGAAGGCAGTAAAGAAGGTAGCAAAGAAGAAGGTAGCAAAGAAGGCAGTTAAGAAGGTTGCAAAGAAGGCCGCAAAGAAGAAGGTTGCAAAGCGTGCATAGTACGCTTTTACGAAAAACCCCGCTCCCGCGGGGTTTTTCGTTTTGACGCATTACTTCGTTGACTGCTCTGATTTCTCCCGCGGAGTACTGTACGTACACCTTGGTTGAAATCTTCGTAGTCGCCTCGTACTGCATTCAAAACGAAAAACCCCTAGAAAGATGAAGGTTTGGGTGCTCCAAAAGGGCCCTTTTGGGGAAGCGATTTTTGTGCTAAAGTATCTAAATGTCATTTCTATCGAACATCTTTGGCGGAAGCGGAGTCGCAGGGGAATACGCTCCCATCGTTAAAAAAATCAACAACTTTGAGCAAGAGCTCCAGGCGCTTTCTGACGATGCTCTCCGTGCAAAAACAGAAGAATTCCGTGCGCGCCTCGCAAAAGGAGAAACACTTGAAGATATTCTCCCTGAAGCCTTTGCGCTTGTGCGTGAAGCTTCGCGCCGCACGCTCGGCCAGCGCCACTACGATGTACAGCTCTTGGGAGGTATCGCACTCCATCAGGGTAAAATCGCGGAGATGATGACAGGAGAAGGTAAGACCCTCGTAGCAACACTCCCTGCGTACTTGAACGCACTCACCTCGAAAGGTGTCCATGTGGTCACGGTCAACGACTACCTCTCGCGTCGCGATGCAACATGGATGGGGCAGATTTATTCTTTCCTTGGTCTTTCGGTTGGTGTGCTCAATCATAGCGTCTCATACCTCTATGACCCGGCCCACAAGGAACTCGACTCTGAGCGCGACGAGATTGGTTCGTTTAAAGTCATTCATGAATTTATGCGCCCATGCTCAAAGCAGGAAGCATACCGTGCAGATATCACGTATGGTACCAATAACGAATTTGGTTTTGATTACCTTCGTGACAACGTTGCGTATGTCCCTAGTGACCTTTGTCAGCGCGAATACAACTACGCTATTGTCGACGAGATCGACTCTATTTTGATCGACGAGGCACGCACCCCGCTTATTATCTCTGCACCATCTGGGGACGCAGAAAATTTGTATACTATTTTTGCGGGTATCGCCTCAAAGCTCAAGGCTCCTGAACACTACACTGTTGACGAAAAGCTCAAGGCTATTCAGCTCACTGATGCGGGTATTAATCGTGCCGAGGAACTCCTTGGGGTTGAAAACATTTACACCGAGCGTGGTGTGAAATACGTGCATCATCTCGAGACTGCGGTGCGTGCTCAGGCTATCTTTATTCGTGACAAGGAGTACGTCGTTCAAAACGACGAGGTTATTATTGTGGATGAGTTTACGGGACGCCTTCAGCCAGGACGTCGCTGGTCAGAGGGGCTTCATCAGGCAGTGGAAGCAAAGGAGGGTGTGAAGATTCAACAAGAGTCTCGCACGTTCGCTTCTATCACATTCCAAAATTATTTCCGTCTCTATGGCAAGCTCGCAGGTATGACAGGTACTGCAGAGACTTCAAGCGAAGAATTTTATAAGGTATACGGACTCGAAGTAACCCCCATCCCAACCAATCGTGGTGTGGCGCGTATTGATCGTACTGATCTCATCTATCAAACAGAGAACGGCAAGTTCCAAGCTATCGCACGTAAAGTAAAAGAGCTCAACGCAAAAGGGCAACCAGTGCTCATTGGTACAGTATCAATCGAAAAAAACGAACTCCTTTCGGAGTATTTGAAAAAGGAAAATGTTCCCCACGAAGTTTTGAATGCAAAGAATCACGAGCGCGAGGGTGAAATAGTCGCACAAGCGGGACGTAAAGGAGGTGTGGTTATTGCAACCAACATGGCAGGCCGTGGTGTGGATATCAAGCTTGGTGGCAACCCCGCAACTCCAGAAGAAACAGAAGAGGTTAAAGCTCTCGGAGGGCTTTTTGTGCTCGGTACTGAGCGTCATGAAGCACGTCGTATCGACAACCAGCTCCGTGGCCGTGCAGGCCGCCAGGGTGACCCAGGAGAGACGCAATTCTTTGTATCTATGGAAGACAGCTTGATGCGCGTCTTTGCTTCAGATGTGGTCAAAAACATGATGGGGAAGCTCGGTATTCCTGAGGATGAGGCTATCCAGAATAAAATAATTTCTCGCTCACTAGAGACCGCTCAGGAGAAAATCGAAGGTTTTCATTTTGACTCTCGAAAGCACGTACTCTCATACGATGATGTGATGACGAAGCAGCGTGAGTATGTGTATGGCATGCGCCGTGGTGTGCTCATGGGTGGCGCAGAAGAGGCAAAGGCTTATCTCGCAGGGATTGTAGCTGAAGATCCTACGCTCACTCATCTCATAGAAGAAAAAGTAGCAGGGCTCGGCGAAGCTGAGTTTTATGCTGCTGTAAAGCGCTTGATCCTCCAGGTGACAGACATGATGTGGATGGAACACTTGGATGCGATGCAGTACCTCCAGTCATCAGTAAACCTCCGTGCGTATGGACAGCGTGATCCTCTCGTGGAATACAAGAAAGAGGGGATGCGACTTTTCCGTGAGATGAAAGAGTCTGTACAAAATGAGATTCTCCGTCTTGTGCCAGCTATTGGCGCTGGAGCATTTGTAAAAGAAGAAGAAAAAGCTCGTGAAGTAGTAAAGCAAGCTATCGAAATCGGAGGAGGGGAAGATGAAGCCTCAACAAGCTCACCGATTCATTCAGACAAAGTAGGACGCAATGAACTTTGTTCATGTGGATCTGGCAAGAAGTACAAGAAGTGCCACGGCGCATAATATGGAATATTTAGCTGGAGACCAAGAAGTAGAGGCAGTGGCGTGGATGATGGAGGCAGCTCGTGTTGCACAAAAGGCACTTTGTTTGAAGTCCAGATGTGGTACCGTAATCGTAAAAGATGGGGAGATAATTGGTGAAGGATACAATGCTCCACCTCTCGACGAAGAGGAGAATAGGATGTGCGGGGAAGAGTTTGTTCCCGGGAAGCCAAAATATGACAAGACCTGTTGTATGCATGCAGAGTGGCGCGCGATACTTGATGCGCTCAAGAGAAATCCCGAAAAGCTCCAAGGTTCAAAATTGTATTTCGTCAGAGTGGACGAAGAAAGTAATATTAAAAAGTCTGGTAAGCCATATTGTACGGTCTGTAGTCGTATCGCTCTTGATGTTGGTATTGATAAATTTCTCTTGTGGCACGAAGAGGGGATACGTGAATATCCTACTCATGAATATAATAAATTGTCTTACTCGTATGTTCATGCAAGCTAGAAAATATTTCAAAGTAACTTATGCTCTATTTTGTAGCGGCGTCCTTCTGTTTGTTTAATATTTTTTTGTGCTAAAATACGTATTGTTATGTTTAAAGAACTCAAAGAACGATACGAAAAATACGCAGGCGATCCTGTCTTTCGTTTTTCGACATTGATAGCAGTGATTGCGCTCCCCGTGAGCGTTATCATCAACTATTACGCGGGGATGTACGCTACCAGACAGGCGAGCAACTCAGTTACGGATATTATCTTAAGTAACATCCCTGTTTTTGATGTTGAGTGGGTTTTTGTATATGGATCATTCCTGCTTATTGTTTTCATCCTCACGCTCCTCATCCTCCAGCCGAAGTATATTCCGTTTACCCTCCACAGCCTCACGTTGTTTATCCTTACGCGTTCGCTTTTTATATCACTTACGCACATCGCACCATTTCCTTCGCAGACAGTGCTCGAACTTGGGGCAGTCTCGAGCAAGTTTATTTTCAACGGCGACCTGTTTTTTTCTGGACACACAGGAATTCCTTTTTTGATGTCACTCATATTTTGGCGTGAACGTGTCCTCCGATACATCTTTATTGTATGGTCGATCGTCTTCGGGGCTACGGTGCTTATGGGGCATCTGCACTACTCTATCGATGTTCTCGCCGCGTTCTTTATTACGTATGTTATTTTCCATGTTTCGGAAAAAATATTCAAAAAGGAACGAAGGCTGTCTCTTCGTTCATAACTCATTATTATTATGCTTTGGCAAGATTGGGTATTTGGGTTGGGGGCGATAATATTTGCGGCGGCGCTCATTCCCTCTATTTTAGGAAAGAACAAACCCTCCCTCGCGACGAGTATCCCTACGGGGACCATCCTTGTGGTGTATGCATTTACGCAGGCGTCACTCTCGCTTTGGTTTGCTGCAGTGACAAGTGTTCTTGCCGCAGTTCTTTGGTTTACGCTCGCAGTGCAAAAGTATAAAATGAAATAGATGAAATATAATAAACTTGTACGCGATAAGATTGTTGAGAGAATTCAATCAAAGGGAGAGTTTGCGGTCTTTCATATTGCGGATGAGGCAGAATACTGGGAAAAGCTGAAAGAAAAACTTCGGGAGGAGGTTGAAGAATTTCTCGCCGACGAGAGTATCGACGAACTTGCTGATATTGCGGAGGTGTTGGATGCAATAATGGAGTATAAGGGATTTACAAAAGAGAACCTTCTTGCAGGGCAGGAGAGAAAAGCAGAAGAGCGAGGAAAATTTGAAAAGCGTATAATTCTTGATGAGTCATAATATGTCTAAAAAAATATTAACACTGTGTTTGCTTCATAACGACACCAAGGTTCTTCTAGGGATGAAGAAGAGGGGTTTTGGGGCGGGGAGATGGAATGGCTTCGGAGGGAAAGTGGAGGCGGGGGAAACTATCGAGGAGGGGGCGCGCAGGGAGTTCCTCGAGGAGGCAGGGGTTGAAGTCTTGGACCTCGAAAAGGTGGGGCTTATGGATTTTGAGTTTAATGGGAATCCTGAAATACTCGAAGTGCACATATTCCGTGTGAAGGAGCACCAAGGGGAGCCCATTGAGAGCGAGGAAATGCTTCCGAAATGGTTTCACCTCGACGAAATACCATTTTCTGAGATGTGGCCGGACGATCCGCACTGGATGCCACTCTTTTTTGCGGGGAAAAAGTTCCAAGGAAAGATACTTTTTGGGGAAGGGGACACTATTTTGGAAATGGACATCCAGGAAATTCCGACCCTTTCGTAAAAGTAAGTTTTGGTATCGGCTGAGGGAGAAACAGCAGTTTTTGATAGTAAAATAGAATACGTAACTTGTAAAGACCCGTCTAAATATAGCCATATAGAATAAGGATTATATAACAAATTTCTCAGAAATAGGGTTTGCAAACCACAGAAAATCATTGACTTTTTGCCCCTATTGTGATAGGATTGTTACATCATCAGTAAGTTAATTGCACCTTTTCGTAAGGTGCTTTTTTCTTTACTGGGACCGATACAGAGTTCGGCGGAGCTAAACCGCTACCCTATGAAAAACAAAACAATACAATTCGCGCACGGCTTGATCCTTCTCCCGTTTTTGACGATGGGATCACCCCTCGCGATGTTTAATACAAATTTTGCAGCCAAGACAGCCATTGAGATATCTCTTGCAGAAGAGACCTTGTCGCTTGATGAACAGGCAGAGAAAATCGATGCTTACTATGCAAAGCGCAATATGCCCCTTGAGGGCTATGGAGCGAAGCTTGCCCAGGCTGCAGCAGACAACAATCTCGATTGGCGTCTATTGCCCGCTATTGCCATCAAGGAGTCAACGGGTGGTAAATTTGCTTGTCATAACAACCCATTTGGTTGGGGGTCATGTAAGATCAAGTTTGCATCGTTTGATGAGGCTATTGAGACCGTGGCAAAGAATCTTGGGGGGAATAATCCCAAGACTGCGCGTTATTACAAAGATTCAACAATCGAAGAGATTCTCCATCATTACAATGGTTCAGTGATTCCTGCATACCCAGGCGAAGTGATGGAGTTTATGGAACTCATTGAGGCGGGGAAGTAGAGGGTAGAATGTGGGATTGCGTTCAAGACGTGAATCTGCTGATTCAAGAATTTAGAATATGGAATGAATACAAAGAACCCCGCGAGCGTAGCTCGCGGGGTTCTTGCTATCTCTGGTTTTGTGTGGTAGTATCCAAATTGGAATTTTCAAACAAAGAGGAGAAGGAAATGTCGAACGATACTGTTTTTTTGAAAGAGAAGGAAATGGAGACCATGGAGAAGCTTTTGGATATTGCTTCGAAAATGATTCGAGCGGAGGAAATTGCTGCTAAGATGGCAAAATCCCTCACTGTATCTGGGAAGCACGACAATGCGCTCAGGGAATACTTGCTCCAGAAGGCTGAGATCGCACGCCTGGGTCGCCAAGTGGACGAGGTTATTCGCAATCACGAGATTCAGTGTCATGATTGTGGTGAGGTTCATAAGCTTCGAGAAGTCGCTCCTATGGGGCCTCCTCAGAAAATACTTCTTCGCTGTCCACAAACCACGCCCTATTACGCCCACCTTGGAAATGCAGAAGAAGAGAGTCTTGAGAGGGTCTTGCGATTTGCACAGGTGGAAGTAAAAAATGTTTTTGACACGAAAGTTCCTTGATGCGAATGAGCATCACAAAACCCGCCACAGTATGGCGGGTTTTTTTCTTTACTACTTCTTCGTGCTTGTTGCTGTTGCCGCTGCTTTAGCAGCTCTTTCGTGTTCAAGGCGAAGTTTTTTGAGTTGAGGAATTATCTTTTCGAGCTCTTCTGCGGTCTTGAATCCGTAGTATGGTTCGTCACTTATGATGAGCGCAGGGAGTTTGTTTTGTACGCCCTGAATCGATTTCATGGTCTTTACTGCTGAGAGATCGAGATTGTAGTCAAATGAGTACACGCGAATCTCGGGGAACTCTTCGCGGAGCTTGGTGAGGACGTATCCTTCTTTTCTGCAATCCATACACTCGCCATCCTTGTTAGAATAAAAGTAAATAATAGTAAGGGGCTTGATTCCACACTTCTGATTTACCTGCGCAGTCAAAAGATAATCTTTAATCTGAAGCAATGAGTAGTACTTTTTAAGATTGGTTACTGCGGCATCGCTGTCGCCAAGATTGTTTTCCATGTAGGAGAGCTTTGCAGCGAGGGAGCTGAGTTCTTCTGAAAAGGCGGTCGAGTGGTCGATGGCTTTGCATGAGGATTCCTTGAGGAGGGCAAACTGTGTTTCTGATGAAAGAATATCCAAAGAAATCTTGTCTTCTACGGCTCTGATCTCGGCAATGCGAGTTTCAGAAAAATGATTACTGATGAGGAGTGCGCCAAAAAATACCATCACTGTAATAACAAAGGCAAGGACGTACTTCTTCGTTTCGATTTTTTCGCGAATGTGTTTCATGATAGGGGATTAGCGCCAGCTCGTACCGCGAGAGAAGATAACATTGATTACCGCGCGAATAAACCAGATTGGTGCCACAATACCATAAAGGAAGAGGAAATAAAAGATTCCTGAGCTTGCGCTCACGCGTCCTTCAGCGAGCTTTACTCCGTTTAAAATAATGACGAGCCCGAGACCCAAAAAGATGTACGAGAGAATAGCCATAAAGTCAGTATTAATGAAGAACAAGCTTGCCTTGGGGATTGCAAACATGAAACCCACCGTACTGATTTCTATTGCCTTTTCAATAACTACTTTTACTGCGTGGAAAGCGACGAAGCTGAAATTGTAAAGAAAGATAAAGACACCAAAGAATGAGAGGGGGAGCGTGATCATCCCAAGGATGCCATACTCACGACGAAACATCATAAAGCGATAATCGAGGGTGTTTTTCATGGTGCCGTACGACCAGCGGAGTCTCTGGCGGTAAAGCTTGTAGAGCGTGTTTGGTGTCGAGGTGTATACCTGCGCTGTGTGTACATTGCGGATACGCATATGGTTTGCTTGCATGCGAAGTGCGAACTCGCCGTCCTCGGTGTTGTGGGCTTTTTTGTAGAGGCCAATTTTTTCAAAAACTTCGTGACGGAAAATTGAGAAAGGCCCTGGCGTAACGTTGATAGCGTCGAGAGGGGAGAGCATGCGTTTCAAAAACGCGCCCATGTGGTACTCCGTCTTCTGCATTTTTTGGAGGATTGTTTTTGGCTCATGGACGACAAGCATCGGTGTTGCCGCCATCATCTTTGGGTCTTCGTTGAATGCCGCTGCAATCTCGTGCAATGCATCCTTGTCGACAAACGAATCTGCATCAAGACAACCAATGAGCTCTGCCTCTGAATTTTCAATACCAAAGTTTACAGCAGTATGCTTACCACCGTTTTCTTTGCGGAAGAGTTTTATTTGAGGGTGCTTTGAAAATTTCTGTACAACGTCCCACGTCTGGTCTGTTGAACCGTCATCGATAACAAAAATCTCCAATTTGTTTTTGGGGTAATTGAGACGAAGGAGGGAGTCAACGGTTTTTACAACCGTTTTTTCTTCGTTCCAGCAGGGGACAATAATAGTCACGGATGGGTAATAGGATAGTTTTTCTTTAAGCTTTTCAGTGCCGAGCTTGAGGCGTTCTTCAAAGAAGGTGATAAGAAAAACAACCTCTAGATAAAGGGTGAAAAAAAGAAAGACATAGAGAATGCTGTCAAAAAAGGTCTCGACCATGAAATTTGTAAAAAGAACCCGTGCGTAACGGGCTTTGTTAAAAAAACTATACCAAATTTGCCGAGTTTTCGCAATGATGCAACTCCTCCTCAAAATAGCATGTCGGTGTGGTACAATACTTGTATCTATGGCACATAAAATATTTATTACAAGACAAATTCCCAAGCGCGCAGAGGAGATGCTGCGAGCCCTGGGGCATGAGGTCACAATAAGTCACAAAGATGGGGTGCTTACGCGTGAAGAGTTGAAGAATGCACTTGCTGAGCAACAATACGACGCAATCGCAACACTCCTCACGGATACTATCGACGCTGATGTGATAGCCGCGATGCCTCCATCTGTAAAAATTATTGCCAACTATGCAGTGGGATTTAATAATATTGATGTCGCAGTAGCGCATGCGCGCGGTATTGTGGTGACGAACACTCCTGATGTGCTCACTGATACTGTCGCTGAGCATACCGTTGCGCTCGTCCTCGCGCTTGCTTCTCGCGTCGCTGAAGGGGATCGGTACATCCGCGAAGGTAAGTTTGTGGGATGGGAACCGATGCTTCTCCTCGGTACTGATATCAAGGGGAAAACACTCGGGCTCATTGGGGCAGGGCGTATCGGAACTTTGGTTGCGGAAATTTTGCAAAAAGGATTTGGGATGAAAGTAATTTACACAGACGTAAAACAAAGTGAAGCTTTTGACTGTGCTTGTACCTCGACCTTTTATCAGACACCCGAAGAGATCCTCAAGGAGGCAGATATCGTGAGTCTCCATGTGCCACTCCTCCCAACGACAAAACACTTGATTAATGCAGAGCGTCTCGCAATGATGAAAAAGTCAGCGCTCCTCATCAATACTTCACGTGGACCTGTCGTCGATGAGCTTGCCCTTGTGGAAGCTCTCAAAGCGGGCACTATCCGTGGCGCCGCTCTCGATGTGTTTGAGTTTGAACCAAAGGTATCTGAGGGTCTACTCGCGCTACCCAATGTGGTTGTAAATCCGCACCTTGCCTCAGCAACAGAAGAAACACGAACAAAAATGGCAGAAATGGTGGCAACAAATATCATCGAAGTTCTCTCTGGGCGAACTGCGCCAAATGAGGTAAGATAACGACAATGAGTCCCGTTAGAGGTCGTACAGTTATGTTCACGTCTCTCGGGTCTAATAGTGTAGTGTGCAGAAGTTTTTACCAATTATTAAATAATTACGGAAATTTTCAATAATTTCCTACCTCTAACGGGATGAGAATAATAGCTACATGGATTTTGGTCGCACTCGTGATACTCACGCTCCCTTCCTTTGTGCAGGGGATTGAGATCACCTCGTTCTCTACAGCGCTCCTCGTCGCCCTTTTCTTTGGGATTTTGAATGCTATTGTTCGTCCCATTATTTTGCTCATCGCATTTCCGATTACGATTCTTACTCTCGGGCTCTTTTCGTTTGTGGTCAATGCGGGGCTATTTTGGTGGATTGGTTCTATCATAGAAGGATTTCATGTGGAAGGTTTTGTACCCGCTCTCCTGGGGTCACTCGTAGTTTCGGCAACAACATTTATTACCGATAAAATTCTTGGAGATAAGTAATATGTTTGAGCATTCTATTGATACGTTTGTGCAGCTTGTGCAGGAGCATCGTACGTGGGGATACGTGCTCCTTTTTATTGCCATGATGCTTGAGGGAGAGATTCTCCTTATTGTGGCAGGGATGCTGGCTTCGTTGGACGCTTTTGATATTGGGGATGTTTTTGTTATTGCGCTTGTGGGAGTAGTTCTTGGGAATACATTTTATTATCAACTTGGTGTCGTGCTCAAAAATGGTGGTGCTGCAAAGAAGATAATCAAATGGGCGGAAGATGCGATTACCTACCTGCTTCCGCAGTTTCGCGAGCAGCCTTTTAGGTCTATTTTTATTTCAAAATTTATTTACGGTGCGAATCGCGCGACTGTGATTATGTCAGGAGTATTTCGTGTTCCTTTTAAACTTTTTTTCCAAGCAGAATTTATTGCATCAATACCGTGGGTTATTGTTTATATGAGTGTTGGGTATTTCTTTGGATACGCCGCAATCAATGTCACGCACAATGCAACACGTTTTATTTTGATAGCGGTGCTTTTCGTGATAGCATTCATCTTGATTCAAAAGGGTGCTACAAATCGTTATGAACGACGCAAACACAAAAAAATTGAAGATAGTAACACACAGCGGTAATTTTCATACTGATGAGGTTTTTGCGTGTGCTGTCCTTTCTTTGGTGCATGAAGGTAATGTGGAAACCGTGCGCAGTCGCGACCCCCTCGTGTGGGCAACGGGGGATTATGTGGTGGATGTCGGCGGGGTCTATGATGTCGCGACGGGGCGATATGATCATCATCAGGTGGGTGGTGCGGGGGCTCGTGCAAACGGTATACCGTATTCCTCTATTGGTATTGTGTGGAAGGAATTTGGCGAAGTGTTGTGTGGAGACGCACAGTCTGCGCAGCGTATTGACGAAAAGCTCGTACAACCTGTAGACATGGCAGATAATGGCGTTGATTCTTTTAAGCTTACCGAGCAAGGAGTTTTCCCATACCTTTTGCACCATGTGGTCACAGCGTTTCGTCCTACGTGGAAAGAGGAGCAAGATGGGGTGATGACGTTTGATGAGGGGTTTGCGCGCGCAGTGGAGATTGCAAAACAAATTATTGTGCGTGAAATAAGACTCGCAAAAGATCAACGAGAAGGAGAAAATATTGTCACAGATATTTACCACAACACCGAAGACAAGCGCATCATTGTAATTGAAGGCCAGTATCCATGGGAGTGGATCCTTACGCAATTCCCCGAGCCACTCTATATTGTAAAACCCGACCACGAAAACGGAGGTAAGTGGAAAGTAAAGACCGTGCGCAATAGCGTTGATTCTTTTGAGTCACGTAAGGATTTGCCAGAAGCATGGGCGGGGAAGCGTGATGAGGAGTTTGTGGCAATCACCGGAGTCCCTGATGCATTTTTCTGCCACAACAAAAGGTTCATTGCAGGGGCTGGTTCAAAAGAGGGCGCACTCGCGCTCGCGAAGTTGGCGCTCGAATAGGTTTTTTGAAGTGGTCTAGACTTTGAGTAATTTGTGTGATATAGTCAGCCCCTACTATTGGCTTGTCGCCAATAACTAATAACTAATTTTACTATGGCTTTTATCGATGAAATGACAATGCATATGAAGGCGGGCAACGGCGGCAACGGCGTTATGCGTCTCAAACACGAGAAAGGCAAAGAATTTGCTGGTCCTTCTGGTGGCGATGGTGGCAAAGGTGGGGATGTATACATCCACGCTGTTCGTGATGTGCACATACTCGTGAAGTATCGTCATGAAAAAGAATACGCCGCAGAGCGTGCAGGTGATGGTGGTAACGACAGTATGCATGGTCGCAACGGCGATGACTTTATTTTAGATTTGCCAATTGGGTCTATTGTGACCAACCTCGACCTAGGAGAAACATACGAACTCCTTCACGAGGACCAGAAGATTCTTGTACTCAAGGGTGGTCGTGGAGGGTTTGGCAATGAGCACTTCAAGACTTCAACCAATCGTACTCCCAAGGAGCACATTCCAGGAATGCCTGGGCAGGAGGGAGATTTCAAAGTAGAACTTCAGATTGTAGCAGACCTCGGTCTCGTTGGTTTGCCAAATGCTGGTAAGTCATCTCTCTTGAATGCGCTCACGCGCGCAAGTGCAAAGACTGCGGACTATGCGTTTACTACACTTGAACCAAACCTCGGTGACTGTTTCGGATTTATTATTGCTGACATCCCTGGACTCATTGAGGGGGCATCAGAAGGTCGCGGCCTCGGACACAAGTTCCTCCGCCACGTGAAGCGTACGCATATGCTCGCACACCTCGTGTCGCTCGAGAATGAAAATCCTCTTGAGGTTTATAAGACCGTTCGTAAGGAGCTCGAAGCATTTGATAAAGAACTCGCTTCAAAGCACGAAATCATTGTGCTTACCAAGACTGACACCGTGACCCCAGAGCGCGTGAAGGAAGTAGAAAAAGAAATGAAGAAGGCTTGCCCAGAATCAGAAATTTTTACCATTACCATCCTCGACGACGAAGGAATGAAAAAGTTCCAAGATGAACTCTTGAAACTCTTGAAGACACAAGAATAAGAATTCAGTCAACCACAAAGAGCCTCAAATGCAAAGCGTTTGAGGCTCTTTGTTGGGATTTTGAGCCTTAGACACATTGAAATAAAAGAAGTAATATATAATCATGAATTACGAAATTGTGCTCAAAGTGATTGAAATAATATTACAGTTTGCTGTGATTTTTATCGCCTGGAAAGCATTATCTGTTTGGAAATCTGAAATTCGTGGAAAAGATAATTATGAACTCGGAAAAGAATTACTGAAGTATGTTGAAGAAATTGGTTTTTTGGTTTCTTCAAATAATGGCTCCTGGCACCAGATATTTTTGAATGATATTTTAATTGAAAAAGAGAATTTCTATAATAAACAAATATCATTGATTAAAAACGAAAAAATATTATTTGACGACAGTATTTGGTCGTTGTTTAGCCATATTAACTCAAGAAATAATATTTTTTTGCCTCAAAATATAAGAATATTATTAGATGAACTAACCCCGAAGTTGGGGAAAAAGATTGGAGAGCACAAAAATCAGTTTACTTATATTAAAATTATAGGCGTGAAAGATACCCTAGTCTGTTTTGATGAGAAAGATAGACTTATCACAAAAGACTATGTTTATCAAATGAATTCCATTGAGAATCTCACGATAGAAGAATATTTTAGAAAATGGGAAAAATTAGTTAAAGAGTTGCAAAAGATTGTCCAGTTATAAAAATTCATCTTAAAATTTTACTGGGCGAACGACAATAATCTATGCTACAATCTCCTTTATGAGTTACAAACTAACGGTAGGGCTCGAGGTTCACGCCGAGCTCAAGACAAAAACAAAGATGTTCTGCAATTCGGCGAACGACCCATTCAATTCTGAACCGAATGTGAATATTTGCCCTGTGTGTATGGCGCACCCGGGGACTTTGCCCGTGATCAACAAGCAGGCGGTACACCACGTGCTTCGTGTGGGGACGGCGCTCGGCTCTGACCTCGCAGACTTCACAGAGTTTGACCGTAAGAACTATTTCTATCCAGACATCCCAAAGGGCTATCAAATCAGTCAGTATAAATATCCACTCGTATCAAACGGAATGCTCGCGGGTGTTGCTATTGAACGTGTACATCTTGAGGAAGATACCGCGAGCTCATCACACGAAGGGGGGAGTGCTAGTCTTGTGGATTACAACCGTGCGGGCGTGCCACTCATGGAGCTCGTGACCAAACCAGTCATCCATACGGCAGAGGAAGCGGGTGCATTTGCTCGTGAGCTTCAGCTCCTTCTCCGTACGCTCGGCGTATCAGATGCAAATATGGAAAAGGGTGAGATGCGTGTTGAGGCAAATATTTCAATATCAAAGACTGATACACTCGGCACAAAAGTGGAGGTGAAGAACTTGAACTCGTTCCGCTCAGTTGAGCGCGCTATCGCGTACGAGGTCGCACGTATGACGGCAATCCTCGATGGTGGTCCTGGAGAGATTGTGCAAGAGACTCGTGGATGGGACGAAGGCGCTCAGAAAACTTTTTCACAGCGCAAGAAAGAGTCTGCGCACGACTATCGTTATTTCCCTGATCCAGATTTACCAAAGCTCAAGATCTCAGAGATTCCAGAATTTTCAAAAGATGCTTTGCAGGCGACTATGCCCGAGCTCCCTTGGGAGAAGAGAGAACGATATGAACAGTTTGGGCTAGATACTTCTGGGGCTGAATTTAAAATGAATCCAGATTATATTGAGATGCTCGTTTCTGATAAAGAGCTAGGTATTCTTTTTGACAAGACCGTAGAAAAGCATCCAGGACTATATAAAGTAATTTCAAATTATATCTGTTCTGATGTTGTCGGTTTGATTTCTAAGTTTGGGAATGACGGACTAAAAAACATTACACCTGATTATCTGGGCTATGTAGTAGAAAGTTATTTTAAAAACGAGTTATCATCACGTGGCGCAAAGGATACACTCGCGATAATGTATGCAGAGGGAGGAGAGCCTCGCGCAATCGCAGAGAAGAATAATTTCATTCAGAAGAACGACATCGAAGCACTTAAGAAAATTGTCACAGAGACAATCACAGCAAACCCAACTGTCGGCGCTGAATACAAGTCAGGCAAAGTTGCCCTCATTCAATTTTTCGTAGGGCAGGGGATGAAGGCATCAAAAGGCTCAGGGAATCCCGCAATTCTTAAACAACTCTTTGAAGAGGCGCTCAAGTAAGTAAAAAGGCACGATTTTCGTGCCTTTTTTATTGTGTATGGCTAAAACGACGCTCCTCGCGTCGTTCGCCCGAAACATTTGGTTTACAAATGTTTATAGGGTAAAATATTCAGATAGTTTTAATTATTTTAATAACCACGGAAGCATTATGAAAAAAGTACGAGTAGCTATTAACGGGTTTGGACGCATTGGGCGCGCATTTTATAAGTTGGCACGCACACGACCTGAGTTTGAGATTGTGGCAGTAAATGACCTCGGCGACCCCGAGAACATGGCGTACCTCCTCAAGTACGACACTGCGTACGGCAAAGCGGACTTTGAAGTTACCGTGATTCCTCCTGCAGAAAGTGAGGAGCCAGGATTTATTGTGGGCGGGCACAAAGTTCTCCTCATTCAGGAAAAAGATGCTACCAAGCTCCCTTGGGCAAAGCACAACATCGACATCGTGGTGGAGTCGACTGGGTTTTTCACAAGCTACGAGAAATCAAAAGTACACCTCGATGCAGGTGCAAAGCGTGTGGTCATCACTGCTCCCGTAAAAGGCGATGCAGTCCCAGGTATCTCTGGCGTGACTGTACTCATGGGTATCAACGAAGAAAAGCTCGCAACGTGCGATATTTCTTCAAACGCTTCATGTACTACGAACGCTGCGTCTCCCCTCATTCATATTCTTCACGAAGCTATTGGTATTGAAAAGGCTCTCCTCAATACAACGCACGCATACACGGGAACACAGAAGATCGTTGATGGTCCTGGGGGTAAGGATCTCCGTGGTGGACGTGCTGCTGCGCAGAATATGATCCCTGGCTCAACAGGTGCGGCTATTGCCGTGACAGAGGCGGTGCCAGACCTCATTGGGAAGTTTGATGGTATCGCTATTCGTGTGCCTGTAATCGCAGGCTCAATTGCGGACATCACATTCCTCGCAAGTCGCAATACCTCAGCAGAAGAAGTAAACCAGATTCTCCGTGATGCTGCCAAGGATCCACGTTGGGAAGGAGTATTTACCGTGAGTGAGGAGCCTATTGTTTCTTCGGATATTGTTGGCGAGCTCTATGGTGCTATCGCTGATCTCGAGATGACCCGTGTTGCTGATGGTAATCTCGTGAAGGTGCTCTCGTGGTACGACAACGAAATGGGTTATACCAACACACTCGTTAAACACGTTGCGAAAGTTGCGAGCCATCTCGAATAATTAGGCCCCACTAATCTATCTCATGAAAATCTACATCGGAACGGATCACGCAGGATTTGAACTCAAGGAAAACCTCGTCGCGTTTTTGCGAGCAGATGGACATGAAGTGGAAGATCTTGGGGCACACGCTTTTGAAGCACTTGATGATTATCCTGATTTCATTCGTCCTGTTGCAGAGGCTGTCGCACAAGACATGAACTCTCGTGGAATCATTCTCGGGGGGTCTGGGCAAGGCGAGGCAATGTGTGCAAATCGTGTGAAGGGGATTCGCGCTGCGGTCTACTATGGTGGGCCTGTGGATATCGCCGTGCTTTCGCGTGAACATAATGATGCAAATATAATTTCTTTTGGTGCGCGATTTGTAGAATTGGGAGAGGCGAAGGAGGTGATCCGTGTATGGCTCGAGACTGCTTTTTCTGGTGAAGAAAAACACATGAGAAGAATTGCTAAACTAGATAAATAAGTACATGGAACAAAAAATTGAAATTATCCCTGCAATAATGCCACGTGACTACGACGACCTCGACGAAAAGATGAGTCTTTTTGTGAATGTCGTTCCACTCGTTCAGCTAGATATTATGGATGGCAAATTTGTACCAGCACGTACGTGGCCATATCCGCGCGATGCACACTTTGACGCATTAATGACCGAAGAGGAGGGGATGCCATCATGGGATAGTATCAACTTTGAAGCGGACTTAATGATTAAAGACCCTGAGCTTTGGGTTGGAAAATGGGTGACTGCGGGAGCAAGTCGCGTTATTGTGCATGTGGAAAGCATGACTGATTTTGAAGCTATCCGTATGGGAGTACCTGAGGGTTTGATCGAGCTCGGACTTGCTATTAATAATGAAACCCCACTTTCTGCAATTCTGCCATACCTCGACCGTATTGACTTCGTACAGTGTATGGGGATCGCACGCATTGGTTTTCAGGGAGAGCCCTTTGACGAGCGCGTACTTGAGCACGTGCGAGCCCTCCGTGCGATGAAGCCTGAGATGCCGATCAGTATCGATGGCTCGGTAAACTTCGACACTGCGCGAGCGCTTGTAGATGCGGGAGCAACACGACTTGTGTCTGGTTCAGCGATTCTTGAAGCTGATGACTTTGTTGGTGCTATTGAACGCTTCGAAAATTTGGTACAATAATCCCATGACCTGTCTTCATGATGAAAAACATAAGTTTCTAGAAGAGAAAGCACTTGAGATTCGCAAGTCGATTATTGAGATGCTTGTTGAGGCAAAGTCGGGACACACTGCAGGACCTCTCGGGATGACGGATATTTTCGCTGCATTTTATTTTCATATTTTGAAGCACGACCCCAAGAATCCCACATGGGAGGAGCGTGACCGTGTTGTGCTTTCTAATGGGCATATCTGTCCCGTCCTCTATGCGACAATGGCACACGCAGGATATTTCCCCATAGAAGAGCTCAAGACGCTTCGCAAGTTTGGCTCACGACTTCAAGGGCATCCACATCGCGAGTTTCTCCCTATGCTTGAAACTAGCTCAGGGCCACTCGGATCAGGACTCTCGCAGGCAGTAGGGATGGCACTCGTTGATCGTCTCGACAAAGGGCAGAACTCAAACAGAACAGTGTATTGTTTCCTTGGTGATGGTGAACTTGATGAGGGGCAAAACTGGGAGGCAATCATGCTCGCAGGGAAAGAGAAACTCCACAACCTCGTTGCTATCGTTGATCGCAATAATATTCAAATCGACGGCTTCACAGAAAACGTGATGCCTCTCGAACCACTTCCTCTTAAGTGGGCATCTTTTGGTTGGCATGTGATTGAGATCGATGGGCACAATATGTCATCTATTGTGAATGCTGTTGATACCGCACGTGCAGTGTTTGAAAAGCCATCAGTTATTATCGCGCACACAATCCCTGGTAAGGGTGTAGAGATGTTTGAGAATGACTACAAGTGGCATGGCAACCCTCCAAACAAAGAGCAAGGAGAGAGCGCTCTCGCGGAGCTCCGTACACTCGGAGGGAGAATAGCGAGTGAACACGAATAAAGATATGACAGCACTTAATCCAAAACTTTTTGATACTGATGTAGAACAAGCGCCGATTCGCGCTGGCTTCGGCGAGGGGCTCGTACTTGCAGGGCGCGCAGATGAGCGTGTGGTGGCTATGTGTTGTGACCTTACCGAGTCCACCAAGATGGATGCCTTTGCAAAAGAATTCCCAAAGCGATTTTTTGAAATGGGGATTATGGAACAGTCATCGGTCTCGGTTGCTTCAGGAATGGCAGCGATGGGGAAGGTACCGTTTGTTTCTTCGTACGCGATGTTTTCTCCAGGAAGAAGCTGGGAGCAGATTCGTACGACGATTTGTTACAACGACCGACCTGTAAAGCTCGTGGGCTCACACGCTGGAGTATCGGTTGGTCCCGATGGTGGCACACACCAAGCAGTGGAGGATATGGCTATTACTCGTGTGCTTCCCAATATTGTTGTCCTCTGTCCTTGTGATAGCGTAGAAGCGCGCAAGGCGACACTCGCAATGGCGAAGACAACGAAGCCAACATATATTCGTCTCGCTCGTGAGAAGACACCTATTGTGACGAGTGAAGAAACTCCTTTTGAAATCGGGAAGGCACAAGAATTTTATCGTGCGGAGAATCCAAGGGTTGGCATCATTGCATGTGGCGGGCTCGTTTATAATGCGCTCATGGCTGCAAAACAGCTTCAGGAAGAGGGGATTAATACGGTCGTGCTCAATATGGCAACTATTAAGCCACTCGATCGTGACGCGGTGATTGCGCTCGCGAAAGAATGTAATGCAATCGTGTCTGTAGAGGAGCATCAGGTTGCTGGTGGTCTCGGCTCGGCCATCGCAGAAGTCCTCGCCGTGGAGCACCCAACAAAGATGGCGTTTATTGGGGTGCACGACAAGTTTGGTCAGTCAGGTACGCCTACTGAGCTCATTGAGCACTATGGTATGGGGATTGGTCACATCAAAGAAGCTGTGAAAAAACTTTTGTAATTACCCAAAATAAAATACCGCGATTCGTATGAATCGCGGTATTTTATTTTCTCGTGACTAGTCTAGTTTTACTGCCTTGTAATCAACTGGTGCTTCTGCGAGGTATTTCTCAAGTTGTTCACGAGAGAGGAGCCCTTCTTGTGCGCCAACGTATTGAACAACAGACATTGAGTTGATGGGAGCCCATGCTATTGCTTCAGATGGAGTCTTGCCGAGAGCGAGTGCTGAAACGAATGCTGATGCAAATGAGTCGCCTGCGCCTGTGCGCTCGTACGGCGGCTTTGGGTCCGGGTAGATAGGCATAAACCATGAATCAACGCCGTCAAACACGTATGCACCCTTTGGTCCGTCAGTAATGACGACAATCTTTGGTCCGAGCACTGCGATCTTCTTTGCAAGTTCTTTGCGTTCGATAGTGTCGTCTTTTAAAATCTGGCGCGCCTCTTCGACATTACAGAAGAAAACTTCTGTGTGTGCGTAGAGATCCTTGAGGGCTTCTACACCGAGCTTGATCTGAAATCCTCCAGGCTGAAATGAAAGTTTAGTCTCTGGGTGTGCTGCGAGATAGCGCGCAATTTCTTGATGATATTCAAGTGACTTCTCGTTGAGAGATGAAAGGTAAAGCCATTTTGGTCCGACGTCACCAAGAGGAAGCGTGTAAGGAAAGTCCTCGTGCTTGATGAGGATAGTGCGCTCACTGTCATACCAGAGTACATAGTGATAGTTGGTTTTGATACCATCGTATTCTTTGATGAACTGTGTGCCTACGCCGTCCTTTGTGAGAGATGTGAGACACTTCTTGCCATCGTCGTCATTACCGAGGTTGGTGATGAGTGCAGACTTGAGTCCAAGACGTGACGCAGATACACAAGCATTTGCACTGTTGCCTACGGCGTAGCAAACCTTCACAAAATCAAAAGGAACTTTTGCGCCAAATGGCATACAGAGTTCGCATGCATTTGTGTCGACGCGGCACGTTGTGTGTGCGTGATCTTCCTTTAGGCGAATAAATGCATCAACGACAGTGTCGCCAATGCCAACGAAATCTAATTGTTGGTCCATGGGTAATTTATATTCACTAATAACCCATAAATTGTACCATAATTGTGGGTGTTTATGGTAGAATGTTCTCATTAGTAAGAAAGAAAATAATCATGACATCAATTCCAACATTACGCGAAACTATTGCACAAGCTGAAGCTAAGGGGGTCGCCGTAGGGCATTTTAATATCTCAGATATGGAGGGGTTCTGGGGTGTTATCAAGGGAGCAAAAGCAGCAGGCGTGCCGGTCATCATCGGTGTTTCTGAGGGCGAGCGCGACTTTGTTGGCATTAAGCAGGTTGTCGCTATTGTGAAGAGTGTTCGTGATGAAGGGTATCCAGTGTACCTCAATGCCGACCACACATACACATTTGAGCGCGTGAAGGAGGCTATTGATGCAGGATTTGATGCAGTTATTTTCGACGGAGCAAAACTCTCATTTGAAGAAAACGCGCGCATTACAAAGCAGTGTGTTGATTATGCACGTAGTGTGAATCCTGAAATTATTGTTGAGGCCGAGCTTGGCTACATTGGTTCTGGTTCAAAGGTGCTCGATGAGGTCCCAGAAGGGGTATCGCTCGAGAACCTCACTACAGGCGAAGAGTCTGCACGCTTTGTTGCAGAAACAGGAATTGACCTCTTTGCCCCATCAGTAGGAAACATTCACGGGATGCTTCGTAGTGCTCCTGAGCCACGTCTCAATATCGAGCGCATCAGAGAAGTGCGTCAGGCAGCAGGAGTACCACTCGTACTTCATGGAGGATCGGGGACCAGTGATGAGGATTTTCAGGAGGCGATCAAGGCTGGGATCGGTATCATCCATATCAATACAGAAATCCGTGTAGCGTATCACGATGCAGTGAGGGAATTTATCGCTGCAAACCCAGATGAGACGGCGCCATATAAATTTATGAAGCCCGCAGTTGATGCTGTGGCAGCTGTAGTGGAGAAGAGAATGAGATTGTTTAATATGATGTAATTTTCTAGAAACCAAGCAAAATATAGAGAAAGCTCAATTTTGCTTGATTTCTCTCGCTCGTTTGTGTATATAACTGGGTACAATATAAACTGCTCTCGCTCGGAAATTCAGCAAAAACAAGGAATACCTCGTTTTGCTTGATTTCTCTCGCTCGTTTGTGTATACTAGCCCCACTATGACTATCACATTAAAAGGAGAAATTCGTGACCCAAAGAAGAAGCTTTCTGCGATTCGCTCAGAAGGTTTTATTCCTGGCGTATTTTACGGACACAATCAGGAGGCGACACCATGCGTTTTTGCTACCAACGAGTTCCAGAAGGTTTGGAAAGCAGCAGGAGAGTCATCTGTTGTTGTGCTTGAAATGCCAAAGGGTAAGGTTAGTGCGCTTATTACCGAGGTTCAGGTTGATCCCGTAAAAGGTATGCCTATTCACGTAGACTTCTATACTCTCGAAAAGGGTCACGAGGTTTCAGTAAAGATCCCTCTCGAGTTTACTGGTGTATCAGAGGCAGTTAAGACCCTCGGAGGTCAGCTCGTAAAGGTTATGCACGATCTTGAAGTGAAGGCACAGCCAGAAAACCTTCCTCATGATCTCACTGTTGATATCTCAGCACTCGCAGCTCTCGATAGTCAGATTCTCGCAGAAAGTATTGTTCTTCCAAAGGGTGTAACTCTCGTAACACTTGGTAAGGATGTTGTTGCTGCTATCGCAGTTGCAAAGGAAGAGACTGCAGAAGCTCCTGTAATGGATCTCTCAGCAATCGAAGTAGAGAAGAAGGGAAAGAAGGAAGAGGAAGCTCCTACAGAATAATCTCTGTGAGTACAAAAAAGAGCCGAGGGCTACGCCCTCGGCTCTTTTTTTGTTATACTGAGTGCGTTATGCCTAAAAGTTTTCTCGGGAAATCACTCATCATTCTTGTTGCTGTATTCCTTGCATATAAGGGGGTATTCCTTGTGGCGCGTGCGCAGACTTCTTTGTCGTGTGCCACAGATGATACCGCTTGTCGTGCCAAGCTTCAGGCTGACCTCGACGCGCTCGAGAGGGAGATTAGTGCGCAGGCAGCACTTGTGGAGAGTAAGCAACGTGAGGGTGTTTCCCTTGAGCGCGACATCGTCATTCTTACGGCTCAAATTCAAAAAGCAAAACTTTCTATCAAGGCGCAAAATCTTTCTATTGCAAAACTTACGGATGATATTGGTGTAAAAAATAAGACCATTACAAAATATTCATCAAAGATTGATCTTGAGCGCGAATCTCTTGCAGGGCTCATGCGTCGCACTAATGAGCTCGACACATATTCAATCATTGAAGTTGCTTTGTCTGATAAAGAGATGTCGGATTTTTTTAGTGATCTCGATAATTTCCAATACGTTGAAGATGCGATAGGGAAGTCTCTCGAAGAGGTCGGTGCCGCAAAGAAAGTTACCGAGGAGGCAAAGGCAACGCTCGAAGAAAAAAAGAATAAAGAAGTAGATCTTCGCTATCAGAAAGAGCTTGAGCAGAAGAATCTTGCATCAAAAGAAAAAGAAAAAGCTCAGGTGCTCAAAGTAACAAAAGGACAAGAAGCTACGTATCAAAAAGTCCTCAAAGACAAGCAAGCAAAAGCAGCGACTATTCGTGCGGCACTCTTTGCTCTCCGTGACTCTGGAGAGATTCCGTTTGGGCAAGCGTATGATTACACAAAGCTTGTTTCTGAAAAGACTGGTGTTCGTCCTGCGTTTCTTCTTGCTATCTTTATGCAGGAGTCAGGATTTGGGAAGAACCAAGGTTCGTGTTATTTGAAAAACACTAATACGGGCGCTGGAGTGGGCAAGAATACAGGGACACCATTTGAAAAAGTGATGGCAGTGACGCGTGCTGGGGATCCAAACAAGGGAGACGTAAAACCATTTCTCGACCTCATGAGTCGCCTCGGCCGTGATCCGTTTACGACACCGGTTTCTTGTCCCCAGTCTGCGGGGTTTGGTGGTGCGATGGGTCCTGCACAATTTATCCCTTCTACGTGGGTTTTGTATGAGAAACTCATTACCAAGGCTCTTGGCTCATCAGTCGCGGATCCATGGCGCGCGCGCGATGCCTTTATGGCGGCGGGATTTCTCCTAAAAGATAATGGCGCACGAGCAAACTCTGGGTACACTGCAGAGCGTGATGCTGCTTGTCGTTATTTCTCTGGGTCAAAGTGTTCAGCATCTTCTTGGGCGAGAACATACGGAACTCAGGTGATGCAAAAAGCTGAGACTATCCAGACAACGATGATCGACCCTATTGAAAATCTCTAGTCTTTAAGATTTTTTGACTAAATCGTCAAGATTTGTTATACTCCATGGGTAATTCTGCTGCGTTCCAGCAGATTTTCTTATCTATTAAAGCTTAAATAATCACATGGAAATCAGAAATATCGCAATTATCGCTCACGTGGACCACGGCAAGACAACCTTGACCGACGCTTTGATGCGCCAGACAGGTATGACCAAGGAAGGTGTTACTATGGACTCAAACGCTCTCGAGCAGGAGCGCGGTATTACTATTTACGCAAAGAACACCTCTGTGTTCTACAAAGACACAAAGATTAACATTGTGGACACACCAGGTCACGCCGACTTCGGATCTGAAGTAGAGCGCGTACTTCGTTCTATCGACACCGTGCTTCTCCTTGTGGATGCACAGGAAGGTCCTATGCCACAGACACGTTTCGTGCTCAAGAAGTCTCTCGAGCTCGGACTCAAGCCTATTGTTGTTTTGAATAAAATCGACAAGCCAGCAGCACGTCCTCAAGAAGTACATGATGAAGTGTTTGAGCTTTTCTTTGAGCTCGGTGCAACAGATGAGCAGCTTGATTTTACAACAGTGTACGCTATCGGCCGCCAGGGTATCGCAAAGCGTAATCTTGAAGATGAGTCAACAGACCTCACTCCACTCCTTGATGTTGTTTTGGAAAAGGTTCCTGCAGTAAAAGCAGATATTCATGCGCCAGCACTCATGCAGCCATTTAACCTCGGCTACGACAACTTCCTCGGTCGTCTTGCTATTGGACGTATCTACCAGGGAACTCTTCATGCAGGAGAAAGCGTTATTATTAAAAATGTTGACGGTACTTCACGCAATGGGAAGATTACCAAGCTTTGTACATTTGAAGGTACTGAGCGTAAGGAGGTAGAAGAAGCAGTTGCAGGGGATATCGTGATGGTTGCTGGACTTCCTGACGTATACATCGGCGAAACACTTTGTGTAAACGCAGACCAACAGCCTCTCCCAGCTATTAAGGTTGACGAGCCAACAATTTCCCTTAACTTCTTTGTGAACGACTCACCATTTGCAGGACGTGAAGGTAAGTTTGTTACTATCCGCCAGATTCGTGATCGTCTTGAGCGCGAGCTTGAGGTCAACGTGGGTCTCCGTGTGGACTTCTCTGCAAACGATTCATTCAAGGTGTATGGTCGTGGAGAAATGCACATTTCTATTCTTCTCGAACAAATGCGTCGCGAAGGATTTGAACTCCAGGTATCACAGCCACAGGTTATTATTAAGGAAGAGAACGGCAAGAAGCTCGAGCCATACGAGGAACTCATTATTGATGTTCCCTCAGCTCTCTCTGGTGGTGTTATTGAGAAGCTCAATAAGCGCAAGGCAATGATGACCAACATGAAGGAAGAGAATGGTATCACACGTCTCACGTTTGATATTCCTACCCGTGGACTCCTCGGCTACCGTGGTCAGTTTGTGGTAGACACAAAGGGTGATGGTATCCTCTCGAGTCGTTTCGTAGAATTCCGTGAGCATGCAGGAGAAATCGTGAAGCGTGCAGCTGGTTCAATGGTTTCAATGGCATCAGGTAAGGCTCTTGGTTTCTCTCTTTATAACCTCCAGGATCGTGGAACGCTCTACATCGGACCCGCTGTTGAGGTGTACGAAGGACAGGTTATTGGTAACACCTCAAAGGGTGATGAGATGACCGTGAATCCAACCAAGGGTAAGCAGCTTTCAAACATGCGCTCATCGGGTACTGATGAAGCTATCGTCCTCACACCTCCATTTGATCTCTCTATTGAGCGCGGTCTTGAGACCATGACAGAGGAAGAGTATCTCGAAATCACACCAAAGTCAGTGCGTCTCCGCAAGCAGTTTTTGACAGACGCAGATCGCGTGAAGGCATTCCGCAAAAACTAGTCGAAAGTCAAAAGTAAATTGAAACACGGGCGCCATCCTTCGGATGGCGCCCGTGTTTCAATTTGACGAATCCCCACATTCTTGATAGTGTCATTTCAGGTCACTGATACTTTAATTTCTTGAGGAGAAGAATATGCGTAAACATTTCGTAATTGCGCTTGTATGCTCTGCGGTTTCTGTTGCGGCATTTATTAGGGCCGGAGTTCATTTCACTTTGAACGACAACCCTTTTGCATTCCCGTCACTTTTTGGGCTCGGTTGCATCTACCTTTCGTTTGCTATCATACATGCGATAAAAGACTACGAGCAAAATGCAAAAAACACTATTTTGCGAAAGTTTGACACCCAAAAACCGTATCGAGTTCTTGGCACGTGGCAGGTTGATGGACGATATATTTTTCGCGTGTATGACTACCTTGCCGGGCAAATCCGTATCGCGGAAATAGAGTCAAACTGTCCGCGTGGTTTTGTGTTCGCATATGAAGACAAAGATAACCAGTTCCTTGTCCCTGATGGTAAAAAATTAACATTTGATAAGGATGGAGACTTTGTGTTTGTATCAAAATGACAAAAGCACAGAAATATTACGAACGCCCGAGAAATCGGGCGTTTTTCTTTATTTTATTCCATATCCTAAATCCTTGCTTCTATATCCTGCCCCTAGTTATCCACAGCCCGCCCTTGATTGTGCTTTTGGAGTCCCCGTGGTACCCTTAAAGGGTAAGAAGTTTCACTCAGTGCTTGCTTGATTCTATCGAGGTGAGAGAGCGAGGGAGACGGTCATCTTACAATTAGAATTAAGCAATAAGCAAAAAGAATTATGGCAAAGAAATTGTATGTAGGAGGAATCCCTTACTCATCTACTGAAGATGAGCTCAAGGCAGCGTTTGCAGAAATGGGAGAAGTTACTTCTTCAGCAATCATCATCGACAAGATGACTGGTCGCTCAAAGGGTTTCGGTTTCATCGAGATGGCAAACGATGCAGATGCTGATAAGGCAATTGCAGAAATGAATGGCAAGGATTTCCAGGGCCGCACACTTACCGTGAACGAAGCACGTCCTCTCGAGGAGCGCGCACCACGTCGTGAGTTTGGTGGTGGAAACCGCCGTATGGGAAACTAGTCCTCATAACAAAAAAGCCCTGAATCAGCTGATTCAGGGCTTTTTTGTTGAAGTGCTATAATAGTTATTATGAAACTAAAGTTGGACATGAATAAACCATTTCTTGGAGTTTTCTATATTGGGGTTATTCTCGCTATCTTTTTTGCAACTATTGTCGTTGTGTATCCAGAAAGCAAAATCTCTTCTAAGATTTTTCTTGAAGGTGTAGGTATCTCCGTGGTAGTAGCAAATACCCCTGCACTCCAAGAGAGAGGACTAAGTGGCGTGGAGAGCCTACGAGAGAATGAGGGAATGCTCTTTATTTTTCCAACACCTGCCCGAGATGGCTTTTGGATGAAGGACATGTTGTTCCCGATTGATATTATTTGGTTTGATGCGGATCAGAAGATTGTTGATATGTGGGAGAATGCTTTACCAAGCTCGTATCCAGAGATACGTACTCCAAGGCAAGATGCACAATATGTCCTCGAAGTGCCGGCTGGTTTTGTGCAAGCACACAATATTCAGAAGGGTCAAAAATTTGAACTTGCACAATAGGAGGTTTTTGCGATAAAATTAGTCTGTTAGATAAATTAATATTTTAAAACATTATGGCAAAAGGAAGAGACGCACACAAAGAAGTAAAGAAGCCAAAGAAGGCAAAGGCTAAATAGTTAACGAGAGAAAACCGGCGATGCCGGTTTTCTTCATTTAGTAGGAGCTTGCATATTTCTAAAACTAATGACATAATCAGCGTTGCCCATATCAGGTGGTCGCTCCTATGTAAATAGGGGAGGAAAGTCCGAACACTCGCCTTGGTTTACCAGGGCAGCAGGGTAGCGGGTAACGCCCGTCAAACGTAAGTTTAGAGATGCGAGCAGAGACGTCTCCGACGAAAGAACGAGATACCCCTCGTGGGTAAGTCTGTATGGCAACATGCAGGGTGAAACGGCTAAATTCTTACTTGGGTGCAAGGCCGTGTTCGCAGCAATGCGAAAGTGCCGCTCGAGGGTGTGAGTAATCACACTCCCAGATAAATGATCATCGCTCCTTCGGGAGTACAGAATTCGGCTTATCGATATGAGTAAATGGAAAAACCGTGGTAACCCCATGGTTTTTTCTTTTGTAATAGTTTTGCACAGAACACGTCTTCTCCTGTATACTCATAGTGTACTATGCCAAAGAAACTCCTCGCACTTTTTTCACGAGAATGGAATGGGATACATGAAGCTGCGTTTCTTCTTGGTCTTTTTGCTATCCTCTCTCAACTCCTCGCACTTTTCCGTGACCGATTGCTCGCACATACGTTTGGCGCTAGTCAAACACTCGATATTTATTATGCAGCGTTCAGAATTCCAGATTTTGTATTCGCGGGGATTGCGTCATTTATGTCAGCGCTCGTCCTCATTCCTATTTTGACAAAAAAGGCAGGGGAGAGTGATGCGCGCGCACAAAAATTTTTGAACGATACTTTTACGGTATTTTTTGCCCTCCTTGTTGCGGTCTCTGTGGGGATTTTTGTGGCAGCACCAACCCTTATCCACAAGCTTTTCCCTGCATACGCGGGAACCTCATACGAAGAGCTCGTGATGATGACACGCCTCCTTCTCTTGTCGCCTATTCTTCTTGGTCTCTCAAATCTTTTGAGTAGTGTGACACAGATGCTTCATAGATTCTTTGCATTTGCGCTTGCTCCGGTGCTTTATAATATTGGGATTATTGTTGGGGCCGTTTTCTTCTATCCATCTTTTGGTGTTATGGGACTGGGATGGGGAGTAATTCTCGGTGCTTTTATGCACTTCTTTGTTCACTTTTTTGTGAGTGCTCGCAATGGATTTGTCCTTAATGTCTCATTAGTTCCTTCATTTAAAGATGTATGGGAGGTCGTTCGAACATCGTTTCCACGCACGCTTGGCTTGACTGCAAATCAGATTGCTCTCTTTGCTCTCGTGGCGTTCGCGGCGACACTTCCATATGGGTCAATCACGGTTTTCAATTTTGCATTTAACCTTCAGTCGGTCCCTCTTGCGGTCATTGGAGTGAGTTATGCGACGGCAGCATTCCCAGGGCTCTCAAAGCATTTTGCTGAAGATGAAATAAAATTGTTTTTAGATAAAATTTTAGTCGCTGCTCGACATATTGTGTTCTGGTCTCTCCCGGTACTTGTCCTCATGGTTGTGCTCCGTGCACAGATAGTGCGTACGATTCTTGGTTCGGGCACATTTGATTGGGATGCAACACGCCTCACGGCAGCATGTCTCGCTATCTTTACTGTGTCGGTGATCGCGCAGTCAATAAGTCTTCTTTTTATGAGAGGTTTTTATGCGACAGGGAACAATGTTATTCCCCTTGTGGTGAGTCTTGTTTCTGCATTTACTACTATTGCTTCGGGATATTGGCTCCTTGCATGGTACGTGCGCATTCCATTTTTGCAGGATTTCATTGGGTCACTTCTTCGTGTGGAGGGAGTTACAAATGCCGCCGTCCTCATGTTGCCTCTCGGTTATACAATCGGAATGATTCTAAACACTACTCTTCTTGTCTACTTTTTTAGACGTCGTTTTGGGAAATTCCTTTCGCCCGTCAAAAATACACTCATGCATGGTTCGTTTTCTGCGATTATTGCGGGGGTTGTTGCGTATGAATTTTTGGAAGTTCTCGGACTCTATCTGAATCTCGATACGTTTGTTGGAATTTTTACACAGGGACTTGTGGCGGGAATTGCAGGACTCCTCACGTGGTGGCTCATCCTGGAGCTTATGGGGAACGAGGAAATCCGTGATGTCCGCACTGCGCTCCACCGTAAGTTCTGGAAGGCTCCTGTGGTTATGCCAGATAAGGAGGAGATTTAGAGGTGGAAGTTGGGGGTGGGGGATTTAGAATATTAGGACAACGCGTTTTGCACAAGTGCAAAACGCGTTATTCGCTCACTCAAATCCTACTTCCTGAATTCCGCCCAAAATCCCTTTGAATTTCAAGGGTTTTGTGGTATAGTCACTTCGTTATGGACCTCAAGCATCTCCGAAACTTTTCTATTATTGCACACATCGACCACGGCAAGTCGACACTTGCTGACCGCATGCTCGAAGTGACGGGCACGGTGGAAGCGCGCAAAATGAAAGAGCAAGTCCTCGACTCGATGGAGCTCGAGCGTGAGCGTGGTATCACGATCAAAATGCAGCCAGTGCGCATGGAGTTTGTGCACAAAGGAGAAAAGTTTGTACTCAACCTCATCGACACACCGGGGCACATCGACTTTGCGTACGAAGTTTCTCGTGCTATGAAAGCAGTGGAGGGGACCATCCTCCTCGTTGACTCGACGCAGGGCGTACAGGCACAGACACTCTCTGTCCTCGCGATGGCGCGCGAAGCAGGCCTCACAATCATCCCCGCTGTTTCAAAAGTTGATTCACCGCTTGCGCGTCCTGACGAAGTAAAAGAAGAACTTGCAAAGCTCCTTGATATTGATGCGAGCGAAGTACTCGAAGTGTCAGGCAAAACAGGGCAGGGGGTCCCGGAGATTCTCAGTGCTATCGTGGAACGCGTGAAGGCGCCTGTTTCAGAAGCAGGAGCAGAGGGCCCTTTCCGCGCACTCGTCTTTGATTTTGGTTACTCAAGTCACAAGGGTATCATTGTGTATGTTCGTATTCTCGACGGACAAGCTCGCAAAAACGATACGCTCCTTTTTGCCCAAGCTCGAGAAAAGTTTGGCGCACTCGGTGTGGGGATTTTCCATCCCGATATGGTGGATACCGAAGTTATTTCTGCAGGAGAAATTGGCTACATCCTCACGGGTATCAAGAAGCCTGGTATTGCAACCGTGGGAGATACTATTGTGACCCTCAGAAACAATCTCCCCCCACTTGAAGGTTACATGAAGCCACGTCCTGTGGTTTGGGCATCGGTGTATCCAGAAAGTGCTGATGATTTTACAATATTAAAACAGTCGCTTGAGATTCTGCGTCTCTCGGATTCGTCACTTTCTTTTGAGGAGGAAGCATCTGGTGTTCTTGGGCGTGGCTTTCGTTGTGGGTTCCTCGGTATGCTCCACATGGAAATCATTACGGAGCGTTTGCGTCGAGAGTTCAACCTCGAGATTATTGTTACGACGCCATCGATTACTTATGAAGTAGAAATGCGCAATGGTAAACAGGAGGTTATTTACTCAGCGCATCTTTTCCCTGATTATGGTTCGACGAATAAGGTTTTTGAGCAGTGGGTCAAGGTGAAAATCATCACGCCACCAGATTATGTGAGCCCTATCATGACGCTCTTGTATGACCATGAGGCAGTAGTGGGTGGAGCAGAGCTCTTTGGTGACAACCGTACGGTGATCGAGGTGGAGATGCCTCTCCGTGAACTTATGCGAAATTTCTTTGATGACCTCAAGAGTGCGTCGTCGGGTTTTGCGTCACTCGCATATGAAATCATTGGTCTGCGTGAGGCTGATGTTGCTCGTCTCGATATTCTTGTTGCAGAAGAAATAGTCCCCGCGTTTTCAAAAGTGGTATCACGTCGTCAGATCGAACGCGAAGCAGAAGCGATGGTAGAAAAGCTTCACGGAATTCTCCCTCGACAACTTTTTAATGTGAAGATCCAAGGGCAAGGACTCGGACGCATAATTTCTTCACGCACGATTACGGCGATGAAAAAAGATGTGACAGGATATCTGTATGGTGGAGATATCTCTCGTAAGAAGAAACTTTGGGAGAAGCAGAAGCGTGGAAAGAAAAAGCTTCAAGCAAGCGCAAAGGTGGATATCCCCCATGAAGTATTCTTGAAGATGGTGAGAGGAGGGGAGGGAAATTAGTCAAAAGTGACAAGCTAAAAGCTAAAAGTAAATACGGACGAGACCTTTGGTCTCGTCCGTATTTGTTCAATATTCTAGATTCGAAATTCTATATTCTTTCCGCTTATTAGCGGAAAAGCGCTGGAGCTGAATAGAGGAGGATCATGCTTACAATAACGAGGATTGCAACGACAACTCCGAATGTGTGCCAGTATTTCTTGTATTTTTTGTCGAACATCATATCAGTCAGGGGTGTATACTTAATTAATATTCTCGTATAATACACAAGAATCTATTAAAAGTCTAACCGCAATGGTAGAATTCATATACAAGTGCGGCTTGTCAACGATAACCCCCAAATTCCTGCTGCAAAATATAAATCTTTTGTCGACATACCATGTATGCCTCCTAACGATTTAAATTTTTCGCAAGTAATTTGAGAGTTCTCGTAAGACATTAGACTTTCAATAGATTCTATAAAAATGATTCCATTTCAAGAGCGTAAAAAATTAAGGAAAATTCTTTACTCGAGAGTGACCCTTGCCGTCCTTTTTGTTGTTCTTGTACTTGTCGCCAAGGGAGCATGGGGGATACACCAAAAGGCCCAAATTGCTATTTCTGAGCGTGAAATTGCAGAACACTCCCTCAGGGAGCTCGAAGAGAGAACCGCCGAGCTTGATATGAGTTTGGGGCGTCTCAAGAGTGGTAGTGGAATGGAAGCAGAAATACGACAAAAATTTGACGTAGCACGTTCGAATGAGCAGGTGGTAGAAATAGTTGACGATAGTTCAAAAAAAGGCGAGAATAATGAAGCTGTAGGCAGTAAAGGCCTCTGGCAAAACGTTTCTTCGTTTTTTGGATTTTAATGTCCGTTTGCGGGTATAAGAGTACTTATACCCGCGGCGTTCGCGAAAAATGAAAATGTAAACATTTTCGTTTTGTCGCTCACTTGCGGGTATAGTTTAGTGGTAGGATGCGACCTTCCCAAGGTTGAGACCCGAGTTCGATTCTCGGTACCCGCACAGGTAAAAGAAAATACACTCTTTATGAGTGTATTTTCTTTTACCTGTAAGTGCGGGTACCGAGAATCGAACTGAAGAAGGGGGTCGGGGAAGTTTTAGTTCACGTCCAAGACGCGAATCAGCTGATTCGCCGTGGAGGAAGGATTGGGAAAACCGTGGGTTTCCCAGGAGTGAGATAGCGTGCCCAAGACATGAATTTGCTAATTCAGCGTTTCAGTAACCCGCACAAAAAAAAATTGCCCGATACGCGTACGCGCATCGGGCAATTGAGTTTTACTTCTTCCGATACAACTGAGAAACGAAAAGATCTTTTTTGATGATCTTACCATCCGCGCTCTCCATGTTGCTATATTGCTCTTGCGCTAACACAAGGCCACACTGTCGAGCAATCTCAGCGATATCACTGGGGTCGGGGTGAGAAAAATACTTGATGCGCCCCGTCGAGGACAAAAGCAGCTTGTCATATTTTTCCTCGGAACGACCGTTGGTGTAGGTGGTGTAAAAGACGCCGCCTTGTTTCACTGTTTTCGCAATGGAATTTATGGTTTCAACCAAGCACTCCTTTGGCGTGTGGGTAAATAGCGCCGCGCAGGACCAGATACCATCGACCTTCCCAAGACTTTCGAGACTCTTGGTCGCGTCATGGTATAAGAAACGCGGATACTCGCCGAGCTTCAAATGTCCGCTCTGGATCAGAGAGGACTGCCATTTTTGCGCAACCCCCAACATTCCCAGCGAGCTATCAATGCCAACAACACGGATAGCTTTTGTGGGTACGAGAAATTTTTCCAGCGTTGTTTGGCCGTTTTTGGTTCTTCCCATGAGGCTCTTACGGAACTCTTGATCTGAGACCGACATGAATAGTGCGTCGCGCCCGGTGCCGCAACCAACGTCAATGACGAGGGCGTTATCGTGAGGCACGTATGACATGAAATCAATCAGTTCATCAACGATGTTTTGATGTAGCGAGTTTGTTGCATATTCATCAATCGTCTCGTTGTAGATTTCCTGAACATGCGAAACGATTTCCGTTGTCGTTAGCACTGCCATGATTTCGCTCGTGATCTTGTCCAGCACGTCTTGCCGCTCCTTCTTTGTGGCTGTTGCAGTCAAAGACGAGTACTGCAGATTGTTCAATACAGCTATCTCAAGCTTGGTCATTTCGTTTCTCCTTGTATAAAGATCAGATACTGCTATCTGATAGACTCTCAAAAAGGGGTGGAAAAGTCAATGAGGGAAAGGTATAATACTTGTATGATTAAATTTCCTCGTGCAGAGTTTTGGGATATTTTAGGGGTAGGTGTTTTTGCAGCAATCACGTTCTTGAGCGGTTGGGCTATCACGACTGGGGAGCCTATTCCAACATGGGGGCTCATCTTCCTATTTTTTATTGGGCTTTTTGGCATTTTTGTCGATGGGACTATCGTGAATAGAACATTTATTCATAGGAAGTAAATAGCATCCTAGTCTGGTTTCAAAACCTCGTTTATGCTAAAATATGTAGGTTCTTGGGGCGACCCATTTTGATAGAAAATTAATTTCGAATCCTTTACACTTATGAAAGAAGTAACAATTTACACAACACCAACTTGCGGTTATTGCAAAATGGCAAAAGAATTTTTTGTAGCAAACAACGTGCAGTACAAAGAGCATGATGTTGCTGCAGATCTCGAGATGCGTAAGGAGATGATTGAGAAAAGCGGTCAGATGGGGGTTCCTGTGATTTTTGTCGACAGTGAAATGACTATTGGTTTTGACAAGAACCGCCTCTCAGATCTCCTTGGTCTCTAGTCTGAAGTGGTATTAATCCCTGTACGAAAGGCGGCCATGGCCGCCTTTCGTACAGAAAATGCCCTCGTAGTTCAATGGATTAGAACAGTTCCGTCCTAAGGAATAGATATAGGTCCGATTCCTGTCGAGGGCACAAAATAAAGAAACACCTGAGGGTGTTTTTTATTTTGTGCCCGAGACGGAAATCGGACCGGAGGCCCACCATTTTAAAGGAGCAAAGCGACTATTAAAATGGATGGTTTCGACCGTAGGGAGAGGCGATTCCGAATTAGCAAATTCGTGTCTTGGCCTGTCGAGGGCACCAGAATAATCTCTACTTCTTGTAGAGATTTTTTGTGTCTCTTGCCACACGACTAATCTTCTGGCAGTATGTCCTAGGGTTTAGTTCTCGATAATCAAAGAAGAGGAGGGTTCGCTATGAACTCAATAAATTGTATTGGTGTGACGGGTATGAATGGAGCAGGGAAGACGGAGCTTTCTGGGATCCTTTGCTCCCACTTTTTCTTGGGCCACTATGAGGTCCGTGAATTCCTCGAAGCAGAGCGTGTTAAGCTCAATATGCCCAAAGGGAGGGACTCGCTCGTATGGATAGCAAACAACCTCCGCGAAAAACATGGACCGGAGTGCATCATGAAGAGTCTCTCTGAAAAGGCAATAAGCATCAGGGGCTCGAATCCGTTTCTCATTGAGTCAATTCGTTGTGTTGGTGAAGTCGAGTACCTCTCGAAAACGTTTGGCAATAAATTTGTTTTGATTGGAGTCGATGCTCCCATCGAAACGAGATACAATCGTGCACGACGTCGAGGGAGCCAGACTGATGTGGTTACTTTCGAGAAGTTTTGCCAACAAGAAAAGTTCGAAATGGAGCAGCGAGACCCTTGGAAGCAAAATCTTTCTGAATGTATGAGTCTTGTCCATAAGGAGTTTCTCGTCTGGAACGAAAGCGACAATAAACAGAAACTCTTTAATATCGCGCAAAAGGTGGGGAAGGCCCTCGGCCTCTCGCAGTAGTTTTGTTTCAAAGTAAACCGGAGCAGTATTTGCTCCGGTTTTTTGTTTGTGTTGACTTTTTGTGCCAAAGTGGTATTATTTTCTTGGGAACATTGTTCCCAATTTGTTCTTTAACGTAGTTCCCAAATTCCAAAGAAAGGAAACACCATGGCAAAAAACGCCAATGAAGCACCCAAGCTGGGCCGGCACTTCCTGTCCGTTCCTGCACTCGGCAAATTCCTCGCGACCCCAGCGGCCGCAAGTCACGGCAAGACTAAGGAAGTGTACGAACGCTGTCTCAAGGGACAACAGACCTGCGAGGTGACCGTCGCCTGTGTCGGTGATGACGTTGCCACGTGTTCGTTTTGGGCACGCGGAGGACTCATGGAGACCATCCATGTTCCAATGTCATGCCTGACACTGATCAAGCCCGTCTTTGGCGCTCCTGCGCCCAAGCAGGACGTCTATCGCGAGTTCGATCGTCTCGTCCACGTCGCTAGTTAGCGACAAAGCGGTGGCTCCTGCCACCAAAAGCCCAGTCTTTACGATGGGCTTTTTTTATTTGGCAATTTTGGACTCTGCGGCTTGGATTTTTTGGAAAATCTGCTATAGTATCCGATATGGAATTGAATGACCGCAAGATCGACGAACTCCTTGAGCTTACACGCGAAAACAACAAAATCCTCACCGGGATGCGTCGTGCGCAGCGTTGGGGTTCATTTTTCCGCGTCGCTTACTGGGCGGTGATTCTTGGTTCCATTTTTGGGGTTTACTACTATTTCCAGCCTACTATTCAAAAGTATGCGAAGACACTCCAGACTTCTATTGGAATTATTCAAAATTTTGAAAAGGCAGCTGGCTCAATCCCAACCGATACACAAGCCCTCAAGAACTTGTTGAATCGTTAAAATTAAATAACATGCCGAGGTAGTTGTTTTGGTAGGCCCAGAAGAGGGAAACAAAAGTAACTACTGTGAAGGATGGGTAAAAGTCAAAAGTATATGCCGAGGTAGCTCAGTTGGTAGAGCATTCGCCTGAAGAGCGAGGGGTCACCAGTTCAACCCTGGTCCTCGGCACCATAATAAAAAGCCACACAATTGTGTGGCTTTTTATTATGGTGCCGAGGATAAATATGCGAAGCATATTTAAAGGGTTGAAAGGCGCAGGCATGCCGAGCGCAGCGAGGAGCTGAGCCGGGGCAGCGAACACTTAGCGAATGAGCCGTACTCGGCGAAATCGGTTAGTGATTCGTGACCTACCCTAGGTCCGAGACAAATAGTAAAATCTCCATAATGGAGATTTTTCAATTGTATGACTTGTGTCCGCCTTGGTCCTCGGACAAATAGTAAAATAAAAAGGACCGACCTTTTTTGAATTCTTAAGGTCGGTCCTTTTTATTTTTTCAATATCTTCTACAGCGACTTAATCTTCACCGTCTGCTTGCGGTCCTTATCAATCTTTGGAAGCTTAACAGTGAGAAGTCCGTGTTTCTCTGTTGCTTCAACGTCCTCAGTCTCCACTTCAGCAGGGAGGAGGATTGTGCGTGAGAATGCCCCCCAATAAAGTTCCTGATAGAAATAATTTTCTGCGGCCACTCCTTTGGGTGCTTCGCGCTTTCCTTTGATGGTTACCATCTCGCGCGTTACTGATACTGAGAGATCTTCAGAAGCAACGCCAGCCACCATTGCCTGGATCACAATCGAATCATTAGTCTGGTATACATCCACCGCAAGTTCTCCCTCTGGGTCTTCGACGGTCTCCCATCCTCCTATTGGAGTTGCGCTCTCTTGCTCGATTTCAACCTCTTCCTCAAAATCAGAAGAGCGGTTCTTGAGAGCAATGGTTCCTGTGAGTCGTTCAAAAAAAGATCGTTTCATAATGGTGGTTTAGTTAGTAGATTTTATTGGTATTGGTTAGACGTTTGATGAGTGCAAGCAAGATGATAATACCGACGATCGCTGCCCAAAAGGGGGTAAACGTTAAAAGTGTTTTGAGCGTCGTATCACTAGGTATTATAGATAAATTAAAGTATGCGTGCAAGAGCGTTGCGACAAAAATCCCGCCAATGGTAACTACTGTTTTAATAAATCGATGTGCATAGAATGCGAATGCGATAGCAAGTCCAATGAACGCAGACGACACCATGTGGACCGTAGTCGCTCCAATGAAGCGACTACTCATGTTGCTGAGCCCTTCAGCAACGCCTGCTGTTGAAAGGGTCTTGAAAAGATAAAGCGAGTTTTCCATCGCTGCAAAACCAAGCGCCGCCGTGATGAGATAAATGATCGCATCCTTGGGTTCATCAAAGTGCTTACTCTTGAATGCGATGAAAAACACCGTTGAATATTTCGCAACTTCTTCAACAAAGGCCCAAAGGGTTACGCGCACCGTTTGTTCATAAGGGAGAAGGAATGAAAATTTTTGCGAAAGCACATCAATGAAACTCATTATCGCAGGCATCATGACGGCGATAAGCTTTTCAAACGGGAGCACAAAGTATACAATCGCCATCCCTGCAAAAAATGAAATCACAATAAGTCCGCGTGGTTCAGGAGTATGCCTGTCTTGGCGCATCCAAAACCAAAGCCACACGAGCGACGGAATGATTCCTCCCGCGAGTGCTATTGCGTAGGGTTGCCAGTTTAAAATGGTTTCGGCCATGGTTCAATGATGAGAAGAGATTTACTTTCCTTGGGAAGGAGCGCCCAAAGTTCCTCAGTAATGAATGGGATGAATGGATGTAGCATTTTGATATTGACCGCGAGGATTTGGAGGAGTACCCACTGCGCAGCGGCCTTTGATGCTCCGTCTTCACCTGAGACGCGAGGTTTCATCTCTTCAATAATTGTATCAGCAAATGTATTCCAGAAGTAGTGATAGAGCTCTTCGCCAGCGAGGTGGAAGCGGAAACTCTCGTAGTGTGTTGTGATACTCTCGATAGCAATATTGAGTTCGCGCAAGATTTCTTCATCTCGTTCCGTGAGTGCAGGACGTGGTGTGTCGAGCGTTGTGCCGCCAATGTTACTCAAAGTAAAACGAGTACCGTTCCAAATCTTGTTACAGAAATGTTTGTAGCCCTTGATCTTGTCTTCTGCGAGCGCGATGTCGTTACCTGGGGTGTTGCCGATGACAAGCCCAATACGCAGAGCGTCAGCTCCATACTTGTCGGTGAGCTCGATAGGGGAGACGACGTTACCCTTACTCTTGGACATTTTTTTGCCCTGCTTGTCGTTGACCATGCCATGGAGGTAGACCGTGTGGAAAGGAACCTCTCCTTTGAGATAAAGCCCAAAAATGACCATACGCGGGATCCATTTGAAAATGAGGTCTCGGCCGGTTTCCATAACATCCGTTGGATAGAAGCCCAAATCACGCTTTTCAGGGTACCCTAGGGCCAAAAGGGGCCACTGACCAGACGAAAACCATGTATCAAAGGTGTCAGTTTCGTGAGTGAGGGGGGCACCACACTTTGGGCACGCATCACCTTCTTTGTGGTCGGTGTCGAGCGCCCCATTGTTGCATCCAGTACAAATGAGGGCAGGGATTTTGATACCCCAAACAATCTGACGAGAAATGTTCCAATCCATGGTGTTGTCCATCCAGTACAAAAATATTTTTTCGAAATTATCAGGGATGAACGTAACTTTCTTTGCGCGCACGGCGTCAGCTGCCATCTTTGCGAGAGGGGCCATCTTTACAAACCACTGTGGCATTACACGAGGTTCGATAGTAGTGCCACATTTGTAGCAGGTAGGTACAGCGTGCGCATAGTCCTCGATCTTCTCAATGAGTCCGAGTGCCTGGAGATCCTCCACAACTTTTGTGCGCGCCTCAAGAACTTTGAGACCTGCATACTTGCCTGTAGTTGCATTTAGTTTTCCAAACTGATCAATCACCTCCACGCGCGGGAGCTTGTGTGTCTCTGACATACGGAAGTCGTTGTGATCGTGTGCGGGAGTAATCTTGAGAGCCCCTGTTCCGAATTCCATATCCACTTCTTCATCGGCAATAACAAGAAGGGGGAGTTTGCCTTCAGGGTGATCGACTTCAATAGTCTGTCCCATGTACTGCTGATAACGTGCGTCATTGGGGTTGACCGCAATTGCGACGTCCCCAAAAATAGTTTCAGGGCGTACTGTTGCCACGACGAAAGGCCCGTACTTGATGTAGTACAGTTTGTCAGCCTTTTCAACGGTCTCAGTCTCTACATCAGAGAGGGAGGTCTGGTGTTTTGTACACCAGTTCACGGTGCGATATCCGCGATACACAAGTTCATCGCGATAGAGCTTGCGAAATGTTTCCTGCACTTCTGCGATGACACTGGGGTCGAGAGTAAATTTCTCACGTGACCAGTCACACGATGCCCCGAGCGCCTTCACGTCGGCTTCCATGTGTTTTTTGCTGTCGAGCGTGAACGCCATAATCTCGTCAAAAAGCTCTTGACGGTCCATCTTGAAACGTGAGCGACCTTCCTTTTCAAGTTTCTTCTCGTACACCACTTGTGTTTCAAAACCTGCGTGATCAGCACCAGGGACCCAGAGCGCCTTTTTGCCCTGCATACGCTGATAGCGTGTCATGATGTCCTCAAGCGCGATGGTGAGCCCGTGCCCTGCATGCAAACGGCCGTTCGCATTTGGAGGAGGCATGATGATAGTGAAAGGTGTCTGGTGGCGCTCGGGGAGGTTGTCGGGGTTGAAAAAGCCACTATCTTCCCAGAGTTTGTAGATGCGCGCCTCAGTGTCCTTGGGCTCGTACGGCTTTGTAAGTTTTTCGGGGATATCGGTCATAGTAAGTAGATTTTATCATAATTTTTGAGGCCAACCAAGGTTTCTTGACTTTGGGTTTTGCGGGGCTCATAATGCAAAAAGATTCAAAGAGATTATTGCTCGTTCTTCAGATTGGAGGAAAAAATGAGACACCCAAATTGCTATATGGTCCCCGGGGCTGACTCGGTTGCTTCTGCTCGAGAAAATCTCCAGAAACTTCTCGATGGTTTCAATGGGCACGAAGTGATTCGTCCTCTCTCGTTTAACACACAGAAATATGAATATTGGGGCCACGCAGAAAGATTTTGGTTTTGGTTCAAACAGTTTCATCGCGGGGGATGGAAGGATTACGAGGAGGAACTCCGTGATGCTATGATCATCGTGACGTATCGACATTACTCTGGCATGGATTCTGTCGATATTGAAAAGGAGGTACGTTCGGTTCTTTCAGTATTTCTCTTTGATTGGGGGAATGTTCCCCCCGAAGAAAAGGAAAGACTCTCGCGTTTTCATAAGTATCTCTCCAGTTTGCATGCAGTACTCGGATAAGAAGAAAGGCCACCCGCGCGCGGGTGGCCTGTTTTTTATTTCAACAACTTGTCGAACCTGCTGACGAGACGAAGATAACGTTTTTCGACCCCAGGGTAGGCAAGTATTTTTTTACGGCTACGTGTTGCTGCCTGGAGCTTTGGAAGCTTTTCCGCAAATTGTTCTATTGTGAAGTCGATGTGTTGTTTATCGGGAAGTCTGTTCCAGTAGTGCGATCGCATAGTCTCGAGTCCTGGAATGTCTTCCAGTGAGCCTCGCATAATCACCCCACCAAAATGGTCTTGGGCAAGAAGTGCCACAACCGCACAGTGACCCCAGAGTGGATTTTCTTTGCACCAATGGGCGCCATCATAACTCGTGTCTTTTTTCGCTGCTCGTCTGATGAGGTCCAAAAAGCGCTCGACCGTCATCTCTTCCTTTTGTTTCTTCATTTCAGCCTCCTGTAGTGAACTTTCTCCGGTGACACTAACATATTTATTTCTTTTTGCGAAGTTCTGCGAGGGTTTTGGTCACAGGCTTTGCGAGGTGAAGGGTGCCCTGTGCTTTGATATGTTTTTTGGCTTTGTGACGAAGAAGACCAGCGACACCAATCATAAGTCCGTTGTCTCCCGAGAGGTGAACGTCAGGAATAAAGAGTGAGACACCCGAAAGTTTTTCAGCAACTTCTTTTTCAAATGCCTTGCGAATTTTTTTGTTGGCAGTTACGCCGCCCCCAAGAATAATTTCCTTTACGTTGTATTGCTTTGCAGCGCGAAGTGTTTTTGCGACGAGCACCTCGGTCACCGAGTCTTCAAAATCTTTTGCAATGAGTTCACGGTCGCGATCATTAAGCGCCTCAAATTTTTTGATAGCATAGAGTACAGAAGTCTTGAGCCCCGAGAAAGAAAAATCATAATCACTTGAATGAAGCATGGGACGGGGGAGGGGGATAGAGAGTCTTTGTCCTTCGGGGGCCTTTTCTACAAGACGAGATACCTCAGGGCCTCCCGGGTAGGCGAGCCCAAGCATGCGCGCAACCTTGTCGAAAGCTTCGCCAACAGCATCGTCGCGTGTTTGTCCGAGCATTTTGTATTTACCTGCAGAAGGCATTAAAACGAGCTCAGTGTGTCCACCCGAAATAAGAAGTGCTAGCGCTGGGTACTCCGCCGGTTTCAAAGTGTACGCACTCTTTTTCTTTGGTACGAGAGCTAGAAGCGCAGCGACGATGTGCCCCTCCATATGGTTCACAGGAATAACTGGTACCCCCCAGAGAGCACCGAGGCCTTCGGCGGTATTGATACCAACCCAGAGTGCTGGCTCGAGGCCGGGGCCCGAAGTGACGGCAATGGCATCAATCTTGGGGATATGGTACGCGAGCAATGTTTCCTTGAATGTTTCAAAAAGCTCGTTTTCTTTTTTGAAAATTTTTGTAAGCTCACGTTCTTTTTTCTTGTCGAGCTTGCGCGGGGCCTTAAGCTTCTTGAGCATCTTTGCTTCCTTGAGCGCGTGCACAAGGAGGGGGATGATGTTTTTGCTGTGCTCGCGACGAGCAACACTTGGGAAAACGCCACCAAATTGTGCGTGGAGGGCAGCTTGCGACACGAGCGCGTTGGAAAGTACGTTTATTTGTTTTGGTAAGGTTGATGTAAGCTTCGCCTCGACAATAGCGATGCCTGTCTCGTCACAACTAGTTTCAATAGCGAGGATGCGCATAGTTTTATTTTTTAATAAAAAGAGTTGGGTTGCTTCGGAGGACTTCGACGATGAGTATAAAATATTCAAGAACAATAGGGTCCTCGGCGATTTTTCTATGCTTACCTTCATAAAGTTTCTCAAGGCTCACGTCATTCGTTTGCCATGAACGACCTTCATCAAGAAGTATGTTGAAAATGGGAAGAAGTTTATCGAGAGCGTAAATAAACTTACTCTCAGGGTCGGCCTTTTCGTCGTATGCACGGAGTGTTGAGATGAGGGAAGGGAAGTCAGCGTATTTTTGAGCGAGCGTTTCGGTTGCAGCTTTCTCGAGGTCTATTTTTTTCTGCTCTTCTTCAGCAGTGCGGTGGAAAAACATATCGCCTGCAAACACTTCTACAATGTCGTGACAGAGTGCGTACTGGAGAGCCTTACCCTTGTCGAGGTCGAGATTTTGTTTGTCGATGATATACCATGCAATGAATGCGAGCTGGAAACTGTGTTCAGCATCGTTCTCCATGCGGTCTTCGCCGGTGGCATAGATGCGACGGCGGATTTGCTGAAAACTATGGGTGAGGCCCACCACACTCATAAGCTCATCGAGATTCCCCGTTTTTGTCATACTTTGAAATCATAGCAAACTGGCGAATGGATGCAACTAACTTGTATGATATAATACTTTGTATATGGAGCATGTACACGTCGAATCATTTAAGGTAATCGGTGTCCCTGTGAGGACTTCAGATAAATTTGGAAAGTCGATTGTCGATGCCGGAATAACATGGTTCAACTTTGAGAAAAATGATTTGTATCAGAAGATTCCAAACAAAACGAGCGACTATATTTATATTGTTGACACTGATCACGAAGAGGGGAATTTAGGTGAATACACTATTGTTATTGGTTGCGCAGTTTCGTCATTTGATTCTATCCCTGAGGGGATGGTTGGCAAGGATGTTCCGAGTGGTTACTATACGAAATACACCGTTCAAGGAAGAGCGACGGGAGAGATAGTTGAAAAATGGAAGGAAATCTGGAAGAAGGATGCAGAGAATCCGCGAAAATACTCGACAGACTTTGCGATATACAAAGGTAAATATCCCTTTGACCTCGGTAACATCGAAGGGGAAATATACATCGCGGAAAGTAAATAAAAACAGCTCGTTGCATAACGAGCTGTTTTTCAATGTTGGTTATTTATCCTCGGGAGGAGTTGATTCTTTGTTTGGATAATATTTGCAATCCGCGTGAGGGAAGCAGTGACAGCACTTTGCCTGGAAACCGTCTTGCTTGATACGGTTATTACACGAGGTGTGAATTTTGTGAGGAAGTGCTTCGGGTATTTGTTCGTTGGTCATGCGCTAATTATATACCTTTTAAAAAAGAAATTAAGTCTAATTTTGTGGGCGATGGGGCTTGGGTTCATCGCCTCAGAATCGCGGAGTTTAATTTCGTCCTTGCGGACTCATAAAACATCTCGCGTTCTTTGGCTGCCTCTCGCATTCTTGTTTGCAGGTGGCAAACAAGAATATGCTCCGAGTCTTCGATTCCCCACGCAAGGTGTGCAGACACCTTGCTCATCGCCCACTGAAAAAACAAAAAGCACTCTTGTTGAGTGCTAATGTTTTTACCAGTGGGCGATGGGGGAATCGAACCTCCGACCTCTACAATGTCAATGTAACGCTCTAACCATCTGAGCTAATCGCCCTTTATTTAATTTTCAAACCCAACTTAAAATTTCGAACTGCGGAGATGGTGAGATTTGAACTCACGATACGGTTTCCCATATGCCGCATTTCGAGTGCGGTGCCTTCAACCACTCAGCCACATCTCCAATATGCTCACCCAAAAGGGTCATATCAAAGTAGCATTTTTTTGCATTTTTGGCAAAAATTGGTATACTGCTCGAATCACTTTTGGCCCTATCGTCTATCGGTTAGGACACAAGCTTTTCAAGCTTGGAAGCGGGGTCCGACTCCCCGTAGGGTCACAAAAATACGAATTCAAAAAGACTGGTCAGTGCCAGTCTTTTTGCTTTGACTTCCTTCTTAAAAGTGCTAATTTTAAGTTAGATACGTTAACTCACCAAGGGAGGTTCAAATGAAAAACCTAGCTCTTTTCATTGCCCTTGTTGGGGCGGCAGCACTTGCGAATGAAATCTATTTACTGGCTGTGTTTGCTCTGGCGGTTGTTACCCTCATTTTCTATTTTGGGTTTCCGGATACTTCATGGGATTTATCCGAATTTTACAATCGACTTCCTACGGTTTGGCAAGACATCCCTGAAACGATTGAAATCGCGATGGCGGCAGAGTTCTTTGTGGGAGGAGTGGATATTAGCTCCACGGCGCAACTCTACGGTATTCTCGATGACAACAAAAAAGATTTTGAGATCAAAGTAGACGAGCGTCTCATGGACGCATTTGAAGACAAATACGATACATACGTTTTTTTGCATCATCCAGTGTCCCCGCGAGTTCGAGCACTCTTCCATTACTTCACTACGATAGAGGGCCACCCTGAAGATATTGAGCGGTTTGCCGACATCGCCCAGGCGGTCATGGTGCGAAAAAGATTGGGAGGAACACCCAAAAGAACCATTAAGGAATTCTTCTCACTTTTGCGCCCAGTTTTAAATTAATTAACCCGTGTTGCCATACGACAACACGGGTTTTTCCATACCGCTTGGTTTTTCTTCGTGTGAGGAGTAAGATGTTCAAATATTTTAATTTTTTGAAATCATGAAAGCCATCAAACAGTCAGCATCAAATTATGTAATCGCAGCAATGAGCCTTCTGGGGGTCTATATTTTTTCTTCACAAGCTCCAGCCGTCGAAACATTTTTTGCAAAAAGTCCCGAGCATCATATGGAGTCTGTATTCTTCATTATCTCAGTTCTTTTTGCGCTGAGTTTTATTGTTTTTTATGTATCGCGTGTAGCCAAACTTCCTTCCTTCGTTTTCGCCATTTTTTTTGGTATTGCGGCTCATGAGGCGCTCTTGCCTATAACCGAGAACGAGGGCCTTCTTTCTATCCTTGTGGCACTTGGTGCAACACTCATTCTCTTTGGCGGTGGTATTGAAACGCCATTTCATAGTTTCAAAAAGTTGATGGGCAAAATTCTCTCACTCTCATTCCCGGGGCTCTTTATTACATCATTTCTGTTTTCGTGGGCTGTCTACGGCATCGCCATCCTCCTCGGACATCCTCTCTCTATTCCTGTTGCAGTGCTTCTTGGTGCCGTGCTCGCATCGACAGACCCAGCAGCGATTATCCCTATTCTTAAAGATCTTCGCTTCAAGAATAATTCTATTAAAGACATTATTGTTTCAGAGAGCGCAGTGACAGATGTTGCGGGCACACTCCTTACGGTTATCTTTATCGCTATAGTGACTTCTGCTATCGATCCTGGTACGCTCAATAGTTGGTATGGCGCAGTGTTCACGCCTGAGACAGGGATAGTTCTCGCCGAACAACTCTTCTTTGGGGTTGTGGCAGGTCTCCTTGGCTACGGTCTTCTTGAGGGGCTCCACAAGTTTAAGCACAGTCATGACCGCGAGTTTGAAGTAGACTCAGCGTTTTTCCTTTTTGTGCCGATTATTATTTTTGCTATAGCACTCGCTTTTGGTGGCAGTGGTTACCTCGCGGCGTTTATCGGTGGGCTCCTCTTTCACATTACAGAGAAACTTCACGAGACAGAAAAATTCTTTAACCACACAATTGAAGGTTTTTTGAAGCCAATGATTTTTATGCTCCTTGGTGCCCTCATTAATCTCGAGTCGCTCATGGTGTATGCGCCTATTGGTGTCGTTGCATCGCTCGTGTTTATGATCATCATCCGACCTATTGCCGTGTTCATCTCGCTCGCACCATTTTATTTCTGGGGCAAGGAAAAGGTGACCGTGAAGGAGATGCTCTTTATCTCCGCTATCCGTGAGACAGGCGCCATCCCCGCTGTACTGATCGTCACCATCGCTAGCCTCGGTATTGCAAATATTGACGGTCTCGTAGAGATAGGTATGTGGGTTATCCTTATGACGCTCATCGTCGAGCCGCTTCTCTTGCCTGGGATAGCAAAGCGCCTCGATGTGGCGGAGCCCGTAGGAAGGTAGGGATATTGTTAATTTGGTGTTTATTCGCGACGTAGGGCGAGAGTAATAAGAAAGTAATCTTTCTTATTACCGAGCCGAGGAGCTAATATAGGTCAAAACCCTGCGGTCTCTGCCGCAGGGGCCTATATTAATTGAATAATTTGGCGCTTTAAAAGTAGTATTGTTTATGCTAAAGTGTGTGAACTATGGGCTACATTCTTGAGGAAAATACCAAGCAACTTCTCGAGGAGAAGTATGACGGCGTCGATACGCCCGAGTTTCGCGCAGATGTGCAGAGGTTGAAGTTGGGAGAACCTTTTGCTTATGTGCTCGGCTACAAGGATTTTCTTGGGGTAAAGCTCGATCTTTCTTGTAAGCCTATTATCCCTCGCGCGGAGACTGCTCATTGGGCCTCACGGGCCATTGAGGAGCTCAAGGAGAAGACCAAAGAGCTTGGGCGCCCTCTACGTACTTTTGATGCATATGCAGGCTCTGGTAATGTTGGGCTCGCTGTGGCAAAGAATGTCCCCGGGGTTATTGTAGAGATTAGCGAGCTCGATACAGAGCTCTCGCCGGGGATTATCGCCAGTGCTCGCATGAGCGGGATTCCTGAATCACAAATAAAAATTATTCCTGGAGATTCTCTTGATTCTGCTACTGGTCTCTATGATGCTATTTTTGCAAATCCTCCATACATCCCGCCAAGCGATATCGACAACCTCGACCCTGATATGGTTGCGCACGAGCCCCACCTCGCGTTCTTTGCAGAGGATGGAGGAAACTATTTTCATAAAATAATTATTTTTCAGGCATGGGACTTACTCGAAGAAGGTGGAGCTGTTTACATTGAAGCAGATGAGTATCAACGACCAGCACTCGAGGCCATCCTTAAAGAGACTCCGTGGACGTATGAATTTTGGGAGGATCAGTATGGACAGGTGAGATTCCCGGTACTTAGAAAAATTACAAAGTAAGGAAACACAAAAATACTCCCAGGAAGGCAAGGCCTTCCTGGGAGTATTTTGTGTGACTACTTTGAATGCAAATACTGAAAGATGTCTTCGAGTGCGCGCACCGCATCGCCTGCGGCAATATTGTTTTGGTGGTAGAGGATATCTGTACAGTCACCAGCAGCCCAAATCCCAGGCACGCTTGATTTTTGTGTGCGCGGGTCGATTATTACATGCTTGTATTCATTGAGATCAACAGCCCCTTCGAGAAACCCAGTGTTAGGGAGTTGTCCAATTTCTACAAAAATACCAGTGACAGAAAGTTCTTTTGTCTCTGCGGAATTGCGGTCACGTATTACGATCGCATTTACAAATTTGTCCCCCTTAACTTCAAGAATATCAACATTGGTTGCTGAGCGCATATTTGGATGCGAGAGCACCTTCTCTACTGTCACGGCATCAGCACGATTAAACTCCTTACTTCGGTTGATGATCGTGACTGACTTCGCATACGAGAGGAGCTGCGCAGCTGTTTCAAAAGCTGCATTACCTGCACCAATAACGGCGAGGTCTTGGTCGGCAAACATAGGGCCATCACATGATGCGCAGTAGGTAAGTCCCTTGTGTTCAAAAATGTCTGCTCCAGCGACCTCAAGTTTGCGACGGTGACTTCCCGTAGCGACGAGAACAGTGCGCGTAGTGTAAGACCCCTTTTCTGTTATTACTACAAAAAGTGATTCTTTTTTCTCAAGTTTCATTACGCGCTCTTCGCGCATTTCAAGAACGTCGGACGCATAAGCTTCAACGTGCGCCTTGAGAGATGCTGCAAGTTGGGGGCCAGAAATAGCGATGGTGCCAATCCAGTTTTGCACCTCAGTAGAGTCTGTGGATTGACCTGCGTACATCTCAGCGAGCATAAGTGTCTTCACACGCTTGCGCCCTGCATACACGCCCGCAGCGGCTCCAGCGGGGCCACCACCAATAATGATAAGGTCGTAAATATTTTCCATTAGAACGTTATATTAGATTTTCTTTGGACGGCGAAGAAAAGCAGGGACTGCGCTCCAATCTTCTTCTCCTTCTGCATCAAGGTCAATAATAGCAACAGGCTCCTTGTCGAGAATTTTCTTGGGAGCATCCTCTTCTTTTTTTGTGGGTTGTTCTACAAAACTATTGTTGATTTCTCCACGCTTATTTTCATTGCGGTCAACTTGCTGCTGTTTTGCGCCACTTGAAAAAAGATTGCGCTTCTCAACTCCTTCTGGGAATCCTGCTGCAATAACCGTGATTTTAATTTCGTTTTTCTTGAGACGCTCGTCGATAATAGCACCAAAGATAACACGTGCATCGGGGTCGATAGCCTCGGTAATAATCTTTGCTGCCTCGTTGATCTCGTGCATGCGGAGATCTGCTCCACCTGCAATAGCAAAGAGAACACCTTTTGCGCCAGAGATTGAGAGGTCGAGGAGGGGAGAGTTGATAGCGGCGAGAGCTGCTTCTTGTGCGCGATTTTCTCCTGTTGATGATCCGATACCGAGGAGTGCTGAACCAGCGTTGGTGAGGACTGAACGAATATCTGCAAAGTCCACGTTGATGATTCCTGGTGTGGTAATAAGGTCTGAAATACCTTCCACTGCTTGGCGGAGAACTTCGTCACTCATGGTGAACGCAGATTTGAACGTAGTGTCCTTGTCTGCAACACTCATGATGCGATCGTTGGGAACAACAATGAGTGCATCAACATTTTTACGGAGCTCCTCGAGTCCCTGATCCGCAATGCGACCACGATGTGACCCCTCAAATGTAAATGGACGTGTTACGACGCCAATCGTGAGGGCTCCTTGCTCCTTTGCAATCCCTGCGACAACAGGTGCTGCGCCAGTACCAGTACCACCACCCATTCCTCCTGAGATGAAGACCATGTCAGCGCCTTTGATAACACCCTGTACTTCTTCTTTTGTTTCTTCAGCTGCCTTGCGACCAATCTCTGGGTTCATACCAGTCCCGAGACCGCGCGTAAGATTCTTTCCGATGTGAATCTTTTTCTGTGCAAGTGAGTGATGCAAATCTTGCGCATCTGTGTTCATCACAATAAACTCAACACCCTTGATCTTTGAGTTGACCATGTGATTCACCGCGTTCTTTCCAGAACCACCAACACCGATAACTTTAATGCGCGCGAATGCTTCTACTTCTGGTTGTACTTTTGGCATGACTGATTGACTGATTTATTATTACTAATTACTAGTAGAATACCAAGAAAATAAAGGGAATACAAATGGGTCGAAAAATGAAATGGGGCCGTTTTGCCTTTGGCAAAACGGCCCCATTTCAAAAAATACTCCCTACGGCAAAAACGGCTTAATCCAGCTCTTGATTGTATCCCAGGCTTCGCCAAAACCAGTGTCGCTACTCTCTGAGGGCTTCTGGAGTGCATACACCGCGAGGCCATAGGCAACGAGCCAAGAAGAGTCTTTTACGGGGTGTTTGCCTGCATTTGCGACTGCAGTGCTTGCGATAGAGGAGGGAAGTTTGAGAACAGCCTTTGCGAGGTCGGCAATTGTTGCTATTCCTACACCACCCCCAGTGAGAATAACTCCTGCAGGGAGGAGTCCACTACGACCAATTTTTTTAAGGTGAGCATCGATGAGCTCAAAAATATCGTAAAGACGCGCTTCAATGATTTCTTCGAGTTTCTTTTTTGGATAAATTCCTTCCGTCCCTCCAACTTTAATTTTCTCCGCTTCTTGAAGTGGAATCTTGAGCCCGAGCGCAATGTCGTTGGTGATGTCTGTTGATCCAATAGGGAAAATCTGGAGCGAAATAGGAATGTCGTTTTCAAACACTGCAATAGACACCGTCTCCGCTCCGATGTTTACGAGGGCACACCCGACAGCACGTTGTTTTTTATTGAGAGCGACTTGTCCTGCTGCGATAGGAGAAGGGAGAACCTCGTCTACTTCCACGCCGATTTCCTCAATCGTTCTGATGATGTCATTGAGGTGCTGCTCAAGAGAAGTAGCAAACAGCATTTTTATATCGAGCTTTGATCCGGTCATGCCGAGTGGGTTACCGAGCACTTCTTTGTTGTCGAGTTTGTAGCGAAGTGTATTGCGATAAATAATACGCTTGTTGGTGAGGTGTGTGAGGTTGTCCTCAGCTTCTGTTTCAGCCTTGCGAATATCGAGTTCGGTTACTTCGTCCGATGCGCGAGAGATGATCGCGGTACCGTGTGAAATAGTAGACTCGAGTCCGATGCCACCAACAGAGAGAATCGCATTTTTAATTTTGAAACCTGCCATTTTCTCAGCAGCTGCGATCGCAGTAGTCGTACTACGAATAGTATCTGCCTTGTTGATGATGTATCCATGGCGGAGTCCGCGAGTTTCTGCGACGCCCGTACCAATAATAACAGGAGCCTCTCCTTGTGTGTGTTCAACGATAACAACGCGCGTAGCGTGCGTGCCAACATCGATGCCTGTTGCTATGCGTTTTGTACGAGGATTCATAGTGTATTGGCATTATTATATCAAAGATAACAAAAATCAGCCAATATATTGGCTGATTTGAGACGGAAGGAAGTGTTAAATTTTAAACAATGCACGAATTTTCTTCTCTGCGTTTTCCATTTTTGTACCGTGGTCAAGTCCCTTGAGGTGGAGGAGCCCATGAATAAAAAGAAATCCAACAAAGTTTGTGTACGAGCGCTCGAAGAGTGGCGCTTCGGTACGAGCCTTTGCAAGGTCGAGAAAAATCTCTCCCTCACTTTCACTCAATGGGAACGAAAGAATGTTTGTCGAGTTGTCCTTTTCTCGATAGGCGAGATTGAGCTCACGAGATTTCTTTGGTCCGACAATAACAAGCGAACAATCGTACTCCTTTCCGAGTACGGCGTCGGTCATTTTAGCAAAAGGCAAGCGTGGAAGCTTGCCTTTTGTTGTGTTGGTAATCGATAACGACATTGAGATTACCGATTATTTGTGACCTCGAGCCTTTTTCTCAGGAAGTTTGCCGAGTTTCTCAAGGAGCGCATATTCCTTGCGCATACCGAGTACAACGAGTGCATCCTTCTTTACACGTGCCTGATTAGGCTGGCGCTGGTTGTAACGGATTGAACGAACACGAGGAATAACTCCTGAGCCCTGAACGCGCTTGGTGAAGCGACGAATAAGGCTAATCGCGTTTTCGTTTGGATTCTTCTTAACTTCTGCGTTTACGGTTGACATAGGCGATATATTATCATAGTTGGCATTTGAATGCAATAGTCAAAATACCCTTATCTCAACTCGTCTTTTAGGTGTTTTACGAAGTCGGGAAGGTCGGCAAGTTTTACGGTCTCCTGAGAGCGAGTTTCCATGTTGCGGGCGATGATGGTATTGTCGAGAGCCTCTTTTTGTCCAAAGATGATAGTGTACGGTGCGCCACTTCGCTCAGCGATAGCGAGCTGTTGCCCGAGTCCGTCTTTTGAGAGTGACTGTGCGATGGGGATATGTGCCTTACGAAGAGTTTCAATAATTCCAAAACTCTTGAGCTTTGCTTCATTGCCAAGCTGGATAAAATATACCTTCGGCTTCTTCAAGATGCGAGGGTTGAGAGGCTTGTGAGACGGTGACATGATTACGCGATCGACACCAATACCACCACCGACTGCAGGTACGTCCTTTTTGCTGCCGAGTGCCTTTGCGAGGAGGTCATAGCGGCCACCCGAAGCAACAGTCATCGGTTCATTTGCTCCTTCTGCGTTTACATAATCAAGATCGATGATTTCAAACACGGTGCGGGTGTAATAGTCGAGCCCACGTACGAGATTGTTATTGATACGATAAGGGATAGTCATCTCCTCGAGATACTCGATGACTTCTTTGAAATGATGACGACAGTCATTGCAGAGCGCCTCGATAGGAGTTGGTGCGCCTGTCTTTAATTCTTGGCAACGCTTGTCTTTGCAGTCGAGGAGACGAAGGGGGTTGGTCTTGATACGCTCTTTGCAGTGAGGGCAGAGCTCGTCAACATGCTTTCTGTAATAATTGGTAAGGTTCTTGATGTATCCGCTACGGCAATCCTTGTCACCAATACTATTGACCTCAACAGAAATATTTTTAATGCCAGCTTCATCGAGGGCGAGTGTCATTGAACGGATAATGAGTGCGTCCGCAATACTTTTTGATGTTCCGAGAATCTCAAAACCAAACTGGCGGAATTCGCGAAGGCGTCCACGCTGAGGATTTTCGTGGCGGAAAAAAGGACCAAAATAATAAAGCATTACCGGCTGGGGGAGCGCCTGCATGCCTTGTTCGATATATGCGCGCATCACCGCCGCAGTGCCTTCGGGGCGCATCGCAAGATGGTCGCCTCCTTTGGTCTTTAATACATACATTTCTTTGTCGCGGATATCAGTACCGACGCCGAGACTCGAGGTGAATACCGTTTCGCGCTCAAGGATCGGAGTTTCGATGGGACGGAATCCATAGTAGGTGGCAACCTCCGCTGCTTTTTCAAAAAAACCTTGATATGCGTAATATTCAGCGCCTTGAATGTCGCGCATTCCTTTTGGGCTCGCAATATCTTCGACCGTCATCTTTTTTGGTTTTTCTGTGCTCATAATGTTATGTATTATTGTTTGTATTCTCCCGGAAGGTAGTCAATGGCACCTATAGGGAAAAGACGCAAAAATGCTCTTCCTACAATAAGGTTGCGATCAACAGGGCCCCACGCGCGAGAGTCGAAACTCCCCGCACGATTGTCTCCCATCATAAAATATTCTCCTTCACCCAGCGTGCGCTCAACAGCTCCTTCTTTTGGATACGCTACATAGGGCTCCTTGAGGGTGAGCGTAACTGTTCCTTCTTTGTCTTTTATAAAAACATGCCCATCTTCGTCTACAAGCACGGTCTCCCCAGGGAGTCCTATGACGCGTTTGATGAAATATTGTTCTGGATTTTTTGGATATTTGAAAATAACTACGTCACCACGGATGGGGTCTCCAATATGATAAGAAAGTTCATCAACAATAAGATATTGCTTGTCTCTAAATGTCGGATCCATTGAAGCTCCAGATACAATGAATGGCTGCGCTACAAACATGCGAATAGGAACAACGATGATGAGCGCGACGATAAGGAAACGAAAAGTCTCCCACGCTTCTTCGCGAAATGTATGATTTTTTTCAGAGGGAGCGATAGGGTCGAGTGTTTGTAAATCTTCGTTCATGTGTTGTCAACATTTTAAATCACACAAGGACTTGCTGCAAAGGCTAAAAACGTGGCGTAATACTACTTTTCATTTTTAAAAATAGAAAGAGATTCTCGGATGGCTGTGAAAACTTTATCGTTGCGTAAGTTTCCCATGCTCATGAATCCTTTTTCTTTGAGAATTTCTTCGAGAATGGCGATATTTTTTTGATAGGTTGGGATGAGGGTAGTCTTACCAGTTTCCTCAGCATAATTTTTGAAGACCTGGAGTTGGAGTAGTATTTCAGAGAGAATAACGCGCTGAACAGGATGTTCGCGGAGCATCTCCTCTGTTTTTTCCTTAAGCATCCCCTCTGTTGACCAAAGTCCTGCGAGCTGGACAACGATGTCTTTTTCAACACCAATTACAACTTGAGGAACCTTGCTAAGTTCGCCACGGAAACCACCGTGTTCAGAATAAAAGTATTTTATTTTCCCAAGATTGCCGTTGTCTATGTTTTTCTTAATTGCAGAAAATTTCTTTTCTTCAGTTGTGGTGCCAAACGTTACATCAATGGAAAGTGACAGGTGTGAGAGTTTTTGTTGAAGATCCTCAAGTTCAAGAATAAGGTCGCATCCGTTGTATACATCATCATATTGAGAAGGCTTGATTGTTTGGGCTTTTTCACCAAACCAATTTCCGTGGCCAATCTGGTGATACATCACCGCTTCAAGAACTTCCGCGTACACACTATTTGCGTCCTTAGTAAATCCTTTTTCCTTATTTTTGACACTCGTGAGGTCGCGGTCTACGTTTTCTTTGCCGTAAAGCTCTTCAAAGTCGCGAGGGTCTATTTCGCTTTCATGAAGTGTGGCGTGTGCCTTTTTGTATGCCTGCTCAACCGCAGGGTGGATATAATCCTTGCTACGTTCAAGATTTGAAAGGTTGTTAAAAAAAGTTTCTTTCATGTAATTTTGCGATTAATTGTTATTCATTGTACCATAGAGTTTATGCAGTATCTAATAGTAGGACTTGGGAACCCAGGAGAAGAATATGTAGAGACTCGTCACAACGCGGGGCGTATGGTTGTTGAGGCTTTTCGCAAGAAAAATGATTTCCCTGAATGGACGCTCGACAAGAGTTTGAAAGCCCTTGTCTCAAAAGGTGCATGGGGAAAGGACAAAGTAGTTCTCCTCATGCCTGATAATTTTATGAATGTGTCAGGGAAAAGTGTTGCGCCGTTGGTGAAGAATGCCAAGGATGCGGAGCGCACACTCGTGGTGTATGACGATCTTGATTTGCCTATCGGGGGGATGAAAATGTCATTCAATAGAAGCTCGGGTGGGCACAAAGGGGTAGAATCCATCATTAAAGCGCTCAAGACGAAGGCATTTGCACGACTCCGTGTGGGTATCTGCCCGACGACGCCGACGGGGAAGCCACGCAAGCCAAAAGGGGAGGAGGCCTTTCTAGATTTTATTGTGGGGCCTTTCAAGAAGGCAGAGCTCGATGAGATTAAAAAGGTTGCAAAAAAGGGAGCCGATGCGCTCGGGTATTTTCTTGAAGACGGAAGAGAGATTGCGACAGGGAAGATTAACTAGGCACGACACAAAAAAAGTGGGGCGAGCGCTTTGCGCTCGCCCCCCTTTTTTATATTATGCGTTACTTCGTGTCTTTGATAGTAAGACTGTAAGGTGTTGCGGCAATCATGAGGATTCCCAAAATCAAAAAGAGGAAGCGGAAATCAATAAACATAAGAAGAAGTGAGCCGATGATTGGTGCAATGATGTACGAAGTCGCGCGCATCGTCCTCATAAAGGTGATGAGGTGTGCGTCTTCGGGACCAACCTTTTTATAAAAATAGCTTTCCGTCATTGCCTCGACAGCGCTCGCCCCAAAGCGTGTCATAAAGAGGAGTGCTGCCCAGAGATACACATTACTCGATGTCATCCATGCGATGGTAGCAGTTGAAACCCCCATGATGACAAATCCAATAGTGAGCATTTCTTTTTCTCCATATTTTGTATCCGCTAGTCTCCCAAAGAAAACTTCAAAGAGAACAAAAGGAAGAAGTGCAATAGGAATAATCGTGCTCAGTATCTCATTCATGGGAATACCCATATCTGTGTTGAGATAGATGGGTGTATAAATAACCATCCACACAAAGAAGAATGAAAGAAGAAAGTGCATGAGAATAATAGAGTGAAGGTCGTGGCTTTCACGCACGATGCGGAATGTCGCCCTAAATGGATGCACGAGATAGTGGGGGTCTTCGTAATTTCTAAAATATTTTGCAATAACAAAAAAACCGAGAGACATAATCACCGCAGCCGCGGCCCATATCTTCCAGAAGTCATGATCGGTGAGCATGAGCCCTGCAACAAAGGGAGCAGTAGCAACAGCGATGTTGAGTACTGTCATAAAGATGCCACGCATACTCCCTGTCTTTTCATTATCGGTAAAATTTTCTACAAAGTAGTCGAGGTTGAGAAATATCACCGAGCTTGTTACAAGGAAGACAATAAACGCAATGAGTGCAAGGATGGGGCTCGTCGCGGGGTCTGAGCAAAAAGCAAGGACAACGAGAGTAACAATCTCGACTCCCATAGCGCCGAGTGTTGCCCAGTAGTTCCCAAAGCGTTTAAGGATACGCGGGAGAAGAAATGTATAGGTTACCGTAAAAATTGCGGCGAAAGAAAAAATGAGCCCAACCACTTTTTCGCTTGAGAGGAACTGTGAAATAAAAGATGACTCAATATAGAGCGGGAGCGCGTATTGAAATGAGTACAAAAAACTCGTGAGGTACACGAGAAGAAACAATGCTTTTTTTGATACACCTGTTGTCATAATTGTCATAGTATACCATAACAAAAACCGCCGTCATATAATATGACGGCGGTTTTTTTGTTGAGATTTTTTAGACAGTGAGAATGACAGGGATCACGATTGGACGCTTTGCGGTCTCTTGGAAGAGAAGGCGGGCAACGGCGTCAGTGACGTGGTCTTTTACATAATCGAAGTCAATCTGCTTTGATCCTCCAACCATCTCCTCAACAGTCTTTTTGGTGAGGAAACGTGCCTGGCGGAGGAGGTCCTGAGACTCACGGAGATAAACGAACCCGCGCGAGATAACATCAGGAGACTTGGTGACCTTACCGGTCGCTACGTCAAGCGTAGTGATAACCACAAAGATACCATCCTGTGAAAGCATTTGGCGGTCGCGGAGGACAACTTCCTGCATGTCACCAACTGAGAATCCATCCACGAGAATGAGACCCTTCGGTGCCATCTCCTTGAGCGAAACAATCTTTGATCCGTTCTCTTGGATTTCGATAATCATACCGTTGTCAGGGATGACAATCTCGTTGTCGGTGAGTCCCGCTTCGCGAGCGATGTCGGCGTGACAGCGGAGCATGTAGTGATATCCGTGCACAGGGATGAAATACTTTGGTGCAAGCTTCTTGTGAATCCAAAGTGATTCATCATGATGCGCGTGACCAGAAGAGTGCACCTTTGCATTCTCGTAGTGAATGAGGTGAGCTCCCTGACGTGAGAGATTGTCCTTGAGCTTCTGGACGCTACGCTCGTTGCCTGGCACTACTGATGATGAGAGGAGAATAGTGTCGCGTTTGTTGATCTTCAAATACTTGTGCGCCTTGTTTGCTGCGCGCATGAGTGATGCAAATTCGTCTCCCTGAGCACCTGTTACCAAAAGGATGATGCGGTCTGGTGGATATTTTTCCATGTCCTCAATAGGAATGAAAGTCTCAAGTTTTGCCTTGAGGAGCCCAGACTGACGTGCGATGTCCACGTTGTTCTTCATACTGCGACCATCGAGTACGATTTTTTTGCCGAGGATTTCTGCGACATCAATAATTTTCACGAGGCGCTCGAGAAGTGACGCAAATGTCGCTACAATGATACGTCCTTCAGTGTTGCGGATAATGTCCTCAATATTCTTGAGCACGGTACGCTCAGGGAATGAGTATCCAGGGCGCTCAACGTTGGTCGAGTCAGCCATGAGTACAAGCGTTGGAGCGCTCTTTGCGATGTCATCAAATGCGTCTTCTTCCTCCATAGTAGGTACACCATCTACGTGGTCGAGTTTGAGATCGCCTGTGTGGATGATATTGCCGTAAGGAGTTTCAAGAATGATTCCCATCGCGTCAGGGATAGTGTGGGTGACGGCGAAAAATTTCGCTTTAAAATCTCCGACAGTAATGCGGTCACTCTTTTCGATAATGCGCATATCAAGAGGTGGGAGATGTGAAAATTCTTCCTGTCTCTTTTGGATCATGAGTCCTGTGAGAGCGCGTGTATAAACTGGTGGGTTACCAATCTTTCCCATGAGGTAGGGGATACCGCCCGTGTGGTCGAGGTGTCCGTGTGTGATCATCACTGCCTTCACTTTGTGTTTGCGATCTTCAAGATATTTTGTGTTTGCAAGAATATAGTCCACACCCGGTGTGTTCTCTTCTTTAAACTGGAGTCCTGCGTCGATAACAACAATCGAGTCTTTGTACTCAATCATGGTCATGTTGCGACCGATTTCTTCTACGCCACCAAGCGCAATGATGCGCACGTCTCCGTCCTTAAGAGGAGGGATGACGACATTATCCTGATCCTTTGGGTACGGTGCCATCATGCGACGTGCATCGGCCTTTTCGCGGCCAGTAGAATGCTTTACGCGTGTTCCCGTACGTGGTGCATTGTTGCCACCATGTCCTCCACGTTGTGCGCGGAAGTTTGTTCCCCCTGCGTTTGTGTTGCCCCCCTGTGGGCGAGGAGTATGAGTCCCTTGTGTGCTCCCATGAGCTTGTGTTGTGCCAGGAGTCCCACTGTGGGTTCCTTGTGGGCGAGGGGTATTCTTGTAGCTCCCGCGGTTGATTCCGCGATTGACGGCGCTCCTTGGCCCGCGAGCGTTACTATCTTTGCGAGGGAAACGACGTGCGCTGTATCCGCCCGCTCTGTCTCCTGCACCTTCTGTTTTCTTTGGTTGTTCTTCGGTCATTATTTTTTAGTAATTATTATTTTTATTTCTTCTTGTGAGAACTTATCTCAAAAATATTTACGACGGTGTCCCGTACATAGACATTTTTGAAACAAGTCCGAATCAGCTATTATTCCTTGCGCGGAACAAATATTTTCCAAACGTTATCAGTATTGATATACCATTCATGAATATTCAAAAAGCGCTCAGCGGGAACAGAGATGGCTCCAAGTGAAAGTCCTTGAACCTTCTGTGGGAGAACATACAAAAATTCTGGTGCATACATAAAGATTGCAGGAGCGTCTTTTACTACCTCGTCACTAAACTTGTGATACGAAGCTGCTCGCTCGGTGCTATTTGTTTCTGTTCGAGCATCATCGAGAATCTTATCAACCTTTGTGTTTACGTATGAAGTGATGTTGAGACCTGGGTCGAGACGCTGGCTTGAGTGCCAAAAAGGGTAGGGGTCGCCACCTTGTCCAAGTACCTGACCAAAGAAAAGCGCTTCATACTTGCGAGGACGTACGATCGTTTCCTTGAGATCTCCCGTCGCAAAGACGCGCACGGTCACAGGGATCCCGAGTTCTTCCCACGAAGTCTTGAGTTCTTGCGCGACGGTCTTGAGTTCTGTGGCTTCTGATGTTGCGAGCTCAAAGCGAAGTGTTTGTGTCTCCTTCTTTAGTTTCTTTATCCAAAGTTTATCGGTCTCATCAAACTTCCACCCAGATTTTTCGAGAAGTGCTCGCGCAGCAGCAAGGTCCTCCTCGCGATTTTCCTCTTGTGTGGGTGTTTCGTATCCAGCGGTCCCTGGAGGAAGTGGTGAATCGAGTGCAACTCCATACCCAAAGAGAACCTTATCAATAATCGATTGTTTATTTGCGGCGAGGGTGAGTGCTTTACGAACACCTGCGTCGACAAAAAGTGGCTGCTCATTTTGGTTGAAGAAAACAGCAAGTACGCGAGGGAGTGGCGTGTGCTCAATACGGAAACCACTTTGTGAAAGTTTCTGTGCGTTCTCTGGAGAGACAGAGTTGATTGACTGCACGGTGCCATCCTCTATTGCCTTGAGTAGGTCTACTTCGTTACCAAAGAAAACTAGTTTAATAGTATCAATGCGTGGCTTCCCAAGAGCAAAAGATTTAAATGACTTTAGCGTGTAAGAGACGGGAATTTCATCGCCATCTTTTGTTGTCGTCTTCATACTATCAAATTTGTACGGGCCAGAACCAATAGGCTCACGGTTATATTTGTTGGTATCAAAGCGATTGTAGTCGATAGTCTTCCAGATATGCTCAGGGAGGATACCCATCGTTGTGTTTTCAAGGAAGGGAGCATATGGTTTCTTGAGGGTGAAGAGTACGGTGAGCTCGTCGACTTGTTCTACTCCAACACCGTCCCAGCTCGCACGCTTGGGACTCTTCATGCGACCATCCTGCGCTGTCTTTATAGTGAAGACAACATCAGACGCAGTGATCTTTTCCCCGTCATGCCAAACAAGCTCAGGCTTCAAAGTAAATGTATACTCGAGTCCATCATTCGAAACTTCATAAGTGGCAGCAAGATCGGGAATGAAATTGTTATCCTTATCTTTGCGCAGAAGCCCTGAATAGATGAGCGTAGTGAGGTCACGATCGGCCTCGGTCCCTACTTCGCTCGTTGCGAGGAGTGGGTTGATGTGTGCAGGGGTATTGAGTACGCCCTCAATGAGAGTCCCGCCAACTCCGGGAACTTGTACGATATATGCTCGACTCACACTAAGGAGAAGCACTATTGTTGTGCCCACAAGAACTCCCATGGCGGTGAAAAAGATTTGGTTCTCGCGATGCGAAAAAGCCTTCACAGCAAGAGCAAAACGCCCTTCAAGAGGAAAGGTGAAACGAGAATTCAATTTGTGAGAAAAATGTGAAAGAAATTGCTTCACGAAAAAAGTTTTTAGAGGCGGATTTCCGATTCAACCGAATCACGTCCTGGACGTAAGAAAACTTACGCGCGGAGAATAAGCATTGCGAATGCCGAAAGAGCGAACAAAATCGCAACAACAATAGAGAGGTAGAAAAGAACCTTCTCCATTCCTCGGCGAGTGTAACGAATAGAATCGTCACCGCCACCAAACGCACCACCAACACCTGCTCCAGTCTGCTGGAGGAGGATCGCTGTAGCGAGAATGATTGAGAGGATAATCTGCACCCAAGGCAGAACCGTAATCAGAAATTCCATAGACATTAATATAGCAGAAAAGGAAAAAGGATGCAAAGGGGTGGAATGTAGAATATAAGATTTGGGATTTGGAAAGGGAAAAGAAAATGGGGCGCGACCTCTGGTCGCGCCCCATTGCAATCAAAACATGCTTCAACCTTTCTGTATCCATTTGTTCGCGTCGTCCGCCTGTGGCGACTCTGTTGAGCTTTGTTGTTTGTTGTTCAGAAATTTTTGCACTACGTTTGCGAGGCCGTCATCGCGGAAGAGCTTTGGACACTCGTAACCATCGATGACCTGTGCCCACTTTGCATGAGAGGGACAACCGACAAACTCGCAGTATGCATGATGTCCTGACCCCTTGCGTTGTGTGAGTCCACACTCGCAACAGATAAGAGTGGTACCGAGAAGATCTGGGTCGCGGGCCCTCAAGTGTGGGGCGACATACCAATAAAGCAGTTGAATGGTTTCGATAAGGATCGTCGTCGAGATATCCTTGAGAAATTCAGGATAGGGAATGCCGGTATAGTTCTGCATGTCGCGGGCCAGAACAAAATGATGTTCTTCGTACTCGACTATACTCACTCGTCTGTCGTGGAGAGTTACCACTTGTTGCATCACTTTGTCGCGAAGCTTTTGCGGTAGTCCGTTGATTACTCCACAGTTATCCTCGTTCCATTTGATGACAGAATTTCCAACGTCATTTGCAATAATAAGAATCTTCAACATGACCCACCTCCGTAAGTGATTGATAGTACAAAATTTGTTTCTGAAGCAACTCTACTCTATAGGTATTGATATGGCAACTACTTGAGTTATCCACACCCCTTGTGCTTTTTTTATTGAGATGATGATATACTATATTGATAATCAGAGTAATTAATATTTAAAAAAACAAAATGGACACACAAACAGAAACGCAGCCCCTCGTTTGCCCTTCGCACACTACTCACTATGCCGCTATGGCGATCGTCGGTATGCTTATTGGTACTATTGCAACATACTCATATGTAGCGATGCGCCCTGTTGACCCAGCGACTACTTATGAAGCAGGTTTTGCTGCGGCAAAAAAGCTTGTAGAAGAAAGTAGTGTTGGCCCAATGATCCAGTCAATGGGTGAGGTGCGTGCTGTTACGGGGACAATAACGAGCGTTTCTGGTTCTCGCATTGCGCTCCGTGTACAGTCTGTGAATCCATTTGAAGATCAAAACCTTCTCAATCGCGCTATTACCATTACTTCTGATACCAAGATTGTGAAGCTTTCGCAAAAGGATCCAATAAAGTTCCAGTCAGAGATGAACGCATTTCTCAAGGCGTCTCAGTCTGCGTCAAATCCATCGCTTACACCCCCAGCACCATACACTAGCACGTCTATTACTGGAGCAGATCTCAAGGTGGGAGATACGATTAGTGTGACCGCAGGGGATAATATCAAGTCATCAAAAGAATTCTCTGCAACAGAGATTCAGGTTCAGCCTGTTCTTTCTGCTGCTATCAATTAATTACTACACAATTATCTCTATCCTACTCTTGTAGGGGGGGGTCGACTCACTGTACAATTTATTAGTACTCATCAATTAATATCCCATCCCCATGCTTAAACAACTTTTTGCAACCACCAAGGTCCTCATCCTCGCCATCGTCCTCTCTTTTGGGCTCTCGTACGCTCTCGCATGGACATCTCCTACTGCAACTCCACCAGGAGCAAACGTTGCGGCCCCTCTCAACGCGAGCGCAACCGACCAAGTAAAGACAGGAGGACTCACTGCGGGTTCTCTCACTACTGCGGGTCTCACTACCACAGGGACTCTCCGTGTCACCACAGGGGCTGGAGCCACAAAGGTCCTCACTTCTGATGCGAGTGGTAATGCAACCTGGCAGGCAGCTGCGAGTGGTTCTGGAGACAATCTAGGTAATCACACAGCTACTCAGGCGCTCAATATGGCAGGGAATAACATTACGAGTGCGGGAGCAATTACGGCTACAAATAATGCTATCGCTACGTTTGGTCCAAACTCAACATGGGGAGCGTATCTTGATGTAGGTGGAAATGGAAGGACTACTGCAAATGCATCAGTAGCAACAACTAATGGCAACTTGCACCTTGATGCGAAGACTGGCGCCTTTGGGACTTATTTAAACTGGTATAGTGCGACTGGTGGTACACACGTAGGTAATGGTGCTACTGGATACGGTTTGCTATATGCAAGCGATGTGTATGCAGGCGGAAAGTGGATGAGTGCAATTCCAGTAATCACAAAGTCGACAACGCTCTATCAAGCTCAGGCGAAAGCAACTCTTCAGTGTTGGCAGGATGGGACAAAGGCAACTTGCACCAATACGTGTTCGGGGGCATTGACCACAGCTGCAACATGTAGCGCTGTTACCTCGTGTGCAACCTATAGCTGCAACCCAGCTACGGTGTTCGCTAATACTAATTTGGGAAGGCTTGTTCAGTAGTTTATTCTGTATATTATGAGAGAAATAAACAAAAGAACAATTCTCGCTGCTTTTTTGGTGTTGATTTTTGTTAATTTCATGACTACTTTGGGGGATGACAAATATGGGAACAATTCTTTTGGGCAAGTAATTCATAAGGATGATTTAGTTGTGGCAACAATGAAAGATTTAACAGATAACGCGTATTCTTTATCGGGGAGAATTAAAGAAAAGGGAGATAATTATTTTATTGTTACTGCCGATGTTGTTGATTTCTCAAAAATTGACAACATAAATTTTTCCAACTTAGGAACTCTTTTGCCCACGATTGCAAAAGATTATCGAATCAATATAACCGAGCAAACTGATTTTACATCAGAGAAATTCAACCAGGCATTCTTGTCAGGATATATAACGATTGAATCAAAAGAGGGGATTTATACAACAGACATTCTGACTGCAAAGTCTGTAACAATCCCCCCCGCTTGGGAAACCTCGATTATTGCCGAAAAAAATAGAAAAATTAATGAAGAGTTAAGAATGAAGAGTAACTTTTAATTCCGCACGTATATTCATAGTAAAACATATACACCCCCACGATTCGGCCGAATCGCGGGGGTTTAGTTTTTTGGTTTATGCTATAATGTAGTCTAATCAGATTAGTAATTTAGTAATTCAATATGACACCAACATACATTATTTTAATTGTTCTCGCCGTTCTTGTTTTGTGGGTTATTTTTTCCTACAACGGCTTTGTTCGCCTCGTAAATCGCACCAAAGAAGCATGGGCAGATATCGATGTGCAGCTCAAGCGTCGCTATGACCTCATCCCCAACCTTATGGAGACGGTCAAGGGATATGCAAAGCATGAGAGTGGTGTTTTTGACGCCGTAACAGAAGCACGTGCAAAGGCGACACAGGTGCATATTGATCCAAGCAATATCACTCCAGAACAAATCGCGGCAATGTCAGGAGCAGAGGCGTCACTCGGCCAGTCACTTGGTAAACTCCTCGCAGTAGCAGAGGCATACCCAGATCTCAAGGCAAATCAGAACTTCCTCTCACTTCAAGCAGAACTTGCTGATACAGAGAACAAGATTCAAGCAGCACGTCGTTTCTATAACGGCAACGTTCGTGATCTCAGTATTGCTATTGAATCATTCCCCGGAAACATCATTGCAAAGATGTTTGGTTTCTTGAAGATGGGATTCTTTGAGCTCGAACAAGATTCTCAAGAGCGCGAGCCAGTTAAGGTTAGTTTCTAGTTTTTATCATGGCGGTATCCTTGTACACCCATCAAGAACAAAACGTTCGCAAGACATGGCTCCTCATGACCATGTTCTTTGCTGTGGTTATCGGTATTACGTGGGTCTTTAGCTATGTTCAAAACAATCCTTCAATCCTCTACTTTGGTGTTATTTTTGCAGTGGGGATGAATATTTGGAGCTATTGGTATTCAGATACACTGGTGATTAAAATGTCGGGCGCAAAACCTGCAACCCGTGAACAATATTTTGATCTGTGGAATGCGGTTGAAAATCTTTCCATCACCGCGGGTCTTCCGATGCCAAAGGTGTACGTGATCGAAGATATGTCTCCCAATGCGTTTGCAACAGGTCGTGACAAGGACCACGCCGCCGTCGCGGTGACGACAGGGCTCCTTAGTGTTCTCAACAAGCCCGAACTCGAGGGTGTCATTGCTCACGAGCTCTCACACATTGGCAATCGTGACATCCTCCTCGGTACTGTTGTTGTGGTCCTTGTTGGATTCATTGCTATTGTTTCAGATATGTTTTTGAGAATGTCGTTTTATGGCGACAATCGCAATCGCGACGGTCGCCTCGGCGCGATCATTATGATTATTGCGGTAGTGCTCGCGATCCTTGCTCCCATCATTGCGCAAATTATCAAGCTCGCTATTTCTCGTAAACGTGAGTTCCTAGCGGACGCTTCTGGTGCACTCCTCACGCGCTATCCAGAGGGCCTCGCGAGTGCCCTTGAAAAGATTTCTTCATATCCGCACGGACTCCAAAAGGCCAGCACGGCGACTGCGCACCTCTATATCGCCAACCCTCTCAAGGACGGCAAAGCAGTTTCGTTTATGAGTAAACTCTTTGCAACTCATCCACCAGCTGGGGAACGTATCGCTGCTCTCAGGGGGATGGAATAGGACTTGGGGTAGGATTTTGAAGTTGGGATTCGGGATATAGAAAAGACGGGTTGCCTTCAGCAACCCGTCTTTTCCACAATTGGTACTTTCCATTTTCTGTTCTATGGTGATACAATATTTACTATGAACGAAAACAAAAAGAAAATCCTCGTTGTAGAAGATGAAGAGCCGCTTCAGCTTGTACTCCGTGACATACTTAATGTGGGGGGATACGATGTTCTTGAAGCAAAAAACGGGGTCGAAGGTCTCGAGGTGGCACTCCGTGAGCGCCCAGACCTGATCCTCCTTGATATTCTAATGCCAAAGATGAATGGGCTTGATATGCTCAAAAAACTTCGTCAGGACGAGTGGGGCAAAGGGGCAGCGGTGATTGTCCTCACAAATTTGAGTGACAATGAAGATGTAGCAAAGGCAGTGGAGGAAGATGTCTTTGAATATTTTGTAAAGAGTGATATCAAAATTGATGAAGTCCTCACACGCATTCGCGAGAGGATAGGGTAGGGGGGGGGTAGAATCTAGGATTTGGGATTTAGGATGTAGAACAAATGCAGAACGAAAACAGGGGCGTCGCTTTGCGACGCCCCTGTTCCAAATCCTAAATCCCAACTTCCATATTCTACCCTTACGCCAACTTCTTACCGAGATTGTAAACGCTATTCAAAAATGCTTTTCTTTTTTCTTCTGTTGAGTCGATGATCGGACCAACGTAAGTAACTTGAGTTGTCTTGATACCACAGAAGCCGAGAACTCGATCTTTGAGCTGGCGGACACTCGGTGATCCAAAGACGAAACGGTACACCAAGAGAGGGGTGTTGAGGGTGAGGATGATGTGTGCCGTCTTGCCTTTCAAAAGTTTTGTTTGGAAAGGGTTCTTGGGGGTAAATTTATAACCAAACCCAGGAGTGAAAATCATATCAACGAAAATTTTGAAAAGAGCAGGGAAGCTTGCCCACCATACGGGATGGAAGAAGACGATGTGGTCTGCCCACGTGATGTCTGCTTGTGCGTTTTTAATATCATCACCAACAGGACCTTTTCCACAACAACGCAAATAGTTTTCGAGTGCCATATCTGTCACATGGATGACGCGCACCTCTGCACCACTTTCCTGTGCTCCGCGAACATAGTTCTCGAGGAGCGCGCTGTTAAAACTATTTTTGTCTGGGTGCCCGTTGATTGCTAATATTTTTTTCATATGCGTTCAATAATACATGACGAACACAAGTGGGTCAATGCATTTGCGCCGAACCCATTTCGGGCTCACGGGCCCATTCTAAACAATTGCGGAGGCGGAGAGATTCGAACTCTCGAACGGGTTGCCCCGTTGCCACCTTTCCAAGGTGGTGCACTAGACCACTATGCGACGCCTCCGTGCCGCTTCAATATATCGCAAAAATAGAGAGAATGCGAACCTATTCTGCGCACGCCCCATCTGCCCACAGTCCTTTCTTCAATTCTTTCGCAGTTGTTTGTGCTTGCTTGAATTCATTCTGATATTTGTACGGCACATCATATGTGTATTCGTGACCGTAACCCTCTGTGATGATAAGTTTGTTCACAAGAGTGCCGTCACTTAGAAATACATAACGAAGTAGACGTCCATATTTATCACGATCGCTCTGTGTTGGGTCGGACTCGAGTGTTATATTTTTACTGAGGAGAGTCTCTGTGGTGAACGCACTCGCTTCTTTCCCAAAGCACTCAACGAGCTTGCGTGGGTCGACAGTCTCAGGGGTATCGACACCGATGAGGCGCACTTTTTCTGAAACACCATTTACGAGTACTACTATAGTATCGCCATCGACGACACGGGTCACAACGGCAGGGGTTGAGGTGCTACTCGTGGTTTGTGGCACGGTTTTTTCTGTAGTTTCCTTCAAAGAAGGTGCATTATTGGAAAAGAAGCCTGCCTGAATGGTAATAAGGACAAAAGCCATAATAAACCAAATAATGAACCTTTTGAGCATTCATTTAGTATATCGTAGAGCGAAGACCTTGCAAAAATATGACTATTCTGGTAAAGTTGTCCCATTATGAAGAAAGAAATTCACCCAAGCTATAATCAGGAAGCGCAGGTAACTTGCTCATGTGGCGAGAAGTTTGTCGTTGGCTCAACAATGCCAAAGATCGACGTTGAAATCTGTAGCTCATGTCACCCATTCTTTACGGGAGAGGAAAAGGTTCTCGACCAGGGTGGACGTGTAGAGCGTTTCAAGAAGCGCGCAGCTGCTACAAAGAAGTAGCGAATCAGAGAAACCACAGGGATTATTTCTCTGTGGTTTTTCTATTGCGTGCTTATATCAGTTCTAAATATCCTATCCATAATAATTCAAAAATTTCGGCTGTGACTTTGAGAAAAATGTTCAATATATCTCGATATCTCTCATATTTTTCTCTTAGTCTCGCTCGAAATTTTTGAATTCTTTATGAAAGAGATATTTAGAGCTGATATAAAACCGTGCTAAACTATTAACTACATCAAACAAATTTATCCCGTTAGAGGTCTCACAGTTTATAAGATATACTGTATCTCAAATGGGAAAATATGATATTAGTATTACTAGATAATAATTAACTATAGAAATTAAATAATTTCTTACCTCTAACGGGATGGACCTCGAAACTTTCAAATCAAATCACAAGACAAAATATCTCGCTGATGAGTACGAGCGTCTTTTGACTGAAGAAGCAGAAGTGCAAGGGATGATCGACGCAGATCCTGTTTTTGCTGAAATGGGTGGAGAAGAGCAGATAAATCTCCGTACACAAATAGATGCGCTCGAGAAGCAGATGACAGAAATCATTGAGCGCGACAAGGAGGAAGAAGTAAAGCCAAAGGAAATCATTCTCGAAGTGCGCGCGGGAGCAGGTGGGGAAGAGGCAGCGATCTTTGCTCAAGACCTCGCACTCATGTATGAACGTTTTGCAGAAAAGAAGGGTTGGGAGTTCAAGAAGCTTGATGAGCACCAGAGTGAAATGGGTGGCTACAAGGAAGCATCGTTTGAAATCAAAAATAAAGATGCATACGAAATGCTTCGCTGGGAGACGGGCGTGCATCGTGTTCAGCGCATTCCTGCGACAGAAAAAATGGGTCGCGTACACACTTCGACAGCATCTGTAGTAGTACTCCCTATTTTCCCGGTAACAAAATATGAGATCAACCCCGCTGATATTGAAATGGAGTTTTGCCGTGCGGGTGGAGCAGGTGGGCAAAATGTGAACAAGGTTGAAACTGCCGTGCGCCTCATTCACAAGCCTACCGGGCTCGCAGTACGTTGTTCCAACGAACGTAGTCAGCTCAAGAATCGTGAGACAGCGATGTCGATGCTCATCGCTCGCCTTGAGGATATCGACCGCGCAAAGAAGGAGAGTGACGTGTCCGCTGACCGCAAGGGGCAGATTGGCACCGGAGACCGTTCAGAGAAGATCCGTACCTACAACATTCTTCAGGACCGCATCACCGACCACCGCATCAAGCAGTCATGGAGCAACATCGAGAAGATTTTTGCCGGCAACATTGAGCCCATCCTTGAAGCATGCGCAAAGGGGACAGTAGGGGATGCAGAGGAAACCGACTAAAAAGCCAGTAGATTCTTGCATAAACGCTGATAATCTGGTAGTATAACGGCTTGTAAACAGGCGACAAAGAGATAAGGCCATGAGTGTCTTTTTGAGCTTTTTAAATAATAATAACCTGGCAACACATAACATAATGACAAAAACAGTAGACAATCAGCTTATTACCGACATGTTCGCCGCAGGCGCTCATTTCGGTTATTCACGTTCACGCCGTCACCCATCAACAAAGCCTTTTATCTTTGGTACCAAGAATGGTATTGAGATTATGGACCTCGAGAAGACAAGTGTTGAGCTTGAGAAGGCAAAGGAGTTTGTAAAGACACTCGCAAAGGGTGGCAAGCAGATTCTTTTTGTGGGAACAAAGAGCGAGTCAAAGAAAGGCGTTGAGGATGGAGCTACTTCTGTTGATATGCCTTTCGTTGTAGAGCGTTGGGTAGGTGGTGTTCTCACCAACTTCCCTGAGATCAAGAAGCGCGTTGCCCTCCTTGAGGATCTCCGCGCAAAGAAAGAGAAAGGCGAGCTCGCTATCTACACCAAGAAAGAACGTTCACTTATCGACAAAGACATCGAGCGTCTTGAGCGTAACTTTGCAGGTGTTGTCTCAATGAAGGAAGTTCCTGCTGCTATGTTTGTTGTTGATCCACGCAAAGAAGCTATTGCAATCAAAGAGGCACAGTATCTCGGTATCCCTATTGTTGCACTCGCAAGCACCGACTGTAATTTGAAAGAAATTGACTTCGCTATTCCTGGAAACGACTCTTCAGTTTCAAGTGTTAATTTCTTTATCAATCAGATTACCAAGGCTTTCAAAGACGGACGCAACGCGTAATCTGTCTTTAAAGACTCCTAACTTTTAAACTATCTAATCATGGCTACTATTACCACAGAACAAGTTAAAGAATTGCGTGAACTAACCGGTATCTCTGTTATGCAGTGCAAGAAGGCACTCGAGGAGGCCGATGGTGACAAAGAAAAGGCACTTCTTATTCTTCGTGAAAAGAGTGAGGCAATTGCAGAAAAGAAAGGTGACCGTGAGCTCGGCGCTGGTGTTATTGATGCATATATCCACAGTACCAAGATGATGGGTTCACTCATCGAGCTCTCATGTGAGACAGACTTCGTTGCGCGCAATGAAGAATTCATTGGTATTGCGCGTGATATTGCTATGCATATCACCGCAGTTGGACCCGCAGATGTTGCAGAGCTCCTCGAGCAGCCATTCATTAAGAACCCTGATATTACCATCAAGCAGGTTCTTGATGGCGGTGTTCAGAAGTTCGGTGAGAAGATTGCCGTTGCTCGTTTTTCTCGCTTCACAGTTGGGAACTAGTTTGGGTAGAATATTGAAGACAAAATATTGAATATAGAATGGGACCACAAAATCCTTGTTCTAAAATTCAATATTCGACATTCAGTATTCAAAATTCATCCCCCATGACTATCATTATCACATTATTTTATGTCTCCCTCGTAACCATTATTGGAATGGTCGCGTGGAAGCTTGTCTCTTTACGCAACCTCAAGCTTTCGCTTGTGGAGGGAGTGGAAAAAGAGCTCCATGGGAAGCTTTATGAGACGATTCATCGTGGGTGGCATTTGTTCCGCGACAAGGTGCTTTCAAAAGTAAAGACAGTTGCTCTTGCAATTTTCTTTACTATTGCCCACGAAGTTCTACATTATGTGGGGGTATGGGGGGCAAAATTGAAGCAGCGCCACAGTAAATGGTTTGACATGGTAAAGGGGAAGGGAGTACTTAGGAAAAGAGGTTCAGTTTCATTTTTTCTCCAAGACGTGGCGGAATATAAAAAATCGTTGAAAAATAAATAAAAATATTGTAGAGTGTACGAAGTTTGAAATATTTTGCCAGAATAGCTCAGTTGGTAGAGCAACGGTTTTGTAAACCGTAGGTCATCGGTTCGACCCCGATTTCTGGCTCCAAGATGAAAATAACCCGAATCAATTGATTCGGGTTATTTTCATCTCATGAGCCTTAAGGGGTCGAACCAGGGAGGGGGTCGGGGAACGGGAGTTCCCCGTGGAGGAAAACAATGAGCGAAGCGAATGTTAGAAACCGTGGGTTTCTAAAGAGGAGCTTTAGCTCCGAGTGAGCCCCCGATTTCTGGCTCCAAAAACAAAAACCGCGAAAGCGGTTTTTTGTTTTGATATTTTACCCTAGTCAATGCACACGATTATACCCCTGTGTACAACTCCTCTACTTTTAACGTATGGTAAAGATGCAATAGGTGTATACTATATGTATGAACATTGAAACAGAGACGACTTCGTCGGTTCCTGGAATAAAGAATGGAGAACTAATAATCAAACCAACAGGCATTTCTGAGTTTGATATTATGTTACACGGCGGGCTACCTTCTGGTGCAGCCGTATTACTCGCGGGCTCTTCGGGTGCAGGTAAGACTGTTCTTGCTAATGGAGAAATGGGGGCACCAGAAGGTCCAGACGGTGTGGCGTGGTTTAAATTTGGGCCACACCCAGGAGAAATAGGGAGTGCAGTGATTGATGGGCACTATGGGTGGAAGGATAGCCTTCCTGCGGTTTTTGACCGTCTAAAGGAACTGAAAACAGGGGATAAACTTACTATTGAAGATGATAAAGGGCTTATCGCTACATTTATCGTCCGAGAAATTCGTGGATACGACCCAAAAGCAGACGCTACGGATGTGTTTGTTTCAAAGGATGGCAAGTCGCATCTCAATCTCGTTACTTGTGATGGTCCTTGGAACAGAAACACTGCGAGCCGTCCCAATAGAATCGTCGTATTTACAGATAAAGATTAGTGTTTTTGCAAGAAGAACTATGCCCCGTGAACATTTGTTTATGGGGTGTTTTTCGTGTAATATATGAAGATTATGGAAGAAACCAAAGGGCATATTCACCCCATTACCATCATTGTCGACAAGATTGCTCAGATATTTACCGAGATGGGTTTTGATGTTGCTGACGGTCCAGAGCTCGAAACAGAGTGGAACAACTTTGACGCGCTCAACGTGCCCCGCAATCACCCCTCGCGCGACATGCAGGACACGTTCTGGATTAAGAAAGAAAAGGAAAAAGATCGCCTCGGTCGCCCTATGGGGTTTGTTCTCCGCACACACACATCGTCGGTGCAAATCCGTGAGATGGAAAAGTGGGCACGCCTCACAGACCTAGAGAAAAAAGCATCACCGCTCGCCATTGTAATTCCTGGCAAAGTGTTTCGCAATGAAGCAACGGACGCTACACACGAGGCGCAGTTTCATCAAGTTGAAGGTCTTCTCGTTGGAGAAGGAGTATCACTCGCAAACCTGAAGGCAGTTCTTGAAACATTTTTTTCAAAACTCTTTGAAAGAGAAACAACGATTCGTATGCGTTCGTCGTTCTTCCCATTCGTGGAGCCGGGTGTTGAGTTTGATATGCAATGTTTCAAGTGCGGCGGCAACGGTTGTAATGTCTGCAAGCAGACAGGCTGGATCGAGATAGGTGGAGCGGGGATGGTGCATCCAAATGTCCTCAATAATTGCGGTATCAACAATCGTAATTACCAAGGGTTTGCGTTTGGATGTGGGGTGGACCGCCTCGCAATGCTCAAGTGGGGGATAGATGATGTGCGTTTCAATTATAACGGCGACTTGCGCATGGTGTCACAATTTTAATTATGAAATTTTCTTACAACTGGCTACAAGATCATATTGTCGAGAAACTCCCTCCAGTTCACGAGGTTGAGGATATTTTGTCGCGCAAGTCTCTTGAGGTTGAAGAAATCATCGGAGACATCATTGATGTGAAAGTTCTTCCTCATCGTCAGCATGATGCTTTTTCTCACCGAGGTCTCGCGCGTGAGCTCGCGACACTTCTTGGTTTTGCAGGCAAAAATGCGGTGCTTTCTGACGCGCCTACAGACGCAACTGTCCCCGTACCCTTTGTTGATATCGAAGATTCGAAACGCTGCCCTCGTTACACCGCACTTCGTGTTGATGGTATCACGGTCGCGGCTTCCCCCGCGTGGCTCAAAGAGAAGCTTGAGTCGATAGGACAACGCTCTATTAATAATGTGGTTGATATTACCAACTTCATTATGAATGATATTGGTCAGCCGATGCACGCTTTTGATGCGGACAAGGTCGTGGGGAAGATTTCCATACGCGTTGCGCGCGCAGGGGAAAAGATGACGACCCTAGACGATCGAGAGCTTGCTCTCGACGGCACGGAAACAGTGATTGCCGACGAAGTGGGCGTCCTTGCACTTGCTGGAGTGAAGGGTGGCAAGAAGGCTATTGTAGATGAAAATACCACCTCAATCATTTTTGAATCAGCAAACTTCGACGCGACGATGACGCGCAAGACGAGCGATCTTCACAATATCCGCACCGATTCCTCAAAGCGATATGAGGCGGCGATGACATCAGAGTTTGCAAAAGAGGGAATCATCCGCGCGGCGGGGCTCATTGCAGAGTTGTCTTCAGGTTGTCGTGTCGGTGCGCTCGTTGATGTGTATCCGCAAAAAGAAATGAAATACAAGACGGGGGTGTTACTTACGGAAATCAACAGCCTCCTTGGTGTTTCGTATGAAGAGCGCGATGTTACGCGAGTTTTCGATGCAATGAATTTTGTTTTTGAAAAAGTTGTACCAGAAGAAAAAATTAAATCACTTATTGAGAAAGTCGTCGGTGTCCCTTACAAGCGAGGGGCGAGCGTACTTTTTGATGGAGGGACTGCTTTTGATTGTTCTTCTCTTGTTGCGTGGCTATACAAAGAGGCGGGGATTGCCGTGCCACGTGTCTCTGTTGATCAGTTTGTTTATACACACAAGATTGAAAAGGATGAACTCCGTTTTGGCGATCTTGTTTTTGCAAATTCTGGCGAAGGTGTGATTTTTACCGAATCAATCGAGTTTCTTCCTAAAACCGCAGTCCCTCGGGGAGTTGACCACGTGGGAATGTATATTGGGGAGGGGAATGTGCTTCATGCAACAAAAGTAAAAGGTGCAGTGGTCATCGAATCACTTGATGATTTTTCAAAATCAAGAACTATTATTGGTTACGGGCGCGTGACGCGAGATATTCGCGAGGAGCGTTTTGTGATCACCGTACCCTTCGAGCGTCTTGATATCCGGATCAAAGAAGATTTGATTGAGGAAGTTGGTCGCGTGATGGGGTACGACGATATTGTCGGTGTGCTCCCAAAGCTTGCACACAAGGGTATTCCCCACAAGCGCCTATATTATGAAAACAAAATTAAAAGCATTTTGTTCAACGCTGGTTTTTCAGAGATTTACACATACACGTTTGGCGACAAGGGTGAGGTTGCTATTGTAAAAGGCTTGGCGCAGGATAAGGAAAAAATCCGCACAAATCTTGGCGACGGCGTTCTCTCTGCTTTGGAAATGAACTTGCGTAATGCGCCACTTCTCGGGATGAACACAGTGAAGGTTTTTGAATTTGGTAATGTCTTTACTCACGACAGGGAGTGGCGCAGTTTTTCTCTCGGTATTGATGACGGCAAAAAGAAAAGTAATTTTGTTGCGGAGGTTGAAGGGATTTTGTCGCGGGTAGGTGAGGCTCTTGGTGGCGGCAATGTGTCATACATCGTCTCATCCACAAAGCCATATGTTGTAGAGGTTGATTTTGATGCATATATTACAGCTCTCCCCGAGCCGACTTACTACGAGAAGCTTCTCGACAAACAAGTCGATGTCGTCTATAAGTCAGTATCTGCATACCCATTCATGCTTCGCGATATCGCGATGTGGGCTCCTGAAAATGTGTCACAAAAAGATATTCTTGCGATTATCCGCACGGAGGGTGGCGAACTCCTTGTTCGTGCAAATCTTTTTGATATTTTTACCAAAGAAATTGAGGGTGTTTCAAAGACATCGTACGCATTCAATCTTGTTTTCTTGTCGCATGAACGTACGCTTTCTGACGTTGAGATAAATGAGATAATGTCACGCATTACCGAAAAGCTCGCAGCGCGTGGGCTTGAAGTGAGATAAGAGAAGACCGGCGCATTGCGCCGGTCTTAGAATTCCTGCTGTTTGTTTATTATTTGCACAACTCCATGATTCTGCGGAGTATGTGGAAGTATCCAGAAGCAAAGTCCTCGCCAAAAAGAATGTGACTTGGTGGAACCCCGTACTTTTCCAGCTTTTCTTTGAAGACTTCCCGCAATTGTTTTTCGGGGAAGAATCCGCGTTCGACAAGGACAACACAGTCTGTGTTGTCCTGTTTTTTTGTTTGCCCCAAGACCTTTTCAGAGGAGGTAACCTGCGACATGGTGCTAAAAAATGGACGCAACGATGCGTCATGTATCGCGTCGCTGAGGTAATCATCCTCGGAAATACAAAGTGAGGATGGTTTCGGGGGAAGTAGTACAATCAGGACACCGTTCGTAATCATGAGTCTCTCCTTTGACTGTGTTGTACAAAAGTTGCTTTTTTGATGGTAACACGAGGTATGGCAATAATCAAGAACCACTGAGGCTCATAGATAGAACCCTGGTTGTGTTATAATGTATGAAATATTATGAAATTATCTGTCCCATATTACTCACAATTTCTTGAAGTAAAAGATTATGAATGGAATATTCGTTCGTGCACAGGGACGTGCGTAGCGATGGTGCTCGAGTCTCTAACAGGCAAGAAGTTGGATATTTTGTCATTTATGAAAAAGGCTGAAGCTGATGGTGGGTACAGTCGCCTGAACGGTATGAGTCACGATTACCTTATCTCATTTTTTGAACGTGAAGGATTGAAATCATGGCGCTATAAAAACGAAGCAACAAAAGATGTACTTGATACGATTACTCCACTTGTTGAAAGTTTGAAGCAGGGGAGCCCCGTGATTGTTTCTATTAATAAATTTATCCTCGAGCAAAAGAAATTTCATACCGTTCTCCTTGTTGGATATGAAGAGAATTCACAAGGCGAAGTGACACATTTTTATTACCATGAACCCGAGGCGACGGTCGCAAAAGTAGAAGGTGACCCCGCTGTTGGTGGAGAGGGAAGACTCTGTGACATTGAAACATTTAAAAAATCTTGGAGAGGGAGGGCGGTGTTTGTAGGTAAGTAAAATATAAAAGCTCCCGAATCAGTGATTCGGGAGCTTTGCCTAGTTGAGCGGCTGCTCGAAAGAAAAATTTTCACCCCATTTGTGGAGGGCGCCGTCTTCGTCGAGCGATGCCATCATCAGGAACTGGGCGTATTTTTTGATATGGAGAACGACAACGTGATTTCCGTTCCTGTGTTCAATATCTGCTGGGGCTGCAAGATGTTTGTTGTAACCAGCATGATCGAGAATGTCCAGAAACTCAGTTGCCTCCATGTAGCTCGGAAATATTCCCGTTGCCAGTGTTACATCGATTTCTTTTGTAACCATGTTTGCCTCCTAGGACTTGGGTGAAATAGATCTAAAAAATCTGTTTAAAATCCTACGCTCCTTTGATCAGATTGTCAACCATGTAATCCTGTTACAAAAATGTATTAACAAAAAATCCCCTTAGAACAATTCTAGGGGATTGGCGCTGATGGGCCTTGTTATACTGCAGACTTGATTTTAAAGCGATCTCTCCAGTGACGTAACGCACCGCCCTTGAATGCATGGCGAATGACATCCGTTGCATTTGCTTTTATGTAGAGCGTAAGATGGTATGCATCGCCATCCTGCTTCACGAGGGCGGGCTTGGTTAGTGCCCTGAATATTTCAGGAATACCAAGTGCTTCGTGAAATTTCTTGGAGTCCTCTTTGTTGAGAATCGTACCTTCCACTGTCGTTACTTCCTGATGTTTCTTTTTGTGATCTCTCATAGATCCGCCTTTTCGAATAAACAATAAAATGAACTGGGTGAAGCAGCCTCCTTTTTACACCTTATTGAAGTTTCTGTCAACAGAAAAATCCCCCACAGTGATTCTGTGGGGGATTGATGAGGTTTTGTTATGGACGTGACAATCGTCCGATGTCGGGGATTTTGCATGTCACAGTTGTTGTTTTGAGGTTGCCCTCCCATTGCTTCAGTACACCTCTTTTGAAGGTCAATTCAAGTGTCTTTTTTGATTCTGGCGCAACGGTAAGAGTGATGCGAATAACTCCATTGCGAAACACCACAGACGTTTTTTTGACCAAATGTTGTGACACCTTTGATCTGGCGAGTGCTCTCAAAAACCACTTGAGGCTGACAGTATCTTTGATGACCACTTTTGCCACGATCACCTGCGAGAGCGCAGCACCTTCTTTGTTGTTTGCAAGCATCTTGTCTCCTCCTTAAACATAAAAAGAACCCAGAACTAAGCCTCTTTTTACCCTTTTCGTAGTGGAATGTCAACCTATATTCTACTCGCACAAAGAACAATAATTTGGTATAATATCCCTACAATTTTTACAATAATATGGCCAAAAAAGACGAAAAAGTAGACGGATACGGAGCGGATGACATTGTCGTCCTTGAAGGGCTAGAACCGGTGCGCAAGCGCCCGGGTATGTACATTGGGTCGACAGGACCTGAAGGTCTCCATCACCTCATCTGGGAGATTTTTGACAACTCACGCGACGAAGCGATGGGTGGCTTTGCGGATCATATCGAAGTAGCCCTTCTCCCGGGGAATCGCGTACGCGTTGTCGACAACGGTCGTGGCATCCCTGTTGGTATCCACTCAAAGACAAAAGTTTCAGCTCTTGAAACTATTATGACTACACTCCACGCTGGAGGTAAGTTTGAAGGCACGAGCTATAAAGTATCCGGAGGGTTGCACGGTGTGGGTGCGTCAGTAGTAAACGCTCTTTCTGTTTATACAAAAGTTGAGGTGCATCAGGATGGCGCAGTTCATATGCAGGAGTATGAGCGTGGCAAGAGGAAAGCTGCAGTGAAAAAAGTTGGAACAACAAAGTTTAAGGGCACGATTGTGACTTTTGAACCAGATGAACTTATTTTTAAGGAGATGGGTTGGAACTGGAATCAGATTGTAAATCATCTTCGTCAGCAGGCGTACCTCGTAAAGGGGCTTCAAATAAATATTGTTGATGCACAAAAGTATGAAGGAAAGCTCAAGCTCGACAACGAAGTCTATCTCACTGATTTTGGTCTCGAGGTTCCTTCGATGTCATTCTACTTTGATGGAGGACTCGTTTCACTCGTACGTTTTTACAACCAGCACCAGAAGCCAGTTCATAAAAATATTTGCTACGTCGACAAGGAGGTTGATGGAGTTATGGTGGAAGTTGCATTCCAGTATATTGATGATATTTCATCTCGTGAGCTCGCGTTTGCAAACAATATCTACAACATGGAGGGTGGCACACATGTAACTGGTTTCCGCACAGCGCTCACACGTCGTATCAACGACTACGCTCGCAAGAACAACTTCTTGAAGGAGGCAGACGAGAACTTTACTGCAGACGACGTGCGTGAAGGTCTTACCTGTGCTGTCTCGGTCAAGATGCGCGAGATTCAGTTTGAAGGTCAGACCAAGGGCAAGCTCGGCTCAGTCGAGGCTCGTGGTGCTGTAGAAAAAGTGTTCGGAGAGGCACTTGGTATGTTCCTTGAGGAGAACCCAGATGACGGGCGCGCAATTGTAAACAAAGTAATCCTCGCACTCCGTGCTCGCAAGGCCGCAAAGGCCGCAAAGGATAGTGTGCTTCGTAAGGGGGCTCTCGAGGGTCTCACGCTTCCTGGTAAGCTCGCTGACTGTCAGACCAACAAGGCAGAGGATTCTGAGCTCTTCATCGTAGAGGGAGACTCTGCGGGTGGTTCATCAAAGCAGGGTCGTGATCGTAAGACGCAGGCCATCCTTCCGCTCAAGGGTAAGATTTTGAACGTAGAGCGTGCACGCCTCGACCGTATGCTCGAGTCCAACGAGATCAAATCACTCGTGATCGCACTCGGTGTTGGTATTGGTGATGTCTTTGACATGTCAAAGCTCCGCTACCACAAGATTATCATTGCAACCGACGCGGACGTCGACGGTGCACACATTCGTACACTTCTCCTTACTCTTTTTTACCGTTACTTCAAAAAGGTTGTTGAAGATGGTTATATCTATATCGCACAGCCGCCTCTCTATAAAATAAAGAAAGGAAAAGAAACTACGTACGCCTACACTGAAGAAGAAAAAATTGCGTTCCTTGGCGGAGATATCGACTTGCTTGATGTTGTAGAAGAAGGGGATGGTGCACCTGAAGGAGAAGAAGAGGCAACAGAAGAAGTGGAGGAGAAAGGCAAAAAGCGTGCACGAAAGGTTTCTATTCAGCGTTATAAGGGTCTCGGAGAAATGAACCCTGAGGAGCTTTGGGAAACAACCATGGACCCCAAGTCACGCATCTTGAAGCAAGTTACTATTGATGATGCAGTAGACGCAGACAAGGCGTTTGATGTTCTCATGGGTGAAGACGTTGCGGCTCGTAAGTCATTTATTCAATCAAATGCAAAGATGGCAAATATTGACGCGTAAGCGAGCGCATCATTGGGTTGTATAATGTTTCTTTGAAATGGTATAATTTTGAGGTATTAATCGTTAATCAATTTTTAGCATGAATATTAAAGTTGCTGGTTATGCATTGGTTTGGTTTGGTGTTATCGGGCTCTTGAAGGGTATCGGAGTTATCCGTATCGTTGACTGGAGCATTATTTGGCCAGTGCTAGTTATCGTTCTTGGTCTCTCTCTCAAGCACTACAAGCACTCACTCACTTGTGCTGTTGGGGGGAACTGCGATTCTTGCGGAAAGGGGAATCACAACACTTGTGGTTGTGGTGGATCAGGATGCGATACTTGTAAAGTAAAGTAGCTATCAAAAAGAAAAAGCGCGCACCCGAGGGGTGCGCGCTTTTTCCTTTTGATTACTACCAGATTACCTTTGAGTTGATCTCACTTTTTACGGTAACAATGAAATCTGCAAGCGAGACAAGATCGGTGTGTCCACCATCACGTCGCTCTGCAGTCACTGTCTGTGACTCAAGTTCTTTTTCGCCGAGTACGAGAATGTAGGGGGTCTTCTCAACTTTTGCGGTGCGGATCTTTTTGCCAAGGCTATCACTCGAGTCATCGAATTCTGCGCGAATACCTGCATCGCGTAGTTCCGCGTAAACTTTCGCAGCATATTCCGCGTACTTCTCTCCAACAGGAAGTACTTTGACTTGTACAGGAGAAAGCCAGAGAGGGAAGTTGGCAGCAAAGTGCTCAATCATCACCCCCATGAAGCGCTCGAGTGAGCCTGAGATAGCGCGGTGGATAACCACAGGGCGTTCTTTTTCACCTTTAGTATTGGTAAATGAGAGATCAAAGCGTTCAGGAAGATTGAAGTCACACTGAATGGTTGCGAGCTGCCACTGACGGCCGATGGCATCCTTGAACATAAAGTCGAGTTTTGGTCCGTAAAACGCAGCCTCTCCTTCAATGCGCTTATAATTAAGCTCGTTCGCTTTTGCTGCTTTTTCAAGAGAAGACTCAGCAAGTTCCCACACGTCGTCACTACCGAGGTATTTGCTCTTGTCATCGCCACGCACCGAGAGTGATACCCAGTATCCGTCCATCATGTTAAAGACCGTGTAAAATTCTTTGATTACACCTACAATAGTTGAAACTTCAGTTTCGATTTGTTCTTTGGTGCAGAAGAGATGGCCGTCATCTTGAGTGATTGCGCGTACACGCATAAGTCCGCCGAGCTGCCCCGACTTCTCATCACGGTAAACTGTTGCAGGCTCAAAGTAGCGCACGGGCATATCACGGTAAGAGAACTGATTGTCTGCAAAGATTTGCATGTGATGCGGACAGTTCATTGGCTTCATGATAAATTTATCCTCCTTTCCTTGTACGCGGAAAAGTTCATCGCCAAACTTCGCTGCGTGCCCCGAAGTCACATAGAGATCTTCCTTTGCAATATGTGGTGTCCATACACGTGAGTAACCTTTTTTCTCATGAAGACTCCAAAGATAATCTTCAATCTGCTTGCGGATAATCATTCCCTTTGGTTGCATGAGGGGGAGACCTGCTCCAATTAGCGGAGAAACAGTAAAGAGCTTGTGCTGCGCTCCGAGGATGCGATGGTCGCGCTTCTTTGCTTCTTCTTGTTGCTTTTGGTACGCATCGAGCTCTGCAGGTGTTTCGTATGCGAGGCCGTAGATACGGGTGAGCATCTGATTTTTTTCATCGCCACGCCAGTAGGCGCCAGCAGTGTGGGTGAGGACAAAAGCGTCAGTGTCGATTTCTTTTGTTGACTCGACGTGTCCACCGCGACAAAGGTCAGTGAATTCTCCTGTTGTGTAAAAGGATAGAGTTGCGCCGTCCTTGCCGAGTTCATTGATGAGATCGAGCTTGTAGGGCTGGTCTGCAAATTTTTTGTTTGCGTCCGCAAGAGATGCTTCACTTCTCTCAAATGTAAGTCCGCGACCAACGAGCTTCTTCATTGATTTCTGAATGTCTTTGAGGTCTGGAGTAAACCCTTCAGAAAACTGAAAATCATAGTAAAAACCATTGTCGATGACGGGGCCGATACCGAGCTTAGCACCAGGGTCTTTTTCGAGAACTGCTATTGCGAGTAAGTGTGCCAAGGAATGGCGGATATTGTGAAGCTTATCATTTGTTTCCATATCGTCCCATTCTACCACTTTTTACCTTGTTTAAAAGGGTTTTGACTTTTTGATTTCAATGTGGTTGTATTGCAAAAGAGATTTCGTAACTCGTGCGATTCACGGGGGTTAAATTGGGAGAGGGAAATGTCTTTTCATATTGAGTGCCCACATTGCGGGGTTGTCGTTGGGGTATTGCCGGTAGTTGTCGATGCAATCATCGGAGCTGAGGATCATCGTCGCTTGGTTGAGTTTGTCGCCAGGGAGTTGCAATACAACATTCTTGACTGCAATAATCATAAAGTAACGGAAACCAAAACAAAGCACCTGTTTGGTTTGCTTGAGCAGACACTCGTTGTGTATCACGAGACGGACACAACTTCTTTGTCTTTTGATTATTGTGGCCCTCCATCAAAGCTAAAGCTGTGGTTCGCTCTTCTTTTTTGCGGAAGCGATGGTATCTCGGTAAATGGTGAACCTGCGTGGTGGGACTTCAAAACTGGTTTCTTCGGCCCAGGGGTCGCCGAGCTCGCCAACCTCCAAAAGCACGCGTAAATTCAAAACTGGTCGAACCGTAGGGTCGACCAGTTTTTTCTTTTACAACTCTTTCACTCTCTCCACAATCATTGTCTTCTCCCCATTGCGGTCTGAAATTTTTCCCTTTACTTTGATACATTTGTCAGGGACTTCAAAAAATTCTTTATGTGCAAAGAATGCTTCAGGAAAGAGTACAAGTTCGAGAGTTCCTGACGCGTCGGTAAGTTTTACAAAGGCCATCTTGTCGCCCTTTTTTGTAAGGATAGGACGGATGTCTTCGACGATGCCACCTGTGACGGCGACAGCGCCATCGCGCAATGCTTTTACGCTTTCAATAGTAGTGCCAAGCTTTTCTAGTTTCTCTCTGTGGTCATCGAGAGGATGTCCTGACACAAAGAGCCCAAGGAGCTCGCGTTCCCATCCGAGACACATTGATTGGGGAGCCTTATCTGCTTGTTTTAGGCGAAGCACGGGGACACTCGACTGATCTGCCATCATTCCAAAGAGTGATGCTTGTCCACTCATCTCGCTGCCTTGAGCCCTGTTATACTCCATCGCCTCCTCGGTGTTCGCGATCATTTGTCCTCGTTCGCCGAGAGCGTCCATTGCCCCCACCTTTACAAGCGCCTCAAATGACTTCTTGTTAAGGTTCTTGTGACGCACACGCTCGAGGAAGTTTGCGAGAGATGTGTATTTCCCGTGTTCTTCACGCTCAGCGATGATGGCATCTGCAATGTCAGTACCAAGATTTTTAATAGTATAGAGACCGAAACGTATTTCCTGCGTGCCGCTCATGTCGACAATAGTAAAGTCACCAAAGCTTGCGTTGATGTCTGGTGGAAGAATAGGAAGCTTCATGCGCTTTGACTCAGTGATGATTTCTGCAATCTTCTCAGTGTCTCCAGACTCTGCGGTGAGGATCGCGGTCATATACTCGATAGGGAAGTTTGCCTTCATATACGCAGTCTGGTACGCGAGGCGCCCATAGCTCGCAGAGTGAGCCTTGTTGAAACCGTACGCAGCAAATGGTTCCACCCACTCCCATACCTCCTTCGCTTTTTTCTCCGGCCATTTTGAATGGTTTATACAGCCATTGATAAACTTTTCTTTTTGCGCTTGCATCTCTGCTGGAATTTTTTTACCAACAGCCTTGCGGAATTTATCAACTTCACCCCATGAGTAACCAGCGAGGTCGTGCGCCATGATGAGCAGATCGTCCTGATACACGAGGATGCCATACGTTTGCTCAAGGATGGGCTTGAGGGCTGGGTCAAGGTAGGTAATAATGCTTGGATTATATTTACGTTTAATATAGTCAGGGATGAACTGCATTGGGCCCGGACGATAGAGTGCCACCATCGCGTTGATGTCGTGAATGGTTGAAGGACGAAGTTCCTTGAGCCATCTTGTCATACCTGCTCCATTGAGTTGAAAAAGTCCCATCGTCTCTCCACGTGCGAGCATTTCAAATGTTTTCTTGTCTTCAAGGGGGATGTTGTCGAGGTCGACAATCACGTTGTGGCGCTTCTCGACGAGATCAACTGCATTACTTAATATTGAAAGGTTACGAATACCGAGGAAGTCAAATTTGGTGAGCCCGACGCCGTCTTCACCAACAGAGTACATGTCGTACTGTGTAATAATTTTTCCACCCTTGGGGTCAAACTGAAGTGGTGCGTATTCATAGAGTGGAGCAGGGGAAATGACGACACCCGCTGCGTGTACAGAGATGTGACGCACACAGCCTTCGAGTTTCTTTGCAAGATCGATAATCTGTTTTGTTTCAGCATCTTTTTTATAAAGACTAGAAAGTTCCTCGACCATCTCCATCGCCGTGTCGATAGTCATAGGGAAACCCTGGGAACCTTCTGGGATGAGGCGGGAAATCCTGTCGCCGATAGCATAGGGGTGTCCAAGCGCACGCGCAACGTCACGCACAGCACCGCGTGCCATCATCGTACCGAATGTACCGATCTGTGCCACGTGATCATCCCCGTATTTTTTTCGAGAATATTCAATCACTTCGTCGCGACGGTTGTCGGCAAAGTCCATATCGATATCGGGAGCAGAGGGACGTTCAGGGTTTAGGAAGCGCTCAAAAGGGATTCTGTACTCTAGGGGGTTTACGGCCGTGATGCCGAGGAGGTAGGTGGTCATTGATCCAGCAACGGAGCCTCGAATGTTTGCAAGAATTTTATTTTCACGCGAAAAACGAATGAGGTCCTCCACGACGAGAAAATACACAGCATAACCCTTCATTTCAATCACAGAAAGTTCATAGTCAAGACGCTCCATAACTTTTTCGTCGCCTTCAAGCTTGCGTCGTGGGAGCCCTTCTAAACACAATCGTCGGAGCTCACTGTCGTATGTTGTGCCTTCTGGAATGGTGAAGTTTGGAAAAATAAATTTCCCCAACGTGAGTTCAATATCACACATATCGGCAATTTTACCCGTGTTCCATACTGCGTCAGGTGTGCTTGCAAAGTTTTTGAGCGCAGTCTCTTCGTCAATAAAGCTAAAGAGGTCGCTCTTCATAGAAAAACGATTTTCATCGTTCAGGTCTCCGTTGGTCTGGATAGCAAGAAGTGTTTCGTGTGCATCCTGGTCTTCGACGTGGAGGTAGTGCGAGTCTTGTGTTGCAACGAGAGGGATATCGAGCTTCTTGCTGAGGCGGATGATTTCTTTACGCACCTCTTCAATATTTTCTACTCCTGGGTGATGCATGATTTCGAGGAAATAATTTCCCTTACCAAAGATTTCCTGGTGCTCAAGGGCGATAGCTTCAGCTCCAGCGAGGTCGCCTCGGCGAATAGCGCGCGAGAATTCTCCACCGAAACATCCCGACAAACAAATAACCCCCTCGCTGTATTTGCGGAGGACTTCCTTGTCCATGCGTGGTTTGTAGTAATACCCCTCAAGGTTGGAGATCGTGACGAGGCGCATCAGGTTCTTGTAACCCTGAGCGTTTTTTGCGAGGAGGGTGAGGTGAAAGCGTTCATTGTCGATACCAGGACGCTTGTCGAGGCGCGAGCCTGCGGTGACATATGCCTCGACACCGAGAATTGGTTTAATACCGGCTGCTTTGCACTTCTTGTAGAACTCAATAGCGCCATACATGTTGCCGTGGTCGGTGAGGCCGATAGCTTTCATGCCACGCTCCTTTGCAAGCGCAATCATCTCGTCGATTTTTGACAGTCCATCAAGGAGAGAGTAGTGGGAGTGGGTGTGGAGATGTACGAATTGCTGCTTCTCAGTGGTCATAACAGTGACAGTATACCTTTCGAGTCGGTTTATGTCCAAGACGCGTGTCCAGACACGGCTCTGGTGACCCGTATGCTGATTCGAAAATGATTGACATAATCACCAAAATACAGTATTGTCCAACATAGATTTAGTCAAAAATATCCTAAACAAGTAGTACCCACACAGACAAGGAGAAGCGATGAGTACATGGCATATCTTTCTTTTGATGGTTCTCGCAGTGCTCCTCACTTTGTATTCCTTGCTCGCAGTGCTGAAAAGTGAGTCCACAAAGTCAATCTTTGAGCGGGCGGTCAATGATCCCATCCCCTTGAGCTATTCTCAGGTGGTGGCATTCAAACGAAGTATGAATTTATTGATAAGGAACGCGCATTTTGGGCAGGGGATCATCTTGTCCCTCGCTACGGTCATTCTCGCCCTCTTTGATTCTCGCTTCTTTATTGTCGCCGCAATGTTCTGTGTTTGTTTTGCGGCTTGGCATTTTTACCAAATGAAGCAAGTTGTTGATTGAATGTTTCCAAAAGGCCGTCTCGTACGGCCTTTTTTCTTTTTCCATGATAGAGTATTTAAGATATTGAATATGGCGAAAACAAAACACAAATACATTATTGGCATCGATGAAGTTGGTCGTGGGCCATTGGCAGGACCGGTTGCTGTTGGCGCTGTGTGTATTCGCGTGGAGCACAAGAAGAAAGTCGAAAAACTTTTTCCCATCATAAAAGACTCCAAAAAACTTACACCTAAAAAGAGGGAAGAGTGGTTGCTTAAAATACATGAGGCCGAGACGCTTGGGTACCTTTCGTGTGCGGTCTCGTTTGTCACACCAAGTGTGATTGATAAGAAGGGGTTGTCACATGCGATACGTACCGCAATGACAAAATCTCTCAGTGTCATTGAGCATAATGCAGAAGAGGCAAAGGTTCTTCTTGATGGCTCTCTCTACGCACCAGAGCACTACAAAAATCAAGAGACCATTATCAAGGGTGACGAAAAAGAACTCGCAATCGCCCTCGCTTCAATAGTTGCAAAGGTCGCCCGTGATGCACGCATGATACTTCTTGCAAAAAAGTTCCCTGCATATGGCTTTGAAAAACACAAAGGCTACGGCACGCCCGCACACTACGATGCCATCAAAAAGAACGGCATCACCAAACATCACCGCAAAAGTTTTTTGAAGGGCCTTGTGTAAAAGTGTATTTTGTGGTATACTTGTTTTAGTTTCGTACATATCAGAAAAGGGGATACAGATGCAGAGTAGCAAAAGATTCATAAGTTTGGCTGTAGACAGAGCGAGGGCTCCTGAAAGTGCCCACCCGGGATACGGCAAAGAAGCTCAAGTTTCTGTTTCCAAGCTTCAAACGCTTCATTTTCTGAAGCTGAAGGATGGGGGATTCGAGGTTACACTCTTCTTTAATCCCCTAGGGAGTGGTGATGCTCCGGCGATTGCCCTTGGTTTTATGAGTGATGATGCAGTTGCAGAGGCAATCAAGGAGAACGTCTTGTCAGTCGAAGGATGGTGTCTCGCCTTTACAGAGACCCGTGCATTACGCAGGATTTTGTAGGGAAATTACCAGCAAAACACCAAAAGGGCTAGCAAATTCTGCTAGCCCTTGATTTTTTCTGGGGGATTTGTTAGAGTATCACAACTATGGTAGTACGAATGAGACATACACGCGCGCACACGGCTAACCGCCGTTCGCATCACGCCCTTGAAGGAGCGCGCCTTTCAAAGTGTGTAAAGTGCGAGGCACTTCACCTTCGCCATCAGGTTTGCACCGCTTGCGGTACATATCGTGGTAAGGCAGTCCTCAAAGTGACCAAGACTATTGCGAAGACAGAGAAGCGCGTAGCAGCAAAGAAGAAATAATCAAGTAAAAGCGGTAAGGTCAAGCCTAACCGCTTTTCTTTTTGCATTTAATGCGTATACTATAAGGATAAGTACATTATAATCATATGGCAAACAGACACCTTTCACGAAGTATCGTTATGCAGGTTCTCTATGAGTGGGATTTCCGCGGTGGAGAATTGACTGATCTTGAGATCGAGCAGGCGCTCGTGCGCAACGCAGAAGAGTTTGCCCCAGGAGTAAATGATATTTCATTTATGAGGAAGCTCTTGCTTGGTATTCTCAACAAGAGAACTACTATCGATGATATTATCGAAAAGGCGGCCCCTGATTGGCCTATCGCAAAGATTGCGCTCGTGGATCGCAATATTCTCCGTATTGGACTTTATGAACTTCTTTTTGAAGATCGCACACAAGTGCCAGCAAAGGTTGCCATCAACGAAGCTATTGAGCTTGCAAAGACATATGGCGGAGAGACGAGTGGTAAGTTTATCAACGGCGTACTCGGCGCTGTGTACAAGGAACTTGGTGAGCCAGGCAAAGATGAGACAAGCAAGAAGAAAAGTAGTCACGAACCCGTAGACCCCAAGACGCTTCCTCTCGACAAGCTTGGTGGTGCTGTGATTTATGCACGTGATGGGCAGGATGTTTATCTTGGGCTCGTGCATGACATCTTTGGTCACTGGACACTCTCAAAGGGTCACTATACAGAAGGAGAAACCGATGAGCAGGCACTTACGCGTATTGTGATGGAAGAAGTCGGTTTGCCAGTAACCATCGGTGAGATCTTGGGAGAAAATGAATACGTAGCATCACACCCTGAGAAGGGCAAGATGCGTAAGCATGTGAGCTACTTCCTCGCAGAGGCGCCATATCAAGACATCCAACTTTTGAAAAAGGGCGGACTTGATGATGCAAAGTGGTTCAAGCTCGCAGAGATCATCGACCTCAATATGTACGACGATATGTTGCCCGTGATTACCAAGGCGGTAAACATTCTTTTGTCAAAATAAGTAAATAATAAAATAGTTATGGGAGATAAGTTCAGACCATTTGAAGAACGCATTGGCGTAACCTTTCGCGATAAGTCCATTATTCGCGAGGCTTTTACGCATCGCTCGTATATCAACGAGACACGCGAGCGCGGGCTTGATCACAATGAGAGACTCGAGTTTCTTGGTGATGCCGTCGTTGAACTTTCTGTAACTGACTATTTGTATAAAAAATATCCAAAATCAAACGAGGGGGAACTCACGAGCTATCGCGCCGCGCTGGTAAACGCAGTGACACTCGGCAATCTCGGTATTGATATTGGGATGGAGGAGTACCTCTTGATGTCAAAGGGTGAGGCAAAAGACAGAGGAACCAAGGCGCGCCAAATTATTATCGCAAACGCTTTTGAGGCGCTCGTGGGAGCCATCTATCTCGATCAGGGTTATGAGGTTACTGATAAATTTTTGAATGATTTTCTCTTGGGAAAGACTGAGGAAATCGTGAAGAAGGAACTTTGGCGCGATGCAAAAAGTTTCTTCCAAGAGGAGGCTCAAGAGCATGTTGGTATCACTCCTTCATATGAAGTACTCAAAGAAGAGGGGCCTGATCACGATAAAGATTTTACAGTAGGCGTATATCTCGAGAAGGAGCTTGTGGGGTCAGGAACAGGCAAGTCAAAGCAAGACGCAGAGCAAGCAGCTGCGGCGGATGGACTCAAGAAAAAGGGGTGGGGGAAATAAGGGATAGAATAGGAAACACAGAGGACCCCGACTTGCTTGGCAAGTCGGGGTCCTCTGGTGTAATTCTCTATTTTAATATAATATCAATTTAGTTAAACTTGCTCATTGAGGAGGAAAAGATGAAAAAGGAAGAAGCTCATCGTTTCAAGCATCAAATCTTGGCCTCGCCATATCTCGTGGCTGACTTAGAGGGAGTGGAAAATCAGGAAATATTTTTTTCAAAACTTGATAAGCGCTTGAGTGGCGAAAAGCTTTTTGCAAAAATTCAGTTGGTGATGAAATGTCTTTCGGATGAAATTGATTCTTCGACGAGTGATTGTCGCTCAGTTTCATTTTTTGTTCTTACGAAGCGTGCCGATAAGATGTCGGACTACGAAGCAAGGGCTACGACAGTCATCGATGCAATACAGTCGTTCTTCCTGCAGTATCATCAGACGGGGATTGAATCTGTGCATCTCGTTGCTGATAATCAACTTCTTCGCAATATTTTTTCAAACCGCGTTTCGAAACATTAAGACCCACTAGTGAAAACTAATGGGTCTTTTTTCTTGACTAATCCTCCGCATTGAATTAGTGTTCATTTAGACCTTAACAACTTCCCAAGGAGGGAAAAATGAACCAATTTAAAAAAGTATACGCTTCAGCAAATGAGCATGTGGTCAAGTGGTCAAATAGTCATTACTGGGTAATGTACTGCGCTGGGATGGTGCTTTTGCTGGTAGCCGCATTTACGTGGCCCATCCTTACCGTTGGTATGGTAATGTGGGAAGCTTCAAATTTGCACATCATTGTTGCAACTTCCTTTGTTTTGCTACTTACCTTCTTCGGGTTCAAGGTTTGTATGACTGCGGTGGTTCGCATCGCATTTGCGAAATAAACAATTATAACAGGCGGAGAAAATCCGCCTGTTTTTTGTTGCATTTGCATTTACTTTAAGACTTTTAACTTTCCACTTTATAAACTCAACTAGTGTGGTACACTAGTGGTATTATGCGTGTAAAGAGTCTCGAGATTTCAGGTTTCAAATCCTTCGCAAAGAAGAGCACCCTTGAGTTTGGGGCGTCTATTTCTGCTATTGTGGGGCCAAACGGCTCTGGCAAGTCCAATGTCGCCGAGGCGCTCCGTTTCGTGCTTGGCGAGCAGTCGCTCAAGTCTATGCGTGGCAAGCGCACCGAAGACCTCATTTTTAACGGCTCAAAAAATGCTGAGCGTCAAAATCGCGCGCGCGTCACTATTTCTTTTGACAACAAGGATCGCACATTTCCTATTGACTACGACGAGGTTGCTATCTCTCGTGAGATTCACCGCGATGCATCGAGTGAATACTTTATAAACGGCTCATCAGTGCGTCTCAAGGACGTCATTGAGCTCCTTGCTTCTGTGCACATCGGGGCGTCAGGGCACCACATCATCTCTCAAGGCGAGGCAGATCGTATTTTGAACACATCGCCCAAGGAGCGCCGTGTGATGATCGAGGATGCGCTTGGTCTCAAGATTTATCAATGGAAGATTGCCGAGAGTGAGAAGAAGCTCGCAAAGACAGAAGAGAATATGCGCCAGACGGAATCCCTCCGTCGTGAGATTGCTCCGCATATTAAATTTTTGAAGAAGCAGGTTGAGAAAGTTGAGCAAGCACGCACACTCCGTGATGAGCTCGCGATGCTTTATGGCGACTATTTGATTCGCGAAGAGACATACATTAAACACACGCGCGAGAAACTCCACAAGGAGAAAGAAGTGCTCGAGAAGGAACTTCATGAAGCAAATGAAGCGCTTGCGCATGCTGATAGTTTGCGTGGTGTAGAGACCAAGGACAGCGCTGAGGTTGCGGAGCTTGTAAAGGTGCGCTCTGAGATGGGTGCGGTACGTCGTGAGCGTGATGACCTTGGTCGCAAGCTTGGTCGCCTCGAAGGTATGATCGAGTATGAGGAGCGCCGCTTGAATACACCCCTCGAGAAACACGAGAAAGTAGTGAGTGCCGAGGAAGCGGAGAATCTCGCACAAAATCTTTATGACGAACTCGGTTATGCTGAGTCGAGCGAAGACTATTTGTATATTAAGGGCGTGGTTACAGCTACCCGCCAGAAAGTAGGGAAGTTCCTCGAGCACATCCGTGGTTCTGAAGGTGTTCCTGTAAACAATGATGCTGCCATCAAAGCTCTCGAGGATTTGCGTATCGAACACAAGACACTTCTTGACTCACAACACAGTCTCGAGGAAATGATTCGTGGATTTGAAAAGAAGGTTCATGAGCTCGAGATTGCCCTAGAGCACAAGCGCACGGAGACGACAGAGGCAGAGCGTGCATCGTTTGAATTCCGTGCCAAGAAGCAGGAGCTTACACTCCGCCTCGGTATGGTGCGTGAACATATTGAGAACTTTGCTCGTGATGAAGTTTCGTTCCGTGAAGAGCTTCGTGAAGGAGGTATCCTTGTGGGGCGTTCAGTTCTCGACTATGTGAATACGCCGATTGATATTGAAGTTGCCCTTGCAGAGCCTCGCGCAGAGCAAGAAGCTCGTCGCAAGAAGATTGAACGTACCAAGATTCGTCTCGAAGACATGATGGGCGGAGGCTCAGGAGAAGAAATAATGCGTGAGTACGAAGAAGCGGTTGAACGCGACGCATTCCTTGCACGCGAACTCGAAGACCTCACCAAGAGCGCCGAGTCGCTTCATGCGCTCTGTCGTGAGCTCGAGGAGACTCTAGGGCTACAATTTAAAGAGGGCATCAAGAAGATTAACAAGCAATTTGGTGAGTTTTTTGCGCTTATGTTTGGCGGTGGTACTGCATCGCTCGAGGTTGCTATTGAGAAAAAGAAAAAGCGTTCAGATACCGATATTGCGGAAAATCCAGATGAAGTCGAGGAGGAAGAAGGCGAGGAGGGGATTGAAGTGGCTATTTCATTGCCGCACAAGAAGATTCGCGGACTTCAGATGCTTTCTGGTGGAGAGCGCGCCCTTACATCCATTGCACTTATTTTTGCTGTGTCACAGGTTAACCCTCCTCCATTCCTCGTGCTCGATGAGACCGACGCTGCGCTCGATGAGGCAAACTCTAGGAAGTATGGAGATATGGTTGCAACACTCGCAAAGTACTCTCAGCTTATTGTGATTACTCACAACCGCGAGACAATGTCGCGCGCAGGCATCATCTACGGTGTGACGATGGGTTCAGACGCGATCTCAAAACTTCTTTCAATCAAGTTTGAAGAAGCAGTGGAAGTAGCGAAATAGTCAATAAGTAAACCCCGCAACGCTACGCGTTGCGGGGTTTACTTATGTCTCAAAAATGATAGTCTTTGAAAAGGCACTTTAATCCCAAGGAGAAAAACATGAATCAGCTTCGTGCAATGAAGGTGGTCGGGCTCGATCTCGATGATGTACTTCTGGCAACAAATGATGCGATGTGTCGTTGGCACAATCGTGTCTATGGGACTACATACACAAGGAAGGATATTGTTTCTTGGGATTTGACCAAGATTTGGCACTGCACCTTTGATGAAATGCTTTCCCGTATCCATGAGTACTACGCTTCTCCTGAGCACGACGAGACGCTCGCTTTTAAAGGAGCAATCGAAGGAATAGAAATTTTGGGCGAAGAAAAAGAGTACCACATCATCACGTCGCGTCCAGGAGAGATGCATGGCAAGACGATGTCCCTTGTCCAGAAATATTTTCCTCCCTTGATCGAGAGTGTTCACTTCACTAGTCAGGTTGTTGAGGGGCACGCACAATCAAGGAAAAAAGAACACGTCTGTCTTGAACTTGGTGTTCAGGTGTACATTGAGGACAATCTTGATTACGCGCGCAATGTTGCGTCGGTCGGGATACCTGTCCTCCTCTTTGATACTCCATGGAACCAAACTAACGACCTTCCCGAAAATGTCACTCGCGTTCATTCGTGGGACGAGATTGTGGAGACGTTGATGTAAAAATTGAGCCCGTGACGCGATGCGTCACGGGCTTTTCTTTTTGACTAAAGTGCGGTTTTTCTATATTCTGAAATATGGAGCACCAAAACAAACAATTTCAAGAAAGGGGAGTTGAAATGAGCAGTCAAATCGTTGTTTTTTCAGGCCCATCAGGCGCTGGAAAGACAGAAATATCGAAGGCAATCAGCAAGCTCTTGAACGTGCAGAAATTAATCTCACATACGACGCGGGATCCGCGTCCAGGAGAAGTGGATGGTAAAGATTACCATTTCTTTACGCGAAAAAAGTTTCTACAATGTGTCAAACGTGGTGAGTTCATCGAGCAATTTGAGGTTCACGGTCGGCTTTATGGAACGCACCGAGACAGTCTCGACACTGCGCTTGATACTGCAAAGGTCGTTGTACTTGTTGTTGACATTCAGGGTCTTGAGGCAATCGGACGTATTTATCCTGAAGCGCAGACATTTTTTATCACTGCGCCAAAAGAAGATCTCATCCGCCGACTTAATGCGCGAGACATGGACGACGAAGCTCGTCTCGAGCGTATCATGAAGCTTGATGATGAACTTGCGGGTATATATAATCCGTTCGTCAAAGTTCGTATCAGTAACGGTGACAACGATGACCTGAGCGACGTCACGAGACGCATCTGCGACAAGATTGTGTACAAACTCGGTCGCATTGCTCTTCGCGAAGAATAGCAAGTAATCAAAAGCCCACGACGCATCGCGTCGTGGGCTTTCTTTCTTATTATTTTACCAGCTCGTAATCAATCGATTTTTTCTCGAGATCTACACCCTTCACGCGGAACTTAATCTTCTCGCCGAGTTGGAATTTCTCATGCTTGGTCTTGCCAACGATGCGATACTTGTCACGCTCAAAGATGTAGTAATCAGTGCCGAGGTCAGAGATACGGATGAGTCCTTCGCATTTGGTCTCCTCTTCTTCTACGAAGACACCCCATTCAGCAACGCCCGAGATAGTACCCATAAATTCCTTACCCACACGCTCGCTCATGTATTCAGCTTGCTTAAACTTGATAGATGCACGCTCTGCATCTGCGGCGAGCTTCTCCATTTCAGATGAGTGCGATGCGAGCTTGCGATATTCTTCCATTTCTTCCTTTGTTACCTTTTCATCAGCGAGGAAGTGTGCGAGAACGCGGTGTACCATCACGTCAGGATAGCGACGGATAGGGGAGGTGAAGTGCGTATAGTGCTGGTACGCGAGACCGTAGTGCCCGATGTTGTTGGTCGAGTAGATAGCCTTTGCCATCGTGCGCACAGTCGCTGTGTTGAGCATTGTTTCTTCTGGCTTCCCCTTGATTGACTCGAGGAATTTGTTGATATCGGTCTGTGAGACACGACCTTCTTTGATGGGGAGCTTGTAGCCGAGTCCTGCGACAAATTTTGAGAGCTCAATGAGACGCTCTGGTTTTGGTTCATCGTGGATACGATAAATAAAGAGATCGTTTACGTGGTCTGGATGAGCGAGCTTGCCAGTGTCGTCACCGAGCTTTGATGATACAAACTCCGCAACCTTTTTGTTGGCGAGAAGCATGTACATTTCCACAAGCTTGTTGGTGTCTTGAAAAGTTTTTGTGTACACGCGAATAGGCTTCTTGTTTTCGTCGAGTTCGAAACGCACCTCCTCGTGTTCAAATGAGATAGCACCTTCTTCCTTGTCCTGTGCAGCAAGTTTCTTTGCCATCACATTGAGCATGTTGAGCTCGTTGTAGAAAAGTCCCTCACCATTGTCGAGGATTTCTTGCGCGTTCTCGTAGGTAAAGCGCTTTGCAGAATTGATGATAGCGCGACCAAACCATGAGTCCTTTACGACAACCTTCGCCTTGGGGTCACTAAATGCTTCAGGTGCAAACGTAAACACGGCCGAGAACACGAGTTTCTCTTCTTTTTCGTTGAGTGAACAAAGGTCGTTGGAGAGCACCTCGGGGAACATGGGGATCACACGGTCGACGAGATAGATAGACGTCGCACGACTGCGCGCCTCTTCGTCGATAGCCATGTGAGGTTTTACGTATGCTGATACGTCTGCAATGTGCACACCGACTTCGATGTCGCCGTTTGTAAGTGTTTGGATAGAGATAGCATCGTCAAAGTCCTTTGCATCAGCAGGGTCGATAGTAAACGTCGTTACATTACGAAAATCGCGACGCTTCTTTGCTTCTTTGGCGATGAATGTGGGCGCAGTTTTCTTGAGTTCATCCGCTTCGCGGTGGATAGCTTCAGGAAGTTCCATTTGGAGTCCTTTATCGAGGACGATCGCGCGGATCTCTGTTTCGTTGTCGCCAGCCTGTCCGAGTACTTCAATGATTTCAGCAGTAGGGTTTTTCTTTGGATCAGTCCAGTCTATGAGGCGCACAAGAACTTTCTTGCCCGCAAGCTTTTCCCCTTGAGGAGGGTTCGGAATAAAGAAGTCTACATAGATGCGTGTGTCCTGAGGGGTCAAAAATGTTGAGCCACCATCAACGTCGATAGTCCCCACGAAAGTAATCTTGTTGCGCGCGAGAATCTCGACGACCTCACCCGTCTGCTGCATGTCGCCCATTTTGGCGTTCAATCTTATTTTTACACGGTCGCGGGGAAGCGCAGTGTTGAGGAATCCCGCTTCGACTTTGATGTCGTTTTCGCGCGGGCTGTCTTCACCAACAGAAACAAAGCCAAATCCTTTCGCTGTGGTAGTAATAACGCCTTCAACAAAGTTGGAGTCTTTGGTATTTTTATCAGTCATATTGTTGATAAAGATAGCATAAATAGTGGGTTTCTGCACCGTGCGTTACTTGTTTTCTGCTTAAACGTGTTGTAGTGTAAAAACAGTTCGTTATTAATGGGAGAAGCAGATGATTGATTTAGAAAGTTTAACAGAAGATGAATTGTATTCACTCGGCAAAAAACTTGGTGAATTGTCTCAGTCTCGACCAGATGTTGTTCATCGGATAATTCTCGGATTTCGCGACGGACTGCGTTCGTGGGGAATATTTGAAAATTTGGGCGATATTCTGTGGATGTTGTGGAGACAAGGGAATCACGGTATCTCAAAATCTTTACGCATTCCGTTTGCGGGGCTCAATGATGCCCCCTCTGGATCTGGTCAAAATAAATAACAAAGTAGCGTGTTTTAAGGGGCTCATCAGGAGCCTCTTTTCTTTTGACAAAAAATCTATAAAGATGTAGTTTGAATTTAGAAGTAAATTCTTTTAACTTACAAACAAAGCGAGGTGCGTGATGAGTAAAAAAGAAGACAGAACACTGAAAATAATCATCAGTACACTGATGATACTTGCTGGAGGGTTCGCATCCTTTGCGGTAAAAATCGAGGTGGTTTCGTGGTTGTTGGTAGGTATCAGTTTCTTGATATTTGGCACCGCACTCTTTGTTGTATTTTACCGTGGACGCACTCTCGGTCTCGGTAAGATCGCACAGGAGTCAGATCTCGATAGTAATATCCCGTACAAGATTTGCCAAAGTGGCAAGGTTACGGGGCGCACTGTTTTTTATCTTGAACCTAGTCTTGAATATGAAACAGAAATTGTGATGGAACCCCGCGGAGGCTTCAAGAAGTTTGAGATTTTGGATGATCAGTATCTTGTTCCCAAAAAGCTCAAGGCCAAAGTGGTAAACGGCAGTCTCTGGACCCCCGTTTAATAGTTGTTTTCTCTACAAAAGGGCCCATTTCGGGCCCTTTTTCTTTTACCCCTTGACCGTTCCAGTGCTTTTTGATAGGATGTTGCCTATGTTATCAATTCGACTACAACGCGTTGGCCGCAAGAATGACCCATCATTCCGTGTCATCGTTACAGATTCAAAGTTGAAGCCAAAGACAGGGAATTTCCTCGAGGTTCTTGGCTCTTACAACGCACGTATGGGAAAGCCTGTTATCAATGTTGAGCGCGCAAAGCACTGGATGTCAGTAGGCGCAAAGGCATCAGGTACTGTTCACAACCTCCTCGTAGACCTCAAAGCGGTTTCAGGAAAGAAGATCAACGTTCTCGGTAAGAAGACTCCTATTGTTAAGGAAGTTCCCGCAGAAGCTCCAAAGGCCGCCGCTCCCGTAGCCGCCGCAGTTGAGACTCCCGCAGAGGCCCCAGCTGAAGTAGTAGCAGAAGTTGTTGCCGAAGCTCCCGTAGCTGAAGTAGCAGCAGAAGTTGCTCCAGAAGTTGCAGCTTAACTAAAAGCTCAATCAAACAAAAAGAAAAACCCGCCTCTCGACGAGAAGCGGGTTTTTCTTTTTCTAGTATCTGTGATAAAAATCTAATATGAAATCTCGTCTCGACATCACCCTTGTAGAAAATGGTCTCGCACGTAGTCGTACTCAAGCGGCAGAGCTTGTGCGTGCTGGTAATGTTGTTGTTGATGGCGCGCTGGCGGGGAAGCCTAGCCTTCTCGTGGAGAGCAGTGCAAACATTGAAGTCCGCGAGCAGCTGCCATTCGTCGGTCGCGGGGGACTCAAGCTCGCGCACGCGCTAAAATTTTTTAGTATAAATGTTGCTGGACTCACGGCGGTCGACATCGGCGCGTCGACAGGTGGCTTCACGGATTGCCTCTTGCAAAATGGCGCAAAGAAAGTGTATGCGATCGACGTAGGGCACAGTCAGCTCGTGCCTGAGCTTCGCGCTGACCCACGTGTCGTCTCAATGGAGAGCACCGATATTCGCACTGCGAAACTTCCTGAGCTTGTCGACATCGCCGTCGTCGACGTGTCGTTCATCTCGGTCACCAATATTTTTTCATCAATACACGCACTCCTCAAAGACAGTGGACAAGCAATCGTGCTCATCAAACCGCAATTTGAAGTGGGGAAGGGCAAGCTCGGCAAAGGTGGTGTCGTGAAGGATGAAGACGCGCGTCTGGCTGCTGTGGACAGCGTCATCACCAAGGCACAAGCAAGTGGTTTTGCTTGTGTGTCGCTCACTGAGTCGCCGATCTTGGGAGGGGAGGGCAACAAAGAGTATCTCGCAGTTTTAAAAAAGAGAATCTAAGTGTTTCTTCATTGAAACAAAATGGTACACCGTGGTACACTGTATATGTAATGCCACTCTCTTTTTTTACAAAGTCGTCATCAAACAAAGCTCTCACGCTCCTTGTAGATATTGGTTCTGCAAGTATTGGTGCTGCGTATGTGAGGATAGAAAAAGGACATACTCCCCAGATTGTTGCGAGTGTCCGTGAAGATATCCCATTTCAAGACGCACTTTCGTCACAGCGTTTTCTCATTGCAATGAACCGCACCCTCGAGAGTGTGCTCGGAAGCCTTCAGGCAACAAAAAAGCTCCACGGCGCTCCCGTTTCTATCTTTTGCACACTCTCATCTCCTTGGTTTATTTTAAAGACGCGTAACCTCAACATCGAGCGCCCCATAGAATTTATTGTAACCGAAGAAACACTAGAGGGATTTATCAATGAAGATGTGGAGCTTTTAAAGACAGAACTCAAGGAGACACTCCCTCCTCAGGACGTGCGCATCATTGAGAAAAAGATCATCCAGATGAAGCTCAATGGTTACGAGATCAAAAATCCCTACAAGCAGCACACAACACGCATGGAGATGTCGGCAACAATAGCGGTTTCTTCTGATAAGGTTGTAAAAAGTATTGAGCGAAAAATTAATAAATTTTTCCACGTGAAGGAGATTCACTTTGGTGCATTCCCTGTAGCTGCGTTCAACACGATTCGTGATATTTTTGCTACCGAGAAAAATTTTCTTTTCCTCGACATCACAGGAGAGGCGACCGATGTGTCGCGCGTGGCAAGTGACCTCCTCGTGGGGACTATATCGTTTCCCTATGGCAAGAATTTCTTTATTCGTGAGATTTCTGCACGACTTCGCACGGTGCATGCCGAGGCGGTCTCACTCTTTGCAATGTATTTGAGAGGGGAGCTCGACGAGACACGACGTGTGCAAATAGAGTCTGTAGTTAAATTTGTAAACGATAAATGGCTCGCTCGTTTCGAAAAAGCCATCTCAACTCTTGCTCAAAAAGAAGCCCTCCCGGGGAAAATCTTTTTTACTACCGACACAGATATTGAACCGCTTTTTTCAAAGCTCATCGTCCAGGCAAAATCAGAACTTTTAATGGGGGCCTCTTTTGATGTACAATACTTAGATCAGCTTATTGTTTCAAACTTTGTTTCATTTGACGCTGAGGTGACGCGTGACCCATTCATCGTCGTCGAAGCGCTCCTTGCAGAGAAACTAACAATTCAGCAAACAAAAAAATAGCATGAACGAAATCATCCGAAAACAAATGAAAGACGTAATCGTCCCGCAAAATGATGTGATGCGTCGTCCTGTTATTGTGCCCGAACAAATGCCTGCTCAAAAGAGTAGCGTGGGTAAACGCATTGAGCAGAATCCATTTTTTGAGAAACCACGTGCAAAGAAAGCCGAGCAGCCAATGTCGAGCAACTCAGGGAAGTCAGGTGGCTCCGGTGTGAAGGGGGCTCTCTGGGCACTCCTCTTTACTCTGCTTTTGGCATTTGGCTTTGTTGTTGCCAATTATTTTGCGACTGCGACCGTGGAGATTGTTCCTATCACACGAGCGGCCACACTCGATGCGACCATCACAGCCCCCAAAGAAGCTCTCGAGGGCGAACTTACTTTTGATACAGCGACTTTGACCGAGGAAAAGAAAAAGGAAGTTGCAGCAACAATAGAAAAGAAAATGCAGGTAAAAGCCTCGGGTAAGGTTGTTATTTTCAATGCGTACAGCAAAGACAGCCAGCGTCTTATCAAAAATACTCGTCTCGAGTCTCCTGATCACAAGATTTTCCGCATCGACCAGTCTGTAGTAGTGCCTGGGACCAAGGTTGTCGATGGCAAGACGGTGCCTGGGTCTGTGGAGGCGCTCGTGTATGCAGATGTAGCGGGCAAGGAGTACAACATCGGTACTTCAAACTTTACTATTCCGGGGTTCAAGGGTGATCCACGTTATGCAAAGTTCTCAGCTGCGTCAAAAGCAGATTCTCCTATTGGTGGGGGGTATTTAGGTAATGTCAAAGTACCTTCTGATGCGGACATCCTCGCAGCACGCGAGGAACTCAAGCTTGATCTCAAAAAAGTTGTCGCCGAAAAAGTTCGCGCACAGATCCCTGCAAATGCATCATTTTTCCCAGGAAGTATGATCATCAAGTTTGAAGAAGTACCTCAAGAATTTTCTGCAGAAGATACTTCAAATGTATCAGTAAAAGCTACTGCCTCCGTGTTCTTCTTTGATACGGTGCTTCTCACAGAGAAACTCGCATCCCTCGCACTCCCCGACGACAAGGAAAAAGCTTTTTCTATCCCCGAGATGTCTGCACTCTCGTTTACCTTTATTGACCCTGTTGACAGTGTAGTGCTCACCGACCTTACAAAGCTCAAGTTCCGCATCGCAGGGGAGACTACCTTTGTGGGCAAGATTGATACCGACAAGATGCGTACTGAGTTTGCAGGTAAAAACAAGAAGGATTTTGCCTCAATGATTGTCGACCAGAACAATGTCTACAAGGCTGACGCCGTCGTCCGCCCTATGTGGAAGACCATGTTTCCCGCAGATCCCGCAAAAATCACCGTAAAAATAGTTACCAAGTAAATTTGTGATTGACTGAATTGAGGATTTTTAGTACTATACGTATTCACAAATGGCAGAAATCGAAAAAGAAGAACTTACACAAGGCATAGTCACAGAGGCGCTTCCGAGCGCTATGTTTCGCGTAGAGTTTCCTGGTGACAAAAACATCATTTGTTACCTAGCAGGGAAGATGCGTCTCCACCGTATCAAGGTCCTCATCGGGGACAAGGTTATGGTAAAACTTGACCCATATGGCGGAAAAGGCCGTATCATCAAGCGTTTGTAGGGATTTTCAGGAGGGCAGATAGAAGCGAGGATTAATAGGCAGAAATACACAGGTTAGAAAGGAGGTGGGGCTTGCATTTAATTTAGAAATGCGATACAATGCCCTCACTGTTTTCGAAACGCTGCCGTATTTCTTATATAAAAAGAAATACGGCAATACCTAAACCAGTTTAAATATGAAAGTACGAGCATCAGTAAAGAAAATCTGCGTAAAATGCAAAACGGTCAAGCGCGGTGACCGTATTCGTGTTATCTGCGAAAACCCCCGCCACAAGCAGCGCCAGGGTTAATAGATAAACTAATTTAAGATATAAAGAATTATGCGTATCCTAGGAGTTACAATACCAGATGAAAAGAGATTGGAGATTAGTCTTACAGCAGTGTACGGCATCGGTCGTCCACGTGCACAAGAACTTCTCGACATGGTCGGCATTGAGCACGGCAAGCGTGCCAAGGATTTGACCCCCGATGACGAAGCGAAGATTCGTAAAGTTATCGAAGGACTCACCCTCGAAGGAGACCTCAAGCGCGAGATTTCAACAAACATCAAGCGTTTGAAGGAAATCAAAGCACACCGCGGAACTCGTCATGCAAAGAAGCTTCCTGTTCGCGGACAGCGCACAAAGACAAACTCACGCACCGTACGCGGAAACAAGCGCACAACCATGGGTTCAGGACGTCGCAAGGCTGACAAGAAGTAAGACGAAATATTAAACTACCACAAGACCACTACTATTATGGGCAAAAAACGAATTATTAAAAAAGAAGGACAGAGTGTTGATCAGGGATTGGTATCTCGCGCTCTTGCTCGTACCGCAAAGAAGAAGATCATTGAAGGAACACTCTATGTTCAGTCAACCTACAACAACACCAAGGTGCTTCTCGCCGACAAGGCAGGAAACGCACTCGTTTGGTCATCTTCTGGTTCACTTGGTTTCAAGGGAGCAAAGAAGGGAACACCGTTTGCAGCCGCAAAGGTAGGTGAACTCGTTGGTGAAAAGGCAACAATGATTGGCATGAAGTCAGTCGATGTAGTCGTAAAAGGTGTTGGAGCTGGTCGTGAGAGCTCTATTCGCGCCGTCAACTCAAAAGGTATTGATATCTCATCAATCCGCGACGTGACACCGGTTCCTCACAACGGACCAAAGCCAAAGAAGCCACGAAGAATTTAAACCTAGAATATAATTAATCATATGAGCAGAGTTACATGTAAAATTTGTCGTCGTCTCGGAGAGAGCATTTGCGGACGTGAGAAGTGCGCTTTTAAGAAGCGCCCGTACCCACCAGGAAAGTTGATTTCTGAAAAGAAACACCGCTCAACCGTGACTGACTACGGCCGCCAGCTTCGCGAGAAGCAAAAGGTTCGCCACACGTATGGCGTGAGCGAAAAGCAGTTTTCGAATTATGTAAAGGAGTCATCAGGAAAGCAGGGTATCAACCCAGCTGAATATCTTTTTGAGGCTCTTGAGTCACGTTTGGATAATGCAGTATTCCGTGCAGGTTTTGTAACTTCACGTGCGCTTTCTCGTCAGATCGTTTCTCACGGTCACATCACCGTAAACGGTCGTCGTAGCAATATTGCGTCACGTCGTATGAAGGTAGGCGACATCATTGCTGTCCGCCCAGGAAGCATGAGCACGAAACTTTTTGAAGGCTTGGCTGATCGTATGAAGACTTTGACGGTCCCAACCTGGTTCAAGATTGATGCTGACAAACTCACCGCAACATTCCAAGGTAAGCCAAAGGCTGGACAGACAGAGATGTCATTCAACCTTACCTCAGTTGTTGAGTTCTACAGCCGTTAGTAAAGTGCCCGTTACTTTTATCAAATTTTAAGGTACAGTTTCCTCCTAATTTAAACCACAACACAATGCTCGACTACAACATCACATTGCCATCAAAGCCAAAAGTTCTCTCTGAGGACGGTTTTAAGGGAAGTTACGAGATCGAAAGTCTTTACCCTGGGTACGGACACACACTTGGCAACTCACTTCGTCGCATTATTCTTTCTTCACTTTTTGGCGCAGCCATCACAACCGTGAAGATTGAAGGTGCTTCACACGAGTTCTCTACAATCGAAGGCATCAAAGAAGATGTTATTACCATTCTTCTCAACTTGAAGAAGGTTCGTTTCCAGCTATCAACCATGGAGTCACAGACTGTGACCCTCTCTGTGAAGGGAGCAAAGGATGTTACTGCAAGCGACATCAAGGTTTCTGGACAAGTTGAGGTTTTGAACGGAGATCAGCACATTGCGACCCTTACCGACAAGAACGCATCTCTCAATATTGAGATTGTTGTTACCAAGGGCTTTGGGTATGTTGCAAAGGAGATTCACCAGAAGGAAAAGGTAGATATCGGAACAATCGCTCTTGATGCTATCTTTACTCCTATCCGCCGTGTAAACTACGAGGTAGACAACATGCGCGTTGGTGATCGTACAGACTACAACCGTCTCCGTATTACTATTGAGACTGATGGTACCATTTCTCCTCGTCGTGCTCTTGAAGCATCGATTGAGATTATGATCACTCAGCTCAAGTCAGTTATTGGTTTTGTTGAAAAGGCAGAAGTTGTAGAAGAGGAAATCACTTCAGCTACAGACGAGAAGCCAGCAAAGAAGGACGCTGCAGACAATGATTTCTTGAAGACACGTGTAGAAAACCTCGACCTTTCAACACGTACCAACAACGCTCTCTCAAACGCAAACATCCGTACCATTGGTGGACTCGCTCGCAAGACCGAAGAGGACCTCTTGGAAATCGATGGTTTGGGCGACAAGGGAATTCAGGAGATCAAGCGCGCTCTCGGAGCACACGACATCACCCTCAAGGACAATTAATTTATTAGGTTTACATTTACTACTATGAAACATCACAAGTCGATTCGAAAATTTGGACGAGATCACGCAGGACGCATTGCGCTCCTCCGCTCACTCGCCCTTGCGCTCATTAAAACTGAGCATATTGAGACTACCGAGGCTCGCGCCAAGGAAATCCGCCCATTTGTGGAGAAGCTTGTGACTCGTGGAAGAGTAGCAGATCTTGCATCACGCCGTCTCATTATTTCACGCCTTGGTGGTGTGTCAGGAGAAGACGCTGCAAAGAAGCTTATTGAGGATATTGCGCCTCGTTACAAGGAGCGCGCAGGTGGCTACACACGTATTGTGAAGCTCCCACGTCGTCAGGGTGACGCATCAAAGATGGCCGTTATTGAATTCATTTAATACGCCAGTTAACTATTACTACTATGACATCATACAAAATTGACGCAAAAGGAAAATCTGTAGGACGTGTTGCGACCGAGGCTGCAACAATCCTCATGGGTAAGAACTCAGCTGCATTCCAGAACAATTTGGTTGCGGATGTTGAGCTCGTGATTGAAAATGCTTCAAAGGCATCAATCGCTCCCTCAAAGATGAAGACCGTTCACCACAAGTTGTTCTCTGGTTTCCCTGGAGGACTCAAGGAGCGTACGGTAGCGTACACCATCGAGAAGAAGGGTTACGCTGATGTATTCTTGCGCGCGATTTCACGTATGATTCCTCGCAACCGTTTGCATAAGGCTCGTATGAAGAATTTAAAAGTTACTGAATAATATGACGACAGATACAACAACAAAGGAAGAGGTAGCTGTAAAGGCTCCAAAGGTTGCAAAGACAGCAGCTCGCTACATCGAGGCCGTTGGTCGTCGCAAGACTTCATCAGCACGTGTACGCATCACCGAAGGCACCAAAGAGGGTGTAACCATCAACGACAAGACTGTTGCTGAATATTTTCCAACAGCAGAACTCCAGTCCATCGTTACTGAGGCTATCGAGAAGTCAAAGGTAGTCGGTAAGTTTACGGTAACCGTAAAGGTAGTAGGAGGTGGTATCCACTCTCAGGCAGAAGCACTTCGTCACGGACTCTCACGTGCAATCGTGAAGTTTGATGAGGAGACTCGCAAGCGTCTCAAGAAGCTCGGCTTCCTCAAGCGTGATCCTAGAATGAAGGAGAGACGTAAGTTTGGACTTAAGAAGGCACGTAAGGCTCCTCAATGGAGTAAACGCTAGTCTTAAAAGATTTCTGCAAAAAACTGGTCTTCGCATTTGCGAAGACCAGTTTTTTCTTGCCAAAAAATTTTTCACTGCTCCAAGATCCGAATTTGCTAATTCGCACGCGTGTACACGGGTACATCTTGGTCGGAAAAATTTTCAGCGCCTTGCATCTATTGCAATATTAGACGTTCCTTGAGTGAAATATTTTACTAGAAGAATGAGTTGATTGCCTACGGCAAGTCGCTCATTCTTTTTTTGTATATGTTGAGATATTAGGGTAAAATTGTAGTGATGAATAATAAAACTATAGTTTTCAGTATTTTCTCAATTTTTTTTCTTGCCGTTGGCGTGAATAGTGTTTATCCCTTGAAAGTGTTCACCGGAGAAAATTCCTTGCCTGAATTGGGAGTGTCGGATGCTCCGCGCGTATGTACTTGGTCGAAGGTTGCAAATTTAGACGATGAAGCTATTCTTGCCCCATTATTATTTCCAAAACTCAAATGGACAGAAGTTGTGTCGCCTGATGATTATTTAGCAAAACATTCTTTGGAGGCAAACTCTGAACCTGTTTCGTTAAAAGGGAAGGTGTGGAGCGCTGAATATGTTAATGTGTCTACAGCAGACAGTGAGAAATTGGATGAAGTTGAGAATTATTATAAAACTTTTGCTATTCAGCACGGATGGGAATATAAAAAATATATTCACGGTTATGCATTGTCGGGGATAGTTGCTGGGTCCCCTGGTGACGGCGCTGTTTCGTATATTTTGGTTCATAATGGAGTGCTTAGGGTGGTGGCGCTACAAGCAGCGACTAGTCGTGTATATGATCCGAGGACGACAGGAGGTGATGAGCCCCCGATATCAATCGGAATAACAGGAATTTCTTATGAAATTTTTATTTCTGAACCTATAAAGCTGGTTGATCTTTTTTCTGGTTACAAACCAGCATCTTTTCTTGGTCTCGTTCTTGGGGATGCAGTCATGGTTAACAAGAAAAGAGGGGGTTTTGTTGTGGCACAGGTTGTTCCTGGTTCTCCTGCAGACAAGGCAGGGATTAAGGAAGCGGATGTAATTTTATCAATTGACAATAAATCAATTGTATCAAATGAATCACTTCCTAGCGTTATCAATGGATACTGCCCTGCAGATAGTTTAATTTTTAGTATAGAGAGAGATGGTCAGATACTTAATCCTTTGGTGATTTTGGGTGAATATTGATTTGGGATAATGAACATAAGAAAGAATAGAAAACCTGTCTGAAAAGACTGAAATTGTAGTGATAATTCCTCCACTTCCCACCCCACCCCTTTTTTCATGTTTGGCAATAGGGATTGGGTCTAGAATCCTTTCTTTTAGTTCGTAATGGTGGGATAATATCATTAATGACAAAGAAAACTATAATGTTTGGCAGTTTAATTCTTGGTTTGATTGCTCTAACGTTCGGCTATTTATCAGATAGTCACATGTGTTTCTTAGGGTATCTTCAATGTGAAAACATTGCTTATTCATTAGTGCTGTTTGTCCCGCTCTTTGTTTTGGCTGCACTCTTTTATTTTGCAAAAGATGAGCTTTTTGCAAGGTGGGCGAAATTTGTAAAATGGTGGGCGTCGCTGGGTGTATTGATAATGGTTCTTGCTCCACGCACTTCTGATTATCTTCCCCTTAATAAAAAAATTGTTTTTGTATTTGCGACTGGTGTTTTGGTGTTGGTTTCTATTATTTTGGCAATACAGAAAAGGAAGCAATAATTTAATGGTCACGAGCCTTTCATTTAGTTCGTAATGGTGGGATAATATTAGGAATTAAATTATGAACAATATATTAAATTGGTTTACCGAAAGATGGATTACTGCAAGCTCTTTCATTGTTCTTGTGTTGATTGTTATTGTTTCCAGTTTGCAATTGTCGTTCTGTGTTGATTATTTCGAATGCCAAGATCTTGGCATGAGTTTTGCGTTTCTTAGCTACTTATTTATCCCAATATTAGCAATTTTGACATCGGTACTGTTTTTAAAAGATACAATATGGTTTACGAGAATAAAATTCATAATTATAAGCCTTGCCATGGCAGGAGTAATATTTGCGTTTAGTTATCCAAGGGTATATTCCTTCTGCGAATTCTTGGGGTTGAATTTTGATTCAAGCTGCTCGTCTGCAATATCTGGGGTTCTTGGCTCCTTTGCTTTAGCGTTTCCAATTTTCATCTTTGTGTGCGTCTCGTTCTTTTTGGATAAAGAGGTTTCAAGATTTTGGGCGAATATGACAGTTGTGTGGATGATTGTGTTTACCCTAATTGTCTTGTTGTCACCATATGATAATGGGGGATCGGGGTGGTGGCCGTCTCCAAGTACAAGAGAAGCTGTTTTGTATTTGGGGTTCATGAGTTATATTTTGACTTCGATAGATGTCATTATTGCAAAATCTCTACTTGCGCGCTGGAAGGAGGATGAGGTGTATCAAAAAGTAAAGTCTCCTTCGAAACAGCGAGTAATCACAATGTGGATTGTCCTCGCCGTGCTCTCTGTGATACTTTCATGTGGGGTCTTCTTTGGATTAATTTTCATTGGGTAAACAGGGGTAGGGAAATTGGAACAGCCACCATTGTTTGGTAAATAGTGTGGTCTAATTTTAGAGCAGAAGGGGACTAGACTCCTTTTGAAATTTACATCTTGAAAATATTGTATATACTGTAAACCTACTAAAAATGAACGAATTATAAGGTTATAATTCGTTCATTTTTTGAAATTTAGGGGTATATGGTAAGATAAGAATCCAATATGACAAACACAAAACACGACGAAAAAGACGAGGAAATAGGGGATATGGAGGCTCAAAATGAGGCCCTTGACACCCAAGAAAACGCTGTGTATAGTGATGACCTCCAATACGAGGACGACGAAGAAATGGAGAATCCTGCACAAGCTTTGAAGAAGCTTCGCGAGAAACTCAAGGCCTGCGAAAAGGACAAGAAAGAGTATCTCGATGGGTGGCAGAGGATGCGTGCGGACTTTGCAAATGTTCGCAAAGAAGAGGAGACGCGTCGCGGTGAAATGATCAAGTTTGCATCCGAGGGGCTCGTAGACGACCTCATTCCTGTGCTCGACTCATTCTCAATGGCCTTTGGTAACAAAGAAGCATGGGAAAAAGTTGATGCCAACTGGCGCAAGGGGGTTGAATATATTTACGCTCAAATGTATTCTATTCTTGAATCGCGCGGACTCACCGAGATAGGCAAGGCTGGTGAAGCGTTTGATCCTCATCTCCACGTCGCGATAGAAGAAACCCCGACACCGTCAGAGAAAGAAGCAAACACAGTGGCGGAGGTAGTCCAAAAGGGATATCGTTTGCACAACAAAGTTATTCGTCCAGCCAAAGTAAAAGCGTTTGGGCATCCGACAGAGTAGTTAGAACAAAAGAGAAAGTCGAATCATTTAATAGTCTCATTAATTGTAATCACACAAATATTATGGCAAAAATTTTAGGTATTGACTTGGGTACAACAAACAGCGCGGTTGCTATCATTGAAGGTGGCGATCCACGTATTGTAGAAAACATTGAAGGCGCACGCACTACACCATCGATTGTTGCAGTTTCAAAAAGTGGTGAACGATTGGTGGGACTCCTCGCAAAGCGTCAGGCAGTAACCAATCCTCAGAATACACTCTACGGCATCAAGCGTATGATCGGACACACCTACGAAGACGAGGGTGTTCAGCGTGATAAAAAAGTAGTTCCTTTCGCTATCGAAAAGTCAACAACTGGTGGCGTACAGGTAAAGATGGGCGACAAGCAGTATCGTCCCGAGGAAATCTCAGCGATGGTCCTCCAGAAGCTCAAGGCGGATGCAGAGGCAAAGCTCGGCGAAAAGATTACCGAAGCGGTCATCACCGTACCTGCATATTTCAACGACGCTCAGCGTCAGGCGACAAAGGATGCAGGAACCATCGCAGGTTTCGATGTAAAGCGCATCATCAACGAGCCTACCGCAGCAGCGCTCGCATATGGTTTTAATAAGAAGAAGGATGAGAAGATTGTGGTCTACGACTTTGGTGGTGGTACGTTCGACGTGTCAGTGCTCGAGGTTGGTGGCGACGTTATCGAAGTGAAGTCGACCGACGGCGATGTACACATGGGAGGAGAAGATATCGACCAGAAGATCATTGGCTACATTGCGAGTGAATTCAAAAAGGAATCAGGTATTGATGTTTCAAGCGACGTGATGGCTCTCCAGCGTCTCAAGGAAGCTGCAGAGAAGGCAAAGCACGAGCTCTCGACGACAAACGAGGCTGAAATCAACATCCCATTTATTACCTCAGGTTCAGATGGTCCAAAGCACCTTCTCATGAAGATTTCTCGCGCAACACTCGAGGATCTCGCTCGTGAGTATATTGAGAAGTCTATCGAGATTACCAAGCGTGCACTCGCTGCATCTCCATTCAAAAAGGAGGACATCAACGAAATCATTATGGTTGGTGGACAGACTCGTATGCCTGCTATTGTAAACGCAGTGAAAGAGCTCTTTGGTAAGGAGCCAAACCGCTCAATCAACCCAGACGAAGTGGTGGCTATCGGTGCTGCTATCCAGGCAGGTATTCTTCAAGGAGATGTGAAGGATGTTTTGCTCCTCGATGTTATTCCACTCTCTCTCGGTATTGAGACATTTGGAAGCGTTGCAACAAAGCTCATTGAGAAGAACACCACGATCCCAGCATCGCGTTCACAGGTATTCTCAACAGCCGCCGACAACCAGACCTCAGTAGAGATCCACGTTGTGCAAGGCGAGCGCCCTATGGCCGCTGACAACAAGTCACTTGGTCGCTTTATCCTCGATGGTATTCCACCATCACCACGCGGTATTCCTCAGGTTGAGGTATCGTTTGATGTGGATGCAAACGGTATCCTCCAGGTGAAGGCCAAGGAAAAGACCACGGGCAAGGAGCAGTCAATCCGCATCGAGGCAAGCTCAGGACTTTCAAAGGACGACATCGCTCGTATGCAGAAAGAGGCTGAGATGAATGCAGAAGAAGACGCTCGCAAGCACGCAGCCGTAGAGACCAAGAATACCCTCGAGCAGATGGTATACACTGCAGAGAAAGCACTTCGTGACAATGGCGACAAAGTTTCTGCTGACCTCAAGACTTCTGTCGAGGGCAAGATTGCAGCCGCAAAGACCGCAAGCGCAGGTACTGATGTTGAGGCAATGAAGAAGGCTTCGACAGAACTCTCAGATGAACTCTCAAAAATTGGTGAGGAAATGATGAAGCAGTCAGAAGGCGCCCAGGCAGCTCCTGAGGGAGAAGCGCCAAAGGCAGAAGGCGAAGGCACCGTGCACGACGCAGAGTATAAGGAAGAAGGGAAGTAATAAAAGGGAAAGGGCGCAAGGGACTCCGTCCTTTGCGCCCTTTCTGGTATACTCACTAACATATGGCAGAAAAAGATTACTACAAAATTCTTGGCGTTGAAAAAAACGCATCTCAGGACGAAATCAAAAAAGCGTTCCGTACTCTCGCGCACAAACATCACCCCGACAAGGGTGGCGATGAGAAGAAGTTCAAAGAGGCGAGCGAAGCATATCAGACGCTCTCAGATGAAAAGAAGCGTCAGCAGTACGATACGTACGGCAGTGCTGGCCCCAACCAAGGCTTTGGCGGACAGGGTGGTTTCGACGCATCGGGCTTTGGTGGCTTCGGCGGGCAGGGGTTTGAGGGTGTCGACATCAACGATATCTTTGGTGACTTCTTTGGTGGTGGGCGCCGTCAGCAGGCGCGACGCGGTCGCGATATTGCCGTTGATCTCGAGATTTCATTCTCAGAGTCTGTCTTTGGTGTAGAAGAAAAAGTTCGCATCACAAAGACATCTCAGTGTGATACTTGTAACGGCAGCGGCGCAAAGCCAAATACTAAAACAAAAGAGTGTTCACAGTGTAAGGGCAAGGGTCGCACACAAGAAACAGTACGCACTATCTTGGGTTCTTTTGCGCAGGAGCGCGAGTGTGCTACTTGTTTTGGCTCAGGTAAGGTCCCCGAAGAAAAATGTTCTACTTGTAAAGGCGCGGGCGTTATCCGCAAACAAGAAGAGATCACGATTCGTGTTCCCGCAGGAATCCAAAACGGCGAACAGGTGCGTCTCACGGGCGCAGGTGAGGCAATACAAAACGGCAAGCCCGGCGACCTCTACGTGCGCATCCACGTAGGAGCACACAAGGTTTTCAAGCGTGAAGGTTACAACCTTGCGATGCCACTCAGTGTGAAGCTTACTGACGCAATCCTCGGCGCAGAATATCCAGTTGAAACACTCGATGGTGAGATCAAACTCAAGATTCCAAAAGGCGTTTCATCTGGAGAAGTCTTGCGTGTAAAGGAAAAAGGTGTGCCGTATGACGGCAAGCGCCGCGGCGACCTCTTCATCAAACTTGAAGTGAAGACTCCTGCGAAACTTTCTCGCACAGCAGAAAAACTCATTGAGGAACTCAAAAAAGAAGGGCTCTAAAATTGGTTCTAATTTACATTAGAGCAAAAATATGGTTAACTCATTACGGAGTTAAGGGAAAAGGAAGTTGAATTTCAACTTCCTTTTTACGCATTCACTAAGGTTCTTTTTATAACAGGAGGTTTCAATGAATATGCAAACTATTTTGCTGACTGGTGTCACTGGTCAGGTCGTTTCGGAGGTTGCACTCGACTTGCAAAAACGGGGTCACCGTTTGTTGTATGTGATCCGTCCGACGGCTACAGAAAGCGCAGTAATGCGTTTGGAAAAAATCTTGCCGACGATTCGCGAGGGTTTGGATATCGCGATCGAAGGGGACATCACACTGCCTCTCGGGGGATTTTCTGCCGAAGATATCGACAAATGGGCTGGCAAGGTCGACAAGATCTTACACGGCGCCGCGGCGATCAGTTTTGAGGACAAGGATGCCGAGAGCGTCAGGGCAACCAACCTTGGCGGTACAGCGAACATGTTGAAACTCGCTGACACCCTCGGCGTCACTGATTTTCACTACATCAGCACCGCGTACATTTCGGGTAGTGCCCCAGTCTTCCGCGAAACAGATTTGGATATCGGGCAAGATTCGTTCAACGCGTACGAACGTTCCAAGATGGCCGCTGAAAAGTTGGTCCATGGTTGGTGCGGCGGACGGTTCTCGATCTATCGTCTTCCTACGGTTCTCGGTAGTTCTGCTGATGGCCGCGTCTTGACCTATCACAGCTATTACGGTTTTTTCATGCCGTTCTGGCGGATGCTCAAGAGTTGGCGCAGGCGTTGGGATGCAGACAAAGAGGATTGCACGAGTAAGGGCGTAACGTTTGATAAACAGGGGGTGATGAATATTCCTCTGTACATCGATTGCTCTGAAACGTCGGTTCTCAACATGGTTTGTGTCGACTGGGTTGCACAGATGATGTCCGAGCTCGTTTCGCTTCCGACTTCCGACCAGACGTATCACTTGGTTGATCCGGCTCCGATGCGTGTGAAAGATGTCATCGTCGAATCCCTTGCTCATATGGGCGTAACGGGTATTGTGTATGATGCCGATGAACTCCCGCCCCTCTCTCCGCTTCTTGCGAAGGTTCAAGAGGGGATCAAGGAGAATATCCGGATCTACCAGCAATACATCAAGCACGGGAGCATCTTCCTTTGCGACAATCTCGTAAGCAAGCTCGGCGAGAAGTATGTTCCGCACCCCGTTGTCGACAGCAATATGCTCCGCAAAATGCTCGGCTACGCGATGCTGGACGATTTCGGCAAGCGACAGAAGTAAGTTTCTTGGCCTTTATAGCGGGCGACATTATATGTCGCTCGCTTTTTCTTTTGCTGACACTATGACAGAAACGATATCTCGCATATAATATAGATACTATGACTATTTATAGTTTGTCGGGACTGCTCACTGCTATTACGAGTGGGTTGATGACAGGACTCATGCTCTTTATCGCAAAGAACAAACTCCACTATCTTTGGGCGGTTTTTTGTTTTTCAGTATTTCTATTTGGGCTCGGTATATATTTTGTCGGCGGGGCGATAACTCCCGAAGAAGCGGCACTCTGGTGGCGCATCGGGCACATAGGAGCCATCATGATTCCGGTGTTGTTCCTGCATTTTGTTCATGAATTTTTGAAGATAAAGCAAACCGCTGTTCTGGTTTTCTTGTACATTGTTTCATTTTTGCTTCTGATTGCAGATTTTACGGGCGGACTTTTTATCGACAACATGCGTTTTGTTTTTGGTGAGTTTTATTATGACTCGCCACCAGGAACATTTTATCCGCTATTCACATCTATCTTTTTTGGGCTTACGGTCTACAGCCATGTTCTCTTGTGGAAAGGCTACAAAGAAAGCAGTGACAAATTGGTAAAAGACAAAATCAAGTTCTTCTTTTTTGGTATGGGAGTGAGTTTTGCGGGAGGAGCGTTCAACTTTTTGCCAGTGTATGGCATTGATATTTATCCGTTTATGAACATGACGGTATTTTTCTATCCGCTCATTATTACGTACGCGATTATTAGACACCAGCTTTTTGATATCAAGCTTATCTTTGTTGAACTCGCGATTTTGTCATTGAACCTATTTTTGTTTATTAACATTTTTACTTCACATACAAAAACAGACTACGTCTTAAATCTCTCAATCTTTTTTGCGGTTATTGCATTTAGTACGTACCTCATTCGTGGCATATACAATGAAATCCGCGACCGTACGAGGATTGAGGAGCTCGTTTGGGAGAGAGCGCACGCAAACGACCGTCTGCGTTTGATGGAAGTGCAGAAGACAGAGTTTGTTTCGATTGCTTCACACCAGCTTCGTACGCCACTTACGATCATCAAAGGTTACGCGTCTATGCTCCTTGAGGGTACGTTTGGAACTCTTGGAGCGCCTGCGCGTGAAGCTATGGATAAGCTTTATGCTTCAAGTGCTAAACTCGTAGAACTCGTCGAGGATCTCCTTACGGTATCACGCATCGAGCAGGGACGTGTCGTTCTCAATTTTGAACAAGTAAATTTTAAAGAGTATGTTCAGGAGACCTTGGAAGAAATAAAGCCCGAGGTTGATTCTGCAAAAATAGTTTTGGCGTTTGGTTCTGAGGGGAATAAAGAGTTCTCTCTTTTCCTCGATAAGAAAAAATTTAAACAAGTTATCCGTCATATTTTTGAAAATTCGATCAAGTACACCCCAAAAGGTGGGAGCATTCATGTGTTTATCATGGATGATAGCGTCGGCGACAAGGTGCGACTCATTGTCTCAGACACTGGCTCGGGGATGACCTTGGCGCAGTTGGAGAGATTTTCTGAAGAAGCTCATATGAACCTCGCTCATAGTCCAAAAGAAGATGAACAATCAGTTGAGGATATTGATATGAAGACTGCTTCAGGTGGAGCGCGTGGGCTCGGGCTTTATATTGCGCGAGAAATCATTGAGGCACACCATGGCGTTCTCTATCTTGAGTCTGCGGGCCTCGGCGGCGGGGTTACTGTCGTGATAGAAATTCCTAAAAATCACAATGCTACCCTCTAAAATTTCTAGAGGTTTTGTGGTGACTGGGGTATAATTTATACACATATGTCTATTGTTGTTTTTGATATTATAAATAATATTTCTGCGATTGGGTGGCTCGTTGTCGCAGGGAGCCTCGTTACAGCTCTGCTTTCGTGGGTTATCCTTTGGCAGGATGGAACAAAACGCAGTAGTATTTTTTTCTTTGCGCTCGGGGCAATGAGTGTCCTCTGGGGGGCTTCCTATGCATTTTTTGAGGGAAGTATCATGACGCCATTCTCCCAGATGGGCATTACCTCCCTCTATATGTCTGCGGCAGCAGTGCCTGTCTTCCTCTTCCTGTTTCTGTTTGTTTTTTCCTTCGAGCAGAAAAAATTTCCCATTAGTCTTCTCATTTCCGTTATTTTCCCTTACGTAGTTATCGTCTGGACATTGCTCGTCTCCCCAGAGGTTATTGTGTCTGCGACCCCGATCCCCGAGAAAATGACGCACAAGATAGTCCCCGGGGAAGCATTTTGGTTTTACACACTATATATCTTTGGATTTTTGGTCGCAGGGCTATTTGTTTTGATAAAAAAATACCGAGAGAGCGCTGGGATTTTCAAGACGGCGATTCGCGAGCTAATTTTTGCGGTGAGCGCAGCGTATGGGATTGCCATACTTACGTCACTTTTATCCCCGATATTTATCGGGGGAAGTCATGATTTGTTTTGGGGTGGGCACATTGCGGTCGCGCTCCTTCTTTTTGCGATATCGTTTATCATTATTAAATACAATTTTTGGAATTTTAAAGTTATAGCTACCGAGCTCTTTATCTCGATCATTGTCATTACGCTTGTCGCCGAAATATTTTTTGCGAGTTCGTTTATTGACCTCGTTATAAAAACAGGGATTACGATTCTTGTTGTTCTTGCTTGTTCGTTTTTGGACGCGAGTGTTAAGCGCGAGATTCAATCAAAAAATAAAATCACGAGACTTCTCTTTGATATCAATGTCATTTCGAAGCGTTTGAAAATTCTCGACAGGAAAAAGTCTGAATTTCTCTCTGTTACGTCGCATCACCTCCGTGATCCGCTCACGGTTGTTCGCGGGTACGCATCGATGCTTCTCGAGGGCTCGCTCGGAGAGTTGTCTCAACCTGCCCGTGAGGCAGTCGAAAAAATATTTGACTCAAGCGGACGACTCCTTGCGATGATTTCTGACTTTCTCAATATTTCCAACATTGAAAGCGGAAACATGAAGTATAAATTTGAGGACATTGATGTAAGGGCACTTGTGCTCGATATGGCGGGGGACATGCAGGGGTCAGCGCTTCATTCTGGTCTTGTGTTTGACGTCATTATCGACGAGGGGATTGAGGATGGGATATTATTTACCACAATAGGTGATGCAGGAAAATTGCGACAGGTATTCTCAAATCTTATTGATAATGCAATCAAGTACACTCCACAAGGGGAGGTGTCAGTGCTTCTTTCGAAAAGTCCCGATGGCAAGAAAATTTTGTTCAGTGTTTCTGATACGGGGATTGGTATGAGTGATGTGACAAAAGAAAAAATATTTAAAAAGTTTAGTCGCGCGGAAGGTGTAAGCAAGTTGTATACTGAAGGGACTGGCCTGGGGCTCTATGTGGCAAAAGAGGTTATCAAAAAGCATGAGGGTAAGATTTGGGGAGAATCAAAAGGGGAGGGGCACGGCTCTACATTCTATGTGGAATTGGATGCAAAAATCTAAAAATCCTTTTGAAAAACAGTCGGTTTCTGGTAATATGAACAAATGCAAAAGACGCTACTTTCAGGGGTAAAACCGACAGGCACTGTTCATTTGGGCAATTATTTTGGCGCTATGCGCCAGTTTGTTGACCGTCAGAATGATTACCGCCAGTTTATCTTTTTGGCTAACTATCACGCCCTCACGAGTGTTTCCGACGGTGCCAAGCTCCGTGCGCTCACTCTCGACCTCGCGATGGATTATCTCGCTATTGGCGTCGACCCCAAGAAGACGACACTCTTCCTCCAGTCCGACGTTCCTGAGGTAACCGAGCTCGCGTGGATTTTTAATACACTCACAACCGTGCCATATCTTATGCGTGGACATGCATTTAAAACAGAGTTTCAGCATCAGCCTGGAGATTCACTTGGGGGCGCGCTGAGGAAAAAACTTACTGATATGTCGTCAGATTTTGATATTAATATGGATATTAATGTAGGTCTTTTTGATTACCCCATTCTTATGGCAGCGGATATTTTGATTTACAACTCAGACGTTGTCCCCGTAGGTCTCGATCAGAAACAACACATCGAAATCGCTCGCGACACTGCGCAAAAGTTTAATCGTATTTTTGGTGAGACATTCAAAATGCCTGAGCCAATGATTCTCGCTGAAGTGCAAACTGTTGTTGGTACTGATGGTCGCAAGATGAGCAAGAGTTACAACAACACCATCCCGCTTTTTGGTACTGATGAAGAGGTCAAGAAAGCAGTAATGAGTATTCCGACCGACTCAAAGGGCGTTGAGGAAGCAAAAGATCCAGTAACCTGCAAAGTGTTTGCACTTCACGAGCTTTTCCCTGGGGAAGAACTTGAGGCACTTCGCGCGCGTTACATCGCGGGTGGTATTGGTTACAAAGAGTCGAAGGATTTGCTTGTAGAAAAAATAATTAAATTTATTTCGCCCATGCGCGCACGCCGTGAGGAAATCGCGCGTGACCCCGAAGCAGTTTTGAAAATTTTGAAAGAGGGTGGGGAAGTAGCACGTGCTCAAGCACAAAAGATGATGAGTGAAGTGCGTGCAAAAGTTGGCTTAACTTTAAAATAATATTATGGGACAAATGGAACAATTTGACGCAGGACATCAAAACCACAACGAGGTTCTCCAAATGGCACGCAATCTTACGCAGATACAACTTGCGTTTGAAGAAGATGAGCCGCTTATCTCGTGGATAGAAAAGCATGCAAAAGATTTTGATGAATTGACCAAACGTGACCCGTACATTCTAGATCGTCTTGCAGAAAAAGGAACACACGATGAGGCAATTGAGGAAGTTAAAAAAGAAATTTACCACTAAAACCATGACACGAACATACATTAAAGATTTACAAAGCAAGGTTGGCGAGCAGGTGTCTATTTCAGGATGGATTGATGTTCGTCGTGATCAAGGGAAGATGGTTTTTCTCGACTTGCGTGATGTGACCGGCAAAGTGCAGGCAGTCGTGCTCCCTATGCACACTGAGGCACTCGAGGTGGCTCAGCGCGTGCGCCCAGAGTGGGTTGTGGCTGTGTCTGCGCAGGTCAATAAACGCCCTGAGCGCAATGTGAAGGCAGGCGTGCCCAACGGCGACATCGAGCTCGAAGTCCTTGGTATCGAAGTTTTGAACGAAGCTGAGACTCCTGTGTTTGATGTTTCTTCAGATGGGCTCGAGATTGGCGAAGAAACACGCCTCAAGTATCGCTACCTCGACCTTCGTCGTCCTCGCATGCAGCGCAATTTCCGTATGCGCCACGAAGTGCTCCTCAATCTTCGCAATTTTTACGCACAGCATGGTTTTATGGAGATCGAGACACCATCTCTTACTAAGTCGACTCCCGAGGGCTCACGCGACTATGTCGTCCCTTCACGCCTCGATCAGGGCAAGTTTTACGCACTTCCTCAGTCTCCTCAGCAGTACAAGCAGCTTCTCATGGCTTCGGGCTTTGAGCGTTATGTTCAGGTAGCACGTTGTTTCCGTGATGAAGATACTCGTGGCGACCGCCAACCAGAGTTTACTCAGATCGATATGGAGATGAGTTTTGTTACTGAGGAAGATGTGATGCAGATCAACGAGGCGCTCATTGTCGATATGGTGACCAAGCTTTATCCAGAAAAGCGCATCCAGCAGGTGCCGTTTCCGCGCATCCCTTACAAGGAGGCAATGGAAAAGTATGGCAACGACAAACCAGATATTCGCGAAGACAAAGAGGATCCAAATCTCTTGGCATTCTGTTGGGTTGTCGATTTCCCATTTTTCGAAAAGACAGACACGGGTGCTTGGACATTCACCCACAACCCATTCTCTGCCCCAAAGCCAGAGTTTATGCAAGATTTGATGGAGAAGAAAAACATCGAAGGCATTCTCGCTGCGCAGTACGACATGGCGCTCAATGGTTTTGAGATTGGTGGCGGAAGTATCCGCAATCACAACCCCGAGGCGCTCAAGAAAGTTTTTGAAATCATGGGGCACTCACTCGGTGGCATTGAGAAGAACTTTGGACACATGCTTCACGCGCTTGCTTCAGGTACGCCTCCACATGGTGGACTCGCATTTGGTTTTGATCGTTTGATGATGATTCTCCACAACGAGCCAAACATTCGTGAGGTTATTGCGTTTGCAAAGACCGGTGAAGGCCGCGACCCTATGATGGAGTCACCATCAGAGATCAGCCCAGAGCAACTCCTCGAACTCGGCATCACGATCCCAAAGAAGAAGTAATAAATTACAAATGAATCCTGATTATCAAGTAAAAACAGAAGTCTTTGAAGGGCCACTCGAGCTTTTGCTTGATCTTGTTGAAAAGCGCAAACTTTTTATCAACGAGATTTCGCTTGCGCAGGTTGCGGATGATTACGTCGCGCACTTGCGCCAGTTTGAAAAGATGCCCGTTGATTTTGTTTCAAACTTTTTGATTGTTGCGTCGACACTCATCCTCATCAAGTCAAAGTCACTTCTTCCGTCACTCGACCTCACTCCTGAGGAAACTCAAGACATCAACGAACTCGAGCGACGTCTCCGTGAGTATCAGAAGATTCGTGAGCTCTCTGTCCATGTGAAGGAGCGCTTTGGTGCAAATGTTTCATTTCCAAAAGGCCAAACGCGAGAGCGCGAGGCAGTGTTTGCCCCCAGTGAGGAGATTACCCCGCAGAGTATTTTTGCGGCTATTCTTGAGGTCATCGCTCACTTCCCAAAGAAAGTTTCACTTCCAAAAGTTGTAGTGAAGAAAGTCATTTCTCTTGAAGATATGATGGATCGCCTCACGACACGCATCACGAGCAAGCTCAAGATGAGCTTCCGTGAATTTGCCGGGGTTGGTAAAGAAGAGAAGGTTAATGTTATTGTAAGCTTCCTTGCAATGCTTGAGCTTGTGAAGCAGGGGATGATTGCCGTGACGCAATCTGCAAACGGTGAAGACATTCAGATAGAAACAGGAGTGCTCGAAACCCCGCATTATGGGGTCGAATCTTCGACTAAGTAACTTGTGCTATAATGAACGCTATGGAAATTTCTCGTAAAATTGAAGCATTACTTTTTTACAAAGGCGAGCCGGTAACCGCTGCTTTTTTGGCAAAATCTCTTGGCGTCTCACAGGAAGAGGCTTTGCAGGGACTTGCTACCCTCGAGCAAGAACTCTCGGGTCGCGGTATTGTCCTTATGCAAAATGGTGATGAGTACACTTTGAGTACAACTCCAGCGATGGGACCAGTTATTGAGGCACTTCTCAAGGAAGAGCTTACTAAGGAACTCGGCAAGGCGGGACTCGAAACTCTTGCTACGGTGCTCTATCGCGGACCTATTCTTCGTAGTGAGATCAACTATCTCCGTGGCGTAAATTCAAACTATATTTTGCGCAACCTCCTCATTCGCGGTCTCATAGAAAAAGTTGATCAGGGTGGGCGTAGTACAGCCTATCAGCCAACGTTTGAGCTCCTCTCATATATGGGAGTAAGTCGCGTGCAAGATTTGCCAGGGTATGAAGAGACTCAGAAATCTGTCGAAGAGTTTAAAGAGTCGAGCAAAGAAGCGGATGCTGAGCTTGAGGCCGAAGAAGAATTTGTCCCTGAGGCTCCACTCGAGAATGAAGACGAAGTTACATCAGAACATGCTAACGAAGTATCATAAAAATCACATCACGCTGAAGCAAGCCAGCGCGCTTGCGATCGTGCTCGGTGTTGGTCTCGTCCTCACACTCCTCTTGCAGGGGTTTCTTTCTTTTGCGTCAGGGGCAAAGGGTGATGAGAGGCCCACGGGCAATGTGAAAGAAAAAATTAGCAAAGTGGTAAATCCTTTCGATACTATTTCTCTCGTGGCGCGCGCAGCGTACGTGCAGGACTTAAAGACAGGCGAGGTTCTCTTTGCGAAAAACGAAAACGAGAGACTCCCTCTCGCCTCTATCACCAAACTCATGACGACACTTGTCGCACGCGAGCACATGTCAGGAAGTGTCGTGGTGACGCTGACCAAAGACGATCTTAAAGCAGAAGGGGACTCGGGGCTTCGTCCGGGAGAGCGCTGGAGACTCGACGATATTTTGAATGCCATGCTTCTCATTTCTTCAAACGATGCAGCACACGCGGTCGCAGGTTTCGTGGGGGCCGATGGTCACCCCGAGAAGTTCCCCGATATGGCGCTTGCACGCACGCAGTTTTTGCAGATGATGAACGAAAAGGCGCTCGCACTCGGACTTGATCAGACGCAGTTTTTTAATGAATCAGGACTTGACGTGAGTGATACACAAAATGGCGGGTATGGATCTGCAAAAAATGTCGCTATGCTTTTTGAAGAGCTTTGGGGCAAGTACCCCGAAGTCATCGAAGTGACAGCACATCGTGACGCGCGTATTTATTCTCAGGACAACATCGCCCACATATTGCCCAACACCAACGAGATCGTCGGAAAAATCCCCGGACTCGTGGCTTCAAAGACTGGCTACACCGAGCTTTCTGGTGGCAACCTCGCTATTATTTTTGACCGCGGGATAGGTGACCCCGTCATCATTGTTGTTCTCGGTTCTGGCTACAAAGAGCGTTTTGATGACGTGCAAAAACTCGTCGTTGCTACCATGGAACGCGAGTTCAAACTCGCAAAAAATTAGTCAGAAACGAATTTGGTTTTTTAGGGTAATCTCTATATAATAGAGACACTATTATGCCTATTGATGTTGTAAAAATCCTTATTCCTGCGACAGCGGCCTTTACGGTGGGTATTTTGATGACTCCACTTCTTGCAGGTTTCCTCTATCGTCACAAGATGTGGAAAAAATCGAGTGTGAAGACGGCACTCAGTGGGGAAGCGGCGACAATTACGAGCAAGCTTCACAACGACGAAGAGCGCAAGACGCCTCGTATGGGCGGTGTGCTTGTGTGGGGCTCGGTGTTTATCACAGCTTTCGCTTTTCTTATTCTTGCTGTTATTTTTCCTGACGGCGCTTTTGCAAAGCTTTCATTTCTTTCGCGCAATCAAACATGGCTTCCACTCTTCACGCTCGTAGCTGGTGGGCTCTTTGGCCTCATCGATGACTATCTCGTGTGTCGCGAAGGGGGCACGTATCTCGGTGGTGGGCTCTCGCTCCGTGTCAGACTCGCGTTTGTGTTGTCGCTCGCAACGCTCGGTGCATGGTGGTTTTATGCGAAGCTTGGTATGGATAGCGTGCATGTGCCGTTTGTTGGCGATGCGCATCTTGGGCTCTGGTTCATTCCGCTCTTCATCATTTTTATGATTGGTATTTACTCGGGTGGAATCATTGACGGTATTGATGGGCTCTCGGGTGGTGTCTTTGCATCCATCTTTACCGCATATGCGGTCATCGCTTTTGCGCAGGGGCAGATCGATCTCGCGGCTTTTTCGAGCGTAGTCGCGGGTGGGCTCCTCGCGTTCCTCTGGTTCAATATTCCTCCTGCCCGTTTTTTCAACTCTGAGACGGGGACGATGGCACTCACGACAGCACTCACCGTTGTTGCGTTTTTGACGAAAGCCGTCCTTGTGCTGCCCATTATCGCTTTTCTTCTTATTGCGACAAGTGCCTCAAGTATCATTCAGATTGCTTCTAAAAAACTTCGCAATGGCAAAAAAGTTTTTCTTGTTGCGCCGCTCCACAATCATTTCCAAGCAAAGGGTTGGCCTCCTTATAAGGTCGTGATGCGCTACTGGGTCATCTCGGTCGTCCTCGCGCTCCTCGGTACTATTGTCGCGCTCGTCGGATAATCACAAAAATGGAACTCGTCCCGTTAGAGGTCGCATAGTTTAGGAAGTGAGAATGAGTGCAAAGTGCAGATAAGGGTGGTATATTTGAAGGATATAAGTTAACTACGGAAACGTTTTAGAAAGCGTTTCCTACCTCTAACGGGATGAAAAGAAAACAATCAATTGATAAAATCTTTTTAACCATCACGGCGGCGCTCGCGCTCGTGGGGCTTTTTGTTTTTACTTCCGCATCATTCGGACTTTTCGCACGCAAAGGATTCTCTCTCCAAGACCTTCTCTTTGATCAGGTCGCCCTTGGTTTATTTTTGGGAGTTATCGTTGCTACATTTGTCGCACTCAAGTTTCCTCTCAAGCTTTTGCAGACGAACGCTCTCTATATCTTTGGAGGGTCTATCCTTGCGACACTCCTCGTGTTTGCTCCTGTGATTGGGCTTGAGCACGGTGGTGCACATCGATGGATTGATCTCGGGTTTATATCGTTTCAGCCATCAGAGCTTCTTAAACTCGGAACCATCATCTATGTCGCTGCACTCCTGCCTCTTTTTAAAGATCGTATTGGTACATTGAAATACGCTGTCCTTGTAGCAGGGGGGGTACTCTTTTTTCCTGCGGCGGTTCTCCTCGCAGAGCCTGACACGGGGACCTTTGCGGTAGTCTTTGCTGCGGTGGTCGCAATGCTTCTCGCTGCAGGGATGAAGATTCGTCATTTTTTCTTGCTTATCTTGGTGAGCGTAATTGCAATAGGAGCACTTGCTCTTGTTCGTCCATATGTAGGGGAGCGCATACTGACGTTTTTTGATCCATCTCGAGATCCCCAAGGGGCGAGCTATCAGATTCAAAAGTCTCTTCTCGCGATTGGTTCTGGGGGTATCACGGGACGTGGATTTGGGCAGAGTATCCAGAAATTTAGCTCACTTCCTGAGCCTACGGGAGACTCCGTTTTTGCGGTAGTGGGGGAGGAGTTCGGGTTCTTAGGTGGCTCGCTTATCATTATCTTGTTCCTTCTTTTTGGTGTCCGCGGCCTCCAAATAGCCCAAAAAGCACCCGCAATGTTCGAGTCGCTTTTAGCCGTCGGAATTGTTATACTGATAGTATCGCAGTCATTCGCGAATATCGCGGCGATGCTCGGACTCATCCCTCTCACGGGGGTACCTCTGGTTTTTGTGAGTCATGGCGGGACTGCGCTCCTTTTTTCGTTTCTCGAAATAGGTATACTCCTTAATATTTCAAAATTGGCAAAATCATAACAACATGAATCCCGTTAGAGATCCCTCAGTTATGTATTACGCCTACGTCATTCAAAACGACAAAGGTACATGGTATACTGGAAGTACGAGGGACCTACGGAAACGCTTGAGAGAGCACAACCAAGGTAAGTCCACATGGACAAAAGGTAAAGGTGAGTGGAAGATTATTTATTATGAAGCGTGTCTTGATGAGCACGATGCTCGGTCGCGAGAGACGTATTTAAAATCGGGAATGGGTAAGCGCTATCTAAAAAGTAGACTCAAGCGCTTCCTATCTCTAACGGGATGAAGATTCTTTTTACAGGCGGGGGCAGTGGTGGGCACTTTTATCCAATCATTGCCGTTGCAGAAAAATTAAATAAAATGCTCGAAGCGGAAAAAATCGCTAATGTAGATTTTTACTACATGTCGACTGACCCCTACAATGAGCGTCTTTTGTACGACAACAAAATTACGTTTAAGCAGGTGACTGCGGGGAAGATGCGTGCATATGCTTCGATTCAAAACTTTTTTGATTTGTTTAAAACAGCATGGGGGGTTGTGAAGGCAATCTTCCAACTCTTTGCACTTTATCCTGATGTTGTTTTTGGTAAGGGTGGATACCCGAGCTTCCCAGTACTCGTGGCGGCGCGTCTTTTCCGTATCCCTGTCATCCTTCACGAGTCCGATAGTGTCCCTGGTCGTGTAAATGCATGGGCAGGACAATTTGCTCAAAAAGTCGCAATCTCATATGCAGAGGCAGCTCAGTTTTTCCCCGAAGGACGTACTGCGCTCACGGGCAATCCTATTCGTGAGGAGATCATGCGCTCATCAGGTAAGGATGCTTTCAAAGAACTTGGTCTTGATCCAAATATTCCCGTTGTTCTCGTGCTCGGTGGCTCTCAGGGTGCACGCAATATCAACAGTCAGTTTGAGACCCTTGCAACGCGTCTCGTTGGGGAGTATCAAGTAATTCATCAGACTGGTGAGGCAAACATGGAAGAAGTCCGCACAATGGTAAACGGACTCCTTGCGGGCAATCCAAACGCGTCACGTTATCATGTTTATGGATATATGGATTCGGAGACAATGAAACTTTGTGCAGAAGCGGCAACAATAGTTATTTCTCGCGCAGGGTCAGCTATTTTTGAAATCGCCGCGTGGGGGATTCCTGCCATCCTTATCCCCATCGCAAATCATGTTGGAGATCACCAGCGCAAGAATGCATTTGCATATGCCCGCGCAGGCGGAGCAGTGGTTATCGAAGAAGCAAACCTCGCACCAAACCTCTTGATGTCAGAAATAGACAACTTAATGAAAGACACAGACCGACGCGCCAAGATGAAGGAATCAGCAAAAGCTTTTGCACGCACTGATGCAGCAGAAAGAATAGCTGAGCAGGTCTTAGCAGTACTCTTGCGTCACCAGGGAGTAAAATAATAAACAGTATGACCAACATAGTTACACGATTTGCGCCATCACCAACAGGGCTCCTCCATGGAGGCAACTACCGCACTGCGGTTTTCTCGTATCTTTTCGCGCGCAAACAGGGCGGTAAATTTATTGTACGTATTGAGGACACCGACCGCGAGCGTTCAAAAAAAGAATACGAAGAAAACATTCTTGAGTCTCTCGCATGGCTCGGGCTCGAGTATGATGAGTTTCATCGCCAGAGTGAGCTCCTCCCAAATCATACCAAGGCCCTCGAAGACCTCATTGCAAGCGGTAATGCATATATTTCAAAAGAAGAAGCAAAAGATGGCTCAGGTGTAATCCGTGAGATTGTGCGTTTCAAGAACCCAAACAAACGCGTAACGTTCAACGACATTATTCGTGGTCCCATCGAAATAGACACTACTGATCTCGGGGATTTTGTTATTGCAAAAAACATTCACGAGCCACTTTTCCACCTCGCAGTTGTTGTCGATGACGCAACTATGGGAGTCACTCATATCGTTCGTGGTGAGGACCATATTGCAAATACACCTCGCCAGATCCTCCTCCATGAGGCTCTTGGATACTCTGTCCCGAGCTACGCACACTTGCCACTTGTTGTGGACGAAAAGCGCGCCAAGCTTTCCAAGCGTCGTGGTGCTCAGCCTTTGACCTACTATCGAGACCGTGGGTATCTTCCTGAGGCTATCTTGAACTTTCTCGCTCTGGTGGGATGGAATCCAGGGACCGAGCAAGAGATTTTTACCAAGGACGAACTCGTAGAGGCTTTTACTCTTGAGCGCGTGCAGAAGAGTCCAGGATTTTTTAATCTCGAAAAACTCGACTGGGTCAACAAAGGGCACATCAAGCGCCTTAGCGCGGAAGAGCAGTGTACACATATTGAGAGTGCACTTCCTCAGACAGTCACATCTCTATCGGGGTATTCTCGTGAGAAACTTCTTGGTGCAACTCCACTTCTCGTTGAGCATATTTCACACTTTGGACAAATCACTGAGATGGCAGAGGCTGGCGACATTGCATACTTTTTTGAGGACCCAACATTTCCTATTGAGCAACTTTTGTGGAAAGATGAACGCGACAAAACTCTTACTTCACAGAAGCTCGAAAAAGTTTTAGAGCTTATCGGTGGTATTGATGAAAGACTTTTTACTCCTGAGACAATCAAGGCTGCCATCTGGGACTACGCGACCGAAGTAGGGCGGGGGAGTGTGCTCTGGCCAATGCGCTATGCACTCTCAGGACGCGAAAAATCACCAGACCCATTTGCTCTCGCGGGGATATTGGGCAAGGAGGTGACGATGCGTCGCATCGAGGCAGCGTCTCTGCGTTTGTTGTCATAATATATATTCATAATGAGAACGTTATTTGTTCAGCTTGCCGTGTTGCTTGCCGCAGGTATCGGCGCCTTTGGACTGAGTTCTCTCGTAGAAGCGCAGACAATAGAGGAACTCCAGCAGAAGATTACTTCGCAGACGAGTGCTATCCACAAGCTTGAGCAAGAAATTGCGCAGTACCAAGGAGACATTGCAACGCTCGCAACAAAGAAAAAAACATTGAGCAATGCAATAGCAGCACTCGAGGTCACACGCAAAAAACTTGAAGCAGATATCAAGCTTACCCAAACAAAAGTTGATACAACAGATTTGAAGATTCGTCAACTAGGGTCAGAAATTGCGTACAAAGAGGATGAAATCACAGGTCGTAGGGCAGCGCTACGCGAAGCGCTCCTTTCTGTGTACGAAAGCGATGAGCAGTCACTTGCACAAGTAGCACTCTCAAATGAAAGTTTTTCTGGTGTGTGGAACGACCTCGAAACACTTGAGGAGTTTAGTTCGACCGTGAGTAAAAACGTCGAGCTTATTAAAGCTCTCAAAGCTGAGCTTGAGGCAAAGAACAAGGCAAAACAAACAGAAAAAGGAAAACTTCTTGATCTAAAAGACGAGCTCGGGGATCAAAAGAAAATAACCGAGAGCAACAAGAAACAGACAAACACGTTACTCACACAAGCAAAAAATCAGGAGACGCAGTACCAAAAGATTTTGAAAGAAAAACTTGCGCTCAAGGATTCACTCGAAAAAGAGCTTCGTGAATATGAATCGACTTTGAAATTTATTCTCGACCCAACATCGATTCCACCGCGAGGGACAAAAGTATTTTCTTCGCCACTTGCTTCTATTCGCGTGACGCAACTTTTTGGAAAGACATCATCATCGGCACGTCTGTATGCATCAGGGACGCACAACGGTGTGGACTTTGCAGCGGCCGTAGGAACTCCTGTGAAGGCCATGCTCTCAGGAACAGTGATTGGCGCAGGGGACACAGACCTTACGTGTTCTGGGGCTTCGTATGGCAAGTGGGTACTCATAAAGCACAACAACGGCCTAGCGAGCCTCTATGCGCATTTCTCGCTTATCAAGGTGACAAAGGGGCAGGAAGTTAACACGGGCGACCTGATTGGCTACAGCGGTAATACTGGGTACTCAACAGGCCCACATTTGCATTTGACGGTATTTGCAGCCGCAGCAGTTGAGGTAAAAAATCTTCCCAGCAAGTCTTGTGGAGGGCGCACTTATACCATGCCCGTTGCTGCAACCAATGCGTACCTAGATCCGATGGATTATCTCTAAAAGATACGTTATAATTCAGTATATGAAAAATAATACTCGCCAGCGTGGATTTATGCAGATTGTATTTTTAGCAGTCGTTATTATTGCGGGTCTCGCATATTTCAACGTAGACCTCCAAGGGTTGGCACAAAATGGACTTTTTCAAAAGGTAATGGCGATTGTATCAGGGGCGACAACTGACTATATTTTGCCAATGGCTCAATATTTGAAAGAAAACGTTATAAATCTTATTTTGTCATCGAGTGAGACCGCGTCATCAACAGCACCAGCGCTTGCGCAATAGTAAGTACTAAGAAGAAAATAAATAACAAAAAGCCCCACGTGGGGCTTTTTGTTAAGGATAAGATAAGAGGGATCTTTTCGGGTATCTTTTCAGCACAACCCAGTGATTGTAGAAGGTAGTTGGCTTTATGTCGCAAACGTGGATTGTGCGCACCTTAAAAAGTCGCACAATCCAGGCATCTTTTGCGACATACCCAAGTATACTCAAAGAGTATCCTGGGCACGTCGCAAAAGATATATTGTGCGACGCCTTGGTGAGAAATCCCTACAGGATTCCATATTATACCAAGCGCGTCGCACGAATAGATGTTGTGCAACAACTGTTCCCCCACTATTTGAAAACGTACTACAACAAACATGCGCGCGCATTATACTTCGCGTGTGATGATAGCCACTTACGAGAGACACTTAGAGAGTTGATGGCTTCGAGCTGAATTAAGCAAGAAAGCGGATTGTATCTAAGTTGTAAACCGAAGCCCAATGACTCATCACGCGGACAGAACCATAAATAAAAGTTGGGTGTGTTCTCACTGCATTACTGTAGTGTGTCTATTCCCCCTTTGAAATCCCCCTGAGCCAAAACTCCGTTTCTCGGAGTACCGAGAAATCGGAGCAACGCACAGGGTAAAAAATTTGTATTTCATTATAGGAATTTAAAATTCAAATGTGGTTACTTAGTATAATGCGCGCGCGCAAACTGTTTGAACTCTTCACGCTGCGGTTTTAGAAAGTTTGTCCTTTCACAAAATCGCGCGCATGTGGAGACCGCAGCGTGGAGCGTTCAAGCCCCATTATTTACTAAGTAATCATTTTTAATACCATGGCAAAATCAGCACAAGACAGTGCAGCAAAATTTGTCGAGCGCGCGTCAGCAGCGTCCGGCGATTACGTGAAGGGAGTTGAGACGACGACAAAAGATCAGGCAGCGAATGCAATCGCAGCGAAAGCAATTTACGCAGCAGCATTGCAGGCGTCAATCACTCGTGGTTCATACGAGAAGGGACTCGCAAAGTCTGGTAAGGCAGGTCACATCGCAGGAGTAAGAGCAAAGGGAGCAGATCGCTTTGCAAGTGGTGTGTCAGTGTCATCTGCAAAGTATGCAGAGGGGTCAGGTAAGTACGATCAGGCACGCAAGGCAGCCGATGCACTTCCTCGTGGACTCAAGGGGTCAGAGACAAACCTCGCACGCGTGAAAGCAGTTGTAGCTTCACAGCGCGCCGTCAAGGTTGGTGCATAGTAGTGTCACTTCCCTATTCTCATTTATTTATTCACCGTAACTTAATCACTAATCACTAATCATGAACATTCGTAAAGTTTGGGACGCAGCCGACGGCAGCGCAACCCCGGGACGAGTTTTTACCGCCACAATCGCGCAAGAAGTTATCCCCACAGCAGGAACACAGCTTGATTATCTCAAGATGGGCGTCAAGGGTGCGGTTTCAACCGCAGCAGTTGCGATTGAAACATTCGCAGGACTCATTGCACCGTTCACACTCCGCAAGGGTGCAGCAAACCGCATTGTGCTCAACCTCGACGAGCTCGTAGCACTCTCGTTGTTCTACTACAAGAACAAGATTGCTATCGGCGAAAATACCGACGCAACCGGTACTGACTTCCTTGGGAACATTATGATTCCAGTCAACGACAAGTTTGACGCTGCAAATCAGTTTCTCGTTCAGGCAGACCGTGTTGCTCAAACCAACATCGCCACAGAGACCGTATCTCTTACTTCATATGCAGATACAGAGAGTACACCAGGGCTTCCAGTACACGCAGTGCGTATCGCTCACACAACCTCAGGTACAGCAGGTATCGAGCAGATGCAGTCACGCATTCCCGCAGTTGGTATGCTTCGTGGTCTCATCATCAAGGTACCGAACGGATTCAGCGACGCAAACATCGACACATCAATTCAGCGTTTGAAGATCTACGATGACATGCAGCTCATCGCAGAGTTCAACGACCTCGGCGACGCAGAATCCCTTTGCGAGCTCGACTATGTGACACCGTCACCTCTTGGCGACCTCACACGTCAATTCCGTGTATTTCGTTTCGGCGACAAAGGTATTGACGCTTCAAAGGGTACAATCTCGGTAGCATTCGACGTGCAGGACGTATCAGACGCGATTGTGATGATTCCAGTGATGGACATCACAGTAGCAAATGCATAATCAAAACAAATAATTCCATGGCCAATCGCATTATCGGACTCGACCCAGTACAGGTTGCACCACGCAACCCAAATAGACACCTTATCTCGGTACAGATGATACCGTCGTCTATTGTTGCTGGAAACACCGGTGCAGTATATGGCAAGTTCGGAAGTGCGCCTAAGGCGGACATCAACAGCAACACATGGGACTTCGTTTTGAATGCAGGTGCAGCAGACGGCTCAAACCTTGGCGAAACAGTAAAGGAGGCGTGGGACACGCAAGAGCTATGGCTCATTGCGGATACAGCCGGCCAAGTCGTCAATGTAGTAGAGCGCAGTATTACTCCCGGCTCAACAGCAACCCCTTCGGGGGCTGCCGCCGGCGTATAACGGTAGGTGGGGGCACTGGACATATTTCTCCCGATGATGACTTGAGGTGGTTACTACCATGAGAGTCGCTTCGATGGGTATGCAGAGCAAAGGTCCCAGTACGCAAGTACTGGCCAAGCCGAGCTCAATTTGGGGCAACTGGCGAGGTTATACGTTGGCGGGAGCTCCCGATATTAATCGTAATATCACATGGACACTAAATCACTAAAGAAACATGCAGTAGACATTCTCAAGGCAAGCCTCGCGGCAGCATTGGTTACGTTCCTTAATTCCCTGCTGCAAGCACTTGCTTCACTTGACTTCGGCAATGCAGTGCACGCAGCACAGGCAGGCGCAGGATTCGTAGCACTTAAAGCTTCACAAGCGAAAATCGTTTAACCCATGAAAAACGTACCCAATAAAATCATAGTGCACCACTCGGCGTTTGACCAAAACGCAGATCAGCTCATGCAGATCAATCAGTGGCACAAAGACCGCGACTTCCCTCTTTCCTTGCGCGGTTTCTATGTTGGGTATCACTTCGTAATAAATCACGAGGGGCAAATCACGCAAACTCGCGAGCTTGACGAGGTTGGCGCACACACCAAGGGCTTCAATTTTGAGAGCATTGGTATTTGTCTTGAGGGCGACTTTACAAAGAAAGCACCAAGCGAGGAGCAGAAGACGGCCCTCGGCAAGCTCCTTGTAATGTTGTGCAACCGTTTGCATATCGGTGCGTCAGACATTTACCCTCACCGCGTATTCGGAAGCACTACGTGCTATGGCGACTTTTTATCGGACGACTGGGCAGCAAAAGTATTCTTACACGCTGCCAACTTCACTAATTACAACCTAACACCATGCGAACAATTAAAAACATCATAAATAGCGTATCAACAGCAACAATCTTGCTTGCTATTACTTTAGGTGTTGCGCTCATCGGTTCCGCAGTATACGGTGCAACCGTCTACCCTGCCGGTTCCCTCTTGCAACCCAACGACGTCACCTCGTCACACATTCGCGACAATACGATCGTTAATGCGGACATCAACAGCGCAGCAGGTATTCTGCTTACCAAGTTGCATGGTGGTGGCACAGCAGGCTTGATTCCGTTCTCAAACGGCACAACCATTGCAACATCGACAAGCCTGTCATATTCAACAACAACGAGCACGCTCACGGTGACTGGTGGCTTGGCGGTAACAGGTACCACAACACTCAAAGGAGTTGCATATCAATTTCCAAGTGCTGACGGTGTATCTGGTACATTCCTAAAGACAAACGGATCAGGCACTTTGCTTTGGGCAAGTGCTGGATCTACAATGTTCGGCCCTGGTAACGACGGTGTTGTTACCATAAACGCAGGAGCAACCACTACCCTATCGCGAGACATGTACTATGACACGCTTACCATAAACGGTACGCTTGTTACAAATGGGTGGCGCGTATATGTAAAAAACACACTATCAGGAACGGGCACGACGACCCCAACAGCAACAGGAGTAAACAACGGTGGAAATGGGGCCGACGGATCTGCAGGTGGCGCAGGTGGCGTAGCTGCAACTTCTTCCATAACAGGATACTTCGGCAATGTTGGTGGTGGAGTAGGTTCAAATGGAATGGTCTACAACAACTGCGCAGGAGCAGGTGCAAGTGTGACATCAGCAACTACGACACTTGGGTCAACAGGTGGAGTAGGTGGCTCAGGTTGTGCAGCAGGTGGCTCATCAAACAGTGCTGCAACAAGCACACCATATGGAATGTACACACTGCCAACTTTCATGGGCATGGATATTTCAAACCTCACAGGATTATTCGCAAGAATGACTGGCGGCGTTGGTGGTGGTGGTGGAAGTGGTGAAAAAGGTGGCAATGGCACTGGTGGAGTAGGTGGTGGTGGTGGAGGTGGTGGAGCTTCTGGTGGTGTTATTTTCCTCGCAGCAGATACAATCGCAGGAACATTTACAAACTACGCAAAAGGTGGCAATGGTGGCAACGCAGGTGCTTGCCAGTACGCAGGTTGTACTGGTGCAGGAGCAGGTGGTGGTGGTGCAGGTGGAACAGTTGTCATGATTTACAACACACTCACATGGACTGGCTCAAATGTTATTACTGGTGGAACAAAAGGCACAGGCACAGGTGGTGCGGCCGGCGACGGCTCGACAGGGATATTCTTTAGTATTCCAACAACACAGCTGACAAAGTAATATAAAAATATACGATGCCCGAAACATTCCCATTCGAAAAACGACACAAGTACCCGCACATGATGCCCTATGACGTCGCGATTTGGGAGCGATTCATCGAGCAGTTTCCCGACGCATACGATCATGTGCAATACGATGTCAAAGTCGGCAGCGCACCAGAACATGACACAATAGTTAACCTTGAAACAATGGGCGATTCTATAAACCTGTACAAAAAGAAGATTGATGTCATTGGGTACAAAGGCGACCAGATTGACATCATCGAGCTCAAGCCAAATGCCGGAGCAAGCGCGCTCGGACAGGTAAGAAGCTACGGCGTACTGTATACGAAAGAGTTCAACCCACCAATAACACCAAAGCTCGTGGTCATCACTGACACACTAAAAACAGACATGGGCATTTTAGCTCATGACATGGGTGTGCAGGTGGTGGTGGTTTAATTAGCGATATGGAGGCAAAACGCCAGCCTGCTTCATAAGGCACTTGTGAGCAAAAGGTGGAGGTGGACAGCCGAGCGATAGGTCGACAAGAGAAACAAAGAGAAAAAGGACACCAACAACAACAAAAGTAATTTTATACCATTTCATGCCAGTAATTGTAGCACTAACAGTAAGATATGTCATCATGGCAGCAGTCCAGCTCGGAATCTGGACGCTTATTGAGAAGTATGGTCTTCCCATGCTTAATCAGGCAATTGCAAAGGTAATTGAGTTGTTTGGGGTATCAGAAGAGGACGCTCAAGCATTCGTCGCAAACAGTATATTGGTTGGTTTTGAAGAAGTTGGTATCTTCGCAGCGACCCTTAGAACGAAGCTACCTATTACAGTAGCAGAGAGATTGGGATTCACGTCGAAAGGCTTCACAAAAAGGCCATACAGTAAGGCTGGAGAGGCAAAACTTCCAAAGATAGCAGGAGTACCAAAGGCACAAGCGGTAGCAACAGCGGAAGAAGTATCGAAAATAGCAGAAGTTGTGGCCGTAAAAAGAGGCTCGAGCCTTGCGGTAGTAGGATCTGTATATAAAGCAGTCCTGAGTTTCGTTGGAGTATCTTCACTCGTTGTTATGACGATAGGAAACTTCATCGACTTTGCAAACTGGCAAGGAGCATATCAGAAGACCTTTGAGAAGTTCTTTACAGCCCTAGGTTTTCCACCAGATTCACCAATGCCTTCTGCAAAATCAGTAAGTGCGGATACATGGAAAAAAATATACACAATCGTAGAAGAGCTAAAACCAGAAAGTATTGCGTTCCCGTGGGACGACACAACAAAGCCATACTCAAGGTCAAACCTTTCGGACGCAGTAGATCACTTCTCGGCAAATCTTGCAGCGCAAGGAGTGGACACAACATACAAAAACGTATGGGGTTTACTACTTCCCTGTATCAAGCTTAAACAGCCAGCAGGAACGATTACGACAACACAGCAGGTCGCTGGATCATCAGTGGCAACGCAACAGGTCGCGCAAGTGCGCGTCATATCTGGTGTAGTCTCTCAAGGCGTCATCGGCTCGACAGCTACATTCACCCCGCGACCTGACGACCTAATCGAGAACGCAGCAGAGCTCACTCAAGCAGCGCACAACAACATTGCACCATTTATTGCAGCGATTGGCTCTCAAATGTCATACGAGATTAAGCTTGTATCATCAGTAAAAACAGCGAGTGGCTTCACTCAACGCGGTACCGTGCAAAAAGTGGTATCAGGGTACAACAAAGACGGCTCACCTAAATATCGCACAGTGGTCAACAGATTTGCAGTGGCAGAAATTTCAATAAAAACAGATCGAGGAACACAAAGCAAGATCAAGACAATAGTGCTCGGCCCAGTGGATTCAGCGCGCTTCCAAGCAGCAAACGTAGACATTCAAGCTGTTAATATAAGTGTGCAGCAAAACATCGTCGCACCTGCAAGCGTAACAACGCCGACGGTTGCACCGGCTACATCAGTATCGACATCAGCAGTAACACCAGTGACACAAGCACAGCCTCAACCAACCACACAAAGTGGTGACGCAACATGGAAAATATATAGATACAACACAAACGGTATCCCCTCTTTCCAAATGTTGCCGGGCACGAACACACCATGGGGCGCGACAGTCGCGGACTTGGGAGAAGCGCGCGCATGGTTTAGTGCAAACCCCGAAGCATACAAAGTTCAGCAGCAAAACCCTAGCTTCGATACCGTGCTCGCCGGTGGTGTAGTTTCATCAGGTTTATCATGGGGCAAGGATCCCCTTTCTGGAGAAATGGGCTGGGGGTACTGGAATGCTCAAGTTACTCAACCTGTCGTCGCACAAGCGACAACCCTATTCGACTACTACAAAGCACACGGACAGGCACTTCCAAGCGTTGAGGAGCGTTCCAAGACCTACGCAGAGCTCGGACTAGGACAAGCTGCATATTACACCGGAACAGCAGAGCAAAATACGAAGTTGCTTGCAGCACTTCAGGGAAAGCGATTGTAGCCTAACGGCGTACATCGCAAACAGATTTTTCGTACAGCCCACCGCCAAAGAATCCGGGCCCGAATCGGTCGAGCCTACGGCGTTAGCCTAGGCTGGGTGCGGGAGCGCGGTACTCCGCGCGGACTGCGGCCGTTAGGCGCATTAGTAGAGCGTGACGCGCTTCCCTTGATTTTGAGACGATGAACAAAAAGCGAGGTCATAGGCTTCGATTTGAGGGCACTGAAAAGAGTGAGACGATGTGGTGCTCGTGAAAAAAATACCACGAGAGCACCAAGAAGAAACCAAAAACGAAACACAACAAAAGACAATATAGTCAAGGTGAGTACCCCTTGAGTTTTCAAGCGCGGCAACGCGATTGAAAACATGCTGCGCTAGGCATGCCGTGCCGCCGCGAATACGGCGGCAATGCGTGTCACGAACGCGGGCAAGCAGGGGAAATTCTATCCGTGCACGGGAGTACCCTAGTTTCTCTTAAAGGCAAAGAGTCTCGTGGCGTTGCAGGTCATGAGTACATGACGCTGCACTTCTCACCTCCTTTCCTTAAATAGAAACCCGCCGAAAAAATAAAAATCGACCCTTCGGTAAGAGTACTTACCTCAGTTTTTATATTTTCGGCTACGCACGGAACACAGACACACAAAACACCTCCGGGCTCTCGCCTTTAGGAGGTGTTTTGTGTGTCTGTTTAGAACGCCTAGAAAGGACACGTCGCCTTTGTGGGCTTTGTGATCCTTTCTTGGCTATTTCCCCTGCTTGCCCGCGTTCGTGACACGCATTGCCGCCGTATTCGCGGCGGCACGGCATGCCTAGCGCAGCATGTTTTCAATCGCGTTGCCGCGCTTGAAAACTCAAGGGGTACTCACCTTG